>Ga0209952_1000006_pt1:1020000-2201646 | contig 2201646 bp, 2137 predicted proteins | sample ThiBiot_750_biof_2_FD_183951 | JGI IMG/M metagenome (GOLD analysis project Ga0209952, IMG submission 183951) | Wastewater bioreactor microbial communities from Cape Town, South Africa - Thiocy_cont_750_biof (SPAdes) | ecosystem: Engineered > Bioreactor >...
TAGTACTTGCAGGTATTCGGAGTTTGGTTGGATTTGGTAAGACGGTGAGTCCCCCTAGTCCATCCAGTGCTCTACCCCCTGCAGTATTCGTCCGAGGCGCTACCTAAATAGCTTTCGCGGAAAACCAGCTATTTCCCAGTTTGATTAGCCTTTCACCCCTAGCCACAACTCATCCGAGGCTTTTTCAACAGACACCGGTTCGGCCCTCCAGTGGGTGTTACCCCACCTTCAGCCTGGTCATGGCTAGATCACTAGGTTTCGGGTCTAATCCGACGAACTGAACGCCCTGTTCAGACTCGCTTTCGCTGCGCCTACACCTATCGGTTTAAGCTTGCTCGTCAGATTAAGTCGCTGGCCCATTATACAAAAGGTACGACGTCACCCAGAACGTATCTTGGGCTCCGTCTGTTTGTAGGCATTCGGTTTCAGGTCTATTTCACTCCCCTCGTCGGGGTGCTTTTCACCTTTCCCTCACGGTACTTGTTCACTATCGGTCGCTGAGGAGTACTTAGGCTTGGAGGGTGGTCCCCCCATTTTCAGACAGGATTTCACGTGTCCCGCCTTACTCGAGAATAATCCTTTGCATTACCCGTACGGGGCTATCACCCACTGAGGCGCGTCTTTCCAAACGCTTCCGGTTGTCTCTGGATTACTACTGGCCTGATCCGCTTTCGCTCGCCACTACTAGCGGAGTCTCTTTTGATGTCCTTTCCTCCAGGTACTGAGATGTTTCAGTTCCCTGGGTTAGCTTGAAACCACCTATTTTATTCGGAGGTCTCATCCTTCCATGTGATAACGGAAATCCGAAGTCCCCAACCCTTGCGGGTCGAGAGCCTCAGAATTCCGTTATCGGAAGTGGGTTTCCCCATTCGGAAATCCACGGATCAAAGCTTCTTCGCAGCTCCCCGTGGCTTATCGCAGCGTAGTACGTCCTTCATAGCCTCTCAGCGCCAAGGCATCCACCAAATGCCCTTACGACACTTGATCGCTCTCATTATCAATGCCCATCGCATCGGCAACCGTGAACCCGGGATCCTCGGCAGAAGTCCCGGCAGTTGCAGATGAGGCCGTCACAGACGTGCAGTCCGTGCCGACAAAGCATTGAGATCTTAAAGACCAACATTCTTCTTCAAGACCGTCCCGATGGCATTGCGGTCAAGCGATGCCAACAGATGCGGTTGCCGCATCGACCGGTGGATGACTGGTCTTTGCAACGACTGCATTGGAGTAGCGCGCACAACGAACACGATCCGCGACGCCGGCATGATTGCTCATGCGGTGACGCTTCTCATGATCGTTCGCTCGGAACGATCTCCTCTTCACGATGTCAGATAACACGCTCCCGAAAAGCTTGTGGGCTTTAAGGCGAACGGATTGGTTTGTCTCGGACGACATATCCGCGTCATGCAAGCGCAGTAGAAGCACTTGGCGATCAACCGGCTGGTGGAGCCAGACGGGATCGAACCGACGACCTCCTGCTTGCAAAGCAGGCGCTCTCCCAGCTGAGCTATGGCCCCGTGCCGACACGGTAACCGATGGCATTCAAGCGATACGCGAAATAAGTGGTGGGCCTGGGAAGACTTGAACTTCCGACCTCACGCTTATCAAGCGCGCGCTCTAACCAACTGAGCTACAGGCCCAGAGAGCACACGACGTGAGCACACATTCGCCCGCCTGACCGAAGGAAGGAAGGGCATGATGCTCCAACGACCTTTCAGCAAACAGCGCGCTAGCGTGGGCTCGTCCGAGAAGAAAGAGAAACGAAGACGGCGAAGTTCCGCCAATGGACTGCATCAATCCTGAAACTGATGCGTCCTGATGTTTCCAAGATGTCCGATAGAGACGCGTGAGGCGCTCTGAAGGACAATCCTTAGAAAGGAGGTGATCCAGCCGCAGGTTCCCCTACGGCTACCTTGTTACGACTTCACCCCAGTCGCTGACCCTACCGTGGCCGGCTGCTTCCTTGCGGTTAGCGCACCGTCTTCAGGTAAAGCCAACTCCCATGGTGTGACGGGCGGTGTGTACAAGGCCCGGGAACGTATTCACCGCGGCGTGCTGATCCGCGATTACTAGCGATTCCAACTTCATGGGGTCGAGTTGCAGACCCCAATCCGAACTGAGACGGCTTTTTGAGATTTGCCAAGGGTCACCCCTTCGCATCCCTCTGTCACCGCCATTGTAGCACGTGTGTAGCCCAACCTGTAAGGGCCATGAGGACTTGACGTCATCCCCACCTTCCTCCGGCTTATCACCGGCAGTCGCCTTAGAGTGCCCAACTAAATGATGGCAACTAAGGCCGAGGGTTGCGCTCGTTGCGGGACTTAACCCAACATCTCACGACACGAGCTGACGACAGCCATGCAGCACCTGTGTTCCCGCCAGCCGAACTGAAGAACTCCGTCTCTGGAGTCCATACGGGACATGTCAAAGGTTGGTAAGGTTCTGCGCGTTGCTTCGAATTAAACCACATGCTCCACCGCTTGTGCGGGCCCCCGTCAATTCCTTTGAGTTTTAATCTTGCGACCGTACTCCCCAGGCGGGATGCTTAATGCGTTAGCTGCGCCACTGACGAGCAAGCTCGACAACGGCTAGCATCCATCGTTTACGGCGTGGACTACCAGGGTATCTAATCCTGTTTGCTCCCCACGCTTTCGCACCTCAGCGTCAGTATCGGGCCAGTGAGCCGCCTTCGCCACTGGTGTTCTTGCGAATATCTACGAATTTCACCTCTACACTCGCAGTTCCACTCACCTCTCCCGAACTCAAGACTCCCAGTATCGAAGGCAGTTCTGGAGTTGAGCTCCAGGATTTCACCACCGACTTAAGAGTCCGCCTACGTGCGCTTTACGCCCAGTAATTCCGAGCAACGCTAGCCCCCTTCGTATTACCGCGGCTGCTGGCACGAAGTTAGCCGGGGCTTTTTCTGCAGGTACCGTCATTATCTTCCCTGCTAAAAGAGCTTTACAACCCTAAGGCCTTCATCACTCACGCGGCATGGCTGGATCAGGCTTGCGCCCATTGTCCAATATTCCCCACTGCTGCCTCCCGTAGGAGTTTGGGCCGTGTCTCAGTCCCAATGAGGCTGGTCATCCTCTCAGACCAGCTACTGATCGTCGCCTTGGTGAGCCATTACCTCACCAACTAGCTAATCAGACGCGGGCCGCTCCAATGGCGATAAATCTTTCCCCCGAAGGGCGTATCCGGCATTAGCTCAAGTTTCCCTGAGTTATTCCAGACCAAAGGGCACGTTCCCACGTGTTACTCTCCCGTCTGCCGCTCCCCTTGCGGGGCGCTCGACTTGCATGTGTTAAGCCTGCCGCCAGCGTTCGCTCTGAGCCAGGATCAAACTCTCAAGTTGGATGAGATTGATCTCGGCTGATCGTTCACGTTTGACGAGGTCCACACGCTGACTTCTTGCGAAATCAGCGATAGTACCTTTGTTAAACGCAGACCGCCGATGTCTCTTCCGACCGATGCCTGCGGAAATCGCTTCCCGAGGCAACGGCGCGCAAGAACTCCGCCGTCCACGTTTCTCTTTCTTCCGATTCAGTTGTCAAACAGCCCGGGCACCTGGCAGCGCCCAACTCTCCGGAGACCGAAGAGCCGAAGAAGCTCTAGCGCCCGATATACTATCGGATGCTGTGGTTCACTGTGACAGTGATGAGCTTCACAGGCGCGCCGCCTCGCCGAAGCGAAGTGCGCCGCGCCAGTGGTCGGGTTATAGGTCGCGACCGATCCGGAAGTCAACACCCAAAACACGCTTTTTTGCACTGCGGTGGATGACTGGGCCGAAACGGCCCAAAAACCCCGGCCGGATAGGTCAAATATAGGGATGACGCCCCACCGGCGCCATATTCATCGTCCCTTTTTCTCGCCGAGGCCCCACCCCCGGCTTCGGGAAGGCTCCTTTCGACACTCCGGACAGCGCGTCACCGGGTTAATCTTCCCGAGCGAGCCGCCCATGTCGCGCCGTTGACGCCGTCTGGCGCAGAGGCGATGGTGCCACCTCTCGATTCAGGGACCGGACGGGCCCAACGAAATGATTCGCGCGACACACGCGCGCCACCGAACGCGCTCGTGACGGGCTCAGGGGACGGCAAAGTTGGACCAACGCAGGTCAGCCAGCGCGCGACACTCCAGCCCCCGACATTCCAGTCAGGGGCATGACGCCGACACCGTCGAACTGGGCAATGAGCCACCACTCTCGGTGGATGGCGAGGACGGCGGCTTGGTCGATCGCCGCCGAGTCTCGGTGCAATGGCTGTCCGGCACGATCCTGACCGGCCTTTGCGGCGCCGCGCTGATGGGCGGCGCGGTGTTCACCTCCCTCGGCGAAACCAATTTCGCGTCGCTGCCCGAGCGCGTCGAACTCGCCTTGCGTGGCGCCCTCTCCGGCAGCGACCGCAACACCGGCGCGCGCAAAAGCGACCGGCTGCCGACCGGCAACGAGTCCAATGTCGCGCGGCAGATGATCCGCGTCTCCACCATGACCCGCGTCGGCAACCACGAGGTGGTGCGCGTGCGGCCGCTGGTGCGCATTTCCGGCAATCTCTCGCTCACCACATCGGACGTGTCGGCGAAAATCCCGCCGTTCAATCCGCAGCGCCTGCTGGCGGAATCCGGCAACGAAACCGACGGGGCGCCAGCGGCCGCCGCCGAGCCGGAGGCGGAAGTCGCGTTCGTGATGCGCGATCTGTCGCCGCTGCTGCCGCGGCTGAAGGTGGCCGCCCGTGCGGCGCAGGAGGACGTGCTGGCGCGCGTGCGTGAAGCCGCCAGCGTGATCGGGACGGCGACGCGCACGCCGCGCGGACCCGAACTCGCCTCGATCGAGGCCGTCAGCAATATCCGTCTCGCCTACGCGGTCGAACCCAGCACGCGGATGAACGATCCCTATGCCGGTTTCGAGGCGCGCATCGTTCCGGAAAACGTGACGCTGCTGCCCAAGACCAGGGATGAGGCGACCGGCGGCAATCCGACCGGCGAGCGCATCGTCATCTGCAAGCGCACCGACACCATCGCCGGGTTGCTGCGCGATGCGGGCGCGACACCAGACGAGATCAAGGCGATCCTCGCCGCATTCGGACCGCGCGGCCGGGAAGCCCTGAAAGACGGACAGAAACTGAAAATCCTGCCGGGTCCGGTCGGCAACGACCAGCATCTGCTGCATCCGGTTCGCGTCACGATCGCAAGCGACAGCGGTATCGACGGCGTCGTCGCGCTCGCCGACAGCGGCCAATACGTGCCGGTCGACGTCAGCAGTGCCAATACCGAGATCGCCAGCACCAGCGAGGACGACGACAACGACGACGGCAGCGGCGTTCGCCTTTATCAGAGCATCTACGAGACCGCGCTGCGCAATCAGGTGCCGCGCGCGGTGGTCGACGAGATGATCCGCGTCTATTCCTATGACGTCGATTTCCAGCGCCGCGTGCAGCCGGGCGATTCGTTTGAGGTGCTGTTCGCTGGAGAAGACGAAACGCCGGGCACCGCGGATTCGCGCAGCGACGTGCTGTTTGCGTCGCTGACAGTCGGCGGCGAAGTGAAGCGCTTCTACCGCTACCAGTCGCCGGACGACGGCGTGGTCGACTACTACGACGAGACCGGCAAGAGCGCGAAGAAGTTTCTAGTCCGCAAGCCGATCGCCAACGGCATCATGCGCTCGCCGTTCGGCGTGCGGCATCACCCGATCCTCGGCTACACCAAGATGCACACGGGCGTGGACTGGGCCACCGCCGCCGGCACGCCGATCTACGCTGCGGGCAACGGCATCGTCGAAAAAGCGGAATGGGAAGGCGGCTACGGCAAGTTCGTGCTCATTCGCCATCCCAACGGCTACGAAACCGCCTACGGCCACATGACAGCGTTCGCGCGCGGCATCGATCCGGGCAAGCGCGTGCGCCAGGGCCAGGTGATCGGCTTCGTCGGCTCGACCGGCCTCTCCACCGGCGCGCATGTGCACTATGAAATCCGCATCAACGGCCGCTTCGTCGACCCGATGCGCATCAAGCTGCCGCGCGGCCGCGTGCTGGAAGGGCCGGTGCTCGCCACCTTCGAGCGCGAGCGCGAGCGTCTCGACAATCTGATGACGCGCCGCCAGCCGCGCGTCGCCGACTCCACGCCCGTCGCGCCGATCCGACGCTGACGCATTTCTTTACCCGCCGCGCCGGTCCACCGCCTCCGCGAGCTGTCTGAGCGGCTCGGCCGGAGTCACCGGATAATGGAAACCGGGGTCAAGCCGTCGCAGCGGCTCCGGGAGCGCCGCAAGCGTCGCAGCGGCTTTCTGCCGGATCGTTTCGAACGCGGGCGGCGGCGCAAGCCGCTGCCCCGCCTTGATCACCGGCACGACCAGCGCTGTTCCGTCCTGCGCATCGCCATCGATCGACAATACGTCGCCCGCCATGCGCTCATCAGCGCCGAAGTGGCGCCACACCTGCTTGCGTCCAGGCCACGTCTCCTTGCCGGTTGAGCGTTTGCGCCGCGCCAGACCGGCATATTCCTGAAGTTTGTAAGCGCAGTCGATCGTCGGCGCATCGCTCGAGACCGTGAGATTGGTGCCGATACCGAACCCGCCGATCGGCGCGCCTGCTTTCGCCATCGCGGCGAGCACATCCTCGTCGATGCCGCCACTGACGAAGATCTGCACCTCGCGCAGACCGCCATCATCGAGAATCCGCCGGACCCCGTTGGACAATGCGATGAGGTCGCCGCTGTCGATGCGCACGCCGCGCACGACGATGCCATCGGCCGCAAGCTTGCGCGCCAGCGTCACGACTTTGCGGGCGCCGGCGAGCGTGTCGTAACTGTCGATCAGCAGCGTCAGATTGTCGGGCCGTGCGCGCGCGAAATCCTCGAACGCCTGAGTCTCGTCGTCGTGAGCGAGAATGTAGGAATGCGCCATGGTGCCGAAGATCGGAATGCCGAATTGCAAGCCGGCGAGCACGGTGGCGGTGCCAGCGAAGCCGGCGATGTAACTCGCACGCGCCGCGAGCAGGCCGGCCTCCGCGCCGTGCGCCGAACGCATGCCGAAATCGAGCAGCAGTTTGCCGGGCGCCGCCAGCACCATGCGCGCGGCCTTGCTCGCCACTACAGTCTGATAATGCAAGATGTTGACCAGCCGGCTTTCCAGCAACTGCGCCTGCGGCAGCGGCGCGGTGACGCGCAGCATCGGCTCCTCGCCGAACACCGCGGTGCCTTCGGCGATCGCGTGCACATCGCCGGTGAAGCGATAGTTGGCCAGGAAGTCGAGGAGGTTGCGGCGGAATCGGCCGGTTTGCTCCAGCCAGGCGATTTCATCGGGACGGAAGCGCGCGCTTTCGATGAAGTACAGCGCCGTCTCGAGCCCTGCCGCGAGCAGGAAGCCGCGCCGCGCCGGCAGTCGTCGTGGGAAGAACTCGAACACCGCCTCGCCGGTCTCACCACGATCCAGATAAGCCTGGATCATGTTGAGCTGATAGAGGTCGGTCAGCAGCGGGCTCGCGGACGGGTCGATCGACGATGTCATGGGCAATATTTCGGGCGATATTTTTGGCGACTTTCGGATCGGAAGCTTGCCATAGCAGCCCGACGCAACGACGACAAAGCAAGCGGTAGCTGCGGACAGGCACCCGGTCTGCTAAGATAGGCCCACAAGGTGAACCCGATGGAAACCGAAACCGAGCGCCTGCAATACGCCGCGACCATCGCCTGCGGCATCCTCGCCGCGCTTGCGGTGCACATCGCGCTGACGGTGGCAGGAACCGGTCTCGATGCCGTACTGCGCGGCATGTTTCCGACCGACCGCCAGCAGGTGACCTCGGCGCTAGCCTGGTGGGCGATCGGACTCGGCGGCTTTACCGGGGCCTGGGCAAGCGGCCGCTATCTCGCGGCGGCGGCCGGCAGCCGCGCCGTGATCGCGACCATCGCCCGGCGCCTGCTGATCGCCCTGGTGCTCGCCGTCTGCACGGCCGCGGGCGTGATGAGCAAGGCCGGTGGCCTCGGCGGCAGTCTCGACGTGGCCACCAACCTGACCGCGCTGGTGATTGGCCTTTTGACCGCCTATGCCGGCGCCCGCTTCGCCTATCAGAAGCCGGCCGGCCGCGACATTTGAGCCCTTGTCCCCGCATTCTCGGCCGGCCTTAGGTGGAACTGATCCCTCGCCGCGGCATTGTCGCGCATCGGGCGCGATGCCGAAAAAGCGGCTCCCGGCGTGCGGAAATGGGCTAAACTGCAACCGGACAGGCGGACCGACCGATGCCCGATGTGATCCCCGAGCCCTTAATGGATGAGCCCGCGCTGGCGCCGCTGCGCGTCCTGGTCGTCGAGGACGAGCCGCTGGTCGCGATCATGCTGGAAGATGCGCTGCAGGACTTCGGCTATCAGGTGGTCGGCCCGGTCGAGAACCTGAAGGCGGCGATCCAGCTTGCCAGCAGCGAACGGCTCGACGCCGCCGTGCTCGACATCAATATCGACGGCGCGATCTCCGACTCGGTTGCCGAAAATCTGATGAATCGCGGCATCCCGTTCCTGTTCGTCAGCGGCTACGCGCGCGATCTCGGCCTGCGGTTCGGTGATGTGCCGCTGCTGCGAAAACCATTCACCACCGACGATCTGCACCGCGCGGTCGCGGCACTGGTCAGCCGCGTTCAGCATCCGAGCCCACCCGCGACCTGACCGCAAATCTGCTGATCCTTCGGAAGTCGCAATTCACCAAGGTTGATTGCCGCACGCGGCATGCGACACTTCGGATACGGCGCTCGGTTGCGCCGATTCAGGAGTATTCCGTGACCCAAGACAGCATTGGCGCCACCGTCCGCGACCGCATTCCCTATCAGTCGATCCGCAACCGGCCGGTACTGAAACTGCCGGGCGATGCGCGCGTCGCGGTGTGGACCATCGTCAATGTGGAAAACTGGAATCCGCAGGCGCCGATGCCGCGCACGGTGATCCCGCCGCCGATGGGACAGCCGCTGCTGCCGGACGTGCCGAACTGGGCGTGGCACGAATACGGCATGCGCGTCGGCTTCTGGCGCTTCGTCGATGCGCTCGGCGCGCGCGGACTAAAAGCGACCTTCGCGCTCAACGGCTCCGCCTGCCGCGTCTATCCGGAAGTCTGCGCCGCCGCGCGCGACGCCGGATGGGATTTCATGGGGCACGGATTCGAGCAGAAACCGATGCACCGGCTCGACGATCAGCGCCGCGCTATCGACGACACCATCAAGGCAATCGCTGATTTCACCGGCAAGCCGCCGCGCGGCTGGGAAAGCCCCGGCATGACCGAAACCGACGAGACCATCGACCTGCTGGCCGAGGCCGGCATCGAATATGTCGCCGACTGGGTGCTCGACGAGCAGCCGGTGCCGGTGCGCACACGCGCGGGCCGCATCGTCTCCGTCCCCTACACGATCGAGATCAACGACGTGGTGATCAGCGCTGTGCAGCAGCAATCCTCGGACGAGTTGCTGCGCCGCGGACGCGATCATTTCGATCGACTCTATCTCGACGGCGCGAAAGCGCCACGGGTGATGGCGATCTCGATCCATCCGTATCTGACCGGCGTGCCGCACCGCATCCGCTATCTTGAGGCGCTCTATGACTACATCCTCGGCCATGATGGCGTGGTGATGTGGACGGGTGCAGAGATTCTCGACTGGTACAACAGCCAGGTATCTGCTTCGACCTGAGCACAAAGCCGCCGGCGCATCGCGACAATGCGTCGCATGTTTCAAATCGCCTTAAGCGATCGGGAACAATTTGTATCGATAGAGATTTTTCAGAATCCGTTCACGACGCTTCACCTGCGCATCCCGAAAAATCCCGATGGTCGCAATGCAATCGATGAATTGCATTGCGTCTGTCGCCTTTGGATGAAACGCTTCTGCCGTCGTTCACATCGCAAAAATCGTGAAAGGAGCGCCAATGCCCCTTCGATATTTTCCGGCGACGGTCAATTTCGGTGCAGTCAAAGGCGGACCCCTGACCACCAGCGTTATCGTTCCGATCGACCGCAAGTCCCCGGACGACAACCCGCCAATCCTCATCGCGCTCACGGGTTTCGACATCCGGTTTCGTCGCGCCGATCATCATCTCAGGCAGATCATGGTCAAACTCGAACGCGACTATTCCGTGCCGCACGACGGCAAGAAAATCGTGGTCAAGGTGACTGTCGGCATGCGCGACAGGGATTCCGACTGGGACGACCACTACGAAGGATCGCTCACCTTCGCCGTGCTGATCTTCGATCACGATTCGTCGCTGCAAAGCCGAAGTATCTCATTCGGCATGAACAATCGCGACTGGCGCGAAGACCGCGCCTATGGCCGCGCCCTTGTGGAATTCAAGACCGAAGTCGGCAAGAAATATCGAATCGTGCCCTTGATTCAGGGCTTCGAATTCCAATGGGATCATACCGACCACGAAGTTCGCAATATCACCATCGCGTTCACGCCGAAGGAGCCTTATGCGGGCAAAAGCCATCTGGACGAGACCGATGGCAAGATCATTATCCGCGCGGAATGCCTGTTCCGCGATAACGTGAACGATGCCGCGCATCATCCGGACCCAAGCTATCGTTACACAAGCATGGTTTACGGCACGGTTCTGTTCCTGCCACAGGACCGTTATGATGTTCAGGATATCAGGACCGACGAGAACTTCTCCCGTACGCCACCGTTCCGCCATTCGTCCCGGACGGTGAATCAAACCGTCAATTTTCCGCCGCTCAACTGGAATTGCGGCGTGGTCCTCGACCAGATCTATCTGTCCTATGAGCGCGATGATCATCATCTACATCGCGCCATGGCCGGCGTATCCGTCGCGAGCTATGACAACGATGTGGCAACGATCCGTTTCACCGGAGGTTTGCGAGACTACTCCGGCGATTGGGATGACCCCTATCGAGCCATGCTGACTGGATATGCCATCGGCCTGAAGCCAGTGCTCGTGGCCAAACCCGGAAGCGGCCTTTCAAGCGAAGCTCGCAAAGACATCCTGGAACGGCACAAAGACAAGCGGCCCCAATAAATCACCCGGCGGCTCGGCACACGGTGACGGACTACTTGTCACCGCTTGCCGCTATATGCCGGGAGCAGTGTCCGAACTATCGCGCCTTCTGGATTTTGGTGACAGTGATCTTGCCGTCGACGCGATCCGCGTCGAACTTGACCTTGTCGCCGACCTTGAGTTGTTTCAGCGCAGCCGCATCCTTGATCTGAAACACCATGGTCATCGGTTCGTCCATCTCCAGCGACGGGATCGGGCCGTGTTTCAAAGTGATCTTGCCGGCGGCGGCATCGATCTTGCGCACCTCGCCGTTGATGCTCTGCGCCGATGCGGCACCGGCGACCAGCACGGTCGCCGCGATGATCAGCATGCTCGTGATCCGTTTCATGATGTTTCCTTTCACTTCACAACGACGGTGCCGATCATCCCCGCCTCACGATGGCCAGGAATGAGACAGCCGTATTCGAACGTTCCAACCTTGGTGAACCGCCAGACCATTTCATTCTTGCCGGACGGTACGAGACGGCGCGCATTCGGATCATCATGCTCCATGTCCGGATTCTTCTTCATCGCCTCGGCGTGCTTCAGGTTTTCCGGCACGGTCGCCAGAACGAATTCGTGATCGAGCGCGCCGCCGTTGCGCAGCAGGAAGCGGATTTGCTCGCCGCGCTTCACCTCGATGCGCGCCGGCACGAACAGCATCGTCCCATCGCCCTCTTTCATGACGACCTGAACCGTCCGCGCCGGCTTCTTGGGATTCCCCGGTTCGCCCGCGGAAAAGATTTCGTGGGAATGGTCGCCCGCGCCCGCCGCCAGCACCGGCGGAACGAGACACAGCGGCAGCAGCGCAGCGAGCAATGTTCTTCCATAGGTCATGAGTCTTTCCTTTCAGTGGTTGTGACGCGTGTTGGCATTCGGCTTGACGGCGCGCGCGGGTGCCGATGACGGCGCATCGGTTTTCTGTTGTGTGGATGGCGGCGGTTCGCCCTTGAATTCGTAGGCGACGGTGCCGGGCGGATGCCGGTATGGCCCCGGATCGCCGTAGTCTCCGGGCTTCAGTCCCTCGCGGATTTTCACCGTGGTGAACATGCCGCCCATCTCGATCGGGCCGAACTGTCCGGTGCCGGTCATCATCGGCAGCGTGTTGTCCGGCGCCGGCATTTCCATGTCACCCATGGCCATGCCGGTGTGCCCCATCACCATGGCGTCGGGCGCGAGTGCCTTGACCGCGGCCGCCAGATCCTTGCGGCTGACGCCGATCAGATTGCGCACCTCGTGGCCCATGGCGTTCATGGTGTGATGCGACTTGTGGCAGTGAAACGCCCAGTCACCCAGATTATCCGCCACGAAGTCGATGCTGCGCACCGCACCGACCGGAACGTCGGTGGTAGTTTCCGGCCAATACGCCGTCTCCGGCACCCAGCCGCCATCCGTGCATGTCACATGGAAGTTGTGGCCGTGCAGATGGATCGGATGATTGGTCATGGTCAGATTACCGATGCGGATGCGCACGCGGTCGTTGAGCCGCACCGGCAGCGGATCGATGCCGGGAAACACGCGGCTGTTCCAGGTCCACATGTTGAAGTCGGTCATCTCGTTGACCTGCGGCAGATAGGTGCCGGGATCGATCTTGTAGGTGCTCATGACGAAGACGAAGTCGCGGTCGACGCGGCGGAACGCCGGGTCGCGCGGATGCACGATGAACATGCCCATCATGCCCATGGCCATCTGCACCATCTCGTCGGAGTGCGGGTGGTACATGAACGTGCCGCTCTTTGTGAGCACGAACTCGTAGACGAAGGTCTTGCCGGGTTTGATGTGCGGCTGCGTCAGCCCGCCGACGCCATCCATGCCGTTCGGCAGGATCAGACCATGCCAGTGCACGGTAGTGTGCTCCGGCAATTTGTTGGTGACGAAGATGCGGACCTTGTCTCCCTCCACCGCCTCGATGGTCGGACCCGGCGCCTGGCCGTTGTAGCCCCACAGATTAACCTTCATCCCTTCGGAAAATTCCCGCACCACCGGTTCGGCGACGAGATGGAATTCCTTCCACTCGCCGTTCATGCGCCACGGCAGGGTCCAGCCGTTGAGCGTCACCACCGGCTGATAGTCCGGGCCGGACGTCGGCACGAGCGGCGGCTGCATCGCCGCCTTGTCCATCATCGGGGCTTCGGGAATGGCCGCCGCCTGCGCCCGGCCGCTGATCGCGCCGGCGCTGGCGAGCATCGCCGCGCCGCCGATCAATCCACGTCGCGATAACATCGTGTTCTCCTTTCTAATGAACGGGCGCATCAGCGGCGCTCACGCGGCTTGGTTCGCGAATATCGGCGGCCGTCCCGCCACCGATCACCGCGGTTTGCAGATTGACGTTGGCGAACCAGAAGCTGCGCTTGGCCTCGATCGCGGCCCGCAGTGCCGCGATCCGCTGCCGCGCCTCCTGCAGCAGCGCGAACACGTCGATCTGCATCGCGCTGAAGCGAAGCTGGTTCTCCTCGGTGATGATCTGGCGCAGCGGAATGATCTCCCGCTGATAGTGCCGGGCGATGTCGTAGCTCGCGCGATAGCGGCGATAGGCGTCGCGCGCCTCGGACCGCACGGTGATCGCACGATCGGTCAGCCGGTTGACGGCGGCCATATACGCTGCCTCCGCCTGCCGGACACGCACCTCGCCGAAATCGAACAGCGGAATTTGCACCTGCATGTCGAGGCCGCGCTCGCGCAGGATGCCGCCGTCATTGTCCTTGCTCCGCTTCGCCAGCCCGGCAACGTCGAGCAGATTGATGAAGCGCGTCGCCTGCGTCAGCCCATAGGCTTTCGCTATCACCTGGAGTTCGGTGCGGGCGATCTGCAGGTCGACCCGACGCGACACCGCCTCGACTTCGATCGACGGTTGACTCGCCAGCCGCGCCGGCAAGGCCGGCAGCGTTTCCGGCAGCCTGAAGTCGAGATCGGCGCCCCAGAAGCCGAGCAACCGCGCCAGCTCCTCGCGGCTGCTGTCGGCCTGTTGCCGCGCGGTCGCGAGATCGGCTGTGGTTTCCGCGTGGAACACCTGCTCGCGCGCCTGATCGAGCTTGTTGAGCGCGCCGGTCTCACCGAGCTTGTGTGCCAACTGCGCGGTGGTCTTCGCCGCCGCATCCGCCTGTCGCAGCAACGTCACCAGTTCGCGGTTACTCACCGCCGCGTAATATGCGCGGCGGACATCGGCGGCAGTGCGCAACGTCTCCTCGATGGCGCGCAACTGCGCCTGCCGGAAACGAGTCGCAGCGAGATCGGCGCGCGCCGGCAGCGTCACCAGAGCGAGGATATCGAGCGCCACCTGCGCTTCCAGCTCCGATGCGCCGCCGCCGGCGATGCGCGACAGCGAGAAGCTCGGATTGGGCGGCAAGCTGTCGCCGACCCGCTCCGCTTCGGCCATAGCCAACTCATGGTAAGCAGCCTGCAGGCGCCGGTTGTTGAGCAGCGCGATCTGCACCGCGCTGTTCGCCGTCAACGGCCGCCGTTTCAGCCGGTCGACGGTTTGCCGGACCATAGCCGCCTCATCCGGCGTGCGGATCACCGTGACATCCTTGTCGAGTGTCGCCGCGGCAAAGCGCGATACCGGCATCATGCCGCGATCCTCGGAGAAGCCCGCGCAGCCGGAAAGCGCGATCGGCAGAAGCGCGATGGCGACAAGGCGAAGCGCGCGCCGCCATTTGTGTGACGGTCGATTGCTGTTGTTCTGCATGACACTCCTACCGTTCGCTGTTCGGTCGGGGCGTCACGCGCTCGTTCTGCTGCCGCCACGACGCGGGGACGGCAGGCCGCAGGCTGAGATAGCCAGCGGTGACGGCGCTGGAACGGACGGCGGACACGGGCGCGGCGGCATCCGCCGGATCGGCACCGGCGAGCGGCGCATTAGGGACAGTGTTGCAACCGGCAAGCAGCACGGCGGCGGCGATGCCGATCAACGCGCGCGATGACCGAGCGACAGAGCGATGCGCGGCCGCCGCAACGGCAGGCGCCTCGCACAACAATGCGAGCATGGAAACCTCGACTGACGACGTGAAACGAGACGCGCGACAACGCGCGTCGGCTCAGACGGCAGCGAAGGAATTCGGGGGGCGATCGAGACAGGCGGGGCTTTGGCCGGCGATCTCATCCGGCCGGCTGAGGACCACCGGCGCGCGCAGAACAGCGGGCGCAGCAGCCATCATATCGGTCGCGGGCAGCGCCGTGAGACAGATCAGACCGCAGCACTGAGCGTCAGGGGCTTTCTGGTTGCCTTGATCGCTTGTGGAGTGATGATCGGCAACCTGCGGCTGATGCGTGTGCAGCGCGCCATCATCATGCTGGTGCATCGGCACCGCCTGCATCTGCACCGTCTGCACGCCATGGTGACTGGACTCGGTCAGGCAATGGGCGGCACGCGAGCCATCACCAAACGCAAAAGCGGCGGCCGGCGCAAGAACGCACAGCGCATAAAACACGGCGAGTAACCTCGCCATGCGCCATCGTGCGATTCTGGTCAACCGAACGAACATTCCGCGCGCTTTAACTCGAACCGGGCCTGGGACGAACGCTTGCCCGGCCCATGCGGCAAGATGGTGGCAGATGGAGCGGCCGTCAATACACATGCACGGCCGCGCGGTGCGGCACACACACTTGCGCCTGTCAGCCGATGCCCGGGGCCGGTTCAACCGGCCGCGAGCGGATCAGGACCAAACCGGTTAGGGCCATCCGTACCCTTCATACAATCCCAGTAGAGCAACAGAAGAATGCCGATGCCGGTGAAGGCGATCAGGATCCACCACCCGGCGCGGTCGATGTCATGCAGGCGGCGCGCGGCAACCGCCAGGGACGGCAGCAACAGCGCCAGCGACAGGATCGCTTCAATCAGCGTGAGATCGAGAATGCCATCGATGATGGCCGCAACGATTTGCGCGATGACCGAGAACAGGGTCCAGTACCAGAACTCCGAGCGCGCCGCGCGACCGGAAAATGTTGCGTACTTGCCGAAGCAGGATCTGACTGCGTCCGCGAATCCCATGATCGCCCCCGTTTGCCAATGACGCGAGCGTAGCAGGCGGGATGGAACTTCCCTAGCGACGCCGCCGACGGGGCTGGAGAATTAGCGACAAATTTACGCCCCGCACGCCACACGTCGCGCCACGGACCGATATCGGAGAGAACGGGAAAGGCCGCCGGCCTTTCCCATATCCTGTCGTCATCACTGCGGCTTCGCAGCGCCCTTACGGCATTCGGAACGGAATTTCTTGCGCGCCTTGCCGTGCAATCCCTTGGCATCCGCTTGCTTCGAACATTCGATCGATACAGCGGACCGCGCGGGCTTCGCCGGCGCGGCGCCCATCGCTGGCGCGGTGTTCGACGTTTGCGCGAGCGCGGAGCCCGCCAGCATCAAAGAAGCGACAGCCGCGGCGATCGTCGTCCTGGCAACAAGACTCATCATTCAACCTCATGTTGCGCCCCTGTCATCAGGCTGATCCCACGCGGCTGAATGCAATCTGAATGATGGGAACGGTGGCACGCGCAAGGCGCATTGCGAAGACCTGCGCGACCGGATCCCGCCATCCAGTATCTCGCCGCCAGCGGAGATGATCTGGCTCAGCCGCCTTTGTGCTCGGCGGCATCGTCGCTCGCGGCGCCGCTTCCAAGGCCAACGCCCATACCCGTCCCGCCGCCCATCCCCATACCGCCGCCGCGACCTCCGCCCTTCGCGCCGTCCCGCTCGCCCTTACCGCGATTTGCGCTCGACGGCCGGGCCGGCCCTTGCGGCGGAATGGTGAGATCGACCGGAACCGCATCGAGATCCAGCGCCTCACGAATGAAGGTGCGAAGCGAGGTGACAAGTTCGTCCGTGTGAACGGGGCGTCCGGCAATCAGATCGTTCGCCGCACGTCCAGCGAATCGAACCTGCTCCTCGGTGCCGAGCAGGATAATGTCGGCCAGGGCAGCCTCGACAGCATCGCGGATGCGGCGCCTGCGGTCTGAACTTTCGCCGTCATTCGACTGTTCGGCCGCGGGCCCGGCGCCGGCGCGGCGAAGATCGCGCAGATGAGCAGGATCGACCGTGAGATCGCCAGTAAATGACCCGCCCAGCACTTTGTAGGCTGCGATCAGCGTACGAAGCCGCTCATTGATCTGACGGTTCATCCGTTCGCGGCGTTGCTGGATCGTGACCATCATCAGCAAACGGATGCCGATACTGATGAGCGTGAACAGCGCCAGCCCGATCAGCGTGATGAGCAGGCTTTGCCACGAGGTAAAATCAAGGTTTCGCATCAGCTAACCTTTCGCAAAATGGCTTCGTGTTGGCCGCACTCTCGCGACGCTCTTATAACTATCTGATTATGTTAGATAAATATGGTGCTGCCGGACAGGATTGAACTGTCGACCTCTTCATTACCAATGAAGTGCTCTACCACTGAGCTACGGCAGCAAGCGTGAGGCGGACCGGCATGCCGGGGCCAACGACGCGGGCTTGCGAATATCCGATCAAAGCCGATATGTCGAGCCGGAAGGCGGACCGGCGAGGCCCTTTCGGCTCCCTTTCCGGGCCGAAATTCGCCGATTCTGCCGGCAGGACCGCACCCGAGACCTGATCCGAGACTTGATCAAATGTCCGACCGCGCCAAATCCGCTACCGCCCAGCGGGAAGCCCGTCTGGCCGCCGCGCTTCGGGAAAACCTCAAGCGTCGCAAGGCGCAAGTGCGAGCGCGGGCGGGGACGGACACGGACGCCAAACCAGAAACAAAACTTAACCAGACCGGGGATACCTCCGGGGTCCGAGAATCGCCGCAATCGGGCGGCGAATAGCGGGCCGGGTTCCCGGTTGTCCATATCGGTGGGGCGCCCTTTGCACCGGACCGGCAGATCGTCATAACTGCCGGACATGTTCACGAGGGCCGGCACTTCTCCGGCACAAGGTTGGGGCGACATGGATCGCATTCGTATTACCGGCGGCCGCCAATTGAACGGCGTCATTCCGATCTCCGGCGCCAAGAACGCCACTCTGCCGCTGATGATCGCGAGCCTGCTGACGCAGGACACGCTGATCCTCGACAATGTGCCGCGTCTCGCCGACGTGCGGCTCCTGCAACGCATCCTCGGCAATCATGGCGTCGACGTGATGATCGCCGGCAAGCGCCCTGGCGAAAGCACCGACAACCAGACGCTGCACATCAGCGCCGCCAACATCGTCGACACCACCGCGCCCTACGACCTCGTGTCGAAGATGCGCGCCAGCTTCTGGGTCGTCGCGCCACTGCTCGCGCGCATGGGTCGCGCCAAGGTCTCGCTGCCAGGCGGCTGCGCCATCGGCACGCGGCCGGTCGATCTCCTTATCATGGCGCTGGAGCGGCTGGGCGCGCAGATCGAGATCGACGCCGGCTATGTGATCGCCAGCGCGCCGCGCGGCCTGCAAGGCAACGAGATCGTGTTCCCGAAAGTCACCGTCGGCGGCACGCATACGGCGCTGATGGCCGCGGTGCTCGCGAATGGCACCTCGGTGATCGAGAACGCCGCCTGCGAGCCGGAAGTCGGCGACCTCGCCGACTGCCTCAACAAGATGGGCGCGAAGATTTCCGGCGCGGGGACGACCCGCATCACCGTCGAGGGCGTCGCCAAACTCAACGGCGCGCGCCATTCGGTGCTGCCGGACCGCATCGAAACCGGCACCTACGCCATGGCGGTGGCGATGACCGGCGGCGACGTGATGCTGCAAAATGCGCGGCCGGAACTGTTGCAGGCGGCGCTCGACACGCTGGCGCAGGCCGGCGCGAACATCACCGCGACCAATGAAGGCATCCGCGTCACCCGCAACGGCGGCGGCATCGCGCCGGTGACCGTGACCACCGAGCCGTTCCCCGGCTTTCCGACCGACCTGCAGGCGCAACTGATGGCACTGATGACCCGCGCCAAGGGTACCTCGACCATCACCGAGACGATCTTCGAGAACCGCTTCATGCATGTGCAGGAGTTGGCCCGGCTCGGCGCGCGCATCCACCTCGACGGCCAGAAGGCGACCATCGAGGGCGTCGATCGCCTCAAGGGCGCACCGGTGATGGCGACCGACCTGCGCGCCTCGGTGTCGCTGGTGATCGCCGCGCTCGCCGCCGAGGGTGAAACCACCGTGAACCGGGTCTACCACCTCGACCGCGGCTTCGAGCGACTGGAGGCAAAGCTCTCCGCCTGCGGCGCTTCGATCGAACGGCTCAGCGGCTGATCGCATAAGTCGATTGCAGCGGCTGTTCGCGCCCCTTGCGCCGCGCGGCCGATGGCCTAGCTTGGGGATCATAGCAACCGCACGGCTTCAGCAAGGGCGACAGGCCATGACTTCCGCGATGACCGCCTCCTCCGATCTCATCAAATTCGTGATGCTCGACGGTGAGGATCTCGCGATCGGCTCGACCCATCTGCAGGACGCGGTGGTCAAGACCACCGATCTGATCTGGCTGCCGCGGGAAAAACGGCTGGTGATCGGGGTCAACCGGTTCGACTGGGAGAGCGCCATGGCCGAGCCGCCGCTGTTCCGCCGCCGCCGCGCCGCCCTGCGGTTCGAGCGGGTGCTAGGCTGTCAGAGCCGGGGCATCGACCTCGCCAGCCCGGATCACGTGCTCAATCTGCTCGCCGTCGAGTTCGCCGAAACCGACAATCCGTCCGGCACCGTCACCCTCACCTTCTCCGGCGGCGCCGCGCTGCGGCTGACGGTGGAATGCCTCGAGGCCGAACTGGCGGACCTCGGCCCGGCCTGGACCTGCGCCCACCGCCCGGACCATCCGGTCGAGCAGACCGCCACGGCCTGACCCCTTCCGCTGCGCCGCGAACAGCGGGGTTGACGGGGAAGCCGCCGGCACGCCAATGACGAGAGGCCAAACCCGCGCCGTTCCGCGGGACACCGCTGGACCCTCACGTTAAAGCGCAGGTCATGCCGCTTCGTCTCGACAGCCAATCAGCCGATTTCGCCTCCCAGTTCCGGGCCTTCCTCGGCGCCAAGCGCGAGGCGTCGGCCGATGTCGAGCAGGCGGTGCGCGCGATCCTCGCCGATGTGCAGACACGCGGCGACGCGGCGCTGATCGATTACACGCAGCGGTTCGACCGACTCACCCTCACGCCCGAGACCCTGCGCGTCCCGGCCGCCGAAATCGCTGCCGCCACCGCGCAATGCGATCCCAAGCCCCTCGCCGCGCTGAAGCTGGCGCGGGAGCGGATCGAAGCGTTCCACCGCCGGCAGTTGCCGAAGGATGACCGCTTCACCGATGCGCTCGGGGTCGAGCTTGGTGGCCGCTGGACCGCGATCGAGGCGGTCGGCCTCTACGTGCCGGGCGGCACCGCCGCCTATCCGTCCTCGGTGCTGATGAATGCTGTGCCGGCAAAGGTCGCCGGCGTCGGCCGGCTCGTCATGGTCGTCCCGGCGCCGGACGGCAAACTCAATCCGCTGGTCCTGGCGGCGGCTGCGCTCGCCGGCGTCGACGAGATTTACAAGATCGGCGGCGCGCAGGCCGTCGCCGCGCTCGCGTACGGCACCGCAACCATCGCGCCGGTGGCCAAGATCGTCGGCCCGGGCAACGCCTATGTGGCGGCGACCAAGCGTCTCGTGTTCGGCAAGGTCGGCATCGACATGATCGCCGGACCATCCGAGGTGCTGGTGCTCGCCGACGCCACCGGCAATCCCGACTGGATCGCCGCCGATCTGCTGGCGCAAGCCGAGCATGACGACAGCGCGCAATCGATCCTGATCACCGATGACGCGGCACTCGCCGCGCAGGTGGAACGCGCGGTCGAGAGCCAGTTCAAGACCCTGCCCCGCGCCAAAATCGCCGGCGCGTCGTGGGCGAATTTCGGCGCGGTGATCACCGTGCCGACGCTCGCGGATGCGATCCCACTGGTCGATGCCATCGCGCCCGAACATCTCGAAGTCGTCGCCGCTGACGACGAGGCGTTGGCTGCACGCATCCGCAACGCCGGCGCGATCTTCCTCGGCGCGCATACGCCGGAAGCGATCGGCGACTATGTGGGCGGCTCGAACCATGTTCTGCCGACGGCGCGCTCGGCGCGGTTCTCGTCGGGCCTCGGCGTGCTCGACTTCATGAAGCGCACATCGATCCTCAAATGCGGCCCGGAGCAGTTGCGCGCGCTCGGCCCCGCCGCCATCGCACTCGGCGAAGCCGAAGGGCTCGGCGCGCATGCGCGCTCTGTCGCGATCCGGTTGAACCTGCCATGAACGCAACCACCGCACCGGGCGCGAAGCAGCGGCTCGTCGCGGTGACGTTCGATGAGGCGTCGATCGGCCGCTCCAATCCCGATGTGGAGCATGAGCGCACCATCGCGATCTACGACCTTCTGGAAAAGAACAGCTTCGCGCCGAACGGCCACGACGGCGGTCCGTACAAGCTGCATCTCTCGATCACCGGAAACCGGCTCGCCTTCGATATCCGCGAAGAGGACGACAAGCCGGTCGTCGCGCATCTCCTCTCGCTCGCACCACTGCGCAGCGTGGTGAAGGACTACTTCCTGATCTGCGACAGCTATTACGCCGCGATCCGCACCGCGACGCCGGACAAGATCGAGGCGATCGACATGGGCCGTCGTGGCCTACATGACGACGGCTCGCGGCAACTGATGGAGCGCCTGAAGAACAAAGTCACCGTCGACTTCGATACCGCGCGCCGGCTGTTCACGCTGATCTGCGTGCTGCATTGGAAGGGCTAGAGCATGATCCCGAAAAGTGGAGACCGGTTTTCGGACAAGATCATGCTCGGATATGCATGAGCGGCCCGGCGCGCTCGCAGCGTCCGCAGTCGGTGCTGTTCGTCTGCGGCCTGAATTCGGTGCGCTCGCCGATGGCGGCGGGGCTATTCAAGCAGATGTTCGGCCGCAGCATCTATTCCGCCTCCGCAGGGGTGCAGAAGGGTGAAGTCGATCCGTTCGTGGTCGCGGTGATGGACGAGAGCGGCATCGACCTGACCAAGCACCGGCCGATGACCATCGAGGAGCTGGAGGACTGGGAGGGGATGAATTTCGACCTCATCATCAGCCTCTCCCCGCAGGCGCACCACCGGGCGTTGGAACTGACCCGGACCTTGGCCGCCGATGTGGAATACTGGCCGACCCACGACCCGACCAATACCGAGGGCAGCCGTGAGCAGCGCCTCGACGCCTACCGGGAGGTGCGCGACCAGCTCATGCAGCGCATCAAGCTGCGTTTCGGCGGCCAGGGGGTCGGCGACGGCTGACAATCCCGCCGCGGTTGAGAAAATCCCGGCCTTCCGCTACTCAACATCCTGCAATCACCACACGAATCCCCGCGAAGCACCCGATGATCGGCCGCCCCAAATTCGTGCTCGCCTCCGGCTCGCCACGCCGCCTGGCGCTCGTCAATCAGGCCGGGATCGAGCCCGACGCGCTGAAACCCGCCGATATCGACGAAACGCCGAAACGCGGCGAACTGCCCCGCGCCTATGCCACCCGCCTTGCCCGCGCCAAGGCGGAAGCCGCCCTGGAGGCGGTGAAGCTCGACGATGAGTTGAAGGGTGCCTTCATCCTCGCTGCCGACACCGTGGTGTCGGTCGGCCGCCGCATCCTGCCGAAAGCCGAACTGCTCGACGAGGCGGCGCAGTGCCTGCGGCTGCTGTCGGGCCGCAACCACCGCGTCTATACCGGCGTCTGCCTGGTGACGCCGCGCGAATCGTTCCGGCAGCGGCTGGTGGAAACGCGGCTGCGCTTCCGCCGCCTGTCGCAGCAGGACATCGATTCCTATCTCGCCTCGGGCGAATGGCGCGGCAAGGCCGGCGGCTACGCGATCCAGGGCATCGCCGGTACCTTCGCGGTGAAGTTCGTCGGCTCCTACACCAATGTGGTCGGCCTGCCGCTTTACGAAACGATCTCGCTGCTCGACGGCGAGCACTATCCGATCCGGTTCGGCTGGCTGAACGCGCTGTAAGCCTCGGATCGCGGGAGGCGCCATCTCGTGAACATCGCCAGCGATCTCCACGCCGCCGCGCAGCGCGATCCCGCCCGCATCGCCGTCGCTTCCGGGGACGCCGCGTTTGCCCGCTACGATGAACTCGCCAGCCTCGTCGCGCGTCTCGCCGGCGGCCTGCGCGCGCTCGGCCTTAAGACCGGCGACCGTGTCGCCGTTATCGCCAAGAACGTGCCGCACTATGTCGAGGCGCTCTATGCCATCTGGCATGCGGGCCTCGTCGCCGTGCCCGCAAACGCGAAACTGCACGGTGCTGAACTGGGCTACATCCTCGACCATTCAAGTGCTCGCGTCTGCTTCGTGTCGCCGGGGCTCGATGCGGACATCGCGCCGCATGCGCCGGTGACGCTCGAACGCATGATCGTGCTCGGCGGCGCCGACTACGGCCGACTGCTCGCCGCTGACCCGATCGCGCTCACGTCCTGCGCCGCCGACGATCTCGCCTGGCTGTTCTACACGTCCGGGACCACCGGCCGGCCGAAAGGCGCAATGCTGACCCACCGCAATCTCGCGGTGATGGGCGAAGCCTATGTCAGCGAGGTCGATCCGACCGCGGCCGGCGATGCGATCCTGCATGCCGCGCCGATGAGCCATGGCTCCGGTCTCTATATCATGGCGCATATTGCCGCCGGCGCGACCAATGTCGTGCCCGAATCCGGCGGCTTCGAGCCGGACGAGATCGCGCAGCTCGTCGCGCGCTGGCCGCGCGCCTCAATGTTCGCGGCGCCGACCATGATCAAACGCATGGTCGAGGCGCCCGCCGACCTGCCGCGCGACAAATTGCGCACCATCGTCTGGGGCGGCGCGCCGATGTATGTCGAGGACGCGATGAAGGCGCTCGACCGTTTCGGGCCGTGCCTCGCGCAAATTTACGGCCAGGGCGAAAGCCCGATGACCATCACCGTGCTGCCGCGCGCCGAGGTCGCCGACCGCGACCATCCGCGCTGGCGCGAGCGGCTCGCCAGCGCCGGCCGGCCGTTCCGCTGCGTCGATGTCCGCATCGCCGGCGCGGAGGATCGCACGCTGCCCGCCGGCGAGAGCGGCGAAATCCTGGTGCGCGGCGATGTCGTGATGCGCGGCTATTGGCAGAACGACGCGGCGAGCGCCGCCGCGCTCAAGGGCGGCTATCTCCACACCGGCGACGTCGGCGCGTTCGATCCCGACGGCTATCTCGCGCTCAAGGACCGCTCGAAAGATCTGATCATCTCCGGCGGCAGCAACATCTATCCGCGCGAGGTCGAGGAAATCCTGCTACAGCACGGCGGTGTGCGCGAAGTCTCGGTGATCGGCCGACCAGACCCCGAATGGGGCGAGGCCGTGGTGGCCTATGTGGTTGGCGACGCACCGCGCGCGGAACTCGACGCGCTATGCCTCGCGCATATCGCCCGCTTCAAGCGACCGAAGGACTATGTGTTCGTCCCGGCGCTGCCGAAGAACAACTACGGCAAGATCCTCAAGACCGAGTTGCGCACCCTGGATGCGCGCCGCGACAGACCCTAGATGAGTGCCATGCCCTCGCTCGCCCCCGCCGCTCCCTGCCCGATCTGCCGCCGCCCGGCCGAGGAGGCGTTCAAGCCGTTCTGCTCCAAGCGCTGCCGCGATGTGGACCTGCACCGCTGGATGAGTGGGGTCTACGCGGTTCCGGTCAAGGAAGACGACGACGAGGACGGCGATGGCGCGCCGAGGACCAGCCCTGAGGATCGGGGCTGAAAAGCAGGCCTGAAACGCCGCAAACCTCCTTGGCAGATCACTGTTTTTTGCCGCTCCGGCGTTCTGGACAGGCCGGATTCCACCCTCTATAAACCCCTCCGCTTACCAAGCCCCGCTTCCGCGGGTCCGGCGCCCAGGTAGCTCAGTTGGTAGAGCATGCGATTGAAAATCGCAGTGTCGGTGGTTCGATCCCGCCCCTGGGCACCATTTTTCCATTGATAGAGCCTCATGACCCTCCGCGCACCTCCGGGCCGGCAGGCTCGTTTTCCCATGGAACCGCACGAAGCCCGCTGCCTGTCTCCGAGAATAGGCTGACGCAGCTTTGCAGCGGTTCGGCTATTCAAAGAACCAAGCCACTGCACGGTTTCCCCGCGACAGCTTCAACACTCCTGAAATGAGCGCGCAAATGAAATGCCGGCGCCATTGAGCGGCAGCTCGCACACGTTGAGAACAACGATATCCGCCGGACTCATGCGCGATGAGCATTGGGAGGAGCGCGTAAAGAGGGTGCAGCGGCGGACAACCAATGTCGGCGGTCTGAAGGTGGTCGACAAAGTTATTCCAACAACCGCGAGCACGCACAAGTCAAAGCGCACGCGAAACGTCGACGCCTAACAACGTTTGCGCAGGCAAGATTTCTGCGCGCTCCGCTTCTAGTTCGACAGAGATTTATTCCCGCACCCCGTTTAATTCGCAGGGACAAACATGAATCTTCCCCGCGAACAAGCTCTTCCTTCACAATCGAGCAAGCCGTCAAGGCACGTTGCATCATATCGAGGAATGCTGCTTTATTTACGTCCAAGCCCAACACAACAAGCCCAACACAATTAGAGAAACGAGCATGGATGGGTATCGTCGCTATTATTTTCCAAACACCGAAGCGCTGGCCGCGGACGAAGTGCGGATCATCGCACTTGGAACGGGGCGTCCCTACATGCGGCCGGCACAGGCAAACTCCGGCTGGCTGGTTGAACTCGGGAACGGCGACAAGTTTATGTTTGACTTCGGGTACGGGACGCAGATGCGTTTTAGTGCTCTCGAAATTCCTTACCAGGACATTACGGCTTATTTTGCAACCCATCTTCACAGCGATCACGTCGGCGACTTTGGACAGATCTGGGTTGCGAGCTGGGTTGGCGGGAGAACCAAACCCTTAGTCGTCTATGGCCCTTCAGGAACCCAACCAAACTATGGGATGAAGCATTTCGTTGAAAAGCAACGAGAGTCTTTCGCCTGGGATACCGCCACACGCGTGGGCTTCCTGCCCGCTATCGGCGAAGAAGTTGAAGTGCATGAATTCAATTACGCCGAGACCGCTATAATCTATGATTCGAATGGTGTTAGAATTTCGACTTTCCCCGCAATTCATATAACCGACGGCCCGGTCGGATTTAGATTGGAATGGAACGGGCTGACACTTGTCTATTCGGGCGACACGACTCCAAACGGCTTTTTAGTCGAGAATGCCAGTAACGCGGACGTTCTCATACACGATACATACAATACGGTCGACCAGATGGTCGCGACGACCGGCCATGACAAAAAGGGCGGCGGCGCCGTAAACACCTATATTCATACCGACCCTCTGGATGCCGGCCGCATCTTCGCCATGGTTCACCCGCGACTAGCCGTGTCGTTTCACTTTTATAATGATTTCGACACCGCGAGCGAGATCGAGAAGCAAATACGCAAAAGCTACGACGGCGCGCTCGCTCTGGCGCATGACCTCATGGTGATCAACGTCACCAAAGCAAGGATTCAGACGCGAATGGCTTCCACCGGGTCACACGTTTATCCCAATACGGTGTATCAAGACGCCTATCGTCAGGCGCCGAGAAAACCGAAGCCTGCCATTTCCGAATGGCTGCTGGCCAAGCGGCTTTTCCAGAAATAGGAAGCCGATGATCGACAGATCAGTGCGCTGACTCCAACTGCTTGATGATTGGCTTATTTTCCTCGCTATCTTCGGTAATACGCTGCTTCCAGCGGTCCGGCCCGAGGAAACTGATCTGCTGCTTCAGCCGCGCCGCGACCACTTTGAATTTTTCTCCATTCGATGCAATTTCACTGCACGCTTTGACAAGTCGGGACCGGACTTCAGGAGGCATCCCGGCCGGCGCATATAACCCCGCCATACCAACCTTAACGATCGGATAGCCCAGCTCCTTGAGCGTCGGAACGTCCTGAAGATTGGGGACACGATGCTCCGACGATGTAGCCAATACCGGCAGCCCTTTTCCAGCGACGGTTGAAACTCCCGGAACCGCTGCATCGATGTGGCCTCCGAGCAGCGCCGTGACCAGTTCGCCGTCGCCCTTGTAGTGAATATTGTTGAATTTCACCCCCGCTTGCCTCTCGAGCAATCCCAACACAAGGGTTGGTACACTTCCGGCGCCAACAGAACCCACATTGATGGTCTGAGGTGCCGACTTGGCTGCGCGCAAAAGCTCAGGGAGCGATTTGTATTTCGAGTTTGCGGCAACCGCAAATGCGACTGGCAGCTCTACAAGCTGACACAAGAAATCAATTTGCTCGACCTTGAACGGAATTCCTTCGCGTGTGTGCAGATCGGACACAAAAGGGCCTGCTGCGTTAAAGCCCAATGTGTAGCCATCGGCATTAGAACGCGCGACCTGCGTAGCGGCGAGCGTATTGTTCCGTCCTTCTTTATTGATCACGATAAATGTGCCGCCAACAGACTTTGCCAAATCTTCCGCTAGCCCTCGCGCCATCACATCAACGGCACCACCCGCAGTGGTACCCACAAAGATTTGCACCGTACGTGACGGATAGTCTTGGCCGAATGCAGGGCTATACGTGACACCAGCAAACAATAACAGCACGGACCATGAGAAGCGGTGATGAGTCATTGTTCCTCCAATCGCTGGTTAGGTCACAAAGAGTCGTTGTTCCATTCTCAAACACGGATTGTTTAAGCTTAAAGCATCTTCCGATGAGACCGCAAGATGTCACATGCTGACACCAAGATCGAATAAGCCCGATGATCGGCGGCAGATCGCGCTTTTTCAGCACGACATCAATCCTCTCCAGGGAAAGCGCATTCCTCGTTATGGGCGCGGCATCGGGGTCTCGCGCCAAACTTCGTCCACTGGAGGTTCAAGACAACGAGGGCTTCGGATCGGGCGCTTGAGCCCGCCCCTGCTCTCTCATGGAACGGGAAAATGGGCACCACAAGACAATCGAGCGCCAGTCAGCGCATCTCGATCACAAGCGCGCGCGAAGTACCTCCGCACGCGAAGAATACTAGAAGAACGCGATACAATGCGCGATGCAGGCAAATGAACCGGGAATCTCAACCCTCAAGCAAAGCGCCTCCGGCAACGGCTTTCAAAACTCGCCACAGCGGCGCAATCCTATATTAGCTGCTCCTACTTCTTTATCTCCTGCACGATCCGCTGATACTTTTCGGTATCGCGCTTGAGCAGCCCGACAAGATCCGCTCCTGATGATGGCATTGCCTCGGCGCCGGCTGCCTTGATCTTCTTTTTCACATCGTCGTCGTTCAACGACGCCCGGAGCCCGTCGCCCAACCTCTTGAGAATGTCCGGCGGCGTCTTTGCGGGCGCGACCATGCCATACCACGACTCTTCGATAAGGTTGGGGACTCCCTGTTCAACGAAGGTTGCGACGTTTGGCATATCGGCCGAACGCTTCTTGCTGGTGATTCCCACTACTGTCAGCTTGCCATCTTCGACGAATTTATCCGCTGCACCGCCCGCTCCGATCAGCATCAAATCGGTCTCGCCACTGACGGTTGCCTGAAGCGCCTCGGGAATGGAGCGAAACGGCACAAACACCATCTGCATCTTTTTCTGGCTGGCGAGCCACTGGAGCAGCAAATGGTGCGGCGTCGCGATACCGATGGAAGCAGCCGTCAGCTTTCCGGGATTCTTCTGCGCGTAATCGAGAACGTCCTGCAGCGATCGGAACGATTTGCTCGCGTTCGCGACAAGGATCATCGGATTTTGAGTAAGTTGAGTCAGGTAAGCAAAATCCGTGTCAACATTGTAGGGAATTTTCTGTCCGACGGCGACATTGACCGGGTGAACAACCGTCAGCAGACCGATCGTATACCCATCAGGATCGGCCTCGGCGATCTGACGGGTACCGATCACCGAAGAAGCGCCGGGTTTGTTGTCGATAAAAACCTGCGTATCCAACCGCTTTGACAGTTCGGCGGCGACAATTCGCGACGTCACATCGGCGCCGCCGCCCGCGCCGAACGGCACGATCCAGCGGATCGGCCGGCTCGGCCAATCGGCAGCCCGCGCAACGGAAGGAAGCAGACCGACCGTCATACCCAGAACGACAGCAAAACCAACGACCACGCGCCTTGTGCTGACCATTAGCAAATTCCCCGACAGGCAGAACCGGATTGCAGAAGACTGAAAGCTGTAAAATGCCTTCGGGCCGGTGTCTTTACCGACCCGCGCCGTGTGCATGCGATGCACAGGGGCGCTAATCCGGCGCGCCGCTACCGGACTGCGGCAAACCGTGGCAGCAACCGTGCGACATTCCCGGATGCGACCAGCCGCCGATCTTGGTCGTTGAAATCGCTGAACGCCGCTACATCCCGCTTGCCCTTGGCGCCGACCGCCTCTGGAGCAAATGGATAATCGGTCCCGAACAGGATCTGGCCGCTCCCGGCAAGAGACAGAACGCATTTCAGCGTCGCATCCGAGGTCGACGTCGTGCATTCGAAATACAGTTGCTTGAGGTAGTGAGAAACGCCAAGAGGGGCGAATGTCTCATAAGGCAAGCGGCGCTCCAGCATGCTGGCGATCCGCCCGGCGAGAAACGGAATGGTCCCGCCGTTATGAGCCAGGACGAACTTGATATCCGGACAGGCGTGAAAGATGCCTGCACGCAGCAGGCTTAGCACCGTGCGCGTCGTATCAAAGGCGAACTCCACTGCTGCGGGGAGGACGTCGATATCGAACGACAGGCTCCCCGGTCCAATCGTCGGATGGATGAAGACAACGGCGCGCCGTCGATTCAACTCCTCAAAGACCGGACGAAACGCCGGATCGCCCAGATACCGATTGCCGTAGCTTGCAATCAGGCCGACGCCATCGAACTGCGAGCACTGGCGCAAGGTCTGCAAACTCGCCTCGACATGAGGCATGGGAAGAACGGCGAAGGCTCCGAAACGGTCGGGATGACCACCGACGACCTGCTCGAGTTCATGGTTGCAGATTTTGGCGAGTTCCACCGCCGTAGCGGCGTCCTCGGAATACGCGCCTGGGCTGGATATCGATAGCAGCGCCGCCTGAAGACCGCTGCGATCGAGCATTTCGAGGCTCGCTTTTGCCGTCCAATCGGGAATCTTGGCCCCACCGATGGAATCGACCCCAAGCCGCTCCAGTTCCTGCCGGTAACGGGCCGGAAGGATGTGATGGTGAACATCAATCCAGCAGACATCCGGCGATCCCATATCACTCTCCAACTCGTGCAAGACTACGTCCGATGCCCGGCCGCATCCTCAGTAGGTCGACCGGCCGCCGGACAGGTCGAAGACCGCAGCGGTGCTGAACGAGCATTCCTCGGAACTCAACCAGGCGACCAGCGCCGCAATCTCTTCGGGCTTACCAAATCGCCCAAGCGGAATCTTCGACAACATGAAATCGATATGTGCCTGAGTCATCTGGCTGAACAGCGGCGTTTCCACCGCAGCGGGCGTCACACAGTTCACGCGGACGTTCGCGTCCACCAGCTCTTTTCCGAGCGATTTGGTGAGCGCGATGATCGCTCCCTTGCTCGTGCTGTAAGCCGAAGCGTTCGGATTACCTTCTTTCCCAGCGACCGATGCGATGTTGACGATGCGGCCATAGTCACGCCGGCGCATCCCCGGAACGATCGCCCTGGAGCAATAGAACACGCCGTCGACATTGATGCTCATCACCTTGCGCCAATCGTCGATGCCATAGTCCCAAAGCTTGGCGTTCGGCCCGGTGATGCCGGCATTGTTCACAAGAATATCAATGGCGGACAGCCGTGCTTCCGTCTCTTTCAGAGCCGTCGCGACGGAGATTGGGTCTGAAACATCGGCTCGAATCAAATCGAATCCTTGCAGGATATCCTTCCGGCTGTCGGGAAAATTGAGATCCCAGATCGCGACGCGGGCGCCGGAAGCGCGAAACCGTTCGGCGATCGCATAACCCAAGCCCGACGCACCGCCAGTGACAACAGCGCCGCGCCCCGACAAATCGATTTGATTCATTACAGACCCTTCGCCGTCTCGGCTTTGGCCATGGCCATACCGACAATCCACTCCGGAATGGGCCGCTGATAGACCACGTCCATTTTATACGGACCGGCGGCTGCCTGCGCGGCGAGCGTCGCTACCCATGTGCGGACTTCGTGACCGGCCCGCCCCGCCTCTTCAGTGATCGCACCATCGCTATAGCCGTCGATCGCGTCAGTATCGGCGTTCTCCAGCACCGAAAGGAATTTACGATCCCATCCGTCATTCAACTCGCGCAGATTGCCCTTCTTGGCGGCGAAATCCTGACCGGCTTGAAGGGTCCGCGCCTCGCGCTGCTTGCGCGCTTCCACAGAGGGATTACGGCCGGCGATCAGCGTCTCCTGGACCTCGGGAGGAGCTGACCGGATCGACGGCACCGGCGGGTCATGGGAAAGCCCGCCTGAACCGATCAATAAAACACGCTGTCCGGTGCTCATGGCGAAAGTACCCAGCGCCGCGCCGAATTGGCGAACACGCATCATGCTTGGACGCGGTGGTGCAGCCGCGTTGATGAAAACCGGAACCACAGGATAACGATCAAGTGACCCGGTCAACGCCGCGAGCGGCTGGGCAAAAGCGTGATCAACCTGCATGCGATAAGAAACGGACAGATCGAAACCTCGATCACTCATCGCTTCGACCAGAGCGATGGCTTTTCCTTCATCCGTTCGCAACGCACCCGATGGCGTACCGTAATCACCGATAGCCTGGGCACGCACACCGACGCAGAAGGCCGGCATGATATCGTAGAAAAAGCCGTTGAAGTGATCCGGCGCGAGCATAATCACGAGTTCAGGCGCGAATGCCGTTACCTCTTCCGCGAGTTGCCCAATCGCGTTCCGGACATCGCGTTCCACGGCCTCCCCGGCACTGACCCTGCCGATGAAGGGAGAATGCGACATGCAGATTGCTTTCAGCGGCATGGGTCATCATCCTGCGTGGCGGGAGTTGTCCGGATGCCGTGAGTGGATGCCAGCATCACTCACCGCGCAAGCCGGCCCGCCGCGGTGTGCATCTCGTGAACACCGACCAGAAGCGGCTAGGGCCTGCCGGCGTATACGGTGCACCCTCGCGGACGTTCTCGCCCCCTGCATGAGCTGACAACGTGCCACCCGTGAATTCGGAATCTGCCTCCCCCAACGATCCCACACAGCCAGCGATGCCCAGGCGCGTCGACGTTGCGGTGATCGGTGCCGGGCCGGTCGGCTTGACCATCGCCAACTTTCTCGGGATGTATGGCGTTTCCGTTCTCGTCATCGAGCGCGGCGCCGAGTTGATTGATTATCCGCGCGGCGTAGGCATGGATGACGAATGCCTGCGCGCGTTCCAGGCCATCGGCCTCGCCGACAATGTTCGCCCGCACACAACACCCGATCAGTGGGTCCGTTTCCTGACGGCTCGCGGCCGATGCTTTGCCTCCGTCGAGCCACGAACACGTGAATTCGGCTGGCCGCGACGGAACGCCTTTATCCAGCCCCTGGTCGATCTCGAATTGCTGAAGGGGTTGTCACGCTATCAAGATGTTCATGTGCTGTTCGGTCGGTCACTGTCCGAACTGACCGAAATCGGCGACGGCGTGTCGTTGCGGATCCAAGATGGTGCCGGAGCGACCGAAGAAGTTCACGCCAGCTTCGTCGTCGGGGCAGACGGTGGCAAAAGCACCGTCCGCAAGATCCTCAATATTCCCTTCTCTGGAAAAACGGAATCGACCCGCTGGGTCGTGGTCGACATTCGCAACGACCCGATCGGTATCCCCGATGCTTATCTCTATTGCATTCCCACCCGACCTTATGTGTCGATTGCGCTGCCACACGGAATCCGCCGCGTCGAATTCATGGTGTTCGGCGAGGAAACAGAAGAGCAGCTCTGCTCACGCGACGGGATCCAAAATCTGCTGCAGATCGTCATGCCGCATCCGGAGAAAGCCGACATCATCCGCAGCCGCGTTTATACCCATCACGCGCGTCTGGCGGAGCGTTTTCGGCAAGGGCGCGTGCTTCTCGCCGGCGACGCCGCACATCTGATGCCGGTATGGCAGGGCCAGGGCTACAACAGCGGCATTCGGGATGCGACAAACATCGCCTGGAAGCTGGCGATGGTCGTCAAAGGCATGACATCCGACACACTTCTGGACAGCTACGATCTCGAGCGCCGGGATCACGCCGCGGCGATGATTTCAATCTCCGTGACGGCCGGAAAGATTTTTTCACCGACGCAACGCTGGCTGGCGATGCTTCGCGACGGCCTGACCTTGTTGCTCAATGCGATCCCACCAGTGAAGAACTACATCCTGCAGATGCGGTTCAAGCCGATGCCGCGCTACACGCGTGGCGTGGTGGTACCACTGGCGACGTCGCGTGGCACGGCCCCTTCGCCAGTCGGCCGTCTTTTCATTCAGCCGGACGTTGCTCTGGACAGACGCGAAATCCGGAAATTCGACGACGCGATCGGGCCCTGGTTTGCCATCGTCGCCTGGGCGACCGATCCTCGCCTCCATATGAGCGACACTGTCCGCGCATTCTGGCAAAACATCGGGGCGCGGTTTGTCGCCGTCTTGCCGGCCGTTCAACTGTCAGCCGAACAGACCGTGAAGTCCGATGATCTACTCATTCTGGGCGACACCGGCGCGATTAAACAATGGTTCGGGGATCATAGAACGTCATTGATCGTTCTGCGTCCTGATCGCTTCGTTGCCGCAGCTGCGTCGACACCGCAAGCGATCGACGAGATCACTGCCTCGCTGCAAACGGCGATGGGGGCAAGCATCCAAGGTCGGTAGCGTCACGGGGCCTGAGAGATACCCGGCAGCTAGCGTCCCTGCAAAAAGTCGATATGTAGCGCATTGAAAGTCTTGGCATCTTCGAATTGCGGCCAGTGGCCACAATGCTCCATCACCACGAACTTGCTGCCCGGAATCAAATCAGCAATGCGCTGCCCCTCGGCAACCGGATTGGTCGGATCATGCGTCGTCCAGAGCACGAACGTCGGCGCGACAATGCGGCGCCAGTCATCATCGGACAACAGATTACGCTTACGGATATCCATCTCCTGGAGCACCAGCGCATTGCGCATGGCCACGTTAAATCCGTCCGATGAATAGACCGCCTGGCGGGTCGCGATCAGATCCTCGGTCACGCGCGCCGGATCGGCCATCAGCCATTCGAGACGCGACTTGATGAAATCCCAGGTCGGGTTATCAGCCGCCCGCTGAGACAATTCCTTGATGCGAGCCATGACTTCAGGACGAGCGACAGACCCTCCCGTGGTGTTCAGCACCAGTCGGTCCAGCCGATCTGGGTGCATCAACGCAAATCGCGCAGCGACCCAACCGCCGAGCGATTCCCCGGATACGTGCGCGCGATCAATCTTCATCGCGTCCATGAAGCGGACGAGGTGATCGACATAGCGCGGAATTTCCAGCGGAATGTCCGGCTTATCGGTAAAGCCATGACCGATCATATCCACGGAAAAAGTATGAAAGTGCCGCCCGTGCGGTCCAATGTTCCGGCAATAGGCTTCCGCATGGCCGCCGGTCCCGTGCAGGAAAATCAGCGCCGGTTGCGAGGCCGATCCTGTCTCCAGGTAGCGTGTGCGGATACCGCCGGCATCAACCCAGCGCTGGGCAAACGGCACGCCGAGCAAATCGATCCACATGCTGGAATACGTCACGGTGAAATCTCCTGTGCCTGGATTTGAAGGGCCACAGGAGACGCCAGCAACGCATGACTTGTTGCTGTGCACTGCGCGCACGTGCCGCTTCAATACAGCGGCTTGGCAACAGCCAGCCGGGATAATTCCGCTTCAATGGCGCTCACGCTCTCCCGCATGGAAGCGAGATAACGCTTCGCTGCTTCAGCCGGCGTCATGGCACTCTTGAAGAACACAAGATTGATGGAGCCAGCTACGCCCTGCGGCGAGCGGATCGGAATGGCAATCGCGCCGATGTGCGACTCGATCAACCCGACCGCCGATGCGTAACCCCGGTCACGCGTCTCCTTCAGCAATGACCGGACGTAGCGCGCGTCCTGTGCTTCCGCCGCGTCCGGATAACCCGACTTTGCGATGATGCTCAGCATGACATCGCGCTCCGCCTCCGACGCACCGGCGAGAACCGCGCGACCCATTGCCGAACGGAGCACGGGACGGCTTTGACCTATCATTGAGCGATGCACGGAGAAATGACTGAACTTGTGTGTCGTTTCCCGGATCACCATCGTTCCCTGCTCAAACGTGGCAAAATCGGTCGGCCACAGCACTTTCGGCAACAGCCGGCCCAGCTCCTGGGCGACAACACGCGTCACCTGATCGAGCGCCGTATAGCCTTCACTCAAACGGCGCACACCGAAGGTGAGACTGTAATATTCGTCCGACGCGCGCGTGACATAGCCTTCGTGCTCAAGCGTATCGAGCAGACGATAGACCGTCGTCCGGTCGATCCCGACCTCGGCCGCGATCTCGCCCGGCCGCGCGCGACCGACACGGTTGAGTTCGGCGAGAACGTTCAACCCCCGAGACAGGGCGCGGACGTGCCGATATCGCGATCGCTTTGCCATCGGTGCAAGGATAGCCGGCCTGAGCGGCACTGTCTGCGGCCGAGTGGTTTATCTCGCAGCAGACAGCGCCTTTCGTTCGACAGCCGAAATCAGGCAATCCGCATCAATTCGACACAAACGGGCAACCGCCATCTTTGAGCGGGCGGAAAATCTCATTCCCTGGGATTTCGCGGATGATTTTGTAGATATCCCAGTCGCCCTTTGATTCTTGCGGCGATTTGACCTGCAGCAGCAGCCGATTACTAATCAGCCGCCCGTCGCTGCGGACCGTCCCGCCCGGCGCAAAGAAGTCGTCAACAGCAGTCGACTTCATCACCTTGATGACGGCGTCGGCATCCTTGGTCCCCGCCTTTTTCACCGCACGGAGATAATGCAGCACGGCCGAATATGTTGCCGCATGCACCGCGGATGGCATCACTTTCATGCGGTCAAAAAACTTTTTTGACCACTGCCGCGTCTGATCGTTCTGATCCCAATAGAAGCCATCAACGGTGATAATGCCTTTGCTGCCGCTGAGGCCCGCACCACGAAAGTCATGGATATTGCCGAGCGGCGCCACGAACCGGATATTTTTCCCCGGTGCGGTCAGGCCGAACTCCTGGGCCTGTTTCAGCGCATTCGACGTATCGGTCGACGTGCTGACCAGCGCAATCACGTTGGCACCCGACGACGATGCACGCAGCAACTGCGATGAAAAATCCTGACTGTTGATCGGAAAGCGAATGCTGCCCAGAACCTTGCCGCCGGCACGCTCGACCGCAGAGGCCGTATCGCGCTCCAGCGAGTGACCGAACGCAGTGTCGGTCGTGAGGAAGAACCACTTGTCGCCACCTCGGCGCACAGTTTCCTGACCGACCACGTTGCCCATGGCGTAGGAATCGATGTGCCAATGGACGGTATAGGGCGTGCAGGCTTTCCCGGTCAGGTCGGATGACGTACCGCCGCTGATCAGAAAAATCCGTTTCTTCTGCTTGACGATATCCTGGATCGCGAGCGCCAACGGCGACGACGGCACATCGACTATAGCGTCGACATTGTCCTGGTCGAGCCAACGGCGTGCCAGCAACGTCCCCGTATCGACCTTCATCAGGAAGTCGCCCTGCACCACCTCGATCGGCTTTCCGAGAACAGAGCCGCCAAAATCCTCAACCGCCATTTTTGCGGCGGTAACAGAGCCGAGCCCGGTGTTCGTCGATGCCGGGCCAGTCATGTCTGTCAGCACCCCGAGCTTCACACCGGCGTTTTGCGCCACAGCGAGGCCCGATCCACCGATCGTCAGCAACAATGCAAGAGCAAGTTTAGTCAACCTGATCACGACTTCCCCCTGATGCTTTTTGAACGGGAGACGCTCGTTCTGGCGCTCCTCAGCGCAATCATTTGACAAAGGTTGACGCCGGTCGACAGCCTTGTCCGGAGTGTACGCACCGTGCACAGCCTTCGTGTCCGGGCTTGAACCGGCATCAGAAATCGAGATTTCGTCGCGCCAATCCATGCAAAGGACAGCGCGCATGCCGACAACTATCGAAGCCGCAGCCGACGCTATTTTCAACGCCCGGGATCAGCGGTGTCCGATCAAGCCCATTCGCGAGACGTTCGATATACGCTCGGCAACCGATGCCTATGCGGTGCAGAACATCAACACCCTCCGTCATCTAAAGAACGGACGTGTACTCTCCGGCCGTAAAATCGGCCTGACCGCCAAATCCGTACAGAGGCAGATGGGTGTCGACGAACCTGATTTCGGCATGTTGTGGCGCGATACCGAATACAGGAGCGGCACAAAGATTCCGGCAGATACGCTGATTCAGCCACGGATCGAGGGTGAAATTGCTTTCATCCTCGAACGCGAGATTACCGATCCCGATGCGAGCATCACCGATCTGATTCGGTCGGTGGCCTATGCGCTTCCCGCGATTGAGATCGTTGATAGCGCCATTGCAAACTGGGACATTCAGATCGTTGATACCATTGCCGACAATGCCTCGGCCGCCGGATATGTGCTTGGTCACGACCCCAAGGCTCTGGATCAACTCGATCTACGCCTGTGCGGGATGGTCATCAGCAACACTGCGTCCGGCGTTCTCTCCGTTGGCGCCGGTGTCGCATGCCTTGATCATCCGCTTTACGCTCTACAATGGCTCGCGCGCAAAATGATCACCGTTGAACGTCCGTTGCAGGCCGGCGATCTGGTTCTGTCGGGAGCGCTTGGACCGATGGTCACGGTAACAAAAGACAGCACGTTTTTGGTCGAGATCCAGGGGTTTTCACCCCTCACCCTGTCGTTCTGATTTCCTATCTGGGTATCTGAATCATGCAGGCGGCGCACTGCGTGGTTAGCCGGCCATGGCATCGCCTGAACATCCGGCGCGCACGAGAGCCATCGCCTCGTCAAATAAAATGATGATCGCTTTAGAACGCGCGCCGGCCGGTGAGATTGCCTCGATAGAATAGTTTGCAAGCAAGCCAAGTCCGCGCCAGATCATGGTCTTCAGCCACCAGATCGTGCTGTGCTGTCGCCACGTTAAGAGTCACATCGGCGCCACGATCCGCAAGAAACGCGGCAAGTTCTTCCGCTTTTGCGACAGGCGCGATGATATCGGCATTTCCGGCGGAGATCAGGACTGGCAAGCCATCAGCACGCCCTTTCCAGCCCGGATCAATCGGCATCAACGGCCGATAGAGAATGGCGCCCGCCAAAACGGCGCTGTTATACATGATCAGCGACCAGGCAATGTTCGCGCCATTGGAATGACCGACCGCAATAGGCGCGGGAATATCATAGGCTTGCATGGCGGCGCCGACGAACGCCGCCAGTTGCATTGTTCGCGTCCGAAAGTCCTCGATATCGAATTCTCCTCGCGCAACCCGTGCGAAAAAGCGGGGCTTCCCGTCTTCGAGAACGTTTCCGCGCAATGATAGGAGAGCCGCGCCTGGCAGCAGACGGCGACCCATATCGATCATGGTTGCCTCGGTGCCGCCCGTGCGCGGAAGCAACAGCAAGGGAGGCGTCCCCTCCTTCGCGCCAGAAGCCGGCACGAAGGAATGGATATAGTGATGGAGCGCCGACATAGGGCAACCAGCTACGCTGCCGTCTTGAGCGTGCCGAGAACGGCTTGCGCTCGTTCGTCCGAACGGCTCTCCGCTTCCGCGTGGTAGGAGGGCTGACCTTGAAAGCTGAAACCGTGTCCCGCGCCATCGTATACAGCGATGTCGACTTTCGTATTCGACCCGACCGCTGCCTTGATGGCATCGACCTGCGACAGTGGAACAAGATTGTCATTACTGCCGAAATGTAACGTTACACGACCGACGATACGCTCCGCTTCGCTGAGATGCTGATTGATTCGCGTGGCATGAAAACCCGCGACAGCTTCTGCGCCAAGCCGCGTTGCCGCTAAAAATGCAAGCTCACCTCCCGCGCAATAGCCGAGCGATCCCAGCTTTCCATTGCAATGCGGGTTTGACAGCAACGTTTCCTTCAGCGCACGCATATCCTCGATTGTCTTGCCAACATCGAGCTGCTTCCAGCGGTCCATAGCCTGCTTGCGGCCACTTTCCGAGCGATCAAGAATACCCGGTAAAACCCGAAAGAAATAATCGGGGACAGCGACAAGATACCCACGATCGGCCCAACGATCGGCGATCTCCCGCACATTCGCATCAATGCCAAAGATCGGGCTGAAGAGGATGATGGCCGGGCGGCGCGATGGTGCGTCGCCCGCAAGATAGACTTGGAAGGTCTTGCCGTCCGCTGCGGCAACGGAAATTTCACTCACGTCTTCAAGCCTCCCGCTGGGTCGAGCTTTCGAGAACGACAGTCTCACCGTCACGATTCTTGCCGTGCTTGAGTGAAAAGCCCAGCGCTCGCAGCGTCGGCTCATCGCTGCTCACCAGAATGATGGCATCCTCAGTCGAAGTGTTCGCATGTTCGTACCAGTCTCCGCCCGGGATACAGAAAGTATCGAACGGCTCCCATTGGAAGGTTTTTCCACCAATGATCGAAGAACCGCTCCCCTTGAAAACCGTGCAAATCTGGCTGGCGTTCTGCCGCACCGGCAGGAGCTTTTCGCCGGGGCGCAGCAGCTGCGTGAAGAATGTCATCGTCTTGTAGACAGGGCCACCGGTGGTCGGATTGGTATATTCGACCAGGATACCTTCGTAAGGCGACCCTTCGTGATCGCGCACGCGACGTAAAAGCTTATCAGTGTCCTCCCAGCGATACACGAACATCGGCGAACTGGTTCCCGCGCCCCGATGATGGTTGATGAATCGTGGCGTCAGTCCGCCGGTTCCATAATAGCGTTGCGAGTAATCGTCCGGCACATTGGCGCTTTGGATCTTCTTTTCGACGAGCTTTCCGTTCTCCATCTCGCGATAGTCGAACTCGAAGTAAGTCGCGTTCAGGATATTGACCAGCGGCATATCAAGAACGCTGAGATTGACGGACGCCTCGTCAGGCCCGTTACCGTGATTGTGCCAGGTATCATGCGGCGTCAGAACCAGATCGCCCGGACCAAAGGTGATATTTTCGCCGTGCACGCCGGTGAAGTTGGTGTCGCCGGTGAGGCCGAAGCGGATCGCATTTGGCGAATGGCGATGTGGCGGCATCATTTCGTGCGGCGTATTGATGCGATAGGCCGCGAACAATGTCGACACGGTTGCCACGATCGGCCGCAACGCCGGGTTGACCATGATAATCGAGCGACGCTCCGACATTTCCATCGGAATGACCTCGGCTGCCTCCAGCAACACGGGGTACATATCCTTGTATTTCCAGATGTATGGAATCGCCGGAATTCGATCGGCCCGAAGCCGGTTCGTCGCCTGATGTTCGTCGTTTGGATCAATGCCCCAGAATTCGAACAAGTTCAGGCGTGATGTCGTCTCGTGCAGACGGGCGAGGCGCTCGGCGGAGTTATGCCCCTGTCCCGGGATTGTCGCGTGCTGGTTCATAGCCGTCTCCGTTGCAATATGGACTATTTCGCGGAAGCAGACGCTTTCGCCTGAAGTTTCTTGATGAGTGCTGCGTATTTCAGAATGTCGTCGTGCAAGATTTTTGCGTGTTCGGCGCGGGATGTCAGCAAAGGCTCGACGCCGCTACGCAGCAGCTTTTCTTTCATTGCCGGCTCTTCGAGAATTTTCGTCACGGCGGAATGAATTTTCGCCAGGATCGGCTCCGGCGTACCCGCAGGCGCCATCAGACCGAGCCAGATTTCGAGGTCGTATTCGGTCAACCCGGATTCCCGAAAGGTAGGAACATCGGGCACGAGGACACTTCGCTTTTTGCTCGTGACAGCCAGACCGCGCACATTCCCGGCAGCGATCTGGGGTGCCATCTGTGCCGTGGTCGTCACGACGGTTTGCACCTGTCCACCCAGCAGATCGTTCACCGCCGGCGCGCACCCACGATAGGACACGGTGAAGAAATCCGCGTTGACCGTGGTCTGATAGAGATCCAGCGCCAATTCTTGCGGTGTCCCCTTCCCGCACGAACCATAATTGATCTTCCCCGGCTTTGACTTGGCAAGCGCTGTGAGATCACCCAGGGACTGCACCGGCATGTCTTTGGATACTGCCAGCACCATCGGCGTCGATCCGATCAAACCGAGCGGCGCAAAATCCTTCTCGATGTCGAAAATCTTCGGATACAGGCTGACATTGATCGCGACGACGTTGTTCGTCATCACCAGCGTATAGCCATCGGGCGTCGCTTTCGCGACCATGTCCATGCCGACATTTCCGGCTGCTCCCGGCCGATTCTCGACAACGACCGAGCTACCCCACTTTTCCTGGAGTTTCTGGGCGAGAATGCGCGCCAGAATGTCGGACGTGCCGCTCGGTGGGAAAGGCACCATGATGCGGATTGGGCGATCGGGATAATCCGCACGCGCGGCAAGATCACCATTGAGCAAGCCGGCCGCCATTGTCATCAAGGCAAGAACAAAGTTGAGCACCCGTCCGCCAATTCGGCCTTTTCTAGTCGGCTGCACGGTGCGAGCAGCGAATTCCGGCCTCTGACGATTGAGCATGTCTCCACCCTTCATTTTGATTTTTATCGCGCCAACTAACGACGGCAACCGTGAGACGTCCAATATATAGTTGGTATCAGATGAATACCTTTTGGGTATTCATGCCACCCGAACATTCATGGTCCCGATGCCATCGACACGGCATGTCAAACGATCGCCCGAGGTGACCGGCCCCACGCCCTCCGGCGTGCCCGTCATGATGATGTCACCTGGATAAAGCCGGTAGGCTGTCGAGGCATAGGCAATCAGTTTCGGAATGGAAAAAATCAATTTCCGGGTATTGGAATGTTGGCGTCGCTCGCCATTGACACTGATCTCGAAATTCAATGCTGCACTATCGGCAATTTCGTCGGCCGTGACCAACCACGGCCCAATCACGCTGAAACTGTCGTATGATTTGCGCCAGCTTCGGTCTTCCAGCCCGCGCACAGACATGTCGAGCGCCATGGCGTAACCACACACCACCGACAACGCCTCCGCTTCGGACACATCCTTGCAATTTTTACCGATGACGACGGCAACCTCGATCTCATGGTCAACCCGACGACCGATATTTGGAACGATAATCGGTTCGCCGGCGCCAATCACCGAAGTGTTCGATTTCAGGAACAATCCATAGTGATCGATGGTCTTGATATCCGCACCGAAATGAATGCCAGCGTCTGCCCGCGCCTCAGCTACATGCTTGAGATAATTGACCGGCGCGGCAATGATTTTGCTCGCGTTAGCGACCGGGCTGAGCAGCTTTACTGAGTCGATTTTATGAATCTGAGCGCGAGGAGCGATGGCCCGAACGCGCTCCAGCACAGCCCCCAAATGAGTGATCAATGGGTCGCCGTAAGGCAACGGCCAGCGATGCCGTGGCAAGATCTCAAGCGCTTCAGAAACATCCAGCAGATCGCCGTTACGCACAAGCCCCAAACGATCATCGTCAAACCGCGCTAAACGCATCGCAACAGCCCTCTATTTTCGCGAGCAGTAGCGGCGGCACGAAATATCGTCCAATATATATTAAGCACCTCGGTAATACCCAAACGGTAATGATATGGAATTGCGCCAGCTTCGCTACTTCATGGCGGTCGCAGAAGAGTTGAGTTTCGTGCGCGCGGCAAAACGCGTGGGAATATCCCAGCCGCCGCTCAGTCGACAAATCGCCAATCTTGAGGCGGAGATCGGCACGACCTTGTTCAACCGCAACAAACATGGCGTGACGATCACGGAAGCGGGCACCGCGCTACATCAGGAACTTCGAGAGATACTGCCGCGCCTGGAAGGTGCGATCAAAACAACTCAACGCGCTGCCAAAGGACAGGTCGGCACGTTAGCCCTCGGATTTGGCGGGTCTGCGGTCTATACGTTTACACCAGCGCTTCTGCGACATTTTCGGCGAAATTTCCCCGATGTGGAGCTATCCCTTCGGAACGTGCCGGTCACGTCACAACTCGATGCCTTGCTGGATCAGCGCATCGACATTGGTTTCATTATTCTGCCCGTCGACAACGATGCGATTGCGACAAGGGTCTTGTTACGGGACAAGTTGACCGTGGCCTTGCCGTCCGGGCACCCTCTAACGCGCCAGAAAACTATATCGGTCAACGAACTGTCTGGATCGGATTTTTTGGTATTTCCGCGATCGCGAAATTTCGGCTTTTACAACAAGGTGATTGATTTATGTACGCATGCCGGATTCATGCCCAACATTGTGCAGGACATATCACCCTTGGAATCACAAATTGGGCTGGTGGCCGCTGGAGTTGGCGTGGCAATCGTGCCGTCCGTCGCACAGAAATTCCGTCTGACCGAAGTTGAATTCCGACCGTTACGGGAACGCACCGCATATGTTGAGTTCGCCATGGCATGGCGGAAATCAAACACTTCACCAGCGGTTCGCGCATTTATTGAGGTGGTAAGCAAAGTGAAGATCCAGGAACGACAATAAATCTTGTTACCTCGGCTTATCTGGCCGTTTTCGACAGGTCGTGTATCGCCCGTTGAAGTGACCCCAGCCCGACGATCCGCGGCCAGCCGGCGCGACGTTCCGTTAGATCAACCTGTCGTTAGCCACGATAATTCAACGCGTTGCTACTCAACCAGTCTCGCTGCGCGTCGCCCAGCCGGTGAAATGGCGCTCGAAATAGGCTGCGACCGCATACATGAGGATGCCCATGGCCGCGATCACCAGCAGCGCTGCAAACACCAGTGGCACGCGGAACGTTGCGCTCGCCGACATCATCAGATATCCGATCCCGACATTCGACGCGACCGTTTCGGAAATGACCGCGCCGACAAATGCCAGCGTGATGGCGATCTTCAACGAAGCGAAGAAATAAGGCATCGAGCGCGGCAACCCCACACGCAGCAAGATATCCGCTTTGCTGGCACCGAGCGAACGCAACACGTCACGCAACTCGGGCTCCATCGTCGCGATTCCGGTCGCAACATTCACCGTGATCGGAAAGAACGCGACCAGAAAAGCCGTGAGGATCGCAGGGACCGTCCCGATCCCGAACCATAGCACCAGGATCGGCACCATCGCCACCTTCGGAATGGAATTGAAACCGATCAATAGCGGGTTTAGTGCGCGATAGAGCAGCGGCGATGCGCCGACGACAACACCGAGCGCGATGCCGAATGCGACAGCGAGCGCAAATCCGGCCAGCGTGGTGATCATCGTGTGGCTGGCATTCAGCCAGATTCCGTCGGAATACTGGATCAGGGCGGCGACCGCAGCACTCGGCGTCGGTAAAATGAATGGCGGCACGTTGAGCACACGACACCCCACTTCCCAGATCACGAAGAAACCGATCGTCGCGAGCCATGGACTCAGCGTGTAGAGCGCGCGACGCAAGGTTCTTTTGCGGCTCATATCACCTGCCTCGCCTGGCTGATATGGGACCGCAATTCGTGCACATACTCCACGAAGCGCGGCGTGAAACAGACCTCCTGCGTTCGCGGCCGCGGCAGGTCGATGTCTGTCGTGTAGATGACCCGGCCCGGACGATTGGAAATCACATGCACCCGATCCGCCAGGAATACCGCCTCCGGCAGGTCGTGGGTCACAAGCAGCACCGTGAAGCCGCGCTCGCACCACAGGTCTTGCAAGACACCCCACAATTCCTCGCGCGTGAACGCATCGAGCGCGCCGAACGGCTCGTCGAGCAGCAGGATTTCCGGCTCATGAATCAAAGCTCGGCAGAGCGAGACACGCTGCTGCATGCCGCCGGATAACTGCCAGCCATAACGCTCCTCGACGCCGGCCAACCCGACTTTCGCCAGCAGCGCTCGGGCGCGCTCGATAAATGGTGCCTTGTTGACGCGATAGTCGGAGCGATGCGGGCGTACCACCTGGATCGGCAGCAATACGTTTTCGAGCACCGTCCGCCACGGCAGCAACGCCGGATTCTGAAACGCCATGCCGACAATCTTGAGCGGGCGTGTCACATCCGCCCCATTAACCTCGACCTCACCGGCGCTGCGCGGTGTGAGACCCGAGATCAACTTCATCAAGGTAGATTTGCCGCACCCTGACGGTCCAACGACCGCGGCAAACTCGCCGCGGCCGATATCGAGCGACATATCCTTGAGGGCGAGGAAGCCTTCGCCGTCCTCGCCGTAGTCAAGGCTGGCGCCGTGTACATGCACGAAGCGTGCATCGGCGGGTTTTTCGGTTCGTGCGGTTACATGCATTGCTGCACTCTCGCCGGTCATGACCTGCTTGGCGCGTGATCCGCTACTTCGCAAGCTGCATGTCACTGCGTGGCGGCAGATACTTGTCGGTATAGACCTCAGCGGCCACTGGCACTGTCTTGATGCCGAACGGCTTGGCGACATCCCTGAGCGAAGCATCGATCCGCTGCGGATCGACGTTGCTGATGCCATTCTTGCGAACGTTTTCACTGACCATGCGATAATCGAGCGACATCTTGATGCGATCTTTTTCAAGATCAGCATTGATGAGCGGATCGCGCTTCTTGATAGAGGCGACCGCCGCATCTGGATCCTTGATCATCGCATTGAAGCCATGGACGGACCCGCGAATGAAATTACGAACCAGCTCCGGGTTTTTGGCCGCGAAATCAGGCTTCACGACGATGGCATGACCCAGCAGATTCACGCCGAAGTCGATATACGGCATCACTCGGATATCGGAGGGCTTCACATTGATATTACGGAAATTCAGCATCACCGTCGTCAAATGCCCGGTGATCGCATCGGCTTCGCCGCGAATCAGGAGTGGCTCGCGCAACTCCGGCGAAACGTTGATCCATTTGATTGACTTCTCGTCGATCTTGTTGGCGGCCGCGAACAGCGGGAAGAGCTGACGGGTGGCATCGCCGACCGGGGCGGCGAGCGTCTTGCCGTTGAGATCCTGTGGCGTCTTGATCGGACTTGTCGCCTTCATCTCCACGGCAAGCGCGGATTTATCGTCCACCATCATCACCGCGATCAGCTTGTGATCGGGGTTTTCGGCGTTGAACCGCACCATCGAGTAGAAATCGGCAATGCCCATGTCGTAGGCTCCGCTCGCCACTTTGGCGACGGTGTCGCCGGAGCCCGCGCCGCGGTCCACAGTCACCTGCAAACCGAGCTTGCTGTAAGTGCCGTCATCAACCGGCATCGTAAACATCGCGTGCTGGCCCTGGAACGACCAGTCGATGATAAAACGGACACGATCGACGGCATGAGCCGCTTGCGACATGATCGTCACCCCCATGCCAAGGGTTGCCAGCAGAATTGCAGAACGTCGGCTGAAGGTCATCTTGATGTCTCCTTGATGGTGCCTCGGTTTCGCAGCGAAGTCTCTGGTTCAACAATCTTCGACCGGCGTCATGCCGCCGCCTTGTCGCGCAATCGCGCCGCGGCGGTTTCGACAGCATCGACGATCGCGTGATAGCCGGTGCAGCGACAATAATTTCCGGACAGCGCGTCACGGATCTCCGCGCGTGTCGGCGCGGCGGTTCGTGTCAGCAACTCGGAGGCTTGCAGAATCATGCCGGGGGTGCAGAAGCCGCACTGCAACGCAGCGCGTTCGAAAAAGGTGTCCTGTAAAGCACGCATTTGCGCGGTCGGCTGATCGGTCTCGATAGTCGTGACCGTCCGGCCATCCACCTGAACCGCCAGCATCAGACAGCCCCGTACCACGCGACCATCGACCACCGCATGACAGGCACCGCACACACCATGTTCGCAACCGACATGGCTACCGGTCAGGCCCAGTCCGTGCCGCACGAAATCGACCAGCGACTGACGCAGCGGCACATGCGCGCGCACCGGCTGGCCATTGACCGTGCAGGAAATTTCCGCCATCGGCTCGTCAGAAGCCATCATCAATGCGTCCTCTTCCCGCTAACGGGCGCGGCCATAGCGCGAATGACGCGAGCCAACAGTTCGTGGGCTATCTGGATGCGATATTCTGGCGGAATCTCGCTGCCCTCGATCGGCTCAAGCGTGTCGCGCAAAGCTGATTGAGCCGCCACAATGTTGGCGGCCGTGCCGAGCGGCGCATCAAGCAAACACATCTCAACGGCCTCCATACGCCGTGGCGACATTTCGACACCCAGAAGGCTGATCCGGCATTCAGCGACGGCTTTGGATTCCTCGCGCACGGCAACCGCGACACCGGCCATGGCGAAATCGCCACGCCGCCGTGCGACTTCGTCGAAGCCGAAGCGCCAATCTGTGCCAGCCGCCGGCACATCGACCCGCGCCAGAATTTCGTTCGGTTCGAGCGTCGTGGTATAAAGCCCTTGAAAGAATGCGCCCGCCGGGATGCGGCGCTCACCCTTCACCGACGCCGTGACAATCTCGGCGTCGAGGCACACCATGCAGGCGGGAAGCTCCGCGGCCGGATCGGCAAGCGCCAGGCTGCCGCCGAGCGTGCCGCGATTGCGGATCGCTTCATGGGCGACATGCTCCAGCGCGACCGTCAACAACGGCGCGGCCTGTGCCACCTCGGCAGAGCGAAAGACGTCGTTATGGCGCGCGCGGCCGCCGATCGACAACCGGTCGCCGCTCCGGCCAATCCTGTCCAGTTCCGGCACCGCGTTGATGTCGATCAGCACCGCAGGCTGCGCCACACGCAAGTTCAACATCGGCATCAGGCTTTGCCCACCCGCCAGGATGGCGGCGTCGCCACCATGCCGATCGAGCAATTCCACGGCTTCGGCCAGCGTTTGCGGCCGGAGATAGTCAAACCGAGGCGGCTTCATGCGCCCGCCTTTGCCGGGAGTTTGCCCAGCGCGCGCAAAACATCGACCGGAGATATCGGCATCGCATCGATCCGGCCGCTGAAAGGCCGCAACGCGTCGTTGACGGCGTTCAGCACTGCAGCCGGGGCGCCACAGGTGCCGGCTTCGCCAGCACCTTTGGCGCCGAGTTGCGATCCGGAATACGGCGTCTCCACATGCGCGACGACAATGTCCGGCATGTCAGCCGCCATCGGCAGCAGATAGTCCGCCAGCGTGCCGCTGCCGTATTGCCCGTCCTCCGTGTAGCGGCAGATCTCATAAAGAGCTTCACCGATGCCCTGGACCACGCCGCCGCGAATCTGTTCGTCCACCAGCAGCGGATTGATGATGCGGCCGCAATCTTCCACCACCCAGTGCCGCAGCGGGCGCACCAGACCGCTGATCGGATCGATCTCGACCAGCGACGCCTGCACGCCATTGGTCGGCAGGAACGGATCAGCGTCACGGCCCCAGGTGTGCGAGACCGACATCTGCGCATTGGTGCCAGTCGGCAAATCATAAGGATGGAAAATCGCGGTTCGCGCAACGTCACCGATCGCAATGCGCTCGGCGCCCGTATCAGCAGCGAGGATACGACCATCGCGAAGGTCGAGCGACGCCGCAGTCGTTTGCAGCATCGCTGCGGCGACATTCAGCAATTCATTCCGCAGCTTCCGGCCTGCGGTCCAGGCCGTTTCGCCGGTGATCGCAGCACCGCGCGACGACCACGCGCCGCCGCCATGGGGCGACGCCGCGGTATCGCCAAGCGCCACACGCACTTTGTCGGCACGGACACCTACCGCATCAGCAATGATCTGCGCCAGCCCCTGCTGAATGCCCTGGCCGATCTCCGATGCCGAGCACTGCGCTCTCACCTCTCCGGTCGGTTCCATGGTCAGCATGACGCCATCGAGCGACGACACCGGCACATGGGCGCGGCCGTAGGCTTCGGCGCCGGTCGCGGTGAATTCAACGAAGCTGGCGAGCCCGAGGCCGACGATACGGCCCTCCTGCCGCCACGTATCTATCTCCTGTCGCAAGCGCGGGTAATCGACGAGCGTCAGCATCCGCTCAAGGCAGGCATGGTGCGACAGATCGATCATTCGGGCGCCCATGGGACTGACCCACGGCATGGCCTCGGTCGGCAGGAAATTGCGCTGGCGGAACACGATCGAGTCCTCGCCGCGCACCGCCGCCGCGTCTTCGACCAGCGCCTCGGTGATCGCCGCAGCCACCGGATGGCCAACGGAACGGTACTGCCCGGTCATTACCTTGTTCTGCAGCACGGACCGCAGCAGCGCATGATAATTGTCGAACCGATATGGACCGCCGACAGCGCGCAGCGCGCTCATGGCTTCCGCGGTGCTCGACCGCGGATAGACGGAATAGGCGCCAAGCCCCTGGATGTCGTCGACATCGATGGCCGTAATCATACCGGAGGTGTTCACTGCCATGCGTGCTTCGACGATATGTTCGCGCGCGTGAACGTCGGAACTCAGACTTTCCACGCGATCCGCGATGAACTTCACCGGCCGACCAAGGATACGGCTCGCGGCGCACACCGCGACTTCCTCGGGATAGACGTGCATTTTGATCCCGAACGCACCGCCGATGTCGGAACAGATGACACGCACGTCCAGCGGCGACATGCCGAGCAATTCAGCCAGATGTAGCTGAAACTGATGCGGCATCTGATGCGAAACATGGACGGTCAGAGCGTTGGTCGAAGGATCATAGCTCGCGAGAATCCCACGCGGCTCCAGCGGCACGCCGGTCTTGCGCGCGAAGACGAGGCGGCGCTGAACGACATGTTCGGCGTCGGCAAATGCCTTGTCGGGATCGCCGGAGCGATGCTCGAAGCGCCAGCAGATATTTGATTTCAGATTTTCATGCGCCGGCACAGCATCCGGCATGGCGGCCGCTTCCAGCGAAATCGCCGCCGGTCGCTCCGACCATTCGACCTCGATCAGTTCCAGCGCATCCTCGGCGATAGCGCGGGATTGCGCCACAACGAGCGCGATCGGCTCGCCCTGGAAAACGGCCTGCCGGCGCGCTAGCGGCCGCTGTTCCGGCGACTGTAGATCCGGCGCATTGCGCAGGACGCATTTCCACGGTGGACAGACTGGATCGATATCCTCTGCCGTCAGCACCCGCACGACACCGGGAATCGCGGCGGCGGCGCTGATATTCACGACCTCGAAAGCAGCGTGAGCATGCGGGCTGCGCAGGAACGCCGCGTAAACCTCACCCTTGGCGGGAATATCATCGACATACCGCCCGCGTCCCGCCACCAGCCGCCTGGTCGATGCACGCGGCATCGGTTGTCCGATACTGGGCTGACCGATATTCGGCTGATTGCTGACAGGAGCGGATCGCATCGGCGACTACTATTTTCCTCACAGGAACCACGGCGGACCGAAGCAACTTCTCCGGTCCGCCGTTTGAAGGCGCAGCTTCAGTGGGGGATCACGTCAGGACTGAAGCGAAACGCCCTTGGTTTCGCGCAGCAGTAAGAGTGCCGTGAGAAATACGATGCCGTAGGAAGTGAGCGCGAAGATGCTGATCGCGTTCGACAGTGTGGTTATCGCCGTCACAACACCCACGAGATACGGGAACAAACCACCGACTGCACGGCCTGCATTGTAGGTGAAGCCCACTCCGGCACCGCGCACGCGGGTCGGGAAGATTTCATTCAGGCAGGCCATCAGCGCCGAGTAATAACCGACGGCGAAGAAGCCGAGCGGGAAGCCGAGCAGCAACACTTCGGCATCGGACAGATGCAGATGAGTGTAGATGTAAACCGCGGCCGCCGCACAAGCGGAGAACAGCAGGAACACCGGCCGCCGGCCAAACCGGTCCGACAGCCAGCCACCGGTCGCATAGCCGACCCAGCATCCCGTGATCAGCGCGAGCAGATAAGGCGTCGACGCGAGAATCGAAATCTTGCGTTCAGCGCGCAGGAACTGCGGCACCCAGGTCATAAGCGCGTAGAAACCGCCCTGCGCGCCGATGGTCAGCAGCGAACCGGTGATCAGCGCACGAATATTCGACGCGGAAAAGATCTCGAAGAACGACGAGCCTTCCTTGTTCTGGCGGGCTGCGACCGAGATGGCCGATTCCTCGACATTGCGGCGAATGAAGAAGATCAGCAGCGCCGGAAGCGCACCGATGCCGAACATCACACGCCACGCCGTCTCAGGCGGGAAATAGATGAATGTTATCGCCTGGACGATGATCGCGAGCCCCCAGCCGACAGCGTAGCTCGACTGATAGAAGCCGATCGCGCGACCACGATGCTTGGCCGCGACCACTTCGGACAGCGCAACAGCCGCGACAGCCGCTTCACCGCCAAAGCCGATGCCCAGGATCGCGCGGAAAATGGTGAGTTGCGTCACGTCCTGCGCGAACGCCGACAGCAGGCTGCCCACCGAGAACAGCAGAATCGTGATCTGCATCGTGCGCACGCGGCCGATGCGATCGGCGAGGAAGCCGGCGAGCCAGCCACCGGCGGCGCTGCAAAGAACCGTGAGCGAAACGATGCCGCCCATCGTCTTCAGATCGCTGTGAAACACCGCGACCAGCGTGCCGATGACAAGCGGAAACAGCATGAAATCCATGCCGTCGAGGGTCCAGCCGGCGGTGCACGCCCAGAATGTGCGCCGGCCCTTGGTGTTCATCGTTCGATAGAAATCGAAGATGGAGTGATTGTCCGCAGCGTCTACCGCGCGGCCCGTATCAGTCGAACTGCTCATAACGCTTCCCCTATCCGTCGGCCCCTCGGGCTCGTTTCGGTTTTTGTTTTCGAAGGGACGTCTCCGAAAACCTGCCCTTCCCTTGCAACGGATAATAGTATTATTGTATCCAATTATCCGCGCAAGCCTAAACTTTGTCCAAGACGCTGCCTCGCAGTGCAGCAATTCGGTGGGAACTCGTGACCGACTATTTGTCAGAACAACACCTGGTCGACTGGCTGAAGACTTTCATCGCTTATCCGAGCCAGCAATCCGATCTGCATGAGAGCGATCCGGCGGTGAAGTCTTTCATCCGCGACTGCGCGGCACCCATGCTCGACGCGATGAAAGCGACCTATCGCTATGACGGCATGGGCAATCTCATTCTCGAAGCCGGCCCGAAGAACACCGGGCGCTGCCTTCTGTTCGTTGCCTATGCGATGACGCATCCCGGCGCGGCGATGACCGATCCGTTTTCACCGTCGATCGTCGACACGCCGCGTGGCAAAGCCGTGCGCGGGCGCGGCGTCGCCGAGCAGAAGACCGCGCTGGCAGCCTTGTTCGGGGCCATCGGTCAAACTCTCAAGGATGGAAAGCTCGAGGGTCGGCTCATTGTCGCCTTGACCACCGCCGGCGAAACCGGACGCCACGACGCCGTTGAGAGTGTGATGGCGTCTCTCGACGAAACGCCCAGCGCGGTGGTCGTCTGCATCGGGACCGACAGCAGCGTCGCCATCGGCAACAAAGGCCGAGTCGACTTCGATGTCATCGTCGAAGGCAAGGCGTCACACAGTTCGACGCCCTGGCACGGCGTCAATGCCATCACCGGCGCGCAGCGCATCCTGCAAAAGCTCGAAACCTTGGACCTCGGTGTGCCCGATCACCCGGCTTTCGGCCCCGCCACGCTGACGCCGACCGCGATCGACAGTTCGCCGAAGGCGACGCATACCGTTCCCGACCGGGTCCGCATCAGGTTCGACCGGCGTCTCCTCCCCGGCGAGACGCCGGAGGCGGCCTACGAGGCGATTACCAAGCCGCTGACGCTCGGCAAGCCATGGTCACTCAGCTTCGAGCGGGGGCCTGTTATGTACCCCAATGAGCTGTCACTGGACGGCGTCTTCTTCAGTCAGTTGCGCGCCGCATTTGCCGCAGCGGGTCTGGGAGAGCCGAAGACTTTCCACTGTAACTTCGCACTGGATGCGGGCTATTTCTCGCGCCGGGGGATAGAAGCCATTATGTTGGGGCCGGGCGAAGTCGACCAATTCCATTCGAGCGAGGAGCAGGCCCTGATTTCCGACCTCGTCGCCATGGCCAACGTCTACTATCAGTTGATTCGTCAATGTGTGTGTCCCACACGCTGATACCCATGAGCGACGGTAACGGGCCACGGAAACCATGACGCAGGCAAAGAGAGCGGCACCGGCTCGTGCTACCGCTTGGGTTCTTGAGAACAAGACCCTGTCGCCGGTCGAACAGGCCTATAACTATATCCTCCAGGGAATCCTCTCCGGTGAACTCGCGCCGGGGATGCGCGTCCCCAGTGAATCGGTCGCCGAGGCGCTGGGTATTTCGCGCATGCCGGTGCGCGATGCGTTGCGGCGGCTCGAAGGCGACGGCGCCGTCACCATCTATGCCAATCGCGGCGCGACCGTTGCCGAATATTCGCACGACGACGTTATCCAGCTCATCGAGATGCGCGCCGTTCTGGAAGCACTGGGCGCGCGGCTCGCGCTGGCGCATATCGGCGACGCCGAGATGGAGGAGTTCGTTCATCTGCGCGAGCGGATGGATCGCGCCGTCAACGATCTGCCGAACTGGATCACGCGGCACGACGATTTTCACAATTATCTGACGTCATTGAGCCGCCGTCCGCTGCTGATGCGCCAGACCGAGCGCATCCGCATGATGCTGCGGCCTTATTTCCGCCGGCACCACGCGGAGCAGCAGGAACTGGAAATTCCTGGCCACGAACATCAAAAGATCATCGACGCGGTTGCGTCTGGCAATCCGGATGTCGTCGAGCAGACGGTTCGCGCTCACGCACTCGCCAATGTCGAAAAGATCGCCAATCTGACCTGATCGGTTGCCGATCGCGCACGCCGCAGCGGACCGCGGCCATCTGATCCTGTTCCATGAGTCATCGCCGGATCCTGATCATCTATGCAGGCGGCACCATCGGCATGGTGCCGAGCGCGAATGGCTTCGTGCCGAGCGCGCGATTTGCCGACGACATTGGCAGGCTGATCGTCAAACATCACGGCACCGGCGCACGCCATCGCCTCATCACGCTCGATCCGCTGATCGACAGCGCCAATGCCAGCCCGCACACATGGCATCGGCTTGCGGATCTGCTATGGGCGGAGCGCGATCATTTCGACGCCGCCGTGATCCTGCACGGGACCGACACGCTGGCTTATACCGCGAGCGCGTTGTCGTTTCTGCTTGCCGGACTCAATAAGGCGGTGATCCTGACCGGCGCGCAAATCCCGTTCGCGATGCCGACGAGCGACGGCGAGCGCAATCTGCAAGGCGCGTTCGCCTGCGCGACGACGCCGGTGCGCGAGGTCTGTATTTTCTTTGACGGTGTGCTCCTGCGCGGTAATCGCGCCCGCAAATGGAGCACGCAGCCCGGCGATGGATTCCGATCGCCGCACTGGCCGCGCCTCGCCCACGTCAACGGTTCTGTGGACATCGACACCTCAACCTTGCTTGCGCCGACCACGCCGCGGTGCGATCCACCACCGGCGATCGTCACCGATCGTGCGGCCATCGTCACGCTGTTTCCGGGCATCGACGCCTCGCTGTTGCGCGCGGCCGCCGATCACCATCGGGCCGGTCTCGTGCTCGGGCTCCACGGTGCCGGAACCGGTCCCACGGCCAATCCCGCGATCCGGCACGCCCTGACGGCAATCAGCGCGGATCGCATCCCCCTTCTCGGCATTTCTCAGTGCCCACACGGCACATTGAACCCGGCACTCTATGAAACAGGACGCCAACTCGCCGATTGCGGGGTGCTGAATGGCCGGGATCTCACACCGGAAGCCGCTCTGGCCAAACTGCACACGCTGTCGTGCCAGCGGTGTCCCGCGGACGACGTCGCTGCGGCCGTCGCCGTCCCTGTCGCCGGCGAGCTGACCCCTGCAAATGGGACTTGATTGGGCAATCGTATTTTTGTATCCAATTTCTCTCGTCATCGCAGTGGAGGAGCCGCCTTGCTCCAACAGGTCAATGCTCCTGTCGTGTGGAATCGCCCGCTTACGGGCGATTACTGGCTGATCGAGGTCGAAGCGCCGACCATCGCCGGCCCTCTCGCGCCAGGTCAGTTCGTCAATATCCGTATCCCCGGGCTCACGCCTTATCTGCGCCGGCCATTCAGCGTGTATCGGGTCAGCCCGGACCGCCGCCGTCTGCAGGTCGCCTACAAGGTGATCGGCGACGGCACCCGGCTGATGACCTCGGCCTTGCCGGAAGGCGGCGTTTGCGACGTGATCGGACCGCTCGGTCGCGGCTTCAAACTTCCCGCGCAGGCGAAACATATCGCGGTGATCGGTCGTGGCATCGGCATCGCCGCACTGCCGACCCTGGTCGACGCGGCGGCCGATCGCGGCATCGCCATCCATGCGCTGCTCAGCGCGCGCACGACGCCCAATCTCGTCGGGCTCGACATTTTCAGCGAACGCGGCTGTACGGTGATCACCCACACCGACGATGAGCCGAGCGTCGCACAGGTGACCGACCATCTCATCGGTCTCGACAAGCGGCATCCGTTCGATGCGTTCTACGTCTGCGGTTCAAACCGCCTGGCGCGCGCGGTGCATGCGCTCGCCGAACGGCGCGGCGTGCCGGCTGAAATCGCGATGGAGCAGCACATGGCGTGCGGCTTCGGCGACTGCCACGGCTGCGTCATTGACGTGAATCTTGACCGCGAAGGCAAGGAGACCGCCTTCCGCGAGGTCTGTCACTACGGTCCCGTTTTCGACACCTGGGAGGTCGTCCATGCCCGCGCCTAATCTTCGCGTGACGATCGCCGGAATCGAGATGAAAAACCCGCTGACGGTCGGGTCCGGCACATACGGTCATCATGGAAACTTCAGCCAGTTCTTCCCCGTCGAAACGATGGGTGTGCTGGTGCCGAAGACCGTGCGCAATTACAAATGGCCCGGCAATCCGGGGCCGCGCGTGCTTGAAACAACGGCCGGCCTGCACAGCTCGGTCGGCATTCCGTGCAACACATGGGAGCATTTCGTCGCCCATGACGTGCCGATCCTGAAGACGCTGAAGCTGCCGATCATCCAGAGCGTGATCGGACGAACCGAAGACGAATATGTGGAAATCGTCGAGCGCTGCGATTCGCTCAACGTGTTCGCCGGCATCGAGCTTAATCTGTCGTGTCCCAACCTCAAGCAGGGCGGCCTCGACTTCGGTTACGATCCGGACTCGGCGTACAAGCTGGTCAGGCATGTGCGCAGCAAGACCAGGCTGCCGGTCATCGCCAAACTCGCGCCGGACTACACCTCGCTGCTCAAGGTGGCGAAGTCGGTCGAAGCTGCTGGCGCTGACGCAATTTCGATGATCAATGCGCCGCGAGCCATGTGCATCGATCATGTGACGCGCAAACCGATGATCGGCAACAAGATCGGCGCACTGTCGGGCGCCGCGATCAAGCCGCTCGCGGTCTATATGGTCTGGGAGGTCTATCGCGCCGTGCAGATTCCGATTTTCGGCATGGGCGGCGTCACGGATTTCCGCGACGTGATCGAGTTCATGGCGGCCGGTGCGCGCGCGGTCGGCTTCGGCACCATCAACTATGTCGACCCGATGGCGCTCCCGCGCGCGCTCGGCGAGCTCACCCGGTTCCTCGAGGAAAACGGCATCGCGGACGTGAACGAGCTGGTCGGCTCGGCACACGAGGACCGGCCGGCGCTTGTCGTCCCCGAGCGCGTTGTCGCATAACCACCGCGATCCGCCTCGCCCGAGGCGGATCGCTCCTCCCTGCCTGACCGGAAACGAGAATGTCCGACCCGCGTCAACCGATCCTCATCACCGGCGGGCGCGTGCTCGATCTCGACGGCGATATCGACCAGCCGGAGCCGTCAGATCTTTTGATCGAAAGCGGACGAATTGTCGCCGCGGGCAACGACGCCCAGTCGGCGCGCCGCAGCACCGCCATCACGACTATCGACGCCCGCGGCAAGCTGATCATCCCCGGCCTGATCAACGCGCACTATCATTCGCATGACGTGATGCTGCGCGGCCTGTTCGAGCAGCTTCCGCTCGATGCATGGCAGCTCTATAGCGCCCCGCACAATTATCAACGCCCTCCCGACGAAGATATCGGATTGCGGACCCGACTTGGTGCTGCCGAATGCCTCCTCAACGGCATGACCACAGTGCAGGACATGGTCTCGATTGTCGACGCGGATCGCGATCAACTCGACAGCATCCAGCGCGCTTACAGCGAAAGCGGCATCCGTGTTGTTCTGGCCTTGCAATACGCTGACCGCGCCGCTGTCGACTGCGTCGCGTTCTGGCGCGATCTTCCGGAGCCGGTCAAAGCGCAACTGCCGGACGCGACCGACACCACGGCACTGCAAGCGTTGATCGGTGAGCGCGTCACCTCCCGTCACGACCGCCTGCACTGGGCGCTCGGCCCTTCTGCGCCGCAGCGCTGCTCGGACGCTTTGCTGCGCTGGACTGCGGACCTCTCGCGACAACATCGGCTTCAGGTCTTTACCCACGCTTACGAGGCGAGATCGCAGGCCGTTCTCGCTCGGATGGAATATCCGGAAGGGTCTCTCGTAACCCACATCGACGCGATGGGGCTGTTGAACGAGCGGCTGACCATTGCCCATGGCGTTTGGATCGGCACCCCGGAAATCAAGCGTCTCGGCGCGGCACGAGCCAATCTCGCGTGCAATCCGGTCAGCAATATGAAGCTGCTCAACGGCTTTGCACCCATCGTCGACTACGCCGATGCGGGAACCAATATCGGCCTCGGCTGCGACAACTGCAGCGGTAACGACGCGCAAAACATCTTCCAGTCGATGAAGATGTTCGCCCTGTTCTGGGGACTGTATTCGAATGCCGGCGACACCGGCGCGGCGCGGGAGGCATTCAAGGCCGCCACCGTCGGCGGCGCGCGTGCCTTGGGATTGTCGAACGAACTCGGCCTTCTCCGGCCCGGCTATCGCGCCGATCTCGTGATGATCGATCTCGACGATGCCAGCTATCGCCCGCTCAACAGCGCCGTTCGGCAGCTTGTGTACAGCGAATCCGGCAAGGGCGTACACACGGTGATGGTCGACGGAACGATCGTCGTCTCCGGCGGCAAGCTGCTGACGATGTCGGAAACCATGCTCAAGACCGAAGCGGAAATTGCGCGAAAGCGGCTTCTTCCCGACACCAAACAGATTCGGATCAGGAATGACCGTTTTCTAGCCGACATCCTCTCAGCCTATGAGAAGGCCGATCGCTATCCGTTGGACTTCGATCGGCGGCTGCTGCGCAGGCAGCCTTAACGTCAAGGTCGGACGCAGCCATCGTTGTCGGGGACCTGATGCTCAGAGCAGTGCAGGCATCCTGCGGTCGTGCAAATCGATCGATAGCCAATCTCGATTGTCATCGTACGTCCCGCATGCGCTGCCCGGCGTCGCATTGACAATCCGCGAACACCCTTCCTAAAGTTCCATCATTGCGTCCGCTTTGATTCAATCGGCGAGGCGCAGCCGGTCGGTCGACCAATCCGAAAATCAGTCCAGGAGGGATGCGATGTTCAATCGTCGCGGATTTCTGGGTGCGTCGGCCGGTGCGATCTCCGTCGCCGCTGCCGCACCGACGTTGGCTGCGCCAACGCTCATCAATGCCAATACGGAGTTGATGCCGAAGGGTAAAGGGCCGCGCGTGGTGATCGCGGGCGGCGGCTGGGGCGGCCTGTCGGCCGCGCGGCATCTGCGCGAGCAGGCGCCGAACGCCGAAGTCGTCGTGCTCGAACGAAACCCGTTCTTCTGGTCGTGTCCGATCAGCAACAAATGGCTGATCGACGTCGTCGACAGCGCCTATCTGATGCACGATCTACTCGGACCGGCGCGAAAATACGGCTACACCATCGTGCAGACCGAAGTGACGCAGATCGAGCGCGACAAGAAGCTCGTGCGCACATCGAAAGGCGCGATCTCCTACGATTATCTGATCCTGTCGGATGGCATTCGCAACGCTTACGACGCCTGGTTCGGCAACGACCAGAAGGCCGCGGACTATACGCGCACGCGCTTCCCCTCGGCCTATATCCCGAGCGCGGAAGCGATGGCGCTGAAACAGAAGGTGCACAACTTCAAGGGCGGCACCATGGTGATGACCCTGCCGCCGCCGCCGCATCGCTGCCCGCCCTCGCCTTACGAGCGCGCCTGCATCATGGCGTGGCATTTCAAGAAGAACAAAATCCCCGCGAAAATCGTCATCCTCGATCCGAAGCCGCGGATCATGCCGATCGGCGGCGGCTTCAAGGCCGCGTTCGATGAGCTATATCCGGACATCATCCAGCATGTCCCGAATGCGCGGATCAGCGAGGTCGATCCGTTCAATCAGGTGATCAAGACCGCCGCCGGCGACTTCAAGTTCGATGACGCGATCCTGATGCCGCCGCATCAGGCCGGCGACCTCGTCTGGCAGGCCGATCTGATCGGCAAGACGCCGGACGGCAAGCCGACCACCTGGTCTGACATGCACAACACCATGTTCCATGCGAGGGCCGACGAGAACGTCTACATCGTCGGCGACTCGATGGGGCCGGTGTCCAAGTTGTTCGGTCACTATCCGAAGAGCGGTCATGTGGCGAACTTCGTCGGCAAGATCGTCGCGACCTATATCGGCCAGCGGATCGCCGGCAAGGAAGTCAAGGCGCTGCTGCCTGACAACCTCTGCTACATGCTGGTCAACGGCGATCCGCGTGAGGCGATCTCGGTGCAATTCGACTATGAATTCCTGCCGGACGGCCAGATCAAGCAGACGCAAATGGACATCGATATCCGCTCCCCCGATCTGCTGGAGGAGGATTTTCGTTGGGCCAAGCGGATGTATGACGACTTCCTGACGGTCTGACCGAGCACGTTGACGCAGGCGCGCGCTGGCACGCCTGCGTCCCCTCTCGCCGTTTGCCTCCATCGGGCTTTCAGGAATAGTCTGATCCCAATGGTTTTCTCTGCTTCGCGCGGCGCGCGGATTGCTGGCGAGCCTGCCGCGGCGCGGCGTGACATCGATGCAATTGGGTATGGAGAACCGGCCATGAACGCCCCGATCGTCAAGCTGACCAGCCTCGCCCATGGCGGTGGTTGCGGCTGCAAGCTCGCGCCCGCCGTGCTGCAGGAACTGCTGGCCGATCAGCCAATCGCATCGCCGTTCAAACAGTTGCTGGTCGGCACCGAGACCGGCGACGACGCCGCCGTCTGGCAGGTCGACGACAACACCTGCATCGTCGCCACCACCGATTTCTTCATGCCGGTGGTGGACGATCCTTATGACTTCGGCCGCATCGCCGCGACCAATGCGATCTCCGACGTCTACGCCATGGGCGCCAAGCCGATCATGGCGCTAGCGATCCTCGGCATGCCGCTCGACAAGATTCCGACCGATGTGGTGCGCGAGATTCTCAAGGGCGGCGCATCGGTTTGCGCGGCCGCCGGCATTCCGGTCGCGGGCGGACATTCGATCGACGCGCCCGAGCCGATCTATGGCCTCGTTGCCATCGGCCTCTGCCGGCCCGAACAGGTGCGCCGCAACGCCGACGCGAAACCAGGCGACGCGCTAATCCTGACCAAGGCGCTCGGCGTCGGCATCTATTCCGCCGCCATCAAGAAGGGCGAACTCGACGGCGCCGGCTATGCCGAGATGGTGGCTTCGACGACGCTGCTGAACCGCATCGGCGGCGAGCTGTCGGCCAATCCTGCCGTGCACGCAATCACCGACGTGACCGGCTTCGGCCTGCTCGGCCACGTCCTCGAACTGGCGCGCGGCTCGAATCTCACCGCCGTGATCAATGCCTCGGACGTGCCGCTGTTCTCCCACGCGAGCCGGCTGGCGCAGGCGGGTTTCATCACCGGCGCGTCGAAGCGCAACTGGGCGAGCTACGGCAACGCCGTGTCGCTGCCGGCCGGCATGCCGGACTGGCAACGCGACCTTCTGGCCGATCCGCAGACCTCCGGCGGCTTGCTGGTGTCGTGCGCGGCGAAGGATGCGCAAGCGGTGCTGAAATCGATCGTCGATGCCGGATATCCGGCGGCGCAGATCGTCGGGCATGCGGAAACCGGTGCGCCCGGCGTGCGCGTGGTCAGCTAGAAAAAAGCCGCCATCTGTCCGTCGGGACCGCAGCCGGGAAACGCCTCGCGCTCCATCCAGGCTTCGTAAGCATCGGCGAGCGACGCGCCGGGGATCAAGGCGTCGCGCCATGACGCGGACGCCGGACGCACCAGCAGCATCCATCCGGCGCCATAGCAGTCCTCGTTGATGATCGTCGGCCGCGCGATCAGCGCCTCGTTGATCGCAACGACCGTGCCGTCGAAGGCGATGCGCACGGAGCCGACCCACTTCGCGCTTTCCATGGTCGCGACCGAACGGCCTTTCTCGCATTCGGAACCGACACGCTTCGGCGTGAACACCAGCACCTCGCGCGCCAGCGCAAGACCGACGCGACTGATGCCGAACCGGACAAGCCCCTCATCCGCTGGCTGATACCAGGTATGGGTCGGCACGTCGTAGAACAGAGCATCGGGGAAATCGCAGCCGCGGACCGTCGTCATCGCTGTCACATCTCAATAGGTCAGCACGCGATATTCGCCGTCCATGATGTTCTGGATCATGGTGGCGGCGCCCATCAGACCGGCGCATTCGGGGATCAGATCGCTTTCGTTCACCTCGAACAGATCGAGATTGGCCGGGCACGCCCAGAATTTCGCACCGTGATCGTGCGCTTCCTTGATCCAGTCATAGACCGTTCGCGGATGACCTGCCTTGACGTGCAACTTTTCGGCGACGCCCTTGATCATCAGCTTGCCGGCCGTCGCGGCACAAACCACATCGACCTCGTAATCCATCGCTGCGGCGACCGCCGCGTGATAGAACGGCGCGCCCATCTCCTCGCCGTTGCGCGGGTCGGTGTTCACCAGAACGATCAGCAGACGCTTGGTCACGACGCTTGTTCCTGCATCGGATGCGAGGCACGGCCGGGCGGGTGATCTTCGGCGTCGCCCATTCCGTCCACGAGCATCCGCTCGGCAATCTGCATTGTCGCTTCGTCCAGATCATCCGGAGCCGCAGCATAGCCGAAAACCTGCGTCAGTTCGCCGGTCACGAAACCCGTCAACGCGTTGCGGTCCGCCGCCGGGCCGGCCTGCTCACGCAGACACGTCAACTGCCCATCGAGTGGCGCCGGCAACACCAGCACCTCGGCCATCATCGCGAAATCCATGTCGATCATGATCGCGCCCTGATAGGCCAGCGTCGTACCGTCGTAATAGCCGCTGGCACCCACCACCTTGCGGCCGGCGATGACGATATCGTTGGGCGCACGATAGCGCGCCACCAGCCGGCCCGTCGCATCGAGGCGTGACAAGCCCCGCGCCAGCGCCTGGCAGATGGTGGACGCGGCGTGTTCCTGATCGCCGGCCACGCGCCGGCCGATGACAAGATCGAACGCCAGCACGCCCGGCGTCATGTAAACCGCGCCGCCGCCGGTGATGCGCCGTGCCACATCGACCCCATGCCGCCGGCATGCCCGCACATCGCAAGCCTCGGCGAACCGCTGGTTCCGTCCGATCAGGACCGCCGGGCGATAACGATGGAAACGCAGCGTGTCGGCAATCCGTCCGTCAACATGCTGCTCGATCAGCGCCGCCGTCACGGCGATGTTCCAATGGGCGGGCTTAAGCCCCGTATCGATCACCCGCAAGGTGCGGGTCATTGCGGTTGCGCTTCCTCGATCTTCATCCGTCGGCCCCACTTGTCGAAAAAATGGCCTTCGTTGATGACCGTACGATCTTCGATCACGCGTTTTTCCAGCGCCCGTAACTCGGTTCGCGCAACAATATCCTCCACCGGACCGCCTTCCGTATCGCTGACGGGCATGATCAACACGCCATCCCACGCGACACCGGCGCTGCGCAGCAGCTCGGTGAGATTGAGCCAGGTCAGTTCGTCGCCGATCACATGCATGAAGGTGGAGCGCAGCGGCAACACTTCAAAATTACCGATCGACAGCAGCACCACGAGAGCTGTGAACCCTTCGGTCCGCCGATATTCATCGACGATCCAGTCATCGAATAAAAAAGCGTCCCGTGCCGGCTCTACCGATTTCGGCTTCGCTCCCGGTTTGAACCTCGGCTTCGATTTCGACTTAGATTTCGACAAGCGGCAATTCCACCACTTCGCGTTCCATCACGCTGAGGAACGGCCCATTGCGCGAGGCAGCAAACCATTGCTCGAACACGGTCAAGGCGCGCTGCAACGCCGCCATCTTGGCCGCCTTATCGGCGGCCGTGTCGGCAGCTTTGTCACCCTCGCCCTCGGTGACGCGGCTGAGAGTCCACGCGGCCAGGACCACCGGCTGGAACTGCTCCAGCGCCTGTCGCTGCGCTTCGGTCGCGCCGGTCCACTCGAGTTCACGCATGAAAGCGACGTTACCGGCCTGCAGCGCCTCGGCTTCTTCCTCATGACCCGTCACCGCCGCCGTAACGGTCCGCATCAGGTTCAGCCGGCGGAAGGCAAAAGCGCGCTCTTGCTCCAGCGCGCGGACCCGCTGCGCGATCTCGCGGCGATAGACTTCCTCGGCCGTGCTGGCGGCGTGCGCGGCCTGCTCCAACCCATCAAGATATGTGGTGAGGCTCATCGCGCGCTCCTGCGGTGACGGTGTCCGGAATTTGGCGGAAGAGAATGGGAGTCGAACCCACCAAGGACCGGCTCGCGGCCCTTCCCGGATTTGAAGTCCGGACGCCCCACCGGGGACGATGCTCTTCCTGAAACGGTATCGGACGCAGTCTGCGCCCCTCCTGAATCCGACGAACGGCGGAACAGGTCAAGTCGGTGTTTGTTGATGCGCCGCAGATCGCCGCGCCGCATCGTGACGCCGTGCCGGTCGAAAAACTCGAGGATCTGGATCGCGACCTTGCGGCCGTTATTCATCTGATCCCGGAACAGCGCGGCGTTGAATTGTCCATCCGGCGCTTCGCCGGCCAGCTTCGTCGCGATCTCCACCATCTCGGCGACGGTGTTGCGCAGGAAGAAGTGATCATGCGCCACTTCATCGACACGGCCCATGCGGCCGAGCAACTTCAACAGCCGCCGGATCTCGCCTTCCGGCTCGTGGATCAAATCGGCGATGTCGCGCACGCGCGGCGGCCGGAACCGCTCGGTCCCCTCGATCAGCGGCGCGATCTTGGCCCACAGCCGCTCGTCCTGCGGCGTCAGCCGGACCTCGTGACTCGGTAGACGAATCCAGGCGCCGTCGAGCGACACATCTTTGGTGCGAGCCAAACCTTGCAGCAGTGCGCCGAAAGCCGGCGCCGGCAAGCGCGGCTCAAGTTGCAGCCGCAGCCGCTCCAGCCCCATGCCGGGCAGATTTGGATTGTCAGCATGGAATTGCGTCAGCGTCGCCAGCATGCTGCGCTTGAGCCGCAACCAGTTGGCCGGCGACAATGCCAGCTCCGTCTTCGGTGTCGTCAGCCGAAACAGGCTGGTGTCCGTGGCGATGGCATCGCATTCCGTCGCCGACAGCGCGCGATCGCGGCAGAAGGCGGTGAAATCGACATAACCCGGCGGCCGGTCTAGCAATACCGATAACGCCTTGACCGGATCGGCGATGGCATAGGCCTCGAGCTGCGCCAGCCGCTCCGGCGTGCGGCGCTTGCGCGCCGGCGCGCGCAGATCGAGCAGCATGCCGCCGCCGATGGTGCGTTGCGCGCTGGTGTCGCGCAGAACGAAACGGTCGCCAGCCGCAGCCGCGATCGGCTGCTCCAGCACGAGTTGCACGAATGCCTCGGTGCCCGGCGCGATGGGACCATCGCCGAGCAGCACCACCCGCGCGCCGACTTCGGCGGCGGCATGGTGCAGACGCACCGGCATCCACTGGGTGATCGGCCGCGGCTCCGATGCGAGCACGCGCAGCGTCACATCGATGCGGTCCGCCGGCGCGTGCAAGTCGGGATCGAGCACGACCTGACCGCGCGCGATGGCGTCCTTGGTGATGCCGTCGCCAGCGAGATTGAGCGCGCAGCGGTCGCCGGCGCGCCCCATCTGCGCCGGCCGGTTCTGCGCATGGATGGATCGCACCCGCGCCGTCAGGCCCGAGGGGCTGATCCGCACCTGATCCTCGGCGTGAACCTGCCCCGACAACACCGTGCCGGTGACCACCGTGCCAGCACCTTGCAGGGTGAACGAGCGATCCACCGCGAGCCGGAAACGCCCCTTGTCGGAGCGGCTGCCAAGCCTTTGGGATTCGGCAAACAACCGCTGGCGCAGTTCATCGATGCCCTGCCCGGTCTGGCTCGACACCGCGATCATGTCGGCGTCGCGCAACGCCGTGGGCGCCAGCACATTGGCGATCTCGGTCTTCACCGCCGCCAGACGATCGGCATCAACCAGATCGGCCTTGGTGATGGCGACGAGGCCATGGCTGATCCCGAGCAGATCGACGATCGCCAGATGTTCCATGGTCTGCGGCATCACGCCGTCGTCGGCGGCGATCACCAGCAGCACGAAATCAATGCCACTCGCGCCGGCGAGCATGTTGTGCACGAAGCGCTCGTGGCCCGGCACATCGACAAAGCCAAGCACGCCGCCATCGGGCGACGGCAGATAGGCAAAGCCGAGGTCGATGGAGATGCCGCGCGCCTTCTCATCCTTGAGACGGTCGGTGTCGACGCCGGTCAGCGCCCGCACTAGCGAGGTCTTGCCGTGGTCGATATGCCCCGCGGTGCCGACGATCATGACACCGGCTCCGCCAGCGGCGCACTCGCCAGTTGCTGCGCACGAGCGATTTCAGCGTCTACAAGCCCGGCTTTCACCGGCTCGACGAAAGGTTGCGCCAGCGCGCTGCCGCCGTCACGCGCGCGCAGAAGCCACATCAGCGCCGCCACCGCATCGCGCGGCACGCCAGCACCGAGATGATAGGCAGCACCAAGCATCGCCTGCGCATCGGCATCACCGCGCGCCGCCGCCTTGTCCCACCAGCGCGCCGCGAGCGCGGCATCGCGCTCCACGCCGAGTGCGTTGTGGTAGATCATGCCGAGCCGTGTCATCGCCGGCGCAATGCCCTGCTCCGCGGCGGCTTCCGCCCAGCGCCTCGCCTCGGCGACGTCGCCGGGGATCATCTCGCCTTCGAGCAACATCCACGACAGCATGTCCTGCGCGGTCGCATCGCCCGCTTCAGCGGCGGCGCGGTACAATTCCGCCGCGCGCACCGGATCGGGCTCGACGCCTTCGCCCTTGAAGTAGGCAGCGGCGAGATTGCGCTGCCCGATCGGATCGCCGGCGTCGGCGGACAAGGTCAGCCATTTCAGCGCGAGCACCGGATCGCGCTCGACGCCGATGCCTTCCGAGAAGCACGCGCCCACATTGTTCTGCGCCCGCGCGACACCCTGATGCGCCAGCGGCCCCCAGATCGAGAGCGCGGTCTCGTAGTCGTTGTTCTGCGCCGCCTCATAGGCGACCGCCATCATCTCGCCGGCCGATTTCTCCGGCGCGTGCTTGAGCGAGACGATGCGGTCGAGCCAGCCCATCAGCGCGGCTCCGCAAGCGTGAGCGTGGCGAGATTGCCGGCGAACCGTGCCTCATCCTCGAGACAACGCAGATCGAGCACCAGCGCCTGATCCTCGATGCGGCCGATCACCGGCATCGGCAACGCCCGCAACGCCGTCGCGAGCGCCGTCAACGCGCCGCCACCACCCTGTGTCGAGCGAATAGCAAGCCCCGCGCTCGGGATCGTCTGCTGCGGCAGCGCGCCGGAGCCGATCTGGCTGGCGCAATCGGTCACGGACACCGTGTAGTCCTTGCCGACCGCTTGGCTCACCGCAGACACGAGACGCGCCGCCAGCGCGGCGATGTCATCCTTGCCGCGCGCGATCAGCCGCACCGTCGGCAGGCGCTGCGCCAGCCGGTCGGGATCACGGTAGAGCCGCAAGGTCGCTTCCAGCGCCGCGAGCCGGATCTTGTCCATGCGCAGCGCGCGCTTCATCGGATTCTTGTTGAGCGCGGCAATCAGGTCGCGGCGGCCGACGATGAAGCCGGCCTGCGGACCGCCGAGCAGCTTGTCGCCGGAGAATGTAACGAGGTCCGCGCCTTCGGCCACCGCTTCCGCGACGGTCGGCTCATGCGCGAGGCCGAAGCGCGTCAGATCGATCAGCGTACCGGAGCCGAGGTCGTTGACCAGCGGCACATTGGCTTCGCGCGCGATCTCCGCCAGGGCCTTCGCCCCCACTTCCTTGGTGAAGCCCTCGATCCGGTAGTTCGAGGTATGCACCTTGAGGATCAGCCCGGTCTGCGGCCCGAACGCGCCGCGATAATCCTTCTCATGGGTGCGGTTGGTGGTGCCGACCTCGACCAGATTGGCCCCGGCACGCGCCATGATCTCCGGCATGCGGAACGCGCCACCAATCTCGATCAGTTCGCCGCGCGAGACGATGGCGTCGCGGCCGCCGGCAAGCGTGTTGAGCACCAGCAGCACGGCGGCGGCGTTGTTGTTGACCACCGTGGCGTCTTCCGCGCCGGTCAGTTCGCACAGCAACCCACGGACGAGACTGTCGCGCTCGCCGCGCTTGCCGTCATCGAGATTGAACTCCAAAGCGAGCGCCTCGCGCATCGCATCGGTCGCGGCGGCGACGGCGGCATCCGCCAGCAAGGCGCGGCCGAGATTGGTGTGCAGCACCGTGCCGGTGAGATTGAACACCGGCCGCGCCTTGAGCGCGGCGTCGGCGGCCAATCGCTCGGCAGCGGCAACCGCGATCTCGTCGACGGTCCTGCTCAACGCACCGCCGGACGCAAGCATCTGGCGGATGTGATCGATCCGCGCGCGGATCGCGGCGACGACCGCCGGCCTGCCGAACCGCTCGATCGCGGCAAGCGCCGGCGCCGTCTTCAGCACCTCGTCAACGGACGGAATTCGCCTGAGGCTGGTGTCCGGATCGCGCACGATCGCCCCCTCAGTAGCCGATCAGGAACGGATTGATGCCACCGCGACGGAAACCAAGCTCGCGCACCAGCAGATCGAGGCCGAGCGTCGCCACGTCGTCCGCGATCGGATCGAGGAAGCGGTCGTTCTGCTGGTTCATCATCTTCATATAACCGTGGCAGTCCTCGCAGGTTTCCGCCTTGATGGTGCCGCCGGTGCCTTCGATCTCCTGGAACGCGATCTTGCTGGTCGAGCCGCACAGCGTGCATTTCGACCGCAGATGGTTCCACATCGTCCCGCACAGCGAGCAGGAGCAGTAGCGCGCGCCCGCCGGCGGCGGCCACGAAACCAACAACGTCGAGGCCGGCGCACCACCACACGAGGGGCAAACACCGTCGCCGACCGATTCCATCTCCCTGCCGGGCAGCCGCTCTGCCAACCGGGCGAAGTGCACCTGCAGGGCTGCGGCAACGAACACATGCTCGGCCAGCGCCTCGACCGGAATCGCCTCGGCCAGCACGTTCTGCACCATGCCCTCGCGCGCGGCCGCATCGGCAGCCTTGACCCGCAGCAGCGCGGCCTGCGCCACCGCCGGCATCGTCATCTGCTCGGCCGCCGCGATCAGCCGCGAAAAGGGCGCCTCGAATGCCGGATCGGCGGTGAAATGGCCGCGATCGAGCGGCGGCATCTTGTGTTCCCTGGCGCGCGCCAGCACCGCTGCGTCGAGCGGGGCCAGTTTCGGCAGGCCGTCCTGGATCGCCGCCTGCGCGGCGCACAGGTCCGCCAGGAACAGCAGATAGGGTTTCAGATCATGACCTTCGGCGAGGGTTCGGAACCGCTCGGCCCGGGTCGCAAACATCCGGGAAGGATGGGGAAGCCTGACAAAGGGCGGCTTCGGGATATTGGCAATAGCGGAGGGATCGGGTTCCGTCGTATCGACCGGTGACATCTTCCTGCCTCACGAACCGCACGGGCTACGTGTCGGACCGCACTGGACACCGGCGCATCGCTGCGCCGGTGTCGTTGCTACGAACAACTCAAGTCTTTTTGGTCAAGCCTTGCTGGTCAAGCCTTTTTGCCGCCGACCAGCTCGCGCAACCACTTGCGATGGTGGCGCCAGGCCCAGCCGCCGGTGACCTTGCCGCGGGTCATGGCACCGATGGTGCCCCGCACCCAGATCGCCGCGTAAACGTGGACGATCCAGACGCAGATGATCGCGACCGCCGCCAGCGCGTGAACCAGAACGGCCACGCGCTTCTGCGGAATGGTGGAGTACTCGGAGAAGTACTGGTCCCAGATCACGAAGCCGCTGACGATCAGGGTGATGATCAGGATCGACATCGACCAGAACACCACCTTCTGACCGGCATTGTACTTGCCGACCTCGGGCAACTTCTCCTCGTTCCCGGTCAGCACGTCGTGCAGACGTGCCATCCAGGTGCCGTCCTCGCGCCGCCAGAGATTGGCCTTCCAGAAGCGGATGAACAGTCCGGCGAAGCTGAAGAACAGGACCACGCCGATCCACGGATGGATCGCGCGCGTGTTCTGTCCGTCGCCGAACAGCCCGGTCAGGAAGAACAGGCTCGGGTGGAACAGCGCGAGGCCGGACAGGGCCAACAGGATCAGACAGGTCGCGGTAATCCAGTGATTGATCCGCGCGCCGGTAGTGTACCGGTCGACGGTGACTGGATTTCCGGGATGAACCTGATCGCCCCGCTCGACATCGTAAGCGGTTGTCATGCCTTGCCCTCCGTCAGTTTCTCGGCGTTCTTCTCATCCTCCGCGGAGACACGGTTCGGTCCCGCGATGATGTGATGGAGGAAGCCGATGGCGACGAAAGCGCCCATGGCGGCCAGACCCGCATACTTCGTCACACCCTTCCAGATCTCGACGACCGGACTGATCGACGGATTGTTGGCAAGGTTGGCGTAGATCTGCGGCTTGTCCGCGTGCTGCAACACGTACATGACGTGCGTGCCGCTGACGCCCGGCGGATCATAAAGTCCCGCGTTCTTGAACCCGCGCGACTTGAGATCCTTGATCCGGAAGTCGGCCCACTTCTTCATCTCGTCCTTGGTGCCGAACACGATCGCCTGCGTCGGGCAGGCTTTCTGGCACGCCGGACCCTGGCCAACCGCGACGCGGTCGACGCAGAGCGAGCACTTGTAGGCCTTGTTATCGACCTTCGAGATGCGCGGGATGTTGAACGGGCAGCCCTTCACGCAATAGCCGCAACCGATGCAGTTATCGTGAACGAAATCGACGATTCCGTTCGAGTACTGCACGATCGCGCCCGGTGCGGGGCAGGCTTTCAGACAGCCCGGATCCTCGCAATGCATGCAGCCGTCCTTGCGGATCAGCCACTCGAGATTGCCAGACTCCGGATTCTGGTATTCGGAATAACGCATCAGCGTCCAGGTGTTCGGCGTCAGATCGTGCGGATTGTCATAGACACCGACGTTGATACCGACTTCCTCGACGAGGTTATTCCATTCAAGGCACGCCACCTGGCATGCCTTGCAACCGATGCACTTCGACACGTCGATCAGCTTCGCCACCTCCGGCTGCCGCTGCGCGGCAGGCGTGATGTTGGAAGCGGACCGGCGGATCAGATCCTTATCGCCAAACTTCGGCGCGACCGGCTTGGTGGTGGGGTTTGCAATTGGCTGAAACATGCTGTTGCCCTCCCCTTAAGCCACCGGACCCGGAACGGGTTCGATATTGACGAGGAACGACTTGAACTCCGGCGTCTGCGAGTTGGCGTCACCGACCGGCGGCGTCAACGAATTGATCGGCGAGGCTTTCTTGGTTTCGCCGATGAAGCCGAAGTTGAGCGGCAGACCGACCTGGTGGACGATCTTTCCGTCGACCTTGAGCGGGATCATCCGCTTGGTGACGACCGCCTTGCCCTTGACCTGACCGCGGTTCGACCAGACACGGACGAGCTGTCCGGGTTTGATCCCCTTTTCCTTGGCCAGTTCCTCGGAAATTTCCACGAAGAACTCGGGCTGGATGACCGCGTTCGCGTGGACGCTCTTGGTCCAGTAGTGGAAGTGCTCCACCAGACGATAGGTGGTCGCAACGATCGGGAAGTCCTTGGCGCTGCCAAAGATTTCCATGTCGTTGTTGAACACCCGCGCCACCGGATTGCCCCGGATCTTCGGGAAGATCGGGTTGGCCGCAAGCGGCGACTCGAACGACTCGTAGTGCGCCGGGAACGGACCGTCAGCCATCAAGCCGCGAACCCAAAGGCGCGACACGCCTTCCTGGTTCATGATGAACGGGCCAGTCGCCCGCTCCGGCGGAATGGTCGGCACGTAGTCGGGCACGTCCGGGCCGGTCCAGCGCTGGCCATCCCAGTACATGTACTTCTTCTTGTCGCTCCACGGCTTGCCTTGCGGGTCCGCGGACGCACGGTTGTACTGGATGCGCCGGTTGGCCGGCCAGGCGAAGCCCCAGGTCGGGAACACACCGAGACCCGAGGGGTCGGTGTTTTCACGGCGCTGGGCGAGATTGCCCGTCGGTCCGTAGACGCCGGTGTAGATCCACATCGAGCCGTCGGTCGAGCCGTCGTCGCGCATTTCGCCGAAACTGGCGAGTTGCTGACCGGCAGCGCGAACCACCTTGCCGTCGGCATCCTTCAGATCCACCAGCGCCTTGCCGTTGAGCTCCTTGAGCAGCTCGTCGGCGCTCGGGTGCATCGGATCCTTGTAGCTCCAGTCGACCGCCAGCAGCGGGTCCTTACCCTTGCCGCCGTCCTTCTCGTAGAGCTTGCGGATGCGGGTAAACAGATCCGACAGGATTTCGATGTCCTTACGGGCCTCGAAATACGCGTCGGCTGCCTGCCATTTCCACTGGATGCAACGGCTGGAGTTGGTGAAGCTGCCGTCCTCTTCGGCGAAGGTCGTGACCGGAAGCATGAACACTTCGGTCTGGATCTTGGCGGTATCAACGTTGTTGTACTCGCCGTGATTTTCCCAGAACCGCGCCGTGTCCGTTTCGATCGGATCCATGCTGACGAGGAACTTGAGCTTCGACAACGCCGCGACGGTCTTGCCGGAGTAGGCAATCGACATCAGCGGATTGAAGCCCTGGCACAACAGGCCAGTCGTCTTGCCCTGATGCATCACGTCGAACATGCGCAACGCATCATAGGGCGTGTCGAGCTTCGGCATCCATTGATAGCCGAATTCGTTTTCGGGAGTCGCCTTGGCGCCGAAATAGGACTTCAGGAAGCTGACATAGAACTTCCTGTAGTTCTGCCAGTAGCTGGTCTGGTTCGGCAGCAGCGGCTTGAACGTCCGCTTGCCCAGATGCGACTCGAGCGTCGGCTCGGATTCCGCCGGCAATGCCAGATAACCCGGGATCGCCGCCGTGAGCGTGCCGACATCGGTGATGCCCTGCACGTTGGAGTGACCGCGCAATGCGTTCACGCCGCCGCCGGGGATACCGATGTTGCCGCACAGCAGCTGGATCATCGCCGCCGTCCGGATGTTCTGCGCACCGTGGGAGTGCTGCGTCCAGCCGAGCGCGTACATGATCGTCATGGCGCGCTCGCCATTGGCCGTCGAGGCGACCCATTCGGCCACCTTCAGGAACTTGTCCTTCGGGGTGCCGCTGACACGTTCCACCAGCTCGGGCGTGTAACGCTCGAAGTGCTTCTTCATGAGCTGGTAGACGCAGCGCGGATGTTCGAGCGTCATGTCCCGCACGGCAAAGCCGTCGGCCGAGAACTCGTAATCCCAGGTGCTGCGGTCGTAGGTCCGCTTCGATTCGTTGTAGCCGGTGAACAGGCCTTCGTCGAAGCCGTAGCCCTCCTGCACAACGAACGCAGCGTTCGTGTAGTTGCGCACATACTCCTTATGGATCTTGTCGTTGCTGAGCAGGTAGTTCACCACGCCCGACAAGAACGCGATATCGGAGCCCGCGCGGATCGGCGCATAGTGGTCCGCCATGGCTGCCGAGCGGTTGAACCGCGGATCGACCACCATCAGCTTGGCGCCACGCTCGGCTTTCGCCTCGGTGACCCACTTGAAGCCGCACGGATGCGCTTCGGCGGCGTTACCGCCCATGATCCAGACGACATCAGCGTTTTTGATGTCGGTCCAGGAGTTCGTCATTGCACCGCGACCGAATGTTGGGCCCAAACTGGACACCGTCGGTCCGTGTCATATCCGCGCTTGATTCTCGATCTGCAGCATTCCGAGACCGCGGGAGACCTTGTAGGTCACCCAGCCGGTTTCGTTCGTCACCGAACTGCCGGAGAGGAATGCCATCGTCGGCCAGCGGTTGACGGTGACGCCGTCGCGATTCTTCTCGACGAAGTTCGCGTCGCGATCGTCCTTCATCAACTTGGCGATGCGATCCATCGCGAAGTCCCAGCTCACGCGCTCGAACTTGTCGGCGCCGGGCTTGCGATACATCGGATACTTCACGCGCGTCTTGGCGCGGATGTAGTCGATCGCGCCGGCGCCCTTCGGGCACAACGTTCCGCGATTGACCGGGTGGTCGACGTCACCCTCGATATGGGTGACTTCCATCTTGCCCTTCTCGGCTTTGCTTTCCGCCGAGAAGATCATCATGCCGCAACACACGGCACAGTACGGGCACGAACTCCGTGCCTCCTTGGTTTGCGCAAGTTTGAACGGCCGGATCGACAAAGCGTGCGCGGCTTCGATTTCACCAAATCCAAGCGCGCCGATTGTCGTCCCCGCCAAACCCGCGCCGGCGCCGATCATAAATGAGCGCCGCGAGAGCTCCATATTCATTTGGGGCGTTCCTGAGCATGCCCCCCACGGGGGACGTCCGAACTTTAGAGTTCGTCCAATGAAAAGCTAAGTGGACGCTATAGTTGTGTCAAGGAACTGCGCCCGTTAGGTGCGCCGCACGCGGTACGTCCAATCGTCTAAGAACAGCGTGTTGGTGGGCAGAAATTGCATACCGAATCCGCGCATCGTTATCCGCTGACGCAGATGTGTCTTGACGAGTCGTCGCAAACGGTGACGATGCGCGCGTGGTGCAAATCACCGCTCCCGCGTGTCGGGGCCCAGACGCTTCTGACAGTGTTCGCACGATTGTCACCGGGCTGTTGCAATGCAGCGCCGGTCGTTATTATTGCAACGCAATAAAAACGCGCTCTATCATTTCCCTGCTCCAGTTCCTGTTTATTGCCTCGATTTGGCAGGCATATCCCGCAAACGGGGCTGAATCATCGCAACTTGCGCCGACGGCGCAGCTTCGCCCATGGACCGGCACGACGAGCGCCACGTTCACGCTCGACGATGTCGGTGGCGAACAACGCACGCTGGAGAGCTTCCGCGGTCACGTCGTGCTGCTGCACTTCTTCGCGACATGGTGCGCGCCGTGCGTCGAGGAATTCACCTCGCTGCAAAAGTTAACAGACGAGTCGCGCGGTCTGCCCATCACCGTCGTTGCGATCGACGTCGCTGAAGTCGACGTGAGGGTGCGTACTTTTGTCGCGAAGCTCGGCGTGCAATTTCCCGTGCTGCTCGATCGCGATCGCGCGGTGACAAAGGCGTGGAACGTCATCAGCCTGCCGACAACGATCGTTCTCGATTCGAATCTCACACCGCGATTCATCATTGAAGACGCGATCGATTGGACGCGCACCGACATTCGCGCCTCCATCGAGAAACTCTATCAGTCCATCAAAAAATCAGAGCGCACCAAACCAGCATCCGCTGCAGGCATATGCATATCGACCACACAACACGCATCACTCGGGGAGGATTAAGATGGATCGTCGTAATTTTTTGAAAGGCACCGCCGCGCTGCCGCTCGCAGCCTTGGCGCCGACCATTGGCTTTGCGCAGCAACCGGTGTTTGCGCCAAAGCCAGGTCCGTGGCGCAGCTACGATCTGGTCACGCGCGTCGATGTCATCAACGCAATCGGACAGCCGCAGGCGTGGATTCCGCTGCCGTCGGTGAACGAAGCGGACTGGTTCCGCTCCGGTGACAGCACCTGGACCACCAATGCCGCAACGGCGACGCGCGTGCGCGATCCCAAATACGGCGCCGACATGCTGCATGTGGTCTGGAAAGACGGTGAAGACAAACCGGTCGTCGAAGTGACCAGTCGCATCACCACGCGCGACCGCGCCGTGGATCTGAGCAAACCGGGACAAGCCCCGGCATTGAGCGGGGCCCAGCGCAAGCTCTACCTCGAAGGCACCGAGCTTATTCCGGTCAACGGCATCGTCAAGGAAACCTCGAACGGCATTGTCGCCGGCAAGAAGACCGACGTGGAGAAGGCGCGCGCGATCTACGAATGGGTCGTCGAGAACACCTTCCGTAACGCTGCGACGCGCGGCTGCGGCACCGGCGATATCGTCGCGATGCTGAAAACCAAAAACCTGAGCGGCAAATGCGCCGACCTCAACGCGCTGTATGTCGGCCTCGCGCGCGCCGCCGGCCTGCCGGCGCGCGACGTTTACGGCCTGCGCGTCGCCCCCTCGCAGTTCGGCTACAAGAGCCTCGGCGCCGGCTCCGCCGACGTCACCAAGGCGCAACATTGCCGCGCGGAAGTCTACCTCACCGGTTTCGGCTGGATTCCGGTCGATCCCGCCGACGTGCGCAAGGTCGTGCTGGAGGAACCGCCGACCAAACTCGCGCTCGACGATCCGAAGGTGATCGCCGCACGCAAAGCCCTGTTCGGTTCGTGGGAAGGCAACTGGCTCGCCTACAACTTTGCCCATGACCTCGCGCTGCCGGGCGGCAAGCACCCGAAGCTCGGCTTCCTGATGTATCCGCAAGCGGAAAACGCCGGGCTGCTGCTCGACAGCCTCGATCCCGCCAGCGTCAAATACACGCTGACGGCAAAATCCATCACCGCCTAGGGCGCACGGGGCGCGGCTTTGCCGCGCTCCCTCCCCGATCAAACGCTCGACAAGGCTCGCACGGCCCGGCATTGATGTCGCCATGATCGACGGCGGCATTATGGGCGATCCAGTCAATCCCGAGCTGAGCGAAACCCGTCTCGACCTGCGCGGCGTGCGCTGCCCGCATGTGGTGCTGCGCGCCAAGAAGGCGCTGCGCGATATTCCGGTCGGCGGCGTTCTTGTGCTCGAATGCACCGATCCCCTCGCCGCGATCGACGTGCCACATTTCGTCAACCAGACCGGCCACGCGCTTGCCGCTCAAGAAAAGCGCGACACGCTGTTTATTTTCCGCATCGAGAAGCGGCGCTGATCGCCCGCCGACGCGCGGCACAATTCATCCATCGCAGGAGCCAGAGCATGTCCGACGAAGATTTCATGCGCGAAGCCGTCGATCTCGCCCGCGCCAATATCCGCGATGGCGGCCGGCCGTTCGCCGCGGTGATCGTGCGCGACGGCGAGGTGATCGCCCGCGCCGTCAACGACATCCATCTGACCAATGATCCGACCGGACACGCCGAGCTTCAGGCCATCCGGCAGGCGAGCCAGCATCTCGGCGCGCCGCGGCTCGACGGCAGCGTGATGTACGCGAGCGGCCATCCCTGCCCGATGTGTCTCGCCGCCATGCATATGTGCGGCGTGAAATCCGGATTCTTCTGCTACTCGCTCGAGGACGGACAGGTGTTCGGGCTCGGCACCACCGCCATCTACCAGCAGATGACAAAGCCGCCGCAGCAGCAATCGCTGCCGCTGCGCCCGCTCAAGCCCGCCGGCGAAAGCGGGCTCTACACCGAATGGCTGGAGCTGCAGCAATAGCCGCCACGGCGCGCGTTGTTATCTCGCCGCGACACGCGCGCCGGGCGCGATGGTCGGCGGCGCCTTGTTGAGCTGATCGATGGCGAAGCCGGCCGCCGCCTTGTAGCCGGCCATGAACTGCGTGCGCTCGTCCGGCGGGATCACGTCGTCGATATTGTCGAACGTGCCACCGCACCGTTCGTCGACGAGATTCAACAGACCGAACGGCCCCGCGCCGCGATTGCGCAGGATCACCTGCGAGATCGGCCCGCACAGCTTCGCGTCGAAGGTAGCCAGCGCCTCCGACGTCGCACCGTGCTCGACCATGCACGCGCCGAGCACGCGGGCATCGACGATCGCCTGACTGCCGCCATTCGAGCCGGTCGGATACATCGCATGCGCTGCGTCGCCGACGAGCAGCACCGGGCCGTCCTGCCAGGTCGGGATCGGATCGCGGTCGATCATCGGGTTTTCAAACCCGCTGTCGGCGCCGCGGATCAGCGCCGGCACGTCGAGCCAGTCCCAGATCCAGTTGTCGAAGTGATGGACGAACTCCTCGATCCTTACCTCGCGGAACCATCCGCTCTGCTTCCAGCCATCGCTGTTGTCCATGGTCACCTCGGCGATCCAGTTGATCATCGAGAGGCCGGTTTTCGGATCGGGCTGCGAGATCGGATAGAACACCATCCGGTGGCGATGCGTGCCGAGGCCGACGAACGACGCGCCACCCCGGATCGGTTTGCCCCAGGTGGTGCCGCGCCACATGATCGCACCGCCCCAATGGATCGGCGGCTGGTTCGGGTGCATCTGCGCACGCACCGCCGAATGGATGCCGTCGGCGCCGATCAGCAGCGACCCCGCGACTTCGGATTTGCGGCCGTCGGCGTGTTCGACCAGCACGGTGACGCCGTTTCCGGCCTTGCGATAGCCGGTGACGCGACTGCCAAGTTGCACCGCCTGCGGTCCGAGCCGCTCCACCACCTTGTCATGCAGCAGCATGTGAAACCGGCCGCGATGCACGGCGTATTGCGGCCAGTGATAGCCGGCCAGCAGACCGCGCGGCTCGGAATAGATGTCGTTGCCGTTGAGCCCGACCAGCGCCCATTCCTTGGCCGGCAGACCGACCCGATCGAGATCGGCGGCGGTGATGCCGAGGTCGTAGAGTTCGCGGACGGCGTTGGGCTGCATATTGATGCCGACGCCGAGCGGCCGCATCTCCCGCACCGCCTCGAACACCACGCAGGGCACGCCGATCTGGTGCAGCGTCAGCGCCGTCGCCAGCCCGCCGATCCCGCCACCAGCCACCACAACAGGATTTTCCATCGTCAACCGCGCCACCGATACAGCAACGGCCGGTCCCGGACCGGCCGCTTCCTGTTTCGCGCACCTGGGCGGCCAACGCAAATCGCCGATCACACGTCCGACAGATCACCCACTTCAAAGTCGTCTTGGCGCGCGCGCATGCAGATAGGCCGGATCGAATTCGCCGAGCACCGCCAGCTTGGCCCAGTTCTTCACCTGCAGAACGCCGTCGTTCCAATCCATGGTGCCGGTGCGGCGCAACTGCTGCACGGTCCGGTTCACGGTGACGATGGACATGCCAAGCGTGTCGCCGAGCTGCGCCTGACTGAGCGGCAGGGAACAGGTGCCGACCTCGCCGCGGCGGCTGAACCGGGAGCGCGCGCGATAATATTGCTCGCAGAAAAAATGCGCGGCCCGCGCCAGCGGCGCCCGTGCGCTGTTGTTGACGATGGTGCTGCGGAAAATCGCGGCATCGATCAGCGTCTCGCGCCAGATCGCAAGCCCGACCCCCGGCCGGCGCATGAACAGCGTCAGCAATGCCTCATGCGGGATCATCGCGATGACAGCCGGCCCGAGAGCGCAGATCGAATGATCCATTTCGGTCAAGAACAGTGCCTGCGCGTCGGGCAATTCGCCGGTGATATGGAATGAAATGAACTGGCGGCGGCCGTCCGCGAGGGTCTGATAGCGGGCCACCATTCCCTCCAGCACCAGAATCGCGGAATCGGGGCGCTCCCCCTGACAGATCGCGTCTTCCCCGTTCGCCAGATGCCGGTCGTGATACGGCAACCGGTTCAGCGCGGCCGCATCGTCCGCGTCCAGCGCCGAATGGGCCTGCAGTTTTTGGCGAAGAACCACGTGCATGCCGGCGCCATCCGAACTCCCGAGGTGGACATTCGGAAAGCCAACTCACAGCGGGCGGCGAACGTTTCCTGCCTTACCAATTTTATTGTGTCATTTTTTATTGTGCGAACGCCGCACGCGCGCAAGCATTGTTCCGTTGGTCACGCCGGCTTGCTCACGCCGGCTTGGCAAACACCATCTGCCGCACGTCGATATTGCCGGAACGGAAACCGGCCTCGCAGTAGGCCAGATAATAGTGCCACAGCCGGCGGAACCGCTCGTCGAAGCCCAGTGGCTTGATCGCCGGCCACGCCGCGAAAAACCGCTCGCGCCACTCCATCAGGGTGCGGGCATAATCGAGACCGAAAATCCGCTCGCCGACCATCGGCAGACCGAATGTCTCGCCCATGGCCTTCAGCGTGCTGGCGGTCGGAAGCATGCCACCGGGGAAAATGTAGCCGCGGATGAAATCGATCTCGCGGCGATAATTGTCGAAGAACGCGTCCTGAATGGTGATGCCCTGAATGCCGGCGATGCCGCCCGGCTTCAGCCGGTCGCGCAGTTGCGCGAAATAGGTCGGCCAGTATTTCTCGCCGACCGCCTCGATCATCTCGATCGAGGCGATGCGATCGAACACGCCGGTCTCGTCGCGATAGTCCTGCAGCTTGATGGTGACGCGATCGCTCAAGCCGGCATCGGCGATGCGGCGGGTCGCGTAGTCGAATTGCTCGCGGCTGATGGTCAGCGCGGTCACCCGCGCGCCGTGCCGCGCCGCATATTCGCTGAACCCACCCCAGCCGCAGCCGATCTCCAGCACATGATGGCCCGGCCGCAGATCAATCGCTTTCGCCAGCGCTTCATACTTGCGTGTCTGCGCCGCCGACAGATCGTTGACGCCGTCCTCGAACAGCGCCGACGAATAGGTCATGGTCGGATCGAGCCACGCCGAATAGAACGCATTGCCGAGATCGTAATGAGCATGGATGTTGCGGCGCGCCTGACGGCGGCTGTTGCTCTGCATGCGGAACCGCATCCACTGCCAGAACCGCACCACCGGATTGCGGGCCAGCACGTTGCCCATCATGTCGGTGTTGACGCAGAACAGATAGAAGAACTGGGTCAGGTCGGGCGTGTCCCACTCCCCGCGCAGATAGGACTCGGCGATCCCGAGATCGCCACCGGCCATCATGCGCCGCGCAAACCGGTACGACCGCACGGTCATCTCCGCGCTCGGCCCCGCCTCGGCGCCCTGAAACACCAGCTTGCGTCCATCCGGAAGATCGAGCCGCAGACTGCCGCGCTTCAATCGCGCGACGACCGACAAAGCGAGCCGCGGCCAGCGCGGCAAATCGGCAAGGACAGCGGGAGCATTCTCGGCTGTAACAACGACGCTGGCACTCATTGCGGCACTCATTGCTGCTGGCGCAAATTCATGTCCGCGCAGCCTCAATGGCCCAACCGCCGCTCCATTGTCCCGTCCTGCGGATCAGCCGCTTGCGGACGCGGAACCAGCGCGACGCCCTTGAGCCAGAGCCGAAGTGCCTCGAAATGAATCGCCCCGATCACTTTTAGCGTCATCAATGGTAGCGAAATCAGCGCCCCAAGCAAGACGGGGGAACTCAGGGGGCGGCGCCGGCCGACAAACGCCGCGGCCAGCAGGGGGCCCCGCCCATCGGTTTCGAGGATGCGCAGTTTCAGGCTGTCCCCCGGCGGCTCCAGGCGGAAATGATAGCGTGCCTCCATGCCGATAAACGGCGAGACGTAGAAGTCCTTGCGCTGCGTCTGCCGGATGCCGGCGGCGCTCCTCTCCTCGGGCCGCACCGGACGAACATAATGACGGATGCCGCCAAAAGTGTTGCGCACCTCGTAGATCAATGCGCTCAGGCGCTCCCCGTTATAGCAATAATAGACCGACAGCGGATTGAACACGTAGCCGAGCATCCGCGGATAACACGACAGCAGGATCTGCTCCGGCCGCGCGATGCCGTGCTGCCGCAACAGGCGATCGGCGAAGGCACGCAGCGTTCCCTCCCCCTCGCCATGATCGCGTTCCTGGAAACTGACGAGACCCGCGCGGTTGACACCGAACAGCCGCGACAGGCGTCCGGCCTCGGGCAACCGGTCGAGATCGATCAGCAGGTTCATCACCCGGTAGCTAAAGCGGTGCGCGCGGGGCCGCAGGCGAGCATGCATCACCCGGCCGGCGTAAAGCGCCGCCGGCGCATCATCGGTCCGGGTGTCACGGCGTGACGTCATCGTCATCACTCCGCCGCCTGCGCCAGCACGGATGGCGTGGCCCGCCACGGTATCGCGCCGCCAAGCGCCTCGGCCACCGTCAGGCCGGAGCGCAGGCCATCCTCATGGAAACCGTAGCCGGTCCAGGCGCCGCAAAACCAGCTTCGCCGCACGCCCTGAATATCATCCAGTCGTTGTTGTGCCGCGAAGGCGGCGGCGTCGAATTGCGGATGCGCGCACTCACAACGCGCGAAGGTCAGATCCGGTGCCGGCGGGCGCGGCGGATTGAGACTGACGAACAGCGGGCGGGAGGCATCGATGCCCTGCAGCGCGTTCATCCAGTAGGTGAGCGCCGCATTGTGGCGATCCGCCTGCGGCGTCCAGTGCAAGACGTTCCACGACGCCCAGGCGCGTCGCGCGCGCGGCATCAGTGACGCATCGCGATGCAGATAGACCGCGTTGCCGCGATAGCGGATGGCGCCGAGAATATCGCGCTCATCCGCCGTCGCATCGGCGAGCAGCGCCAGCGCCTCGTCGCTGTGACAGGCGAACACCACCTGATCGAAGCGGTCGCGATGGCCGCTCGCATCGGTAACGATCACACCCTGCGGCGTGCGCGCGACCGACATCGCCGGACAGCCGAACCGTATCCGCTGGCGAAACGGTTGCGTCAGCCGCTCCACATAAGCCCGGCTGCCGCCGACCACGGTGCGCCACACCGGCCGCTCGCTGTCGGGATGCAGCAGCCGATGATTATTGAAGAAAGCGACGAAGTTTTCCGCCGGAAAATCCAGCAGCGCCCGCGCCGGCATCGACCAGATCGCGGCGCCCATCGGGGCGATGTATTGCTCGATCAACCGCGACCCGATCCGGCGCGACGCGAGATAATCGCCAAGCGACAATCCGCGCAGTTGTCCCGCTGCGAGATCGGCGCGGGCAACGCGGTTGAAACGCAGAATATCCGCGAGCATCCGCAGATGCGGCAGCGACAAGAGATTGCGCCGCTGCGCGAACAGACCATCGGCGGTTTGCCAGAAGCCCGTCCCCTTGCCGGCCCATTCGGTCCGTCCGCCATCGCGCGAAAACGAGAAACCCATGGTGCTGGGATGGGTCTCGACCCCCAGATGCGCGAACAGCGCGGTGAGGTCGGGGTAGTTCAGTTCGTTGTAGACGATGAATCCGGTGTCGACCGCGATCCGCGCGCCGTCATAATCCACCTCGACGGTGTGGCTGTGTCCGCCCGGACGCAGTTCCCGCTCGTAGACTGCGATATCCGCCCGCCCCGAGAGGGCATAGGCCGCCGCATTGCCCGCAATTCCAGTGCCGATGATCGCGATCCGCACGCTCGTTCCCCATGTTTAGGGAGAGGTACGGGGCGACCCGCGCGGCGGTTGCGGCGCGCGCGTCGCTTTTTTGTGAAAGCCGCCCGCTTATTCGCCGGCGAAGGCCCGCGCGGCCAGAAACCCGGCCGTCGCCGCGACCGCGTTGACGAAGGTTCCCCAGGCGACGTCGAGCGCCGCCACCGAGACCGGCCATTGCTTGAGCAAAGCGAGGTTGGTGAGGTCGTAGGTGGCATAGACAAAGAAGCCGAACAGCGCCCCATAGAGCGTCGCGGTGACCCACGAGCCGCTGCGGAACGCCGGCTCGACGGCGAAGATCAGCACGCCGATCACGAAGATCAGATAGAACGCCGCCGCGACCGCCATGTTCGGCTCGGGCGCCAGCACCTCGGCGAGCCGATCGCGGAAAAAGCTGCGCGCGACGACGCCGAGCCAGAGCGCATCGAGCGCCAGAAACACGGCGCCGGAGGCCAGATAGGCAATGAGATATTTTTTCATGGTTGGCCCCGATCGCTGGCCCCCGCGGGATCGCTCGGTGACAGCTACGACCCGAGACGCCGGACGGATGCAGCGCGGACTTCAGGCGTGTCCAGCATACATGGTGTGGAGCCGGTGCAGCGCCGTGGCGAACGGATACGGACGGCGGGTTTGCGGATAGCGGCGCATCAGCCACGGCGCCGCCTCGCGCTGCCACCAGACGGCCACCACCACCAGTGTCAGGAACCAGGCCAGGAAGTGATAGCGCGCCGTCGACACATAAAAGAGCGCCACGACGTGTTGCGCCAGCGCCGTCCCGGCGATGAGCCGCAGCCAAAAATCATAACCCCGTCCACGCAGCGCGACATGAAGCGCAACGAGGACACCGGCCAGGCTGACGGGGACCGCCCAGTAGGATTCTGACGGCCCACGCAGCCAGCCGAGAATTTGCCAGACACCGCGCATCGTCTCGCTGCCGATCGCGCCGTGCAGCAGTTCGCCGAGCGCCGCGCCATAAGCGGACGGCGGCATGGTCAGCACCAGCGGATGCGCCGCATTGGCGCTGAACAGCACGAGCACGCCGCCGTAGACCCAGTTGTGCAGAGTGATGAGAAACACCGGCGCGAAACCGACACACAGACCGATCAACCGCAGCCAGCGTCGTTGATACAGCGCCATCAGCCCGGCGCCGGCGAGCAGAACCGCGCAGGCCGGCGCGACGATCGGCTTCATGAAGATCGCCAGCGCCATCGCCAGTCCACCGCCGAGCGCCGGCAGCAGCCGCGACGACGGACCAGACTCGGTCATACCGACGATCGGCAGGATGCCGATGATGAAGAAGATATAGGCCGCCGGATCGGCGAAGCCGCGCGACGCCCACTGCGCATAGTTGAGGAAGCTGGTGCCGAACACGACGCCGACCGGGATCGCGACGAACACCAGAGCGAGCGCGAGCGCCGCCACCTTGTCGTCGAGGAAACGGCGGAACAGAGCCCACGCCACGAACGGCAGCACCAGCACCAGAGTGAGATAGCCGAAATAGGTTTCGCCGAAGATCAAATGCTCCAGCGCCCGGAAATAACGCAGCCCCGGCCCGCCATAATAGAACACGGCCTCGCCGCCCTTGAGCGCATTGAACCAGTCGCCGGCGAGCGCGAAGCGCAGGATGTTCCGCCCCACCCCGTCATAGAACAGGCCGTCGTCGCCGCCGTCGAACGGCCGCAGACCGCCGATGAAACTGGCGTCGTCGATGGCGATCACCAGCAACGCAAGCCCAAGCAGCAGCAGCGGCGCGACCAGCCGCCGCCAGCGCACCCGCACCAGCACGACGACAAGGCCTATCACCGCCAGCATGCCGACCAGCGGCGCCGCGAGCCGCTGCAGCCGCACCATCGGCGGCGGCTGCACCCGCAAGGTCAGGCTTTCCGGCGCGACGTCGAGACCGAACACGCGCCGGCCGGTCTGCCCGGCGGTGATGTCGCGGCAGGCATCGGTCGCATGCGGCAGCCGGTCGAAGCCGCCGTCCTCGTTTTCCCACAACACCGTGCCGCGCCAGCAGACATGACCGCCGGCATAGGCGGCCGGCAGCCGCGCCATCACGAACCACGGCATCGTCAGATGCCAGCGCTGGAAGCCCATCCAGAACCGGCGGTCGCGCACGGCGCGCTCGAGCCCGGCCTGATCGCCGTACCAGTTGTAGGCCTGCTCGTTGATGAAGCCGAGGCGGAAGCGCACCGGATCGGTGAGATAGAGCGAGGTCGCGCTGCGCGACAGGTCGGTGTCGTGCCAGATGCCGTCCGCCGAGAACGCATAAGCGCGATCGGGAAGCCCGCCGCGCCAGCAGCCGCCAGCAGCAGGATTGCATGACGCGGGATGGCGCGCCTCGAACGCCGTCAGCATCTCGCGATAGACCGCCGGCGGCAGCGCCGCTTCCAGCGCCGGGCTCGGCAGGAACACATTGTGTCCCTCCTCGATCCGTGGCGGCGCCAGCAGCATCTGCAAGGCGATCGCCAGCACCAGAATGGCCACGGCGGCGCACCAGCGCCCGCCCTGCCGCGCGACCTCGCCGCTGAACGCGACAACGACGGCGACCGTCAGGACGGCGAAGGCACCCAGCGTGTTGATCGGCAGTCCCACAGCGGCCGCGGCCAGCAGCACCAAGGCAAGCCGCCGCCATCCCTGCCCGCGCTGTGAACCTGCCATGATCGTGTCGTCGTTCATCAAACCGCCAAAGAGACGCCTGGACCCTTGCGTACCATGCCGATTTGGCCCAAATCCATCGGCCGCAGGCCCTGTACAGAGCAGCCTTGCACAGCATCGAGGATGGAACGTGGTCCGCGTCGGAATCGTCGGCACCAATTTCGGCCGACTGGTACACCTTCCCGCATTCCGCGCCGATGCGCGCTGCGACGTGGTGGCGCTCGCCGGCACGGATGCGACCCGTACCGCGACGCTGGCGAACGAGGCCGGCGTTGCGAAGGGCTATGGCGGGTGGGAGGCTCTGGTCGACGACCCCGATGTCGAGGCGGTCGCTATCGCCACCCTGCCGGCCTTGCAACCACAGATCGCGATCCGCGCCCTTGAACGCGGCAAGCCGGTGTTCATCGACAAGCCGATGGCTGCCAACGTGGCGCAGGCGCGCGCCATGCTGACGCAGGCCCGCCGCAGCAAGAAGCCGACGATGATCGACTTCGAGTTCCTCGAAGTGCCGGCCTGGAAGCGCGCCAAAGAGATCGTCGCCTCCGGCGCGCTCGGCGCGTTGCGCCATGTCGCCGTCAACTGGCAGGTGGAGAACCGCGCGGTGATGCTGCGGATGCGCAACTGGAAAACCGCAAGCAACGATGGCGGCGGCGTGCTCGGCAGCTTCATCAGCCACAGCTTCCATTATCTCGAATGGCTGTGCGGCCCGATCGACGCGCTATCGACCCGCATGTCCGGCATCCCGGCCGAGGGCGGCGCCAAGGAACGCGACAAGGAACGCGACAAAGAACGTGACATGGAAACCGACGCTGCCATTGCGCTGCAGTTCGCCAATGGCGCGAACGGCACGCTGGCGATGAGTTGCGCCTCGTTCCTCGGCTCGGGACACGCGGTCGAACTCTACGGTGAGGACGGCACGCTGATCCTGCACAATCCGACCCGCGATTATATGCGCGGCTTCACGCTCAAACATGCGCGGCGTCCGGCCGAGGCGCTGGTCGAGATTCCGACCTCCGATCCGTCCGATGTGCACGGCGACGGCCGCATCGCGCCGGTCGCCCGGCTCGTGTCGCGCTTCGTCGATGCGATCGAGAGCGGCGCCGGCGAAGGCACCGCCTTCGACGAAGGCTATCGGGTGCAGACGCTGATCGACGCCGCGCGGCGCGCGCACAACACCGGCGCCTGGGTCGATACCCGCGCACAAACTCTGGACGCAGCATGAGCGCACGTATTCTTGTCACCGGCGGTTCCGGCTTCATCGGCGCGGCGCTGGTCCGCGCGCTGGTCAAGGCTGGCCATCAGGTGCGCGTGCTCGACGACAATTCGCGCGGGCGACCGCGCCGTCTCGCCGGCATCGAGACCGACATCGAGTTCATCGGCGGCGACGTGCGCGACCCGCAGGCGATGAGCGACGCCGCGCGTGGCATGGACGAGGTGCACCACCTCGCCTACGTCAACGGCACCGAATTCTTTTACAGCAAGCCCGAGTTGGTGCTCGATGTCGGCGTCAAGGGCATGATCAATGTGCTCGACGCCTGCCGGCAGCACGGCATCGGCAAACTGATCCTTGCTTCCAGTTCCGAGGTCTACCAGACGCCACCGCATATCCCGACCGCGGAGGATGCGCCGCTGATCGTTCCGGACGTGCGCAATCCGCGCTACTCCTATGGCGGCGGCAAGATCATCAGCGAGCTGATGGCGATCAATTACGGCCGCACCGGCTTCGAGCGCGTGCTGATCTTCCGGCCGCACAATGTCTACGGTCCCGACATGGGATTCGAGCATGTGCTGCCGCAATTCGCCTTGCGCATGCAGAAAGCCGTCGCCGCGCATCCGCACGGCCGTGTGCCGTTCGAGATTCAGGGCGGCGGTCAGGAAACCCGCAGCTTCTGCCATGTGGACGATCTCGTCGCCGGTGTGCTGGTGATGCGCGAGCGCGGCGAGCATCTCAATGTTTATCACGTCGGCACCACCGAGGAATTGTCGATCGCCGATGTGGCCCGGCGCATCGGCGCCCATGCCGGGCGCGAGATCGACCTGAAAACCGGGCCGGTGCAGCCGGGCAGCACCGCGCGCCGTTGTCCCGACATTTCCAAGCTCACGGCACTCGGCTATCAGCCGCGCGTGTCGTTCGCGCAGGGCCTTCCGCCGACGGTGGACTGGTACTGGAACAATGCGGCCCTCGCGCCAGCGCGGGCCTGATCGCTTCAAGGAGAGACCAAGGTGGGGCCGAAGAAAGTCGCACGCGGCGCCGGCACGGGCGCCAGCGTTCCGGTGGAGGAATGCCAGATTTGCGGCCACGCGCCGCTCGATCGCGTGCTGTCGCTCGGCTACATGCCGCCGGTCAACCAGATGGTGGCGATCGGCGCGGTGCCGCGGCAGCAGCCGTGGTTTCCGACCGACCTGCTCCACTGCACGACATGCGAGCTGGTGCAGCTCGGCCTCGCGGTCGATCCGGTCATTATCTTCCCGCCGGAATATCCCTACACCAGCGGCACCACCAAACTTCTGCGCGACAACTTCGCCGACCTCTATCGTGAATCGTCGGCGCTGCTCGGCCTCAAGCAAGACGATCTCTGCGTCGATATCGGCTCCAACGACGGCACGCTGATCTCGAACTTCCAGAACGGCGGCCATCGCATCCTCGGCATCGAGCCGACCGATGTGGGTGACATCGCCAACAGCCGTGGCATTCTGACCATCAAACGCTACTTCTCACAGGAGACAGCACGCGAGGTGAAAGCCAAGCACGGCGCGGCCAAGGTCATCACCGCCGCCAACTGCTTCGCACATATCGAGGACGTGCACGCGATCGTCGAGGGCATTCTGGAAATGCTGGCGCCGGACGGCGCGTTCATTTCCGAGTCGCATTATCTCGTGCCGCTGCTCGACACACTGCAATACGACACGATCTATCACGAGCACCTGCGCTATTATTCGCTGGCGAGCCTGAAGTATCTGCTGGAGATGCATGGGCTGGAGGTGTTCCACGCCCGACCGATCCCGTCGCATGGCGGCTCCATCCGCGTCTACGCGGCGCGCAAGGGCACGCAAAAAGTTCAGGACAGCGTCGCGCGTATGCTCGCGGCCGAACCACGCGGCAAAGCGATGCAGGAACGGCTCGAGCGGTTCCGCCACGACGTGATGATGACCAAGCTGCGCCTGCTGGCGATGCTGCGCGACCTCAAGGAACAGAACGCGCGGATCGTCGGCATCAGCGCGCCGTCGCGCGCCTCGACGCTGTTCAACTATGTCGGGCTCGATTCCGGGCTGATCGACTATGTGTGCGAGATTCCAGGCTCGCTGAAGATCGGCAAATGCATGCCCGGCACCGACATTCCGGTGGTGGACGAGGCGCGCCTGTTCGACGATCAGCCGGACGCGGCGATCATCTTCTCCTGGCACATCGCCGACGAACTGGCGCCGAAGCTGCGCAGCAAGGGCTATCGTGGCAAACTGATCTCGCCGCTGCCGGAGCCGCGGCTGCTGTAACCAGCCGAAAGGCGCAACGCAAAGGCGCACGATATGAGCGACGCGTTTCCGCGCATCCTGTCCCGCCGCACGACGCGCCTCTCGCCGTGGATGGAAATCGTCGCGCGCGACGTCGCGTTCCGCCCCGGCGAACCCGCGCAGACCTATCACGCGGTGGCGCAGACCGATTACATCGCGATCCTGGCGCGCACGCCGGACGGCGGGTTTCCGCTGGTGCGGCAATATCGCCCCGCCGTCGAAGGCTACACCTGGGAATTGCCAGCCGGCATGCTGGAAGCCGGCGAAGATGCGCAGGCCGCCTGCGCCCGCGAACTGCTGGAGGAAACCGGCTTCCCGGCACGGCAGATTCATCCGCTCGGCGCCCGTGTCCCATGCAGCGCGCGGCTGTCGAACCGGATCCAGTCGTTTTTCGTCGAGACCGGCCCGCGCGATCCGGCGGCGCAGCCGGAAGCCGGGATCGAGGTCCGTGTCGTCTCGGCTGATGAACTCGCGGCGATGATCGCGGACGGAACTTTCACGCTCCAGCTCCATCTCGGCACCCTGCTGCTGGCGGCAATGCAGGGCCTCATCGCGGCGGACCCCTTCCTGCGACCAAAGATGCAATCGGCCGGTCACACCTGATTTCCCGGCACTTTTTGCGCCGGCGCAAAGTCACAAGGCTGTCATCGGGGTATTGCGCCTCGACAAACCGTGTGGAACCCTTCTAAAAAGCCGTCACGGAATCCGGCCGAGAAGCAAGATCATGAACTACAATGACTTTTTCGAGCAGGCGCTGACGAAACTGCATGACGAGCGCCGCTACCGGGTGTTCGCCGATCTCGAGCGCCTCGCCGGCCGGTTTCCACATGCGGTCTGGCATTCCCCGGAAGGCCCGCGCGACGTCGTGATCTGGTGCTCCAACGACTATCTCGGCATGGGTCAGCACCCGAAGGTGATCGGCGCGATGGTGGAAGCCGCCTCGCGCATGGGCACCGGCGCCGGCGGCACCCGCAACATCGCCGGCACGCATCATCCGCTGGTCGAGCTGGAGCGCGAGCTTGCCGACCTGCACCGCAAGGAAGCCGCGCTGCTGTTCACCTCCGGCTATGTGTCGAACCAGACCGGCATTGCCACCATCGCGCGGATGCTGCCGAACTGCCTGATCCTGTCCGACGCGCTCAACCACAATTCGATGATCGAGGGCGTGCGCCAGTCCGGCTGCGACAAGGTCGTGTGGCGCCACAACGATCTCGCCCATCTGGAAGAACTGCTGCGCGCCGCGCCGGCCGGCCGGCCGAAGCTGATCGCGTTCGAGAGCCTCTATTCGATGGACGGCGACGTCGCGCCGATCCACAAGATCTGCGATCTGGCCGAGCGTTACGGCGCGATGACCTATATCGACGAGGTGCACGCCGTCGGCATGTACGGTCCGCGCGGCGGCGGCATCGCCGAGCGCGACAACGCGATGCAGCGCATCGACGTGATCGAGGGCACGCTCGCCAAGGCGTTCGGCTGTCTCGGCGGCTACATCACCGGCTCCCGCGCGCTGGTCGATGCCGTGCGCTCCTACGCGCCGGGCTTCATCTTCACCACCTCGCTGCCGCCGGCGATCTGCGCCGCCGCGACCGCCGCGATCAAGCATCTCAAGACGTCCCAATGGGAGCGCGACCGCCATCAGGATCGCGCCGGCCGGGTGAAGTCCGTGCTCAATGCCGCCGGCCTGCCGGTGATGCCGAGCACCACGCATATCGTGCCGGTGTTCGTCGGCGATCCGGAGAAGTGCAAGGCGGCGAGCGACATGCTGCTCGCCGATCACGGCATCTATATCCAGCCGATCAACTACCCGACCGTGCCGCGCGGCATGGAACGGCTGCGCATCACGCCGTCGCCGTATCACGACGACGCGCTGATCGATCGGCTGACGGAAGCGCTGGTGCAGGTCTGGGACGAACTGGATCTGCCCAAGCGCAATCCGCTCGCGCTCGCGGCGGAATAAGCCGCTTCAATCCTCGCACAGCCTCAATCTTCAAAAGGAACCTGACGCTGGGGTTTCGGCGGCTCCGGCTCCGGCGGCAATCGCGAATGCCGCACCGACCAGCGCGACGAGAACGGGATCACCAGCGAGATGAAGACGATCCGCATCAGGTGATGCGCGCCGACATAGACCGGGTCGAGGTGCAGCGCGAGCGCCAGCACCATCATCACATCGACCGCGCCCGGCGCGAAGGCGATCGCCACATCCGCCGTGCGCAGATCGGTGCCGAGCGCGAGGATCGCCACGAACACGCCCGAGACGACCAGCGCGACCACCAGCGAGCCGAACGCCGCCAATAGAAAATTCAGCAGCAGCCGCACCGAGGTGTTGGCGAACCGCGAGCCGGTGACGCAGCCGAGCGCGATCATCGCCGCATTCGCCACCCACCACGGCATCAGCGCATGCACCAGCCCGCTGCCGTGCAGGATGCCGGAACACAGCATCGCGCCGAACAACAGCCCGCCCGGAATCCGGAACCGGTGAAACAGCGTCGCGGTGATCGCCGACAGAGCGACCAGGATCGCCAGTTCGCCAAACAGATCGGGATTGAACTCGCCGCCGATCGACCGCGCGCCGGGCGTGATCAGGCCGAGCAGGCTCAACCCCAGCGGCAGGCTCGCCGACACGATCAGCACCCGGATCGTCTGCACGATCGCCACCGCGCGGATGTCGACGCCGAGTTCGCCGGCCATCACCATGACCTGCGACAGCGCGCCGGGCGCGCTCGCCAGCATCCCCGCCGTATGCCCCCAGCCGTGCACGATCTGCAGATAGGCGGTGCTGGCGACGCTGATGGCGACGATCGCCACCATCATCATGGCGATGCTGAGCGGCCACGCCGCCATGCCGCTCAACGTATCGGGCGTCACCACCGCACCGAGGGAAATGCCAATCAGCACGAAGATGCCGTAGCCGAGCCGCCGCGGCATCAGCATCGGCCGGCCGGCCAGCGCGGCGATGGCGACCGCGAGCATCGAGCCGATCAGCCAGCCCGCCGGCATGCCGAGCCAGCCGAGCGTGGTGCCGCCCACTGCGCCGATCAGCAGGGTTTCAGCAACGTTGCGCAGGACCGGGCGGGATATCGATAAGGGCAAGGAGGGACCACATCTCGCGGGACTGCGCGATCCATGCGGTAGCCGGCGCGGCGCGTCAAACGCCGCCCGGCCCATAAGGTCACGCCCGATCTGTTTTATACGGGCTTTCGCGCGTGGCGCCGCGCAGCCCTGCTATGCGCCACCACCGGCGGCGCGCTATGATCGCACCGGACGGCGCATAGAGACGGCGCAAGGGTGACGGATCGGGATGCCGTTGCCCTGCCGGGAGAAATCATGCTGCAAGGCTGGGTCTTTATCGCGGTCGCGCTCGGCTATATCGGGCTGCTGTTCCTGATCGCGAGCTATGGCGACCGCCGCCGTCGCGCGGTGCGCGACACCCGCGCGCGCCTGCTGATCTATCCTTTGTCGCTGGCGATCTACTGCACGTCCTGGACCTTCTTCGGCTCGGTCGGCCTTGCCTCGCGCACCGGATTCGACTTCCTGACGATCTATATCGGTCCGATCCTGATGATTGGCCTGTTCTGGCCGCTGCTGATGCGGATGGTCCGGCTCGCCAAGGCGCAGAACATCACCTCGATCGCCGACTTCATCGCCGCCCGCTACGGCAAAAGCCAGCGCGTCGCCGCCTGCGTGGCGATGATCGCCATCATCGGCAGCATCCCCTATATCGCTCTGCAGCTCAAAGCGGTGTCCGCCTCGCTGCAGACCGTCACCGCGCAGATCAATGTCGACCCCGGCAGCCCGCCGGTGTTCGGCGACATTTCCTTGTTCGTCGCGATGGCGATGGCGACCTTCGCCGTTCTGTTCGGCACGCGTCATGTGGACGCCACCGAGCACCAGGACGGATTGATGCTGGCGATCGCCACGGAATCCACCGTCAAACTGATCGCCTTCCTCGCGGTTGGCATCTTCGTCACGTTCTGGATGTTCGACGGACCGGTCGCCCTGTTCTCCGAGGCGATGCGCATTCCGCGCATCGCCGCGATCCTGACGCGCGACCTGCATATCGATTCCTGGGCGGCGATGACGCTGCTGTCGTTCTTCGCCTTCGTGCTGATCCCGCGCCAGTTTCATGTGGCCGTGGTCGAGAACAACAATGTCAACGAGGTGCGGCGCGCGGCCTGGCTGTTCCCCGCTTATCTGGTGCTGATCAACCTGTTCGTGATCCCGATCGCCATTGCCGGCCTGATCATGTTCCCGGCCGGCCGCGTCGACAGCGACATGTTCGTGCTCGCTTTGCCGCTCGCCGCCGACTCGCATGTGCTGGCGCTGGCGGCGTTCGTCGGCGGCCTTTCGGCGGCGACCGCGATGGTGATCGTCGAGACGGTCGCGCTGTCGATCATGGTGTCGAACGACATCGTGATGCCGTTCCTGCTCAACCGGCGCGGCGCGGCCGAAGGCCCGGACAATCTCGGTTCGACCGTGCTGAAGGTGCGCCGGCTGGCGATCTTCTGCATCATGGTGCTCGCCTATCTCTATTATCGCTCGGCCGGCGACGCCCAGCTCGCCGCGATCGGCCTGTTGTCGTTCGCCGCGGTGGCGCAGCTCGCGCCCGCGTTCATTGGCGGTCTGATCTGGCGCCGTGCCACCGCCGCCGGCGCGATCGCCGGCATGGGCGTCGGCTTCGCCGTCTGGGCCTATACCCTGCTGCTGCCGAGCATCGCCGATGCCGGGCTGATCGCCCCCGATCTCCTCACCGCCGGCCCCTGGGACATCGCCGCGCTGCGGCCGCAGCATCTGTTCGGCCTCGATCTGCCGCCGCTGGTGCATGGCGTGATGTGGAGCCTCGCACTCAACGTGCTCGCCTTCATCGGCTTCACGCTGCGGCGGCGTCCGGCGCCGATCGAACAGTTGCAGGCCAACCTGTTCGTGCCGAGCGAACTCGCACCGATCGCGCCAACCTTCCGGCTGTGGCGCTCCACCGTCGCGGTCGACGAACTGATCGCCACCGTGGCGCGCTATCTCGGCGAGGAGCGTACCCGCGCCTCGTTCGAGAATTTCGCCACGGCGCGGCGCATCAGCCTCGACCCGAAGGCCGATGCCGACATGCAGTTGCTGCGCTATGCCGAGCATCTGCTGGCCTCGGCGATCGGCACCGCCTCGTCGCGGCTCGTTTTGTCGCTGCTGCTGCGCAAGCCGACCGTCTCCACCAAGGCAGCGTTGAAGCTGCTCGACGATGCCAACGCGGCGATCCAGTACAATCGCGAAATCCTGCAGACCGCGCTCGACCATGTGCGCCAGGGCATCGCCGTGTTCGACCGCGACCTGCAACTGATCTGCTGGAACCGGCAGTTCGGCGATGTGCTCGATCTGCCACCCGCCCTCACCCGTGCCGGCGTGCGGCTCGACGAAATCCTGCGCTACAACGCGGCGCGTGACACTTCGGCGCCCGACGTGATCGAGAAGCGCGTGCACACGTTGCTCGAACGCTACACCGAGGCGGGTGACGCCTTCATCGAGCGGTTCGCCGAACGCGGGTTGTTCATCGAAGTGCGCGCCAACCGCATGCCGGACGGCGCCATCGCCACCACCTTCACCGACATGACGCCAAGCGTCGAAGCGGCCGAGGCGCTGGAGAAAGCCAACGAGACGCTGGAGCGGCGCGTGCGCGAACGCACCGAGGAACTGACGCGGCTGAACGCGGCGCTGGCCCGCGCCAAGCGCGACGCAGAGGAAGCCAACACCTCGAAGACGCGCTTCCTCGCTGCCGCCAGCCACGACATCCTGCAGCCGCTCAACGCGGCGCGGCTCTATGTGACGAGCCTCGTGGAGCGCCGCAGCACCGGACCCGACAGCCAGTTGGTCGGCAACATCGACGCCTCGCTGGAAGCGGTCGAGGAAATCTTCGGCGCGCTGCTCGACATCTCGCGGCTCGATGCCGGCGTGCTGCGGCCGGAGCCTGCGAGTTTCCGGATCGATCAGTTGCTGCGGCAGATCGAGGTGGAATTCGCGCCGATCGCCAGCAGCAAGGGGCTGGAACTGGTGTTCATGCCCTCGCATCACGTGATCCGCTCGGATCGCCGCATGCTGCGCCGACTGCTGCAAAACCTCATTTCCAACGCGATCAAATACACGCCGAAAGGTCGTGTGCTGGTCGGCTGCCGCTTGCGCGGCGATCAGTTGCGCATCGACGTGTTCGATACCGGCGTCGGCATCCCCGAGAGCCAGCACAAGACCATCTTCGCCGAATTTCACCGGCTCGATCAGGGCGCACGCATCGCCCGTGGTCTCGGTCTTGGCCTGTCGATCGTCGAGCGGATCGCGCGGGTGCTGCAACACGACATCGACATGGATTCCAGGGTTGGCGGCGGTACGCGCTTCTCGATCACGGTGCCGCTGTCGGACGCGACGCCGGCACATCTGCCGAGCACCGTGCAGCCGGACGCGGACACCAGCCAGTTGGCCGGGACAATCGCCGTCTGCATCGACAACGAACCGGCGATCCTCGACGGCATGGAGACGCTGCTCGGCGGCTGGGGCTGCCGCGTGATCAAGGCCAGCGACGCGGCAGCGGCGCTGGTGACCATCGAACAAAGCGGGCTGCGCCCGAACGGCTTGCTGGTCGATTATCACCTCGACCACAGCAACGGCATCGCCGCGATCGCACGGGTGCGCCAACATCTGGGCGAGGATCTGCCGGCGATCCTGATCACCGCCGATCGCAGCCCGCGGGTGCGCGACGAAGCCCGCACGCACGGGATTCAGGTGCTGAACAAGCCGCTCCGCCCCGCCGCGCTGCGGGCACTCCTCGCGCAATGGCGCGTGCAACGGATCGCCGCCGCGGAGTAGCCGCGCGACTCTTGACTTTCTTCCTATATGCCTATAATCCTATCTCTGTCCTGTTCACGAGGGGCGTCATCATGAGGCGTCTTGATGGTGGAGCAGGACGCGGCGCCCGCGCTGCGGTTCGCACCCGCATGTCCGGGACGCCTTGGGTTTGCCGTCCGCCCCAACTAAGTGGGGCCGCCCAGAGCAAAGGGCTGGACGGGGTAGGACGAATGCGGGCCAAAGCCCGCAGGAACCGGTGGGGTCCGATCCCGCAAGGATCGACAACTCCATCTGTCCGCGCCCCGGAAGCACGGTCCCGGGGAGCGAAATCGCCGCCCATGACAAAGCCCAGCCTGCGCAAGCTTGGCTGGGTGGAGCGCCGCAAGGCGCGCGTGTCTCCGTTCGCACGGAGATGCGCTCCGTTCACGCGGTGACGTGTGAGCGGTGGCTAAGACGTTGCGCTTCGCGGCGCTCCGTCCCCCTCGAATTAGTCGAGGGCCTGAAGAAATACGGGCGCACCCGGCGCCGGCCAAACAATACGGGCGATAACGCATGCCTGTAGGTCATCGAGACGAAATGCTGGGTTGTTTGACAATCGCATCCGACGACGAGAGGCAAACGCTACTCTCACTCCGCCTCATCCAAAAAAACCCGCGCTCAGGACTCGAGCGCGAGATTCTGCTGCCAGTGACCGGCTTCGATCTTGGCCGCGGCGATCACCGCCTGCGTCCGGCTGTCGACGCCGAGCTTCTGCAGGATCGCCGAGACGTGCGCTTTCACCGTCGCCTCGGACACGCCGAGCTGGAACGCGATCTGCTTGTTGAGCAACCCTTCCGACAGCATCATCAGCACGCGCACCTGCTGCGGCGTGAGCGTCGCCATCTTCGCCATCAACTGACTCATCTCGACGTCGGCCTTGCTGTCGAGATTGACGTCCGGCGGCGTCCAGACGCCACCCTTGAGAATGCGCGCGATGACGTCGCGCATCTCGTCGACACCCAGCGTCTTCGGAATGAAACCGGATGCACCGAAATCCATGCAGCGGCGGATCGCCACCGGATCGTCGTTCGCCGACACGACGATCACCGGAACGCCGGGATATTGCGCCCGCAGATACATTAGACCGGAGAAACCGCGCGCCCCCGGCATGGTCAGATCGAGCAGGACGAGATCGATATCGCCGCGTTGATCGAGCAGCGCCGAGACATCGTCGAAGGTGCCGGCTTCCGTGATGTCGACTTTTTCAAACAGGCCGTTCACGGCCTCCCGCAACGCGCCACGGAATAACGGATGATCGTCGGCAATGACCAGACGATAGACATCGTTGCTTTGCACAATCGACACCTGCTTGGGGAAACGCGGCCCGCCACGCGATCGCGTCCGTCCGCCACTCTGCAGCAATTTTTAAAGCGCGCAAAAAACCGCGCAAGTGTTTCTCAACTATAGAAAAAACCACTCGCCAGATTGCATTTTGCAATGCACAAAATTTTGTTCTGATTTTTCATGTGGTTAGAGCGAATATTTGGTCAAAAGTCTAATACAGCGACATTAACGCTCAATGTTACCTTTTTTACCTTGGGCCGACACCCGAAACGGGGGAGCCCAATTCCGACAAGGGGGAGCGATCGTATGTCGACAGCAACTGCCGCCACCGCTCAGGTGCGGCCGATGACCAAGGAGGAGAAGCGCGTTATCATCGCGTCTTCCGCCGGTACCGTCTTCGAGTGGTATGACTTCTATCTCGCCGGCTCGCTGGCGGCGAACATTTCGGCCAACTTCTTCTCCGGGGTTAATCCAACCGCCGGATTTATTTTTACCCTGCTCGGCTTCGCCGCGGGCTTTGCCGTGCGTCCGTTCGGCGCGCTGTTTTTCGGCCGTCTCGGCGATCTGATCGGCCGCAAATACACCTTCCTCGTAACGATGACGATCATGGGCATCGCGACCTTCGTGGTCGGCTTGCTGCCCGGCTATGCGACGATCGGCATCCTCGCGCCGATCGGCTTCATCGCCTGTCGCCTGCTGCAGGGCCTCGCGCTCGGCGGTGAGTACGGCGGCGCCGCGACCTATGTGGCCGAGCACGCGCCGCAGGGCCGTCGCGGCTACTACACGTCGTGGATTCAGACCACGGCGACGGTCGGTCTGTTCCTGTCGCTGCTCGTCATCCTCGGCCTGCGCCTGAGCATGTCGCCGGAGGCCTTCGCGGCCTGGGGCTGGCGCGTGCCGTTCCTGATCTCCATCATCCTGCTGGCGGTGTCGATCTGGATCCGCTTGTCGCTGCAGGAGTCGCCGGCCTTCGCCAAGATCAAGGCGGAAGGCAAAGGCTCGAAGGCGCCGCTGTCCGAAGCGTTCGGCCAGTGGAAAAACGCCAAGGTCGCGCTGCTCGCGCTGCTTGGCGGCACCGCCGGTCAGGCCGTGGTGTGGTACTGCGGCCAGTTCTACGCGCTGTTCTTCCTGACCCAGACGTTGAAGATCGACGGTACCACGGCGAACATCCTGATCGCCGCGTCGCTGCTCATCGGCACGCCGTTCTTCATCTTCTTCGGCTGGCTATCGGACCGCGTCGGCCGCAAGCCGATCATCATGGCCGGCTGTCTGATCGCGGCGCTCGCCTACTTCCCGCTGTTCGGCGCGCTTGCCAAGTTCGGCAACCCCGACCTCGTCGCGGCGCAGGAGCGCGCCCCGGTGACGGTCACCGCCGATCCGTCGAAGTGCTCGTTCCAGTTCAACCCGGTCGGCACCGCGAGCTTCACCACGTCCTGCGACGTGGTGAAATCGTTCCTGGCGCGCAACTCGGTGAACTATCACAACGAGACCGCGCCGGCCGGAACGCTGGCGTCGATCAAGATTGGTAACAACACGATCCAGGGCGTCGACCTCACCGGCCTCCCGGCTGCCGAAGCCAAGGCCAAGAGCGATGCACTGACGAAGCAGATGACCGACGCGATCCGCGCTGCCGGTTATCCCGCAGCCGCCAATCCGGCCAAGATCAACCACGTGATGATGGTGGTGATCCTGACGATCCTCGTCATCTTCGTGACGATGGTCTACGGCCCGATTGCGGCGATGCTGGTCGAACTGTTCCCGACCCGCATCCGCTACACCGGCATGTCGCTGCCGTATCACATCGGCAACGGCTGGTTCGGCGGCTTCCTCCCGCCGACCGCGTTCGCGATCGTCGCCGCGACCGGCGATATCTTCTCCGGTCTCTGGTATCCGATCGCGATCGCCGGCATGACCTTCGTGATCGGCATGCTGTTCCTGCCGGAGACGAAGGATCGCGACATCTTCACTTACGACGGCAACAAGTAAGCCGCTGCGCACCAAGACGGAAAACCCCGCCTCGCGGCGGGGTTTTTCTTTTCATCCGAGCATGATCTTGATCCGAAAACCGGTTCCCGCTTTTCGGGATCATGCGCGGTTTAATATCAGCCGGCGCTGCCGATAAATTGCAGGATCATCTCGCGCTGGTGCGGCGCGCTGCGGTGCTCGGCGAGATAAACGCCCTGCCAGGTGCCGAGCTTCATCGTCCCCTGCAACACCGGCACATGCAGCGTCACGCCGTTGAGCATGGCCTTGACGTGCGCCGGCATGTCGTCCGGCCCTTCGGTGTCGTGCACCCAGCCGGCGCGTTCCGGCGCGAGACGATCGAGCGCCGTGACCAGATCCTTCTGCACGTCCGGATCGGCGTTCTCCTGGATCACCAGCGACGCCGATGTGTGCCGCAGGAACAGGAACACCGTGCCCTCATGCGCGGCGATCTCCTTGAGGAAGCGCGTGACTTCGCGAGTGATGTCGGTGAAGCCCTGCCCTGTGGTCGCGACCGTCAGCTTCGCGCTGGCGATCAGATGCGGCGTGACGCGCGTCAGCGCCGAAAGCTCATGACTCATCGCCGATAACCCCCGCACGCGCTCCGGTCAGATTTTCTCACGCGTCTCTTTCTGGATGTCGTTGAGCATATCGACCAGCCTCTTCCAGACTTTTCCGGCAAACGTCACCGCGCGATCAATGTCCTCGTTGGTCGGCAGGCGAAGCTCCACCTCGGGCACCCGATAACCCTTGGGCGGAGCCGCATCCGGCGCGACAGGTGGCGGCTGATGCGCGGCGAGATCGCGCTTGAGCGCCACATTGGCGTCGGCAAGACGCGCAATCTCCGCCTCGAACGCGGCGCGCTCGTCGGCCGCGGGCTGGCAGGCCCAGCCGGCGGTGCGTGGCGCGCAATACGACACCTCGCCGGTCTGCGAATCGAGCCGGACAAAGCCGTCGCCGGACGCGCTGAAACGGTAGCGGGGCGTGGCATCCTTGTCGTCGGGTGCGGTCTTGTCGGTCGCCGTTTTGGCGTTCGCGGGAGGCGTGACCGGCGGCAAGATGGCCGGAGGCGGCGGCAGGGTCGGTTCGGGAACGGTCTGAGGCGGCGTTCCGGTTTCCGGCACAACGATCGCCGGGCCGGTATCGGGAACCATGGAGGCCGCCCCTTCGTCGGCGCGCGTCGCGGTGGCGGCCCATGCCAGGCCGGCACCGAGAACGACACCAAAGATGGCGCTGGCCGTGATCGAACGCATCCTCATGAGCGTCCTCCGATCTCCCTCACACATCGCTACCGTAAGGCTTGCGGCCCGAGGTCAACGCATCGGCAAGGAGTTCGATCCGATCCTGCCCCCAGAACACCTCGCCGTCGAGAACGTAACAGGGTGACCCGAACGCATCGGCTTTCAGCGCGTCCTGGATGTTCTGCTGATAGGCAGCCTTCACCTTGTCGCTCTTGCTGGCGGCGAGCAGGTCGGTGGCCGGCAGGCCGACGCCGTTGGCGAGCGCCACCAGGGTCTCCTCGTCGGCCAGGTTCTTCTCATCGGCCCAGACACCGGGGAAGGCATTGCGCAGGAACTGATCGGGATCGGTGCCGGACTGGACGATCGCCACGACGAAATGGTCGGCGGCGTTCACGTCGAACGGCCAGAATTTCGGATGGACATTAAGCCGGACGCCGCGCTTCTCGCGCCAGCGCTGAAGTTCCATCAGCCGATAGCGTTGGCGGGCCGGCGCGCGCTTGGCAAGCGGCAGACCGCCCGTTTCCGGGAACACGCTCGACAGCGACATCGGCTTGAACCGGACCTCGGCATTGTGCCGGCGGGCCAGGTCCATGAACGTGGTGTGGCCGATATAGGCCCAGGGCGAGACCAGCGAAAAGTAATAATCAATCGTGCGGGACATTGGACCTCTCTGCATTTCCGGGGCGAACCTAGCATCGCCGCAGCGCCGACAGAACGGTCCGAACCCGTTTCCCGCCGCATTGCGGCATGCGATGGCGCGGCTATCCCCAAACTTCGCATTTTCAGGCGTGTTTTCAGCGACTTATGTCGCATGCGGTTCGGTTGACTCGCCCTAGCGCCATCAGTATGGTCCGCGCGGCCTCGGGGGGCGGTGTGCGACGCGAGCGCGGTCGCGACGGGTCGAAGGCAATGGCTGACGGCACGCAACGCAACGGCGATCAGAACACCCCGAACGACGAGGCCGACCTCTCCGCGAGGCTTCAGCGTCTCGGCGATCGGCTTGCGAAATCGAGCCGGACACCCGAACAAAGCGAAGTGCCTCGGCCGACGACTGATCCGTCGGCGCTGGCGCGTGGTTTCCGGCTCTCGACCGAGCTGGTGGCCGGCGTTCTGGTCGGGGCGTTGATCGGCTGGCTGCTCGACCGCTGGCTGGGCAGCACGCCCTGGGGGTTGATTGTGTTTCTTCTGCTCGGCTTTACGGCCGGCGTTCTGAATGTGATGCGCGCGGCGGGCGTGGTGCCCCCGAACAGGACCAAGTGATGGCCGACCCGATTCATCAATTCAATATCGTGAACCTCTTCCCGGTCACCCAGATCGGCGGTCACGAAATCTCCTTCACCAATTCGGCCGCCTTCATGGTGCTCGCCGCCGGCGGCATCACCGCCTTCCTGCTGGCGACCACCGCGAGCCGCTCGCTGGTGCCGAACCGCCTGCAGTCGGTCGCCGAACTGTCCTATGAATTCGTCGCCGACACGATCCAGAGCACGGCCGGCAAGGAAGGAATGAAGTTCTTTCCGTTCGTGTTCTCGCTGTTCATGTTCGTGCTGGTCGCCAATCTGGTCGGCCTGATCCCCTACACCTTCACCGTCACCTCGCACATCATCATCACCGCGGCGCTCGCCATCACGGTGTTCCTGATCGTGTTGATCTACGGCTTCTGGAAGCACGGCCTGCACTTCTTCAACCTGTTCGTGCCCAAGGGCATTCCGATCTACATCCTGCCGCTGATCGTGTTCATCGAGGTGCTGTCGTTCCTGTCGCGCCCGATCTCGCACAGCGTGCGTCTGTTCGCGAACATGCTGGCCGGCCACATCACCCTGAAGGTGTTCGCCAGCTTCATCACCCTGCTCGGCTCGGCCGGCATTCTCGGCATTGCCGGTGCGACGCTGCCGCTCGCGCTGGTCGTCGCGCTCACCGCGCTCGAACTGCTGGTCGCGTTCCTGCAGGCTTACGTGTTCGCGATCCTCACCTGCATCTACCTCAACGACGCTATTCACCCAGGCCACTAAGCCTGAAACCCAACACGACTGAATCCAACACAAAGGAGCTTTCCATGGATCCCATCGCAGCGAAGTACATCGGCGCCGGCATTGCCTGCATCGGCATGGGCGGAGCGGGCGTCGGCGTCGGCGCGATTTTCGGCCACTATCTGGCCGCCGCCGTGCGCAACCCGTCGGCCGCCCAGGGCCAGTTCGGCAACCTGATTTTCGGGTTCGCCGTGACCGAAGCGCTCGGCATCTTCTCGCTGCTGATCGCGCTGCTGCTCCTGTTCGCGCTCTAAGACACCAGAGGCGACACCGCGATGGCCACCACGACAGCCCATACCGAACAGCCTGCGGGCCACAAGGAGCCGTTTCCTCCTTTCAACTCGCAGACGTTCGCGTCTCAGCTCTTCTGGCTGGTCATCACGTTTGTCTTTCTCTACGTGATGATGGCGAAGGTCGCGCTGCCGCGTATCGGCGCGATCATCGACACCCGCCAGAAGCGCATCGACGACGACCTCGCCCATGCGCAAAAGCTGAAGGCGGAATCCGACGCGGCGCTCGCGTCCTACGAAAAGGCGCTGGCCGATGCCCGCAATCGCGGCCAGGCCATCGCCAGCGAGATGCGTGACAAGCAGGCCGCCGCGTCCGAGGCGACCCGCAAGACGCTGGAAACCCAGCTCAACGCCAAGCTCGCCGATGCGGAAAAGACCATCGCGGCCACCAAGACGGCGGCGATGTCCAATGTCAGCGCCATCGCGCAGGATGCCGCCGCGACGATCGTCGAGCGGCTGACCGGCACGAAGCCGCAGGAACAGGCGGTCGCTGCGGCGGTCGCCGGCGCCCTGAAACGCTGACGCATACGGACGCCGAGGACACCATGTTTGATCTCCACGAACCCGAGACCTGGGTCGCCATCGCCTTCGTGATCTTCGTCGGCCTGCTGATCTATCTCGGCGTTCACAAGACGCTGGCCAAGACGCTCGACGCCCGCGCCGAGCGGATCAAGGCCGAACTCGACGAAGCCAGCCGCCTCAAGCAAGAGGCGGTGGCACTGGTCGAGAGCTATCGCCGCAAGAAGCAGGAAGCCGAAGCCGAGGCGGAAGCGATCGTCGCCAATGCCAAGGCGGAAGCCGAGCGGGTCGAGGCCGAGGCCAAGATCCGCGTCGAGGAATTCGTTGCGCGTCGCACCAAGATGGCCGAGACCAAGATCGCTCAGGCGGAAGCCCAGGCGCTCGGCGACGTGCGCGCCGCCGCCGCGGAAGCCGCTGTCTCCGCCGCCGAGAAGATTCTCGGTGACACGGTGAAGGGCCAGACCGCCGCCGACCTGCTCGCCAAGGGCATCGAGGATGTCCGCGCCAAGCTGAACTGACTTGCTCAACTGACGCGACACGCGCTTCAATTCTGAAATGGCCGGGAAAATCCCGGCCATTTTTGTTTTCGGCTCCCGGAGGGAGGCCCGATCGGCCATTGGCCGACCAGCCTGCGCCGGAGGTCAGCGCCATCGGCGCGAATCGGCCGAGTCGGGCATCTTTGCTGTCGCCTGGAATGGGCCGAATCAGTTATCCACAAGACTCATAACCTGTGGAGAGAGGGGACCCTCTCTCCTTGTCCTGTGCCTGCGGATTCAGTGCTGCGTATCCTCTTGAGTGATTCGCTCGCATTGAAGAGACAACCGAGGTTGGGGGACCGTGGTTATCTTCGATTGCAATGGCGTTCTCATCGACAGCGAGCCGCTCGCCGCGGCTGTCGCTGCTCATGAGTTCCAGCGCATCGGCATCGCGCTCACGCCCGATTTGATCGCCCGCTATTTCACCGGCCGCCGCCCCGCCGACATGTTCGCCGAGGTGGAACAGGCCGCCGGCCGCAAGCTGCCGGCCGGTTTCACCGCCCATGTCGCCGCCACCACCCTCGCCCGCTTCCAGCACGATCTGCGCGCCACCGCCCATGTGGCGCATGCGTTGACCTGGCTGCGCGGCCGCAAATGCGTCGCCTCCTCCTCGCCGCTCGACCGCATGCGGATGAGCCTCGAGACCGTGGGCCTGCTGCGGTTCTTCGACCCTTATCTGTTCTCGGCAAGCGATATGCCGCGCGGCAAGCCGTCCCCCGACGTGTTCCTGCTGGTCGCCGAAAAGATGCGAGTGCGGCCACAGGAGTGCATCGTCGTCGAGGATTCCCCGGTCGGCGTGACCGCAGCGGCGGCCGCCGGCATGACGCCGATCGGCTTTGTCGGCGGCAGCCATGCGGGTCCGCACCTCGCCGCGCAGCTCACCGCGTCGGGCGCGCGTACGGTGATCACCGACATGCGGCTGCTCAAGAGCACCGTGATCGCGCTACGCGGCTGGTGAGGCGCACACCGTCGCCAGAAATTCTGCGCGGCTTCTCAGGATAAGGCGGAGTGAGAGCGGCGCGATTACCGCGCGCGGCGGGCAGGACGGCGCTGCGGTCTGGCCGGCTCGGCTTGCGGATCGAAGCCGAGATAGATCACGTATTTGTCGATGTCACCGCCGCGCGGCATCGGGAACGCGAGATCTTCCGCGACATAATAGAAATTCGAATTGCTTTGATCCGGCGGGATCGCCACGGCCGTGCGATAGAGCTTGGTGGCGATGGTCTTCGGATTGGCGCCTTCCTCGACCACGGCGAGACGGATCGGCACCTCGACGTTACCGGGACCGCCGGCCGGACCAAGCACGATGCGGCCTTCGATGCCGACGCGCAGATTGACGTTGCCCGCCACGAGCTGGCACTCGCGCGCCGTGCGCACGATCGACCCCTGATACCGCAGATCGAGCGCGCCGCCCTCCGTCGGCTTGCCGGCGGCGTTGATGGTCAAGGTCGAGGCGCCGGCGCGGATCTCCACCGAGGGGCAGTCGAACTCCGCCGGAGCCGCCGGCGTCGCGGATGCCTGCGCGCCGGTCGCGGCCGGCAGCAGATCGGACGAACCGGACGTACTCGACGATGACGAGCCGAACATGCCGCCGACCGACGAACAGCCCGACACGGCGGCGCCGAGCAGCAGCAGCACGGCGGCGGTTGCGGCGAAACGGGCGGACGGGGGACGTTCGGTCATCGGCACATACTCGTTACGCGTTGGCAGACAGAAACTATATCAGCGGTCGGCGGATAAACCCAAGTTCGTAAACCCAAGTTCGCTTACCACGCCGGCAAACCGGCGCAGCTTATCGGACAGGATCGTGTCGGAAACCCGGCAGCCCCGGCCTCGCCCTTCATGTTTCCGACTGCGCCTTGAGGCGGCCGAACAATAGATGGTCCTGCCACACGCCGTTGATGCAGAGATATTCCTTCGCCATCCCCTCGCGCGTGAAGCCGGACTTCTCGAGGAGCCGGATCGACGGTTCGTTGCGTGGAATGCACGCCGCTTCGACGCGGTGCAGCCCCAGCTCGTTGTAGCAGAACGGCAGCACCGCCTGCAGCGCCGCGCTCATATAGCCCTGCCCGGCATGCGGCGCACCCATCCAGTAGCCGAGCGTCCCGGCCTGCGCGACGCCACGCCGCACATTGGCGATCGTCAGGCCGCCGAGCAGCACGTCGTCAGCCGAGCGGAACAGCAGAAACGCATAAGCGACATCGGCGCGCTGATCGTCGGCATAGCGGCGCAGACGGCGGCGAAACGCGCCGCGGGTGAGATCGTCGGCCGGCCAGGTCGGCTCCCACGGCGTGAGGAATTCGCGGCTCACCGCGCGCAATTCCGCCCAGGCCGGATAGTCGCCCATCAGCGGCGCGCGCAGCTTGACGCCCTCGCCCCAGACCACGGTCGACTGTTCGGTCGGATTGGCGGAGCGGAAGAACGCCATCGGTCGGTCTCGATTTCAGGCCGCGCGCTGGACCAGACTTTCCGCGATCGTCGCCGCATTCTCAAGGCCCCGCCCCGGCCCGAGCGCGGACATGGCGATGCGGCCGCGGCCGATCAGCGCGCGGCCGGCGGCGCGGGCGCGCTCCACCGTCACGGCATCGACCTTGGCGATGATCTCGTCGAGCGGGATCGGCCGGCCGTGGATCAACATCTGCCGGGCGAGCTGGCTGGCGCGCGCCTCCGAGCTTTCCAGCGCCATCAAGAGACCCGCCTTCATCTGCGCCTTGACGCGTGCGACCTCAGCCTCGGTCAGCGTTTCGGTCGCGTCGGCGATTTCGGCGACCGAGACGCGCATTAGTTCCGGCACGTCGGCAGCATCGGTGCCGGCATAGAGCGCGAACAGCCCGGTGTCGGCATACGGCATATGAAACGCCTGAATGGTGTAGCAGAGGCCGCGCTGTTCGCGCACCTGCTGGAACAGGCGCGAGGACATGCCGCCGCCGAGCGCGCCGGTGAACACTTGCAGCGCATGGATTTCGGGGTCGCGCGCCGGCAGCCCTTCGAGCGCCACCGCGATATGCACCTGTTCGAGATCGCGGGCTTCGAGCCGCGTGCCACCGCCGAATTTCGCGGCATCCGGCTTCGGCTTGCCCGGTCCGGCGAACGAACCGAGCCGCTGCTCCGCTTCGGCGACGATCTGCTCATGCGTCACCGCGCCGGCGCCGACCACCACCATGTCCGGCGCACGGTAGTTGCGCGAAAGATAGCCGCGCAGCGCCACGTCGTCGAACGAACGCACCGTCTCCGGCGTACCGAGGATGGCGCGGCCGATCGGCTGATCCGGAAACGCGGTTTCCTGCAACCGCTCGAACACGAGATCGTCCGGCGTGTCGCCGACCGCACCGATCTCCTGCACGATCACGCCCTGCTCGCGCGCGACCTCTTCCGGCACGAACGTCGGCTCGGTGAGGATATCGGAGAGAACGTCGAGCGCCAGTGGCACGTCCGCCTTGAGCACGCGGGCGAAATAACCGGTGCTCTCGACGCTGGTCGCGGCATTGAGATCGCCACCAACCGCCTCGATCTCCTCGGCGATCTGTCGCGCGGTGCGGCGCCTGGTGCCCTTGAACGCCATGTGTTCGAGCATATGCGCGATGCCATGCTCCTGCGGCAGTTCATTGCGGCTGCCGGCGCCGATCCAGACGCCGAGCGACGCTGTCTGCAGATGCGGCATGTCGTCGGTGACAACCGTCAGTCCGGATTTGAGTTTGGTGACGGCGACGCTCATGCGGCGGCTCCTTCGCGCGCGGCGCGGGCGGCGCCGGTGACAAACTTTTCGACCGCGGCCTGATCGGCCGGCAGCACCGTCATGTTTTCTTGTGCGGTGTTGAGGCCCGATAGCCAGTCCGGCAAACCGGGGCGCACGCCACAGGCCGCCTCCACCGCATCGGGGAATTTCGCCGGATGCGCGGTGGACAGCACCACCATCGGCGTCGCTGCATCGCGCGGCTCCTTCTCGGCGACGGCGAGTGCCACCGCGGTATGCGGATCGGCGACATAGCCGGTCTCGCGGCGCAGCGCACGGATCGTCGCCGCGGTCTCGTCCTCGCTGGCGCGGCCGGCGGTGAAGCGATCGCGGATGCGCGCGAGCGCCGGCGCGGCGATGGAGAAGCGGCGCGACTGGGTCAGCGAATTCATCAGCCCGCGCACCGCACCGGCATCGCGGCCATAGGCGTCGAACAGCAGCCGCTCGAAATTCGACGACACCTGAATATCCATCGACGGCGACGAGGTCGCGACCACGTCGCGCGGCTCGTAGTGGCCGGTGGCGATGGTGCGCGCCAGGATGTCGTTGACGTTGGTGGCGACGGTGAGCCGCTCAACCGGCAAGTCCATCTGCTCGGCGACATAGCCTGCGAACACGTCGCCGAAATTGCCGGTCGGCACCGTGAACGCCACCCTGCGATGCGGCGCGCCGAGCGCGACGGCAGCGGTGAAGTAATAGACCACCTGCGCGACGATGCGCGCCCAGTTGATCGAATTGACGCCGGACAGCTTCACCCGGTCGCGGAAGGCGTGATGGTTGAACATCGCCTTCACCAGCGCCTGGCAGTCGTCGAACGTGCCCTCGATGGCGAGCGCGTGCACGTTGGCGTCGGTCGTCGTGGTCATCATCCGCCGCTGCACGTCCGACACGCGGCCGTTCGGGAACAGCACGATCACATCGACCTGCGCGAGACCGCGGAACGCCTCGACCGCCGCACCGCCGGTGTCGCCCGAGGTGGCGACGACGATGGTGGTGCGCTCGCCCCGCGCGCGTAGCGCATGGTCCATCAGCCGCGCCACGAGCTGCATGGCGAGATCCTTGAACGCCAGCGTCGGGCCATGAAACAGTTCGGCGATGAAGGTGTTGTTGCCGACCTGAACCAACGGCACCACCGCCGGATGGCGGAACGTGCCGTAAGCCTCGCGCGCCATGCGGGCGAGATCGGCCTCCGGCAGCGCCGCCCCGACGAACGGCCGCAGCACCTCGACCGCGACCTCGGCATAGGGCTTACCGGCGAAGCCGGCGATCTGCTCGGCGGTGAGGCGCGGCCAGCTTTCCGGCACGTAGAGGCCACCATCGCGGGCGAGCCCGGTCAGCATCACGTCGATGAAATCGAGCACCGGGGCTTCGCCCCGCGTTGAAATATAACGCATTGATTTCGCTTGGCTTTCTTCGACGCCCGGCCAGTTTGGCTGCAGACTAATCGGTTGCGGCGGTCAGGACAAGGAAGCCGCCTCAGCCCCGGAACCGGCGGATCATCCACGCCAGATAGACCCCGACAAGCGTCAGCGCGAGACCGAACCAGGTGAGCGCATATTGCAGGTGATTGTCGGAGAGCTTGAGCACCGCGCGCGCGGCGTTCGGCAGCCCACCCGGCGGCAGCGGCGATTCCATATCGATGAAGAACGGCGCGACGTTGCCCCACTTCTTCGCCGGGCCGATCACGGACGGATCGCGCACATACCAAACATTGTTCGCCGGCTCGTCATTCGGCGTGAACGTGCCGCGCTCGTCCGGCCAGCGCAGCAGGCCGACGATATCGACCGGGCCACTCACCTGTCCCTCGCGGCGGGTCGCGGGATCCTTGTGGTCGAGCGGTACGAAACCGCGATTGACGATCACCGTGCTACCGCCGGGGAGCCGCGCCGGCGTGAACACCCAGTAGCCCGCGCCCTTCACGTCCGGCCGCAACGCGGAGCCGGCGGTGTACACCAGCGCCTCCTGATCGTGCAGGAATTCTACCGGTACGGTGACGCGGCGATATTCCATCTGCTGCGGATCGAGGCTCGCCCATTGATCGCGCGGCGGTACGCCGACAGTGGCCGGCGCGGCGATGCGCGCGTCGAGCCGCGCGATCAGCGCCTCCTTCCACGCCTTGCGTTCGAGTTGCCAGACGCCAAGCCCGATCAGGATCGCCAGCGCGGCGATCGTGAAGAGCGTCGGCGTCAGCCAGCCGACACGGCGTTCGCCGGGATAGCGCACGTTCATTCGCTTTTGCCCATCAGCCGCCCCTCAGCCGCCTTATGGTGATACTGGAGCGCGATCAGCACGCCCTTGAGCGGCCGCAGCGGCGCCAGCGTGACGATCAGGATCAGCGGCAGCCACAGCGCGATGTGCACCCAATAGGGCGGCGCATAGGCGAACTCGACGCCCAGCGCGAGGAAGACCACGACAAAGCCGGCGAGCAGGATCACGAACACCGCAGGCCCGTCGCCGGCATCGGCGAAATCGTAAGGCAGCCCGCAGCGGTCGCAGGCGGGCCTGAGCGTGAGGAAGCCGGTATAGAGCGCGCCCTCGCCGCAGCGCGGACAGCGGCAGCGCAAGCCGCGCATGATGGCGGTCTGTTGCGAAATGTCCGGCGTCTGATCGGTCATGGAAGGCGATCTCGTCCGCAGTCTTGTTCAATGAAAAAAGGGCGGCGCGAAGGCCGCCCTTTTCAAAAGTGTATCAGCCCGTCAGTGGTGGCCGCCGCCAGCCACCGGCCCGCCGTAACCCCAGACATAGATCGCGGCGAACAGGAACAGCCAGACCACGTCGACGAAATGCCAGTACCAGGCGGCGAACTCGAAGCCGAGGTGCTGCTTCGGCGTGAAGTGGCCGGCCATGGCGCGGAACAGGCAGACGATCAGGAAGATCGTGCCGATGATGACATGCGCGCCGTGGAAGCCGGTCGCCATGAAGAAGGTGGCACCGTAGATGTTGCCCTTGAAGGCGAAGGCAGCGTGCGAATATTCGTAAGCCTGCACGCACGTGAAGATCATGCCGAGCAGGATCGTCAGGATCAGACCCCACTTCAGGCCCTTGCGGTCGCCTTCCAGCAGCGCGTGGTGCGCCCAGGTGACGGTCGTGCCGGAGGTGAGCAGGATCAGCGTGTTGAGCAGCGGCAGATGCCACGGATCGAAGGTCTCGATGCCCTTCGGCGGCCACACGCCACCAGTGAAGGTGATGCGCGAGATGTCATGCGCATCGGCCGGAAACAGCGCCGTGTTGAAATAGGCCCAGAACCAGGCAACGAAGAACATCACTTCCGAGGCGATGAACAGGATCATGCCGTAGCGGTGATGGATCTGCACAACGCGGGTGTGGTCGCCCTTGAATTCCGCCTCGCGGATGACGTCGCGCCACCAGCCGATCATCGTGTAGAGCACCAGCAGCACGCCAGCGCCGAACACCAGCGGCGCGGCGGCATACAGATGGTGCATCCACGAGATCGCGCCGACCGCGAGCACAAAGGCCGCGACCGACCCGACCACCGGCCACGGGCTGGGATCGACCAGGTGATAATCGTGGTGCTTTGCGTGCGCCTCAGCCATCGTCGTCTCCATTGAATCCTAGATGCGTCCCGCCGGCTTAGCGGCCGAAGAGGACGCCTTGTCGGTAGCGTCCGCCACCGGCCGCGGCGCCTCGCGTTGCGGGAAGAATGTGTAAGACAGCGTGATCGTATTGAGCCCGTCCTGCTCCGCGTCCGCCGCGAGCTTGGGGTCGACATAGAACACGACCGGCATCTCGCGCGTCTCGCCCGGCTTCATCGTCTGTTCGGTGAAGCAAAAGCAGTTGATCTTCTGGAAGTAGATGCCGACCGTCGGCGGCGAGACATTGTAGCCCGCCTGCGCGTAGGTCTCGCGCGCGCTCTGGTTGGTCACCTTGTAAAGCGCAGTGACGACCTCGCCGATCCGCACGGTCATCGAGGTCTGTTCCGGCTCGAATTTCCACGGCAGGCCCGGCATCACATTGCCGTCGAAGCGGATGGTGATGGTGCGGTCGAGCACCGATCCGGCCGCCGGCGCGGTGTGCGCCACCTGCGTCGTGCCGCCGAAGCCGGTGGTGCGGCAGAACCAGTTGTAGAGCGGAACGGCGGCATAGGACGCCGCGACCATCAGGCCGACCACCGCGCCGCAGGACGCGGCGATGATCAGATCGCGCGAAGTATTGCCCGACTTGCTCATAGCGGCCTCACCAGAACGCCCGGCCCCTTCACCAGCGTGACGATGTAAAACAGCACCACCAGCGCGACCAACGCCAGCGCCAGTGCGATCGAACGCGAGCGGCGCGCACGCTGCTGCTCCGGCGTCAGGACGATGCCGTCATCCTGGCCTTCATCCTGTTTGGCCTGTTGCTGGTCGTTGTTGTCCATCACCAGAACCGTCACACCGCCACCCACGACATGAAGCCGCCGAAGCCGCGCTCCACCAGCAACACCGCGAATAGCAGGAACAGGTAGAGGATCGAGAAGGCGAACATGTTGCGGCAGGCGGCATAGGCCGGCGCGCGCTCGCGCCAGATCTGCCAGGCGATGAACAGCATGATCGCGCCGGTTGCGATCGACACGGCGGCATAAACCGGGCCGGCGAAGCCGAGCAGCCACGGCGCGGCACCGAGCGGCGCCAGCAGGATGGTGTAGAGCAGGATCTGGCGTCGCGTCTCGCGCTCGCCCGCGACCACCGGCAGCATCGGAATGCCGGCGCGGGCGTAGTCGTCGGACTTGTACAGCGCCAGCGCCCAGAAATGCGGCGGCGTCCAGAAGAAGATGATCAGGAACAGCACCACCGGCTCGAACGACATGCTGCCGGTGACGGCGGCCCAGCCGATCATCGGCGGGAAGGCGCCTGCGGCGCCGCCGATGACTATGTTCTGCGGCGTCGAGCGCTTCAGCCACATCGTATAGACGACGGCGTAGAAGAAGATGGTGAAGGCAAGCAGCGCGGCCGAGGCCAGATTGACCAGGAGGCCGAGCACCACCACCGAGCCGATCGACAAGGTAAGGCCGAAAGCCAGTGCTTCGCCCGGCTGGATGCGTCCCGCCGGGATCGGACGGCGCGCAGTGCGCGTCATCTTCGCGTCGATATCGGCCTCGTACCACATGTTCAGCGCACCGGCGGCGCCGGCGCCGACGGCGATGCAGAGCAGCGCCGTGAAGCCGATCACCGGATGCACATGCCCGGGCGCCACCGCGAGGCCAACCAGCGCGGTGAAGATGACAAGCGACATCACCCGCGGCTTGAGCAGCGCGAGATAATCCCCGCCGCTCGCCAGACTCGGTTGCGCGAGCGACGCCGAGGCCCCGGAGGGTCCGCGCAGATCGGCGCCGTCGCTGACGAGTGACATCACAAATCCCGGATCACAGAGGGTGTCGCTGCCGCTACTTGATGCGCGGCAGCGTCTCGAACTGATGGAACGGCGGCGGCGAGGACAGCGTCCACTCGAGGGTGGTCGCGCCCGGACCCCACGGATTGTTGCCGGCGATCCGCTTCTTCGCGAACGCCTCAACGATGCCGTAGAAGAAGATCAGCACGCCGAAACCGGAGATGTACGAGCCGTAGGACGACACCAGGTTCCAGCCGGCGAAGGCATCCGGGTAGTCGACATAGCGGCGCGGCATGCCGGCGAGGCCGAGGAAGTGCTGCGGGAAGAACACCAGGTTGACGCCGATGAACATCACCCAGAAGTGCGCCTTGGCGATGGTCTCGTTGTACATGTAGCCGGAGATCTTCGGGAACCAGTAGTACCAGCCGGCGAAGATCGCGAACACGGCGCCGAGCGACAGCACGTAGTGGAAGTGCGCGACGACGTAATAGGTATCCTGCAACACGCGGTCGACGCCCGCGTTCGCCAGCACCACGCCGGTCACGCCGCCGACAGTGAACAGGAAGATGAAGCCCACCGCCCACAGCATCGGCGCGCGCATCTCGATCGAACCGCCCCACATCGTGGCGATCCAGGAGAAGATCTTCACGCCGGTCGGCACCGCGATCACCATCGTGGCGGCGACGAAGTAGGCCTGCGCGCCGGTCGACATGCCGACCGTGTACATGTGGTGCGCCCAGACGACGAAGCCGATGCCGCCGATCGCCACCATGGCGTAGGCCATGCCGAGATAGCCGAACACCGGCTTGCGCGAGAAGGTCGCGACGATCTGGCTGATCATGCCGAAGCCCGGAAGGATGAGGATGTACACTTCCGGATGGCCGAAGAACCAGAACAGGTGCTGATAGAGCACCGGGTCGCCGCCGTTTTCGCCGGCGAAGAAGGTGGTGCCGAAATTGCGGTCCGTGAGCAGCATGGTGATCGCGCCGGCGAGAACCGGAAGCGCCAGCAGCAGCAGGAATACCGTCACCAGCACCGACCACACGAACAGCGGCATCTTGTGCAGCGTCATGCCGGGCGCGCGCATGTTGAAGATGGTGGTGATGAAGTTGATGGCGCCGAGGATCGACGAGGCGCCGGCGATGTGCAGCGACAGAATCGCGAAGTCGACCGCCGGGCCGGGGTGGCCGGAGGTGGAGAGCGGCGCGTACATGGTCCAGCCGCCGCCGACGCCGGGCGAACCCGGCTCGCCCTCGACGAACATCGAGATGACGAGCAGCGTGAACGAGGCCGGCAGCAGCCAGAACGAGATGTTGTTCATGCGCGGGAACGCCATGTCCGGCGCGCCGATCATGAGCGGAACGAACCAGTTGCCGAAGCCGCCGATCATCGCCGGCATGACCATGAAGAAGATCATGATCAGGCCATGCGCGGTGGTGAACACGTTGAACGCGTGCGCTTCGTGGAAGATCTGCATGCCGGGATGCATCAGTTCCGCGCGCATCGCGATCGACAGCGCGCCGCCGACCACGCCCGCCATCATCGCAAACACCAGGTACATCGTGCCGATGTCCTTGTGGTTGGTCGAATAGACGAAGCGGCGCCAGCCGGTCGGATGACCGTGCGCGTGATCGTCATGAGCGTCGTGGGCGTGAGATGCAGTAGCCATGATCGGATCCTCGATCGTCAAGAAGTCTGGTTATTCGGAAGCCGCGAGCGACGCCGTCTTCTGCGGAGCGTCGGTGCTCGCATACTTCTTCTTCGCCTGTTCGAGCCAGGCATTGTATTCGCCGTCGTTCACGACACGCACGGCGATCGGCATGAAGGCGTGGTCCTTGCCGCACAGTTCCGAGCACTGGCCGTAGTACATGCCCTCGCGGGTGGCCTTGAACCAGGTCTCGTTGATGCGGCCGGGGATCGCGTCGATCTTGATGCCGAAAGACGGCACCGCGAAGGCGTGGATCACGTCGGCGCCGGTGGTGAGGACGCGCACCACCTTGTTGACCGGAACGACGATCTCGTTGTCGACGGTGAGCAGCCGCGGCTGGCCAGGCTTGAGATCCTTCTCGGCGACCATCAGCGAGTCGAACTCGAATTTCGCGTCCGGATAGCTGTAGGTCCAGAACCACTGCTTGCCGGTCGCCTTGATGGTGACCTCGGCCGGCGGGACGTTGAGCTGCAGGAACAGCAGGCGGAACGAGGGCACCGCCACGGCGGTGAGGATCAGCACCGGGACGACGGTCCAGATCACCTCGATGAAGGTGTTGTGGGTGGTGCGCGAGGGCACCGGATTGGCCTTGGCGTTGAACTTGATCAGCACAACGATCAGCAGGACCAGCACGAACAGCACGATCGCCGCGATCAGCCACAGCAGGTAGTCGTGGAACCAGATGATGTCGGTCATCACCGGGCTGGCCGAGCTTTGAAGCCCGAGCTGCCACGGCGTGGGATGGCCGTATTCGGCGAATGCCGCCCCACCCGCCAAAATCGTCGAAATCGCGACCGAGAGACCGATCAACCGCTTGAACAACCGCATTGTCGTGTTCGCTCCATAGAATCCGGCCGAAGCTCTTTCGGCCGGCCCCGGCGTCCCGCACTTTTCCTTGTACGGTTCAGCGCCGCTGACACGCAGGGCCACGGGCGTGGCGATGAGCGGGACATGCGGCGGGACAGGGGGAATCCCGGTTTCTCAAACCATAATTCCAGCCGTGCCGCAATGCACCTTGTTATGGGTCTAATGCGGCGGAAGGTCTTGTTTGTGGACACCGCGGCAGGCCGCCCGCGCAGGCCCGGCGCAGGCCCGCTTCTGCACCGAAAGGCGAACCTCCGGCCCGTTACTGCCTTATTTGCCACCGCCTTATTTACAGTCAAATTGCGGGAAGCCCTGCTTGCTTGACATGCTTGCCATGCCATGGCCCAAACGGGCGTCGCAGCGGGGCGACGCAAGATTCGGACGGCTGATGCGTATTCTCCCCCTTTTTCCGCGCCTCTTCACGCTGGCGCCCCTCCTGCTCCTTGCTATCGTGGCGCTCCCCGGCTCCGCCTTCGCGCAAGGTGCGGTGCGCTCGGTGCATCAGGAGTGGCAGATTCGCTGCGATACGCCGCCCGGCGCGCAGGCCGAGCAATGCGCCCTGATGCAGACGGTGGTCGACGAGACCCGCGCTAATGTCTCCCTCACCGTGCTGGTGCTCAAGACCGCCGACCACAAGAGCACCATGCTGCGGGTGGTCGCGCCGCTCAGCGTGCTGCTGCCGAGCGGGCTTGGGCTCAAGATCGACAATAAGGATGTCGGCCGGGCCGGCTTCGTGCGCTGCCTGCCGAACGGCTGCATCGCCGAGGTGATCATGGACGACAACCTGATCAAGCAGATGCGCACCGGCACCACCGCGACCTTCATCATCTTCCAGACGCCGGAAGAAGGCATCGGCTTTCCGTTGAGCCTGAAGGGCTTCGGCGAAGGCTTCGACAAGCTGCCGTAACATGCGGGCTTGACCATGCAGGCTTGGGACGACCCGCGTATCGTCAGCGGCCTGACCACGCAACTGGCGCGGCGGCGCGCCCGCATCGCCGCCGGCGAACAGCCAATCGGCTGGAAGCTCGGGCTCGGCGCACCGGCCATGCTGGAAAAATTCGCGCTCAAGGCACCGCTGATCGGTCATCTGTTTCAGGCCGGCGTGCTGGCCTCCGGCGGTACCGCCTCGCTGAAAGGCTACGGCAAACCGATCGCCGAACCGGAAATCGCCGTGACCATGGGGAGCGACCTCAACCCCAGCGCCGATGCGGCGACCGCGCTGGCCGCCATCCGCTCGCTGACACCGGCGATCGAGATCGCCGACATGACGCCGCCCCCGGCCGATGTCACCGCCATCCTCGCCGACAATATCTTTCACCGTCATGTGGTGTTCGGCACCGCCACGCGTCCCGGCGGCGACACCACCGGCCTGACGGCGCAGGTGATCCGCCGCGGGGCGGAATCGGCGCGCAGCGACACGCCCGAGGCGCTGACCGGCAAGATCGTCGATCTGGTGCGCCATGTGGCTGGAACGCTGGCCGCTCATGGCGAGAAGCTCGCCGCCGGCGACGTCATCATCTGCGGTTCAATCACGCCGCCGATCGCGCTCGAACCGGACGAAAACGAACTGACCTATTGGCTCGACCCGATCGGCTCTGTCTCGGTGAAATTGTCCCGCGACTGACCTCGCAGGGGCGGCGCGCCGGTCTTATCTTGGGGGACGAACACCGGAGCACGCCCCTTATGGACACGTCGGACAAGTCCCTCTCCTCCCTGATTGATCGCGCTGGCCTCGACCGCGGCCGCGTCACCAAGCTCATCGGCCATGGCCTCGAAGGCGCCGACGACGGGGAACTGTTCCTCGAATACCGCCAGACCGAGGCTTTGGCTTATGACAACGGCCGGCTGAAGCAGGCGACCTACGACACCGCCCAGGGTTTCGGCCTCCGCGCCGTCAAGGACGACGCGGTCGGCTACGCGCATGCTTCCGACATGTCGGAAGGCGCGATCGCGCGCGCCGCCGACGCGGTGCGCGCGGTCAAGACCGGCTATGCCGGCCAGTTCGCCGCCCCACCGGCGCGCACCAACGTCCGCCTCTATGGCGACGACAATCCGCTCGGCACGCCGGCGTTCGACGCCAAGGTCGCGCTGCTCGAAACCATCGACGCCTATGCGCGCGCCAAAGACCCGCGCGTGCGGCAGGTGTCGGCCAGCATCGCCGCCACCTGGCAGGTGGTGGAGATTTTACGGCCCGACGGCGAGGCTTATCGCGACATCCGCCCGCTGGTGCGGCTTAACGTGTCCGTGGTGGTCGGCGACGGCACGCGGCAGGAAACCGGCAGTCACGGCTTCGGCGGCCGCGAAGGCTATCAGCGTTTCATCGAGACCCATGCCTGGCAGGGCGCGGTGGATGAAGCGGTGCGGCAAGCATTGGTCAATCTCGACGCCGTGCCCGCGCCCGCCGGCGAGATGGACGTGGTGCTCGGCGCCGGCTGGCCCGGCGTGATGCTGCACGAAGCAGTCGGCCACGGCCTCGAAGGCGATTTCAACCGCAAGCAGACCTCCGCCTTCGCCGGCCTGATGGGCCAGCAGGTGGCGGCGAAAGGCGTCACCGTGGTCGATGACGGCACCATCGCCGCGCGGCGCGGCTCGTTGTCGATCGACGACGAAGGCACGCCGACCAGCCGCACCGTGCTGATCGAGGACGGTATCCTGGTCGGCTACATGCAGGACCGGCAGAACGCGCGGCTGATGAACATGAAGCCGACCGGCAACGGCCGGCGCGAAAGCCACGCCCATGTGCCGATGCCGCGCATGACCAACACCTACATGCTCGACGGCGACAAGCCGCGCGAGGAGATCATCGCGTCGGTGAAGAACGGCCTCTACGCCGTGAATTTCGGCGGCGGGCAGGTCGACATCACCTCGGGCAAATATGTGTTCCAGTGCACCGAGGCGTACAAGATCGAGAACGGCAAGGTCACCGCACCGGTGAAGGGTGCGATGCTGATCGGCAACGGCCCGACCGACCTGCATCGCATCTCGATGATCGGCAACGACTTCGCGCTCGATCCGGGCATCGGCACTTGCGGCAAGAACGGTCAGGGCGTGCCGGTCGGCGTCGGCCAGCCGTCGCTGCGCATGGACCGCATCACCGTCGGCGGCACGGCGTAACGCGGACAAATCGAATGAAAGCATGAGACGCTCGCGGCCACACCACGAGCGTCTTTATTTTGAGTGGCGTTTGCAGCGCACCCTCAGCGCACTACGCCGGAAATGCAGCAGGGCTTGGCACGCGGGCGCGTCACCCGCTCCTTGAGATAGCAGCGCGGCGTGGTCGAGCCGTAGCCGGGGCGCAGATAGGTCCAGGCGCGGCAGCGACGGTCGGCCTCGCAACTCGCGCGACATTGGGCTTCGGCCGCGCCGGGCGCCATCTCGTAGCTGCGGTAGTCGCCGCCGATCCGGTCGGTGGAATATTCCTCAGGTCCGGTGCGCGGCTCGATCACGCCCGCGCCCTTCACGCCGGACGAACAGCATTTGTCCTCGGCTCGCGGCGGCACGTCGTTTTTCAGCCAGCACATCGCCTGGACCGCCGCCGTCCGCGGATAGGAAAAACTCCAGGCGCGACACTTGCTGTCGCGCTCGCAGCGGGCGGAGCAGACCGCCGGATCGCCGGAGCGAACCGCGAAGCTGGTGTAATCGCCGCCACGGCGGTCGAAGCCGGTCTGGGCATTGGCCGATCCCGGCGACAGGACGGCCAGTCCAAACAGCAGGGGCAGCAGCAGAGAGAGCAGGAACCTCATCATACGGACTTCGGTTTGGCGGCCCCCGTTCATATTCGGCATGTTAAAGAAGCCGACCAACCGATGCGAGTGCCGATGCCCGATGGCGCGTTGAAATTCACAGTCGTAGCGCCCCGCGGCGCGGCCCGCCTGACCGAGGCGGCCCTTGCGGTCGCCGCAAGCGTCCTGCTGGCGCTTCCGGCGCTGTGGAACGGCTTTCCGTTGCTGGAATATGATACCGGCGGCTACCTCGCCCGCTGGTATGAGGGCTATCTGGTGCCAAGCCGGCCCGCGCCCTATGGCCTGCTGCTCAATCTCGGCTCGCTGCTGGATTTCTGGCCGGTCGTCGCGCTGCAATGCGCGCTGACGGTGTGGGTCGTGACGCTGACCATGCGCAGCCACGGTTTGCAGCCGCGTCCCCTCACCCGGCTGGCGATCTTCATCATGCTCGCGCTCGCGACCACGCTGCCGTGGATCGCCAGCGTGCTGCTGACCGACATCTTCATCGGCCTCGCCGTGCTCGGCTTGTATCTGATGATCTTTCGCGCCGGCGATCTCGACCGGATCGAGCGCACCGCGTTGATCGTCATCATCGCGCTGGCCGCCGCCACCCACAGCGCCAGCCTGCTGCTGGTGATCGCGCTTGGCACCCTCGCCGCCGCCGGCGCTTGGCTGTGGCCGGCGCTCGTACCGCGTGCGGCATTGAAGCCGGTGACGAGCGCCATCGTGCTTGGCTTCGTCATCCTGCTCGCCGGCAATTTCGTCGTCACCAAACGGCTTGCCTGGACGCCCGGCGGCTACGGCATCGTATTCGGACGGTTGCTGGAGGATGGCGTCGTCAACCGCTATCTCGACGACCATTGCGGCCAGCGGCAGTTCAAACTGTGCGCGGTGCGCAACACGCTGCCGCGCAACGCCGACGTATTCCTGTGGGGCGACGAGACGTTCAACCGGCTCGGCCGCTTCGACGGCCTCGGCGCGGAGATGCGCACCATCGTGCTGGAAAGCCTCGCCGACTATCCGCTGGAGAACATCTGGCTGGCGATCCGCGCCGCCGCACGGCAGATGGTCAGCGTCCGCACCGGCGAAGGCGTGCTCGATTCGATCTGGCACACTTACGGCATGATCGAGGATCACACGCCGTGGAACGTGCCGGCGATGCGCGCGGCGCGGCAACAGCACAGCCTGCTGCATTTCGACGGCATCAACCGGCTGCATGTGCCGGTGGCTCTATTCTCCATGCTGATGCTGCTGGCGCCGCTGCTGCTGGCGCTCCGGCGACGCCGCACGGATTCGATAACGCCGCTCGCGGCCAGCGTGACGCTGGCGATTCTCGTCAATGCGGCGATCCTCGGTCCGCTGTCCAATCCGCACGACCGGTACGGCGCACGCATCGTCTGGCTGGCGCCGCTCGTGGTCGCGCTGTGGCTGACGCAGCGGCGCGAGACGGAAACCAGGCACGAAAAATAGACGCCCGCCGGACGGGCATCCGGCGGGCGTTGCGATCCGCGCGAGAGGGGCTTCGCGGGGATCAGCGGCCGGCGAGAGGCACCGGCCGCAAGCTCTCAGGATTTGCGGTTCGCTCGATCGTGAAAACCGAGATCGAGGCGATGCCGGCGCAGCCGACGCTCCAGCGCGCGGGTGCGCAGCAGCGTGGTCGGATCGTCCCACATCGGCGCGGTGGTGGCGTCACGCACGTCGGAGCGCGTCAGGCCGATATCGGCGAGCATGCGCGCGTCGAGATGCGCGAGCACGGCCGCCGCCCGGCGATTCTGGACGCCACGCACCACGCGTTTGGCGAAGCGGACCAGCACGGCGATCAGCACCAGCGAAGCCTGCGCCACAGCGCCGAGCGCGATCGGCAAAATGAGGCGCGGGGCGGCGAAACGCCGGGACGATGACGATCCGAGGCTGTGAGCAGTCATGATGTGCCTCCTGTGCTTCTGGCCATGGTTCGAGTTTTTCGGGACGCAGCCTCACCCTGGCGGACAGCCATGCCGGCCGCCCACCCGAAAACTCCGCCCGAAATGCGCTTACAGGCATGATCTATGCGCCTGCGGGATTGATAAGTGAAACGAATGTTTTTAATCTGACTGATGAACTTCACTGATGACTTGCTGACGACCCGCAGTCCGTACCCCGCCGGGCCCTTCCCCCGGCTCAACCGACGAGGCCGGCATGACCGCGCTGATCGACATCGACCAGCTCCGCACCTTCATCGCGATTTCGGAAACCGGCAGCTTCACCCGCGCCGCGGAGATGGTGAACAAGACCCAGTCCGCCGTCTCGATGCAGATGAAGCGGCTGGAGGAACGCATCGAACGGCCAATCTTCGTGCGCGACGGGCGCGCGTCGAAGCTCACCGAGGACGGAATGCGGCTGCTCGATTACGCGCGCCGCATCGTCAAGCTGAACATGGAAACCATCGCCGCGTTCTCGGCCAAGGAATTATTCGGCCGCGTGCGGCTTGGCGTCCCCGATGACTATGCCGACCGCTATCTGCCGGAGATCATGGCGCGGTTCTCGCGCGCTTATCCGGGTGTCGAACTCTCGGTGATCTGCGAGCCTTCGGTGGACCTGCTCGAGCGCATCGATTCGAGCGAGCTCGATCTCGCCATCGTCACCAACTGCGAGGCGCGGCGCGTTGCCGAGACATTCCGCCGCGAGCGGCTGCTGTGGGTGACATCGAACCGGCACGCCACCCACACCGAGGATCCGCTGCCGCTGGCACTCGGCCGGCCGAGCTGTGCCTGGCGGCGTACCGCGATCGACGAGATGGAGAAAATCAACAAGCCGCACCGTATCCTCTACACCAGCTCCAATGCCGGTGCGGTCGCCGCAGCGGTGCTGGCGGGCCTCGCGGTGTCGGTGCTGGCGGAATCCGGTTTGCGGCCGGGTATGCGCGTGCTCACCGCCGCCGACGGTTTCCCGGAATTGCCGTCGTGCCGGATCGGCCTCGTTCGCAATCCGCGCGAGTCCTCGCCGCTCGCCGACGCGCTCGCCGAGCACATCATCTCGTCGCTCGACAACCTGTCGGACGCGAGCCAGGCAGCGGAATAAAAGGGCTACAAGGCCATCGGCGTCGCGCCGAGCAACCGCACCAAATCGGCCGACGCGATCTCGATCTGCAGGCCGCGACGGCCACCGTTCAGCAAAATGGTGGCATGCGCCATCACGCTGTCATCGACAAAGACGCGCGGCGGCTTGCGCTGGCCGAACGGCGAGATGCCACCGACGCGATAGCCGGTGATGCGCTCGGCTTCCGCCGCCGGCAGCATCGCCGCATCTTTCGTACCCACTGCAGCGGCGAGTTTCTTCAGGCTGACCTCGCGATCCGACGGCACCAGCACGCACACCACCTGCGTGCCGGCTTTCACCATCAGCGATTTCAGGAGCCGTCCCGGCGCGATGCCGAGCGCTTCCGCCGCCTGCAAGCCGATCTTGTCCGCATTCGGATCGTAGTCGTATTCGTGCAGGGTGAAGACGACACCCGCCTTCTCCAGCGCCGTGGTCGCGGGTGTGCCCTTGGCCATGACGGCGCCTAGTAGGCGTACTCTTTATAAATCGGCACGATCGAGTGCTGCCACGGGCCGTTGAACTTCTCGAGCAGTTCCTCGGCCGGGGTGATGCCGCGATCGTGCAAATCCTCGAGCGGCTCGAGATAACGCGTCTCGTCCTGCCCGCCGGGATCGAAACGCTTGCGACGCACCAGGCCGTTGCGCGACAGAGCAAGCACCTCGCCGGAAATCTCGAACAGCGTGCGGCCACGGATCGACGCGGCGAAGCCGAGCTTCGGCACATCGTCGCGCAGCTTCTGCCGCTCGGCCGCGGTCCAGCCCTTGACGATGTCCCACGCCGCATCGAGCGAGGCCGTGTCGTACAGCACGCCGCACCACAGCGCGGCGAGCGAGGCGAGCCGCTTCCATGGGCCGCCATCGGAGCCGCGCATCTCCAGATAACGCTTGAGCCGCACCTCGGGGAAGATCGTGCTGAGATGGTTGGCCCAGTCCGACATGGTGGCGCGTTCGTTCGGGTGGCCGGGCAATTTGCCCGCCATCAGATCGCGGAACGACAGGCCCGACACGTCGATATACTGATCGCCGCGCTTCAAGAAATACATCGGCACGTCGAGCGCGTAATCGGTGTAACGCTCGAAGCCCATGCCGTCCTCGAACGCGAACGGCAGCATGCCGGAGCGGTCCTTGTCGGTGTCGGTCCAGATCTGCGAGCGGAACGACAGGAAGCCGTTGGGCTTGCTCTCGGTGAACGGCGAATTGGCGAACAGCGCGGTGCCGACCGGCTGCAGCGCGAGCGCGACGCGCAGCTTCTTCACCATGTCGGCTTCGGTGGAGAAGTCGTGGTTGGTCTGGACCGTGCAGGTCCGGTACATCATGTCGAGGCCGAGCGTGCCGACCTTCGGCATATACTCGGTCATGATGCGATAGCGGCCCTTGGGCATGCGCGGCATGTCGGCCCGCGACCATTCCGGCGTCATGCCGATGCCGAGGAAGCCGATGCCGAGCGGCGCCGCGACCTCGCGCACCTGCGCGAGATGCGCCATCAGTTCGCTGTGGGTCTGATGCACACTGTCGAGCGGCGCGCCGGATAGTTCAAACTGACCGCCCGGTTCGAGTGAGATCGCCCCGCCGCCGGTGACGTCGAACATGCCGATGATGTTGTCGCGCTCGAGAATCGGCTCCCAGCCGAGCAGCCCCTGCATGCCGTCGAGGAGCGCGCGGATCCCCTTCGGTCCCTCATAGGGGACCGGACGGTGGCCATCGAGCGTGAATGCGAATTTCTCGTGCTCGGTGCCGACGCGGAATTGCGAGGCCGGCTTACAGCCCTTCTCGAACCAGGCGACGAGTTCGTCGCGCGATTCGATGGGCGTCATATCGATCTGGTCGCGAGCCATGCAAAATCCTGGCAGCCTTATGAGGCGGCGACCTTAAACATGCGTCCCGGCAAAGGGCAATGGATTGACAGACGGGGGTCGGCTCCCCATGAGCCGCCACGGCGGGAGGGGATTGCCGCCTCAAGCAGCCAGTTTTTCCACCGGCTTTTCACGCGGCAAGTCGCGCGGTATGGCGGCGACCATGACGCGGTCGCGGCCGGCTTCCTTGGCGGCGTAGAGCGCCGCGTCGGCCGCCTTGATCAGATCGCGCGGGGTCAGTCCCGCCTGCGGCACCAGCGTCGCGGCGCCAATGCTCACGGTGGGTAGTCGATCCGGCCGCCCCTGCTGCAATTCTCGCAGCGCGCCGATCTTGCTGCGGATCGCCTCGGCGACGCACAGCGTCTCGTCGGCGCCGACCCCCGGCAGGATCACCGCGAATTCCTCGCCGCCGTAGCGCGCGCTGCAATCGCTGCTGCGCTGGGTGACACTGGCAATGCAGTCGCCGAGCGCCGCCAGAACATCGTCGCCCATCTGATGACCGAAAGTGTCGTTGAATGCCTTGAAGTGATCGGCATCGATCATCAGCACCGACACCGGCACCGACACGCGACGCGCGCGATTCCATTCGCGCGCAATGGTCTGATCGAAATGGCGGCGGTTATAGAGGCCGGTGAGCGCATCGGTCGTCGCCAGCCGCTGCAACTGCTCCTCGGCCTCGTCGCGACGACGCAGCGAACGAGTCAGACCGATCAGCAATGCGAGATTGATGCAGCACAGGCTCGCCACCAGGGCGCCGATCCGCCACGCCTCTTGCCGCCAGCCGGCATAGATCCGGTTGATCGCCGTGCCATAACTGATTTTCAGCGGCAGCCCCGGCACGGTCTGGTGAACATAAAACCGCTGGATGCCGTCGATGCCGGCCTGTGCCTCGAACACGCCGGCAGGCTCCGACAACATCGCCTGCGTCACCGTGGTCTGGCTGATATCGACGCCGACGAGGCTGGCATTGAACGGCGAGCGCATCAGCGCAATGCCATCCGTATTCATCAGCATCAGCGCATCGCCGTCGCCGACCGTCACATGGCGGAACAGGTCGTGGAAATAACTGAGCTTGAGCATGCCGACGACGACACCGCCGAACACGCCATCCTCGGCATCGATCCGGCGGCTGATCGCCAGCACGTATTCGCCGCGCTTGGTCGCATAGGGCGCGCTGATATGCAGGCCGGCCTTGGGATGCTCGCGATGAAACTGGAAATAGGGCCGCCGGGCGTAGTTGGTGTCGCGCGGCGTCAGCGACCGCGATTCCACCACGACATTGCCGTCGGGATCGAGCACCAGCAGCGAGCCGATATTCTTGGCGGTGGTCGAGCGGTCGAACAGGACAAGCTGGCGCAGTTCCGCCGAAACCCCCTGGACCTCCGGATTCTGCAAACCTTCGGCCACCGCCTGAAGCGACAGATCGAACAGTTCGATGTTGCGGGAGATATCGCTGCCGAGCGACGTGATCAGGTTGCGCGCCGCCATTTCCGCCTGGGCGCGGTCGCGACGCGCGATCTCGCTCAGCGACATCCAGCCGATCAGGGAGATGCCGATGGTCACCACGGCGCCGATCGCGATGAGCGCGTGCATCGTCCCCGACCGGGCGCCCGATTTGCGCAACGATTGACGAATGGCCGGCATTCCGCCGTCTCCCCAGTCCCTTGAACTCAATCCCCTGGAATGTCCCCGCATTCCAGACGATGGGTGTAGTGGGCAGCCGTTGAGAAAAGCCCCGCACAATCCGTGAAATTGCCGCGAGTGCCGCAACCCTCCGTCAAGGTTGACCAACCGCAAACGCCCCGCGCTGGCCCAGGGTTCTTTTTTTGTTCTTTTCCCGGGCGTGCCGCCGGCCTAACATCCCGCACCGCTTCGCCGAACCGGCGGAATATCCCAGGCTGTTGATTTATCGCGTTTTCTTCACGCGGACCCGTCCCCACGTCGCTCGAAAACGCTATGTACCCGCCATGACCGTCTTTACCCCCCATCAGGACGCCGCGTTGAGCGCCGTCGGCGACTGGCTGAAAGCCAAGCCGGGCCGCAAGGGGACACCACAGGTGTTCCGGCTGTTCGGCTATGCCGGCACCGGCAAAACCACGCTCGCCCGTCACGTCGCCGACGCCATCGACGGCACGGCGATGTTCGCCGCCTTCACCGGCAAGGCCGCCTCGGTGATGCGCAGCAAGGGCTGCTACAAAGCCTCCACCATTCACTCGCTGATCTACCGCACACGCGAGAGCGGCGAGGAAGTCCCGAGCTTCGATCTGTGGGACGAAGCACCCGCCTCCAAGGCCGACCTGCTGATCATCGACGAATGCTCCATGGTCGATCAGGAACTCGGCCGCGATCTGATGTCGTTCGGCGTGCCGATCCTGGTGCTCGGCGATCCGGCGCAACTGCCACCGATCCAGACCGGCAACAGCAGCGGCGCCGGCTTCTTCACCGAACAGGAGCCGGACGCGATGCTGACCGAGGTGCATCGCCAGGCGCGCGACAATCCGATCGTGCGGCTATCCATGGATATCCGCGAAGGCCGCTCGCTCGAACCCGGCGAATACGGCGACACGCAGGTGGTGGAGAAAGGCAGGCTCGATCCGGCGCGCGTGCTCAAGGCCGATCAGGTGCTGGTCGGCCGCAACGCGACGCGGCGCGCCTACAACCAGCGCATGCGCGAGCGGCGCGGCTTCGAGGGGACGCTGCCATCGGCCGGCGACAAGCTGGTCTGCCTGCGCAACAACCGCAAGAAGGGCCTGTTCAACGGCGGGCTATGGACGGTGCGCGAGCGCAGCGGCCGCAACTCCGGCATCATGACCATGCGGCTGATGCCCGACGACGAGACCGCGACGCGCGGCGTCAAGGTGTCGGTGCGGCCGGAATGCTTCTCCGGCGGCATCGAGCAGCTCGACTGGCAGCGCCGCAAACCCTACGACGAGTTCGACTACGGCTACGTGCTCACCGTGCACAAGGCGCAGGGCTCGCAATGGGACGACGTAGTGCTGTTCGACGAAAGTTTTGCGTTTTCCGACAGCCGCGACCGCTGGCTCTATACCGGCGTCACCCGCGCGGCGAAGACACTTACACTGGTGATGTAACCTGCATCGCCTTTGCCGGTGCGCTCACAACCCGGTGAGGATGAAGGCGCTGTGCTTGCATCGGACGCGCCGGCGCGGCATGGACTCCCTCATCACTGACCGATCACCGGAGTTGTTTTCATGAAGCTGTATTATTCACCGGGCGCCTGCTCGCTGTCGCCGCATATCGTGCTGCGCGAGGCCGGCCTGCCATTCGATCTCGTGCGCGTCGACACCAAAACGAAGAAGACCGAGAGCGGCGACGATTACTGGGCGGTCAACCCGAAAGGTTCGGTGCCGGCGCTGAAGCTCGACGATGGCGACGTCATCACCGAAGGCCCGGCGATCGTCCAGTATCTCGCCGACAAGGCCGGCAAGACTGATCTCGCGCCGGCCGCCGGCACCAAAGAACGCACGAAGCTGCAGGAGTGGCTGAACTACATCACCAGCGAAGTGCACAAGCAGTTCACGCCGCTGTTCAAGCCCGACACACCGGCCGATTACAAGCCGATCGCCAAGGCGAACCTGATGAAGCAATTCGCCTATCTCGACAAGCAGCTCGCCGGAAAGGATTTTCTGCTCGGCAAGACGTTCAGCGTCGCCGACGCCTATCTGTTCGTCGTGATGAACTGGCGCAAATTCCAGAATCTCGAGATCGCCGAGTTCAAGAATCTCTCGGCCTATCTCGAACGCGTCGCCGCACGCGCGAAGGTGAAGGAAGCGATGGTGGCCGAAGGACTGATCAAGGCCGCCTGAGGCGCACGCTAACGATCGCGATCACAATGATGGCCGGGCACGCAGCCCGGCCATTTTTCGGCCTCAGTAAGGCTCCCCGTTCTTGCGGGTATAGCGCATGCCCGACGCATCCTTGTGCGCCAGCATGTCGATGTCCGGATAGGTCGCGGTCTCGGTCGGCATGCGCGAGCCGACTTCGAGAAACACCACGTCCTGCTGCGTACGGTTGATCAGGCAATGGCCGTTGGCGACACCGGCCTTCCAGCCCGCGCAATCGCCCGGCTTCAACACCATCTCGCCGCCGTCCTCGCACAGCGTCACCTCACCCGCGAGTACGTAGACCAGTTCATCCTCGCTCGCATGCCAGTGGCGTTGCGACGACGCAGCGCCGGGCTTGAGCGTGCAGAGATTGACGCCGAACTGCGTCAGTCCAACGACATTGCCAAGACGCTTGCGCATGCGGCCCTCGACCGCCACCGCGAATTGCGGCGGATAGCCGGTGCGGGTGTCGAGCGGAATGGCGTCGATATCGATCCTCGGCATGGCATCTTCCAGGTTGCGCCTCGCCTTACAGGCTGCGCGCGATCAACAGCTTCATGATCTCGTTGGTGCCGGCATAGATGCGCATCACCCGCGCGTCGCGGTAAAGCCGCGAGATCGGGTATTCGTCCATGAAGCCGTAACCGCCGAACAGTTGCAGGCAACGGTCGACCACTTTCGCCTGCATGTCCGTCACCCAGTATTTCGCCATCGACGCGCCGACCGCGTCGAGTTCGCCCTTGATGTGGCGCTCGATGCAGTTGTCGACAAACACACGCGATACCGTCGCCTCGGTTTTGCATTCGGCCAGCACGAACTGCGTGTTCTGGAAGTCGAGGATCGGCTTGCCGAACGCCTTGCGTTCCTTCACGTAGTCGATCGTCAAGGCGAGACCGCGCTCGGTCATCGCCTGCGCATGGGTCGCGACCAGCAGGCGCTCTTGTGACAACTCCTGCATCAACTGGTAGAAGCCCTGCCCTTCCTGGGTGCCGAGCAGACTGTCCGCCGGCAACGGCACATCGTCAAAGAACAACTCCGACGTGTCGGCGGCATCGAGACCGAGTTTCTTCAGCTTGCGGCCCCGACGAAAGCCCGACGCGCCCTCCGTCTCCAGCACCATCAGCGACACGCCCTTGGCGCCCTGGGTCTGGTCTGTCTTCGCGACAACGACGATCAGATTGGCGTGCTGGCCGTTGGTGATGAAGGTCTTGGCGCCGTTGAGCACATAGCCATTTCCGGACTTGCGCGCCGTGGTCTTGACGCCCTGCAGATCGGAGCCGGTGCCGGGCTCGGTCATGGCGATGGCGCCGACCATCTCGCCGCTCGCGAGCTTCGGCAGCCAGCGCTTCTTCTGCTCCTCGGTGCCGTAATGCAGGATATAGGGCGCGACGATCGCCGAATGCAGCGGCGCGCCGAACGAGTCGAAACCACCGCCGCTGAACGCGCGGATGATCGCCGCTTCATGGGCAAACGTGCCGCCGGCGCCGCCATACTCCTCCGGCATCGCCGCGCACAGCAGCCCGGCCGCGCCGGCCTGGTCCCAGACCTCACGCGGATACATGCCGGCCTCGTTCCAGGCATCAACATGCGGCGTGAATTCGGCATTGACGAAACGCTGTGCCTGCTCTTCCAGCAGGACAAGATCCTCGGTCATCCAGGCCGGACGTGGCAGTTGCAACGGATCGGTCACGGGCTTGCCTCCAAATCACGGCAGCAAGCTTAAGCCGCGCCCCCTTCACCGGCTAGTGCAAGCAGCCTGCTCAGCAATCACATCGTCGAATGAGTACCAGTAATCGGATTGACTGGTCGCGCGCACGGTGTGGTGTTAGACGGGGATCGCAACGCCGGACCCTTTCGTGACCTCTCACCCCATTGCCGCGCCCGGTTCGGGCGACCAGACCGAAACGCCCTATGCGTGGCGACGGCTGGTCGTCTGCGTGCTGATCGGCACGATCGGCAATGTCGGCATGTGGTCGGCGGTGGTGGCCCTGCCCGCGATGGAAGCCGACTTCGGCCTGACACGCGCCAGCGCCGCATTGCCCTACACGCTCGCCATGGTCGGCATCGCCCTTGGCGGCGTGATGATGGGCTGGATGGTCGATCGGTTCGGCCTGATGCTGCCGTCGCTGATCGCTGCCGTGGCGCTCGGTCTCGGATACGGCATCACCGGCGTCGCCACCGAATACTGGCAGGTCGTGCTCGCGCACGGCCTGCTGATCGGCATGGTCGGCACCGCGACCATGTTCGGGCCGCTGATGGCCGACGTCTCGCAGTGGTTCACGCGCAATCGCGGCACCGCCGTGGCGATCTGCGCCGCGGGCAATTACCTCAGCGGCGCGGTCTGGCCACCGGTGGTGCAGCACTTCATCGGAACCTCCGGCTGGCGCACGGCGCATATTGGCGTCGGCATGTTCTGTCTCGTCACCATGGTGCCACTGGCCTTGCTGCTGCGGCGGCGCGCAACGGTGCAGCGCACCGCCGCGGTCGAGACGGACGCCAGCGAAGCACGCGCCTCACTCGGCATCTCGCCGAATGCGCTGCAAATCCTCCTTTCCGTTTCGGCGGTCTGCTGCTGCATCGCCATGGCGATGCCGCAGGTGCATATCGTCGCCTATTGCGGACAGCTCGGTTACGGCGTCGCCCGCGGCGCGGAGATGCTGTCGCTGATGTTCGGCTTCGGCGTCATCAGCCGCATCGCATCAGGCTATGCCGCGGACCGGATCGGCGGCGTCGCCACGCTGCTGATCGGCGCGCTGCTGCAGAGCCTCGCGCTGATGCTGTTCCTGCTCTTCGACGAGTTGGGGTCGCTTTACGTCATCTCCGCGCTGTTCGGTCTGTTTCAGGGCGGCATCGTGCCGAGCTACGCGATCATTGTGCGTGAATATTTTTCGCCGCGCGAAGCCGGGATGCGCGTCGGCATCGCCATCATGGCATCGCTGTTCGGCATGGCCGCCGGCGGATGGCTCGCCGGCAAGATTTTCGATCTTGCCGGCTCCTATGCTTTGGCTTTCGCCAACGGGATCGGCTTCAGCATGATCACGGTCATGATTACAGCATGGCTGTTGTTGCGGACTCGCCGCGGCGGAGCACTCGTCGCAGCGTAAGGCTCCGCGTCATTGTGACGTCATCGCGAGACCACGCGATCGACACGATTCACCACACGCGCCACGATCTCGTCACGATGTGTTCGGCATGTGTACGATCACATCTTTTTTGACATGCGAATCGCGGAACGCTTGCGGCGCTGCGGCATTTCCCCCGCGAGGTTTCGCGATGCGGCGCACGCATCGGCCTTGCGATGATTTCAAAAAAACAAGGAGCAACTTTCATGCAGACAATTCAGCATCACACCCGCACGGTCATGAGCGCCGCGGCGATCGCGGCCGCCGCGCTGATGGCCGGTACGCTGGCATCGCCGGCTTCCGCACAGACGGTGCGTGAGAATTATGAAGCCATCCCGTATGCCGCACCCGCGACCGGCGTCGTGGTCGGCACGCTTGCCGGCGTCGGCCTCTATAACGGCTGGTACGGATCGAGCGCGGCCGCGACCTCACTCGGCGCGACCGTGGCCAGTTCTGCCGTCGCCGGTGGCGTGATCGGCGTTGGCGCGGCAGCGCTGGTCGACGCGGCGATCCAGCCGTGCCGCGGCTTCCACGCGATGTTCGACCTGAGCCGCGGCCAGTGCGTCAACGGCCAGTATGTCGGCTATCAAGAGCGACCGATGCGGCGTTACGTGCGCTAACGCCATCCGTCGACACTGAAACGAACCTCCGCCTCCGGGCGGAGGTTTTTTATTGATCGTGCCTGCACAGCAAATAGCCCACGCGGCCACACGCGTTAAAGCTTTCTTAACACCGCCGGAGCGCAAACCGCGTTCGACCTGCGAAGAAGTGTGTCGCGATGACCGCGCCAAGCAAATGCTTACGGAAAATCAACCGTATCCACCGCCCGTTAACCCCCCCTTTACCATAAGCCGCAAAAGTCGCGGCGAGGATGGCGAAGCGCGCCAAAGCGCGACGACATAAAGGTCCGATGGTGACCGCTCCTCGCGGAGGTGGGTGTCCACGGCATGCGACTGGGCAGGCTGAAGTCTTTGCGACCGGAAACGCGCGAAGCGGTGAAGGCCGCTGCGCGCCGGTCGGGCCAGTCCGTGCAGGAGTGGCTCGACACCGTTGCCGCGCAGCAGGCCGCGCAGCTCGAGGACGATGACGATCTGTTTGACGACGACAGCGAGTCCGTCGAACAGCGCCTCGACGAACTGACCCGCAAGATCGACCGGCTGACCGGCACCGGCCCCGCCGCTTATGCGCCGCTGCGACAACGCACGCCCGCGGCTCCGATGCCCGCTGCCACTCCGGCGGCACCGACCGCGTCCGACACCGACCATCTCGCCAAGCTGGTGGAACGTCTCGACCGCCGGCTCGATCACTTCGTCAGCTTTGCCCATTCGCTGCCGTCGGTGGTGACCACCCCGACCGCACCGGGCGGCGTCGACCGCGCCGTGCAGGAAATCACCGCCCGCCAACGCGCGCTGCGCGGCGAGGCTGTCGCCACTCCCCAGCGCGCGGCGCCTCCCGCCCCGCAAGGGAACTTGCCGCCATTCCCCGCAAATTTCACGCCGGCGCTCCCGACCGCTCCACAGGCGATGGCGGCGCATGTCGATCCGCAATACGCGCATGCTGCGGGCTATGCCGCGCCGCAAGCCCATCCGACGCACGCCCACATGCCCGCCGCGCCGATGCCGACGGCGCACACCCTGCCGCATCCGGCCCCGTTCCAGCCCGCGCCAGTCCAAGCGATGGCATCTGCCATGCCGCAACAGGCGCCGCTGCCGACGCAGGACCTGTCGGGGCTCGAGAAACAACTGCGCAGCATCACCAATCAGATCGAGACCCTGCGCCGGCCCGGCGTCGAGGATGCGATCAATGCGCTGCGCGACGAACTGGCCCAGATCGCCCAGGCGCTGACCGACGCGATGCCGCGCCATGTCATCGACGCGGTGGAAGCGCAGATCCAGAACCTAACGCAGCGCCTGTCGGAAGGCCGCCAGGCCGGTGTCGGCGAACAGGTACTCAACAATATCGAGCAGCATCTCGCGCAGGTGCACGAAGCGCTGCGCTCGCTCACTCCGGCCGAACATCTGATCGGTTTCAACGAGACCGTCTCGGCGCTGGCCGAACGCATCGACCAGATCGTCACCCAGCGGGATCCGGCAAGCTTCCGCCAGTTCGAAGACGCGGTGAACAATCTGCGGGCGATGACCGCCCATGTCGCCTCGAACGAGACCGTGGGCCAGTTGGCGGCACAGGTGCAGACGCTGGCCGCCAAGGTCGACCAGATCGCCTATACGAGTTCCGGCGACGCCGCACTGGCGCATCTCGAACAGCGCATCTCCGCGCTTGCCGATGCCATCGCCACCCGCAACCAGAACGGCTCCGCGGTACCGCAGCGGCTCGAACATCTGGTCGGCTCGCTGACCGAGAAAATCGAGCAGTTCCAGTCGACGCGCGGACACAGCGCCGCCGCCGACCATCTTGAAGAGCGCATCATCAACCTCGCCGAGAAGCTCGACGCTTCGGATTCGCGTCTCGCCAATCTCGAATCCGTCGAGCGTGGCCTGACCGAGCTTCTCGCGCAGGCCGATCGCAGCAATCGCGGCCGCGAGCCAGCCGGCGAACCGCCGGCGCATGTGGATGCGTTGCGCCGCGACGTGGCGCGCACGCAGGACTCGCTCGAAGCGATGCAGGGGACACTCGGCATCCTGGTCGACCGCCTCGCGGCGATCGAGCACGGCATTCGCGAGCGGCCTGCGGCGCCGCCGGCTGCCGTGCTGCCGCAAGCCGCGCCGATCACCTTGCAGCAGCCGGTCGAAGCCGTCGCCGCGCAGATGTTCGCCGCCGTGGCCCAGGCGAAGGCCGCCGCCGCGGGCGAGATGCCGTCGCCGCCGCTTGCACCGGCAATGCCCGAACAGCGGATGCCGGCGGTGGAAGCGCCGCCGATCATGCCGGCACAGCCGGCCGCGCCGGTGCAGGCTGCGCCCGTTCAGGCCCAGCCCGCGCGGCCGCAAGTCAAGCAGGGCATGCGGCGCAGCCAGCCGATCGATCCCGATCTGCCGCCCGACCATCCGATCGAGCCGGGCATGGCGCGCCCGGCCGCTGCCCGCAACGCCGGCCCCGTCGTCGCCTCGCCGGCGGCGCGGATCGCCGCGTCGGAGGCGGCGTTTGGCGCGGCGCAGCCAGCGGCGATGTCCGCTCCGGGTGGGACGCAAACGGATTTCATCACCGCCGCCCGCCGCGCGGCGAAAACCGCCGGCCAGATGAACCCCGGTCCGATGGCCGCGGAGCCGATCGCGCCCGCGCCGGTGACCGCGCCGCGGATCGAGCCGCGCACTGACCTGTTGATCGATCCCGAGACGGTCGACGAACCGCGCCATGCCTTCGGCACCGCCGGGCGCGGATCGATGCTTGGCGTGCTGCGCGGCAAGCTCAAGTCGCTGCTGATCGCCTCGAGCGTCGTCGCGATCGTCGTCGGCGGCTACTACATCATCGGCTCGATGCTGGACGGCCAGCCCAGCACCAAGCCGGCGTCGGTCGGCAGCAAGGCTGCCAATCCGCCGCCGCCCGGCCTGTACGAGGACATGGAGCCTGATGCCGAGGCCGACGCCGCGGCACCCCGCTCCGGCGCGCCCACGACCGCACCGGTCGCCCCGGCGACACCGCTCGGCGCCGGGTCCGGTTTCAAGCTGCTCGCGCCCAACAGCACGATGCAGACGTCGCCGGACCAGACCCCGCCACCCGAGGAGAAGCCCGAGAAGCCGGACGTCACCGGCTCGATCGGTGCTGCCCGCGCGGTCTACGCCGACAAGCTGCCGGTCGCGATCGGCGGCCCGCGTCTGCGCGAGGCGGCGGCGCGTGGCGAAGCCGCCGCGACTTACGAGGTCGGCAATCGTTTTGCCGAAGGCCAGGGCGTCGCCCGCAGCACCGAGGACGCGGCCCGCTGGTTCGAGCGCGCCGCCCGCCGTGGTCTCGCCCCGGCACAGTTCCGCCTCGGCAGCCTGTACGAGAAGGGCCAGGGCGTCCGCCGCGACCTCAAGGAGGCGCGCCGCTATTACACTCTCGCGGCGGACCAGGGTCACGCCAAGGCGATGCACAATCTTGCCGTGCTCTACGCCGAAGGCATCGACGGCAAGCCGGACTACAAGACCGCCGCCGAATGGTTCGAGAAGGCCGCCGGCTTCGGCGTCTCCGACAGCCAGTACAATCTCGGCATCCTCTATGCGCGGGGCCTCGGCACCGCCAAGGACATGATCGCCTCCTACAAGTGGTTCAGCCTCGCGGCGGCGCAGGGCGACAAGGAATCCGCCAAGAAGCGCGACGACGTAGCGACCCGGCTCGACGCTGCCGGACGCGCCAAGGCGGAGACCGCGGTGCGGAGCTGGGCGCCGCATCTGCAGCCGCAGGATGCGATCCGCGTGGCCGTACCGGCCGGCGGCTGGGATCAGGGCGCCGAGGCCACCAAGGACGCCGCCCAGGAGCCGGCAAAAGAATCGGCAAAGGAGCCGCGCAAGCCGATCCGCGACGTCACCAAGGAGCCGGTGAAGCAGTCTATCCGCGCGCCGCTCCAGCTCTCCGCGCGCTAGACCGAATCGGCGCGATCGGAACGCCGGTTCACGCGTGATCTTTCCGGAAAACCGTTTCACACTTTTCCGGATCACGCCCAAAGCGCGTCGAAAGACACAGCAACAACAATTCATCGTGCACGGTGCTCCGCAAGGGTAGCCGTGCGCGAATTGCAAGCTACAATCGACTTGAAAACATCGTCCGGCCTGTGTGCCCGGCTTCTGCCCGGCGCGCCGTTTACCTTCGGGTAACGCGCGCCGTCGCGGCGGCCGGTGTCGGGCTATTGTCGATCCGAACCGGGACTACCGATTGCAGATTTACCTTCCGATCGCCGACCTGCCGGTCAACATCTTCCTCGTCCTGGGGATGGGGATGCTGGTCGGATTCATCTCCGGCATGTTCGGGGTCGGCGGCGGCTTCCTGATGACGCCGCTGCTGATCTTCATCGGCGTGCCGCCGGCGGTCTCGGTGGCGAGCGTCGCCACCCATGTGGCCGCCTCGTCGTTCTCCGGCGCGCTGTCCTACTGGCGCAAGAACGCGATCGACCTGGCGCTCGGCTTTATGCTGCTCGGCGGCGGCCTGATCGGCACCTTCGCCGGCGTCTGGCTGTTCACGGCGCTGCGCTCGCTCGACCAGCTCGATCTGGTGATCAGCATCCTCTACCTGCTGCTGCTGACCAGCGTCGGCTTCCTGATGACGATCGAGGGCCTGCGCGCGATCACACGGGCACGGCGCGGCAACCCGATCCCGCCACGGCGCGCCGGCATGCACAACTGGGTGCACGGCCTGCCGCTCAAGGTCCGGTTCAAGCGCTCAAAGATTTACGTCTCGGCGATCCCGGTATGGGGCATCGGCCTGCTGATGGGCTTCCTCGGCGCGATCATGGGCATCGGCGGCGGCTTCATCCTGGTGCCGCTGCTGATCTATCTGCTGCGCGTGCCGACCGCGACGGTGATCGGCACCTCGATGATGCTCACCCTCGTCACCATGGCAGCGGCAACCGTGATGCACGCCAGCACCAACCATCAGGTCGATGCCGTGCTGGCCCTGATCCTGATGGTCGGCGGTGTCACCGGCGCGCAGTTCGGCGCGCGGCTCGGCCAGCGCATGCGTGGCGAATGGCTGCGGCTGCTGCTCGGCGTGCTGGTGTTCGCCGTCGGCGTGAAATTCGCGGTCGACCTCGTCGCCACGCCGGACGAGCCCTATTCACTGCGGGTCGAGGAGCCGGCGCGATGATCCGCTCCCGTCTCATCGCCGGTGTGGTGGCCGCAGCGGCGCTGTTCGCGACGGAGATGCCGGCCGGCGCCGAGAAATTGATCGTCTCGCTGTCGAACCACCGCGTGCTGGTGACCTCGAACTTCGACGGCGAGGAGCTGGTGCTGTTCGGCACCATCGAACCCGATGCGCCGCGCGGCGCGTTGCGCGCCGCCTACGATATCGTCGTCACCGTGGCCGGCCCCGCCAGCAGCGTGCGGACGCGGCGCAAGGAGCGCACGCTCGGCATCTGGATCAACCAGGAAGCGCGGCAGTTCATCAACGTGCCGTCGTATCTGGCGGTGCTGTCGAACCGGCCGGTGCAGGAGATCACCAACGAGGACCAGCGCCGCCGCCTGCAAATCGGCCTCGACAATGTGATCCTGCGCCAGCGCGTCGGCTCGGACATCGCCGATACGGTGCCGACCGATCCGTTCCGCGAAGCGTTCGTGCGACTGCAGACCGAGCACGGCGTCTACCGCGCCAACCCCGCCGGCGTGACGTTCCTGACGCCGACCGTGTTCCGCGCAGCGATTCCGTTGCCGGCGACCACGCCGACCGGCAACTATGCGATCGACGTCAAGGTGTTCGCCAATGGCAACATGGTCGTGCGCAGCACATCGGCGCTCGAAGTGGTCAAGTCCGGATTCGAGCAATTCGTCGCGAGCGCGGCGCACGACTACGGGCTGCTGTACGGTCTCGTCGCCGCATTAATGGCGCTCGCCACCGGCTGGTTCGCCAGCGTCGTGTTCCGCCGCGACTAGCGTTCGGGTTCATCAATCCGGCAGGCAGTGACTGACCGCGAAGGCGTAGATGCGGCCATCGCCGAGCATATGCGCGGTGAAGCCGCGCGCGCCGAACACGGTATTGAATGCTTCGTGCCGCACATTCAATCCGCCGGTGAAAGCGCCAAACGCCGGCAGCACCACGCGCTCGCCGTCGGCGGCGAAGCAGCGGCGGCCGATGGTCTGACCGCGATGCGAGACCCGCGCCACCGGATGCAGATGGCCGGCGACCTCGCCGAACCCGCCGGTGGGCTCATGCCGGAACGACAGCGCGCCGATCTGCAAGGTGCCGCCGAACGAGCCGCCGATGCCGGTCGCCGGGTCGGGATCGTGATTGCCGGTAATCCAGATCCAGTCGCGGCCGGTCTGCAATGCCAGCAGCCCGGCGCGATCCTGATCACTGAGGCGCGAGGGGCCGCGACCGTCATGGAAGCTGTCACCGAGCGCGATCACGCAGCGCGGATTGTACCGCGTCATCAGCCGCGACAGCCGCATCAGCGTCGCCACCGTGTCGTAGGGTGGCAGGAATACGCCGCGCTCGGCATAGCTCGAGGCTTTTTCCAGATGCAGGTCGGCGATGGCAAGCACGCCCTCGGCCGGCCAAAACAGCGCGCCGTCGGGATCAGCCACCAGCGTCACCCCGGCGATCTGCAACGGCTCGCTCTGGGTCGGGGTCGGACGCGCAACAGGTCGTTGCCGTACAGCCGAAGCCGGCTCGCTCATTGCATCGCTTCCTTCACCAGCGCCTCGGCTTCCGCCAGCAGCATGTCGGGCGCCTCGCCCTGCACCGGTTCCTTGCCGATTTCCAGCATCACCGGAACCGCGAGCGGCGAGACGTGATCGAGCGGTTTATGGACGATTCGCCCCCGCACGCGCGAGAGCATTTCGCCCAACCGTTTGATGTCGAGCAACCCTGTGGCGGCATCGTCATGGGCAGCGCGCAGCAGCAGGTGGTCCGGCTGGTGCTTGCGCAGCACGTCATAGACGAGGTCGGTGGAAATCGTCACCTGCCGCCGCGTCTTCTCCTTGCCGGGGAACCGGCGTTCGATCAGTCCGGCGATGATGGCGCAGGTGCGGAACGTGCGCTTCATCAAAGCCGACTCCGCAAGCCAGGCTTCGAGGTCGTCGCCCAGCATGTCCTCGGCGAACAGATCGGCAAGCGACAACCTCCCGTCATCGATCGCACCTGCGACATCGCCCATGGCCCAGACCGCCAGCGCATATTCGTTGGCGACGAATCCCATGGGCCGCAGCCGCGCCCGCTCCAGCCGCCGCGTCAGCAGCATGCCGAGGGTCTGATGCGCCAGTCGTCCCTCGAACGGATAGCAGACGAGATAATGCTTGTCGGCGCGCGGGAACGTCTCGACCAGCAGATCGCCGGCGCGCGGCAGCAGCGAGCGCCATTCCTGGATCTTCAGCCAGTCGCGCACCTGCGCCGGCAGCGCCTGCCACGTCGAATGATCCGCGAGGATGTCGCGCACCCGCGCGGCGAGATAAGTGGACAGCGGAAACTTGCCGCCGGCATAGGACGGCACCTTCGGGTCTTGCGAGGCGGCGCGCGAGACATAGACCTCGTCCTCCACCAGCGCCTCGAATTTCAAAATCTCCCCGCCGAACACGAAGGTGTCGTTGGGCGACAGTGTCTCGATGAAATATTCCTCGATCTGGCCAAGCAATCGTCCGCCGCGCGGGATCATTGTAGAATTCTTGGTCTTCGACGCGCGCGAACGCACCAGCCGCACCTTCAGCATGTCGGCCTCGACGATGGTGCCGATATTCATGCGGTAGCGCTGCGCCGTCATCGGATGGGTGACGCGCCAGCGGCCGGTCTTGTCCTGCCGGATTTTGGCGAACCGCTCATAGGCGCGCAGCGCATAGCCACCGGTGGCAACGAAATCGAGCGCAGCGTCGAAGTCGGAGCGGGCGAGCTGCGTATAGGGCGCGGCGGCACGTACCTCATCATAGAGCTCATCGGCGAGGAACGGCTCGCCGCAGGCGCGGCCCATGATGTGCTGCGCCAGCACGTCGAGCGCGCCAGTGCGCGCCGGCGGCGTGTCCTGCGCATTGTCGCGCACCGCCGCGAGCGCGGCGCTGCATTCCAGAACCTCGAAGCGGTTGGCCGGCACCAGCACCGCTTTCGACGGCTCGTCGAGCCGGTGATTGGCGCGACCGATCCGCTGCAACAGCCGCGACGATCCCTTCGGCGCACCGACATTGACGACAAGATCGACGTCGCCCCAGTCGACGCCGAGATCGAGCGAGGACGTGCACACTACCGCGCGCAGTTTTCCCGCCGACATCGCGTCCTCGACGCGGCGGCGCTGCGCCACGTCCAGCGAACCGTGATGCAGCGCGATCGCCAGATTGTCGTCGTTGATCTGCCACAGCGACTGGAACAGGCCCTCGGCCTGGCTGCGCGTATTGACGAACAGCAGCGTCGTGTTGTGCTCCTTGATGAGCTGATACATCTCGCCGAGCGCGTGGCGCGCCGTATGCCCCGCCCACGGCAAATGCTCCTGCGTGTCGAGCATCGATATATCGGGCGCGGCGCCGGCCTCCGCGACAACCAGATCCGCGAGGTCTTCGCCACCCACCGGCTGCGGCCGCAGATAACGACGCAGATCGTCCGGCTGCGCCACGGTGGCGGACAGACCGACCGTTTGCAGGTCGGGCGCCAGCGTGAACAGCCGCGCGAGGCCGAGCGACAGCAGATCGCCGCGCTTCGAGGTCACCAGCGAATGCAGTTCGTCGAGCACGACGCGGCGCAGGGTCGCGAACAGATACGGCGCGTCGGCGGTGGAGAGCAGCAGCGCCAATTGCTCCGGCGTCGTCAGCAGGATGTCCGGCGGATCGCGGCGCTGGCGCATGCGCTTCGATGCCGGCGTATCGCCGGTGCGCGTCTCGAGCCGCACCGGCAACCCCATCTCCCGCACCGGCGTTTCCAGGTTGCGGGCGATATCGACGGCGAGCGCCTTCAGCGGCGAGATGTAGAGGGTGTGTAGTCCCTGCGCGCGGCGTAGCGTGCGACCGGTGGAGACAATCGTATTCGAGGCCGCGCCGCGCTCGCTCAGTTCCACCAGCGTCGGCAGGAAGCCCGCCAGCGTCTTGCCGGCCCCGGTCGGCGCGATCAGCAGCGCCGAGCGCCCGGCCCGTGCCTTCGCCAAGAGATCGAGCTGATGCGCGCGCGGCTGCCAGCCGCGGGCCGCGAACCAGCGGGTGAACACCTCGGGCAGCGGCGCGGGCGTATCGAGCATCGCTGTTATTTGGTGTCGTTAGGGTTGGATTTCATTGGATTGAATCATCTGTGACAAGCTTGTCTTTTTTGGCGTGATCCGGAAACCGGTTCTCACCCTCTGGTCAAACCCGAGGGTAAGCTTTTCCGAATCACGCTCTAGCGACGCACGCCAGCCCCGGAACCGGATGGCCTTTTTCGGTGCGGACCACGGCGGGCGTCAGCACCAACATTGTCAATCCCGCAGCGGCGAGTGCCGCACGGACTCCTCCCTCGCTGTGCGCATAGCGCAGCGTGTCGCGCAGGATCACGCCGTCTCCATCGTGGGTCTCCACCGTGAAAGCGAAGCTGCCGCCGGCTTTCAAGATCGCCGCCGACGCAACGCAGACCGGCGCGAGATCGTCGAGATAAATGAACACGTCGGCGGCAAGGATCAGATCATAGCGTTCGCCGCGTGCCGCTTCGCTGCACAGGAACGCGACCGCCTCCGCTTCCGCGAGCCGGTCATAGAGACCCTTGGCCCGCGCCTGCGCCAGCATCGCACCGGACAGATCGACGCCAACGATGCGGTCCGCGAACGGCCGGAATGCTGCCGCCGCGAGCCCCGTGCCACAGCCGAGATCGAGCATCGAGGAAAAGGCCCCGCCGGTCCTCTCGATGCCGCGTGATGCTTTCACGGCGTCGAGCAGGATGTCCGGGCCGCGATAGGTAAGTCCTTCGGTCAAAGCGCGCTCGAACCGCGCCGCATAGCCGTCGAACAGGGCCCGCACATAGCCTTCAGGCATGGCGCCGGTCGGCACCGCGCCGAGCCGCATCAGATGCAAGGCCGCGCCGTGGCTGTCGGCCGGATCGGCGGCGCGGGCTTTCTCAAACGCCGCGATGGCCCCGGTCCGGTCGCCGAGCTTGTCCCGCGCTTCGCCCAGCAGGAACCAGCCGGCGGCATAGCCCGGCACCAGATCGAGCGTCTGCTCGAACAGGTCGGCGGCCCCAGCGGCGTCGCCCTGCGCGAGGCTTTCCCGCGCCCATTCGAAGCGGCGGTCGGCGGCGAGGTCACCGGAGGATTGGAATGTGGTTGGCATCGGTTGCGGTTGTCGGGACCGGCGCGTTCTATCTCGCCATCGGCGGTTCTGCACCTATCTAAGCGTGATGCGCCCCGAAGACATCCTCGTTCCCACCCCGTCCGGGGTCTGCTGCAAGCCCGGCGGGTTCCACATCGACCCGACCCGGCCGGTCGAGCGGGCGCTGATCACCCACGGCCATTCCGACCATGCCCGCGCCGGCCACGGCGAGGTGCTAGCGACGCAGGAGACGCTGGACATCATGCGGCTGCGCTACGGCGACAATTTCGCCAGGCGCACGCAGGCGATCCGCTACGGCGAACCGCTCGCCATCGACGGCGTCACCGTGAGCTTCCATCCGGCCGGGCATGTGCTCGGCTCGGCGCAGATCAAGGTCGAGCAGGACGGACTGCGCATTGTCGCGTCGGGCGACTACAAGGACGTGGCCGACCCGACCTGCGCGCCGTTCGAGCTGGTGCCGTGCGACGTGTTCATCACCGAGGCGACGTTCGGACTTCCCGTCTTTCGTCATAGCGAGCCGCTCCACGAGATCGGCAAGCTTCTGAAATCCGTCGCGCTGTTTCCCGAACGCGCGCATCTGGTCGGCGCCTATTCCCTCGGCAAGGCACAACGCGTCATCGCCATGTTGCGGCAGGCCGGTTACGACCAGACGATCTATCTGCACGGCGCGATGGAGAAGATCACGCAGTATTACGTGTCGCGCGGCATCGCTCTCGGTCCGCTCGAACTGGTGCGCGGCGCGAAGAAGCCGGACCTCGCCGGCACCATCACGCTGTGCCCGCCCTCCGCCAACAAGGACCTGTGGACGCGGCGGTTTCCCGATCCGCTCACCTGTTTCGCCTCGGGCTGGATGCGCGTGCGCGCTCGCGCACGGCAGGGCGGCACCGAACTGCCTTTGGTGATTTCCGACCATGCCGACTGGAATGGCTTGACCAAGACCATCGCCGCCACCGGCGCATCGGAAATCTGGGTGACGCATGGACAGGAAGACGCGCTGGTGCATTGGGCAACGCAGCGCGGACTGAAAGCGCGGCCCCTCGCCATCGTCGGCTATGGCGACGAGGAGGAGCATGAGGCCGAGGCTCAAGTCAAAACCGGGGACGGCGAAGCATGAACCGCTTCGCCGACCTGCTCGACCGCCTCGCCTACGAGCCCGCGCGCAACAACAAGCTGCGGCTGATGACGGACTATTTCCGCCGCACCGAAGACCCGGAGCGCGGCTATGCGCTGGCGGCGCTCACCAGCGCTTTATCGTTCCAGCACGCCAAGGCCGGCATGATCCGCGCGCTGATCGCCGAGCGCGCCGATCCGGTGCTGTTCGAACTCTCCTACGACTATGTCGGCGATCTTTCGGAAACCGTCGCGCTGATGTGGCCGGCTGACCCGAACCATCGGCCGAACGCGATCCCGACTTTGTCCGACGTGGTGGAAACCTTATCCACGCTCGGCAAGGCGCAACTGCCAGCGCAACTCGCGCGCTGGCTCGACGCGCTCGACGAGACCGGACGCTGGGCGCTGCTGAAGCTCGTCACCGGCGGGCTGCGCGTCGGCGTCTCCGCGCGGCTTGCGAAGACCGCTGCCGCCGCGCTCGGCGACAAGGACCCGAACGAGGTGGAAATCGTCTGGCCCGGTCTCGCGCCGCCCTATCTGGACTTGTTCGCCTGGCTCGAAGGCCGCGCCGACGCGCCCGCCAATCGCGATCCGGCGCCGTTCCGCCCGGCGATGCTGGCGCATGCGGTGGACGAGCCCGATCTCGCCGCGCTCGACCCACAAGACTTCGTCGCCGAATGGAAATGGGACGGCACGCGCATCCAGGCGGTGTCAGGCATCGGTGAAGACGGCCAGCATGTGGCGCGGCTCTATTCGCGCACCGGCGAGGACATCTCGAAAAGCTTTCCCGAACTGCTCGACGTGCTGCGCATTCCCGCCGCCATCGACGGCGAACTGCTGATCCTGCGCGACGGCCGCGTCCAGAGCTTCAACGTCCTGCAGCAAAGGCTCAACCGTAAGGCGGTGACGGCGAAACTGATCGCCGACTTTCCCGCGCATATCCGCGCCTACGATCTGCTGATGCTCGACGGCCAGGATTTGCGCGACAGGCCATTCGCCGAGCGCCGCGACAAGCTCGCCGATTTCATCGAACGACTCAACACGCCGCGCATCGATCTCTCGGCGCTGGTATTGTTTTCCACCTGGCCGGAACTGATCGCGGCACGCGCCGACCCAGCCCAGACCGGCGCGGGCGAAGACGCGGAAGCGGTGGAAGGCGTGATGCTCAAGCGCCGCGACGCCGCTTACGTTCCCGGCCGGCCGAAGGGCCTGTGGTGGAAATGGAAGCGCGATCCGATGATCGTCGACGCGGTGCTGATGTATGCGCAGCGCGGCCACGGCAAGCGCTCGTCGTTCTATTCCGACTACACCTTCGGTGTCTGGAACGCCGCCAACGAACTGGTGCCGGTCGGCAAGGCCTATTTCGGCTTCACCGACGAGGAATTGAAGCAGATCGACCGGTTCGTGCGCCGCAACACCGTCGACCGGTTCGGCCCGGTGCGCGAGGTGGTGCATGACGGCGACACCGGTCTGGTGCTGGAAGTGGCGTTCGAGGGATTGCAGCGCTCAAGCCGCCACAAATCTGGGCTCGCCATGCGCTTCCCCCGCATCAACCGGCTGCGCTGGGACAAGCCGCCGCGCGAGGCCGACCGGCTGGACACGCTGGAGACCATGCTGCAACGGATCGAGCGGGGACGAGGCGGACAACCGGCGGCTGCGAACGCGTCGCTACCGAAGCCCCACTGACCCTCCTTGTTCCGCGCGGCAATGTGCTAAAAGCCCTGCACGCAACCTTGGAGAGTCGGATGGCAGACCAGAATATCACCCGCTGGATAGGCGGCTCGCCGCTCGCCGTGATCGGCCGGCTGATCCTGATCTGCGTGCTGGTCGGCGTCGTCCTGTCGGCACTCGGCCTCGATCCGTGGAATATCTGGGTGAGCCTGCAACGGCTGATCGAGTCCGTGTGGAACATGGGCTTCGACGCGATCCGCTGGCTGTGGGGCTACTTCCTGCTCGGCGCGGTGATCGTCATTCCGATCTGGATCATCATGCGCATCGTCAATGGGCCGCGCGGCCGCTGATGTGACGTCCGCCTTTTCTATCGGACACCGGCAGGTCTTCGCCATCGCCCTGCCGGCGATGCTGGCCAATATCACGACGCCGCTGGTCGGCGTCGTCGCCACCGCCGCAATCGGCCGGCTCGGCGATGCCGCCGCGCTCGGCGGCGTGGCCATGGCGTCACTGGTGTTCGACTGCCTGTTCTGGCTGTGCGGCTTCCTGCGCATGGGCACGGTGGCGCTGACCGCGCAGGCGCTCGGCGCCGGCGACCGCACCGAACAGCGCGCCGTGCTTGGCCGCGCCCTGCTGATCGCCATTGTCATCGGCGCGGTGCTGCTAGCGGTGCAAATCCCGCTGGCCGCCGGCATCCTGTGGCTGATGGGCGGCAGCGTCGCGGTCAACGACGCCGCCGGGCTTTATTTCGCGATCCGTCTGTGGTCGGCGCCGTTCGCGCTCGGCAATTACGTGATGCTCGGCTGGTTGGTGGGGCTCAACCACCCGCGCCTCGCCCTCGCCGTGCAGATAGTGGTCAACGTCGTCGATATCCTGCTAACGGTGCTGTTCGTGCTGGTGCTCGACGGCGGCGTCGCCGGCGCGGCCTGGGCCGCGGTGATCGCTGAGGGATCTGGCCTTGCCGCCGGGTTGGCGCTGGCATGGCATGTGCTGGGTCACAGGCTCGACATGCCGCGTCACGCGCTGTTCAACCGCGCCAAGCTCGTACGGATGCTGGCGGTCAACCGCGACATCTTCATCCGCACGGCGGCGCTGGTGGCGGCGTTCCTGTTCTTCAGCGCACAGGGTGCACGCGCCGGCGACGTCACGCTCGCCGCCAACGCGGTGCTGCACAACTTCACGCTGATCGGCGCGTTTTTCCTCGACGGAATGGCGAACGCCGCAGAACAGCTCTGCGGCCGCGCTTACGGCGCACGAGACCGTTCCGCGTTTTCCCGTGCTGTGAAGCTCATCGTCGGCTGGAGCCTCGTCTTCGGCCTCGCCACCAGCATCGCATTCGCGCTCGGCGGTCCATTTCTGATCGACGCGATGACCGCGAGTGCCGATGTGCGCGACACGGCGCGCCTGTTCCTGTGGCTGGCGATGCTGACGCCGGTCTGCGGCGCCCTCACCTTCGCCTATGACGGCATCTATATCGGCGTTACCTGGGTGCGCGATATGCGCAATCTCATGATTGTCGCACTGACGATTTATTTCGCGGTGTGGAGACTGACGCAGCCGCTCGGCAATGCCGGACTGTGGCTTGCTTTGGTGACATTCTACCTCGTGCGCGGCGTCCTGCAGGCGGCGCGCTATCCGACGCTGGCGCGGCGGACGTTTGGGACCATGTCCTAAACCGGCCAGCTCTCCGCCGTCATGGTCGCGGCATCGGCGCCGATCAGCGCGTTGAGCGAGGTGCGACGGCCGCGGCTGACCGCCAGCGCGAGATCGCGCTTGATATCGCCGACGAGCCCGACACCCTTATAGACGAGGCCGCTATAGACCTGCAGCAGCGTCGCGCCGGCCTTGATCTTGGCGATCGCGGTGGCGCCGGAATCGATGCCGCCGACGCCGATCAGCGGGAACGCGCTTTCCGCCCGCACATAGGTTTCCGCCAGCATGCGCGTCGACAGCCGGAACAGCGGCTTGCCCGACAAGCCGCCCACCTCGCCCGCCTTGTCGCGCTGCCGCAGCGTCGCCGGGCGTGTGATCGTCGTGTTGGAGACGATCATGCCGTCGACCTTGCGCTTGCGGGCGATACCGACCACATCGTCAAGTTCGCTCAAGGTGAGATCGGGCGCGATCTTGAGCAGCAGCGGCACCGGCCCGGCATCGCGGCTGACGCGATCACGCACGGCGATGGTGCGCGCAAGCAGATCGTCGAGCGCATCAGCCTGCTGCAGATTGCGCAGGCCCGGCGTGTTCGGCGACGAGATGTTCACCGTGAAATAGCTGGCGACCGGCGCGAACGCCTCGATCAGCTTCACATAGTCCTCGGTCCGATCGAGCGAGTCCTTGTTGGCACCGACATTGACGCCAACGATGCCGCCGCGGCCGGCGCGCGCGGCGAGCCGCGCCAGCACCGCCGCCTGCCCGTCGTTGTTGAAGCCGAGCCGGTTGATCACGCCCTCGTCGGCGTCGAGACGGAACAAGCGCGGCTTCGGATTCCCGACTTGCGACCGGGGCGTCACCGTACCGATCTCGACGAAACCGAAACCGAGCCGGAACAGGCCGTCGACCGCTTCCGCGTTTTTGTCGAACCCCGGTGCGATACCGAGCGGATTGGGAAAATTGAGGCCGAAGGCCCGCGTCGCCAGCTCCGGCGGATCCTCGGCCGGGCTGCGCGGTGGCGGCAGCAGCTTCAGACCGCGGATCGCCAGGACGTGGGCGTCCTCGGGATCGAAGGCGCGCAGCAGCGGGCGCGCCAGCCGGCCAAACAGTCCCATCACCGCCCAGACACTCCCTTCCAGCGACTCACCCACCGCCCGGAGGCGGCCCGGCAGCGATATAGAGAAAGAGGCTGGACGGGGGCAAATGAAGGCTATAATTCCTAGCTATCGACTCACCGTTCTCCTTGATGATTCGCCGAGCGCACCCCATCGCGGGGTGCCGGCCACCGCACCGGGACCGCCATGCCGTCATCGATGCTCACCCACGCGCAAATCTGGACCGCTCTCGACCGCCTTGCGGCGCGCGCAGGCCTGTCACCGTCCGGCCTCGCCAAGAAGGCGGGCCTCGACCCCACCACCTTCAACAAATCGAAGCGGATCACGCCGGAAGGCCGCGCCCGCTGGCCCTCGACCGAATCGGTCGCCAAGTCGCTCGATGCCACCGGCATCAGCGTCAGCATGTTCCTGTCGCTGATCGGCGACAGCAATCGCGGCGGCGCGCAGGCGGTGCCGGTGATCGGCTTCGCCGAGGCCGGCTCGGGTGGCTACTTCGACGACGCGGGCTTCCCGGTCGGCAAGGGCTGGGACGAGGTCTCGTTCCCGGCCGTCAACGACGCCCACGCCTATGCGCTGGAGATTTCCGGCGACTCGATGAAGCCCGCCTATCGTAAAGGCGATATCATCCTCGTGTCGCCGGAAGCGCCGGTGCGCAAGGGCGACCGCGTCGTGGTCAAGACCAAGAACGGCGAGGTGATGGTCAAGGAGCTTAAGCGCAAGACCAGCAAGACGCTCGAACTCGTCTCGCTCAATCGCGAACATGCCGATCGCACTCTCTCGATGACGGACGTGCTGTGGATCGCGCGGATCGTCTGGGCGAGCCAGTAACCGAGACGCCATAGCTGAGACGCCATGACTGCTGGCGGAGACGCCAGCACTATATAACGGCGCCGTAAATTAAATCGGCGCGGATGGCGCGTCTCACGCCGTGCAGATAGGATGTCACCCGTGACGTTGGGGGACACATCCATGCAATTCCAGACTTCCTGCGCCTGCTGCGGCGACCTCTTGGCGCGCCGGTTCAACCGCCGACATTTCCTGATCGGCGCCGGCGCAGCCGGCCTTGCGGCCATGATGCCGCGCTTCGCCCATGCGGCGAGCGGCAACTACGAAGCCATGGTCGTCGGCTGCATCGACCCGCGCCTGCAGGAGCCGATGCACCGCTACACCCGGCGCCGGCATCTCACTGGCAAATTCAGCTCGTTCATCATTGCCGGCGCGGCGATCGGCATTGTCGCCGAGCCGTTCAAGGACTGGCACAAGACCTACTGGGACAATGTCGGGGCCTCAGTGCAGCTGCACAACATCAAGCGCGTGATCTGCATTGACCACCGCGACTGCGGCGCGGCCAAGATCGCCTATGGCGAGGCCAAGGTCGCGAACCGACAGATCGAGACCGAAACCCACCGCGAGGCGATGGGCCTGTTCCGCAAGCAGATGGGCGAGCGGCTGCCGCAGCTCAAGGTCGAGACCGGGCTGATGGATCTCAAAGGCCGGATCGAGATGTTCACCTGACGCGCATGCGCCAGTAACAAAAGAAAATGGCCGGGACATCCCGGCCATTTTTAGTTTCCGACCACCGAAGCATCAGGTCTTGCGCGCCAGCGCGCCGTCGATCATCGCGATGGTGTTGTCGAGGCCATAGACCGCGGCGAACGAACCGAAGCGCGGACCCTTCTCCTGCCCGAGCAGCACCTGATAGAGCATGTTGAACCAGTCGAGCGACACGCCGGGGCGACCGTCCTTCGCCTTCTTGGCGTGATCGAGGAACGGCTCGCGGCGGCCGATCTCGTAGACCACATCCTGAATCGCGCCGGCATCGGTGTCTGCGGGAAGCTGCGACAACGCCTCGCGCAAATCCTGTAGCGCGCCGCGCTCTTGATCGGTGGCCTCGCGGAATTTCTTGTGCGGCAGCACGAAGTCGCGGAAGTAATGGATCGCGTAGCCGACCAGCGCATCGAGCTTCGGGTGTGTCTGCGGCGTCACGCCCGGCCGGTAACGGCCGATGAAGCCCCACAGCGTCTCGGCATTCTCCGCGTTCGACGACGACACCAGCGTCAGCAGCATCTGGAACGAGATCGGCATATCCACCTGCGGCGGCTTCCCGCCGTGAATGTGCCAGACGGCGTTGCTCAACTGCTGGCGCGGGTCCTGGCGCGCATAGCCGTCGAGCAACTGCTGATATTCGTCGACGTGACGCGGGATCACGTCGAAATAGAGCCGCTTCGCCGCCTTCGGCTCACGATACATGAAAAGCGACAGCGATTCCGGCGAGGCGTAGCGTAGCCATTCGTCGATAGTCAGGCCATTGCCCTTCGACTTGGAAATCTTCTGGCCCTTGTCGTCGAGGAACAGCTCGTAGTTGAAACCTTCCGGCGGCGTGCCTCCGAGCGCCTTGCAGATCTGGCCCGACAATTTGACGGAATCGATCAGATCCTTGCCGGCCATCTCGTAGTCGATGCCAAGCGCGACCCAGCGCATCGCCCAGTCCGGTTTCCATTGCAGCTTGCAGCGGCCGCCTGTCACCGGCGTCGTGACACTCTCCTTGGTATCCGGGTCTTCGTAAGTGATGGTACCGGCGGCGGCGTCATGCGCTGTCACCGGCACCTGCAACACAACCCCGCTGCGCGGATCGATCGGCAGGAATGGCGAATACGTACTGGCGCGCTCCTCGCGCAGCGACGGCAGCATGATTGCCATCACTTTGTCGAAGCGCGCGAGCAGCTTCAGCAGCGTCGCGTCGAACCGGCCGGATGTGTAGCACTCGGTCGCCGACAAGAACTCATAGTCGAAGCCGAAATGGTCGAGAAAACGGCGCAACTCCGCATTGTTGTGCTCGCCGAACGAGGGATGCGTGCCGAACGGGTCCGGCACCTTGGTCAGCGGCTTGCCGAGATGCTGCGCCACCAATTCCTTGTTCGGGATGTTGTCCGGCACCTTGCGCAGGCCGTCCATGTCGTCGGAGAACGCGATCAGCCGGGTCTTGATCTTGTCGTCGGTCAGCACGCGAAATGCATGCCGCACCATCGAGGTGCGCGCGACCTCGCCGAACGTGCCGATATGCGGCAGGCCGGACGGCCCATAGCCGGTCTCGAAGATCACTTCGTCTTTCGGCGTTTTCTTCAGCCGCGCGACGATCTTCTTCGCCTCCTCGAACGGCCACGCATTGGACTGTTCGGCGAGCTTGCGCAGGTCGGCGGCAGCAACATCGGTCATCAGAACGGACTCATCAGAACGGACTTACGGGAAAATAGCGAAGCCAGAGGTCGGTATAGCGGCCCTTCTCCCACAACCGGAACATCGCCCAGTTGAGAGCCTGCCGCAGCACGTCGTTACCACGGCGCACCGCGATGCCGACGCCTTCGCCGAAATAGCTGCTGTCGAGATAAGGCCCGCCCCGGAAAACGCAACAATTCGCCGAGTCGGTGCCGTTAAGCCAGAACGCCAGCGCGATGCCGTCGCCGAACAGCAGATCGACTTCGCCCTTCTTCAACGCGTCGCGCGCCGCTTCCGGGGTCGGGTAAGGCTTCAGCGTCGCCTCGGTGTAGAGCGCCTTGAGGTAGGCCTCATGCGCGGTGCCGGCGACGACGGCGATGGTCTTGCCTTCCAGCGCCTGCGGCCGCGGATCCTGGATCGCGCTATCCTTGCGCGCGACGAAGCGCGCCGGCGTGCGGTAATAGGGATCAGTGAAATCGAGCCGCGTACGGATTTCTGGCGTGATCGCGATCGAGGCGAGCAGTGCGTCGCCCTGATTGGCGGCGAGCGCGGCAAGCAGCGTGTCGAACCGGCGCTGCTGGATCGTGCACTGTGCCTTTATTTCCTCGCAGATGGCGCGGGCGAGATCGACATTGAATCCGGCCGGATTGCCGTCCGGCCCGGCGTAGTTGAACGGCGGATAATCGGTTTCGGTCAGGAAGCGGATGGCCGTGACCCGCGACAGATCGGGGCGTTCCGGCCGGCGGCGCGGATCCCAGAAACCGGGGACATGGACATCGCCGGAGACGCCGGGGCCAATCCGCGTCCGCTCGCCCTGATCGACATGCGCCTGCGCCGCCGCCCGCTCCGCCCCGAGGAGCGGAAACGTCAGCAGTGCCATGCAGGCAAGAAAAGCGAAACGGATCATCCACCGGCCTCGTTGCGGCCGGGACCATATCATCCTGCCGGTGAAGAAAAAGCCCTGTGTGGCTAGCCGGCCAGATGCTTTTCGATCTCGTAAACCGGCAGTTTGACCATGTCCTTGTCGAGTTCGTTCACCACCGCCTCGCGCAGGCGCGGCGAATAGGTCTGACGCAGGACGCCCAGCGCCCGTGGCGGCGCGACGATGACCATGGATTTCACGTCGCCGGCGAGCACTGCCTTGTCGAGCCGCTCCGCCAACTCCTTGAGAAACGTCCGTTCGTCCTGATCGTGCCAGTCGGTCTGGGCGACGGAACTGCGGCCGTTACCAACCGACGAATGCGCGCGGCCGGGACGGTCCGCCCCCTGCTCGTGGGTCGAGGCATGCTTTTCCTCGACCACCTCGCGACAGCGCAGATTGGGAAATTTCGCGTCGCCCTCGTTTTCCAGCAGCAGCGCCTTGGCGCCGTCGCACACCACAACCCACTCACCCTGACGGATCTTGAGATCGGACATAAAACACTCCTTGCAGTCACAGTCTGACGACGATAACGCGCGAGCGCGCCATCAGTTGCCATTCCAGGAGCCTGCCGAGACAGCCGTTTTGCCGCCTTGCGCTATCGCAATGAGTGCTTAGTTCGTGCCGTCGAGGAGCCGTCGGGCGATGACCTGCGCCTGGATTTCGGCTGCGCCCTCGAAAATGTTGAGGATGCGGGCATCGCACAGGATGCGCGAGGCCGGGAATTCCAGCGCAAAACCGTTGCCGCCGTGGATTTGCACACCGTTGTCGGCATTGGCCCAGGCGACGCGGGCGGCGAGCAGCTTGGCCATGCCGGCTTCCAGATCGCAGCGCCGGCCGGAGTCCTTCTGCCGCGCGGCGTAATAAGTGAGCTGACGCGCGATCAGGATTTCCGTCGCCATCATCGCGATCTTGTCGGAGACGCGCGGGAACGCGACGATCGGCTGGCCGAACTGCACGCGCTGCGTCGCATAGCCGAGCGCGGTCTCCATCGCCGCCTGCGCCACGCCGATGGCACGCGCCGCCGTCTGGATACGCGCTGACTCGAAGGTCTGCATCAACTGCTTGAAGCCGAGCCCCTCGACGCCACCGAGCAGATTCTCCGCCTTCACCTCGAAGCCGTCGAAGGCGATCTCGTATTCCTTCATGCCGCGATAGCCGAGCACCTCAATCTCGGTGCCGGTCATACCCTTCACCGGGAACGGCTTGGCATCATCGCCGCGCGGCTTTTCCGCGAGCAGCATCGACAGCCCGCGATGGCCCGGCTCCTTCGGATTGGTGCGCACCAGCAGCGTCATCACGTCGGCGCGCACCGGATGGGTGATCCAGGTCTTGTTGCCGTAGACCTTGTAAACATTACCCTCGCGCACCGCGCGGGTCTTGATCGAGGCCAGATCGGATCCGGTGTTCGGCTCGGTAAACACCGCCGTCGGCAGCACCTCGCCGGACGCGATCTTCGGCAGCCACTTGTTCTTCTGATCGAGCGTGCCGCCGGCCTGGATCAGCTCGGCGGCAATCTCCGACCGGGTGCCGAGCGAGCCGACGCCAATATAACCGCGCGACAGCTCTTCGGAGACGACGCACATGGACTCCTTGCCAAGCCCCATGCCGCCGTACTGCTCCGGGATCGTCAGGCCGAACACGCCCATCGCCGCCATGTGGTTGATGACGTCCATCGGAATGTAGCTGTTGCTGCGATGCCACTGCTGCGCGAACGGGATCACTTCCGCGTCGGCGAATTTGTGCATCTCGTCGCGGATCGCCTCGAGCGTGTCGTCGAGACCGAGCGCCGGATGCGCATCGGCGCGCAACAGTTCGACCACCGCCGCGCGGCGCGGCGCGGTGTTGCCGTCGGCGATCAAGGCAGCAACCGCCGGCACCAGCCGCGCCTCGACCTGTTCGCGGGTCAGGCCGAAGTCCGACGGCCGCACGATCTCGCTCTGGCTGATCGGGATGCCGCCGGTGATCTGCGCCAGATATTCGCCGAGGCCGATGCGGACCAGATGATCTTCCAGCGCGCCCAGCGCCTGATCGATCTGCATCCGCTCGGCGAAAGCCGTGAGCTGACGGATCGATTCCACATAGGTGGCGAGCCAGGCGAGGCCGTGGGTGGCGCGCTGCTCGCGGTCGACCAGCTTGCCGACCAGGACGCCCTCGACCGAGACCTTGGCCTGAACCGCGCGAACCGCATCGGCCAGAATGGCCTCGACGGCGACGGTGGCCTCGCGGGCCAGCTCGACCAGTTGACGGGCCGGGTTGGTGCGGCGTTCCACGATCGGCATGGGCGTCCTTTGCGACTGGGAAAGACGGCAGACAGTGGCTTGTGCGCCGCACAAAATCAACGGCGCCGGTTGCAGTCTTTAGTGGGCCGGTTGTGACCGAAAAAGCTTAAGGAAAACCGGCCTTTGCGACAAATTAACCATCTTCGGTTTCTTTAGGGCGGGGCGGCAACCTGGCCGCGTTTCTCGTGTCCTGGGGCACCATGCGGCTATTCAACCATCTGGTCTCCTCGCTCTCGGTCCGGGCGCGGATCGTTTTCATCGCGCTGATCCCCGTGATCGGCTTTCTCGCGAACGGCATGACCTTCATGTCCAGCGAGCGCGCCGTCGACGAAGCCATGCGCGCCGCGCGGCGCTCGGGCGAACTCGCCGACAACAGCCGCGACTTCAAGGCGACCATCACCGCCATGCGCTTCCACGCCAAGGATTTCGTCGTGGCGCCGAACTACGACGCAGTGCGCCAGTTCGAGACCGCTGAGAAGGCGACAATCGAGAGCATCGACAAACTGGTCGCGACTGCGGATGCGGAGCAGCTCGGAGAGATCGTCACGCTGCGCGACGATGTCGTGACACTGCTCGACAATTTCCACAAACTAGTCGCCGCGCAGGAAGAACTCGGCTTCGACGACGCCAAGGGCATCCAGGGCGAATTGCAGCGCGCTGCCAACTCGGTCGAGCGCATCATCAACGACACATCCGCATCCTGGCTCGACAGTGCGAGCGCCGACGACCTGCTGAAATCCCTGCTGGTGATGCGCCGCTACGAAAGCAGCTATCGGGCGGCGCAGCGCGAATATTTCCGGCAGCCATTCTTCGAGCAATACAAGAAATTCGTCGCCAAATTCGCCGATGTCGATGGCACATCGGAGATGAAGACCGACCTCGAAAAACAGGTGAAGACCTACGCCGACACCTTCGCGCGCTGGGCTGACGCGCAGAATGCCGCTTATCCGCTGCGGGCGATCATCGATCGGGACAGCGAGCGGATGATGCCGAAAGCGGACCACATCATCCAGATCGCGCATCAGGGCGGCGAGGCCGCCGCAGCGGCGCTGGTCGCGTCGCAGAAATACACCAAAACGACAATCATTGCCGTCAGCATTGCCGTCATCGCGCTCGGCCTGATCGTGAGCTGGCTGATCGGCCGCAGCATCGTCAGGCCGCTGGCCGGCCTCGCACGCGCCATGAACGTACTGGCATCGGGCGACACCGCCGTGCGAATTCCGGCGACGAGGCTGCGCGACCAGATCGGCGATATGGCGCGCACCGTGATCTTCTTCCGCGACACCATGATCGAGCGCGAAAAGCTCGCCGGCACACAGGTGCAACTCAGCGCCGCGCGCGAGAAACGCACGGAAGCGATCACCACTACCATCGCCGCGTTCGAGACGTCGGTGGATCGCGCGCTGGCGCGGCTGCGCGACGCCGCGACCCGCCTCGAAAACGCCTCCACCAATCTCAACAACGCCGCCGACACCGTCTCGCTGGAAACACGTTCGGCGGAAGACCATGCCAATGCCGCGTCGGCCAACGTCTCGACCGCAGCAAGTTCGGTCGAGGAGCTGGCCGCTTCGATCGGCGAGATCGCGAGCCAGGCGGCGACCTCGACCAAGGTGGCGGCGCGCGCCGTCGCGGAATCGCGGCGCACCGTCAACACCATGTCGGAACTGGGCAGCGCCGCGACGCGGATCGGCGAAGTCATCGGCCTGATCCAGGCCATCGCCGGCCAGACCAATCTGCTCGCGCTCAACGCCACCATCGAGGCGGCGCGCGCCGGCGAGGCCGGCAAAGGTTTTGCCGTGGTCGCCGCGGAGGTGAAATCGCTCGCCGCGCAGACCGCGAAAGCCACCGAGGACATCGCCAGTCAGGTCGGCGCGATTCAGTCCGCCACCGCCGACGCCACGCAGGCGATCGAGCAGGTCAACAGCATCATCACCGATATGTCGTCGATCGCGACCACGGTCGCCGCCACCGTCGAGCAGCAGAATGCTGCGGTCTCGACCATCGCCGAAGGCGTCGCGCGCGCCTCGGGCGATGCCCAGACCGGCGCCGAAGCCATGAGCCGCGTGTCCGATGCCAGCGTCGAAGCGCGGACCACGGCAACCGACGTGAAAAGCCTCGCCGACGCGCTGGCGGTGGACGCGGAGAAGCTCGACGCGGAAATCCGCCGGTTCCTGGACGACGTGCGGGCCGCCTGACCTGCACGGCGCGCGACGCAGCATTCGGGTGACGGGGTTGCTGCAACAAATCGGACGGTCGCGCGTTAGCGGACTCGCGAGGAACCTTTGCTTGTTTTACGCCGCATCTGGAATGTGACCGCCGACGCATTCTATGCGTTTCTGGCGGACGACGGCTGGGCGATCGCCAGCCACATCGCACTGTCCACCCTGATGTCGCTGTTTCCGTTCCTGATCGTCGTCACCGCGCTTGCCGGTTTCTTCTTCGGCTCGCCGCAACTGGCCGACGAGGCCGCCAAGATCCTGCTCGAAGCCTGGCCGCCCGCGGTGGCAGCGCCCCTGGCGCGCGACATCCACGGCGTACTGACCAGCCTTAGCGGCAGCGTGCTCACCTTCGGCGTGGTCTTTGCGCTTTACTTCGCTTCGAGCGGCGTCGAAAGCCTGCGCATCGGCCTCAACCGTGCCTACAACCTCTCGGAGCCGCGCTCGATCTGGTGGCTGCGCGCGGAATCGATCGGCTATGTCATCCTCGGCGCGATTGCCCTGATCGCATTCTCGTTCCTGGTGGTGCTGGCGCCGTTCATCCTTGCGCAGTTGCGCAAATATATTCCCGGCCTTGCCCAGTTCGGCGACCTGATTACCGTAGTACGGTTTTCCGTCGCCGCCATCGTGCTGATCATCGCGCTGGTGATCGTGCATTTATGGTTGCCGTCGGGCCGCCGCGGCTTCCGGCAGATCGCGCCGGGCGTGGTCGCGACGCTGGTGCTGTGGCTGATTTCCGGCGCGGTGTTCGGCCGCTATCTGGCGGAATTCGCCTACGGCTATGTGACCATGTATGCCGGCCTCGCGTCGGCGATGGTCGCGCTGATCTTTCTTTATATTTGCGCGTCGATCTTCATCTACGGCGGCGAACTCAATTCGGTGCTGGCGATGCGGGCGCAGCAACGCGAGAAGGCCCGTCTCGCCCGGCGCAAACCCGCCGACGCCGGAGCCCACGTTCCACGCCGGCGCCGCCGGCGCAAGCCGCAGACCGACAGGGCGACGGAAAAAACGCCGCCTTAGAATTCAGCCCGCCTGCGCGTCGAGCACGTCGTCAAAACTGCGCAGACCTTCGCTCGCCGCGTTCACCATCACCGACATGTTGCCCGGCGGATGCTGGTTCTTCCACATCATGGTGTGCGCCTTCGGGATCTCCTTCCACGAAAACACCTTGCTCATGCACGGATCGATACGGCGTTCCAGCACGAACTGGTTGGCGGCCGATGCCTGTTTCAGATGCGCGAAGTGCGAGCCCTGGATGCGCTTCTGCCGCATCCAGACGTAACGCGCGTCGAAGGTAATGTTGAAGCCGGTCGTGCCGGCGCAGAACACCACCATGCCACCGCGCTTCACCACCATCGACGACACCGGGAATGTCGCTTCGCCCGGATGCTCGAACACGATGTCGACGTCGCGTTTGCCGGTAATATCCCAAATCGCTTTGCCGAAGCGCCGCGCCTCCTTGGCCCATTCGGCGAATTCTGGCGAATTGACCTGCGGCAGTTGACCCCAGCAGTTGAAGTCTTTGCGGTTGATGACCCCCTTGGCGCCAAGGTCCATCACATATTGCTTCTTCGACTCGTCGGAGACGACACCGATCGCGTTGGCGCCGGACGCCGCCGCGAGCTGGATGCCGAACACACCGAGGCCGCCCGACGCGCCCCAGACGAGAATGTTGTCGCCGGGCTTCATGGTGTGCGGCGAATGGCCGAATAGCATGCGATAAGCGGTCGCCAAGGTCAGCGTGTAGCAGGCGCTCTCTTCCCAGGTGAGATGCGGCGGCTTCAGCATCAACTGCCGCGACTGCACGCGGCAGAACTGCGCGAACGAACCGTCCGGCGTCTCGTAACCCCAGATGCGCTGCGACGGCGACAGCAGCGGGTCGCCGCCGTTGCAATCCTCGTCGTCACCGTCGTCCTGGTTACAGTGGACAATGACCTCGTCGCCGACCTTCCACCGCCTCACCTTGCTGCCGACCGCCCAGACCACGCCTGAGGCGTCTGAGCCAGCGATGTGGAACGGCTGCTTGTGGACGTTGAACGGGGTGATCGGCTGGCCAAGCCCGGCCCAGATCCCGTTGTAATTCACGCCCGCCGCCATCACGAGGACCAGCACATCCTCCTCGCCGAGTTGCCAGGTCGGCACCACTTCGAGCTGCATCGCCTGCTCGGGTGGGCCGTGCCGGTCCTGCCGGATGACCCAAGCGTGCATCTTGCTCGGCACATGCCCCAGCGGCGGGATTTCGCCGATATCGTAGAGGTCTTTCACGGCCTTGAGGTTCGCTTGCGCGGATGCCGGCATGGTATTCGCTCCTCCCTGGCGTAGGTCGCATCAGTCTGCCGGACCTGATATTGCGCCGCAACATATCTTTTGGTCATAGCGCGACTATTTAAGGGTTCCGCAAGCGCCGCGACTTATCGTGCCGGCCAATATGACCTCCGCCGGTCTTTCCCCCTCACCGCCTCCCTCACCGCGCCGCCTGCTCTCGGTCGTCGCCATCGCCTTGGTGTGCGGCTATGCGACCGTCTTGTTCGGGGCCTGGCATGGCGGCCAGTGGCTTGCCGATCCGCTCGGCCGGCCGATCGCCAACGACTTCGTCAATGTCTGGGCCGCGGGCGATCTGGTGCGACAAGGCGTTGCCGCCGACGCCTATAACTGGACGCTGCACAAGATCGCCGAAGTCCGCGCGCTCGGCTACGATTTTCCCGACTATTACGGTTGGCATTATCCGCCGCCGTTCCTAGCGGTTGCCGCCGGGCTGGCGATGCTGCCCTACAGCGTCGCACTGACGGGCTGGCTCGCCATTACTCTCGCGGCTTATCTCATCGTGGTCGGCGCGATCCTGCGGCCACGCGCGCCTTTGATCGTCGCGCTCGCCTGGCCGGCCCTCGTCTGGAACGCCACCGCCGGGCAGAACGGCTGCTTCACCGCAGCTTTGATCGGCGCGACGCTGCTGACGCTTCCGACACGACCGCTTGTGGCCGGGTTGTGCCTCGGACTGCTCACTTACAAGCCCCAATTCGGATTGCTGTTTCCGCTGGCGTTGATGGCCGCCGGCCAGTGGCGAACGATCGCTGTCGCCGCGGCGACCGCGATCGTCATGGCACTCGCATCGCTCGTGGCATTCGGCACAGCACCATGGGTCGCGTTCCTCGACGGGCTCGGCCACACGAGCGATATCGTGCTGCGTCAGGGGCTCGCCGATCTCAATCGGCTGCAAAGCGTGTTCGGACTGGTGCGCGCGCATGGCGGCGACATGACGTTGGCGTGGACGCTACAAGGTCTAACGACGGCCATCGCCGCGCTCGCCGTGATCGTCGTCTGGCGCAGCCGCGCGCCGCACGCGCTCAAAGCCGCGACACTTGCCACCGGCACGGTTCTCGCGACGCCATACCTTTACATGTACGACCTCGTGATCCTCGCGGTCGCCGTCGCGTTCCTGATCCGCGACGCCCTGCCGTCGCGCGGCGAAGCGGCGTTGCTCGGCCTCGCGGTGATCGCGATCCTGGTGTTTCCCTATGTGACGACACACGTCGGCCTGATCGCGACCCTGCTGGTCGCGGCGCTGATCGTACAGCGGCTGCTTCGGGGCGCCCGGCATCAGACCGAAGTCGCAGGGGCGGCGCAGCCTCGGCATGTTGCAACGCAATAGAAGTCGGGCCACACTGTCCCCTGGACAAGGGTACAGGCATGACCGGCCAGACGCCGAACGACCGCAGATCCGCTGACCAGAGTTCGGCCCCGCGCGCGCCGGCGCGGGACAAGCCCTGGATTTTCCGAACCTACGCCGGCCACTCCACCGCCGCCGCCTCCAACGCGCTCTATCGCAAGAACCTCGCCAAAGGCCAGACCGGCCTGTCGGTGGCGTTCGATCTGCCGACGCAGACCGGATACGACAGCGACCATGTGCTGGCACGCGGCGAGGTCGGCAAGGTCGGCGTACCGATCTGTCATCTCGGCGACATGCGTGCGCTGTTCGACGGCATTCCGCTCGCGACCATGAACACGTCGATGACCATCAATGCCACCGCGGCATGGCTGATGGCGCTCTACATCGCAGTGGCCGACGAACAGGGCGCGCCGCGCACATCGCTGACCGGCACGATCCAGAACGACATCATCAAGGAATATCTCTCGCGCGGCACATACGTCTATCCGCCGGCGCCATCGCTGCGGCTGATCAAGGACGTGGCGATCTTCACCACATCGGAATTGCCGAAATGGAATCCGATGAATGTGTGCTCGTATCACCTGCAGGAAGCCGGCGCGACACCGGTGCAGGAACTGGCGTTCGCGCTCGCGACCGCCACCGCCGTGCTCGACACGGTGAAGGCGTCGAGCGAAGTGACGCCGGAGAAATTCGGCGAGGTGGTCGGCCGCATTTCGTTCTTCGTCAACGCCGGGCTGCGCTTCGTCACCGAAATCTGCAAGATGCGCGCCTTCGTCGATCTGTGGGACGAAATCACGCGCGAGCGTTACGGCGTCGCCGATCCGAAGCAGCGGCTGTTCCGCTACGGCGTGCAGGTGAATTCTCTCGGCCTCACCGAGCCACAGCCGGAAAACAACGTCGCGCGCATCCTGATCGAGATGCTGGCGGTCACATTGTCGAAGAAGGCACGCGCTCGCGCGGTGCAACTGCCGGCGTGGAACGAAGCGCTCGGCCTGCCGCGCCCGTGGGACCAGCAATGGTCGCTGCGCATGCAGCAGATCCTCGCCTACGAAACCGACCTGCTCGACTACGGCGATATCTTCGACGGCTCCGCCGAGATCGACCGCAAGGTGGAAGAGCTCAAGCGCGAGGCACGCGAGGAGTTGCGCCGCATCGACGAGATGGGCGGCGCGGTAACGGCGGTCGAGAGCGGCTACATGAAGCGGCAACTCGTCGAGAGCAACACCGCGCGGCTCGAAGCGATCGAGCGCGGCGCGCAGACCGTCGTCGGCGTCAACCGGTTCATCGAAAGCGAGGCGTCGCCGCTGACCGGCGGCGTCGAGGCGATCCTCACCGTGTCCGCAGACGCCGAGCGCGATCAGATCGAACGGCTTGTTGCCTGGCGCGCGGCGCGCGACGACAAGGCGGTGCAGGCCGCGCTCGACGACCTCAAGCGCGCGGCGAAAAGCGGCGCCAATATCATGCCGCCGTCGATCGCCTGCGCCAAAGCCGGCGTCACCACCGGTGAATGGGGCTGGGCGCTGCGCGACGCGTTCGGCGAGTATCGCGCGCCGACCGGCGTCGGCGCGGCGATGCGCAACGACGTGGAAGGTCTCGACGAAATCCGCGCCGATGTCGAGCGCGTGTCGCGCAAGCTCGGCCGCCGCCTCACCTTCCTGGTCGGCAAGCCCGGCCTCGACGGCCACTCCAACGGCGCCGAGCAGATTGCGGTGCGCGCGCGTGATGCCGGCATGCAGGTCGTTTACGACGGCATTCGCCTCACGCCGGAAGACATCGTCTCCGCCGCGCAGGACAAGCAGGCGCATGTGATCGGCCTGTCGGTGCTCTCCGGCAGCCATCTGCCGCTGGTGAAAGACGTGGTGGCGCGGCTGAAAGATGCCGGGCTCGGCGATGTGCCGGTCGTCGTCGGTGGCATCATCCCGCCGGAGGATGCCGCGACGCTGACCAAAGACGGAGTCACCGCCGTCTATACGCCGAAGGATTTCGAGCTGAACCGGATCATGTCCGACGTCGTCGGCATCGTCGAACAGGCGAACCGTTTGACGAATCGCTGAGGCTTGCGGCTGGGAGTAGCCTGCACCTTTCTCTCTCTGAGCCTCATGGTGAGGAGCGATCCATTTGGATCGCGTCTCGAACCAAAGCGAACCGTCAGGATCGCGTCAAAGAACATGGGACCGGCGTAGCGCTGTGGCCGCCTCGTCCTTCGAGACGCGGTCTGCGCCCGCTCCTCAGGATGAGGCGGAGTGAGAGTTAGGTTCCGCTCTCTCCCCGTCATGCGCGGACTTGTTCCGCGTATCCACGACTTATCTTTGCGGGGCAAAGCAAGACATGGATGGCCGCAACAAGTGCGGCCATGACGGTTGATGGAGTGAGGCGCTATAGCCTCTACCGTTCATTCCCGCGAAAGCGGAAATCCAGTCTTTCTCTTTGCAACATTCCCGATGCAGCAAAGCCTGAGTCCCCGCTTTCGCGGGGACGAACGGGTTGAAATATCCCGCCCGGTATCGGCGGTCCCTTGTCGTCCGATGCGATTGTCAAACAGCCGATGACATGAAGGCGTGCGTCATCTTTTCTGGCCCGCATGCAGGCATGCGGGTTCGCCCGTATTGTTTGGCCGGCGCCGGGTGCGCCCGTCGTTCTCATCCCTCGATGATTGATCGAGGGGGACGGAGCGCCGCGAAGCGCAACGTCGTAGCCTTCCACTCAACCTCGCGGCGGAGTGGAGCGCATCTCTCCCGCCAGAGAGAGACACGCGCGCCTTGCGGCGCTCCGTAACCGCGGCGATTTCGCTCCCCGGGACCGTGCTTCCGGGGCGCGGACAAATGGAGTTGTCGATCCTTGCGGGATCGGACCCCACCGGTTCCCGCGGGCTTTGGCCCGCGTCCAGCCAATGAAGGCGGCCCCACTTAGTTGGGGCGGACGGCAAACCCAGGGCGTCCCGGACGCAGGGTGCGAGACCTGCGCGCGGGCGCCGCATCCTGCTCCACCACCAAGACGCCTCATGATGACGCCCCTCGTGAACAGGACGGATATAGGATTATAGGCATATAGGAAGAAAGTCAAGAGGCCCAATGCGTGGCCGTGCGCTTTCTGAACCTCTCCCCGCATGCGGGAGAGGTCGACCGAGCTTGCGAGGTCGGGTGAGGGGCAACTTCGCCCGAACTCCGCCCCTCACCCGGCTCGCGTTGCACGCTCGCCACCCTCTCCCCGTCAACGGGGCGAGGGTTTCACGGCCGCCTCGTCCTTCGAGACGCATCGCCATAGCGCGTCTAAGACGCGCGTAAACGCGCTGATGGCGGCGCTCCTCAGGATGAGGCGGAGTGAGAGTTGGACCCGGATGTTGGGCATATCGAAGCCGTCATGCCCTCATTGATTGCGGGCATCCACGACTTATCTTCGCGCGGCAAGGGAAGACGTGGATGCGCGGAACAAGTCTGCGCATGACGTGGTGAGAGCCATCATCGACAGACGATGTCTGTCACGACAGCGCAAAGCGATTGCTTCAGTGGAACGAGGCGGTGGCGGACACGGTGGCGACCGGGCGGGTCGCGGCTTCGGCGATCGCGGATGCCAGATTGCTGGCGAAGCAGCCGTAGCTCCAGTCGTTCATGTGCAGACCGTCGGCCGAGACGAAGGTCTCGAACGGAATCTTGTCATCGGCCTGCCAGCGCTGCATCAGCGCAAAACGCTGGAACAGATCGACATTCTCTTTCTTCGCCGCCGCGGCAATCAGCGCCACCATGCGCGGCGCGTCGGTCTTGGCGATCACCTTGGGCGCGAATTGCGGATCAATCAGGACCACGTCGGCACCGAGCGCCTTCATGCGCGCGATCCCGTCATGGATCAGCGTGTCTTGCGCCGCGAGCGGCTGATCGCGCAGCACCGCATTGGTGCCGACCTGCCACAACACCAGATCCGGACGCTCCGACGCGACGCTCTCGTCGAAACGCGCCAGCATATCGCGCGCTTCCTCACCGTTGACGCCACGGTTGACGACGCGGATGGGATGCTTGGGAAAACGCTTGACCAGATCGGCGGCAAGCCGGTTCGGATAGCTGGCGGCGGGCGAACTCGCGCCGGCACCGGCCGTCGACGACGAGCCGAGCGCAACGATGGTGATCGGCTGCCCAGAGGCGAGCTTGGCGGACACCCGGCTCAACGGATTACTCAACCGGACGATGTCCGACGCATTGCGGCACGGCGTTGCCGTCGTCTCGGCCGAGGCCGGCGACATGGCAACAAACCCATCGACCGTCAGCAGCAACGCCGCGACGGCGGCAATCCAGCTCAGGCTACGCCGCAAGATGTGAATCTCTCATTTGACGTCGATCGGCGGCGTAGCGCCACCGGGTTGGGCCGCCCCGATGATCAGGTCGGCCAACAGCCAGCCGATACAATCGTGGACGCGCTCGGCCGTGTCCATCTTTTTTGTGTCGCTATAAAGATCGAAGGTGCCCAACTCATTCCACAGCTTCATGACGTGAAATCTGTCGAACAGCGGTATTTCGTTCTGCAGGGCCACCCAACGCATTGATTCTGCATAGTTTCCCAGCGCGATCATGGATTCGGTGCGGGGGCTGTATTGCATGTTCATCAGCACGACATCGCTGCCCTGCCCTTTGGCGGCATCCACCCCCTTGGTCAGCGCCTCGCTGTATTCGTCCGGGCTGGCGATCCGGACGGCGTCCACGGTGCCGGTCTGCCAGACCAGCAGGGTGGGCTTCTGCTCGGCAAGGGAAGCTTTCAGCGACGGCAGCATGTCCCGCGCCGTGCGGCCGGACTTGACGTCGGTGGTGACCTTGACCGTGACCCCCGGCAGCTTCTGCGACAGGGCATGTTCGAGCCGCGCCGGATAAGCCCGCGCCGCGCCGTTCTGGCCGGGCAGTTGCGACGAGCCGGAGCCGGCCACCAGGACCGTCAAGTTCTTGGCCGCGATAGCCTTCTCGACCACCGGCAGCGGAAACGAGTTTTCCAACTGGGATTCGGCAACGCGACATTTCGCCGGCGTTTCCGCCAGCGCCGGCCCGCCGCTTATCGCGACGAACAGGACTGCGATCAGCGCCCTCATCCTCCGCCCCCAGCAAGGTCGGCCTGCGCGAGTGGCGAGCGCGGTCCCGACCCCTTCCGATCGATTTTCTTATACCACGCCAGCACCTCGGCCGCCGCAACCATGATCAGCACACCGGCCGCGCTGCACAAAATCTGCGCCGGGACGCGGCTGGAGATTTCCGTCAACACGAAATGCGCGGCGAACGACAGGAATACGCCGAAGCAGAAGATTTCCAGCGAGTGCTGCCCGCAGACGATCGCCGGGCGGAACACCCAGGAATTGATGCCCTGCCATTGCCGCGGCACGAGGTTCACGACGATCACCGCCAATGCGAGGAAATGCAGCAGCCGCAGCACGTCGAGATTGGTCTTGTCGATCGGGTAGATTACCTCGGCCAGCACGCGCGGCACCAGGAAGGCGAGCCGCGGGAAGTACCAGGTCATCACCACGCCGAGACACAGCAGCAGATAGACGACAGCCAGCGCGACCGTGACACGCGAGGTGACAAAGCGCGACAGGCGCTGCGCGCCGCCGAGCGCAAACCATGCGCCCAGTACGAACAGCAACTGCCACGCCAGCGGATTGAACGCCCAGTGCCCGTCCGGATAGGCCGGGAAATTCCAGCCGAATTTCCACATCAGCGCATAGAGGATGCCCGAGACGATCAGCGCCAGCGAGGCATTGCGGATCAGCAGCCACAGCACCGGCGGGAAAAAGCCGAGCAGCACGATATAGAGCGGCAGCACGTCCATATTGACGGGTTTGAACTTGAGCAGCAGCGCCTGCATGATCGTCACGTCAGGCTGCTTGAGAAAATCGAGAATGCCCATTTCTTCGCCGTAGAGTGGGTTGTCGAAGCTCTGCGCGACATAGGAAATCTCGGCGAGATAGATCGCGAACAGGAAGATATGCGCGACATAGATCTGCCAGGTGCGCTTGAGCACCCGCGCGGCTGCCACCACGAAGCCACGCTCGCGCATCGCCCGGCCATAGACGAACGCCGCCGTATAGCCGGAGATGAAAACGAAAATCTCGGTCGCGTCGCTGAAGCCGTAATTGCGCAGCGTGACCCAGTTGACGACGTTGGAGGGGATATGATCGAGAAAGATCAGCCACAACGCGATACCACGGAACAGATCGAGCCGCAGGTCGCGCTCCGCCGCCAGATGAGGCGCAGTGAGGGGCGCTGTGATCCGGGCTTCCTTCATCGACGGATTCGGTGATACATCGGGCACAGAGCACTATCATGTACCGCGCTGTCACCCGCAATATCGAGGTCACCGTCACCCCCCGCTTCCTTGCGGACCGATCGTCGCCGGACGAAAGCTATTTCTTCTGGGCGTATACGATCGATATCGCCAATCGCGGCGACGAGACCGTGCAACTCAAGACCCGGCACTGGCGCATCACCGATGCCAACGGCAAGTTGCAGGAGGTGCGGGGCGCTGGCGTGGTCGGCGAGGAACCGGTGCTCGGACCCGGCAAGTCGTATGAATATACCAGCGGCGTGCCGCTGACGACGCCGTCCGGGTTCATGGCCGGGAGCTACGGCATGATCACCGATGCGGGCGAGCCGTTCGATATCGAGATCCCGGCGTTCTCGCTCGACAGCAATCTGACGAAGCGATCGCTCAATTAGCGCATGATCCCAAAAAGTGGGATCCGGTTTTCGGATCAGATCATGCGCAAACAAAAAGATGGGCCGGCAAGCCTCATTTATCGCTGATCAGATGCCGGCGGCAGACATGCGGCAAGCCGCGACAGCGCCTGCTGCGGCATGATGCCCAGCACCGCGCCCGGCGCGGCGAAATCCTGCAACGCCGTGAGCCGCGCCTCCGGCAACGCGACGCAACCGCCGGTTCCGGCTTTTCCCGGCACGCGCAGATGGATGAAGATGCAGGAGCCGGCGCGGGCGCCGCGATCGGTCGGATAATCGACGAACAGGCCGCGGCGATATTCCGGCACGCGCCACATATTCTCGCCGCTCACCGCGTTGCCGACCACGCGGCGCGTGGTGATGCGGTTGTAGTGCGTGGACGCCGGATCGTCGACGCAGGTCATGCCCTCGGCGATGCGGGTATAGCCGGGGCGCGGATCGGCGCCGAAACCGAACGCGCCGCCGATGCGGTAGAAGCCGGCCGGTGCGCGCTTGTCGCCCTCGGTTTTCACCGGTTCGCCGTGCCGCGCCAGCGTGCGAAAGAACAACGACCAGGCCATGCCGGTCCTGCCGATCAGCGCCGGCTCCGCCGGAGCGACGGCGCGCCACGGCGCGTCCGGCGCCGAACGCTCATAGAGCCGCAACGTCGCCTGTGACGTGTCCATACCCGTCGCCGTCGCCAGCGCGAGACGGCGCGCCGAGGCGAGCGGCTCCGGGCAGCTTTGCGCGGCCGCCGGTGCGATCGCCGCCAGCGTCAACGATGCGACGATGGCGGCGCGCGCGATCACCCGGGATTGGCTCCGACATTGGCGCCGACGTCGGCCGGCTGGAACAGATAATCGGTGCTGCAGAATTCGCAGGTCACCTTGATCCGCCCATCCTCGACCATGTGGTCGCGGTCGTCCTGCGAGAAGCTCTTGAGCATCGCCTCGACCGCATCGCGCGAACACGAGCATTGCGCATCGACCGCCTGCTGCTCGAACACGCGTACGCCGCGCTCGTTGAACAGCCGGAACGCCAGCCGCTCGCTCGACAGATCGGGATCGATCAATTCGAGATCTTCGACCGTATCGACCAGCGCGCGGCCTTCGACCCAGGCTTCGTCCTCGGCAGCGACATGCGCGGTCGCGCCTTCCGGCAGGTCGCCCGGATCGAGATCCTGGTGTGCGCGCTCCGATGCCTTGGGCAGGAATTGCAGCATGATGCCGCCGGCGCGCCAGCGATGGGTCGCGCCGCCCTCGCCAGCCCGCAGCTCTTCAGCCACAGCGAGACGCACCCGCGTCGGGATCTGCTCGGAGCGCAGAAAGTACTCGTGCGCCGCCGCTTCGAGGCCGGCGCCGGTAAGTTGCACCAGACCCTGATAGCGGTTGGTGTTGGCGCCCTGATCGACGGTCATCGCCAGATGCCCCTCGCCCATCAGATCTCCGGGGCTGGCCTTGCCGTCCTTGATCGCCTGCTCGACGCGCGCGCGGTCGAACCGTGCGCAGGCGCGCACATGGCCCGGCGTGGTGTAATCGACCACCAGCATGCTGACCGGCCCGTCGGAGCGGGTCTGCAGGATGAAGCGACCGTCGAATTTCAAAGCGGAGCCGAGCATGACGGCAAGCACGATGGCTTCCGCGGTCAGCTTGGCCACCGGCAGCGGATAATCGTGCTTTTCCAGAATGGCATCGACCGCCGGGCCAAGCCGGACGATCCGGCCGCGCACGTCGAGCGCCGACACCTCGAACGGCAGCACGATGTCATCGACGGACTGCTGCGCTGGGGCGCGGGTCGGGATGGCAGAGGTTGCGGGAGTCTTGGAGGAGGTCATGGACGGGGAGACTTTCATGGCCCCTTATGTAGAGCGGCAAGTGCTAATTGCGAGGCCCGGACTACGGGCCCGCTCCCGCCGTCGGCGAAAGCCTTGGCAAGCCCGTCCGTCCGACGCCGAAACCCTAAAGGCCGTTGGCGTGCAGGCACCAGCCGAGGATGCCCTTCTGCGCATGCAGCCGGTTTTCCGCCTCGTCGAACACCACCGACTGCGGCCCATCGATCACCTCGTCGGTGACCTCCTCACCACGATGCGCCGGCAGGCAGTGCATGAACAGCGCATCCGGCTTCGCCTTGGCCATCAGTTGCGCGTTGACCTGATACTGCTGAAGCAGATTGTGCCGCAGCGAGGCCGCCTCGCGGTCGCCCATGGACACCCAGGTGTCGGTGACGACGCAATCGGCATTCTTCACGGCGGCATCGGGATCGCGGCCGACCTCGACATTGACGCCGGAGGTCTTGATCCAGTCCATCAGCCATTTCTTCGGCTTGAGTTCCGGCGGCGTCGCGATCCGCAGATTGAAATCGAACTGCTTTGCGGCATGAACCCACGACGCCAGCACGTTGTTGGCGTCGCCGGTCCAGGCAATCGTCTTGCCGCGGATCGGCCCGCGATGCTCCTCGAACGTCATCACGTCGGCCATCACCTGGCACGGATGCGAGCGCCGCGTCAGCCCGTTGATCACCGGCACGGTGGCGTGCCGCGCCAGTTCCTCGAGCGCGTTCGGATCGAGGATGCGGATCATGATGACGTCGACATAGCGCGAGAGCACGCGCGCGGTGTCGGCCAGCGTTTCGCCGCGGCCGAGCTGCATCTCCTGCCCGGTGAGCAACATGGCTTCGCCGCCGAGCTGGCGCATGCCGACATCGAACGAGACGCGCGTGCGCGTCGACGGCTTGTCGAAGATCATCGCCAGCGTCTTGCCGGCCACCAGCGGCGGCACGACGCCACCGGCCTTGTGCGTCGCCTTGAAGGTTTTCTTCATGGCGCGGCTGGCATCGATGATCTTGCGCAGTTCATCCTTGGAGATCTCGTCGAGATCGAGGAAATGCCGGGGTGTGGATGCGGTCATGATGCGGCGGCCTCCGGCTTCGCGGCTTTGGCGAGCCGCGCGCAGGCCCGCTCGATCCGCGCCACCGCTTCGCCGATATCGGCTTCGGTGACGGTGAGCGGCGGCAGCAGCCGCACGACATTGTCGCCGGCGCCGACCGTGATCATCTTCTCCGCCCGCAGCTCATCGACCAGCGTCGCCGCCGGCGGCACGGCACGCAGCCCGATCAAAAGCCCCTCGCCGCGCACCTCGGAGATCACCGACGGGAAGCGGTCGCGCAGTTCGGCAAGCCGCTGCTTGAGCAGCAGGCTCATCTGCCGCACGCGATCGATGAAGCCCGGCTCCAGCACCACGTCGAGCACGGCATTGCCCACCGCCGTCGCCAGCGGATTGCCGCCGAAGGTCGAGCCGTGCGTGCCGGCGGTCATGCCCTTCGCCGCCTCTTCGGTGGCGAGGCAGGCGCCGAGCGGAAAGCCGCCGCCGATCGCCTTGGCGATGCCCATGATGTCCGGCGTGACGCCGGAATGCTCGTAGGCGAACAGATCGCCGGTGCGGCCGATGCCGGTCTGCACCTCGTCGAACACCAGCAGCAAACCGTGCTTGTCGCACAACGCGCGCAGCGCCCGCAGGAACTCCGGCGCGAACACGCGGACGCCGCCCTCGCCCTGAACCGGCTCCACCAGGATCGCGCCGGTCTCCGGCGTGATCGCGCGCTTGACGGCGTCGAGATCGCCGAACGGCACCTGATCGAAGCCTTCGACCGGCGGGCCGAAACCTTCGAGATATTTCTTCTGACCGCCGGCGGCGATGGTCGCCAGCGTGCGCCCATGGAACGCGCCTTCGAACGTGATGATCCGGTAGCGCTCCGGATGGCCGCTGACGGCCTGATATTTCCGCGCCATCTTGATGCAGGCTTCCATCGCCTCGGCGCCGGAATTGGTGAAGAACACCATGTCGGCGAAGCTGTGCTCGCACAGCCGCGCCGCCAGCCGCTCGCCCTGCGGGATGCGGTAGAGGTTGGAGACGTGCCAGAGCTTCTGCGCCTGCTCGGTCAGCGCCGCGACCAGATGCGGATGCGCATGGCCAAGCGCATTCACCGCCACGCCGCTGGTGAAATCGAGATAACGGTCGCCGTTGGTCGCGGTGAGCCACGCCCCCTCGCCCCGTTCGAAAGCGATATCGACGCGCGCATAGGTCGGCAGCACATGAGAAGCGGCCTGGGAGACCACGACAAACCCCGGAAATGTCAGCACAAAATGGAATGTGCCGCCCCGGGGCGGCACGTTTGAATATTTTAGGGGCACACCCCCCGTGGGTCAACACGCGGTGGCAGTGCACAAAAGTCGGCCCACGGCGGACTCAAAAACGACTCAACTGTGGATTCCACTGCATTTTGCGCTTGGAACATGTGGACGAACAGGGGCGACTCTTGCGCGTGAGTCGCGCCATATTGTAGTTTTTTCGCTGTTAGACACGATATCTCGTAGCGAAACGATCCTAGTTCCATTTCGGGTTGTAGGCGTTCGACGCACTGCGCGTCAGACGGCGGGGCTGGATTCTGTCGACCGGACGCGCCGCGCCGCACAAGAGGATCATGATGATGAGCTGGACCGACGAGCGGGTCGAACTTCTGAAGAAACTGTGGGCCGATGGGCTCTCCGCCAGCCAGATTGCCGGCGAATTGGGCGGCATCACCCGCAACGCCGTGATCGGCAAGGTTCACCGCCTCGGTCTGTCGGGCCGCGCCAAGAGCCCATCCTCGTCCGCCCCGCGGCCGCGCAAAGCCCGCCCCGCCTCGCACATGGTGCGGGTGTCGCGGCCGGCCGTGCGTGGCAACACCGCGCTCGCCTACGACTACGAGGTCGAGGCCGAGCCGGAACTGGTCGAGGCCGTCATTCCGCTGGAGCAGCGCCGCACCCTGGTGCAGCTCACCGACGCCACCTGCCGCTGGCCGGTGGGCGATCCGGGCAGCGCCGACTTCTTCTTCTGCGGCGGCCAGACCAAGGAAGACGGCCCGTACTGCACGCATCATTCGCGCGTGGCGTATCAACCCGCCGCCGACCGCCGCCGCGACCGCCGGCCGTTCCGCTGATTGCTTCGCCGCCAGAACGCGGCACTTAAAAGCATCGAGCCCGGCTTTGAACGTCAAAGCCGGGCTCGATGCTTTTTGATCGTCAGGCGATCAATCTTCTTTCCCGAACCGATCGTCGATCGCGTAGCCGGAGCCGCGCACGGTGCGGATCGGGTCGATCTCCTTCGGCCGGTTGAGCGCCTTGCGCAGCCGGCCGACGTGAACGTCCACCGTGCGCTCGTCGATATAGCTCTCGTTGCCCCACACGCTGTCGAGCAGTTGCGCGCGCGAGAACACGCGGCCGGGCCGCTCCATCAGGAATTCGAGCAGGCGATATTCGGTCGGCCCGAGGTCGATCGCACGGCTGGCGCGCGAGACGCGCTTCTTGTCGCGATCGAGTTCGATGTCGCCGACCGCCAACACCGACGCGACCCGTTCCGGGCTCGCACGGCGCAACAGCGCCTTCACCCGCGCCAAAAGTTCCGGCACCGAGAACGGCTTGACGATGTAATCGTCGGCGCCCGTTGCCAGCCCACGCACCTTCTCGCTCTCCTCGCCGCGCGCGGTGAGCATGATGATCGGCAGGCTTTTGGTTTCCGGCCTCGCCCGCAGCCGCCGGCACAGTTCGATGCCGGACAGGCCGGGCAGCATCCAGTCGAGGATGACGAGATCCGGCGTCGTTTCCTGCAGACGCAGTTGTGCCTCGTCGCCGCGCGCCGCCGCGTCGACCTCGTAGCCTTCCGCCTCGAGATTGTAGCGCAGCAGCAGCGTCAGCGGCTCTTCGTCCTCGACGATCAGAATGCGTGCTGCCATCGTCTCCTGACCTGATCCCTTACGCAGTCCGGCGCGGCGCCGAGAACGCCGCCGTCATGTCGCCCTTCGGACGCTGATCCATGATCGGCCGGCCCTCGATCATATAATGCACCGTTTCCGCGATATTGGTTGCATGGTCGCCCATCCGCTCGATGTTCTTGGCACAGAACAGCAGATGGATACAGAACGAGATATTACGCGGATCTTCCATCATATAAGTCAACAGCTCGCGGAACACCGAGGTACAGACCGCATCGATCTCCGCGTCGTTGCGCCAGACCTCCATGGCCTTGCCGACGTCGCGGCGGGCGAAACTGTCGAGCGCGGCGGTGAGCTGCGCCAGCACCAGTTCGGTCATGTGCTCGACGCCGCGAATGAGCGCCGGCGGCGGGAAATCGGCGTTGAGCGCGATCACCCGCTTGGCGATGTTCTTGGCGAGGTCGCCGATCCGTTCCAGATCGTTGGCGAGCCGCAGTGCCGCGACGATCTCGCGCAGGTCAACCGCCATCGGCTGCCGACGCGTGATGGTCAAGACCGCCTTGTCCTCGATCTGCCGTTGCAGCGAATCGATGGTGGCATCAAGCGCGGCGACGCGCTGCGCGAGATCTGTGTCGCGGCGCGCCAGTGCGTCGACGGAATCGGCAATCTCCTTCTCGGCGAGACCACCCATCTCGGCGACGAGACGGCCAAGCTCCTGAAGATCGCTGTCGAATGCCTTTGCGGTGTGCTGGTCGGTCATGATCGCTATCCTGTCAGCCGAAGCGGCCGGTGATGTAATCCTGCGTGCGCTTGTCGCGCGGCGTCGTGAACATGGCCGGCGTTTCGCCGAACTCGATCAACTCGCCGAGATACATGAAGGCGGTGTAGTCGGAGACACGCGCCGCCTGCTGCATGTTGTGAGTGACGATGACGATGGTGTAATCGTCGCGCAGTTCGTCAATCAGCTCCTCGATCTTCGCGGTGGAGATCGGATCGAGCGCCGAGCACGGCTCGTCAAGCAGGATCACCTCGGGCTGCACCGCCACGGTGCGGGCGATGCAGAGCCGCTGCTGCTGGCCGCCGGACAGCGACAGGCCGCTGGCGTGGAGCTTGTCCTTGACCTCGTCCCACAGCGCCGAGCGGCGCAGCGCGCTCTCGACGCGCGCGTCCAGCTCGCCCTTGCCGAGCTTTTCATAGAGACGCACGCCGAAGGCGATGTTCTCGTAGATCGTCATCGGGAACGGCGTCGGCTTCTGGAACACCATGCCGACGCGCGCGCGCAGCAGGTTGAGATCCTGCGACGGCGAGAGAATATCCTGGCCGTCGAGCGTCACCTCGCCGGCCGCGCGCTGGTTCGGATAGAGATCGTACATCCGGTTGAGGATGCGCAGCAGCGTGGACTTGCCGCAGCCCGAGGGACCGATGAAAGCGGTGGCGCGGTTGGCATAAAGCGGCACACTGATCGATTTCAGCGCGCGGCTGGTCCCGTAGAAGAAATCGAGATTGCGGACGGTGATCTTCTCGCGCGGCGTGCCTTGTGCGGCGGGCGGCGGCGGGGCGCTGGCGGAAACGGTGATCGGAACGGCGGCGGACATGTTCATTGCGATTTTCCGGATGACACGAGCGAACGAGCGAGGATGCTGAGCGCGAGCACAGTGAGCGTGATGATCAGCGCGCCGGTCCACGCCAGCCGCTGCCAGTCCGCATAGGGACTGAGCGCGAACTGGAAGATTACGACCGGGAGGCTTGCCATCGGCGCGTTGAGGTTTGTGCTCCAGAACTGGTTGTTGAGCGCGGTGAACAGGAGCGGCGCGGTTTCGCCGGCGATGCGCGCGACGGCGAGCAGCACGCCGGTCACCATGCCGGCACGCGCGGCGCGGTAGGCGATGCGGCGGATCATCAGCGAGCGCGGCAGGCCGATCGAGGCCGCCGCTTCGCGCAGGCCGTTCGGCACCAGGGTCAGCATGTCCTCGGTGGTGCGCAACACCACCGGCACGACGATAACCGCGAGCGAGAGCGCGCCGGCAAAGCCGGAGAAGTGACCCATAGGGGCCACCACGACCTCGTAGATGAACAGGCCGATGACGATCGACGGCGCGCTCAACAGGATGTCATTGATGAACCGCACCACCGACGACAACTTCTCGAAGCGGCCGTATTCGGCGAGATAAGTGCCGGCGAGCACGCCGAGCGGCGCGCCGATGACGATCGCGAGAATCGTCAAGATCAGGCTGCCGATGATCGGATTGAGCAGACCACCGCTCGATCCCGGCGGCGGCGTCATCTGCGTAAACACGTCGAGCGACAGGCCGCTGAAACCATGCAGCAGCAGCGCCATCAGGATCAAGGCGAGCCAGGCCAGGCCGAACACCGTCGCGCCGATGGACAAACCCATGGCGAGGCGGTTTCGCCGGCGGCGGCTGGCGTAAAGGGACAGCATGCGCTGGCTCATTTGTTGCCTGCCTTGCGGTCGATCCGCATCAGCATCAGCCGCGCGCAGGCCAGCACGATGAAGGTGATGACGAACAGGATGAGACCAAGGGCAATCAAAGCCGACGTGTAGAGATCGCCGACGGCTTCGGTGAATTCATTGGCGATGGTGGCGGAGATGGTCGTGCCGGGCGCGAGGATCGAGCCGGAGATGCGATGTGCGTTGCCGATGACGAAGGTCACCGCCATGGTCTCGCCGAGCGCGCGGCCGAGGCCGAGCATCACACCGCCGATCACGCCGAGCCGCGTATAGGGCAGCACGACATAACGCACGACCTCCCAGGTGGTGCAGCCAAGGCCGTACGCGGCCTCTTTCAACACCGGCGGCACCGCCTCGAACACGTCGCGTGAGATCGAGGTGATGAACGGCAGCACCATGATCGCGAGGATCAGTCCGGCCGTGAGCATGCCGATGCCGTAGGGCGGCCCGGCGAAAATGGTATTGAGGAGCGGGATCGGTCCGAACAATTCGATCAACGCCGGCTGCACCGTCTGCTGCAGGAACGGCGCGAACACGAACAGGCCCCAGATGCCGTAGATGATGCTGGGGATGCCGGCGAGCAACTCGATGGCGATGCCGATCGGCTTGCGCAGCCACAGCGGGCACAGTTCGGTGAGAAACACCGCGATCAGCAGGCCGACGGGCACCGCGATCAGCATGGCGATCAGCGAGGTAATGAGCGTGCCGTAGACCGGCGCGATGGCACCGAATTTCTCGGTAACCGGATTCCAGCTCTCGGTGACGAGAAAACCAAAACCGAATTCCTGCAGCGCCGGCCAGGCGCCAATCATCAGCGCAACGATCACCGCGCCGAGAATGCCGAGCACCGTCAGCGCCGCGGCACGCGTGAGCCAGAAAAACAGGCGGTCGCTCAACCGCAGCCGCCCCAACACTTTCTGCCGATAGGTGGCCGGCGTTTCCGTCATCGGCATGGCCTGTAACGCGACTTCACTCACCCTGCTCTCCTGTCCCCCGAGGAGAAACGGACGGGGCGGCAGCACACCACCCCGTCCGCATCGCTTCAGTTACCGACCGTGAACAGCGCCTTGCCAGACGCGTCCTTGATCTCTGCGTTCCAGGTCTTCTGCACGTCGGTGACGACGCTCGCCGGCATCGGCACGTAGTCGAGATCGTCGGCCATCGCGCCGCCCTTGGCGTAGGCCCAGGCGAAGAACTTGAGCGCTTCACCGGTGGCGACCGGATCGCTCGGCTGCTTGTAGACGAGGATCCAGGTGGCGGCGGTCATCGGCCATGAAGCTTCGCCCGGCTGGTTCGCCAGGATCACGCCGTAGCCGGGCTGCGACTTCCAGTCGGCATTGGCGGCCGCGGCCTGGAACGAGCCGGACACCGGCGAGACGGTCTTGCCCGCCTTGTTGATCATGTTGGCGTGCGTCAGCTTGTTCTGCTTGGCGTAGGCATATTCGACGTAGCCGATCGCGCCCTTGGTCTGCGCGACGTTGTTGGCGACGCCTTCGTTACCCTTGGCGCCGATACCCGCCGGCCACTGCACGGCCGTGCTGGTGCCGACCTTGGCCTTCCAGTCGGCGCTGACGTCCGAGAGATAGTAGGTGAAGTTGTAGGTGGTGCCCGATCCGTCCGAACGATGCACGATGGCGATCGCCTGGTTCGGCAGCTTCATTGTCGGGTTGAGCTTCGCGATCGCCGGGTCGTTCCAGTTCTTGATGTCGCCGACGAAAATCTTGGCGAGCGTTGCGCCGTCGAGCACCATCTCGCCCGGCTTCACGCCGTCGAGGTTGAGCACGGGCACGACGCCGCCCATCACCATCGGGAACTGGACGATGCCGGACGCCTCGAGATCCTTGCCCGAGAGCGGCGCATCGCTGGCGCCGAACGTCACGGTCTTGGCCTTGATCTGCTTGATACCGCCGCCGGAACCGATCGACTGATAGTTCAGGCCGATGCCGGTTTCCTTTTTATAGGCGTCGGCCCACTTGGCGTAGACCGGATACGGGAAGGTCGCGCCCGCGCCGGAAATGTCGGCGGCAAGCGCCGGAGTCACCAGCACAGCAGCAAAGCCTGCTGCGAGCCAGGTGCGAAACGGTTTCATCTGACGTCTCCTTGTTGCCGGTTCTCGCCGGCCGCCATCATCGGGATGGCGGCTGGAACCGGTGTTGCCTTGACGCCGATCGAATGCCGGACTGCGGGTGGCAGTGGAGGTGTCGGAGATCCGGGATACGCGACAGGATCGGCTCATGGCGGCCTTCTAGGCCGCTGCCATGACAGCCAGATGACAGTTTATCGCGCTGATTCTGCTTGGTTTTTTGTATTCGTCGCCAGAATCGGCAGATGCGCCGTAAAGGTCGCGCCATTGCCCTCGATGCTGTCGATGGTCATGCGGCCGCCGTGGCGATTTAAGATGTGCTTTACCAAGGCAAGACCGAGGCCGGTGCCGCCCTGCGCGCGGCTGGTCGTGGCATTGACGCGATAGAACCGCTCGGTGAGCCGCGGGAGATGTTGCGGCGGAATGCCGGGGCCGTAGTCGCGCACGATCACCTGCGCCTCGGGATCGCCGTTTTGCGCCGCGCCGCGCCGCGCGACGATGTCGACGCGCTTGCCGTCCGCGCCGTATTTCAGCGCATTCTCTACCAGGTTCTCGAACGCGCGCACCAGTTCGTCGCGATCGCCGGCGATGGTGATCGGTTCATCGAGCGACAAATGGATCGCCACGCCGCGATCGCGCGCCAGCATCTGCAGGCTGTCGGCAACCTGACGCAGAACCGCCGTCAGTTCCACCTCCGCCACCGGCCGGACATGCGCGTTGAGCTCAATGCGCGACAGCGACAGCAAATCGTCGATCAGCCGCGCCATGCGCGCCGCCTGATCGCGCATGATGCCGAGGAATTTCTCGCGCGCCGGCGCATCGTCCTTGGCGCGTCCCTGCAAGGTCTCGATGAAACCAAGCAGCGCGGCAAGCGGCGTGCGCAGTTCATGGCTGGCATTGGCGACGAAGTCCGCGCGCATCTGCTCGACCCGCCGCAACGGCGTGAGATCGTTGAAGGTAATCAGCAGATAGTCGGCGCGCTGGTCGACCTGATCGCCCGGCAGCGAGATCGGATTGACGAAAGCCTCGAAATAACGTTCGCGCGGCACGCGCTGCTCGAATTCGACACGTTGCGACAACCGCGCCGCCTGCGCCTGGCGGATCGCATCCACCAGCGCCGGGACACGCAGGGCCAGCAGCACCGACTGTCCTTGCTGCAGCACCGGCGCGATGTCGATCGCCGCGAGATTGAAGGCCAGTACCGTCCCGGCCTGATCGAGCAGGATCGCCGGAACCGGCAGCACGGAAATCAGATTGTCGAGCAACGGCCCGCGCACCGAGGGCGGCGCCGCCGGTGGCCGCGACACGTCCGTATCGACACCGCCAAGCGCCTGCCAGGCGGCTTGCCACCGCGCTCGCCAGCCTTGTCGCTTGTCGGTGCTCATGGGATCTCAGATGGGATCAGTGGCGGCCAGGTTTGTCGCGCGACAACTCGCTCTTGAGCGGCGCGCTGGTTTTGATAGCGACGGCGCGCCGGGTCCGCATGCCGAGCAAGACCTCGCGCACGCCCAGGATGCACAGCGACAAGACGAACGGCGCGATATAATAGAGCAGCCGGAACAGCAGCAGGCCGGCGACCAGCTCCTCCTTGTTGAACTGCCACAAGGCGACCAGCATCGCCGCGTCGAACACGCCGAGCCCGCCCGGCGAATGGCTGGCAAAGCCGAGCAAAGTGGCCGTGACGAAGATCACCGCCAGATCGACAAAGCCGATATGCGGATCGCCAGGCAGCAGCATGTACATCGCCAGCGCGCAGCAGCCGAGATCGACGATGCCGATAATGATCTGCAACAGCGTCGAGGGGCCGCGCGGCAGCGTCACTTTCCATTCGCGCCGCCCCAGCACACGCGGGCCGCTCCAGACCCAGGCAACGTAGCAGGCCAGAACCGCGAGCACACAGATCGCCAGCGCGCGGTTGAGCCAGGGCGGAAGCTGATCGATCGCGCTGGCGGCATAGGGATGGTAGGCGATGCCGAGGCCGAGCACGGCCGCATTGCCGAGCCAGAACGTCAGGCCGGCGATAAAACAAATCTTGGCGACATCGATGGCATCGAGCCCCCAGACCGAATAGACGCGATAGCGGACCGCGCCGCCGGTGAATACGCTGGCGCCGACATTATGGCCGACCGAATAGCTGGTGAACCCGCCGAGCGCGGCGATCCGGTACGGCACATCGTGTCGACCAATCGCGCGCAGCGCGAACAGATCATAGAACGTCAAGGTGAAATAGCCGGCCGCGACGAACAGCGCCGCCAGCGCGATATGCGACCAGGAGACCGCGCGGATCGCCCGCATCACGTCGTCGACATTGAGATTGTGCAGGATGCGATACAGCACCACCAGCGCGATGGCGATGATGGTCAGACTGAGCACCAGGCCGATCCGGTTCCAGCCGATCTTGTCCTGGAAGAATCGCGCTACGGCGCGCAGCCAGCTCCGCATCCGTTCCCTCGTCCCAGGCGCAGCCCCAAACAATCCGCGCCCGGCTCAGTCCCTAGCAGACTCCGGCTCCGCATGCGAGCGGGGCACCTCGCGTCGGGACTTGTAAAAAAGCACAAAAACAAGCCGCCGCGACGGCAGGTCGCGGCGGCCCTGTGACGAAATTACGGACTATGGTTATTTCCGTGGCGGGATCTGGATCAGCTCGGCAAGCTGCTCCTTGGTCAGTTCCTTCGCCGTGAATTTCAGCTCCACCGCATCCTTCACGATCTTGTCGAGACCGACGATCTTGTCCGGATTGATGGCGTTGCCGGGGAAGAAGTCATCGCGGGTCCGCTTCGCCTTGGCCTCGGTGATCTTCAGCCATTCGGAATAGATCTTCAGGGCTTCCGGGTTCTTGTACATGAAATCGACCGTCTCGCGGTACGCCTTCATGTAGCGGTCGATCACCTCCTTGCGGTCCTTGAGGACGCTGGCAGTGGTGATGTTCAGACGCACCGTCTGGCCGGAGAACGCCTTGGTGTCGTTGCCGGTGACGATCCGGCGGATCTGGTTCTGGTCGAGCTGGTCGAGACCGAACGGCGGCGCGGCCCAGCCGACATCAATCTGGCCGGACATGACCTGCGTCAGCGTGCCGGGCGGGCCGCCGGTGGCGGTCAGCTTCGGCGTGATGCCGAATTCCTTGACGAACGCGGTAACGACGCCATGGGTCGACGAGCCGTTGGTCGAATAGGCCACCGTCTTGCCGCTGAAATCCTTGACCGTCTTGATCGGCGAATCCGCTTTCACATACCAGTAGAGGTCACCGGCACCGGTGGTCTCGGCGCCAATGATACGGACCGGCGCGCCCTTGGAATAAGCGCCGAGCACACCCATCACGCCGGCGGCGACGCCGATATCGACGCTGCCGGAAATCACCGCCTGCTGGGTCTCGCCCGCACCTTGCGTATAGACAATCTCCAAGGCCAGCCCGTGCTTCTTGAAGATGCCGGCACGCTGGCCGATCTCGGAGACCGAGGTGTCCCAGTTGCCGCGCTGGCCGACGGCCAGCTTCAGCGTATCCTCGGCGCTGGCGGTGCTGACCGCCAGCATCACGCCGGCGGCCGCCAGCACGCCGCTTATCCATAATCTTTTCATCGCATCCTCCCTGTTGTGTTTTTCCGCCCCGTTTGACGGCTTTTATAGCAAGCCTGTTGTTGTGCGTCGTTTATTCTTGAACCCGCTCTTCAGGCGACCCGGTCCTGCTGCCCGGACGACGCCGGGGCCACGGTCCGTCCCGCCTTCTGCCACGGCGCGCCCTTGGGCAACATACCCTCGAACGATGCGATGGTGGCCTGGGGGATATGCGGCTCAGTACGGCCCAGCACCTCGCCACGCTCGGCGAAAGCACGGGCGGCATCGACCATCAGCCGACGGAATTCGACCACCGCGAGATCGCTGGCACCGAGGCGCTCGCGCGTACGGTCAGCGATCGGCCCCATGGTCTCCCACATGGCGATGTCCTGGTTCGGAATGCCGCGGATGCCGGTGAAATCGCCGAGCTTCATGGCACTGCGGTCCTGCTTGTAGTCGTTTGCGCGCGTGCGGAAATTGCGGAAGTCGCCATCGACGTCGATGCCCGGCTGCGCGACGTTGAACTTGCGCCACGCTTCCTGATCGATGTTGCCGTTCTCGCGCCAGGCGATGAAGTGGAACGCGGTGTGGGTGTCGTCGGTCGGCGCCAGCACCGTCGTCACATTGTATTGGTTGTTTGGCGGGATCAGCGCGGTGAACGGCGCGATATAGACGGTCTTGCGCACATAGTCCTGCTGCGCCGCGTTCATGATCGGCCGACGGATCGCCGCATAGTGGAAGCCGAAGCTGGTGCGCTCCACCTGCATGCGCGGCGCCTTGTCGGTTGAGGGCCGCAGCCAGTGCGTCTCCACCGCCTTGGCGGCATCGACGCGCGCCGGCCGCATGTCGGAGGAATGCAGGCTCGACGAATGCGCCGAATCGATCTGACCTTCGAGGATCTGCGCCCAGTTGCAATCGACATGGATCTTGGCGATCGCGACTTCGCAATCCGCGGTCGGCGCGAAGGCCGGCGGCTCGAACTCCGGCATGGTCTCGCGCGGCCCCATATAGGTCCACACGAAGCCGCCCCATTCATGCGCGGGATAAGCCTTGGTTTTCACCTTCTCGGCGAAGCCGCTTTCCGGTGGCTCCGACGCCATCTCGACGACGTTGCCCTCCACGTCCATCTTCCAGCCGTGATAGAGGCAGCGCAGGCCGCATTCCTCGTTGCGCGCGTAAGCGAGCGAGACGCGGCGATGCGGGCAATATTCGTCGAGCACACCGAGCTTGCCTTCGCTGTCGCGGAAGACGATCAGGTCTTCGCCCAGGAGCCGCGTGCGCACCGGCTTGCCGTCCGCTTCCGCCACTTCTTCCGAGAGGCACGCGGGAATCCAGTGCCGGCGCATGAGTTGCCCCATCGGCGCGTCACCTTCGACGCGGCACAGCAGCTCGTTTTCCTCGTGTGTCAGCATGGCCTCGCCTCCCACCGGCGAACGGGTCGCCAAAAATCATTAGCCGTCTAAGTATTTTTCAGTTTATAAGAGGTCCAGCATGGCTGTCGAGGGTGAAAATCCACGCACCCACCTCACAGCATTCTTTGTGCGCTGCACTCTCGATGGCATTTTTGGGATGACCCCGGAGCGATGACCGCGACCCAACCGACATTGGCGCTCAATCTGCTGCAACGCGACGAAGTCGCCGCGAACATCCATCAATTCGTGTTTGAATCGGCTACCAACGACGATTTGCCGCCGTTCACCGCCGGCGCACATATCGCCCTGCAGGTTCCGAACGGCGCGCTGCGCAAATATGCGCTGTGCGGCGACCCGGCGGACGGTGCTCATTATTCGATCCTGGTACGGCGCGAGGATGGCAGTAGCGGCGGCACCGAGAGCTTCATTGATCAAGCGCGCGCTGGAACAACCTTCGCGGCGGTTCCGCCGGTCAATGATTTCGAACTGCCGCGCAACGCGCAGAACCTGATCCTGATCGCCGGTGGCATCGGCATCGCGCCGATCATGGCGATGGTCCGGCAGCTCGCCACCGAACCGGGCAAGTCCTTCAAACTCTACTATCTAGTACGCTCGCGCGACGTCGCCGCGTTCCGCGACGAACTCGCCGCGCCAGAATTGAAGGGCAAGGTCGTCGTCCATTATGACGGCGGCAATCCGGACAAGTCTTTCGATTTCTGGCCGGTGCTGGAGACGCGCAAGGATCGCGCGCACATCTATTGCTGCGGGCCGCGCGAGATGATGGAGGCCGTGCGCGACATGAGCGGCCACTGGCCGCATACTGCCGTACATTTCATGTCGTTCGTCGATGCGGCCGCCGCAAAGGCCGATGACAAGCCGTTCACCGTGAAGCTCGCAAAATCTGGCGAGGTGGTGGAGGTGCAGGTCGGCACCACCATCCTCGACGCGTTACGCGCCGCCGGGCACGAAGCACCGAGTTCGTGCGAGAGCGGCACCTGCGGCACCTGCCGCACCAAACTCATCGAGGGCGAGGCTGACCATCGCGACCTCGTACTGACCGACGACGAACGCGGATCGAACATCATGATCTGCGTGTCACGCGCCAAATCACCACAACTCGTGATCGACCGGTGACCCCCATGACCGCATCCGATCGCCCGATCCGTCTCGGTGTCGCCGGCCTCGGCCGCGCTTTCACGCTGATGCTGCCGACGCTGATCGCCGACAAACGCATCCGGCTCGCGGCCGCGACCGATTCCCGGCCGGAAGCGCGCGCGCGTTTTACCGCCGATTTCAGCGCGCCTGTTTACGAGAGCGTCGAGGCGCTGTGCGCCGACCCCGATCTCGATGCGATCTATGTGGCGACGCCGCACCAGCTTCATGCTGCGCATGTCTGCGCCGCCACCGACCATGGCAAGCATGTGCTGGTCGAGAAGCCGATGGCGGTCAGCATCGCCGACTGCACGGCGATGATCGATGCCGCGCGTCGCAACAACGTGCATATCGTCGTCGGGCATAGCCACAGTTTCAATGCGCCGGTCCTTCAGGCGCGCGCATTGATCGCCAGCGGTGCTTACGGCGCGGTGCGGATGATGACCGCTCTCAATTACACCGATTACATGTATCGCCCGCGCCGGCCGGAGGAGATGGACACGGCACAGGGCGGCGGCGTGGTGTTCAGCCAGGGCGCGCATCAGATCGACATCGTGCGGCTGCTCGGCGGCGGGATGGTGGAGAGCGTGCGCGCGGCGACCGGCTCATGGGATCCGGCGCGGCCGACCGAGGGCGCCTATGCCGCGCTGCTGTCGTTTGCCGGCGGCACCTTCGCCACCGCCAGCTACGAAGGCTACGGCCGGTTCGACACCGACGAATTCATGGACTGGATCGGCGAGATGGGCACGCCGAAGGACCGCAGCCGTCACGGCGCGGCGCGGCGTGCGCTCGCCGGCGCAGACGCCACGCGGGAGGCGGAGCTGAAAGCCGCGCGCAACTACGGCGGGTCCGGCTATGCCGGTCTGCCCGCGCCGGCCGCGAACCGCGTCCATCAGCATTTCGGCGTGATGGTGATTTCCTGCGACCGCGCCGATCTGCGGCTCACGCCGCTGGGCGTGATGATCTATGGCGACGACGCGCCGCGGCTCGAACCCATGGCGGTGCCTGACATTCCACGCGCCGAGGTAATCGACGAACTGCATGCGGCGGTGATCGACGGCAAACCGCCGCTGCACGACGGCGCCTGGGCGCGCGCAACGCTGGAAGTCTGTCTCGCCATTCTCCAGTCCGCGCGCGAGAAGCGCGACGTCACCCTCGTGCACCAAACCGCAGCGCCGTGAGCATCATGGCAACGACGCCTCGCAAGACCCGCAAGCCTGCCGCACGCAAAGCGGACAAGGCTGACGACACGCAGGCGATCCTGCGCCACTGGCGCGAAGCGGTGCCGAACGACCGCCTCGCACATCTGGTCAAGGACGCGACCCGTGCCCTGCTGCGGGCGTTACAGATGCGGCTCAACGAGCAAGGCGTCTCGCTCGGGCACTGGACGTTCCTGCGCGTGCTCTGGGAGCAGGACGGCCTGACACAGCGCGAATTGAGCGCGCGCGTCGGCGTGATGGAGCCGACCACCTTCTCGGCGCTGCAGGCGATGGAGCGGCTCGGCTACGTCACGCGCCGGCACATGGCCGACGACCGCAAGAAGATGTTCGTGTTCCTCACGCCGCTCGGGCGGCAGTTGAAACACCGGCTGGTGCCGCTGGCCGAAGACGTCAACGAGATCGCAGCGCGCGGTATTCGTGCCGCCGACATCGCCACGACACGCCGGACCTTGCTGACGATCCTCGAAAACCTGGCACTGGACGAGGCCGGATCGGGCGGACGGATTCCATCCACCCGCGAGATTGCGCGCCGCCACGCCGGCGAAGGGCGCCGCACCCGCCGGACGCCACGGGCCGGACGCCGCGAGCCGGTTTCCGCCTGAACGTCACATCAGCCTTGTTTTCGCCACTCTTGCTTTCATCTTGCCGGCCAATAGATTGCAATCTTGAATGATCGGGGCGGTCGCATTGCCCCCGGAGATATCTCATGCGCCTACCCGTGCTCGCTGCCCTCGCCCTCGCTGCCACCACCGCTCTCGGCTTCTCGGCCGCGCCGGCGAAAGCCGACTGGTTCGACTGGTGGTATACGCCGCGTTATGAGGGCCCGTGGTGTCTGGTTGCCAACATGGGCGCCGCCAATGTGGTAAGCGACTGCCAGTTCCGAACCTTCGACGCCTGCCGGCGGGCGTCGCTGACGGGCAATCGTGGCTTCTGCAACCAGAACCCGCGCTATGTCGGCGAAGCCCCCGCCGCCACGCCGCGCCCCGCGCAAGCACAAGCGCCGCCACTGACCGCAGGCGAATGCGCATTTACAAGATCTGCACGGCTGCGGAATGGGACGCCGCCGTAAGGGACGGCGCCTATCGCGGCTCCGCCGTCGATCGTCGCGACGGATTCATTCATTTCTCGACGGCCGCGCAGGTGCGCGACACCGCTGCAAAGCATTTTGCCGGGTTGTCCGACCTTGTGTTGATCGGCATTGATGACACGCGCCTCGGTACTGAATTGCGCTGGGAGCCGTCACGCGGCGGCGCGCTGTTTCCGCATCTCTATGCGCCGCTGCCGGTCGAGGTGGCGACGAGCGTCACCCCGCTGCCGCTCGGGAATGACGGGCGTCACCGCTTTCCGGACTGGCTTGATCAGTAGCGGTCGATCTCGCGACGAACCTTGTCGAGCACCGCGTGCGGCGCACGCACGAATTCAGAACGACTGAGCGCCGCGCCGTCGCCTGGACGGGTCGTCGCCACCATCCCGATCTTGGTGACGGTGAGGTTCTCGTGCACCGGATCGCAGCGGTCCGCCTTCACGCCGGGAATGACCATGAGGTCCTCATCGCCGCGAAAGCGCGCGGCGAGCGACCATTCCACATCGCGCGGATTTTCCGGATCGACGTCATCCTCAACCACGGTGACAAGCTTCAGCAGATTGACCTCGCCCATCGCCAGCAGGATCGCGCGCTTGCCTTCGCCCAGCTTTGGCTGGTGCATGGAAATGACCGCATGCAGCCGGCCCATGCCACCCTCGGTGATGACGACGCGGCGCACCGCCGGGATCATTCGCTGCAACGTTTTCTGCAATGTCGCGCCGATGGCGATGGCGCCGAGCAGGCAATGCTCGCTGGCATAGCCCGGCAGGATCGTCTGGAAGATCGCATCCTTGCGGTGCGTGACGCAGCGAATCTCGCCGCCAATGCCGGGGCCGTAATTCACATAGAAGCCGTGAAATTCCGAGACCGGGCCTTCGTCGATCAGCGCATCGGGATCGAGCGTGCCTTCCAGCACGATCTCGGCATCGGCCGGCACATCGAGATCGACGGTCTTGCAGCGCGCAAGCCGCAACGGCGCGCCGAGCAGCCCGCCGATATTGTCGTATTCGTCGTCGCCAAGCCCGAGATAAAGCTGCGAGCCGAGCAGCACCGCCGTGTGATTGCCGATCGCTACCGCGATCTCCAGCGTGCGGCCGAGCGCCTTCGCTTTCTCCGCCAGCAGATTGAGATGATGATTCTTGGCGATGCCGGCCATGATCCGCCCATCGCCTTCCAGCCGCAGCCGGGCAATGGAGATGTTGCGCCGGCCCGTCTCCGGGTCTTTCGCAACGATCACACCGGCGGTGATATAGGGCGCGGTTTCACGCTCGAACCAGGTCGGCACCGGCAGCAGCCGCGCCAGATCGATGGCACGATCATGCACCACCTCCTGCACCGGCGCGTCGCCCACCAGCACCGGCTTCACCGGCGCCGTGAGCGCTTTCTGCAACAACGCATCGAGCCCATCACGGGGGACATCCAGCGCCTCGGCAAAGCGGGCGCGGGTCGAAAGGACATTGCCAACCACCGGCATCGTTGCGCCGGTGACGTTCTCGAACAGCAGCGCCGGGCCGCGATCGCGCAACGCCAGCACCGCGCCGAGTTCGAAGCGCGGATCGACCGGCCGCGTGACGCGATGCAGCGCACCGTTGCGGTCGAGACTGGCGAGAAAGCCGCGCATGCTCTGGTCGGTCATCGGCGATCCCGTCCCCTTACGACGGCAAGCGGAAGTGATTGATCTTCTTTTGCCGCGCTTCGTCCAGCGCGTCCTCGTATCCGGCATCGGCATAGCGCATCACGCCGGTCGAGGTGTCGTTGGTGAGCGACAGCGACAACCGCTCGTCGGCGGCGTCCGAACCATCCGCCACCAGCGTGACGCCGGCGCTGGTCATATAGCCGGAATAGCCGCCGCCGCCGGAATGGATCGCCACCAGATCGGCCTGCGAGGCGCAATGCACCATGGCATTGAGCAGCGGCCAGTCGGCGATGGCGTCGGAGCCGTCGCGCATGTTTTCCGTCATGATGTTGGGGTGCGCCATCGCCCCCGCGTCGAGATGATCGCGGGTGAACGCAATCGGGCCGGTCAATTTTCCGGCGCGTACCATATCGTTGACCGCGAGCGCCAGATCGGTGCGCTCGCCATGGCCGAGCCAGGCGATGCGCGCCGGCAACCCCTCGAACGGCACATGCTGGCGCGCCAGCCTGATCCAGTTGGAGACGATCTGGTTGTGGCCGAATTTCTCCAGCACGATGTCGTCGATCTTGCGGATGTCCTCGGGATCGTTGGACAGCGCGATCCAGCGGAACGGGCCGATGGCGCGCGCGAACAGCGGCCGCAGGAACGCTTCCGTGAAAATCGGAATATCGAAGGCGTCTGCGACGCCGCCGTTCTTCGCCTGGGTGCGGATCAGATTGCCGTTGTCGAACACCACCGCGCCCTTTTTCTGGAACTCCAGCATGGCGGTGACGTGGCGGACGATCGAGCGGGTCGACTCGTCCATCAGCACTTTCGGATCACCCTTGCGCATCTCGCGCACCTCGGCGGGCGAGCGGCCGGACGGGATATAGCCATAGACGAGATCGTGCGCCGAGGTCTGGTCAGTGACCACATCGGGCACGAGGCCGCGCCGCGCGATCTCCGGATAGATGTCGGCGGCATTGGCGCAGAGGCCGACCGACAGCGGCTGCTTGTCCGCCTGCGCCTTGCGGATCATCGCCAGCGCCTCATCGAGCGACGACGCTTTCACATCGAGGAAGCCGATCGCCATCCGCTTGTCGATGCGCGCCTCATCGACATCGAGACAAAGGATGGCAGCCTTTGCCATCTTGCCGGCGAGCGGCTGCGCGCCGCCCATGCCGCCGAGCCCCGCCGTGAGCACGAAACGGCCGGCAAGATCGCCGCCGAAATGCCGCGCGGCGATCCGCATGAAGATTTCGTAGGTACCCTGAATGACGCCCTGCGAGCCGATATATTGCCAGTCGCCGGCGGTGAGCCCGCCCCAGCAGATCAGGTTCTTGTTCGCGAGGTCGTAGAAGTTCTCGGCTTTCGCCCACTGGCCGATCATGTTGCAGTTGGCCATGATGATGACCGGTGCTTTCGCGTGGGTGCGCAGCACGCCGATCGGCTTGCCCGACTGCACCAGCAGCGTTTCACCATCCTCGATGGTCTTCAGCGTCTCGACGATCTTGTCATGCGACGGCCAGTCGCGCGCCGCCTTGCCGAGCGCGGCATAAACGACGAGGTTGTCCGGGTCTTCGCCGACTGCGAGGACATTTTCCAGAAGACGCAGCAGTCCCTCCTGCCGCCAGCCGCGACACCGCAGCCGGCCACCGGAGGTGACGGGAAAATCGCGTTTCATCGTCCCGCCCTCACCTCAGCGCGTAATCGGTCAGATTGATGCCGAGCGCCTTTTCCACGATCGGATAAACCGACGGATCGGTGACGCTCGATGACAGCGGAATGTGGGCCTTGGCGATACGCAGCACCAGCACGTCATCGCCCTCGCGCAATTCGCCGACGCTCATCGGCACGCCATCGCGGTTCAGCGTCGTGATCACATCGGGGAAGCCGGACAGCCGCGCGCCCTGCGCGTCATCGACCGCCATATATTCGTTCATCACATGCAGCGTCACCGCCTTGGCGCCATCGCCGACACGGATGGTGCCGATGTCGAACGCCTCGTTGGTATAGGTCACGGCCTTCTTGGTGATCCTGCCCTGACCGATGATCTCGCCCTTGGTCTCGCGGCAGATCGCGTCGATCACCGCCGCGCCGCCCTTCGGCTCGGCCTGCAAGATGGCTTCGCCGAGCGCCAGCGCGATGGAAATGCCGCCAAGCGCGGCATGCTTCTTCACATAGGACGCGCGAACCGGATTGCGGCACGAGGCGATGAAGCCGCCCGACATGTCCGACGCCGTGCGCAGGATCGGCGATATCCTGCCGGTCGCGCCGCGCACGACGAGTTCGATATAGGCGTTCTTGCTGCGGTTGCCGCCGACCGCCGACTGGATCATCGGCTCCGGCGAGTTGGCGAGGCCGATCGAACCCATGTCACCTGTCGGATGCGCGCGGATATCGCCGACCGCATCGATCACCTTGGTGCCGAGGATTGCTGACGGCAGCCACGCATTCATGGTGCTCGACTTGCCGTTCTGACCGATGATCAGCCCGTAGATCGGCGCCCCCAGTTCCTTTTGCACCAGGCGCACGGCGTTGACGTAATCGACGCCGAGCATCTGCCATTCGGTGGTGCTGGCCGGCGCACCGATTGCGGCGGCGGTCGCGATCCACGCATCGTCCGGCACGTCATCCATGGAGACGAGTTCGGGTTGACCGGCATTCACCGCCGCCGTTCCCAGCATGCGGCCATGGTCAGCCCATCCCCCACCGCCGGCCGCGAAGACCGAACCGCCCTTCACGGCACGTTCGACGTCGCGTGCGGTGAGAATCCGTCCCATGGTGTACTCCGTTAGCGATTGTGTCCGTCGAGCAGGCGGACAGCTTCATACAAAGTCGCGGCGCCGGCCGAGAGTTGCTCCGGCTCGGTCCATTCTTCCGGCGTGTGGCTCTTGCCGTCCTTGCACGGGATGAACAGCATTGCCGCCGGCGCGATGCGGGCGACGAACGCGGTGTCGTGTCCCGCGCCGGACGCGAGCGATGTCGTCGAATAGCCGAGCGTCGTCGCGCCACGGCCGAGCAGATCGCGCAGATGCGCGTCGCAGATCGTCGGCTTGGTGCTCGACAAAGTGGCGAAGCGCGGACGCTTCACATGCGCCGCTGTAGCGATACGGCTGCTTTCCCGATCGAGCGCAGCCGTAAATTCGACGGCGACCGCCGGGTCTTCGGCGCGGATATCGAGGATGAGCCGTGCCTCGCCCGGCACCACATTGGCGGCGTTCGGCTTGATGTCAACGACGCCGGTGGTGGCCACGAAATGCCCCTGCCCGCGTTCGGTGAATGCCCGCGCCTGTTCGGCGACGAACAGGATCAGTTGCGCGGCCGCGAGGCTCGCGTCCTGCCGGTCCTGCATCTGCGTGGTGCCGGCGTGATCGGCCGCGCCCTTGAACACCACCTCAATGCGGGTGATGCCGACGATCGCCGTCACCAGACCGAGGTCGATCTTGTTGTTCTGCAGCACCCGGCCCTGCTCGATATGCAGTTCGAGGAAGCCGGCGATACCCGGATGGCGCGCGTCGTTGAGCCGGCCCGGATCGCCGCCGACACGACGGATCGCATCGTCGAGCCGCTCGCCCGCCGGATTGGTATAGGCCAGCATCTTATCGTCGAGCACGCCGGCCATGGCGCGGCTGCCGACGCAGGAAATGCCGTATTCGCTCGGCTCCTCGGCCAGGAAATCGACGATCTCGATCGGATGGCGCGGCACATAGCCAGCCTCGCGCATGGCGCGTACCACTTCGAGCGCGGTGATGATGCCGGCCGGGCCATCGAACCGGCCGCCCGACGGCACCGTATCCGAATGCGAGCCGAGCATGATCGGCCGGGCGCCGGCCTCGCTCCCCTCCAGGCGACCGATCATGTTCGCGGCGGTATCGAGCCGCACTTTCAAGCCCGCTTCCTCGAAGCGTTGGCGCAGCCAGGCGCGGCCATCGAGGAACAGCGGCGAGAACGAGCGCCGGGTGTGGGGGTGCTCCGGGTCGGTGATGGCGGCGAGCGCCATCAGGTCGTCCCAGATCCGCTGCTGGTTGATCTTGAGAGGTGTCGTCGTCATCAGCTTGCGACTTTGTACTCCGCCGGCTGCGCCAGCACAGGATGGATGAAATGGCCGTTGCCCGGTTCCGCTAGCACACGGGTGCCATCGAACACCATCGCGCCGCGCAGGAATGTCGCCACCGGGCGATACGGCAACTCGATCCCGGCATAGGGGCTCCAGCTCACGAAATTATGCCCGCTGGCCGCCGGATCGTACCGATGCGGCCGATGCGCCATCACCACAATGTCGGCATCGCGGCCGACTTCCAGCGCGCCCTTGCGGTGGCCGATGCGGAACAGCCGCGCCGGATTGGCCGCCAGCAGACGCGCGGCGAAGCTCACATCCAGGCGCCGCTCGGTCAGCCCCTTGAGCAGCAGCGCATAGAGCACTTCGAGGCCCGGCACGCCGGACGAATTCTTCAGCATGTCCGGATTGGTCTTGCGATCCTCCGACCAGCTCACGTGGTCGGTGGAGACCACGGTAACATTGCCGGCCGCGAGATGACGCCACAACGCCTCGACCTCGCGGCGCGGGCGGATCGGCGGATTGATCTTCGCCTTGCCGCCGAGCCGGGCGACATCGTTCTCTTCATCGAGCGTCAGATAATGAATGCAAGCCTCGATGGTGGCGTCGAAACCCTGCGCGCGATAGCCGGCGCAGAGATCGTAGCCGCGCCCCACCGAGCAGTGCACAATGTGGCCGGAGCAGCCGGCGTCGGCGGCGAGTTCGTACACTTCTGCCATCGCCAGCGTTTCGGTCGCCGGCGGACGCGACAGGCCGTGCGCGCGATAATCGCGAATGCCGGAGGCTTCGACCTCGGCCATCGCTGCGCGCACCATCTCGTCGTTTTCGTTGTGCACGCCGGCGGCGAGACCATGCGCCGCGATCGCCTTGAAGCAGGCATGCAGGGTTTGCGGGGGAATGCGCGGGAAACGCTTCGGGTCGGTGCAGAAGGTCGAGAACTTGAACGCAGCAGCACCGGCCGCGACCATATCGCCGATATATTTGGCGCCGTCCTCGGGATTGATAGTCGCATACAGCGCAAAGTCGACGCGCGACTGCGGCCCGGCCTCCGCCACCTTCTGGCGCACGCGGTCGCCGGTGCAGACCAGAAAGCCCGCGTCGTACGGCATATCGACGATGGTGGTCACACCGCCGGCCGCCGCCGATCGGGTCGACCAGATGAAATCCTCCTGGTCTTTCTGCGACCGAGAATGCGTCTGCGCATCGATCGCGCCGGGCAACACATAAGCCTCGCCGAAATCGTGACGCTCTTTCGCCTGCGGCGCCGGTCCGCTGCCGACCCGCTCGACAAGACCGCCGCGCACCGCCACATAACCGTCGTCGATGACATGGTCGGCCAGCACGACGCGGCCGGTGACAACAAGATCGAAATCACTCATCGGATGTACTCACTCATGACCGGCGGAAACGAAGACATCGAACAGGTTTTCATCCTGCTTGGCCTGCTGCGACGTACCGGAGAACGCCAGCGAACCGGACGTCATCACGCAGACATGTTCGGCGAAATCGAGCGCGCGGGTGGTGTTCTGCTCCACCAGCAGGATGGTCACACCCTGCGCCCTGAGCGTCGCAAGCGCCGCGAAGCACTGATCGACCATTTTCGGCATCAGACCGAGCGACAGTTCGTCGATCAGCAGCAGTTTCGGCTCCGCCATCAGCGCACGGCCCATGGCCAGCATCTGCTGTTCGCCACCGGACAGCGAGCCGGAGATTTGCTTGCGGCGATCCGACAGACGCGGAAACAGGTCGTAGACACGCGCACGATTGGCGGCGTCGTTGCGCGTGGACAAGTGATAACCGCCGACAGTCAGATTTTCCTCGACGGTCAGATCGGTGAACAACCGCCGCCCCTCCGGCACCAGCGCAATCCCGAGATCGACACGGCGCACCGGCGGCACATGGGTGATGTCCTCACCGTTGAACAGGATGCGACCACCCTGCACCGCGGTGTGGCCCATGATCGCCATGATGGTCGAGGTCTTGCCCGCGCCGTTAGGGCCGAGCAATGCCAGCGCCGACTTGTCCGGCAATTCAAAGCTGACGTCCGTGACGGCTCGCACCGGACCGTAGCCGCAGCTCATGTTCTCAAGCCGCAGCATGGTCATCCGCCTTCCCGATATAGGCTTCGCGCACCGCCTTGTCGGCCATCACCTCGGCGGGCGCGCCGTCGGCGATGATGCGGCCGCCGTCGAGCACCAGCAGCCGCTTGCACACACGCATCACCTCACGGAGATTGTGCTCGATCAGCACGGTGGTCAGACCTTCGGCATTGAGCGCCGCCAGCGTGTCGGCCTGCTGCTCTGCCTCGCGATGGTTCAGGCCGGCCAGCGGCTCATCGAGAATGATGACGGACGGATCGACCGCGAGGGCACGGGCGACCTCCAGCCGCTTGAGATGGCCGAGCGGCAAGGCGCTGACGGCCCTATCCTCCATTCCGCCGAGGCCGACCTTGGCAAGAATCGCCGCGGCGCGGCTGTTTTCCGCCGCGCGCCGCCAGTGGAAAATCGCGGTAAGAGGATTGGCGGTGATCTTGTGTCCGGCGGCGAGCGCGGTGTTTTCCAGCACGGTCATTGAGCGGAACGGCCGCACGATCTGATGGGTGATGGCGAGCCCCTTGGCGATCCGCGCCGCCGTCGGCAGGCGCGTCACGTTCTGACCATCGAGCATGACGCGGCCGGTATCGGGCGCGAGCACACCGGCGATGATGCGCAGCAGTGTCGTCTTGCCGGCGCCGTTCGGCCCGATCAAGCCGACGATCTCGCCCTTGCCAACTGAGAAATTGACATCGGTCAGCGCCTGCACGCCACCGAAGCGGATCGACACGGATTCGACCTGGAGGACATTGGTCATGCGCGGCGCAGCCTCCGCGTCAGAGAGTTTACGATGCCGGCGAGACCGCCGGGCGCGAACCGCGTCACCAGCACCAGCAGGCCGCCGAAGATCAGCAGGCGATAGTCGTTGATGAAGCGGAACACTTCCGGCAGCAACGTGAGAATGATGGTGGCGGCGACCACGCCCCAGGTCGAGCCGGTGCCGCCGATCACCACCATGGCCATCAGCGTGACCGACAGAATGAACCCGAACGAATCCGGCACGATGAACTGCGTGAAATAGGTGTAGAGCCCACCCGCCAGACCGGCGATGGCGGTGCCGAGCGCGAAGGCCAGCAGCTTGTAGCTGGACGCCGGGATCGCCACGGTGCGCGCCGCCTGCTCGTCGTCACCGACGGCGCGGAATGCAAAGCCGAGCCAGCTCCGGTTCAGATACAGGCTGAACGCGATGGTCGCCGCGGCGAACAGCAGGATCATCACCGCGTTGCCCTCGGCGCCAAGGCCGCTGCCGGGAATCTTGCTGATGCCCATCTCGGCGCCGAGCCAGTGCTGCTTGCGCACGAAGCCGACGAACAGGAAGCTGACGCCGATGGTCGTCACCGCGAGGAAATCCTCGCGCAGCCGCACCGAGGCGAAGCCGACGACAAATCCGAGAATTCCCGCGACGACTGCGCCGGCGATCAACGCCACCGGCACCGGATAGCCAGCGACCGCGCACAGCGCCGCCGCATAGGCGCCCGCACCATAGAATGCGCCATGGCCCAGACTGAACTGACCGCAGAAGCCCGTGATCATATTGAGGCTGACGGCCAGCATGATGTTGATGCCGACGATCGACAGCAGACTGTAGGTGTACAGGCTCATGCGCGGGCACCGGTCAGTCCCTGCGGCCGAACCATCAGGACGATAATGAGGAACAGGAAGGCGAGCGCATCGCGGTCGAGATAGGAGCCGACCAAAATAGTGCCGAACGATTCGACAAGACCGAGCGCGAGGCTGGCGATCAGCGTACCGCGCATCGATCCGAGTCCGCCGAGAACGATGATCGCCAGCGCCTTGTAGCTGACGACAAAGCCCATGCTCGGCTCGACGAAATTGTTGAGCAGCGCGATCAGAGCGCCGGCAAGCGCCGCCAGCGCCGAGCCGATCATGAAATTGAGATAGCGGACCTTGATGGCATCGACGCCGAAACTGGTGGCGATGGTCGGGTTCGAGACGGTCGCGCGCCAGGCGACGCCGACACGAGTGCGGGTAGTGAACAGCGCGAGCGCCGTCAGACAGACCACCGACAAAACGATCATCGCGATCTGCACCGTGTTGATCGTGACGCCGAACAACTGATGGATCTCGGTCGGATAGGGATTGCGCGTGAAAGTCAGCCCCTGTTCGCCGAACAGGATGCGAAAACCGTCTTCCATAAAGATCAGCAGACCCATGGACGCGATCATCGCAACGTATGGCGGGTGCTTCAGCAGCGGCTCGTACAGCAGACGATAGATCGCCGGGCCGAGCAGCGCGGAGGCGACAATCGCCACGACAATGCCGAGCGCGATGCTGCCGGTGGCATTGGCGACGATCACAGTGATGAACGCGCCGAACGCGTAAACCGCGGCGTGCGCGATATGCAGGATGCGCAACAGGCCATAGACCAGCGTCAGGCCGATCGCCATCAGCGCATACATGGCCCCGAAGATCAGGCCGTTGAGAGTGAGATCGACGTAATACACGGGGTCCGGATCCATAAGGATGCGGGACGCCGGAGAGCGCCCCGCATCAAAAGTGTCCACGCCTTATTCGGTCGGCGGGGCGAGCAGCTTCAGATCGTCGATCCAGGCGTAGTGGACAAACTTGCCGCCCTTCACCACGTTGACGTTCATCGGCATGTTGATCTCGCGCAGCGCGTTGAAGCTGACGAGCTTGCCGGCGAGATGGTCGAAATCCTTGGTGTTGGCGAGCGCGTCGCGCACCTTCGCCTGATCGAGCGAGCCGGCGCGCTTGATCGCATCCGCCATCAGCACGATCGCCGAATAGACGGTCGCGCCGACGTTTTCACCCGGATAGCCGGCACGCTTCTGGAATTCGGCGAGATAGGACTTGAGCTGCGCGCTGTCGCGGTCGCGGTTGAGGCCGCCGACGATGTACACGCCCTCCACCGCCTGCCCGGCGATCTCGATCAGCTTCTGCGCGTCAAACGCCTGCGAGCCAATGATCGGCACCGTGATGCCGGCGGCACGCAACTGTGTCACCAGCGGACCGGCGGTGAAGAAATAGCCGGTGACATAGATCGCCTGCGGATTGTCGCGCTTCACGCTGGCGACGATCGAGCCGAACTGCCGATCGCGCAGCGGATAGGAGTATTCGCCGAGGATCTTGATGCCGAACTGACCGGCGGCGCTCTTGAAGCCTTCGAGCGTGGCTTGGCCGTAATCGTTGTCCATCGAGATGACGGAGATCTGCTTGTGGCCGAGCACATCGCCGACAAACTTGGCGCCGGCGCGTCCTTGCGGCTGACCGAGGTGAACGGTGCGGAACACATAGTTGCCGGACCGGGTGATGTCCGGGTGCACGCCGTAAGCCGAGATGAACGGCACGCCGGCTTTCTGGAACACCGGCGCAGCAGCGCGGCCGGACGCCGAATAGCTGCCGGACACCGCGAACTTCACGCCATCTTGGCCGACCAGCTTGTTGGCGGTGAACACCGCTTCGTCGGTCTTGGCCTGATCGTCATAGATGACCAGTTCGATTTTCTGCCCGAGCACGCCGCCCTTGGCATTGATGTCCTGAACGGCAAGTTCGGCAGCCACCTTGGCGGAGACGCCATCGGTCGCGGCCGGGCCGGTGAGCGGCGCCTGGAAGCCGATCTTGATCTGGGCGGTCGCGGTTGTCGCCACCGCAACGCTGAACGCCAGCGCGGCACCGATGCGCACCGCGGCGCGGGCGACAGGGAAACCAAGCGGGAAATGATGAAGCATCGTCTTGTCCTCAATCTCCGTCGGGCGCCGGACGTGGCCCCGCATAGGGTTTATCGCACCGCCTCCCGGCTCTACGGCAGGGCGCATCAAAGCTTGGAACGCGCCATCGGCGCCGACCAATACCGATTGATAATGTCAGCCATCAGATTTATCTATACCCCTGTCGCAGAAGGGTCGAGGGGATGGATTTCCGGCAGTTGCAATATTTTGCAGCGGTGGTGGAGCAGCGCAGCCTGAGCGCCGCAGCGCGGCTGTGCGGCGTGACGCAACCGACCCTGAGCGCGCAGATGCAGCGGCTCGAAGCCGAACTCAACGATGTCCTGTTCACCCGCACGCCGGTCGGCCTGCAGCCAACCAAATCCGCGCAACATCTGCTTCGTCGCGTGATGCCGCTGCTCGATGATGTCGTGCACGGCGCCCGCTATCTCCGCTCCGGCAGTTCCGAGCCGGTGCAGACGCTGGAGATCGCCCTCGACTATTCGCCGGCCTGTCTGCTGATGCAGCTCGCACGGCAGGCGGCGCATGAAGTGGAAAACCACGCGCCGCATATCAAGGTGATGCTGTTCAACGTCGAGAGCAGCACGCGCACCTTGCCGGCGATCCGGCTGCGTCATGAGGCCGCGGCGCCATCAGCCCGCGCCCCGACGGATCAGTGGCTGCTGGTCGCGCTCAAAGGACAGATGGACGACAGCGATGACGGACAACGACAAAGGCTGCTGGAAGGCGTCATCGACGTGCCGGCGCTTCCGGCCCCGATCCGCACCTTGCTGCAAGGCGCCGGCACCGCCGCGACGTTGCGTTTCCACGACGACGAGCCCGCCGATCTGATCGCCGCGCTGCTGACGCAAAACCGCGGGCCGCTCCTGGTCCCGCGGCTGGCGGTAAACCCGGAAATCCTGCGGCATCCCCGGCTGGCGGTGCGCGTCGTCACCAGACAGCTCCCTGCCCTCGCTATTGCAGTCGATTGCACCGATCCCGACGATTCAGTGCCAAGCGCCTTCCGCCGCGCGATCCAGGGGGCCATCCGGGCGCGTTTGCGCGAGCCGGTCGCAACGGCACCATCGCTACCCGGTGCTCTGGACGATGCTCTGCCGGAAACCCGTCAGCTCCGCTACTTCCTGCGCGTCTGCGACGAAGGCAGCATCACGCGCGCCGCGGCGAAGCTCAATGTGGTTCAGCCTGCCGTCAGCATGCAGATCCGCGCGCTGGAACAAAACCTCGGGAGCAAGCTGTTCGACCGCTCGGCGCAAGGCATCCATCTCACGCCGTTTGGCCGCAGAGTTCGCGCCATCTATTCGCCGATCCTCGATACGCTGCAAACCGTCGCGCGGCCGTCCCCTGCAATCCGCAGGCGGACGGCGACGGTCATGCGCGTCGGCGTGCTGCCCGGTCTCGACGAGGACAGCCTGCTGGTGCAGGCGACGACCGCAACGATCCTCGAATGGCGCAAGTCCTTCGCCAATGTGGAGTTGAAGATCGTCGAGTCGCACAGCGGCGTCCTGCTCGACTGGCTTGCGGACAATGTGATCGACATCGCCATCGTCGAGGACATGCATGCCCACCGCTCGTTGCAGGAGACGGTGCTCGGCTCGGAACCGCTGTCGATCCTGACCGCGAGCCATTCCGCGATCTGCCCGCGCGGCCCCATCAAGATGACGGACATCGCCAAGCTCGATCTCGTCCTGCCGACGGTGCGTCACGGATTGCGGGCATTGCTGGAGCGCAAATTCGCCGATGCCGGCCTGCCGCTCGTCCCCAAGCTCGAACTCGACTCGATGGCTGCCGCCGTTCGCCTGGTGAAATCGGGAGGATGGGCGACGGTGATGCCGTCGTCGGCGGTGCAGCGCAGCCTCGACAATCAGATTCTGGAAGCCCATCCGATCGTCAAACCGGCGATCATGCGCGAACTGCGCGCCGTCCAGTTGCCGCGCCACCGCAAGCGGCCATGGGAAGGCGAGTTCATCGCTTTCCTGCACGCACGGTTGTCGTCGCAGCTCTCCGCCTGACAACGACGCTCGATCAAAACGACCGCGGCAGACCGAGGATGTGCTCGGCCACGTAGCTCAGGATCAGGTTGGTGGAGATCGGCGCCACCTGATAGAGCCGTGTCTCGCGGAATTTGCGCTCGACATCATATTCGGAAGCGAAGCCGAAGCCGCCATGGAACTGGATGCAGGCATTGGCCGCTTCCCATGACGCCTTGGCGGCGAGGTATTTCGCCATATTGGCCTGCGCGCCGCACGGCTGATGCGCGTCGTAAAGCCGGCACGCCTCGAACCGCATCAGGTTCGCGGCCTCGACCTCGATGAAGCTTTCGGCGATCGGGAATTGCACACCCTGATTCTGGCCGATCGGCCGGCCGAACACGATCCGCTCCTTGGCATAGGCCGAGACCTTGTCGACGAACCAGTAGCCGTCGCCGATACATTCGGCGGCAATCAAGGTGCGCTCGGCGTTCAAGCCGGTGAGGATATATTTGAAGCCCTGCCCTTCCTCGCCGATCAGGTTCTCCGCCGGGATTTCTAAATTGTCGAAGAACAGTTCGTTGGTCTCGTGATTGACCATGTTGAGGATCGGCCGCACGGTCATGCCCTTGCCGATCGCCTGTTTCAGATCGACCAGGAAGATCGATAGTCCTTCCGACTTCTTCTTGACCTGATCGAGCGGCGTGGTGCGCGCCAGCAGGATCATCAAGTCGGAATGCTGGATGCGCGAGATCCAGACCTTCTGGCCATTGATGACGTAGCGGTCACCCTGCTTCACCGCCGTGGTCTTGATCTTGGTCGTATCGGTGCCGGTGGTCGGCTCGGTCACGCCCATGGACTGCAACCGCAGTTCTCCCGTGGCGATCTTCGGCAGATAGCGCTTGCGCTGCTCCTCCGAGCCGTGCCGGATCAGCGTATTCATATTGTACATCTGCCCGTGGCAGGCACCGGAATTGCCGCCGGCGCGGTTGATCTCCTCCATGATGATCGACGCCTCGGTCAGACCGAGGCCGGAGCCGCCATACTCTTCGGGGATCAGCGCCGCCATCCAGCCGGCCCTGGTCAACGCATCGACGAATTCTTCCGGGTAGCCGCGCTGCTCATCGACCTTGCGGTGATATTCCCCCGGAAATTCCGCGCACAGCGCCCGCACCGCCTCACGAATATCCTGATGCTGATCGCCGGCGATGGTTTGCATGCTGCTGTCCCTGCTCGCGCGACTTTATAGCCGCGCGGTTGCACTATAACCGCGCGACCTCAATCGCCAAGCCCAGGATATTGCCGGGTCCGCTATGCGCTCGGAGTTTCGCTGCCGAGATAGGCCGCTTCGAGCGACGGGTCTTTTGCGATCACCGCCGCGACGCCGCTCTTCACGATGGTGCCTGTCTCCAGCAGATAGGCCCTGTCGGCCAGCGCCAACGCCTGACCGGCCATCTGATCGACCACCATCAGCGTCATGCCCTCGGCGCGCAACGCCTCGAAGGATGCGAACAACTCGTCGACCACCAAGGGAGCGAGTCCCAGGGACGGCTCGTCCAGCATCAGCACACGCGGCCCCGTCAGCAGACCGCGTGCGACGGCCAGCATCTGCTGTTCGCCGCCGGACAACAGACCGGCACGCTGGGCGCTACGCTCCCGAAGCTTTGGGAAGCGCAGGAACATGGCTTCCACGTCCTTCTCGAGATCGGCGTCCTTGCGTGCATAGGCGCCGATTTCGAGATTCTGCCGCACCGTCAGCTCCGGAAACACCTGCCGGCCTTCCGGCACCAGCACCACGCCGGCGCGAGCGCGCTGATGCGCAGGAATATTGTCGATACGGTTGCCGGAAAGCTTGATCTCGCCCTTCACCCGCGGCGGCGTCAGGCCGGCGATGGAGCGCATCAGGGTCGTCTTGCCGGCACCATTGGCACCGAGCACAGCAACCGCCTCCCCGTCCGCCACCACGACATTGATGTCCGCGAGCGACTGCGACAGCCCGTAGAACGCGCCGAGCCCCTTGATCTCGAGGATGGCATCCTGCTTGACCTCGCGCGCCACGCTGACCTTTTCGCCAACGGCAACGTCACCGAGATAAGCCTGGCGCACCAACGGATCGTTGCGGATGGCCGCGGGATCACCGACGGCAATGCGTTTGCCGCCGTCGAGCACCACGATGTGGTCGCTCAACGCCATGATCATCGGCATGTCGTGCTCGACGATGATGACGGCGATGCCGAGTTCGGCGATCCGGCGCAACAACGCAGCGAGCCGCTGCTTGTCGCCTTTCGAGAGACCGGCGGCGGGCTCGTCGAGCAGCAAAACCTTGGGCCGCAATGCCAGCGAGCGGGCGATCTCGACCAGCCGTTTCTCGCCGTGCGGAAGTGAATCCGCCTGACGATCGAGACCGCCTTCCACGCCGGCGAACCGCAGCAATCCTCGCGCGAACTCCTCGCTGTCGGCATTCCGCAGCGGCGTGACAATTCCGCCGAGCTTGCCCGCTGTTTCCGCGAGCAGCACATTCTCGATAACGCTCAACGACCCGAACAACTGGGTCGTCTGGAAGGTTCGCGACACACCGAGCCGCGCCAGCGTATGCGACGCCATGCCCGTGAGGTCGCGCGACCCGAGCTTCACCGTGCCGGTGCTCGGCTTGTAGAAGCCGCAGAGCAGGTTCAGCGCGCTGGTTTTGCCGGCGCCGTTCGGGCCGATCACGCTGGTGACGTAGCCCGGCTGGGCGGTGAACGTGACATGCTGGACGGCTTTCACGCCGCCAAAGGAAATAGAGAGATCGCTGACATCAAGCGCGTTGCTGTCGGCGATCCGCAAGCGCGGCTGTGGATCGGCATCCGCGCCGGCCACCACGGCCTGCTGCGACGACCGCGGCCAGACCTTCCTGATCAGGGTGCCGATCAGACCGGCCACGCCTTCCGGCGCGATCCGCAACACTGCGAACAGCAGCAGCCCGAACACCAGCAGACGATACTCCGCGAGGTCGGCAAGCAGCTCCGGCAGCAACACCACCAGCAAGGCACCGATGATCGGGCCGATGGCCGAACCGGCACCACCGATCATCACGGCGAACAGCAGCAGGATCGACTGAATGAACGGGAACGAGCTCGGACTGATATAGCCCTGCAACGGTGCGAACAGCGCACCAGCAATGGCCATCATCGCCGCCGAAACCATGAATGCAACGGTCCGGACGCTGACAAGGTCGATACCCACCGACCGGGTCGCGACCTCGGAATCACGCGCCGCGCGCATCGCATAACCCCACCCGCTGTTCTTCAGACGAACAAACAGCCAGGTGGAGAGAGCGACCAGCACCACGCCGATCATGGCGAGGCTGCGCTCTGACAGGGCAACGCCGGCGAAGCTGGGCGGCGTCGAGATGATCAGGCCGTTGCCGCCACCGGTGAGATCCTTCCATTCGACCGCGACGTGCTCGACGATGAAGCCGAACGCGATGGTGACCATCGCGAGATAAGGCCCTCGGACGCGCAGCGCCGGCATCGCCAGCAACGCGCCGACGACGCTGACCAGAACAATTCCCGCGCCCGCGGCCGCCCAATACGGCCAGCCCGCCCGCTCCATGAGCAGCACGGTGGTATAAGCGCCGATCGCCATGAAACCGACGTGGCCGAGCGAAATCTGGCCGGCGAGGCCGAGCAGGACATTGAGACCGATACAGGCGATGGACGTCAGCGCGACCGTCGCGACGAGAAAAACCGAATAGCTGTCCGCGACCGAGGCATAGGCCAGCACAACCGCCAGAGCGACGACGCCTGCAAGGAGAGTTGAGCGGGACATCAAACCTTTTTCACTCCAGCACGGCCGAGCAATCCATAAGGCATGACGACCAGGATCAGGATGACGGAGGCGAATGTGATGATCTGGGTGTAGACCGACCCGAGATAGGCGGTGGCCAGGACCTCAATGAGGCCGAGACAGAGGCCGGCCAGCATCACGCCCCAGGCGCTGCCGAGGCCGCCGATAATCGCGGCGGCGAATGCCTTGATACCGAACAGCGTGCCCATTTCCGACGACACATTGAACAACGGCGCGATCAGCAGCGCGGCAATGCCGGCCAGCACCGCGGACACCGCGTAGCTGACAGCGATCACCCGGCCGACGTCGATCCCCATCAGCTTTGCCGCACTTGGATTCTGCACCACCGCCAGCATCGCCACGCCGTGACGCGTCCGCTGGGTGAACAGATGCAGACCCGCCGCAAGCAGCAAGCCGATCACCGGAATCACAAGCTGCAGCGGATAAACGCCGGCGCCTTCGACGATCTGGATCGGATGGACGGCGAGCGACGACGGGAAACCGCGCGGCTCCTTGCCGAACACGAACAGCATCAGATTGTCGACGATGATGCCGACTGCGACCGTCGCCATCAGCCAGTTGTCCGAGCCGCGCGCCACGAAGGGGCGCACCGCCCAGCGCTCGATGATCAGGCCGTAGATCGCGCAGATCAACAGGACCACAGGAATTCCCAGCGCTGTCGGCCATGCCCACGCGACGAGCACGAAATATCCGGCGACCGCGCCCAGGGTCATCGAACTGCCCTGGGAGAAGTTCACCGTGCCGGACACGGCGAACGTGACATGGAAGCCGAGCGCCAGAAGGCCATACATACTGCCAAGCGCCAGTCCCGTCAGAATTGCCGGAAGCAGAGACATGTCTTGCCCGCCCTTGCTTTACTCGCTCTTGCGTTGCTCGCTATTGGCTGTCAGTGAGCGTTCTTAAGTGTTCGCAATCATCGCACGGGGCGGCGCGCATCGGGAATGAAATTCATTGTTCCGCTGGTCAACGGCTTTTTCATTGTCACGCAGCTGCTCCTCCCGTTGCTGGTGTTGCCCTCAGATGGCACCATCCGGCATTCCTCCGCTGTCGCTTGTTCGCGAACTTGACGGAAGTAAGAAGTCTCTTCAACATTATACGAAAGTCAAGCGGCCAGAACGATCTGGCGAAGGAAAATGACGATGAGCGAGAAGACGAACGTGCGGACCACCGGTGAGACAACCGCTCAAGGCAAGCGCGCGGACAGCACGGCAGCGAAGGACAGTCAACTCCTCCTGAAGCACCATGGGCGCTACCATTATTCCGCTATCACCCGTCGTCCGCACTTCGCGTGGCCGGGGAACAAGCAGCTTGCCGTTTATATCGGCCTCAACCTTGAGCACTTTGCCTTCGGCGAAGGCTTGGGCGCGGAATTGGCTCCCGGCGGGCCGCATCCGGACGTCCTGAATTTCTCCTGGCGCGATTACGGCAACCGCGTGGGCGTCTGGCGCCTGATCGATCTGTTCGACGAATTGTCACTGCCGGTTTCGGTGCTGGTGAACAGCAGCATCTATCATTACTGCCCCGAGGTGATGGACGCATTCCGCGAGCGCGGCTGTGAAATCGTCGGCCACGGCCGCACCAATTCCGAGCGGCAGGGACAACTCTCGGAAGCGGAAGAACGCGACCTCATCAAGGAGTCGACCGACACCATCATTCAGGCCGAGGGGAAGCGGCCGACCGGCTGGCTAGGCCCCTGGATTTCGCAATCCCCCCTCACCCCCGATCTGCTGGCCGAAGCCGGCTATGAGTATCTGCTCGACTGGTGCATGGACGATCAGCCGATCTGGTTCGCGACACGCAATGGCAAGCGCATTCTGTCCGTGCCTTATCCGCAGGAACTCAACGACATTCCCTCCATCGCCGGACGGAAGGATTCCGCCGATCAGTTCGCCGACATGATCATCGACAATTTCGAGGAGATGCTGCTGCAATCCAGAAAGCAGTCCCTCGTCATGGGGATTGCGCTGCACCCCTATCTGGTGGGGCAGCCTTATCGCATGCGCCACTTGCGGCGGGCGCTACAGGCCATCGTTGCACGCCGCGACGACATCTGGATCACCACCGCCGGCGAGATCGCCCGGCACGTCCGGACACTGCCGGAGGGCACGATCCCGTGATCTGAAGCCCGCGCCAGAATCTGGCGCGGGTAGCCTGTCATGATGATGCCACCGGCGCGGCGTCATGGACGATATGGGTGCCGGTTTCGCCGCGCAAAGCAGCCATTGCGCAATCGAGGTGGCTGATGATCGCGCGCTTTCCGCCCCCTTCCAGGAATCGGATCGCCGCATCGACCTTCGGGCCCATGCTGCCCGGCGGGAAATGTCCTTCGCGGTGATAAGCTTTGATCTCGTCGAGCGAGACCCGATCCAGTTCCTTCTTGTTCGGCTTTCCGAAGTTCACGGCGACGCGCGGCACCGCCGTCAAAATCAGCAACTCCTCGATACCGAGAACATTCGCCATATGCGCCGAGGTGAGATCCTTGTCGATCACCGCCGGCACGCCGGTGCGGGTGCCTTTCGGGCCGCGGATCACCGGCACGCCACCGCCACCGCCGGCGATCACAATCGTCCCGCGCTTGAGCAGCGCATCGACCAGCGAGATGTCGCAGATATGCTTCGGCTTCGGCGACGGCACCACGTGGCGCCAGCCACGCCCGGAGTCTTCGCGCATCTTCCAGTTAAGTTCGGCACCGATCCGTTTCGCTTCTTCTTCGGAGAAGAACGGCCCGACGAATTTGGTCGGATTGGCGAAGGCCGGATCGTTGGGATCGACCTCCACCTGCGTGAGCAGGCTCGCGACGTGGCGCGGATTGCCCCGCTCGCGCAGCGCGTTCTCCATCGCCTGCATGAGCAGATAAGCGATGCCCCCCTGGCTATGCGCCACGCAGATGTCCATCGACATCGGCGGGATGCGGTCCATGGTCAGCATCTGGCGCATCATGATCTTGCCGACCACCGGGCCGTTGCCGTGCGTGATCACCAGATCGTTGTCGAGCTCGGCCAGCGGCAGCAGCGCCTCCGCTGTCTGCCGCGCGATCACCTTCTGCTCATCGGAGGTGCCGCTGATCTCTTCCGGATGAACCGCGTTGCCGCCGATCGCGATCACCAGACGGCGCGGAACCTCCTCAAGCGTTCGCATGGCGATTCACCTTGGCATCAGCATTGATGACGGCAAGAGCGAGTTCGCAGGCCTGTTCGTTCGACGGGGTGACAATGATGCCGGCGGATTCCAGGCGCTTGATCTGCGCGGAGCGCACCTGCGGATCGAGTTCGGTCCCCGTCACCGACGCGATCAGCACCGGCGCATTGTCTCCGCGCCCCGCGACGACTCCCGCAAGATGCGACGCCGGATCGGCGTGCGCGCCGTAGCCAATCACCAGATCGAGCAGAACGACGGCAATATCCGGATTGACGAGCGCCGCCCGCAGCGCGTCGTCACGCACCGACGGATCGATCATCGGATGCGGCCGACCCTGCGTATATTCATCAGCACCAAGGTCGATCATCCGGTCGCAGCCAGCGCTGTCCTTGCTGTCGAGCGACGCGACGCCCGGAATCGGCGCGTTGGACGCAACCTTCCGTCCCCCAGCGGTCAACACCACCTGCGCTTCGGCACACAGCGTCCCGCCGGCGAACAATCCCTCGATACGCCCCGCGCCCTTTCGGCGCGGCAGGCGCGCGCCGACAGCCGCCGGATCGAAACCGGCGCCGATCTTCTTTCCACCCAGCGCGTGTTCCGCCGCCTGCTTCAAGGTCGCGGCGAAGCCGGCATTCTTCGGAAGCTCGGCCGAGGCGGCACCAATGAAGCAGACGGTATAGATCTTCGGACTTTTGGCGATGCGCGCGACAACCGCCTTCGCCACATCCGGATGCGGCGGCTTCGACACCAGCACCACACGCTCGGTGGCTGGATCGGCATCGAGCGCATCGATTGCCATCAGGGTGGTGATGCCGCCGATATCCTTCTTGAGATCGCGCCCGCCGACGCCGATGGCGTGGGAGATGCCGACACCCGCCTCAGACACCAGACAGGAAATTTCCTGCGTGCCGGTGCCCGATGCGCCGATGATGCCGACCTTTCCGCGCTTGAGCTTGTTCGCGAAAGCAAGCGGCGCACCGTTGATGATCGCCGTTCCACAGTCCGGCCCCATCATCAACAGTCCCGCCTCCCGCGCCTGCTGCTTGAGCGAGAGCTCGTCAGCGATCGAGACATTGTCGCTGAACATCAGCACATGCAGACCACGATTGAGCGCCTTGCGCGCCTCCGCCGCGGCGAATTCGCCGGGGACCGAGATCAGCGCGATATTCGCGTTGGGCGTCGCCGCCACCGCCGAGGCGATGCTGCGCGGACGCCATGCGCTTTTCCCGCCCGCTTGCGACTTCGGCTTGTCGAGCGCCTTGAGCGCGTCGTCCAGCGCCGCTCGGGCCGCCTGCTCGGTTTCGGCCTTGACCGCCAGAATGAGATCGCTGCCTTGCGTGCTGATATCGCCGGATAGCAGGCCGGCATTGCGCATGATGGCGATATTCGACGGCGTTCCCATCATCAGCGCCGCCTCGACGACGCCAGGTATCGTCGCGATCTCGCGGGACAACCGCATCAGCGCCACTGAATCGAGATAGAAGCCCTTGCGGACTTCGTTCAGGACAACCGCAGTCATGAGACACCCAGATCTTCGGCAATGGCGAGAACAGCCTGCTGGAAGCAAGCGAGCGGAGCACGCACCACGCCGGCGCCGACCTGGCCGATGCCGGGCTCCCGATGCGCGATGCCGGTATTAATGACCGGCGCGAGACCGGTTTCGACCACGAGCCGAACGTCGATGCCGGTCGGTACGCCGGCGAAGTCGAGCGCGGGAATCGTCCATTCCGGATTTTGCCCGACCGTAATCTCGCCCATGGCGCGGGTGAAATCGCCGGCCGCCGACGGCGAACCGGCGCCGATGAAGCCGGCCACCGCGGGCGCCGCACCCATCGCGAACCCGCCGAGACCGACCGTCTCGACGATCGCGGAATCGCCCATGTCGGGATTGGCGTCCTTGCGGGAGAAGCCCGCGAAGTAGAGCCCTTCCGGCATTTCCACCGGCGCCGTGAACCAGCGATCACCGAGACCGCTGACGCGCACGCCGAAATCGGTGCCGTTGCGGGACATCACGGTGACGATCGTCGATCCGCGAATCCCTTTGGCCGGATCGGTCATCGCCTTGCCCATGGCCATGGCGATGTTGAGGAAGAACTGGTCGTTCTGCGCGATGAATGCGATGCACTCCGCAAGGGTCTCGTTATTGTCGGAGGTCCGCGCCAGCGACGGCCCGACTTCCCGGAGGAAGATGCTCGAACAGGCGAGATTGCGCTGGTGCATCTCGTCGCCCATCGACAGGCCGCGCGCGATGATCGCCTTGAGATCGACGCCGCCCTTGGCACGGATGGCTTTCCCCAACACCGGGCCGAACACATCGCGCAGCCATGCCAGACGCTTGAGTACGCTGGCGTCATTGCCGCCGAAGCGCATCACCTTGCCGAGACCTTCGTTGATCGCGCAGTAGGCGCGATTCCCGAAGCGCGCGTTCTCGACGACGAACAGCGGCATCGACAGCGTCGTCATGCCCGTCATCGGACCGACCGCGCCGAAATGATGATTGGGATGGAATTCGACGCCGCCGCTGGCCGCGAGTTTGGTGGCAGCGTCCAGATCCGGAGCCCACCCCTCGAAGACGATGGCGCCGGCAACGGCGCCGCGCATCGGGCCGCACATCCGATCCCAGGTGATCGGCGGACCGGCATGAAGGATCATGCGTTCCTTCAGTCCCTTGAGCACGTCACGCGCCGGGACGATATCGATCAGCTTCGGCTCACCGTCCAGGATGATGGAAAGCGCCTTCTTGTTGGCTTCCTCGATCAGTTTCATGGCCTGCCCTCACACACCGAGCTTCGCGAGCAGCGCGGCCATTTTCGGATCTCCGCCAGCGGGGGGTGACCAGTCGACATGCACGACCGCGATGCCGCAATCCTGCAGATCCTTGACGAAACCCTCCAGCCCGACATTCACCACCGTCAGGTCGTTGGTCAGCAGCGCCTGGCACCTGGTCTGTTCCCGCTTCTGCGACACCAGCGTATCCTCCTTGTTCGGCACAAAATATTAGTAAGAAACGTCTTACTTGGTCAAATCAAAGCTGTGGGCTTCCGACAAGACCACGACAATTCCGGCTGTCATCGCCAATAGTCCGGCGGACGGATCGCATCCAGACAAGATTTTCGGCTTGTGAAGCCGCGATTCAGGGTGTCCGGCCGGAATCGGCGTGCCGTCTCACGGCCTGCAGGATGACCAGCGCGCCCGTGAAAGCATCGCGGCCCGAGGTTTCACCGACGTCGGATACGGCCGCCAGCATCCGATCAAGCTCCGCCACCCGGCCGGCGATCGTGGCGTGAATGGCCCCATGCAAGACCGCAGCCCCATAGCCGCGGGCCGCCGCTTCAAGATGCGCTCGGCTGATGGTGTTGGTGCGATCGAGATGGGGTTGGCACAGGCGCCAGACGGCATCCCGCACTTGTGGCAACCCGAGAGCGCCGAGCGCGACAAGACCGCCGACAAGGAAATCGTCGCCCGAGGGCGTCAGCCCCGGTCCGAGACCGATCAACCCCATGACCTCGGCGCCATCCGCAGCATCCGGTGTGGTATCCCGTATTCCGCACCCGACAACGCGCGCGAGGGCATCCACGGCCGGCCGTGCTGCTACCATCAGGTGCGACGGCCCGCTTGATAATGACTGTCCATCCGACACCAGCACTTCGCCACCGAACGTCAGGCGCCATATCGCGTCTGTTGCCCGCAAGCCGACCGCCAGGCTCGCTAACGACCAGCCGGGCGCCGGATCGGGCCGCCATGTCGGCGCAATTTCAAAATCCGCCAGCACCGCCCCGTCGAGACGGAGCGCAGTGCCATCAATCTCAACCGGCTGGCCAACACCGACGAGAACGTCCTGCCAGCGATCGCAGAGGACATGCAGCGGGCCGGAGCCGAGCATGTGCGAACCCGCGCAAATCAGCTGGTCGCCGAACGCCGCATAGAAACATCGCTGGAACGCGGCAATGACCACGCCGCTGTTGCCGCTCTCCAGCACCGGACGCGCCAGCAGCCCGACCTCGGTCACAGGCCCCGCCACGCCGGGTGTCGGTGGCAGGTGATCGTGACGGCATATCTCCAGCATGTCGGACCACATCACGCAAAACGCTGCAGCGCGCGATCTACAGGTTATCCCGCGCGAAATCGGGAACGATACTCCGGCGGGAATCGCCCTTCGGACGGATCGTCTCTTTCTTGATGAGGTGCTGCATTCCGCCCGCCGTCAGCCAGGCAAAAATCATCTCCTGGGCATGGTCGCGGCGGCCTTTCAGCCATGCGGAATCGCCAAGATCCTTTCCGAACATCGCCGACAGCGTGTAACGGTTGGACACGTGGAAATAACTCAGCGCCGTGATCGAGATATAGAGGTTGATCGGATCGATATCCTTCCGGAAAACACCGTCCGCGGACCCGCGACGCAAAATGTCCTCGATGCTCGTCACCAGCGGCAGCGTCAATTTCGCGATCTTGCGGGATTTCCGCATGTTCTGCGCCCGCTGCAGGTTCTCGGTATTGATGAGCGCAATGTAATCCGGGTGTTCGCCGAAAAACGTGAAGGTGAAATTCACCAGTTCACGCATGGCGGCGGCCGGATCGAGATTGTCCAGGTTGAGTTTCTGTTCCGCCGAGCGGATTTCGGTGTAGACGTGTTCCAGAACCGCGATATAGAGCCCGCTCTTGTCCCCGAAATAGGCATACAGCAGGCGCATGTTGGCCTTGGCGCGCTGCGCGATCGCCTCGACACGCGCGCCACCGAGACCGTTCCGGCAAAACTCATAGGTCGCGGCGCGGAGAATGGATTCCTTGGTCAGGGCCGAGTCCCGCCGCCGCGGGCCACGCGGTGCGCGAGAGCTGGTCTTCGGCGACGTCGTCCGCTCGGTCATGATCGGCATTTCCGCAATAAAAACAGCATGGCAGCCGGTCCTGCGGCGTTCAGACCGCAATCCGGCAAACCTATCACATGCAGACGGATTGACGCCGCGGTTGTCAATATCCCGCCGTGGCGAGCTTTCGGGGCGGCCTGACAACTACTGTGCGCTGGCGCGCCGGAAGGGATTCGAACCCCTGACCCCCAGATTCGAAGTCTGATTTGTAGCGCCGACACGATTACGCAGCAGTCGCCAGAAGCCGCAAAACATCAATAAACATAACGCTTTTTCACGTCAGGAATGTATTCTCGCCGACACTGTTTCGCGCTATTGTGGTAGCTAATTGGTAGCTAAAAATCGGCGTGAGACATGGCCTCCAAAGGCATCACAATCAAAGCAGTCCAAGCTCTCGAGACCGGCGAAACGATATGGGACGCGGGTCACAACGAGGCCGTAAAAGGCTTTGGCGTCCGACGACAGAAGGGTAATCCTGTCTACGTCATCAAGTATCGCGTTTTCGGACGGCAGCGATTTGTCACCATCGGTCGCCATGGCGCGCCTTGGACACCTGAAACCGCACGCCGCGAGGCTAAGCGTCTATTCGGCCTCGTCGCGACTGGCAAAGACCCGCAGATCGAGAAAGCCACGGCGAAGGAGAATGGGACCTTTACGCTCCGCACTATCGGGGACCAATACCTGCGGTATGCGGAGAAGAAGCAAAAGCCGCGCAGCTTTGCCGAAACCAAGCGCCACCTGAACAAGAACTGGAGGCCGCTCCACACGACCTCGATTTTCGACATTCAACGACGCCATGTCGCGGTGAGGCTCGGGCAGATTGAGAAGGAGCGTGGACAGGTCGCCGCAGCCCGCTCCCGTGCCGCCTTATCTGCTCTCTTTAATTGGGCGATCCGCGAGGGATTTGATCTGCCGGCAAACCCTGTTACCGGCACCAACAAGCCTTTAGAACCGAAATCGCGCCAACGGGTGCTGTCGGACAGCGACCTTAAAGAAATCTTCGCCGCTGCCGGCGACGACGACTATGGCAAGATCGTCAAACTGTTGGCTCTTACGGGCCAGCGCCGCGACGAGGTCGGCGGAATATGCTGGTCAGAGATCGATGAGGACAGGAAGCTTTGGACCATCCCAGCCTCCCGAACCAAAAACCGACGGGAACACATGGTGCCCCTGTCCGACGAAGCCCTGGCCATAATCACAACCACGCCGCGCCAAACAGATCGGGACTTCCTGTTCGGGAGTGGGCCACGCAAAGCTGACGGCGAACAGCGCGGGTTTTCTGGCTGGTCAAAGGCCAAAGCCGAACTCGACCAGAAAATCCTCGAAGCCCGCCGTAAAGCTGATCCGGAAGCTAAGGCCTTCCCTTGGATTCTTCACGATCTACGCCGGACCTGTGCTACCGTTCTCGCCGACCGCTTTCGGACCCAGCCTTATATTGTAGAGGCCATTTTAAACCACATAAGCGGCCACAAAGCCGGGGTCGCGGGAGTCTATAATCGCGCAAAATATCTCGTCGAAATTCAGAAAGCCTTAGAAGCCTGGGGTCAATTCATCCGGACACTCTTGAAAGACGGATGATCTATCTTCCATCCTCCCAAGGGTAAAGCAATCACTCAGCTGTACGCTCCGATGTCCTAGAATATCGCCGCCAATATGCCCGACGAGACAATCACAAATAATCAGCACTGGCTGGCTCTTAGTTCAGCATTCTCCTCACTGCGACGCGATGATCAAGCTGATCCCCTTGGCGCAGAGATGCGGCTCAAAGCAGTCATCCGCACAGGCCAAGTTGTGTTGAGATGGGTTGACGGGAAATCCGCAGAGGATCGTCCTATTCATACTCATCTCGTTCGAACGAAATTGCGATTCCAGCAGACTGGACTCGCCTTTAGCGGACAAGAAGCTGATTGGGACACAGACTTGGCAAGATACAGACCACTCTACTTGCTGAAATCGAGCTTTGAAGAAGTTGCACGCGCCCTTCCGAACATACCGTTTAATGATGATGGCACACGCAGCTCGCGAATGACCCTAGTCGAAGCAGTGGAGTGGGTTCGTCAAACTACAAATTGTACGGAAGAAGCCGCGATAATATCCCTGAAGAACGAAATCCACTCAGGCAATATCAGCCTTGTTGGGTTTGGCGCAGAACCTCCAATACACCGCTCGCCGATTATCAAACAGCACGGCAGGCTAACCTTTCAGAGAACGCGCTCATACCATCCGATTCAGCCATCAACCCTTAAGAAACTCGATATCTCTTTGTACGGCCCTGGCTTTTTGGTCCCAGCCGGGCGGCGCAGCACTCATGAAAACATCGCGGCCTCATCGTTCTCGCAATCGGCGGATAATGATGATGACGCCCTGGATGTCGAGGAGCGGACCGACTATCAAACCTTAGCATTTGTGAGCACCAAGGAAGTCGCCCAGATTTGGCCGCATAGCGTCGCAGTCAAGTTGACCAAGCCCATAGAACCTATGCGTCGGAGGCGCGCAGGCCGACCGGGCGTCAGAGATGAAATCTTTCGCGCTTTAGATGAAATTTCCAGAAAAATAGAAGTAGCGAACCTCGACAATAAAAGGCTCGAGGTTTTGGTTCTCGAACACCTGGGCAAATCATCAAATTCGAGGAATTACAGTAGTCGTACTATCGCGAAGTATATCGGTGAATGGCGAGAAACCCACAAAGTCGGCACTAAATAATATTGCGTATTTAGGGAGCATTTCGCGGATTTAGCCAGCTGGCGATAGTAGGCCCTGCAGAATATGTCGTGTCAAAAGGACACGACGATGAACGAACCGCTGCTTGACCAGACCGAAGTCGCCAAGAAGCTCGGCATTTCGCCCCGAACCTTGGAGCGAATGCGGCTGATGGGCACCGGCCCGGCGTTCATCAAAATCGGCCGCTTAGTGCGTTATCGCGCCTGCGATCTAGAACGCTTCATCGCAGCTGCCACAGTCACCTCGACCTCAGAGCGCCCCGGTGCCCGCTGATCATAGCGCCGGTATTCGCACGCTTCTGCACGACGAAATTCTGTTCGGCGACGGCGAGCCAGACCTTGGACCTGTCATGACCAGCGCGAAGGTAGCTCTTCGTTCTAGGGCCGTGGTCGATGTGCTGGAGAAAGCCGCCACGAAGGCAAAAAGCAGCGGCGATCACAGACGAGGCCGACAGCTTGCAAATCTAGCGGACGACCTCCGACACTGCCGGCCCCGGAGCCGTTGTGTCTCTCTCGCCTGTCCGCAATGCCTGCGAGCCCTGCAACGTGCCAAGACGGAGGTGTTCACCCAGGCAGCGCAAGCTCGCACAGCAACACGTTCGAAGGCCAGGCCGGTATTCGTCACCATTGCCCCACCTCAATGGGTTTTTGAGCCCAGCGACCTTAACAAAATCTCCCTCGGCAAGGTCGTTCGTTGGCTCAAGGACACTCTTCGCCGCGAAGGGGTAGACCGCCCTATGCTCGGCAGTCTCGACATTGACGTCAACAACGAGGGACGTATTCGAATCCATCTGCATGCGGTGATGTGGACGAAGAACTCGGCGCGTTTGACAGCTCGTCTAAAGAAGGCGCTCTCCACTTCACCTGACCTGAAATACGCGCGATCGGTTCAGGTCAACGGTACACGTGATCTTGGTTTCATCGCGTACAGCCTCAAGCTCGTGAAATTCCAAGAACTCCTGCGCCACAACCGCAAGATCTTGCCGGATCTTCTGCTCTTTCTGGACCGTACAAAAGCCAGCGACATCCTCGTCCTTTTCGGCTTCCACGCAAGTGCGCAGCGATCAGGCTTCATCGTCAGGCCTCTGATGAAAGCGTCTGGCTAGTCAGCCTCGACCATCGTATCGACGAAACGCAAGAATCTCATTCGGAAACAACAAAAAGGAGGCATCTGACGCATAATAGACCCGGTATTTCCCAAGTTCGTCAACTCAACTGCTTTCTAGACCCAGAGCTCGTCATCATTCGTCGACGCTAATTTCGCTGCGTACTGCGTACTGCGCACAACAATAGGACATAAGATGAAAAAAGATTCCCTTGATCCTACGATCCGGAAGATCAGCAACGACAGCGTTACACGTGAAATCACAGAGAACGAAAAGCCATCAATTCAGATAATCGCGCTTGGTATGCACCTGAAGACCGGGAAACACCTCATCAAAATTTCGTTCGACGACATCCATAACGAAAGAAAAATCCATATCTTCAAACGCAAGATGCTCGCCGCTAGCATGAAGGCATCCCTCATTCGTGAATTGGTCGGCCTCGGCTGTCCTTGGCCATCAGAAGGCCATCGCAGCGACGCGCTGTGGCGCACCCTTGATAAAGCGAGGCCGGATTCGAGATTTTTGGTCCTGACAGCGCCGGGCTGGCATAAGGAATACTTCGTCACGAGAAACCGACTCTACGGCCAAAGCGAAGTAAGCGAAGTGCTCATCGACGAAAACTCCCCCGAGCACGTGAGCGGGTTCACCACAGCTGGCACTCTGGAGGGCTGGCAGCACGCGGTCAAAAATTACCCCAACCTTTCGTCACCACTATGCGTTGCGATGTCGGCAGCGTTTGCTGCCCCACTACTGCGCCCGCTTGGATTCGATTCCTTCGCAATCAACTGGTTCGGAAAAACATCTGGCGGCAAGAGCACTATCATTCGGGCTGCGGCGGCAGTCGGTGGGTTATTCGAAGAGGATGGCTATAATTTGCCAACCTGGGGCGATACCGATGCGGCATTCGAAGCGCAGGCGATGGGGCATCGCGATTGCCTCTTCCCCATCGACGAAACCGGGGACGCGGAGCGCAATGATGTACCGCTGCACATTCGCGCGAAGCGTTGGGCATTCACGCTTTCTCGAAACCGGCCAAGAAAAACTGACGTGAGCTATGCGAGGGCGAAGGGGCACTTCGGCCGCGAATTTCGCGTGATCGGGATGAGCTCAAGCGAAACGGCGATGGGCGACGCCGCTGCCCGTGCCGGACGCCGCAGGCTCGGCGGGGAGGAGGTCAGGCTCATCGACATCCCGGCTGAACAACCGGGCTCCATGGGGGTATTCGACGGCGACCTCAGCGACTACCCCGGGGTCGACGGTGCTCGGCAGCTAGCTGACGCGATCAAGGCCGATGTACGCCACTATCAGGGCGCCGCTTTCGATGCATATCTTCAAGCACTCTTTGCCCACGATAACTGGCTCGCCCGCGCAAAGAAAGAGATCCGGCGATTTGAAAGGCGGTTCGGCGGCCCCACCGACACGCGGATCACTGGCCGGATCAAAAGCAACTTTGCTGTCCTCTGGACAGGCGCGGCCCTAGCAATCCGATACGGCGTGTTGCCATGGTCGAGAAAGGAGACAGTGGCGGCTATAGGTGCCATTTATGAGCGCGCCATCAGGGCCCTTCCCGACAATGCCGCCAAGCCCATCCAGCTTGACGGATACGATCCGAAAGCCATGCTTAAAAAGCTTTCAGATGAGCTCGCCCGCGCAAGGTTGCTGCGGCTGAAAAGGAAGGGGGCGGTATCAGATAAAAAAGCGGTAGCCCGGCAAGCCGCCGATGGATTCTATATTGATGGGCATCTTTTTGTGAAGAACAATTGGTTCGTCGGTCTCTTCAATAAGGCCGAGCGAACGACCTTGAAGAAGGCTGGCGCGTTCGTCTCTCAGCGCGATGACACGCCCACCGTGTGCAAGAAGATCTACGGGATCGAGGGACGCCCGCGGTACTACCCCATAAATGAGCAGGTAGTGCAGGTGTCGCGAAGGGGCGAATAATTTCGGCTACCCCTTGAGCAACCATAAGACAAACGGGGCCGCACAATCTGCGGCCCCGTAAACTCATGGGCTTTGTAGCAAAATAAACTGACTATGCGGCTCGGAAAGGATCGAACCCCGCCCCCTCCGCGACTATTTGGGCACGAATCGCAACCTCGAAACCATAAAAATTGACCACTCCATAGGAACGCCCGACGATCCATGAGGATTTCGCCCGGTTCCGGCCTGAGAATTTCGAGGGATATGGGCAGTTTGCAAAAGCTGCCCCATTTCCTAATATGCGCTGATGGTATCCTCGGTGTTTGCAAACCTGAGAAAGGTCGTCGTCGCGCTCTGCATTGCGGCGGTTGCGTCTTTCTGCGTGCAAACCGTCGATGTTATCGTCGATAGCGTTGAGCACTCCCTGGGCATAGACCATGCGGCCAACGCCGCAGCAGGCAGCGTCATCGCTTGTGAAACCTCCATCAACAACAACTGCGCCCCCGGCGAAACTCATCCCATCTCCCATGCACATTTGGGGGACACCGCGACACCCTTCGTCGTCGTTGCTGCGGTGTCGGTCAATTTCATCCGTGCGGAAACCGAAAGCGTTCCGCTGTCTAACGCGGCTGCTATCGCCAGCCTGTCTAGCTGCGCGCCCGAACGTCCTCCAAAGGCGTAATTAGCAAGCCGACTGAACGGGCTGCTGCATCTGCAGCCACGTCCACTTTTCAATTTTGAGGTTAGCTATGAACGAACGCGCCCTCGCGGGTGCGGGCGCTCGCATCCGCTGGCAATGGGCCATCGCGGTGCTGGCGTTCGCAGCCAGCATCACCGCGTCGCAGGCGGAACCAAGAGTGCTCGGTCTGAACGAAGCCTTACAACTTGCTCTGCGCAGCGATGCGATAGTGCCTGCGATCCGGTCGCGGGTCCGCGGCGCTGAAGCCGGAATCCGCCAAGCGGACAGGCTACCCAACCCGACGATAGGTGCGGAGTTCGAGAATTTCGCCGGCTCTGGCAGCTATCGCGGTTCAAGCCGGATCCAAAGTACGGTGTTTCTGCAACAACTTCTGGAGCTCGGCGGCAAACGTGAGGCCCGGACAGGGGTTGCACAAGCCGAACTCAAGATTGCCCGTGCCCGCGGCGCTGTCCGGGTTCTCGATCTTCTCCGCGATGTCGAGCTGGCTTGGATCGATTTGGCTGTCGCTATAGCTCAGCAACGGATCGCCGAAGAGCGGCTATCCATCGCTCAACGGCTTCGCGATGAATTTGTTCGACGCTCTCAAAGCGGTCGCGATCCACTTTTCACACAATCGCGCGCCGAAGCACAGGTCGCGTTAGAAGAAATCGCCGTCGAGCAGGCTGCATCTGCGGCTCAGATCGCACGAGCTAATCTCGCATCATATTGGCGCGGGAATACCGACTTTACTATCGACATCTCGCTTCTCGAAGCTGAACAACAGCACCACCGGAATAACGCCTACAACGTCGAAATCGCGCTTCTGCAATCGGAAAAAGAACTGGCAGCCGCGCGAACCGTGCTGGAACGTGCGAGAGCAATACCTGACCCTTCATTACGGCTCGGCGTGCGGCGTTTTACGGAAACGGGAGATTCAGCAGCGATTGCAGGAATCTCGATCCCCTTGCCGCTTTTCGACAATAACGATGGCAATATCGAAAAGGCCGAGGCGGATCGCAGAGCGGTCGAGCTCGAAATCGAGACAGCAACTCGGGCCATGCGACGCGAACTGTCAAGGCTTGAAGGCCGATTGCGCGCCAACGCAGCCGAAGCAAGACGTATTCAATCCGACGTCATTCCACGAGCGCAACGCGCTGTCGACCTGATTCGCGACGGGCTCGAACGCGGCGTCTTTAGCTATGTCGAGTTCGCCGATGCGCAGCGCACCTTGAATGATGCGCGCTTGCGTCGGATCGACGCTCTCAAAAGCTTCCAACAAGACAACGCTGCCTTGGCACGGCTCACCGGCCGCCACATGCGGCTCAATATGAAAGTTCCTCCGCAATGAAGAAAATTGCAATCGCCGTTATCCCATTGCTGCTACTCGCAGCCTGCGGCGAAGCCGACCACAAGCACGGCGAAGCAGCCGAAAAAGCTCATGCCGAGGAATTCGAGCGCGGACCCCATCGAGGCCGCATGTTGCGCTCCGAAAACCTCGCCATGGAAATCACGATCTTTGAGGAAGGAATCCCCCCGGAGTTCCGCACCTATCCCTATGCAAATGGAAAACCCCTCGACCCGAAAAGCGTGAAACTGGAAATGCGGGTCACTCGACTAGGCGGCAAGGTAGATAGTTTCAGCTTGATCCCGCAGCAAGATTTTCTGAAGGCAACCGCCTCGGTTCGCGAACCCCACTCTTTCGATGTCGAAGTAATTGCCGAATACAGCGGCAAAATCGGACGCTGGACCTATTCCTCCTACGAAGGCCGAACGACGATCAAACCGGACGTCGCGGAAGCAGCCGGGGTCAAGACGGAGACGGCGGGACCAGCAACTATCGCCGAGACTATCGACCTGCCTGGCCGCACGATTCTCGCTCCGCACGGGCGAGCCGATGTTCGCGCGTGGCTGCCCGGTCGGATTATTGAGATGACGAAACTCGTCGGCCAGAGCGTGCAACAGGGCGAAGTACTTGCACGCATTGAGGCCAGCGACACACTACGCGTCTACCAGATCACCGCGCCAATGAGCGGTATCATTGCCGAGCGCAATGCCAATGCTGGCGATATCCCAACGCAAGCGCTCTATACCCTTATCGACCCATCAAAGATGCAAGCAACGTTATTCGCGTTTCCCCGCGACGCGGAACGAATTCGCGCCGGCCAAACGGTGGAGATACAAAACTTGAGCGGCCAGCGCGTTACATCGCAGATTCAGACTTTGCTGCCGAATACTGATTCAGCCACGCAGACAGTTTCAATCCTTGCGAATATCGCCAATCTCGACGGAAGTTGGCGATCTGGCTCCGCAATTGAGGGCACGATAATGGTCGCCTCTCAAAACGTACCTTTAGCCGTGCGCACCCGCGCGCTTCAGCGGTTCCGAGATTTTACCGTAGTTTTCGCGCGTTTCGGCGACACCTACGAGGTACGAATGCTGAAACTCGGCCGCAGAACTCCTGAGTGGACCGAAGTCCTGAGTGGCATCGACCCTGGCGAAGTTTATGTGTCGGACAACGCTTTTCTCATTCGCGCCGATATCGAGAAAGCCGGCGCTACGCACGATCACTGAGGGTCACCATGCTTCGCCATATCATTCATCTGACTATAAAGCATCGCTGGCTCGTACTGATCGCCATGCTTGTATTCGCTACGCTTGGTGTCTGGAGCTTCCAGCGGCTTACGATTGACGCTGTACCCGATATCACCAACGTTCAAGTACAGATCAACACGGAAGCCCAAGGCTTCTCGCCGTTGGAGGTCGAGCAACGCATCACTTTCCCAATCGAGACGGCGCTCGCAGGTCTGCCGCGACTGGAATACACTCGGTCCATTTCCCGGTACGGTCTTTCTCAAGTCACCGTCATTTTTCGCGATGGCACGGACATCTACTTCGCGCGCCAGCTCGTGAACGAACGGCTGCAAAGCATACGCGGCGAGCTTTCTGCTGGCGTCGAGCCAAAGCTCGGACCTATCGCAACCGGCCTCGGCGAAATCTTCATGTACACGGTTGAGCCTAAGCCTGGCGCGAAAAAGCCGGACGGATCTGAGTGGACACCGGAAGACCTACGAACCTTGCAGGACTGGGTGATCCGCCCGCAACTTCGTAACGTCCCCGGAGTGACTGAAGTCAACACCATCGGCGGATTTCAGCGCCAGTACCACGTTACACCGTGGCCGCAACGCCTTAGCGCATTCAATCTGACAATGAATGACGTAATTGTGGCTCTTCAGCGCAATAACGCGAATATCGGCGCGGGCTATATCGAGCGGCACGGCGAACAGAAGCTTGTGCGTGTTACGGGCCAGGCGACGACACTAGACGACCTTCGAAATATCGTCGTCGAGCAACGCAACGGCGTCCCGATCCGGATCAGCGATCTTGCAGACGTGCTGATGGGCGAAGAATTACGGACGGGCGCAGCCACTCAGAATGGGCGTGAAGTCGTTCTGGCCACGGTTTTCATGTTGATCGGCGAGAATAGCCGCATCGTCTCGCAAGCTGTTGCGGCCAAGCTCGCCGAAGCCAACCGTGCACTGCCCGAGGGGGTCATCGCCAAGACGCTTTATGACCGCACGAACCTCGTCGAACGCACGATTGCAACTGTTGAGAAGAACCTGCTTGAAGGCGCAGTGCTCGTCATCGTCGTTTTGCTCCTCCTTCTCGGAAATGTGCGTGCGGCGTTGATCACCGCAGCAATCATCCCGTTGGCGATGTTGATTACCATCACCGGTATGGTCCAGGGGCACATCTCTGGAAATTTGATGAGCCTCGGCGCGCTCGATTTCGGGCTGATCGTCGATGGCGCGGTCATTATTGTCGAGAACTGCCTACGGCGGTTTGCAGAGGCCCAACGCGAGCGCGGCAGATTGCTGACCCGCGAGGAACGCTTTGAAATCGTCGAAACTGCAACAGATGAGGTCATCCGGCCAAGTTTGTTTGGCGTACTCATCATCGCCATCGTCTATCTGCCGATCTTCGGCCTGACAGGCGTAGAGGGAAAAATGTTCCACCCGATGGCATTTACTGTGGTGATCGCTCTAACCGCGGCACTGGTCTTGTCGCTAACCTTTGTTCCCGCAGCAGTGGCAATGATCATGACCGGACCGGTCCGAGAAACCGAAGGCTGGGCGATGCGCAAAGCCCGAGCGCTCTACCAGCCTGTACTGGAGCGAGCACTGTCGCATCGCTGGGTTATTTTGACAGCATCCCTGCTGCTGGTTATCGCGTCCCTCGTGGGCGCAACACGTCTTGGTTCAGAGTTCATCCCGAATCTAGACGAAGGCGATGTGGCTCTTCACGCGCTCCGCATTCCAGGCACCGGTTTAAAACAAGCAATCGACATGCAAACCGCTTTGGAATCCTGGCTAAAACAAGTTCCGGAAGTCGATCAGATCGTCGCGAAAATCGGAACTGCAGAAATCGCTACCGATCCGGTGCCGCCAAGCGTTGCGGATACATTCGTCATCCTGAAGCCGCGCGAGAATTGGCCGAACCCAAAGAAACCTAAACTTGAGCTTGTCGCGGAACTGCAAAAGGCCGCGGAGGAAATTCCCGGCAATAACTACGAGTTCACACAACCCATACAGATGCGTTTCAACGAACTGATATCGGGCGTTCGCTCCGACGTGGCAGTCAAGGTGTTCGGGGATAACCTCGATGAACTACTGCGCCTTGGACAATCAATAGAGCAGGTTATCGGCAGCATTCCCGGTGCAGAGGATGCGAAGCTTGAGCAACTGACCGGCCTACCTGTCCTCCAGATTGTCCCTGACCGGAAGGCGATGGCGCGGCTCGGCATCAACGTTTCCGACATGCAGGAGGTCATTCGCACCGCCATTGGCGGCACCGTGGCAGGAACAATCTTCGAAGGTGATCGGCGATTTAATTTGGTCGTGCGCCTACCAGAAGAACAACGCTCTCGCGCTGACGAAATCGGACGACTACGCATCCCGGTAACGATCCGCGGCAACACCGACAATCGCAGTTTCGTCCCACTCACCGAGATCGCGACCGTCCAAACTGTCGTTGGGCCGAACCAGATCAGTCGCGAGAACGGAAAGCGACGGATCGTCGTGACTGCAAACGTGCGTGGACGCGATCTCGGTTCCTTTGTGAGTGAGTTGCAAGATCGCGTGCGCAGCACCGTCACTATTCCACCTGGCTATTGGGTGGAATATGGCGGGACGTTCCAACAATTGATCTCGGCGTCACAGCGGCTGAAAATCGTCGTGCCGCTTGGTCTTCTACTCATTATTACGCTGCTGTATGGACTGTTCGGCTCAGTCAGGGACGCGCTTGTCGTGTTTTCCGGCGTGCCGCTGGCACTCACTGGCGGCGTGGCGGCTCTCGCTTTGCGAGATTTACCATTCTCAATATCAGCCGGTGTCGGCTTTATCGCGCTATCCGGCGTTGCCGTGCTCAACGGCGTAGTGATGATCTCATTTATCCGGAATCTGCGAGAGAGAGGCCAAAATCTTGAAACAGCTATCCGATATGGCGCAGCTATACGGTTGCGCCCGGTCTTGATGACAGCCCTCGTTGCAAGCTTGGGCTTTGTACCGATGGCATTGAATGTGGGAACCGGGTCAGAGGTGCAACGGCCGCTTGCAACTGTGGTGATCGGGGGCATTCTCTCTTCGACCTTTTTGACACTGTTCGTGCTCCCGGTTCTCTACGAAACAGCCCACACATTGCGGGACTCAACCGCTAGGCGGCTTAGAAGCTGGTCTACCGCATTCCACTCGCTGCCTCTGGTGCGGCGGCGCTAAACTCACGGCCGACGGAGAGCATCATGCTCCAAGTGCTTGCGAACCGCACCTATCGTCATCTCTACCTCGCACAAATCATTGCATTGGTTGGAACTGGACTCGCGACGGTCGCACTCGGCCTGCTCGCCTATGAACTAGCCGGCGCTAACGCGGGTGCGGTTCTTGGAACCGCTCTCGCAATCAAGATGATTGCCTACGTCGGCGTCGCGCCGGTCGCGGCCGCTTTTGCGGAGCGATTGCCGCGACGAGCTATGCTGGTCACGCTTGACATGATCCGTGCGGCCGTTGCCATCCTACTGCCGTTCGTCACCGAGGTGTGGCAGGTCTATGTTCTAATTTTCGTATTGCAGTCCGCCTCCGCCGGCTTCACGCCGACTTTCCAGGCGACGATCCCCGACGTCCTGCCGGAAGAAAAAGATTATACGCGCGCACTCTCGTTGTCCCGCATGGCCTACGACCTGGAAAGCGTCGTCAGCCCTATGCTTGCCGCAGCACTGTTGACCATCATCAGCTTCCACGTTCTGTTCGCTGGCACGGTGATCGGTTTTCTTTGTTCAGCCGCACTCGTGCTCACGGTGCAATTGCCGAGTCCGAAGGCTTCCGAAGCTCGCGGAATTTACGACCGCACGACGCGCGGGATGCGAATTTATCTTGCCACGCCGCGACTGCGCGGATTACTGGCTCTCAATCTTGCTATCGCTTCCGCGAGCGCGATGGTTATCGTCAACACAGTCGTTATAGTCCAATCGATTTACGGATTGAGCGAGGCCGATACCGCCGTCGCACTCGGCGTCTTCGGCGGCGGATCGATGATCGCAGCCTTCGTTCTGCCAAAGCTTCTCGAAACAGTTCCAGACCGTAGCGCCATGCTGACCGGGGCAACTGTTCTCATTGTCGGGCTGTTCGCCGGCACGTTGTTACCCGCTTATCCCATGCTGCTTAGTCTGTGGTTCGTATTTGGTGTCGGTCTTTCCCTCGCGCAGACACCGTCGGGCCGCCTACTGCGACGTTCCTCGCACCCTGAGGATCGCCCGTCGTTGTTTGCCGCACAGTTTGCCCTCTCCCATGCCTGCTGGCTGCTGACCTACCCTTTGGCGGGCTGGATCGGCGCGAAGGCCGGCATGACCGCCACTTTCGCTGCGCTCGGCACCATCGCCGCGGCAGCGGTTATCACCGCCCTGTATATCTGGCCATCGCATGACCCCGACGAAGTCGAACATACCCATGGGGAACTTGCGCACGACACCCCCCATATCAATGGTGCGGAGCGCACAGCGACAGGCTATCGACACCGCCACCCCTATGTGATCGATAGCCTCCATCCTGAATGGCCACGGCCCTAATGATCGCCAATGGGCCTGATCAACGAGTAGCCGTACCTGCCGCAACAGCAAGGCAATATCTTTAGTCACTTAAGAAGAGACCTTGCGACCCATCGTTCAATCCATTAATTTCACGGGATGGGGACATGCAGTCTCCCCGTCAGACGGTTCCGTCCAAGCACTGCGCAACGCTCGATGTGTCGAGGCGATTGCGCATGGACGAACGGAAGTACTGTCATAATCCTCTTACTCCCCTAGCGTTTGCCGCCGCGATAATCGCGGTGACGCTTCTCTATTCCCGGTCGGATGGACTATCCCAGTCCACTTCAACGACTATCGCGATTTCCCGCATGGACATCGGAGCGCCGCCCCGCGAATTTGAATTCGCGAGAACAGGGCAAGGCAGCTCAAGCCGATGGACGGTTGTGCGCGACACTGATGGCCTCGAAGGCCGCGTTATCGAGCAGTCAAGTACAGATCAAACCGACTATCGCTTCCCGCTCGCAATCTTTCGACCGCTCGCCACCAAAAACGTCACAGTGTCGTTGAGATTCAAGCCCCTTGATGGGCGCATAGACAGGTCCGGCGGGATCGCTATCCGCGTTACTGACGCGGACAATTATTATGTGGTTCGTGCCAATGCGCTTGAAGACAATATCCGCTTTTATCGCGTGGTTGATGGCCGGCGCGAACAAATCGCAAGCGTCGACATGAATGTTTCCGCTGGACGGTGGCACGTACTCGGCATCAAGGCCGAGGGTGAGCGCTTCGCGATTACGTTCAACGGCAAAACGGTCATCACTACCTCCGACAACGCAATTTCCAAGGCGGGTAAGATCGCGCTCTGGACGAAGGCCGATAGCGTTACCCGTTTTGATCAAATTGCAATCGATGTACTGCCAGACAAGGAGTAGCCTCGATGCCTTTTGCCATGAAACCGCTCACTTGCGACCCTGCCAAAGTCAAGGGAATGTCGGAGCGATTGATTATCAGCCACTACGAAAACAATTACGGTGGGGCCGTGAAGCGGCTCAATCTTATCGAAGAACAGCTGGCAGAAATCGACTTCAAAACAGCGCCCGGTTTCCTAATCAACGGCCTCAAGCGCGAACAGCTCGTGGCGACAAATTCAATGATCCTGCACGAGCTATTCTTCGATGGGCTAGGCGATCAAAGCAAACCTGGCGCTCAACTGCACGAAGCGATTGCCAGCGACTTTGGCTCATTCGAGAGATGGCAATCGGAGTTCGCCGGTACGGCTAAGGCATTGGGCGGCGGATCTGGCTGGGTTCTGCTGTCTTGGTCGCCGCGCGACAAGCGGCTTATCAATCAATGGGCCGCCGATCATTGCCACACACTCGCTGGCGGTGTGCCGATACTCGCCCTCGATATGTATGAGCATTCTTATCACATCGATTTCGGCGCTAAAGCTGCGAACTACGTCGATACTTTCATGACAGCAATCAAATGGGGAAACGCCAACTGCCTTTTCAAAGAACTAGCCGGGGCACGGGAGGCCTAATCAAACTCTAGAAGCAGGAGGAGAAAATGCGGTTGTCTTTCATTTTAACAACGGCCGGTATCCTCATGAGTTGCGTGACTGCTTTCGCACAGAAAACTGACACCACGTGGGAGCAAGTCGACGGTTTATTCGGACGCAGGGCCACAATTTCGGGCGACGTGCACCGGTATGGATTTCCACGTAACGATCTCTCGGTGACGTTAGATGAGGTCGTGATCAAACCGGCCCTTACACTCGGCGGCTGGATTGCGTTTCAGCCGATGCATGGCGAAGTCGCGATTATGGGCGATTTGGTGTTGCTAGAACCGGAGATTAATCCGGTCATCACTAAATTGATCGCAGGCGGTTTAGAGATTACGGCGATACACAATCACCTTCTCCGTACCACGCCTGCGACTTTCTATATGCACGTCAGCGGACATGGAGATCCTGTTCAGATCGCTACGACGATTCATGCCGCGCTTACAGCAAGCAAAACGCCTGTCATCTCGGTTCCGACTGCTGGCAGCCCCGTCCCAACCCTGGATATGGACACAGCACAGATCGAACAGCTTATCGGTTATAAAGGCCAAGCGAACGGGGGCGTCTATCAATTTGCAATCCCGCGCGGCGAACCAATCGTTGAAAACGGAATGCCCCTATCGCCCCCGGGGCCCCTCGGCGTAGCAACGGCGATCAACTTCCAACCAACCGGAAACGGAAAAGCCGCCATCACCGGCGACTTCGTTCTCACCGGCACCGAGGTAAATCCCGTTATTCGCGCCTTGCGCGCTAGCAGTATCGAGGTCACCGCGGTGCACAGCCACATGCTTGATGAGCAGCCACGCCTTTTCTTCCTTCATTTCTGGGCCAACGACGACGCAGTCAAGCTAGCTAAAGGCATTCGATCAGCACTCGAACAAACAAGCAGCGTCAAACGATAAGATGCACGCTCATAAAACCGCGCCAATAAAGACCTTTTCCCTCGATATGTCAGGAGAGTGAAATGCGAAGAATTGCCTTGGTCGTCGCAGTGTTTGGAGCGTTCTCCGGATGCGCTCACGCCGCAGGTGCGGCAAAGAAGGACGTTTGTACTATCGACTGTCGAGATTATTACAAAGCGTGCGTCCAAGCACACTCGCTGTCGGCCTGTAGCAGCGAACTCAACCTCTGCATGAAGCATTGCCGCAAGAAATAGTGGCTTGGTGGTCAAGTCCCTCGGAGCGTCAGATTGTCCCCATGAGCAACCCATAGAGCAATCCAGCAGCCGAGCACCCCGCCAACACCATCACCATGCTGACCTTGTAGCGGAAGACCGCGGCAATCGCGGCTACGGTCAAGATCAACGCCGCGATGTTGACGGAGCTCAGGACCGGAACGTCAACCGCTGCACCGAAGCCGCGGATTTCATTGAGCTGGGTAAACAACACATGGAGCGCGAACCACACGGCGAGGTTCAGGATGACGCCGACGACGGCGGCGGTGATCGCCGAGAGTGCTGCTGACAGCGCCTTGTTGTTGCGCATCGCCTCCATGAACGGAGCGCCGAGAAATATCCATAAGAAGCAGGGGACGAAGGTCACCCAGGTCGTCAGCAACCCGCCCAGGGTACCGGCAAGAAGAGGATGCAACGCACCCGGTTCCCGGTAAGCGCCCATGAAGCCGACGAACTGCGTGACCATGATCAGCGGACCGGGAGTGGTTTCCGCCATGCCGAGACCGTCCAGCATTTCACCGGGCTTCAGCCAGCCGTAATGCTCAACCGCTTGCTGGGCGACGTAGGACAACACGGCATAGGCACCGCCGAACGTGACCATGGCCATCTTGGAAAAGAAGATCGCTATGTCCGTAAAAACATTGCCCGACCCGAGCAGCAGCAACAGTGCGAGGACAGGCCCGCCCCACAATAGAGCGCCAATCGCCGCAACCTTGAGCGACCAGGACATCGGTGGGCGAGCATGGTCCGGAATGGTTTCACCCAGGACACTGTCGGCATCCGCGACTTGTTTGTTTCCGACCTTACCGTGTCCACCTTCCGCCAGAAATGCTGTCCATCCGGCGCGGCCACCGATATAGCCGATCAGGCCTGCGGTAAAAACGACAAGGGGAAACGGGGCCTGGAAAACGAACAAGGCAACGAAAGCGGCGGCAGCCATTCCTATCAGAGCATTATTTTTGAGGGCGCGGCGACCGATCCGAAGTACGGCTTCGAGCACGATAGCCAGGACGGCCGCCTTCAATCCAAAGAACAGAGCCTGGACCGCACCGACATTACCGAAGATCGCATAGATCCAGCTCAGCGCCATGATGGCGATCACGCCGGGCAGCACAAACAGGATTCCAGCGACCAGCCCACCCTTGGTCTTGTGCATGAGCCAGCCGATATAGACGGCGAGTTGCTGCGCCTCCGGCCCCGGCAACAGCGTGCAGTAGTTCAGGGCATGCAGAAATCGCGTCTCGCCGATCCAGCGCTTTTCTTCGACGATGATCCGATGCATCACCGCGATCTGGCCGGCGGGTCCGCCGAAGCTCAAGGCAGCGACGCGCGCCCAGACGCGCATAGCTTCTGCGAATGAAACGCCGTGAGCCGGCGTCTCGGAAGCTTGAACCGGTGCTGCATCGACTGTTTGAAGCTTGGTCATGGTGGGCTCCTATCTGTCAGCCACCACGCTTTGTGCGGAAATACTGATAGAGGTTGTCGAAGACCGCTGCGCCCTGGACGACCCGCTGTTCGTCTTCGGTATTTCCTGCGCAGAGACCTGCGATCAGACTGGCGATACCCGTCGCTTCTTCGCGGCCGAACTTGCCGTCCTTCAAATCAATGTCATGAACGATCTCGGAGATAGCTCGTAGCGCCGGGTCCGCGATGTTGGCGCGGGTCAGCAACACCTCGAAGCTGCAACGGTCTCCCTCATGGGTGATCTCGCCTTCGAACATGTCGAAGCGAAGCTCGCCCGCTTTGGGCTTGTAACCCTTGCCCGGCACAAAATGGATGACGGCATCAGGATCAATGAAGCGACGGACAAACCAGCTACAGGCGATGCGGTCGACATGTACGCCTTTGCGCGTCACCCAAACGCGCCCCTTGAGGTCGTCGGCATTATGCGTGGGCATCTCCAGCGCTTGCTTCGTCATGTTCGTGTCCTCTGCGTGACGACGCTCGATCTCGGCGAGCAGGCTTTCCGCCGAAAGGCGACCGGTTGCACCGAAAAAATCGAGGGCAACGATGTCCGCGAGTTGCTTGCGCAAACGACCGACTTGCGAACGCTCCTCTTCTCTCTCTTCAGACGTCGCGGTCTTTTTCAGACGTTTTGAAAGCGCTCGGACCTCGCCGGCGATGGCCGCATAGTCCTCGTCTCGGGCAGCATCGAAGAGTGCTCGCACCTGATCGTCGGAAAGACCGTCAACGAGGCGCGCTTCGCAGACCATGGCCTCACCGCCGCCTTCAACGATCTCCTTCAGCAGCCATTCGAAATCTTCCTGGGTCTCGGCATTGGCAGGCAGCGCATAGACCGTGCTCTTCACCGCGACGGCGCCGATCCCTTGCAGTCGGCGCCAGATTTTCACGCGAAAGTAGGCCGGCTTGCTCGGCAGTTGATGGATCAAGAGGAGCCAGCGCTGCTCCGCCGAAGCCTTGTCATCGCCCATATTCATACCGTATCACTAAAAATATAAAATGCAACACTTGTATCATTTAATTTTCGAGCGTAGCTTTCCGTCACAGCGCACCTTGGGTCGGAACCTCCCGATACGGTCAGGCTCCTCTCAAGCTGCCAGTCCATCGCAACCACTGGGAGGACCACGCCATGAAATGGGTCACTCGCGAACGCCCGGTCATCGACCGCATTGCTTGCCCGTGGCTGATCACGAAATTCATCGATAAAGATGCGGAGTTTCTATTCGCCCCGCCGGACCAGGTCATGACGGTCGCAAGAGAGACCGGCGCGACACCCTATGATGTGCCCGGCGTCGAATACACGCATGTCGGCGAAGGGTGCAGCTTCGACACCTTCGTCGAGAAACACGATCTCGGCAAAGATCCCGCCATAGCTACAATCGCCACCATCGTTCGGGGCGCTGACACGGATCGACACGATCTCACACCGCAATCCGCTGGACTGCTGGCGATCTCAATGGGGCTTCGCGATCTCTCCCCCGACGACCACGACGTCTTGAAGCGTGGCTTCATCATCTACGACGCGCTCTATGCCTGGGAGTCACGACGGAAAGGCGAAACCCATAATTGGCCGCCGAAGATGAAGTCTACTGCAGCTTGATTCTCCCCATCTGAGCTTTCGGGCTCAAAAATTGACCAGCCAGTTGGCTCAGATAGCGGGCCGACATCGTAAACCGGGGTTCACTCGCAATGCTGGCCCATTTGAAAACGTGAATGTGAGATCGATGAAGAACGCTAAATTCCCTGGCTTGGTAATGATCATGCTTCTTGTAGGCGTCGTCGGTTATGCCCAGGCAGAGGATTTTCGAAAGCTGTCAGGGGCGCAAATCCGCGCAAAGCTTGTCGGGATGCAGCTAACTGACGAAAGTCATTGGATCGAGGCTTTTGAGCCGGGTGGGAAATTGACAAGCATCGAGATGGGCAGAATGCGCACCGGCCAATGGCACATCAACAAGGATCAACTCTGCGAGAGTTATAGCAAAAGCGAGGATAAGAATTGCTATGACGTATGGATCTCGGGACGCACCGTGCAGATGAGAAGCCAAGGTTCGACTGTCTCTCCATTTGAAGGTGTACTCGAACGGATCACCAAACGCCGCTAAGATTAACATTTGCGGCACCGCACCAGATATCTCCCTCGAACATCATTTACATGAAATGAATATCAATGGCCTCGATTCACTGGCCGGACGATGGCTCGGCCAGTGTACCGTCATCAGTTTGCAAACGAAAACTCATTGCGAAAAACATTAGACCGGAGACGTCGTCACTCTTGTCGCTAGAATTTTGTCGATACGACGCCCATCCAGATCAACAATCTCAAACTGCCAACCTCCATAGGTAAAGGACTCACCAGTCCCCGGCAAATGGCCAAGATGAGACAACGCGAATCCAGCAGCCGTATGATAACCTCCATTCTCGGGGCGCTCTCGTAGGGCAAGCCGGTCGAACATCTCATGCACTGACGTCATCCCATCGACAAGCAAAGACCCATCCTCTCGCTGAATGATATCTGGAAGCTCATCAACGCTGTCCGGCAGGTCGCCTGCAATGGCTTCGAGAAAATCGGTCTGTGTGACGATCCCCTGAAGACTTCCATACTCATCAACGACGACGGCAAGCCGAATTGGTGCCTGTTTGAATAAATCCAATATCTGAAACACCGACATTGCCTCATGAACCACTAACGGCTCCCGGATCGCTTCCAACGGGTCTAAGGACTGGTCACTAAGGGCACGATCAAGCAAATCCTTCTTGAGAAGCATGCCAAGAGGTTCGTCGATGCTGCCCCGGCCAACAAGCAATTGCTCATGGGGACAGCGCCGGATCACGTCGAACATCTCGGTGCGATCCGCATCAGCATCAATCCAATCGATCTCAGGGCGCGCAGTCATAATGTCGCTGACGCGACGACCTCCGATGTTGAGAACGCGAAGCACTACTTCTTCCTGTGCGTCCTGCAAAATCCCTGCATCTTGGCTAGCTTGCACAAGCAGTTTCAATTCCTCTGGCGAGTGCAGAGAGGACTCGCCAGCTCCGGGCCGCAAACCGCAGAGACGAAGGATCAAGTTGCCAAGACCGTTTAACGCAACAATCGCCGGATGCAAGACGAAAAGGAACACCCCTAACGGGCGCACGACCGCAAGCGCCGTACTTTCACTTCGCTGCAGCGCCAAGCTCTTGGGTGCCAATTCACCTAGAACGATATGCAATGTGGTGATGATAGCGAAGGAAACAACAACTGCGATGGCGTGAGCACCAACGGCCGCAACCGAAGTAGGAAATACATTTAACAGCGGTTGGATCAATCCAGCCAGAGCAGGCTCACCAATCCATCCCAGAGCCAAGGATGAAATCGTGATTCCTAATTGCGTAGCCGCAAGATTGGCATCGAGTTGGTGGATCGCTCGTTGAAGCGGGAGGGCTCTTCTGTTGCCCTTGGCGACCAATTCGGCAACTCTACTCGGACGCACCGCCACCAAAGAAAATTCAGCAGCAACGAAGAATCCATTCGCGGCTACAAGAATAAGAACCATTGCGATGCCGATGATATTGGTAAGACTGCCATCGCCGCTTGTCATAGTTCTCCCCTTATAATCGTCTCAAATGTGAAATTCGTTCGCACGAATTGTACGACTGGATCAGTGAAAAGCACGCTATAGCCGCACCTCTGACCATACATTTTCTCAGCATTCCCTGAAACCTGCTGGCGATTGACAAATTAACGCAGGCTGCATTTCTCGAAGATTTCTTGCTAGAAAATTTACATGAGTTAATTGATCGTCTCACCGGCTATGGACTCTTGTATCTCGACTCGAAGGCCTTAGGCTTGCCTGTGAGAGAGCGATTCAATGGCAGGCAAACAGGCAAAAGTCTTAGGCGACGATCAAATCCGCCAGCTCCTTGCCTACGCAGACCACGGCCGCCACAGTGTGCGTGATCGCGTCATAGCATTGTTGTCGGTCAAAGCCGGCCTTCGCGCAGGCGAGATCGCGCAAATCACATGGCCGATGGTTCTCGACGCCGAGGGGCATGTCGGTTTTCACATTGAGCTCCATGATCGGATCGCCAAGAAAGGCGGCGGCCGCCGGATTCCGATGCACGGCGATTTGCGCGAAGCGTTGATCAGATGGCGTGAGTTGAGCGATGGCCAGCGCACGATTCTGCACTCTGAGCGGGGCGGCGCGATGACGGCCGGCGGCGTCGCCAACTGGTTTGCGGTCGCCTATCGCGAGCTCGGCCTCGACGGCTGCTCGTCGCATTCAGGGCGGCGCACCTTCATCACCCGCGCGGCGCGACTCGTACACAAGGCTGGCGGCTCACTGCGCGATGTGCAGTTGCTCGCAGGCCATCGCTCGATTCAAACAACACAGCGCTATATCGACGGCGATACCGACGCCCAACGCCGGCTGGTCTCGCTGTTGTGAAGCGGCATCTGTCAGATTGTGACCTTTACGCCATCGACCTGATCCATTGGGTTTGCGCCATCGCTGGGGACGTCGACTATTTCAGGACTCTTCACGCCGAAGCCGCGCTGGCAGGGCTGCCGGCAGCAGTTCGCCGTCACGATACCCCTGCTTTATTCGATTGGTTCGTCCGCATGGCGAGCTATCAGGGTATCTCCGACACGGCCGCTCGGATCTTCATGGAAAAGCATGGCGCGGCCGGCTGGCACGAGATCGCCGCGATGCTGTCGAAGGGGCCAAGCTGCGGGAAACTGTCGGCCTATTGGCGGTTCGAGGGCTGCCGGTATCGGAAGGTGAGTTTCGAGTGCGCTTGCCCGAGCCTGATTGATGACTGCCCTTTGCCGCGTCTGCCGCTACGCAATGGCCATCTCAATCAGTTCGCGTTCAGCCTGTATCTGTTCATTCGCGATGTCGCCGGCGGCGATCTCGGGGCCTGGCTCGACCGACAGATCCTGGAAACGGCCCTCGTCGCCGAGCCCGACCCCTATCAGGCCCGCCGCGATGCCGTCATCGGGCCCTTGCGCAACGTGTTCGGGGTCTCTGATAAAGTCTTGAACATGACGCTCGCCAATCTGCTGATCGGCGCGGCTGGCCGTCGTCGGCACTGGATTGAGGTCGGGGCCAGCATGATCGCCATCGACCGGCTGGTGCATAACTTCTTCGTGCGAACAGGGGTTCTGGAGGACAATCACCCTTATGGCGCGCGTTGCTATCAGCCCGGCGGCTGCGCTGAGCGGCTTCGCGCCATCAGCGGCCTTATCGATGCCCGAGACTTCAACCAAGGCTTCCCGGCGAATTTCCCGCGGTTCGTGCAGAGCGCGATCTGGCGTTACTGCGCAAAGGACGGCCTCGATATCTGCAATGGCGTGACAATCGACGACAAGGCCCGGTGCGATAATGACGATTGCCGGCTTTATTCTGGTTGCGCCCGCCTGCCGTTACGAGCAGCTGTCGTTTAGGCCTGATTTGAAGGCCTTTTGGCGTCTCTTGACAGAATACTAGGAATATAGTACTAAATCGCTATGGGGCCTTCTGCCCCTGCTTTTACCCTCATCCAAACGAACGGCAGGCGTCGGCTGGCCTCAGTCTGACGATGCCTGTCTTCGCCATTTAACAATGAGCCCCTCATCGGGGCTCGTTTGCTTTTAGGGAGACCCGAGAATGCCCCCCTCTCAGATCAAGAAGCCTCAAACCAAACCCACCAAGCCTACACCGGGCCGCATCGTCATTGTGTATGGCCCGAGCGAAGACGGCAGGCCACGCGCCGGGCGGTTCAACGGCCGCGAAGCCGAGGCCGCGATCAAGGCCGCTGCAGCGATGGACATGGTGGCGCTCGAGGCGAAGGAGCCCGCGGTCCGTGAGTTTGCACTGAAGCTGCCGGCGGGACGGATCAGCAAGACCGGCCGCGGGTTCGTGCCCTATTTGCCCAAGGGTCTGCACGAGGGCCTGAAATCCCTAACCTCGCCGTCCGATGCGTCGGCCAAGATCAAATATGCGGCCGCGGCCGCTGCGAAGGGCGATGTCGTCAAAGCGGCGGTCAAGGAATCCACGAAGGGACTATGGCTGCCGACGAGTTGGGACAAGATCGGGGTCGGCGCGCTCGTGCTGGCCCAGGATGACGACCCTAAGGATGGCTGGTGGCAGGCCATCGTCGTCGACGCCAAGGCCGATGTTGTGACGCTGCGCTGGCACAACGGCACGAGCCGGCGGCCGTTCAGCCGTCATAAGATCAATCTCGGTCTTTTACAGCCAAGCGAAAAGCCCACGCTGGCGTTCAAGGCCGACCCCGCTTCCAAATACCCAGCCAACTGGGCCGCCATCGCCGTGAACCACACGGTTCTCGCCAAGGAGGACGGCCCGATGCAGCAATGGTGGGAGGCGACCGTCAGGACGATGAAGAGCGATGCCGCGACCCTTTCCTGGCGTGACTACCCGAGCCTGCCTGAGTTGCATCGGCCCCGCCCGGCTCTCGCGCTGCTTCATCCGATGCCCGTGAAGCCGAAGACGGCCTAAGGCAACGACCTCTCATCGACGCTTGAGACGCCGGCCTTCTTATGGGGGCCGGCGTTTTGCTGACCAACCCATCAACATATCGATAGGAGACCGTCATGCCGGACCGGCAAGAACGGATACGCGCGCTCAATGATGCCTTGCGACAGGATATGCGGCTGGGCATGGCCGCCATCACGCCGGGGGTCGCGGCTCTTGGCGCGGCCGCCGTGGCTCGGATTGTCAGGACGATTGCCGTCTTCAACGACTTCTGCAACGCCAACGACCCCTATGGCGAACATGACTTCGGTGCGTTTGACGCCGAGGGCCACACGATCTTTTTCAAGATCGACTACTACGACCGGGCATTATCAGCGCATTCGCCCGACCCCGCGGACCCTGCCGTAACCTGCCGGGTCATCACCATCATGCTCGCCGAAGAATATTGAGGGCGCGCCAATGACCGCAACGATAGCCCGCCCCTCGCCCCTTCTCTTCCATCCGGGTTTCCTCCTCGAACCGCTCGGTTGGGTTTTGGCCGCGCTCGCCCAACCTATTGCCGACGACCCGAGCCTGTTGGTCGATCTGTGCTCGATCAACAAGCCGCGCCTGCATCTTCTGGCTCTCGGTGCTCTTCGTGTCCCGAAGCCGGTAACCCCCTCCTTCGTCCGGCTCATGTCCCGCGAGACCCCGCAGGAGGTGATGCGTCACCTCGGACTCGCTTGGCCGATTGGATTCAGCGGAGTTTTGCAGAAGCTGCCCGATCACGTCATCGAGGCTCGCCTCTACCCCCAACTTCTAAATTTGTTGGCCGAGCCGACTGCCGCCAAATTCCTGGCGCATCGCCCTGAGATCGATGAGCGCCTCATCCGCGGCCTCGCCACGCTGCCGGCGCCGCTCCGGATCTGGCCGGCCCTCAGCCTGTTCGCCGACGCCGCCCCCATGGAGCATCTGACGCGAGGGTTAGAAGCTCTGGCTAGACGGGCTGGGATGCCTTTGGAGCGGCTGGTAGAGATGCTCGCCGCTTGTCACCAACGGGCCCAGATCGTCGCCGCCATTCTTGGCCTCGTCGAACGGCTGCCCCTGCCCGACACGTTACCGCCTCGCCAAGTCGGCCCATTCCAGAGGATTGATGCCCCGGACGATATCCGGGCTATCGCCAAGGCCTGGGTCAACTGCCTGGCCGCTCACATCCATAATGTTGCTGAAGGACGGGTCGCGATTTATCTCAATGATCGCGAGCGGCCTCATGCTGCCGCATTGATTGCTCGATATGGTCGATTGGGGTGGTTGGTTGAGGAGATCAAAGGCCCCGCCAATATTGAAATCGAGCCTAGCGCCCTCACCCGCTACCACCACCTCTTCGCGAGCCGAGGGGTTGGATCCAGCGACGACCTCACGAGCATCCGAGCTCTCATGCTGGAGTACCGGTTGGCCAGTTAGACTTGCTGGAAGCTCCGTTGCATTCAACAAACGCCAATTGGGCTGACAACTACTCTAACAACCTAGGCAGAGGAACGGAGAGCGCATCGGCAATCCGAGCCATCACAAGCAAGCTCGGATTACGTTTTCCCCGTTCTATTCCGCCGACGTAAGTCAGATCGATCTTCGCTTCGAAAGCAAGCTGCTCCTGAGTCAAGCGCCGTTTCAGGCGCGTTCCGCGAACATTCGATCCAAAAATCACCCTCCAATCCCGCATTGCAGGATTGAGCGGCATACGGCATATAGTCTCTAGGGACTATAGTCATTATTCGAAAATTTCTACCGTCGTCCCAGTTCGCCAGGAATGCTCATCAGGGCATCAAATTCGCACACGAGGTAATCCCTCATGGACACAATCTTCGAATGGCTCGGCCATGCCACCTGTTCGGCGGCAAGCGGAATCGGGCTGCACACCCTCTACAATAAGTACTGTGTCGCGCTGCTCGGAACCAATTGGGACGGCATTTACCTGCCAAACTATCGGTCTGTCGGCCAAGTTGTGTTCTTCGGTCTTGTTGCCTTGATCTTTGGCGGGCTCTTCACACGGCCACAAACCAAGTCAGAACACCGCGATGCCAATCATCACGGCAACGAGTGAGCTTGAGAAAAAATAAATATCAGATCATCAGGAGACAATGATGCGTATTGATTTGGTTTCAACCAGTTTAGCCGCGTTCTGCCTCGTAGCGCTATCGACCTACCAGGCGGCCACGCAGCCTGCCAACCCAAATGAAAATCCGGCTCCCAATGCAGGCCCTAATTCGCCCGCGCAGCACAAACGGGACCTCCGCGGGGTGCAGCTAGGCATTACCACGAAGGAAGCGGCCCCAGCTTTCGCCGCTTATGCTCAATCGCTCTACAAGGTGAACTTTCAACCTGACCTAGCTATATATACGAACGCAGTTGAAAAGGCTGGCTCTTGTGCGATTCAAGTGAGAAACCAGTGGGATCTGGAAGCAGACGGCCGCCCCAAACAAGGGACTTTGATTCCACCAGGAAAGAACTGGAATGGAAAAATACGCGATTCCGGCTGCGTTACTTTGGGGGCGCTGGCAAATGCGTTCTCTTTCCCACCTAAGTGCCGTCTAGATTATTTGATTCGCGGCGCTTCAAAATTCGAATGCACAATTGTTCCTCCTCCCTCCTTCATGAACGGAACGACTGACGAACTGGGATTTCGTGCAACGAGCACATATAAGCGAGGAACAATTTATCTCGTCCATTATGAATTCAGCTCCGAATCTGGAGTGACCGAGATTATCACCAACGTGACTGAACAGTTTGGTGTTAAGCCCTTCCGTGTCATGGTGCGCAGTCCCGTCGCTGGGAAAGAACTGCCCGTGTTCATTTGGGATTTAGGCGAGAAAACCTACGTGAAATTAAGTCTCAGCGACAGATGCTACATGGACTCACGCGGTATCGAAGCCTGTGAAGCCCGCGCTCCAAGGGGGCAAAGCTACAACTACTATTTGGATTTATATGATCAGAAGCTTATTGCTTTAGAAAATGAAGCAAATTCCAAGGCGACACCCCAGGTGAATCCCAAACCAAATCTTTGATGCTTTCCTACAATATCACCGTAGACATTCGCCGACGCTGATACCTCGGGTCGCCTATTCTCGTCGAGCGTCAGCAAAACGATCCGCCGCGCCGCAGATTCCACCGTTCTTCTTTAAGAATCGAATAAAGCGACAAAGCTCAACAGCCTGTGATGCCAAATAACGCAATGCGCGCGACCAGCGGCTCCGGCATTTTGCGTCTATTGGGTCTTTGATCGTACTCGCCGCAATGACAGCCGTGAAAACATCGAGAGATTTTCGAGCGGCCAAGCCGCCGGCGCGAGCGCATTTCTTGGTCAAACGACGGCATTTTTTGCGCGAACCAACCGACAGCCCGATGCGATAAACCTCTTTAAGATACGCACGAAGCGATTTCTGATCTCTCGTCTTGCAAAAGAAAGTCCATTTTGCGGTCGCCTCGCTCAAAAGGCTTTCGATATCGTTGGCCGCTTTCTTTGGCGTATCACCCTCAATCAATAAGCTGCGCATCTCAGATCGCGGCTTCGCCTGCGATAACAGTTCTCTGATGTGATCATCTCGAAATTTGTATTTTCTGAACATGTAACTACCCTTTTTGTCGCGAAATCTTCACGACAAAAATTAGCGACGCGCGAAATAGATCGCTCGCTGAATTTGGGAAGTTAAAGGGGTTTCGCGCCTTCTAAGTGGATTTGAAGCGAAACCTACTGAGTCAAATTTGGCAGAACCTCTGAGTTAGTTGATCTCGGCAGCCTAAGCCGGCGGGTCCAACGCCATCTGCCGTTCCGGCGCGTCAGGAAATCAGCCATGGGTGCGCATCCGTGTTGGACGTTTTGTTGCACGTCCACACAGCCCAACCGGGCTCCACGCCGACGGGCATGGATCAAGAGTAGCGGGCGACACGTCGCCGATGCTGGGAATAATTGGTAATTTCATACGATGGGCCCTCAGGTTAGGGCGCATCGCGCTGTGTCTACGTAAGACTTAAATGGAGCGGACGAAGCGTTCCCCTAAAGGAACGCTGAACCAGCTCTCCACCCTGATATCTGGAGCGGGTGAAGTGCTCGGACAGACCACGCGAAGCGCCGTGGTTGTTCGGAAACGCCATCGATTTTCTCTATCGCAATCAACTATTTATTTTGGAGAAAACTTGGATTCGTGTTCGCGAGCGGCCCGTTTGAAATCGCTCACGTTGGACGTTTTGTTGGACGCTTTTTGGGGCTCCCACCCCCCGGACCCTCCCCTAGGGAGGTCGATAGCTGCAAACGGCAGTAGGACATGCCGGACCTCAATCCATGTCGGACCGGCCCGCTCATGGCCCGTGCTAAACCGCTCGATAGACGGAAGCGCGCCCCCATTCGTGACACCGCCGCGAGCCCTCAGCGGGGTCGCATTGGCCGTAATGGCGGCCTGAACCTGCTGTAGTCCGAATGGCAGGTCCCCATCCATGACATAGCCGAGCATGCAGCCAACCGGTAGCCCCTCCGCGTACTGCTCCGTCACAAAGCGCATCAGACCTTCATTGACGTATGGCGTCGCGAGCGAAGAGCGTTTGCCTTGATGGACCGTGTTGAGGCGCTTGCACTCATACGGAAGGTAAGTTTCCCTATCCCAGTCGAGCAGAACCGCCAGGTCGATAATGCCCTTGCTGAACGTGGCACCCTGATCATCAATCCCGAATGGCTCGAACTGATACTCAATCCAGTGGCAAAGGGTCCGGACCACCGGATCGTTTACCAGCAAATCGACAAGATTGATTGTGATGTCGTCTTCCTCAGGTTGCCCCTGCAACCGCCCTACGCATCCATTCCAGACGTACAATATCCGCTGCAAAATCCGCTCATCGAGGCTGACAAGACGGCGCTTCCAAGCCTGCGGATCGCCAAGCATCATAGAGCTTGGCTCCGATCGCGCCCGATATCGGCTACCGTCTCTAACTCGTTGGCGACGGCATCCGCATCCGCAAGAGCGGTTGACTCTAACCAGAACCGCATCTGCATCGGCTTGATCAGGTAGAGATTGGTGTCAACAAACACACGCAAGTCAGGCAACAGCTGGAAATTGCCATCCAGCGGTCGATGAATATGTTCCGCCAGCCGGGCTATCGTACTTTGCAATGACTCTGTTCGCTCCTCGACATAGTCCTTTTCCGAGGAAGCCAAACTCAGACGAAGTACCGCCAAGTCAGCATTGGAGGCTTCAAGCGCGGCGTTGACCTTCACGCCTTCTCTAAGCCATCCATCGAAACGACTGATCAGCGTTCGGGCATAGCTTTCACGGTCACGTTGCGTCGGAGGTTTCCAAAGCTGAGGGTAGCTGCCTTGGTGCGGCTGCGTCGCTGGAATGATTTGCGTTACGGTGTCCTCGACCAGCGTCACTTCGCTGTCCGATAGACAGAAGTAGTCGTAAGTCAACCTGTCGATTTCGCTTAGAATGTCGTCCGCGCTGCGTAGTTCAAAGGGTCCTTTAATCCGCTCAACCTCTCTCTGGATCAACTTAACGAGTTTCTTGCTCGCTTCCGTCGCACGCTTAGGATCGGGCAGATCATTGATATCCGGGAATGGAAGGTTCAGAAGCTCCGCTTGCTGAACTTCCGGACGCTCCGTCCCGAACGATGCCGTACCGTGGAAAGCGAACCAGAGCGCGAGCCGGCTATTAAGGATCGCAGTCAGGAGCTTCGCCCGAGGTTCCTGTCCCTCTGGAACGGAAATCGCTTGGATGATGTGTTGGAACGTGAGCGCGTCTTCCGTGTACGCGGCACGCAACCGCCACTGCGTCGTCTCAACGCCGCGCGGTATCAAAACCCTCGGTCCGGAAAAGCCCGCCTCAAAACCAAGTCTCCGGACCCGCCTTGAGCGCGCAGGTTCCAAGCCGTCCACAGGCTGCGCTAAGCGACAAAACGCTTCGATGGGCAAGTCAGGCAATTGGCCGACAAATTTGCTCATGTAGTAGGATGACGATGAAGCAGAGTCAGACCCGTGATAGGGTTGATAGCCTTGACCGATCACCCACTTCCCGTGCGTATCTTCTCTTCGGCGCTTAAGACCCCCAAAGTCCTTGATAAGCGCAGCCAGGTTTGGAAGCCGCGTTAGATATGCAAAGAGCTTTGAGTCCGGCTCGCGCATCCACAAGCGGTGCTTAAAGGCCAGACCGTCCCGCTCTACAGTTGAAGAGCTAAGGGTCAATTTGTCGGCGCTACTCAAGGTAATCATGCGCTTGAGTTGTAGATTCAGGTCGGCTTTTGGTGCCCAATAATCGAACTTGTAAGATGCTTGCGGACGGTCGTTCGCTCCAAAAATAATCAAAGCAGCCGGACGGATCGCTCCGTCGAAAAGCTGGAAGCGCAGGTCCGCAAAATTAATTACGCGAACGATCTTGCTCTCCGTCACGAGCTTACGGCGCGCTTCCAATGAATTCGCCGCATGATTATGCAAGAAGCCCATTGCCGGGAGGAGAAACGCTACAAGCCCTCCCGGGCTAAGATGTTTCAAGGACTTCCATACGAAAGCCCACGCATCCTCTCCGCTTGGCATAGGAGCGTCATTCTTCTTCGACCACGCCAGTGACGCGCGCGTAGGCCCGCGACGGCTAGTCCACGGAGGATTCCCAATCAAGACTTCGAAACTATCGAGCTCCTTTTCAGGGTCGACGAAGAAGTCTCGGCGGACGAGCGTCTTGCCCCAAAGTTCGGGCAACAACTTCCCACGTTTGACCATCGCCCGAATATCCGGAGGTGAGACTTCCTCCAGCAGAGCGACGTAGAGGGAAAAGACGGCGACGCGTACAGCGCTTCCGTTTAGATCCCAGCCGTGAACGCGTTTGAGAATAGAAAGGAGACTATCCCAACGGATCGTGCGCGCCTGCCGCGTCGTGCGCCAATGCTCGCAGAGGCGCTGGAACGAGCGCACCAGAAAAACGCCAGAGCCGCACGCTGGGTCGAGAAAGTGTCCCTTCTCCCGAGTAGTTGTCGGCAGAACGTCCCACAGCTGCGAAACGACTGAGTCCGCCAGAAACATGGGCGTGTAGTAGGCACCCTGCGCCTTTCGCTCATCCTCACGCTCGCCAAGGAAGCGGTCATAGACGGCGCTAACCAGTTCAATGGGAATGTAACGGAAGTCATATCCCCAAAAGCGGAATTGCCCTCCCTTAGCCATTTCCTCGCGCCCACTGCGAAAACGCGCGAGCACGTCGAGATGAGCTTCGGTAACCGTGGGGGCCTTGGAGGCGCTCTCGAAGGAGCACGGTGCAACGAAGAGATCACCATTGAAGTCTTCGCGAAGCGTCGAGAACAACGTCTTCAGCAGTTTGACATCACGCGATTCAAGCAAAGCAGAAAAGCTGTCCGCTTTCTTTCGAGTAGCTCCCTCGACATATTCTTTCGTGATGATTTCACGGTCTTCGAGGTAGGCAATAAACATCGCTTGAATCAGAAGCGCTTGAGCTGCGTCGGTTGAAAGGCTGGCTTTGCAAAGTTCTTGATGCGAAGCATTCAAATTGCCGAGCAGAACCTCATCGATGCGCTCTTTCGAATTGAAGTACTCGGCGTGCTCTTTCCAAAGACGACCTGACTCAGCTCCATAAATGATATTGCTGACTTCTAGAGCTTGCATCGTCGCATCGAGAGTCACGACGAGGCAGCGACGGTCGAAGTCGTCGCCCCACTCGCGTTGAGGCATCCGGGCCAGTGAGAATGCTCGGACCGTATCCTGCGTAAGGACGAGCAAAAGGCTGGCAAGGCCCTGGTTCCAGAGTGCGCCGTGGATGTCGACCACCCGTTTCGGGTCGTACTCTTCGACCTGAAGCATCGCAATGGTCGGAACGCCCTGCACGCAGAGCATCCCTGACAAGCCAAGCTCATCGAGCGCCGCGCGAATGGCGACCGCGTGCGGCGTATCCAGCACTGCTTCCGCGGATTCATAGAACTCAGGCGACTGGCGCGTGAGCAATCCAAGCCGCTGCTTCCACGGGTTCGAGAGAACTTGAGCGCGCGTCACGACGACCGTCCCGCCCTACGACGAACGTCCGAAAACTCCACAGGCGGAAACTGAAATTGCTGTTGCTCGGAAGCCGGAAGAAGCCCTTTCAGAGCGCTACCGAGTTCCATCATGAGAGGCGACATCGGACAAATGATGATCGGCTTATCACGCACACTCTCCGTACCATGCCCGACCATGCGGCACGTCTGCGCTTCGGGGGCGATCACGACATCGCGGTCGATCAGCTTTGCCCACGGACTGGCATTGCACAGGCGGACAATCGCAACGGATAACTCACTCAGGTGACCGGCCCGAACGCCAAAGGTCTCGGTCAGGCAGCGGAGCACCCTCGCCGCGACGAGATCGCCGATGCTGAATCCCGCCACATACCCTTGGCGATCCGCGAAAGGCGGCAGAACCCGTTTCCAGTGGCGATACGTCTCCACCGAAATGCCGACTGTTTCCCGCAACTGGCCAGGCGTAAATTGCACTGCGTACTACCCCAAGGAATCATGGGGTGAACCCCCAAAAAAACCTTACGGTCCGCGCCGTGAGACGTCAATATCTTTGTTCTATTTTTGTTCTATTTAAACTGAAGCAAATTCAGATACTTACGTGAATCACCCTCAATCAGCGCGAGAAAGCGGTGGACTGTCGCCGTTCCGCCAGTGTTCTGTCCGTAGCCATGCCCCCATCTTCCCAATCATCCGCCAGCGACGACGAGACCGATCAGAAGTGCGTTTGCTTCGCCTGCACGGGCGAAGCCTACCTTTCGGACCTGATCCACACCGCAGGAACAGAGCAGACCTGTTCCTATTGCGGCGAGACACAAGAAGCGGTCGGCATCGAACAACTTGCTGATCACATCGAAGGTGCTTTCAACCGCCACTACCAGCAAACCTCGACGGAGCCAAACGACTACGAATTCATACTGCAGCGTGATCGCGAAAGCTCTTACGAATGGGAGCGCCACCCCGCGCTGGTTACGCCCGGCATCGTGCGCGACGTGCCGCAAAGCGCTCGTCTCTGGCAGGAGGAAATCTTCGGGCCGATCGCGCTGGTCAAGCCGTTCGGCACTGTGGACGAGGCGCCCGCGCTCACCAACGATTCCTCGTTTGGCCTGCAGGGCTCGGTGTTCACGCGGGATATCGGCACCGCGTTCCGTTTCGCCGATGATTTCGACGTCGGCGCATTGTGGATCAACGAAGCAAGCCGCTTCCGTCTCGACCTCTATCCGTTCGGCGGCGTCAAGCAGAGCGGCGTCGGGCGGGAAGGCGTGCGTTACTCCATCGAGGAAATGTCGCAGCTTCGCTTTGTCGGCATCCGGACGTAGCGCCGCCGAAACGGGGCAAAAGCTGACGAAAGCCGTGTTGCCGGAAAAGTCGAAATCCGTCGCAGCAATTCAATTGCTAAACGCCAAAGCGCGCTGTGCCATGCGCGCTAGTTTGTTTTGATGCCGTTTTCAACAACGACCTTGTGCCACTTGGCCATCTCCTCGGCGATAAAGGCGTGAAAGTGCTGCGGGGTATCGGCGATGATCTCGGCGCCGTCCTGGGCAAGCTTTCCCTTGACGTCCTCGGCATTGGCAGCTTCGACGGACCGCTTATTGAGCACATCAACAATATCCTTCGGCGTACCTGCGGGAGCCAATAGTCCAAACCACGACAGAACCTGATATCCGGGAAGCGTTTCCGCGATCGCCGGCGTGTCCGGGGATGCAACAGAACGTCTTGGGCTTGTGACACCGAGCAGCTTGAGCTTTCCGTCCTGAACCGATGGAACGGAAGCTGCAAGCCCTCCGAACGATATGTCAACGTGTCCTCCGAGCAAATCCTGGAGAACGGCGCCGCTCCCCTTATAAGGGACATGCACCATTTTGATGTGCGCCATCGAATTAAAAAGCTCACCCGCCATATGCGACGGTGAACCGACGCCTGCCGAAGCAAAGGTCACCTGCTTCCCTGATTTGACCAGTGCAATCAACTCCGGAATTGAGTTCGCGGGGAAGTCCTTTCGCGCGACAATCGCCTGTGTCGTCGCGGCCACGTTAGTGATTGGCGCGAAGTCCTTGAGAGAGTCAAAGGGCTGCTTGGCAAAGAGATTCGGATTAATCGCCAGCGATCCAAGGTATCCCATTAGCAAGGTGTAGCCATCGGGCGACGATTTCGCGACAACCTCGCTGCCGAGGTTTCCGTTCGCTCCCGGCCGATTTTCAACATAGAAGGTTTGCCCCATGCTCACAGTCAGCTTTTGAGCAACCAAGCGTGCAATGATATCGGTCGAACCACCAGGCGCAAACGGAACCACAATCCGAACTGGTCTGGACGGATAGGTTTCATCCGCCGTCGCCATTCCACCAGCCGCTACCATCCACGCAATTACGCTCAACGACAATAATAGCTGTAGAAGTTTTTCCAGTTTCACTGTTTTCACTCCCGACTGACCGACGCGGTACCGTCACCCACCTCAACGATGTGATGTTACTCTGCTGCGGTAAGCCGGGCCTCATCGGAGAACCCGCTTTACCCGCGCGGCTGAAATTCCTTCACCAGTTCGGTGACATCTCCGATGCTCTCGGCAGACATCACGAGATCGCGCACCCTGGAAACCTGAGCGGTCGGCAAGACGCGTCTTGCGAGCTTCTCGAATTTCTCGAAAACCTGAGCATCCGAAGCAAAGCACTGTTCGCTTCCGCGCTGAGCTTCCACACGATCCAATAACGTCGTGCCGTCCTTCAGATAGACCTCCACCTCCGCGATGTAGCGATGCTTGGGGCCCATGGCAGTAATGGATGGCTCGTGAACAAATTCGACTTTTTCGGAGAGCGCGATCCGCCGCGGATCCCTGATCGATTCTTCGGTGAACTCATCAATGAAAACGTCGCCCTCCAGCAGCAGCGTTGCGATCGTAAACGGCATATTGAACTGAGCGTTGGTGATGCCGCTCGGCTCGTACTTCCAGAACGTATGCTCCATCATGACCTGACCGCCATGAACAACGATGCGATCAAGCTCATCCGGCTTAAAATCGCGCCGGGCTTTGATATTCCGGATCGCATCGAGGGCGGTTTGCGTGCTTGCGGCGCTGGAATAGAATTTCAATCCGTAGCGCATCGTCTCGAAACTTGTGCCAAGGCCCGCCGTAAGCTCGGTCAGGTCGAAGCGATCCTCGGTTTGGGAGAAAGCCGTGCAAAAACCACCGAATCGGCTCTCAAAGACGTTGGTGATTCCGGTAAACCCGTTCTGCGCGAGTGTCGCCGCATAAATTCCGCTTTGGCACGCGCGTCCGGCGTGACCGCGTTTCATCATTGATCCGAACTGAACCGCCATGATGCCCGCTGCCTGGCTGCCCGCGAGCCCGAGCGCATGGACCGTCTGCTCTTCGCTAAGGCGAAGCGCGGCGCTGCCTGCCGCCGCGGCGCCAAATGTGCCGACAGTACCCGTCGGATGCCAACCCTTGCCGAGATGCTCCTGCCCGACACATTGCCCCACGCGCGGCGTGGTCTCGTAGCCGGCGATCACAGCGGTCAGGAAATCCCTGCCGCTCATTGGGCCGCGTGCTTCAGCCAGCGCCAAAACAACCGGAACAGTCACACACCCAACGTGGACCATCCCTTGCCGATGAATATCATCAATCTCAAAACCCTGGATCATGGCGCCGTTGACGAAAGCGGCGTGCGGCGCCGACAAGCGCTTGTCTGTGCCCCACACGGCACAGTCGCGCGTTGAATCGAGAGACAAGAATGTGTCCGACAGAATCGCGCCCCACGGCTTTTGCGCCGCGTATAAGCCGCAACCGATCGCGTCCAGAATGAGAAGCTTCGCACGATGGACAACATCGTGCGGGATGTCGTCGAATTTGAGCTGCGAGATGAACCGGGCCAGACCGCGGGTATATCGGTCATCCTCGGATCCGTTTGTCCTCTGCATCGGCTTCTCCTTCTGACCGCGCCTTGCGCGGGAATGAGCAAAAACGGCAACTTTTCAGACGCCGACCTTTCGGCCCTGCAGCGTCAACAGTTCTCCGGCCCATGAGCCGACCCGTGATGCCGCCCTCTCCGCGATCGGCGGAGAGGGCGACAAGACGAGCGAACCGATTGCGGCAGTCGGCAATTTGTACTTTGGCGAGCCAAAGTAGCGCCCGTGATGTGAACATCGCGACCGGGTCCGAGTTTTCGGAATTTCTCGGCGCGCGTCGCGATCATCCGTGATTAGCCGGCGTACTTCATCGCAACCGAACGCTCGACGATCATCAAGTCGATAAGCTTCTTGATGTCCTTGAGGTCGGTAATGTTGTCGACCATCTCGATGATCTGCTGCGGGCGTCCCTTCGGCAGCGGCTGCTCGACGAGCGATACAAACTTCTCCCTGACCTCCGCCGGAGTCATCGGATTTTCCGGAAGTCCTTTCGAGAACGGAACGACTTCCTTGATGACGCGACCATCCGTAAGCTCGACCTCCAGCCCGGCACCTTTGTCCACGTCGCTCCACTTGTTGGTGTCGGCAATGACACATTCAACTGTCCGCGCCGTCTTCAGCAGCTTGGGGTCCTTGATATCGACTTCAAGGTAATCCCAGAAACCATTGCCGCCAGCAACGCCGGTCCCGCCGTGATGCAGTCGCATCGCCAGACTGAACGGCAAGCTAAACTGGGCGCCGAGGATATCCTCCGGTTCCGTAATCGAACCGATATGGCTCAGGATCTGGGGACTATTGCTCGCCACCTTCATCGACTTCACGTTGTCCGGTGAGATGTCTGCTTTGGAGCGCACCACGTCGAGCGCATCGAGATGCGCGTGGATCAGATGGCAGCAACTATGCGGCTTCAAACCGTTGTCCAGAAGATGGTACTTCGTGCCCAAGCCTTCCGTCAGACGTCCGATATTGACGTCCGGACCGGCGAACGTCTTGCAGAAGCCCTTTTCTCCTTCGAGGATCGAGTACGGACCGGTAATGCCGGCTTGTGCGAAGAGTGCCGCGCGGACGCCCGCCTGCGCCGCAATCGCACTGTGAATCCGCTTCACCGATCCGCCGGTTTTCGTGTATTCGATCAACCCCGCAGAATGGCTGCCAGCAACACCCAGCGCATTCGTCGCCATTTCCTTATTGAATTTCATGAGAACGGCGCCGGCCGCCGCGCCACCGAACGGCCCGACGCCAACCGGCGGATGATGACCACGATAAATGAGATAAGGCGAGCAGGCCCACGAAATGCGAATCTGGACTTCGTACGCAGCGATCATCGCCAGCAGCAGGTCGTGACCGCTACACGCGGTGTACTCGCCAAGGGCCAAAGAAGCCGGCGTCGCGATGCCGCCCGGATGGGTCGGACTCTTGAGATGCGTATCATCGCTCTCATTAGCATGGTTGAAGGTGCTGTTCAGAAACGCGGCATCGTCCGGCGACATCTTGTCGCCAAAGAAAGCCACTGTAGCGTGCTGCCCCGACCGCGTATTCCGAATGACGTTATAATAAGTGGAACTCCATGGGACGGTGGCACCACCGATGATGCATCCGATGTTGTCCAGCAGGAACAGCTTCATGCTGTTCTGGACATCACTCGGCATCGAATTGAGATTCAGCTGTGAGAGCCACTCGCCGAGGATTCGGGTTTCGTTCATTTCATTCTCCTGATATGTATTTTCTCTATGCGGGTGCCGAGGCGGTGCGCAGCGCTGCCGACAACGGAGCGATGCCTTTCCCTCGCTTGAGGTCGGCGATCGCGATCACCAGCCGCTCAGCCGCCATGTCCCCGATTGCAAGGCCGGCAAGCCGCTTGAATTTCACTTCGAGTTCAGCATCGCTGTACGGCACGACATCGGTGCCGTGCGCATCGACAATCGCTTGCTCCATGACGCGTCCGTCGGAGAGTTCGATGCTGACTTTGGCTCCCATAGAGCGCGGGTAGACGGCCTGCATCGTGTCATCGACGTACATCTCGATCTTGTCCATAAATGACTTGATGTTCGGGTCAGAAATGGCCTGAAAGCTGAATGCGCGCGGATCGATAGGATCCGTTCGCATTGCGAGCGACGCACAGAACGGAAGACTGTATTGCGCCGCCATCAGATCGGCCGGTGCGCGTTCGTTGTTTTGCGACGCGGCCCGCTCGCTCGAGCCAACCCGCATTGTTTTGACGGCTCTGGCGTCAAAACCGTGAAGTCGGCGCAGCTTCGTCACCGCCTCCAGGGTCGTTTGCAGCACCGCGCAACACGCGTAAGTTTTGATCATCGTGCGATCGACTTCAAAACGCTCGCCGAGCGCGGCGTCGAGCATTTCAGGCCGCTTCTGTGCGCCGGAGATCACATCGAGAAGGCCATACTGCCCATCAATGGCGCCGCTCGGCCCGGTGAAGCCCGCCTCGGCCAGCCTCGCGGCAAGAACACCAGCACGCGAAGCAAGCCCTGCGTGAAGTCGTTTCACCATGCCTCCAGTCACGCTGAAGGCTTTGTTTCCCGCCGCGGATGCGCAAGCGATGCCGACCGCGTTCGAAAGCTGCTCCGCGTTGAAGCCGAGCAACACACCGACGGCCGACGCCGACGCCGCTGGCCCGGCAACACATGTCAGATGCCAGCCGCGACCGCTTGCCTGCGGTCCGAGCGCGCGGCCGAGCCGGCCCATCATTTCGTAACCGACCACGACGGCTTTAAGGAGATTTATTCCGCCGATTTTTTCCTCTTCGGCAACCGCAAGCACGGCCGGAACGACGACAGCCCCCGGATGAGCAAGCGCGTCGGTCAACACGTCATCGAGTTCAAATCCGTGCGCCGCGGTGCCATTGCAAAGCGCGGCAGCTTCCGCTGTCAGAGGCTGATCCGCGCCAAATGCCGTCGAACGCCCAGGAGACTTCGACGCCGTCTTCAGCAGGATTTGCGTCCATTCCTGGCCGCCACCGTAAAGCGCGCAGCCTAACGTATCCATAAATCGGTTCGACGCCGATTGCAGCAGTTCGGCCGACGCTTCCCGTGAACCAAACTCGGACAGGAATTCGAATAGCTCGCTTGAGTGGGTTCTCATACTGCCTCTTGACTATCGTCCGGACACGCGCGCCTACATGGGCGCGGCGCCGGACATCTGGAACGCGCGGTGCCATCTTTCGGTGCTTTTGCTCAGGAAGGTCTTAAATTTTTCGGGACCGTCGCCCACCGCCTCGTTGCCCTGCAACTCCATGAGCTTTTGCAGGTCGGGCGTTTTTAGAATGTCCTGGACGGCGGACACGAACTTGTCGAGGACGGGCTTCGGAACGCCACTTGGTGCAAGTATTCCGTAGTACGCGGCGAAATCGAGTTCCGGATATCCAAGCTCCGCAATCGAAGGCACATCCGGCACCAAGGCCGAACGATGCTGCTGCATGACCGCGATCGCCATCAGCTTCCCGGTTTTAATTTGCTCGAGCGGGGTTGCCAGCGCTCCAATGTACATGTCGACCCGGCCAGCCAGCAGATCCGTAAAGGCTGGAATGGAGCCGCGATAAGGAATCTGAAGAATGTCCGCGCCGGTGGCCTTCTTGAACATCTCGGCCCCGAGATGGGGAAGCGAGCCCGTACCCGCGGAAGCGTAAGTCAGCTTCCCGGGCTCCGCTTTTGAAAGAGCCACCAGCTCTTTGACCGAGCGCACGCCGAGACCAGGCCGGATCGTGAAAGCCTGAGTGACGGTATTCAGAAGAATGACCGGCTGCAGATCCTTGAGCGGGTCGTAGTTCAGCTTTGTATAGATACTCGGAACAATCGAAAAGCTGACGTCGGTTACGAAGAAGGTATAGCCATCGGCCGGCTGCTTTGCCACATAGCCCGCAGCCAGTGTGCCGCCCGCACCCGGCTTGTTCTCGATCAGAACAGGGACTTTCCATTTCTCCGAAAGCTTCTGGGCGACCGCACGAGCAACGACGTCTATGCCTCCGCCGGCAGCATAGAGATTGACAATGGTGATCGGTTTTGACGGATAGTTTTCGTCGGCCGCGTGCGCAAATGACGATGCCAGCAGCATTCCGCCAGCGATCAATGCTTTGCAAAAGCTCATGATTGTTTCCTCCTCCGCACGTCCTTTTCAGGACTGAGCTGCATCTTCGGAACGTCTTCGCGTTCCTTTTTATTCAAAATCAGTTTCATCGAATGAAACCGATTGCGAACCGACTGTGGCACAAACCAACTGATGCGGGTCTCTTGTTTTGTTAGCTTAAAGCTAATAAATTTTCTCCATGGAAATCCGACACTTGCGCTACTTTCTCATGGTTGCTTCGGAGCTGCATTTTTCGCGTGCTGCGACCAGGCTCGGCATCTCGGTCCCGACCTTGAGCAACGCAATCCGCGCTTTGGAGGGCATGCTCGGCGCGCAGCTTTTTCGCAGGAAGACCAAAAGCGTGGTCTCGCTGACTCATGTGGGCCGGCGCTTTCTGGGAGAAGCTCAAGCGACGATTCAACAGCTGGAACAAGCCGAGCTGGTCGGGCGGCGCGCGGCTCGTGGCGAGGCCGGATCGATAACACTGGGTTACGCGCTATCCGCCTGCTGCAGCGGCTTGATTTCCGCCGCACTCATTCATTTTCGAGAAACGCACCCCGAAGTTACAGTACATATTCGCCATATCGAGACTTCGCCTCAGTTCAAGGCGATTGTCGACGGCTCACTTGATGTCGGCGTGATGCGAATGCCCCGACGGTATCCATCCGGCTTGGCAGGCTTTGTTATCGACAGCGAGCCTTTCAAGCTGGTGCTGCCCACGGGGCACCCCTTGGCGAAACGACAGCAAATCTCCGCACAAGCCCTTACCAAGGAGCCGCTGATCGCCGCCCCGCTAGAAATGGAGCCCGGTTTCTGGGGTAATCTGGTCTCCGTCAGCGCGACGAGCCGCCCTCTCAATATCGTTCAAACTGCGTCGGACGCCATCACTGTTCTGACTCTGGTCGCAGCGGGAGTCGGCATCGGTGTGGTTTCCGGGTCCCTGTCCCGCATCTCAATTCCCGGCGTGGTCTATCGTGACCTGATCGGCGCGCCGCGTGAAGCCAATCTCGCAGTCGTATACCGCCGCAATGAAGCGTCGCCGGTGATCAACGCCTTCGTCAAATCGCTCCAAAAGGACTTTTGGCGTGGATCGACGCCACGTTGATGCGGCGTATCACGGCTTCAATGGCCGGGTTTCGCACGACGGGAAACAGCGCGAGGCGGATGCTTCACACCGGCCGACTTGGCACGAGATGAGCCCGACCGACCGGTCTTTTCGCTTCCCTGCCGCGATGGCGGATCAATAGACTTCACTTCGGTCGCCCTCAGCTTTTCGGAAATTTCGTAGCCGGCAGCAAGCATCAAATCGATCAGCTCCTGGGTGCGCCCGTGCATTCGGATGCTCGGGCCGGTCACGGCCAGACAATAATTGACGCGCTCATTGCCGCTGAAAATCGGAACAGCCACGCTGGAAAGGCCCTTGATCCGTTGTCCGTCCGAGGTCGCATACCCTTGCGTCCGGAACCTGCTCAAATCCTGCTCCGCTTTGGCTCGTTCCGCCTTTGGCAACCGCCTGATCAGTTCGGCGCGCTCCGCGTCTTCCATAAAAGCCATCAGAATGCGGCCGGTCGCACCATATAGTAGCGAGACCTGCTGACCCTGGCGCGCGACAGTCATCAACGGCGCCTGAATTTGCACCACGTCCGCGACGATTCTGACGAACTGAGATCGTGTATTGAGAGTGACAGTTTCCCTCGCCCGGCGCGCAACTTGCTGAAGAATGGGGTGCGCCAGTTCGACAATCCCAAGATTGTTCTGAACAAGATTGGCCAGCCGAAAAATCTTTGGAGAGAGACAGTACTGGGATTCCACCCTAATGAGAAAGCCACAGCTTTCCATGGTTTTCACGACCCGCACGGTCGTTGCTTTCGGCATCTTTGAATACCGGCTCAGCTCGTCAAGCGTCATCGCCGTGTGATCGTGATCAAAGCAGTCAAAAATCGCTTTTGCTTTCATCACAGCGCGGATCATGTGATCACCTTTCCTGACTGGATCAGGCACACCACGAATTCTCGTGCAACCGACCGCATCACTACGCTAGTTTACGCAAAGTCGGTGACAAAAGATCAAGCGATTTCGGCAAAGACATGATCAGGGCCATCGAACGAGCATTGCGGGTACTAGACTCCTTCGATACCGCAAACTCACAACAAAGCCTGCAGCGCATCGCAGCGCGAACGGGCCTTTCCAAGGCTACCGCATTTCGCCTCGTCAACACTTTGGTGAAAGGCGGCTACCTGATGCGAGATGCCCGGCAGCTTTACTCTCTCACCTTTGAAGTTCTTCGGCTTAGCAGTCTCGTCGAACTGGACGTCAACATCCAGACCGTTCTGCGCCCGTTGATGGCCGACTTGGTGCGCCAGGTCACTGAAAATGTGGCGCTTTATACTGCCTCCGGCAACAACCGCGTTTGCATCGATGCGATTATGCCATCCGCTCCCTTGATGCGAGTGATCATGGTCGGCGAACAGGTACCGCTGCCGCAAGGCGCTATCGGCCGCACCCTTATGTCACTAATGACCGATGGCGAGATCGATGACATTCTGACCGAGACACCGGTTCGCGTGGGAAAATTGGTTCTCCGCCGGCGGATCGATTTAATACGGCACCGCGGATACGATATGGCACGCGGTGAGCGCGTACCCGGAGCAACAGCGGTCGTTGCCCCAATTCACCATCGCCTCAAGAACGGTGCCTGCTATTGCATGGCGATCGTCGGACCCAGCGAACGATTGGACGAGCGTCTCGAAGAATTGACGTTAGCGCTGTGCAAGACCTGCAAGCGTGCCTCGCGTGAACTTGGCGCAAGCTAGATCGGATTCATTGTTTTTTATTCATGATCGCCGTCAGAGCTTTGATGATCGGCCGGTAGTCGCCCACCAGGCCCACATGCGCCCAGTTGAAGATCGGTGCTTGCTCGTCGGAATTGATCGCCACGACCAGTTTCGCGCCAGTAATTCCTGCAACGTGCTGAGGCGCACCGGAGATTCCGACAGCGATGTAAACATCCGGCGCGATGACCTTGCCGGTTTGGCCGACCTGGATGGAATGCGGAACCCAGCCTGCATCGACCGCCGCACGCGACGCGCCTATCGCACCTCCAAGGCGATCCGCCAGGACGCGCAGAATATCGAAGCCTTCGGGCTGACCGAGCCCGCGTCCCCCGGACACGACAATCTTCGATTGTGTCAGATGCAGGGACGACTCCGCGGAAACCGCTTCCCTGGAAAGGATATCCTCACTCGCCGAAGACACCGGATCGAGTGACACGGTCCGAACATCGATCTCGGATACCGCAAACGACTGGCGCGCGAAGCGCTTCGATGCGATCGCGATCACCATTTTCGGGGCAGCCGGCTCGACCACTTCAATGGCCCGTCCGCCGCATATGGCACGCTCATACTGAAGCACGCCGGCGTTTCGTCCGATCGCAACGCAGTTTCCGACGAATGCCGCGCCGAGACGGTACGCGAGCCGCGCCGCCAATATCTCGCCGCCGCTTTCCCCGGCCATGATAATCACGTCGGACGCGGCGCACATCTGCTGATAAGCCGCTATCAGATTCTCGGCGACAGCTGTCTGGGGCACTTCAAGGACAGGCTCAGCCATGACGAGATGACCCAAGCCTGCGTTCTTCGCCCTCTGAATCCAAAAATCGCGACCTTCGGTAACGCCGACAAGATCGACGTCCGAAACGGATTCCGTCACCCCGGCAGCGGCCGCCGCCAATTGCGCGACAACATCGTCTACGTCCGCAACGCCCGGAGGAACAACAAGTGTGAGCTTCACGGCAGCCTCATTGAATTCTTTCATGCACGAGGGTGAATTTCTGCAGCGCAAATTCGTCGAGTACGATGCCGAGCCCAGGTCCATCCGGCGGCGCCACATGGCCGTTGCTGACTCGAAAACGCCCGGCTTCGTCGCTGCACAGCGCGTCATCGCCCGCGACGCCGAGACCAAAAATGAATTCTGCGGCCGGCATCATCTGCCGGACAGGCGTGCTGGCGTAAAAATGCGCACCGGCGGCAGCTTCCAACTGTGAGAAAGCGGCAAGGCCTCCGACATTCACCCGAATTCCGGACGCCTCTGCAATCGAAGCGATTTGCTTTGCACGACGCAAGCCACCCACCTTGTACAACTTGATGCAGAACACATCGACAGCCCGATATTTGACGAGATCGAGAGCGTCCTCAACGCACATGACGCTTTCGTCCGCCATCAACGGCACACCGTTTGCGCAGCAACGAATTTCCGCAAGGCTGGCAATGTCTCGCCGCGCGATCGGCTGCTCAAGGTAGTCCAGCCGGTCGGCAGACAGCGCCTGTAGCGCAGACTTTGTTTCGGATACCGTCCAAGCGCAGTTCGGATCGATCCCCACCTGAATGGCTTCGCCGACGGATGATCGAACCGCCTGAAACGCCTTGACGTCATGCCGCCAACCGCGAGGATCCCCTGCTTTGACGCAAAGCACAGGGACTTGAAACTCATCGACTGCCCGCCGCGCTTCGCGCACAACGGATGCGATATCGTCGGCCATCCCGATGGACCATTCCAGCGGAATGGCAGGCTGGCACAGACCACCGAGCAATGCGTATACCGGCACCCCGTAGATTTTACCGAGCGCGTCGTGCATGGCGATGTCCAGCAGAGCGCGCGCATTCGCGTTCTGCGGAAGCGTACGGTCGAACAGGTCCCAATGCAGCGCCAGGTCGGCCAGCTCAACCCCGATCAGGCGCGGGCCATAGAACTCGGTGATTGCGGTCAGGATCGACTGCACCGTATCGGGCATGAAATGGCTGGGTGCAATCGGCCGGATTTGGCCGATGCCCACGACGCCACCGGCATAGATCTTTATAAGAACCGGCTTTCCAGCAAGCGCTCCCCGGGCGCCGGTATCGTAATCTCCCGACGCGATCCGTCGCGTCAAACGCGACGCCAGATCGGTGACGAAGAGTTCAATTCGTTCAATACGGGCGCCTGCCGACACCGCCCGCGACGGCGCACCGATCATGACGGCGCCCGCGCCGCGCCAAGGTGCGCCCGCAAGACAGTGCTCAATTCGCGCGCCTTGTCCTCCGCGGTATCGCCCTCGATCCACCGGCATGTCCGGGTCACATCGGGGATATAGGCGCGAACGGTGTTCAACTTCCGCCCGCTGCCCTCGGTTTGAGACGCTTGCAATCGCGTGACCGATGCGCGTTGCGCACGCATCACGTCCTGCAGCTTGGCTTTACGAATAGCGATGTTGGGAGCGTTGGTGGCGGTCATGACGATCGGCAGCGCCACCTTCACCCATTCATAGCCCTCGCCAGATTCTCGCTTGCAAACCAATTGACCATCACGCATCTCCACGGCGACAACGTTGGAGATCATCGGCCACCCGAGACGTTCTGCCACGACCGGCCCGACTTCGCCGGTGTCGCTGTCGGCCGTGAGGCGGCCACACAAAACGATAGAGACATCGCCTTGATCCGCGAGCCACTTCGCTGCCTCGCAAGCTCTGTCGAAATCGCTGATCGCCGGGCTTCGCGTCTCGATGAGGATTCCTTCGTCGCACTTGACGGCAAGCGTTTCACGGAGCCGGTCCTCCGCGGCATCCGGTCCGACGCACACAGAAGTGACTTTCGTTCCGGCCGGACAGGTGACACGCGCATTGAGCGCGACCTCAAGTGCGATCCGATCGTAGGGATCGAACTGATAGCTGGGAAACGTCGAAGATGGCGTTCCCGTGACCGGATCGACGGTGAAGTCGCGCGCCAGAACATCCGGATCGAGGACGTACTTCATCAGCACTGCAATGCGCACGGACGTTATCTCCCTTGAGGACGCCAACGCTGGGAGTACTGCTCAAGCAGTCGAATAAGGTGGGTGAGCGCCAAGCCGACGATCATAAGGATCACGAGACCCGCAAAGATGCCTGTCGAATCAAGCACGCCACCGGCGTGAAGAATCTGGTAGCCCATGCCTCGATCCGATGCGATCATTTCACCGATGACCGCGCCGATAAGCGCCCACGGTAACGCGACCTGCAAACTCGCATAAATCCATACCGCCGCAGACGGCAGAACGACCTTCCAGAGAATTGTCTTCTCGTCGGCTCCCATGATGCGCAGCACATTCACATAGTCGGGGTTGACATCCCGGACGCCGGCGCGCGTGTTTGACATGACCACGAAGAAAACCAGACTCGCGACCATCAGCACCTTTGGCGCGAGATCGATGCCGAGCCACAAGGTGAACAGCGGACCGAGCGCAACACGCGGCAAGCTGTTCAGAGCGTCGAAGAACGGGTCAAGCACATCGCCAAGCAGCTTGATGCGGCCAACGAGAAAGCCGCAGGCCACACCAGCCCCGCAACCGAACGCATAGCCGATAAACGTCGATTCCATCGTATAGATGAAATCGGGCAGCAGGACGCCATCAGTCGCCCACTCGTAGAGGCGTACGGCGATCCGCGACGGGCTGCTTATATAGAATGGATCGAGGGCTGGCGACAGCACATACTGCCAGAGCAGGATCGAAGCGACGAAGAAACCGACCCGTAACAGATTGACGACGACCGCCGGAGACAAAAGCGGTCTCTCGCGAACGGGCTTGGATCGCTCCGAATCGAAAACTGCGGACTCCGAAGCCGCGTTGCCGTTGTTCATTGCACCGTCTCCCGCAACTCGTCTTCAAGCAATTCCCACAATTCGGCGCAGATCGATTGCACCTCCTTCGAGAAGTGGATGCGGTAAGGATCCCGCGGACGCGGCAGATCTATTGTCTTTACCGCTTTGATACGGGCCGGCCTCGACGTGAATACAACGACCTGATCGGCAAGTGTCACAGCCTCTGCCAGATCGTGGGTCACAAAAACGATCGTCGATCGATTACGCTCCCACAGATCGAGCAGTTGCTTCTGCATCGACAACTTGAGCTGCTCGTCAAGAGCGCCGAACGGCTCATCCATCAGCACCGTTTCGGGTTCGTAGATCCACGTCCGCGCCAGTGCCGCGCGTCTGCGCATGCCGCCCGAGAGCTGGCGCGGATAGTGATCCTGAAAATTCCGAAGCCCGACAAGCGACATATAGCGGTCGACACGCTCGTTGATTTCGGAGCGAGGCAGATTCTGCAGTTCCAGCGCGAGGCCTACATTTTCCGCGGCGGTGCGCCACGGAAACAGAGTCTCGGTCTGCGTGACGTACCCGATGTCCTTATTGAAGCCCTTGCGAAGCTGACCGTCATACCGGATCGTTCCCGTCGAAGGCATCACGAGACCCGCGGCCGCGTTCAGGAGCGTCGTCTTCCCGCAGCCGCTTGGACCCACGAAGCAGACGAAATTCTGCTTCTGGATATCCAATGTCACATGATCGACAGCCACAATCTTGCTCTGGGTCGTCTCGAATTCAACCGAAACGTCGTTGAAATTCAGCATTGTCGGCGCTTCTCTGGTTTGACGATCGGGTTATTTCGCGCCGAGCTTTACGTCGACAGCTTCATCGTAGTTGTCGGACACCTTCACGCCACGTCTCTGCTGGAGCAGGTACGGGCTGTTGTTGTGAGCCACGGCGGCGCCGAATTCATCCTTGGAAATAAGGATATCCTCAGGCAGCGCCCGCAAATCGAACGCGAGGCCGTCCTTGAACGCTTTGTCGTCCATGAACTTGAAATCCTGACGAATGGCGCTGGCGGCTTCATCCGGATGCTGCCGCGTGAATGTCATGGCATCGCGCAACGCCAGCGTGAGCTTGCGCAGATCCTCCGCACGGTCCTTGAGCTGCGCCGCCGTCGTGGCCATCACGATTGTCGGGTAAAGCTTGCCGGTCTGGTCCTTCGAGAAATCGACCACCATGACGCCGACCCCGCGATCTACCGCCATTTCAGCCGGGCCCGGCGCACGGCCGGCAACATCGACCTGCTTGTGCTCGAGAGCCGTCAGGATCGCGATCGGGTCGCCGATCGGAATCCACTTTGATTTCTCGGGCGGAACACCGGCAGAAGCCATCGCCGAACCCAGACCGAGCTGAGTCCCGCTGCCGAGCGTCGACACCGCGATCGTCGTGCCCTCCAGCGCCTTGAGCCGGTCCGCATAGGGCGACGATGCCGTGATCCCCTTCTTTTCCGCGAGGTCTTTACGCATCGCGAAGGAATACGGCTCCTTGTTCATCAATTGACCAAACATCACCCACTTCTGGTCTCGCGTGGTGCCGGCGAACACATGATCGATCGCCATCATCGCCGCGGTGATGCTGCCGCCAGCCATGCCCGCGGCAACCTTGGTGCCGCCGCCGGCGTCGAGAATATCAACCTTGAGACCACGTTGGTCGAACATGCCCTTGCGCAAAGCGACATAGAGCGGCGCGTAAATCAGGCTCTTCGAGGTGATGGCGACACGGACCGACCCGGTTTGAGCGAAGGCGGCGGTGGTCAACAGCCCACTCGGTAGCGCAGCGATCGTCAACGTCAACGCAGCGGCGGCAATCTTGAAATGACCTGCTGCCTTTCTCGTGTTCGTGATGGTCCTCATGAGATCCTCCCTGACGTTTATGTGCCGACCTTTGTCAGCGGTTTGTTAGCGATACTTTTCAACGTACCGGCGGCATGCCGTCCCGCGATCCGTCCGAACACAACGGACCGCACAAGCGAAGCGCCACCGGGATATTTTTGATAGAAGACGCCGCCCATGATCTCGCCGGCAGCATAAAGGCCGGGCATCAGACGTTCTTCAGTATCGAAAACGCGGCCCCACTCGTCGGTCTTCAGCCCACCGAGCGCGAATGTGACACCGCCGGTCACCGGCAATGCAAAATACGGAGGCGTATCGAGCGGCAGCGCCCAATTCGATTTCGGCGGAACCAGTCCGACCGTCGATTTTCCATCCCGCCTGTCGGGATCGAATTCGCCAGGCCCGATCGCCGCATTGAATTCGGTGATCGTCTTTTCAAGTGCCGTTGCGTCGATTCCCAAGGCGCCGGCGAGGCGGCTCAACGAGCCCGCCTGAATCGGTTCGAAATCGTCGCGCAAACCATAAACGAGGCCGCGCTCCGCGGCTTTGGCATCGAACAGACAGAAGGCGCGCCCACCCGGCTGAGCGAGCACCGCCTTCCCGTAAGTCACATAGGTCGTGTCGAAGAAGTCAGCGCCCTCGTCGACAAATCGCCTGCCCTCGAGATTCACCATCACCGTGTGCGGATAGGTGTTGATGTTGGTTTCGCCGGCTTCGACCGGGGACGAGCGCGCATCGAGAACCGCGGAGTGGAAATCACCCCAGTTTCCGGTACTTTGCGCGCCGGCATTCATCGCCATGCGCAGACCGTCACCGGTATTGTATCGCGAGCCGCGCACGATCAACCCATCCGCGCCCTGCCCCAGATATCGGGTCCGCATCTCCACATTGGCTTGGAAATTTCCGCAAGCCAGAATGACGGTTCCCATCAACACAACTTCGCGGCCTTGGTGACGAATGCGAATACCAACGACAGCACCGCTTTCCGCGGTGATGAGATCGAGCGCCTTCGCCTCGAAGCGAACTTCGATGTTTTGCTTCGCGAGATTGGGAAAGAGCGAGGCCACCAGACCATAACCATTGCCCTTGGCGTGCCATGGCATCTTGCTTCCGCGAAAATCCGGCCGCTCCTCATCGGACTTGAGAATGGTGACACCGCGGTCGCGCAGCCACTGCACACCGCTTTCCGCCTCGTCGTAGAGTACCTTGGCGATGCGCGGATTAGCCCGACCGCTGCTCATCTGCATCAGTTCGGCAACCAGGTCGGCCGCGCTCACATCTTTGGAAGGCGTGCGTAAGGCACCACCGGAAAAGCGGGTATTCCCCCCCATGCTGGTTTCCGGCGCCTTGTCGATAACGAGAACATCCGCTCCCGCTTCCTTCGCGGCCAAGGCGGCGGACAATCCGGCCAGCCCGGTGCCGACGACGATAATTCCACGATGTTCCGTAGGCAGATCAAGCAACGCCATGCGCTTCCGTCCCGACAATCAACGCGATTATTGTTGTTGGGGCGAGATTGAAGACCGCTAAAAACGCTGTCAAACCTTCGTTTCATTTTTTGACAAGCATATTGGAAAAATGAAACGAGGTTGTTTAGGAGGTTTCACACAGTGAATTATGGATCACTCAGTGAAAACCGATCAGGCGCCACCACAGGAATTGCGACGGTACGGCAACAAGCGAAGTCACCAGACCGATCCACAGCACCGAAACCGCGGCCGCACGATGCGGCACGTTCGCCATCTGAAAGCCGACCACCGTCGGCGGCACCTGATACGGGAGCAGCAGCATCGAGTATCCCATGACGATCGTACCGACCACGATGTCGATCGGCAGCCCTGACAAACGGGCCAGGTCTTGCGCCAGCGAAGGCAACAACGCAGCCATTCCTCCGTGGGTCGCGAGCAATCCCATTGCAGAGGCGATACCGGTGAGAAGGGCAGCCTCCCTGAGACTCCCGTCGGCGCTCAATCCGACCAGCGATGCGAGGTGGACGGCTGCCGCGGAACCCAAGCCGGAAACGGCGATGAAATTTCCAAGCCCGAGGATTCCGGCGACAAAGAACAGAGGCCGCATGTTGACCAGCGCGCTGAACTGCGAAACCGGCACGATATCGATGCCCGGGAACATGAAGATGATCGCGACCGTTAGCGCAATCCAGGCTGGCGAAATGCCGTGCGCGAAGTCGGTGATCCACAGCGCTAACGCGACCGCGAGCACGAGCGCAACAAAGTTTCGACCCGGTGGATCGACCACCGCTTTCGCGGTATCGCGCGGAATTGGCACGATAGGCGTTCTGTAGGCAAAGGAAACCAGAACCACGGCAATCGCCGCCTTGAGCAGCGACAGCGCGGGAAAATAAGTGAGAAAGTAGCTCGCGTACTGCAGATGGACATGCAGGTTCTTTTCCAGGCTACCGACGAGAGCCATATTCGGAACATTTGCCGGAAGGATGCCGGTGCCGAAATAGTAGTTCATCAGCACCGCTGTAACGACGAGCCCGTGACGCCCGCGGCCGGCCGGCATGCCCAACGCATCGCAAATGGCCAGAACGACGGGCGTCATGAGGATGACCCGCGTCATGCTGGATGGGACAAGAAAGCTTAAAATCAACGACAACAGGGTGATTGCAAGTACGGCCTGCGTGTAAGTGCCTTTAACTCTCGCAATGACCGGCACCGCGATCGCGCGATCGAGACCGGTACGGCGGACCGCTGCTCCGATGACCAGACCGCCGAAAACCAGCCAGAGAGCGCCTGTTGTAAAACCGGAAAAGACGACATCCGGGCTGCCTGTTCCCGAAAGACTTGCAGCGGAAAAAAATATCAGCGCCGTCTGGTCTTCTGGCAATGCTCCCGTCGCCCATAGCAGGGTCGTTGCGATTGCGATCGCAGCCGGCTGCCACAATCCGGGTTGGACGCCGAACACGGCCGACACTGTCGCGATGCAGATCGCTGACAGCGCCACAATACGAATGATGATCCTGGGAGACAGTCTCGAATTCGCTATCTTTCGGAGCGAAGCAGCTCGCAACACATCATCCGCCATCGCCGATCAACCTATTGCTCGGATTTTTCCCGCCGCGGCGGCATCTGTCGGCAAGCGCGCCATTCGGCGCCTACATGTACCGACCACCCGCACAGATGATGCGGTCACCGGTCACATAGGACGATTCATCGGACGCCAGAAACAGCGCGACGTTTGCGACTTCTTGCGAGTTGCCCAAACGACCGAGCGGTGTTCCGCCGCCTGCCGTACCGAGCGCAGAACCATCGCTTCCAGCGCCCTTCTCGCCCATGTAAGGAACACCGCCGCCTTCCGGATACCATTCGGGATTTCGTCTGGCCGTATCGATATGGCCGACCGCAATCAGGTTTGCGCGGATTCCATAGGGGCCTAATTCCAGCGCCAGCGATTTGATCAATCCATAAAGGCCGGTCTTCGAAGCGACCACATGCGCGCGCAGCGGTTGACCGGTCATTGACGCGAGACCGCCGAGCGCCACGATGCTGCCCGTGGCGCGTCGTTTGATCATGCTCGGCGCAAGAGCCTTCGCGAAGTAAAACGTCGAATGCAGATTGACTGCAAAAACATTGTGCCATTCTTCGTAGCTTATTTCCCAGAACGGCTTGTGCGGACGAAGCGCCGCGACACAGGCAAGAATGTCGACGCCACCGAACGCGTCAAGGCCCTGAGCCACGACCTTCTCTACATTCTCATGCTTCCCTACATCGGCCAGCACGGGCAAAACCTTGACCCCAAACGCTTCGCACTCTTTCGCAGTCTCGGTCAGAGCAGAGCCCATTTCGCGGGCCACCAGGACAAGATTGGCACCTTCCCGCGCGTAGGTCGTCGCGATCGCTTTACCGATATTTCGCGCCGCACCGGAAACGATCGCCGTTTTTCCTTTGAGCCGCATGAACCTCCCCTCGCCATTGCGTAATCGTATCGCACACCATTGCAGGGGCGCCCTACCGTCAAGGAACATCGGACCTCGACATCAGGGCGGTCCATCAGATGGAACGATTAGGCCAAGAGTCGTTTCACTTCGGTCGCGCCGCCAACAGACGCCATCACGTAACAGCTTGTCGCGCGGCTCAAGGGGATGGAATGTGTTGCCGTCGACAACAGCATCACGAAATTTCCGGCACTCTGCGCTAACTTCGCGAACAAGGATGGTGAAATGAGCGAGTACGAACGCTGGGAGCGCCGATACGATGCTCCTCGATATATATTCGGGGAAGAACCGAATGCGTTTCTCGCCTCGTGCGAAAGCATGCTTCCCGACCACGGCACGGCATTGGCGGTCGCCGATGGTGAAGGGCGAAATGGGGTGTGGCTCTCCCGTAAGGGCTTGACAGTCACATCGGTCGATTTTTCACCGACAGGTCAGCAAAAAGCACGCGCTCTGGCACGCAACCACGGCGTCAACGTCACATTGATACAGGCAGACCTCCATAATTGGACAGCCTCACCTGAAACGTTCGATGTCGCCGTCGATATTTTCACACAATTCAGCGATCCCGACCAAAGGCAGGCGAGGTGGGACAATCTCAAACACGCCTTGAAGCATGGCGGGCTCCTGATCCTTGCAGGCTATACGCCCAAGCAACTGGATTATGGTACCGGCGGCCCGAAAGTGTTCGAGCGGTTTTATACAAGGGGATTGCTGACGGACGTGTTTGGAGATTTTCACCAACTCGTCATCACCGAATCCGAGGTCGAAATGAGCGAAGGTTCGGACCACACCGGCATGTCCGCCATCATCACACTGACCGGATTCAAGCCCTGACGAGATTCGGGGCGTGGACCTGTGTCCGCAATTTCCGACGAGAGCGGACCGATCTTCGCTTTGCTGCAACGCAAAAAAAGTTTCGCTAGACATGCAGCAATCGCGCTCTATTTTCGTCTAGTAAAACCGTTTTTATCAGATGGAACGCGGCGTGATGGCTTCTTCCGCACAATCCCTGCCCTTCGAAGACCTTGTTGTCGTCGAATTGGGCGATCGTCTGGGCGCCGCGGCGTGCGGGTCTTTACTCGCCTCGGTGGGCGCCACCGTCATCGCGATCGAGCCCGCTGAGCCTATACGAACCGGCAAGCACCTAACCCGCGCCATTTCAATGGCCGGCAAGCAAAGCCTGGTCGTGCGGCCCGGTTCGGATGAGGATCAGAAGCTCCTGCACACGGCTCTTGCGGCTGCCGATGTCGTGATCATCTCGAGTGATATTCCCGGTGCTCCTGACTATGCCGGTCACATCAGCAAGGATGCGATTGTCTGCGATGTGGCGGCCTTCCCGGACAACGTTCCGCATGCCGACAGAATGGACGACAAGCTGATACAGGCTTTGTCGGGCATCGGCATCGTGACCGGGACTGCGGACGGCATGCCGACGCTGTCGGATGCAGCCATCCTGGAACTCGGCGCAGGCATTTACGCAGCAGCGGCGGTGGTCGCCGCGCTGCGGGTCAGGCGAATGCATGGTGGCGGCCAGCACGTCGGATCGAGCCTTTATGGCACCGGCGTCAACGGGCTGGTGACATTTCTACCCTTCCACTTCAGCGGCAAGATGCCGTCACGCGGCGGCAACCGCCATCCGATGTGCGCGCCATGGAATGCCTATCAGGCCACCGACGGATGGCTCCTCCTGTGCTCCGCCAACGATGACCAGTGGCGGCGGCTTTGCAATCTCATGGGCCGGGGCGCGCTCGCGGATACCGGCGATCTGGCGACGTTGGCAGGCCGCATCAAGCACATCGATACGACGGACGCCGTAGTCCAGGCATGGGTCGGAACGAAATCGGTTTATGAAGCTGTCACCGCGCTCGGTAGCGCGGGTATCGCCGCTGGCCCGATCGTTCCGGTCGAGGAACTCGGTGAAAACGCCAACGTAAAGCATCGCAGCACGGTGCGGCATTTGCTCGATCCTGAAACAAACACACGCGTGGCCGTAGCGGCGCCGCCGCTTAAACTCGGTCGTACCCCGTCGGCAATTCCAGCGCGGAACTCCGGCCGCGATTTTGTGCGCGGCATGCAGGAAAAGCCCACGCAGGCCGCACCGACGAAGAACACGCAGATACGCCCTCTCGCCGGCCTTCGCGTACTTGAAATCGGGCAGTACACGACCGCGCCGCTTGCTGCGAAGCAGTTGGCGACGCTCGGTGCCGATGTTTTGAAGATCGAGCCCCTCACCGGTGAATCATCGCGCGCATGGCCGCCTCACCTGAACGGTGAGAGCTATTTCTTTACAATGAACAATGCGAACAAGCGCAGCCTTGCCGCTGATCTGCGCCGGCCCGACGATCGCGCGCTGTTCGTGGAACTGATAAAAAAATCCGATGTCTTGGTTGAGAATCTGAAACCCGGCTCGCTCGCGCGTCTTGGTTTTTCCTACGAGGAACTCAAGAAGATCAACCCCCGACTTGTCTATTCCGCCATCTCCGGTTACGGCGCGGATTCGATTTACCCTGGGCGTCCCGCCTTCGATACCGTCATTCAAGCGATGTGCGGGCTCATGGACCTGACCCGCGCGGAGGGCGTACCGACTAAAATCGGCATTTCGATTGCCGATACGCTCGGCGGCACCACGAGCCTGTTCTGCATCCTGGCAATGCTTGAGCAGCGCGACCGCACGGGCATCGGCGCCTTCATCGATCTCGCGATGCAGGATGTCGGCATATGGGCAACCCAAAACGCATGGATGACCGGGAACCGACACCCGCACACGACGCTCGCCTGCAAGGACGGCTACGTCGCCGTGCTAGCCACAACCGATAAAACAACGTACACGCTCCAATCGGCAGGTATCGATCCCAAAGCATCCACGCGCGATGAAACCGTCGCTGCGCTGTTCAAGCACGATCTGGCCGCCGCCCCCGTTCGCAGCGTCGACGAAATCGGCGTTTCGGATCAACGCGACAACGGCTTTATCCGCATGGTGCAGGCCGGTGAACGCCGCTGGCCGCTGCTCGAACCGCCGTTCCGGCTGTCGCGCATGCGAGACTATCCGTTGAATCCGATCGGCGCCCTGGGTGCGGCGAACGAAGATTTTCGCCGCACCGAATCCTGATCAACCGGCCTTCGGCGCGCGAAATGCGTCGAATCCCGTCAGTTCCCGGCCGATCATCAGCGCGAGGATTTCGTTGGTGCCATCCGGCACCAGCAACATGCGCGCGTCGCGATAAAGCTGCTCCAGGCGCAGTTCACGGCTGGTCCCCATCGCTCCATGCAGCCCCATCGCCAGCGACACCGCCTCAAGACAGGCATTCGTCGCGTAGCGTTTTGCCATCGCCGACAGACCGTTGCTCCGACCGCCTCGATCGGATTCCGCCAGCGCGCGATAGCAGATGAGGCGGCTGGTCTCGACAGCCGTCGCGATGTCCGCCAGACGCTCTTGAACAAGCTGCGTGCTGCCGATCAACCGGCCGAACTGCTTTCGCACGCCCGCATATTCGATCGCCGCGTCAAGGGCGCGCTGCGCCAAATAAACGGCGCTCAAGCCCATCAGCGGCCGGTTGATGTTCCATGTGAGCGTCAATACGCGCGCGGCATCGCCCGTTTCGCCCAGCGCGTTCTCCATCGGAACCGTACAGTCGTCGAACAGGAGTTCGGACAAATGGCCCTGCCGCAAGCCGATCGTCGGGATTTCGAGCGCTTCGTAGGGCGACTCGGACCGCTCGACAGCAATGCGCCGCATGGCGCTCTTGGCACCTGCTCCTTCGGCGCCGACGCACGTCACCACCGCCAGATCACTGATGCTGCCGTTGGTGATCCACATCTTGCGTCCGTTGACCACCAGCTTGCCCGCCTTTTCCTCCACACGCGTTTTGATGCCGCGCGGGTCAGATCCCGTATCGGGCTCCGTCGAGCCGGTGCAGCAGATTCTGCGTCCGGCGATCAGATCCGGCAGCAGACGCTCGCGCTGTTCGTCGGTGCTTTCCGCGAAAATTCGCGTCGTGCTGACTTCATGAGACAGCAGCGCAATGGCGACAACGGGCGGCAATTGCTCGTAAACCATACCGTAATCGAGCATGGCCATGCCCGATCCGCCGGCCTCGAGCGGAAGACGGGGAGCGGTCAAACCTTCCCGCGCAAAAACGGAAAAAATGCGCAGCATATCCGCCTTGCTCAGCGGCTTGTCTGCATCGCTGGCATCGAGAATGGGCTGGATATCGGCCGACACCATCCGTCGAGCAGATTCCACCAGCAAAACCTGATCTTCTGTACGTTCGAAATTCATGGCGATCACATCATCAAATAGCCGCCGTTGACGCTGACCACCTGTCCGGTCACCCAACCAGCCCTGTCACTCAGAAGAAACGCAATCATCGCGGCACTATCATCCGGCTCGCCGATGCGGCCGGTCGGATACATCCGCAGAACCGTCTGGACACGCTTCTGGTATTTCTCCTCGCCCATCGACCTCAGCAGCGAGGCTTCACGCTCCTGGCGCAATTCGGTATTCGTCGCGCCGGGCGACACGACATTCAGCGTGATACCGGAACGGCCAACCTCCTGAGCCACCGACTTGCATAGCGCAATCACGCCGCCTTTCGCCGCGGCGTAGTACGACAGCCGCGCCTGACCGACCCGCGCCGAATCCGACGCCATGCAGACGACACGGCCATACTTGCGTTCGATCATGCCCGGCAGGATCGCATGCAGACACAGCATCGGGCCATGGAGGCAGATCTTCAGCATCCGCTCCCATTCAGCCGGCTTGGATTCGAGAAACGTATTATCGGCTAGGATAGCCGCGCTGTTGAGGAACAAATCAATCCTGCCGAATTGATCGGTTGCCTCACGGACCATCCGTGCAACCTCCTGTTCCGAGGAAATGTCGGCGGCGATGCCAACCGCCGCATTTCCGGTCTCCTCACCGAGCTTTTTCGCGGACGCGCGCACGAGGTCGCCGTTGATGTCAACTAGCGCGACCTTCACCCCCTCACGCGACAGATTGCGGGCCACCGCATATCCGATGCCGCGGGCGCCTCCCGTGATCAATGCAACACGGCCTTTTTCGAACAGATCCATCAGGTTCCTCGCCTTTCAACGCAGCAGCTTACCCGGACCGTGCGCCCGGATCGCTCATTTCTTAGCCCGGACCAGGGAACGTCTCGATTTCGCTAGACGAACCTAGTTTCATTCGGTAGATTAACGCCGTTGTCCCCGAGCCGTCAAATTGCGCTCTTTCACTTGGCGACGCGTGAGGAATAATGCCCTACCGCCACGCAACCACTGGGCCGGACCGGCGACAAAGTGCGGGCTCAGGAGAATCGCAACGTGACTCAGTACAAAACGATCCGCGTCGAAATAGACGGGCCTGCTTGCGTGATTACGCTCAACCGTCCTGACCGGCGCAACGCGATCAGCATCGAACTCATGAACGAGTTGATCGCCGCAATGGCGGCGATCGACGGCGACGGCAGCATCCGCGGCGTCATTATCACCGGCGGCAACGAATATTTTGCCGCGGGCGCCGATCTGAATGAGGCGCTGCAGGTCAAGACCGCCGAGCAGGGTCTCGACTACTTCCGCCACTGGCACCGTGTCTGCGACGCGCTGGAAATGTCGAAAAAGCCCGTCATCGCCGCAATCGAAGGCTTCTGCATGACCGGCGGCTGCGAGCTGGTGCTCGCTTGCGATATTCGGGTCGGAGCCAAGGGTTCGACTTACGCCATTACGTCAGCGCGTATCGGCACCGTTGCCGGCGCGGGCGGAACACAACGTTTGCCACGCATCGTCGGTACCGCCTACGCGCTGGAGATCCTGTTTGCCGCCGATCCTATCTCGGCCGAAGAAGCTTATCGCATGGGCCTCATCAACAAGCTGACCGAAAGCGGCGGCGCTCTTTCCGAAGCGAAGCGCATGGTTGCCCTCTATGCGACGCGGGCGCCTCTGAGCCTCGCGCTGGTAAAACGCGCCACGCATCGCGGCATGCAGATGGATCTCGCCTCCGGCCTCGAGTTCGAGACGCTTCTTGTGACGACCATCTACGGAACCGAAGACAAGCAGGAGGGCATCTCGGCTTTCCTCGAAAAACGCAAGCCGGCCTTCAAAGGCCGTTAAGGCGACATGCCAAGCCGTCAAGACAGTGCTGCGCTACCGCTCGCGGGCGTCCGCGTGCTCGACTGGACACGCCTGCTGCCCGGACCCTGGTGCTCGCAGATGCTGTCGGATCTCGGCGCGGACGTCATCAAGGTCGAGCAGCGTGGCGTCGGAGATCCGAGCCGCCACAACCCGCCGCGCTATACGGAGGAAAGCGTCTATTTTCTGAGCGTCAACGGCGGCAAGAAAGGCCTCACGATCGACCTGAATGCGCCCGGCGCGAAAGCTCTCGTTCAAACACTGATCGCCCGAAGCGACGTCATGATGGAATCCTTCAGTGCATCGGTGGCAGCAAGGCATGGGATCGATGCCGCCTCCGCGTTGAAGATCAATGCGAAGCTTATTCATTGTTCGATTTCCGGGTATGGCCAGACCGGTCCGCTGTCCCCCATTCCGGGACATGACCTCGTGGTTCAGGCAGCGACCGGCTTGCTCGCGCCGGCCGATCACACACCGCAGATGCCCGGCTTTCAGACAGCAGACTATGCCGCCGGCCTGATGGCCTCTGTCGCCATTCTCGCTGCGCTGCGCCGCCGCGACCGCGACGGTATCGGCGCCGCGCTTGATATCGCCATGTACGACAGCATGTTTCAGCTCGGCCAGATCGGGCTCGCGAGCGCGCTTGCTCGTGCCGCCGGTGCGAGCGGCGAACCGCGAATGGAAGTATGGGGCGGCAATCCACGCTACGCTCTCTATCCGACCCAGGACGGGAAGACCGTCGCAGTCTCGCTGCTGGAGGGCCGCTACTGGAAGAAATTCTGCGATGTCATTGGCCGGCCTGACCTCGCCTCCGGTCCCGAGGATCCGTCCGCACGGTTGAGTTCTCATGGCGCCTTGAACGCGCAGTTCCGCGACGCGATCGCCGGCTATTGCAGCGCGAACAACCGCGACGTGATCGCCCGTGCCATGGCCGAGCGCGACATCCCTGTCGTACCGGTGCTGACGCCCGACGAGGCAGTTGCATCACCGCATGCGCAGGTGCGCGGACTCGTTCGGCAGGTGCCCCATCCGAACGAAGGGACGATGACGGAATTGCGCAACCCGCTGCATCGGTCGGGACTCGTGCGCGACGTACGCCAACCCGCGCCGGGCATGGGCGCGGACAATGTGGAGGTTCTGACGAGTTTCGGGTTGACCGAAAACGACGTTCGGATGCTGGCGGCCTCCGGAACGATATAAATGCCCGCCGTCGCAACCCCCATCGGCAAAAGCGTCGTTGACTTCATCGCTGCCGCGCAGACCGGTAACGTCCCGGAGGACGTCATCGAAGCAGCACGCATGTGCCTGGTCGACTGGTGTGGCGTCGCGTTGGGCGCGACCGGCGAACGACCCGGCGCTATTGTGGCGGACGCGATGCGCGACGAGGGACCGGCTCCGGTAGTGTCGGGAGGGCGCGCCAGCCTGCCCATCGCTGCGCTCATCAACGGGACGCTGGCGCATACGCTCGATTTCGATGACACGCATGTGGCATCGCTTACGCATATCAGCGGGCCGACTTGGGCCGCGATTCTTGCTCTGGCATTCGTGCCGCAACAGGTATCCTCCGATGTCCTGCGGGCATTCATCACCGGCTTCGAGATCGGAGCGCGGCTTGGCAACAAGATAGGACCAGCGCTGCTCGAACGGCGCATTCACGCCACCGCGATAATCGGGTCCATCGCGGCGACCGCTGCGGGGTGCGCGATGCTCCGCCTGGATAAAGATCAGATCGCCAATGCGATGGGGTTGGCTGCGACGCAAGCCGGGGGCCTGACGATTTCGTTCGGAACGATGGCGAAGCCGTTTCATGCCGGAAAAGCCGCAATGAACGCGGTTATCGCCGTACAGCTCGCGCGCGCGGGTTTCACAGCATCGCACACCGCATTCGACGATCCGGAAGGGCTTGCTAAAGCCTTGCTGCAGGATCGGTCTCTCGCTTTCGAGTCCGTCGAACGCGCGGACTGGCAGATCCTGCAAAACACTTTCAAACCCTATGCGTCGTGCTTGCTCACCCACGCCTCGGTCGATTGCGCTCGCGCTATACACAGCCGCCTCGATGGAAAGAAGATTTCCGACATTCAAGCACGCGTGCATCCGCTGGCGATTCAGCTCGCGGGCAAGACCAAGCCAGCGACCCCGCTGGAAGGAAAATTCAGTCTTGCGTTCTGCATTTCGCTTGGCCTTGCCGGACATACCGCTTCCGCAGCCGACTTCTGTGCCGCACGGCTCGAAGATCCCCTGCTGGCGCGGCTTTGCTCGCGCGTCGAATTGAATGCGGACACCAGCCTGAAGGAAACAGCCGCGGCCATTGCCGTACGCCTCGAGGATGGCACTTCCGTCGCCGCCGAAACCGCTTTTGCCCTCGGCAACCCGGAGAATCCAATGCATTGGCCCGACATGAACGTCAAGTTCCTTGGCCTCGTCGAGCCGGTGTTTGGCAAAGCGGCAACAGCGCTGCTTGAGCGTTTCAAGACGATTCGAACGACTAGTGACTGCGCCGCACTGATTCCCGCGCTCGCGCATTAAGCATCTGTTTGTCGATATGGAGCATGACGTGAATAAGCCGGTAACCGCCACCCAAACCGCGGGTACACCCCTGCGCAAGGCGCTGTTCGCTCCAGACAGTATCGCGCTCATCGGTGCGTCAGCGGACAAAAGCAAACATGCATCGTTTCCGCAGCGCTACCTTCGCAAACATGGTTTCACCGGTGCAATCTACCCGGTCAATCCGGGACGCGAAGAAGTTTTCGGCGAGCGCGCTTACGAATCAGTCGACAAGATTCCCCACCCGGTCGACCACGCTTTCATTATGCTGCCCGCTCGGCTGGTACCCGACGCCGTGGAACAATGTGCCGAACGACGCGTGCAATGTGTGACGATCTTCAGCGCGGGCTTTGCCGAAATTGGGGAGGAAGGCCGGCGCCTGCAGGATGATATTCTGAAGCGCGCGCGAAGGACCGGCACACGCATCCTCGGGCCAAATTGTCTGGGCATAATCAATTCCATCCAGCATGTCGCTCTCTCTGCCAACGAAGCTCTCGAGATTCCCGAGCTTCTGCCCGGTCGCGTCTCTCTGTTGTCGCAAAGCGGAAGCCTGATTGGTTCCCTCCTGTCGCGTGCGCAAAGCCGCGGCCTTCGCTTCGCCAAGATGATTTCCGTTGGAAACGAAGCGGATCTGGGCATTGGCGAATTGGGCGATCTGTTGGTCGACGATCCCGACACGCAGGCCATTCTGCTCTTTATAGAGACGATCCGAGACCACGAGCGGTTCGCGACCATGGCACGGCGCGCCTATGCTGTCGGCAAGCCGGTCATCGCCTATCTGCTCGGCCGTAGCGCCCTCGGCAATGAACTCGCCGCCTCCCATACCGGCGCAATTGCCGGCAACAGCGCCGCGGTCGAAGCCTTTCTCCGCGACAACGGCGTCATCCGGGTCGACATGTTCGAGACACTGATCGAGATGGCGTCGCTGGTAATCGGCAGACGCCCGCCGGGGCCGGGCAAGGTCAGCGTCATGACCACAACCGGCGGCGGCGGTGCGTTGCTGGTCGATAATCTCGGATTGCGCGGTGTGACCGTAACCGGCCCCGGCATGGCTACCGTCGCTGAACTCGCCACCAAGGGCGTGCATATCAGCGACTCTCCGCTTGTAGACCTGACCATGGGTGGGACCAATCCGAAGATGTTCGGTGCCACGCTTGATGGGCTTCTGGGCTCGTCTGAAAATAATGCCGTTGTCACGGTCGTCGGATCGTCCTCGCAATACCGGCCGCAGGGCGCCGTCGTGCCCATTATCGAGCGGGCGCAAACTACGACCAAGCCGATCGCGGCGTTCCTGACCCCGAATGCCGAAGAATCCGCGCGCATGCTGGCGGAAGCGTCGATCGCAGTTTTCCGCACGCCGGAGGCTTGCGCCGACGCCATGCGCGCCTACTTCGAATGGCATCCTCCGACTGACGCTCCCAAGCTCACCCAAGCGCTGGCAGCAGATCTCGTGCGCATCGCACAAGGGCAAGGCCCGACAAGTGCAGTCGACTCCGCGCACGTTCTCACGCTTCTGGGCATTGAACAGGCACGAACCGTGACGCTGGGAATGAACGCAGCCGATCTGAGTTCGATTCCCGAACTGAAGCAGATCAAATTTCCGGTTGCCGTCAAAATCGTCTCACCCGACATCGCCCACAAGACCGAGGCTGGCGGCGTCATCCTCAACGTGGCGGATGAGCAGGCGCTCCTCGGGGCTTTGCGCCAGATGCGGGAAACCGTGAAGCAGCGCCGGCCCGGCGCGACGCTGGAAGGTTTTGCCGTTCAGGAAATGCGTCAAGGTTTGGCGGAGGTCCTCCTTGGCTATCGCGTGGATTCCCATGTCGGGTCGACGATCGCGGTCGGCGTCGGTGGCGTTCTCGCCGAAGTGTACCGTGACGTTGTGCTTTCGCTTGCACCCGTGAGCGTCGATACCGCCCGCACAATGGTTGAAAAAGTCCGGGGCCTCGCCCCGATCCGTGGATATCGGAACCTTCCGCCCGGCGACATAGAGGCGTTGGCTCGGGTCGTTGCAGCCTGGTCGTCGCTCGCAACGATACCAGGCTCGCGCATCACGGAAGCGGAACTTAATCCGCTTCTCGTCGGCGGCGCCGGCGAAGGTGTCGCTGCCGTTGACGCTCTGATTGTCAGACAACCCTGATCGGTCAGAATGGAAAAGCCGGCGCCGCTCGGGCGCCGGCCAATACAAGCCGAATAACTTTGACTCCTTAAGCCTCCACGCGCGGCTTCAGGAAATCGCCGGCACGCATCTGCGGATGCGACCGCTCATATTGGGGCGGATAGAAGACCTTCTCCCCAAGCTCCATCGCCGCGTGCCATGGCCAGCGGGGATTGAACAGCATACCGCGGCCGAGCGCGACCATGTCGGCCTCGTTCTTTTCAATGATGTCGTTCGCCTGACGTGGCTCCGTAATCAACCCGACCGCCATAGTGGCTATGCCGGTTTCACGACGAATCCGCTCCGCGAACGGCACCTGATATCCAGGCTCAATTTTCAACTGCTGTTCCGGCACAGATCCACCGCTGGAGGCGGTAATGAAATCGCAACCACGTTGCTTGAGCTCGCGAGCGAGTTCAACGCTGTCGTCGAGCGTCCATCCTCCCTCGGCCCAGTCAGTCGCCGAAATGCGCATGCCAATCGGTTTGCTCTCCGGCCATACCGCCCGAATGCCTTCATAGATCTCGACCGCAAAACGCATGCGGTTCTGCAGAGAGCCGCCATAAGCATCCGTGCGCTTGTTGGCAAACGGAGACAGGAAATTGTGGATCAGATAGCCGTGCGCGCCGTGAATCTCGATCGTGTCGAATCCGATGCGGGCGGCTCGCTTTGCGGCCTCGACAAATTCACTGATGACCTGCTTGATATCCGCGACATCCAGCGCCTCGGGAACGTTGCGACGCGGATAAGGCACATCCGAAGCGCTTTGCGGAGTCCACCCACCGGCCTCGACGGGGATCGCCTTCTGGCCCTCCCACGCCGTGGTGATCGAGCTTTTTCGCCCGCCGTGATAAAGTTGAACACCGAGCTTCGCACCGCCGTATTTGCGACAAAACGCAACGACGCGAGCCAGCGCCTCCTCATTGGCGTCGGAAAAGAGCCCGAGATCGGTCTTGCTCAAACGCCCCTTGAGCGACACAGCGGTCGCCTCGGTGATCAACAACCCGGCACCGGACACCGAAAGATGCCCGAGATGCATCATATGCCAATCGGTCGCGCTGCCGTTGTCTCCTGAGTACTGCCCCATCGGCGAAATAACGATGCGATTGTTCAGCGCCAGGCCGCGCATCGTATACGGGGTGAAAAGAGCGGCCGTCATGGTTTCTCCTTGACCGTGCAGTGAAATTATTCGGGCGCCCGGCCGAGGTAAGATTCGATTACCGCGGGATGAGCGACGACGTCTTCGGGGGTGCCTTGAAAGAGTTCACGGCCGAAATTCAGGACCAGAACGCGATCCGTAAGAGCGAGAATCACGCCCACGAGATGCTCAATCATGAGAATCGTGACGCCGTGATCCGCCACGCGCTCAACGACATCCATAATTCCATCGATCTCGGCCCCGGTCAGGCCGGACATGACCTCGTCAAGCAACAGCAGTTTCGGTTGTGTTGCCAAAGCACGCGCGAGCTCGAGCTTTTTCTTTTCGCCGATCGTCAGCTCGCCTCCGAGCGCAGCACGCCGCTCTTTCAGACCGACGAGATCAAGCGCCTCGTCGACCCGACGGCGCGCACCAGCCGCGGAGATGTATTTTCCGGATGAGAACAGAGCACCGGTCATGATGTTATCGTCGACCGTCATCTCACCAAAAGGCCGGACGACCTGGAAGGTTCGCGCGATGCCCTTATGGCAGACCGCGTAAGGCGGCTGGCCAGCCAGTTCTTCGCCCTCGAACTTGATCGACCCGGCGCTGGGAGAACTGTAGCCGGTCATAAGATTGAGCAGAGTCGTCTTTCCTGCCCCGTTCGGCCCGATGACACCGAACACTTCGCCTTTGTGGAGGTCGAAGGACAAGTCGGAAATCGCGCTTAAACCGCCGTACCGCTTGGTAACTCCTCTCACTTCAAGCATGATCGGCCTTTCCGGCAAGGGCCGCCAGCCGCCGCTCGCGACGCGTCACGCGCTTCTTGTCGCCATCATAGATGGCGCCAATAAACGCTTTCTGGATCATCTCCGATTGCATAAGTTCGCGAGCCGAGCCTTCATGCACGATTTTTCCAGCCGAGAGGACATACCCTCGCTCAGCGACGGTCAGGGCGGCGCGCGTATTCTGCTCGACCAGCAAAATCGTGATGCCGGATTGAGCTATCGTCTTGATCGCATCAAAAACCGTCAGAACAATTTTTGGCGCGAGTCCGAGCGAGGGCTCGTCGAGCGCGAGAAGCTTCGGCTCCCCCATCAATGCGCGTGCGATCGCCAGCATTTGCTGCTCCCCGCCCGACATCAGTCCGGCGGCTTGGGTCTTGCGCTCGGACAGCCTTGGGAACAGATCAAATACCCGGTCCAGATTGCGCTGACGGAATTCGCGCGCGCGCTTGTTGAAACCGCCGAGAACGAGATTCTCCATAACCGTCAGTTCGGGAAAAACCTGGCGCCCTTCGGGCGACAGGCAAATTCCGGCCCTCACACGATCATGCGCCGGCATCTTCGAGATATCCTCGCCGCGAAAGACAAGCCTGCCTTGCATAAGCGGGAGAAGACCGGTGATGGCACGCATGAGAGTTGTCTTCCCCGCGCCATTCGCTCCGAGAAGACAGACGACCTCTCCCTGGCCGACTGAGATGCTGACATCGTTGACGACGACGGAATCGCCGTAACCGGTGAAACCCCCCTGAAGCTCGAGAACAGGCGGACTCGCGGCGGGAGACATCATACGGCCTCCATAGATGCCCGGGGCCGACGCCGCAATTTGCGGAAAAGGCCGACGATGCCACCCGGCATGAACATGACGCCACACACCAGAACAATGCCGTATGCGAGGAGACCAAAGCCGGCGGTGTTGCCAAAGTGAAGGCGCGTGACCTCCGAAACAACCAGCAGCGCCATCGAACCGAACACGGGGCCCGCCACTGTATAGAGGCCGCCGAATAGCGGAGCGATCTGGGCCGAGATCGTGATCTTAAGATCAAAAGCCGCACCTGGCTCGAGATACCCCGTGTACCAGGCGCTGACCATGCCGGCGGTGGCTGCCATCGCGCCTGACAGGACCGTGATGCCGATGCGGAAGCGAGCCGGATTCACACCCAGCATCTGAACGGCGGCCTCGCTGTCGCGCATGGCTCGCAGCGCGTAATGATACCGAGACCGCGACAGAAAATACGAAATCGCGACAGCCGCGACGGTCAAAGCCAAGGTGAAGCTGGTCAACGTCTCGCGTGACGGACGAAGGTGATCCGTGAGGAAAAGCCCCTCAGCGCCCCCGGTCAACGCCGGCACCATCAGCGCGACCACACGCAGCGCCTCTGCCATCGCCAGGGTCGCGATAGCAAAGAACAGGCCGCGAAGACGACCGGTGATGAACGCGAGACAAAAGCCGAAGGCCGCGCCGAGAGCCATCGCCGGAAAGATCGAAACCCAAAACGGAAGTTGGGTCACATTGGCGAACAGACCCGCAGAATACGCACCAAGTCCCCAGAACCCGGAATGACCAAGAGATATAAGCCCTGCGTTTGCCATCAGGTTCCAACTGACGGCGATCAGAAGCAGCGTCGCGAATCGGATTGCCCAATCATCCATGACAGGCGGCAACAGGTGCGGCACGATGACTGCGACTGCCAGCAGGACGCCCAACAGAATCACGACCCTGGTTGTGCTCATGCTTCGCGTCCCGAGGTGCCGAGAATGCCAAAAGGCCTGACCAACAGCATCATCACCAAGAGAAAGAACGCGACCCCCTCGGCCCAGCCGATACCATCGGGCACGAGATATCCAATCGTGGTTTCGCAAATGGCCAGAAAGAACGCACCGATCAACGTACCGACGATGCTGTCCATCCCACCGAGAATGATGATAGCGAACGCCTTGACAAGAATGGGAAAGCCCATGAACGGCGTGATCGGCAACAGAAAGCTCATGATGCAGCCGGTCGCCGCACCGAGAGCCGAGCTTATCGCAAACGACAGGGCATAGACGCCGCGCACATTGATCCCGACAAGCGAGGATGCGGCGCGATTTTGGGATACCGCTCGGGTAGCGCGCCCGAGTTCGCTCCACCGCAACCAGGCGAGCAATGCCAGGATGAAGAAGATCGCCAGACCGAACGCGATCGCGCGGCCTTCCGCGACAACCACATCGTCCGACAAAAGCCAGGAACTGAAGGCATAAGACGGCGTGGCCGAACGCTCGTCTCCGGTCCAGAGGATGACGGCGAGATTCTGCAAAACCAGACCGATCCCGAACGTCAGCAAAACCTGATTGATGCCCACGTCATCGAGAATTCGCTCCAACGACAGCTTGAACAGAACATAGCCGCCAATTCCGCCGGCGATCGCGACCAGCGGCAAACTCAGGAGCGGATCGAGCTTCAATCCGACGAAAGCGAAGAAAGCAGCGTATGCGCCATACGTCACCATCTCGCCATGGGCGAAATTGATGATGCGCGTGACGCCAAAGGCCAACGACAATCCCGAGGCCATCAGCGTGTAAACGCCCCCGAGAAGCAAACTATCGACCAAAATCTGGATGAACAGGCTGTCCATGAGAGGCCGCCGCGTTGCGAGAAGGGAATGTCAGCGGACCGAACAGCGGTCCGCCGACTTGATGCCGATCTATTTGGCGTAAGTGGCCTTCTCAAGAACCTTTGTCGTTGCGAAGTCCTCCGGGAAAAGAATCGCATCGGCATTCTTGACGCGTTGATGGACAACCACATCAGCGAACGCCTGATTGAGCGTGCCGCTTTCGGTCGGACCAAAGTGACCGCGGCCGATCATCGTGCGTACGTCCAGCTTCTTGAGTTCCGCCGCGACTTTCTCCTTGTCGTCGACGCCGCCGGCGTTTTCGATCGCGATCAGCAGCATGCAGGTCGATACATAGGCGCCGACATCGATGAATTCCGGCTCACGATTGTAGCGCTTCTTAAAATCCGCCACCCATTTCTCCGAGTCCGGGAACAGCTTCGGATACTTCGGATCGGCCTTCACCTTCACGCCCGGGATATAGGTCGTGACACCGACCCACCCCTCTTGCGCATCGCCTGTCGCATCCTGCCACTGTTTCAGTTGCGGATAGGCCGTGCCGATGAGATATGGCACCCCAAGACGCTGCACATAGGCCTGCTTCGTCAGCGTGATGCCGTCAGTTGTTTGAACCAGCCCCAGCAGCACATCCGGCTTTGCGCGACGGATTTTCGCGAATACCGGATTGAGATCCGTAGCGCCGGCGCGCACGAGTTCCTCGGCAATAATCTTGAATCCCGCTGCCGCGAAATACTTCTGCGCGTAAGGCAGATGTTCGCGGCCATACGCGTCATCCGAATAAATGATGGCGATCTTCTTGCCGCTTCCTAGTTTTTCCCGGAGCGTTTTCGCCAGCGATGCGTGATAGTGGTAAGCATACGGGAACGTATGAAAAAGCATCGGCTCCTTGCCGACTTTTTCTTCGAGAAGCGGCGTCGTCGCGCCCGGCACCACCCAAAGGGCCTTGGTGCGCAGCCAGGCCGGCAACCCGGCCATCGCCATCGGCGTCGCAACCGGGCCGATCAGATAGTTCAGCTTCTCGTCAGACAACAACTGGGTAAACGAGTTTACCGCGGCTTGAGCATCCGACTGGGTATCGCGAACGAGAACATCGATCTTCTTTCCTTTGATCGTGCCGCCATAAACGTCGACGGCCATCTCGATGCCCCGCTTTGCGGCTGCACCATAGGAAACGAACTTTCCAGAGAGGGCCAGAGGCGCGCCGATCCTGATCGTTTCTTGCGCGTAGGCGGCGGCCGAGGACGCCGTCCATACCGCCGCTACCGCGAGCAATCCAGCAAGGTTCCGATTCGACATATCCGTTTCCTCATTGTGGCGAGCTGCTTGTTTTTCTGAAACGTAAAACATGAAACTGGTTTCGTCTAGCAAAATCGTCTGGCAGCCGCCGAAAGCGGAGCGACCGCGTGAAATGAAAAAAGCCTCTGTTTCCAGAGGCTTTGAGGTCGCTACCGGCCGTGCGACGGGATATCGCAGACAACGAAGAAAAGATTAGGGCGCGCTGAAAGCGCTATCCGCGCGCCGTCTTGGTCTTTTTGCGGCGCACACCCACGATGGTTTCAGTCGCGGGCAATTCGCTCAACCGCGCGCCCATCTGCTCGGAAATCGACCTGCTCGCATCCAATAGCGCCTGGATGAATTTGCCAACGCTTTGATCAACACGAACGGCGGGGCCGGTAATACTGATGGAATACTGAACCTTCCCGTTGATATCGCGCAACGGCACAGAGATTGCGGTGACGCCATGCACCCGCTGACTGGTGGTGTGCGCATAACCCTGCCGCCGATAGGTCGCCAGATCCTTGTCCAACTGGGCACGATTGGGCCGGCTGGCGGCCGGCGTCTCACGCCAGATGCGGTCAACGTCCTCCTTTGGCAAATGCGCGAGCAATACTTGACCAGTGGCGCCGCGCAGCAACGGCGTCTGTTCACCGGCGCGCACAATACTCATGAGCGGCGACGGCGTATCGAAGACTTCGATGCAAAGACGCTGATCGTTGGCAACCGTATTCAGGGTTACGGTTTCTCCCGTGCGCTTGACCAGGTCCAGCATGATCGGGCGCGTTACCTCCCGGATACCCAGCGTGCTGCGCACCATGCCACTCAATCGCGTGATCTTCAGGGACAGGCAGTAGCGGCCGTCTTCAAGCCTCACGAGATAGCCCAGTTCGGCAAGACAGTTCACCAAACGATAAGTGGTCGCTTTCGAAAGGCGGATACGCTCCCCGATCTCCAGCAAGGAGAGCATGGTTTGCTCGGGCTCAAACGCCTCGAAAATCGCCAAGGCGCGCTCGACAGCTCTAATCATGAAATTTGTTCGCCCTTCGGAAATGCCTTGAAACGTGGCCTTTCCTTACCGTGTGTTCGCGGACCATAGCATTTGCGGCTACACCGTATCAAATCGCAAACCGGCGACGAGGCTTAGCTCCTGTGGAATTTCAACAGAAGCTCGTTGACGCGTTCCGGCTGCTCAAACTGCACCCAGTGCCCTGCTTTCTCGATCAGCTCGATTGGCATTCCTGGCCGCGCGGCACGGCAGGCATCCACCCGTGCATCGATCGACGGGTAGGCCAGCGCGTCACGTGCGCCCCACATAAGCTGCACCGGCGCCGTCATTCGACGCAGATCTTCCAACAAGGTTTCACGCAAGCTTACACGACGGCTGTCGAAACGGGCATGGTCAATATTATAGATCTGCATGTCGACGACTTCGTCATCGACGCCCGGGAGCGCCGACAACATCCAGCCGGCGAGATTCGCCGCGACGGCTTGCCGCCGCTCTCGTGACGGCGCCCCGAGCGAGGGAACCTTGACCGTCGGAATCACCCGCCCTTTTGGGGCGCCAAACCCTCCCGGAGCGAGCAAAGACAGATGCCGGATCCGCGCGCCAAGTCGGGCCGCGATTCTTGCGGCGATCGCACCGCCAAAGCTGAAGCCTGCAAGCTCGCATCCGTCACCGGCGGCCTCGTCAACCGCGGCAGCAACCCAATCGATATAGTGCTCCGGCTCCAAATTCTCGGGAACGTCGGGCGAGGCTCCATAACCCGGCAGGTCGAAGGCGACGACACGATAATGTCGCGCAAGCGCTTCGATATTGCGGGTCCAATGCGACGAAGATCCAACTCCGCCATGCAACAATATGAAGGGCGCGCCGTTACCCTCTGTCCTTGCGGCAAGCGCCGACCACGGCATGCCAGCCGATCTGCTTTGCGGTTGCGACCTCATGACCTCTATTCTATGGTACGAAACCAGGTTCGCCTAGTGAATTCAGCAGGCGGATGCCGCGCATCCGATACACTTTAGCCGAAGGAACGACCTATGTTCGAGGACATCACCTACGCAAGCCAAGGCGGGGTTGCCACCATCACGATCAACCGTCCTGAAGTCCGCAACGCGGTCCGCCCGAAAACTTACGAGGAACTTACCGAGGCGATGAAGAAGGCCGGAGACGATCCGGAGGTCGGCGTGGTTGTTCTGACCGGCGCGGGCGACAAGGCGTTCTGCTCGGGTGGCGACGTCAGGGATCAATCCGCACGCAAGCCTTATATCGGGCGCACCCACATGCGCCGGCTATTCGCCTTATCGAGCACCATGCGCATGCTCGATAAGCCGATCATCGCCAAAGTGCGCGGCTTCTGCGTCGGCGGCGGCAATGAAATCAACTTGTTCTGTGACATGACAATCGCGAGCGAAGACTCCAAATTCGGACAAGTCGGCCCGCGGGTTGGAAGCGTCCCGATTTGGGGGGCCTGCCAGCTTCTTGCCCGCTATGTCGGCGAGCGCAAGGCGCGTGAGATACTCTACACCTGCCGGCTCTATACTGCGCAGCAATCGCTTGACATGGGCTTGATCAACCAGGTCTGCCCGGCCGACAAGCTGAATGAAGAAGTCGACAAACTTTGTCAGGAGATTCTCGACAAGAGCCCGCAGAGCATTCGCATCGCAAAGCTCGCGTTGAACGCCGGCTCCGACCAGGATTTCTACGCGTCTTACTTCCCGAATGCGGAATTGCTCGCTTCGATCTACGGGAATGACGAAAACATGGAAGGCATTCGCGCTTTCCTCGAAAAGCGCCCTCCCAATTTCCGCAAATTCCGGACGCGCTGACGAATGACCTGATGAAAACCCATCGGGCACTCCGGTGGGTTTTTCATTCGGCGCACCTGCGCGGCCCCGGCACGCGCTGAACGCACGAAAGCGACCGGCCAATCATCAATGATGACATCGCCAGCGTGGCTGGCCGGCATCATTGCATTGCCATCAATCTCTGCCGGAAAATTCGAGAATGCTAGGGAACCATCGCGTCGATCAGACCACGCACATCGTCCACGCCGTCCAGATGCCATAGACGATCCAGGAGTTCTTCGGAACGTTTCACGCCGAGCACCGGATCGACCAGATCATGGAATTTCGCGGCGAGACCATCGTCGCTCAACGGCACCTCGCTGGCACCGAGCGCTTCCATCGCTTCTTTCCGGAAGCTGCCGCGGTCTGTCAGCACGGTCACTCGGGCTGGCCGGTTGTCGGGATACAGACGGTCCATCTCCGCTGTTCCCTTAACGCTGACCAACGAACCATAACGCGCCAGATCCGCGCTGCCACGCACGTCATCCTCGAAATACGCAACCTTGATCCACCCGAACTTCAGGCCGAGCGCCATGATATAAGGAAAGCTCAGCTGCGCACTGGCATAATCCTGCCAACCTGTATGAGCATGTTCAGCCGCAATGGAATACGTCTCGACCTGGATATCCTTGACCTCGTCCGCCTTGATGTCTTTTTCTTTCATCAGGTCGATGAGCGCTTCGACCGCTGGCTGCAAATGCCGACAGCAAGCATAAGGCTTGACGTAGCAATCCGTGATTCCGAACGGCGCGGCAGGCGGGACTTTCAGCGATCGGAAAGCGCCGTCACGACCGAAAGCGAACGCCTGGGCAAAGCCATCGCGCGCCTCGATGACGCCGGGGGGGCCTTCGATACCAGCTTCGGCGAGCAGCGCCGCCTGTAAGCCCTCGCGCGCGGCATGGCCGGCGTGCAGCCGCTTCACATCGGCTCCGCCATTGACGAAAGCGAAAAGGCCGGCGGCGCTGCTTGCTGCAAGTCCAAGCGCATTCGACATCAGATCGTTGGGCAGCCGAAGCATGTGACCGGCGGCCATGGCCGCACCGAACACACCTGTTGTGCCCGTCGGATGAAAGCCGCGACGCCGCAAGTCAGGGTGACAGGCGCGCGACACGGCGATCACCGTCTCATAACCGAGCACAGCCGCCTCCAGCAGAGCGCGTCCATCGACACCGCGCTCGTAGCCGAGCGCGGCGATAGCCGGCACGACGCACACGCCGGGATGGACGGAACCTTGGCGGTATCCATCGTCAAGCTCGATGCCGTGACCGGCGGTGCCCGCGATCTGGGCTGCATCGAGCAGATCGGTCGCGCGTTTGCGTCCGGGTACGGGAATGCGTCCGGGCCCTCGCACACGCGCCAGAACGCCCTCCAGCTTTTGCGTCAGATCGCCGGATGCACCGGCGATCACCACACCAAACGTATCGAGAACATGGCGTTTGGCGGCATGCTTCACGGCTCCATCAAGCGCGCTCCAGTTCAAGCCCTCACCAAATGAGATCAAGGCATCGGTGTCGCCGCGCACCGTGTTCTTGTTCACTTCAAGCATGGGGGATGCTCCACTTCCTGAACGCCGTTCTCAGGCGGGTTTCGGTGCCCGTTGAGAGAACCGGCGATCGAAAATCGTTTCCGCCATCCGGTTCTTCAACATTTCAATCGCTCCGCCCGCGATCATCCAGCCGCGCGTGCGGCGGAAACAATATTCTACCAACGATTCCTCGCTGTAGCCCATGCCACCCATCACCTGAAGCGCCTCGTTGGCGGCTTCAAACCCGGCCTGATTGCAAGCAAGCTTGGCGGCAGCCGTTTCATAGGCAGACGGGAGTTTCCCTTCCGCGTTGACCGCAGCCCGGTAAAGCAGCAACTGCGCCGCTTCCAATTTCAACGCCATATCCGCAAATTTCCATTGCAGGCCCTGGAACTCGCAAAGAGGCCGGCCGAATTGCTTGCGTTGCGCCGCATGCGCCCGAGCGATGTTATAGGCGTGACGCCCCAACGCGAGAGAACGCGATGCATTACCAATGCGTTCGACATTGAAGCCTGCAATCTGCTTCTTAAAGCCGCCACGACCAAGCAAGAGGTTCCGCGCGGGAATGCGACAATCCTCAAAATAGAGCTGGCACCACTGCTCGCCGCCCATGAAGTTAGACGGCTGACCGATTGAGAGACCTGGCGAATTGCGATCGACCAACACAGACCCAATACCATCTCCACCCGGCGCGAAACGGACGTAAACTAGGTACAACGAGGCATCCGGGCTATGCGTCGAGAATATCTTCGTTCCGTTGATGACAATCGTATCGCCGTCCTCACGCGCGGTGGTTCGGAGTTCGGTCACCGCCGAACCCGCCTCAGGCTCGCTCATGCAGAGACTGATCGCTGCTTTCCCGCTAAGCAGGTTCGGGAGATAGCGCTTTTTCTGATCGTCGCTCGCATATTCAGCAAGCGTCCGAATTGGTCCGAAATTGCCGGCTTGCACCACGTCAGCGCTTCGAGGACAGACGGCAGCGACCTGCTCGATCGCAATCACCGCGTCCATGAGCGTGCCGCCTTGACCGCCGTCTTCCTCCGGAATTGTAATCCCGAGCAGCCCCTGTTTGGCCATCTTCTCGGCGACGTCGAAAGGAAAACCCGGCTGATGCGCGCGGGCCAGCGCGCCGTCGGCAAGATTGTCCTCCGCAAAACGGCGCACTGCTTCAGCAAACAGTTTTTGCTCTTCCGTCGGGTCAAAGTTCATGATCCTGCCTCCGTCACCCTATTCCAAATACAACGACCTTCACGGCACGCCGCGCGACTGTCTTCCGGGATTCAATTCTTCTGCTAGTTCTGGGAGGGCCTGATAGAGGTCTGCGACGAGTCCATAGTCTGCGACCTGGAAGATCGGCGCCTCCTCGTCCTTGTTGATGGCGACGATGACCTTGGAGTCCTTCATGCCGGCGAGATGCTGGATCGCCCCGGAGATGCCGACGGCGATATAAAGCTCCGGCGCCACCACCTTGCCGGTCTGGCCGACCTGCCAGTCGTTCGGGGCGTAGCCGGCGTCGACCGCGGCGCGCGAGGCGCCCATGGCGGCGCCGAGCTTGTCGGCCACCGGCTCGATATACTTGGTGAAGTTCTCGCGCGACTGCATGGCGCGGCCGCCGGAGATGATGATCCTGGCCGAGGTCAGCTCCGGCCGGTCGGACTTCGACAGTTCCTCGCCGACGAACGACGAGATCGCCGGATCGGCCGCCGCGGCGGCAGTCTCGACCACGGCCGAGCCGCCCGCGCCGGTCGCCTGGAACGCGGCGGTGCGAACGGTGATCACCTTCTTCGCATCCGATGATGTCACCGTCTGGATCGCGTTGCCGGCATAGATCGGCCGTTCGAACGTGTCAGCCGAGACGACCTTGGTGATGTCGGAGAGCTGCATCACGTCGAGCAGCGCGGCGACCCGCGGCATGATGTTCTTGCCGTTGGTGGTGGCCGGCGCGATCAGCGCATCGTAAGGCCCGGCGAGCGAGACGATCAGCGCCGCGACCGGTTCGGCCAGCATATGCGCGTAGGCGTCGCCCTCGGCGAGCAGCACTTTGCTGACGCCGTCGAGCTTGGCGGCCGCCTCGGCCGCGCCCCTGGCGTCCTTGCCGGCGATCAGCACATGCACCTCACCGCCCAGCGCCTTCGCCGCCGTGAGCGCCTTGGTGGTGGCGTCCTTGAGGGTCTTGTTGTCGTGTTCGGCTATCAGCAGCGTCGTCATCAGATCACCCCGGCGTCCTTGAGCTTGCCGACCAGTTCGGCGACCGATCCGACCTTGGCGCCGGCCTGACGGCCTGGCGGCTCGCTGGTCTTCACCACCTTGAGGCGCGGCGCGACATCGACGCCGTAATCGCCCGGCGCCTTCTCGTCGATCGGCTTCTTCTTCGCCTTCATGATGTTCGGCAGCGACGCGTAGCGCGGCTCGTTGAGCCGCAGATCGGTGGTGACGATGGCGGGGCCCTTGAGCTTCACCGTCTGCAGGCCGCCGTCGACTTCACGCGTCACGGCGATGCCGTCGCCGTCGAGCGCGAGCTTGGAGGCGAAGGTCCCCTGCGGCCAGCCGAGCAGCGCCGCCAGCATCTGGCCGGTCTGGTTGCTGTCGTCGTCGATCGCCTGCTTGCCAAGAATGACGAGGCCGGGCTGCTCGGCCGCGACGATCGCCTTGAGGATCTTCGCCACCGCGAGCGGTTCGACCGTGCCGTCCACCTTCACCAGGATGCCGCGATCGGCGCCCATCGCCAATGCCGTGCGGATCGTCTCCGACGCCTGCTGCGGGCCGATCGACACCACGACGATCTCCGCAGCCTTCCCCGCCTCCTTCAACCGCAGTGCTTCTTCCACCGCGATCTCGTCAAACGGATTCATCGACATCTTCACGTTGGCGAGGTCGACACCAGAACCGTCCGGCTTGACGCGGATTTTGACGTTGTAGTCGACCACCCGCTTCACGGGGACGAGGATTTTCATGAGAAGACCGATCCGGCACTGGGTAGGGCTAATCTCACACAGTAAAACAGGTTTTGTCTAGTGATATGGAAAGCATTGAGCCAAAGCCACATAGATAGCAATAAATTCCTGAAACAGTCCTTTTTGATCCGTTGATGACAGGCGCCAAATTTATGAATTCGAGACTTTTGGCGAGTGACGTAAAGAACGGTAAAATTTCCGTTCGGGCTTGTTCGACCGCTTTCCAGTTTGAACACTTACGGCGTTCAACTCACTTTGGTCGGCGAACCGCCGAGAACACAAACCAAATGTAGCCGCTGCAGCGGCACTGAATTCGGCGAACTGTGGGAGCAGGACGGCGCACGGATGTTCAACATCCAGCGAAGACGTCACGCACGCTTGCTCCTTGCCAGAAAACCTCCTCCCTGAACGGGTGCGGAGGTTGGCCTCGAAACAGCAACGCTTTTGCAGTAGCTAATTGGTAGCTACTGAATCACATGAAAAGTAATTTTCTGGCTAACTATCTGATTTTATTGGCGCGCCGGAAGGGATTCGAACCCCTGACCCCCAGATTCGAAGTCTGGTGCTCTATCCAGCTGAGCTACCGGCGCAGGCGTCGCGTGACGCAACCCTGCGTCTAGCACAGACCGCCGGAGGCTGGAACCTTTCAGCACGCGGCGGCTTGTTCCCGCGATGACCACCGACACCCGCGAACGCAAATCCGCCTCGGCCCTCGCCGCGATGATCGCCAAACGGCTCGGTGATGTGCCGGCTCACTACGTCGCCGTGCACGCGCAACATGACGGCGACTGGTCTGCCGAAATGAACGGCAGCGAAGACGTGGTCGCCGCATACGAACCGAAGCTCGAAGCGATCTGCGACGATCTTCGCCGGCATTACGCGCTGGCCGACTGATCAGGCCGGCAGCGGCACGGTCCAGGAATCGTAGCCATAGACCCAGTCGGCGGTGCCACCCTGCTTGAGCCACTCGTTGCCGCGCGAGCCGACCTGGACTTTCGCCGTGCGATCCTTGCGTGCTTCTTCGTAGCGCTTCAGCGCCGCTCGCACGCCGGCCTTGTCGACACCCTTCAGCGAACGGCCAAGCAAAATCGCATCCTCGATCGCCATCGCCGCGCCTTGCGCCATGAACGGCGTCATCGGATGGCAAGCATCGCCGAGCAGCGTGACATGTCCCACCGACCACTGCGGCAGCGGATCGCGCACATAAAGCGCGGACTTCATGGTTTCGGTGCAGGCATCGAGCAGCGCCCGCGCTTCCGGGTGGAAATTGCGATAGGCGCGGCGAAGCTCGTTGACATCGCCGGGCATGGTCCAGGATTCGGCGGTCCAGTCCGGCTGTGACGTGGTCGCGAACACGAAGGTCTCGCTGCCACGATTGAGGGGAAACGTGACGATCTGCAGATCCGAGGTCGGCCCCCACCATTTGGTGAAGGCATCGAGATTGGGGATCGACAACTTGTTGCGGTCGACAACGCTGCGATAGGAGACGAGGCCGGAGAATGTCGGATGCTCCGGTCCAAACAAGGCCGTGCGCGTCGGCGAGTGGATACCGTCGGCGCCGATCACAACGTCGAAGGTCTGCGTGCTGCCGTCAGCGAACGTCACCGTCGCATTGTCGGCGCCCGGCGTGACGCCGGTGACTTTGGTCCCGAGCTTGATCATCTCCACCGGAAGCCGGTCGCGTAGCGCTTTGAGCAGATCGGCGCGGTGGATGGTAAGCTGCGGCGCGCCGTAGCTGCGCTCAGCGGCATCGGCCATTTCCAGACGCGAGGTTTCCTCGCCGGTGTCCCAGGTGCGGCTGATGCGATGCGTCGGCCGCGCGGCAGTCTGCTTCAGCGCCGGAACGATGCCAAGGCCGTCGAGCGCACGCACCGAATTCGGCGTCAGATTGATGTCCGCGCCAACCCGCTGGAAAGACGATGCCTGCTCGAACACGGTGACATCGTGGCCGGACTGGCGCAGCGCGATCGCCGCCGCCATGCCACCGACGCCACCGCCGTTGATGCCGATTTTCAATCCCGCCATAGTGCAAATCCGTCGTTGTGTTGGGTCATCAATGCAGCGAGAAGCCGCCGTCCACGGCGAGCGTCTGGCCGGTCATGAACTTGGAATCGTCAGAGAGCAGGAACGCGACGACGCCATCGATGTCGTCGGACTCGGCGCGGCGCTTGAGGATCTGGCGTTCCGCATAATCGTTCCAGCGCTGCGCGGGAATTTCCTTGGTTGCCTCGCCATAGGTCAGGCCGGGCAGCAGACAGTTGACGCGGATGTTGCGGTCGCCCAATTCACGCGCCAGCGAGCGCGTCATGCCGACGATGGCCGACTTGCTGGTGACATAGTGCAGGAGCCGCGGCGGGCCCCAATAGATTGTATCGGACGATACCGTGACGATCGAGCCGCCGGCCTGCATCAGCGGCACCAGGGCGCGCACCGTGAGCCAGGTGCCGCGCACATTGATCGCCATCATCTTGTCCCAGACATCGGGCGCGATCTCGTCGAAAGTCTTGCCACCAACATTATTGGCCCAGCCGGCATTGGCGACCACGCCGTGCACGGCACCGCCGTCCGCCAGTTGCTTGGCCAGAGCCTGCATCGACGTTTCGGACGAAATATCGGTTTCGATAAAGCTTGCCTTGAGACCCTGGGCCGTCAGCTTGCGTACGGCCTCGTGACCTGACGCCGCATCGATCTCGGCGATGACAACACTCGCGCCCTCGCGCGCCACGCGCTCGGCGAATGCAAAGCCCAATCCCCGGCCGGAGCCGGTGATGACAATCCGTTTGCCCGCAAACCGCCCCGTCATCTTCATATCCCTTACAGGTGATCGCCCTCGGCGACGACCGCATACTGGAAGTAGTTGACCCGGCCCACATCGTAGAGCGTCACCGACGCTCCACCACCCGCCCGGCCCGAAAACGATTCACGACTCGCATGGTCGAAACCATCGAACGTCACGTCGCCATTCATATGGATATCGATCGTCTCGCGAGTCTCCGGCAGCAGGATCTGCCCGTCGGCCACTCGCACGGTGAGGCCGGACGCGAGGTCGATAAAGCCCTCCGCCGTCGGCTTGATCTCGAACGATTCACCCGTGCCGAGCGAATAGACCAGCACCGGACAGCGTCCGGAGCGGCGGCGATGCGCGTCAACAGCGATGATGCGTCGGATATCGGACTGCATGGCGCGTTCCCGGATGTTGAAAAGCCGGATCAGGCGTGACCGCGACCGCTCTTGTCCTCGAGCGGCGACTGGCGGCGCGTTTTGCCGTCGATGCCGCCGGCGATCGCCCATTCCGCGAACAGTTCGGGCTTGCGCTCGAACGTGCTCGGCTTCCAGTCTTCGGTGCAATAATCCTCATCCGCATAATATTCGAGCGGCGGCGCCAGCGGATTTTCGAAATACCAGAAATAAGCCGATGAGATCGGATGCCGGCCGGGGCCAATTTCCGTCTTCCAGCCCTTCTTCGCCATGGCGATCCCGCCGCCGATCAGTTCATGAATATCGGTGACGGTGAAGGCGACATGATTCACGCCCGGCTTGCCCGGACGATTGAGCATGAACAGGTTGTGATGATCGCCGACCTTCTGGCAGCGCGTGAACACGCCGTGACCCGGATATTCGTCGCTGATATGGAAGCCGAGCGTCTCGGTATAGAACGCACGCATCGCCTGGAAATCGGCGGCGAACAGCACGACGTGGCCGATATTGATCGGATAAGCGCGATCATGCACCGGCGAACGCTGGTTGATGCGCTGATGCGTGCCCGGCGCATTCGGCAGGGTCGGCTTGACGACGATCGGCGTGCGCTGACTGACGCGGAAGGCGAGGCTCAAGCCATTCGGATCAGTGACCCTCGGCAACCCGTCGGCGCCGACCTGGAAGCCCGGCAGCCCGCGAATTCGGCTCAAGGTCTCTTCCAATTCTTTCTCGTCGGCCGCGCCCCAAATGACTTCGCGCACCGTGTTGCGATCCTCGATCGCAGGCGGCAAATCCTTGGCATCGCGCGGACGCACAATCACTTGCGCGTTATCGCGGGTGCGATAGACCAGCTTGTCGTCGCTGACCGAAACCTCCGTGACGCCCCAGTCGTCGAGAAACCGCTTGGCCTCGGCCATGTCGGCGACGCCGAACACGACGGCATCGATACCCTTCAGTGCCATCTCGCACACTCCCTGCAGGGCGGTCTCGTTGCGCGGACCACCATTCGATTTATAGACCACGGGCCGCGTCGGCAAACGCGGCCCGGCTGATGACAGACGTCAGTTCCGCTTGACCTTGGACAGCGGGTGCTCCGGCGGATAGGTCGGAGTCACCGGCTTCGGGGAACCGATCATCACCATGATCACGGCTTCCTCGTCGCCGACATTGATCTCACCACGGTACATGCCGGGCGGGATCGAAATGCAATCGCGCTCGCCGAGTACGGCCTCGAACCGCTCGCCATTCATCTCGGTCATGAACTTGACCTTACCGCGCAGCACGAAGAACACTTCTTCCGCGTCGACATGCAAATGCATCGGGCCTTCCGCCCCGACCGGGAGGATCATGTTCGACAGCGTGAAGTGCTCGGACGGAATCACGTTCTTGTCCGTCGCCACGCCGGTCCCGCCGGTGCCGATAAAGCGCTTCTGCGCACGGCGGTACTTCGGATCGTAATCGGCCTGAAACTTGAGCGCGTTCCAGTCATAGGTCCGCTCCGCCACGCGAGCGACGCGGGTCTTCATCCAGTCGTCAAAAGACGCGCCGGCCGGGCGGTCCCAAGAATGCTTCTGCTGGGTCACATCATCCATGGCTGATCTCCTTACGGTTGATCTGGGAGGGTCTGGTTTATCCGGCGTGTGACGCCTGCACGTCGCCGGTATCGGTCTGGCGGCCGAGATCGCGCGAAATCGCATGCGCGGCCGCGACCACTTCGTCTTTCAGCGTGCCATTAAGCTCGGCATCGTTGGTGAACAGCGCGACAATGGAGATATTGATCGCCGCAACGATTCGATTGGTGACATCGCGGATCGGTGCGGCGACGCTGGCGACACCGGGCTCATAGACTGAATTCTGCACCACGGCGCCCATCGCACGGTCATGCCCGATCTGCTCCACCAGTTCCGACAACGAACTGGCGGCCTTGCCCGCTTCAAATGTTTCATCGCGATAGAGTTCGCGCAGATCATGGTCGCGCAGCCCCGACAGCAATACACGGCCCATGGTCGTGGTTCGCGCGGGCAAGCGCGTACCGACATGCACCGTGCTGGCGATCGAGCGGCGCGTCGCGACCCGCGACAGATAGACAACGTCGCGGCCATGAAGTTCACCGAGATGCGCGGACCAGCCGGTACGGTCCCGCAACCGGATCAGGTGCGGCATCGCTACCTCGACCAGATCGCGCGAGGCGAGATAGCCGTAGCCGAGCCGCAGCACCTGTGACCCGAGCGAATAGCTTTTCTGGTCGGCGTCGTAATCGACGAAGCCAAGATGGCCGAGCGTGTAGAGCAGCCGATAGGCCGAGGAGCGGGTGACGCCAAGCGACGCCGCGACTTCCGTCAACGTGAATTTACGCCGCTCTGCGGACAGCGTTTGCAAGATTTCCAGGCCACGGATCAGCGCCGGCACCAGATAACGCTCATCCACCGCGCCGCCCGGCGGTCCGCCAGCCGTTTGAGGCTGACCATTAGCGGTTTCCGCACTTGCGATGCCGTTTGCGTTGGACATTCCCGATGAACCCAGCAGCGATTTGTTTGGCTAATAAAACTATGTATATCATACAAAACAAGCAGGGGCAAGCACCAACAGGGATTCCGCTCCCTTCCTCGATGTCCTCTGCATTGCAAAATTGATTTTGCTGCGACGCCACAAGCTTTGCCGACAATGCTGGTCACAGGTCGATGCAAAATCCACAGGACACGGCGGGTTGACTCTGTGCTCGGAGTCACTCTAATCTGTCTATACGACGAACTCTTCGTTCATATTTGAACGATCCAAGAGATGGAAGCTGTGATGACAGAAGCCTCCAACGTCCTCAAACTGGAAGATGTGGCGCGGCGTTTTCCAAATCGCACGCCAGGCGCTCCGCCTTTCACCGCCGTCCGAAACCTCAGTTTTGGCGTCAACCAGGGCGAATTTGTCTCGATCGTTGGCCCATCCGGCTGCGGCAAGAGCACCCTGCTCAATCTCGTCGCCGGCCTCGACCGGCCGAGCGAGGGCACTGTGTCGCTGCACGGTGTGGAAGTCTCCGGTCCCAATTCCAGCGTCGGCTTCATGCTGCAGAAAGACCTGCTGCTGCCGTGGCGGACGGTGCTGCACAATGTCGAATTCGGGCTGGAGGCGCGCAATCTGAGCGCCGCCGAGCGGCGCGAGCGCGCCATGCGCGAACTCAAGCGCTGCCGGCTCACCGAATTCGCCGATCGCTACCCCTACCAGATCTCCGGCGGACAGCGGCAGCGCGCGGCGCTGGCGCGCACGCTGGCGATCGAGCCCGACGTCGTGCTGCTCGACGAGCCGTTCTCCGCGCTCGATGCGCAGACCAAACTGGTGCTGCAAAAGAGCTTTGCCGAAACCATCGTCGGTTCCGGCCTCACCACGTTGCTGATTACCCACGATCTGTCAGAAGCGGTGGCGATGTCGGACCGTATTCTTGTCATGAGCGATGGCCCCGGTCGCATCGTCGAGGAGATCGATGTCGGCCTGCCCGACCGCGACAATCCGATCGCCCGCGTCGCCACGCCGCGCGCCAGCGAAATCGTCGCGCATCTGTTTCACGCGCTGCATATCGAAGATCGTCTCGACGCATAATCGCAGCTTGCGCTGCAGAGGACGCCGTTGATGTTGAACCGGGTCGTGATCGTTGGCGGAGGCATAGCCGGATCGGCGCTGTCGATCGCGCTGGCGCGCCGTCACATCCCGGTCACGCTGATCGAGCGCGAAAGCCGCTGGGCTCCCGCCAGCTCCGGCATCTTCATCTATTGCAACGGCCTGCTGGCGCTCGATCAGCTCGGCGTGCTCGACGACATCTGCGCCAGCGGCTGGGTCAGCCCGGACGGCGGCAATCTCTATCTGTCGGAAGACGGCAGCACGATCACCCACACCGTCTATCCGCGCGGCAACGCACACGTCCCGGCCATTGTCGGCATGCGCCGCGTCGAACTGCACCGCGTACTGGCCGGCGCTGTCGAGCAACTCGGCGTCGATGTTCGCCTCGGCGTGACGATCACGGCCATCGACGACACCGATCCGCGCCGCCCGGTGATACTCACCCTCTCCGACGGCACAACGCTGACGGCGGATGTGCTGATCGGCGCCGACGGCATCCGCTCGTCGATCCGGACGCATCTCTTCGGCACGATCGAGCCTGTCTATACCGGGTTCGGTGTCTGGCGAAGCACCCACGCGAAGCCCGCCAGCATCGACACCAAGATCATGATGATGGGGACCGGCACGCGGCTCGGCATCATGCCGACCAGCCGCGACGAACTCTACATGTTCGGAACCACGCGCGAGCCCGGCAAGCCGTTCTATCCGCGCGAAACCTGGGCCGCCGAAATGCGCCGCAAATTTGCGGCGTTCGCCGGCCCGGCAGCCGCCCTGCTCGCCGAAATCGACGACACCAAGAACGTCTTTTATACCTCGGTCGAAGAGGTCCATCTGCCTCTGCCCTGGAATCGTGGCCGCCTGCTGCTGATCGGCGACGCCGCGCATTCCTCGTCACCATTCATGGGCCAGGGCGGCGCGATGGCGCTGGAAGACGGCGTCATCCTTGCCGACATGCTCGACGGCGCCACCGACTTTCCCGCCGTGCTGGAGCAGTTCAGCGCACGCCGCTTCGAGCGCTGCAAATTCGTGCAGGACGCTTCGCGACGCGTCGGCGAAGCCGGCGCCGCCGAGGATGGGGCGAGCCGCGACAGCCGCCACGCCCGCATGCGTGAAACGGCGCAGCATGATGTCGATCGCTTTTATCAGCGCATCGCGGAGCCGGCATGAAACCGGATCGCGAAATCATCCGTCCATCTATCGCAACGGGCCGACGCCTCGCCGCGTTCGGACCTTCAACAAAGGGGAGACACTGACATGAGGATCACACGGCGCACGGCCTTGGGCGGCCTGATGGCCACAGCGGCATTCCGGCCGGCTTTCGCCGCTCCGGAAAAGGTGACGTATCTGTTTCCGGCGCCCTCGTTCTTGCCGGCCTTCATGCCGTTTCACATCGCCATGAAGCGCGGCTACTACACGAAGAACAACCTCGAAGTGACGTTCCAGACCGGCCGCGGCGGCGCCGATGTCGCCAAGCAGGTCGGCGTCGGCAATGCCGATCTCGGCGGCGGTCTCGGCGAGACCTCGATGATCGTTCGCCCGAACGATCTGCCGGTTCGCGCCGTTGCGCAGCTCGGTTCGCACCCGCTGTTCCAGCTCGTGACCCGCAAGGAAAGCAACATCAAGTCGCTGAAAGATCTGCGCGGCAAGAAGCTCGGCGTGATCGGCTATCAGGACACCGGCTATTACGCACTGCTCGCCGTGCTCGCGGCGACCGGTCTGAAGCGCTCCGACCTCGAAGTGCAGGCGGTCGGTCCGGCCGGCGTCACCCAGTTGATGATCGCCAAGTCGCTCGACGGCATCATGGCGACCCCGGAATGGGCCGACACGATCGAACAGGCCGGCGTAGCACTCGACTACTACCCGGTCGAAAAGATCTTCCCGGTGATGGCGCAGGCGATCCTCACCTCCGACAAGATGATCAAGGAGCGCCCAGCGGCTGTCGGCGGCTTCGTCAAGGCGGTGATGCAGGCCGTGCGCGATTGCATGGCCGATCCGGCCGCCGCCGCACGCGACTTCGTCGCCGCCGTTCCGCAGCACGCCGGCAAGGAAAAGGACATGGAGCGCATCCTGCGCCGCTACGTGACGCAGGTCTACGCGACTGAACCCGCCTCGGCGCTCGGCAAGTTCGACCCGGCGCGCTTGAAGACGGTGCAGAAGTTCTACGTCGAGAACCAGATCATCCAGAGCGCGGTTCCGATCGAGGATCTCTACACCAACCAGTTCGTGAGCTGAACAAACGGAGCCAGCGATGACGGACCAGGCCACTACACCTGCCGCGCCTTCCACGCCTTCGCGTGAAGCGCCGGCGCGCGCAACCTGGGCCGGCGGCTATGCTGTGCCGGCGGCGAGCCTCGCGCTCGCCGTCGTCGTCCTTGTCGCGTGGCAATATCTGCCGCCGCTGTTCGGCGTCCCGAAATACATCATTCCGCGCGTCAGCGAACTTGCCGCGGAATTTGTCCGCATGTGGCAGAACGAAAATCTGCTGACGCATTTCATCTCCACCGCCTCGATGTCGATCCTCGGTTTCATCCTGGGCGGCCTGCTCGGCGCCATTTCCGGCTATGCGCTCGGCCTGCTGCCGACCTGGGAAAAGGTGCTGTCGCCCTACATCCTGGCGCTGCAGATCGCACCGAAGGTGGCGTTCGCACCGCTGTTCATTCTCTGGTTCGGCTACAACGCCTGGCCCAAGCTGATCGTCACGATCCTCGTCGTGTTCTTCCCGATCCTCGTCAATGTGCTGCAGGCGATGCGGGTGATGGACCGTGACATGATCAACCTCGCACGCGCTTACAACATGAGCCGCAGCAAGATCTTCTGGAAGATCATGGTGCCGTTCTCGATGCCGAACCTGCTGGCGGGCCTGCGCATCGGCGCGACACTCGCCGTCATCGGCATCACCGTCGGCGAACTGGTCGGCGGCGAGATCGGACTTGGCTATCTGATCAGTTTCGGCCAGGGCCAGGCCAACACCGCCATGGTGTTCGACGCCATCATCCTGCTCACCATCATCGGCATCGTCATGTACTGGGCCGTGACCAGCATCGAAACCCGCGTCCTGCATTATGTGCCGCGCGCGCTCGACGCACCTCCAACCGCCAACCCGTAGCACCGGCTTATGACCGCAACGGCCACCATCGCCGCACTGGAACGCTCCGAATCCGCCGGGCTTCGCCTGTGGCGGCGGCGCGGACGGGCGGCGACGCCGCTGATGCTGTTGCACGGCATCGGCAGCCGTGGGCAAAGTTTCGCGGCTTTGATGGCGGCCCTGCCGAACAATGTCGATGTCATCGCCTGGGATGCGCCGGGCTACGGCGGATCGCGGCCGCTCGATAATCCGACACCGGCGCCGCGCGATTACGCCGACGCCCTCGCCGATCTGCTCGACCGGCTTCGCATCGATCGCGTTATGCTGGTCGGCCATTCGCTGGGCGCGTTGTTCGCGGCGAGTTTCGCCGCGCATCATGCCGGCCGCGTCAATGCGCTCGCATTGCTGTCGCCGGCGCTCGGCTATCGCGTCGCGCCCGGCGAAGCACTGCCGGCGAAGGTACAAGCACGCATCGACGATCTTCAGACGCTCGGTCCGGCAGCCTTCGCGAAAGCGCGGGCGCATCGGCTGGTCTATCAGCCCGAGCGCAAGCGGGAGATCGCGCAGGCGGTCGAGGACGCCATGGCAGCCGTTAACCCCGCTGGCTACGCGCAGGCGGTGCAGGCTCTCGGCCGTGGCGACCTTCTGGCCGATGCACGCCATATCAAGGCGCCGACGTTGGTCGCGGTCGGCGCGCAGGACATCATCACCCCGCCGGACAATGCGCGGCAAGCCCATGCGGCGCTCTCCGGCAGCCGTTTCCATCTGATCGACGATGCCGGCCACGCCCTGCCGCAGGAAGCGCCGCAGGCGGCCGCAACCCTTCTCGCCCCGTTGTTCGAGGATGCTGTCCATGCCTAAGACAGATGAACCGGTCGACGACGACACCAGTCAGCAGCTTTACGGCTCTCCGCCGGTGCAGCGCGCGGCACGCCTGCTGCGGCACATCGCTGAAGGCGATCCCGTCACCAATATGTCGCGCAGCGCGCGGCAGCTTGGCATCAACCGCACCACATTGTTGCGGCTGCTGCACGCGCTGGAAAGCGAACGCTTCATCGAGCCGCAGGGTGAAGGCAAGGGCTGGCGCATCGGCGTCGGCCTGATCGGGCTGACCGCTCAGGCGTTCTTCTCCGAAGATCTGGTGCAGACCTCGGTGCCAGTGCTGACGCGGCTTGCGGATTCGCTGCGCCTGTCGGCGCATCTCGGCGTGCTCGACGGCGCGGAAGTCGTCTACCTCGTGCGCCGCGTGCCGAACCATGTGCTGACCAGCAATATCCGGATCGGCAGCCGCCTGCCCGCGCACGCGACCAATATGGGGCGCATCATTCTCGCCTATCTACCAACAGCCCGCGTCGACGCGCTTTACGCCGATACGGTGCTCAAAGCCGTGACCGCGCACACCGCCGTCACGCCGTCGCAACTGCATGCGCAGATTTCGGCGGATCGCGCCGCCGGTCTCGCCTGGAGCGACGGCAACTTTGAGGCCGGCATCAGTTCGGTTGCCGCTGCGGTGTTCGACGCTACGGGCACGCCGGTGGCCGCGCTCAATGTCACGGGCCTCAGCGCCGACTTCGCCGGCGCCGCCCGGCGCTCGCAGATCGCCACCGGGATCAAGAGCGCGGCGCATGACATTTCGCAGCGGTTGGGATGGCGCGGGCCGGACAAGGGCCTACCGAACGGCACAACGCGCGCAGCAGGATGAAGGATCAGCCGTGGACCTTGCACTGAAAAATCGCATCGCCGTCGTGACCGGTGGCAGCTCCGGCATCGGCCTCGCCACCGCCCGCCTGCTGCTCGCTGACGGCGCGCGGGTCGCTATTTGCGGTCGGGACGAGGCTCGCTTGAGCACCGCGAAATCGCAGCTCGGCAACAGTGACAAGCTGCTGGCCGTACGCTGCGATGTGCTCGATGCCGCCGCGGTGAAAGATTTCGCCGACAAGGTTGCCGCCTGGGGCAGCGGTCACGTCGATCTGCTTGTCAACAATGCCGGCCAGGGCCGCGTCTCCACCTTCGGCGACACCAGCGACCAGCAATGGCGCGACGAGCTCGAACTCAAATTCTTCAGCCAGATCCTGCCGATCCGCGCGTTCCGGCCGCTGCTCGAGAAAAGCGACGCGCCGGCGATTGTCGGTGTCAATTCGCTGCTGTCGGTCCAGCCCGAGCCGCATATGCTCTGCACCTCGGCGGCGCGCGCCGGCGTGCAGAACCTGCTCAAGTCCCTCGCCACCGAATTCGCGCCGCGCATCCGCGTCAATACGGTGCTGCTCGGCCTCGTCGATTCCGGGCAATGGCAGCGCCGGTTCGAGGCACGCACCGACAAGAGTCAATCGCGCGATGACTGGTTCGCCTCCCTCGCCTTCCAGAAGCATATTCCGCTCGGCCGGTTGGGCCAGCCCGAGGAAGCCGCCAAGGCGATCATCTTCCTTGGCTCTCCGGCCGCCAGCTACATCAATGGCGCTAGCCTCGAAATCTCCGGCGGCGTCTCGCGTCATATCTGAAGATTGGACATCACGATGAACATCTCCGTCGCTTCTGCCACCCACGGTTCGACCAAGGTGCAGGCAACCAATCTTCCCGTCGAGGAAACGGTGGGCGACGCCATCGCCCGCGCGCTGGCCGATCTCGGCGTGACCACGGCGTTCGGCGTGATCTCGATCCACAACATGCCGATCCTCGACGCCATCGCTCGGCAGGGCCGCATCCGCTTCGTCCCGGCGCGCGGCGAAGCCGGCGCCATGAACATGGCGGACGCCTATGCGCGCGTGTCGCGTTCGCTTGGCGTGTGCATCACCTCGACCGGGACCGCCGCCGGCAACGCCGCCGGCTCGCAGGTCGAGGCACTCACCGCCGGCTCGCCGGTGCTGCACATCACCACCCAGGTCGATCGCGAATTCGTCGATCGCGACCGCGCCGCAATCCATGACGTTCCGCGTCAGCCAGATATGCTCAAGGCGATCAGCAAGAGCTATCTGCGCATCTGGGAACCGTGCAGCGCCATCGACACCCTGGTGGATGCGGCAGTTCAGGCCCTCACTGCGCCGACCGGCCCGGTGACGCTGGAAATTCCGGTCGACGTGCAGCGCGTGATGGTGCCCGCGCGCGCCCTCGCCGGCATGCCGGAGATTCCGCGTCGCGCGCCCGACGCCGCGCATCTCGATGCACTGGCCGCGCGGGTGCGCAAGGCGAAGCGGCCGATGCTGTGGCTTGGCGGCGGCGCGCGTGGCGCCGCGGACGCAGCGACCGCGCTGGTGGAACGCGGCTTTGCGGCCGTCACCAGCACCAACGGCCGCGCCGTGGTGCCGGAAGGCCATCCGCGCAGCCTCGGCGCCTTCAACATGACCAAGGACGCTGAAGCGCTTTACGCCCGCGCCGATCTGATGATCGTCGTCGGCTCCCGGCTGCGCGGCAATGAAACCCACAACAACCGCATGAAGCTGCCGCCGATCGTGCAGATCGATGCCGAGCCGTCGCAGGGCGGCCGCAACTATCCGGTTGAGATGTTCATCACCGCCGACGCGCAACTGGCGCTTGAAGGATTGCTGGCGCGCCTGCCGCAGACCCTCGACACCGACGCCGGCTTCCTCAAGGCGATCCAGCCGGCGCGCGAAGCTTCCGAAGCGGCCTTGCGCAAAAATCTCGGCCCCTACATCGCGATGGCGGCGACGGTAAGCCGCCGCGTGCAGGCCGGCGCGCATCCGTGGGTGCGCGACGTCACCATCTCCAACAGCACGTTCGGCAACCGCGACGTGCGGCTGGCCGCGCCGCATCTCGGCGTGCATGCGCTCGGCGGCGGTATCGGCCAGGGCATCGCCATGGGCATCGGCGCCGCCATGACCGCCAATACGGCCAAGACCGTCACGCTGCTCGGCGACGGCGGCTCGCAGCTCATGATCGGCGAATTCGCCACCGCGGTGGAAAGCGAAGCCGATATCGTGTTCGTGCTGATGAACGATCGCGGCTACGGCGTGATCCGCAACATCCAGGACGCGCAATACGGCAGCCGCCATGTTTATTCCAACATCCTGACGCCCGACTTTTCGCTGGCGTGCCAGTCGGTCGGACTGCCGCACGAGAAAATCAGCAAGATCGAGGATTTCGACGCCGTGTTCGACCGCGCGCTCAAGGCGCGCGGCCCGCGTCTGATCGAAATCGACATGGTCGCGATCGGTCCGTTCAGCCACAGCTTCGCCGGTCCGCCGGCGGGTGCTGCCGGCAAGCCGACCTGATCCGAATAGTAAGAGTGAAGGAGCGTCTGATGGACCAAGCCGTCACGCCTCAGGACAAGTTGTATATCGCTGGCGAATGGCGCCGTGGTCGCGGCGCGGACATCGCGTCGAATTTCCCGGCCGATGGTTCGCTCAACGCCAACCTTGCCGGTGCTTCGCTGGAAGACGTTGATCTTGCCATCGAGCGCGCGCAGGACGCGGCGAACGATCCGGCGTGGCGCAAGCTGCTGCCACATGAGCGCGCGGCCTATCTCTACCGCATCGCCGACGGCATCGCGCAGAACGCCGACCGCATCTCGCAGGTGCAGTCGCGCGACACCGGCAAGACGCTGACCGAAACGCGCGCGCTGGCACTGAGCGCCGCCGGCACGTTCCGCTACATGGCGGCGACGCTGGAGACGACAGAAGATGCCTTGACCCCGTCGCGCGGCAACTATCTCACCATGTCGGTGTATGAACCGCTCGGCGTCACCGCGGCGATCACGCCGTGGAATTCGCCGATCGCCTCCGACGCGCAGAAGATCGCCCCGGCGCTCGCTGCCGGCAATGCGGTGCTGCTCAAGCCGTCGTCGTGGAGCCCGCTGGTCTGCCTCGAACTGGCAAAGGTGATCGAAGCCGCCGGCCTGCCCCGCGGCCTGTTCTCGACGCTGCCCGGCGCGGGGGCAATCGTCGGCGAGCGCCTCGTCACGCATCCGGCCATCAAGAAAGTGTCGTTCACCGGCGGCACCGAAACCGGCCGCGACATCGCCCGCAAGGCCGCGGAAAAGCTGATGCCGGTCTCGCTCGAGCTCGGCGGCAAGTCGCCGACCATCGTCTTCGCCGACGCCGACCTCGATGTCGCCTGCGCCGGCGTGATGTTCGGCGTGTTCTCCTCGACCGGCCAGTCCTGCATCGCCGGCTCGCGTCTGTTCGTCGAGCGCAGCATCTACGACACCTTCGTCAAAAAGCTTGTCGCCGCCACCGAACGGCTGCGCATCGGCCATCCGTTCGAGAAGACCACGCAAGTGGCGCCGCTGATCCGCCCGCGCCATCGCGACGAGGTGGAAGGCCATGTGACGCGTGCGCGCGAGGACGGCGGCACGGTGCTGACCGGCGGCGAGCGGCCGAGCGGCAAGGATTATGCCGACGGCACCTATTACCGGCCGACCATCATCGCCGGTCTCGACAATACGAGCCGCCTGTGCCGCGACGAGGTGTTCGGCCCGGTGCTCGCGGTGCTGCCGTTCAATACCGAGGCGGACGTGATCCGCCAGGGCAACGACAATACCTACGGGCTCGCCTGCGGCATCTATACCCGCGACTTTCCGAAAGCCTGGCGCGTCGCGCGCGGCATCGAATCCGGCACGGTGTGGATCAACACGTACAAGCAGTTTTCGATCTCGACACCGTTCGGCGGCGTCAAGGACTCCGGCCTCGGCCGCGAAAAAGGCCGCGAAGGCATCCGCGCCTGGATGGCACAGAAGTCGATCTATTGCGATCTCAGCAGCCAGCCCCATCCGTGGGCCGGGTTGACGGCGTAAGAGGACCAACGGATATGGCGAACGACGTCGCCGAACTGACCAAACCGGAAGCGGGCCGCGCCACACCCGATATGCACGAAGTGATCGTGCGGGCGCTGCGCTACGAAGCGCCGGGCGTGCTGTCGCTCGAACTGGCGCCGACCAACGGCAAGCTGCTGCCGCCGTTCGAGCCGGGCGCGCATGTGGACCTGCATCTGCCCGGCGGCATCATGCGGCAATATTCGCTGTGCGGCGATCCCAACGATACGTCGCGCTACCGCGTCGGCATTCGCTCGGTGAGCGGCGGGCAGTCGTCGCAATTCGTGCACCGCAAGCTGCGGCCCGGCGAAATCCTCAAGATCAGTACGCCACGCAACAATTTTCCGCTGATCGACGCCGACCGTTACCTGTTCGTCGCCGGCGGCATCGGCGTCACGCCGCTCATCCCGATGATGCAGGCGGCCAGCGCCCGCAACAAGCCGTGGACGCTGCTCTACTGCAACAAGCGGGACGCGGACGCGCCGTTCCTCGACGAAATCCGCGCGCTCGGCGGCAACCTGTCGCTGCACAGTTCGCAAGCCGGGACGCGGCTCGACGTGCAGCAGCGGCTCGGCCCGGTCGAAGAAAACACCGTGGTCTATTGCTGCGGCCCGGAAGGACTGATGACCGCGGTCGAGGAAGCGACCGCCGAATGGCCCGCCGACACCGTGCGGTTCGAATGGTTCACGCCGCGCAGCCGCCCGGCCGATGAAGTCTCCGGCAGTTTCGAGGTGGTATGCGAACAGTCTGGCCTCACCGTGACGGTTCCGCCGGAGAAAACGGTGCTGGAAGCGCTCAACGACGCCGGCATTCCGATCCCCTGCTCGTGCCAGCAAGGCATCTGCGGCACTTGCGAGGTGCGGGTGATCGACGGCGAGGTCGATCACCGCGACAGCATCCTGTCGTCGTCGGAGCGCGCCGCCAACCAGACCATGATGACCTGCGTGTCGCGGGCCAAGGGCGCGCGGCTGGTGCTGGACATTTGAGAGGCAACGATGATGCGGAAACATGCCAGCGCGCAGATGAACCCCAACCGCCGATCCCTGCTGCGCTGGAGCATGGCGACTGCGCTCGCGGCATTGGCTTTGGCGCCTCTCGCGGCCGCGACGGCATCGGCCGCCGATGGCCCCTTCCGCGTCACCCTGCTCGGCACCGGAACGCCGGTGCCATCCGCCGAGCGCTTCGGCCCCAGCACGCTGATCGAAGCGGGGGATCAGAAACTGGTGTTCGACTTCGGCCGCGGCGTCACCATCCGCCTTGCGCAACTGCGCATTCCGTTCGGCAAGATCAACGCGCATTTCCTGACGCATTTTCATTCCGACCATCTCAACGGCCTGCCCGATCTGTGGCTGACCGGATGGCTGCGCCCACCCTACGGGCAGCGTAATCAGAAGTTTGCGCTCTATGGGCCGCCCGGCATCGCCAAGCTCACCAAGGGCCTGACCGACGCATTCAGCCGCGACATCGAAATCCGCGGCGAGGACGAGCACGACCCGCCGGAAGGCATCGCGTTCGATGTGCACGAGAGTGCGCCCGGCGTCGTCTACGAGGCCGGCGGCGTGAAAGTCACCGCGTTCAACAACGATCACGGCAAGCTGGTGACGCCATCCTACGGCTACAAGATCGAGTACAACGGCCATGTCGTCGTGCTGTCGGGCGATACCCGCTATAGCCCCGAGGTCGTCGCGCAAGCCAAGGGCGCGGACCTGCTGGTCCATTGCGTCACGGTGATCCCGGACGACCTGCTGAAGAAGATCCCGGCCTACAACGCCATCCTGCAGCACCTCTCCGCGCCGGAAGACGCGGCGCGCGTGTTCAAGGAGGCGCGGCCGAAGCTCGCCGTCTACAGCCATATCGGCCTCAATGGCGGCGCGACCGTCGACGATCTCGTGACGCGGACGCGCGCCGTCTATGACGGGCCGCTGCAGGTCGGCCGTGACCTGATGAAAATTACCATCGGCGATCAACCGGTCGTCGCGGACTAACAGACAAGTCGAGTGCCCGGCTCGAACGGGGTTGAGTGACATTCGGAGGGAATGATGGCTGACGAAGAAAAGATCATGCTCACCATTTTCCTCAAGCATGACCAGTCGCAAAACATCGACCAGATCCAGGGTACGCTGGCCGAGCGCGCGTGGTGGGATCGGTTCCCACCCGAAGGATGCGAGATCGTGAGCTGGACCGTCGCCATGGGCATCGGCCAGATCGTGACCCTGCGCTTTCCGCCGCGGCTTCTCAATATCATCAATATCGAAATCGAACGCAGCGCGTGGGGCGTATTCTCGACCGAATTCTTTCCGACCTACGATTTTGTGCCGGTGCGCGAACGCCTGAAGCGGGAATGGCAGGGGAAAGCGAGCCAGAAGTCATGAGCTACAGCTATCCTTATCTCAGCCCGCATCAATCGCGCCGGCACGAGCCGACGCAATGGCAAATAGAATTGGCATCGGCCATCGAGAGCATCTTTGCCAAAGGTGCGCAGACTCTCGACGAATTGGTGGATGGCTTGAACAGCTCGCGCGTGCGGCCGCTCGATGGCGGACCCTGGACCGCGGACAAATACACAAAGCTCATGCGCGAGCTTGATGCGTAGAAAGGAGATTGGCCAATGGCACAAGCTGCAATCGCCCACCCTCGCATCGCCACTGCCGGCAACGGCCCGAGCGATCAGACCGTTCAGCAATATCTCCGCACCGGCCTGCGCAATCGCTGGTGGCCGATCCTGCCGTCGCGCTTCATCGAATCCGGAGGAAAGCCGCTCGGCATCACCCGCCTCGGCGAGCCCCTCCTGCTGTGGCGTGACTCCTCCGGGGTCATCCATGTTCAGACCGACCGCTGCCCGCACCGCGCGGTGCCGCTGTCACGCGGCATCAATGAGGGCGACCGCATTCGCTGCAACTACCACGGCGTCGAAGTCGGCCCGGACGGAACCGTGCTCAAGGTTCCCGGACAACCGGGGTGTCCGCTCGAGGGCAAGAAGGCGGTGAAGACCTATCCTGCCCGGGAAATCGCCGATGCGATTTTCGTCTGGTTCGGCGATGCGCTGCACGAAGAGCCAGCCACGTTCGAACCGCCGCCGCAGCTTGTGCACGCCGATTACTCCCGCATTCTTTGCTACGCCGACTGGGAGACGCACTGGCGGTTTCTCTACGACAACAATATGGATCCCATGCACGGCACGTTCCTGCATGCCAATTCCCACACCATGTATACGGGCGACACCAAGGCCCACTTCGTCACGCGCGACACGCCGACCGGATTTTTCTTCGAGAAAGCCGACCAGCGGGACGTAAACTTCGACTGGAGCGAGTTGGTCGACGATCACGCGCTGTATGTTCGCCTGGAAATTCCTTATCCACCGACGGCCGGCCCCGGAGGAAACTTCGCCATCATTTCGTTCGGCACGCCGATCGACGACAAGCACACGGCCGCCTTCTTCTGGCGGGTGCGCAAAGTCGATGGCTGGCAGCGTGATACCTGGCGCTTTCTGTACCGCACCAAGATCGAAGAACGGCATTGGGCGGTGCTGGAGCAGGATCGCGAAATCCTGGAAGGATGCCAGCCCGGAATTGAAAAACACGAAATGCTGTACCAGCATGATGCCGGCGTGATCCGGTTGCGGCGCTATCTGGCGCAGGAAGCGTCGCGCCAGTTGGCCGCGCTCGACGCCGCGGGCAAGGCACCATGAGCGGCGCTCCGATCCAGGTCATCCGCGCGCCGGATGTGCCGGAGCCTCCACCCGGGCTGTTCTCAAACTGCATCGTGGTCGGAGACACCATTCATGTGTCGGGTCAGCATGCCGGGACCACGCAAGGCGTGGTCGGCGGTACATCGGTACTGGAGCAGAGCCGCGAGGCCCTCCGCCGCGTCTTGACGCTGATCAAAGCAGCCGGCGGCACCGCAAACGATGTTGTGAAACTCAATGTCTATCTGTGCAACATGGATCATCGGGCGGACGTAAGCACCGCGCGCCGTGAGGTCTTCACCGAACCGATGCCGTGCTCGACACTGGTCGGCGTATCGTCGTTGGTCAGCCCCGATCTGCTGGTCGAGATCGAAGCCGTCGCAGTCGTCGGCCACGGCGGCCGAACGACGAAGGCGTGATGACATCGGAGATCCGACGTGGAATTCGCATCGGCAGCGTCTTAAATATAGAGATGGTCTTGCTACGGGAGAGAACAGTATGAGCAACTATCAGTATCCTTATCTCACCCCCCGCCAGACTCGCGATGGCGAGCCGACGGCATGGCAGCAGGAACTCGCCAACGCGATCGAGGGCGTGTTCAGCAAGGGCGCACGCGAGCTCGATGAGGTCGTTGCCGGCCTGAATGCGTCCCGCGTGCGGCCGCCATCGGGCGGCGCCTGGACCGAAGAGAATTTCACTGCATTGATGCGCGAACTTGGCGCCTGAGAACCGGAGCCCGAGCCATGACCCCCGCAAGTGTGACGACCCTCGAACGTCCCCGCACAGCCGGCACCACCGGTCCGACGGATCAGCAGGTGCAAGCCTATCTGCGTACCGGCCTGCGCAATCGCTGGTGGCCAATCCTGCCCTCTCGTTTTGTTGAAACCGGCGGCAAGCCGCTCGGCCTCACCCGCATGGGCGAGGCGCTGGTGCTCTGGCGCGACGCGGCCGGCGAAATCCATGTGCAGGCGGACCGCTGCCCGCATCGCGCGGTGCCGCTGTCGCGCGGCATCAATGAAGGCTACCGGCTGCGCTGCAACTATCACGGCGTCGAAGTCGGCCCCGACGGGACCGTGCTCAACGTGCCGGGCCAGCCGGGCTGCCCGCTCGAAGGCAAGAAAGCAGTGAAGACCTATCCGGCGCGCGATATCGCCGGCGCGATCTTCGTCTGGTTCGGCGACGCCTTGCACGAGGAGGCGCCCGAATTCGTGCCGCCGGAGCAGCTTGCCTCGCCGGAACATTCGCACTTCCTCTGCTACGCCGACTGGGAAGCGCCGTGGCGCTATTGCTACGACAACCTGATGGATCCCATGCACGGCACGTTTCTGCATGCGAATTCCCACACCATGTATCAGGGCGATACGCAGGCGCACTTCGTCACCCGCGATACGCCCAAGGGCTTTTTCTTCGAGAAGGAAGGCCAGCGCGACGTCAACTTCGACTGGAGCGAACTGGTCGACGACGGCGCGCTCTATGTCCGGCTCGAAATCCCCTATCCGCCGTCGGGCGGTCCGGGCGGAAATTTCGCCATCGTCGGCTTCGCGACGCCGATCGACGAGGACCGCATGGCCGTGTTCTTCTGGCGCGTGCGCAAGGTCGAAGGCTGGCAGCGCGACACCTGGCGCTTCCTCTACAAGACCAATCTCGAACCGCGTCACTGGGACGTACTGGAACAGGATCGTACGATCCTCGCCGGCCTCAAGCCCGGCCTCGAAAAGTTCGAGATGCTATATCAGCACGACGCCGGCGTGATCCGCCTGCGCCGCTATCTGGCGCAGCAGGCGCGCAAGCAGCTCGCCGATCTGGCTGCGGCCAACAAGCTCTGATCGCGGAAAGCAACAGGATATGACGGCACACCATCTGACGCGCCGCGGTTTCACCGCGGTGCTGGCCTGCACGGCTTTTTCGCGCGTCGCATGCGCGCAAAGCGTACCGGCTGCCTTTCCGCAGAAACCCCTGACGCTGATCGTTCCGTTCAGCGCCGGCGGGCCGGTCGATGTGCTCGGCCGGTTGCTGGCGCAGGACTATCAGGCGCGCAGCGGCCATGCCGCCACCGTCGAGAACAAGACCGGCGGTGCGGGCAATATCGGCATCGACTTCGTGCGCAAGGCCGCGCCGGATGGAACGACGCTGCTGCTGATCCCGGCCGGCAATCTCACCATCAATCCGACCTTGATGAAGAGCCTGTCGTTCGACGTCGAGCGCGATTTCGCGCCGATCACGCTGCTGGCCAGCGCGCCGAACATCATCATCGCCTCGCCGAAGCTCGGCGTGAAAACCATCGCCGACCTGATCGCGCTCGCCAAGACCCGCAAAATCTCCTACGGCTCGCCCGGCGTCGGCAGCCAGTTGCATCTGGCGATGGAATTGCTCAAGGAAAAAGCCGGCATCGACCTGCTGCATGTCCCCTATCGTGGCTCGACGCAAGCATTGAACGACCTGCTGGGCGATCACATCGATCTGCTCGCCACCAATGTCACCGCCGCGCTTCCGGCGCTGCAGGGCAAGACCGTGGTGCCGCTGGCGATGACCACGGCGGAACGCAGCGCTCAACTCCCCGACGTGCCGACGCTGAAAGAGTCGGGCATCGACGGGATCGACGTGACCTCGTGGTATGGCCTGCTCGCCCCGCGCGCCGTGCCAAACGACGTTCGCGATGCGATCTTCACGGTGACGAAGGACATCCTCTCGAACCCGGCCGTGCAGGACAAGTTGAAGGCGCAGGGTCTGACGGTGGTTCTGGAACCGCCGGCGCAATTCGCCGAACGCATCCGCCGCGAAACGGCGCTGTGGGCCGGTGTGATCAAGAGCCGGAATATTCCGCTGCAGTAAGGCCAACCGATCGGCGGCTTACCGGCCGCCGAACAGCTTGCGGAATTGCGCCTTCACCACCGCCCAGACGAGTTGGCCGAGATTGAGCGAGCCTGCCGATGACGACGATGCGGCAGCAGGCGCGCCGCCCAACTTCGCATTGAGATTGGCCGCGAACTGGCTGACCAGATGCCGGCCGAACTCCTGCGCAATCGATGAGCGCGAAAACTGCGCCAGCGGCCCTTGCAGATTGTAGAGCACCGTCACCGCCACGCGCGTCGCCGCGCCGTCCATCGCGTCTTCCAGCCGATAGACGATCTCGCCGCGTGTCCGCGAGCCGGAGCCGCCATCGCTGCCCGCGCCGGCAATCGTGCCGCTCCACGTTTGCGGATCGCGCGTGATCGCCGCCGAGCCGGCAAATGTCGCGGCAATCGGACCGAGCTTGGCAGTCATGCGGCCTTTCACGGCACGCTCGTCATGCGACAGCACTTCCGCGCCCGGCAGGCAGTCCGCCACGGCGGGAATATCGCCGAACAGCGCCCAGACCTTGTCGCGCGGCTGATGGATGGTGAAGGTCTCGTCGAACTGGGTCCAGCCCTGCCGCGTGCCGGTCTCGGCTGCGGGCTTTGTCTCGGCTGCCACCGTGGCAGTCGCCGCGCGGCGCTGCGGCGTGAACACCGATAACGCCGGACGCGCCACCGTCTCCGCCGCTGGTGCCGAACGCTTCGCCGCCACCGAACTCACCGCATTGACGATGCCGACATAGCCGGTGCAGCGGCATAGATTGCCGGACAGTTCTTCGCGGATGCGCTGCTCGTCGGCTCCCGGAAGCCGCATGACGATATCGCGCGAGGCAATCAGCATGCCCGGCGTGCAGAAGCCGCACTGAAGTCCGTGCTCACGGGTGAAGGCTTCGCGCAATTCACCCATCACCGCGTCGTCGTCGAACCCTTCGATGGTGGTGATCTCGCGCCCCTCGCAGGCAACCGCCAGCGTGATGCAGGAACGCGCCGGCTTGCCGTCAATCAACACGGTGCAGGCGCCGCAGATGCCGTGCTCGCAGCCAAGATGCGTGCCGGACAGCCGGCGCGTGTCACGCAGGAAGTCGCCAAGATGCGTGCGTGGCGCGACATCGGCCTCGACAGGGCTGCCATTCACGGTGAAAGCGATGCTGGTCATGCTGCGAAAGCCTGTCTGACGGCGCGCGTCACCGCCGCGCGCTGCATCCGCCGCGCGATCGGCTCGAGATTGGGAATCTGTGCCACCGCGCGGTCCACCGCAGCCTCGGTCAACGCCGGCAGGCCGCGCTCGGCAAGGTCATAGGCGAGATCGTCGAGCGGCTGCGGTGCGCCGGGCAACGCTCCGACGTAAAGCCGCGCCTGCTTCGTCTCCGGATCGAAGACGGCCGCCGCGCTCGCTTCCGGAAACTCGCCGGTCTTGCGGCAGAACTTGTAGTAGCCGAACCGCGCCCCGCGCGAGAGCTTCGGCACATCGACGGCGATGATGATGTCTCCGTCCGCGAGCCGCGTCGTGAACGGCCCCTGCATGAAATCGCCGGCCGGCATGGTCCGGCGGCCCTGCGCGCCATCGACGATCAGCGTCGCGCCGAGCACGGCCAGAGCCAGCGGCCAGTCCGCCGCCGGGTCCGCATGCGCCATGCTGCCGGCAATGGTGCCGCGGTTGCGCACCGAGCGATAGGCGATGCCGTGCGCGACTTCGCGCAGCATCGCGCCGCCGGCGAGCGGACGATCCTCAAGCTCGGCGTGAGTAACCGCCGCGCCGATCCGCAGCGCGTCGCCGCGATCCTCGATACCGCGCAGCTCCTCGATCCGCGAAATATCGACGAGGATGCCGGGTCGCGCGAGGCGGAGGTTGAGCATCGGCAGCAGCGATTGGCCGCCGGCCAGGAGCTTGGCGTTGCCGGATGCGCCGCGCAGCGCCGCCGCAGCAGCCGCGAGATCGCGCGGCCGCTGATAATCGAATGCAGGAGCTTTCATGATTGCGCCTTCATGGCTGCGGCTCCTTCGGCCGCGCACCCTCGATCGCGGCGAGCAGACGGCGCGGTGTCAGCGGCGTTTCCGCGACCTCGACGCCGAGGCCACGCAACGCGTCGTTGACGGCATTGAACAGCACCGCCGGCGGCGCGATGGCGCCGCCCTCGCCCATGCCCTTGATGCCGAACGCCGTGTAAGGCGACAGCGTTTCGCTGTGGCGGATGCGGAATTTCGGCACCTCGGTCGGGCCGGGCAACAGATAATCCATGAACGTCGAGGCGAGCGGCTGGCCGTTCGCGTCGTAAGGGCTTTCCTCGAACAGCGCCGTGCCGATGCCCTGCGTCGCGCCACCCATGGTCTGGCCGTCGACCACCATCGGATTGACCATGCGCCCGCAATCCTCGGCGATCACATAGTCGAGAATTTCGATGTCGCCGACCTCGGGATCGACAGCGACCACGGCCGCATGCGAGGCATAGCTGAACACACCGGTATCGACCTGCGGCCGATAGCCGACCGTCGCCTCAAGCCCGTTCACGTCCACGTCCGGCGGCAACAGCTGCGGGCGGCGATACCACGCCTCGGCAATATCCTTCAGCGACACCGACGCCTGCGGACCGACCACGCGGCCCGGCATCATCGACACGGTGTTGGACGCGCATTGCATCAGATGCGCACCGATCGCCAGCAGGCGCGGCACCAGCGCCTCGCAGGTCTTCGCGACGGCACCACCGGTCATGACGATGCTGCGCGAGGCATAAGTACCGGTCGAGAACGGCGTCTGTCCGGTGTCGCCGTGCACCACACGGATGCGGGAAATATCAACGCCGAGAATTTCATGGGCGATCTGGGCGAGCGTCGTCTCCATGCCCTGCCCGTGCGAATGAATGCCGACGCGGACCTCGAGGCTGCCGTCCGGCAACAGCCGGACGGTCGCCTGATCGTAACCGGGAATGAGCGGCAGCCCCCACGCGGCGAACACGCTGGTGCCATGCGCCGACTGTTCGCAATAGGTCGCAAAGCCGATACCGATGCGGCGGCCATCGGCTTCGCCCTGCTTCTGGCGAGCGCGCCATGTCTCGAAATCAATGTCCTGGCGTACTGCCAGCAGGCTCTTTGGATAATCGCCGCTGTCGTAATGCTTGCGCGCGACGTTGTTGTACGGCATCGCCTGCGGCTGCACGAGATTCTCGTTGCGCACGTCCCAGGGCTCGCGGCCGACCTTGCGCGCGATCGCATCGATCATCAGTTCGATGGCGAAGCAGACGCTGGTGCGCGCCACGCCACGATACGGGAGGAAGCCGGGCTTGTTGGTGGCGACACAATAAGTCTTGCAGCGATAGCCGCGGAAGTCATACGGCCCCGGCAGATTGCCGGTCGCCTGCCCCGGTTCCAGCGCCACCGTGAACGGCCAGTTGGAATAGGCGCCACCATCGATGGTGACTTCCGCATCCAGCGCCAGCAACCGGCCGCGTTCGTCGGCATAGGCTTTAAGCTTGTAATTGTGCTGACGGCTGTTGGCGCCGGCGATCAGATGCTCGCGCCGATCCTCGACATAACGAAACGGCCGCTTATGGGTCAGCGCCAGCCAGGCGACGCAAACCTCTTCCGGCTGCAGCACGCATTTGTAACCGAATCCGCCGCCGACATCGGGGGCAATGACGCGGATCTGGCCTTCTCCAATGCCAAGCATCTCCGCAAGCCCGATGCGGATGACGTGCGGCACCTGCGTGGAGGTATAGACCACGAGCTGGTCGGCGCGGTGATCCCAATCGGCGACGATGGCCTTGCCTTCCAGCGGCACCATCGCCTGCCGCGACATGTTGATTTCGCGCTCGACAACCACCGGCGCGTTGCGCGCGTGTTCGTCGAACCCGTTGTCGTAATTCAGGGTCAGATAAAGATTGTCGTCCCACGCATCGTGTACACGGGTCGCCGAACGGCGCGCCTCGTGCGCATCGACCAGCGCCGGAAGCTCATCGAGATCGACTTCGATCCGCTCGCAGATATCTTCTGCCGCGGCGCGCGTCGGCGCGACCGCCATCGCCACTAGCTCGCCGACGAAGCGAACTTTCTCATGTGCGAGCGGATGCTGTACTGAAATCTTGTAATTCGGCACCGTGCATGGCGCCTCCATCGGCTTCACGCCGGTCAGATCGGCAGCGACATAGACCGACCCCTCAAGCCCCTGCGGCTTGGTGATGCCGCGCAACACCGCATGCGCCAGCGGGCTGCGCAGGAACGCGACTTCGCTCTGGTTCGGCAGGATGATGTCGGAAACATAGTTGCCACGCCCCCGCATCAGCCGCGCGTCTTCCTTGCGCGGCACGCGCGCGCCGATACCTTGACCCGAGCTTTGGCCTTTAACCTGATCTTCCATCCCGGACTCGATCGTCAAAAGAAAAGGCGCCGGCACGCCACGCGCGCCGGCGCCTCGAATGTTACCAGTTACCGGCGCCGTAGCGGAAGGCGTCGAGCCGGTATTCGGCCACGCGGAACCACTGGTTCGAGAGGTTCATGAACGCTTTCCAGTGCTCATACACCTTCTTGAAATCGGCGTTCTTGGCAGACAATTCGTCGAAGGTTTCCACCGTCGCCTTGTGGCAGGCTTCGAGCACAGGCTGCGAGAAAGCGCGTAGTTCGGTGCCGCCAGCGATCAGCCGCCGCAGCGCCGGCGGGTTCGCGGCATCGTAGCGCGCCTGCATCAGCAGATGCTGCTCGTTCGCCGCGGTCTCGAACGCCGCCTTGAACGACGGCGACAGCGCTTCCCACGCCTTGGCGTTGACGAAGGTGGTGATCATCGCCGAGCCTTCCCACCAGCCCGGCGTGTAATAGTACTTCGCCACCTTGGCGAAGCCGAGCTTCTCGTCGTCGGCAGGACCGATCCATTCCGCAGCGTCGATTGTACCGCGTTCCAGCGACGGATAGATGTCGCCCGGCGCGATCTGCGTCGGCACCACGCCGAGCTTCTGCATCACCGTGCCACCGAGGCCGCCGATGCGCATGCGCAGGCCCTTGAGATCATCGACGGTCTTGATCTCCTTGCGGAACCAGCCACCCATCTGCACGCCGACGTTGCCGCAGGGGAAATTCAACACCTCTTCCTTGCGGAAAATCTCGCGCAGCAGTTCCAGACCGCCGCCGTAATAGAGCCAGGCCGCCTGCTGCCGCGTATTGCCACCGAAGGCGACACCGGAATCGAAGGCATAGACCGGGTTCTTGCCGAAGTAGAATGTCGACAGCGTATGGCCGCATTCGACGGTGTTTTTCGTTACCGCGTCCATGGCCTGCGTTGCCGGAACGATTTCGCCGCCGGCGAACGGTGTGACCTTGAACTTGCCGTCGGTCAGTTCGCCGATGCGCTTGCACATCAGTTCGACCGAGCCGTAGATCGTATCGAGACTCTTCGGCCAGCTCGTCGTCATGCGCCAGTTCACCTGGCCGGCCGTCTGCGCGATTGCCGGGCTGGCGATGGCCGCGGTAACGGCACCAGCCGTCGCGGATTTCAAAAATTCACGCCTCTTCATGTCGATCCTCCCTGGATGAATGCGGTTGCGTCGATCTCGATTATCGCGATGGCGGCACAGTGCGGCGGGATTGCGCTCCCTCTCGCGATCGACGGCCTGCTGTTCTGGCTGCCGTTTGATGCCGGACCATACGTTTTCGACCCTTGAGCCTTGTTCGCGAAATATGAGGTTATACTGATTAAAAATCCAAAACCTGTCAAATCGTGTCGTGCGCATTTCGCGCGCAATGGTGCGCGTCCGGCGGGCAACAAGCGCGATTCAATGGCCTGCCGGCCTCTCCGTGCTGTGGTGCCACGGCAACGCAAGCCGCTCGGCGATGCTCACCGCCTCGATCAGCAGCACGCCCATCACCGCGAGAATGGTGATCGCCGCGAACACGCGCGGCGTATCGAACATGCCCTGCGCGCTTAGAATGACGTAGCCGAGGCCGCGCTGCGACGAGACGAACTCGCCGACGATCGCGCCGACCAGAGCAAGCGACATCGCGACTTTCAACCCGGCGAACAGGTGCGGCAACGCACAATAAAGCTTGATCCGGGTCAGTACCTTCCAGCGCGAGCCGCGCAGCGTTCGGGCCAGATCAATGGTATCCGGCGGCACCGAGCGCAGCCCGAGGATGGTATCGATCACGACCGCGAACACCGCGATCAGGAAAGCGATGGCAATTTTCGGCTCGGCACCGGTGCCGAACCAGATGATGCAGAGCGGCGCCAGCGCCACCTTCGGCACGCTGTTGAGCGCGACGAACAGCGGAAACAGCAGCCGGTCGAGCACCGCCCACTCGGTGATCAACACCGCGAACAAAACGCCGAGAACCGCGGCCACAACAAATCCCGCCAGCGTGATGCCGAGCGTGTACATCGCCTGTTCGGCGAACCACAGCGGCGCCAGCGACAGTTCCTGTAAAATCAGCGACGGCGGCGGCAGCAGCACCGGCCGGACGTGATAGAGCTGGCAAAACAATTCCCACAGCACGATGAAGATCGCCGCGCCGATGAACGGCATGGAGCGGCGGCGGAGCCGCGTCATCCAGGCGGCGGTGCGAGCATCAGTCATGCAGCAGCCCCATGGATTCGAACAGGCCGCGGATATGGCGGGTGTAGTGGCCAAACTCCGCGCTATCGCGCACCGAGAGCTTGCGCTCGCCCGGCAGTTCGACCTTGATGTCCTCGATCACCTTGCCGGGGCGCGGGCTGAACACCACGATCCGGCTCGACAGGAACACCGCCTCGCTGATGCTGTGGGTGACAAACAGCACCGTCATCCGCTGCCGCTCCCACAGCCGATGCAAATCGACATTGAGCTGGTCGCGGGTCAACGCATCGAGCGCGCCGAACGGCTCGTCCATCAGCAACAATCGCGGATCAAGCAACAGCGACCGGCACATCGCCACGCGCTGACGCATGCCGCCCGACAGCGCCCGCGGATAGGCTTTCGCGAAGCTCGTCAGCCCGGCCATCTTCAGCAGTTCGTGCGCCCGCGGCTCATAGGCGGAACGCCGTTCGCCATGAAAATCGGCCGGCAGCAGCACGTTGTCGAGCACGTTGTACCAGTCGAGCAGCGCGTCGCGCTGGAACGCCATGCCGAGGCGCTCCGGCGGCCCATCGACCGGCTTGCCCTCGATGGTCAGCGATCCGCCGGTGATGGTTTCGAGGCCGGCGAGACATCGCAGGAACGTGCTCTTGCCGCAGCCGCTCGGCCCGAGCAGGCTGACAAACTCGCCTTCGGCGATCGAGAGCGAGATGCCCTCGATGGCCGTGACGCCGGTTTCGCCCCCAAACCGTTTCGCAACGTCCTGCGCGACGATCATCAGCGGACGCTATTTCGAGCCGGCGCGAATGTCGGCGATAATCTTGGGATCGATGAAATCGTTGGTGAAGGTATCCTTCGCCTCAATCTTTTGCCCGAGCAGGCCACCTTCAGAGAGCGTCTTGATCGCCACTTCCCAATCCGACAGCGCCTGCGTGCCGAACGGCTGCGACTTCACCGCATCGGTCTGCGCGTAGTCCTTGAGATTGTCGACCTGCTGACGCAGCGCCTTGGGATCAAGTTTCGATTGCGGCCGCGCGGCGATGATCGCCTTCACGCCCTCATCCTCGTGCCCTTCCAGGAAGATGTAAGCCCAGGTTCCGGCCACCACGCTAACGAAACGCTTGAGCGCGTCCTTCTTCGTCGCGATCGTTTTTTCCGTCGCGAACAGACCGAAGCTCGGGAAATTCAGGCCGTAATCGGCGAACCGCACGGCATTCGACGGACGCTTGCTGGCAACCACGGCGAGGAAGAACGGTGCCGAGGAGAACGCCGCGTCGGTGCCGCCAGTCATGTACATGCCGGCCTTGCCGGCCGCATCGACATTGAGCAGCTCGACGTCGCTGCGCTTCAACTTGCCGGCGGCGAGGAAGCGATCGATGAACGGCGCTTCCAGCGAGCCGGCGGTGAAGGCGATCTTCTTGCCCTTGAGGTCGGCCGGCGACTTGATGCCGCTGTCGGCCGGCACCAGCAAACCGATATCGTTTTTCTGGATGAAGCCGGCGATCGCTTTCACCGGCAATCCTTTCGAGCGGGCGATGGCCATCGGCGCCAATGAGGCGTGGCCGACATCATATTCGCCGTTACCGACGATCTGCACCGTGGCGACAGACCCGTTGCCGTCGTCGATGCTCACGTCGAGGCCGTATTTCTTGAACAGGCCCTTTTGCTGCGCGAGGAAGAACGGCACCTGATTGCCCCAGGGTGTCCAGTCGAGCCGCACCCTGATCGTATCCGCCGCACGCGCGGTGTGCGGGACGCTCAACGTGGCGACGACTGCGAAACCGACACCCAATGCCCAGCGACGGAGATGGTTCATGACATCCTCGATAGGGTTTTTTTGACCGGCATCAAAAAGACTAGCAGGATTCCAAACTGGCGCAAGATATGCCTGTATACTGACTAATTTTTCCGCGCTTGCTGCCTGTCGCGAATGCAGGGCAGAACGGCTCGCGTGGGACTGGCTTTGCGACTGCCATTCTGTAATTTGCAACGGAACGGCGCGAATCCCCCGGCCGCGACAACCAAAAGGCCGTACCGGCCGGAACAACCAAGACCAAACAACAGCCAAGACCTGACAATGCCCTCGCGCCCCTCGCTCAAGAGCAAACCAAAATCGCCGTCACGGACGCCGTCGAAATCGCGCGCGGCGTTTCCGCAGCGCATCAAACTTGCCAACGGCCCGCAATCACCCGACATGCCACTCTGGGCGCGCCCCGGTTTCCTGATCCGCAGGCTGCATCAAATTCACTACGCGCTGTTCTTCGAGGAATGCGCCGCGTTCGACATCACGCCGGTGCAGTATGGATTGTTGACGACGCTGTCGCTCAATCCCGATCTCGACCAGAATTCGCTGTGCCGCGAACTCGGCATCGATCGCACCAATGTCGCCGACGTGCTGGCGCGTCTGGCGCGACGCGGCCTGGTGGAGCGGCATCGCTCCAAGCTCGACAAGCGCATGGTGCTCGCCCGCCTCACGCCCGCCGGTCAGGAAGTCACCGACGAGATGTACAAGGCGATGCAGCGCGCGCAGGAGCGCCTGTTGCAGCCCCTCCCCCCCGCCGAGCGCAAGGTGCTGATCAGCACGCTGCTGCGGCTGATCGAGGGCAACAACCACCTCGGCCGGACCATCTTCACGCCGAGCTGATCTGTCGGCGTGCGGGTTAGATCTCTCTCTAGCCTCATGGTGAGGAGCGATCCTCTTGGATCGCGTCTCGAACCATGGGGTGGGCGCAGTCTGTGACCGCCCCATGGTTCGAGACGCCCCGCCTTCGCCGTTGGCTCCGGCGCGGCTCCTCAGGATGAGGCGGATTGAAAACCGAGTCTGCCTCTCGTCGTCCCGATGCGATTGTCAAACAGCCGATGACATGAAGGCGTGCGTCATCGCCCGTATTGTTTGGCCGGCGCCGGGTGCGCCCGTATTTCCTCAGACCCTCGAACACATCGAGGGGGACGGAGCGCCGCGAAGCGCAACGTCGTAGTCACCGCTCACACGTCACCGCGTGAACGGAGCGCATCTCTCCCGCCAGAGAGAGACACGCGCGCCTTGCGGCGCTCCACCCAGCCAAGCTTGCGCCGGCTGGGCTTTGTCATGGGCGGCGATTTCGCTCCCTGGGACCGTGCTTCCGGGGCGCGGACAGATGGAGTTGTCGATCCTTGCGGGATCGGACCCCACCGGTTCCCGCGGGCTTTGGCCCGCGTTCGTCCTACCCCGTCCAGCCCTTGCGGGCGGCCCCACTTAGTTGGGGCGGACGGCAAACCCAAGGCGTCCCGGACGCAGGGTGCGAGACCTGCGCGCGGGCGCCGCATCGTGCACGGGCCACATCTCCGGCCCGCGACCCCGGTCGTGTCTTGCGACACACCGGACTGCTCCACCATCAAGACGCCTCTAGATGACGCCCCTCGTGAGCAGGACAGAAATAGGATTATAGGCACATAGGAAGAAAGTCAAGGAGCGGGATTGGGCCCGTCTCTGAGCCTCATGGTGAGGAGGTTCGCACTTGCGAGCCGTCTCGAACCATGGGGCGTGCGCTGCGCCGGGGCCGCCTCGTCCTTCGAGACGCATCGCCATAGCGCGTCGAAGACGCGCGTAAACGCGCTGATGGCGATGCTCCTCAGGATGAGGCGGAACGAATAACCGGCCAATCCCGACGCAGCGAAGCCGCGATTCAGAACGCATCCTTCTGCGTGCTCGGGTCGGCCTTCTTGAAAGCCTCGTGCTGCAGGCATCGCTCTGCGATCGCGGTGACCAGCGGATACGGACTGAGATCGCAGTCGAACCGCTGCGCGTTGGCAACCTGCGGCACCAGGCAGATATCCGCCATGGTGATGCTGTCGCCATAGCAGTATTGGCCGGCGAGGCCCGACCGCTTCATGTAGTCCTCAAGGCCGGTGAACCCTTCCTTGATCCAGTGGGCATACCAGGCCTTGGTCGCAGCCTCGTCGGCGCCGAACTGCGCCTTGATGTGCTTGAGCACCCGCACATTGTTGAGCGGGTGCATCTCGCAGCCGATGGCCTGCGACACCGCCCGCACATAGTGGCGGGCATTGATGTCCTTCGGGATCAGCGGCGGGTTCGGATAGGCTTCATCCAGATATTCGATGATCGCCATCGACTGGATGTAGGAGTGGTCGCCATCGATCAGCAGCGGCAACAGCCCCTGCGGATTGAGCTTCGTGAAGGCCGGATCGCGATGCTCCATCTTCGGCAGGCTGACGTAATGGGGCTCGTAGTCGAGCCCCTTGTAGTTCAGCGCGATCCGCAGGCGGAACGAGGTCGAGGACCGGAAGAAGGTATAAAGATGGCGAGACACGATGCTTAAATCCGCAGCTTAACCCGCGGCCTTCTGCAAGATTTCATCGGGGGTGGAGGACACCACCTCGACATATTTCGGCACGAACTTACCACCTTCGATGTACTTGATGAACTCCGGCTTGATCTGCTCGGCCAGAATCTTGCGGATCTTGGCGTGTTCCTCGATGTCCGCCCATTCGGCGATCAGATAGAAACGCTGCGGATCCTCGGTGTCGCGGCACAGAACGCCGTCCTTCACCTGCGCCGACGACTTGTGCATCGGATTGGTGTCCGAATAGTCGAACGTCTCGAAGGATTTGATGAACTCGGCCTCATGACCCGCCTTCACGCGGAAGTCGTAGATGTGCAAGAAATTTCCTTTCGTCGCGATCGGTTCCTGCGCCATGGCAAAGCCCTTTCCTGTGTTGTCGTCGGGATAATATGAGGTTATACTGACGATCTGCTCAACGCAATATCCGCCTCGCCCTATTCCCTGACGAGCCGGATAGGATCAGGATGTTACCGCGATGGCTTGGCAACGGGCAGCCTCACTGGCGACCATTCCTCCGGGCGGCGTCAAGGGCGTCGATCTCGGCGACACGCCGATCGCGCTCTACAATCTCGACGGCCGGATCTACGCAACGCACGGCATCTGCACGCACGCGCTGGCCTTCCTCGCCGAAGGCTTCGTCGAGGACGGCAAGATCGAATGCCCGCTGCATCAGGGGCAGTTCGATATCCGCACCGGCAAGGCGCTGTGCGCGCCGGTCACGCAAGCCATCAAGACCTTCGCCGCCAGGGTCGAGGGCGACGATGTTTTCGTCGATCTCGAACAGCCCGGCGATGCGCTGTCGTTCGACGACAAGCCCGCGGCCGAAGCGACCAAGACACCGCAGCGTGCGGTGATCGTCGGCGCCGGACAGGCCGCCGCCGCCGCGATCGCGGCAATGCGCCAGGCCGGCTTCAACGGCACCATCGATCTCGTCGGCGACGAGCGCCACCTGCCCTACGAGCGCCCGCCGCTCTCCAAGGAGCTGGTGCAGGGCAAATCGGTGTCGCATCTGCGGCTCACCGAGAAGGACGTCGCGCAATACGGCGTGACGCTGCATCTCGGCCAGCGCGCGACCGCGATCGATCCGGAGAAACGCACCGTCACCCTGCAGAGCGGCAAGGTGCTGCCTTATGACGCGCTGCTGATCGCCACCGGCGGCCGCGCCCGGCGCCTCACTCTGCCCGGCGCGGAGCTTCCCGGCGTCCATCACCTGCGCACCATCGAGGATGCCGCCGCCATCGAGCAGGCGTTCGCCCGCGGTGGCCATGTCGGCATCATCGGCGGCGGCTTCATCGGCCTCGAACTGGCGTCGAGCGCGGTGTCGCGCGGACTGGCCGTCACGCTCCTGGAGCGCGAGCCGGAGATCATGGCGCGTATCATGCCGGCGGCGCTCGGCCGCGTGTTCCGCGCGCTCGCGCACCGGAACGGCGTCGATGTGCGGCGTGATGCTGCCGTCTCGGCGATCACCCGCCGCGGCGCTAACGGCAGCGCCAAGCTCGGTATCGTCGCGGGGAACGAGACCATCGAGGTCGACAGCGTGCTGGTCGGCATCGGCCTCGAACCCGAACTGTCGCTGGCGCAACAGGCCGGCTGCCGCGTCGCCGGCGGCATCGAGATCGACGGCGAAGGCCGCACCAGCGTTGCCGGCATCTGGGCCGCCGGCGACTGCGCGCTGCATCACATCGCGCTCGACGGCAAACGCATCCGGCTGGAAAGCTGGCAGAACGCCGAGGAACAGGGCGCAGCCGCCGGCCGCTCCATCGCCGGCGCCGCTCCGGCCGGCGCCGCCAAGGCGCCGTGGTTCTGGACCGACCAGTTCGACCGCAACATCCAGATGCTCGGCCTGATCGGCCCGCGCTATCAGGTTGCGCATGCCGGTGCACCCGGCACCGAGCCCGGCGCAATCTATCGCACCGTCGATCCGGCGACCGGCAAGCTCACCGGCGTGGTCGCCTTCTCCGACCCGAAGGCGATCCGCGCCGCGCGCAACGAACTCACGCAGAGCGGCCCGTTCGATCTCGCCGCCGCCGGCGCGACGCTCATCGACGCCAACGACACCGACATTCCCCTGGAGGACAGCGACATGAACGCAAATCCCCCTCTCTCCCTGACCAAGCGCTATCTGTGGCCCGAGGAAGGGCTGCGCCGCATTCCGGACTGGGTCTATACCGACCAGACCATCTACGAGCGCGAGATCGACAAGATCTTCCACGGCCGCACCTGGAATTACGTGGCGCTGGAATGCGAGGTGCCGAACCCCGGTGACTTCATCCGCTCCAATGTCGGGCCGACGCCGGTCGTTGTCTCGCGCGCCGAGGACGGCAGCATCAACGTGTTCGAGAACCGCTGCGCGCATCGCGCCGCCGAGTTCTGCCGCGACCTCTCCGGCAACGCCAAGGAATTCGTCTGCCCGTATCACCAGTGGTCCTACGACCTGAAGGGCAATCTCGCCGGCGTGCCGTTCCGCCGCGGCGTCAACGGCAAGGGCGGCATGCCGTCCGACTTCAAGAACACCAATCACGGCCTGCGCAAGCTCGCCGTCACCACCCATCGCGGCGTGGTGTTCGCGTCGTATCGCGACGACATGGAGTCGTTGCAGGATTATCTCGGGCCGGAGATCCTCGAAGAGTTCGAGGCGACCTTCGACGGCCGCAAGCTCAAGCTGCTCGGCTACTACCGCCACACGCTGCCCGGCAACTGGAAGCTCTATCACGAGAACCTCAAGGATCCGTACCACGCGACCTTGCTGCACACCTTCCTCGTGACGTTCGGCCTGCTGGTCGCCGGCAACCGCTCGCTGATGCTGGCCGATCCGACCGGCCGCCATGGCGTGATGGCATCCGCCAAGTCCGACGGCGCCCAGGTCGCCAACGACACCAAGAAGGAAATGCGCGCCTACAGGGAAGGCATGACGCTCGCCGAACCGCGCTTCATGGATTTCGTCGACGAGTTCAAGAGTCCGTGGTCGGTGACCATGTCGACCATCTGGCCGAACCTGATCATCCAGCGCGAGATGAACACGCTCGGCGTGCGGCAGATCGTGCCGACCGGCCCACATGAGTTCATCATGAAGTGGACCATGTTCGGCTTCGAAGGCGACACCGAGGAAATGACCCGCCACCGGCTGCGTCAGGGCAACCTGATGGGCCCGGCCGGCTTCCTCGGCCTCGAGGACAACGAGGCGATCAAGTTCGTGCAGGACGGCATGCAGCGCGTGCCGAACGGTGAGCATCTGGTGGAGCTTGACCCTGCCGTGGAGGCCGGCACCACCGACACGCTGATCTCCGAAGCGGCGATCCGCGCCATGTACAAGCACTGGCGTCAGGAAATGGGGCTCTAGACCATGGGTGACGTTGTCATGGCGCGTCCGCGCGCAACCGCCACCACGCCGGATCAGCGGCTGGAGGCGATGCTGCTCAAATACGAGATCGAGCAGTTCAACACAGTCTATGCCGCCGCGCTCGACGAGCAGCGTCTGATGGACTGGGTGGAGCTGTTCACCGACGACGCGCTCTACAACATCGTGTCGCGCGAGAACTATCAGCGCGGCCTGCCGGTCGGCCTGATCTATTGCGAAAATAAAGGCATGATCCGCGACCGCGCCTTCGCGCTCAAGGAAACGGCGATGTTCGCGCCGCGCTACCTCACGCACCTGATCGCCAACCAGCAGGTGGTGCGTGAAGAGGCGGACGGCACCATCGTCGCGCAGGCGAATTACGTGGTGCTGCAGGTGCTGTTCGACCGGCCGGATGCGACCTTGCATCAGGTCGGCACGTATTACGACAAATTCCGCCGCACCGACGACGGCCTCAAGCTCGCCGAGCGCCAGTGCGTGTACAGCAACCTGCTGGTGCCGAACGCGCTCTGCCTGCCCGTCTGACCGGCTTCCATTCCATCTCTGACGCCGTGACGCCTTACGTGGCGCACGGCGTCGTCGCATTCAGCTTTCAGGTGATCTCATGGCTTCCTCGCCGCTTTATCTCTCCGCCCTCGATATCGTCCGGCAGATCCGCGGCAAAAAACTGTCGTCGGTCGAGATCACCCAAGCGGTGCTCGACCGGATCGACGCGACGCAGAAAACGCTCAACGCCTTCATCACCGTCGATCGCGACGGTGCGCTGGCGCAGGCAAAAGCCGCCGACGACGCGGTCGCGCGCGGCGACACGCTCGGGCCGCTGCACGGCGTGCCGGTGTCGGTGAAGGACATCATCAACACCAGGGGTCTGCGCACCACCTGGGCGTCGCACACCATGGCCAACAACGTGCCGGATGCCGACGCCGTCTCGGTCGAGCGGCTGAAGCAGGCCGGCGCGGTGATCCTCGGCAAGACCACGACCTCCGAATTCGCGCACAAGCTCCTGACGGATTCGCCGCTGTGCGGCGTTACCCGCAATCCGTGGGACACCGAACTCACGCCGGGCGGATCGAGCGGCGGCTCCGCCGTCGCGGTGGCGTCCGGCATGGGGCCGCTGTCGCTCGCCACCGACGCCGGCGCCAGCACGCGGCTGCCGGCGGCGCTGACCGGCATCGTCGGCTTGAAGCCGACGCTCGGTGTCATCCCGCACAATCAGGTGCCGGACGGCTTCAACAACTTCATCCATCTCGGGCTGATGGCGCGCACCGTCGCCGACACCGCGCTGATGCTCGACGCCACCGCCGGCGAACATCGCTCCGACCCGCACTCCATCGGCGTGCCGGCGCCGAACGCGCTGGCCGCGGTGCAAGGCGCCAAGCCCGGCAAGCTGCGCATCGCCTGGCGCGCGCTCGCCGGCAATACACTGCTCGACGACGAGGTGCGGCGCGTCTGCGAGCAGGCGCTCGACGTGTTCCGCACCATGGGCTGCACGGTCGATATTGCCGACGAGCCGATCGAGAATGCCGAGCCGGCCTGGCGCGTGCTGCAGCAGTCGAACTGGGCGGCGCGCTTCTTCGCCAAAATCGACGAGGTGGCGCCGAAGCTCGACCCGAGCTTCGTCGAAGGCATCCGCGTCGGCGGTTCGTATAGCGGCCAGCAACTGTTGCAGGCGACCTACAAGCGCACCACGCATTTCCGCGCCGTGCAAAGCTGGTTTGCCACCTATGATTTCGTGCTGACGCCGACCTGCAGCCGCCCGCCGCTCGCCGCGACGCACAAGGCGCTCGATCCGATCACGGTGAATGGCAAGGATGCCGGCGACATGCGCCAGAGCTGGGCGCCCTATCTCAACCTGTTCGACCTCTCCGGCCATCCGGCCGTAAGCATTCCCTGCGGCTTTACCAGCAAGGACCTGCCGGTCGGTTTGCAGATCGTCGGGCCGTGGTATCGCGACGGCGCGCTGCTCGCGCTCGCCGCCGCGTTCGAGACGGCGCAGCCGTGGGCCGGCAAAATCCCGCCGCACGCCGCCGGCTGATCCGATCCGGACACAGAAACGCCCGCCTGCGCATCGGCACAGGCGGGCGTTTTGCTTTTCAGATCGCGCGGCTTACTTCTTCACCAGCGGGCATTCGCTTTCCGCCAGCGGACGGAACGCATCGTCGCCCTTCACGGTGCGCAGCACCTTGTAATAGTCCCACGGCTTCTTGACGTCGGCCGGCGCCTTCACCTGCACGAGATACATATCGTGCACCATGCGGCCGTCCTCGCGCACCACGCCGTTTTCGGCGAACATGTCGTTCACCTTGGTCGCCTTCATCTTGGCGACGACCGGCATCGCACCATCGGTCTTGGCGGCGTCGATCGCCTTGAGATAGTGCATCACCGCCGAATAGACGCCGGCCTGCGACATGGTCGGCATCGCACCGTGGCGCTGGAAGAACTTCTGCGACCACGCGCGGGTCGCATCGGTGCGATCCCAGTAGAAGCCGGTCGTGAGCAGCAGCCCTTGCGCCTGCTGCGGACCGACCGCGTGCACGTCGGTGATGAAGATCGCCAGCGCGGCGATCTTGGCTGTTTTCGTCAGTCCGAATTCCTGCGCCTGTTTCAGCGAGTTGCTGGTGTCGCTGCCGCCGTTCGCCAGTGCGATCACGTCGGCCTTGGATGCCTGCGCCTGCAACAGGAACGAGGAGAAGTCCGACGTGTTGGTCGGATGCCGCACCTGACCGGCGATCGTGCCACCCGACTTCTGCACGACGCGCGACACATCGGCTTCCATCGCCTTGCCGAAGGCATAATCGGCGGTGAGGAAGAACCACGACTTGCCGCCTTCCTCGACGATGGCGCGCGCGGTCGAGACCGCCGCGGCATAGGTGTCCCAGGTCCACTGCATGCCGGTCGGCGAGCAGGACTTGCCGGTCAGTTCCGCGGTGCCGCCGGCGGACGCGATGAACACCCGGTTCTTCTGCTTGGCGATCGCCTGCACCGCCAGCGCCACCGACGAATTCGGCGCATCGACGATCATGTCCACGTTATCGACGTCGATCCATTTGTTGGCGATCTGCGAGCCGATGTCCGCCTTGTTCTGGTGGTCGGCACTCAACACCTCGATCGGCTTGCCGAGCACCTTGCCGCCGAAATCCTCGACCGCCATCTGCGCGGCGACGAGCGAACCCTTGCCCGACAGCGCCGACAGATTGCCGGTCATGTCGGTGAGCACGCCGATCTTCACGGTGTCGTTCGACACCTGCGCCATCGCGGGCGTAGCGAGGCCGACGACGGTACCCATGGCGGCCCCGAGCAGCAGGCCCCGCATGACGCGCAGAACCGCCGGCTGGCGAAGTGATGTTTGCATGGTCTCCTCCCGATGCGTCCGGTTCAGATCCGGGATGCGTTCAATTCCGGCCGCAATGTGCCATCGCGGCTCCGTCCACTTGGCAGAAAATCGTTCCGCACCGCAGAAAAGTGCGGCTTCGTAAGAGCGCGATTAAAGCGGGCAGTCACGCTTGAAATTCGGCGGCCGACGCTCCTTGAACGAGGCGAGGCCCTCGCGCACGTCCGGCCCGGTGAAGCCCATGAACTCCAGCGCGAGCGAGGTATCGAAGGTCGGCCCGGCCATGCGCAACCAGTTGTTGAGCGCGTATTTGGTCCAGCGGATCGCCGTCGGCGAGCCCTTGACCAGCTTCTCCGCGACTTCCAGCGCCTTGTCCTGCACCTTGTCGTCATCAACGCAGAGCGAGACGAGGCCGATGCGCTCGGCCTCTTCGCCGCTCACCGGCTCGCACAACAGCAGGTGGTATTTCGACTTGGCGAGACCGCACAGCAGCGGCCAGACGATGGCGGCATGATCGCCGGCGGCGACACCGAGCCGCGTATGCCCGTCGATGATCCGCGCGGTCTTGCCGGCGATGGAAATATCCGCGAGCAATCCCGCGACAAGTCCCGCGCCGACCGCCGGACCTTCCATGGCCGACACCACCGGCTTCGAGCAGTTGATGACGTTGTAGACGAGATCGCGCGCTTCCTTCCAGACGCGCGACAGCACTTCGAAACTCTCGCTCATATCCTTGACGAGACCGAGATCGCCGCCGCCGGAAAACGCGCCGTCGGCGCCGGTGATGATCGCGGCGGACACATCGGGATCGCCGTCGATATCGCGCCAGATCCGCACCAGCTCCTGGTGCATCCCCGCATGCGCCGAATTCAGCCGGCCCGGACTGTGCATGGTGATCCGCAGCACGCGCTCGCGCGGCCAGTCCAGCTTGAGGGCCTCGTAGCCCTGATAACGCTCGCTCATCTCGTCGTCCTCATATCTTCTTCTTTTGCGCCGACCAGTACGGTTCGCGCAGAATGTTCTTCTGGATCTTGCCGATCGGCGTCTTCGGAAAATCGGTGACGAAGGTGACGGAACGGGGGCGCTTGAACCGCGCCAGCAGCTTGGCGCAGTGCTCCACCAGTTCGTCGGCGGACACGGTCTGCTTGTCCTTCAGCAGCACATAGGCGATCGGCACCTCGCCGAACTTGTCGTCCGGCACGCCGAACACCGCGCATTCGGCCACCGCCGGGTGTTCGTACAGCGTGTTCTCGATCTCCATCGGATAGATGTTCTCGCCGCCGGAGATGATCATGTCCTTGGAGCGGTCCACCAGCGTGACGAAGCCATCCTCGTCCATCACGCCGAGATCGCCGGACCAGCCCCAGCCGTCACCGAGCTTGAAGAACCCCTTGGTTTGCTCCGGCTCGTTGTAATATTCGAGCATCAGATTGTCGCCATGCGAGACGATTTCGCCGATCTCGCCGACCTTCACCGGCTTGCCCTGCGGATCGACCACCGCGATATCGACATTGTAAGCCTGACGGCCGACTGCGCCGAGCTTTTCCGGCAGATACCAGTCGCGGATCACGCAGATCACGCCCATTTCCGACTGGCCGTAAATCTGCGTCAGCAGCAGGTTCGGCAGCTTCGCCTTCAACTCGCGCTGCACCCAGTCCGGCATCGGCGCGCCGGCAAACGACAGCTTGCGCCAGGTCTTGAGCTTCGTGGCATCGAACTCCGGATCGCGGACCAGCGTGCTCGCCTGCGTCGGCACCATGAACGCGGCGGTGACGCCGGTGCGCTCCGCCATCTCCATGAATCCGGGCGCGGACCAGCGCGTCAGGAATGTCGTCGTCGCGCCGGCGAGGATCGCCGGCTGGAACATGATGTTGAGCGCGGCGACATGGAACAGCGGCGTCACGATCGCCACCACATCGCGCTCGTCGATCGCCTCTTCCACCATCACCGTATGCGCTGTGATGTCACGCGCGCGATGGCTGCACAGCACGCCTTTCGGCCGGCCGGTGGTGCCGCCGGTATAGGTCATGCAGAACGGATCGCTTTCCGCGATCTTGACGTCCGGCAGCGTCGTCGGCGCGCCGGCGATGAAGTCGTCGATGGTTTTGGCGCCGATGGAAGCCGGCGCGTCGCTGAGCGAAATGAAGGTCTTGATGCGCGGCACATCGCCCTTCACCGCCTCGACCTTCTCCGCCAGGAACGGATCGAAGATCAGCACGTCGGCATCGGCCTTGTTCAGCACGAAGGTCAATTCCTCCGGCGCATACAGCACCGAGACGTTGACCAGCACGTAGCCGGTGCGGGCGACGCCGAAGAACACCGTGCCGTAATCGGTCACGTTGCGGCTGAGCATCGCCACCTTGGCGCCCTTCGGCAGCCCGAGCCCGATGAGCGCGTGGGCGAGCGCATTGGCCCGCGCGTCGAGCGCGCGATAGGTCAAGGTCTCGTCGCCGCAGATGATCGCGGGTTTGTCAGGAAATCGCTTCGCCGAACGGCGCAGCATGTCACCAGCCAGCACGCCAACACTCCCCTCAACTCGATTTTTTCACCTTACCTGTTTCTCAGGCGCGGCGGCTTATGACAATATATGCGAAACGGCTTTCCGCAGAGCGGAAAAGATACGGGAGCGGCAGAGGCCCATGGAGGACCGACAATTCGTCACCGCGCTGCAGCGCGGGCTCAGCGTGCTGCGCGCGTTTTCGCGCAAGCCCGGCGGGCTGAGCAACGGCGAACTCGCACGCGAAACCAAACTGGCCCCGTCCACGATCTCGCGGCTGGTTTATACGCTGCGCGAGCTGGGCTACATCACCTACGATCGTACCACCCGCGCCTATATCCTGACGCCGCAGGTGCTGACGCTGGGCTATCCGGTGCTGTCGCAGGCACCGCTGCTGCATCAGGTGCGGCCGGTGCTGGTGCAGATTTCCGAGCAGACCGGCGAGACCTGCGGCTTCGCCCAGCGCGACGGGCTCTACGCGACGTTCCTCGACTGCATTCAGGGCCGCAACATGCTGGCGGTGCGCATGGAGATCGGTGCGCGGCTGCCGCTCGCCACCTCCGCGTCCGGGCTTGGCCTCTTGAAAGCCTGCAACGAGGCCGACCGCCGCGTGGTGGTGACGCGCATCCGCGCCAATCTGGCGCGGCGGCGGCAACCGGTCGCCGCGTTCGAGCAGCGGCTCGCCGACGCGCTCGCCGAACCGGTGGTGATCGCCCGCGACACCTGGCACAAAGGCATCGGCGGCATTGCCGTGCCGGTGTCGAACGGCACCGAGATCGGCGTGATCACCGTGCCGGTCGCGACCTCGACCGTCAGCGAAAAGGACATGCGCGGACCGCTGACGGCGAAACTGGTGGCGCTCACCGCGCGCCACCAGCTTAATCGGCCGGTGAATTGAGCGGCCGCAACTAGGCGGGCGTCAGCGCCGACAAGCCGAGCAATGCGCGGCGGCGCAGCCACTGGCTCGGCCGGTAGCGGTCGTCGCCGGTGATCTGCTGCAACGTGACAAGCACGTCGTAGATGCGCTTCACGCCCCAGGCATCGGCCATCGCAAGCGGTCCCATCGGATAGGCGAGCGCGAGCTGATACGCCTTGTCCACCGACGCCGGATCGGCAAGCTGCATCTGCGCGATCTCGCAAGCGAGATTGGCGACCATGGCGACGACGCGCTGCGCGACGAAGCCCGGCGAATCCGCGATCACCGACACCTGCCGGCCGGCATCGCGGCACAGCGCGGCGACGCTGTCGCGCACCGCGGCGTCCGCGCCGGGCGCAGTCATCAGCGTGACGCGCCCGTCGGTCTTGCCGGCGGGATCGATCGCCACCAGCCGCTTCGCATCAAGCTTCAGCCGTTGCGACAGCGCGGTGCAGTCCTCGCCCCACGGCGCGGCCAAGATCGGTGATTTACTGTCGTCGCGCGCGAGCACCTCGACCTTGGCGGCGGCGCAGAGCGTGCGCAACAACTCATGGTCTTCCGCCAGCACCACCGCTTTCGGCGGGCTGCCTGTGGGCGGCGTCGCCTCCGGCAACACAGCCTTGCCGTCTTGATAATGATAATAGCCGCTGCCGGTCTTGCGCCCGAGCAGGCCGCTGCGGAACAGCGACGCGTGGAACGGCGTCGAGCGCAGCCGCGGATCGTTGAAGTATCCGTTCCAGACAATCTCCGTCACCGGGAAGTTCACGTCCATGCCGGTGAGGTCCATCAGCTCGAACGGACCCATGCGGAAGCCGCAGCAATCGCGCAGGATCGCATCGATGGTCGCGCACGGCGCGACATTCTCCTGCAGGATCGCCAGCGCCTCGGTGTTCAGCGCGCGGCCACCGAGATTGACGAGGAAGCCGGGCGTATCCTTCACCTCGATCGGCGTGCGACCGAGCCGCGTGCCAAGATCGAGCAGCGCGCGCACCGTCGCCTCGCTGCTGGCCGGGCCGCGCACCACCTCGACCAGCTTCATCACCGGCACCGGATTGAAGAAGTGCAGACCCGCGACGCGCTCCGGCTTGCGGCAGGTGCGCGCGATCGAGCCGATCGGCAGCGACGAGGTATTCGACGCGAGGATCGCATCGTCGCGCACGACCTTTTCAAGCTCGGCGAACACCGCCTGTTTGACGTCGAGCCGTTCGACCACCGCCTCAACAACAAAGTCACACGGCGCGAAATCGGCGTAACCGGACGCGACCTTGAGCAGCGCGCCGGCAGCGGCCGCGTCGGCCTGGCCCTTGGCGGCGAGCTTGTCGATCCGTTGCATCACCGCGGCACGGCCCTTCTCCGCCGCGCCGGGCGCGGCATCGAGCAGGATCGCCATGATGCCGTTCTGCGCGGCGACCTGGGCAATGCCCTGCCCCATCGCGCCCGCGCCAATGATGCCGAGCGTGGTCGTTGCCGTGGTCATTTTCTTATTCTCCGGTGTAGGTCGGCTTGCGCTTCTGCAGGAACGCGGTCATGCCCTCGTTCTTGTCGGCGCTGGCGAACAGGAACTGGCAGGCGCGCCGCTCGAAATCCAGCGCCGCATCGAGCGGTGCGTTGTCGGCGAGGCCGACCGCCTCCTTGATGAATTTCAGCGACAGCGGCGGCAACGCCGCCAGCTCGCTCGCCAGCGCGATCGCGGTCTTCTCGACGCTGTCGTCGGCGACCACCTCGCTGACCAGTCCCATCTCCAGCGCGGTGCGCGCATCGAAAATGCGGCCGGTCATCAGATAGAGATTGGCGCGGAATTTTCCGACCGCGCGGGTCAGCCGTTGCGTGCCGCCGGCGCCGGGAATGATGCCGACCTTCACCTCGGGCTGGCCAAACTTCGCGGATTCACCAGCAATGATGATGTCGCAGTGCATCGCCAGCTCGCAGCCGCCGCCGAGCGCGAAGCCGTTGACCGCCGCGATCAGCGGTTTCGGAAACGCGGTGATCGCCTTCCACGATTTCGCGGTGTTGAGTCCGTGAAAGCCGACCGCATCGAGCTTCGACATTTCCGACAGATCCGCACCGGCCGCGAACACCTTGTCGGTGCCGGTCAGCACGACCGCGCGGACGTCTTTATCTTCAGCCAAAGCGTTGAGCTGTTCGGCGATCTCGCGGCGCACCGCGGCGTCGAGCGCGTTGCGCGATTGCGGCCGGTTGTAGCGGACCAGAGCAATGCCCGCGGCGGGGCGTTCGACGCTCACATCGGAAGCCATATTATGTTGTCCTGCTGGATATCAGATGAGGCCGCGCACCAGACCGCCGTCGACGGCGATGTTCTGCGCGGTGATGTAGCTCGCGTGCTTCGAGCACAGGAAGGCGCAGAGCGGGCCGAAATCCTCCGCCGTGCCGAGCCGCTGCATCGGGATCGACTTCGCCATCTCGTCGCGCACCTGCGCTTCGGTCTTGCCCTGCTTGCGCACGCGCGCGTCGATCACGCGCTGCAACGCGCCGGTGTCCATCAGCCCCGGCAGGATGTTGTTGACGGTGATGCCGTCGCCCGCCGCCTCGCGCGCCAAGGTCGACATCGCGCCGGTGAGCGCGACGCGGATGCTGTTGGACAGCGCCATGTTCGGATAGGGCTCCTTCACCACGAACGACGTGATGTTGACGATGCGGCCGAAATGCGCGGCGCGCATGTCCGGCAGCACGCGCTGCACGGCTTCCACCGCCGCCAGCATGTTCACCTCGAGCGCGCGGCGCCACACATCGATGCCATGTTCGTCGAACTGGCCGGGCGGCGGACCGCCGGCATTGGTGACGAGGATATGGATCGACCCGAGCGCGCGGCGCGCCGCGTCGATCGTCGCCGCGGTCTTGCCGGCTTCACCGAGATCGCCCTGGATGAAGATCGCACCATGGCCAAGCTTGGCGACCGCGGCTTCACCGTCGGCCGCATTGCGACCGTTGATCGCCACGCGCACGCCGGCTTCCACCAGCGCCTGCGCGCACGCGAACGCCAAACCCTTGCTGCCGCCGAGGACGAGCGCGGTCTCGCCCTTGATCCCGTAATCCATTCTGCGAAATCCTTGTTGCGCGCGGCCGCATCAGCGCCTTGTAACACCGCGTCGTGTCGTAGCATTCGTCGGCGCCGCCGCAAGGGTCAATAACGGGTACCGGTTGCGGATGATAATTCCGCAGAGCGGAAGTCGCGCGCGTGGCGGACTCCGCTCGTGACGCTGCCGCAGTCCCGTGCCGATCCGCGTCGGGTAAGGCTGCTGTTAGCCCACCCGATCCGGTCGAGCCTCGCGCGGAAACAGCCGGCGCCGGCCTCCCGGCCGGCCTGCCCATCGATCGGCAAATCCCCACCAACCCCCTACCATGACACCATTGACTTGAAGCACCTTGCCCACTATGAGAATGAACGTTCATTCTCAACCATTATCGGCATGCTCAAACTCGACCGCGACCGCCCGTCCGTCCCGTCGACCAATCGGCGCGCGGACATTCTCGATGCCGCCGCCCGCTGCTTCGCGCGGCTCGGTTTCCATCAGACCTCGATGCAGCAGATTTGCGCCGAGGCCGGCATGAGCGCCGGCAACCTCTATCGCTATTTCCCGTCGAAGGAAGCGATCATCGCCGGCATCGCCGAGCGCGACCGCACCGAGGTCGGCCAGCATTTCGCCAGCATCGATGTCTCCGCCGACTTTTTCTCGGTGCTGGAAGGAATGGCACAGCATTATTTCGCCGAACGCACCGACGAACAGATCGGCCTCTGTCTGGAGATCGCCACCGAAAGCCGGCGCAACCCCGATGTGGCCCGCATCCATCAGGACTTCGACACGGAAGTCCACGCGCGTCTGATCGCCATGCTGCAAGCCGCCGCCGCGCGCGGCGAAGTCTCGAAGACTGCCGACTATGACGCCATCGCCACCATGCTGATGGTGATCGTCGACGGCGTCTGGAACCGCCGCGTCGCCAATCCGTCATTCGAGCCGCGCACGCTGGTGCCGCTGTTCATGGATCTGGTGCGCCACATGCTCAAACCGACATCCTCGGAGCGTTCATGAAAGCCGCCCGTATCACCGCCGTCGGCCTCGTCGCCGCGGTCGCGCTCTGGATCGCGTCCGGACATCTGTCGCCGCACGAAGCGCCGCCAGCGAAGACGCCGGGCGAACAGGCCGCAGCGGCCGACAAGCCATTCCGCGTCGGCGTCCTGGAGACGCATGTCGTCGCGCATCAGCGCAAATTCGTCCTGTCGGGCCGCACCGAGGCGGACCGCAAGGTGATGGTGCTGGCGCGCACCGGCGGCGTGCTCAACGATCTGCGGGTGCGCCGTGGCAGCCACGTCAAGGCCAACGATGTGCTCGCCATTCTGTCCGACGAGGCGCGCGAGGCGCAGGTGCTGCAGGCGCGCGCCCTGCTCGACCAGCGCCGTGACGAACTGGAAGCCAAGCGCCGGCTGATCGCCGTCAACGCCGCGCCGCGGCTCGAACTCTCAAGTCTGGAAGCGCAGGTGAAAGCCGCGGAGGCAAGCCTCGCCGCCGCCGAGGCCGAACGCGACCGTGGCGTGGTGCGTGCACCGTGGGACGGCGTTGTCACCGACGTTCCGGCCGAAGTCGGCACCTCGGCGTTCTCGTTCTCCGGCAAGGAGATCGCACAGATGGTCGCGCTTGATCCGCTGCTCGCGGTGGTCGAGGTTTCGGAGCGCAAGCTCGCCGGCATCGAACTCGGCCACCAGGCCGAGGTGCGGCTCGTCACCGGGCAGACGGTGACCGGCAAAGTGCGTTATGTCTCCAAGTCCGCGAGCCAGACCACCCGCACCTATCGCGTCGAGGTCGAGATCGCCAATCCCGACATGAAAATTCCGGACGGCATTACCGCCGAGGTGACGATCCCCGTCTCGCCGGTGCCGGCGACCCGCATTCCCCGCTCGGCGCTGGTGTTCTCGTCGAAGGGCGAACTCGGCATCCGCATCGTCGACGATCAGAACATGGTCGCATTCGTTCCGGTGGCGCCGGCCGAAGACGCCCAGGCGATGATGTGGGTCACCGGCGTTGCGGATGGCGCGCGGGTGATCGTGCAGGGCCAGGATTTCGTGCGCGAGGCGCAGCGCGTCGAAACCGTTGCCGTGCCGCCGACCGCCTTGACGGCACGCTGAACGAACGCGGGGCATTCATCGATGATCGACGTTGCCATCAGCCACGCGCGATTGACCATCGCCAGCCTGATCTTCCTGCTGCTTGCGGGTTTCGTGGCCTATCAGACGATCCCGAAAGAGGCCGAGCCGGACGTCAAGATTCCGATCATCTATGTGCAGCTCACCCAGCGCGGCATCAGCCCGGAGGATTCCGAGCGGCTGTTGCTGCGGCCGGTCGAGACGCAGTTGAAGTCGGTCGCCAACGTAAAGGAGATGCGCTCCACCGGCTATGAAGGCGGCGGTTATGTGCTGCTGGAATTCGAAGCGGGCTTCAACTCCAATGCCGCCCTCGCCGACGTGCGCGCCAAGGTCGATCAGGCCAAGCGCGATCTGCCCAAGGACGCCGACGAACCGAGCGTGCAGGAAGTGAACCTGTCGCTCTATCCGGTGCTGGTCGTCGGCCTGTCCGGCGATCTGCCGGAGCGTTCGCTGCTGCGCATCGCCCGTGCCGCCAAGAATGCGGTCGAGCAGGTGCCGGGCGTGCTGTCGGCGGAATTGCGGGGCGCGCGCGACGAGGCGGTGGAGATCATCGCCGAGCCGATGCTGCTCAAGAGCTACGGCATCTCGCTCGATCAGTTGATCCAGTCGTTCGGTACGCAGAACAATCTGATCGCCGCAGGCGCGCTCGAAGGCGAAACCGGGCGCTTCTCGGTGAAGGTGCCGGCGCTGATCGAGCATCCGGAAGACGTGCTGAAGATTCCGCTGACGGCGTCCGCCGACGCGGCGGTGACGCTCGGCGACGTGGCGCAGGTGCGCCCGACCTTCAAGGACGCCACCTCCGTCACCCGCGTCAACGGCCGTCCGGCCATGACCATCGAAGTGTCGAAGCGCACCGGTGCCAATCTGATCGAGACGGTCGACGGCGTCCGCCGCACCATCGACACCTTGCGCAAGACCTGGCCCGAGGCGGTGCACGTCTCGTTCACGCAGGACAAGTCCAAGGTCATCCGGCAGATGCTGCATGACCTGCAGAATTCCGTGGCGACAGGCGTGCTGCTGGTCATCGTGATCATCATGTTCACGCTCGGCTTCCGCGCCTCGCTGTTCATCGGCATCGCCATTCCCGCCTCGTTCCTCGCCGGCGTGCTCGGGCTGCAACTCGCCGGACTGACGGTGAACATCGTCGTCCTGTTCTCGCTGATCCTCGCGGTCGGCATGCTGGTCGATGACGCAATCATCGTCTCGGAATTTGCCGAACGGCGCATGGCCGAGGGCATGCCGCCGCAACAGGCTTATTCGCTGGCCGCCAGGCGCATGGCCGGCCCGGTGATCGCCGCGACCGCGACCCGCGTTGCCGCGTTCTCGCCGCTCCTGTTCTGGCCGGGGATCGTCGGCGAGTTCATGAAATACCTGCCGATCACCCTGATCGCGACGCTCTCGGCATCGCTCGTGGTCGCGCTGTTCTTCACGCCGACGCTCGGCGCGCTCCTGGGCAAGGCGTCGCCTGTGCCGCATGACGAACGCGCCGCCGACAACGGCTTCTACATGCGGCTGGTCAAGCGCGCCCTCGCCCGCCCCGGCGCGACGCTGGCGATCGCCGCCGCGCTCTTGATCCTCGTGCCGGTGGCCTACGGCAAGTTCGGCAGCGGCGTCGAATTCTTCCCCGATGTCGAGCCGGATTTCGGCCAGATCATCGTGCATGGGCGCGGCAATCTTTCGCTCGAGGAGAAGAACCGCGTGCTGGCGCTGGCGGAAAAGCGCGTGCTGACCATGACCGGTCTGCAGACGGTCTATACCCGCGTCGGCGAGCAGCCGCGCGGTTCCTCGGAGATCACCGAGGATACGATCGGCATCATCCAGTACGAATTCTCGGACTGGAAAGTGCGCCCGACGGCGCGCGAGATCATGGCCGAGATCCGCACCGCCACCGCCGACATTCCCGGCGTCTCGATCGAAGTCACCGCGCCGCGCGGCGGCCCGCCGACCGGCAAGCCGGTGCAGGTGCAGATCGGTGGCCTCAATCCCGACGCGCTGCCCGCCGCCGCCAAGAAGGTCGCGGCGCTGCTCGCCGAGCGCAGCGACATCCGCGACCTCGACGACGGACTGCCGCTGCCGGGCATCGACTGGAAGATCGACGTCAACAAATCCGAAGCCGCGAAATACGGCGCGAGTCCCACGTCGGTCGGCACCGCCGTGCAGCTCGTCACCAACGGCGTGAAAGTCACCGAATATCGCCCGTCCGACAGCGACAAGGCGGTCGATATCCTCGTCCGGTTCCCGGACAATATGCGCAGCCTCGACCGGATCGACGATCTGCGCGTGCAGACGCAAGCCGGCTCGGTGCCGATCGGCAATTTCGTCGAGCGCAAGGCCGCGCCGCGCGTCGGCTACATCAACCGCATCGCCGGCAACCGCGTCATCACCGTCACCGCCAACGTCGCGCAGGGCGTGCAGACGGCGAAGACCCAGGAAGAAATCGCGGCGACGCTGGCCAAGGCCGATCTCGGTCCCGGCGTCACCTGGCGGCTGAAAGGCGAGGACGAGGAACGCGCCAAGGCCGGCGCGTTCCTGATGAAAGCGTTCGGCGTCGCGATCTTCCTGATCTTCGCGATCCTGCTGGCGCAGTTCAATCGCCTCACTTCGGTCGGTCTCGTTCTCAGCGCCGTCGTGCTCTCGACCATCGGCGTGCTGCTCGGCCTGCTCATCATGGGTCAGCCGTTCGGCGTGGTGATGACCGGCATCGGCGTCATCGCCAATGCCGGCGTGATCGTGAACAACAACATCGTGCTGATCGACACCTACGACCGGCTCAAGCGCGAAGGCATGGCGGCGCGCGACGCGATCCTCGAAACCTGCCGTGAGCGCGCGCGCCCGGTGTTGCTCACGGCCGTCACCGCGATCCTCGGCGTGCTGCCGATCGCGTTCGGCGTGAACATCGAGTTTCTCACGCGGGAACTGACCGTCGGCGCGCCGGCGACCCAATGGTGGATCAGCCTGTCCACCGCCATCGTGTTCGGCCTCGGCTTCGCGACGATCCTGACGCTGATCGTCACCCCGGCAGCGCTGATGGCGATCGAGAAGGGCCGGCTGTGGCGGCTGCGCCGGCTCGAACGCTGGCGCGGCAAGCCGGCGGCGCAACCCGCCGAATAAGCACGGTTCAGCCCGCCGGATTGAAGCGCGCGGCGAGCGCATGACGCTCGCCCGGATAGCTGAGAATGACGTGAGTGACGGACTGTCCCGCATTGACCGTCCGCCGCTCGATCACCAGGCAGGCGTCGCGCACGTCGATCTCCAGCGCCTCGGCCATCGCCGCATCGGCGTTGACCGCGCGGATATGATGCTCCGCCTCGCTCCACGGCACCTTCTTCAGAAGCCAGTGGCCCGGCGACACATCGTCGAAACGCTCGTCGCGGGCTGATGGCACCATCGCCAGATTGATCAGCCGCTCTTCCAGCGCGAACGGCTGGTCGTCGGCAAAATGCACGCAGGTCAGCGCGAGAACCGCCGTGCCAGCCGGCACCACCAGCCGCGCGGCATCGCGCCTGGTCGCCTTGCGCACGGCGCGCTGCGTCACCGTAAGACGGTATTGTTTGTTGTCGCGGCGCACGTCCTCCTCGACCGGACGGACCTGCAACACATTGGCTTCAGCCACCGGCGCGGCAACGAAGCTGCCGGAGCGGCGGCGACGCACGATCAGCCCCGCGGCCGCGAGCGCGCTCAACGCCTTGTTCACGGTCATGCGCGAGCAGCCGTAATGCTTGAGCAAATCCTGCTCCGAGGGCACGCGATGGCCGGGCGGCCATTCGCCGGAGACGATGGCGCGCTCCAGCTCGCGGCGAATCTCGCCGTAGCGCGGCAGCGCCTCGGCTTCGTCCTCGGATGGAGCAGCGATGTCAGGCATCGAGCAACCTTTTCAGCGCGGCACGATAACGCGCATGCACCGCGTCATGGCGGCGATGCACGCCGTTCTCGACGACTTTCTCGCCGGAGGTGAAGACGGTACGCACCGCATTGCGGCCGGCCGAGAAGACCCACGCATCGAGCCAGTGATCGGACCCCGCGCCGGCGAAATCGGGATGCTCAGCATCGAGCACGACGATATCGGCACGGCGGCCGATCGCCAGTTCGCCGATCGGACGGCCCAGCGCCTGCGCGCCGCCCCTGAGCGATTCTTTGAACAGACGCCGGCCGGTGGATTCGCCTTCCTGCGTCGTCATGACATTGCGCGCACGATGGAGGAGCCGCTGGCTATATTCCAGCATCCGCAACTCGCCGGGCGCATCGATCTCGATATTGGAATCGCTGCCGATACCGAAGCGTCCGCCCGCGGCGAGATACGCTTCGCCGTTGAACACGCCGTCGCCGAGCGAGGCTTCAGTGAGCGGGCACAGCCCGGCGACCGCGCGCGTTTGCGCCATGCGTTTCGTTTCGTCCGCTGTCATATGCGTCGCGTGGATCAGGCACCAGCGGTCATCGACCGGCGCGTGATCCAGCAGCCATTCCACCGGCCGCTGACCGGACCACGCGACGCAGTCGTCCACTTCCTTCATTTGCTCGGCAATGTGGATATGGATCGGGCCGCTCTTCGCCGCATCGAGCACGGCGCGGAGCGTCTCCGGCGTCACCGCGCGCAACGAATGCGGCGCGATGCCGACCGCAGCGGCCGGCAGCGGCGCGCAGGCGGCGCGCGCGCGCTCGAGCAGCCGCAGGAAACGCTCCGGATCGTTGATGAAGCGGCGCTGGCCCTGCGTCGGCGTCTGTCCGCCGAAGCCGGCATAACCGTAGAGCACCGGCAGCAGCGTGAGACCAATGCCGGTTTCGCCCGCAGCGGCGGCGATGCGGAACGCCATCTCGCCCAGTTCGGCATGCGGCGCGCCGTCGGCCCCGTGATGCAGATAATGAAACTCGCCGACGGTCGTGAAGCCGCGCTCCAGCATCTCGACATAAGCGAGCGCGGCGATCGCCTCCACATCGTCCGGCGTCAACCGGCCGAGGAAGCGATACATCACGTCGCGCCAGGTCCAGAAGCTGTCGCCGGCCGGGCCGCGGCGTTCCGCCAGCCCGGCCATGCCGCGCTGGAACGCATGACTGTGCAGATTCGGCAGGCCCGGCACCGCGAAGCCCGCGACCCGCTCCGCCCCGTCACGCGGCGCGTCGGCCGACAGCGCGGTGATGACACCGTCCGTCACCGTGACCCGAACGTCGCGCCGCCAGCCATCCGCCAGCCACGCATGGTCGAACATATAATGACGGGACACCGGACCCTCCGCCGCAGCCAGGCTGCGTCATGCCACAATAGATACCCAAATAATTGTATAGACAATCTGCCCTTGCCGGGCAATATTGTATATACAATTAAGCCGGAACCGGCCGCGGCCAACCGCCGATGACGGGAGGGACTTGCATGCGTTTCGACACCATCTGGCACGATGCCCGCCTCGCCACCCTGGACGAGACCCGGCCCGGCCTCGGCACGGTCGAGAACGCCGCCGTCGCCGCCAAGGACGGCAAGATTGTTTTCGCCGGCCCGGCGTCGGACCTGCCGACTGGCGCCGACGCAGCCGAGTGGATCAAGCTCGACGGCCGCTGGATCACGCCCGGCCTGATCGACTGCCACACCCATCTCGTTTATGGCGGCGACCGCGCCCACGAATTCGAGCAGCGGCTCGCCGGCGTCTCCTACGAAGAGATCGCGCGCGCCGGCGGCGGCATCGTCTCGACGGTGAAGGCGACGCGCGGTGCCACCGAGGATCAACTGGTGGCGACGGCGCTGCCGCGCCTCGACCATCTGCTCGCCGAAGGCGTCACCACCATCGAGATCAAGTCCGGCTACGGGCTCGATAAGGACACGGAAACGCGCGTGCTGCGCGCGGCGCGGCGGCTCGGCTGCGAGCGCGCCGTCGACGTGACGACGACATTCCTCGGTGCGCATGCGATGCCGCCGGGCGTAACCGACAAGGACGCATTCATCACCGCCGTCTGCAAGATGATCCCGGATCTCGCCGCGGCGAAGCTCGCCGATGCGGTCGATGCGTTCTGCGAAGGCATCGCCTTCTCGCCAGAACAGACCGCGCGCGTGTTCGACGCCGCGAAGGCGGCCGGCCTGCCGGTGAAGCTGCACGCCGACCAGCTTTCGAACCTGCACGGCGCCGCGCTCGCGGCGCGCTATAACGCGCTGTCGGCCGACCATCTCGAATACACCGACGAAGCCGGCGCCGCCGCCATGGCGAAAGCCGGCACTGTCGCCGTGCTGCTGCCCGGCGCGTTCTACGTGCTGCGGGAAAAACAACTGCCGCCAATCGACGCGTTCCGCCGCCACGGCACCAGGCTCGCGATCGCTACCGACAGCAATCCCGGCACCTCGCCGATCACCTCGCTGCTGCTCACCATGAACATGGGCGCAACCCTGTTCCGCCTGACCATCGACGAACTGATTGCCGGCGTGACGCGCGAAGCCGCGCGCGCGCTCGGCCGCCTCGACAGCGTCGGCACGCTCGCGCCCGGCAAGTGGTGCGATCTCGCGATCTGGAATGTCGAGCGGCCGGCCGAGCTGGTTTACCGCATCGGCTTCAATCCGCTCGAGCAGCGCATCTGGCGCGGCAAAGCCGTTTGAAACAATCCGCTAAACTGGAGAACTCCCGATGAGTCGTATCGACAACACCCGCTCGATCCGCGCGCCGCGCGGCAGCGAACTTAACGCCAAGAGCTGGCTGACCGAAGCGCCGTTGCGGATGCTGATGAACAATCTCGACGCCGAGGTGGCCGAGAAGCCGCATGAGCTGGTCGTCTATGGCGGCATCGGCCGCGCCGCGCGCACCTGGGAAGCGTTCGACCGCATCGTCGCCTCGCTGAAGAAGCTCGAAGCCGACGAGACGCTGATCGTGCAGTCCGGCAAGCCGGTGGCGGTGATGCGCACGCACGCCGACGCGCCGCGCGTGCTGATCGCCAACTCCAACCTCGTGCCGCACTGGGGCAACTGGGATCACTTCCACGAACTCGATCGCAAGGGCCTGATGATGTACGGCCAGATGACGGCCGGCTCCTGGATCTATATCGGCTCGCAGGGCATCGTTCAGGGCACCTACGAAACCTTCGTCGAGGTTGGTCGCCGTCACTATGGCGGCACGCTCGCCGGCAAGTGGATCCTCACCGCCGGTCTCGGCGGCATGGGCGGCGCGCAGCCGCTCGCCGCGACCATGGCGGGCGCGTCCTGCCTCGCGGTCGAATGCCAGCCGAGCCGCATCGAGATGAGGCTGAAAACCGGCTATCTCGACGTGCAGGCGAAGGATCTCGATGACGCGCTCGCGATCATCGCCAAGGCCTGCAAGGAGAACAAGCCGCTCTCGGTCGGCGTGCTCGGCAACGCCGCGGAGATTTTCCCCGAACTCGTCCGCCGCGGCGTGAAGCCCGATGTCGTCACCGATCAGACGTCCGCGCACGATCCCGTCAACGGCTATCTGCCGAAGGGCTGGACGCTGGCGCAGTGGGAAGACAAGCGCGAGAGCGACCCGCAGGCGGTGGCGAAGGCCGCGCGCCAGTCGATGGTCGAACACGTCAAGGCGATGCTCGACTTCTACAAGATGGGCATCCCGACGCTCGACTACGGCAACAACATCCGCCAGATGGCGAAGGAAGAAGGGCTGAGCAACGCCTTCGACTTCCCCGGCTTCGTGCCGGCTTACATCCGTCCGCTGTTCTGCCGCGGCATCGGCCCGTTCCGCTGGGCCGCGCTGTCGGGCGATCCGGAAGACATCTACAAGACCGACCAGAAGGTGAAGGAGCTGTTGCCGGACAACAAACACCTGCACAACTGGCTCGACATGGCGAAGAAGCGCATCAAGTTCCAGGGCCTGCCGGCGCGCATCTGCTGGGTCGGCCTCGGCGATCGCCATCGCATCGGCCTCGCCTTCAATGAAATGGTGGCGAAGGGCGAGTTGAGCGCGCCGGTGGTGATCGGCCGCGACCATCTCGATTCCGGCAGCGTTGCCTCACCGAACCGCGAAACCGAAGCGATGAAGGATGGCTCCGACGCGGTGTCCGACTGGCCGCTGCTCAACGCGCTGATCAACTGCGCGAGCGGCGCCACCTGGGTGTCGCTGCATCACGGCGGCGGCGTCGGAATCGGCTATTCGCAGCACGCCGGCATGGTGATCGTCGCCGACGGCACGCCGGAAGCGGCCAAGCGCCTCGAGCGCGTGCTGTGGAACGATCCGGCCAGCGGCGTGATGCGTCACGCCGACGCCGGCTACGAGGACGCCATCGCCTGTGCGAAGGAATACAAACTCAATCTGCCGAGTCTTTGACGGGTCATTTGGCTGACCGTTTGGGTTGATTCATGCGTATCGTTCGAGCCGCCGACTATCGCCGCATGCCGTGGAAGAATGGCGGCGGCTCGACCACCGAGGTGGCGATCGCTCCGGCGGCTGCCACCCTCGACAATTTCGACTGGCGCATCAGCATGGCGCATGTGGCGACGCCGGGACCGTTCTCGCGGTTTCCCGGCATCGACCGCACGCTGGCGGTGATCGAGGGCCAAGGCATCCATCTGGCGATCGCCGGCCTGACGGTGACGCTGGACCGCGGCGCACCGCCGCATTTCTTTCCGGGCGATATCGACACCGACGCGACACTGATCGACGGGCCGATCGACGATCTCAACGTGATGAGCCGTCGCGCGCGTTACGACCATCGCATGACGCGCCACCGCAGCGGCGAAACCGTATCGCTGCCGCGCGACGCCGAGACGGCGCTGCTGATGCCGCGCGGCGGGAATATCATTGTTGGCGACCAGCGGATCGCTGACGGCGACACGGCGATCCTCGACGGCGACGACCTTACCGGCCTCGGTACGATCACGGTGCGCGGCGATGACGCGTCCGTCATCTATCTGATCGCCTTCTGGCGCCGATAGCCGGACGAACTTTCCATCGACGGCAAAGTGACGGCGTTCTTCCCGGAACGCCGCCGCTCCGCTATGGATGCACCCCAAGGTGGCCGGATCGCCGGCCCGTGATTGAGGTTGCGCCATGCTGACGCTGCGCGAGGTGACGAGCGAATTCTGGGAGTACCGGCTGGACAAGCCGATCGGCGGCTCCGGCGTCAAGCAGATCGACATCATCGTCGTGCATCTGCACGGCGACCGCGACGGCAAATCGTTCAACGGCATGGGCTTCAGCTATGTGCTCGGCGGTGGCGGCCGCATCGCCCATGAAGCGGCGACGATCCTGCTCGACCGCTTCGTGCGCGGGCAGACAATCGAACACCCGATCCGGCTCTGGCATCAGATTTCCGCCTCGTTCAACCGGCTCGGCAAGGGGCCGAACAATATCGCGCTCGCCGCCATCGATGTCGCGGCGTGGGATATTTATGCGCGGAGTCTCGCCATGCCGCTCGGGCTTGCCATGGGCGGCGCATCCTCGCGCGCGGTGCCGATCTACGGCAGCGGCGCGTTCTATGCCGGACAGACGCCGGACGATGCCGCGGCGGCGGCAACGCGCCACGTCCGCAACGGCTATCGCGCGGTAAAGCCGCGGGCTGCGGGTGCACCATCCGATCGCGATCTCCTGAAAGCCGTCGCGGCGGTGCTGCCCGGCGACACGCAGATGTTCGTCGATGCCAACGAGAAATGCGATCTCGTCGCCGCGCACAGCCTGCTGCGGCTCGCCGCTGATTATAACATCGCGTTCGTCGAGGAGCCGCTGCCCGCGAACAACCTCGCCGGCTATCGCACGCTGGCGGCGTCAGCGCCGGTGCCGATCGCGTTCGGCGAGCACAGTCAGGGCACCGACGCGCTGGCGCCGTTCATGCTCGACCGGCTGTGCGCCGTGGTGCAGCCCGATCTGGCAATGATGGGCGGGCTCACCGACTGCCTGAAATTATGCGCGTGGGCGGAGCAGACCAACACCAGCGTCTCGCCACATTTCCTGCCGGCGCTGTTCGTGCATCTCGCGCATGCCTCGCCCGCCGTGCGCTGGCTGGAAGACTTCCCGACCATCGAGCCACTGTTCGAGACGCCGATGACCATCAAGGACGGGCTGGTGGCGCCGGTCACGCAGCCGGGCCAGCCACCCGGTCATGGTATCGTCTGGACATCCGGTGCGCGCGAGACTTATCGCGTGGCGTGACGCTGCCCGCCCGCGTCACCACGCCGCGTCGGCCAGCATCGCCTCGGGTCCGTCCGGGCGCGCGGTCCACAGTTTCAGACTGTCGCCGTCTCTCCGCGCATTTAGCAACACTGGATCGTTGTCGAACAGCGGCGACACCGAGCGGAACGAGAAGCGCGCGGGCGGCGTTCCGTGCACGTCGGTCGCGAAGTTCATCAGCAAGGTCGCCTGTACCGGTCCATGCACGACGAGACCGGGATAACCTTCCACGCCGGTCGCATAGCGGCGATCATAGTGGATGCGATGGGCGTTGAAGGTCAGCGCCGAATAGCGGAACAGGAACGGCGGCGACGGATCGATCGCGCGCCGGTGCTCTCCTGAAGCTGCGGCTGGCGGCGCTTTCGACGGCGCGCCACCCTCGGCGCCGCGATAAACAATGTCCTGCCGCTCCTCGACCTTCACCTCGCCATCGACCGTGATGGTGTGGTTGACGGTGACGAAACACAGCACGCCGGAACGACCATCCTTCACCGCCACGTCGGCAATGCGCGACGTACGCGTGATCGCATCGCCGATCCGCAGATCGCCATGGAACGTCAGAGCGCCGCCGGCCCACATGCGCCGCGGCAGCGGCACCGGCGGCAGAAAGCCGCCGCGCTGCGGATGCCCATCCTCGCCAAGTTGCGCGGTGGGCGCTGCCGGCTGCGCCAGACAGAAATGGATCAGGCGCGGCGCAACATCGCCGGTCTTCGGCTGATCGGCCGGCCGATCAAACGTCGCCTGGAATTTGCGGACCAGATCGGCGCCGACGACATCGGCCGCATGCTCCTCGCGACCGATCCATCCGCGGAATGTATCGAGATCGGCGGAAGACACGGTCGGGTCGGACATGCCAATTTTTCCTCGGACAGCCAGGAAGCGGCGCCCTAACGATGCTGCGATGCGCCACCGATCAACTCATATCAACCGGCCGGTGCGCTCTCAACCACGCGCGTCTGCGGGGCACCGCGCACCAGACCATCGCCGCGCACTTCGATACCGCTGCCGCCTCCGGCTTGACTCTCGATCGCCTCCCCGGCCATCATTCTCGCATGAAAGACAACGTCTTCTATACGAGGACTCCCACAGCGAGCAAAGTGCGCCCGCTCTCCTCGGTTTTGAAGACGCTCGGCCTCATCGACATCATCGCCAGACAGGGCAAGCCGGCGCGCCTCGCCGATATCGCTCGCGCCGCCGGCATGGGCCGCGGCGCCGCGCATCAGAAGCTGGTCACGCTGGCGCAGGCCGGCTGGATCGAGCATGCCGAGAACGGCTATCGCCTCTCGCTGCACGCCGCGCGCATCGGCAGTTCGGCGCTCGAACAGGCAAGTCTCGGCGAGCGCGTCGTACCGTTCCTTGAGGATCTGGTGGCGGACAGCCGGGAAACCGCATCGCTCGCCGTGATCACCGGCGATGCCGCGTGCATCGTTCAGCGCGTCGAATCCGTCGGCGTGTTGCGCGCGGAACTGCGGATCGGTGCGATGCTGGACCTGCCCAACAGCGCGTCCGGGCGCGTGCTCGTCGCCTTCGCCAAGGACAACCAACTTGAGGAATGGCGCAAGCGCAAGATCGCGCTGCCCGACGCGAAAATGATCGCGCAGGTGCAACGCGAGAAATTCGCGAATTCCAGCGGCCTGTCCTACGAAGGCGTGCGCGCCATCGCCGCGCCGATCTTCGACGAACGGCAGCAATGCGTCGCCGCGCTGTCGCTGGTCGGCCCACTGCCGCGCTTCAACGGCGCCAAGCTGCGCCCGCATCTGGAGCGCGCCGCGGCGCGCATCACCGCGCACATCGGTGGCCGATGATCGGGAACCTGTCATGACCCATCCTCAGACCATCGCGCTTGACGACGCGCCGCCACAGATGCGCCCGCCTGCCGTGCTGATGCAGTCTGCGACGCTCGCGGCGCTGCAGCCCTGCCGGATCAGTGCCTCCCGCGCATTGCTGGTCCGCGCCATCCGCGAGCGCTGGCGCATCACCCGGCGCACGTTCGATCTCGACGAGACGGCGCGCGGCTCCGCGTTCTATCGCATCGAGACGCCGGACCGGGTGTTCGATTTTCCGGTCTACTCGTTCGCGTTCTCGCCCAAGGGCCGCACCGGCCGCATCATCGGCCGTTCGTGGGACATGATGGCGGCGCTGGTCGAAGGCGAGATGAGCGCCGACGACATCGCCACCACCGGCGTCGAACTGCCGAAGCTCTACGAGGGCCGTGCCACGCCCAGCACCTTGATCTGGTGTCGGTCGAACCGCTCGTCGCGCGCCTTCAATCATACCGTCGAGCGGCTCGCCGCCGGACAACAACCGGACGTCGCGACACTCGGCCAGGTCTGCTACCTGATGCGCAACACCGGCCTCGACGGCAACGGCACGTTCGGCACGCGCGCGTTTCGCGCGCTGGAGGCCGATCATCCGCTGCGCACCGCCCTCTCGGCGCAAATGCTGTGCACTTACATGATGCGCGTGTTCGCGCAGGATCTGGTCGAGCATCTGGCGCGCTGCCGCGCGCCGGACACCGCCGTGCCGCTGGCGCCGGAGATCGCGCGCTATCTCGGCGTCGGCAACGGCTCGGCGCTCGGCCTCATTCTGTTCGTCAACAATCATCCGCAACTGATCGACCGCTGGCTGCACGCGCGGGAAACCGCGCTGGCGGCGGCGAAATCCCTGCCGGTTGCAGCGGGTGATGCACGGCTCGCCACGCTGTCGCGGCTGATCGCGCGCGCGATCCGTTTCCGGGAACAGGACAGCGTGCGCTATGATGCGCTTATCCCAAGCGCACAGATCGCCGCCGAATTGCGCGGCGTGCAGCAGGCGGTGCAAAACCTGTTCGACACAGGATTGGTCGAAGGCCGCCGCGCGCATTATCCGCTGGCGGCGCTGTGCGATCATCTTGCTCCGCGTGTCGCGGCGGAAACGCTGGAAACGCTGCACGCGCTGCTGATCGAGCTGGTGCCCGACACCGCCGATGCGTTGGCGGAAACGCTGGTGGTCGACGAGGAAACCGTCACGCAACCCGAGATGACCATCGGCCATCTGCGGCAGATCGTCGAAACCGAATACCGCTGGGCGCTGGACATCGACATGGCGGCGCCGGGCGCGCAGCGTTTCGTCTGGTACAAATCGGTCAACGCCGAGGAGCCGCGGCGCGGCCCGCTCGACGAGATTCCCTGGGCGTTCAATCTCGGCCTCGACATCCCGACGCTGGCGCAAACCCTGCACGCGGCGCTCGCCGCGTTCGGTGACACCGCACCGGTGGCGCGGCTGCTGCTGGCGCGGCCGGACCTGCGCGCTTTCATCGCGCGGGTGCAGACGTTATCCGGCTTGCCCTATCATTCGCCGATCATGAACATCATGGGCGACGGGTTCGTACCGATCGACATGGTGCGGTTGATGAATGTGGCGATCCACGGCATCGACAAGACGCGCGATTACCTCAACCGCAATCTGCGCGGCGTGCTTTATCACGGCGCGCCATTGCCGGACGAGATCGCCGCCGGCACCAGCGCCGACTGGTTCTGGCCGGAAGCACCCGCATCATGACCAAGCCCGACACCGATCGCAGCATCACGCTCTCCGTGCGGGAAACCCGCATGATCGTCGAGCGCATCCTGCTCTCGCTCGGTCTGACAGCCGGACTGGTGCCCTCGATCAGCAACGCCATTCTCTATTCGCAGACGATCGGATTATCCGGCCTGGCCGGTTTCCAGCACCATATCGACACGCTCAAAACCGCGCCGCCCGAAGCCATCCGACTGGTCGATGACAAAAAACTCGATGGCGGCGGCCAGCATGCGTGGCTGCTCGCCGACGACGTGCTCGACCTCGCGCTGGCGCAATACCGGATGCATGGCACGGGCGAGATCACCGTCTCGCGGGTTGCGGATGCCGCGGAGCTGCGCGTCATCGCCGCACTGGCGGAGCGCCATCGTGCGCGCGCCACGGTTGAGCCGACCCGCAACGGCGCGACCATCCGAATTACCGCCGACCGCCTGCCCGGCCCCGATCCGGTCATGGTCACGGCGCTGCGCGACGGCCTGACCGTGCCGCACGCGCTGTGGCGCGCGCTTTATGACCGCTCCGCCGACGCACTGACGCCGGACTCGATCGAGTCGCGCCGCCATGCCGGCCCGGTGATGGTCGACGCGGAAGGCCGCGTGCACGGCCGCGATGACGACGACACGGATTTCGAACTTCTGCTCGGTCAGCCGGGCGTCAAGACCGACGAGAGGACCAATGCTGATTGACGGATTGCAATGCGGTCATTTCGACCGCGCGGTGCTCGAGCAACTCAACGCCGCCGGCGTCGGCTGCGTCACGATCACGCTCGGCTTCTGGGAAGGCGCGATCCAGGCGATGGAAGCGATCGGCCGGTGGCGCGACCTCGAGCGCGAGAATGCCGACGTGATGGGCATCGCCTATAACGCCGCGCAGATCGAAGCGATCCACAAGTCCGGGCGCATCGCCGTCTTGCTCGGATTCCAGAATGCCACGCTGTTCGACAGCCGCATCCGCTTCGTGGAATTGTTCGCCGACATGGGCGTGCGCTGCGTGCAGCTCACCTACAACAACCAGAACGACTACGGCGGCTCCTGCTACGAGGCGCAGGATTCCGGCCTGTCGCGGTTCGGCCGCGAGCTGGTGCTGGAAATGAACCGCGCCGGCATCCTCGTCGACCTGTCGCATGTCGGCAATCGCACCACGCTCGACGCGGTCAAGTATTCCAAGAAACCGGTGGCGGTCACGCATGCCAACGCGGATTCGCTGTTCCCGCACAAGCGCAACAAGACCGACGACGTGCTGCGCGCGCTGAAGGACAATGGCGGTGTCATCGGCTGCGCCTGCTATCGCAACATCACCGGCGACGATTACTGCTCGACGGTGGACCGCTGGTGCGACATGATCAAGCGCACGGTGGACATCGCCGGGATCGACCACGTCGCCATCGGCACCGACCGCAGCCACCATCATGGTCCGCGCGACTATGACTGGATGCGCCGGGGACAATGGACACGCGGCATCGACTACGGCGCGGGCTCCGCGGCGCGGCCGGGCAAGGTACCGCCCGCCGACTGGTTTCAGGAGCTGTCGGGGATCGGCACCGTCGAGCCGGCGCTGCGCCGCGCAGGCTTCAGCGATGCGGAGGCGGACAAGATCGCCAACGGAAACTGGCTGCGGGTTTATCGCGCCGTGTTCGGGGATGGGGCCGGACCGGCAACGCCGAAAGCCAAAGCGGTCGCGTGAGACGACAGAACGACAACATCGGAGGGAACATCATGACTGCGCGTATTCCGGTTACCCGTCGCACCCTCGTGAAGGGCGCGCTCGGCGGCACGGCCCTGATCGCTTCACCCTGGGTGCGGCGCGTCGATGCGGCGGAGGTGCTGTACGTCAACACCTGGGGCGGCGCCTGGGAGGCGGCAGCGAAGAAAAACATTTTCGAGCCGTTCACTAAGGAAACCGGCGTCGAGATCCGCACCGTGTCGCCGGTGTCTGTCGCCAAGCTTGCCGCGCAGGCGCGCACCGGTGTCTATGAGTTCGACGTCACCACCCTCGGCGGCGGCGATATCGTGCGCGCCAACAAGGCCGGCATCATCGAGCCGATCAACGACAAGGCCGCGGCCGATATGGGCCTGTGGAAGGATGCCGTGTTCCAGAACGGCGTCGCCTCGCACGCCTTCGCCACGGTGATCGCCTATCGCACCGACAAATTCCCGAACGGCGGCCCGAAGAACTGGGCCGAGTTCTGGGACACCAAGAAATTCCCCGGCACACGCTGCCTGCAGAAATATGCGGCTCGGATCATTCCGATCGCGCTGCTCGCCGACGGCGTGCCGATGGACAAGCTCTATCCGCTCGATGTCGAGCGCGCATTCAAGTCGCTGGAGCGGATCAAGCCGTCGATCCGCGTCTGGTGGACGCAAGGTCCGCAGTCGCAGCAGTTGCTGCGTGACGGCGAGGTCGATCTGATCGGCATCTGGAACGGCCGCATCCTCGAACTGATGGACCAGAAAGCGCCCGCCGCCATCGAATGGAATCAGGCGGAAATCGATCGCGCTTACTGGGTCATCGCCAAGGGCACGCCGCGCGCGGAGCTGGCGCGGAAATATATCAAGACCGCGGTGTCGGCGACCGCGCTCGCCGGCTTCTGCAAGTCGGCCGACTACGGCCCTCTCAATCCGGAAGCGTTCAAGGTGATTCCTGAGAACGAGGCGAAGCGGATGCCGACCTATCCGCCGCATTACAAGCTGGCCTTCGAGCAGGACGTGCTCAATGCCGGCATCGACTTCGATGCGGTGACCAAGCGCTTCGATCAATGGCTGGCGAGCTGATGCGGGACGCGGGCGCCGGGGATCATTGTCGCTCCCCGGCCCGCGCGATTGATCCATGACGCCGACCAAAAGCACGCCGCATCGTCCGGACCGGCTGGCGCTTATCCTGCTGGCGCCGCTGCTCGTGTTCCTGGTCGTGTTCTTTCTCGTGCCGCTCGGCGAAGTGATGTGGATGAGCATCACCGAACCGAGCTTCGGCTTTGGCCACTACGGCAAAGTGTTGCTCGATCCGCATTACCGCCGCGTCGTCCTCGACACGCTTGGCACGTCGCTAATGGTCACGACCGTCTGCGTGCTGCTCGCCTATCCGCTCGCCTATGTGACGGCGCAGATCGGCGGCACGATCGGCGCCGTGCTGCTGATGCTGGTCGCCATGAGCTTCTGGACCAGCTTCCTGGTCCGCACCTATGCCTGGATGATCATCCTCGGCAATCGCGGTCCGGTCTCGGAGCTTTTGAAAGCCACCGGCTGGGATCCGCCGCCGCTGATGCTGTTCACGCGGTTCAGCTCGACGGTCGCGCTCACGCATATCCTGCTGCCGATCATGGTGATGGCGCTCTATGCGGTGATGCGCAAGATCGACCTCAACATCATGAAGGCCGCCGCGAGCCTTGGCGCCACGCCGTTCTCCGCGTTCCGGAATATCTATTTCCCGTTGAGCGCGCCCGGCATCGTGTCCGGCTCGACCATCGTCTTCGTGCTGTGCATCGGCTTCTACGTGACGCCCGTGCTGATCGGCAGCCCGCGCGAGCAGATGATCTCCGGCATGATCGGCGCGCAGATCGAGGAATTCCTCGCCTTCGGCGAGGCTTCCGCCATGGCCATGGTGCTGCTGGTCGTCACCGTGGCGATCCTCGCGGTCTATCACCGCTTCTTCGGCCTCGACAAGTTGTGGGGTTGAGCGCGATGCGACCCACCATGATCCTGCTCGGGATAGCCGTCGCGGTCTTCGTCGCGCTGCCGATCTTCATCGTGCTGCCGATGTCGTTCTCCACCTCGCCGTCGCTGGCGTTTCCGCCGCCCGGCTACTGGCTCGGCCATTACGCGCATTTCTTCCGCGATCCGACATGGACCGGGCCGCTGATCAACAGTTTCATCGTCGCCGCCGGCACCACGCTGCTGACCATGCTCCTGGTTACGCCAGCCGCCTTCACGATGACGCGACATGATTTCCGCGGCAAATCGGCGATCAATGTGCTGCTGCTGACGCCGGTGATCGTGCCGCATATCGTCATCGCCGTCGGATACTTCACTTATTTCGCCAAGCTCGGGCTGCTGCAGACCTATCTCGGCGTGATCCTCGCGCATACGTGCCTGACCAGCCCGCTCGCCTTTCTGACCGTCTCCGCCGGACTCAAGGGCCTCGACCGCAACTACGAGCGCGCGGCGCAAAGCCTCGGCGCGCCGCCGATCGTCGCGTTCTTCGTCGTCACCCTGCCGGTGCTGCGCGCGGCGTTCCTCGTCTCGGCGTTGCTCGCCTTCGTGCACTCGTTCGACGAAACCACAGTCGCCCTGTTCATCTCCGGCCGCGATGTGGCGACTTTGCCGAAACGCATGTTCGACGCCATCCGGTTGCAGGCCGACCCGGTCCTGTCGGTCGCGGCCACGTTGCTGTTCGGCGTCGTGTTGGCCGTGTTCGCCGCGTCCTTCCTGCGTAAATTCTTCAAGGCGGGAGTCTCCCGATGAGCTATCTCTCGCTGCAAAACCTTCGCAAGGACTACGGCGGCAAGATTTTTGCCGTGGACGATGTGTCGCTCGCCATCGAGAAGGGCGAATTCGTCACCTTCCTCGGGCCTTCCGGCTCCGGCAAGACGACGACGCTGATGATGATCGCCGGCTTCGAGCAGCCGACCAGCGGGCATATCGCGCTTGCAGGCCGCGCTATCGATCCGGTGCCGCCGCACAAGCGCAATATCGGCGTCGTGTTCCAGAACTACGCGCTGTTTCCGCACATGTCGGTGGCGCGCAATGTCGGCTTCCCGCTGCGCATGCGCGGCGTGCCGAAAGCGGAGATCGCCGCGCGCGTCGCCAGGCTGCTAGCGATCGTCGAGCTTGGCGCGTTTGCCGACGCCGAACCGCGGCGGCTCTCCGGGGGCCAGCAGCAGCGCGTCGCTTTGGCGCGCGCGCTGGTGTTCGAGCCGGATGTGCTGTTGCTCGACGAGCCGCTCGGCGCGCTCGACAAGAACCTGCGCGAGCAGATGCAGATCGAGATCCGGCGCATCCACCGCGAACTGGGCGTGACGACCATCTATGTCACCCACGACCAGACCGAGGCGATGACCATGTCCGACCGCATCGTCGTGTTCAACGGCGGCAAGGTGGAGCAGGTCGATGCGCCGCTCGCGCTTTACCGCCGGCCGAACACCCCGTTCGTCGCCGGCTTCGTCGGCGACAACAACGTGCTCGACGCCACGCATGCGGGCGGCGGACGGATCGAACTTCCCGGTGTCGGTCCGATCGCGGCCGCGCTTCCCTCTGACTGCCCGACAGGGCCGCTCAAGATCGCGCTGCGCCCGGAATCGATCCGGCTTGCCGCCGGGAGCGACGCACCAGCGTTCACGGTGCAGGGCATCGTCAATTATGGCGACAGCGTCGTGCTGGTCGGCGCGCTTGGAACCGTGCCGCTGAAAATCCGCTTGCCGGCGGTGGCCGCGTCGAACCTGACCGTCGGGCAGATCCTGCGGATCGAATGGTCTCCGGACGCCGTGCATGTGATCGGCACGGCACGCTGATCCGGCGCATCGAGCCGCTGCTGGCGCCGGATTGAGCATCCTGCATGGCGCCCTGCCGCCTTGATACGCTTGACAAATGTGTGATCACAACATGAGATCACTCATCATTCGCCGCTCGTTTCAGCCGGACTCGCGCCTTGACCGACGTTCCGAACATCAAGATCGACCATCTGACGGTCCAATACCGCAGCAAGGGCAGTATCGTGACCGCGCTTCAGGATGTCACGGTCGACATTCCGCGCCGCTCGTTCGTCAGCGTCGTCGGCCCGTCCGGATGCGGCAAAACCACGCTGCTCAAGGTTCTCTCCGGCGTGCTCAAGCCGACCAGCGGCGACGTGACATTCGATGACCAGAAACTCGGCGAGGCGCGGCTCTCCGGCCGGGTCGGCTACGTGTTCCAGCGTCCGCTGCTGCTGCCATGGCGCACCGCGCTCGAAAATGTGGCGCTGACCTCCGAGATCGCGCGCAAACAAATGTCAGCAGAAACGCGCCTGGCGGAAGCCAAGCGCTGGCTCGGACTCGCCGGCCTCGCCGGTTTCGAGAACAAGCTGCCGCATGAACTGTCCGGCGGCATGCAGCAGCGCGTGTCGCTGTGCCGCGCGCTCGCCTTCAATCCGCCGATCCTGATGATGGACGAGCCGTTCGCCGCGCTCGACGAGATCACGCGGGAATCGATGCAGGAAGAGCTGCTCCGGCTCTGGCAGGCGACCGAAAGCAGCGTCATCTTCATCACCCACAGCATCAGCGAGGCCGTGCTGCTGTCCGAGCGAATCATCATCATGACCGCGCGGCCGGGCAAAGTGGAGGAAGTGCTCGACGTGCCGTTCCCCCGTCCGCGCGGCGAGGAGCTGCGCGCCAGCGCGCCGTTCAACGAACTCGTACAATATATCCGTCACAAGCTGCGCCAGAGCCAGCTCGGGCTCGCGGGGGCCGCATGATCAAGGCCATTTCGCGCGTCAGCAGCCAGATCGCAGTATTCGTCCTGTTCTTCGTCGCGTGGGAAGTCGCGGTCGACCTCCTGCACATCAAGCCGGTGATCCTGCCCTCACCGACGCAGATCTTCGAATCGATCATCAAGAACTGGCCCTATTTGATGAAGCACAGCGGCCCGACTGCGTTTGCGATCGGCGCCGGTTTCCTGTTCGCGGCGATCGCCGGCTTCATCATCGCGGTCGGCATCGCCTATTCGCGCTGGATCAGCGAAGTGACCTATCCGTTCCTGGTCGCGGCGCAGGTGCTGCCGAAAATCGCGCTAGCGCCGCTGTTCCTGATCTGGTTCGGCTTCGGCGTCACGCCCAAGGTGGTGATCGCCGCGCTGATCGCGTTCTTCCCGATCGTCATCAATACCGCGCGCGGCCTGCAATCGGTCGACGTCGAATTGATTCAATATATGAAGTCGCTCGGCGCCAACTGGATGGAAATCTTCTTCAAGATCAGCCTGCCGTGGTCGCTCCCTTATATCTTCGCCTCGTTCAAGATCGCCATCACGCTCGCCGTGGTCGGCGCCGTGGTCGGGGAATTCGTCGCCTCCGACACCGGGCTTGGTTATGTCATCAGCTATGCGAATATCTCGCTCGACACCGAACTGATGTTCGCCGGCATTTTCGTGCTGAGCGCGATCGGCGTGCTGTTCTTCCTCGCCGTCGTCCTGGCTGAACACATGATGATGAAATGGCAGGCCGCCATCGAGGAGACGCCGCAGACGGCCTGAGTTGGCGTATCGAAATTCGCAAGATCGCTTTCGAGATCAACCGCACGTGAAACGGAGGACACTATGAAGTTTCGTGGTCTGCTGGCGCTGGCCTTGTTGGCCTCCGCTACCGCGTTCGCAACGCCCGCATCAGCCCTTGACAAGGTCAAGATCCGACTCGACTGGGTTTTCGGCGCCGAGCATTCGGGCATCTTCGTCGCCCAGCAAAAGGGCTTCTTCAAGGATGAAGGCATCGACGCCGAGGTGTTCCCCGGCGAAGGATCCAGCGTCACCGTGAAGCTGGTCGGTAACGGCGACGTCGAATTCGGCTACGCGACCGCCGATCAGGCGGTGCTCGCCGCCGATCGCGGCCTTCCGGTGGTCGCCACCGCCGTGATCCTGCAGCGCAGCCCGGTCGCGATCATTTATCCGAAGTCGACCGGCATCACCAAGCTGACCGACCTCTACGGCAAGCGCCTCGGCCTTCAGCTCAAGAGTGCGGTCGAGCGGCAATGGCGCGCGCTCGTCAAGATGCACAACATCGACACCAGCAAGATTAACGAGGTTCCGGCCGACCTCGCGATCGGCAAGCTGATCATCGCCAAGCGGATCGACGCGGGCGTGGCGTTCTTCTTCAACGATGGCCTGCAGGCGAAGGCGGAAGGCATCGACATGGGCTGGCTGCTGTTCAGCGACCTCGGCCTGCCGATGTACAGTTCCAGCCTCGTCACCAACGCCGAACTGATCAAGAAGAACCCGGATCTGGTGAAGCGCTTCACCCGCGCCTTCGTGAAGGGCTGGGAATACGCCAAGGCGCATCCGGATGAAGCCTATGCGCTGACCATCAAGGCGCATCCGCAGCTCGACAACACCTACAACAAGCTCAAGCTCCCGGCGGTGCTGACGCTGCTCGACAGCCCCGACACCAAGGCGAACGGCCTCGGCTATTCCACCAAGCAGGGCTGGGACTCGATGATGGAGACCATGGTCAAGCTCGACCTGATCAAGAAGCCGCTCGACGCCGCAACGGTCTATCGCGCCGATCTGCTCAAATAAGCCAGAAGGACGGGCTGTCGCGACCCGGCAGCCCGTCATCCCGACAACAACCGCCATCTTCGGGCAGGATGGCGATGCCGATCCTGCGAGGATGCGATGACGTTCAAGCTTGGCGTGAGTTTCGACGGCTTCGGACCCTTCGACGAAGCCAATCAGTTCGCCAAACTCGCGGTCGAGGCCGGTGCCTCCAGCCTGTGGATGGCCGATCATCTCGGCTATCGCGAAGCGATCATCTCCTGTCTCGGCCTCGCCATGGCGGCGCCGACCGCGACCGTGGTGCCGACCGCGGTCAGTCCCTATCTGCGGCACCCGACGCCGACCGCGATGCAGATGGCGACGCTGGCGGAAGCGGCGCCGGGCCGCGCCATTCTCGCGCTCGGTTCCGGCAATCCGCTGTTTCTCGCGGAATCCGGCGAGGCGATCGACAAGCCTCTGGTGGTGACGCGCGAATTCGTCGAGGCGCTCCGCGCCCTGTGGTCGATGGCGCCGGTCGAGATGCAGGCGAAGCGCTTCAAGCTCGACAAGGCGCGGATGATGTTCAAGCCGTCGCAGCCGATCCCGATCTATCTCTCGCCGATGAAGGAGCAAATGCTGCGCCTTGCGGGCAAGATCGCCGATGGCGTCGTTCTCTCGGCCGGCCTGTCGCCCACTTATGTCCGCCGCTCGCTGGAGTTCGTCGCCGAGGGTACAGCGCAAGCGAACCGTGACATAAGCGCCGTGCGCACCGCCGGTTACATTTCCTTCATGGCGGCGGCGGATGGCCGCAAGGCCGTCGAAGCCGTGCGCCAGAAGCTCGCCTTCCTGTTCCGCAACAAGTTCATCTCCGACAATCTCGCTTATTCCGGCATCCCGATCGATCAGGAAGCGATCATCGCGGCGATGTCGAAACGCGACTACGCCGCCGCCGCGAAGCTGGTGCCGGATGAGGCGGTCGATGCGTTCGCCGTTGCCGGCACCGTGCGCCAATGCTGCGACAAGCTCGAAGCCTTCGCCGATGCCGGGTTGCAGGATCTGGTGCTGTTCATGGCCGGCGAACCGGAAGATCACCGGTTCGGCCTGTCGGTGATCCGCGAGATGGCCACGGCCACAGCGCGATAATCAGCAGAGCTTTGCGAGGACCGATGATCGTCGAAGTCACCAACTATTTCGCCAGGGAGGGCCAGGCGGGCGCCGTTCTCGAACAGCGGCGCGCGGTCACGCGCCTGCGGAAGCGGCTCGGCCTCAAGCCGGGACAAATCCTCATCAAACGCGACGGCAAAGGCCCCGATGTGCGCTGGGAATGCGCGTTCGCGTCGGATGACGAATTCAAGGCGGACATGGCCGCACGCGGCGCGTGCGAAGAATTCGAGCAAGGACGTAAGACCATGCACACCCTTCTCGAACGTTTCGAGCGCCATGTCTATGTGCGCGACGAGCAGGCCAGCCCGTGACATTCTCTTCCGGTCATAACGTCGTGACGCCGTGACGAAGACATCATGACGACGACGGCACGCCGCAACACATTCATCGGCCAACCGCTGCCGCGCGTCGAGGATCATCGGCTCGTCACCGGGCGCGGACAGTTCGTCGCCGATCTCCAGCCGGACGGATTGATCCATGCCGCAATCCTGCGCAGCCCCGCTGCGCACGGGAGGATCATGGCGATCGACACCGCCGCGGCACTGGATAGTCCCGGCGTGCATGGCATCATCACCGCGCAGGACATCAGCCAGGTTCTCGGCCATACGATTCCGGACATTCCGGTGCGCATGGCGCCGATCGACGGACAGGAGCGATTCCAGCAGCCGGTCATCGCCGCGGACAAGGTGCGCTATGTCGGCGAGCCGATCGCCATCGTGCTCGCGGACGACCGCGCGCTCGCGGAAGACGCCCTCGATCTGATCGAGGTGGAGATCGAGCCGCTCGCGCCGGTCCCCTCGCCCATGGACGCGCCTGCGCTGCTGTTCGAGCAGCATGGCACCAATGTCTGCGTCTCCTACGAGGCCGGCATCGGCGATGTGGCGACAGCCTTCGCGCAGGCCGATTACACCCGCGCCGAAACCTTCAAGGTGCACCGTCACACCGCTTCGCCGATGGAAGCGCGTGGCCTCGTCGCCGCCTGGGATGCCGCGACCGAGAAACTCACGGTCTGGGGCGCGGCCAAGGTTCCCTATTTCAACCGGCGCACCGTCGCGGCAATGCTGCAACTGCCGGAAGCCTCGGTCGAACTGATCGAGCTTGATGTCGGCGGCGGCTTCGGCGTGCGCGGCGAATTCTATCCGGAGGACTTCCTCATTCCGTTCGCCGCGCGCTGGTGCGGGCGGCCGGTGAAATGGATCGAGGATCGCCGCGAGCATCTGATGGCGACCAACCATTCGCGCGATGTGTCGTGCCAGCTGGAAATCGCCTGTCAGCGCGATGGAACCATCGTCGGGCTGCGCGGCGCGCTGATGGCGGATATGGGCGCCTATATCCGCACCACCGGCGGCGTCATCCCCTCGCGCGCGGGGCAGTTTCTGCCCGGCCCGTACCGGATTCCGAATGTCGCGATCACGGTTGAGGCGGCACTGACCACCAAGACGCCATCCGGCAGCTTTCGCGGTCCAGGCCGGTTCGAGGCGAATTTCTTTCGCGAGCGGCTGTTCGACATCGCCGCGCGCGAGCTTGGTATCGATCCGATCGCCTTCCGCCACCGCAATCTCATCACCGCCGCGGAGATGCCTTACGACTACGGGCGGCTGGTGCCTTACGACACGCCGGTGGTTTACGATTCCGGCGACTATCATCTCACCTTCGATCGCTGTCTCGCCGAGATCGGCTGGCGCAATAAGGCTCACCTGCAAGGCAAGCTGATCGACGGGCACTATCACGGCCTCGGCGTCGCCTGCTTCGTCGAAAGCGGCGGCTCCGGCAAGGAGAATGCCCGCATCAGTCTTGTCCGCGATCTTGCGGGCGACGGCATGGTGACGGTCGCGATCGGCTCATCGGGGCTCGGACAGGGTATCGAAACCGCGTTCACGCAGATCGCCGCCGACGCGCTCGGCCTGCCGGTCGAGCGCATCCGGGTCGAGCACAGCTCTACATCGCGGCTCGAACAAGGCTTCGGCTCGTTCCATGGCCGCTCGATGGTGATGGGCGGACCCGCCGTGTTCGACGCTGCCGAGAAGCTGTTGCAAAAGTTGCGCGCGGCCGGCGCCGCACGTTTCGGCTGCTGCCCCGAGGACATCGCGCTCGCCGAAGGCAAGGTGACGGCGCCGGACGGCCGCAGCGCCGGCTTCTGGGATTTCACCTCCGACGATCAGCCGCTCTCCGCCGACGGCAGCTACGCGACACCGGATCGCGTCTACAGCTACGGCAGCCAGGCCGCCCACGTGACGGTCGACGCGGCAACCGGCAAGGTCGAGGTGCTGGATTATGTGACCGCCGAGGACGTCGGCCGCATGATCAATCCGATGATCGTCGACGGGCAGAAAGTCGGCGCGGTGGTTCAGGGCCTCGGCGGCACCCTGCTCGAAGACCTGTCCTACGATGACGAGGCGCAGCTCCTCACCGTCTCGCTCGCCGACTATCTGCTGCCGACCGCGTCCGACTTTCCGGAGGTCCGCGCCGTCTCGCTGGAACACAGCCCCTCGCCGCACAATCCCCTTGGCGTGAAAGGTGCAGGTGAGGACGGCATCATTTCGGTCGGCGCGGTGATCGCCAATGCGGTCGCGGCGGCGCTGACATCCCTCGGCTGCCAGCCCAATGAACTGCCGCTGTCACCGGGGCGAATCGCCGGACTCATGCGCGATGCCCAAGCCAGCGGAGACGCCAGGGACGCGGGCCGCGCCGCCCCTTGCGAATGATCACATAATGTGATCACAATATCGGCCGACAACGGCCCGTGGGAGACGGATTTTGGCCTCGATCAAGTCCATTGAAACGCTTCTGGTTCAGCTCCCGACGCGGCGCGAACACAAATGGACCGGCCTCACCGAGCCGATCGGCCGCTATGTGCTGGTGCGCATGACCGACGACCAGGGCCGGGTCGGCTGGGGTGAAGCGCCGGCACTCAAGGACTGGGGCGGCGAATTCGGCCGCTATTTCGGCGAATCCCAGCTCATCGCCCGCACCGTCATCGACAGCTATCTCGCGCCGCTGCTCAAGGGCCTGGAACTCGGCAACCCGGTTGAACTGCATGCGCGCATGGACGCGCTGATCAAGGGCTATCCCTACACCAAGGCCGCGGTGGAATTCGCCTATTACGATTTGTCGGCCCGTGCGCTCGGCGTGCCGGTGACCACGCTGCTCGGCGGGCGCGTGCGCACGCGCGTGCCGGTGACGCATTCGATCGGCCTCATTCCGGTGGCCGACGCCGAGACCGAAGCCGGCAAGGTCGCTGCCGAGGGTATCAAGACCATCAAGATCAAGATCGGCGTCGATCCCAAGCGTGACGTCGAGATCGTGCGCGTGGTGCGCGGCGCGGTCGGCGATGACGTCGAGCTCTGCGTCGATGCCAACGAAGGCTACAAGACACCCGGCGAAGCAGTCACCATCGTCCGGCAAATGGAGAAGTATCGCCTCAAATATGTCGAGCAGCCGGTGATGGGGATCGAGCGCATCGCCGAGGTGGCGCGCCGCATCGACAATCCGGTGATGGCCGACGAATCCGCCTGGAACGCGCATGACGCGATGCAGATCATCGAACAGCGCGCCGCGCAGATCGTCTCGATCTACACCACCAAGCCGGGCGGCCTCTACAAGGCGATGGAGGTCGGCGCGGTCTGCCGCGCCGCCGGCATCATCTGCAACGTCAACGGCTCGATCGAGACCGGCGTCGGCAATCTCGCCAACGTCCACCTCGCTGCCGCGTCGCCAGCAGTGACGCTGTCCTGCGTGATCCCGATCTCGACCCCGGCTGAATTCCTGACCGGCCAGATCGGCGGCATCTATTACAAGGACGATCTGATCAAGGAACCGATGAAGGTGGTCGACGGCGCCATCGAGGTGCCGGACAAGCCCGGCATGGGCATCGACGTCGACGAGAAGAAGATCGAGAAATATCGCGTCCGGGATTAACCGCAGGCCGACATTCCGGGGCCTGCCCCCGAATACACCTGCTGCACCAAAAGACTGCATCAAGAGGCTGCACCATGAGAGCGGAAATCATCGCGCGTCAGGCGCAGGCCATGAAAGCGAACGGCCTCGATGCCATCGTGTCATGCGCCCCCGAGAGTTTTGCCTACGCCACCGGATTTGTCGTACCGACGCAGCCCCTGATCCGGCACCGCCACGCCATGGTCATCGCCACAGCGTCCGGCGACACACAGATTTTCGGCGTCGACATGGAAGCGACCACCATCAAGCGGCGCGAGCCGGACGTGCCGGTGCGCATCTGGGCGGAATTCAGCGACGATCCGATGCTGGTGCTGGCGGATCAGCTCACCTCGATGGGCCTGACGAAAGCCCGTATCGGCATGGAGATGGACTATCTGCCGGCCGGCGACTTCGCGCGACTCGTCAAGGCGTTGCCGAACGCACAGTTCACGCCGTGCGAGGATATCCTCGCCCGTCTGCGCCAGATCAAGACCGCCGACGAAATCGCGCTGCTGCGCAAGCTCTCCCGCATCGCCGATCAGGCGATCACCGACAGCCTCGCCGCCGTCCGTGTCGGCTCCAGCGAGATGGATATCGCCGGCGAACTGACGCGACGCATCTACGAGCTCGGCGCCGAACACTTCAAACTGTTGATCGTCGCTACCGGCGAGCGCAGCCAGCTTCCCAATGTCGGCCCCTCCGCGCGCCGGTTGCAGACCGGCGACGTCTGCCGCGTCGAAATCTTCTCCGTGATCGGCGGCTATCAGGCCGGCGTCTGCCGCACCGCCGTCGTCCAGAAGCCGCCGGAGATGGCGGAAAAGATCTGGCAGCATCTGGTCGATTGCAAATACCAGATCATGGAGATGGTGAAGCCCGGCGCAAGCTGCCGCGCCATCTACGAGGCGTTCATCGCCAAGCTGTCGGAGATGAATCTCCCGCCGATCTCGTTCGTCGGCCACGGCATCGGCCTGCACCTCCACGAGAACCCGTATCTCGGCAAGACACCGATCCTCGGCCAGCCGGGCAAGGACGCCGTGGTTGAGGAAGGCATGGTGCTCGGCTTCGAACCGCTCTGCTACCAGACCGGTTACGGCTACGGCATGCAGAACAAGGACATGCTGCTGGTCACCAAGTCGGGGTCGGAATTGATCTCCGACTACGCGAACACCGACAAGCTTCTCGTCGTGAACTAGACCCAACGCGCGGCGATCAAGTCTCAGGAGAGAGTGCGATGCGCAGGCTGATTGAACATCTCGATGTCGCCTTCACGGTCGACAAGAACGATACCATCCTGCGCGACGCGAGCGTGGTGATCGAGAACGACCGGATCGCCGACATCGGCTCGGCCGCCGACATCGCCAAGCGTCATAAGGGCTCCAAGTTCGACGAGACCATCGACGGCCGCATGAAGGCGATTTGCCCCGGCTTCGTCGACAGCCACGTCCATCTCTCCGAAACCCTGTCGCGCGCGGTATTCCCCGACAACCTCAACACCCGCGCCTGGGTTTTTCATTGGGCGAAGCCGTTCTACGCGCACGTCACGGAAGAAGATGAATACTGGGGCGCAATGCTCGGCATGACCGAGATGCTGCGCGGCGGCACCACCTGCTTCCTCGACATGGGCTCGCAATACGACCCCGGCATCGTCGTTCGTGCGATGGAAAAGACCGGCATGCGCGGCATCACCGGCCGCCACGCGGCGGACAACCCGCCGGCGGAGCGGCCGCGCGGCTGGACCGACGAGATGATGCATCACCATTTCTTCCCGAACGCGGCGGCGGCGCTGGAGGAACTGGAAAAATGTGTTCGCAAATATAACGGCGCGCTCGGCGGCCGCGCCCGCTGCTGGGTCAATATCGAAGGCAAGGAGCCCTGCACGCTCGAACTGCATGTGGGCGCGGTGAAGCTTGCCCAGAAGCTCGGCGTCGGCACCACCTACCACCTCGCCACCTCGATCGAGGAAGCCAAGGTGTGCGAAGGCAAATACGGCATGTGGCCGGTGACGCGCATCGACAAGGCCGACGGCCTTGGCAGCAATCTTGTCATCGCCCATTGCGCCGCCGTCACCGACGAAGAGGTTCAATTGCTGGCGAAGCGCGGCACCAAGGTGGCGTTCTGCCCGTGCTCGTCGTTCAAGCTCGGCAAGGGCGCGACCGCGATCGGCAAATATCCGGAGATGGTCAAGGCCGGCGTGCCGGTCGGTCTCGGCACCGACGGCGTCGCCGCTGCCGGCAACATGAACCTGATGCGGCAGATCCTGGTGGTCGCCGGCATGTTCAAGGATGCGCGGCTGAAACCCGATATCTTCCTCGCCCGCGACGCGCTGCGCGCCGCTACCATCAACGGCGCCAAGGCGCTGATGTGGGATGACGAGATCGGTTCGCTCGAAGTCGGCAAGAAGGCGGACTTCATCCTGTTCGATCTCGATCACGTCGAGTGGACGCCGTTCTACGATCCGCTGCAGGCGCTGGTGTTCTCGGCTTCCTCATCGTCGGTCGCGGAAACCTGGGTCGACGGCAAGCCGTGCTACCAGAACGGCAAAGTGGTCGGCGTCGACGAGCCGGCGCTGCGGCGCAAGGCGCGCGAGCTGGCGGCAGATGCGGTGCGGCGCGCCGGTCTGCACGAGGAAGGCGTTCCGACCAGCACGACGCTCTACGACGGCGGCAATTAACCCGCCGTCGGAGCCCGCACATCGAGATCGACAAAAGATCGCAGCGAGCGTTCGACCGCGTCTTGCGTCAATCCTTGCGTGATGAAGACGAGCCGTGAGACATGCGGGTCGTCGACCGGCACCACCAGCGGCTCCGGCCGGTACAGCACGCGCTGCACGCCCTGGATCACCAGCGGCCGGTCATGACCAGTCGCGGCGACATAGCCCTTCACGCGCAGCACATTGTCGCCGCGGCTCGCCAGCAGCAGTTCGAGCCAGTCGATAACAGCATCGAGATCGACAGGCTTTTCCAACGTCACTGCAAAGGTGCCGATGGTGTCGTGCGCGCCGTGCGGATCGACGCCCTGCGCGACAAAAGCCGCGGCGGCGGGCAGCACGCGCTCATCGCCATCATCGCGGAACAAATCGGCGGCAGCCGGGAATGCGCCCTGACGCGAGCGCAGCAGCCGTGCCGTCGGATTCATTGCCTGCAACTGTGCGGCCGCAGCGTCGGCCTGTGCGTCATCGACCGCATCGGTCTTGGTCAGCACCAGACAGTTGGCGGCTGCGATCTGCCGCACCGCCTCCTGATAGCGGTCGATGGTGGCATGTCCGCTGACCGCATCGACGGTGGTGACGACCTCGCCGAGCCGGGCGAGCCGCGCCAACTGCTTATCGCTGAGGATCGCCTGCAGGATCGGCATGGGATCGGCGAGGCCCGTGGTCTCGACGACGATGCGCGAGAACGGCGGGATTTCCCCGACCGCCTGCGCCCGATGCAGATCGGACAGCGTCGAGATCAGGTCATCGCGCAGCACGCAGCACAGGCAGCCGGACGGCAGCAGCACAACGTCCTCGTTGACCTCGCGCACCAGCAGGTGATCAAGGCCAACCTCGCCGAACTCGTTGATGACCACCGCGGTGTCGCGCAGCGACGGATCCCCGAGCAGATGCCGCAGCAGCGTGGTTTTCCCGCTACCGAGAAAACCCGTCAGCACATGGACTGGCGTGCGCCGCGGCTGCATCCGTCAGGCGACCTCGAAGATCGCGTCCACTTCCACGGGAACGTTGCGCGGCAGCGATCCGCAGCCCACCGCAGCACGCGCGTGACGCCCGGCATCGCCGAACACCTCGACCATCAGGTCGGAGGCGCCGTTGATCACCTGCGGCTGCTGGCCGTAGCCGGGCACGGCATTGACGAAGCCGCCGAGCCGGACGCAGCTCACGACCTTGTCGAGATCGCCGCCAACCGCGGCTTTGAGTTGCGCAAGGATATTGACCGCGCACAGACGGGCCGCCTTTTGCGCGTCCTCCAGCGAGATTTCCTTGCCGACTTGACCGGTGAACTGATCCTTGCCGTTGGCGTTCGGCACCTGACCGGCGATGAAAATCAGCGAGCCGGCGCGCTTGAACGGCACATAGTTCGCCGCCGGCGTCGATGGCGTCGGCAGATCGATGTTCAATTCCTTCAAACGCGCGTCAATGCGGCCGCTCATCGTGCTCTCCCGGTTATGCTGTGATCGACAGTGTGGAAATCAGAAAAACGCATCCATCTCGGCGATGGAGCGCATCAGCGGTCCGTTGAGACCACGCTCGACGGCGCCGCCCAGCAGATTCTTGGCGGTGGTGCGGACGTCGCGCGCCAGCGCGCGCTGCACGACGCTGGGTTTGCCGGCCCGCAGGCCGGCGAGAATTTCGGTATGCGCCGACGCATCCCACGGCATCGACGGCGACAACAGCGAGAAATACATGGTCGGGCCGCATTGCAGCCAGAGCGACTCGATCAGCGGCATCAGGGTTTCGGATTCCGACGCCTGATACAGCGCGAAGTGAAACTTCTGATTGGTGGTGAGGCAGCCGAGAATATCGCGCTTGGCGATCGCGTTGATCAACTCGCGATTGGTGGCCTCGAGCCGCGCGATCAGATCCGGCGTCACCCGCTCGCAGGCCATCTTGGCGGCAAGCCCCTCGAGCATCTCGCGGATCTGAAACAGCTCGGCGAGGCGGCTGTCGGAGAGCCGCGGGACACGCACCGAGCGGTTCGGCATTTCTTCCAGCGCATTGGCGGTAACAAGATAGGTCAGGGCTTCGCGCACCGGCATCGGGCTGGTGCCGAGACTGGCCGCGACCTTGCGCAGGCTCATCACCTGGCCGGGAACGAAGGCCCCGACCATCAGGCCCGTCCGCAACCGGCGCAAAACCTGATCCTGGACCCCGCCGCGGCGTGATTTGGCCCGATTTGTGCTAGCCCGGTTGGGGCCGGTGGGTGTCGCGCGACGTGGCACTGCTGGTGTCGGCATGGATCGTATCCGTGGGGTGCGACATTCTTCGCCCCGCATCGGGGGCATACTTGACAGCCCGAAATTGTGATCACACTATGTGATCATTCTACTCGATGCAATACGCGCAAGACGTGCCGGGTTCTGGTGCATGGTGTCTTGAGACCATGGTGTTTCAGGGTTCACAGGAGGACGGAATGCTGCTCGGTGATATCACAAAGAAGCTAGGATTGTTGTGCGGAGCCATGACCATGGTGATCGCCGGGGGCATGAGTGCCCATGCCGATGATCAGGTCAATGTCCGCTTTAGCTGGAAGCTCAAGGGCGAGTACGCCCCGCTCTATGTCGCGCAGGACAAGGGCTATTTCGCACAAAACAAGTTGTCGGTGCGGCTCGGCGAAGGCGCCGGCGCTCCGGCGGCGCTGGGCGCGCTGCTCCAGGGCCAGGAAGATGTGGTCGTGCTCCCCGGCATTTTCGCCGTGTCGGCGATCCAGAAGGGAATGCCGATCAAGCTGATCGCGGTCTATCACCCCAAGACTCCGGTGGTGATCATTTCGCATCCCGACAAGCCGATCAAGACGCCGAAGGACATCGAAGGAAAGTCGATTGCCGTCTCCGTCGGTGAAACCGGAACGACCTATCTGTCCACTTTCGCGGCACAGAACGGCGTCGATTTCAGCAAGATCAAGCGCGTGCAGGTCGATGCCCAGTCGCGCGTCGCCTACTTCCTGCAGAAGCAGGTCGATCTGGTCACGGTCTACCGCAGCAACGATCTTCCCGCGCTGGAAGAGAAGGTCGGCACCAACTTTCCGATGATCGACATGGCGCAATACGGCCTGGCGATTCCCGGCATGGCTATCGTCAGCAGTGACGCGATCATCGCCAAGAAGGGCGACGTGCTGAAGCGCTTCCTCTCCGCCATCGACAAGGGCATCACCACGACCCGCGGCGACATCAAGGGTGCGTCGCAGATCCTGCTGAAGTCCTGGCCGGCCGGTCCTTCGCTGAAGGTCGTCGAAGGCCAGGTGAAGGCGACGATCGACGCCATCGTGAAAGAGCCCAATCACCCGGCCGGCTGGACGGATGAGAAGCTGATCACTTCCACGCTCGCTTTGCTCAAGAGCGATGAAGATATCGGCACGCCGAAGCCGACCAAGAACTTCTTCACCAACGATCTGCTGCCGAAATAACAACAACCCACAAACCGGCTTCAACCAGGGAGGACAGCACACATGGCCAAACGGAGCGCATGGCGGGAATCCCTGGTTGAAACACTTGCGGCGCCAGTCATGGCGATCGCCATTATCGTCATCTGGCAGGTGTCGGTACCGCTGCTCGGCCTGTCCGAGTTCGTGTTGCCGACACCGTCGCTGATCGCCAAGCGCCTGGTGACCGACTTCCACCTGCTGGCGACCAATTCCGTCTACACCGCCTTTGAAGTGGTCGCCGGCTTCGGCCTCGGCGTATTCATCGGCATTCCGCTTGCGCTCGCCATCTTCTACTGGCGCCCGTTCGAGCGCGCGATGTATCCGATGCTGGTCGCGCTCCAGACCATTCCGAAGATCGCGCTCGCGCCGCTGCTCGTTCTTTATCTCGGCTACGGCTGGGGCCCGAAGATCGCGCTGGCATTCCTGATCTCGTTCTTCCCGATCGTCATCTCCACCGTCGTGGGCCTCCAGTCGCTCGACAAGGGTCTGGTCAATCTGGTGCGCTCGATGGGCTCCAACGAGTGGCAGACCTTCTTCAAAATCCGCCTGCCGGCGGCGCTGCCCAGCGTATTCGGCGGCTTCAAGGTCGCGATCAGCCTCGCCGTCATCGGCGCGATCATCGGCGAATACGTCGCCGCGGAAAAAGGTCTCGGCTATCTGCAACTGCAGGCCAACGCCCGGTTCGACACCGCGCTGAACTTCGCGACGGTGGTCGTGATCTCGGTACTCGGCGTCGCGCTCTATTTCATCCTGAGTCTGATTGAAAGCCGGTTCGTGTTCCAGCGCGAGCTTGCGAAATAGGCTCTCTGCGCGCGAGCCCGGAACACCGATCGGCTCGCGCGCACGGCATCACCTGACGGCTCGCTGACAGAGGCACCATCGTATGAATGCGATTTCTTCGGACCTGCGTACCCAGGCGGGCGCGGCCGTCAAAATCAACAACGTGTCGAAAACCTACGAAACGCGCGGCAAGGACGACGTCCACGCGCTGGACAAGGTGGACATCGACATCGCGCCCGGCAGCTTCGTCGCGGTGGTCGGCCCGTCAGGCTGCGGCAAGAGCACGCTGCTGTCACTGATGGCCGGTCTTATTCCATTGAGCACCGGCGAAATCCTCATCGACGGTCAGGCGATCCGCAAGCCGCACCCGAAGGTCGGCGTCGTATTCCAGACCGATCTGATGCTGTACTGGCGAAACGTTATCGACAACGTTCTGTTGCCCGTTGAGATCAAGCATCAGGACCGTGCGCGCTACAAGGAAACCGCGGCGGCGCTGCTGGAGCAGGTCGGCCTCAAGGGCTTCGAGAACAAGATGCCGTCCGAACTGTCCGGTGGCATGCGCCAGCGCGTCGCGATTTGCCGCGCGCTCATCCAGGAGCCGGGCCTGCTGCTGATGGACGAACCGTTCGGCGCGCTCGACGCCCTCACCCGCGAACAGATGATCATGGATCTGCAGGCGATGTGGGGCCGCGTTCGCAACACCGTGCTGTTCATCACCCACGGCATCGACGAAGCGGTGTTTCTCGCCGACCGCGTGCTGGTGATGTCGCCGCGGCCGGGTCGCATTGATCTCGATCTGACGATCGATCTGCCGCGTCCGCGGCAATGGACCGGCATCCACGAGAACAAGGGTTTCCAGCACTATGTGCGGCAGATCCGCGAAACCTTCGAGGCAAAGGGCGTGCTCGTCGAGCACTGAGTAACGCATGAAAATTGCAGTTATCGGCGGTGGCGCCGGCGGCGCCGCTGCGGTTGCCGAGCTGTCGAAAGCCGGCCACGACGTTTCATTCTGGAGTCGCTCAGCCGATACGCTCGCGCCGTTTCAGGCACTGGGCGGTATTGCTTATGACGGTGTGCTCGGCGAAGGCGTCGCGCGTCCCCGGCTGATGACATCCGATCTCGCGGCAGCCATCGCCGGCGTCGATGTGGCGGCGGTCGTGTTGCCGACATTATCGCACGCCTCCGTCGCGCGCGAGCTGGCGAAAGCCGGCTGGCCGAAGGACAAGCCGGTGCTGCTCAATCCGGGCCACACCGGCGGTGCGCTCGAATTCGCCCACGCCTTCGCCAGCGTGAATCCCGCAGTGCCGCCGATCGTCGAGTTCTCGACGCTGACTTATGTCGCGCGCAAATACAGCGACGACAAGGTGACGGTCACCGGACGTGCGAAGCAGGTTCGCGCGGCGGCGCTGCCGGGCGCGGAGCACGCGCTGGAGCTTGCGGCCAGGCTGTTCCCCGGCGCCACGCCGGTCGGCAATGTGCTCATGAGCAGCCTCGCCAATGCCAACATGGTGCTGCACCCACCGGGCGCGATCCTCGCGGCTGCCTGGGTCGAGGCCCGCGAAGGCGATTTCACCTTCTATGTCGATGCCATGACGCCGGGCGTCGCCCGCGTGATGCGCCAGCTCGACGACGAACGACGCGCCGTTGCCGAGGCCTTCGGCTTCACCCTGCCGAACATCGTCGACGAGATGAAGCTGATCGGCACCGTCGAGGCCGGCATCAAGGACAGCAACGATCTGGTCGCGGCAATCGCCGGTGGCGAAGCCAACAAGCGCATCAAGGGCCCGAACTCCCTGCAGCATCGCTATTACCGCGAGGATTTCGGCCACGGCCTGCTGCCGTTCCTCGATCTCGCGCGGATCGCCGAGGTCAAGGTGCCGATCGCCGCCGCGCTGTTTGATCTGGCCGGCTCACTCTGCGGCGTCGATTTCCGGCCGAGCGGCCGGACCGCGGAGTCCATGGGCATCGCCGGCCTCACCAAATCGCAGCTTCTGAAGAAGGTCACGGGTCAATGAGCTGGCAGGGTCTCAATATCGCGATTGTCGGCGGCGACCGGCGCGAGCAGGAAATCGCCCGCTGCGCGGTTGCGGCCGGTGCTACCGTCCGCGCTTACGGCTTTCCGTGGCCCGAGGGCGGCATTCCCGGCGTCGAGCACGCGGCCAGCGCGGCGGCCGCCTTGCGCGATGCGGATTTCGCCCTCTTCCCGATTCCGGGCATCGCCGCCGACGGCGCGCTGTTCGCGCCGGCGGTGCAGGAACGGATCATTCCGGACCGCGCGATGCTCGAAGGCATGCGCAAGCCGGGGCACATCATCCTCGGTTGGGCCGACAAGAACCTGAAAAGCCATTGCGATGCGCTCGGCATCTCGATCCATGAATATGAGTGGGACGACGATCTGATGTTCCTGCGCGGGCAGGCCATCGTCGAAGGCATGCTCAAGATCATCATCGAGAACACCGACATCACCATCCACCGCGCCAAGATCGTGCTGGTCGGCCAGGGTACGATCGGTTCGCTGGTGACGCGGACGCTCTATGCGCTCGGCGCGCGCCTGCATGCCGTCGCGCGCAATCCAGTGCAGCGCGCCATGGCCTATGCTGCCGGTGCCGAGACTCACGAACTGACCGCGCTTGGCGAGGCCCTGCCCGGCGCCGATATCGTCATTTCCAGCGTGCCGGCGCAGATCGTCACCCGCGCGCATCTGGAGAAACTGCCGAAGCATGCGCTGCTGGTCGATCTGGCGGCGCCGCCCGGCGGCATCGACCGCGACGCGGCAGCCGACCTCGGCTTGAAATTCGTCTGGGCGCGGGGCCTCGGCAGCCGCGCGCCGATCACCGTCGGCCGCAGCCAGTGGGTTGGCATCAGCCGCCGGATCGAAGAGTTGATGGAGAAACGGAAATGAAAGCGGATCTGGTCGTTCGTAACGCGCGCGTCGTTCTCCATGACGGCGAATTCCATGGCGGACTCGCGGTCAAGGACGGCGTGGTCGTCGCGATCGGCGCCGACAGCGCGCTGCCGCAGGGCACCCGCGAGATCGACGCCAAGGGCAAGGTGCTGATGCCGGGCGTGATCGACCCGCATTGTCATCTTGGCGTGAAATATCCGTTTCCCGAGGATATGCGGACGGAAACCGCCGCCGCCGCGTCCGGTGGCGTCACCACCGCGCTCCTCTATATCCGCAATCTCAAGCCGTCCTATCTTCCGTTCTATGCGGAACGGAAAGAATTGGGCGAGCAGAATTCGCTGATCGATTTCGGCTTCCACTTCGGAATCCAGCGCGAGGAACACATCGCGGAAATTCCGGAGATCGTCGCCAAGACCGGCGTGCGCTCCTTCAAGTGCTATTTCGGCTACGAGCCGGACAATCCGATCGGCATCGTTCCGGCGACCGACGGCTGGGTCTATGCGGCGATGCGCATCCTCAGCAAGATCCCCAATGCGGTGATCAACGTCCACTGCGAGAACACGCAGATCGCCACCTGGCTCAAGACCGAGATGAAGGCAACCGGCCGGCAGGACCTCGGCGCCTATACGGAATCGCGGCCCTCGTTCTGCGAGGTCGAGACGATCCGGCGCATGATTTTCCTCGCCGAGCGCACCGGCTGCCCGCTGCATCTCGTGCACACCTCCGTCGGCATGGGTCCGGTGCTCGCCGCCGAGGCGCAGGGCCGCGGCCTCAACGTCACCGTCGAGACCTGCCCGCACTATCTCACCCGCACCTGCTACGATTCCGATCTCGACATGACGGCGAAAATCTCGCCGCCGCTGCGGCCGAAGGAAGACCAGGACGGCCTGTGGCAGGGCATCCTCAACGGCTCGGTTTACAGCCTCGGCACCGACCATGTCCCGTTCTTCCCGAAGAAGGGCGAAGACCTGTGGAACGAGCTGCCCGGCGTCGTCAGCTTCCCGTGGGAGCTGTCGCTGCTGCTGCATTTCGGCGTGCATCAACGCGGCATGTCGCTGAGCCGTCTCGTCGAGCTGAACTCCTACAATCCGGCGCGGCGCTTCGGTCTCGCGCCGAAGAAGGGAACGCTGCGCACCGGTGCCGACGCCGACTTCATCCTGGTCGATCTCGACATGGAAAAGACCGTCGAGCACACCGGCAAGGGCACCTGCATCTACACCGGGTGGAAGCTCAAGGGCTGGCCGGTGCTCACCGTGTCGCGCGGCACCGTGCTGATGGAAGATGGGCATGTCGACGAAAGCGGCTTCGGCCGTGGCCGTTGCGTCACCGTGCCTGCGTAGAGAGACGTCGATGCCGCCGCTCGCCACCGGAGACACAGGGACCGGCCGTTTCGGCGCCGTCCTTCCGGATACGCTGGTGCGGCGGGCACAGGACGCCGTCGCGCGGCTGCTGGCGGTGCAGCCGGCGCCGCGCCGCGAACGGCTGTCTGGCATCCACAATCCGTGGGGCTTCGCGGCCGGGCTGACCGATCCGTGGAGCTTCCTCGATCTGTGCGAAAGCGATCTGACGGTCGATGCGATCGAGCGCGTGATCGGCTCCGATATCGTGTTGTGGGACAGCGAACTGTATCTGTGTGCGCGTGATTATCGCGCCTTTGTCGCGGACGGACGCGAGGGCCGCTATTGGCCCGCCGAGCCGCTGGCCGGCGTGGTGGCGCTGATCACGCTCGGCGTCTCCCCGGCCCTGCATGTTTTCGATGTCCGGGAGCCCGCCGCGCTTCCGGCCGATATCGCCGACGCCGAGCCGCTTTATGTGATCCGCGCGATACCGGCCGCCAGCAGGTTCAGCCGCGATGCGAAGATGCCCGCCAATCGCGTCGCGATGCAGGAACAGTTGCTGATCAATTACACCACACGGCCGCTCTGGCTGCTGCGCGGCGAGGACCGCGCGGGCAATGATTTCGTCACCGGGTTCGCCAGCGATCCTCCGCGCTGGGCGTCCCGTTAACAGGAGAGAACCATGCCATTCGTCATCGTCGAAATGTGGGAAGGCCGGACGGTCGAGCAGAAGCGCAAGCTCGTGCGCGCCATCACCGACGCCATGGTGGAGCACGCCGACGCCAAGCCGGATCATCTGCATGTGGTGATCCATGACGTGCCGAAGGATAGCTGGGGACGCGCGGGCGTTCTGGGCATTGATAAGGAAGGACACTAAATGTCGCTCGAAGCCGTCGATCTGAAGACGTCCGCGCTGCTGGTCATCGACATGCAGAACGCCTTTGTCCACGACAAGGGCACCCTCGGCATTTCCGGCGTGGATACCAAGCGCCTGTCGGCGATCACGCCGAACGTGAAGCGCCTGGTGGAGAACTGCCACAAGGCCAACATCCCGGTGATCTGGACCATCCAGGAACATTTCGCCGTCGATGCGAGCCGCGCCCGCAAGAAGCTCGCCGGTCACACCTCGCGGCGCAAGCAGGTGTCGGCGCTGGCGGGCACCTGGGACGAGGAGATCGTCGACGAGTTGAAGACTCTGGCGGCGAAAGACCCGTCGCTGGTGCTGCGCAAGCATCGCTTCGGCGCGTTCTACGAGACGCGACTCGACATGCTGCTGCGCATGCTCGGCACCCGCACGCTGTTCGTGACCGGCACCACCACCAATGCCTGCGTCGAGACCAGCATCCGCGAAGCCTATTTGCGCGACTTCGACGTGGTCGCGGTCACCGACTGCATTTCCGGTGTCAACTCCGACTGGGAGCAAACCGCGCAGAAGGTCTGGAAGCAGTATTTCTGCGAACTCTCCGACACCAAGGAGATCGAAGGCTGGATCGCCGACCAGTCGGCGCCGCGCACGCTGCAATACGGCCACATGCTGATGATGGTCGAGAACATGCAGACGTCGATTACATTCTATGTGGATCAGCTCGGCTTCAAGATCCGCCCGGCGAAGCCGCTGCAGGATGGACGCGCCTTCACCGCGTTCCATCAGGGCATCGCGCTGGTCGAGGGACGCAAGTCCGATCACCGGCAGATCGACCACATGGCGTTCGAGGTCAACGACGTGCGTAAGCTGCGCGACAAGCTGCAGAAGAACGGCATCAAGTTCTTCCAGGACCTGCACGACGGCCCTTATGGCCTAACGGTCTATGTGGCCGATCCGGATGGTCTCAAGGTCGAGCTGTACGAGGTCGGCGCCAAAGCTTAAGATCCGACCGATTACAATCCGGTACAGGCGAATGCGCCGCCCCTGTTCGACAGGGGCGGCGCAACTGTTTATCGCCGAGCATTCCAGATGGCGCGGACGACCTTTTCCGGCTTGATCGGCGTCTCGTTGAATTCCAGCTTGAGATGCGAGAGCGCGTCGCACACCGCATTGGCGATAGCGACCGGCGGGGCGATCGCGCTACCCTCGCCGACGCCCTTCACGCCGAACGGATTGAGCGGCGACGGATGGTGCATATGCACCAGATCGAGATGCGGCATGTCGCTCGCGCCCGGCACCAGATAATCCATGAACGAGCCGACCAGGATCTGGCCGTCGGCGTCGTAGCTCATCTCCTCGAGCAACGCGCCGCCAAGTCCCTGCACCGCACCGCCGTGAATTTGCCCATCGACCAGCATCGGATTGATGACCGTGCCGCAGTCGTGAACGATGACGTATTTGTCGATCGAGACACGGCCGAGATCGGGATCGACCTCGACCAGCGCCGCATGCGCGGCATAAGCCCATGTCACGGTCGGCGGCTCGTAATAGGCCGTCTCTTCGAGACCCGCGGCCATGCCCTGCGGCCGCGCGCTATCCCAGCCGGGACGCGCCGCCTTGGCGATGGTCGATAGCGTCACCTCGTTGCCCGGCACGCCGACCACGCCGACCGCGCCGTTGCGCAACTCCAGATCGCCGGCCGAGCATTCCAGCATGTTGGCGGCGATCGAGAACACCTTTTGCCGCAGCGGCTCGCTGGCCTGATGGATCGCGCCAGATAACGTCACGGTGCTGCGGCTGGCGATGGTACCGAAGCCCATGGCGACGCCTGACGTGTCCGCCAGCGACATCACCACGTCTTTCGGCTCGACCTTCCAGACGTCGGCGACGATCTGCGAGAAGATCGTCTCCATGCCCTGCCCCTGCGGGCATGAGCCGCCGGCCACATAGATCTTGCCGGTCGGGTCGATGCGCACCGTCGCGCTCTCGAACGGGCCGACGCCAGTCCCTTCCGTGTAACAGCCGAGACCGAGGCCGAGATAGCGGCCCTTCGCCCGCGCCGCGCGCTGCTTCTTGCGAAACGCGTCGAGCCCACCGATGGCTTCGAGCGCGAGACGCAGCGATTCCGGATAATCGCCGCTGTCGTAGACGATCATCTCGCCGTCGCGATACGGAATGCCGAGATGATACGGCATCTCCGCGGCCGGGATCATGTTACGCAGGCGCACTTCGGCCGGATCGAGGCCGAGTTCCGCCGCGATCATGTCCATGATCCGCTCCATCGCGAAGGTCGCTTCCGGGCGACCGGCGCCGCGATACGGCGCGTTGGCAACCTTGTTGGTCGAGACGATGCGCGAGCGGACGAAGAAATGATCGAACTTGTACGGCCCCGGCAGATGCACCGCCGTGTTGTAGGCGATGCCGGAACCGATCGGATTCCACGCGCCGCAATCGACATAGAAGTTGTCGCTGAAGGCGATCAGCCGCCCGTCGTCGTCGAACCCAGCTTCCACGTCATGGATCTGGTCGCGCGAATGGCAGGCGCTGATGAAATGCTCGAACCGGTCCTCGATCCACTTCACCGGCCGGCCGACCGCGCGGGCCAGAAACGGAATCACCAGATCTTCCGGATAAACGTGACCCTTGGTGCCGAAGCCGCCACCGACATCGAGCGCGACGCAGCGGATGCGCGCTTCCGGCATGTTCAGCACCGTCGATGCTTCGCGCTTGAGCCAATGCACCACCTGGCACGCCGACCAGATCGTCATGGTGTCGGTGCGAGGATCGTGGCTGCCGACCACGCCACGGCATTCCATCGGGATGCCGGCGTAACGGTGATGATGGAAGCGCCGCTTGATCCGGCGCGGCGCTGCGGCCAGCGCCTTTTTCACGTCGCCCTTCTCGACAACGAAATCGCCGATCAGGTTCGTACCGTATTGCTCGTGCAACACCGCACTCTCGGGCGTCAGCCCGGCGATGGGATCGACAACGGCGGGGAGCGGCTCGAGATCGACCTCGACCAGCTCCGCCGCGTCCTCGGCCTGATAGCGCGTCTCGGCGAGGATCACCGCGACCGCTTCGCCGACATGACGCACCTTGTCATGCGACAACAGCGGCTGCTGCGGATTCTGGAATTTATGCTGGACCCGGGTGGTCCATTTGCGCGGCAGGGAGAGCTGCGTGTCCGGCACCGGCGGCAGCATCTGCGCCAGTTCCGGGCCGGCAATCGCATACACCACGCCGGGCGCCTTCAGCGCACGCGACAGATCGATCGACTTGATGCGCGCATGCGCCACCTGGCTGCGCACGAACGCCGCATGCAGCATGCCCGGCAGTTTCAGGTCGGCGACGAACTGCCCCTTGCCGGTCAGCAGGCGCTGGTCTTCCTTGCGCGGGATCGAACGGCCGACGAAGCCATCATTTTTGACCTCAGACATGAGCCTGCGCTCCCGCATTGCCCGCCGCGCGCATCTCGGCGGCAGCGGCGAGCACCGCCTTGACGATGTTCTGATAGCCGGTGCAACGGCACAGCACTGCGGACAGAGCTTCGCGCACCTCCTCCTCGTTCGGCGAGGCGTTGGTATTCAGAAAGTCGATGGTCGCCGCCAGCATGCCGGGCGTACAGAAGCCGCATTGCAGCGCGTGGTTCTCGTGAAACGCCTTCTGCACCGGGTGGAATTGTCCGCCCTGCGCCAGACCTTCGATCGTGGTGATCTTGGCGCCCTCTGCCTGCACCGCCAGCATCAGGCAGGAGCGCGCCGCCTCACCGTTGAACAGCACCGTGCAAGCACCGCAGACGCCGTGCTCGCAACCGACATGGGTGCCGGTGAGATCGAGATGATCGCGCAGGAAATCCGCGAGCAGCGTACGCGGCTCGCATTGTCCCTGATACTCCCGCCCATTCACGGTCAGACGGATATCGACCAGCTTCGTCATTGCACTTCCTTCCCGTGACGGGACAAACACGATCGTCGCGGATGGCTGAATTACGCCGCGGCGCGTTGCAGCGCCCGGCCGGTGAGAATCCTGGTCAGATGCCGCCGATAATCGGCACTGGCATTGCGATCATCGAGCGGCTCGATGGCATCGGCGGCCGCCGCCGCTGCCGCGGCGATACTGTCAGGATCGACGGCACGTCCCCGGAGCACATCCTCCGCGGCGGCGATGCGGCGCGAGCACGCCGAGACGCCGGCGGCGGCGATCCGCGCGGATGCGCACACGCCCTTGTCCATCTCCAGAACGACGGTGACAGCGGCAATGGCAAAATCGCCATGCCGCCGCGAGAATTCTTCCACCGCGAAGCGCGCGCCGGGCGCCATTTTGGGAAAGCGGACCTCGGTCAGCACCTCGTCTTCCGCGAGGCTGGTAATCATCGCGTCTTCGATCAGATCGGCCGCCGCGATCCGCCGCTCGCCGCTTGGCCCGCGCACGCTGACCTCGCCGCCCAGGGCCTGCAGCACCATCGGGATTTCCGCCGCCGCATCGGCATTGGCGATCGAGCCGCCGATGGTGCCGCGCGAGCGCGTCGGCAAATGCCCGACCATGCGGATCGCCGCCTGCAGCACCGGCAGATCGCGCGCGACGATGTCGGAGAATTCGACCGCCCGTTGCCGCGTCATCGCGCCGATGCGGACGACATCGTTATCGTTCTTGATATAGGCCAGTTCGGGGATGCGATTGAGATCGACGACAATGGCCGGCGTCGCCAGCCGGAAATTCATCATCGGCACCAAAGTCTGCCCGCCCGCCAGCAGACGGGCCTCGCCGCCATGACGCCCGAGCAGCGCCACCACCTCCTCGACCGTGGTGGGCGCTTGATAGTCGAAAGCTGCGGGCTTCATCGAACGCTTTCCTCACGACATTGCCGGCGCGCAGCGCGAGCAACGGATACTCTATGCCAGCGCCTGGGCGGCTCGACTCCGGTGAGAGACGTGCCAGTGCACGGACATGTTTTCCAGCATGGCAATCGCACCGTAGAATACGAGAGCGAGCACGGAGATCCATGTCAACGCCACGAAGATCAGCGTGGTGTCGAGCACGCCGTTGGCGGTGACCAGCACATAGCCGAGACCTTCGTTGGCGCCGATGAACTCGCCGACGATGGCGCCCACCGTCGCGAGCGTGATTGCCACCTTCATCGAGCCGAAAATGCCCGGCAACGCCGAGGGTAGCTGCAGATGGCGGAAGATCTTGATCGGGTCCGCGCCCATCGAGCGCAGCAGGAACATCGAATCGTTGTCGATCGAGCGCAGGCCGACCATGGCGCTGATCATCACCGGGAAGAACGACAGCAGGAACGCCAGCAGGACTTTCGGCAGGAAGCCGAAACCGAGCCAGACCACCAGCAACGGGCCGAGCGCGACCTTGGGGATCACCTGAACGACGACCAGCCAGGGATAGAAAGCCTTGTCGATGGTGCGCACGAACACGATCATCGCCGCGAGCGCGACACCGATGATCACGGCGAGTACGAAACCGAGGATGATCTCGAAACTGGTGACGACGGCGTGGTGCAGCATCAGGTCGGCGGTATCGCCGATCCGCGCGACGATCGATGACGGCGCCGGCAACACATAGGGCGGAAACCAGCCGGCGCGCGCGCCGAATTCCCACACCACGATACTGACGATGAACACGAGTGCCGGATAAGCTATATCGGTCAGCTGCCGCATCGCCGAACGTGTCGTCATGGAACCGGCCTCCTCAATGCATGATCGCGTCGCGCAGCGTCGCCTGATAGGCGGCAAACCGCGGCGTGTCGCGCATCTCGACGGTGCGCGGGCGCGGCAGATCGATGGTCACGTCCTGCGCGATGCGGCCCGGACGTGGCGACATCACCACGACGCGGTCGGCCAGAAAGATGGCCTCAGAAATGCTGTGGGTCACCATCACCGCCGTGCAGCCGGTGGCGAGCCAGATTTTCTGCAGATCGAGATTGATCTGGTCACGGGTGATGGCATCGAGCGCGCCGAACGGCTCGTCGAGCAGCAGCAATGAAGCATCGTGCAGCAGCGCGCGGCACAGCGCCACGCGCTGGCGCATGCCACCGGACAATTCCCACGGCCGGCGATCGGCAAAGCCGCGCAGCCCGACCGTCTCGAGCAGTTGCAGCGCCTTTTCGCGGCTGGCGTTGCGGTCGAGACCGCGAATGTCCGCCTGCAGCATCACGTTGCCGAGAACAGTCCGCCAGTCGAACAGCAGATCGCGCTGGAATACGATGCCGACCTCGGTCAGCGGTCGCGTCACCTTCTTGCCGTCGACGACGACGCTGCCGGACGAGGGTGGCGTCAGGCCGGCGGTGATCATCAGCAACGTGCTCTTGCCGCAACCGCTCGGACCGAGGATCGCGACGAACTCGCCGCGCCGCACTGTCAGATCGACGTTCTCCAGCGCGACAACGCCGTCACCGGCGCCGAAGCGTTTGTTGAGCCCCTTGACCTCGATCTGGTTGTCCGTTCCCGCCGGCGTGGGGGCACTTTCACGTTGGACGGTCATGCGCCCCCTCTCGTTCTGCAGGATGTAACGTCGCAAGTGTCGGTCGAACGGCGCCCGATGCCACCGCATCGCGCGCCGTTCAATTTAGCGGAAATCGTTGGTGAAGACGTCGGCCGGATCGACCCGCTTCATGCCGGCGAATTCCACCATCGTATCGACCGCCTTTTTCCAGTCGTCGGGCGACTGCCAGCCGAACGGCTTGCCGGAGGTGCCGCCGATATATTGCTGCGAGTCCAAGAACGCGTCCTTGAGCGGGGCTTCCTTGCCCTTGAGCAGCGGCCGCGCCGCAATCACGCTCTCCACCGCCGCATCCGGCTGCTTGATCGCCTCTTCCCAGGACTTGGCGGTAGCCGCGACGAAGCGCTTGATCAAGTCCGGATTGGCCTTGAGCTTCTCGCGCGAGACGATGATGCCGTGCGACGGCAGCACGATGCCGGAATCGGCGAAGTCGAACTTGCCGACCTCCTTGATGCCGACCGCGAGCATCAGCGGCTTGCCGGCGGTGCCGTAGGTCGCCACCGCATCGGCCTGACCCTGCGCAACGGCAGTGTATTTCACCGAGCAATCCATGATCACGCTTTGCGCATCGGTCGGCTTGATGCCGATCGCACGATAATAAGCCGGCAGATAGACAGCGATGCCGTCACCGGCGCAGGACGAGATTTTTTTGCCGACGAGGTCCTTCGGCGTCGACAGTTTGCCCTTGGGGAAGAAGATCGACAGCGTCGAGCGCTGGAACACGCCCATCGCCACCTTCACCGGCAATCCTTCGCCGATCAGGCGCGCGGCCGTGGTGGCGTCAGCGAAAGCGAAATCGTCGGCCTGATTGGCGACGAGATTGACGCCGGTGCTCGACCCCTTGCCTTCCTCGACCTTCAGATCGATGCCGGCGTCCTTGTAGTAACCTTTGGCGACGCCGTAATAGAACGGAACGTGATAACCGAGCGTCGTCCAGTCCAGACGCAAGGTCGCCTTGTCCTGCGCCGAAGCGCCGCCGATGGACAAAACCGTCAACGCGCCGGCCACCAATGCCACAAGAGCCTTGCCGTTCCTCATGACGCCTTCCCTTTCAATGGGTGACTGATAATCTTCCCGGACTTTTGAGCGACTATAATTCGCCCCTGCAAAACTGTCTAGTCAGTCAACTGAAAGGCGCATCGTGCCCTGAAGGCGGATGCGCGCCGGGGTCGTTGTATATCGTGCCGGGAGAGCCCCGGCGCTGGCCCAGGCGCGATATTGCCGTGGTTTGCGGACGCCAGCCAGCAAAAACCCGCGTTATCGCGCGGGATCAGCCAAGATGCCGCGCGATATCCTGCGCAGCGGCATAAGCGAACACGATCGCCGGCCCGATGGTGATACCGGGACCGGGATAGTTACCGCCCATGACGGAATGCATGTCGTTGCCGCCGGCATACAATCCGCCAATCCGTGCTCCATCGCGATGCAGCACGCCTGCATTTTCATCAGTGACGAAGCCGGTCGCGGCGCCCATGTCGCCAGGATAGAGCCGCACGGCAGAAAACGGCGGCGTTTCCAGCGGTGCCAGGCAGGGATTGGGCTTGTGGGTCGGATCGCCGGCGGTGATGCGCTGATAATCGGTGCCGCCGCGGCCGAAATCCTCATCGACGCCGCGCCGCGCGAGATCGTTGAAGCGGCCTATCGTCGCGCGCAGCGCCGCCGGATCAATCGACAGCTTGCCGGCCAATTCGTCGATACTGCCGGCCTGCGTCAAATAGCCGTCCCGCAGGAACGCGCCGCGGCCGAAACGGCCGGGCCGCACCATGCCAAGCCCATATTTTCGTAACGCGGTTTCATCGGCGATGAGAAACGCCGGGATCGATGGCGCTCGCGCATTGGCGTTGTAAAGCCCCTGCCCGAACGGATGATACGATAGCGCCTCATTGACGAACCGCTGCCCGGCCTGATTGACGGTGACGGTTCCGGGCCGGCCGCGGTCGAAAATGAAATGTGGAAACACAGCCGTGGTTCCGTCAGAGCGCGCGCGGACCGACACCGGCGTCCAGAACGCCGTATCGCGGCCGTCGGCGCCGTAATAGGCGCCGAGATCGAGCAGCAGGTCATGCAACTGGCCCGTATGCCCCGGCGCGCCGGGGCAATAGTCCGGCACCGGCTTGCGCAGCATCTCCTGACGACGGACAGGGTGACGATTGAATCCGCCGGTCGCCGCGATCAAACCGCCACGCACGGCGATGGATTGCGTGCGGCCGCTCTGTGTCAATGACACGCCGGTCACGCGCACGCCTTCGACTGCAATGGAATCGATCTGAGTCTGCATCAGGATCGGCACAGCGCGCTCTTGCAGCGACAGCAGCAGCCGCGCGATCAGCGCATTGCCCATCATCAGCCGCGTTCCGCGATCATGCGTCAGCCGGTCGCGCGCGTGACGCCCGAGAATTTTCAGCGAATGCAGCAGCGCCTTGGGCGAGCGCGTCGCGGCAAGCAGATTGAGCACATCCTCCTGGTTGACCATCATGCCGCCGAGAATGGTGAATTCCGGGATCGGTTCGCGCACGAGCCCGAGCAGGGTCTTGAGCCGGCGGCCATCGAACGGCACCGCTTCCAGCACGCGGCCTTTCAAGGTCGCGCCGGGCAGATCGCTGTTGTAATCGGGGTGCAGCGTGCGCGCCCGGAAGCGGACATGCGACTGCTGCTCGAGCTGCGCCACCGCCGCCGCACCGTTGCGCAAGAACGCCATCCGCAACGATTCCGGCGACTCGTTGCCGACGGAATGGCGCAGATAAAGCGCCGCCTTCTCGATGCTGTCGTCGGCACCGACCGCCGCCGCGTGATGCGTATTGGGAATCCAGGCGCTGCCCGCCGACCAGGCGCTGGTGCCGCCCAGGCGATCGGTACGTTCCACCAGCAGCGGCCGCAATCCGGCGATAGCCGCGAACAACGCCGCCGACAGTCCGGCGACGCCGGCGCCTGCGACCACCACGTCGAAATCCTGCCGGTCGGGAAAGTCGGACAATGTCGCCGGGATCATCGCGCGCTCCGAACTGGGCCGTCGCAACCCATTATGTTGAATGGATATTCAACACGGAAGCGAAAATGAATTCAATCGGCTTCGGAGCCGAAACCGCCTGGTTCCGGGATCGCGGGGCTTGATCGCGGCGCGGCGCGGCGTTCGCGGATCGACGGCTGGCCGTTTGGGCGATTGCCTAGCACCGTCGAAGATTGATAAATCAGGGCGTGAGTCATGGAGCGGCTTTTGCGCCGCTTCCGCTGGGAGATGCCGTCGTGGCACGTCGACACAACGATCCCGCTCGAACCCGTGAGCAGATCCTCGCCAAGGCGACCGACGAGTTCGCGCGGCTCGGATTCGAGGGCGGCCGGGTCGACCGCATCGCCGCGCGCTGCAATCTCAGCAAGAACATGCTGTATTACTATTTCCACTCGAAGGAAAAATTGTTCGTCGCCGTGCTGGAGCGCATGTATGAGCGCATGCGCGACCAGCAGCGCGATCTCGCGGTGCGCACCAGCGATCCCGCCGTCGCGCTGGAACAGCTGATCCGCTATACATTTAACGCCTTTCGTGACGATCCGACGATCATCCGGCTGATGAACGAGGAGAACAAGCACAAGGGCAAATACCTGAAGAAATCGCAGCGCGTTCGCGACCTTTACGGTCCGTTGCTGGAGACGCTCACCTTCGTGATCGAGCGCGGCTGCAAGGACGGCGTGTTCCGGCCTAATCTCGATCCGGTCACCATCTATCTGATGTTCTGCGCGCTCTGCTATCACTACCTGTCGAACCAGTTCACGCTGGAGATCGCGCTCGGTCGCGACATGTCGTCGGAGAGTGCGCAGCAGCGTTGGGTCGATCAGATCGTCGAAGTCATGTCGCTTCACTGTCTGGCCGGTTCACCGAGCCTGCGGAAAATCGCCTGACACGGCTACCGGCAAGACCCTTCGTACAAACAGATGTGGATCAATGCGCGGCAAACGGCACCGATGCCGCATCTATTTTGCATTCAGGTTCATCAAATTGCATGCAGTCAACGAGAATTGCATGGAGCGCAGATCTGGCTTTCATCCGCGGCCGAGCCCGTTTATTGACTAACTAGTCAAGACGACTATGATCGCGGCAATCGGAAGCCAAAGGATGGAGTTGTTCTATGGGCGTCGCAAGACATCCGCTACCCGCCGAGCTTGTGGGCGTTTCGCTGGAAGACGTCATGGCCCGCTATACGGCCCGCTATGCCGACCGCAAGGCGGACTGGGCGGCGTTCGAGGATGCCAAGATCGAAGGCTATCGCCGCGCCCAGCATCGTTTCATCGGCGCCGGCGGCTCGGGCAAGCATGGCGAAAGCGGCTTCATCCCCGCCAAGAACTTCACCCTGTCGATCATGTTCGTGCCGCCGGGCCAGGGCAATGCGGCGCACACCCATGAAGTCGAGGAAGTGTTCTTCGTGCTGCAAGGCCATCTCGATGTCTTCATCGAAGACGAGACCGGCAAGCGTCTCACCAAGCGGCTCGGTCCGTGGGAGTGCATCTCCTGCCCGGCCGGCGTGATCCACGGGTACCAGAACGATAGCCTCGAGCCGGTCTACTTCCAGGTCATGCTCGGCCGCGGGCAGCCTGAGACGATGGGCTATGCCGACGAGGATCTCTACAAGCGCCGTGACGCACATCTGAAATCGGCCTGATCGCAGGGCCAGGCGGCCGGTCGCGGCAACACCGCGACCGGATTTTGCGGCAGCAGCATCGCTCAAAGCCGAAGATCGAATTCTTCAGGGCCTCACGAAATCAGCTGCCGCTCCAGAATTTCCAGAAACGCCAGGGCGTTGGACGGCAATCTCCGGCCGATCCGGACGATGATATGCAGTCGCGCGGCCGAGAGATCGGGATCCTGGATCGGGATCGCAACAAGCCGGCCCGCCTTGATATGATCGGAGACGCAGTCGGCCGGGATGATGGTCGAGCCGACGCCCGACAAAACGCAATCCGTCAGCGTCTGGATCGACGACGCCGTCACGCCGATATCGAGAATGATCCCTTCGCGCTGCTGGATGGCGCTCAAAATCTCCCGGACGCGGAATCCCTCCTGCGGCAGAACCAGCTTCTGCCCGACCAACCTCGCGACAGCCAGCGAACGGCGGTTGGCGTAGGGATGGTCCGGCCGGGTGATGAACAGCAGCGGCTGGTTCGACGTGCTGCGGGTGCGCACGCGCGGGTCCGGCGACGCGTCGAGAATAGCGCCGAAATGTACGACGTCTTCGTAGACGAGCTGGACGACATCGCGTGACGCGATGTTGCGAACCGTCAAGGTCATGCGGGGGAAGCGGCGGTTGAACTCCTGGATCGCGGCGACCAGTGGAATCCGGATCAGTCCCTGCCCGATCGCGACAACAACATGGCCCGTCCGCAATCCTTTCAAATCGTCGATCTCGGAGAGCAATGTCTCCCGTTGCGCTTGCTGGTCGCGGTAATAGGCCAGCACACGCCGGCCTGCTTCCGTCAGCTTGACGACATGACGGTTCTTCTCGACAAGCTCGATCCCCAGTTCTTTCTCCAGCATCGCGATCTGACGGCTGATGGTCGAGGGCGCGACATCGAACAGGTCGCTGGCGGCACGCATCGTGCCGAGCCGCGCGGCGTGGCTGAGATACAGCAGGCCATCCTCGGCCAGCGTCCGGATCGGGTCCTTTGACTTGCTCACGCCATCTTTCCTGCCAGCTCCAGACCATGGTGCAAAAGCGGAATGGCGAAGTCCATATAGGTCCGATGCCTAGATCGGCCTTTGCCGGGTCGCGCTTACTTGCGCGACGCCGCGCGCCGGCGCTCCCGTCATGACCGCATGGAGATCGCTCGGCGAATAGTGGGACTGATTGAGGCGCGCGCCGGAGGCCGCCAGCGCATCCTGCAGCGCCGATGACAGGGCGAAGATCGGCCCGCCGCCACCCTCGCCCATACCCTTGGCGCCGTTATAGGTGAAGGGTGACGGCGATTCCCGGTTGCCATAGCGGATATTCGGCATGTTCAGCATGGTGATCGGACAATAGTCGCTGAACGTCGCCGTCAGCAGATTGCCGTTGGCGTCGTAGCGCAGGTTTTCCATCAGCGCCGCGCCGAAACCATGCGCGGCCGCACCGATCACCTGTCCCTTGACGATCGTGTGGTTCATCACCCGGCCGCAATCATCGACCGCGGCATAATCCAGCACATGGATATTGTGGGTCAGAGGATCGATCTCGATCACGCCGACATGCACCTGCGCGGCATAGGTCAGCGTCAGGTTGCCGTATTTCCGGACCGGATCGGGAAGCTGGAACGGCGCGCGATAGACATAGCGGCAGTTCAGCGTGATGTCCTCAAGCTCGGCAGGCAGCCCGGCCGTCTTGGTATTGATGAGATTGGAAATGTCGGCAAACGAAACGTGGCTCCCGCCGTCAGCCGTACCGACGCCGGCAACGCCGCCGAACACGCCCGTGCGTAACTCGCTGCGCTGCTTCTGCAGCAGCATCGCCGCGACGGTCAGCAGTTCGGCGCGCACCTTTTCGACCGCGCCATGGATCGCGCCGACGCTGGTGACAGCGAACTGGCTGGCATAGGTGCCGGAGTGGCTGGTGTGCGTGGCACGCTCGGAATCGAAGCCGGATGCAACGCGGACAATATCCTCCGGAACGCCAAGCTCTTTCGCAACGATCTGCGCCGCCACCGTTTCGTGGCTCTGCCCCTGCGGAACCGAGCCGACGATCACTGTCAGGCTGCCGTCCACGCCAACGCGGACATTGGCCGCCTCGGAATTGCCCGACAGACCGGACTTCGGATTGACGATCGTTGACTGGCCGAAATTGTTGGTGCCGGAATCGAGCGCGGTGCCGATGCCGATGCCGACAAGTCTGCCTTCCGCGCGCATGGCATCGCGCTTCGCGATCCAGTCGTCCCAGCCGATCATCTCCTTGGCCATGGCCAACATGGCGGCATAATCGCCGGAATCGTAGACGCAGCCATTCGGCGTCGTCCACGGCATCTCCGGAATGTAATTCCTCTGCCGCATCACGTCCGGCGCGATCCCCATCTCGTGCGCGCAGATATCGACCACCCGCTCCAGGAACCAGACGTTCTGCATGCGCGAGAAGCCGCGGTTCGGCCCCACCGGACATTTGTTGGTCATCGCCTGACGGAAATTGATCCGCAGATTGCGCAAGCGATAGGACGCCGGCGCCACCTGACTCCAGATCACGCCGCCGAGCGGCTCATAGCGTGGATAGGCACCGCAATCGTCGATATGCGTCGCGGACACCGCCGTGATTTCGCCATCGGCCTTCAGCGCCACCTTGATATCGAGGAAGGTGCGCTCGTTGCCGTGCGCGCTACCTTGCAAATGTTCGCGCCGGTCTTCGATCCATTTGATCGGCCGATGGCCGGCCTTGCGCGAGCACAGCGCCGCGATCATCAGATAGGGATAGAGATTCTGCTTGATGCCGAATCCGCCGCCGATGTCCTGCGTCCGCACGCGCAACTGCTCCGGCGACACGCTGAGCGCAGGAGCCATGAACTTCATGGCGACGCCGGGCTGGATCAGATTGCACAGCATGTCGATGCGGCCGCTGGCTTCCCAGGTCACCACGCCGCCATAGGTTTCCAGCGGCGTGCTGGAGAACCGGTGGAATTTGAGGCGGTCGATCGTCACCACCGTATCGGCGTCCGCGAAGGCTTTATCGACCTCGCCCCATTCAAACAGCGAACCCCAGCTTTCGTTGGTGCCGACCTGCTCGTGCAGCAGCGTCTCGTTGCGCAGGGATTCGACAGCATCGACCACCACCGGAAGCGGTTCGTAGTCGACGCGCACCTTTTCCGCCGCATCGACGGCGAGCGCCACGGATGTGGCGACCACCGCCGCGACCGGTTCGCCCTGAAACCGCACGCGATCCGGCGCCATGCAATAGTCGATCACCTGATCCGCCGGCGGCGGTGCGATCTGCATGAAACGGTTGGTCAGCGTCGCGACTTCGGCACCGGTCAGGGTGCAGATAACCCCCTCGCTGGCCTCGGCCGCGCTGACATCGACCGAACGAATGCGCGCGTGAGCATAAGGCGAGCGGACCAGCCGCACATGCAGCGCACGTCCGCCTTCATCATCGACGAAACGGCCCCGGCCGCGAACCAGCCGATTGTCTTCCTTTCGGCGAAATGGAGCGTTCATCGGGCCGATCCTGTCGATTTGCCGAACAGGCCGCGCAACGAGGATGTGCCGCGCGAGACCAGCGAGGGCGCCGCCGGCTCGGCTTCACCGCCAAGTTCCATGCGCACCGCCTGCACCAACGATTTGATCTGTCGCTTCGCCAGCGGCAGAAGGATGCCTTGTGCCAGCGACGCCAGCGTTCCGCTCACCACGCTCTGCGTCACCCAGACGACGCGCGCGCCCGCTTCTTTCGGCGCGACAGTGAACGTCATGCGGGAATCCATCATGCCTAGCGCATGACGCCCCTTGATCACATAGACGGCCCGCGACGGCGCCTCGCTCTCGACCAGTTCGGCGTCCACATCGGCGCGGCCGCGAATTTGCGGAACGCCAACCTCCAATGTCACGGTGAAATGACGCTGGTCCTTGACATCGAGTCCCTTGAAATACGGGAGCACGGGCGCGAATTTTTCCGGCGTCGTGATGAAGGCAAAGGTCTCATCCGCCGACGCCGCGGTATCGAATTCACCGTCGAGATCGACGTTCATGACCTGCGCTCCTTGATGACGACGGCGGCCGAGCGGACGGCCTCGATGATCGGCAGATAGCCGGTGCAGCGACACACATTCCCGCCCAGACCCTTGCGGATTGCCTTGTCGTCGGGATCCGGATTCTGTTCGAGCAGACCGGTGGCCGCCATCAGAAAGCCCGGCGTGCAAAAGCCGCACTGCAAGGCGTGCTTGTCGGCAAAGCACTGCTGCAGAACATTGAGCGTGTCGCCGCTTTCCAGGGATTCCACCGTGTTCACCGACCAGCCGTCGGCCTGAACCGCCAGCAGCGTGCACGATTTCGCCGGACGGCCGTTCACCAGAACGGTGCAGGCGCCGCAATAGCTGGTGTCGCAACCAATATGCGTGCCGGTCTGACCGGCAACCTCACGGATGAATTCAACCAGCAGCATGCGCGGCTCGACATCGGCACGCACGATGCTGCCATTGAGCGTGATCGACACCGGGATTTTCATGGTCTCAGCCATAGTATTGATGCGTCTCCCCAGCAGGCGCTCCCGTACGGCGCGCCTCGACGACATTGAAGGCCCTTGTCACGAGGCCGGCGGCGAGCGAGCGCTTGTAGGTTTCGCTGCCTTTCGCATCGTCGATCGGCTCGACGAAAGCGGAAGCCGCGGCGGCGATGTCAGCGATCAAGGCCGGCGTCACGGTTTTCCCGCAAGCCATGTCGCTTGCGGCATCGAACGCCAGCGGGGTCAAACCGAGGCAGCCGAAGCCGAGCCGTAGCGCGGCGATACGGTCACCGTCATAGTTGATTTGCAGTGCGACGCTGGCGGTCGGATAGGCCGGCGCGGCGCGCTTGAACGCGACGAAGGCGCCGATCCCGTCGAGCGCGGCGCGCTCCACCGCGATGCGTGTGATCAACTCACCGGCTGCGAGGTCGGGTGTGTAGGCGTCGCGCAGCAAATCCCGCACGCGCAGCGCGCGCGTTCCGCCCGGACCTTCGATCAGAACGGCGGCATCGAGCGCCACCAGCAATGCGGGCCAGCAACTGCACGGGTCGGCTTCCGCCAGAGACCCGCCAATCGTCCCCATATTGCGCACCTGCGCGTCGGCGATCCCCAGCGCACAATCGGAGATGATGGGACACAGGTTTTGCGCGCGGAATTCGTTGCCGATATCGGCATGACGCGCGAGCGCGCCAATCTCGATCACATCGTCATCGACGACGATATCGCGCGCATCATCAATGCCGCCGAGATCGACGATCAGTTCCGGCCGCAGGAGCCGCAGCTTCATCATCGGGATCAGGGTCTGGCCGCCGGCCAGCACCTTCGCTCCGTCGCCGCCCTGCAACAGCGCGGCGGACGCTTCCGCGAAGCTGGCGGCTTTCACATAGTCAAATCGGGAGGGATACATGATTCATGCTTCGTATTGATCAAACGGCCGCACGCCGGACATCGACGACCGGAACGAGGCTTCGATCTTCCGGAAGGGCGAGCGTGTCGATATCGGGATCGCGATAGGCGTGCAGTGACTCGACCTGATAGGCGAGATCCTCACGGAACAGGTCGCCGACGACGCCCTGGATCAAGCGCGGCAAACCGAACTTCATGCCGCTGATCGACGACGCCGACAGGCCCATGCTCAACGTCGCGCCGTAAGTGAAGTTATGGATGCGCGCGAGAACCGGCGCTTCGCCCGGCGTCTTCTCCGTGAACTGGTATCCCGGCCCGAGATAAGGCGCAGCGCCGAGATAAGGGTCTTCCTCGCCCGGCGCCGGCGTGAACACATCGTTCCAGAGCGCGATGGAGGGCGCCAGCGCGGCCAGCTCCGGCCGCGTTGCCGGATTGCTCGAAATCCCCGTGCCGCAAATCAGGAAATCGAACCGCATCGGCCCCTTCGCGGTCTCGACAACCACATCATCGCCGTCGAGCCGCGCGCTGAGCCAGCCGGCTCCGGTTTCGATGCTGAATTGCGGAAAGTTGACACAGCGCCACAACGTATCCTGCGGCGGCGGCTGACTCATGCCGGTGATGTAACGCATGAAGCGCCAGCGTGCTTCGTTGGGCAACGTCCAGTAGTGGCCCAGAAACCCCGAGGTCTCCATCCACTTATGGACGTTGATGCGCGGGAATACGGGCTTGCGCAGGCAGAGCGTCACCTTCGCTGCGCCGTGCTCCAGCGCCGTCGCCGCATTATCGAAAGCGGATGCGCCATTGCCGAGCACGCCGATGCGCTGTCCGGCCAGAGCGGCAAAATCGATCTCTTCCCCCGAATGGGCGTAGCGATTCTTGGGAAGCGCCTCGGAAATGATTTTCGGGACGGTCCATTCGCCGGAGCCATCGAGCCCGGTGCACAGGATCACCTTACGGGCCAGCAGATGCGCGCCATCCGCCGTCTGTACGCGCACCCGGTCACCATCGCCGGCAAAGCCGGTGACGCTCACGCCGTTGCGAACCGGCAGCTCGAGCACCCGGCGATACCAGTCGAGGTAATCCTGCCATTGCTCGCGCGGCATCCGCACCAGCCGCTGCCAGGCGTCCGCGCCCCATTGCGCCTCGTACCAGGCTTGCGGCGTCAGCGAGGGATTACCGAAATCGAGGCCGCTGACCATTTTCGGCGTACGTAGCGTGATCATCCGCGCGAAGGTCTTCCACGGCCCTTCGCGGCCCGGCGCGTTACGGTCCAGCACGAGGATGTTGCTGACGTTCTCGCGGATCAGGCCATAAGCCGCCGCAAGACCGCTCTGTCCGCCGCCGACGATGATCACGTCATAAACGTGCTCTCCGGCCGCCGCTGCCGGCCGCATCCACGCCCGCGACGGAAACGACAGGAACTGCCGCTCGCGGACGATGCGCTGCTCCAGCGCGACGAGATCGGATGCCGTCATCGCGGCGCCTCCTGTAACGCTGACCGGCTCTCGGCGGATCGCCCAACGATCGCCGCCAACAGGCTCTGCTTGTCCGCCGGATGCTCCGGAAATTCCGCAACCGCCTGCTGGTCGCGCAACACGATGATCCGGTCCGACAAACCAATCAGTTCATCCGTATCCGACGACACCAGCAGGATCGCCCTGTTGTCGCGCACCACATTGCCGAGCAGACGATAGATTTCCGCCTTGGCGCCAACATCGACCGCCTTGGTTGGATCGTTCATCACGTAAACAGTCGCACCGCGCGCCAGCCATTTGGCGATGACCACCTTCTGGCGATTGCCTCCGGACAGCGAACGCACCGGCGCATCCGGGTTGGCCGGGCGGATATCCAGTTCCTTGATAAGGTCCATCACGGCAGCGCGCAGCGCACGGCGCCGCACGACGCCAGCCGACCTGAACCGTTTGAGATTCGGCAGCAGGATATTATCGGCGATGGAAAAATTCGGAATGAGACCTTCCGCCATCGCATCACCGGGGATCAGACAGACACCGGCATCAATGAAGGCGCGGATCGACGCGCGCGACAGATCGCGCCCATCGACCGACAGCGCCGTTCCGGAAAACCGCCGCAGACCGGTCAATTCGGCCAGCGTGCGATCGACCATCGCCCCCACATAGGTCGGGATGCCGACGATCTCGCCGCGACGCAGGCTTATGTCATCGAAGCCGGCGCCGTCAGCCGATCGGATCATCTTTTGTGCCGTCAGCACCGGCGCGCCGCGCGGCACATCCGCTTTCTGATAACCGTGGGCCAGTTCGCGACCGACGATCATCGCGACCACGCCCGCATAATCGACAGCGGCCCGCGGCAAGGAATCGATCTTGCGCCCGTTGCGCAGCACCGTCACCCGATCGGAGATCGCCAGAACTTCATCCAGATTGTGCGCGATCAGAACAATTGCCGCGCCCTGCGCTTTCATCCGCCGGACGTGACGGAACAGCTCATCGCGCTCCTCGGCACCGAGCGACGCGGTCGGCTCGTCCAGAATCAGAAGCTTGGCATCACCGTCGAGCGCGCGGGCGATCTCGACAAGCTGCCGTTCCGCCACCGTCAGATCGCGGACCCAGACGCCGGCCTTGCCCTGCATTCCGAATGACCGCAGCCGTTCCGCGGCCGCCCGCTGCATGCTGCGCCGGTCGACGAGACCGAACCACCGCTTGGGCCGACCGAGAAAGATGTTCTCCGCGACCGTCAGCGTGTCCACGAGCTGGAACTGCTGATGGACGATGGCGATACCCTGCGCCTTCGCTTGATGCGGGCTGCCGAGTTCGACCGGCTTGCCGTCGATCAGGATGCGGCCGCTGTCGGGTCGTTCTTCGCCCGCCAGCAGCCGCATCAGGGTCGATTTGCCGGCGCCGTTCTCGCCGACGATGGCATGTACCTCTCCGCGCCGAATCTCCACCGAGACATCGGACAGCGCCTGGATCGGCCCGTAACTTCGGCTCAATCCGTGCGCCGACAGGAACACATCCTGCCCCGACGATGTCATGGTCTGCGGAGAGGTCATCGGCGCTTACTTCTTCACACCGAGCCGTTCGCGCAGCGGCGGCGGGATCAAATCGAACGCATCGGCCTGCCCGACCATGCGATACTGGAAGGTGACGAACGGCTCCGGCTCTTTCTTGTTCTGCAGATAGTCGGCAACGGTCAGCGCCGCCGTGCGGCCCCAGCCGATGGGATCGAGCAGCACGGTCGCCGCCATCTCGCCTTTGTGGACGGCCGCCAGCGCCGGCGGCGAACCGTTGAGGCCGATCACTGCCACCTGCCCTGTCTTGCCAGCCGCTTTCACCGCTTGCGCCGCGCCGAGCGCCAGATCATCGTTCGAGGCGTAGATCGCCACGAGATCGGGATTCGCGATCAAGGCGTCTTCGCTCAGTTTCAAACCGTTCTCGCGGGTCTGCGTCGAGTTCTGAGCGAACGTCACCTTGTATCCGGCCGGCTCGATGACGCTGCGGAACGCCTTGTCCTGCTCGACCATCACCAGCGCGCCGGCCGGTCCGAGCAGCATCGCGACCTTGCCCGGCTTGGTGTTCTTCACCACCCACTCGCCCTTGGACTTGCCGATCTCGTCGAAGTGAATGCCGACGAACGTCTTCCAGATGTTGCCGAAACGCTTGTCCAGCGTGCGGGCGACCATGAAGATCGGAATGCCGGCGTCATGCGCGCGCTTGACCGCCGAGGCCGGGCCTTCGGTGTCGAGCGGCGACATCAGGATCGCATCGACCTTCTTGGCCGCGAGATCGTTGATGTTGTTGATCTGCTCGTTGACGTCCGCATTGGCCGACAGCAGCGTCGCCTCGATGCCACGCTGCTTGAATGTCTCCACGGCGGACTTGCCGAGCAGCACATAGAACGGATTCTGCGCCTCCGGCAGCGAGATGCCGACGGTGTAGGTCTTGGTCTGGGCAACAGCGTTGCCGGACATCAGCGCGAGAAGCGCCGCCGAGAAAAGGAACGCCAGCTTTTTCGACATGAAATTCTCCCCTGCCTTCGGATCGTGATGATGATCGTCTATTTTCGTCTGCGAAGAGCTTCGAGCGAGGCGGCCAGAACGAGGATTCCGCCGATCGCCACGCCTTTCCAATGCGGATGGACGCCGACGATGTTCAGGCCGTTCCCGAGCGCCGTCAGAAGCAGGATGCCGACCATCGACCGCCAGAGACGGCCCTCGCCGCCCGCGAGCGACGCGCCACCGAGAACCACGGCGGCGATGGCCTCGAGTTCATAAAGAAAGCCGGCGGTCGGCTCGCCACCGCCGGTCCGCGCGCAAAGCATCAGGCCGGCAATAGCCGTCACCGCGCCCGCCAACGCGTAGGTGACGAAGCGGATGAATTTGACATTGATGCCGGAGAGTTCGGCGGCCTGCGCGTTTCCGCCGGCGGCGTAGAGCGACACGCCGAACGTCGTGAACCGCAGAACGACAGCGAACACGGCGAAGACGGTGAGCGCGATCACGAACAGGAGCGGCACGCCGAGGACACGCGATGTCCCGAGATCGGTGAACCAGGTGGGGAAATTGTACATCGCGCTGCCGCCCGCGAGAATCAGCGCAAGGCCGCGCGCGATATTCAGCGCGCCGAGCGTGACGATCAAAGGCGACACGCCGCAATAACCGACGAAGAAGCCGTTGGCGGCACCCACCAGCATCCCCATCGCGACGCCCGCGAGCAACGCGATCGCGACGCTGTCGGTGTACTCGATGGCCAGGGACGCAGCCACGCCGCTCAACGCCACCACCGCGCCAGCCGACAGGTCGAAGCCGCCGGTGAAGATCACCAGACTGGCCGCAACGGTCACCACCATCATGATGGAGACCTGATTCATGATGTTGAGCAGATTGGCCGACGACAGATAGCGGGAATCAATCGACCAGAACGTCAGGACCATCACCGCGAAGACGGCGGGGACAATCAACGGACCAATATTCGAGGCGAGCGTCGTCGGAAGGCGCATGAACTCTCTTTGGCGTCAGCGTGATCATCGTGCGGTACGAAAATCATAGCGATTCCAAAGATGTTAGAATGAGGCTATTTCGGGAAACTTGTTGCGATTTTCGCAACAAGTGAGTGGTCGCATTGGCACCGGCGACGCGCTTTGCCCGCCGCCGATTCAGACGATTTCGTCCGCCGGCGAAATCCCGTTCCGGCGATCCCGGCGCGCGGCGTCCGCGACGAAGTCCCGCGGCACTGCCGCCAACAGGCTCTCGGTGTAGGGATGTTGCGGATGGTCGAAAACGTCGGCCGTCGGCCCCGCTTCCACAAACTCGCCCTTGTGCATCACGAACACGCGGTCGCAGAGATAGCGGACCACGGCGAGGTCGTGGGAGATCAGAACCATCGAAAAGCTGCGCTCGCTGCGCAAGCGCAGCAGCAGGTTCAGAAGCTGCGCCTGCACCGACACGTCGAGGCCCGACACGATCTCGTCCGCGACCAGAATTTCCGGCGCCCGGCACAAGGCCCGCGCGATGTTCACCCGTTGCTTTTGCCCGCCGGACAGTTCGCTGGGAAAGCGCAACGCCGCATCCGACGGCAACCCGACCTCGTGCAGCAACGCCTCGGCTTTCGCCAGGCGGTCGCGCCACGTCGCCTGTCCCGCTGCCTCCATGGCTTGCGTGATGATGCTGGCGACGGACCGGCGCGGATTGAGCGCCGATTGTGGATCTTGAAACACCATTTGGATATGCGCGCGCTGATGCTGGCGCGACACCTTGTCACCGCCGGTGACATCGCGGCCGGCGAGAACGAGCTTGCCTTCGGTTGCCGTTTCCAGCCCGCACAGAAGACGCGCGACGGTGCTTTTGCCCGAGCCGCTTTCACCGACAATGCCGACAAACTCGTTCTGCTGGAGCGTGAAGTTGATGTTCCTGACGGCTTGAAAATTCGTGCGCCGGAAGATTCCGGACGTCATGGAAAACGTCTTTGATACTGATTCGACCGTCAGCAGCGAGGCGCCATAGGGTTTCTTGTCGATCGCCTGCCGCAGTGGCGGATCGATCCGCGCCGTCAGATCGCTGCGAATGCAGGCGACGTCATGCCCCTCGCCGACGCTGACCGCCCGCGGCGTCTTTTCGCGACACGCATCGATCACATTCGGACAGCGCGGGCCGAACAAGCATCCGGCGATGCTGCCGAGCGCACTGATCCCCGGCATGCGATCCGGAAGCGAATACAGCCCGATCCGCGAGGCGTGAACGGAGGGATTGGACAGTTGCAAGCATCGCGTATAGGGGTGCGCCGCATCGGCAAAAATCTCTTTCGCCGGCCCGTATTCCGCGAGACGGCCGGCATACAGAACCAGGACCTGATCCGAGATGTCCGCGGCCAGCCGCAAGTCGTGCGTGATGAAGATTACGCTGGTGCCTTCACTCCGTTGCAGATCGCGGATCAGTTCGACGATCCGCGATTGCGTCGTGACATCGAGCGCGGTGGTCGGCTCATCCGCGATCAGGAGCTTCGGCCGGCTCGCGAAGGCCATGGCAATCAACACGCGTTGACACATGCCGCCGGACAACTGGTGCGCATATTTGCCGAGGATGTCCGCGGGACGCGGCAGCCGCACCGCATTGAGCATATCCAGTGCGTAATCCCGGCGCGCGCGTTTCGCGCCGATCCCCAAACGCGCGAGATGCTCGTCGATCTGGGCGCCGATGGTGAGAACGGGGTTGAGCCCCGACAGCGGCTCCTGCGGCACGAACGCGATATCGCGCCCAAGCAGCATGCGCCGCTGCTCCGCGGGCATCCCGATCAGATCCTGTCCCAGAAAGGACAGGCCGCCAGTCACCGAGAACCCTTGCGGCAGAATTTGCGCGATCGCCCGTCCGATCATCGATTTTCCAGCGCCGGACTCGCCGACCACGCCGAGAACGGAGCCCCGTTGCAGGGTAAAGCCAAGCCCGCTCACCACGGGAATGCGCGCCGTCCCGATCCGCGCGCTGACCTCGAGATTGTCGACCGCGAGAATGCTCATGGCGCTATGTCCGCCCGCGCGCGATCAAACGTACATCCAGCGTGCGGCGCAAACCGTCGCCAAGGATGTTGAAGCCGAGAACGGCCAGGAAGATCGCGAAGATCGGCAGAAACAGATTCCACGGCGCCTCATAGATCGTCTGCCGCGCATCGGCCACCATCTGTCCCCAGGCCGGCGTGTTGGCGCTGACGCTCATGCCGACGAAGGACAGGATCGCCTCGACGATCACCGCGATGCCCATCTCCATACTCAGCAGTGTGATGAGCAGCGGGAGCGTGGCCGGTACGATTTCCTTGACGATCACGCGGGGGTGCGAAAACCCCATCAGTTGCGCGGCGGCGATATAATCCTTGCGGCGGACCACCAGCACCTCGCTGCGGATCACGCGGCAGAACCGCGTCCAGTCGACGGCAACGATCGCAAAAATGACATTGCGCAGACCGACGCCGAGTCCGACCATCAGGATCAGCGAGAGGATAACCGGCGGAAACGACATCCAGACATCGACCGCCCGCCCGATCAGCGCATCGATCCGTCCGCCGAAATAGCCGGCGATATAGGCAAGCACCGCGCCGACGATCATCGCGCCGAGCGAGGCCAGAACCGCCACGGTCATCGCCACGCGGGCGCCGAAAATCAGACGCGACAGCACGTCCCGGCCAAGACTATCGGTCCCGAGCAGAAACGACGGGTCACCGCCTTCGGACCAGGCCGGCGGCAGCAGGATCGACACGAGATTCTGCTCGTTGGGGTCGTGCGGCGCGATCAGCGGCGCGAAAATGGCGCAGACAACCAGAATGCCGACAATCGTCAGGCCAATCAGCACGCGGCTCGAGCGGAAGACGGAGCGCAACACTACTGTGCCCTCAGCTTCGGATTGAGCACGAGATAAAGCGTATCGACAACCGTGTTGATCACGAGAACCACCACGCAATAGGCGAGACCGACGGCCTGGATGATGGGCAGATCGGCGTTGCGGACCGCGTCGACCATCACGCTGCCGAGGCCCGGATACGAGAAGATCACCTCCACCAGCAGCGTCCCGCCGAACAGGAAACCGAATTGCACGCCCATCAGGCTCAAGGTCGGAAGGATGGCGTTCTTGAGCGCGTGCCCCAGAAGAATGCGCGTCTCGGTCACGCCGCGCAAACGCGCCAGATGGATATAGTCATCCTGATAGACGTCGATCAGGCTGGATCGCAAAACGCGCATGATCGCCGGCGAGAATGCGATGCCCAGCGCGAAGCAGGGCAGAACCATGTGTTTCAACGCATTCCAGAAAATCGCGAACTGCCCCGAGAACAGGGCATTCAGCAGCAGAAAGTTGCTACCTTCGGGCAGCCGCAGATCGGCATCAAGCCGTCCGGTGAACGGCAACACGTTCAATGCGACGCCGAAGATCAGAATGAAAAACAACGCCCACAGGAATTCGGGAATGGACAACAGAACGATGGTGACAAGATCGATGGCCGGCTCGGCATAGGAGCCGCGCGACGCGAACAGCAGCAACCCGCCGCCGATGCCGAACACGGTGGCGATCAGCATCGAGAGGAATGCGAGTTCGATGGTCGCCGGCAGGGCGTCGGCAATCAGGCCCCACACGCTTCGCTTGAAATGAATCGACGTGCCGAGATCGCCCTGCAGCAGCTTCACCAGCCAGATTGCGTATTGATCCCACAACGGCTGATCCATGCCCATCTCGCGACGATGCGCCTCGATCTCCGCGATCGTCGCCGTGGGCGGCATCGACATCGCCGCGGGGTCGACCGGCAGCACATGCAGCACGAGAAACAGCAGCACCGACACGACCAGCAGGATGAAGATCGAGGCGATGAGGCGCCGGCCGATCAGTGGCACGATCGTTGTCAACATGAGTGCCAACGCGCGCGGACCGGCCGCGCCGCCTCCTCCTCACCCTGCCGTATTCCGGAGCGCGAACGATGCCGATCCCGCTCCGGCACCGGCGTTCAGGACCAGCGCATCGAGTTCGCCAGCACCCACCCGTTCCCATATTTGAGGTAGGCGAGTTTCTTTTTCCGGACCAGCGTCTGGACCGACTGCAGCAACGGAATGGTGGCGCCCTGCTCCACCGCGTCCTTCGCCAGAGCCTTCCAGCCCTCGATGCGCGCCTTGTTGTCCGTCGCCGCCATCAGGCGCGTGATCTCGCCGCCGATGGCCGGGTCTTTCCACGCCGACATCGGCAGCTTCGGATTGAGGAGATACCCGCAATAGATTTCCGGATCGCCCGAGGCATTGTCCCAGGAATAAAGCGTCGCCTCGGGAAGCTTGCCGGCACGATTAAGCTCGAAATATTTCGCGTATTCGATCGTTTCCAGCTCGGCTTCGATGCCAACCTTCTTCCACATTTGCTGGATCGCGCGCGCCATGTCGTAGTCGCTCGGGAAATGCCCGTTGGTCGAGGCGAACTTGATCCGCGCAGGCTTTGCTGTGCTGAAGCCGGATTGCGCCAGCAACTTCTTCGACAGTTCCGGATCGTAGGCGAACTTGTAACTGTCGAGGTAGCCGGCAGAGCCGGGGCTGACCGGAATCGACAGCGGCACGGCGCTGCCCGCATAGAATGCTTTCGAGAGCGCGGCCTTGTCGATCGCATGGTGCGCGGCGAGGCGAACATTGCGGTCCGAGAAGCCTTCGTCGTTACGAACCTGCAACAGCACGACACGGGTGATCGGGTTGATCTCGGCGGCGAGGCTTTGCTCGCGCTGCAGGCGCGCGATATCCCGCACCGGCACGTTGATGGTCAAATCGATCTGGCCCGACTGGATCGCGGCGACCCGCGCCGAAGGATCCTTGAGGATCTCGAAGATCACCCGCCGGACCGCCGGCTTCGGCCCCCAATACTTCTCATTCCGCTCCAGCACGATCCGCGAATTCAACTGATATTCGACCAATTGATACGGGCCGGTGCCGACCGGCTTTTCACGGAATTTCTCGACCCCGACGGATTCCATGTATTTCTTGGGAACGATGTAGCTGCCGAGAAAGCCGAGCCATGTCGGCGCCGTCGGCGCGGGAGACGAGAACTTCATCACCGCCTTGGTCGGCGATTGAACCTCGATGTCGCTGACCTTGCCGAATGACGATTTGGTATCGACGGCATGACCCGCCTTGATCCGTTCGAAGAACGTGTAGCGGAAGTCGTCCGCCGTCATCCGGTCGCCGTTGTGGAAAGAGACGTCGTCGCGCAATTCGACGGATAGGCTGAGGCCGTCCGGCGCCATGTCCCACTTGGTGATCAGCTTCGGGATCAGATGCAGCGCCGGATCCTGGTCGAGCGGCTGGTCGAACACCAGCTTGAACAGCGGTTGCGAATCCGGACTGAACCGCTGGTTCGGATCCCACGAAGGCACGTCGCTCGGCCAGCCGATCACCGCCGAATCCTGGCCCTGAGCAAGGGCCGGCGAGTTCAACGAAATGAGCGGGCCGCCCGCGCAGAGCGCGGCGAGTCCTGTCATGATCAGCCGCCGGTCGTGATCGACACCATCCGCGCATGGGACAGTGATGTTCCGAGGATCTTTCAAACGCATGGCTCAGTCCCACCCTGGATTGCGATGTGCTCTTGCGATGTGCTTGCGGTCTCGACGCAACGACGCTCCCGTGCGCCTGTACTGAATCACCTCATCTTGAACCAACGGACGCACGGCGCCAGCAAATTATGACACCACGGACAACTTGACATCGACATTTCCGCGCGTGGCGTTGGAGTACGGACACCGCGCATGTGCGCCGTTCACGATCTCCTCGCCGACCGCGCGGTCGATACCGGGGAGGTTGACCCGCAGTTCGACTGTCAGCGCATAGCCGACGGCGACCGGGCCGATCCCGACCTTGGCGGTGACACTCGCGTTGTCCGGCAGGGCAATTTTGCTGGTACGCGCGACAAGCTTGACCGCGCCCAGAAAGCAGGCCGCGTAGCCGGCTGCGAACAGTTGCTCGGGATTTGTCCCGCTGCCGCCTCCGCCGCCCAGAGCTTTCGGGACCGAAAGCATGACGTCGAGCGTGCCATCGCTGGTGGCGGCCCGTCCCTCCCGGCCGCCCGTGGCGGTGGCCTCGGTCTCGTAGAGAACCTTGTCTGGCGTCATCCGATCGCTCCATCTCTCAGCGGCTATTTGCGATGACGTGCGAGCAAAGCCCGAAAATCCGCTTTCGCGCGCTCCGGTGCCAAAGCAAAGCTCGGACCGCGACTCGGCTCCGTGCCGTTCAGTCGATGCAACTGCACCCACATCTCCGCAGATTTCAAAGCGACCGCCGCACAGTTGATCACCGGCGCATGGCCGATCTTGAAGCCACGTTCGCCGCATACCAGCAAACCGGGAAGAACGCCGGCGGGAACGATCACGTCCGCGCCCGCATCGACGAGCGGCTGCGCGCAGGTCTTGAAATCCCGCAGCATTCGCTCCTTTGCCGCCTGATCGCCGGCAAACGCCGCGCCGAAATCCTCCGGCTGACAGCCGATGCAGACAACCTTCACGATGCGCGAGCCGATGCCGTATCGGTCCGCCTGCTCGTAGTGCCAAACTTCAAAAGCGGAATCGAGCGTCACCAGACCGAGACGCCGGCCCAGTTGCGACGCCGCGAGCAGCGTCGCCTCGCCGGTCCCAATCACCGGAATCCGAAGCGCGGACCTCAGCTCATACACACCCGGATCCTGGAAGTGCCCCATCACGAAGGCATCGTAACCGTCGTCCTCGGCCTGCAGACCGTAATCGACGGCTTGAACCGAACAGCGAAATTCCGCGAGCCGGCCGAAATCGCGATCATGGGGCGACAACCCGTTGACGTGAACGGACGTGCCGGGCGCGGCGATATCGTTCAGATATTTGCTGAGGGACTGGAGATAAGGAGCATTGGCAACAACATCGACAAAGCTTTGCCAAAAGATGCGCATGTTGGCTTTATCCCTCGCGCCCCGTTTTTAACTGCAATTCTGGGCATACTTCCGGCGGGCTGTCGATGCTCAGATGCGATTGGTTCTTTGCGCTGCACGCAACAGGCGAGAACGCAAGGTCGAACGTCACAACTCTGTCCGCTTCGCAAGACCGTTGCAATGTCTTTGCAGACGGATGGTATTGTGTTGACTGCGCGGCACGGCGCTACTTTGGCCCGGTGAGGCGCATCGGTCGTCGCTTTCGACCGGCTCAACGGATGCGGGCTTTGCAGCAGCCTGCCGGATGCGCTTCACTGGCGTCACCTTTCAGCATGCGGACCAGCCACCGTGCCAACCACGACCGAACCTCCAAAGATCGAACACGCTTTTGTCGAAACGCCGTTCGGCCGGATCCACGCCGCGATCTGCGGGCAAGGGTTTCCGTTGCTGCTGTTGCATCAGACGCCGCGGTCCTGGCGGGAATTCGAATATGTCATCCCCCTGCTGGCCGGCCACTTCCGGACGATCTCCATCGATACGCTCGGTTTCGGGGAATCCGACCCGATCGATCGCGACAAGGCGTCGATCGAGGTGTGGGCGCAAGCGTCTCTCGCCTGTCTCAATGCGCTCGGCATTCGCGACTTCGCGGTGGCCGGGCATCATACCGGCGCGGTGATCGCGGTCGAGATCGCCGCCCTGTCGCCGCGCCAGGTTCGCGCGCTGGTTCTCTCGGGCTGCCCGATGGTGGATGCGGTACGGCGCGCCAGACCGCATGTGAAAGGCGGCATCGACGATGTCGACCCGCGGCCCGACGGAGGGCATCTGGTCGATCTCTGGACCCGCCGTCAGCCGTTCTATCCGGAAGGCGACACGCTTCTCCTGCAACGGTTCGTAATGGATGCCTTGCATGCCGGCCCGATGGCTGCGGCAGGCCATCATGTTGTCGGTCACTACCGGATGGAGGATCGGCTTCCCGCGATCCAAAGCCCCACCTTGATCATCGATCCGGTGAAAGACCCGCACGTTCATCCGGCCGCAGCGAAACTCGCGCGCGCCATCGCCAACAGCAGCATCCGCCCGGTCGCGGAGGGCATGGTGCCGCTCCCCGAGCAACTCCCCGGCGAATTCGCGGCCCCTATCATCGATTTCGTCCGGCCGCTGGTTGCCCGGTAAATCACGACGTCCATCACACGCGAGACACGCTATGAACGGCAATACGCACGGCAACAACACCAACGGCAGCAAGCACAAGCTTCGCATCTGGGCGCAAGGCGCCACCCACCCGACACATCATCAGAGTTATCTGGCGTCGCTGCTGCCGCATATGCAGTCTTGCCTGGATCCGGACTTCGAGCTGACCTTTCACACGATCACACCGCCGGTGACGACTGTGCACGCGCTGTCGGAATTCCGCTTTTCGCGCGAGGTCATCCGCGGCGCGATCGAGGCGGAAAAAACCGGCTGCGACGTCTTCTTCATGAATCATTTTCAGGATGTCGGCCTCTATGAAGCACGCGCGTCCGTCGCGATCCCGGTGCTCGGCCTCGGGGAAACGACGCTGCTGCACAGTTGCACCATCGGGCGGAAACTGGGGTTGCTGGCGATCAATCCCGGTTTCATCGCCGGTCATCTCGACCAGGTGACACGCTACGGGTTGCAGCAGCGCGTCGCCGGGATTCGCGCCATCGACGCGAATATCCGCGACTACATGGAGGCGTTCGCATCGCCCGACAAGAAAGCGGCCCTCGCCGAGGTTTTCCAGCGCGAATGCCATCGTCTTCTCGATGCCGGCGCCGATGTGATCGTTCCGACCGGCGGCATCCCGATGATGCTGTTTGCCGGCGAAGCCGGCGCCAACATCGACGGCGCGCCGATCGTCAATGGCGTGACCATCCTCGTGAAAGCCGCGGAGATGGCGGTCAAGCTGCGAAAGCTCGGCGGCATCGGCACAAGCAGGATCGCGCAATCCGGGTTCGCTTTACCGTCGGCGCAAACGCTCGAGGAATTCCTCCAGCACGGCTGAGGTCTGCATCGGCCGGCACGCATCATCGCGCATGCGACGACAGGCTCGTCCGGAGATAGGCCGGCCGTCGATTCAGGTGGCTGATCCAATCCGGAAGAATGGCGCGCCCGAAGAGATTCGAACTCCTGACCCCCAGATTCGTAGTCTGGCAGACTATGTGCTCACAAGAGTTGGTAAGCAATCACACTTGTTGTTTTCATTGAATGAATTCACTTGACCCTCAGTCTTTTGTGGTCAAGAAATATCACAATTCACCGAGCTCCTGCTTACCAGATGCTTACCAGCAAATTTTAGAATGCGCCTTACCCGCAAGGCGATCGCCACCCTCACATTGCCCAAAGACAAGCCGTATCTCATCGTCTGGGACGACGAGTTGCCCGGCTTCGGCGTGCGGCTTAACCCCACCGGCAAAGTCTGGGTGGTGCAGTACCGGGCGGGCGGAAAATCACGCCGCGAAACTATCGGCCGCGTCGACGCGATTGCTCCGGAGATGGCGCGCGACAATGCCAGAAAGACCTTGGCTCGGGTCCAACTCGGGGCAGATCCCCATGCCGAAAAAGCAGAAGCTGCTGCTCGGCGCGCTGTCACCTTCGATAGGGTCTCTACCCGATATCTTCAAAACGCCCAAGGTCGGCTCAAGCCCCGGTCATTTGAAGAGGTGAACCGCCATCTCACAAAGCACTGGGCTTCCCTCAAGGAACTGCCACTACTCTCCATTAATCGAGCGCTTATTGCAGCGAAGCTCGACGACATTGCCCAGCAAAACGGCCCGATTGCCGCCAACCGTGCCCGGGCTGCTCTATCAGCACTTTATTCTTATGCCCTCGGGATGGGCCTCGCGGATCACAATCCGGTCGTCGGCACTCTCAAATTAGGGGAAGAGATTAAGCGCGACCACGTCCTGTCCGATCACGAAATTGCCGCTGTATGGAAAGCCAGCGGAGACTATGACTATGGGCGCATCATCCGTCTTCTGATGTTAACCGGCCAGCGTCGGGACGAAGTTGGCAGCATGCGGTGGCCAGAGATCGATCTGGAAAAAGCAATCTGGACGCTGCCGGCAGAGAGAACCAAAAACCACCGAGTGCATGAAATCCCTCTGTCCAAGCTGGCGGTGTCGATCTTGGATAGTACGCCTCGCTTTATCGGCCGGGATATCGTCTTTGGATCGGGAAAAGGTGGCTTCTCTGGCTGGTCAAAAGCCAAACGAGAACTAGATCTGGAGTTGCAGCCTCTTCGTCCCCCGATAAAGCCATGGCGGATACATGACCTCCGACGCACCGCGGCCACCGGGATGGCGAACAACGGCGTCTCCCCTCACGTCGTGGAAGCCGTCCTGAATCATGTGTCTGGTACACGCGCCGGCGTTGCAGGAATTTACAACCGCGCTACTTATCGCGAGGAAAAAGCGGCGGCTCTAACACTGTGGTCAAACTATGTCTCAAGAATCGTCACCACCCTCTAACTCCGCGTCGGATCAGTCCCCCAGCGAAAAAACGCCGCCATCCCCGACATCCAGTGCGTCGCCAGTGTCTCCGGTTGATCACCAGCGAATGCCGACCCTTTTTGATCTCACGATACCAGATGAAACCGCAATTCGCGTCATCGATGGGATGTACGATGAAGATGGCAACCTGCCGAACTTTCCCGACCGCGTGTTGACAGACGCAAAAGTTGCCGAAATTGCCCAGCGTTTACGTGCGATTTACAACATCGCATACATCGAGCATTCGCTAGGACCTCGCGAACTCTCAACGGATCTTGATAAATTGCTGAAAGGCATGCTGCGGAGCGATGTCGAATCGATCGAAAAATGGACAAATGCCGCGACATTCGATCCGTTCATGGATCTTTTCCAAGCTGCTGCTGTCGACATCTGGAAAAATAGCAACCGCCAAATCGACTATCGAGACTTCCGCCTAAGAATCGAGGAACCTGGTCCCTCCTCGCTTCGCGTTTTGAAGGGATTAGCCGAACACCTTAGCAAGACCAAAGCTGCCTTTGGGCTGGCGCCACCAACTGTTTTCGCTTTGGCTCTCTGCTTCACGACGGACAAACTGAAGCAGGATATCAATCGGATGTATTATAAATTTTTCCGTCCGCGCAGCGACCGGTTACCCGACAAAACAATCGTGCACTATATCGCCGAAGCTTACCAAGAATGCTTCGGCGTAAAATTCTCGGTGAGCGACACAAACGTCGATTTTCGTAAGGATAAAAGCCGACGTTATCACGACGGGCCACCGATGCGCTTTGCTTGCTCTGTGATTAGGGAGCTAGAACTCCATCAATTTATGGGGCCTTTCGACAAGAAGCGCGCCAAAACACAACCAAACTGGAGGCCTGCCGAGTTCCCGAAGCATCGGTCCTACGACGAAAGCGGCCGCACGGATAACAGTGTCGATTTATCCCATCCTTTTCCGTGGGAAGTACCGAAGGACGCGAATGGAATGAGACCCCGCATCCCAGGCAATAGCTGGGAGATCATGAAAAATCGCATCGGAGACGCTTGGGAAAACAAGTGATCCTCGTGGTGTTCTGCCCGCTAGCTATGTTTTACAAGCCGAACCGCCTTCTCTGCTAGAAGCAAGAAACTCACCCGATCGAAAACATCCCCCGCCAACCATAGGCCCAACAGGGCCACTACCAGCTTCCCCTCGGTCAACCCAAGCAATTTGCATCGCAGTGATAGCTGCTCGACACACGCACCAAACTCCGAATCCAATCCAAGTAAAGCCGGCTCACGCGACAACTCACCCCGACAAAGGCACACGAGTACTGCCCCAGCACGCGAGACCGCTTCCTTCGGTGAGCACTGCCTAATTAGGGCGTCAACACGCACGCCATCGAATTCGCAGCAGAAAATCATCCTCCAGAACGCGAGCGTATCAGCACCCCAGTCCAATGCTAGGACGCTGCGTGCTTGCGTAAGGGTCCGCGCGACTGCCCTGTCGACGAGGTCAGCTAAACGGAGCAATTCTCCGGGGACGCCATTTCCCATCAGCACGATCAAAGAAATAACGTCAGAAGAGTAACTGGAGCGCGGCAATCGTTCCAGTATCAAAGACGTTGCATCTTGCGTGCCGAGACGGTCGGCGCGCACGACGCGGCTTCTAGACAATATGGCAGACTGTAACGACGCTTCGTTTGTCGCCAATACGATAAATGTCGTTTTGTGCGCTCTATCCTCAAATGGCTTCAAGAACGCGTCCAACGACGTTGACGCTTGCTCAGAATTGGCCAGAACAATAATCCGATGATCAGCGAAAGAGACCTGATTCAAGCCGTCCACGTGACGCAGAACATGCTCATGTGCCTTGATGTGCCTGAGATCAATTGAGATATAACCGAAATTTCCAGATGTTTCGAATTCGAGACATGAGGAGCATCGACAACACGGCTCGTAATCGCCGGGCGCGCGCTCGAGGCAAAGCAAGGCTTTCGCATAAAGCCGTGCCATCGACCTCTTACCCATGCCAGCAGGCCCCACGATAACAAGAGGCCCGTCATGCTTTCCGTCGATAAATCGTTGACGAATCGTGCTCTTCACCTTTTGTCGCCCAATGAGTCCCGCGAATGACCTCGGCGACGGAACGGACGTTTGGCTATCGCGCCTCAGCTCGTGAATTGGGCAAACTCGATCCACCACATCGCGTTTCATGCGCTGTAACCATTCATCACTTCCATCTTCAATGGCGCGGAGTAGTGCCTGAGACAGTCGCACGTGCTCGTCGAGCTCCTCCGGAGCCGTGAATTCTTCGGAAGCCGTGCGCAAGACTTTTACTATGTCCGCCCTGTGGCCCACCCTTTGTCCATAGAAGGCAGCCCGAGCATGTGCTTTGTATGCGCGCGCGAGGCCCTCAAGCGAGATAAGAAACTCTTCAGATGTTTTGACGAGAAGCTCGCTCCTTTTCTCAACAAATGGCCCAGCAAAAGGCACCACCTGCAGAGCCCAACCGACCGCAGAACGGATGCTCTTCCGCCTCTGCTTGCGACTGCTCGAGCGAGTACCGTTATCCACACCTCGATCGACGAGTACGCGGCTCGCGCGACAGAGCTCCTCCGCGAGCTCGTAGGCTGTCCAGCCTCGTCGTGCCTTTATGGCAAACGCACGAACAAGATCGGCCGCAGCACACTCTGCTTTGCCTTCCACAAATCGGTCTAGCGACTGCACCACATAAGAGCGCGCCTCTCGGACTCGCGCGGCACAACTGGGAGCTATGAACTTTCCAGTCGGACCGTCGGTATAAAGCAAAGCTGCACGATCGTATTCGGCGATGAAGGAGCCAAGATCAAGTGACCCGCCCTCAGCTTGGAGATAGCCATCAAAATACGCGATGGCTGGCTCCGACGGCCGCTCCGCACTTTCAATGGGTAAATCATGACATCGTGCGAGAAACTGCAACACTTCACATAGATTCTCTTTCTTCACCACGGTTTCGTCGATAAAGAGCGGCCGGTGCTCATTAGTCCCAGCACGATCAAGCGCCGATCCACGTACGCAAAGGACGGTCGGCATGAGAGGCTCAGCACGAGTCAGCGTGAGTATTCCCGGTCCGAAACCAGTCTTCTCTTTTAAGTCAGCACTCGCGAGATCGATGACACGAATCCCATCAAACAGGCCCGCCGCGCCCCACTCGGATTCCAACGTGCCAGGCTCGCACCCAATGAGCACACCACCGAGCCGTGTGGCGAGCTTTTCTAAGGCGGTCAAGAACTGTCCGCGCAACACACCGGTCCGATATCGATACACGATAAGACCGGTCAGAGCTTTCGGCGGATTGCAGATGAAGTCGATGTCAAGCATCACCACCACACCTGCCAGCTTCGCGCACGCCCTTGGGCTCCAAGCGAGCGCCACCAACTCAGCAGCTTGGTAACCTCGGCCAAATAGGTTTCGGAACCATCGCCATACCGACCAGCTAGACTGATGAGCATCTCGCTGCGAACGGCGACTTCTGCCATCCGGTCGACATGCTCAAACTCCTCCCACCCCGAATAGAGTTGTTTCCAGGCTTTCGCATCGAAAGCAGACAGTGGCTTCATCTCGTTTGCGCAAGCTATAGCAATCTCAGTTCCGCTTACTTGGCCGCTGAATATCAGTCTCGCCCCTTTAATCGGCGAAGGTGATCGCCGATCATTCCGAGAAATACCCAAGACAGCGCGAAGGGTCTGTTGAACTGGAACAGCAGCATCCTCACAAAATCCCGCACAGAGCTCTCGAACCGCACTCCAATGGAACTCGCCACTATCGCGTTCGGGTGCTTCTCTGACGTGGACGATCAGCCCCATAGCTTCTGTCTCCTCGCACCATTTCCTAATGCAAGATGACGCCCGATCCGTATCATCCACCGCATGACATGCGACCAAACGCGCAACAATCGCTCCGCTATCATTTTCCAGCTGCAGGATACTCGCTACTGGCTTATCCGCGGCCAAGGCTGTCAACAGCACTTGGCAACGTGAGCTGGCGACGGCAATGGCGTCAGTTTCCGTCATGTCGCGCGAGGCCGGCGCCTCGACACGTGCCGCAACAGTGAAATATGAACCGTGGTGCTGGATTAGAAAGCTCGCCCGGTTGACAATCTCTCGAACCTCCTCGGGCGTGATGAAACCGTCGTCTTCGGTGGGAGGAAAGATATCCGCGACCGTGGTAGCTGCAGCGATAGTTGCGGGAGGCACGGAAATAGAAGGAACCGCTTTATATTCTGTCCGGCTCAGTACGCCATTGGAACCAGCTCCGGCACTGCACACCGCCTCAAAGAGCGCAAAAGTTAATTTGAGCTTTGCCGGTTCCTCAGAGCCGCGCTCACTCCAAAAGACCAACATGCTCTCGACGAATGTCGCCAATGCCGCTTTGTCAGCGATTTGGTGCCGCTTGGCGAGACTCTGCACAAAGCTCGCCCTCGTCCGATGCATGCCATAACAAAGCGCATCGGCGACAACACGCTGCCCCAGCACCTCGTTATAATAAACCGTAAGGAGAAACAGTCGGACCCACCGTGCCTTAATGGTCTCCTCGTCGGACCAATCGTGCATAGCCCTAACCTGCGCCCAACGATCGCCGCTGGCGAGTGCCAGCATGTAATTCTCGAGATGGTCGCAGATGCTCAGATCAAGAACGTCTTTCACCAGCTGGACATCAATATGGCGTCCATATTCGCTAAGCTGCTGCAGCCCGATAATCATGTCGCGGGGATACGGCTTGGCCGCCGCGACAAGGCTGAGCGCCTCTCGATCGAACGACAGGTTTTTACGGCGCCCTACATACTCTAGTAAATCGAGAGCAACTGCGGAGGAAAATGGCTCAATTCGAATCAGCTGCAAACGAGACCGCAGGGCCGCAGTAAGGCCATGTGGTTCAGTCGTTGCAAAAATGAATACGATTCCGGGCGCGGGCTCCTCGACTGGCTTTAGCAACAGTTGCTGGGTACCTGCAGGGAGATTGTGCGCCTCGTCAAAGAAGATGACCCTAAACCGACAGTCAACCGGCTTTCGGTTCCACCCCTGCAACATGGCGGCGACATACTTTTCTCGCGCTTCAGCGCTGGCGGCATTGATCTCGATCATCACTTCAGCTGCGGGCATTTGGCAGGGCCGACAGGCTCCGCATGGTGAACCCGCTTGATTTGGGTCGTCACAGTTGAGGGCGCGCGCATGGATGCGGGCAAACGATGTCTTGCCGCTGCCGATAGCTCCTGCCAGCAAGAGCGATCGACCGGCTCGCCTTCGTGCAAGACCAGACAACAATCGCACGGCCACGTCTTGGCCGCGCACGTCCTCGAAGGAGTGAGGGCGGTACTCTTCTTCCCAGTTCATGAAAGGTTTCCCTAGGTCGCCCGCTGGGGGGCGCTAATCCTTGCCGCGCTCGGGCTAAATCACCCGAGCGCTACGACTTGATCGACTGCGGCTTGCTTGCCAGCGCGGGTGTTTAGCTCAACCCGGCGAGTTCACCCGCCGCTTGCGAAGCAACAATATGGTGCTGGCTGGCTGACGAACCTGACGGACCTGACGGAGCTGACGATGCTGACGGGTCTGAAAGCGGCACGATTGGCGGGACATTCGGGGCTTCCGCTATCGGTTGAGACCAGCCTTCCTTGACACAGTACACCGCGCCAATCTCTACCTTCCGCTTGGCCCCGAAGGGAGTAGAAGGGTCCGAGAAATGCCAAAGCATTTCTTCCGCAAACTTCTGACGCGAGATACTTACACCAGTCTGCAGATAGAGCTCGTGCAAACCGTCAGCGCGCACGCCCCAGCGCGTCGTGATGGCACGCACCTCTCGACATCCAAGATCCAACTCGCGGAGCCAACGCAGGAGCGCCGAAATCGGTCTCGCGCTGTTCTGGAAGGCCAGCAGTTCTTGGCGCACCGTGATGATAGGACTCGGTTTGAAGGTTTCGACCGACAGCCAGAGAAGTTCGTAGTCGAGCGAAGACACCGTGTGCCAAATGGCCCGGTCGCCGCCCTTATCTTCGTCGCCATTGCGGAACGGCAAGGTGACGAACCGGCGATAGCCGCTATGATCGTCGATAAGTTCCTGCACCGGAGCGTTGGCTGTACCAATCAGGGTCGCACGCTGTCGCACCGTCGAATTTTGCGAGGTCATAATTTGTCGACGATTGATACGTTCAGCCGTGATCAGTGATTTCAAGGCCGGCAACGCTGCCTTCGGCAACTGTTCCATATCATCGATGACGACGACTGGATAGCGATAGATCGTCCCACTCCGCCGGTCAGCGAAATCAGACAGTAGCGTATCGGCACTTGCAAGCTCGCGTAGCGGACCCAAGAATTTGCGCACGAACGTTGTCTTGCCAGAGCCTTGAACGGAGCTGAACAGGATAGGCATGAGGTGATCCTTCCCGGTTCTGCCGGTCGCCTTCTGCTTAACCAGCCAAATGAAATGCTTAAAGATATGCACGCTAAGATGGGCGGGCGCATCGAACAGTGTACCGAGCTTTTCCCACTCAGCTTCACACCGCAGCTGGTCGATTTGAGCTTCCGGCATCAGCAGAGGCGTCATCACCGTATTGAAACGCTCGTGCTCTTTACGACGGCAATACCGACGCAAGGCCGGAGCCAGCTCGCTCGCCTTGTGTTCGTAGCCGCGCGTATGGACGATGCCGAGGATATCGTCGAACACCTCACGGTGGGAGCGTTCAGCTACGCTCAGGTACTTTTGTAGTGTTTGCGGCGAGTCGGCAAAAATCGGGCTCGACTTCGGGCGGAGCCCGCCATCGAACAGGAGCTCCAGATCGAATTCGTCTTCGATCAAGGACACGACAAGTTCATCAGCGGTTGCCACCGCGAGTGGATCTTGCGGTTGCTCGTCCATCGGCAGAATAGATTCGTCAGTCATGTTGGTGGGTTCTTTCGTGAGGTATTTAATTGCATTGGCGGCTGCGCAGCCATGCGATGAGATCCCCAAGGCGCCATCCAAGCCTTCGCTCTCCGAGCCGAATTGGCGCGGGCAGCACCCCGTGGGAATGAAGGCGACGAAAATGGGAAACTGAAACGCCGCAGAAGCACGCGGCTTCGCTGGTGCGAAGAACGCACTGCAGAGCAAGTTCTTCCGGGAGGCGGTCAATGGCCCATGGTCGATCGACATTCATGGGGCGTGTAATTGTCAGGCTTTTTGCCGCGCGAATAAGGGGGTAGCCAATTTCGCTGGGGTATATCGCTCAAATCCACGAACAATATTGGTAAGCTATTGAATTTGCTATGTTTATTGTCGCCGCGACCGCGAAAACATTTTGCATGCACAGCGGCACCGGGATCCACAACGCAGCCCGTTCGGCTTTCGCCCCCCTTCCGCACAAAGCAGACATCGTGTCCCTACCCCTAGGACGCCGGGCTCGGGCATTCCGCTAAGGTGGCAGCGACGGAGACGAAGGCCTCTAGATGTTCGCTTCCGCAATTCTGCCGGAAGAAAAAACATCCAGCGAGCCGAACTGCATTCCAGCCACCAATCGACCAAACAGAAAACTGGCTACCTCTCCTGCGGTGCCCGTTGAGGGCGTCCATCCTGATCAGCATGAGGCGCTACAGCGTCAGCCCCGGCTTCATCTCGAACCCGTGGCAACGCCGAAAGGCGCCTTCATCGCTGCTTGGCGTTGCCAGCAGCGCCATCCATGCATGCTCAGGAAGACTAAATGTTTGAAACTCAAAGGGACAAGCGGAAGCATTCACACCTGCGACTCGCTGTAGTGAATCCAGCCTCGAAGCAGGACCTCTCAATAACAAGCGCCCCCGAAGGTTCAGATCTCACTACTCTCGAGGAAGTGCGTAAACTGAAGCTCTTGGCTGTTGCCGCTTATATCGACTCCTACCGCGAATACACTGCGTCGCTTGTACCAGCAGATCGGTTGGCTGAATTCAAACAGTTCTTGCAGGTAAGTCTTGAGTTCGCGGCCCATTTCACCCGGGAGATTCCCTGTGCGCACCGGCAAGACGCAGTTCTATGGTTTTGCTGGGCCGTCGCGTATCTGACCGAGCCTGGCGTATCCTCGTCGCGGAAAAAGCTGTTGCGTCGCGTAACTGAAGCGATCGATCGATGCGATCAAGAGGCCGAGCTTTGCGATTATCGTTGCGAACCATTAGTCGCTCTTTTGCGGTGGCTCGAATTCATGCGTGGCACACTCGAATCTATGAAGGTCGCGCCTAAGCGGTCAGGGAGACGCACGCGTTCGACGTAGGACAATATGAGGAGAGGCGGCTGAAGTGTTTCCGCCGCCTCTTCAACTCGTCTCCTGCATTGATCATCTCGAACTTGTGCCAGTTTGGACTGTTCTGATTCCGCGCAAAGCGGAACACTATATCCCCTGCCCCTGCCCCGCGGCCCCGCAGAAACCTTATCCATCGAACAATCCCTCCTAATCAGGCCGCTGTTAATAAGCGGCCTGACTGAACTTCCCCTATTTTTTATGCCTACATGCGATCTGTGGTGGCCAGGCTGCGGCTTTCTATATCGAGGATCAATCATGGAGATCCCCGATATGTACGATACTAACGTTTCGACAAACTCCGTTTCGCCTAAGGCATTAGCCCGCGAACAACTTCTTACACAGACCCTGACTGCGCTCGCGAACGCCGGCATCGCCGTCCAGGTGTGTTCACCCCACCACATCAAATATGGTGCTTTAAATTATTATCCAAAGCGCGGGATCATTTGCCGAGACGGCAGCAACGACATCCTGCCTGAACGCGGCCTTTCGGCTTTCATTACCGTCTGCCTAAAAGACACTGCCCACAGTGAAGAGACCATGTCCGCATTCCAGTCCCGACTGAAACTCTAAGAAGCGGCACCACGCAAAACCCGACGGACCGGGTCGCTATTCTTAAAAAAGGGGAGGCACTGCGCCTCCCCTTCGTCATTCTTGGACCTAGTGAACCAGAGCCCGCCTCAGCGGTGGCAGACCCGCCCTAACCGCCAACTCCTCATACGTAGCCAGCATCATGCCGATCAGTCGGTGCAACGCCGACAGCAAACGGACTTTGGCATCGGATTCGTCCATGCCAAACGGAAGAGGAAAATCCATCTTCGCAAGCCTCTTACGGATGGTTCGTGACGTCGCCAGGTGAAGCGCCTCGCACAGCTGGCCAAAATCAGAGACAAAGAGCTTCATCGGATCGGCGCCGAGCTTCGGCACCTCGAACTCCACATCGTCCAAGAAATCCGCGATTTCGTGAAGCGCTGCATGAAGCACGTCTGCACGCCGATCGACATCCGTAACCTTGGCCAGAGTAACTGCTTTCATCAACCGCTCAGCTGCCGATGTCAGCAACACCTCCTTTTCTTTGTCCGGAATACAACGACCAGGCGAACGCCAGTCTTTCTTGAGAGCTATAACGATCGTATCATTCATGAGAGTAACCTTCAGATACAAGTTCTGAAAAAGGAGTCGCGAGCGCAGCAATTCGACGAGGCCCTGCCTGAATCACCATCATGATCCATCAGGTACCTCGCTATGCTTATTCGTGTCGCACGTGCGGCGAATGTTTACTCTTGCCAAAAGGCATCGCCCCAACCGGGATCGAGCCCCCGGGCCTGACGTGTGAAGAGTGCGGGGACAGGGACCTTGACCTCTTCCCCGCACCTTCGACACAAGCGAGACGACGCGAAATGCCCCACGCGACTAAGAACGGATTGGGCCGGCGACTGACACCGCCGAGGCAACTTTATTTTTGTGGCTAGTTGCCCGCGCACGTTCAGGTTCGAGCGCCAACTCCAACAGGCGGCGGAGATTCAAAAGGGGTGTGTACCGAATGTCCTTACCCATGGCGCCCTCGGGATAGCGCCAGGCCATCAAGGGCATTTTTTTGACATCCACGACGTGCAGAGTTCCCCATTCGTCTTCCAGTTCAATCAGCAAGAGGACATTGCTGAGGACCTGATGCAAAGGGTTCCACGGAGCACGCTCAAACGGTGCGACCATCGTGATATTGATCAAATCTGCCAGCGAATTTTCGACGACCTGCAAGCGTTGCGCGACCGCCTGTTCGCGGTTCCCGGCATGGACGCCTGCGGCCTGAATCTCTCTGATCGCCGCCTTAAGGCAGGCATTAATTTTCTTAGCGCTCGCGATATCATTCCTCTTGAGGGGTCTCAGACGATTGGTGTTGCGAAACAGCTGGTTGAGATCAGGACCATAACCGATATTCATATTTCCGCTCCTGGAGCTGCCGCTGCGATCCACCGTGGATGAGATCGGAGCTCCAAGTAGTATATTCAGTTTACCCCCCTCCCGAATTAACTTGAGCGCTCACTTCGCAATCGCGCTGTGTCTTGGCTGCAACATTTCGCCCGCTAGCTGCGTCAGCATGTCGCGAAATTTTCGGTAAATTGCTGCGCCCCTCATTTGAATACCTCGCACCACACCAACGAGGGTTTCCAGATGTCGACTGCATTGACCGGCCGGGTGCCATTCATTCCCGAGGCCGCGCTTCGCGCCCATCACGTCTACGAACCTGCCGACGACCGCTTCCGCGCCGCCGCGCGCGCACGCCAGGCCCTTCTTCGTGAAGCCAAAGGCTGGCCGATCGGTTGCTGGGCACCGGATACCGACAAGGCCCGCGAAATGGGCTCTTACCTAGCCGAAGATCACGGCGATGCCAATCTTATCACCCCCGACATTGCGAAGCTGGTCCGCAAGGAAATCGCCTGGCGCGAGGACGATGCCCTGATCGAGGTCGACCGCCTGTATCGCAACATGGTCTCGTCGATGCCCGCGACATTCAATCTCATCGGACCGTTAGCTCTCGATCAACGTCTCGCCACCGCCGTGATGCGGCGCATCTGCCCGGACTTCGTCAAGAAAGTCACCGCGACTCTGTTCGAGCATAGCCCCGCGCGCCGCCACCCGGCCTTCACCAACGACCGCACGGCCTTCGATGCCTTCTTCAAGGTCAATACCACCTCTGGCGAGCACGGCTTCGTGGCCTGCGAGGTAAAATACACCGAAGGGCTTTGGGAGCAGCCGGCAAGGCTAAGGTCGGAATATGGAGAGCTTTCGCGAGAATCCGAACTCTTCATCGACGCTGACCACCCGGCCCTACGCATGGCGCCACTGCAGCAAATCTGGCGGCAGCACCTCCTCGCTTTCAGTATGGTCAAGAACGGCCTCTATAGCGCCGGCCGCCTCCTCGTCATCGCCCCGACCCTGAACCGTTCGGCGCAAGAGGCTCTCGCCCTTTACCGAACCCATTTGCTCCCCGGCGGCGGCATCCCGTTCGACGTCATTTCGTACGAGCAACTCATTGGAGCTATCAAACGCTCCGGAGCTCCGGAAATCGCGTCGCTCCTTCACGAGCGCTACCTCGATTTCAGCCCCGTCGACCAACTCGTCACCGGATAACCCTTAGGACAGTCGCCGGCCGCAAGGTCGGCGACAATTCACAGACATGATCACCACAACATCCCCCATTCATCCCAAGACCGTCGTTCGCTGCGCGACCTGCCGTGGCGAGCGCGTCATGCGCGACGCCTGGGCGTGCTGGTCTTACGAACGGCAGCAATGGGAATTGGGGCAGGCCTTCGACCACGCCTACTGCGAGGACTGCGAACGAGACTGCACTCTCGAAGAAACAATGGACGACGCTCCGTAAACAACCAGCGTCGTCAGTTGAATCCACCACCGTCCATCGGAGACACCATATGGCTACCAAACTTCCCGACTTCCGGGCTTATACCGTCGTCGAGCGCGACGGCCAGAAACCCGTCTGGATTGACCTCGGCGCCGCCTTCCTTCATCAGGATGGAGCCGGTATGAATGTCCTGCTCCAGGCTCACCCGCTCGACGGTAAGATCATTCTGCGGCCGTTCATCAACGAGGGCCGAAAAGAACCCTCCACTCTCACCGACCGAGCCTGACCCATGCTTACGTTCGCGATCGGCGACACGCACGGCTGCCTCGATCACCTCACGCGGCTGCTCGATGACTGCCGCCGATTTGCGAAGATTCAGCCAGCCACCTTCGTCTTCCTTGGCGACTACATCGACCGCGGCGCGGACAGCCGCGGCGTCACCCAGACCATCATGGACATGCAGACCGCCGATCCCGAACGGGTCATCGCCCTCGCCGGTAATCACGAAGATCTTCTCCTTCGTGCCGACAACTTTATCGATGAGGCGAGATGGCTCGACAGCGGCGGAGACTCCACTCTACGATCCTACGGGATCAGTTCAATGACAGAATTTCCGCAGGACCATCTCACCTGGATCCGCAACTTGCCGACCCATTACGATGACGGGCAACGGTTCTTCGTCCATGCCGGCATCCGACCGGGCATCCCGCTAGACCAACAAACCCGCGAGGACATGCTCTGGATTCGTGAGCCGTTCCTATCCGCCGATGCGGACCACGGCCGCCTCATCGTGCACGGACACACGCCACAGCGGAACGGCAAACCCGACATTCATCCCAACCGGGTCAACATCGATACCGGCGCGGTCTTTGGCCGGAAGCTCACCGCCGCGGTGTTCACTGACAGCGAGCGGATGCCGGTGGAATTCCTCCAGACCTAGGCGCCGCGCCGGTAGATTCGTAATACCTCGAAATCGGCGATCTCTTTGAATACCGCGCCTGCTTCCTAGCCGTCGATTGCAGCCCCAACATTCTCCTGCGCGACGACGATACTTAAGCCATGCCAACCGAACTCGCGACGATCGACATCGATTTCCCGCGTCAGCGGACCACTTGCCTGCTATACCTTCTACACCCACGCAAAAGGCCGCTGACCTAGTATACTGCGTAGATCATCGCTCGAAGATGCCGGCGAACATCTTAATGGGGGCACCGCGCGCCTCCCACAGTTCATTGAACCGCACCTCGATCGGTGGTGTGCACTCGCCCGAGCTACTCTCTCAAAACCAGCGGCTTCTTCAATGCCGCCAAGTGGCAAGGACAACAGGCCTACCTAGCCTCAACTCGCGACGTAGTTCAGCAAATTGCCTCCGGACTCAGTTCTCAATCCTCTGGCAAAGGACGTGAACGTTTTCAGCCCGCAATTCGCGCACCAGGCATCAATTTAAAAGGATACTTTCTCGCCGGGTTTGCTTAGATTTCTGTCGGCGTACCCGAGGTGCATTCGAGGCATCACCTCTCGAATTCAAGCATCCACCCAGACTGAGAATCGTCATGATCGCAATGCCCTATGATTATTTCCTGATCGTCTGGTTTGTGCTGGCGGCGGTTTCCACCGTCTATGTCGGATACGACCAATACAAGAACAACCCCGAACCAGCGGTGATGAAATGGGGGTTTATTCTTGTTACGCTTTACATGGGTCCATTTGGGTTGTGGCTCTATGTAATGGCCGACAAGGAGCCACATCCGGGGGAACATGAGAAATTCGTTAAGCCACTCTGGAAGCAAGGAGTCAGCAGCACAATCCATTGCGTGGCGGGAGATGCCACCGGGATCATCCTAGCGGCTGTCATCACCGCCGGACTCGGTTTGCCGATGTGGCTTGATCTCCTTGTTGAATATGTTGTCGGGTTTTCTTTCGGTCTGTTTATTTTCCAGTCGCTCTTCATGCGGAAGATGAAGGGCGGTACTTACTGGGAAAACGTCAAGAGGTCCTTCCTCCCAGAATTCGTCAGCATGAATGCGATGATGGCCGGTATGGCGCCGGTGATGAGTTTGTTGATGATGGGACGCGACATGCGCGCGATGGAGCCGACAGAGCTCATCTTTTGGGGCGTTATGTCACTCGGCGTCATCGCCGGCTTTATTCTCGCTTATCCGTTCAACATCTGGATGGTTCAGCAAAACCTCAAGCACGGCTTGATGACCGAGCGCCGTCCATCCGGTGGACATTCACCTGATTCGCATATCCACCACGCTCGGAAGGCCTCATCCCATGAGGCCAGAGGCGAGGAGAAGCCTAGCCATCAGATGCACGGCATGAAAGGCCGTACTACGCGCACGCAACTTGCAACAATGGCTGGAACGACATTCCTTTTGCTGGCCGCGGGCATAGTTTTCCCCGGCTTCTTCGTCAATCTAACGTTGAGCGCGAAGGATGTCGGCGGCGCCATCATGCCCCCCGGCATGATCATGCCATTTGAAACACCGGCCGAAGCTATGCGCGATATGGCCGCTGTTCCACCCCGACAAGTCGGCTATGTGGCGCCACCCGATGCGAAAGGCGATCAGACGCTCGTACCCCGTCTGGAAAACGGTACAAAGGTATTCGATATCGAAGCATCGGTGATCCGATGGAATATCCTGCCGGACGTCGCGGTCGAAGCTTACGCTTACAACCACCAAGTTCCCGGACCGCGTCTTCAACTGACCGAGGGCGATCATGTCCGGATCAATTTCCGCAATAATCTAAAGGAAACCACGACTGTTCATTGGCACGGGCTGATCGTGCCTAACGAAATGGATGGCCCCGCCAAAATCACTCAGGCACCGATCGCTCCTGGCGGTTCCTATACATACGAGTTTGATGTCGGACAGTCGGGCACCTATTTTTACCACAGCCACGATCACCCCGACCGGCAACAAGCGCTCGGACTTTACGGAGCACTCCTCATCGCGCCAAGGGACCCGGCTAAAGAACCAATCGCTGATCTCGAGTACACCATTCAACTGCAGGAATGGCTCAAGCGCGAATGGCGTACCTATCCCGCGATGCTGATGGAGGGCGGCATGCCAAATTATTTTACCATCAATGGCAAAGCATATCCCGAAACCGATATAGTGCCCATGAAAGTGGGACAGACGATCAAGCTACGTTTCATCGGAACAAACAATAATTTCGTTCATCCGATGCATGTTCATGGTGGTCCGTTCGAAATCGTGGCGCGCGACGGAGAAACACTCAAAGAGACGGCGCGTTATTTGGCCGATACAATCAATGTTGGTCCCGGCCAGCGTTATGACGTAATCTGGACTGCACGAAAAACGGGCCGGTGGCTTGTGCATTGCCATATTCCACACCATACGACGAATAACAATGTCGAACAGAAAGGCGCTGGCGGCCTGACTTTGATGTTAAACGTACAATAGGAATACGATCGAGAATCTCATGCATTCACAATCCATAGATCAATGGACACATCTGCACGACTTCCTTGGCGAGCATCATAGTCGCAACGAGCGCCGGATCTGGGCGGTCGTGATCATTACGACATTGATGATGATCGCGGAGATCATCGGCGGGTATTACTACGGATCCATGGCCCTCGTCGCCGATGGCTGGCATATGTCGACGCATGCGGCCGCCCTCGGCATTTCCGGCGCAGCTTATGTTTATGCGCGACGCCATTTACGAAGTGCACGCTTTAGCTTTGGCACAGGAAAGTTCGGCGATCTTGCGGCATTTACGAGTGCAGTTGTTCTCGCCATGATCGCAGCATTCATCGGATATGAGAGCGTTGTCCGGCTGTCGTCACCGGTACCGATCGCCTACAAGGAAGCGATTGCAATCGCCGGTCTCGGGTTATTTGTGAACCTCGCCTGCGCTTGGTTGCTTGCGGCAAGCCACGATCATGGGCACTCGCATGATCACACTCATCATCAAGACCATCACGGGAAGCATCCTGTCTCTGGTGCGCACGCCGACAACAACCTTCGCTCTGCTTACGTTCATGTCTTGGCCGACGCAGCGACCTCTGTGCTGGCGATACTCGGCTTGGCCACGGCCTGGACATATGGCTGGACATGGATTGATCCCGCAGTCGGGATCATCGGAGCTGGCGTCATCGCCAGCTGGTCTTATGGACTGCTCCGTGACGCCGGAGCCGTATTGTTAGATGTCACCGATGCTGAAATCGCAGGGAAAATCCGGAAAGAACTTGAGAGCGATGGCGACCGGATTAGCGACCTGCATATCTGGCAGCTTGGTCCCGGGCATTCCGCGGCAATTATCTCGGTAGTCAGCGATCAGCCAAAGCCGCCTAGCCATTACAAGCAGCGACTTGCCGGCATGGATAGGATCGCCCACATCACTGTAGAAGTACAGCACTGCAAAGAATGAATTCGCATGCCCTTGCTGATTGACCGCCAATGTTCCGAGACGCTCCTTGGTCTAAGCTTCTATGCTCCGTAAGCGGGGCGGTTTAGCGACCACGCTGACGGATGAAAGCGTCATCGCGCCTGCCCGCGGTAACGGGCGAGAGTCCGAACCTCCTAAACGGGAGGCCCAGCGCCAATCCCCCGCTTGTCCGGCTAGGTCTTGAGTCGGGCTAAGATTGCCTTCATCTGATCAATCTCCTGTTGCTGACTTTTGATGATCTCCTGGCAGAGCGACTTGAGCTCCCCATCTGTAATGGTCGCCTTCTGACACATTAGGATGGCGCCAGAATGATGAGGTACCATTGAACGGATAAACGCCGTGTTGCCAATCGTCGTTTGCGTCCGGATTAGCGCAAAGCTGCCAAAAAAGATAACGACAGAAGCAACAATCAGGATGATGTTCACCGTGCTCGATTTGAACATGTGCATCATGGCCAGGATCATGAGCACCACCATTGGCGTCACCATCATCAAAGTCATGTAAAACATATTCAGGTTATTGAAGAAGCTATCCAACGAGTCGATCATCACGAACATCACGAGATACATGATGACGCCACTCACAAGTGTCTGCACAGCGAGACTGAAGTAGGCATTCTTCATTATCGCGTTCTCCTTTCAGGCAGCCATTTCCCGGCAGCTTTCCGCGCAGGATCGGCAGGTTTTCACACAACCGTCCATGCCCCCGATGCGCTCGCAGTCGTTGGCACATTCTTCGCAGACGTCCGCGCATTCCCGACAAATCCCTTTATGGCCGGGAAACTGCAACAACATGACATGTGCTGATGTCCGGCACACCTCCGCACAAGCCATCATTATCCGGAAGTGGTCTGGCTTGGTGTGTTCGCCCCCGACCTCAAGGCAATGCGTCATCGCCATGCCAAGACAGGCCTGATAGCAACGCAAGCATTCATCAATGCAGACTTGCATCGCCTCGGTTATATGATCCATCGTCAGCTCCCTTGCTTGCTAATCGTTATTTCGTGTGATTCCTGAGCCAGGAATTGAACTCCGCGATTTCCGTTTGTTGATCCTTGATAATTTTTTCCGCCATTTGGCGAATTTCAGGATCCTTTCCGTGCTTGAGTTGGATCTTGGCCATGACGATCGCGCTCTCGTGATGTTTCACCATGCTGCGCGCGAAATCGACATCGGGATTCCCGGTGAAGTCCAAGTTCATATTCTTCATCATTTCCATATGAGCTTGCTTCATATCTTTGGTTGACGCGGTATCATCGGCCTGGGGCATCATCTTCTGCATGTCCATTCCCTGCATTTGCGCAACGGCTCCGGGAATGCTGATGATCATAACGGTCGCAGCAGCGGCGAGAATCGCTTTGAGATTCATGGCTTTCTCCTATGATTTTTTTGAGTGCGTGCGTGATTAATGCCCGCGCACAGGGTATGCGCGCGGCGAGCAAATAATAATTTGCCGATTAGACGCGCGGAGGGCGTCGTATTCCTTCGGAGCCTCTGCCCGGTGCAAGCATCCCTGACGGCGCTTGAATGAGCGCACTACTCTCCGCAGGATCGCGGAACATCATGGCGCCGGCAATGGCGTGCCCGCCGGAATAACAAGCGATGCCGCAGCAGGGATGCGCCCCACATCGGCATGTCAGCCCGCCGGCAGCGCCATGATCTCGAGCGACCATAACCGGATTTTGTTTTTGAACGTCTCGGTGCAAATCCAAATCAGAGTGCGGTATTGGATGCGGTCCGGCATGACCGGCATGAGCTGATGCCTCTCGGGGCGCAATTGCGCATGCCACACAAAGCATGAGAGCAAAGACCAGCAAATGGAGCTTCCCGATTGTCATGGTCAGTTCCCGCTCCGGAACCAGAGGGCGGCCTAACCCCTTAACGCAGCCATATCGAGCGGCGTTCCAACGATTTTGGTCCTTCACACGCGGAATCGGTCGATAAATAGCTGGCGATGGAGAACAGGCTGGTCGAATGTCGGACGATTACTTCGAAACCCTGGGGAACGCGACGTCCGGTCTTCGATAGCCTGTTGCGGGGTACCCTCTGGGGGTATATATGCGCAAATGCTCTAACACGCCGATAGCAGAATAGGCATATTGGTGCGTAATCAGCGCGCGAGATTTGAATTTGGGAATTCGAGAATGGCGGCCTTGACGGAAACGTCGGATTGCTGGCGAACTTGCCCATTGGCGCCGGCTGTGTTCGTATGCCGGCAACTTGCCGTCGGCGCCACACGTTCTGTTTGCTACGCACCGTGATTCGCTCCAGTTTAGTGATACACTAGCGGTATGTTTGTTCGGCTCACCAAAGTAATGAGATTGCGGATAGCGAAGGTATTCGCTCTCGGCTACATGCTTTGCGTGCTTGCCCCGGCGGCAGCGTTCGCGCTAGGCGATGGTTCTCGGGCAGCGCACTGCCTGGAAGCTACCAATCACGGAATCCAAGCGCTTCAGCTGCAGACCAGCCCTTCCGAAGTCGCCAAATTGCACGTCCACGGCGATGATGCGCCGCATGCGCATTATAGTGACACCGCTCCGGTCCAAAGTGACGGTCACGGCAAAAAGGCCGATAAGCAATGCTGCGGTCTCGCCTGTCTCAGCGCGCTCCCCGCTGCAGTTCAAGCAGGTGAGATGCCGACGCTGCCTCACGCTTTCGTTCGCATGACGAAACTTGAGGACTTTACGGGCCAAACACCCGCCCTCCTTTACCGGCCACCGAACGCCTTGCTGTCGTATTGAGCTGACGCCGCCGCAGCCCTGTCTGCGCGCGTCTATTTCAATTCTTCAGTCGAGGCTACTATGTCCACTCATTTACGTGAGGCAGCGGCTGCTATTTCGGCAGCTTTGCGAAAGCTATTTTGGCGCCCCCGAAGCGTTGCGGTGACGGTGCTAACCGGTTTCCTGTTGTCGGGTTGCGCAACAGCGCCCGCCTCACTTCGTGTTGGGGCCGATCCTGCTGATCCCGCCGTGCCAGTCCAAGGCGCGACCTATCGGTCGACAACCGCATCCTATATTCGGCTGCGTCCGTCGATGCCGGCGCCATGGCGCCAGCAGAACGAGCGCGCTGCGCCGCAGCCCAAATCTCAGCAATAAGGGGGCATTCATGACGCCGCCGTTGAGCCTATCCGCGCTAAAGCCTCTTCAAAAACTCAAATCCAAACTGTTGCGCTCCGGAAGCAGTTTCGCTGTCCTTACCCTTCTATCGGGTTGCGTTACGTTCTCTTCGGATGGCGGGGTGACACCGGTTGCACTGTTTGCCGAGGCGACGCTCAAGAAGGACATCGCCGTCATCCGCAATACCGATGATGCGCAGAAAGCCCACAACACCGTCGAACGTTTGCGAGGTCGAACATTAAGCGCTGAAGGCGCCGTTCAAATCGCACTGCTTAACAATCGGGGGCTGCAAGCTGCTTATAACGAACTTGCAGTCGCCGAAGCGCAAGCGGTCGGCGAGAGCCTCCCGCCGAACCCCACATTCTCCATTTCACGCATTGCCGGCGGAGGTGCTTCCGAACTTGAGGGACAAGTGGCGATGGACATTCTTGCCCTCGCCACTCTTCCGATTCGTTCGGAAATCGCCGCAGACCGCTTTCGTCAAGCTCAACTCCGGGCGATCGAAGAAACACTGCGTATCGCAACGGAGGTGCGCCGCGATTTCTACCGCGCGGTGGCGGCAAATGAACTTTCAGCTTTGCTGATTCAAGCGGAGGCGACTGCCAAGTCGACCGCGCAGCTCGCAACGAAGCTGGGCGAGACAGGATCGCTCAATAAGCTCGATCAGGCGCGTGAGCAGGTGTTTTACGCAGAACAAACCGCGGACTTGGCTTTGGCACGGCGCGAAGCCGCGAGCGCCCGCGAACGGTTGACCCGGCTTCTCGGGTTTTGGGGCAGCGATCGAATGTTCCGCCTGCCAGACGCGCTCCCTGCTTTACCCGCACGAGCAATGTCCTGGCCAACGATTGAAGTCGAAGCAGTATCGCGGCGCGTCGACCTACAGATTGCGCGTACGGAACTCAAGGTGCTCGCGAAAGCATACGGCCTGACGCAGGCAACACGGTTTATCAACTTGCTGGATGTTGCCGGTATTGCCAAACGGACAAAGGATGCAGACGGAAGCATCCTGCGCGAGCGCGGACTTGATGCACAAATTCAAATTCCCATCTTCGATTTCGGCGAGGTTCGAGTCCGGCAAGCCGAGGCGATTTACCTCCAGGCGATAAACCGCTTGACCGAACGGGCGATCAATGTCCGCTCGGAAGCGCGTGATGCATATCGCACCTATCGCGCAAACTATGACATCGCCGCGCATTACCAGCGGGAAATCCTGCCGTTGCGCAAGATCATCAGCGACGAAAGCCAGTTGCGGTTTAGTGCAATGCAAATCGACGTTTTCGCCCTCTTGCAGGAAGCGCGACAACGGATCGCCGCGCTCCGGGCCGCAATTGAAGCCAAGCAGGCATTCTGGTTGGCCAAAACCAATCTCTCGGCTGCCGTGATCGGCGGCGGAACCGGAGGCGAAACCACCTCAACACAGTCAGCAACCGCCGGCGCACCAGCTGCTGGCGGCGGACATTAAGAGGAGACAATTATGCTGTCTCGCAGAAACTTCATTGGCACCGCAGCAATTCTCGCCAGCGCAACTGCCATCAACGGGCGCGCGCAGGCTGCGGCTATCCCCGAAGCACCTATGATGGACAAAGCGGTCATGCAGCCGCCGATCGTTCCGTCGAGCGGCCCCGACTATCAGCCTACCGTCACGCTTAACGGCTGGACACTGCCGTGGCGCATGAACGGCGACTGGAAAGAATTCCACCTTGTCGCCGAACCGGTGGTGCGCGAATTCTCCGAAGGAATGAAGGTCAATCTGTGGGGATATAACGGGCAGTCACCCGGACCAACCATTGAGGCGGTGGAAGGCGACAAAGTTCGCATCTTCGTCACCAACAAGCTGCCAGAGCATACCACCGTTCATTGGCATGGGATGATTCTGCCGAACGGTATGGATGGCGTCGGTGGCCTCACTCAGCCGCATATCAAGCCCGGAAAAACATTCGTCTACGAATTCATCCTGACGAAAAGCGGCACGTTCATGTATCACCCGCACTCCGACGAAATGGTGCAGATGGCCATGGGCATGATGGGGATGTTCATCGTGCATCCGCGCGACACCTCATTCAGGCGCGTCGACCGCGATTTCGTCTTCGTGATGAGCACTTATCTCATCGATCCCGGAACCTATCTGCCGAAGGTCAACGAGATGACCGATTTTAACATGTGGACGTGGAACAGCCGGGTATTTCCTGGGATCGATCCGTTGCCTGTCCGGCTTGGAGACCGAGTGCGTGTACGCATCGGCAATCTCACCATGACCAATCATCCTATCCATCTGCATGGGCATGACTTTCATGTAAGTGGCACTGACGGAGGTTGGGTCCCAGAAACGGCATGGTGGCCCGAAACGACCACGGATGTGCCGGTGGGCGCGGTCCGCACGATCGATTTTCTCGCCGACAATCCGGGTGATTGGGCATTCCATTGCCACAAGTCGCATCACACGATGAATGCGATGGGCCATGACATGAAGAACCTAATCGGAGTGGACCGCAAAGAATTGGCAGCAGCCATCAAGAAGCTCGCACCCGACGCGATGGTCATGGGATCTGCCGGAATGGCCATGGGCGAGATGGAAATGCCGGCGCCCGATAACACCCTGCCGATGATGACGGGATCAGGGCAGTTCGGTCCGATCGAGATGGGCGGCATGTTCACCACGGTGAAGATTCGCGAAGGAATGGCTCCGAACGATTACTCGGATCCAGGTCCCTACAAGCATCCGCAAGGAACCGTCGCATATGAATTTCGGGGGGACACGGCCGAAGCGCCGCGTCAGCCCGACAAGGGGGCTTCGCAACCATCGGACACGCCGGCGCGGGTTAAAAAACCCGCCTCTGGCGGCCACTCAGACCATTGAAGGAGAAGACGATGAAGCTATCGATTGTTACGACTGCGCTTACGCTCGGGCTTTCCACCGCAGCCCTCGCCGGTGCGGGCCCAGCCGGACACAGCCACGACGAGGCGTTCTCGGCAGGCGAACCTGGCAATGCCAAAAAGCCCGCGCGCATCGTGCAGATCACGATGCGCGAAGGTGACGGTAAGATGATGTTCATGCCCGAGCGGGTCGAAGTCCGCACCGGCGAGCAGATCAAATTCGTCATCCGCAACAACGGCGAGCTCGACCATGAATTCGTTCTGGCTACGACCGCGGAAAATCTGAAGCATGCGGAAGCGATGAAAAAGAACCCTGACATGGAGCATGACGATCCGAACGCGAAACGTGTCCCTCCGAAGAAGGCCGACGAGATCGTCTGGAAATTCACCAAGAAAGGGACATTTGAGTACGGCTGCCTCATTCCCGGTCATCGCGAGGCCGGCATGATCGGAACTGTTGTCGTCAAGTAAGTCTTGAAAGGAGCACTATCATGAACACCCTACGAAGCATCCTTGTTGCCTCTGCCGCATTGGCATTGTTCGGGTCGAACGTTGCATTGGCACAAAGCGTCAACGGCGAGGTGAAGAAGATTGATGAAGCCGCCAACAAGATCACGCTCAAGCACGGTCCGATCAAGTCACTCGATATGGAGGAAGATGGGATGACCATGGTCTTCCGCGTCAAGGACCCGGCGATGCTTAAGCAGGTAAAGGTGGGCGACAAGGTCAAGTTCGATGCCGACCGGGTCAACGGGCAGATCACTGTCACCAAGATCGAAAAGGCCAAATAGTCGATTCCCGAAAAGGAAAGGCCGCCCCGGCTTGCTGCTGGGGCGACCTTTTCGTGCAAGGATCTTTGCTACCATTTGAATACAGCACGCTTACCGCCTGCTTAACAAAACGTCAGGATCGCCCTTTCCCTGCGTGCGGGCACATAGGCTTCATGCCCGGGGTATAGCCGTCCTCCCTCGCGGAACCGAAGTCATTTTTTGCTTCTGGCTGTAACCGCAGGGCAAGTTGATGCGAATTATCGGATTAAGCGCTCCATGTCGCCTGAAGATGAGCTGAAAGGCTTGATGATCGCCTCGATGGGTGGCGACTCTACATCCTATCAGACGTTGCTCAGCCGGCTCAGCGGCCATTTACGTGCGTATTACAAAAAGCGACTACGAGGCGGTCACAGCATACACGAAGTAGAGGATCTTGTGCAGGAAGCGCTCCTGGCGGTGCATACCCGTCGTCACACTTTCGACTTGAACGAGCCACTCACACCCTGGGTATACGCAATCGCGCGCTACAAGATAATCGACCATTTTCGTCGGACACGCAATTCGTACGCACAACTGCCCATTGAAACCGCTGATGACGTTCTGGCTCAGGACGAGCGGACCACAGCGGAAAGCGCCTACGATCTCCACCGGCTTCTAGATACACTTCCGGAAAATGCTCGACGCTCTATCCAATATGTCAAGCTCGAAGGATTGAGCGTCGCAGAAGCCTCAAAGCGTAGCGGCATGTCGGAATCCGCTATCAAGGTCAACATTCACCGCGGCATACAACGACTGTCGAAACTCATGAGCCGGAGAACTTCACATGAAGACCAGTGAACTGATCGCGGTCCTGAGCAATAATGTCGAGGCGGTAAATAAGGACCAGCTTAAAAAAACGATTGGCACTGCGGTTGTTGCTGGGACGGCGCTGGGTATAGGCGCAATGCTCCTGTTTTTCGGCGTTCGGACCCACCTGGAGACGACGCATGCTTGGCTCGTCGTAACCACCAAACTCGTCTTTACGGTCGGGGTAGCGATTCCTGCGTCAATGTATCTGTTACGAGTTGCTCGGCCCGGCGGCGAACATAAAACATCCGTTGCTTTGGTCGCACTTCCATTTGCCGGGATTGCCTTGCTCGGCTGCGTCAGTCTGATGCTGGCGCCCTTACCACATTGGCATTCGATGATGCTGGGCGGCCATTGGCTGGAATGCCTGGTATCGATTCCGATGATTGCTATCGTGCCCTTCCTGATTGTGATCTTGGCTTTGCGCCAGACAGCCCCCACTGATCTGACACGCGCCGGAGCTTTTGCCGGTTTGATTGCTGGTTCCGTAGCAGCCATTGGCTACACGCTCCATTGTGTCGACGACTCGTTGCCCTTCATCGCGCTTTGGTACGGAGGCGCTATGGCGTTTTGCACGGCCGTAGGCGCCTATCTCGGGCCGAAACTATTGCGGTGGTAGGCGCGGCGAGATTGGTTTTGTCACTAAGATTCAGATTGCAAAACGTTATCGTTGGCGGGCCTGCCACTCAATCGGAGGGACCGATCCCAGCTCCGCTCTCGGCTTCAACTGGCACCAATGCGTGATCAGACAACGTCAGGAGAAGGACCATGTTGAGAAAACATCTCTCGCCACCGCGCTTATGTCGATAGCGATAATGCCAAGCGCAGCCCATGCGGCCTTCGCCATTTCTGGTAGCTGGCAGTCGCCAGGGAAATACACGCGTCAATTTACCCCTCTTCTCGCCCGACGGTTCCAGCAGAGCATGAGACAACAATGCCCCAGAGCAGCGTCAGACATGCGGTAACCTGCGCCTATTAAGGGGGCCAAAGTCAGCACATTGGACGTATCAGAGACAAGAGATCCTTCCGTTCCTATTTCGCCAACGGTCATGAGAAAACGGGAAAAGAGCGGGCTCGACATGGGCCCGCTCTCATTCTCGATCCAGCCGATCGTGATTGATCAGTAGGTTTTCAAAAGCGTCTCATAGCCGACGCTGCCACCACCGGTGAAATGCGGACCGCTCAATTCCGAGGGATTGTCGGCGCGGGCGAACGCATCATAGCCGCCACCGATAGCTTTCTGACGCACGATTCCGTGCGGGCTCGGATTGTTGATCGAACCCTGCGGCGCTCCATGAACATCCCGTTCGACGCCCTGATTGAAATCGGCCGGTGTGCCGCGGTACGAAACCGTATGGGCGCTCGCTACAGTCACGCCCGTCAGGAGCACAACCGAAACCGCGAAGATTTTCGCCTTGCTGATCATTCGAATTTTCCTTTTTGTTACTCAAACGTAAATGCGGACGAAGGCACGCGCCGTCACGCGCATTCACCATTGGTAATTCGAACGGAAAGGTCGCTCGGTTACAGGGGTCACATATCTGTGACCGATAGTTTCTGTTTCAGAAGCTTACGGCCAACCCTGCGAGACTCGCTGACGTGGTATTTCTTGTCATGAAATAGAAAATGCAACAAAGCGACTCTGCCTGACGGCGCAGCAGACCCGAGAAATTTGTCACGAACACTTCTTCGCTGCGCAAATCATAACGCTGATCGACACCCATGGCCATCAGGGCATCTGCTTGATGCCGGCGTTGGGTACTCGCGGATTATAAGCCGGGCGGTCGCCCTCATGTCGATGTTATCTGAACCGAATCCAGCGTGGGCACCGAAACATGTTGTTACGGCCATCCCGAGCCCGTCAATCTGGATGAGGTCCTTCGGTCTTGTTTTCGAGCACTGCGCCGGTAGAGGCGTCGATTCCGACTTCCTGCGTCCGTGAGCCGCTCTTGATGTCAAAAGAATAGCGCAGGCCGCTGCCGCCTTCCTCGCGCTCGAGTTCCTGATCCATAATCTTTCCCGGATACGCTTTCAAGGCGATTTCCCGCGCTTGACTCATGGTTATCTTTGCGTGGCCGGAAAGTTTTTGGCCTGTGTAAGCCAGCGCCGGTCCCGTAAGGGCCAGAAAGCCGATGGCGCTCAATGCACTGAAACAATGTCGAACGTTCTTGATCATTTATTTCTCCACTCCCCCTTCGCCAAGTGCAGGCACGGCGCGGTTGCGACGACCTCAACACGAGAACGATCCCGGACTAGACTTAGGGTAGAATGAGCGTGTTACCGGATTTTCTGGCCAGCAGACACTGACCGTTCAATTGCGGGGAATGCGAACGATCACCCGCAGACCAGAGCTAGGAGCGCGCTTGTTTTCGAGACAGATCGACCCATGGGATCGTTCGACGATACGCCGTGCGATCGAAAGTCCCAAGCCGCTTCCCTCGCCTTGGGAGCGACTGCCTCTGAAAAAGGGTTCGAAAATCCGATCAAGGTCAGCGTCCGGAATCCCCGGGCCGTTGTCTTCGACCGAAAGAACCATGGACCCGTTTTCGGCAATCAGGCTCACGTCGACCTGTCCCCCCATAGGCGTGTGCTTTAAGGCATTGTCGAGCAGGTTCCGAACCAGCACCGTCAACGCAACCTGTTCGAGCCGGACCGAAACAGGTTCGATCCGCGCAAAACCGAGATCAATGGACTTGCTTTGCGCCGCCAATGATAGGTCGGCCACCACCTCTTTAAGAACGCGGTCGATCTGAACCTGCGACCCATCCTTGGATGGGCCGCTATCATACCTCGCCAACGTCAATAGTTGCTCCAGCAGGTGGCCGATCCTTCGAATACCGGTTTTGAGAGAACTAAGGCGATCACGTCCGTCCTGCGAAAGATGAGCCTGTTGCAGATTTTCTGCCTGGACGACCAAAGCGGTAATGGGCGTGCGCAACTCGTGCGCAGCATCGGCGACGAACCGCCGCTGTGTATCGAACATTGCGCCAATGCGCTCGAGCAGACGATTGATGGACGATACAAACGGGAGTAGTTCGGTCGGGATGCCTTCCGTGGGCAACTTTTCCAAATGGTCGGATTGTGCCGCGTCGAGCCGCTCCGCCAGACGAGAAAGGGGACGCAGCGTCCGGTCGACGACAAGCGCAATTAACACCATAAGACAGGGAATGAGGACCCCGAGCGGCACGATGGTTCGGAGCGCGCTGTCTTGCGCAATCTCGTCACGGTTGGCTGTCGATTGACCTACGGCAAGGCGGCTTCCGTCGGACCGCGTCCGAACGAGGATTCGCCACCGCGTTCCACCGCGCATAATAGTCTGGAGACCGTCCGAAAGATCGCCCGAAAATGCGGCAGCCGAACTGCCTTGACCGGCCGCACCTCCGCGCCGCCCGATCTCTTCGATAATGACTTGCGCTTCGCCGTCAACATTGCCTTCGGACGGAAGTGTTGTTGAGAGATGGTTTTTTGCCACCAACGATCCTACCTGCAGCAGGATCGCATCTTGCAGCTCAATTGCCTCATCGAATGCCCATCGATAAGCGAAATAACCCGCTGCAAGCGCCATCCCGACAATGACTACGGTAAGCCCCGTGAAAAGCCGGCCACGCAACGACGAGATCATGATGATCGATCAACCATCCAGCCAACGCCCCTCACGTTACGGATGGACGAGGTCCCCAGCTTCTTCCGGATTGCGTGGATCAGGAATTCGACTGCGTTGCTCTCAACCTCTTCATTCCAACCGTAGATGTGCCGTTCGAGGTCGGTACGTGACAGGATGTTGCCGGAATGCAGCATAAGAGCCTGAAGGAGAGCGAATTCACGTGCCGTCAGGGAGGCCGTGCCGCCGTCGGCAACAGCTTCACGGGTTGCAGGGTCAAGGCTTATAGTACCATTGCTCAGGATGGCCGAACTACCGCTTCCCTGCCGACGCAGGACAGCTCGCATGCGCGCGAGGAGCTCCCGGATTTCGAAAGGTTTGACGATATAGTCGTCGGCGCCGAGATCGAGTCCTTGGATACGGTCGTCGACCGCGTCGCGCGCCGTTACGATGATGACGGGCAACTTGCGGTCCATTCTCCTGAGCTCGCGTAGCACCTCGGTGCCATCCGGAGTTGGCAGCCCCAAGTCGAGCAACGTTAGATCATAGGCCTCGGAACGCGCAGCTTCGATCGCCGTCTGGCCATCTCTGACCCAGTCCACCGCATATGCGGCGTCTTTCAGAGCCTGCGCCACCGCAGCCCCAATCATACGATCATCTTCAACCAATAGAATACGCATGTATCAACTCGCCGATGGCGCGTGTGAAATGTTCCCTTATGTTAACCATCCAACGCGCCCGACCTTCTTCAGCAATTGCATCCTGGCCGTTCCGGAAATCCTCCCAAGGGAGTTACAGTTTCAATTCGTAGACTTAGCGACGCCTTAGGTCGATGGCCAACTATCTTCGGCCGGTTCTCAACTTTCTAAGTCCATTCTAAGTCGGCAGGCTCATTCGGCCAAACGGCGGCCAGGGAATCAAGGACGCCCCTTGATTCAAGCACCATCATGCAAGAGCAAACAACGCGAATCGAAATCATATTTCATGAACAACAAACTCTCCCACGGCTTGGGCAAGGTCCCTGCAGTCACACTCGGGTTCTGGATTATCAAAATTCTTGCAACGACCCTCGGGGAAACCGGCGGCGATGCGCTCACGATGACCGTCTTTCACGCTGACACCGACGCAAACAACGGCGGATACTTGATCGGAACGGGGATATTTCTAGCTATATTTGTTGCTGCGGTTGCTGCTCAAATCTCAACAAAGAAATTCAATTCCTGGCTCTACTGGCTCGCAATTGTCGCTTCGACGACCGTCGGCACAACCTTGGCCGACTTCTTCGACCGTTCTTTAGGGATTGGCTATACGGGCGGCGCCTCGATTCTGCTCCTGTGTGTATTGGCTTCCCTTGCGCTTTGGTATCTGGCGATGGGTACTGTGGATGTTCAGACCGTTGCGACGCCGAGAGTGGAAATCTTTTACTGGATGACAATTACTTTCTCACAGACGCTTGGCACGGCCCTGGGGGATTGGCTCGCTGATACGGGCGGGCTTGGTTACGAAGGCGGCGCGCTCGTGTTCGGCTTGGCTCTGGCAATAGTCGCAATGCTGTATTTTTGGACGGAAGTATCGCACGTATTTCTGTTCTGGACGGCATTCATTCTCACGCGACCGCTCGGGGCAACCGTTGGCGATTTTCTCGACAAACCCATCAGTCAGGGTGGACTGAGTCTAAGCAGGCCTTTGGCTTCAGCCGTTTTGGCAGCCGTTATTGTTGGTTTGATCATGCTGATGCCTCAACGCACTGGCCGGCATCCGACTTGACCACGGAGCGGCCCGCTGATCGGCAAAACTAGTTTTTCAGCCGCACGCCGCCAATGCTAGATTGACAGGTCAGTTCGCATAAGGGCCGTACGGTGATACGCGCGAGGCCTTAGCCGTAACAATCGGCATAGCTGCCTGGAACGCTTCTGGCAGGATACCGCATCGGCTCTCTAAAGTTGACCAAAATGTGTATCGGCGCCCCTTCTATCGCCCCTCTCCTCGTGGCATCCTGCCGACGTGCAGCTTTTCTCGTTCATATCCCGTCTGCTCTCGATCCTCGCGATCGCTGGCCTCCTGATCGCCCCGATGGCGGCACCATCGAGTGCGGCGGCGATGGATGTGGCAATGGCCGGCTCGACGACAGCCATGTCCGAGACGGCTTCGATGCCGGCCGACATGCCATGCTGCCCGAACGAGAAACCCGCCCTGCCGGGTTGCGCAAAATCCTGCCCGTTCGCGATCCTGTGCCTCGCGAAGTGCTTTCCCGCGGTTCCTGCAGTGTCTGTCGTCATGCCGGCCCGTATTTTTGTCGCAGACGTGACGACGTCATGGGACGACAATCTGCGGGATCTGTTGCCAGACCCCCCACCTTGAACGTCATGACGGATCTCCGTTTCGGATTTTTTGAAGATCACCCTGCACATCGCCCCACGCCGCAGCGCCGCCGAAGCGGGCGCGAATATAATTCGTCAGATCCGCGATTTGCTGATCGGTCAGTGTCGTGCCGAAAGCGGGCATGAACGGCCCCGAAGCGCCAAGAGGACGTGCGATGCCATGCACGATCGCGTTGAGCGCGTTGCGTGGTCGCTGCAAGCGAAGCGATGAACTGAGTGTAAGGCTCGTCGCTTCTGAGGCCGCTCCAGCCGGCTTGTCATGACAGACGGCGCAGGCGCCCGCGTAAATCGCAGCCGATGTCGCGCGGGGCGTGTCTGCCTGCGCCGGGTCGGGTTTTCCCGGCGTCGGAGGAGTAACGGTGTTGCGGTCCCGCGACAAACCGGCGACATACACTGCTATGGCCCGGACATCCGCTTCGCTGACGGTCGCGAGGTTGCGTGTCACGGGCTCCATGGGCCCGGCGGACGCGCCGTGCTGATGTTGCCAACCAGACCGCAAATAGGCGAACAGCGCGTCCGCGGTCCACGGCACAGGCGCGGGCGAACTGGCATCGAGCGCTGGGGCGTCCCATCCCTCACCATCGCCGCCAGCATAGGCGCGCGATTTTTGCTCTGCCCCCAAGGCATTGCGCGGCGTATGGCACGCGCCGCAATGCGCAATGCCTTCAACGAGATATGCGCCGCGATTCCAGTCAGCCGACTGCTTCGTATCTGCTTCGACCGGGCCCTTACGAAGATAAAGCAGCTTCCAGCCCGCCAGCAGCGGCCGGATATTGAACGGGAATGGCAGTTGGTTTGGCGGCGGCTGGTTGCGGACCGCGCTACGTGTCATCACAAAAGCATAGAGCGCGCGGATGTCACCGTCCGTCAGCCGCGTGAAATGGTCGTAGGGGAACGCTGGATAAAGATGTTCGCCCGCCCGATCGACACCCACGCGCAGGGCGCGGCGAAACGCGGCCTCAGACCATTCACCGATTCCCGTGTCGCGATCAGGCGTGATGTTGGTCGAGTAGATCGTGCCAAACGGCGTCGGGATGGGCCGCCCGCCCGCATAACTTTTTCCGCCAGAAGCGGTATGGCACACAACGCAATTCCCCAAAGCGGCCAGTTCAGAGCCTCGGGTCACGGTCGTCGGATCGAACGTTTGCGCTTGGTCTTGTTTGACAGGATCGATGCGGGGTTTCCAAACGAGCGCCACCACGGCGGCCACACCCAAAGCGACCGCGATCAGGATCGCCGCAAAAACCCGCCCCCGCGCCATTGGCGCCTCCGCCAGGGCCCATCGGCCCTCACCCCCGGGATCGCCCCACGGCCATCTCCGGTCATTCTGACAATAATCCGCTGACAGGAGCGTGGTTCCCGCCGCACCCCCGCCAATCAAGAGCTGCATGTAAAACAAATCGGCAGCAGCCAATCTGAACGGCCATCATCATCGCGCGTGAGACAAGCACGGCAGTAACACAGCAAGAAATCCGCAGTTATTTCAAACGCATGGCTTTCGAGACCCGCCCGTGCTAGCCTCGCTTCAACAGTTTTGAGTCAGCCCAAGGCCGGCAAAATTCAATGAGCCACAATCCAAGCAGCATCCGGCTTCCTTCCATGCCGGAATTCGACACGCGTTCGTCGAAGACCGAGCGGATGCTGACGGCGGAAGTCGAAGACTTGAATCATATTCACGACCTCAGTCTGCGCCTTGCGGGAGCCAATAGCTTGGTCGATGTCCTGCTCGACGTGCTGCAGACGGCAGCCACGCTTGTGAATGCCCGACTCGGGACGACGCAGATCGTCGAGCCGAATGGCATGCTGAGCATGGTCGGGCAGTTCGGTTTTGGCAGCGATGTACTCGAGAAATTTGCCTCCGTGGGCCTTGAAGACTGTTCGACTTGTGCAGTCGCGTTGAAACGTCGCGCGCGCACCATCGTTCCAGACCTGCATACCGATCCCGACTTTTCCGAAATCGCCGCCGCGCTGTTTTCCTACGGCGCGGTCGGCGCGGTTTCAACGCCCGTGCTCGATAAAGCCGGTAACGTGCTGGCGATGTTTTCGGTTTACTGGCTTGAAGCCCACGAGCCGGATGATCGGGAATTGCGGGCGCTTGATCTGTGCGCGGAGCTCGCTGGCCGTCATGTTGAGCGCAGCTTCGCTGCGAAAGCGTTGCTGGAACAAAATGAACGAAATGTTTTGTTAATGCGCGAACTTGCTCATCGCGGAAAAAATCTTCTCGCGATCATTCAGGCGATAGCCGGCCAATCGCTACGCGGAAACCGCTCACTAGATGAGGCTCGCGAGGCTTTTGTTGGCCGCCTCGGCGCACTCGCGCATACTTACAACACTCTTACCGATAAATCGCCTGAAAGCTTGCAGCTACATGACATCATGGCCGCCAGCTTGAAGTTTCAGAGCGAGCGGACGACTATTCGAGGACCAGACATTCTCGTGCCTGCCAAAAACGCGCAGACATTGGCACTAATGATCCACGAATTGGCAACAAACGCTACGAAATACGGTGCACTTTCCAATGCATCCGGGCGTGTTGAAATCGAATGGAAGATTCATCGCACCGGCAGCGACGAGCAATTTTTGCTAACGTGGTCGGAAATCGACGGGCCACCATCCAAGGTCCCCGACGACCTAGGCTTTGGTTCTGTGATCCTCACTTCGGTCGTTGGGAGTGAGTTGAAGTGCAAGCCGACGCTGGGCTATCAAGAGAATGGTTTCCAATACAATCTAGACTGCTCCCTTTCGGCGCTGACAAACAGCAGCCAGACTTCGCGATAATTGAGATTAGTTGCAAACTATCCGATAGCTTCATCGGTAGCTCAATCGCGTGACCAGACGCATCCAGAGATCGTAGGCAATATTTGCAGTCCGACTAATCCCAGCAGCAAGTGCGGTTGAGGCAGCCAGAGCTCCCGATCTCGCTCCAAGGAGCTTGTTCGCAGGGAATAAACGGCAGCAACGCCCACGCCCAGTTATGCATCCCTTGGCCGATTTTCCTCACGTTCCCGTGATTGTCTTTAAAGTGTGGCAATCACCACATCGGAATTTCTGCAGCCCTTCTACGTTCGCGACAGCTCAATGATGAGCAGAAGGAGAACGTAAATGAAGACTACGATGCGATATATGCTCGTCGCCCTTAGCGTCACCGTTGCGGCTCCCGCGATCGCTGCCCCTTTGACGCCGACAGAAAGGACCACAGTGGAGGCGCGCGAGCTGCATGACTTCCGCGACGTCCAGAAGGAGAGCTATAACCAGCATACCGCGCGCAACACGGAGTCGCACGATGCCTACGCCTCCGTTCGATCGTTTTTCGAGGATCCGGCTCCCGCCAAGAGCGTTGCCCAGTCGGTCGATCGACTGACCATTTACTGAGGCAAGCGACCCTGCTGCCGGCCCCTACGCCCCCCCCCGCCGGCAGCAGGTGTCTCAGTGCGCTGAGTACCTGTTGGGTAATAGCTTATCCGGCTTCAACACCCTGATAAGTCCACGCTGAACGTCCAATACGCCCTCGCGCGACAGCCGGCTCAGTTCCTTTGTCACGGCCTCACGGTGGGATCCAATCCGATCAGCCAGCTCGGAATGCGTTGGAGCGTTGCGCACCTCCAAAACTCCATCGTCCTCAACACTCGATAGCCGGCCGATTTCAATAGCTAACCTTTCCGCCATCGATAAGCTTACTTTTTCCATATGGCGTGTGTTCGAAGACTTTAGCCTCTCGCACAAAATACGCATGACCTGAAGCGAACCTTCCGGACACTCTCTCAGGACACGCAGAAAAGCCGGCCGCGTGAAGACGACCGCTTCGGTATCTTCGACGGCCTCGACAATCGTGGCTTCTCGGCTGCCAGTGATCGCAGAGACCTCTCCGACGATGTCGCCTGGTCCTAGTTCGGCGAGAAATACCTGCTGCCCAGATTCCGCGGGGGCCGAAACACGCAAGCGCCCATAACGAATGATGAACACTGCATTGATCGCTGTATGTGGTACAAATAGAACTGAGCCTCGGCTGAAATGACGACTCGTTAGCCCAAGTTCGCGGTTGTGGTGGATCGCAAAATCAAGAAGCGACTCCCCATGCCTCGGGTGTTCTAAATTGGCCTGCATTGCAAGCTCCTAACGGCTATTTGATCAGATGCGACGCAACGCAATGACGCATTGCCGCCGCGGGAGAGTGATCACATCAGCCGCACGGGGGTCGCTCCAACCGCCCCCTTAAGCTCCGCCAATCGTTTGAGAAGTCAGCAAACGGCATCGTCTCCGATTTCACGTGCATGTTCGCAGCAGCATACGCAGGGTGCGCGCAATCTGGGCAATGAGCACCGCAGACACTATCCATAGAAATCAGAAAATGGATCTTCTTCGGGCTTACATCGTCTTTGTCCACCGCAGAGAGCGATAACACCCGTGCGTCAAAGACCTCGACCGCCCCAGCACTCGGCTGGACCTGCTGACCTTGATAGCCGGCACATGCCGCGTTCATCGCCCCAAACACGATCAAAAAAAGTGCGACCAAAAACGCCCTCATCGGAGGCGCCTTCCTTCGGCAACAGGCGATCGAGCGGCCGTGAACTTTTCACTTAGCTCGGTTAGAAGGAACAGGCTAACATCATCAAATGATCCGTGCTCTTTCATGAACGGCTGCTCCAAAACGCGCACCAGGTAGAGCGCGTAGACAAACATGTAGGCAATAAAGCCAAACATGAGCGCCGACTCCGGCGATCCCTCGGTTTTGAGAGCCAGCAAGAGCAACAGGATCGATGCAACCAGCGTGTGCACAAGGACATGTGCAGAGGGCACGAATTGGATCTTCTGAATGTGATACATCCGCAGGATTGAGCGTCGTAGTCCGTCCTGCAGATTTTTCAGCCGTACAATCTGATTGCTCGGTACTTCCAGCTTGTCCAGCTGAGCGATCAACGGAGTAAACCGGTCAATTGCGTCTAGCGCTGGAGGTAAACCGACGTGGCCGTTCTCGTGACTCAGACCGGCTCGGATCTTCTCCACCAGAAAGATGGAAAGGTTTAAAAAGGACTTCGTATCCAGATCCGGATATTGGCCACGAAGCGCTTGGACATCCCCACAGATACCTTCGAGATTTACACGGATTTCGGCTGGTATTTTGTCCGCTTCCTTATAGTCCGAGAGGACGCTGGAAAGCAGGAAGCCGATGATAAAGATCGCACCAGCGATGCCGCTCGTGAACAGGGTGTTGAGCGCTAGAAATTCAAAGCCGAGAGAATGGACGATAAACTTTATCGCGCTCAACACCAGTACGACTGCGAAGACGACAAAAAACAGACGAAACCGCTTCCAACCGCTCAGCCGTCCCTTTTCCGTCGTCATGACCATCTTCGGTTGCCCTTGTCCTTGAGCTAGATCTTGAACTTGGCTTGGCCGGACTTCCCAGCCGTCGTCTTGATCATCAGGACAACGTTGGATCCCGGAGCGGCTGCGGCCTTCATTCCACCCTTAAGCTGATTGTTGCCGACTGGCTCAAGTTTCACCGTGTCCTTCTGTGCTCCCGCTGTAACGAGCGCAGAAGCAGTGAACCCGGAGGTTGAAACGGGCTTTCCAGCCTCGTCAGTCACATGAATGATCATATCGCTACCGGCTGTAACAAGCTCAACATGAACACCGGCGACATCCTCCATGGGTCCGCCGTTAGGCCCTTTATGGTGGGCATGCTGCGCCAAAGCGGGCGACACCATCATCACCAACGCAAATAAGATAGCTCTCATCATCGCATTCGTTCCTCTGTTTCGATCAAATTGGCTTTTGTTCGGTAGACATCCGAGCATCGCTGCCCACCGGTACCCGGTCGCTTCGCTTGAACAGAACGTAGAGTGCCGGAAGAACAAGCAACGTCAGAAGGGTCGACGAAATAATGCCGCCTATGACAACGGTGGCGAGCGGACGCTGCACCTCTGCACCGGCGCCCGTCGCAATTGCCATCGGAACGAAGCCAAGCGACGCGACCAAAGCGGTCATGAGAACCGGTCGCAACCGTGTCAACGCACCTTCTTTGACCGCTGAAACGAGTTCGTGGCCCTCCTCACGAAGACGCTGGATGAACGCGATGATGACCAAACCGTTGAGCACTGCTACACCGGAAAGCGCGATGAATCCGATGCCCGCACTGATCGAAAGCGGAATATCGCGGATTAGCAATGCAACGATGCCACCGGTGAGAGCGAGCGGTACTCCGCTAAAGACCAACGCCGCATCACCGATCGATCCGAGGCTCATAAAGAGCAGCAGGAAGATCAGCATCAAAGCGATCGGAACGACAATCGTGAGCCGTTTGGTGGCTGAGACCAACTGCTCGTATTGTCCGCCCCATCCGATCCAATAGCCCGCCGGCAGTTTGACCTTCGAGTCGATCTGCTGCTGAGCGTCGGAGACGAACGAGCCCAAATCGCGTCCTCGCACGTTGGCCGTGACGACGATGCGCCTTTTGCCGTTCTCACGGCTGATCTGATTTGGGCCAGGAGCGATTTCAATTTCCGCAACCGAAGACAAGGGCACGTAACGAGATTGCGTCAGAGGTGTCGCGCTCCAAGCGGCACGAACCGGCGCCGTCGCCTGCGGTTCGACCGCTGGCAACGGGATCGGAATGTTCTTGATCGCATCGATATCCGAGCGGAGATGCTCCGGCAGGCGCACGACCAAATCAAATCGCCGATCCCCCTGGAAGACGCGACCGGTGCTTTTACCGCCCACCGCAATCTCGACGACACTTTGAACATCGCTGACACTCAACCCGAGTCGAGAGAGCGCCGGTCGATTAATATTGACAGTGAGAACGGGAAGTCCGGAGACCTGCTCGGTCTTCACGTCAGCCGCGCCTTGTACGGTCTGAAGAACCGCCTGCACCTTGCCTGCAACCTGCAGCAATTGTTCAAGGTCGTCGCCAAAGATTTTCACACCGACATCGCTGCGAACGCCGGAAATCAACTCATTGAAACGCAGCTGAATCGGCTGCGAAAGCTCGTAGGCGCTACCAGCGATGTCTTCTGCCGCCTTTTCGATCTCGGCAACCACGTCAGACTTCGGCTTCTTGGGATCCGGCCACTCAGAACGCGGTTTGAGCATTACATAACCATCCGAAATGGATGGCGGCATCGGGTCCGTAGCGACCTCCGCCGTACCGGTTCTGGCAAACGCGTCTTTCACTTCCGGGATTTTCAGTAATCTCTTCTCCAGGGCGATTTGCATTTCCAGTGATTGCGTCAGGCTCGTGCCGGGAACGCGAAGTGCTTGGATTGCAACGTCACCTTCGTCCAGACTGGGAATGAACTCGCCACCCATTCGGGAAGCTGCGACACCTGCCAGAATAACGAGCACCGCTGCACCGAGCGCAACGACGCGACGGAATCGGATGGACGCCTCAAGTGCGGGCACATACATGCGCCGCGCGCCGCGCATGAACCAATTCTCCTTTTCCGTAACCTTCCCGGTAACGAATAGCGCGACTGCTGCCGGCACGAAGGTCATAGAAAGCAGGGAAGCCGCCGCTAGCGCCATGAGCACGGTAACGGCCATAGGCGTGAACATCTTCCCCTCGACGCCGGACAACGTCAGGACCGGGAGATAGACGACGGCAATGATTAGCGTCCCGAACAGACTCGGGCGAATGACTTCCTTGGCGCCGTCGAGAATAGTAGCAAATCGCTCTTCCGTGGTCAGCAGTCGGCCACGACGATGCTGTTCGTGCGCAAGCAACCGGAGACAATTTTCGACGATGATAACCGCGCCATCGATAATGATACCAAAGTCGATTGCGCCCAGGCTCATCAAGTTGGCGCTGACTTTATTCTCCACCATGCCCGTGATGGTCATCAGCATCGACAATGGGATGACCAAAGCCGTGACGATCGCTGCTTTGAAATTCCCAAGAATGAGGAAAAGAATGACGATGACAAGTAGCGCGCCCTCGACAAGGTTCTTCTCGACGGTCGCGATCGTTGCCTCAACGAGATGGGTGCGGTCGTAGAGAGTGCGAACGACCATCCCCTCGGGCAGCGACTTACCGATTTCTCCGAGCTTTGCTGACACGCGCTGCGCCACTGTTCGGCTGTTGTCGCCGATCAGCAGCATGGTCGTACCGAGAACGATTTCGTCCCCGTTTAGCGTCGCAGCGCCGGTTCTAAGATCACGCCCTTCCGTGACTGCTGCCACATCGCCGATATGGACCGGCGTCCCATTGCGCGAACCGATGACAATTCGGCGAATGTCATCGACAGCTGAGACCTGCCCCGGTATGCGAACAAGATACTGTTCACCGTTCTTTTCGATGTACCCGGCGCCGATATTCGCATTGTTTGCGGCAAGCGCAGTCATCACGTCCCGGAAGCTCAGCTTGTAAGCCATGAGCTTCGTCGGGTCGGGCAACACGTGAAACTGGCGTTCGAATCCGCCGATTGTATTTACTTCAACAACCCCAGGAACAGTCCGCAACTGTGGTTTGATGATCCAGTCCTGAGCGGTTCGCAGATCGATTGGGCTCGGTCCGACCTTCCCGGCCGCAAGGTTCGGGTCAGTCTCGACCGTGTACATGAAGATCTCGCCAAGGCCCGTCGAGATCGGGCCCATGGCTGTGTCGATTCCGGTCGGGAGTTGGTCTTTGACCTGCTGGATGCGCTCATTGACCATTTGGCGCGCAAAATAGATATCGGTGCCATCTTCAAAGACAACGGTCACCTGGCTCAGGCCATAACGAGAAAGCGACCGTGTATACTGGAGCTTCGGCAAGCCACCCATTGCCGTTTCAATCGGGAATGTAATGCGCTGCTCGACTTCCAAAGGAGAGTACCCGGTCGCCTTGGCGTTGATCTGCACCTGTACGTTTGTGATATCCGGAACGGCATCGATCGGCAGCCGCGTGAAATTCCACGCGCCGAACGCAGCAATTCCCAGAACGGCGATCATGATCAGCCAACGCTGCCGGATCGAAAAGGCGAGAATGGCATCGATCATTTTATCGAGTTCCCTGCGTCCCGTTTGAAGTCTCTGGCATCGTTGCGGGCCTAATGCTCGTGGCTGGCCGAGCCCTTCGCGAGCTCGGCTTTGACGATGAAGCTGTTCTTTGCGGCGTAGATGTCGCCCTCCGCTACGCCAAACAGGATTTCAGCGTATTGAGGGTCGCGTGCGCCGATTTCAACGTCGCGAGTCTCGAACTTCTCGCCGTTGCGCACAAAGACCACTTGCTTGTTCTCTACGGATTGCAGCGCCTCTACCTTGACCGCGATCGACACTTGCTTCGCCGTCAGAACAAGGTTTCCCGTGACGAAAAACCCGGGCCGCAACTTCATCTCTGGATTTGGCACCACGGCGCGTGCGAGCGCGCTCTGCGTATCGCTATTTCCAACGGGCGCGAGGTAAGAAATCTTTGTTTCGATGGGCGGGCCCCCGTTGTCGCTCTCAATCAAAACCGTGTCGCCGTTTCTGACCCTTGCCATATCGCGGCGATAAACAGAGAAATCGATCCATACCGAGGACAAGTCTGCAACGACAAACGCCGACTTTTGCTCGGAGGCGTATTCGCCCAATGAGACTTGTCGGTCGATTATCGTGCCCGCCGTCGGCGCGCGCATCTCGTAAGTGGTCAGGCTCTGATTGCTTTCGATCTTGGCAAGAAGCTCACCAGCTTTGACCTGATCGCCGATCCGCTTGTAGATCTCGCGCACTACCCCGGGGAACCGTGGCGTTACCTGCACCAGAGTTTCCTGGTTGGGTTGAACAATGCCGTTCAGGATGAGCGCGTTTTTCAACGTCGCGGGTCCGGCCTTGACCAGCTCAATAGCTGATGCGGCCACCTTCGCGTCGCTGATTTTGATTTCACCCTCCTCCTCGTGGCCTCCCTCCTTATGCCCATGCCCATCATCGCCCTTGGTGGCAGCTTTTGGCGAGGCGCTTTCCGTCATTCGAGGTCCGGCTACTACGTAGCCACCCACCAAGGCGACAACGAACAATCCCGCAATAATCCATTTCCGATTCATCGGCCCTGCCCCCTCGTCAGGCGAAGCGGCGCGCCAATAAGTCCTTCGATGGTCGCCAGCGACGTGTGAAAACTTAAAAGTGCCTCTAGTTCACGCAGCGACGCCTCAACCATGCTGCGCTGAGCGTCGAGCAATTCCAGCAACGTGAACCGCCCTTGTCCGTAGCCACTCTCAAGGGCGTCAACGGCTCGACGCGCGTTGGGAAGCGCGGAACTGCGGAGTATCTCGATCTCGCGCTCGGCCCCGCTCAACGTTTCATAGGCACGACCAAGCGTGAGAAGCAGGACTGACCGCGCCGCGGAACGATCGGATTCGACCTTTAAACGCTGCTCGCGCGCGGCGGCGATATTGCCGAGGTTCTGATCCCACAACGGAACGACTGCGGAAACACTTACTCGTGCCGCGTTGTCATTCGTCTCACGAAAGTGACGCCATGCGACGCCAGCTCGCAAATCCGGCACTGGCTTCAGGCGGGCAGACAATAGCTCGGCGTCCGCCTGAGCACGAAGAGCACTGAACCGAGCAAGCTGAGGGTTGGCGTCAAGCGCACTGCGGATCGCTTGAAAGGATACCGGACGTCCGGTTCCGGCGAGATTTCCGTTCACCTGGCCGAAATCGGGAACGGAGCCTCCCATCAAAGTCGCAAGTTCAAGCCGGGCCGTTGCCAGTGTGGTCCGTGCTCGCTCGCGATCGGCTCGTAAAAGATCGATCGCTATCTGAGCACGTGCGGTTTCGGCTGGTGACGAGGCTCCAGCCTCGACGCGCCGCTGAAGCAACGGCGACACGCGCTGGAGCGCGGAAATCTGAGTGTCGTAAATCGCAATGCGGCGCTGGGCCGCGAGCACGCTGTAGAAAGCGACGGCGGTATCCGAAATGATTTCAAGACGCACGACAGCCCGCTGCCAATGCGCCGCATCGAGCTCGGCGTTTCCAACGGCGATGCGCGCTTCACGCTTGCCGCCAAGTTCGATCAACTGGCTAAGCTGCAGCGTCGTCTCAGCAGAACGTGTTCCGCGGTAGTCGCGCGATCCAAACGCATTATCGATTTCAAACGAAACGTCCGGATTGGGAATCGCTCCGGCTTGCTGACGCCTACCCGCTGCTATCCCGATATCTCGTTCAGCACTGGTCAAGCGCGGATTGTTGTTAACCGCGCGCTGTACAGCACGGGTCAGCGTCAGGGAGTTTGATTGTGCGGACGCTTGAGGACACGCGAGAGACAAGAGCGCGCAAGCACTCGCCGCAACGATAACCGGCCGAAAAGACATGGCATAACCTGAACAAATGCAACAGGCGCCACCGAAGCTTGTCGGTGGCGGCACGTATGTTTTGTCAGATTACGATCGTGGAGGCGGGCCGTCCGACGTTTCCGATACGGACACAAGCGGCAAGGCGACCTGTTGCGGGATTTCAGCGATCGCGCGCGAAAATCCGACGTCGTGGCTTACCTGCATGGCCGTTGTAGAACAGGTATGACAATGACCGGCATGGCCAATCTTGCCCATATCACCCGTATCACCTGCCGTGTCCGCCGACGTCGCTGTAACAACTGCCGCAATGCCCGGAGTGCCGATTTCGATGTGATGCTGGACAAAATGCCCGAAGGTGACGAACAGGAATGCAGCAGCACACAGATTCACCGTAAGCCGGCGAATCCGCGTCCACATCGTTTGCCTGTTTGACGAAACCGTCACCGAAACTCCGGCTTAATGCGCCTCAGCCATTGTGCGGCGCCGCATGGATTTAATGCGGGTGACCCCGTCCCGTCAAGGACGCCCTCCTCACTTTGCTGTCAGTTCAGCGAGTTCCGGGCGTTACATTGTAACGCGTCCCCTGCGGTACACCTTCTTCGTGCCGTCTCGCGAAGGAAGACGTATGGGGAAGCGACTGCGACCAAACCGCACAATCGCGAACGGTTCGCAGTTGAAATGTTAGATCTCAAGCCGACTCGCGCGGCAGCGATCAACGGACGTTGATATGAGCGACAAGCTGGTTATTGGGCTGTCACGCCTCATCGCGATCCAACAACACGTCGATCAAATCGCGAGAAATATAGCCAATCAAGACACTTCGGGCTTTAAGAGCGAAGGGCTTCAATTCCAAGAATATTTGTCGTCCGCCAGCGAGCCGCTCCCCTCTACGAATTTGCGATCGCTCGTCTCAATCAAGGGATTCACCGACTTTTCCGGCGGCACCTTGAAAGCCACCGGTGTTGCGACCGACGTTGCAATTGTCGGAAAGGAATTTTTCGTTGTACAGACACCAAACGGTGAGCGGTATACGCGGCGAGGCTCGTTTGCCACGGACGCAAACGGCCGCCTTGTGACGCTCAGCGGGCAACCGGTGTTGACGCAAGCAGGCGTGATAACCGCCCCACGAGAGGAAGGACCGCTGGCCATTAGCGCCGATGGCACCGTTTCCACTTCAAAGCGGATTTTAGGCCAGCTCCGTCTCGTTCGGTTTGATGATCTGCAAAAACTTCGGGCCGGGGACGGCGGGCTGTTCACCGCGTCAGGCCCCGCGATAGACGTTCCGTCCACAGATATCCGTCTTGTCGTCGGGGCAATTGAAAGCTCAAACGTCAAACCCATTTCAGAAATGAGTAAACTTGTCGCCGCATCCAATGCTTACCAAAACGTCGCAAAATTGATCATGCGCGAGGAAAGCAGCGACGAGCTCCGGAAGCTGTCAGGGCAGGATATGTAGGCCCGTCAAAAAACTCTGTTGCCGCCGCGCTTCTAAAGCACGCAGAACTCCAACAGGGCCGCGATGCACCTGACCCGGCATTTGCTGTTGCTGCTAGAATGGAAGCTTGGCTTCCGTATTTTGAAGGACAGCATCCTCAATCTGAATTGTAACGTGTTTCAAAGCGAAGTTGGTCCGCATGGATTCCTGAGCCGCGGCCAAGACTGTCCGCGCCGCAGCAACATCGGAAACGACAAGGTGACCGCTCATTGCGTCGGCGCCCGAAGTAATGGTCCACACGTGCAAATCGTGTACATCAACGACGCCCGGAATGTCCCGGAGTTTTCGTTCCAGCAGCCCGAGATCGATCTCGGCGGGCGTTCCTTCCATTAGGATATGGAGAGCCTGCTTCAGCAGAATCCAGGTGCGCGGCACGATGAATAAGCCGATACCCGCACCAATGATGGGATCGACGAGCTGCCAGCCCGTCCAGACGACGACGGCGGCAGCGACGATGACTCCGAGCGAGCCGAGCATATCCGCCAGCACCTCGAAGTATGCTCCCTTGACGTTGAGACTTTCCTGCGAGCCGGCCGACAGCATACGCATGCTGACAAGATTGACGATCAACCCGACGACCGCAACGGCGAGCATTGGCCCACCGATAATCTCCGGAGGATTGAGAAATCGCTGATAGGCCTCGTAAAGGATATAAACTGTCAAAAGCAGTAAAACGACAGCGTTCGTCAACGCCGACAAAACCTCCATTCGGATGTAGCCGAACGTATTTTGCGGCGTTCTCGGACGCTCACCGAATTTGATCGCGATCAGCGCCAATGCCAAACCTCCGGCATCGGTCAGCATGTGCGCCGCATCCGCGAGCAGCGCCAGGCTGCCTGTCCACAGGCCGCCGACAACCTCGACGACCATAAACGTGGTTGTAAGACCCAGAGCGGTATAGAGCCGCGTTTTATGCCGCCCCGCTGCAGTTCCTGCTTCAGCGTCTTGAGTTTTATTTGGCCCAGCTTTTGAGACCATATCGCCCTCATTGATTCAATGGCGCTGTAGTGACTCGGACAGATTCAGGTTTTGCGAGATATCACAGCGCTCTTTCAGTCCTCGACATGACTGCCTTCAACGCCTATGCGCGCTGGGCCGAACGCGGGTCACGATAAGCCAGCAAGCGCAACGCATTGAAAACGACAACAAGAGTCGACCCCTCATGCAGCGCAACCGCCGGACCAATCCCAAGTCCGAATATGGTCGCCGGCAACAGCACCGCAACCACACCGAGGCTAATGAAGACGTTCTGACGAATGATCGAACGGGTATGACGGCTAAGACCAACCGCGAATGGCAAATGACTGAGATCATCGGCCATCAGGGCGACATCCGCAGTCTCAAGGGAAACGTCGGATCCCGCAGCGCCCATGGCGATCCCCACCGTCGCGCTGGCCATCGCTGGAGCGTCATTCACCCCATCGCCAACCATTGCAACCTTTTGCTCACTACGAAGCTTCCGAATCGCTTCGACCTTATCTTCGGGCATCAAATCGCCCCAAGCTTCGGTGAGCCCAACCTCCTTGGCAATTGCGTCAGCAACCTTTTGGTTATCGCCAGAGATCATGATCATGCGGCGAATGCCGAGTTCGCGCAGTTCACGCAGCGCATCCGTGGCCGTCGACCGAGGCGTATCCATCAACCCGATGACGCCCAAATCCCTCTCCTGCTGGCGAACGACCATGGTCGTGCGCCCGCCTTCTCGTAGCTTCTGAATTGCCGACGCCGACGCTTCACTAAGAGCTTCGATGCCGTCTCTACCAAACATCTCGGCTTTACCGATCCACACCTGCTTGCCATCGAGCGTGGCAGTAACGCCGCGACCTGTTAGGCTTTTTAGATCGTCCGCTTCTGGTAAGCGGCCTTCACCGAGGCGTTCTCGGCCATCGCGGGCAATTGCCGCGGCCAGCGGGTGGTCACTGAGCTGTTCGACAGCAACTGCAACCCGAAGCAGTTCTTCCTCTGTGACCCCGTCATTCGGCACGACATCGGTGATCCTCGGGCGCCCCTCCGTCAGTGTGCCGGTCTTGTCGAAAGCGATGGCATTCAAGGAACCGAGATTTTCGAGCGGCGCGCCGCCCTTGACCAGCACACCGCCGCGCGCCGCACGCGCAACGCCGGACAGCACCGCACTCGGCGTCGCAATCGCTAACGCGCAGGGGCTGGCTGCAACTAGAACCGCCATAGCGCGATAAAAGCTGGCGCTGAAGGGCTCATCAACGACGACCCATGCAAACAGCAGAATAAAGGATAGCGCTAATACAGCCGGGACGAAGTAGCGCTCAAAGGAATCGGTGAAACGTTGCGTTGGCGATTTCTGCGTTTCTGCCTGGCTGACCAATTCGACAACCTTGGCAAGGGCCGTCTCATTGGAAAGCCGAGTTACTTCAACTTCGAGAGCGCCTGCCCCATTGATTGTACCCGCAAAGACCCGAGACACCGCCTCAACGACATTCGGCTTAGCCCGCGCCGCAGCAGCATCTTTAACCGGCCGCTTATCCGCTGGGATGCTCTCGCCCGTTACCGGCGCCTGATTGATGCTTGACTCGCCCTTGATGACAAAGCCGTCCGCCGGAAGACGTTCATTCGGCCGGACAATGACAATGTCTCCGATGACAAGCTCTTCAATCGGGACGTCTTTCGTCCCCCCGTCGCGTCGCACCGTTGCAGTCGGCGGAGCAAGCTTGGCGAGAGCCTCGATCGCCTGCTTTGCGCGGCCCATGGCATAATGCTCAAGCGCATGCCCAAGGCTGAACAGAAACAACAGCAGCGCCCCCTCGGCAAAAGCCCCGAGGGTGGCAGCACCTGCGGCCGCCACCAACATCAGCGTGTCGATTTCGAACTTCTTTAAGCGGAGATTGTCGATTGCTTCGCGCAGCGTATAGAAGCCGCCGAAGAAATAGGCGCCAATATAGCAGGCCGTCGGAATCCAATCAGGCGCGCCATTTGCGAGCTTCTCGATAAGATAACCAACAGCGAGCAGCCCACCACACAAAAGCGCAAAGATGAGTTCCGTGTTAGGCCCAAGAAGGCCGCCGTGCGCATGACCATGATCGTGCTTATCATGATCATGATCGTGTTTTTCATGACCATGATGATGATCGTGCCCATCTCCCTTATCGGAAGCGGACCGATGATTATGCCCGTCAGACAGTTTAGCAGTGGCATCTTTTTTGCGTTGCGACGAACTTTGACGCTCCTTCAACAAGGCAGATCCGGCCGCATCATTCGTCGGACCAACACCCATTTTACTGAGAACCTTGCGGATCTCAGCCTCAGTGGTCTTGCTGCGCTCAAATTCAACACGCACCTTGCCTGTTACGCTTGCCTCCGCTTCGAGTACGCCCGGCATCGCACGCAGACGGTCCGCGACGGTTCGCGCGCGGCGCTCATGCGAGATGCCATCCACGGGCCAGAGAATGTGTCCAAACTGCTCCGTTATTTTCGCGCCAGCGCTGGTAACCAGTTCGCGGATACGCGGTAGCGGCAGCACGTTTTTGTCATAGTGGATACAAAGCCTTGCTGGCGCACCCTCGTTCGAATCGGCAACGTGGACGCGCTCGACACCCTCCCTGGACTGCAATTCTGAGATGAGTCGCGAAACGCAGGTGTCGCTAGCATCCGGGACATCAGGGAGAAGTATCGGTATGTCCAATCGCAGTTTGTCAGTCAATTTCGTAGCCCTCTCACTAGCCTCAAGGCGCAAGATCGCCCCGCTTCGCGTACAAGCTTTGAACTTAGGGTAGATCGGGAGCGAGACGCTATTGAGAAAGGGAGCGCTGGCCAAGTACCGAAATCAAGTACCGGAATAGAGCAAAGTTCACGCACGAGGTTCGGCCAGCGCGCAAGGTTGGATTGCCTCCAATGCGCGCCTCAACAAATCGCGACCTCAATTGGCCTGATTCGAACGAGAATTGGTCTGAGATTTACTGGCTTACATCCGGAGTGTCCTCTCCTAACGCCGTCGCCAAATCGATGAGATGATCCTGTTCGTCCAGCAGAATTTCGCGAATATGCTCCGCTATCGCGAACTCGCCCAATGCCTCGCATTGACGAACACGCTCACGATAGTTTTTGATCGTATTAACCTCGTTTTGAAGGTCAGCTCGCAGCATTTCCTCAGCCTGATCGGACACCTTGACGGGCCTTGGCACCACAGTCGGCATTTCACCGAGATAATCAATCTGCCGCGAAATGGTCAGAGCGTGTTTAAGCTCTTCAGCAGCGTGCTTCTGGAGTTGATCGGCGATGCTCATATACGCCGCGCCTTTCAGGACCTGAGAGTAGACGACATAAGCTATGATCGCCTGATACTCGCGCGCTAAGTCCTCATTGAGCAGTGCAGCAAGCTTTTTACGGGTGATTTGAGGCGTTTCGTTCGGCATTTTCGAACCCCTGATGCCAGTTAGACCCAATCTAACGTTGGAAAATTCGCGGAGTTCCCGTTCTCCAATTCAACGAAGAGCTCAGGGGGATTTTGAGAGCCGTTAGACCTTCAGTTTGCATTGCAGGAAACCGCTAGCTCCACTTCGTTTGCCTGTTCGTATTATGTGCTCTATGAATTGCAAAGTGCATAGCGCCGCCGGTCTATAGGAGTGGTTATGTCCTTTGCACGTCCAACATTAGACAAGCGCGTTGTAGTGGAATTGTTATTGAGCGCGGCGATGGTCTGCGTTCTGACGCTTTCGAGCCACGCACGCGGCGGTGCCGCGCAGGAAGACCGCTGGCACGCCCGACACGTTAGTTGGCTCCCGCGTGAAATTCAGAATGCCGTTCTCCAATATCAGGCCCCTTGCGGATCGCTCGCCGCAACCCATCAATTTGCATTGTCCTTGGATGGCGGACCCGTGCAATTGATTGCACTGCACTACGAGAATTTTCGATGCGACAATCGTCGCGCTATCTGTAGCAATGCTGGTTGTCTCCATGAGATCTTTGCATCACGAGGCGGCACATATCGACTGGTGCAGCGAATCTACGCGAGCGACATCGAATTGAAGCTGGTCAATCAGCGCCCCGCCCTTGCGGTCGAGCGCTCGGCTGGAAAGACGCAAATTATGGTCTGGAATGGCCGACGATTTGTTGCGCCCTGAAATAGCGGGCTTAGATCACTTGTACGCGAGTCCGATAGGCAGAAGCGTCGGCGAATACCCACTTCAACAAAACGCTTTCTAGCAGTTCCGTTGCGGTCGGTTCACCCAAAGCTGAAACTCGCCCGCGCTATAGCCGGCTCGAGAATGCGCCAGTGGCCGTCGACGAATCCAGCATTTTTCCGCGTCGGTCGTCGGCATTGCGACACTCAATCCAAGACGATGGCGTTATCTGGAACAATCTCGTTCGACGGATAGTTGCCCACGCATTATGAGGAGTTTTGCAATGGCAACAGAAACGCGAGAAACCGTTGGTTTGATCGGCAGCGACAAGGTGGACGGCACCAATGTGTACGGTGCCGATCGCAAGAAGATTGGTTCGATCGAGCGAGTCATGCTTGGCAAGCGCGACGGAAAAGTGGCTTACGCGGTACTGAGCTTCGGTGGCTTCCTTGGAATGGGTGACGATCATTATCCATTGCCTTGGAATCAGTTGACCTACGACACTGAACTCGGCGGCTACCTCGTAAACCTCACCAAAGATCAGCTTGAGGGCGCCCCAAAATACGCAGGATCTGACTGGAATTGGGAAGACCGGGATCGCGCACGGACTGTGAATGACTATTACGGCGCTCCCTGGGCCGCATACTGAGCGGCCGCGCTGAAAGTCATGCCTCCGCTGGCCTTCAGGGCCGGCGGAGGTTTTTAATTTTGATCTGGAAGATAGAGGGCACAGCTACAGTTAAATCAGCCAACCCGCCACCATTCCGAGCACGCAAAGCGCCATCGCTGCAGTTGCGACCCAGCCTAGACTACGAAGCCACCCTCCGATCACAAACTCGCCCATGACCTTCTCGCGCCGCGTCATTAGCATCATCATAATCATGATCGGCACAGCAGCAGCGCCGTTGATAACAGCGCTCCAATAGAGCGCTTTAATGGGATCAATGCCGACGAAGGTTATCACCACGCCCAACGCCGTAGCGCCCGCAAGAATGCCATAAAAGGCCGTTGCCCTCCTTGGCTTTTTAGAAATTCCGACCGGCCATTTGCATGCTTCTCCCACAGCATAGGCGGCTGAACCCGCAAGCACAGGAATCGCAAGAAGACCCGTGCTGACGATGCCCAAAGCGAACAGCACAAACGCAAAGGGGCCAGCTATGGGCTTTAAGGCCTCGGCCGCTTGCACCGATGACTCAATGTTCGTGATTCCAGCCCGGTTAAGCGTTGCAGCGGTTGTGATGATGATTGCTATCGCGATGAGACTTGAGAAGGCCATCCCCAGCAATGTGTCAGCTCTGATCTGTTCAATGACTTTTGGCGCCTGCTCCGGGGCCTTTTTGAGGGGCTTCGCTTTCTCATGCGCGTCGATTTCTTCGACCTCCATGGAGGCTTGCCAGAAGAACAGATATGGGGAAATGGTCGTTCCAAAAACCGCAACGAGCATTGTGAAAAAGTCTGGCGCCCAATCAATCTTAGGTATGAAAAGGCCAGAGATCGCCTCTTTCCACGAGACGTCAACAGCGAACAATGTCGCGACGTAAGAGAACAAGCCCAGCGTGGTCCATTTTAAAATACGCACATACGACTTGTACGTTAGAAAAATAATCGCAGCGACGCTCCCACCTGCCAACAAGATTACATAAAGCGCGCTGCTTCCACCGATCAGCATCTTGATCGCGTCTGCCATCGCATTTAGGTCGGCTCCGATATTTATCGCATTGGCGATAAAGAGCAGACCCACGATGACATAGAGAATCGAAGCAGGATAATGCCGGCAAACATTGCCTGCGATTCCGTGCCCGGTCGTTCGTCCGATACGAGCACTTATTTCTTGAATGGCGGACATAAGCGGAAACGTAAAGAGGATCGTCCACCCTATGCCATATCCGAACTGTGCCCCCGCCTGGCTGTAGGTGCCAATACCCGACGGATCGTCGTCAGACGCGCCGGTAATGAAACCTGGGCCTAAAATCTTGAGAAATCTCGCGAGCGGGCCTGGCTTTTCGGCGGAGGTTTCTTTTGTTTCCAGAATTGTCATGGGTCTCGTTTTCGGAATAGCCAGGCGCTGAAGATGGCCGTCGCGGCCGCGGCCAATAGAGGGCCGCCATAGATCAGACTTGCTTGGCGGCCGTAATATCGCTGAAGAAGCAAAACAATAGCGGTTGACCCCATGGCAATGATCAACAGAACGCAGATAACTGCCACCCGACTCAACCTTGGCACTGCCGCACCGAGTTCCTCTCCTGGTGATGGCTCAAACAACCATCGTTGGGCAAAGGTTCCCTTGCGAGACAGAAATGAAGCTAGCTACTTTGGATGCAGATAAGCGGCGCCCCGAGACAGGGCCAAGCTCAGATTGACGGAAAGCATTATGCTCCGGGTGCTCGCGAACCGCACATATCGCCACCTCTACCTCGCCCAGATCATCGCGCTGGTTGGAACTGGACTCGCAACAGTCGCTCTCGGTCTGCTCGCCTTCGAACTTGCTGGGGCCAACGCGGGTGCGGTTCTCGGAACCGCTCTCGCAATCAAGATGATCGCTTACGTTGGCGTCGCTCCGGTGGCGGCAGCCTTTGCGGAGCAATTACCGCGACGGGCTATGCTGATCACGCTTGACATGATTCGTGCGGCCGTAGCCGTTCTACTGCCGTTCGTAACCGAGCTATGGCAGGTCTATGTTCTAATTTTCGTATTGCAGTCCGCTTCTGCCGGCTTCACGCCGACCTTTCAGGCGACCATACCCGACGTCCTGCCCGCGGAAAAAGATTATACGCGTGCGCTATCGCTGTCCCGCATGGCCTACGACTTGGAAAGCGTCGTTAGCCCTATGATCGCGGCGGCGCTGCTAATCATCATCAGCTTCCATGTTCTGTTCGCTGGCACAGTGATCGGCTTTTTTTGTTCAGCTGCGCTTGGGCTCACAGTGCAATTGCCGAGTCCGAAAGCTTCCGAACACCGCGGTATTTACGACCGCACGACACGTGGGATGCGAATTTATCTTGCCACTCCGCGCCTGCGCGGCTTGCTGGCTCTCAATCTTGCCGTCGCCTCCGCGAGCGCGATGGTTATCGTCAACACAGTCGTTATTGTCCAATCGATTTACGGTTTGAGCCAGAGCGATACTGCCGTCGCGCTTGGTGTCTTCGGCGGCGGATCGATGTTCGCAGCGTTCGTTTTACCAAAGCTTCTCGAAACAGTACCAGACCGCAGCGCCATGCTGACCGGAGCAACTGTTCTCGTTGTCGGGTTGTTCGCCGGCACGGCGTTATCCTCCTATCCTATGCTGCTTGGCCTCTGGTTCGTGTTCGGTGTGGGTCTCTCGCTCACGCAGACGCCATCGGGCCGTCTGTTGCGGCGCTCCTCCCATCCAGAGGACCGCCCATCGCTGTTTGCCGCGCAGTTCGCTCTCTCCCACGCGAGTTGGCTGCTGACCTATCCGCTAGCGGGCTGGATCGGGGCAAAGGTCGGGATGACCGCGACATTCGCTGCGCTTGGGACCGTCGCCGTGGCAGCGGTCGCCACCGCCATGTATATCTGGCCGTCCCATGACCCCAACGAAATGGAACACGTTCACGAGAAACTTGCTCACGACGACCCTCATATTGATGGCGCGAAGCACACGGCGATGGGCTACCAACATCGCCACGCTTACATAATCGATAGCCTGCATCCTGAGTGGCCGCGCAGCTACCGAGAGATTTGAATCGTCCACGTACCGTTTGAGGGCGACACGACGTCGAGGTAGAAAATTTTATCCTTCGACCTACGAACAGCTTGTAGCTGTTGATTCACTCCCTCTTACGATCAGGCAAGACTAGATCTACATGAGAAACTTTTAGCGCCTGTGCCAATTCGTAGAGAGTGATGACGGTGGGGTTTCGGAGACCCCTCTCGAGACTGCTCAAATACTGTTGGCTGAAGCCAGAGCGCGCCTCGACCTCCTCCTGCGTCAGACCTTTTTCCCGACGCAGTCGCGCAAAATTTCTACCGACTAGCTTGCGCATGTCCATGCACAAGCAGTCGCAATTTACATACTTCGAGTTTACAAACTATAATATGTATTACGCGCTCGCTGCTACAGAGCGCACGAAGCAATATTCGATGCAACTAACTGAATTCACATAATAATTCATCTCAAGCACAGCACCATCTGCTGCTTGTTAAAGCTCGGGGGCGGCGTGACTGACACTATTTCAACAAAGGGTTCTTGGTTTTACACACAGGGCGGGCAGCGGAAAGGCCCGGTGCGAGCGGAAGACCTACGCGCGCTGCTAACGGCGCAGACCATCGACGGCGAAACCCCGGTCTGGCACAAAGGCCTGAAAGACTGGCTGCCACTTCATCAGTCTGAGATCGGCGCCATGCTGCCTGATGCGCCGCCACCGGTGGCCGCGGCCCAGATCAACAACGGGTTGGTCTGGACCCTGGCCGTCGCCCCGATCGCCTACCTCATTATCGAAGTTCTGATCCACGCCTATCAGTTCAGCCAGCCCGGCGACGATTTCCCGATGTCGTCAGCCCTGATCTGGATCATCCCCGTAGCGACGAACTGCATCCTTTGTCTTCTGGATGAGCAACAGCTTAAGCGGGCCGGCTACGGCTTCGGGTGGATGACGTTCTTCGCGGTACTCCTGGCGCCCGTCTATCTGTTCATCCGCGCGCAGCGTCTGCGCCAGACGCCGACCTACGGCTACGTCTGGATTGCGTCGTTCATCGTGTCGCTGTTGCTACAAGCATCCTGACCGGAGCCACGATCATGATCCGCTCCGACATGGGCTTCCTTTTTGTCGCGGTCTTCTACCTTGGGCTCGCCATCATCTACGTAATCCCGAGCATCGTCGCATTCCGGCGCAATCATCCGAACCGCTGGATCATCGCGGTCATCAACATGGCCTTCGGCGGCACAATCATCGGCTGGGGCGTCGCACTGGTCTGGGCTCTCCGCGCTGTCCACCGACCGGGATCGACCGACAGCGGCGGCGAATCCGGCCTCAACATTTTCGTCAATGACACCAAGAAAGTGCAGATCGTCGATCCATCCAGCGCCTCGACCGCGCAAGAGTTGGAACGCCTGCACGACCTGCTGACGCGCGGCGTGATCTCCCAGACGGAGTTCGACGGCCTCAAGACCAAGCTGATCGGCGTTTAGGCGCCGCGCGTTTTCCCAACCACAAACCTACGGGCGAACCTTCATGAATCACGCAGTCTTTCCGAACAAACATAAGCGCGCCGGACTGTCGGCTGCAGCTCTTGCTGTCCTCGTGCTTCCTCTCGCTGGCTGTGGCAAGAACCTGAACTGTTCGGCCGAGGAAACCCGCGACCTCGTCTACCAGATCGCAGGACAGAGCTTCCGCAAGGCGTTCAACATCCCGGAAGATAAACCCTATCCCGGACTGAAGTTCTCGCTGGCCGACATCATCACGAGGGAGAAAGCCGGCAACAAGGCGATGTGCGCGGCAAAGCTGCACATGACGGTCCCCGTCGATCCCAAGATCATGCCCAATGCGACCACGTCTGTGCTCGAACATGATGCCGACATCACTTACACACTGGAGCGAACCGACGACGGCCGCCTTTACGCGACAGTCTATGGGCTCTAGCGCCATGACCACACCATTCGCGCGCGCCCATCAGGATTTCAAGTTCAGCCGCCTCATGACCAGGCTCTGCCAAGCCGGCTTTATGCTTGGGTTAACGCCACTTCTCGCCGGCTGGTCGCCACCCGTCACGGTCCTCGGCAGCCCCCTCTACATGTTCTTCGGCGATCCGGACCGCGGTGACCCCGATCTTCGACCTCTGGAGATGACCCCGAACGACGTGGCGACGGCCTGCGTGCGCTACCGCAACGGCACGGTCTCCTACCAGCAGGACGGCGTCTATCAGGCGTTTTCCCTGATCTGCGCGATTCCAGCTCGGAAAGGCACTCCCGCTCACCGGACGAGACACACCTTCTTCGTGGTCCGCCCCCACAGCGACCATCCTAAGACTGCACTTGCTAAGATCGAGATCTACGGCTCGAACATCGGGAGGACCCAGTGGATGAGGATCAACGACGTCGACGCAAAGAGCATGATGAAAAGCATTCGCGACGTGCTCATGGACGACGGTCTGATCGAAGGTCCGGAAGAAGGCCAGGACGCCTTCGGATACTGGCGCGTCTGCAAGAACGATTCTGATGTCAACTGTTATCCCAAGGCGGACTTCTGACATGCTTTATCGTCGTATTGCCTCAGCGCTCCTGCTCCCGATCATGCTCGGCGCCTGGACGCCACCGGCCGCGGTGCTAGATCAGCCGATCCTGATCCCCGCCGAAGACGGCGGCGATCACGACACCGGGCTCACCCTGCGCCAGTTCATGCGCAACTGCGGTCGCCTGTTCGGCAATGGCAAACTTGAATTTACGCGACGGCCCGACGACGGCTTCTCGATGCGTTGCGCATTCGCCAACCCGAAGACCGGGCAGATATTCTCCAACGTCGCGGAGTTCACGCCCACCATCCTCGGCCATCACGATGCGCTCAAGCTTGAACGCTATCGCGGACCGGACGGCCTGATCCAGACTTCAGCCCAGCTCAAGGAAGTCTTTGAGAGTATATATCGTCTGACTGCGAAGCCCCCGGAGCGCAATTCGCTCCACTTCGTCACCAACACGCAGCCGCCCGATGCGTATCTGGCGCTCCGAACCCAACCGAACTCCCGGCAGGGCTCGCGCATCAAGATCATGCCGAACGGCACGCTGTTGCAAGTTCTGCAGCGCCGGAACGACGGATGGTGGCAGGTCCGCGTCGTTCCGTCAGGAGAAGAAGGATGGACCCTCAGCGGTCAAGGCAGCCGGCAATGGATCAGGTGCTGCAGCGCCTTCGATCCGCAGAACGACTCCGTCGCCATCACCCTTGAGGAACTGAACCAGAAGTTCAGAAGCCACGCAGTCGTCCTGTCGGAGATCAAACAGGAGTTGCGGGGGTTTCGTCCCGAGGCACGCTGCATACTCGAATACTGGGTCAAGCAATCCCCAACTTCATCGGAGATCACTATCAACTGCCAGTCCTATGCTACTGGCGGGGAAGCTGACGAAAGCAGTGTCACAATGATCTTTACGACTGACCCCTCCGGGAAAATGCTGCTCACGAAGAAAGACTACGCGGGATAATCAGCACCCTTGCCACGTTAGGCGAGCGATCGGGGGATTGGCTCGCCTGTTCTGATAGGCAACCTCCGCACCTGCGAAGCGCTTGAACCTCTCCGACCGTAATGCCGTGATCGAGGAACGCTTCGGGGAGACTACCATCAGGCTATCGCCTCCCCTCGATGCGCGCCTGTCTTTCCATGATCGAAGCGAGCGTATCGAAGCGCCAGCGTCGGCAAGACCAGCAGGTTAAGCGCCATCGACGTTATCAGGCCGCCCAGGATAACGATCGCCATTGGGCCTTCAATTTCGCGCCCCGGTTCGCTCGCCCCCAGCGCGAGCGGAAGCAAACCGAGGCCAGTCACCAGGGAGGTCATGAGGATCGGAACGAGTCGATCCGCCGCACCTTCGACGGCAGTTTCCAGGGTCCAGGCACGACCTTCGACAGTGACGAGATGTTCGTAGTGCGAAATCATCAGAATGGAATTGCGCAACGTGATGCCGAACAAGGTTACGAAGCCGACCAGCGATCCAAGCGAGAGCAGTCCGCCGGTCAGAGCGACCGCAAAGACTCCGCCCACGAACGCGAACGGCAGGTTGATCAGAATTAGAACGAGGTTGTGCCAGTGGCCGGTGACAATCGAAAGCAGAAGAACGATGCCGATCGCAGCCAGCAGTGTATTCACAAGCAGATCGCGCTCCGACTGAGCTTGCGCCTCGGCCGCGCCGGCGAACTCCAGATGTGCGCCGGGTGGTAGCGCGACGTCCTTTGCGATCTTGCGCTTGGCGTCACTGACGAAGGACGCAAGATCACGCCCACTCACGTTCGCAGTCACCGTCTGGACGCGCTGCGCGCTCCGATGCAGGACCTGATATCGACCGGATGTTTCGTAGACATCGGCCACCTGTTTCAGGAGAACGTAGGCTCCGCCGGACGTCCGCAATGGGAGATCGCCAATCTGGGTGAGCCGGACACGGGCCTGTGCGTCCAGGATCACGTTAACGTTGAAGACCGCATTGCCTTCATATGCTTGCCCGACCACATCGCCCTGGTAGGCCGTGCGGATCAGTTCGAGCACTTCGACGGCATCGAGCCCCCACCGCTGCAGGTCGGCGGGACGGAGCGTTACGTTAATCTGCGGCATCCCCGGCGGAGATTGTTGCTGGACATCCACAGCGCCTGGAACCTCGCCAAGTTCGCGCGCTACGTCTCGCGCAGTTTTCTCCAGTGAATCGAGGTCAGCGCCGTACACGTTCACAGCGAGCGCAGCGGTAAAGCCCGATACCGTTTCCTCCACCCGCTCGGCCAAATAGGTCTTGAGCGAGAAACTGATGCCAGCGAATTTCGCAAGGGCTTCTCGCATGCGCGTTTCGGCCACGGTTTGATCGTGACCGGAAAGCCCGGGCTGTAGGTCAACCTCAAACTCGCTGTAGTGCGGGCCTACCGTATCCACGCCAGCTTCGGCACGCCCTGCGTGCTGTGCGACACTACGCACGCCCGGAACCTTTCGGAGGGCTTCCGTGATTAGGCCTCCGATCCGAAGTGACTCATCGAGCGAGGTGCCTGGTATCGCTGAGACGTGGAGGATGAGATGTCCTTCTCGTAGGTCGGGCAGGAAAGTACCGCCAAAGAATGGCAACATCGCTACGCCCGCGACGGTAAGGGCAAAGGCTGTTGCGACGATGAGCCGTGGAAAGCACTCGATACGCCGGAGCAGCGTCTCATAATCGCCGCGCGACAAGCGAACCACTGGCGGGTCCCGATGCTCCCTTCGGTTCTTTCCGACGAGCAGCAACATCGAAAGCGCGGGCGTGACGGTCAGCGCGACCGCGAGGGAGGCGAGTACCGCGAGGATGTAGGCGATACCCAAAGGCCCGAACAGACGTCCGCCGACGCCAGAGAGCGTGAGAACAGGAAAGAACACCAGCAAGACGGCGAAGGTCGCGTACACGACGGCGCTGCGGACCTCAAGGATCGCATCGAGCACAACGCGTCCCTCGACTCTCGGTTCAGCCAATCGGCGATTCTCGCGCAATCGGCGCACGACGTTCTCGATGCCGATCACCGCGTCATCGACCACCTCGCCGATGGCAATGGCGAGCCCGCCGAGCGTCATGGTGTTGAGGGTCTCCCCCATCCATTGCAGGGCCAGCACCGCCGCGACCAGCGAGAGCGGGATCGCGGTGCAACTGATGATCGAGGTGCGCCAGTCGAACAGGAAAAGAAACAGAATGATGATCACCAGCGCGCCCCCGATCAGGAGGGCATGCAGGACGTTTTGGGTTGCCGTGTCGATGAAATTGGCCGGCCGAAACAAATCGGCATGAAGTTGAACCCTTTCACGCTCAAGCGCCGGTCGCAGTTCTTGCAGCGCAACTTCCACCCGCGTTGTGACTTCCCGCGTGTTGGCTCCGTATTGCTGGCTTAACATCAGCACGATGCCAGGCGTGCCATTGATGAGAGCGGCACCGATCGGCGGTTCGGGAGCCACGACGACGTTCGCGACGTCCCCGAGCACGACACTTGCGCCGCCTTCATGCATCAGAACGGTCCGGGCGACTTGCTCCGGTGTCAACGATTGGCCAAAGGTCTGGAGCGTAATGCGCTGATTGACCGTGTCTACGAAACCGGCGCCCCGCACCCCTGTGGCCTTGCGGGCGGCGGCCAGGACGTCATTCATGCCAACCCGAAACCGGACCAGATCGTCCGGGCGGACCTGCACCTGTAGGGATCTCACGTCTCTGCCGTAGGTCGAAACTTGCGCGACACCTGGCACGGCCAACAGCCGCCTCGCCACGGTCCAGTCTGCGATTGTGCGCAAATCCATTAACGAGCGCTGATCGGACGTCAGACCGATCACCAGAACCGTGCCGGCGGTTGGGGTCAACGGGGTCATCGCGGGAGGTTGGACGCCCTGCGGGAGCCGGGTGGCGATCACCGCGACGCGCTCGTTCACGAGTTGGCGCGCACGGTAAATGTCGCTGCCTGGGCGGAATATAACAGTGATGACCGACAAGCCTTGAATCGAGGACGAACGCATACTTTCGACGCCCGCCAATCCGTTGATGGACGTTTCGATCGGCTGAGTGACAAGAATCTCGACTTGCTCAGGGCTCAGCCCTGGCGCTTCGGTCTGGATCGCGACTTGCGGCGGCGCGAATTCGGGGAAGACGCCATACTTGGCGCTCGTAAGCGAATACAATCCGTAGCCCAACAACGCGCATGCTAACGCGAGTAGGATTCCACGGAAGCGAATGGCAAACGAGACAAGGGCAGCTTGGGGGCCCGCGTGGGTGCCGAGATCGCCGTCAGTCATTGTCGGCGCTGCCTCGAAGCTCGCTCTTGGCCTCCTCGGAAAGGAGGACCTGCGCACCACGGGTCACGATTTCCGCGCCGGCTGGAAGGTCCCGCACCACATAATCGTCATCGGAGACCGGTTGGTCGGTGCTGATCGGGTGCCGCTTGAACACCTCGGGGCCGACGCGCAGGTACACCCAGGAGCGTCCCTGCCAGCGCACGATGGCTGTGTCCTCGACGAACACTCCGTCATAGGTCTTGCCAGACGGCACATAGACCGTCGTGTTCATTCCTGGCAGCAGGCCGCTGTCTCCCTGCGCCGTGAAGAAGTAGCTCACGCCCTGAATGCGTGCATCCGTCCGGGTTGCCGGCGAGAGGTATTGAAGGTCGATGTTGGCGTCGCGCGCGGGTGCCTGTGCGAGGGCCGTCCGAGGAGGGTCCACCAAGGTGATGCCGGGCTGTAGCGTCACCTGAACCAGAAACCTTTCGCGCTCGATCAGTCGGACAACGGTTGGCGAGCGTTCGATGATTGCCTTGCCAATCAGCGGACCCCACTCCTGTTGCGCCGTCGCTGCCAAGGTCCTCACTTGTGACTCCGCGGCGGTCAGCGCGGCCTGTTCGGTACGGAACGTTCCTTCAGCGGCTTCGGCATCCTTCCTGGGAAGGGCTGCGGACTGCGCCAGACTCCTCGCGCGCTCGAATGCGCTCTTTGCGACGTCGAACCTTGCCTGCGTCATCTGGAGCTGCGCCTGGGCGTTGGCATAACTGTTGGTGAGTTCGGTTACGCGGGCGATGTCCAGCACGGCGCCGTAGGCACGGAACTGCTCGGGATGGGGTTCCACGATCAACACGGCAGTTTGAAGCCCAATCTGCTTCTGCTGTTCCGGAGAAAGCGTGACCGTTGTCGGGTCGCCTACAGCTGATCCTGCCGGCTGAGGCTGGGTGACGAGTTGGGCCTGTCCGAATTGGGTGGTTCCGACCCAAGTCGACGCGGTCAACATGAGCAGTGCCGCCTGGAATGCGGCCACGGCGCGCGCCTGTTGCCAAGACATAAACGGCCAGCCCTTGTTTATGGAACATCTGGACAAAATAGATGTTACGACCGTAACATTTACTGTAGATATTGAATCGGTTCAAGGAGCGACCGTCAGGGGATCTATCTAGGTCCACCCAAGTCGAATCAAAAATCATGACCGCAGAACACAGCCGCGCAAAACGAGCGCCCCGTCCGGAAATCAAAGATGAGCCGCGGACCATCAAGTCGAAATCCGGGAAAGCCCGCCAAGCCAGTTCTCGGTCATGGCTGCTTCTGACGTACAAGGTGCCTGCCGAACCGGCAAAGCGACGAATCGCGTTGTGGCGCAAATTGAAGGCCTTGGGGGCCATCTATCTGCAAAATGGCGTGTGCCTGTTACCCAAGATTGACGCACACGAGCGGCGCTTGAAGGTCCTGCAGAACGAGATATTCGAGATGGATGGCGACGCGGTACTTCTCGAAACCGTCGGGCTTGACCATGCACAAGAGCAGAAGGTGATCGCTCGGTTTTCGACCGAGCGCGACGAGGCCTATCGCGAATTCATCAGCCGCTGCGACGACTTTGACGGCGAAATAGCGAAGGAGCGGGGAAACGGGAAGTTCACCTATGCCGAGGTTGAAGAGAACGAAGAGGATCTGACGAAGCTGCGGGCATGGCTCGACAAAATCGTTCGTCTCGACTTCTACGGTGCCTCCCTCCGCTCCGAAGCTGAGGAACGGCTCGCTCGTTGCACAACACTGCTGGATGACTATGCGCGCGAGGTGTTTGAGGCGCAGGACGAAAACCGCTCAATCAGCAATTCCGCCTGAAGACGTAGGCCGCCTTGGCGCCTGAGAAGCCCTGCTCAGCAGCTACGCCCACGAAGAGAACCGATGAGATGGACAAGATCACGGAGAAGACTCTTGTCTCCGGAGAGCGGCGCGGCATTCCAGCCGGCGTCTGGGCGCTGGGCTTTGTCTCGATGCTGATGGACATCTCCTCGGAGATGATCCACGCGCTGCTGCCCATCTACATGGTGACGGTGCTCGGGACCTCGACCCTTGCCGTTGGCATCATCGAGGGTATCGCCGAAGCGACCGCCTCTATTACCAAGATTTTTTCGGGCGCTCTCAGCGACTGGCTCGGCAAGCGCAAGTTTCTTGCAGCCCTCGGCTACGGGCTTGCCGCTTTTACCAAGCCAATCTTTCCGCTCGCTTCCTCACTCGATTGGCTCGTTGGCGCTCGCTTCATCGATCGGGTCGGCAAGGGCATCCGCGGCGCGCCGCGTGATGCACTCGTCGCCGACATCGCGCCGCCAGAATTGCGCGGCGCCAGTTTCGGCCTGCGCCAGTCGCTCGACACGGTAGGCGCCTTCATCGGCCCGCTTTTCGCCATCGGCCTGATGTGGCTGACTGCTGACCATTTCCAGACCGTGTTCTGGATCGCCGTCATTCCGGCCTTCCTGTCGGTCGCGCTTATTCTCGTCGCCGTGAAGGAGCCGGAGCGGCCGAAGGAGTTGCGCAAAGTCCGTATGCCGCTGCATCGCGCGGAGTTACGCCGCCTGGGTCCGGCCTATTGGTGGATCGTGGCGATCGCGGCGGTGTTCACGCTTGCTCGCTTCAGCGAAGCCTTTCTCATCCTGCGTGCCCAATCGATTGGCCTGCCGCTGGCGCTCGTCCCGATCGTGCTGGTGCTCATGAGTCTGGCCTATTCGCTCTCGGCCTATCCGATTGGCATTCTGTCCGACCGGATGGACCGGATGACGATCCTGATCCTCGGCATGGTCTTACTTGTCCTCGCCGATCTCACACTCGCTTTCGCCACCTCCCTTTTGGGAATCGGCATCGGCGTCGTGCTCTGGGGCCTGCATATGGGCTTCACCCAGGGGCTGTTCGCGACATTGATCGCCGAGGCCGCTCCTGGCGAGCTTCGAGGCACCGCCTATGGCGTGTTCAACCTCGTCACCGGTCTGATGCTGCTGGCCGCCAGCGTGATCGCGGGAGCGCTCTGGGATGCCGTCGGCCCCCAGGCGACCTTCCTCGTAGGCGCTGCTTTCGCTTTGCTTACCGTGACCGGTCTGGGTTTCGGGCGCAATCGACTGAGGACGCCGAGTCGTGTCTGAGATGACAGCACATTTACCGCACGACGATCCCGCGAGGTGAGCGTCAGGCCCGGCCTTCACCCCTTGGCCCGAAGCGCAACAATCTCAGTGCGTTTGCGGTTACCAATACGGTGGCCCCCGTGTCGGCTAGAATGGCCATCCAGAGTGGTGTCGCGCCGAACAGCGTGGTGATGAGAAAAACGCTTTTGAGGCCGAGCGCGAGCGCGATGTTCTGCCAGATGTTAGAGAGGGTCGCGCGTGACAGCATGATCAGCTCGGCAACACCGATGACGCGGTTTTTCAGGAGCGCCACATCCGCGGTCTCCAACGCGACGTCCGTTCCACCTCCCATTGCGATGCCAACCGAGGAAGCGGCAAGCGCCGGTGCATCATTGATGCCGTCGCCGACCATAGCGATCGGCCCCTCACTCTTGTAAGCCGCGATCGCAGCAAGCTTGGCGTCTGGCAACAGTTCGGCTCTGGCTTCGAGGCCGAGTGCGTCGCCGATCGCCGCGCCGGTACGAGCATTGTCGCCCGTCAGCATGATCGGGCGAATGCCGAGCGCGCGCAGCTTCGCAAGACCATCGGCGGCGTCTGGGCGTGGCTCATCGCGCAACGCGATCAACCCAAGGAGATGCTTGCCTTCGCTGACCACAACGACCGTTTTGCCTTGGCTTTCCAGCGCTTCGACGCGCTTCCTGATCTCCTCCGGCACGTCGCCCAGCTCGGCTGCATGGCGCGGCGATCCGACCGACACGAAGCCGGACTTGAGTCGGGCCGTGACCGCTTTGCCAGGCGTCGCAATCCCGCCTCCAAATGCCGTCGGGATGTCGAGACCACGCCTTTCGACTTCAGAGACGATGGCTATCCCGAGTGGATGGCTGGAGCCGCGCTCAACGGCGGCGGCTTTCGTCAGCACCTCGGCGTCCTCACCTGCGATCACAACGATGTCCGTGACCTGCGGGTGCCCGTTAGTCAGCGTGCCAGTTTTGTCGAAGGCAACGGTTCTGACTTTGCCGAGTGTTTCCAGAGCTGCGCCACCCTTGACCAGAAGGCCGCGCCGCGCGCCGCTTGCTAACCCCGAGGCAATGGCGGCCGGAGTAGAGATAACGAGCGCGCAAGGGCACGCGATCAACAGCACCGCCAGCCCGCGATAAATCCAGGTGAACCAATCGGCACCGAACACAAGTGGAGGAACGAATACGACAAGCGCCGACACCACCATGGCCGCCGGCGTGTACCAGCGGCTGAAACGATCGATGAAACGGGCTGTCGGCGCCTTCGAACCCTGCGCTTCCTCGACCATGTGGATGATGCGGGCAATCGTGTTGTCCGCCGCAGTCCGCGTGATCTCCACGCGCAACTCACCATTGGCATTGATGCTGCCGGCATAAATTGTCGATCCAGGCTCCTTGGCGACCGGAACAGATTCGCCAGTCACCGGCGCCTCGTTGACCTCCGACATGCCCTCGGTCACGATTCCATCGGAGGGAACGCGATCACCAGGGCGGACAATCACCGTGTCGCCGATGGCGAGAACTTCGACAGAAACAGTTTCTACGTTCGAGCCCGTTTGACGAAGCGCCGTACGCGGGACAAGGTCGATCAATGCCTTGATGCCAGCGCGTGCTCGGCCAGCGGCGATCCCTTCCAGCAACTCCCCGACCGCAAACAGAAATACGACGACAGCCGCCTCTTCCGCCGCGCCGATCGCAACGGCGCCGATTGCAGCGATCGACATCAGCATCTCAATGCTGAACGGCGTGCCGGACAACGCGCCGGCGAGCGCACGTCGACTGATCGGAACCAGGCCAACCAGCGTCGCAGCGATATAGGCCCAACTCGACCAGGCCGGCTCGATATGAGAAACACCAAAAGCCAGTGTCAGCAGGGCGGCGCTGCCGATGACCAACCGCCCCTTCGGCGATGACCACCAGGCGCTCCCCATCACATCACGATCGTCATCGCGGAGCGCGGATGCGGCGGGTCCGGACGGATCGACAGGCGCGTATCCGAGCACCCTGATCCTGGCTTCAATTGCCTGTTTGGAGGTGCGGTCTTCGTCGAGTACCAAGGAAAGCGACTGCAGGCCGTAGTTGACATCAATATCGCTGACGCCGGGCAGCCTCTTCATCGCGTTCTCGATTTTTATGGCACAGGCGCCGCAATCCATGCCTTCGACACGCAACTTCAAAGGGGTAGCAGTAGCCATGGGCGTCACCTCGACAAGTCCGACGTGACCACCCATATGGACCCTGTAGCGACTACAGGGTCAACACCATGACGGGCGATTATCTGGCAATCGGCGAATTGGGGCGAAGAACGGACACCAAGGTCGAGACCATCCGCTATTACGAGCGGATCGGGCTGCTTGCTGCGCCGGGTCGAACAGCTGGCAACTACCGCGCATACAGCGCAGAGCACTTAAATCGGCTGAGTTTCATCCGGCGATCACGAGACCTCGGGTTTTCGCTCGATCAAATTCGAGCATTGCTCAATTTGGCTGATCAGCGCGATCAATCTTGCGACGCCGTCGATGCTATTGCCAAAGAGCACTTGGCCGAGGTCGACCGGAAGATTGCCGACTTGAGGGCATTACGTCGCGAACTGGACAGCATGATTGCTCAATGCCACTGCGGGACGGTCGCCGACTGCCGAATCATCGAAGCTCTATCGCCACGGACTAACCCTTTTCCATAACGGATCGCAGGCAAGGCTGGCTCGCCCTGGCACCGACCTGTACCGCAGCGGGTCAGCGAAAGTTGACCCAATTGTGTAGAGGCGAGCCCTTCTACCGCCTCGCTCCTCATGGCATCTTGCCGACGTGCAGCTTTTCTCGTTCATATCCCGTCTGCTCTCGATCCTCGCAATCGTGGGCCTTCTGACCGCACCGATGGTGGCCCCATCGAGCGCTGTGGCGATGGATGATGCGTCGATGGCCGGCATGTCCGGGATGGCATCAGTGCCGGACGACATGCCCTGCTGCCCTAACGAGAAACCCTCGCTGCCGGGTTGCGCAAAATCCTGCCCGTTCGCGATCCTGTGCCTCGCGAAATGCTTTCCCGCTGTTCCAGCAGTTTCTGTCGTCATGCCAGCCCGTGTCTTTGTCGCAGATGTGAAGACGTCATGGGACGACAATCTGCGAGACATTTTGCCGGACCCTCCACCGCCTAAACCTCCTCGAACCTAAGTTCATCAACGGCTCTTAGCGAGCCGCGCGCACCGCAAGGCCGATGGCCATCGCGGTGATGTCGTATGGCTTGATCGCAAGATCGGGTCATCAGCAACCGCGCATTTGCGTGGTCAGACGATGAATTTGGGAATCTTCGACTATGACTCTTTTAAATTTGAAGCGCGTCGCAGCCGCGGCGGTAATCAGCCTTGTCTCGATTGGGGTGGTCTCGCAAGCGCAGGCAGCCATCCAGGACTATGAGTTTCAACTCGTAAAAAACGAAATCAAGAAGGGCGTTTCCGTTATCGCGGTACGCCTGATCAACAAGGTGACGGGCAAGCCCGTCCCTGATGCCGTGATTTTCGCGAGCCGGCTCGACATGACACCGGACGGTATGCAGGAGATGCTGACGAAGGTAACGCCCATTCCGAGCTCTGAGCCGGGCGTCTACCAGTTCAAGGCCAATCTCAGCATGACCGGTGGCTGGCAACTCTCGCTCGGCGCAAAGGTCCAGGGCGAAACCGGCTCGGTCGAAAATAAGCTCGTCATCAAGGCCGTGCCATGAAACGCATGGGCCGCTCAGGCTTCACCCTCGCTGCCATTTTGGCGGCGGGGGCCGGCGGTTACTGGATCGGCCAGCACGCGAGCGTGCTGCCACCCCTGCCATGGCTGCAAGCAACGCACACGCCACCAAATTCAACCGATGTCGGCCCGATGGTGTCCGGGCCGATCATCTACTACCGCGACCCGGATGGACGGCCCGCTTATTCGGCTGAGCCGCGCAACACGGCGGATGGGCGTAACTTCCTAGCCGTCCATGCGAGCGAGGACATCCGTTTCGAAGGTGAGCCGGAAGCGGACGCAAAAGCCACGGGGCAGGCAAGCAGCGAGCCGAGGAAGATCCTCTACTATCGCAATCCAATGGGCCTGCCCGACACCTCGCCGGTGCCGAAGAAGGATTCCATGGGGATGGATTACATCCCCGTATATGCCGACAAAGATGAAGACGGCTCGACCGTCAAGATCGCGCCGGGCAAATTGCAGCGTACAGGCGTCCGGTCAGAGACCGTCAGTGACCGTGTCATCATCCAGACGGTGCGCGTGCCGGGCACGGTGCAGCCGGACGAGCGCAATGTCTCGGTCGTAACCGTCCCGGCCGATTCCTATGTCGGCAAGGTGGAGAACGTCACCACCGGAGACAAGGTGCGCAAGGGTCAGCCGCTGCTGGAACTGCGCTCGCCCGAGATCGCCGCGGCGGCTGTTCAAGTCCAGATCAATCCGGGCTCCAACGTCGCGCGGCGGCGTCTCGAAAATTTGGCGGTGCCGAAGGAGGTTATCGACGAAATCGACCGCACGCGTCAGGTTCCGCCGACCTTCACCTGGTATGCCCCGCGCGACGGAGTCGTGCTTCTCCGCAATGCCACCGAGGGCATGAAGATGGCGGCCGGGGACGTCCTCTTCCGCATCGCCGATCTGTCGACCGTCTGGGTTCTGGCCGACGTGCCGGAATATCTGCTCGCGAGCGTCGCGCCGGATCAGGAGGCAACAATCCGGGTCCGCGGCCTCCTCGGACGGGCGTTCCAGGGGCGCGTTGCCCTGATCTATCCGCAGGTCAATCCGGCGACCCGCACGACGAAGGTGCGCATCGCCATCGCCAATCCCAGCGGGCTCCTGCGCCCCGATATGTATGCAGATGTGGAGATCGCAGCCGGCGGCACACGCGCCGTTACCGCGGTTTCGGACAGCGCCGTGATTGACACCGGTACGCGGCAAATCGTGATCCTCGACAAAGGCGACGGCCGCTTTGGGCCACGTGAGGTCAAGACCGGCACGCGCGGCGGCGGCTACACCGAGATTCAGTCGGGAATCGCAGCCGGCGACCGCGTCGTCGTTGCGGCCAACTTCCTCATCGACGCCGAAAGCAATCTCAAAGCGGCACTCAGCAGTATGACGGCAGGGAACACGCCATGATCGGCCGCCTGATCGCATGGTCCGCCCGCAACCTCGTTCTGATCCTCGTCGGCACCATCTTCGCCGTCGCCGCCGGCATCTATTCTCTCAAGACTCTGCCGTTGGACGCCATTCCGGACCTCTCCGATGTTCAGGTGATCGTCTACACCGACTATCCGGGGCAAGCGCCGCAGGTGGTCGAGGACCAGGTCACCTATCCGCTGACGACCGCCATGTTGACGGTGCCGAAGTCGAAGGTGGTGCGCGGCTTCTCCTTCTTCGGCGTCTCGTTCGTCTATGTGATCTTTGAAGATGGCACCGATCCCTATTGGGCGCGCAGCCGCGTGCTCGAATACCTCAACACCGCCACAAAGCGCCTACCGGCCGGCGTGACACCGGGCCTCGGGCCCGACGCGACCGGCGTGGGCTGGGTCTACCAATATGCGGTCGTCGCCAAGGAGATGAGCCTTGCGGAGCTGCGCTCACTGCAGGATTGGGTGGTCCGTTTTGCGGCCTCGAAAGCCGAAGGCGTTGCCGAGGTCGCGAGCGTCGGCGGCTTCGTCAAACAATACAACATCGTGGTCGACCCACTACGGCTGCGCGCGCAGGGGATTTCGCTTGCCGCCGTGCGCAACGCGGTGCGCAATAGTAACCAGGACGTTGGCGGCCGCACGTTGGAGCTGTCGGAGTTCGAGTTCATGGTGCGCGGCCGTGGCTACATCAAATCACTGGCCGACATCAAAAACATCGTTCTGAAAAGCGATCAGGGCGTGCCGCTTCGGCTGAAGGATGTGGCACGTGTCGAGGTTGGCCCAGACGAGCGGCGCGGCATCACCGAGCTCAATGGTGAGGGAGAAGTCGCGAGCGGTATTGTGCTGCAGCGCTTCGGTGCCAACGCGCTGACCGTGATCGACAACGTCAAGCAGCGCCTCGCTGCTATAGCCAGCAGTCTGCCGAACGGTGCCGAGATTGTTCCTGTCTATGACAGATCGCATCTTATCAACGCGGCAATCGACACATTGCGGCATACACTGACCGAGGAAAGCATCAACGTCGCGCTCGTCTGCGTCATTTTCCTGCTACATCTGCGCAGCGCGCTCGTCGCCATCCTGATGCTGCCAGTCGGCATCCTGATAGCGTTCGTCGGCATGAAGGCCGTCGGGCTCGGCTCCAACATCATGAGCCTGGGCGGCATCGCGATTGCCGTCGGCGCGATGATCGACGCCGCCATCGTCATGATCGAAAATGCACACAAGCATCTGGAGCGCGCGCCGCCTGACAAGCCGCGGGTGCAAATCCTGATCGAAGCGGCGAACGAGGTCGGTCCGGCCCTGTTCTTCAGCCTGCTCATCATCACCGTGTCGTTCCTGCCGATCTTCACGCTGGAATCGCAGGAAGGTCGGCTGTTCGGCCCGCTCGCTTTCACCAAGACCTTTGCGATGGCAGCCGCGGCGTTCCTGTCCGTGACGCTGGTGCCGGCGCTGATGGTGATCTTCGTGCGCGGGCGCATCATCCCGGAGCACAGGAACCCGATCAACCGGCTCCTGATCCGGGTCTACCGGCCGGTCATTCGCTGGGTGCTTAAGGCAAAGACGCTCACGATCCTGCTCGCGCTTGCCGCTCTCACTGTCAGCGTCTGGCCGGCACGCCAACTCGGTTCCGAGTTCATGCCGGACCTCGACGAAGGCACGCTGCTCTACATGCCGACGACGCTACCGGGCATCTCGATCACCAAAGCGGCCGAACTCCTGCAAATGCAGGATCGCATCATCAAGTCGTTCCCGGAGGTGGACTCCGTCTACGGCAAGGCGGGGCGCGCCGCCACCGCGACCGATCCCGCTCCGACCGAGATGTTCGAGACGATCATCAACCTGAAGCCGAAAGACCAGTGGCGGCCCGGCGTCACCCTCGACAGCCTGAAGGCCGAGATGGATAAGGCGCTGCAATTCCCCGGCGTCTCCAATGCCTGGACAATGCCAATCCGCGCCCGCATCGACATGCTCTCGACTGGCATCCGCACGCCGGTGGGCGTCAAGGTGTTCGGTACCGACCTTAGCGAGATGGAGAAGATCGCCCGTCAGATCGAGGCAGTACTGCGCACCGTGCCCGGCACATCGAGCGCCTATGCCGAGCGCGTCATCGGCGGCTACTACCTCGATATCGTGCCCGACCGGGAGGCACTCGGCCGTTACGGCCTGAACATCAGCGACGTGCAGGATGTCATCGCCACTGCGCTCGGCGGCGAGACCGTGACAACGACAATAGAAGGGCGCGAACGCTATGGCGTGAACATCCGCTACCCGCGCGCTCTGCGCTCCAGTCCCCAGGCAATTGCCACGGATGTGGAAGTCCCGCTTCCCGGTGGCGGCGCTGTTCCACTCGGCGAGGTGGCGGAGGTCCAACTCACCCGAGGCGCAACCTCGATCCGCACCGAGAACGGCCAGTTAGCGACCTATATCTATGTCGATATCAACGGCCGCGATCTCGGTGGCTATGTCGCCGATGCGCAGAAGGCGGTCGCAGCCTCGGTGAAGTTGCTGCCCGGCTATTCGGTCGGCTGGAGTGGCCAATACGAATATCTGCAGCGGGCGGAGGCGCGGTTGAAGATCGTCGTGCCGGTGACGCTGCTGATCATCTTCCTGCTGCTCTACCTCAACTTCCGTAAGCTGACCGAGACGCTGATCGTCATGCTGTCCTTGCCATTCGCGCTCGTCGGAGGCGTCTGGCTAATGTGGTGGCTCGGCTTCAACATGTCGGTTGCCGTCGCAGTCGGCTTCATCGCGCTTGCCGGCGTCGCCGCCGAGACCGGCGTTGTCATGCTGATCTATCTCGATCAGGCGATGGCGGAGGTGCGGGTGCGACGAAGCCGCGAAGGCCGTGCGTTCACCCGCGCCGATCTCTACGAGGCTATCATGCTCGGTGCAGTCGAGCGTGTGCGGCCGAAGATGATGACTGTCGTTGCCATCATGGCCGGTCTGGTGCCGATCCTCTGGAGCACGGGGGCCGGCTCCGAGGTCATGCAGCGCATCGCCGTGCCGATGATCGGTGGCATGGTGTCCTCGACCATACTCACCCTTGTCGTCATCCCTGCGATCTACGCCCTCGTCAAAGGCTGGAGGCTCGCGAAAGAGGAGCCGATAGCCGACCGGATATCTGCCGATCTCCAGGCTGCTGCCGAATGAAAGGAGGCTTCGATGATGCACGACATGATGGGAAGCATGGGTTGGAGCATGGGCCTCGTCGGCCTCCTGGCCGTTGTCGCGCTCGTTCTCCTAATCGTCGCACTCGTGAAATACGTCTTCTTCAGATGAGGTCTGTCATGCGCACTTTGCTAGGTCTTGTCCTTGTCAGCTTCGTAGCGTCGTCTGCTCTCGCAGCGGAAGGTGACCCCACTCGCGGCCAGCAGGCGTTTCGGGCCTGCGCGCCCTGCCATTCACTTACGCCCGACCGCAATATGACCGGGCCCAGCCTTGCACGGCTCTGGGGACGTCGTGCAGGAAGCCTCCCGAGCTTCGAACGCTACTCGCCGGCGCTCAAATCCGCACAAATTACCTGGAACGAACAATCGCTTGATTCATGGCTCGTCGATCCTGCGCATATGGTGCCCGGAAATCGGATGACCTTTCCCGGCATCAAGAATGAACAAACGCGCGCAGACCTCATCGCGTTTCTCAAGCAGACTGCTACTTCCGACCAGACTACTGAACCGACAATGCCCATGGGAGGCATGATGGGTGGCGGTGGCACGGCTCCCAATCTGCGCACGCTCTCACCGTCGCAACGCGTCCAGACCATCATGCTTTGTCGCGACACCTATCGTGTGACCACCGCGGACGGGACGGTGCATGAGTTCTGGGAACGCAATCTCCGGTTCAAGACCGATTCCAGTCCGGACGGGCCCGAGAAGGGCGCGCCTGCCATCCTCGGCGCCGGAATGATGGGCGACCGCGCGTCGGTGATCTTCGCGGCGCCGAACGAAATCAGCGATTGGATCAAGCCGAATTGCTGATGCGGGACAACAACAGAACCCTAAAAAGTCGTTCTGTTTGGGCTAGAACCTCAACGCATCTTGCGCGTTACCGCGGGTCGCTGGAAGTTTGAACGTTAGCGCGGCCGACGCACCTATGTTCAGACAAGACTCTCCGCATTTGTAAAGCGCTTGGACCATGTATATTTCTTAGAGATCCTACAAGCCGCGCAGATAGGTTGAGGGCTATCCACATCCAATTTCTCAACTTGGATGTGGGTAGGAACATTCATCAGATTTGCAGCGAGTTCAGCACCTCCAGCAATTCGCCCCCAATCTCGCATCAGATGACCTCTTCTGAACGTGGCTTTCAAAATCTTTGCCGAAGCCCTCAGAAGCACATCAAGGGATATGTGTCGTCCGCTCGACAATCTGACCGTCTTCTTTGGTGAAATGGCCAATATTCGGATTTGGCAGCAGATCAAGCACAGCTTCCGATGGCCTGCACAGCTTAGTGTCCTTGTCGGTCACCACGATCGGGCGATTGATCAGGATCGGATGCGTCATCATGAAGTCGAGCAATTCGTCGTCCGACCATTTTGGGTCGTCTAGGCCGATTTCCTTGTAGGGCGTGCCCTTTTCGCGCAGCAAGGCTCGCACCGAAATCCCCATTGCGGCAATCAGTTCCTTAAGCTTGTCTCGGGATGGCGGCGTTTTGAGATATTCGATTATCGTCGGCTCGGTGCCGCTTTGCCGGATCATGGCGAGCGTATTGCGCGACGTGCCGCAATCCGGATTGTGATAGATCGTGACCGTCATTGCCGCGCCTCCACAGCCGAGGTCGACGCAGGCGCTCCGGCCTCGTACCACCCCTTTGTTGCTTTCACGATGCGGACCACGGAAAGCATCACCGGCACCTCGACCAGAACGCCGACCACCGTTGCGATCGCCGCGCCGGAATTGAGACCAAAAAGGCTGATCGCGGCAGCGACCGCCAACTCAAAGAAGTTGCTGGCGCCGATCAGCGCTGCTGGCGCGGCTACGCACCAGGCCACACCGAACCGCCGACTGAGCCAGTATGCGAGGCCCGCATTCAGATAGACCTGGATCAGAATCGGGACCGCAAGCAGCGCAATGACAATTGGCTGCGCTAGAATTTGCTCGCCCTGGAACCCGAACAACAGGACCAGCGTCGCCAGCAGCGCCACCAGCGACACGGGCTGCAGCGTCTTCAGCGTACGGGTCAGAGCTCGATCTGAATCCTGAGCGAGAAGTGATCGGCGCCAGATCTGAGCCACAACCACAGGGACGACGATGTAGAGCACCACCGACAGCAGCAGCGTATCCCATGGTACCGAAATCGAAGCGACCCCGAGTAGCAATCCGACCAATGGGGCGAACAGGAAGATCATGATGACGTCGTTCAGGGCGACTTGGCTTAAGGTGTAGTGTGGTTCGCCGCCGCATAGATTCGACCAGACGAACACCATTGCCGTGCAAGGCGCAGCGGCTAACAGAATAAGCCCTGCGATGTAGGACTGTATCTGGTCAGCAGGCAGCAACGGTGCGAACAGGTGACCGATAAAGAAAGCACCGAGCAAAGCCATTGAGAACGGCTTCACCGCCCAATTGATGAATAGCGTGACGCCGACACCACGCCAGTGTTCGCGCACCTGCCCGAGGGCTGCGAAGTCGATCTTCAGCAGCATCGGGATGATCATCAACCAGATCAGAGCGGCGACTGGCAGATTGACCTTGGCAATATCGGCCGCTGCAACCGCGGCGAACATGCCGGGCATGAAATGGCCCAGCGCAATGCCCGCCACGATGCAAAGAGCGACCCACAATGTCAGGTATCGTTCAAACGTACTCATGATGCTTTTGCTTTCGTTCCTTGCCCTGACGTCGCGCCTTCCATCCGCCCGATCTCGCTCAACCGTGATTGCAGGGACATCCGTTCAAGCTTTTTAAAGGGGAGCGCCAGGAAGACGCCGATACGCATCGCCAGCATTCGGTGTGTTTCGTTGAACGCCGCGGCGATTTCGAGGTCGCTTCCGGTCACACGCGAGGGGTCGGGAATGCCCCAGTGCGCCGTCATCGGTTGACCTGGCCACACCGGACACGCTTCGCCTGCGGCGTCATCGCAAACGGTAAAGACGAAATCGAAGACCGGTGCGCCCGGTTCTGCAAATTCATTCCAGGACTTCGAACGAATTCCGGACACGTCATAACCCAGACTCTGGAGTAGCCTCAGCGCATGGGGATTGACCTTCCCGCTGGGGTGGCTGCCGGCGCTGTATGCGCGAAAATTACCCTTCCCAAGTTTGTTCAGGATGGATTCCGCGATCACGGATCGCGCCGAGTTGTGCGTGCAGAGAAACAGCACATTGAGCGGTTTGTCAGGCATGGGCTTTCTTCCTGCTTTTTAGCGGCGCACAACAGGTCAATTCCGCTACCAACGGCGCACAGATTTCAGCGCGGCCGTGACAGCAATCCTGCAAGAGAAACTTCATCAGCGCCTGAAATCCGTCCAGGTTTGCCCGATGATGCATCATGCGGCCGTCGCGCCGAACATCCACCAAGCCTGCACGCACCAGGATTGCGAGATGCGTCGACATCGTGTTGTGTCGTGTCTTGCATTGCCGGGCGATTTCGCCTGCCGCGATTTCGTCCGGATAAGCCTTGATGAGCCGGCGGAACACATCGAGCCGCGTCGGCTGTGAAAGCGCCGTCAGCGCGGTAATGGCGTCGATATCTTTCATATGTCGAGACATATCGACGTTATCTCTCGCTTGAACCGGATCCGCAAGTTGAAATTGCGCGGGTTCCGGAGCGGCTTGCGGTCGCATGAGCGTTGGGCCTTAGCCTTTGAACTCTGTCGACCAATAGCTCTCGATCGTCTGCACGAGGTTGGGAGGCAACGGCACATAGTCCAGGCTGTTTGCCTGCGATTGACCGCTCTCCAGTGCCCATTTGAAGAAATCGCGCGCTCTGCCGCCACGCGACGGGTCTTTTGAGTGTTTGTACATCAGCACAAAAGTTGTAGCGGCGATCGGATAAGCCTCATCGCCTGGCGCATCTGTCATGACGAGGTAGAAGTCTTTTGCGTGGCCCCAGTCCGCGTTCGCGGCAGCTGCCTGGAAACTCGCGGCGTCCGGCTTCACGAACTTGCCTGACTTATTTTGCACCAAGCCATACGCCATCTTGTTTTGCAGGACGTAGGCATATTCGACGTAACCGATCGAATTCTTGGTTTGGCTGACAAAGGCTGCAACACCCTCGTTGCCCTTGCCACCAATACCGACTGGCCATTCCACGGCCGTGCCTTCACCAACCTTTTCTTTCCATTCCGGGCTGACCTTGGACAGATAGTTGGCCCAATTGAAAGTCGTTCCGGAACCATCCGATCGATGCACGACACTGATCGCGGCGTTAGGGAGTTTTAGGTCGGGATTGACCTTGGCAATTGCAGGATCGTTCCACATTCTGATCTTGCCGAGATAGATGTCGGCAAGGAGCGGGCCGGTGAATTTGATTTCACCTGCTTTCACGCCCTCGATGTTGACCACCGGAACGATGCCGCCCATCACAAGCGGGAACTGCCCCATCCCGAGTTTGGAAAGTTCTTCCGGCTTCAGCGGCGCGTCCGAGGCACCGAAATCGACCGTCGCCGCCTTGATCTGCGCGATACCGCCACCAGAACCGATGGACTGGTAATTCACCTGAACACCGGACTTGGTGCTGTAGTCGGCCGACCATTTCGAGAGGATTGGGAAAACGAACGTGGAACCTGCGCCGGTGATGTCGGCAGCGGTCGCGGGTGCAGCAATAGCGAGCGTGGCAACCATCGCCAGCACCGCAGGTTTGAATCCCTTCATTTTGGCCTTCCTGTCCATATGTCGTGACTTATCGACATAATGAGCCTATTGTGACAGGGTGATGACAAAGGCGACCCGCAATCTCGATGAACGCGCTCTCAACCGCCTGACGCTCTATGGCTTTTTAGGCGTCTATTTCGGAGCTTTCGGGGCGCTCCTGGTGGCTACGATGCCATTGTTCGGGGGCTGGAACACAACGATCATCAAGTTCGTTGCGCTGCCCGTGGTGATCCTTGGGCTGGCGATGATCGCAATAGAAAGGGTCATCCGTTGGCGGTGGTAGCAGGTTCGTCCACTTGAATTTTCTTGCGGACGAGCATTAGTGCAGCAAGTGCTGCCACGCTTAGTCCGCTTGAAATAACAAGCGTCCCGAAACCCCACCAGTCGATCAGAAGCCCGAATAGCAGTGGAGCAACCGCCTGGGCGATGCGTGCGGGAGCGCCCAGCAAACCAAGCCGATAACCGTAGTTCTGAGGACCATAGACCGCCAGCGGGACTGTGCCGCGCGCGATGGTGATAATGCCGTTGCCGAATCCGTGAAGGGCGGCGAATGCGAGGGCCGGCACGCCGGCGCCGCCCACGACACCGACCAGCGCTGCGCCGATCGGATGAGTAACGGTTGCCAACCGTGCCGAAAAAAGTGGGTGAGCCCGACCCAGAACGAGCGCTTCAAGAACACGTGCAGTAACCTGCGCAGGGCCGATCAGCGCGCCAGCAGCGATTGCCTGAGTGGCCGTTGCGCCGCCAGCCTCAAGAAGCCGCGGAAGATGGGCAGCCATAGCTCCAGCCACAGTCCACGCCAGCGCGAAGGCGATGGCCAGCAGCCACATATTGCGGTCCATCGGAATATGCGGCTTCCGATCACGGTGTTCTTCGCCGACGGTCTTGGTTCGCGGCAACAGAAAGAGATTAAGCGGCAGTCCGACGAATATGTGGATCGCCGCCCACGCGAAACACGTCTCCCGCCAGCCAAAGTGCGCCAGCCCCCAGGCACTGAGGGGCCATCCAATTGTGCTCGCGAACCCGGCCAACAGTGTAATGCCGGTGATCGAGGAACGGGCTCCCGGTCCATAAATGCGGCCCAGTGCTGCGAACGCCGCATCGTAAAGACCAAGCCCCATACCGAGCCCAAGCAGCAGCCAGGCGATAGATGCAATCCAGAACGACGGCGACAAGCCAAGCCCAGCAAGCCCGAGGGCAAACACGATATTCGAGGCTGACAAAACACCTCGACCACCAAAAGAATCGATGGTGCGTCCGATGCGGGGACCGAGCACTGCGGCAAGCAATAGCGATGCGGAAAAAGCGCCGAACAGCCACGATGCCGGTACGCCCAAGTCACGCGCAATCGCATCGCCAAGGATCGCCGGCAGGTAATAGCTCGACGCCCAGGCAAGAGTCTGGGTGGTGCCGAGAACAAGGATAGTCGGCAGGCGTTCTGAAACCCGTATCACGCGCAGCAGGCCGCTTCTTTTGTTTTCTCGGTCGTTGTGCAGCAACTAGCGTCAGACTGCGCGGTTCCTGTGTCACCGCAGCACGTTTCGTTCGGGTTTGATCGATTCAAGCTGCAAACCCCCGTCTCTGGGAGTTCGAGTTCTACACGCCGCGCGGCTTCCCGATCTCCGGCGATATCGGCCGCGATTGAGCGGACCTGCTCATAGCCGGTTGCCATGAGAAACGTCGGCGCGCGGCCGTAGGACTTGATGCCGGCGACATAGAGACTCGATTCCGGATGCGCGAGTTCGTGCGCCCCATGGGGACGTACCGTGCCGCAACTGTGAATATTCGGATCGATCAGTGGCGCGAGCATCGGCGGACAATCCAGCGCGGGATCGAGCGACAGCCGAAGTTCGCCGAGAAAGCCCAAGTCTGGCCGGAAGCCTGTCGCGACGATCAGTTCGTCGACGATCAGATGGCGGCCGCAACAGGCCGAACCTGCGCCAATCCGAAGGCCTTCGGGTGTTTCAGCGATGTGGGTCACGCCAAAGCCGGGCTGCACCTCCAGTTTTCCTTGCGCGACGATTTGTGAGAGTTCTGAGCCGAGTTCTCCACGCGCGGCGAGCTTGTCGTTAGCGCCACCACCGAAGGACTTCGCCGGGTCACTGCCCCGCAACACCCACACAATTTTGGTCCCCGGTGCCTCCTTGGCGAGCTTGGCCAGGTCGATCAGCGAGCCGGCAGCAGAATGACCAGCGCCGAGAACGGCGACCGTACGACCGGCATAACGTGCGCGTGCACGACCCAAGACATCGGGCATACCGTACGCAATACGCGACGATGACAGATCTTCTCCGATCGCTGGAAGGCCATTGGCGCCTGCGGGATTTGGGGAATTCCACGTTCCGGAAGTGTCGATGATGGCGTCGGCGAGCACGGTCTTCGTGCTGGCACCATTGCGATAGCGAACTTCGAATGGCGCGGAATCCCGACCGGCCGTCTTGACCTTGTCGAAGCCGACGCGGCTGATACCGATCACGCGGCTTGATGTCAGGATATGATCGCGGAGCACGGTGCGTGTCGCGAGTGGCTCAAGATAGTCTTCGATCAATTCCCGCCCGGTCGGGTAGTAATCCGGATCAGGATCGCTCCAGCCGACTGTTTCGAGCAGGCGTTTTGAAGCCTTGTCGACATTGTAGGCCCACGGCGAAAACAGCCGTACATGTGACCACTGCCGTATTGAATGGGCAATCTCAGGGCCAGCCTCAAGGACGATCGGTTTGGGACCGCGTTCAAGCAGATGGGCGGCGGCAGCAAGACCCACGGGGCCAGCACCGATAACGGCGACTTTCCGATTATTCGACTGAGACATGTTTCTTGTTCCGGTTCGGCCTGCAACTCGTTTTAGATTCTGACGCGCGCGGCTTCGGCACACCGGCGCAACAGTTCTTGCTGAGAAAAGACAGCAGCCCGTTCATCGTTTCGTAGCGGGCCGCATAAATCATCGAGCGCCCTTCGCGTTTGACCGTCACCAGACCCGCTTGGCGGAGGCGGTCGAAATGAAAGGTCAGCGTATTGGGCGCAAGCCCGAGAGCCTGGGCGACTTCGCCAGCGGCCATCCCATCGGGACCGGCCTGAACCAGCAGCCTGAAGACATCCAGGCGATTGTCTTGTGCGAGCGCGGCAAGAGCCGCGACGGCGTCTTGTTTTTCCATGATTCAACGAATATCGAATTATTGAGGAAATGGCAAGCCCCACGAAGTAGCTTTAGGCCAGCCGCTCTTAACTTCGATATCTGGCGCGTCAGATCGAAATGATCAGGGTGCCTCGATCAATGATCTGCTTCTCACTAGGCGCCTCAGACTCGGACAAGTTGCCAGATTTTCCGATCCTATAAGTCGGGCAACCCAATCGAATTGATCCTGACGCACTTGCATCCTTGCAATACGAAGTGCCCGAAACGTCGCCTCAATCAATGAGGCACCCCCGAGTGACTCTCGTACAGATTCGTGCGCAAGAATATCGACAGTTGTAACGAGCTTCATTTGACGGAAGCGATCCGCAGCAACGCGCGTAGCTTTTTTCTCATCGATTCCCGCACGGCAACTATATTGATATGCGAACGCAAGGCTTGCCGCCTCTCCGTCCCCGAGTGACTCCGATGCGCTACCGGAGACAAGATCTAGAAAGATTGTGAGAGCTTCCCCTTCTAGGTCTCTGACACTCACCACCCGCTCCCCTATCAACTTCTTCAGTAAGCTAGGTTCCGCGCGGCCGTTGGCGCCCCCCAGTTCGATTTCGCGCACAACGTTTTCGGTTATTACAATCGGAATTGCTAAAGCTCTTATGATAGAAGCCGCCTGTCCTGTAGCCAGAAGGTTGATCACAACACTCGAATCGAGAACAATCGACACATCCTCGTTAGTGAGACAGCTTGAAAAGGTCATCCACCTCATCCTCTTCCGCTGCCGCTTCATCGATTAATTCGCGGACCTGCACACGTCCAAGCTTGAGCATCTCGGACATCTGACCTTCACTGATCAGACTTTTCTTCCACGCATCGATTGCTAGCAGGAAAAGGCGCGAGGATTGATCGGTATCGATCGTAGACTTATCGGCCGCAGTTGGGCCGAGCACTTGCAGAGCCTGCTCGTCCGTGATGCCTCCATTATCCTTAAACCACTCCCATGTCCCCTTCTTGGTTAAGCCGAGTTCTTCCAAACGCATAACTAATGCTTGACGGGACACGCTGAAAAAGTTCGCGAGCAGGATAATATGTCGGCGGGTTAAATGGCTCGATCCCGTCGTCAACTCCTTAAACTTCTCCATCACAGCACGAGCCGGCGTGAGGAAAGCTCGCCCGAACGCATTTGCATAGCGTTCTTCACGAGAATTATCGTGTCTTTCGTCCTGATAAATCTCCGGCTGTCGGCGCGTTGCCGTGAAATGTCCGAGTTCATGCCCCCCCGTTTGCGTTCGACGATCCTTCCGGTGACAGGAATTAATGAGGATGCAAGCACCAATAGCGTCGTCGTATGCAAACAGTCCGGAAACTTTAGGATCCAACTTGCGGCTATAAAACCTCACCCCGAGTTGCAGCTCCATGAGCGCAAACAAATTCTGGACCGGACCCTCACCAAGTCCGAGCCAGGTCCGCAGGCTTTGCGCATCATGTTCTGCCTGGGTTCGTACGTCACCAGGGAGAATCGTCTTTTCTGGCGGATAATTATGGGTCCGTTGGATACCGAGAATGTTCTCAAGCTCGACCTCAGCCCGGACGAGATCATTTAGCATCCGAGCAGCTTGGTCGATGCCAACGTCACCCGTTTCTGGTAGCGATCGGAAGCGCGGCACCAGATCCACGTGGACAGCCTCACGGCGCAAAAGTGAATTGACGGACACTCCATAACAACGACTAAGCGCCTGCAGTTCATCAACACGTGCGGCGCGCTGCCCCTTCTCGATAGCCACAAGCGTTGTACGTGCCAAACCAGCTGCTTTGGCACCAGCATCTTGGGTAACGTTCGCGGTCTCTCTCGCGACCTTCAACCTTTCACCCAACGCGAGTGGGCTCAGATATTGAGACAACTTACTCATGATGCGATATCTATCCATTCCCTCACGAACGACCGTGGGCCCAAATCATTCTTGAACGCCGACCACTCCCCGGCGTGCTGCTTTAGAAGTCGCTCAAGGCCAGCAGAAACTACATCCAGGGGCTCTGATAGCGATCGCGCTAGCTCACTCGTCGCGCGGCGCTTGAGCATTTCATGCTGCGCCGAATCTCGAATCAAAGAGAAGTGCTCCATATGAAGCACTCCTGCGAGGGCATACTGGCGAAGGGCTGGCGTGATATTTTCAAAGCTTTCCGCGATTCCCCGCTCGAAAGACGGCGCTTTTAGCGTCTCCCACACATAAGTCTCCTGAGATTCTGCCAATCCCGCGGCATGAACGCTGAGACGACGGAGCATACATGCTGCACACACCCCACATTGTCGCCGTCTACCGGCAACCGAAACTTGCCGCGACTGTTGCCAACAAGATCTGGTCTTCGCCCAGCCCCCTGCCGCGTTGCCACAAGTATCGATGAATTCTCGCAGCGTCTCGCCCTTCGTCATCCAAAGACGCGGAAATTGGTAGCGAAGCCGATGCCCAAGCAGCGCGTAGACAAATTTTTCCATCAACACGGTGAACGTTGGATGAGTTCGGTAATCAGCGTACCCTTGCCCAACTGGCAGAATTGCTGGCGCAAGAGCGCCTTGCCCGCTTTCTGTAACGATGACCGACGGAGCCTGAATCAGATAGGCCGCAATGGCGGCTACAAGGCTAAACTTGAACCCGCGACTCCGCGCGCTCGTTTCGGCATTGTCGTGGTTCAGTGTAACTTCATAGGGCACTGCCGCGAATGGCAGGTGAGCTCTTTCTCTTTTGGAAATGTCTCGCCAGTTATTGCCTACCCGTACCCGCACCAGGCGACGACCGAGGCGCTCGCGCACGATTCCGTCTACCGCCTGCGAATCCATGCCCTCGCTATAAGCGATCACGGCCTCTGCATCGCTGGGAAACTCCATACGGTTTTGGGCAGGCGTTGCAGCGCACGCTTTACGGGATCGAAACTCGAAATGCCAATCATCACCGGTAAGAAGGTTCAGCGCATCAACAAGCGCCCCAATCACACCATGATCAGACCATCTTGACCGATCATGAACCGGTATACGTAGGTGGAAACGTCGGCCCCAATTCATCGCACTACGGCTGAGGCTACGATCACAGAATTCGACCGCCGCCGCTACGACGAGCGCGTCATAAACAACAGCCTGCCAATTAGTTGACGAAAAGGACTCAAGAATATCGGTATCGAAACTGATATTTTGACCTAGCACGCACGCACGTGCATCCCTGCGTGGACGACCACCACGCTCGACGACATCGACCGTAAGTTCCTTCAGATCAAGAAAGCGTGCTGCGCTCATTACAATCGCACCCCTTCATTGACGCCAGTCTGCTTGCGTGGCCTGCGCTTTGCAGTTTGTCGCGCGTCGATCAGCATCGACCCGAGCGTGCTCTCAGACAATCCGGCAATCGCACTGCTCAACCTTGAGCTCACGCCATCCGCACGCCGCTGATTTGATTCGCGTAGGTAATGCTCCTGAACGGATCGCGTATTGGCAAAACCACGTTCCTTGGCAGCGAGACCTACGGCTTCATAGAGCGCATTCTTGTCCAGCCGGCCTTCATGAACGAGCTGGATGCTCCACGCGACAGCGTTCATCCCAAACACCGAACCCGCCGCAAAAGTCTTTGCTTCCGCAAGTTGATGCAGCGCGATCTCAGGGAGCCCGAGCGAATTATCTTTCCGAGTGAAGACATCCTTCAGAGCGCCGATCAGCGCTGCCGAAACTTCGTTTTTGAAATCGCTAGCGAGTGCATGAGTGGCAGCTTCCGTTACTTGGTCGGAATCGTAAGCTCGCTTGTCGCCGCGCTTAGCCAACTCTTTCCAGGGCCTGCGCATCGGCAGACTTCGGTGCGGTCCATCACTCATGGCGCCTCCAATGTCAGAAATAATATCTAAAAATATGACAATGTCAAATCACCAAACTCAAGCTAAAGTAACTCTGTTCCCGCCACCGGAGTTTAAGGACACGCTGCGGATATCAGGCTGATCACGCCGCTACTCAACAAGGTAGTGAACTGCACGACGCGAAATCTGGTTGGCTTAAATCTTCAGAACCGCTCCGTGAGCGGTAAAATTATTTGAAATGGCAAACGCCGCTTACCATGCGCTTACTTCCGCGAATTACGGGTAAGCAGGCCACGGACAAACTCTGATTAAGTTATTGATTTGATTGGCGCGCCCGAAAGGATTCGAACCTCTGACCCCCAGATTCGTAGTCTGGTGCTCTATCCAGCTGAGCTACGGGCGCGCGGGGCTGCGGCGGGCGAACCGGCCGAAACCGGGCGCATAGCTATCGTCTCGATGGCGGCTTGGCAAGCACGGTTTAGGGCCCGGATTCCGGCGTTGACCAGCGGGATTGACCAGAAGCGGTTTGCCGCGCCGGGCCACCCGCTCACGCGCGGCGGCGCAGCGGCAGTTCCAGCGCCCGGTCGGGGATGGTGATGCGGAAGGTGGCGCCGATGGTGCCGTCCACCAGCCGGATCTCGCCGCCATGCGCCTGCACCAGCTCGGCGACGATGGCCAGCCCGAGGCCGGAGCCACCGGCGCGGGTCGAGCCCTGGAACGCCTCGAACAGATGCGCCCGCGCCTTCTCCGAGAACCCCGGCCCGGTGTCCGCCACCTCGATCTCCACCACCGCGCCGACACGGCGGCCGGTGATGCGGATCTGCCCGACGCCAGCCTCGGCGCCCGCGTCACTCTCGATCGCCTGCCGCGCATTGCGGCTGAGGTTGAGCAGAATGCGGAACAGCTGCTCCGGATCGGCGTCGATGGTCAGCCCGCGCTCGACAGCGACGATCCAGCGGATCGGCGTATCGTCGCCGAGGCCGAGCGCATCGCGCGCCTCGGCGATCACTGGCTCGAGCGCGATCATGCGCCGGTCGGGCACCGGCTCCGGCGCCGCGCCATAAGAGAGTGTCGCCTGACAGAACGCGATGGCGCGCTCGATCGCGCGCTCCAGCTTCGGCGCGAAACGCTGCACCGTCGGATCGGCGGAGCCGGCGATGCGGTCGGAGAACAGTTGCGCCGAGGCCAGCAGGTTGCGCAGATCGTGGTTGATCTTCGACACCGCGAGGCCAAGCGCGGCGAGCCGGTTTTTCTGCTGCAACATCGAGGCGAGATCGCGTTGCATCGCCGCGAGTTCGCGCTCGGCGGTGGCGATCTCGTCGCGCCGGCCGGACGGCACGATAACGCGCGACGGATCCTCCGGATCGCGATGGAACGCGATCATGTTGGCCGTAATGCGCCGCATCGGCCGTACGAACATCATGTTGAGCGCGAAATAAATGAGTGCGGCGGTGATCGCCGCGATCACCAGCGACACCAGCAGCACGTTGCGCGAGAAGCGGAACATCGCCGCGCGCAGCGGGGCTTCCGGCAGCACGATTTCGAGGAACTGGCCGCCCATCGGCGCATCGCCGACGACGCGGATGTAGTCATTGTCGCCGCACAGGAACATGGTCTGCAAAGCGGTAACCACCGCCATGGTCTTCGACACGTCGCGCATGTCGATGTCGTGGTGGATCGCCGGCGGCATGTCGGAGATCGCCAGCAGCCGGCGCTGATCACCCATCTTCATCGCCACGGTCTTGGCGCCGATGCTGTCGAGAATCTGCCGGGCCAGCGGCTCCGGCACCATGCCGCTCGGCGCGGCGTCGAGCACCAGCGCCGCGGTGTGGGCGGCGGCGAGCCGGTCGTTGAGCCAGTTCAGCCGGAAATTGGCGATCGAGGGGACGAAAATCAGGATTTCCGCCACCGTCACGAATAGCAGCGTCAGCGCCAGCAGCTTTCCGGACAGGCCGAGGCCCCGGCGCCGGTGTGGGCTGGTCTCCCGCGGCGCGTCTGCGGTCTGCTCTGCGGTCCTCTCGGTCATCAGGCTCAAGCCGCCGGCCGGGCACGTCCCGGCCTTAAATATAGTGGAATCGCAATGTGATGATGCGCCCCGCCCGGTGGAGCGTCAAACCACCCCGCCCGGCCGCTGCATCAGCCCCGTTCGCGGCGATATTTGCCCGGTTTATGGGGCGGAACCATGGCCGCGGCGCACGCCAACTGTCCCCCGGCGGGCCACCCGGCTACATTGACGCGCGGGGGTGCGCTCCCGTATAAGCCCCGCAAATTCCGGCACATCCCGGCCTACTGGAACGCCTTGCAGCGGAGACTTGTTTCGTGAAGCGGACTTATCAACCCAGCAAACTGGTGCGCAAGCGCCGCCACGGTTACCGCGCCCGCATGGCCACCAAGGGCGGCCGCAAGGTCGTCGCCAAGCGCCGGGCCCGCGGCCGCAAGCGCCTGACGGCCTGATCGCGGCGCGCGGCAACAACCGCCGCCTGCCCGATGGAGCGATTACGCAAACGCGCGGATTTCGTGGCCGCGGCGTCCGGGCTCAAGGTGCCTGCGCCCGCTTTCGTGTTGCAGATCCGCAAACGGGATCACGCGCAAGGCAAGGCTCAACAAGGCAAAGCTCAAGCGGCCCGACAGGAAGCAGCCGATGCCCCGCGCGTCGGCTTCACGGTGACGAAGAAGATCGGCAATGCGGTCGAGCGCAATCGCATCCGCCGCCGGCTGCGCGAGGTGGTTCGGCTCTGTGATCCGCGGCATCTGCGTTCCGGACATGATTATGTGCTGATCGGCCGGCGGGCGGCGCTGACGCTGCCTTTCACCCGGCTGGCACAAGACTTCGACGGCGCCTTGCGGCGTGGATTTGCGGGGCGACACCGCACCAACGGACCAGAACAACAGGTCACGGGCTGATCATGACCGACCAGAAGAACACCATCATCGCAGTCGTGCTGTCGGCGCTCGTGCTGATTGGCTGGCAATATTTTGTCGGCGTTCCGCAACTGGAAAAGCAGAAGCAGGAACAGGCCCAGCAGCAGGCGCAGAAGCAGCCGCAGCCGGGCCAGCCGGCGACACCGGCGCAGACCGCGCAGCCGAACGTTCCGGGCGCGCCGCCCGCCGTGCCCGGCCAGGCGCCGGCCGCAGCGACCCCGACGCAGCAGCCGGTCACCCGCGCCGCCGCCATCGCCGCCACCCCGCGCGTCGCCATCGACACGCCGGCGCTGCGCGGCTCGGTCGCGCTCAAAGGCGCGCGCATCGACGACATTTCGCTCAACGGCTATCACACCACCGTCGACCCGACCTCGCCGGCGATCGTGCTGCTGTCGCCGTCCGGCAGCCCGGAGCCGTTCTATGCCGAATTCGGCTGGGTGCCCGCGTCCGGTTCGCCGAAACTGCCGAACGCCGAGACCGTGTGGACGCAGCAGGGCTCCGGCGCGCTGACGCCGACACAGCCGTTGACGCTGACCTGGAACAACGGCGAGGGGCTGACGTTCCGCCGCGTCATCTCGGTCGACGACAAATATCTCTTCACCGTCAAGGACGACGTGACCAACGGCGGCAGCGCCGCGATCTCGCTTTATCCTTATGCGCTGATCTCGCGCCACGGCACGCCGCACATTGAAGGCTATTACATCCTGCACGAGGGCCTGATCGGCGTTCTCGGCGACAAGGGCTTGCAGGAAGTCACCTACAAGAAGATCGAAGAAGAAAAGAGCCAGCAGTTCGACGTCACCAATGCCTGGCTCGGCATTACCGACAAATACTGGGCCGCGACGCTGGCACCCGCCTCCGACGCGCATGTGAAGGCCCGCTTCTCCTCCGGCACCGTCGGCACGCTCAAGACCTACCAGACCGACTATCTGCAGGACGCGCAGTCGGTCGCGCCCGGCGCTACCGCCTCTGTCAGCACCCGGCTGTTCGCCGGCGCCAAGGAAGTCAACGTCCTCAACAATTACGAGAAGACGCAGGGCATCAACCGCTTCGACCTGATGATCGACTGGGGCTGGTTCTACTTCATCACCAAGCCGATGTTCTTCGTGATGGACTACATCTACCGGCTGGTCGGCAATTTCGGCATCGCCATCCTGCTGGTAACGGTGCTGGTCAAGGGGCTGTTCTTCCCGCTCGCCAACAAGTCCTACGCCTCGATGGCGAAGATGAAGGCCGTGCAGCCGCAGATGCAGGCGCTGCGCGAGCGCTATCCGGACGACAAGGTGAAGCAGCAGCAGGAGCTGATGGAGCTTTACAAGCGCGAGAAGATCAATCCGGTCGCCGGCTGTCTGCCGATCGTGGTGCAGATTCCGGTGTTCTTCGCGCTCTACAAGGTGCTGTTCATCACCATCGAAATGCGGCACGCGCCGTTCTTCGGCTGGATCAGGGATCTCTCCGCACCCGATCCGACCAATATCTTCACGCTGTTCGGCCTCATTCCGTGGGATCCGATGGTGCTGCCGGTGGTCGGCCACTTCCTGCATCTCGGCATCTGGCCGATGATCATGGGCGTGACGATGTGGGCGCAGATGAAGCTCAATCCCGCGCCGCCGGATCCGACCCAGAAGATGATCTTCGACTGGATGCCGCTGATCTTCACCTTCATGCTGGCGTCGTTCTCGGCCGGCCTCGTGATCTACTGGGCCTGGAACAACACCCTGTCGGTGATCCAGCAGTCGATCATCATGAAGAAGAACGGCGCCAAGATCGAACTGTTCGACAACGTCAAATCGCTGTTCGGCAAGAAGAAGACGCAGACCTAGCGCGGCCGCTTTTTCAGCCTCACGACGTCATGGCCGGGCATTGCCCGGCCATTTCATTGTATAAGAACCGTCATGACCGATTTCACCCGCGCCGAACTCGACCAGGGCCGCCAGATTTTTTCGCTGCCGTGGGATTTCGTCAGTGCCGCCTCGTCCACGGCGTCGCTGCCGAAGCCGCACGGCCTCGAGATCGCGCTCGCCGGCCGCTCCAATGTCGGCAAGTCGAGCCTGATCAACGCGCTCACCGGCCGCAAGGCGCTGGCGCGAACGTCGAACACGCCGGGCCGCACCCAGGAGCTGATCTTCTTCTCCGCCGGCAAGAATATCTCGCTGGTGGACATGCCGGGCTACGGCTTCGCCGCCGCGCCGAAGGACAAGGTCGCGGCCTGGACCTCGCTGATCCACGATTATCTGCGCGGCCGGCGCAACCTCGCCCGCGTCTATGTGCTGATCGACGCGCGCCACGGGCTGAAATCGACCGACGACGACGTGCTCGACACCCTCGGTCAGGCCGCCGTCAGCCACGAGATCGTGCTGACCAAATCCGACGCGGTGAAACCCGACGAACTCGCGCGCCGCATCGACGAGACCCGCGCGGCGATCGCCAAGCGCCCCGCGGCGTTCCCCGATGTGCTCGTCACCTCGTCGGAAACCGGCGAAGGCATGCCGGAACTGCGCGCGGCGATCGCGCGGCTCGTCAACGAGCGGCGCTGACGCGCAACGACAACAAGCCCACGACCGCTCGCTCTCCGTCTTCGCGACACATCACGCAAAGCGCCTTGCGCATGATCGCATGCGCGAATCGCGCGCCTGCTCGATCGCGCCATGATCGCTGTTTGTTCGCGCGCAGAGCGCAAACGATGCGAATTTGCGCGCGGAATTGAAGGTTGTGTCACACGGTTGATGCCGTTAGGGTGCCACGCATCACAACAATCGACGGGGCAACCACACACCACTCACCATGGGGGACTGGGCTATTGAAAGATTTTTCTGCGATCAACGCATCGAAAGCGAACTTCGACGACATCTACGTCATGCCGGACCCGCGCGCCTATTTCTCGATCCTCGGCGCGCTCGACTACATCATCCCGGATCTCGCCGATCCGGTGGTCCGGCAAATCCTCACCGCCTACAGCAAAATCCATGATCGCCGCCCACGCGTGCTCGACGTCGGCTGCTCATACGGCATCAATGCGGCGGTGCATCGCTTTCCGGTGAACGTCGATCTGCTGCGCCGGCGCTATGCGTCGGCCGACATGGCCGCGGTCTCACCTGACGAGTTGATGACGCTGGACAAGAATTTCTTCGAGTCCTGGCCCGATATCGGCGCGGCCGATTTCATCGGCCTCGACATCTCCGGCAAGGCCGTCAACTATGCAAAGCAGGTCGGCCTCCTGCAGGATGGTATCGTCGCCAATCTGGAGCAGGATCGCATCACCGCCGCGCAGGCGAAGGTCGCCGGCAGCGCCGACGTGATCCTGTCCACCGGCTGCATCGGCTATGTGTCCGAGAAGACTTACACGCAGCTTCTGAACACGATGTCCCGCCGGCCATGGGTCATCTCCTTCGTGCTGCGCATGTTCTCCTACAACGGATTCGAGAAGGTGATGCAGGCGCACGGCCTCGTCACCGAGCGGCTCGCCAGCGCGACGTTCGTGCAACGCCGCTTCCGCGATCAGGAGGAGATGGAAAACACCGTCAGCACGCTGGCGCGGCTCGGCATCGACCCGTCCGGATTCGAAGCCGACGGCATGATCCACGCCGAGCTTTACTTGTCGCGCCCGCCGGAAGACGTGCGCCAGGCATCGCTCGACGAACTGGTCACGGTCACCAGCGGCCGCAACCGCCTCACCGGCGCGCGCTATGTGCGTGTCGAAACGGCGGACGGCCCGCAGGTCGCACTCGCGCCGTGAGGGAGTAGCTGGAAAGTGAACCAGTTAACCCGCCTCACCCTGAGGAGGCCGCGCAGCGGCCGTCTCGAAGGGCGAGGCGGCCACAGCAGGACGCCCGCTCATGTTTGCTAGCGCGATCCTGACGGATCGCTTTGGTTCGAGACGCCCGGCTTCGCCGGGCTCCTCACCATGAGGCTCGGAGAGAGGCATATTCCGCCACTTGACTTTCTTCCTATATGCCTATAATCCTATGTCTGTCCTGCTCGTCGAGGGGCGTCATCTAGAGGCGTCTTGATGGTGGAGCAGGAATTGCGGCGCCCGCGCGCACGGTTCGCACCCGTGCGTCCGGGACGCCCTGGGTTTGCCGTCCGCCCCAACTAAGTGGGGCCGCCCGCAAGGGCTGGACGGGGTAGGACGAACGCGGGCCAAAGCCCGCGGGAACCGGTGGGGTCCGATCCCGCAAGGATCGACAACTCCATCTGTCCGCGCCCCGGAAGCACGGTCCCGGGGAGCGAAATCGCCGCCCATGACAAAGCCCAGCCTGCGCAAGCTTGGCTGGGTGGAGCGCCGCAAGGCGCGCGTGTCTCTCTCTGGCGGGAGAGATGCGCTCCGTTCACGCGGTGACGTGTGAGCGGTGGCTAAGACGTTGCGCTTCGCGGCGCTCCGTCCCCCCTCATCAATGAGATGAGGGAAGGAAAAAGCTTCCGGCGTCCCCGCGCCGCAAAGAACAGGGGCGCATTTGCGCGCCTTTACGACGAGAATCCACCAAAATCCCCGCATTGTCGCGCCATCCCGCCTCGGCTAGAACGGCGGCGCCCCGGAGACCGACATGACCCAGTTGCCGAAAATCAGCCCGCAGGAACAAGCCCAGGTTCTGTCCGAGGCGCTGCCGCACATGCAGCGCTACGACGAGGAAACCATCGTCATCAAATACGGCGGCCATGCCATGGGCGACGAGGCCATGGCGCGCGAATTCGCCCGCGACGTGGTGCTGCTGGAACAGACCGCCATCAACCCGGTCGTGGTGCACGGCGGCGGCCCGCAGATCCAGTCGATGCTGACCAAGCTCGGCATCAAGTCGGAATTCGCCGCCGGCCTGCGCATCACCGACGCCGCCACCGTCGAGATCGTCGAGATGGTGCTCGCCGGCTCCATCAACAAGCAGATCGTCGGCTACATCAACGCCGCCGGCGGCAAGGCGCTCGGTCTGTGCGGCAAGGACGGCAACATGGTGGTGGCGAAGAAGGTGTCGCGCACCGTGGTCGATCCGGATTCCAACATCGAGAAGGTGGTGGACCTCGGCTTCGTCGGCGAGCCGGACAAGGTGGACGTATCGCTGCTGCAGCAGATGCTCGGCCGCGAAATGATCCCGGTGCTGGCGCCGGTCGCGACCTCGGCCTCGGGCGGCACGTTCAACGTCAACGCCGACACCTTCGCCGGCGCCATCGCCGGCGCGCTGAAGGCCAAGCGCCTGCTGCTGCTCACCGACGTGCCGGGCGTGCTCGACAAGTCGAAGAAGCTCATCCCGGAAATGTCGGTCGCCGATATCCGCCGGCTGATCGCCGACGGCACCATTTCCGGCGGCATGATTCCGAAGGTCGAGACCTGCATCTACGCGCTCGAAGCCGGCGTCGAAGGCGTCGTCATCATGGACGGCAAGGTGCCGCACGCGGTGCTAGTCGAACTGCTCACCGATGCCGGCGCCGGCACGCTGATTCACCGGTGATGAGTCACCTTGTTCCGTTCATTCCCGCGAAAGCGGGAATCCACGCTTAAGAGTGGGTCCCCGCTTTCGCGGGGACGAACGGAGGAGAGAGGGACGATATAGACTAAGGATTTTTGACTCTTGAAAGACACGCCGCGCCGCTTCGATCACGTCGAGACCTGGGTGTTTGACCTCGACAACACGCTGTATCCGCATCACCTCAACCTCTGGCAGCAGGTGGACGAGCGGATCCGCAGCTACGTGTCGAACTATCTGAGCATCTCGCCCGAGGAGGCGTTCAGGCTGCAGAAGGACTATTACCGGCGCTACGGCACCACCATGCGCGGGCTGATCGCCGAGCACGGCATGTCGCCCGACGACTATCTCGACTACGTGCACAAGATCGACCACTCGCCGCTGACGCCCAATCCGGCGCTCGGCGACGCGCTCGAGCAACTGCCCGGCCGCAAGCTGATCTTCACCAACGGCACGCGCCGCCACGCCGAAAACGTGATGAAGCGGCTGGAGATCGACCACCGGTTCGAGGACGTGTTCGACATCGTCGCCGGTGAGCTGGAGCCCAAGCCCTCGCAACTGAGCTACGACCGCTTCCTCGCCCGCCACGGCGTCGATGCGACCAAGGCCGCGATGTTCGAGGATCTTTCACGCAATCTCGAAGTGCCGCATGCGCTCGGCATGACCACCGTGCTGGTGGTGCCGGAAGGCGAGCGCGTCGTCTTGCGCGAGACCTGGGAACTGGAAGGCCAGGACGCGCCGCATATCGACCATCTCACCGAGAATCTGGTCGATTTCCTCACCCGCATCACCGAGCGCCGCTCCGCATAGGTTGATCACCTTGACTTCACTAGAGCGCGAACAGACAACACAGCGACTTTCAGGGGATTTTCATGGCTGACCTTTCCAAGCTTGCCGCCACCATCGACGCCGCGTTCGAGAAGCGCGACGGCATCGGCCTCAAGACCAAGGGCCCGGTGCGCAAGGCGGTGGAAACCGCGCTCACCCTGCTCGACAGCGGCGAGGCCCGCGTCGCCGAGAAGCAGGCGGACGGCTCGTGGACCGTCAATCAGTGGCTCAAGAAGGCCGTGCTGCTGTCGTTCCGCCTCAACGACATGGGCGTGATCGCCGGCGGTCCCGGTAAGGCCGTGTGGTGGGACAAGGTCGATTCCAAGATGAAGGGCTGGACCGCGGCGAAATTCCGCAAGGCCGGCTTCCGTGCGGTGCCGGGCGCCGTGGTGCGCCGCTCCGCCTTCATCGCGCCGGGCGCGGTGCTGATGCCGTCCTTCGTCAATCTCGGCGCGCATGTTGGCGCGAATACGATGGTGGACACCTGGGCGACCGTCGGCTCCTGCGCGCAGATCGGCAAGAACGTGCATCTGTCCGGCGGCGTCGGCATCGGCGGCGTGCTGGAGCCGGTGCAGGCCGGCCCGGTGATCATCGAGGACAACTGCTTTATCGGCGCGCGCTCCGAAGTCGTCGAAGGCGTGATCGTTCGCGAAGGCTCGGTGCTCGGCATGGGCGTGTTCATCGGCCAGTCCACCAAGATCGTCGATCGCGCCACCGGCAAGATCTTCTACGGCGAAGTGCCGCCCTACTCCGTAGTCGTGTCCGGCACCCTGCCGGGCAGCAGCGCAGGCCCGAACCTCTATTGCGCCGTGATCGTCAAGCGCGTCGATGAGCGCACACGCTCGAAGACCTCAATCAACGAACTGCTGCGGGATTGATCGACCGACCATGGCCGCCGATCCCGTCGCCATCACCGCTGATCTAATCCGCTGTCCGTCGGTGACGCCGGCGGAAGGCGGCGCGCTCGCCTATCTGGAGCGCGTCCTCGGCGGCGCCGGCTTCACCGTGCATCGCATGACGTTCTCAACGCCGGGTACGCCCGACGTGGAGAACTTCTATGCGCGGATCGGCACGCAAGGCCCGCATCTGATGTTCGCCGGCCATACCGATGTCGTTCCGGCCGGCGACGAGACCGGCTGGTCGCATCCGCCGTTCGGCGGCGACGTTGCCGGCGGCGAACTCTACGGCCGCGGCGCGGTGGACATGAAGGGCGGCATCGCCTGCAAGGTCGCCGCGGTGCTCGATTATCTCGCCGCGCACGGTGGCAAGCCCCGCACCGACGGCACCGGCTCGATCTCGTTCCTGATCACCGGCGACGAGGAGAGCGTCGCCATCAACGGCACGCCGAAGCTGCTCGACTGGGTGAACGCGCGCGGCGAAACGTTCGACCACTGCGTGCTCGGCGAGCCGAGCAACCAGGAGACGCTGGGCGACACCATCAAGATCGGCCGGCGTGGTTCGCTCAACGGCACCCTGATCGTCATCGGCAAGCAGGGTCACGTCGCCTATCCGCAGCGCGCCGACAATCCGGTGCGCGGCCTCGTCACCATCCTCGCCGCCATGAATGCCGAGCCGCTCGACAGCGGCAGCGCGCATTTCCAGCCGTCGAATCTCGAATTCACCTCGGTCGATGTCGGCAACAAGACCGTCAACCTGATTCCCGGCGAGGCGCGGGCACGCTTCAACATCCGCTTCAACGACTGCCACACGCTCGATTCGCTGAAGGCGCTCTTGCAGCAGCGCGCCGAGAAGGCGGCGGGCGGCACGATCAAATTCCGGTTCGAGTTCGAGCCGTCCAACGCCGCGGTGTTCCTCACCGCGCCGGGACCGTTCACCGATGTGGTGGTCAATGCGGTGGAGGCCGTGACCGGCCGCCGTCCGACGCTCTCGACCACCGGCGGCACGTCGGACGCGCGCTTCATCAAGGATTATTGCCAGGTGGTGGAATTCGGTCTCGTCGGCCAGACCATGCACCAGACCGATGAGCGCGTGCCGGTCGCCGATCTCACGGCGCTGACGAAAATCTACCGCAAGATTCTCGACGACTATTTCGTGTAGTCGACGCGCATCAGGTAGAGGCCGTCCGGCGGCGCCACCGGACCGCAGGCGGTGCGGTCGCGGGCCTCAAGCGCCGCGCGGATATCCGCGGCGGTCCACCGCCCGTCCCCCACCCATAACAGCGAGCCAACCATCGAGCGCACCTGATTATGCAGAAAAGACCGCGCCGACGCTTCGATGAAAACATTGTCGCCCTCGCGCCGGACATCGAGGCGATCGAGCGTCTTCACCGGCGATTTCGCCTGACACTCGGTGCTGCGGAACGTGGTGAAGTCGTGCTTGCCGACAAGTTCCTGTGCGGCGGCATGCATCGCTTTCTCGTCGAGCCAGCGCGGCCAGCGCCACGCGAGACCAGCTTCCAAGGTCAGGTCCGGACGCCGGGTGATGATGCGATAGAGATAATGCCGCTTCACCGCCGAGAACCGCGCATCGTAATCGTCCGACACGGCTTCCGCCGCGAGCACGGCCACCGGATGCGGCCGCAGCTTCGCGGTCAGCCCGTCGCGCAGCACATCGGTCCGCCACTCCTTGCTCAGATCGATATGCGCCACCTGTCCGCGCGCATGCACGCCGGCGTCGGTCCGGCCGGCGCCGTTGACCGATGCTTTCTCGCCGGTGAGTGCGAACACCGCCTCGGTCAGCGCGCCCTGCACGGTCAGCCCCTCGGCCTGGATCTGCCAGCCGAGAAACGGCGCGCCGTGATATTCGATGATGAGCTTGTAGCGCGGCATGGATCAGCCCAAATCGGAGAACGCACGTGGATAGACCAAACGTCCGCTCGCGGGAGCATCCGGGCGCAAAGCCAGAGCCATGAAGTGAGGCCCCGCATAGTCGCTGGCGAACGGTTCAGCCACAGCCAGGCTCAATCCGAAGCGCGTATAGTAAGCGGGATCGCCGAGCACGAACACCAGCGCCTCTCCCTGTTGCCGCAGCCGTTCGAGACTCGCGGCCATCAGCGCGCCTCCGATTCCGCTGCGTTGACGTGCGGGAGCAACAGCAAGCGGCGCCACGCCGACAACCGGAATGCGCCGTTCAGCCTGCACCAGTTGCAAGCGCGGACAGGCGATATGGCCGACAATTTCGCCGCCGTTTGCGACCGCCAACAGCGCGAGAGCTATGTCGTTGTCGTCGCGCAGCCGCATCACAAGATCGGCTTCAGCGGGACCATCGAACGCCGCCGTCAGGAGCGCCGCAATCTCGGCATGATCACCGCGCTGCTCCGGCCGGATGACCACATCGGCGCGGGTCATGAGAGCCGCGCACCAGCCGACACGGAATTGCCGCGCAGGAAATCCTCCGCGCTCATCGGCTGCTTGCCGGCGCGCTGGACATTGAGCAGCCGCACCGCGCCGTCGCCGCAGGCGATCGTCAGCACATCGTCGAGCACCGTGCCGGGCGTGTTGCTGCCGTCAGCCAGCGCCGCGCGCAGCACCTTCACCCGCACGCCGCCAAGATCGAACCACGCGCCGGGAAACGGCGAGAGGCCGCGGATATGATCATGCACCGCGCGCGCCGGCTTGCCCCAGTCAATCCGCGTTTCGGCGTTGGTGAGCTTCGCCGCATAGGTGACGCCGTCAACCGGCTGCGGCGTCGCCGTCAGCGTGCCGCGCTCCAGCGCGCCGAGCGCCCGCACCATCAGATCGGCTCCGAGCCGCGCCAGCGCATCGTGCAACTGCCCGGTGGTCGCGTCGGGGCCGATCGGCATGCGGTCGATCAGCACCATGTCGCCGGTGTCGAGACCTTCATCCATCTTCATGATGGTGACGCCGGTTTCGGTGTCGCCCGCCATCACCGCACGATGGATCGGCGCGGCGCCGCGCCAGCGCGGCAGCAGCGAAGCGTGCACGTTGAAGCAGCCGAGCGGCGGCGCATCGAGCACGGCTTTCGGCAGGATCATGCCGTAAGCGACGACCACCGCCGCATCGACCGCGTTGTCGCGCACCAGCGCCAGAAAGGCCGATTGGGCTTCCTCGGTCTTCAGCGTCACCGGCGTATAGACGGGAATGCCGAGCGCGTGCGCGGCGCGCGCCACCGGCGTCTCCTGCATGTCCATGCCGCGGCCCTTCGGCTTCGGCGCGCGCGTGTAGACCGCCACGACCTCATGACCGCGACCGGCGATCTCCATCAAGGTTGGAACCGCGAAGTCCGGCGTCCCCATGAAGATGAGGCGCATCAGACGACGTTCGCCTTTTTCTCCCGCGCCGGATGTGGATGGCCGTCGCGCTTCGCGGCCTTGGTGAACTTCTTCATCACCCGGTCGCGCTTGAGCTTGGAGATGTGGTCGATGAACAGCACGCCGTTGGTGTGGTCGATCTCATGCTGAAGGCAGGTCGCCAGCAGTCCGGTCGCCTCGACCTCTCGCGGCTTGCCGTCGCGATCCAGATATCTGACCGTCACCGCAGCCGGCCGCTCGACCTCCTCGTAGTATTCCGGGATCGACAGGCAGCCTTCCTCGTAGGTGCTCTTGTCCTCGGAGCTCCAGACGACTTCGGCATTGATGAAGACTTGCGGCTCTTTCGGATCGTCCTTCTTGGCGAGGTCCATGGTGATGACGCGCAGCGGCACGCCGATCTGGATCGCCGCGAGGCCGATGCCCGGCGCCTCGTACATGGTCTCGAACATGTCCTCGATCAGCGCCTTCAAATCGCCGTCGAACGCCTTGATGGGCTCGGAGACGAGACGGAGCTTCTTGTCGGGAATGGAGAGAATGTCGCGAATGGCCATGCGCGGCGATGTAAGGATTTGAGCTGGACCGGTCAATCCGAACCTTGCCGAACCTTGCTCCCGCGCCCTTCCACGACTTGAGCCGGTGGCCTGGCTCGGCTAATGTTCCCTTTTTGTTCCATTCGCCCGAATCGCGATAAAAGGTCTCATGTCCGGCACGATGACTCACACAATGTCCGATCCCGTCTTCCTCATCGGCGATGTGCCGATCAGCCTCGCCGCCCTGCTGGTCGCCGGGTTCGTGCTGGTGCTGATCGTGCTGACGGTGATCGCCGTGCTGGTGGCGCGCGGCGGCAGGCGCCGCGGCGTGGATGCGATCACGCAGGCACTGCGTACGGAGGAGATCGACCTGCGCATGGTCGATATCCAGCGGCTGCAGGCGGAAGCCGCCGGCCGGATGCACGCGATGCAGGAGGCGCTATCGGCGCGGCAGGCGGAGCTGGCGCGGACTGTCAACGAGCGGCTCGATGCGGTGACGCTCAATCTCGGCCAGTCGATCCAGAGCACGACGAAGAACACCGTCGAGAACCTGCAGAAGCTCAACGAGCGGCTGGCGGTGATCGACACAGCGCAGAAGACCATCGCCGATCTGTCGCAGAAGACCATTCCCGATCTCGCCGCGCAGGTCGGCGCGTTGCAGGGCGTGCTGTCCAACAAGCAGACGCGCGGCGCATTCGGCCAGGCTCAGCTTGAGGCGATCATCGCCGACGTATTGCCGAAGGGCGCCTATGCGTTCCAGCACACGCTGTCGAACAACACGCGGCCGGACTGCGCGGTGTTCCTGCCCGATGCCGGCCCGCTGATCATCGACGCGAAATTCCCGCTGGAAGCGGTCAATGACCTGCGCGGTGCAGCGACCGAGGACGAGCGCAAGCAGGCCATGCAGCGCGTGCGCCAGGACATCAACAAGCACGTGGGCGACATCGCCGGCAAATATCTGCTGCCGGGCGAGACGCAGGACATCGCGTTGATGTTCATCCCCTCGGAATCGGTCTATGCCGAGCTGCACGAGCGGTTCGAGGACGTGGTGCAGCGGGCGCAGCGCGCGCGGGTGATGATCGTCTCACCGACCCTGATGGTGATGGCGATCCAGGTGATCAAGCAGATTCGCAAGGATGCGCAGATGCGCGAGGCGGCGGAGCAGATCCGCAGCGAAGTCGGCAACATGATGAAGGACGTGCGCCTGCTCGGCGAGCGGGTGCGCAAACTGCAGCAGCATTTCGGCCAGACCGGCAAGGACATCGACGATATCCTCACCTCCGCCGGGCGGATCGAGAAGCGCGCGACGCGGATCGAGGGGCTGGAGTTCGATGAAGCGCCGTCAGCCGACGTCATCCCCTCGCCGCTGCCGCGCAAATTGAGCGCCGCCGAGTGAGCCCGTGCGTCGGCGACATCCGGGAGCGAGTTCTTAACCCGATGTCGTTATGCCGTTCGCCACCCCGCGCCTGACCGGAGAACGCCTGTGAGCGCACCCTCGACGACCGCCAAAACCGCAAGCTGGATCGACGCGGTTGCGGTCTATGTGAAGCCGCGGGTGCTGATCGTCCTGTTGCTCGGCTTCGCCTCCGGCCTGCCGCTGGCGTTGTCCGGCTCCACACTGTCGGTGTGGCTGGTCGAGCGCGGTATCGACCTCGGCACGATCGGCCTGTTCTCGCTGGTCGGCCTGCCCTACACGTTCAAGTTCATCTGGGCGCCGCTGATCGACGCGCTCGACATTCCGGTGCTGTCGCGGCTGCTCGGCCGCCGGCGCGGCTGGCTCATCTTCTCGCAACTGCTGCTGGTGGTGGCGATCCTGTTCCTCGCGGTGCAGGATCCGACGCGCGCCATCAGCCTCGTCACTTTCGGCGCAGTGTTGGTCGCCGCCGCCTCGGCAACGCAGGACATCGTCATCGACGCCTTCCGCGTCGAAAGCCTGCGCACCGACGAACAGGCGGCGGGCATGGCCGGCTATGTCGCCGCTTACCGCATCGGCATGCTGGTCTCCGGTGCCGGCGTGCTGGTGCTGGTGGCGTGGCTGGAAAGCGCCGGCGTCGCGCGCAGCAGCGTCTGGATGTGGGGCTATGTCGGCGCCGCGGCAGCGATGATCGTCGGCATCGTCGCGACGCTGCTCGCCACCGAGCCGCCGGCGCCGGACGCGCCGCGCGAACAGGGCAATCCGCTGCATCGCGTCGTCACCACCGCGACCGGTGCGTTCGGCGAATTCCTCGCCCGCGACGCGGCGATCGCGATCCTACTGTTCGTTGTCCTTTACAAGTTCTGCGATGCGTTCGCCGGCGCGTTGACCGCGCCGTTCGTCATCTCGATCGGCTTCGACAAGGCGACCTATGCTGCGGTGGTGAAAGGCGTCGGGCTTGCCGCCGCGCTGATCGGCGGCTTTGCCGGCGGGCTGATTGCGCGCGCGCTGCCGCTGTCCACCAGCCTGTGGGTCGGCGCGTTCCTGCAGATGGGATCGAACCTGGTGTTCTGCTGGCTCGCCTGGGTCGGCCCCAACGTGCCGGCGTTGACCTTGACGATCATCGTCGAGAACTTCACCGGCGCGATCGGCACGGTGATCTTCGTCGCGTATCTCTCGGCGCTGTGCGGCGACCGCGCCCACACCGCCACGCAATATGCGTTGCTGACTGCGCTCGCCGCCGTCGGCCGCACCGTGCTCGCCTCCGGCGGAGGCTATGTGGCGGAGGCGTCCGGCTGGACGGTGTTCTTCGCGATCACCGCCGTCTCGGCGATCCCGAGCATGGCGCTGTTATGGTGGCTGCAGTTGCGCCGGCATTTCGCGGCGCTGGAGAAGCCTAAAGTGATCGTCACTGACGATTGAGCGGCGCTCAGAACAGCGTGCGCTGGCGCAACGCCGCCGATAGCGTGCCCTCGTCGAGATAATCAAGCTCGCCGCCCACCGGCACGCCATGCGCGAGGCGCGTCACCTTCACATCAGCGTTTTGCAACAGGTCTGTGATGTAATGCGCTGTGGTCTGGCCGTCGACGGTGGCGTTGAGCGCCAGCACGACCTCCTTCACCGCGTCGTCATGCGCGCGCGAGATTAAAGGATCGATGGCAAGATCGCCCGGCCCGACACCATCGAGCGGCGACAGCGTGCCGCCGAGCACATGATAGCGCGCATTGATCGCCTGCGCCCGCTCCAGCGCCCAGAGATCGGCCACGTCGGCGACCACGACGATGATCGACGGATCGCGGCGCGGATCGATGCACACCGTGCAGGGATCGCGCGTGTCGATATTGCCGCACGTCTTGCAGACGACGATCTGCTCCATCGCCGTCTGCAGCGCGGCGGTGAGCGGCGCCATCAGCGCCTCGCGCTTCTTGATGAGATGCAGCGCGGCCCGGCGCGCCGAGCGCGGGCCAAGACCCGGCAAGCGCGCCAGCAACTGGATGAGCCGTTCGATCTCCGGCCCGGCAACCGCTCGTGACATCGGCGCAAACCGCTTCCGCTCAGAACAGCTTGAGGCCGGGCGGCAGCGGCAGGCCGCCGGTCAGCGCCTTCATGCGCTCCTGCATCTCCGCCTCCGCCTTGCGGCGCGCGTCGGCATGCGCGGTGACGATCAGATCCTCGAGGATTTCCGCTTCCTCGGGCTTCATCAGCGACGGATCGACCTTGATCGCCTTCATGTCGCCTTTCGCGTTCAGCGTCACGGTGACGAGGCCGCCGCCGGCAGCGCCATCGACGTGAACGTTTTCGAGTTCGGCCTGAAGCTCCTGCACTTTCGATTGCAGTTGCGCCGCCTGTTTCATCATGCCGAGAAAGTCAGCCATCGGTATCCTCGTTATTGTCGTCCGGCGGTAGCTCCACGGCATCCACCATGGGCGTCTGCAACGCCGGGGCCATCACGCCGACAATCTCCGCGCCGGGAAAGCGATCCAGCACCGCCTGCACCAGCGGATCGCTGCGCACGCCACGCTTGAGTTCAACCTCACGCTCGCGCGCTTGGCTGTGCCGCGTCGGCTCGCCCTGCTCGGACGAAACGATGACCATCCAGCGCTTGCCGGTCCATTCCGGCAGCTTTTTCTGCAGATCCGTGATCAGGGAGCGGCTGACGCTGCGCTCCAGCGCAATCTCCAGCCGGCCATCCTCGAAGCGGACGAGGCGCACATCGCGCTCCAGCGCGAGCTTGGTGGTGATGTCGCGCTTGTCGGCGGCGAGTGCGATCAGCGCATCGAAACTCGGAACGGTAACGGTCGGCGCCGCCGGTTCGGGGCGCGGATCGGCGGCCGGCTGAGCCAATGCCGCCCGTGGCGCGCCGCGCGGCGCATCGTAACGCGGCGCGGCAGCCGAGGCGTAAGAAGATGACATGCCGCCAGCGCCGCCGTTTGACGGAGCAGCCGAACGTCCGGACGTGGCAGGAGCCGCGCCGGCCGATGCTTCGCCACCGCCGAGCGAGCGGATCACCTCGTCGGGCGTCGGCAGATCGGCGGCATAAGCGAGCCGTGCCAGCACCATCTCGGCGGCCACCACCGGCTTCGCCGCGCTTTGCGTCTCGGCGATGCCCTTGAGCAGCATCTGCCAGGTGCGCGAGAGCACGCGCATCGACAGCTTGGATGCGAATTCGCGGCCACGCACGCGCTCGGCTTCCGACAGCGACACGTCGTCGGCCACCGCCGGTGTGACTTTCACGCGGGTCACAAAGTGAGTGAAATCGGCGAGATCGGTGAGCACCACCGCCGGATCGGCGCCGATGTCGTATTGCTCGCGCAGTTCGGTCAGAGCGGCGGCGGTATCGCCGCGCATCAGCGCCTCGAACAGATCGACCACGCGCACGCGGTCAGCGAGGCCGAGCATCTGCCGCACGTCTTCGGCCCGCACCGGCCCCGCCGCATGCGCGATTGCCTGATCGAGCAGCGACAGCGAATCGCGCACCGAGCCTTCGGCCGCACGCGCGATCAAGGCGAGCGCCGCCTGCTCCACCTCGACATTCTCTTTCTGCGCGATCCCTTCGAGATGCTTCATCAGCACCGCGCCATCGACGCGCCGCAAGTCGAACCGCTGGCAGCGCGACAGCACCGTCACCGGCACCTTGCGGATTTCTGTCGTGGCGAACACGAATTTGGCGTGCGGCGGCGGCTCCTCCAGCGTTTTCAAGAGGGCGTTGAACGCCGCGCCGGAAAGCATGTGCACTTCGTCGAGGATATAGACCTTGTAGCGCGCGGACACCGGCGCGTAGCGGATCGCGTCGTTGATCTGGCGCACGTCGTCGACGCCGTTATGCGACGCCGCATCCATTTCCAGCACGTCGATATGCCGGCTCTCCATGATCGCCTGATCGTGGATGCCGAGCGTCGGCATATGGATGGTCGGGCCGGTCACCGAGCCGTCCGGCAATTCGTAGTTGAGCGCACGGGCGATGATGCGCGCGGTGGTGGTCTTGCCCACGCCGCGGACGCCGGTGAGGATCCAGGCCTGCGGAATGCGGCCGCTCTCGAACGCATTCGAGAGGGTGCGGACCATGGCGTCCTGGCCGATCAGGTCATCAAAGCTGGCCGGGCGATATTTGCGCGCCAGAACGCGGTATTCGCCCGCGTCGGCTGGCGCCGCCATATCGGTCTGATCGGCGGGCGTGCCGGCCTTGCTCATCCTGCCATCCGGATTCCGCGCTCCCGCGCGGACCCGGAAGACGCGGTCTGTGAAAAGGGTGGGAGGCTGACGAGCGACCCGAACCGGGGCTCGTTAGGGCTGCTTCCTTCCGGACCTGACCCGGTTGGCGAGTGGTTCGTCCACCGCCAACCTCCCGGACCCTATATCAGCGGATTAGCCGGGCAATGCAAGTCACCCACCACCCATTCAGGCTGGGTTCTGCTAGGTTCCCGCGACTCCTGAGGATTCCGATGATGACCGACACAAACGGCTGGGTCCTGCACCCGCAACTGGAGGCCGATTCGGCGACCGTCGGCGACTTGCCGCTGTGCCGGGTGCTGGCGATGAACGACGCCAACTACCCCTGGCTGGTGCTGGTGCCGCGCCGGACCGGCATGCGCGACGTGATCGACCTCGCCGACGCCGACCAGGCCCGGCTCGCGGTGGAATCGGCGCAGGCAGCCCGCGCGCTCAAGGACATGACCCGCTGCACCAAGCTCAATGTGGCGGCGCTGGGCAATACGGTGCCGCAACTGCACGTCCACGTCATCGCCCGCTTCAGCGACGACGACGCCTGGCCGAAGCCGGTCTGGGGCGTGGTCCCGACCAAGCCCTATACGGACGGGGCGCTGGCGGATTTCATCGGCAAGATGAAACGGTTGATGGCGCTTGGTTGATAAGATCCGCCTGACGGCACTTTGTCCGTCGCGGCGAGTTGACCTCTGCGCGCCGTCCGTCTCAACTCCGATCGGGCGTCGCTTTGGTGTTTCGCAATTTCATGTCGCCTTCCCTCGATCTCGGTCCCCCTCACCGTCTTGGCTATACCGACAGTCCGCTGGCGCGCGCCGCGGAATTGCGCGGCGATGCCGGACATCTCGCCGCCCTGCTCGCGGCGCCGACCACCCGCGCCTATGCGATCGCCGGCGAGATGGTACTGCTGCAGCGGCGCGGCGATACGTTCGACCCGCTCTTCACCCCGCCGGATGCCCATGCCCTCGGCCCGGTCGGCGAGATCATCTTTCTCGGCCTGCATGACGGCGCGGCGCGATTCGGATTCGGATTGCCGGCGCAACAGGCCGATACGCTGAAAGAACGCGACGATCTGTTCGTAACGGACCTGCGCTCGATCGCGGTGCAAGGGCTGGTCGCGGCCAATCACCTGCCGCCGATCGCCGAAGCGAAAGCGATGCTGCACTGGCACGCGACGCATCGGTTCTGCGCCAACTGCGGCGCGCCGACGGTCGTCACCCAGGCCGGATGGAAGCGCGAGTGCCGCTCCTGCCAGCGCGAGCATTTCCCGCGTACCGATCCGGTGGCGATCATGCTTGCGGTTGACGGCGAACGTTGTCTGCTCGGTCGCTCTGGCCGTTTCGCGCCGACCATGTGGTCGTGCCTCGCCGGCTTTGTCGAACCGGGCGAGAGTTTCGAGGACGCCGTGCGCCGCGAAACGCTGGAGGAATCCGGTATCCGCTGCGGCAAGGTGGTCTATCTGGCCTCGCAGCCCTGGCCATTTCCGATGTCGCTGATGATCGGCTGCTACGCGCAGGCGCTATCGGCGGAAATCACCGTCGATCGATCGGAACTCGAGGATGCGCGCTGGTTCTCGCGCGATGATTGCGCCGCGATGCTGATGCGCCAACATCCGCAGGGATTGACGTGCCCGCCACCGGTCGCAATCGCGTACCATATTATCCGGGGGTGGGTTGAACGCGGAGCATCCGTCTTTGACTAATTTGTCAAAGAGCCAACCGACAATCCTGTGCGCCGGCATTGCCGTCGAGGATATCCTGATGCGGGTCGAGCATTTCCCCGCGCCTGGGACCAAGGTCTCGGCGTCCGACTATATCACGGTCGGCGGCGGCTGCGCCGCCAATGCCGCGGTCGCCATCGCCCGACTGGGCGGACGCGCCGCGTTTGCCGGCCCGCTCGGCGCGGCGGATGATCCGACCAGTACGCAGATCGTGCACAATCTCGAGCAGGAAGGGATCGACTGTTCGCATGCGGTGCGCGTCAACGGAACGACTGCTTCGGTTTCGCTGATCCTGATCGACGCCGACGGCGAAAAGACCATCGCCACCCGCCGTGGCGACAATCTTGGCCATGTGCTGCCGCGCGATGCCGACGCGGCTCTCGACGGTATCGACCTGCTGCTGATCGACAACCGCTTTCCGGAATTCGTCACGGTGCTCGCGCAGAGTGCGCGTGCATGCGGCCTACCAATCATCATCGACGCCGACAAGGAAACCACCGAGGACGATCCGCTGCTCTCGCTCGGCACGCATGTGATCTTCTCGACCGAATGCCTGCGTGGCACCACCGGTCTGGATGACATGGAAACAGGGCTACGCCGGATGCGGCAGCGATTATCCGCGTTCCTGTGCGTGACAGACGGCGCGCAAGGCGCGTTCTGGTTCGATGGCGATGACCTGCGCCGGCAGCCGGCGTTCGCGGTTCATGCGATCGACACGCTGGGCGCTGGCGATACCTTTCACGGCGCGTTCGCGCTTGGCTTCGCTGAAGGCCAGGATATTCCGGCGGCACTGCGGTTCGCGGCGGCGGCGGCCGGCCTCAAATGCGAGCATTTCGGCGGCGTGGCGGGCGCGCCGCGCCGCGAGGCTGTCGAAGCCCTGCTCAGAACGCGCGCGTGAACCGCGCCAGATCTTCGTTCAGCGGACGTTGATGGTTGAGCGTCGGCGCCCGATGCGCGGCCGCCGGACGGTTCGCCAGCGCGACGGGCGTCACAGCGGACGCCTGAGCCCCGGTCACAGTCTCTGCCACAGGCTTGGCTGAAGGCGCGGCCACGAGAACAGCCACAGTTTCGCGATCCGCCGCGGTCGCCGGGCCAAGAGAGCCGGCCACCGTGCCAGCGATGCCGGCAGCGATCAGCGAGAACATCAGGGGACGGGTCAAACGGGTCATGACGGCACCTCGGGTCAGAACTTTCCTCTTGAAATAGAATATTTTTCTTTGTAAAGACAATATCACGACACAAAAAAGAAAATTTATCTCTTCCTGCGGTCTGAAGCAGTAACTTCCTCCCAAATTTTTGAGGTTTCCGAGCATGGATGCCATCGATCGCAAGATCCTCGCCGTCGTTCAGCAGGACGCGTCACTGTCAGTCGCCGAGATCGGCCAGCGGGTCGGCCTGTCCTCCACGCCGTGCTGGAAGCGACTCCAGCGCCTCGAAGCCGACGGCGTGATCCAGCGCCGCGTCGCCATCGTCGACGCCGAGAAGATCGGTTTGGGCGTCACCGTGTTCGTGTCGATCGAGACCGGCGACCACTCCAACGACTGGCTCGCCCGCTTCGCCGATACGGTCGAGGCGATGCCGGAAGTGATGGAGTTCTACCGGATGGCCGGCGACGTCGATTACATGCTGCGCGTCGTGGTGCCCGACATCGCCGGCTATGACGCGTTCTACAAAAAGCTGATCGCCACGGTGCCGCTGAAAAACGTGACGTCGCGTTTCGCGATGGAGAAGATCAAGCTCTCCACCGCGCTGCCGATTCCGCAATTCTCGGATAAGGCTACGACGTCCGCGTGATCTTGTTGACGCGCGGCGTCATGTACATCTTGTCAGTCATCGTCAGCGTACCGGTGATCGTATAGCCAATCGCCGGTTTGTAGCCGTAGCTCACTTCGGACAGGATGAGCTGCGAGCTCGGTGTCGCCAGCGCCGACGGAATCGTGATGCTCGATCCCACCGACCGCGCGGTGCCGCCGCGCGTGTCGCTCCAGCCGATGGTCGCTTTGCCGGTGCTGTCGATGTTGATGGCCGAGACGGTGACGGCGAGCGTTGTCGTCACAAACGGCGCCATCACCGATGTGCTGGCACTGAGAATATTCGTCATGTCGGCGTTGCTGATGGTCGACGGCGCCTGCGATGCCAGATCGCTCAGCGCGCGGGCCGTCAGGGTCACCTTGCGGTCGATCGCAATGGCCTGCGAGATTTCGGTCAGACCGAGATACAGCCCGATCATGAGCGGCAGCACCAGCGCGAACTCAACGGCTGACACACCCCGAACGTCGCGGACAAGACAACAATCGCTGACCTTGCGCGCGAATGACGACATCATGCGATCAAGCTTGGTCATTTGTATGGCTCGTTGCGAAAGGCGGACGTTGCGACCAGCAAACGCTTGTTACCGTTGAGGTTCGCAAATCCCGTATTCAGGAGCGAAACGTAGATCGGCCACTGATAATACAGCTTCATCACCACGATATCGCTGGGACCGCCCGGCGTGTAGGTCAGCGCCGACGAATCGAAGTTGCCGTTGCTGACGGGGCTGCTCATATTGGTCGACGCGAAATTGGTATAGGTTTTCACATCGACATAGACACCACCGGTACAGTCGAACATCACGGTCAACTGTGCGCACACCTTGGTCTTGAACGCATTTGCGCTGAGGCCCTGGGACTGCGCCTGCCCGGTCAGAATCAGCCGTGAAGCCGTTGCGGCTGCGGCTTCCAGTGTCTGCCCGGCAAAAAACACAAGCGCGGTTTCAATGATGGCGAACATCAGCGCGATGAACGGGACCGCGACCAGCGCAAACTCGATTGCGCTCGTACCATCCTGATGCCGGATGAATCGGCGCAACGGCGATCGCGATAGCAAATCACCTGCCTTGCGGACGGCGCGCGTTCTCAACACGTCGAACATGGTCTTATGCCCTGGCGCGCCAATGCCCGTGCGCGCAGGTCAATCTCTAGCAAACAGGCGTTGTCGATTGGTTGCCACGGTCTCCGACGCATCGGGGCGCGATGGCAAGAAACGGCTAACCATAAGAGAGAGCGCGGCGGCCAATGCCGCGCGGCCGGCGGAATTACCGGGGCGCCGCGGACGCGCCAGCCGGGCCGCCACCTGCCGCCGCGGAACCGTTGCGGGTCGCGGTCTGCTGCAAGGTGTTATTGAAGTAGTCCTTGTTGTCACCCAGCGTGATGCGTGGCTCGCACAGCGGCTCGCAGCTATAGCTTTGCCGCGCCGTGCCGTAGAAAACGGCCACGGTATTGTCTGCCGGCGACTTCACGATCAACTGCTGATCGCTCAGAACATTGCCGGACCGGTCCAGTGCCAGGAAATTGGTGGCACCATAACCCTTGCCGGTGACCACCAGCATGCCGCCGGATTGCAGCGACACGTCAGCGATCAGCGGGTTACCGACAATGATGGTGGCCGTGCGATCCGGCACCCGCATCAGCCGCGCCTGATCGACCGCCACGACGAATGTGTCGGCGGCGGTGGCAGGTCCGGCGAAGCCGGCAAATCCCGCCATGAGGGCGGCGAGCACGATCTTTCCACGACGCGGACGGACAGCCGGCATCGAAACACTCCAGCACGCAAACGCAACACACATGCCGCGGCGAGACCGCGACCATCGCCAGTTGACCGCAAAATGATGAATCAGGGATGAAACCCTGTTTCGCGACCAAATCCGTCACCAGCGCCTGGGCCCCGGCACTGAAGACGTTCACCTTTCACTCGAAACGGCGGAACGTCACCATGGGCAGATATGAAGCATCACCGTTGATGATCCATCGTGAACTGGACCTCGCAACTGGGCTGCGCTGCGCCGGGGGCCTCGTGCCAATGCAAGGAGCGCGGTATTCATTCCACTATATTGGCAATAAAAGACAGCATCAATTTCGTTTCTAACAATAATCATTCCTCTTTTTTGCAGTATATTGGCGATTACAATAGAATAAATACATGATTAACTAAGATATACACTGTATGTAATTTATTAACTACAATATAGAAGTGGGAGATACCCTCGTTTTTCTGCAATCACCTTAACGAGCGCGCAAGACCTCCTTGTTAGGTTTGCCGCTGTCCGGGACACCGGAAAACAGCCCGGGCAGAACGCCCCCCGTTCAGACAGCTACGTGTGGATTATGGAGTTACCAATGAAGAACGTTCTTCTGCGTTTCGTGAAGGATGAGGCGGGCGCCACCGCCATCGAATACGGCCTCATCGCCGCCGGCATCTCCGTTGCGATCATCGCAGTCGTTAACGGCCTCGGCAGCCAGCTCAAGGCCACCTTCAGCACCGTCAAGACCCAGCTGAACACCGCGCAGTAATCGCGCAGTCAGCAACGATGAATGCCAAAGGCCCCGGCCTGTTGCCGGGGCTTTTGCTTTTAACCCACGGCTAACCGTTCGCAGGCTAATCCAGCAGGGCGTTTCGCCGTGCAGAGTGCAGCATGCTCATTCAGGCGACCGAGCTTCTCCTGTTTCCCGCGCTGATGGCTTTCGCCGCCTCCAGCGACCTGCTCACCATGACCATTTCAAACCGGGTCTCGCTGCTGCTGGTGGCCGGCTTCGCTATTCTCGCGCTCGTCACCGGCATGAGTCTGACCCAAATCGGCTGGCACCTTGCCGCTGGCGCGGTAGTGCTGGTGGTCGCATTCGTGTTCTTCGCCCGCGGCTGGATCGGTGGCGGTGACGCCAAGCTTGCTGCCGCAACGGCGCTGTGGTTCGGCTTTCCTCACCTGCTCGATTATCTGATCAGCGCGTCACTGTTCGGCGGCACATTGACACTGCTGCTGCTGCAATGGCGCGCCTGGCCGCTCCCCAATTTCTTGGCGAACCAATCCTGGGCGCTGCGTCTGCACGACCAGAACAGCGGCATTCCCTATGGCATTGCGCTGGCCGCCGCGGCGCTTGCGATCTATCCGCACACCATCTGGATGACGCCGGCGTCCTGATTGCCGCGATTCCTTCGTCCCCCGCCAGACAGACAGCCGAAATCCGGCTGCGTCAGTGCGCGCGTCGCGATCCGTCGCCAACCGATCATTAACTCGATTTGGATACGCGCGCTTAACCATACCTTGACCTTTGGATGTTGAAATCCCTGCGCGCGGCAAGTGCGGCCGCCATCTGGGGTGAGCGGCGGTGGGCCGCTGTTAGTAGAGAGTGACCGCGTTATGAAAGCCGCGCGTCTTGTTGTGTTGGGTATCGCGATCGCCGCCGGTGGCTTGGCTGCGATCCTGGCCGGTGGCGGATCCGAGCCGCCGCCTCCTGCACCCGTGGCCGAACAGCCAGCCGCCAAGATCGACAGCGCCGACATTCTTGTCGCCAAGGCCGACATCGGCCTCGGTTCGGTCGTCGCCGCCGGCGACATGACCTGGCAGGCATGGCCCGCATCCGCCAGCAGCGGCAACTTCATCACCAAGAAGGAGCGCCCGGACGCGATCGAAAGCCTCGCCGGCTCGATCGCGCGCGCACCATTCGTCGCGGGCGAGCCGATCCGCGACTCGAAACTGGTCAAGGCCAAAGGCTCCGGCTTCATGGCAGCGATCCTGCCGCAGGGCATGCGCGCGGTGTCGACGGAAATTTCCCCGGAGAACGGCGCTGGCGGCTTCATCCTGCCGAACGATCGCGTCGACGTGATCCTGTCGCGGCGCGACCGCGATCCGGCCACCAATGAAGCGCGGCCGAGCGAAACCATTCTCAACAATGTGCGCGTTCTCGCGATCGACCAGAACGTCGAGGAAAAGAACGGTCAGAAGGTCGTGGTCGGAAAGACCGCGACCCTCGAACTGACTCCCGGTCAGGCCGAGACGCTGGCGATGGCCCGGCAACTCGGAACTCTGTCGCTCTCGTTGCGCAGCATCACCGATGCCGACACCAAACCGACGGTATCGGACGAACCGGCCGGGCGCTCCAGCATCAATGTCGTGCGCTATGGGGTGACCATGCCGACGACGCCGAAATGACGATGGCCGACATGACGATCGACGTGACGCTGTCGAGTGATGTGAGCGGGTGAAGGAAAACGCGATGGGTATGAGCAATCTTCTCCGCACGGTCGCGGTCATCGCTGTTGCAGCGGCGGCCGCGATGGCGCCGTTGCCGCCGGCATCAGCCGCCGACCCGCAGGCCGGCAGCACCATCACCGTTGCCGCCGCGGATTCAACATCGCGCGCGGTCTCGCTCGGGGTGGGGAAATCGGTGGCGATCGATCTGCCGGCCGACGTCAAGGACGTACTGGTCGCCGATCCGACCACGGCCAACGCGGTGGTCCGCTCGACGCGGCGCGCCTATATCATCGGCGTCAAGGTCGGTCAGACCAACATCTTTTTCTTCGACGCCAACGGCCGCCAGATCGCTGGGTTCGACATCGCGGTAACCCGCGACCTCAATGGTATCCGCGCGGCGCTGCGCAATTCGCTGCCGGATTCCGAAATTCGCGTCGACGGCATCAACGACAGTGTGATGCTGTCCGGCGTCGCCGCGACCGCCGGGGATTCGCAGCAGGCTTTCGATCTGGCTCAGCGCCTTGCCGGTGACGGCAAGGTGGTGAACGGCATCGCCGTACGGGGCCGCGATCAGGTGATGCTCAAGGTCAGCGTCGCCGAAGTGCAGCGCAACGTCGTCAAACAGCTCGGCATCAACCTGACCGGCAGCGTCGGCTACGGCAGCAATGTCGTCAATTTCAACACCACCAATCCGTTCTCCGCGACCGGCGTCGCGCTGAGCGATACGGCTCTCAGCGGCTCGCCGATCCGCGGCGTCAATGCGACACTGCGCGCGATGGATCGCGCCGGCCTGATCCGCACGCTGGCCGAACCGAACCTGACGGCAATCTCCGGTGAGACCGCAACCTTCATGGCGGGTGGCGAATTCCCGATCCCCGCCGGCCTGTCGTGCGACACGACCAAATCGCCTCCGGTCTGCCAATCGCAGATCGACTTCAAGAAGTTCGGTGTCAGCCTGATGTTCACGCCGATCGTGATGTCCGGCGGTCGGATCAGCCTCAAGGTGATGACCGAAGTGTCAGAGCTGTCGGCCGAGAACGCGATCACGCTCGCGGTCCCCGGCTCGACCCAGACCCTGACCATCCCGTCGATCCGCACCCGCCGCGCCGACACTGTCGTGGAAATCCCGTCCGGTGGCACACTGGCGATGGCGGGCATGATCCAGGAACAGACCAAGCAGCAGATCAACGGCGTGCCGGGCCTGATGCAGCTTCCGGTGCTTGGCGCGCTGTTCAAGAGCCGCGACTACATCAACAACCAGACCGAACTGGTCGTGCTGGTGACGCCTTATGTCGTCAAGGCGGTGGCGCAGAAGCAACTCTCGCGGCCGGACGACGGTTATGCCGATCCGAGCGACCAGTCGACGGTGCTGCTCGGTCGTCTCAATCGCATCTACGGCGCCGCTGACGATCCCGAACCGCGCCGCGCCTATCGCGGCAACTATGGATTCCACCTTGACTGACCGCATGCCGGAGACAGACACGATGACCGCTTCCCGTCCCGCGATCGGCGCGCTGCTGCGCGTCGCTGCCTGCGTCGGCATCGCGCTGACTGTGGCCGGCTGCTACAAGCACGAAGCCAAGGCACCCCCCGCTGACTACCGCGACCGCCATCCGATCGCGCTGAAGCAGGGCGACAGAACCGTCGAGTTGTTCATCAGCCGCAATCGCGGTGGCCTGACGCCGGAGCAGCGCGCCGATGTGCTCGCTTTCGCACGCGCCTGGCGTCGTGAGGCCACCGGCGGCATTATCATCGACGTTCCGTCCGATCCGACACTCAAGCGTTCGGCCCATGACACGCTGCGCGAGATCCATTCGATCTTCGCGCAATCCGGCGTCCCGCGGAATGGCGTGCGGGTCGCGACATTTGCCAAGCGCGACCTCGAATTGCCGGCGATCCGCCTGAACTATCCGAAGCTGGTGGCGGAAGCCGGCCCCTGCGGCACCTGGCCGAAGGACACCGGACCGACCCTCGGCAAGACCTACACGGAAAATCGCGAGTACTACAATCTCGGCTGTGCGACGCAGCGCAATCTCGCCGCGATGGTGGACAATCCGGCCGACCTCATTCAACCGCGCGGTGAAAGCCCGGCCTATGCCGCGCGCCGCTCGGTGGCGCTCGACAAGTATCGCAAGGGCGACAATCCGTCCGGCACTTACGACCGTTATGAACAGGGCAAGATCAGCGATCTCGGAAAATGATCAAATACGCACAACAGCTCGCCGACCCCGCAGCGCTGGACGCGCCGCCGCTGGCGCCGCAAGCGCCTGAGCCGATCGCCGCCGACGATCATATCGCGCCGGCGCCGCGCGTATCCGTGCAGGCGTTCTGCGACAGCGTGGAAACGGCCGCCGCCGCACAAGCGGCTGGCGCGGACCGACGTCTTGCCAAGGTTCATCTCAAGATCCAGATGGGCGGCGCCACGGCTGCCGCCGAAGCCTATCGCAATTCGCCGACGCCGAACGTCATCATCATCGAATCGAACGGTCGCTCCGAGGCGATCCTCGAGGGTCTCGATCAACTGGCGGAGGTGTGCGACGCCACCACCCGCGTGGTCGTCATTGGCCGCATCAACGACGTGGCGCTTTATCGCGAACTGACCCGTCGTGGCGTCAGCGACTATCTGATCGCGCCTGTCGGCACGCTCGATCTCGTCCGCTCGGTGTGCGGCCTGTTCGCGCCGGAAACCTCGAAGCCGGTCGGCCGCATTCTCGCGGTGGTCGGCGCCAAAGGCGGCGTCGGGGCTTCGACCGTCGCGCATAACATGGCCTGGTCGATCGCACGCGACTTTTCGCTCGATTCCGTCGTGACCGATCTCGATCTCGCCTTCGGTACCGCCGGGCTGGATTACAATCAGGATCCGCCCCAGGGCATCGCCGACGCGGTCTTCTCGCCGGACCGGATCGACACGAATTTCGTCGATCGCTTGCTGTCGAAATGCACCGACCATCTCAGCTTGCTGGCCGCGCCGGCGACGCTGGATCGGGTCTACGACTTCGGCCCCGAGGCGTTCGACGGCATTCTCGATTCGCTGCGCTCCAACGTGCCGTGCATCGTGCTCGATATCCCGCACCAGTGGACCGGCTGGACGCGGCGCCTGCTCACCAGCGCCGACGATATCCTTGTGGTCGCGGCGCCGGATCTCGCAAACCTGCGCAACGCCAAGAACATGATGGACCTGATGCGCGCGTCGCGTCCCAACGACCGGCGGCCGTACTACTGCCTCAACCAGGTCGGCGTGCCGAAACGCCCGGAAATCAAGCCGAACGAGTTCGCCAAGGCGCTGGAGGACGAGCCGCTCGCCGTGATCCCATTCGATCCGCAGATGTTCGGCACCGCCGCCAACAACGGGCAGATGATCTCGGAAGTGTCCGCAAACCACAAAGCTTCGGAGATGTTCCGCGCCGTGGCGCAGGTGATGACCGGCCGCGCGGAAGCCAAGAAATCGCGCAGCAGTCTGCTCTCGCCGCTGCTGCGCAAGCTGCGGCGCAAGCAGGCTTGATACGGCAGCGCGGAGTCACCGCGGACAGACAAGGCTAAGGACGTTCGGACGTGTTCGGTAAGCGTAGCAACAACGACCTTCGACCCGCGGCGGCGCCTTCGGCGCCGAGCGTGGCGCCCGTCGCGGCGCCGCCGCTGGCACCGGCATCGCCGGCCGGCGGAGCCATCGGCGGAATGAGCCAAAGCGGGATGACCAGCGGCCGCACACCGCTGTCGTCGGAAGGCCTCGGCGCGGCGATCGTGACGGCACCGTCTGCGTCGTCGCGCACAGCCGTGCCGACAGCGGTGGATTCGCGCCGTTCGGAATCCTACTACGAAACCAAGGGCACCATCTTCGGCGCACTGATCGAGGCGATCGATCTGGCGCAGCTTGCGCGTCTCGATCCGGAATCCGCGCGCGAGGAAATCCGCGATATTGTCAACGAGATCATCGCGATCAAGAATATCGTGATGTCGATCGCCGAGCAGGAGGAACTGCTCGACGATATCTGCAATGACGTGCTCGGATTCGGCCCACTCGAACCGCTGCTGGCGCGCGACGACATCGCCGACATCATGGTCAACGGGTCAGGTACCGTCTACATCGAAGTCGCCGGCAAGATCCAGCGAACCGGCATCCGGTTCCGCGATAACCAGCAGCTACTCAACATCTGCCAGCGCATCGTCAGCCAGATCGGCCGGCGCGTCGACGAATCCTCACCGATTTGCGACGCGCGCTTGCCGGATGGCTCGCGCGTCAACGTCATCGCCCCGCCGCTGTCGATCGACGGCCCGGCGCTGACCATCCGGAAATTCAAAAAAGATAAGCTGACGCTCGACCAACTGACCAAATTCGGCACGATCACGCCCGAGGGCGCGACCATTCTGCAAATCGTTGGCCGCTGCCGCATCAACACCATCGTCTCCGGTGGCACCGGCTCCGGCAAGACGACGCTGTTGAACTGCCTGACGCAGTTTATCGACAATACCGAGCGCATCATCACCTGCGAGGACGCGGCAGAGCTTCAGCTGCAGCAGCCGCATGTGGTGCGCCTCGAAACCCGGCCGCCAAATCTCGAAGGCGAAGGCCAGGTGACCATGCGCGATCTGGTCAAGAACTGCCTGCGTATGCGTCCGGAACGGATCATCGTCGGCGAAGTCCGCGGACCGGAGGCATTCGATCTGCTGCAGGCGATGAACACCGGCCACGACGGATCCATGGGCACGTTGCACGCCAACTCGCCGCGCGAGGCACTGTCGCGTATCGAATCCATGATCACCATGGGCGGCTATGCGCTGCCCTCGCGCACCATCCGCGAAATGATCGTCGCCTCGGTCGACATCGTGGTGCAGGCAGCGCGCCTGCGCGACGGTTCCCGCCGCATCACCCACATCACCGAAGTGATGGGTATGGAAGGCGACACCATCATCACTCAGGATCTGTTCGTCTACGACATGGTCGGCGAAGACGAAAAGGGCAACATCATCGGCCGCCATCGCTCGACCGGGATCGGCCGGCCGAAGTTCTGGGATCGCGCCCGCTATTACGGCGAACAGGAGCGGCTGGCCAAGGCTCTCGACGCTTCGGAAGCGGTCGCCGACGCCGTGCGGGGTTGAGGCGATGATGCAGCCGCTGGCCTTGTTCTTCCTGGTGACGGTCGCGATCGGCGGGATCGCCTGGGTTTTTCTGTACCCGATCCTGTCCGGCGAAAAGAAAGCCGAGCAGCGGCGCGCAAACGTCGCCAAGGCGGAGCCCGTGGTCACGCGGCAGGTGCGCGGCCAGAAATCGCGACGCGACTCCATCGAAGGCACGCTGCGCGAGATGGAGGAGCGGCACAAGAAGCAGAAGCGCCAGCCGTTGAGCGTACGCATCACGCAAGCCGGCCTGAGCTGGTCGAAGCAGCGCTACTACATCACGTCAGCCGCCCTCGGCATCGGAGCATTTCTCGTCGGAACCATCATCGACACCGGCTTGCTGACCGCTGTGGGGCTCGGATTCGCCGCCGGGCTCGGCGTACCGTCGTGGCTGCTCAAATTCCTCAAGACGCGCCGCGAGGCAAAATTCATCGACGCGCTGCCCGATGCGGTCGATGTGATCGTGCGCGGCATCAAGGCCGGCCTGCCGCTGCTCGACTCGCTGAAAGTGATCACCATCGATTCCCCGGAGCCGCTGCGGTCGGAATTCGCTGCGATCGTCGAGACTCAGGCGATCGGCATGCCGCTCGGCGAAGCCTGCGCCAAACTCTATGAACGGATGCCGCTTCCGGAGGCCAATTTCTTTGGCATCGTCATTGCCATTCAGCAGAAGTCCGGCGGCAACCTGTCGGAAGCGCTGGGCAATCTCTCGCGCGTGCTGCGCGATCGCAAGAAGATGAAGGGCAAGATCAAGGCGATGTCGACCGAAGCAAAAGCTTCAGCTGCCATCATCGGCTCGCTGCCGATCGCGGTGATGTGCCTCGTCTATATTACCAGCCCCGATTACATCGTCGTGCTGTTCACCGAGCCGCTCGGGCGGCTGATGCTTGCCGGATCGGCGATCTGGATGACCATGGGCATTCTGGTGATGCGCAAGATGATCAATTTCGACTTCTGAGGATGGCGCCATGATCGACATCCTGATCCAGGCCATCAACCCGAAGACCCTGACGATGCTGCTCGCCGCCATCGCCGCCGGCGCGACCGTGCTGACATTGGCGATGCCGCTGATCGCCGGCGATTCGCTGCAAAAGCGTATGAAGACGGTGGCACTGGAGCGCGAAAAACTCCGCCAGCGGGAGCGCGAGCGGCTGGCGCGCGGCGACAAGGTCACGCTGCGGCAGTCACCGAAGCAACTGGTGCAGAAAGCGGTCGATCAGTTCAACCTGAACAAGTGGGTCGGACAGGAAGAGGCGCGACTGAAACTGGTGCAGGCCGGCTACCGTGGCCAGGCGCCGTATATGACCTATCTGGTCGCCCGCATGCTGTCGCCGATCGCCGCTGCTCTGGGTACGGCGTTCTACATCTTCGTCGTGACCGATTTCGACCAACCCCTGACAGTCAAGATCGGCATGTGCATCGGCGCTGCCTATCTCGGCATGCACCTGCCGTGGCAATTCCTCAAAAGCAAGATTCAGCGCCGCCAGCTCTCGATCCGGCGCGCGTTTCCCGACACGCTCGATCTGCTGCTGATCTGCGTCGAGTCCGGCATGTCGATTGAGGCGGCGTTCAAGCGCGTCAGCGAGGAAATCGGCAGCCAGTCGGTCGCGCTGGCCGAAGAACTGACGCTGACCACCGCCGAATTGTCCTATTTGCAGGACCGACGCATGGCCTATGAAAATCTCGCCAAGCGCACCGATCTCGATGGGGTCAAATCCGTCTGCATGGCGCTGCAGCAGGCGGAGCGCTACGGCACGCCGCTCGGCTCCACGCTGCGCGTGATGGCGCAGGAAAATCGCGACATGCGCATGAACGAAGCGGAAAAGAAGGCCGCCGGGCTGCCGCCCAAGCTCACCGTGCCGATGATCCTGTTCTTCCTGCCGGTGCTGTTCATCGTGATTCTCGGCCCGGCCGCCATCAAGGTGATGGGCCTGCAATAGCGCAAAGACCGCAAGAGCCGCGCGTTAGCCGTCGCGGCCGTTCCGGACCGGTGCGCGGACCGGCCGCGAGCCGCGCGCATCGGTGCGATCGCGATGCTCGGCCACCATCTGCCGCAGCGCCGCGACGTTCTCCGCCGCCTGATCGGGCGGCAGATCGGCGCGCGCGATCGCCTCGGCCTCGGCGAAACGACCTTGGAGGCCAAGCACCAGCGCAAGATTTTGCCGGGATTTGGCGTCGGCGCCCGGCTGCGCTACCGCGCGCCGCAGCGTCGCTTCGGCGCGTGTCAGATCCTTTGACAAGGCGTAGGACAAACCGAGGTTCGACAAGACGCTCGGATCGTTCGGCTGCATCTTCAGCGCGCTGGCGTATTGCCGCTGCGCATCCTGATGCCGGCCGAGCTGATCGAGCACCGCGCCTTGCGCCGAGAGAATGCGCCAGTCCGGCTGATCCGGCGTATGCGCGCGTGAGAGCACGTCAAGCGCCTGCTCGAACCGGCCGGCATCGGCCAGCGCGCGGCCATAGGCACCGAGCAGCGCCTTGTTCTGTGGATGACGCAGCGCCACCTGCTCCAGCACCGCCACTGCCTGCGCGCGCTGGTCGGTGGCGCGAAGCGCCTGTGCGTAGTTGATGGCGATATCAGGATCGTTGGAATTGTCGCGATAGCGTGCGCCCCAGCGGTCGACATCACGCCGCAGATCGCCACCGCTCGTGGCGCCGATGGAGCCGGTGACGTCGCTATCCCCGGTCGTCTTGCAGCCCGCAACCGGCAGCGCCAGCACGCCGACAAGCGCGACGGAGGCCAGGAAGCGCGAAGCATGGGCGGACTTGGGTCGCATCCTGGCCAGCAATAAATGGTTAACACTAACGGATGGTTAACACCGGCTTTGCCGGTGCAGGACCGGCGTGGTAGCAGACGCTATTCCAACAGCGGATTTCCGATGCACCCTCTTCTCGTCCGCGCGGGCAAAACGCCGCCGAAGCAGGCCACGCCGATCTGGCTGGTCAATACCGCGACGATCGACCGCCTCGCCATGCCGGCCCGCACATTTGCGAAAGCCGCCGGCTTCACGCCGACACCCGGTTCCTATCTGGCGCTGCCGGGCCGCGATGGCGGCCTTGCGGGCGTGCTGTTCGGCATCGAGGCGGATCGCGCCAACGCCGATGCGTTCCTGCCGGGCAAGCTCGCCGGGCTGCTGCCACCCGGCACCTATTATTTCGCCAGCAAGCCGCACGACGCGACGCTCGCGACCCTCGCCTTTCTGCTCGAAGCCTACCGCTTCACCCGCTATCGCAAGGCCAGGGCGCCGGCCGCGAAGCTCGTCGTGCCGGACGGCGTCGATGGCGAAGACGTCAGCCGCATCGCCGAAGGCGTGACGCTGACGCGCGACCTGATCAACACACCGTCGAACGACATGGGTCCGGCAGAGCTTGAAGCCGCCGCCCGGCGGTTGGCGAAAGCGCATCGTGCCAGCATTCGCACCGTCAGCGGCTCTGCGCTGGCAAAAGGTTTTCCCCTGATCCAGGCAGTCGGTGGCGCATCGACACGCGCGCCGCGATTGATCGACATGACCTGGGGCAGCACAAAGCATCCCAAGGTCACGCTGGTCGGCAAGGGTGTGTGCTTCGACACCGGCGGGCTGAACATCAAGCCTGACGCCGGCATGCTGAACATGAAGAAGGATATGGGCGGTGCGGCGACCGTGCTCGGCCTCGCGCACATGATCATGGCGCGCAAACTGAGGCTACGGTTGCGCGTGCTCATTCCCGCCGTCGAGAACTCCATCGCCGGAAACGCGTTCCGGCCGCGGGACATCTACCGCTCGCGCAAGGGGCTGACAGTCGAGATCGGCAACACCGACGCCGAGGGCCGCCTCGTCCTCGCTGACGCCCTGACGCTGGCCTGCGATGAAAACCCGGACCTGCTCGTGGATATGGCGACGCTGACAGGCGCGGCGCGCGTCGCGCTCGGCCCCGATCTGCCGCCGTTCTATACCGATAGCGAGACCCTCGCCGCCGAGGTGGCGAAACATGCGGCAGCGCGTAACGATCCGCTGTGGCGGCTGCCGCTCTGGTCGCCCTACGACCGCATGCTCGATTCCAAGATCGCCGACATGAACAATGTCTCGGCCGGCGGCTTTGCCGGCTCGATAACCGCCGCGCTGTTCCTGCGCCGCTTCGTCACCGATCCCGCCAAATGGCTGCATCTCGACATCTTCGCCTGGACGCCGTCGGCGAAACCGGCGCGGCACGAAGGCGGCGAATGCCAGTCGGCGCGCGCGCTCTACGCGATGCTCGCCGCACGCTACGGCTGACCATGAGCGCGCCCGACCGCCGCATCACGCCCTACCGGCCCGACCTCGCGGCGGCGCATCTGCGCAGCACGGTCGAAGCGTCGCGCTATGCCGAAGGTACGGTCTATCAGGTGATCGACACCACCGCACCGCTGCGCCGCGAGCCGCGTCCAGACGCCGCGCTCGACACCGAAGCGCTGATGGGCGAGCAGGTGACGGTCTATGAGACCGACGACGAAGGCTGGGCGTGGGGCCAGCTCGCCATCGACGGCTATGTCGGTTTTCTGCCGCTCAATGCGCTGATGCCCGGCGCCGAGACACCGACGCACCGCGTGAGCGCGCTGCGAAGCCTCGGCTTTCCGGGACCGGATATCAAGACGCCACCGGTCGCGGCGCTGCCGTTTGGCGCGCGCATCACGGTACTGCGCGAGCAGGGGTCGCTCGCCGCGACCAGCCGCAGCTTCTATGTCCCGACACAGCACCTCGCGCCGCAGGACAGCATCGCGCGCGATCCGGTGGCGATCGCCGAACGCTTTCTCGGCACGCCATATCTGTGGGGCGGCAAGACCTCGTTCGGCATCGACTGCTCGGGCCTGGTGCAGGTGTCGCTGCAAGCCTGCGGCATCGCCTGCCCGCGCGATAGCGATATGCAGCAAGCCGCGTTCGGTACGCCGGTGCCCCTCAACGACGCGCGGCGCGGCGATCTGATCTTCTGGAAAGGCCATGTGGCGATGATGCGTGACAGCGGGACGCTGATCCACGCCAATGCACATCACATGGCGGTGACGATCGAACCGGCGGCGGAGGCGATCGCCCGTATCAAGGCGGCAGACAGCGATGTGGTCAGCGTGAAGCGTATCAACGCCTGATTATCAGCACGCGACCTTGCCGCATTTGCGCACCGACGCGACCACCGAGCGCAAGGCACGCTGGCCCGGATGGCCGACAATGGCGACGCCATTGATGACGTAGGCCGGCGTCGCGACGAGCTTAGCGGCGCTGCCGAAGTCGGCATGCGAGCGCAGAATGTCCAGCGTCGCCTGGGTCTGCGCCTGCGCCAGAATCTTGTCGCGGTCGAGGCCGAGCTTGATCGACGCGTCCAGCACGCGCATGCCATCGACCACGCCGCGGCCGGCATAAATCTGCCGGTGAAGCTCGAGGAATTTCTCCGGCGGCAGCATCCGCGCGGCGATCACTTCGACCAGACCGCCCTGAACCGAGGCAACCGACAACACCGGATACGGCACGAACACCAGCTTCAGCTTCGGGTCGGCTTTCAGCAGCGCGTCGACATCGTGCGCGGCCTCGCGGCAGAACGGGCAGTTGAGGTCGTAGAACTGATAGAGCGTCACGTCGCCGGACGGATTGCCGACCGGGATCAGCGACTCCAATCCCTGCATGCGCTTCACCAGCTCGGGCGACAAATCGAAATTGGTCATCTCGGAGCCGTCGTCGGCCTTGATCGCATACTGCGCGTCGCCGAACTGCGCGGCCGAAGCCGCAGCAAGACCCGACGCCAGAAGAAAGCCTGCGAGAACCGTCCGAACGATGATCTGAATCATTGCGCCACGACACCGCTCGCCGCCGTTTCGAGTTTGAAGGCTGCCGCGAACAGTGCACGCGTGTAGTCGCTTTTCGGATTCTTGAACAGGTCCGAGGCCGCCCCCTGCTCGATCACCTTTCCGTTACGCATGACGACAAGGTTACTGGCGAGCGCCGCCACGACGCGCAGATCGTGCGAGATGAACATGTAGGTCAGATCGCGCTGCTTCTGCAGGCCGCGCAACAGATCGACGATCTGCGCCTGGATCAGCATGTCGAGGGCGCTGGTCGGCTCGTCGAGCACGATGAAGGTCGGCTCCAGCACGATGGCGCGCGCGACCGCGATACGCTGACGCTGGCCGCCAGAAAATTCATGCGGATAGCGGTTCCGCATCGCCGGATCGAGACCGACATCGGTGAGTGCGGCGATCACGCGCTGCTCCCGCGCTTCCAGCGTCATGCCGCGATGGTGCACCCACAGACCTTCCTCGATGATGTCGGCCACCGACATGCGCGGCGACAGCGAGCCATACGGATCCTGAAACACGATCTGCATGTCGCTGCGGTGCGGGCGCATCTCCTTGAACGAGAGCCCCTGCAACGGCTGGCCCATGAACACGATCGGCCCCTGCGACGAAATCAGCCGCAGCAGGGCGAGGCCGAGCGTGGTCTTGCCCGAGCCGGATTCGCCGACCACGCCCAGCGTCTCGCCCTTACGGATTTCCACGGTGACGCCGTCAACCGCCTTGATGTGGCCGACGGTCCGGCGCATGACGCCGCGCCTGATCGGGAACCAGACCTTGAGATCATCGGTCTTCACCATCACCGGCGCGTCCGGTTTCGGCGGCGCCGGATCGGGCTTCGGCTCGGCCGCCAGCAGCGCCTTGGTGTAGGGATGTTCCGGCGCGGTGAACACGCGCTCCACATCGCCCTGCTCGACGATCTTGCCTTTGTTCATCACGCAGACGCGGCTCGCCAGCTTGCGGACGATGCCGAGGTCGTGGGTGATGAACAGGATCGCCATGCCAAGACGTTTCTGCAAGTCACCAAGGAGCGCGAGAATTTGCGCCTGCACGGTGACGTCGAGCGCGGTGGTCGGCTCATCGGCGATCAGCAGGTCCGGCTCGTTGGCGAGCGCCATGGCGATCATCACGCGCTGGCGCTGGCCGCCCGACAGCTGATGCGGATAGCTGCCGAGCCGCGTTTCCGGCTCGGGGATCCCCACCTGCGTCAAGAGTTCGACGATCCGCTTGCGCGCCTTCTCACCGGTCACACCCCGATGCAGCAGCAGGATTTCCGCGAGCTGCTTCTCGATGGTGTGGAGCGGATTAAGCGACGTCATCGGCTCCTGAAAGATGATGGTGATGTCGTTGCCGCGCACATGCCGGATTTCGCTTTCCGGCAATGGCAGCAGGTCGCGGCCCTTGAACAGCACCTGCCCCGACGGATGATGTGCCGCCGGATACGGCAACAGCTTCATGATCGACAGCGCCGTCACCGATTTGCCGGAGCCGGATTCGCCGACCAGCGCCAGCGTCTCGCCGCGCTTGATCTCGAACGAGACGCGATCGACCGCACGCACTTCGCGCTCACGGACGCCGAACGACACCGACAGGTCCTTGACCTGCAACAGCGGCTCACCGGCTTTTGTCACATCGTCCATCGGCTCACCGGAAGGTCTTGCGGGGATCGAAGGCGTCGCGCACCGCTTCGCCGATGAAGATCAACAGCGATAGCATCACCGCCAGCGTGATGAATCCGGACAGACCGAGCCACGGCGCCTGCACATTGGCCTTGCCCTGCGAGAGCATCTCGCCGAGCGACGGCGAGCCGGGTGGGAGGCCGAAGCCGAGGAAGTCGAGCGAGGTGAGCGTCATCACCGACGACGACAGGATGAACGGCAGGAACGTCATGGTCGCCACCATGGCATTCGGCAGCAGATGCCGGAACATGATGGTGGCGTTCGACACGCCGAGCGCGCGTGCCGCCTGGATATATTCAAAATTGCGGCCGCGCAGGAATTCGGCGCGCACCAGCCCGACCAGCGAGACCCAGGAGAACAGCAGCAGGATGCCGAGCAGCACGAAGAAGCCCGGCACCAGCACCGAGGAGATGATCAGCAGCAGATAGAGCGACGGGATCGCGGTCCAGATCTCGATGAAGCGCTGGAATAAGAGATCGGTCCAGCCGCCGAAATAACCCTGCACCGCACCGGCAGCGACGCCGACGATCGAGGAAAACACCGTGAGGATCAGGCCGAACAGCACCGAGATACGGAAACCGTAGAGAATCCGCGCCACCACATCGCGGCCCTGATCGTCGGTGCCGATCCAGTTATATTCGAGATCGCGGCAACCTTTCAGGCCCTTGCGCTCGACCACTGCCTTGCATTCCTGCTCGGTCAGCATCCAGGTCGGCTTCGACGGCGCCGGCGTCGGCAGATCGAGGTTGTGCGTGTCGTAGGAATAGCGGATCGGCGGCCACAGCATGAAGCCGCCCTTCTCCGCGATCAGTTTCTGCAGGAACGGATCGCGATAATCCGCCGCCGTTTCGAAGTCGCCGCCGAACGCCGTCTCCGGATACGACACCACCGCCGGGAAATAGGTCTTGCCCTGCATGTAGATGAAGAACGGCTTGTCGTTGGCGATGAACTCCGCGAACAGCGAGACGACGAACAACACCGTGAAGATCCAGAGCGACCAGTAGCCGCGCCGGTTCGCCTTGAAATTCGCCCAGCGGCGCTTGTTGAGCGGCGACAGCGCGAGCGGCCGCCGCGTCGGCGGCACCACCGGACCCGTGACACCCACCGCCTGCGCTTCCGGCTGCTTGCCGGGGGACTGCGCGAGAACGTCCACGTCAGACCTCCCGCGTCTCGAAGTCGATGCGCGGATCGACCCAGGTATAGGTGAGATCGGACAAAAGGTTCACCACCAGACCGACCAGCGAGAAGATGTAGAGCGTGGCGAACACCACCGGATAGTCGCGGTTCAGCACGCTTTCGAAGCCGAGCAATCCAAGACCATCGAGCGAAAAGATCGTCTCGATCAGCAACGCGCCGGTGAAGAACGCATGCACGAACGCGCCGGGGAAACCGGCGATGACGATCAGCATCGCGTTGCGGAACACGTGGCGATACAGCACCTGCCGCTCGGTGCAGCCCTTGGCCCGCGCGGTCATCACATATTGCTTGCGGATTTCGTCGAGGAACGAGTTTTTCGTCAGCAGCGTCATCGTCGCGAAGGCGGACAGCGCCATCGCGATGATCGGCAAGGTCAGGTGCCAGAAGTAATCGAGAATCTTCGAATACCACGGCAGCGCGGACCAGTTGTCGGAGGTCAGCCCGCGCAGCGGGAAGATGTCGAAGAACGAGCCGCCGGCGAACAGGATGATCAGCGCGATGGCGAACAGGAATCCCGGTACCGCATAAGCGACGATGATCACCGCCGAGGTCCAGGTGTCGAAGCGCGAGCCTTCCGATACCGCCTTGCGGATGCCAAGCGGGATCGAGATCAGATAGGTGATCAGCGTCATCCAGATGCCGAGCGACATCGACACCGGCAATTTCTCCTTGATGAGCTGCAGCACGCTGATGTCGCGGAAATAGCTCTTGCCGAAATCGAACGTCGCGAAATTCTTCACCATGATCAGGAAGCGCTCGTAGGCCGGCTTGTCGAAACCGAACTGCTTTTCGAGGCTTTTGATGAATTCCGGATCGAGGCCCTGCGCGCCGCGATATTTCGATGACACGGCGTCGACAGAGGAGCCGCCCTGCAGGCTTCCGCGCGAACCGAAATCGCCGCTGCCGCTGCCGCCGATGCGCGAGGTGGCGCCAGTGTCGGAGCCGGAGAGCTGCGCGATGACGCGTTCCACCGGACCGCCCGGCGCGAACTGCACGACGATGAACGAGACAAACAGAATCCCGAGCAGTGTCGGGATCATCAGTAGCAGGCGGCGGATGATATAGGCGGCCATGCCCTATCCTCTTCGTTCGAGCTTGGCGGCTTTGTCCGCGTCATACCACCAGGTTTCGGGAATGCCGCGAAAATAACGCGGCTTGCCCGGCGGGTGTGCGAACACGTCCCAATAAGCGATCCAGTGCGAACCCTTGTACCAGTGCGGCACCCAGTAACGTCCGGCGCGGATCACGCGGTCGAGCGCGCGGCAGGCGGTCACCAGAGTCTCGCGGGTGTCGGCGGCGATGATCGTCTCTACCAGCGCATCGATCGCCGGATCGGCGATGCCGGCCAGATTTTGCGAGCCCTTGGTCGCCGCTGCCTGGCTGGTGAAATACGTGCGCAGCGAATCCCCCGGTGTCTCGGAGAAACCGAACCGCTGCACGGTAAGATCGAAATCGAAATCGTCGGTGCGCGCCTTGCCCTGCACCGGATCGACCAGACGCAGCGTCGCCTCGATGCCAAGCAGCCCGAGATTCTTGATGTAAGTCATGTGGTGCGGCTGGAATGTCGGCTCATCGAGCAGGAATTCCACGGTCAACGGTTCGCCGCTCGGCAGATAGCGCTTGCCGTTCTTCACCACGCAACCCGCAGCCTGCAGCAGTTGCTGGCCCTTGCGCAGTTGCGCGCGATCCTGCCCGGAGCCGTCGGTGACTGGCGGAACATACGGCTCGCCGAACACCTCGTCCGGCACCTTGCCGCGAAACGGTTCGAGCAGCGCAAGCTCTGCCGGCGAGGGCTTTCCCTCCGCCATCATCGGTGAATTCTGGAACACCGACTGGGTGCGCTGATACGACCCGTACATCAGGTTCTTGTTGGTCCACTCGAAGTCGAAGGCGTCGATCATCGCCTCGCGCACGCGCGGATCCTTGAACTTGGAGCGGCGGGTATTGATGAACCAGCCCTGCGCGCCGGACGGCGTATCATCCGGCAACACCGCCTGCTTGACGCGGCCGTCCTTGATCGCCGGGAAATCGTAACGCGTCGCCCAGGTGCGCGAGGTGAATTCCTCGCGGAACAGATAGTTCTTGGCGGTGAAACCCTCGAAGCCGACGTCGCGGTCGCGATAATATTCGTAGCGCAGGATGTCGAAATTGCTGGTGCCGCGCACCACCGGCAGCTTTTCACCCCACCAGTCCTTGACGCGCTCGTATTCGATATAGCGGCCGGACTCGAACCGCCCGACCTTGTAACCGCCGCTGCCGAGCGGGATATCGAGCGTCGATTCCTCGAACGGCTTCTTGCTGTAATAAGCCTTGGAGAAAATCGGCAGTCCGGCGACGAACAGCGGCACATCACGGCCGCGCTTCTCGGCGAAGCGCACAACGACCGTCAGTTCGTCCTCCGCGTCCGCGCCGCGGAAGTCGCGCAGCAGTTGCGTGATGATCGGATGGCCCTTGGCCTTGAGCGTCGTCAGCGAGAACGCGACATCTTCCGCCGTCAGCTTGGTGCCGTCATGGAAACGTGCTTCTGGCCGCAGACGAAACCGATAGGTCAATCCATTGTCGCTGATCGCCACCGTGCGCGCGGCCAGCCCATACATCGCATCCGGCTCATCGCCGGAGCGCGACATCAATGTCGCGAAGGTACGCTCCATGCCCTGCGCCGCGTCGCCGCGCAAGATGAAGCTGTTGAGCGAATTGAAGGTGAGGAAGTTCTGGTTGTAGGCGCGCGTCGGGCCGATCTGCGAGAACGCGCCGCCCTTCGGCGCATCCGGATTGACGTAACTGAAATACGGAAAGTCGGCCGGATATTTCAGATCGCCGAACGCCGACATGCCGTGGCGTTCCTCGCCGTCGGCGAATGCGGCGCGCGGCAACGCCGCCGCGGCGAGCGCGCTGCCGGAGAGAACGAGGACCGTCCGCCGCGTCGGCCTCACGAACGCACCGGCACTTTCGCGGCCTTCTCCGCGTCCCACCACCAGATGGTCGGGAACGCCGACTGGCCATATTTCGGCATGGTCTGCGGACGGCCGAACCGATCCCAGCGCGCGGTGCGTTCAAACGGATAGGTCCACTGCGGCACCACGTAGAAATTCCACAACAGCACGCGGTCGAGCGCCTTGGTGGCGGCGACCAGCTCGGCGCGGTCCTTGGTGAAGATCACCCGCTCGATCAAAGCGTCCACCGCCGGATTGCGGATGCCGGCATAGTTGCGCGAGCCCTGCCGCTCGGCCGAGGCCGAGCTCCAGAATTCGCGCTGCTCGTTGCCCGGCGACAGCGACTGACCCCAGACCGCGGTGATGATGTCGTAGTCCCATTGCCGCAATCGGTTCTCGTACTGCACGTCGTCGACGGTGCGGACATTGACGGTGATGCCGAGCCGCTCCAGCGACGGCTTGTAGAACAGCACGAAGCGTTCCGAGTTCGGGTCCGAAACCAGGAATTCGACGGTGTAAGCCTCGCCGGTCTTGGTGTTGGTCAGCTTCTGGTTCTTAACCTCGTAGCCGGCCTCTTTCAGCAGGCGGATCGCCTCGCGCAGATTGCCGCGCACCTTCTGCGGATCACCGCTGACCGGGTTGGTGTAGGGCGTGGTGAACAGTTCGGCCGGCACCTTGTCGCGCACGGTGTTGAGGATCGCCAGTTCCGCGCCCTCCGGCACGCCGGACGAGGCGAGCTCCGTCCCCTCAAAATAGCTGGCGATGCGCTTGTACTGACCGAAGAACAGTTGCTTGTTCATCTCCTCGAAGTCGAACGCGAAGTTGAACGCGCGGCGTACCCGCGGATCGGCGAATTTCTCGCGCCGCGTGTTGAACACGAAGCCCTGCATCCGGCCGATATTGCGGATCGCGAATTCCTCCAGCACCACGCGCTTGTCGCGCACCGCCGGGAAGTCATAGGCCGTCGCCCAGTTCTTAGCGCTGTTCTCGGAGCGCCAGTCGACCTGATCGGCCTTGAACGCTTCCAGCGCCACCGTGGTGTCGCGGAAATATTCGAAGCGGATCTGGTCGAAATTGCTGGTGCCGACATTCACGCCAAGATCCTTGCCCCAATGATCCTTGACACGCTCCAACACCACCGAACGGCCGGCGACGAATTCCTTGATGCGGTAAGGCCCGCTGCCAAGGGGCGGCTCCAGGGTCGTCGCGGTGACATCACGCGGATTGCCGTTGCGATCCTTGGCGGTCCACCAGTGTTTCGGCAGCACGATCAACTGGCCAACGATCTGCGGCAGTTCGCGGTTGCCGGGCTGGTCGAAGGTGAACGTGACCTCGCGTTCGCCGGTCTCTTCGGCCTTGGTCACATGACGATAATAAGCGCCGAAGAACGGGCTGTTCTTCTTCATGACATCGAGGGAGTAGATCACGTCCTCGGCCGTCACCGGCTTGCCGTCGTGCCAGCGCGCAGCGGCGCGCAGCCGGTAAGTGACGGTCGAGTAATCGGCCGGGAAGCGCACGGCTTCCGCGAGCTGGCCGTATTCGGTCGACACCTCGTCGAGCGACCCGGTCGTGAGGCTTTCGCTGATCAGCACCGCGCCCTGCGCGAAACTACCTTTCACGCCGGCGACCACCCGGTTGAAATTGTCGAAGGTGCCGAACGCGATCATCCGCGCCGTGCCGCCCTTGGGGGCTTGCGGGTTCACGTAATCGAAATGCTTGAAGTCGGGGGGGTAGCGGACTTCATTGAACAGCGAGAGCGCGTGTCGCCACTCCGAGGCACCTCCGGCAGACGCCGTTTGCGCTGACGCACCGAGCGGCCGGAGGATATCGAGCGCAGGAGCGAGAGCAACGGAGGCGGCGCTATGGATCACGGTCCGGCGTGTCAGCTTCAACGGCTCTGCTCCTCTTTCCGATTCCGACGCGCCCGCAGCCGGGCCGATTATGTCGGGTTTTGTGGCAACTTCACAGCCACGCCCCCGCGCCGCGATGCCGCGCGGTTCACTTTGTTGTGGCCATTCTGTGCCAACGCGGCCCGGCGCCGAGCGATCCGGCTCGCAAACAAAAACGGCCGGGAGACCCCGACCGTTTCACAATAATTCATGCGTAACGAAGGCTGCAGCTTACTGCGGCTTGGCGTCCGCAGGCTTCGCATCCGCAGGTTTGGCATCCGCAGGCTTGGCGTCGGCTGGCTTCGCATCGGCCGGCTTGGCACCCGCGTCAGCCGCCTTCGGCAGCGGCTGCGGGCTGTCCGACAGCGTATTGAGATAAGCGATCAGGTCCGCGCGGGCGCCATCACGCTGAATGCCGGCAAAACCCATGGCCGTCCCCGGGACGAAGCCCTTGGGGCTGGTCAGGAACTGGTTGAGGTCGTCGAAGGTCCACTTGCCGCCCTTGGCCTTCATCGCCGCCGAGAAGTTGAAGCCGTTGCGGCCATGACCCTTCTCGTCGTTGACGATGCCGTAGAGATTCGGGCCGACCTTGTTGGCGCCGCCCTTCTCGAAGGTGTGGCAGGCGCCGCACTGCTTGGCGACGGCCTGGCCCTTCTCGGCGCTGGCCGCAGCCAGCAGCACTTCGATCGGCTGGCTCTTCTCCGGCTTGGCTTCGCCGCCACCGGGGGCTTCTTCCTTCACCGCAATGTCGAAGCCGGGCTTCTCCGGCTTGTGCTGGGTGAACACCGCTCCCGCGGCGATATTGATCGCCAGCAAAGCCAGGCAGGTGCCGAGCACGGCGCCCATGATCTTGTTGAATTCAAAAGAGTTCATCGCCAGAGGTCCGAGGCCGGAAAATGCGCGGAAAATCGCGGGGCCGGAGAGCCCGGCCGCAGCGGACAGATACCCGGTTTGCCTTGCCTCTGGCAACCCGTATACCCACAACGGCCTGCGACATTCGTTCAACGGCCCCCCAGGCGTCACGCTTGGCTTTTTGCGCCTTTTCCGGGGTTTTCGTCGTGAGTCCCGCCATGAGCTCGTCCCGCACCGTCATCCTGATTCCCGCCCGCATGGCCTCGACCCGCCTGCCGGGCAAGCCGCTGATCGACATCGGCGGGGCGCCGATGATCGTCCAGGTGCTGCGCCGGGCGCGGGAAGCCGAAATCGGCGAACCGGTGGTGGCGACCGATTCCGAGGCCGTCGCCGCCGCGGTTGAAAAAGCCGGCGGCCGTGCGGTGATGACCAGCGCCGACCACCCCTCCGGCTCCGACCGGATCTACGAGGCGCTGCTGGCGATCGACCCGGATGGGGCGATCGACACCGTGGTCAACGTCCAGGGCGACCTGCCGACGCTCGCGCCGGGCGACCTGCGCGCCGCGCTCTCCCCGCTCACCGATCCGGCGGTCGACATCGCCACCCTCGCTGCGGTCATCACCGACCCGGAGGAATTGACCAACCCCAACGTGGTCAAGGCGATCGGCGCGCCCGTGACCCCGCGGCATCTCAAGGCCACCACCTTCACCCGCGCCAATGCGACCGGTCCGGGGCCGCATTACCACCACATCGGCCTCTATGCGTATCGCCGCGCGGCGCTGGAACGGTTCGTCAAGCTGCCGCCGTCGGTCAACGAGCAACGCGAACGGCTCGAGCAGTTGCGCGCACTCGATGCCGGCATGCGCATCGATATTGTCGTGGTCGCGAGCGTGCCGCTCGGCGTCGATACCCCCGCCGACCTCGACAAGGCGCGGGCGGCGCTGCATGGCCATCATCACCGCTCCTGACGGCGCATTGACTTCATTTAGCGACTGCGCGACACGACACGCAGTCTGGATATCATCATGACCAAAACCATCGCATTTCAGGGCGAACTCGGCGCCAATTCGCACATCGCCTGCCAGGAAGCCTATCCGCGCCACAAGGTGCTGCCCTGCCCGACCTTCGAGGACGCCTTCATCGCCGTGCGCTCCGGCCGCGCCAATCTGGCGATGATCCCGATCGACAACACGCTGGCCGGCCGCGTCGCCGACATCCACCATCTGATGCCGGCCTCGGGGCTGCACATCGTCAACGAGTGGTTCCTGCCGGTGCAGCATCAGTTGCTTGCGGTGAAGGGCGCATCGCTCAAGACACTCAAGACCGTGGAGAGCCACGTCCACGCGCTCGGCCAGTGCCGCAAGGTGATCCGCAAGCTCGGCCTGAAAGCCGTGGTCGCCGCCGACACCGCCGGCTCCGCCCGCGAAGTGTCGGAAGCCAACGACCCAACCCGCGCCTCGCTCGCCACCGCGCTCGCCGGAAAAATCTACGGCCTGCGCACGCTGATGCCGGACGTCGCCGACGAGCGCGACAACACCACCCGCTTCATCGTGCTGTCGAAGGACGCCAAATGGGCGCCGCGCGGCAAGCAGCCGACCATGACCACCTTCGTATTCCGGGTGCGCAACGTGCCGGCCGCGCTGTACAAGGCGCTCGGCGGCTTCGCCACCAATGGCGTCAACATGACCAAGCTGGAAAGCTACATGATCAACGGCAGCTTTTCGGCGACGCAGTTCTACGCCGATGTCGACGGTCATCCGAAGGATCGCGCGCTCGCCTTCGCGCTCGAGGAGCTGGCGTTCTTCTCCGCCGAGATGAAGATCCTCGGCGTCTATCCCGCGCATCCGTTCCGCCAGAAACAACGCTGATCCGCCCCGCACGGCGCGACAAAATGGCTACGCCGAAATAGGCGTTGCCTCGGCCTTGCGCGGCGTGTTTTAAAAAATAGGTTTTGCACTGCGTCCCTGCCGGGACGGGGACGTTACGCCGACTCCGAGCCCTCGGAGCGGACTGATCTCCTTGCAGTGTGCTCACGGCAAGGAGGTTCCCATCGTGCTCGACGAGAAGCTGCAACCGATTTTCGACGATGTGCTGCGCCGCAATCCGGGCGAACTGGAATTCCATCAGGCGGTGCGCGAGGTACTCGACAGCCTCGGCGCGGTGGTCGCCAAGCATCCGCACTATGCCGAGAACGCGCTGATCGAGCGCATCTGCGAACCGGAGCGGCAGATCATCTTCCGCGTGCCGTGGATCGACGACGCCGGCAAGGTGCAGATCAATCGCGGCTTCCGCGTCCAGTTCAATTCCGCGCTCGGCCCGTTCAAGGGCGGTCTTCGGTTTCATCCGAGCGTGCTGGTCGGCACCATCAAATTTCTCGGCTTCGAGCAGACGTTCAAGAATGCGCTCACCGGCATGCCGATCGGCGGCGGCAAGGGTGGCTCCGACTTCGATCCGAAGGGCCGCTCGGAAGCGGAGGTGATGCGATTCTGCCAGTCGTTCATGACCGAACTGGCGCGCCATCTCGGCGAATATACCGACGTGCCGGCGGGCGACATCGGCGTCGGCCAGCGCGAGATCGGCTACATGTTCGGCCAGTACAAGCGCATGACCAACCGCTACGAATCCGGCGTACTGACCGGCAAGGGTCTCACCTGGGGCGGCTCACGCGTGCGCACCGAGGCGACCGGATACGGCGCGGTCTATTTCGTGCAGCGCATGCTGCAGCGGCGCGGCGAGGATTTCGCCGGGCGCAAGGTCGTCGTCTCCGGCGCCGGCAATGTCGCGATCTACACGATCGAGAAGGCGCAGGAACTTGGCGGCAAGGTGATCGCCTGCTCGGATTCCAACGGCTATGTGATGGACGAAAGCGGCATCGACCTCGCGCTACTGCGCGAAATCAAGGAACGCAAGCGCGGCCGCGTTTCCGACTACGCCAAAGCGCGCGGCAAGAGCGCGACCTATGTGGAGGGCGGCAGCGTCTGGGATGTGCCGACCGACATTGCCATGCCGTCGGCGACGCAGAACGAACTCAACGGCGAGGACGCGCGCAAGCTGGTGAAGAACGGCGTGCGCGCCGTCGGTGAAGGCGCCAACATGCCGTGCCTGCCGGAAGCGGTACGGGTATTCGCCGACGCCAAGGTGCTGTTCGGCCCCGGCAAGGCGACCAATGCCGGTGGCGTCGCCACCAGCGCACTGGAAATGCAGCAGAACGCCTCGCGCGATTCCTGGACCTTCGAGGAGACCGAGGAACGGCTCGCGACGATCATGCATGGCATCCACGACCGCTGCGCGCAGACGGCGGAGGAATACGGCGAGCCGGGCAACTACGTGCTCGGCGCCAACATCGCCGGCTTCATTCGCGTCGCGGAAGCGATGCGCGCGCTCGGCGTGGTGTAAGCTCTGGCCGCCTCTCCTTCGAGATGCCGCGCTCTGCGCGGCTCCTCAGGGTGAGGCGGCGCGAGAGTTGTGCTCGCGGCGCTACCGAATCCGCTCCAGGATGCTGACGTAGTTGGCGACCGCCGCGCCGCCCATGTTGAACACGCCGCCGATGGTCGCCTTTGGCATCTGGATGCCTTCGGGCGCGACGCCGGCGAGCTGCATCGCGGTCAGCGCGTGCATCGACACGCCAGTGGCGCCGATCGGATGACCCTTCGCCTTCAACCCGCCGGACGGATTGACCGGCAGGCGGCCGTCCTTCTGCGTCCAGCCCTCGGCGATGGCGCGCGCGCCCTGCCCTTCCGGCGCCAGGCCCATCGCCTCGTATTCGATCAACTCGGCAATGGTGAAGCAGTCATGAGTCTCGACAAACGATAGATCGTCGAGCTTCAATCCCGACTTCGCCAGCGCACCCTGCCACGCCTTGCTGCAACCCTCGAATTTGAGGATGTCGCGCTTCGACATCGGCAGAAAATCCTGCACATGCTCGGCCGCGCGGAACGCGATCGCCTTGTCGAGCCGCAGCGCAGTCTCGAGATCGGCAAGCACGATCGCCGCTGCACCGTCCGACACCAGCGAGCAGTCGGTCCGTTTCAAGGGGCCAGCGACGAACGGATTCTTGTCGCTCTCGGTGCGGCAGAAGTCGAAGCCGAGATCCTTGCGCATCTGCGCATAGGGATTGCCGACGCCGTTCTTGTGGTTCTTGGCGGCGATCATCGCCAGCGCGTCGGACTGGTCGCCATATTTCTGGAAATAGAGCCCGGCGATCTTGCCGAAGATGCCGGCGAAGCCGCCCTCGATGTCCGCTTCCTCGCGCACATACGAGGCTTTCAGCAGGTTGCGGCCGATCTCCGGCCCCGGCGTCGCCGTCATCTGCTCGGCGCCGACCACCAGCACCACCCGCGCCGCCTTGGCGGCGATGGCCTTGAGGCCCTGATGCACCGCCGCCGAGCCGGTGGCGCAGGCATTCTCGACCCGCAACGCCCGCTTGAAACGTAGATCCGGCGAGGCCTGCAGCACCAGCGAGGCGGTGAAGTCCTGGGCCGAGAACCCGGCATTGAAGTGGCCGAGCACGATCTCGTCCACGTCGCCGGGCGCGAGGCCGGCATTGGCAAGCGCCTCGGTGGCCGCCTTAACGATCAGGCTTTCCAGCGTCTCGCCGGTGAGTTTGCCGAACGGGGTGTGGGCCCAGCCGACGATACATGCGCTCATGACGACCTCATCTCACCGTTTGCGTCTTAAGACCTTCGGACCGCCCCGGATGGAACTCGTCATTTGGGGCTAACCCGCCGAATTTTCGTCGCTTTCGTCAGCGATCCAGCGGTTACTATTAATGTGGAGGGGGGCGCCGCGGCTTTGCGTCGGCCCTCCGGTTTCGTTTAAATAGCGCGTTGCCGCAGCCGAGGAAACCGGCGCGCAACGATGGGCAGCCCAAACCGGATCATCGCAGTGAATCAAGCCCGCCGTTTGTCCACCCGTCTTGTCCGCGCCGCCCTCGCCCTGATCATGTGTGGCGCGGCGCTCGGCACCGCAAGCCGCACCGCCGGCGCCGAGGCGCTGCTGCTGGTCGAGGCCGACACCGGCAAGGTGCTGCACGCCGAAAACGCGACCTATCCCTGGTATCCCGCCTCCGTCACCAAGCTGATGACCGCCTATACCGCGCTGCGCGCGGTGAAGGACCGGCAGGCGACCCTGGACACGCTGCTGACCATGTCGCCGGCCGCGGCGGCACAGCAACCGACCAAGATGGGCTTCCCGGTCGGCACCACGCTGACGCTCGACAACGCGCTGAAGATGCTGATGGTGAAATCGGCCAACGACGTCGCCGTCGCCATCGCCGAAGGGATCGGCGGCTCGGTCGACGGCTTCGCCGACAAGATGAACGAGAACGCGGCGCGGCTCGGCATGACGCAGTCGCACTTCGTCAATCCGAACGGCCTGCCGGCGGAGAACCATGTCACCTCGGCGCGCGACCTCGCCATTCTGGCGCGGGCACTGATCCGCGAATTCCCCGCGGAGGATTCGCTCTGGCATATTTCCGGCATCCGCTACGGCAAGCGGGTGATGCGCAACTACAACTCGCTGATCGACCGTTATCCCGGCGCCGACGGCATGAAGACCGGCTTCATCTGCGCTTCCGGCTACAATCTCGTCGCCTCCGCCACCCGCAACGGCAAACGGCTGATCGCCGTCGTGCTCGGCGCCTATGGCGGTGCCTCGCGCGCGCAGAAGGCGGCGCAACTGCTCGAACGCGGCTTCGGCTCCGGCAATCTGTCGTGGCTGACGCCCTCGCTCGGCACCGTCGATGCGCTGCAGCCGATCAATGCCTCGCCGCCCGATCTGCGCGAGGAGATGTGCGGCAAGCATCGCCGCAAGCCGGCATCAGAAGACAATGACGAGGGCGAGGAGGCCAATGCCGGCGGTCAGGCGACCGGCGACGGCGCCGACGCGAGCCAGGTGTTCTCTCTCTCCGCGATCCGCCAGCCCCCAGCGAAATACGTGCTCGCGCCGATGACGGTGAGCGGGCCGATCATCGACGTCTATACCGGCTCGGCGCGCAACCCGACCAACAATGCCATTCCGGTGGCGGTGGCGAAGAAGCGCGGCAAGGCGAAGCACGCCAAGGTCGAGGCCAAAGCCGACGCGAAAGCAGATGCGAAGCCAAAGGCGAAGGAGGCGGCGAAGCCTGCCGCTAAATCCGACGCCAAATCTGACACCAAGCCCGCGAGCAAGCCCGCCGCCAAACCGGCTGCCAAGAAGAAGAAAACGGCGACCGCGCAATGACAGACGGCCCCGAGCGGCCGCGCCAGCCGCCGGCGCCGATCCCGCTCACTTTGCTCACCGGCTTCCTCGGCTCGGGCAAGACCACGCTGCTCAACACGCTGCTGAAGGACCCCGCACTCGCCGGCACCGCGGTGATCATCAACGAGTTCGGCGAGGTCGGCCTCGACCATCTGCTGGTCGAATATGTCAGCGACAACATGATGCTGCTGCAGTCCGGCTGCCTGTGCTGCACCATGCGCGGCGACCTGATCGACGCGCTGGAAACACTGCTGCGCGATCTCGACAACCGCCGCTGCACCTTCAACCGCGTGCTGCTGGAAACCACCGGGCTCGCCGATCCGGCGCCGGTGCTGCACACCGCCATGGCGCATCCCTATCTGGTCATGCGCTACCGGCTCGACGGCGTGGTGACGACGGTCGACGCCATCAATGGCGCCGCGACCCTCGACGCACATCCGGAAGCGGTGAAGCAGGCCGCCGTCGCCGACCGGCTGGTGCTGACCAAGACCGACCTCATCGACACGCCGGAGCGCGGCGCCGCGCGCGACAAATTGCTGACACGGCTGCGCGCGCTCAACCCCGCCGCGCCGATCCTCGACGCGGCGCAGGGCGAAGCAACGCCGGCGGCTTTGCTGTCGGCCGGGCTTTACGATCCGGCACGCAAAATCCCCGATGTGAAGACGTGGCTGGCGGCGGAAGCGTATGCCGAGGCGGGACACGAGCATGGCCATACGCACGGACATGATCACGGACATCATCACGATCCGAACCGCCACGACGACCGAATCCGCGCCTTCTCGCTGACGAGCGACAAGCCGATCCCCGGCGGTACGCTGGAGATGTTTCTCGAACTTTTACGCGCCACTCACGGACCGAACCTGCTGCGCATGAAGGGCATCGTCAACGTCGCGGAGATGCCGGACACACCCGTGGTGATCCATGGCGTGCAGCATGTGTTTCATCCGACCGCAACCCTACCGCGCTGGCCGGACGACGACTACCGCAGCCGGCTCGTCTTCATCGTCAGGGATATCAAGCCGCAGACCATCCGCGATCTGTTCGAGGCGTTCCTCGGCACTGCCGCCATCGACCGGCCGGACCGCGCGGCGCTCACCGACAATCCGCTGGTACCGTTCGGCGGCGCCGATCGCTGATCACCTACTGCTGCTGCATTGCACCCGGCATCTCAGCCATGCGGGTTTGACCGCAGGCACGCGACATTGCCGCTCTTGTCACATTGCGTCGATTTGCCGATGCTCGGCCAGCGCCTCGCCCGCAAGGATCGTTCATGGACCGCATCTGGCTGAAACATTATCCGCCCGGCGTTCCGGCGGAGATCGATCCGGCGCGCTATGGCTCGCTGGTCGAGATCTTCGACGAGTGCTTCACACGCTATGGCGACCGGCAGGCGTTCGCCTGCATGGGCAAGGCGATCACCTATGCGGAGCTGGAGCGCGCCTCGCGTGCGTTTGGCGCGTTCCTGCAGGCGCGCGGCCTGAAAAAAGGCGACCGTGTCGCGGTGATGATGCCGAACATCCTGCAATATCCGGTGGCGACGCTGGCGATCCTGCGCGCCGGCATGACGGTGGTGAACGTCAACCCGCTCTACAAGCCGCGCGAGCTGGCGTTCCAGCTCAAGGATTCCCAGGCCGACACGATCATCGTGCTGGAGAACTTCGCGTCCGTGGTGCAGGAGGCGCTGCCGGGCTCGAACATCAAGCACGTCGTCGTCGCCAGCATGGGCGACATGCTTGGGACTTTGAAAGGCGCGATCGTCAATCTCGTCGTCCGCCACATCAAGCGGATGGTGCCGGCCTATTCGCTGCCCGGCGCCGTACCGTTTGCGGCGGCGCTGGCCGAGGGCGGAAAGCTGACGCTCACGCAACCGGCGATCGGGCCGGACGACCTCGCCTTCCTGCAATATACCGGCGGCACCACCGGCGTCGCCAAGGGCGCGATGCTGCTGCATCGCAATCTCGTCGCCAATCTGATGCAGGTGGACGCCTGGCTCGAACCGCTGCTCGACGCGCCGCCGAAGGTGCAGCAGATGGTGTTCGTTGTGGCGCTGCCGCTCTATCACATCTTCGCGCTGACGGCGTGCATGCTGCTGACCATGCGGATCGGCGGGCTGTCGCTGCTGATCCCCAATCCGCGCAACATCGGCGGCCTGATCAAGGAGATCGCGCCGTACAAGATCAATTCGTTCCCGGCGGTGAACACGCTCTACAACGCGCTGCTGCATCACCCCGATTTCGACAAACTCGACTGGAGTGGGCTGAAATGCGCGGTCGGCGGCGGCATGGCGGTGCAGCAGGCAGTGGCCGAGCAATGGGTCAAGCGCACCGGCAAGCCGATCATCGAGGGCTACGGACTATCGGAGACCTCGCCGGTGCTGTGCTGCAACCGCGGCGACATCGCCGCATGGACCGGCACCGTCGGCCTGCCGATGCCTTCGACCGACATTTCGCTGCGCGACGAACACGGCCAGGAAGTGCCGCTCGGCGAGCGCGGCGAGATTTGCGCGCGCGGGCCACAGGTGATGCCGGGCTACTGGAACCGGCCGGACGAAACCGAAAAGGTGATGACCGCCGACGGCTTCTTCCGCACCGGGGATATCGGCATCATGGACGAGCAGGGCCGCGTCCGCATCGTCGACCGGCTCAAGGACATGATCTCGGTGTCCGGCTTCAAGGTATTCCCGAACGAGATCGAGGACGTCTGCGCCTCTCACCCCGGCGTGCTGGAATGCGCGGCGGTCGGCGTACCCGATGCCAATTCCGGCGAGGCGGTGAAACTGTTCGTGGTGCGCAAGGACAAGTCGCTGCCCGAGGAGGCGCTGCGCGCGTTCCTCCAGGACAAGCTGACCGGCTACAAGCGGCCGCATTACATCGAGTTCCGCGACAGCCTGCCGAAGACCAATGTCGGCAAGATCCTGCGCCGCGAACTGCGCGACGAAGCGCAACAGGGGACAAAAAATGCATGAGGTGACGCCGGAGGCGATCATCGCGTTCTGGAAGGAGGCCGGACCGCCGCGCTGGTTCAAGAAAGACCCGGCGTTCGACGAAGATATCCGCCAGCGGTTTCTGGCGACCCATGATGCCGCCGCCGGCGGCACGCTCACAGGCTGGGAGAAAAGCGCGAGCGGCGCGCTCGCGCTGATGCTGCTGCTCGACCAGTTCCCGCGCAACATGTTCCGCGACAGCGCGCGAGCCTTCGCCACCGATCCGCAAGCGCTGGCGCTCGCCAAGCGCTCGATCGGCCGCGGCTTCGACGTGCTGGTGGAACCGCAGATGCGATCATTCTTCTATCTGCCGTTCATGCACGCCGAGGATCTCACCGAACAGAATCGCGGCGTCACGCTCTATCGCACCGCCGGCGACAGCGACGGCGAGAAATGGGCGCAGATGCATGCCGACATCATCCGCAAGTTCGGCCGCTTCCCTCACCGCAACACCGTGCTCGGGCGCGAGACGACGCCGGACGAGCAGGCGTTCCTCGATGGCGGCGGATTTTCGGGGTGAGCGTCAGAATCCCGTGAGCTTCGCCCACAGCGCATCGGCATCGGCGGGCGCGGCGTCACCGCGCCAGGCAATGTGCTGGTCCGGCCGGATCAGCACGAGATCGCGGCCATAGAGCGCGCGCGCTTCGGGTTGCGCCACGTCGAGCACGGTGAGCGGAACGCCACGCGCCGCAGCAGCCGCGATCAGCGTCTCGCCGCGCTCGCCGCCGAACCGCAGCAAGGTAAAACCGAAGCCGAACCGGTCGAATAGCGAGTCCCCTGCTCCGCGTCCCGCGCCGAGCCACAGATGCGGCGCGCGGCCGCCGGGCACGCCACTCGGCCTATAGCGCACGAAATCGTCGACCGGCGGCGCGCCGTCTTCGGCGATGATCGGCGAGCCGTCGTAACGCGCACCGAGTTGCACACCGATCGAGGCGAACTCTTCGCCAAAGGTCGAGAGGAACGCGCCGACCTCGCGCCGCGCGGCAGCGCCGGCCGCGCTGTCGTCTTCCAGATCCGGCGGCACCGGTACGTCGCCGACACTCTTCGCCAGCGCGCGCGAAGCCGTGGTGTTGCGCGCCGCGATCGGCTTGCGCTCCTGCGCATAGGACGCGAGCAGCGCCGACCCGCCCCAGCCTTGCACCCGCGCCGCGAGCTTCCACGCCAGATTGGCGACATCGTCGATACCAGTGTTCATGCCGAAGCCGCCGGTCGGCGTGAACAGATGGATCGCGTCGCCGGCGAGCCAGATGCGTCCTTCGCCGAACCCTTCCGCATGCAACGCCACGCCGCCGGTCCACACGCCATGTGCGACGATCTCCACCGGAATGTCGGCGCCCGCCGCGTCGCACAGCAGGCGAGCGATGGCACGATCGTCGATCGGCGCATCGGGGCCGGCGCGCCGCGTCCAGATGATGAACTCGTCGGCGCCATCGAGCGCCACCATCGCCGTGCGGAAGCGCGGATTGACGAACCAGTATTGCCACGCGCGCTGTTGCGGCTTGACGATGCTGCCATAAAGCGCCGGCGTGCGGATATAGGTCGAGACCATGTTCTGGCCGAAGAACGGCTGGTCGAGCGACGCATGGCCCTCATAGGCGATGCCGAGCGAACGGCGCACGAAGCTGCGGCCGCCGTCACAGCCCGCAACATAGGCGGCACGCCACTCTTCGCGTTTCCCGTCCTCACTCTCCGCCGTCAGCGACACGCCATCCGCATCCTGCCTCACCGCCGTCACCTGCCAGCCGTAACGCAGCGTGATATTCGGACGCGCCGCTACTTGCGCGAACAGCACCTGTTCCACATACATCTGGTTGGCGCGATGGATCGGCTCCGGTACCTGATCGTCCACCGGAGCCGCCGCCACCTGCGCCATCTTCTCGCGTTCGGACGGCATGCGCAGCCGCGCCAGTTCATGACCCTGAAAGCCGGTCATATAGACGCTGTCGGTCGGATGATCCGGCGGCAGGCCGAGCGCGCGCACGCGAGGCGCGAAGCCGAGCCGCCGGTAGTGCTCCATGGTGCGCGAATTGTGTGTCGAGCCTTTCGGATGGATGCGCACCGACGGCTCGGTGTTGAACACCACCGAGCGCACGCCATGCCGGTCGAGAAACAGCGCCAGCATCAGTCCGACCGGCCCGCCACCAACAATCGCGACGGGAATTTGCTGGACGCTCGGTTCGCTCATCTTGACTCGCTGTTGGTGGGCCGATCGTCGCAATCGCGACGGAACGCTGGCTGTTTGTTGCCGGTCCTTGTAGCATCGTGTCGCAAACGCCGCACGCGTTTCGTGCGGCGCAACAGTCATCCGACGATCACGAGAATGAGCGACATCTGAAATGAGCGGCAAGAAGTACGATATGGCAAATCTGCACGGCGTGTTTCCCTATCTGGTGTCTCCGGTCCATGCGGATGGCCGGGTGAAGGACGATGTCCTCGGCCGGCTGGTCAACGATCTGGTCGGCACCGGCATTCACGGCATCACACCGCTCGGCTCCACCGGCGAGTTCGCCTATCTCAACAACGCGCAACGCGAGACGATCGTGCGCGCCACCATCGAGGCGACAGCGAAACGCATTCCGGTGATCGCCGGCGTCGCCTCCACCGTCACCCGCGACGCAATCGAGCAGGCGCAGCGTTATCAGGCACTCGGCGCCGACGGCATTCTCGCGGTGCTCGAAGCTTATTTTCCGCTGAAAGATGCACAGATCGAAAGTTATTTCCGCTCCATCGCCGACGCCGTCGACATTCCGGTGGTGATCTACACCAATCCGCAATTCCAGCGCAGCGACCTGACCATCGATACGATCGCGCGGCTCGCCGAGCATCCACGCATCCGCTATCTCAAGGATGCCTCGACCAATACCGGACGCCTGCTGTCGATCATCAACCGCTGCCCGCAACTCAAGGTGTTTGCGGCGTCGGCGCATATTCCGGCGGCGGTGATGATGATCGGCGGCGTCGGCTGGATGGCCGGCCCGGCCAATATCGTGCCGCGCCAGAGCGTGCGGCTTTACGATCTTTGCCGCGCCGGGCGCTGGGACGAGGCGATGGCGCTGCAAAGAAAGCTCTGGCAGGTGAACGAGGCCTTCGCCCGGTTCCAGCTCGCCGCCTGCATGAAAGCGGGGTTGGAAGTCCAGGGCTATCCGGTCGGCGATCCGGTGCCGCCGCAGGTGCCGCTCAGCCCGGCCGACCGCGAAGCGGTAGCGAAAATCCTCGCGGATTTGCCGGCTTAGCGAGAGTCCGAGATCGAGGCCAGAGACTGTTAACGCTTCCTTGCTAAAGCAGAAGCCCGGCGGAGCACCCGCTCTCACGGAGCATCGGTTTGGCCCTGAGCGACATCGACAACGCCTCTCCCGCCCGGTCGTCGCCGCTTGGCGCGCTGGTCGCGCGGCTGCGCGGATTCCGCGACAGCCAGAGCCATCTGGCGCTGGCGCAGAAGGTCGCGGGCACGGCGTTCATCGTCCGCGTCGCCAGCGCCGGGCTCATCTACCTGTCGCAGATCCTGTTCGCGCGCTGGATGGGGACCTACGAGTTCGGCATATACGTCTATGTTTGGACCTGGCTGTTGATGCTCGGCGCGCTGGCGCCGCTCGGCCTCGCCTATCTGCCGCAACGCTTCATCCCCGAATACACCGCGCGCGGCGACCGGGATTCGCTGCGCGGCTTCCTCGCCGGCGCGCGCTGGGTCTGCTTCGCGCTCGGCACCGTGGCCGCTGTCGTCGGGGCAGGTGTCGTGTTCGGCCTCGGCGACCGGATTGCCGCGCCTTACGTCATTCCGTTCCTGCTGGCACTCGCCTCGCTGCCGATCTTTCCAGTGTCGAGCGCACAGGAGTCGATCTCCAACGCCTATACCTGGACCAGCGTCGCGCTGATCCCCGGTTATATCGTTCGGCCGATCCTGATCCTCGCGATCCTTCTGGGCATGCATCTGTCCGGTTTTACGATTGACGCGGCAGCGGCGATGTTCGCGTTTCTGGTCGCAATCTGGGTGACGACGCTCGGGCAGACGCTGCTGCTGCGCCGCCGTCTCAAACAGGAAGTGGAGCCCGGCCCGCGCCGCTACGCGATCCCGCTGTGGATGCGCACCGCCGCGCCGGTGCTGCTGATCGACGGCTTCTTCTTCCTGCTCACTTATGTCGACGTGCTGCTGCTCAAGCTGTTCGTCGGGCCTGAGGAGATCGCGCAGTATTATGCGGCGAGCAAGACGCTCGCGCTGGTCGCCTTCATCTACTTCGCGGTGTCGAGCGCCTGCGCGCATCGCTTCGCCGAATATCACGCGCAGGGCGACCAGACGAAGCTCTCCGACTTCGTGCACACCTCGACCAAGATGATGTTCTGGCCGTCGCTGGTGATGGTCGGCGCACTCGTCGTGTTCGGCAAATATATCCTGATGCTGTTCGGCCCCGGCTTCGAGCACGGCTATCCGATGATCCTCGTCCTCGCGGTCGGCCTGATGGCGCGCTCGTCGGTCGGTCCGGCGGAACGTCTGCTCAATATGGTCGGACAGCAGCGCATCTGCGCCATGGCGTATGCCGGCGCCGTCGTCGTTAATATCGGCATGCTGTTGCTGCTGGTGCCGCATCTCGGCCCGATCGGCGCGGCGATCGCCACCGCGAGCGCGGTGGTGGTCGAGTCGGTGCTGCTGGTGGTGGCGGTGAAGCGCAAGCTCGGCATCACCATGTTCATCGGCCGCGGGCTGTTCGGACGGAATTAAGCCTTCTCGCGCAACAGACGGCGGATCACCTTGCCAGTCGTCGTCATCGGCAACTGATCGATGAACGCCACCTCGCGCGGATATTCGTGTGCGGAGAGATGCTTGCGCACGAACTCCTGAATGCTTTTCGCGAGTTCGTCGGACGCCGTCTCGCCGCCCTTGAGCACCACGAACGCCTTGACGATCTCGGTGCGTAGTGGATCGGGCTTGCCGACCACCGCCGCGAGCGCCACTGCCGGATGGCGAATGAGACAATCCTCGATCTCGCCGGGACCGATGCGGTAACCGGCAGAGGTGATAACGTCGTCGTCGCGGCCGATGAAATGGATATAGCCGTCGTCGTCGATCATCCCCTGATCGCCGGTGGTCATCCAGTCGCCGATGAACTTGTCGCGCGTCGCCTCGGGCTTCCCCCAATAGGACAGGAACATCACCGGGTCCGGCCGCTGCACAGCAATCTGCCCGGTCACGCCCGACTTCACCGGCTGGCCTTCGGCATCAATCACCGCGACGTTGTGGCCCGGCACCGCCTTGCCCATGGCGCCGGCGCGATAAAGCCCGATCTGCGCGCAGGCCGAGACGACAAGATTGCATTCGGTCTGGCCGTAGAACTCGTTGATGTCGACACCGAACGCGCTCTTGCCCCATTCGTGCGCCTCGATGCCGAGCGCCTCACCGCCGGAGCCGACCGTGCGCAGGCGGATGTCGTAGCGGCCGCGCGGCGACGGCGCCGAGCGCAGCATGCGCAGCGCCGTCGGCGGAATGAACGCATTGCGCACGCCGGCATTGGCCATCAGCGCGAAGGCTTCGTCGGGATCGAACTTGTCGAACTTGCGCGCCACCACCGGCACGCCGTAATGCAGGCTCGGCAGCAGGCAGTCGAGCAGACCGCCGGCCCAGGCCCAGTCTGCCGGCGTCCAGAACCGGTCGCCGGGCTGCGGAAAGAAATCGTGCGGCAGCTCGATCCCCGGCAGATGGCCGAGCAGCACGCGATGCGCGTGCAGCGCGCCCTTCGGCTGGCCGGTGGTGCCGGAGGTATAGATCATCAGCGCCGGATCGTCGGCCGCGGTGTCTTCCGGCATGAACGACGCGGAGGCTTTTGAAAGCGCCGTCGCGAAATCGAGCGATCCGTCATCATCTCCGTTTTGCGCGCCGTCGACCGTGAGCACCACCGACAGATCAGGCAGCGCATCGCGCACCTGCGCAACCTTGGCGAAGCCGGCAGCATTGGTGATGACCGCTTTGGCGCCGGCGTTCTGCAGCCGGTAGCTCAACGCCTCGGTGCCGAACAGGATCGCGAGCGGCAGCGCGATGCCGGCGAGCTTGTAGATCGCAACATGCGCGGCCGCGACTTCCGGCATCTGCGGCAGCAGCACCGCGACGCGATCGCCGCGCCCGACGCCATGTGCACGCAACACGTTGGCGAGACGGTTAGAGGTGTCGCGCAACACGCCGTAGGTGACTTGGTCCTGCCGGCCGTCGGGCTTCACATGGATCAGCGCGAGCCGGTCCGGCTCGCGATCGGCCCAGCGGTCGCAGACATCGACGCCGATATTGTAGCGCGTCGGGATATCCCAGCGGAACGCACGATAGAGCGCGTCGTAATCTCGGATCGGCGGCAGCATCGGCGGGTCTCCGGCCGCGCGAACCCTAACCGCCGCGCGCCGGGTGTGTCACCCCGTCTTTCGCCCAAGCCGTCGGTCAGTCCTTGTCCGGGACCGCAAGGATCATCGACCAGTAGACCTTGTATTTCGAGGTCGGCGCATAGACCGCGGCGATGCCCATGCGCTTGGCGCCCCGCAACTGCATGTTGGCGCGATGCGGTGGCGAATCGCGCCACCCGGAAAACGCTTCCGCCAGGGTGTGATAACCGGCGCCGATGTTCTCGGCGGCGCCCGCGGCGCGATAGCCGGACGCCTTGAGCCGCGCCGGGAATGGCTTGATCAGGTTGTGGTCGAGCTTGTCACGCTTCGCCATGGCCTGCGCCTGCTCCTGCGCAAGCCGGGTCAGTTCCGGGTCGATCGTCACCGGATCGAGCCCGTTGTTCTGGCGATAGCCGGACACCATGGAGGCGGCGGCAGCGGTGTCGAGCACGGCGCCGGGGCGGGCCATGCTTTGATAGAAACTCGGCTGGCTCGGCACCGGAGTTTCCTGGCCGGCGCACGCCGCGAGCATCAAGACCCCGGCCAAGGCCGCGAACCGTACCGATTTTGCCGCCATGACCGCTCATCTCCTGCGAAAGCCGGCCGGACCTAACGGTGGACCATGGCCGAATGGTGGACACCTCCTCACGCCGCGGCGGTTGACGCCTCGTTAACGGAACTCTTTCACCGGCATTTAACCGCAAAAAAACCAGACAGGGCTACCTCTTGCCGGATCGTGAGTATTGCCATGACCCTGTCCTTGTCCCACCGCTTCGCCCGAATGCCCTGGCCCGTGATTCCCCTGTCCGGGCTGATCGCCGCCGGGCTCGCTTATGTCGCGCTCGGCCAGTGGGGCGACGCCAACATGCACGAGACCGTGCTGGGCGCGCTGGTCGTCGGCCTGGTGGCCTCAAGCATCGTCGGCGCATTGATCCGGCGTGGGATTTCAGCCGAAACGCTACGCATCCGAACGGCGATCAACCACCTGTCGCAGGGCCTCTGCATGTTCGACGCGGCGCAGCGCTTGGCGTTCTGCAACGAGCAGTATCTGCGGATGTACGGTCTGTCGCCGAAACAGGTGAAGCCCGGCATCTTCCTGTCGGAGATCATGGCGTTGCGGCGGGCGGCCGGCTCGTTCACCGGCGACGCCGCCGCCTATCAGCGCGAGCTGGCTGCCGAAATCGGCGCCGGCAAGATGCTCAACAGCGAAGCGGTGCTGGCGGACGGACGGCTGGTGGCGATGCGCAACCGGCCGCTGCCGGCTGGCGGCTGGGTCTCGACCCATGAGGACATCACCGAGCGGCGCAGCGCCGCGCGCGAACGCGCCGCCGTGCAGGACGCGAAAATCCGGCGCGACCGGATCGACAGCGTGATGACGCACTTCCGTTCGCGCATCGAAACCCTGCTCGGCGCGATGACCGACAGTACCGGCGCGATGCGCGGCAGCGCCGAACGGCTGCTCGACATGTCGGGGCAGACCTCACAGCGCGCCGACACCGCGGCACAAAATTCGCACGAAGCCTCGGCTAATGTCGAAACCGCAGCGGCGGCCACCGACGAACTGAACTCCTCGATCGGCGAAATCGATCAGCAGCTTGCGCATGCCGGCAACGTCGTACGCACCGCCGTGGGCGAAGCGCACGGCACGCACCAGCAGATCGACGTGCTGGCGCGTACCACGAGCGAGATCGGCGACGTGATCAAACTGATCCGCTCCATTGCCGGACAGACCAATCTGCTGGCGCTCAACGCCACGATCGAGGCGGCACGCGCCGGCGAAGCGGGCCGCGGCTTCGCCGTGGTCGCGTCCGAGGTGAAGTCGCTCGCGGTGCAGACTGCCAGAGCAACCGAAAGCATCGCCACGCAGATCGCGGCGGTGCAATCCTCAACCACCCATGCGGTCGAAGGCATCGGCCGCATCGCCGCGCGGATGCAGGAAATCGAAATCTGCACCTCCACCGTGGCGAACGCGGTGGTGCAGCAAAGCGCAGCCACCCGCGAGATTGCGCAGAACGTGCTCGGCGCCGCCGACGGCAGCAAGACCGCCACGGCTCTGCTCGGTGAGGTAGCGAACGCGACGGCGGAAACGCAACGCTCGGCCCGCACGGTGCTCGACGCGTCCGACGTGGTGCGTCAGGCCGCCGCCGATCTGCGCCGCGAACTGGAAGATTTCCTGCGCGACGTGGCGGCGTAAGCGTTCAGCCGAACAGCGACGACAGCCAGTAGAACAGCGCGGCAAGAATGCCGGACGCCGGGATCGTCACGAACCAAGCGACGACGATGTTGCTGGCGACGTTCCAGCGCACCGCCGAGGCGCGCCGCGCCGAACCAACGCCGATGATCGCGCCGGTGATGGTGTGCGTGGTCGACACCGGAATGCCGAGCCAGGTCGCGGCGAACAGCGTAATGGCACCGCCGGTCTCGGCGCAGAAGCCCTGCATCGGCGTCAACCGCGTGATGCGCGACCCCATCGTCTTGACGATGCGCCACCCGCCGAACAGCGTGCCGAACGCCATCGCCGCCTGGCAGGAGATCACCACCCAGAACGGCACATGGAATTCGCCGTTGAGATAGCCCTGCGAGTAAAGCAGAACGGCAATGATGCCCATGGTCTTCTGTGCATCGTTGCCACCGTGGCCGAGCGAATAGAGCGACGCGGACACGAACTGCAGCCGGCGGAAATTGCTGTCGACCGCGAACGGCGTCGAGCGGATGAACAGCCACGACAGGAACAGGATCAACAGCAGGCCGAGCAGGAAGCCGACCATCGGCGAGGCGAAGATGGCGAGGATCGTCGGCAGCAAACCGTGCCAGACGATGACGCCGAAGCCGGCCTTGGCGATGCCGGCGCCGACCAGTCCGCCGACCAGCGCGTGCGAACTCGACGACGGGATACCGAGCCCCCAGGTGATCAGGTTCCAGGCGATCGCGCCCATCAGCGCGCCGAAGATCACATGCGGCGTCACCACGTCCGGCGCGACGATGCCGGTGCCGATGGTCTGCGCGACATGCAGGCCGAAGAACAGGAACGCGATGAAATTGAAGAACGCCGCCCAGGCGACCGCATATTGCGGCCGCAATACGCGCGTCGAGACGATAGTCGCGATCGAATTGGCGGCGTCGTGCAGCCCGTTGAGGAAATCGAACAGCAGGGCGACCCCGATGAGGCCAACCAGCAGCGGGAAACTGAGCACGAGGGCGTCCATGGATGGCCTTGCCGGTCAGACGTGCTCGAGCACAATGCCTTGCATGATGTTGGCGACGTCATCGAACCGGTCGACGACCTTTTCGAGGTGATCGTAGACTTCGTTGCCGGTGATGAAAGCCATCGGATTGGTCGAGCCGTACTGCTCGAACAATTCCTTCAGCCCATTGTCGTGCCGCTCGTCGGCGCGGCCCTCGATCTGGGAAATCTGCTCGGCGATCTTGCTGATATGCACCGCCTCGGCGCTGATCGAGCGCATCAGCGGCACCGCCTTCTGCACCAGTTCGGCACATTGCACGATGTCGTCGGCCATCGCCTTCATCTGCGGCGTGAACTCGCGCAGCTTGAACACCATCACCGCCTTCGCGGTCTTCTGCATCTGGTCGATGGAGTTGTCCATCGACTGGGTCAGATCCTTGATATTGGAGCGGTCGAATGGCGTGATGAAGGAGCGGCGCACCGCGATCAGGATATCGCGGGTGACATTGTCGGCATCGTGCTCGCGGTCCATCACCAGCTTGTACTGGACCGGAACCGCATCGCCACCTTCGAGCATCGCCCGCAGCGCCGCAGCCCCGGCGCTGATGACCTCGGCATGCTTGGCGAAGAGGTCGAAGAAACGCTCCTCCTTGGGCATCAGCTTGTGAAACCAGCGAAGCATGGAACCCTCGGGGCTGCGTCTCGGGATGGACCGGACAGCGTGCCGCCGGCCCGCGCTTCCTTTGCCGGGCGGGCGGGCGTTTGACAAGGCCGGTCCGGAGGCTTCCCCCGGCCATCTGTCCGAGGCGGCCCGGACAAAATCCGACTTTAGGAGAAGGTGGAGGCGACCATCGCCTCCAGCCGGGCCGAACCGGCGACCAGCCGGTCGAGCGGGATCACCGCCGCCACATACCGGTCCGGGCGCAGCAGCACGATCCGGCCGGTTTCGGCCAGAAATCCGGTGGGTGGGTGGATGAGAGCCAGGTCGTCGGGGCCGGCTACCGCCCCCGGTGGCAGCAGCCGTACCCGCCGCACCCCGAGCCGGTCCCAGATCGCAGGCCAGTTCAGGGGATCCGCCTGGGCGGTCAGGACCAGCGCGGCAAAGCCGTCACCGAGCCGCGAATCGAGCAGCACCGGCTCCCCGTCCCGCCCGGCGACTTCCGGTTGCGGACACAGCCGGCCGACCATGGGGTGGCGCGCGCCGTCCGGATCGCCGAGCAGGAAGCCCTGATCGAACCGCGGCGGCGGCTTGAACTTCATCTGCGCGATGTAGTCGCGCGCCGGCGGATAGATCGCCAGCAAGCGGAACAAGGCGCGCGTCAGAAAACCCATCAGCGCGTTACGCGGCGCCATCACCCGGCCGATGTTGAGCGCGAGGACGATCATCGCGTCCGCATGCGTGCGGCGCTCGCTCTCGTACGTCGCAAGCAAACGCGGGCCGAGCACGCCGCGCAGCACGGCAGCGAGCTTCCACGCGAGATTGGTGGCGTCACGCAGGCCGCTGTTCATCCCCTGCCCGGCGAACGGCGGCATCAGATGCGCCGCGTCGCCGGCGAGCAGCACACGGCCGCGCGACCAATGCTCAGCGAGCCGGGCGTGGAACGCATAGACCACCGCACGGATTAGCTTGCTCTGCGGCGCGGCCTCGTGCGTCGCCAGCAGATGTGCAACGACCTCCGGGCGCAGCATGTCCTCGTCGCGCTCGTAGGCATGCAGCATGAATTCGTAGCGCCGCGTCCCGTCCGGCCCCGGCAGCGCGATGCACGGCCGCTGCGGATCGCAGAACACCTTGGTATGGCGCGACGCAACCGGCGAATCCTCCAGATCGAGGATCAGCCAGCGCTCGTCGAACGTCCAGCCGCCCATGGCGATATCGAGCGCGCGGCGCACCATGCTGCTGGCGCCGTCGGCGGCCACGAGATAGTCGCAGCGGATCGTCGTCTCGCTGCCGTCGGGCTTCGCCACCGTCAACGTCACGGTGGCGGCGTCCTGGGTAAACGCGACGAGACGGTGCTCGAACGCCGCGGTGACGTTCGGCTGCCGTGTGAGGCCGTCGCGCAGTTGCGCTTCCAGCACCGGCTGGCGGAACGCGTTGCGGCGTGGATAGCCGTAAGGTCTGTCGGTCGGCTCCACTTTGGCGAAGCAGCGGCCGTGCGGCGAATAATAGTGCGAGCCGTAGCCGGTGACGATGCGCGACAGAACCGCGTCGATCACCCGCGCCATTTGCATGGTACGCAGCGATTCATCGTCGATCGACACCGCACGCGGCTCGCTGACGGTGGACGCATTGCGCTCCAGCATCAGACAGTCGACGCCATAGACGCCGAGCAGATTGGCAAGCGTCAGGCCGGTCGGGCCACCGCCGGCGATGACGACGGGATAGCGATCGCGCAGCATGACCGGCTCCGCACTCATGCCGCCGCCTTTGTCGTCTTGCGCGGCCGCGCCGGCACGCGCTCCGGCTGGATGGTCCAACTGAGCCGCCGCGCTTGCGCGCTCAGAAGATTGCTCAGACGCGCCACCGTCTTGCGCGTCGCCTGGGTGTCGGCGATCACTACGCTGAGGCTGCCGACGATATCGCCGTCGCGATCGAACACCGGCGCCGCCATGCCGATCCGCCCGGCATCGACCTCGCCGTGACCGACGCAGAGACCGGCGGCGCGGATATCGCGCAACTGCGCCTTGAAGCCGTCGAGATCGGCGCCGAGGCCGGAGGCGACGATCTCCTTGCGCCGCTCGCGCCATAGTGCGTCGAGCATGCGCGGCGGCAAATGCGCGAGGATGATCTTCGAGGTAGCGCCACGCAGCAGCGGGCGCGGCCGGCCGCGCTCGTAGGAGCTGATCGAGATCGCGCGGTTGCTCTCGGCGTGCACGCACATCACCCGCGCGCGATAAAGCCGGCACAGCAGGATGGTCGCAGCCATGCCGCCGCATTCGCGCAGCAGGTGATCCATCACCGGCACCGCCGTTTTCAGGATCGGATCGCCCTGCCGGATCTGCCGGTCGAATTCGATGATGGCCGGACCGAGCGCGTAGCGGTTGCGGGCGATCCGCTCGATCAGCCCGGCTTCCATCAGCGACTGGAAATAGCGATAGCCGGTCGCCTTCGATACGCCGGCCTGACGCGCAGCCGTCTCCGGCGACCAGACCGGGCGCGCGGCGGTGAACAAGGCGAGCATGCGAAGAACCTTGTCGGCGCTGCTCATGAGCGAAGCGTTCCGCGTGAATGACCCTCTCAGCTTCGCATAATCGCCGGACCCCACATATTCAATGTGTAAGGTTCGTGCACCCATTCCTTCACCGGCCGGTCGTGCACCACCTCCAACTCGGCGGAAATCTCGATCATGTTGCCATCGGGGTCTTTGATGAAGATGAAGAGGTTGTTGCCCGGCCCGTGCCGCCCCGGTCCCCAGACGATCGGGATGCGGCGGGTCGCCAGATGATCAGCCCAGTCGCGAATGGTGATCCATTCGCCGGCCTCGTAGCTGTGATGGTCGAGGCCCGCCTGGGTCTTGAGGAAGCAACCGAGGGTGTGATGCTCATGGTTGCAACGGAAGAACACCGTCGTCACCACGCCCTGATCGTTGCGCACGCGGTCGGACACGGCGAAGCCGAGCTTGCCGGCATAGAACGCTTCCATGCGGTCGAGATCGGTGCTGGTCACGGTGACGTGCTGGATCGGCCCGCGGATGCCTGTCGCGGCGCCCGCCTCCTCGCGGGCGAGACCGAACAGCATCAGATTGCCTTCGGGGTCGCGCACGCCGAACGCATCGTCGCCGAACAACGGGCTCGGCGATTTTTCCAGCGCAACGCCGTTGTCCCGTACGAAGGCGCGAAGCCCCGCGAGCGCCTGCGCATCGCGGCAGGCAAAGGCGGAATACTGCAACGCGCCCGCCTGGCCCGGCGCGAACAGGGTGCGGCGGCCGGGACCGGTGCAGAGTATCGCGCCGCCGACACTGCTCACCTGCGTCTGCAAGGCATCGCGGTAATAGGCGGCGAGCCGCGCCGGATCGGGACTGCCGATCTGCAGATGGTGGAGATAGGCTCCGGTGCTGACGGCGCTGTGCATGATGCTCCTCCGTTGCTGACGGGAGCATCAGAACCGCCACGGACACGGCGGTCAAAACGAAATCAGGAAATTCTCACATCGTGAGAACTTCCTGACCGCAGAGATCGGACGATGAAATCGATCAGCGCGCCGGCGGGAGCCCTGACGCCGGGATCGAATTCGGGCCGGAGATGCTGACGCCGCCCGCGCCGCTGACCTGCCCGTTGTTGGGATAGTAGGCGGGCGCCTGACCCTGACCTTGGGCCTGACCCTGCTGCACCGGGACAGCGGGGCCGCCCTGCGGCTGCTGATAGCTGGCCGGGGTCATGGGCGCGTTCGACGCCGTCGCCGGCGGCTTGCCACCCGGCATCACCACCACGCGGGTACCGACCTGAACACGGCTGTAGAGATCCTCGATGTCACGGTTGGTCAGGCGGATGCAGCCCGACGAGACGAAGGTGCCGATGGTCGAGGGCTGGTTGGTGCCGTGGATACGGTAGAGCGTCTTGCCCAGATAGAGCGCGCGCGCGCCGAGCGGATTGCCGTCGCCGCCGGCCATGAAGCGCGGCAGATAGGGCTGGCGCTCGATCATCTCGGCCGGCGGATGCCAGTCCGGCCACTCAGCCATGCGGCTGACGCGCTCGGCGCCCGCCCAGGTGAAGCCCTCGCGGCCGACGCCGATGCCGTAACGCATCGCCTTGCCGTCGCCGAGGACGAGATAGAGATAGGTGTTCGGCGTATCGATGATGATCGTGCCGGCCGGTTCCTTGGTGTGATAATCGACCAGTTGCTTCTGGAATTGGGGCGGGAGCTGCTTCGGCTCTCCCACTTCCGGCTGATCCTCGGGCGGCAGCGCCGCCACAGTGTTCGGCGGGCTTCCCGGCGCAGCCGCGGGCGCGCCCGGCGCCGCCTGCGAGCCGACGGCGGCCGGCGGGCGGAGGTTGCCATCGATCGGCTGGCCCGGCATCGGCGCCAGCGTATCCGGATTGCGGTAGACCGACTCGCCTGGAGCCGGCGCGCGGTCGGGTGCCATCTGCACCTGACGCGACTCGTAGGGACGCGGGTCGGCGCGGTCGGCCGGCTGATCCGCCTCGGCGAGCGGCGGCCCCCACCGATAACCCGGCGGCGGGGACGAATATTGAGCCAGAGCCGAGCCCGCGGGGACGATGGCCACCAGAGCGACAGCGGCGATCAGGTTCGCGGTTTTGCCCGCAGTTTTGCCGTTGAGACGGGGAATCATGCGTTGGGTCACCCAGATCGAAAGGTCGGCGTTGCACTGACGCAGGATGAAGGCACATTCAAGACCAGAATTGGACGAATATCGTCAATGTGATCGCTGGTCCCGAGGTGTGGCTTTCATATCATCCTCACTGTCACTCCCCTGCCCCTTGCCCCTGCTCCATGCCCCTACCCTTTGCCCGCGCCGGCGCTCTTGCCGGCCCGCTCCGCTTCGATCTGGGCCAAAACCTGCCGCCCAACCCGGAAACAATCGACCCCGACCGGGATCCCGCAATAAACCGCGATCTGGGTCAGCACGGCGCGCAGTTCGTCGGTGCTGAGGCCGTTATTGATGGCGCCGCGGAAATGGCTCTCGAATTCGTGCATCTTGCCGAGGCAGGCGATCATGCCGAGGTTGAGGATGCTGCGCTCGCGCGGCGTCAGGGTCGCATCACCCCATGCCTCGCCCCAGCAATACTGGGTGACGATGCGCTGAAAATCGCGGTTGAAATCGTCGACATTCACCATCGCTTTGTCGACATAGGCATCGCCCAGCACCGCGCGGCGCTTGGCCATGCCCCGGTCGTACACATCCTTGTCCATCGGTTCGCTCCCTTGGTCGCGGCTTCATCGCCTGGTGGCTTCATCTTGCGGCGAAGTTGACAGGGATTCGGCGATCCCGTCCATTCACGGGCACGGCAGCGACGGGAGGCTCCATGCAGGTTGCGATCATCGGCGGCGGCATCTGCGGGCTCGCGCTGGCGCTCAACCTGAAAGCGCGTGGCATCGCCTGCACGGTCTATGAGCGGGCGGCGGAGCTGAAGGAGCTTGGCGTCGGCATCACGCTGCTGCCGCATGCCATGCGCGAATTTACCGCGCTCGGCCTCGCCGAGACGCTGCTCAAGGCCGGCATCGAGAACCGCGAGAGTTGCTTCTTCAACCGCTTCGGCCAGCTCATCTACAAGGAGCCGCGCGGCCGCTTCAGCGGCTACAACGATCCGGAAGTGGGTATCCACCGTGGCCGCCTGCACATGATCCTCTATGACGCCGTGCGCGAACGCATGCCCGACGCGGTGAAAACGGCCCATGATTGCGTTGGCGTCGAGCAGGACGACAACGGCGTCACCCTCCGGTTTCGCGATCCGGCGAGCGGCGCGCTGCGTGAGCCGGTCCGCGCCGACATCGCCATTGCCTGCGACGGTATCCAGTCGGCGGTGCGCAAGCAGTTCTATCCGGACGATACGGTGGTGTTCACCGGTATCAACACGTGGCGCGGAATCACCCGGCACAAGCCGATCCTGGGCGGGCGCACTTACATGCGCGTCGGCTCGATCCTGACCGGCAAGATCGTCATCTATCCGATCATTGACAACATCGATGGCGAAGGACGACAGCTCATCAACTGGATGGCGGAGATCAAGCGCGACACCCGCCACTCCAACGACTGGAATACCGCCGGCAAGCTGTCCGACTTCTACGCGCTCTACGAGAACTGGCAGTTCGACTGGCTTGACGTCGCGGCGCTGATCCGCGATGCCGACCAGATCCTCGAATATCCGATGGTCGACAAGGATCCGATCGCGCGGTGGAGCTTCGGCCGCGTCACGCTCGCCGGCGACGCCGCGCATCCGATGTATCCGCGCGGCTCCAACGGCTCGGCGCAAGCGGCGATCGATGCGCGCGTGCTGGCCGAGACGCTCAAGGCACACACCGATCCGGTCGCGGCGCTGAAAGCCTACGAAGCCGCCCGCCTCACGCCGACGACGCGGATCGTCGAGACCAACCGCGCGCATCCGCCAGACTTCATCAATATCAAGGTGGAGGAACTGGTCGGCGACCGGCCGTTCGAGCGGCTCGACGACTACATCACCCAGGATGAGCTGCGGGCACTGTCGGACAACTACAAGCGAATCGCCGGATTTGCCGTGCCGACCGGCGCGGACAAGCCGCCAGCCACCTGACCCATATTGCAGTGCAATAATATCAAGGGGTTAGCCTCCGGAACTTTTCCCCACAATTATCGTCCCGCAGGTTTCGCAGTTGCGATACGTTTAATCCGCATCACAAGGTTTTAGGATGCGCGGACGCGGCATGCCGATTACAGCCCGAGCATGGATGACAGTGACGAAGCGCTCATGGCCCGGATCGGGCGCGGCGACGAAGCCGCGTTCCGTGCGCTGTCGCGCCGGCATCTCGCGTCGGTTGTGGCGCTCGCCCGGCATATCGTGCGCAATGGCGCCGATGCCGAGGATATTGCCCAGGAAGCCATGCTGCGGGTCTGGACCCATGCGCCGCGCTGGCAGCCGCTCGCCTCGTTCCGCACCTGGCTCACACGGATCGTGGTCAATCTCTGCCTTGACCGCAAACGCCGCGCCACGCCGCTGCCGCTCGACGTCGCCGGCGATCCGGTCGACAGCACGCCCGGCGTTGAGCAACAGATCGAGGCGAGCGAGGCAGATCGCCGCGTCAATGCCGCGATCGATGCGCTCCCGCCGCGTCAGCGCGCCGCGATCGCGCTCACTTATCGTGACGGTCTCAGCAATGCGGAGGCCGCCGAGGCGCTCGGCACATCGGTTTCCGCGCTCGAAACCCTGCTGGTGCGCGCCAAACAGAAGCTCCGCAGCGAGTTACGCGATGACCTCACATCCTGAGTTGCTCCGATCCGGAGAACGATCATGACAAACGATCAGAAAACCCCGCAGAAACCCATGCATGACCCGCTCGACGCGCTGCTGCAGCGGCATGTGTCGGCAGCGACACCGGCCGATGACGCAGCGGCGGCGCGCATCCTGCGCAAGCTCGCCGCGGGGCCGCTGCCGCGCCAGCGCGGAAACTGGCTGCATTGGCCAGCGATCCTGCTGAACTGGGATTTTGCGCCGGCCTGGCCGCGCGTGGCGGTGTTTGCATCCTGCATCACCGCCGGTTTCATCATCGGCATGGCTGGCCTCGATACACGGATCGACGAAGCGTCCGCCACCAGCGTCGCCTCCGATCTTCCGTCCCTCACCGAGGACGTCGAGCCGCTGATCGGGCTGAGGCCGTGACCACCAGAGGGACGTTGTTATGAGTGCCGTCACCCATTCCCGCGCCCCCGCATCGGCGCAACCGCGCTGGCTGTTGGTGATATCGCTTGCGCTCAACCTGTTCTTCATCGGCATCGCCGGCGCGATGGGCGTACGCTACCTGCTCGACACCACCCAGACAGCCGAGCGCAACGACCTTTCCAAGATCGAGCGCATCGCCGCCACGCTGCCGCCCGCCGACGGCGACCTGCTACGCGCCGAATACGCCCGGCAACGCGACGCGGTGGAAGCGGCCCGCGACGCCATCCATCGGAAACAGGACGATATTCGCGCCGCACTGCGGGCGGAACCCTTTGACGCAGCGGCAATGCGCACCGCGCAGGCGGGCAGCCGTGCCGCCCGGGAGAGTTTTTACCAGGTATTGCACGGGGTGGTCTTGACCGCAGCCGCGCGGATGTCGACGGTCGGCCGGAGCAAGCTTGCCGACTGGCGCTCCAATACGCGCTGATTCCCCCGACCAGGGGTGCGGCAGGGATAAAGCCTCAAGTTCGGGTTGGGTTCTGTGTTGAAAAATCGATCGTTCCGCCGCCGGCTGCTGACCGTCGGGTCTGTCGCCCTCGCTTTGCCGCTGGGCGGCTGCCTGCTGACTGACAATCCCGACCCGGCGCTCGATATCCCGGCGCATTACCGTGCCGGTCCGCGCAATCCGGCAGTCGCCGAAGCGGCGCTACCGCGGCTCGACTGGTGGCGCAGTTTCCGCTCGCGTGAACTGACGCAGATTATCGAGGAGGCACGCGAGGCTAATCTCGATATCGCCGCGGCAATTGCGCGAATCGTGCAGGCGGACGCGCAGGCCCGCGTCTCTGGCGCGGCGCTGCTGCCGACCGTCAGCCTCGACGGCAGCGGCACGCGGTCGCGATCGTCGCAATCGACCGGAACCGGCGTTGGCGGCGCCTCGGAACGCGGCCTCTATTCCGCGTCGCTCAGCGGCAGCTACGAGATCGATTTCTGGGGCAAGAACCGTGCTGCGCTCCGCTCCGCCGAGGAAAGCGCGGTGGCAACCCGCTTCGACCGCGACGTGGTGACGCTCACCACCATGGCGGCGGCCGCGAACGCCTATTTCCAGGTGCTGGCGGCGCAGGATCGCCTCGCCACGGCGCGGCGCAACATCACCAGCGCGCAGCGCGTGCTCGACCTCATCCGTCAGCGGCTCAATGCTGGCACCGCGTCCGAACTCGACACATCGCAGCAGGAGAGCCTGCTCGCGACCCAGAAGGCCGCCGTGCCGCCGCTCGAACTCGCGCTGCGGCAGAACGCCAATGCGCTTGCTCTGCTCACCGCGCGCCCGCCGGAGCGCGTCACCATCCGCGGCGGCAGCCTGCGCTCGGTCGCCGTGCCACGCGTCACGCCCGGCCTGCCGTCCGAACTGATCGCGCAGCGCCCCGATATCCGCGAAGCGGAGGCGGCGCTGGCGGCGGCGAGCTTCAATGTCGAGAATGCGCGCGCGGCGATGCTGCCAAGCATCACACTGACCGGCGAAGGCGGCTATCAAAGCTCGGCGCTGCGCACCTTGATGCGGCCGGAATCCGCGTTCTTCAATCTTGCCGCCGGGCTGACGCAACCGATCTTCGACGGCCTCCGCCTGCAAGGACAGCTTGATCTCGCCAAGGGCCGGCAGGATGAATTGCTGCAGAACTATCGCAAGTCGGTGATCTCCGGCTTCACCGACGTGGAGAATGCGTTGGCGGCGATCCAGCAGAACGCGATCCGCGAACGGTTGCAGCAGGAGGCGGTGGTCGCCTCCCGCCGCGCTTTCGAGATTTCCGAGACCCGGCTGCGCGAGGGAACCGTCGATCTCGTGACCGTGTTGCAGACCCAGCAAACCCTGTTCCAGGCGGAAGATGCGCTCGCGCAAGTGCGGCTGGCGCGGCTGCAGGCGGTGATCAGCCTGTTCCAGGCGCTCGGCGGCGGCTGGCTCCCCAAACCCGTGGAAGCGAATGCCCGATAACCCCGACACCGGCCATAAGCGCCGCTGGACCCGATGGCTGATCGGCCTGGTGCTGATCGCCGCGGTCGCGGCGGTCGTTGTCTATGAATGGCCGGGCGGCAATTCCTCGCACACGGCGCAACGCGGCCGCGGGCGCTTCGCCGGCGCGACCGGGCCGGTGCCGGTGCTGGCGATGGCGGCGAAGAAGGCGGATGTGCCGGTCTATCTGGAAACCGTCGGCACCACGCGGGCGCTGAAAACCGTCACCGTGCAGCCGCAGGTGGACGGCAAGCTCCTCAGCATCAATTTCAATGAGGGTCAGGACGTCGCGAAGGGCGACGTGCTCGCCGAGATCGACCCGACCACCTATCAGGCCGCGCTCGACCAGGCGATTGCCAAGAAAGCGCAGGACGAAGCTCAGCTTGCCAATGCGCGACTCGACCTCGACCGCTATGAGAAACTCGCTTCGACCAATTCGATCAACCGCCAGCAGGCCGACACCCAGCGTGCCTTGGTGGCGCAGCTCGAGGCGCAGGTGAAATCCGATCAGGCGGCGATCGAGAACGCACGCGCCATTCTCGGCTACACCAAGATCACCGCGCCGATCGACGGACGCACCGGCATCCGCATGGTCGACGTTGGCAATGTGGTACGCGCCGCCAACTCCACCGGGCTGGTGGTGCTGACCCAGCTCAAGCCGATCAATGTGATGTTCAACCTGCCGCAGCAGACCATCCCGCAGATCAACGCCGCCTTCGCCAAAGGCCCGCTGACGGTCGAGGCGTTGCAGTCCGACACCGGCGCACTGATCGACAAGGGCACGCTGCAGGTGGTCGACAACCAGATCGACCAGTCGACCGGCACGGTGAAGCTCAAGGCCGAATTTCCCAACGCCAGCCAGCAACTGTGGCCCGGCCAGTTCGTCGACGTGCGGCTGACGGTTGATACCTTGCAGCAGGTGGTGGTGGTGCCGACCGGCGCGGTGCAGCGCAGCTCCGCCGGCACCTTCGTGTATGTGGTCAATGCCGAGAACAAGGTGCAGCAGCGGCCGGTCACGCTGACGATGCAGGACGAGAACCAGTCGGTGATCGCTCGTGGCGTCGAGCCGGACGAACGCGTCGTTACCACCGGCTTCGCGCAACTTGCTGACGGCAAGGAAGTGAAAATCTCCGATCCCGACGCGCAGCCTCAGCCGGGCGCGACGCCGCCCGCGACCTCGCGCCGGAACGGCCAGCCGCGCCGCGAGCGGCAGCGTTCCGATACTTCGCAAAGCGCACCGTCACCGATTACGCCGGCGCGCGCCGCGTCACAGTGAGTATCCCGTTCCGATGAACGTCTCGGCGCCCTTCATCCGCCGGCCGATCGCGACCTCGCTGCTCGCGGTGGCGGTGATGCTGGGAGGACTGCTCGGATACTGGTGGCTGCCGGTGTCCGCTCTGCCGCAGGTCGATTTCCCGACGATCCAGGTGACGACGCAACTGCCGGGCGCCAATCCGGACACGGTCACGTCACTCGTCACCGCGCCGCTGGAGCGGCAATTCGGGCAAATTCCTTCGCTCGCCAGCATGACCTCGTCGTCGAGCTTCGGCATCAGCCAGGTCACGCTGCAGTTCGACCTCAACCGCGACATCGACGCGGCCGCGCAGGACGTGCAATCGGCGATCAACGCCGCCGGCTCGACGCTGCCGCGCAACCTCCCCTATCCGCCGCTCTATTCCAAGGTGAACCCGGCCGACACGCCGATCGTCACCCTCGCTTTGACCTCCGACGCGGTGTCGATGCGGCAACTCAGCGATCTCGCCGACACGCTGATGGCGCCGCGCCTCTCGGAAATTTCCGGCGTCGGCCGGGTCTCGGTGCAGGGCGGATTGCGCCCCGGCATCCGCATTCAAGCGGACCTGTCGCGGCTTGCTGCCTATGGCATCGGGCTGGAAGACGTGCGCAATGCCATCGTCGGCGCCAATGTCGCCGGCCCGAAAGGCTCGCTCGACGGCGCGCAGCAGTCTTACACCATCGCCGCCAACGACCAGATCGGCACCGCCGCTGCTTACAAGTCGATCGTCATCACCTACAAGAACAGCGCGCCCGTGCTGCTCAGCGACATCGCCAATGTCGTCGAGGGCATGGAGAACGTGAAGGTCGGTGCCTGGTATCAGGGCAAGCCGGCGGTGGTGATCGACGTGCAGCGTCAGCCGGGCGCCAATGTGATCGACACGGTCGAGCGCATCCGTGCGCAACTGCCGCGGCTCCAGCGTGCGCTGCCCGCCGCCGCGCGTCTCACCGTGGTCAACGACCGCACCGTGACGATCCGCGCTTCGATCCACGACGTGCAATTCACGCTGATGTTGAGCGTCGTGCTCGTCGTTCTCGTCGTGCTGATCTTTCTCTCGACGATCCGCGCCACCATCATTGCCGCCGTGGCATTGCCGCTGTCGATCATCGCCACCTTCGGCGTGATGTGGTTCTGCGGATTCTCGCTCGACAATCTGTCGCTGATGGCGCTGACCATCGGCACCGGCTTCGTGGTCGACGACGCCATTGTCATGATCGAGAACATCGTCCGCCACATCGAGAAAGGCGAGAACCCGCTCGCCGCGGCGCTGCGTGGCGCCCGCGAGATCGGCTTCACCGTGATTTCGCTGACGATCTCGCTGATCGCGGTGTTCATCCCGCTGTTGTTCATGACCGGGCTGGTCGGCCGCATGTTCCGCGAATTCGCGCTAACGCTGACTATCGCCGTGGTTGTGTCGATGGTCGTGTCGCTGACCCTGACGCCGATGATGTGCAGCCGGCTGCTCAAGCCGCATCTCGACAAGGCGCAAGGCGCGCTGGCGCGGCGGCTGCACGGCGCGGTCGATCGCACCGTGGAGTTCTATCGCGTCAGCCTCGACTGGGTGCTGCGCCGGCAGCGCGCGACCCTGATCGTCACCATCGCCACGCTCGCCGCGACGGTCCTCCTCTATCTCGCGATCCCCAAGGGTTTCCTGCCGCTGCAGGACACCGGGCAGATCACCGCCGTGACCGAGGCCGGCGTCGATGTGTCATTTGTCGAGATGACGCGGCGGCAGAAGCAGGTGGAAGACGCGATCCGCAGCGATCCGGACGTCACCGACATCGTGTCGATCGTCGGCGTCAGCCCGGTCAACGCCACGCCGAATGCCGGCAAGCTGGCGATCACGCTCAAGCCGCGCGACGAGCGCAGCACCCGTGTCGAGGCAATCATCGAGCGTTTGAAAGAGGCGGTCGCGCATATTCCCGGCATGACCGTCTATTTCCAGCCAGTGCAGGATATCCAGATCAGCACCCGCGCCAGCCGCGCGCAGTATCAATACACGTTGTCAGGCAGCGACGCGGAACAGGTCAACCAGTGGGCCGATACGCTGGCGGCGAAGTTGCGGGAATCCTCGACGCTCCGCGAGGTCGCATCCGAAGCGCAGAACGGCGGGCCGCGCATCAACGTCAATGTCGATCGTGAGAAGGCCGGCCGGCTCGGCATCAGCATGCAGTCGGTCACCGACACGCTCAACGATGCGTTCGGCCAGCGGCAAATCTCCACCATCTACGGCCAGGCGAACCAGTATCGCGTGATCCTCGAGGCGCTGCCGAGCCAGCAGCAGGATCCCGGCGCGCTGGCGCGGCTTTATGTGCCGGGCTCCAGCACCACCACGACCACGACGACCACGACGCCGGTGAGCACGCAGTCCGGCACCAGCAGCAGCGCCGCGAGCAGCACGACGACGAGCACCGCGACCAGCACCGTCAACACGCAGGTGCCGCTCGCCGCCTTCGCCAGTTTCGAGCGTGTCACCGCGCCGCTGTCGATCGCGCATCAGGAGCAGTTCCCCTCGGTGACGATCAGCTTCGATCTTGCGCCGCGCGCGGCGCTCAGCGATGCGGTCGCGGTGATCTCGCAGGCGGAAAAAGACATCGGCATGCCGACGGCGATCCTCGGCAGCTATTCCGGCGATGCGGCCGAGTTCGCACGCTCGCTGCAAGGCGAGCCGTGGCTGATCCTCGCCGCCGCCATCACCATCTATATCGTGCTGGGTGTGCTCTATGAGAGCTTCATCCACCCGATGACGATCCTGTCGACGCTGCCATCCGCCGGCGTCGGCGCGCTGCTCGCGCTGATGTTGTTCAACTACGACCTGTCGGTGATCGCACTGATCGGCATCGTGCTGCTGATGGGCATCGTCAAGAAGAACGCGATCATGATGATCGACTTCGCGCTCGACGCGGAACGCGAGCAGAAGCTGTCGCCAGAGGATTCGATCGTGCAGGCGGCGCTGCTGCGGTTCCGGCCGATCATGATGACGACGCTAGCTGCCCTGTTCGGCGCGCTGCCACTGGCGCTCGAAGGCGGCACCGGTTCGGAGCTGCGCAATCCACTCGGCGTCACCATCATCGGCGGTCTGCTGTTGTCGCAACTGCTGACGCTCTACACCACGCCGGTGATTTATCTCTACATGGAGCGGCTGCGGGTGCGGCTGTCGCCGGTGCCGGCCCGCGCGCCGCGCGCCACCTCGGGAGCGCCTGCGGCCGGAGAACGGCCGTGAACTTCTCTTACCCGTTCATCAGGCGGCCGATCGGCACCACGCTGATGGCGATCGGCCTGTTCCTGGTCGGGGCCGTCGCTTACGACCAATTGCCGGTATCGAGCCTGCCGTCAGTGGAATTTCCGACCATCAACATCATGGCGAGCCGACCCGGTGCCGATCCGGCGACCATGGCGGCCACCGTCGCCGCGCCGCTGGAACGCCGTCTTGGCGAGATCGCCGGCGTGACCGAGATGACCTCGGTGTCCTCGCTCGGCTCCTCGCGCATCACCGTGCAGTTCGACCTGTCGCGCAGCATCGAGGGCGCGGCACGCGACGTGCAGGCGGCGCTCAACGCCGCGCTGGCGACGCTGCCCGGCGACCTGCCGACACTGCCGACCTTCCGCAAGGCCAATCCGGCGGCCGCGCCGATCCTCATCCTCGCGCTCACGTCGAAGACGATGCTGCCGAGCGCGATCTACGACGCCGCCGATACCGTGATCGTGCAACGGCTGTCGCAGATCGACGGCGTCGCCGAGGTCACCGCCGCTGGCTCGGAGCAGCCCGCTGTGCGCGTGCGGGTCGATCCGGTGCAGATCGCCTCCATGGGCCTGTCGATGGAGGACGTGCGCACCGCCATCGTCAACGCCAACGCGGTCGGGCCGATCGGAGTGTTCGACGGGCCGCAGCGCGCCTCCACCATCGCCACCAACAAACAGCTTCAGGACGCGCGCGACTACGAACCGATTGTCGTGAAGACGGTGAACGGCAATGTCGTGCGGCTCGGCTCGATCGCCAAGGTCGAGCCCGGCGTGCGCAACCGCCGCTCCGACGCGCGTTTCAACCGCGAATCCGCTGTGCTGCTGATCGTCACCAAGCAGGCCGATGCCAATGTCATCGAGACGGTGGATCGCATTTTCGCGGCATTGCCGGATATCCAGCGGCTGGTCCCCGCCGGGCTGGAATTCTCAGTCCTCAGCGACCGCACCCAGACGATCCGCGCCAGCGTCCAGGACATGGAGTTGACGCTCGCCGCCACTGCGCTGCTGGTGATGGCGGTGGTGTTCCTATTCTTGCGCCGCGGCGCTGCTACCATGGCCGCCGGCATTACCGTGCCGCTCTCGCTCGCCGGCACCTGTGCCGCCATGTGGGCAGTGGGCTTCTCAATCAACAACCTGTCGCTGATGGCGCTCGCGGTCAGCATCGGCTTTGTCGTCGACGACGCTATCGTCATGATCGAGAACATGTTTCGTAATCTCGAAAAGGGCCATTCGCCGCTGCGTGCGGCGCTGATGGGGGCGAAGCAGATCGGCTTCACCGTCGTCTCCATCAGCATCTCGCTGATCGCTGCCTTCATTCCGCTGCTGTTCATGAGCGGCATCGTCGGTCGCCTGTTCCGCGAATTCTCGGTGACACTTGCGTTCGCCATCGCCGTCTCCACCGTGATCTCGCTGTCGGTGACGCCGATGGTCTGCGCCTATTTCGTGCGCTCGCCGCCGAGCCCGAACGCCACATGGCTCGACCGCGCGGTCGAAGCATTGCTGTCGCGCATGATCGCGTTCTATGCGCGCACGCTGGCAATCGTGCTGCGCCGGAACGCGCTGGTCCTGCTGGTGTTTGTCGCCACCATCGCGCTGACCGTGTTCCTGTTCATCAAGACGCCGAAAGGCTATTTCCCGCAGGACGACACCGGGCTGATCTTCGGTGGCACCCAGGCGTCCACCGACATCTCCTATCAAGCGATGGTGGACCTGCAGCAGAAGGCACTCGACATCGTCATGGCCGACCCGGCGATCGCCAGCGTCGGCTCCTCGGTCGGGTCGAGCGGCTTCAACGGCTCGGTCAATCGCGGCCGCATGTTCATCAGCCTGAAACCGCAGAACGATCGTGGCGGCATCAGCACGCAGGCCGTGGTGGCGCGGCTGCGCGCGAAACTCACCAACATTCCCGGGCTGCGCGTGTTCATGGTGCCGGCACAGGATCTGCGCGTCGGTGGCCGGCAGACTGACTCACAATATCAATTCACGCTGTGGAGCTCGGACTTCGACGAACTGCAGAAATGGGTGCCGCGCGTGCAGGAGCGCATTCGCAGTCTCCCCGGCATTGTTGACGTCACCACCGACCGCGATCAGGGCGGCCTGCAGGCCGACGTCAAGATCGATCGCGACGCAGCGGCGCGGCTCGGCGTGAAGATCCAGGACATCGACAATGCGCTGAACAACGCGTTCTCGCAGCGGCAGATTTCGACGCTCTACACCCAGCGCAATCAGTATCGCGTGATCATGGAGATCGACCCGCGCTACCAGTCGGACCCGTCCGACCTGCATCAGGTGTTCGTCAACGGTGCCTCCGGCCAGGTGCCGTTATCATCGGTGGCGCGGATTGAACGCGGTCTGTCGCCGCTCGTCGTCAACCACCAGGGTCAGTTTCCGTCAGTAACGATCAGCTACAACATCACGCCGGGCGCAAAGCTCGAAGAGATCACAACATCAATTTCGCAGGCGGTCGCTCAACTGCATATGCCCGACAGCATCAACGCGGATTTCGCCGGCGACACTCGCGCGTTCCAGCAGAGCGCGAGCGCGCAGCCGCTGCTGATCGTCGCCGCGCTGCTCGCGGTCTATATCGTGCTCGGCGTGCTCTATGAGAGCCTGGCGCATCCGTTGACGATCATCTCGACCTTGCCGTCAGCGGGTCTCGGCGCGCTGCTCGCCTTGCAGGCGTTCAATACCGAACTCACCGTGATCGCCTTCATCGGCATCATTCTCCTGATCGGCATCGTCAAGAAGAACGGCATCATGATGGTCGACTTCGCGCTGGAGGGCGAGCGGCGGCGCGGGCTACCGCCCGAACGCGCGATCTACGAAGCCTGTCTCGAACGCTTCCGGCCGATCCTGATGACCACCATGGCGGCGCTGCTCGGCGCGATCCCGCTCGTTGTCGCCACCGGCCCCGGCTCGGAGCTGCGCCGGCCGCTCGGCATCACCATCATCGGCGGCCTGATCGTCTCGCAGGTGCTAACCCTTTACACCACACCGGTGATCTATCTGCTGCTCGACCGGCTGCACCGCCACCTCGGCGGCGCGGGCCACACGGTCGCGACCGGCCCGCAACCGCAGCCGGCGGAATAACCGGGATCAAATCCCCAGATAGCGGTGCTGGATGTCCGGCGCGTCGAGCAGGTCGCGCGAGGTGCCACTCCAGACCACACGGCCACGCTCGATCATGTAATGCCGGTCGGCGATCTCGGTGAGCGCATCGACGTTCTTGTCGATCACCAGGATCGATTGCCCGGCTTTCTTCAGCATGCCGAGGCAGTTCCAGATTTCCTCGCGGATCAGCGGCGCGAGACCTTCGGTCGCCTCGTCGAGAATCAGCAAACGCGGATTGGTCATCAGCGCACGGCCGATCGCCAGCATCTGCTGTTCTCCGCCCGAGAGCAGATTACCCATATTGCCGCCGCGCTCGGCGAGTCGCGGAAACAGCCCATGTACCTTGTCGAGCGTCCAGGCACCCTCGCCGTCGCCGCGTGCTGTGGCGACGAGGTTTTCGCGCACGGTGAGGTTCGGGAAAATCTGCCGGCCTTCCGGCACCAGACCGAGACCGAGCTTCGCCACCCGATAGGATGGCAGCGCGCGAATATCCGACCCGGAAAAGCGGATGCTGCCGGCGCGCGCCGGCGTCAGCCCCATGATCGAGCGCACGGTGGTGGTCTTGCCCATGCCGTTGCGGCCCATCAGCGTGACGACTTCACCCGGCATGATCGACAGCGACACACCGAACAGAACCTGGCTCAAGCCATAGCAAGTCTCGACCTTGTCGAGCTGCAACAGCGGCGCGGGATCAACCATGCTTGCTTCAGCCATGGCGCGTCACCGCTTTCTGCTCGCCGAGATAGGCGCGCTTCACATCCTCATTGGCGCGGATCGCATCGGGAGCGCCGGTGGCGATCGCGCGGCCATAGACCAGCACGGTGATGCGGTCGGCGAGCGCGAATACCGCTTCCATGTCGTGCTCGACCAGCAGGACCGCATAGTCGCGCTTCAATTCGCGCAGCAGCGTTACCATGCGCGCGGATTCTTCCGGACCAAGCCCGGCCATCGGCTCGTCCAGCAGCAGCAATCGCGGCTTGGCGGCGAGCGCCATGGCGATCTCGATCAGCCGATGCTCGCCGTGGCTCATGGCCGCGGCACGCACATTCATCCGCTCGCCGAGGCCAACGCGGGCGAGCGCGGCACGGGCTGGATCGCGCAGTTCCGCCTCGCCGCGGGCCGGCGCCCAGAACCGGAACGAATGGCCGGCGTGCGCCTGCACCGCGAGTGCGACATTGTCGAGCGCGGTCATGTCGAGAAACAACGACGTGATCTGGAACGAGCGCGCGAGGCCGAGCTGGCTGCGCTGATAGGCCGGCAGACTGCTGATATCCTCGCCGGCGAACAGCACCGCGCCGCTGTCCGGCGTGAGCTGGCCGGTGAGCTGCGTAATCAGCGTCGTCTTGCCCGCCCCGTTCGGGCCGATCAAGGCATGGAGTTCGCCCTGCCGCACATCGAGCGACAGATCGTCGGTGGCGACGATGCCGCCGAACCGCTTGCTGAGGTTTTTGACCTGCAAAAGCGCATCAGTCATGGGTGCGCCTCCCGAGCATGCCGTCGATGCCGCCACGCGCGAACAAGACGATCAGGAGCAGCATCGGCCCGAGAATGATCTGCCAGTATTCGGTGAACTGCGACAGCAGTTCCTCCAGCACCAGCAGCACGATCGCGCCGAACACCGGGCCGAACAACGAGCCCATGCCGCCGAGGATGACCATCACCATCAGGTCGCCGGAGCGCGTCCAGTACATGATCGCCGGACTGACGAAGTCGGTGTTATTGGCGAGCAGCGCACCGGCGATGCCGCACAAGGTGCCGGCGATCACGAAGCACGTAAGCTGGTAGCGGTAGGTCGGGAAGCCGATCGCCTGCATGCGCTTTTCGTTGGAGCGCGCGCCCTGCACCACCATGCCGAACCGCGAATTGACGATGCGGTAGATCAGATAGATCGCCGCCAGCAGCAGCACAAAGCAGAGATAATAGAACTGCACCTTGTCGGACAAATTGATCAACCCGGCGAAGTCGCTACGCTTGTAGATGGTCAGGCCGTCGTCGCCGCCATAGCGCGCCATGCCGGCGGCGATGTAGTAAGCCATTTGCGCGAAGGCGAGCGTGATCATGATGAAGTAGACGCCGCGGGTGCGCAGCGACAACGCGCCGATGACCAATGCGAATAGCGCGGACACGGCGATCGCCACCGGCCACTGGACGAAGCCGGACGCAATACCCTCATGCGCGAGGATGCCAACCGCATAGCCGCCGATGCCGAGATAAGCGGCATGGCCGAAGCTCATCATGCCGCCGAAACCCATGATCAGATTGAGACTCGCGGCGGCGAGCGCATAGATCAGGATGCGGGTGAACAGCGTCAGCGCGAAGATATTGCCGGTCGCGTGCGAATAGACCGGCAGCAGCGCCAGCAGCAGCAACATTATGGCGATGGCGATGCCGCGCACGGACAAGAGCGATTGTTTCATCATCGACGGCTGGCCGGGAACAGCCCCTCCGGCCGGACCACCAGGACCACAGCCATCAGCAGGTAGATCAGCATCGACGAAATCGCCGGCGCGGCGGTCGAGGCGGCGGTGGAACTGAGGATAGTGCGCAGCAGGTCCGGCAGGAATGAGCGGCCGAGCGTGTCGATCAGGCCAACCAGTACCGCAGCGATGAAGGCGCCGCGGATCGAGCCGATGCCACCGATGACGATGATGACGAAGGCGAGGATCAGGATGTTCTCGCCCATGCCGATCTGCACGGTGAGGATCGGCGCCTGCATCAGCCCGGCGAGCGCCGCGAGCGCGGCGCCGAGGCCGAACACCAGCATGAACAGCAGCTTGATGTTGATGCCGAGCGCACCGATCATTTCACGATTGGACGCGCCGGCACGGATCAACATGCCGATGCGGGTGCGCATCACCAGCACATAGAGGAAGCCGGCGACCAGCAGCGAGACGACGATGATACTCAGGCGATAGGCCGAATAATAGACGCCGGGCAGGATCTGCACCGGGAACGTCAGCCACGCTGGCAGCGGCAGGCTCAGGCCGCCCGGTCCCCAGACGAGCCGCACCAGTTCGTTGAAGAACAGGATCAAGCCGAACGTCGCCAGCACATGGTCGAGATGGTCGCGGCCGTAAAGATGGCGCAACGCGATGAACTCAAGCGCGATGCCGAGCAGAAACGTAGCGCCGAGCGCGAGCAGCGCGCCGCCGATAAAGCTGCCGGTCCAGGCCGCAAAGGTCGCCGCGAAATAGGCGCCCATCATGTACAGCGAACCGTGCGCAAGGTTCACCATGTCCATGATGCCGAACACCAGCGTCAGTCCGGCGGCCAGCAGGAACAGCAGCAGGCCGAACTGCAACCCGTTCAGCAATTGTTCGATGAAGAGCAACATTGTCCGAGACAGTCCCCCTCAGGACCCGTGTCGTGATCTTTTCCGAAAAGCGAACGCGGCGGCAACCCCAATTGCCGCCGCGTTTCGGGCGTAACCCCGAATTACTTCATCGGACACTTGGTGTGGTAGTTGTCCTGCGCGTTCTCGACGATGGTGGCCATCGTTTTCAGCGAGAGTTCGCCGTCGGCACCCTTGACCACTTCCTGCAGATAGAAATTCTGGATCGGGAAGTGGTTATTGCCGTACTTGAAGTTGCCGCGCACCGACTTGAAGTCGGCCTTCTTCATCACGGCGATCATGTCGTCCTTCTTGGTCAGATCACCTTTGACCCCGACGACGGCGCTGTTGATGAGCTGGGCGGCGTCATAAGCCTGCGCACCGTAATAGCTCGGACGCTTGCCCGGATATTTGGCGCGATAGTCGGCAACGAACTTCTTGTTCTGCTCGTTCGGCAGGTCGTTGACCCACTCCTGCGCACCGGGAATGCCGAGCGCATTTTCCTTCTGCAGCGGCAGCGACAGTTCGTCGATCATATAGGCGGTGTAGAGCGGGATCTGCTGCTTCATGCCCGCCTGGACATACTGGTTGAGGAACTGCACGCCGGCAGCACCCGGATAGAACGCGAAGATCGCATCCGCACCCGAGGCACGCGCCTTCGACAATTCGGCCGAGAAGTCGAGTTGCGACGGCCAGACGGTGTATTCCTCGCCGACGATCTTGCCCTTGAAGGTCGACTTCACGCCGGACGCCATGTCCTTGCCGGCGGCGTAGTTCGGGTTGATCAGGAAGGCCGATTTCACGCCCTTCTGATTCATGTAGATGCCCATCGCCTGCGGCGTCTGGTCGTTCTGCCAGGAGGTGGTGAAGAAATACGGATTGCACAACTCGCCGGCGATCTGCGACGGGCCGGCATTGGCGCTGATCAGGAAGGTCTTGGAATCGACGGCGGTCTTGAGCGAGGCGAGCAGCACGTTCGACCAGATGATGCCGGCGATGAAGTCGACCTTATCGGACTGAACCAGCTTCTCAACCTTCTGCTTGCCCACATCCGGCTTCTGGCCATCGTCCTCGTAGATCACCTCGACCGGCAGACCGCCCATCTTGCGGCCCATATGGTCGAGCGCCACCTCGAACGAGTTGCGCATGTCGTTGCCGATCACGGCCGTTGGGCCGCTGAAGGTGCTGACGAAACCGATCTTGACGGATTTCTGCTGCGCATAGGCCGGCATCGCCGCCATTAGCAACGCGCTGGCGAGCAGCATGGTCTTTTGTTTCATTGATGTTCCCTCCCGAGGCCGTTCCGGCCAGTTAGACTGGCGCTAATCTAGCGGGAGAGCGGCCGAAAGGTCTACCCGCAAGACCATCCGCCTTGCGAAAGGATCGGATGCACTGTCCTTCGCCGGCGGCGGAGTGTCGCGCGGCAGTCAAAACCAAGTCAAGAAATAATTTACATATACGTAAAAAATGGCGTACGCCTCCCGCAGGGCTGTCCCGCAGGCGCGACCATTGACCGGCGCGGGTGAGCCGCCATGCTGCCCGACAAAATCCAAGGACAACGCCCAGAGGACACGCCATGGCCGCCGCACTCGACAGGACTTACGACGGGATCATCATCGGTGCCGGCCATCACGGCCTGATCCTCGGTACCTATCTCGCTCGTGCGGGCCTGAAGATCCTGCTGGTGGAACGCCGGCTGCGCTACGGCGGCGGCCTCTCCACCGAGGAAGTGACGCTGCCGGGCTTCTATCACAACCTGCATTCGATCAATCACTTCCACATCACCGAGGCACCGTGGTTCAAGGACCTCGGCGTCGGCGAGCGCGTGAACTACATCACGCCGCGCTACGAACTGGCGCAGGCCCATGCCGACGGCACGGCGCTGGTGCTCGGCCGCGATCTTGACGAATCCGTTGCCAATCTTGCGCGGTTTTCCAAGCGCGACGCCCAGACATTCCGCGACTGGAATGCGCGCGCTGAGACCATCACCCGCGAGATTTTCATGCCGGAGCGGTTTTCCGAGCCGCTGCCGCAGGCGGAGCGCGAGGCGCTGCTGTCGCAGACGGCGCTCGGCCGCGAGTTCCTCGACGTCTCGCGCCGCGAACCGCTGGAAGTGGTGCGCGACCTGTTCGAGAACGAGCATGTCCAGTTGCTGTTCCTGTTCAAGGTCTCGCTGTTCGGAACCTGGCTGGTCGACACCACATCAAAAACGAGCCCGATGGGTTCGGTGATCCGCGCCTTCGACCTGGAGAGCGGCTATCAGCTCTGCCAGGGCGGTTCGTTCAATCTGGCGCGTGGGCTGATGGAGTGTTTCATCGCCGCCGGCGGCACATTTCAGCCGCAGGTCGCTATCGACCGCATCGTCATCGAAGGCGGCAAGGCGACCGGCATCGCGCTCACCGACGGCGGCACCGTCCGCGCGACCCAGTTCGTCGCCTCGACCCTCGACGTGCACCAGACCTTCGAGAAGCTCGTCGGCCGCGCGCAATTGCCGCAGCCGTTCCTCGCCAAGGTCGATAAGTTCCAATACACGAAGTGGAGCCTGTTCGGCCTGCATCTGGCGCTCAACGAAAGTCCGCGCTTCGCCGCCGAAAAATTCGATCCGAACATCAACCGTGCCCAGAAATGGAGCATCGGCGCAGAGACCATGGACGACCTGTTCTCGGCGCACGAGGACACCAAGGCCGGCCGCGTGCCGAAGGTGATCCAGTTCGGCGCAGGGCCGCTCAGCCTGCTCGACCCGACGCAGGCGCCGCCCGGCAAGGCGACGACCTACGCCTGGCATGTGATGCCGCTCAATCCCGACATCGGCGGGCAGGATTACGAGAGCTTCAAGGAGGAATTCTCCGACAAGATCATCGAGACCTGGGCCAAGGTCTGCCCGAACATGACCGACAAGAACGTGCTGGCGCGCTACGTCTACACCGGGCGCGAATACACGCAGGAGATGATCAATATGCGCGAGGGCGACATCTTCATGGGCGCCTTCAACGCCGATCAGGTGATGTACAACCACTTCGGCTACAAGACGCCGATTCCGAACCTCTATTGTGCCGGATCGTCGGGCCATCCGGGCGGCGCGATCTCCGGCGGCGCGGGCTACATCACCGCCGGCATCATCGCCAAGGAGTTGGGTGTACCGCTGTGGTGGACGCCGTGGAACGCGCGCGAGGCGCTCGACGCCCACATCAAAAACAACAAAGGTGCGGCATGACCGATTTCGGATCGCTCGCGGGCCATGTCATCGTCATCACCGGCGCCGGCCAGGGCATCGGCCGCGCCTTCGCCAAGGCGTTCGCGCAGGCCGGCGCCACCGCCGTGATCGCCGAGCTTAACCCGCGCAAGGCCACCGATGTCGCGGAAGAGATCATGGCCGCCGGCGGCAAGGCGCTGGCGATCGAGACCGACGTGAGCGATGAAGCCTCGATTAACCTGATGGCACGCGTGGTCGAAGACCAGTGCGGGCGGATCGACACACTGATCAACAATGCCGGCATCTTCTCGACCCTGGAGATGCGGCCGTTCGACCAGATCCCACTCGACGAATGGGAGCGCGTGTTGCGCGTCAACGTCACCGGCCCGTTCCTGTGCGCCCGCGCGCTTCTGCCGGCGATGCGCCGGCAGAAGCGCGGCCGCATCATCAACATCGCCTCCGGCGCGGTATTGCTCGGCCGGCCGAACTATCTGCATTACATTGCCTCGAAAGCAGCACTCGCCGGCATGAGCCGGTCGATGGCACGCGAACTCGGCGGCGACGGCATCACCGTCAATAGCATCCTGCCGGGCGCGACCTTCACCGAGATCGAGCGCAAGACCGTGACGCCGGAGCAGAAGCAGCGCATCGTCGCGATGCAGTGCATCCCGCGCCCGGAAACCCCGGACGATCTGGTCGGGACAGCCCTGTTCCTCGCCTCCGACAATGCGGCCTTCATCACCGGTCAGTCGATCAATCTCGACGGCGGCGCGACGCATCTTTAAAGATGCGCCATCGAAGCGCGGGAGGCGGGTGATGGATGAAGTGCTGGTCGAGACGCGGCCGGGCTATCGCGTGCTGACGCTGAACCGGCCGGACCGGCTCAACGCCTTCAACGAGGCGCAGCACGCGGCATTGCGGCAGGCGGTCGACGATGCCGCCGCCGATGCGAGTTGCCGGGCGCTGCTGCTGACCGGCGCCGGGCGCGCGTTCTGCACCGGACAGGATCTCAGCGACCGGCTGGCGAAGCCGGGCGAGCAGGTCGTGCTCGGCGGCACGCTGGAGCAGCACTACAATCCGCTGATCCGCAAACTCAAGGCGTTGCCGTTTCCGGTGGTCGCGGCGGTGAACGGCGTCGCCGCCGGGGCCGGTGCCAATATCGCGCTCGCCTGCGACATCGTGCTGGCAGCGCAGTCGGCGACGTTCATCCAGTCGTTCGCCAAGGTCGGCCTCATTCCGGATTCCGGCGGCACCTGGCATCTTCCCCGGCTGGTCGGTATGGCGCGCGCCCGCGGGCTCGCGCTGCTGGCCGAGCCGCTGCCGGCGCGAAAAGCCGAGGACTGGGGCCTGATCTGGAAGGCGATCGACGATGCCGCGCTGATGGACGAAGCGCACAAATTGTGCGCGCATTTCGCGAATGCGCCGACCTATGGCCTGTCGCTGATCAAGCGCGCACTGAACGCCTCCGCCGACAACACGCTCGACCAACAGCTCGATCTGGAGCGCGACAGCCAGCGCGATGCCAGCCTCGCGCCGGATTATCAGGAAGGCGTCAGCGCCTTCATGAACAAGCGCAAGCCGAATTTCACAGGCCGCGGACGCTGACACCACCGGTTACCGGAGAGTCGGGTTTACCGGCGTGCGGAACCTCGCTAAGGCACCTCTGCAAGCGGAGGAGAGCGGCATGGCGCGGGTATTGCGGATTGGACTGGCGGGTCTCGGCGGCGTCGGCCTCGACGTGGCGCGGCGGTTGATCCGGGGCGTTCCCGGTCTGGCGCTCGGCGCGGTTTCGGTGCACGACCAGGACAAGGCGCGGCGTAACCTGCCGGAGCTTGGAACGATCCCCTTCAAGGCCCCGGCGGCGCTGGCCGAGGATTGCGACGTAGTGGTGGAGATGCTGCCGCCCGTGCTGTTCCGTGACATCGCCATCAGCGCGATCGATCGCGGTCGCATCTTCATGCCACTGTCGGTCGGGCAGCTGCTGCCGAACTGGGATCTGGTGGCGCGCGCCAAGGAGAAGGATGCACGCATTCTGGTGCCGTCCGGCGCGTTGCTGGCGCTCGACGCCGTGCGCGCCGCCGCCGAAGGCGACATCCGCTCGGTGAAGATGATCACGCGCAAGCCGCCGGGCGGCCTCGAGGGCGCGCCGCATCTCGTCGACAACAAGATCTCGGTGAAAAATCTCGACAAGCCGCTGCTGGTGTTTTCCGGCAGCGCCCGCGACGGCGTGAAGGGCTTTCCGGCCAATGTGAACGTCGCCGTGGCGCTCAGTCTCGCCGGCATCGGACCTGACCGCACGCAACTCGAGATCTGGGCCGATCCCTCGCTGACGCTGAACACGCATCGCATCGAGGTGGATGCCGACACCGCGCGTTTCTCCATGGCGATCGAGAACGTGCCGTCGGACAATCCCCGCACCGGTCGGATCGTCGCGCTGTCGACGGTCGCGACGCTGCGCGGACTTGTCTCCGAACTGAAAGTCGGAACGTAAGACAATACCGCGGCGCGTGCCGTATCGCGCAAAAACCCTTTCTTGACACCCCGGAAGCACGCCCCTAGCCTATCGTTTGCGTACAAACAAACTCAAGTCCGCGATCAGGTGGAGATCATGATCAACATCAGGACTCGTTTGCTTCGTTATGCCGCCCCGCTGCTCATCGCTTGCGCAGCATTCCAGACACCTGCCCACACCGAGGAAATCGCCGTCACGCAATGGGGCCAGAGCCTCTATGGCGCGCCGTTCGCGGTCGGAATGGAAAAGGGCCTGTTCAAGAAGGCCGGCATCGATATCACCGGCATCATCGGCTCCGCCGGCGGCGGTACCACGGTGCGCAATATTCTCGCCAATACGACGCCCTATGGCGAAGTGGCCTTGCCGGCGGCGCTGGCCGCTGTGCGGCAAGGGCTTGATCTTGTCATCGTCAATGTCGGCACGCGCACCGTTGCGGAATCGACACTGGTGACGATGCCGAATTCCGACGTGAAGACCATCGCCGACGTGGTCGACAAGAAAGTAGCGATCACCTCGCCGAAGTCGTCGTCGGAAATGATCTTCCTGATGGAGCTCAAGGCCAAAGGCATCGACGCCGGCAAGGTGACGCGCGTCGCCGCCGGCGGTTATCCGCCGGCGCTGACGATGCTCGAACAGGGCGCGGTGTCAGCCGCTGCGTTGATCGAACCGCTGTCGATTATCCGCAAGGATCGCTATCGCACCGTCGCCGCGGCGAAAGATATCCTGCCGCCGATGACAACCTCGGTCGGCATCACCACGCGCGATTTCGCCCGCAGCAACGGCGACAAGCTGCGCGCCATCATCGCCGGCCGCCGCGCCGCGGTCGAGGCGATCTACGCCAACCCTGACGAGACCGCCGCGATCCTGCACAAGATGTGGAACTTCGATCCGGCCATCTCCAAGGAAGCGGTCCACAACATGATCGCCCCGAAGATGTGGAGTCTCGGCGACTTCAACCGCGCCGAGCTCGACCGCACGGCGGAAGGCTTGAAGCTGATCGGCGAACTGAAAGAGGACGTCGACTGGAACAAGGTGGTCGATCAGTCGTTCCTGCCCAAGGATCTGCAAGGCAAGCTGTGACGGCCGCCTCTGACGGCGCCGCATCCGGCGTAGAAATCGCCCCGCGCGACGTCCACGCGCAACTGCGCGGCGTGACGCGGGTGTTCCCGCTGGCGTCGGGCGCGGGCCTGCATGCGCTCGGACCCATCGACCTCGATCTCTATCACGGCGAATTCTTCGCCGTGGTCGGACCTTCCGGTTGCGGCAAGTCCACCCTGCTCGACGTGCTCGCCGGCCTGTCGCCACCGACCGACGGGACGGCCACCTTCGAAGACAAGCCGATCGACGGCGTGCCGGACGGCGTCGGCGTCGTGTTTCAGGAAGACGCCTCGTTTCCCTGGCTGACGGTTCGCGACAACGTCGCGTTCGGTCTGCGCCGCGCCGGCGTCGACGAGGCCGAGATCAAAAAGCGCGTCGATTATGCGATCGGCTTCATGGGGCTGCGCGATTTCGAGCGCGCCTATCCGGCGCAACTCTCCGGCGGCATGCGCCAGCGCGTCTGCATCGCCCGCACGCTGGTGCTGCAACCGCGTCTGATCTTGCTCGACGAGCCGTTCGGCGCGCTCGACCAGCAGACACGGCTGTTGATGGGCGACGAACTGCTGCGGCTGTGGCGTGAAACCGGCGCGACCGTGCTGCTGATTACCCACGCGCTCGATGAGGCCGCGATGCTGTCGGATCGTGTCGGCGTGATGTCGGCGAGACCGGGCCGCTTCATCGATATCGTCGAAACACATTGGCCGCGCGACCGCGACAGCCGCATCGTCTCCGATCCCGGCTTCGGCGCGGTGACAGCAAGGCTGTGGGAGAAGTTGCGCGTCGAATCGCTCAAGCTGATGGGCACGCGGCCATGAAACGCGGCGGCCTGACCCGCGAAGGCTGGATTCGCCTCGCGGTCGTGGTCGCCTTTGTTCTGGCCTTCGAGTTGCTGTGCCGCCTCGGCGTATTGCCGCGCACCGTCGTGCTGCCGCCGTCCGAGATGGCGACCAGCCTGTGGCATCTGCTCGAAACCGGCGAGTTCACCGCCGATATCGTCTCGACCTTGCAGGATGTGGCGATCGCCTCGGCGCTGTCGATCGCGCTGGGTTTTGCACTCGGCATCGCCATCCACGCGCTTCCGCGATTGCGCGCGACGCTGGAGCCCTTGCTTGCAAGCTATTACGCGATCCCGACCTTCATGTTCTATCCGGTGTTCATCGTCGTGTTCGGCGTGAGCGATCGCGCGATCATCGCCATCGCCGTGCTGCTGTCGATCGTCGCCATGATCGCCTCGACCCTGACCGGGCTCGACCGCATCCCGCGCGTGCTGCGCAAGACCGCGGCGATCTACCGGATGGGGCTTGCGCGCCGCGCACTGCTGATCGATCTGCCGGCCGCAGCACCGCATCTGTTCACCGGCATCAAGCTCGCCTTCGCCTATGCCTTCATCGGCGTGATCGCCTCCGAATTCATCCTGTCGGGCCAGGGCATCGGCTACCAGATCGCCTACGCCTACAACAATTTCGAGAACCGCAAGATGTACGGGCTGATGCTGCTCGTCATCATTGTCGCGACCGTCGCCAATGCGGTGCTCGACACCATCGACCGCCGGCTGCAGAGCCGGCTGCGACGGTGAGGCGCCGATGAGACGGCTTGTCGACTTCATCCTGCTTCTCGTCGGCATCGTTGCCGCCTGGCAAATCCTGCACTGGATCGCCGGCGACATCGCGCTGACTTCGCCGCTCGACACCGTCGAGCATCTCGGCAAGCTGCTCGGCACCGAGCGGTTCTGGCTCAATGTCGCGGAAACCGCCCGCGCGTTCGTCGCCGCCGCGCTGATCTCGCTGATCGGCGGCGTCGCACTCGGCGTCGTGCTCGGCCTGAGCCGTACCTCGGCAATCGTCTCCGAGCCGATCCTGATCGCGCTCTATTCGCTGCCGAAGGTGACGCTCTACCCGCTGGTGCTGCTGTGCTTCGGCCTCGGCATCTCCGCCAAGATTGCGTTCGGGGCCATGCACGGCCTGATCCCGGTGACGATCTTCACCATGAAGGCGATCCTGCAGATCAAGCCGGTGTACTGGCGTACCGCCGAGACCATGCGGCTGACCCCCGGCCAGATGGCATGGCATGTCGCGCTGCCCGCTGTGATCCCTGAAGTGCTCGCCGGCGCGCGGCTCGGCTTCTCGCTGACCCTGCTCGGCGTGCTGATCGGCGAAATGTTCGCCTCCCAGCGCGGGCTCGGCTTCATGATCACCAGCGCCATGGGGCTGGGCGACATCGCCACCATCATGGCCGTGGCCCTGTTCCTGTCGGTTTTCGCCGTCTCCGCCAATGCGCTGTTGCTGCTGCTGGACCGGACGGCGGCGCGTTAGGCTCTTTCGGCCGCTTTTGTATGCACACAAACGATCTTGCCTTGGCGGCCGGGCGGGCTATCATCGGCGGATCGGCTGATCGCCTGTTGTAGCGAGTATCCGCATGCTGGACCTCTACTCCGTCAATCGCCTGATCGACCTCTGGCTCGAGGAGGATATCGGCCACGGCGACCTCACCGCGCTGTCGATGATCGAAGCAGACGCGAAGGCTACCTTCCATATGAATGCGCGACAGGATTTGTCGCTGGCCGGCATCGACGTCGCCGCCGCTTGCTTCAAACGTTACGACCCGGCCGTGAAGGTCGAGGTTAAGACCCAGGACGGCACGCGCTGCAAGCCGAAGACGACGCTGCTGGCCGTGTCCGGCGGGGCGCGCAGCCTCCTCACCGTCGAGCGCACCGCACTCAATATCGTCCAGCACCTCTCCGGCATCGCCACCGAGACCGCGCGCTGGATGGACGCCATCAAGGGCACAAAGGCGAAGCTGATCGACACCCGCAAGACCACGCCCGGCCTGCGCATGCTGGAGAAACATGCGGTGACCTGCGGCGGCGGCGCCAATCATCGCCTCGGCCTCGACGGCGGCGTGATGATCAAGGATAACCACATCGCGGTCGCCGGCAGTATCGCCAAGGCGGTGGAGCGCGCCCGTGCGCGCGTGCCGGGTCTGATCAAGATCGAGGTCGAATGCGACCGGCTTGAACAGGTTCGCGATGCGATCGCGGCGAAAGCCGATATCATCATGCTCGACAACATGCCGCTCGACGAGATGCGCGAATCGGTGAAGCTCGTCGCCGGCCGCATTCCGCTGGAAGCGTCGGGCGGCGTGCGCTTCGACACCGTGCGGCCGATCGCCGAGACCGGCGTCGATTATGTTTCGACCAGCAAGACCATCCAGGCGGCGCCCGCCGTCGATATCGGGCTCGACGACGCCTGACGAGGTAATACCATGAAGCCAGCGCCCTTTGTTCGTCACACGCCGCGAACCCTGGATGAGGCGTTGGCGATTCTGGCCGAAGTCGCACCGCAGGACGGCCGCGTTCTGGCCGGCGGGCAGAGCCTCGTGCCGATCATGGCGTTCCGCATGGCGCGGCCGGCACATCTCGTCGACATCAACGAGGTCGCCGGCCTCGATAAACTCATTGTCGAGAACGGCATGCTGATCGTCGGCGCGCGCGTACGCCACGGCGCATTCCACAAGCCGGTCGAACCGGGGCCGCTCGGCGCACTGCTGGCATCGGTCGTGCACAATATCGCGCATTATCCGATCCGCATGCGCGGGACCATGTGCGGCAGCCTCGCGCATGCCGACCCGTCCTCGGAATGGTGTCTGACCGCCGCGACGCTCGACGCCGAGCTGGTGGCGCGACGCAAGGGCGGCGAGCGCATCATCCCCGCGCGCGACTTCTTCGAGGGTCTGATGTCGACCGCGCTCAAGGAAGACGAATTGCTGGCGGAGGCGCGCTACATGCTGCTGCCGGCCGGGACCAAGTTCGGCTTCAACGAATTCAGCCGCCGCGCCGGCGACTTCGCCATGTCGGCGGCGCTCGCCACCTATCGCATCGTTGACGGCCGCATCGCCGACGCGCGCGTGGGAGTCGGCGGCGCGGAAGCGAGCCCGCGCCGCATTCCCGAAGCAGAAGCGGCGCTCAACGGCCAGATGCCCGGCGATGCCGCGTTCCGCGCGGCGGCGGAAGCCGCCAGCGCCGCGATCGATCCGCTCGAAGATATCCAGACCACCGGCGAATATCGCCGCGATCTGGTCCGCGCCGTGGTGCGGCGCGCGCTGGAAGCCTCGGTCAAATGAGCGCTGCCACCAAAGGATCGGGCACAACCTGGGTCGGCCGCGCCATCCGGCGGCTGGAAGACCCGGCGCTGGTGACCGGCCGCGGGCGCTTCACCGCCGATCTGCCGGCCGCGCACTGGGTGCGCTTCGTGCGCAGCCCGGTCGCCGCAGGCACAATCAAGAAGATCAAGCCGCCGGACGGCGCCTTCGTCGTCACCGCGGCGGAGCTTGCCGGCGTGAAGCCGATCAAGCCGATGCTGTACAAGTTCAACTACCGGCCGATCGGCCAGCCGATCCTCGCCGACGGCGTCGTGCGCTTCACCGGCGAGTGTATCGCCGCCGCGATCGCCGCGAGCGAGGAAGAAGCCGAGGACATCGCCGATGCGGTCGAGGTCGAGATCGACGAGACGGCGCCGCTGATCGATGCACGCGACGCGGCGTCAAGCGCGGCGCTGCATCCGGAGGCGCCGGACAATGTGATCGTCAACGCGCAGGTGAAGACGCCGGAGTTCGACACCGCCTGGCGCAACGCACACAGGATCGTTCGCCTCGAAGCGCGCTCACGCCGCCAGAACGCGACGCCGATGGAGCCGCGCGCCGCGCACGCGGCTTACGATCCGGCGACCGGGCGTATCACGCTGACCTGCACCACGCAGATGCCGCATCTCACGCGCACCGCCATTGCCGATCTGCTCGACATGCCGGAATCCGACCTGCGGGTGATCGCGCCCGATGTCGGCGGCGGCTTCGGCCAGAAGATGTCGCTGCCGCCGGAATATGTGCTGATCGCGTGGCTGGCGCGCGAACACCGCAGCTCTTTTGCCTGGACCGAGGATCGCCGCGAGAACCTGATCGCCAGCTACCACAGCCGCGATCAATATATCGCGCTCGACGGGGCGTTCGATGCCGACGGCAAGCTGATCGCGCTGTCGGCCGACGTGCTCGCCAATATCGGCGCCTATTCCTGCTTCCCCACCACCTGCGGCGTCGAACCCTTGATGGCGATGGCGGAAATCCCCGGTCCCTACGACGTGCGGCACTATGCGTGCACCGCGCGCGGCGTCGCCACCAACACCTGCCCAATGGCGCCCTATCGTGGCGTGTCGCGTCCGGTGATCACCTTTGCGCTGGAACGGCTGATGGACAAGGCCGCGGTCGAGCTGGGCATCAATCCGATCGATATCCGCCGCCGCAACCTGATCGATCAGTTTCCCTACACATCGGCCATGGGGCTTGTGTTCGACGAGGCGACCTACAAGGAAACGTTGGAGCTTGCCGTCAAGCATGTGGACGTGCCGGCGTTCCGCGCGCGCCAGCAGGCGCTGCGCAAGCAAGGCCGCTATCTCGGCCTCGGCTTCTGCACCTTCTCGGAACGCACCGGCTACGGCAGCCCCGCGTTCGCAGCGCGCGGCATGGCGATCACGCCCGGCTGGGAAATGGTCGAGCTGACCATGGACCCATCCGGCTTCGTCGAATTGCGGATCGGCACCTCGCCGCACGGTCAGGGCCTGCGCACTACTTTGGCGCAGATCGTCGCCGACCAGCTCGGCATCGAGCCGCAGCGGATCAAGGTGATCCACGGCGACACCGATCGCTCGCCTTACGGTTGGGGCACCTTTGCCAGCCGCTCGCTGGTGATTTCCGGCGGCGCAACCTTGATCGCCGCGCAGAAGCTGCGCGCCAAGATCATCAAGCTCGCGACGCATATGCTGGAGGCCGCACCCGAGGATATCGTACTGGGCGACAGCGCCGCCACCGTTGCCGGCACCGACCGCAGCATCGCCATCGCCGCGCTCGCGCGTGACGCCTATCACCAGACGCACCGCTTCAAGGGTGAGATCGAACCCGGTATGACCGAGGCCGGCCACTACGATCCGCCGGGCACCTTTTCCAATGCGTGCCATGTGGCGATGGTCGAGGTCGATATCGAAACCGGACAGGTCAAGGTCGAGAAATTCATCGCCGCCGAGGACTGCGGCCGCATCATCAATCCGATGATCGCCGACGGTCAGGTGCATGGCGGCATCGCCCAGGGCATCGGCAACGCCATCCTCGAGGAAATCCTCTACGACGAGAACGGCACGATCCTGTCGTCCACCCTCGCCGACTTCCTGCCGCCGACCGCGCATGAAATCCCGCCGATCGAGCTGCATCACCTTGAAACCCACACCACCGCGACCAATCTTCAGGCCAAGGGCCTCGGCGAAGGCGGCGCCATCGGCTCGCCTGCCGCGGTGATGAACGCCATCAACGATGCACTGTCGCCGTTCGGCGTCGCCATCGACGAAATGCCGGCGACGCCGCAGCGCATCCGCGCCGCGCTGCGCGCGCGCCAACAGACGGAGACCGCCGCATGAGCGAGAAAACCCCGATCACGCTCAAGATCAACGGCCGCGACCACAAGATCGCCGTGGAGCCGCGCCGCACGCTGGCCGACGCGATCCGCGAGGATTGCGGCCAGACCGGCACCCATATCGGCTGCGAGCACGGCGTGTGCGGCGCCTGCACCGTGATCGTCAACGGCGAGCCGGTGCGCTCCTGCCTGATGTTCGCCGCGCAAGCCGACGGCAAGGCGATCCGCACCGTCGAAGGGCTTGCCAAAGGCAACGAGCTGCACCCGATGCAGCGCGCCTTCATGGATCACCATGGGCTGCAATGCGGCTTCTGCACGCCGGGCTTCCTGATGCTCGCGGTCGGCGTGCTGGAGCGCGAGCCGCAGATCAGTGACGACGATCTGCTTGACGTGCTGTCGTCCAATCTGTGTCGCTGCACCGGTTACCAGAACATCATCAAGGCGGTGCGCGCCGCAGCCGCCGAGATGCGCGGCGCAAGCTGATGGCCAGCCGCATCATCGGCCAATCGCGCAAGCGGCTCGAAGACCCGCCGCTGCTGACGGGTCAGGGCCGCTTTGCCTCGGATATCTCGTTTCCCGATCAGCTTGCGATGCGCGTGGTCCGCTCGGGCTACGCCCACGGGCGGATCGTCTCGGTGGACACCAGCGAGGCGTGCGCGCTGCCGGGCGTATTCGCGGTGTGGACTGCCGACGACGTCGCCGACCTGCCGCCCATTGACGTGCGGCTCACCAATATCAAGGGGCTCGCGCCCTACCGGCAATATGTGCTGGCGCGTGACAAGGTGCGCTATGTCGGTGAGCCGGTCGCGGTGGTGTTCGCCAGTGATGCCTACACTGCCGAGGACGCTGCCGATCTCGTTGTGATCGACATCGAGGAATTGCCGGCGGTGCTCGACGCCGCAGGCGAAACCGGCGACTTCGCCCCCGGCCTGCCGACCGAAGTCATTGTCATCGAGAAGGGCTACGGCGATGCCGACGCGGCGTTCAAGACCGCGCAGCATGTCGTCTCGCTCACCCTGAGCGTCGGCCGGCATTCCGGCGTGCCGCTGGAAACGCGCGGCGCCATCGCCCGCTACGATGCCAAGCATGACATGCTGGAGATGTACGGCGCCGCCAAGGTGCCGCACTGGAATCGCGACCAGATCGCCATCATGCTCGGGCGCGAGCGCAAATCAATCAATCTCTACGAAGGCCACACCGGTGGCGGTTTCGGCGTGCGTGGCGAGCTTTATCCGGAAGACGTGATCGCCTGCTATGCCGCGCTGAAGCTGGGCCGGCCGGTGAAATGGATCGAGGACCGGCGCGAGAATCTCGTCGCCTGCAATCATTCGCGCGAGCAGACACACCGCATCCGCGCCGCCATCGACGCCGAGGGACATATCCTCGCGGTCGAGGACGAGTTCTTCCACGATCAGGGCGCCTATGTGCGCACCCACGGCGCCACCGTCGCCGATCTCGCCGCGGCGATGCTGCCGGGACCGTATCGCATTCCGGCCTATCGTGCGGTCGGGCATATCCGGCTGACCAATAAGACACCAGGCGGCACCTATCGCGCGCCGGGCCGTTACGAAAGCACCTTCGCGCGCGAGCGGCTGCTCGACGCCATCGCCGCCAAGGCCGGCATCAGCCCGGTCGAAGCGCGCCGCCGCAATCTGCTGCAGAAAGCCGATATGCCTTACGACCTGCGGGTCGATACGCTCGGCACCAAGGTGGTCTACGATTCCGGCGACTATGGCGGCTTGGTGCGCAAGGCGATTGACGCCACCGGCTGGCAAACGCTGCGCGACGCCGTTGCCACGCGCCGCAAGGCCGGCGAAACGGTCGGCGTCGGCCTCGCCATGTTCGTCGAGAAAAGCGGCCTTGGTCCCTATGACGACGTGCGGATCGAACTCTCGCCCTCCGGCGCTATCGAGGTGATTACCGGTGCCGCCTCGATCGGCCAGGGCGTCGAGACGGTGATCGCACAAATCTGCGCGGAGACGCTCGGCGCCGCGTTCGACACGATCCGCGTCACCCACGGCCAGACCGATCGCATCGAGCGCGGCCTCGGCGCCTTCGCCTCCCGCGTCACGGTGATGACCGGCGAAGCAACCCGGCGCGCGGCCGAGGCGCTGCGCGCGCGGCTGCTCGCCATCGCTGCGCCGCTGATGCAGACTGACGCGACGCAACTCACCGTCAGCGACGGCTGGATCGCGCGCACGGACGGCAGCGGGCCGTCGATGGCCATCGCCGATGTCGCGCGCAGCATCGACGCCACACACGGTGCGTCAAGCGAAGCCTCGTTCGAATCGAGCCACATGGTCTATCCCTACGGCGTCCATGTCGCGCTGGTGCAGGTCGACCGCGAGACCGGCGGCGTCACCGTCGAACGCTATCTGGTCGCCTATGACATCGGCCGTGCCGTCAATCCGATGCTGGTCGAGGGGCAGATCACCGGCGGCATCGCGCAGGGGATCGGTGGCGCGCTGCTCGAGGAATTTCTTTACGACGAGCGCGGCGAGCCGCTGTCGGTGACCTTCGCCGATTATCTGATGCCGACAGCACACGAAATCCCGCCGATGGATATCGTGATCTCCGAGGATGCACCGAGCCCGCTCAATCCGCTCGGCCTGAAAGGCTCGGGTGAAGCCGGCGTCAACGCCGCCGGCGCGGCCATTGCCGCCGCCATCGATGACGCGCTCGGCATGCCGGGGCTGATCACGCGATTGCCGGTGACGCCGCAGCGGCTCAAGGCTGCGCTGGCCGCGCGCTAACTCAGTTTCCGCAACAGCGTGATCACCTGCCGCTGCTCCTGCGGCGTCAGTGGCGCGACCGTCTTTGCGGTGATCTCCGCCGCCACCTTGATCGCCGCCTCGGTGGCCTTGCGGCCCTTGTCAGTGAGCGTGACGGCACGACGGCGGCGGTCGTTGGGATCGTCGCAGATCGCCACCAGCCCCCGCACGCGCAACCGATCGACCACGCCCTTGATGGTCGAGGCATCGAGATAAATGAGCCGGCCCAGGTGGTTCTGCGAGCAGGCACCGACCTCGAGCAGCTTCGCCAGTGCCGCGAATTGCGTCTGCGTCAACCGGCCGGGAATGCCGGCCATGAACAGCGCAGTGTGTCGCTGCATCGCCAGCCGCAGGCGAAAGCCGATCTGGTCGTCGAGCAGATAGGCGGACGCTGCATCCGCCTCAGGCAGCAGTTTCAGCCGGGGACGCCGGGGCATTGAACAACCTATGGATCAACCTATGGACAGGTTCGGCTCGGTCGGTCGCGGCACGAGAGGACAACAGCCACAATTCAAACCGTCAGATAGTTGCGCTGGATTTCGACATTGCCGGCAAGCTCTTTCATCGTGCCGTTCCAGCGGATCTGGCCCTTTTCCAGCAAATAGACGCGATCCGACACCAGTTCGGCGAAGTGCATGTTCTGTTCGGACAGGAGGATGGATAACCCTTCCTTCTTCAATTCGACGATGGTGTTGGCCATCTGCTCGACGATCAGCGGCGCCACGCCTTCCGACGGTTCGTCCAGCAGCACCAACAGCGGATTGCCCATCAGCGTGCGCGCGACGGTGAGCATCTGTTGCTCGCCGCCGCTCATGCCGCCGCCCGGACGGTCCGGCATCTCGCCGAGATTGGGAAACAGCGTGAACAGGCGCTGCGGCGTCCACACCGGCGCGGCGGTGCCGTCCGCGAACCGCCGCGGCGGCTGCCGGCCGATATCGAGATTTTCCATCACCGTCAGATCGACGAAGATGCGGCGATCCTCCGGCGTGAAACCAAGCCCGCGTCGCGCGATCTCGTAGGGCCGCATCCGGGAAATATCCACGCCGTCGAAGGTCGTGCGGCCGCGCCGCGCCATCAACCCCATGATCGCCTTCATGGTCGTCGATTTGCCGGCGCCGTTGCGGCCCATCAGGGCGACAACCTCACCGCGCCCGATCTCGAACGACAGATCGAACAGGATTTGCGCTGCGCCATACGAAGCGTTGAGGTTTTCGACATTGAGGAGCGGCGCTGTCATGGCTGCGGCTCCAAAGGCTTCGGCTCGACACGCGCGAAGGTCTTGCCGGTGCCGAAATAGACCTCCTGCACCTTGGGATGCTCGCGGATCGTGCGCGCATCGCCGTCGGCGATCAGCCGGCCTCGCGCCAGCACGATGATGCGATCAGCATGGGCGAACACCACATCCATGGAGTGCTCGGTGAACAGCACCGAAATCCCCTTCTCGACCACCAGCCGCTTCACCAGCGCGATCAGCGCGTTGCGCTCGCGCGGGGCCATGCCCGCGGTCGGTTCGTCCATCAGCAGCAGACGCGGATCGTTGGCGAGCGCCATGGCCAGTTCGACACGTTTGACATCGCCGTAAGCGAGTTCGCGGCTGGCGCGGTCGGCGGCATCCTTCATGCCGACCTGTTCCAGCAGCTCGAGCGCACGGGCGCGATACCGCGACGCCGCAGGCTTCCACAGCCGATACGTCTCGCCGGCATGCGAGATCAGCGCCATCTGTACGTTCTCGACAACGGTCATCGAGCCGAAGGTCGCCGCAACCTGAAAGGTTCGGCCGACGCCAAGCCGCCAGATTTCGCGCGGCGCGAGCCCGGCCAGATTGGCGCGCTCGAACCAGATCTCGCCAGAATCCGGCCGAAGCTGACCGTTGATCATGTTGAAGCAGGTCGACTTGCCGGCGCCGTTCGGACCGATCATCGCCAGAAATTCGCCGCGCGCGACCTCGAAGCTCACGTCGTTGACGGCACGGACACCGCCGAACGCCTTGGCCAGTGAGCGGATCGACAGATCGGTCACGATGCTGTCCTCCACCGCCGCAGCAGATTGATGACGCCACCGACGATGCCGGCCGGGAACGCCATCACCAGCAACAGGATGATGAGGCCGAGCAGCGCGCGCCAATATTCGGTCTGGCGCATGATCGTATCCTGCAGCACCGCGAACACCGAGGCACCGACGATCGGCCCGGTGAGCGTCTGGATGCCGCCGAGCAGCACCATCACCAGCCCGTCGATGGAACGGCCGACGCCGATTGTCTCCGGCGAGATCGAGCCCTTGGCGAACGCAAACAACCCGCCGGCGACGCCGCAGACAAGACCGGCGATAGCAAAGCCGAGCCAGTGCACACGTTTCACATCGATGCCGATCGCCTCGGCGCGCAGCGGCGAGTCGCGTCCGGCGCGCATCGCATAACCGAACGGGGCAAAGAGAATACGGCGCAAGGCGAGCACGCCGATCACCGTGAGCAGCAGCACCAGGATGAAATAGACGCTGCTGTTGCTGAACGGCGCCGGCGGCCAGACGCCGATCACGCCGTTCGATCCGCCGGTGAGGTCTTCCCACTGGAACACGGCGGCCCAGACAATCTGCGCGAAGGCCAGCGTCAGCATCGCCAGATAGACACCGGACAGCCGTACCGCGAACCAGCCGAACAGCAGTGCACCGAGGAGCGCCGTGATCGGCGCTGCCAGCAGCGCCAATCCCATGGGCGCGGCGAGCCATTTCACCAGCAGCGCCGCACCATAGGCACCAAGACCGAAATAAGCGGCATGGCCGAACGAGTGCATGCCGCCCGGCCCCATGATGAAATGCAGGCTCGCCGCGAACAGCACCGCGATCATCACGTCGATGCCGAGGATCAGTACGTAAGGCGAGCTTTGCGCCATCAACGGCATCGCCATCAGCGCGCCCAACACGACCACGCCGAGGAATTTCAGCGCCGGCGTCGCCGGGCGCATCGGGTCTTCCGGGTCGGCGACGCCACGCACCGCCCCCTGCGGACGGCCGAGCAGTCCGTAAGGCCGCGCGATCAACACCGCCGCCATCACCAGAAATTCCGCGACCAGCGTGAACTTTGAAAAATTGAGCGACATGCCGAACATCGACACCGTGCCGATGGCGATGCACAGCGCCTTGACCTCGGCGATGATCACGGCGGCGAGATACGCGCCGGTGATCGAGCCCATGCCGCCGACCACGACGACGACGAAGGCGTCGCCGATCACGGTGAGGTCCATCGCCAGGTTGGCCGGCTCGCGCGCCACCTGCAGCGCGCCACCGAGCCCGGCGAGGAACGAGCCGAGCGCGAACACAGCGGTGAACAGCATCGCCTGGTTGACACCGAGCGCGCCGACCATCTCGCGGTCCTGCGTCGCCGCACGCACCAGCCGGCCGAAGCGCGTGCGCGCCAGTCCCAGATGCAGAATCCACAGCACGACCGGCGCGATGACGATCAGGAACAGATCGTAGGTCGGCAGCCGCCGGCCGAAAATCTCAATGGCGTCGCGCATGCCGGGAGCACGCGGGCCGAGCAGGTCTTCCGGTCCCCACAGCCACAGGGTCGCGTCGTTGATGATCAGGATCAGCGCGAACGTGGCGAGCAGCTGGAACAGTTCGGGCGCGCGGTAGATACGCCGCAACAACACGAATTCGATGGCCGCGCCGAGCAGACCAACGAGGCACGCGGTGATGACAATGCCGCCCCAGAAGCCGAAGCCGCCGCCGATCTTCGTCGCCAGCGAATAGGCGACATAGGTCCCGAGCATATAGAGGGACCCGTGGGCGATATTGACGATGCGGGTGACGCCAAAAATCAGCGACAGGCCGGCCGCCACGAAGAACAGGCCGGATGCCGATGACAGGCCGTTGAGCGCCTGAAAAATGAATCCGCTGACATTCATGTGAGGCGGTGTCTCTCCCCGACTGCCGGGGAGAGACGATGCGTCACGTCAGCGATCAGTTCGCGCCCGCCGGGCGCAGCTTCTTCACTTCATCGTCGGGCGGCAGCACATCCGCGCCGTCGACATATTTGAAGTCGGTCATGGTGCCCTTGCCGTTCTCCAGCGCGATCTTGCCGACATAGGCGCCCATGGTCGCCTGATGGTCGCTGGCGCGATAGATGAACGGCCCGAACGGGCTGTCGACCTTGAGACCGGCGAACGCCGTCACCAGCTTCTCGGTGTCGGTCGAGCCGGCCTTGGCGATGCCGGCGGCGAGCGACTTCATCGTCGCGTAGCCGACGATCGAGCCGAGCCGCGGATAGTCGTTGAACTTCTTCATATAGGCGTCGCGGAACGCCTTGTGCTCCGGCGTATTGATCTTGTCCTGCGGATAGCCGGTGACGATCCAGCCGACCGGTGCCTCGTCCTTGAGCGGATCGAGATATTCCGGCTCGCCGGACAACAGGCTCACCACCGGGCGATTCTTGAACACGCCGCGGGTGTTGCCCTCGCGCACGAACTTGGCGAGATCACCGGCGAACAACACGTTGAAGATCGCGTCCGGCTTGGCGTCGTCGATCGCCTGCGCCACCGCGCCGGCGTCGATCTTGCCGAGCGGCGGTGCCTGCTCGGTGACGAATTCCACGTCAGGCTGCGCTTTCTTCATCAGCGCCTTGAAGTTCTCGGCCGCCGACTGGCCATATTCGAAGTTCGGATAGACCAGCGCCCAGCGCTTCGCTTTCAGCGCTTTCGCGGCGGGCATCAGCATCGCCACCTGCATGTAGGTCGAGGAGCGCAGGCGATAGGTGTATTTGTTGCCGTTCTGCCAGGTGATCTTGTCGGTCAGCGGCTCGGCGGCGAGGAAGAACACCTTCTTCTGGCCTGCGAAATTCGTCACCGCCAGACCGATATGCGACAGGAAGGTACCGGAAATCAGCGGCACGCCTTCGCGGGTGACGAGTTCCTCGGCGACACGCACCGCCTCGCCTGGATTGGCGCCGTCGTCACGCGAGACCACTTCGAGTTTCTTGCCGAGCACGCCACCCTTGGCGTTGATCTCCTCGATCGCCAGTTCCCAGCCCTTCTTGTAGGGATCGAGGAACGCCGGCTGCGACTTGTAACTGTTCAACTCGCCGATCTTGATGGTGTCCTGCGCGGACGCGGGACGGAACAGCGCGATCGCGGCAGCACCGGCGAGCGCAACGGTCAGCAGGTAACGCTTGTGCAGATGACGATTGTCCATTGGTTACATCCCCCGCGTGGCCTCGACGACGGCGCACGCATGCTCGTGTGAAGGTCCGAAATTCGCGTCCGGCCGGCGAATGTATGTGCGCAAAGTGTCCGACCGGTCTTCTAACCTGTCAAGTCGTCGTCCGTCGCAGCGGTGCGGCGCTCGCGCGCCACACCGGCCGCGCCGGTCACTTTTTATCGCGGAAGCGATCCATCAGCGGCTTGTCCTGGCCTCCGTCGATCTCGATCATCGTGCCGTTGGCCATGTGCATCAGCGGCGAGGCCATCATCACCACCAGATTGGCGACCTCTTCCACCTCGGCGATGCGGCCGAGCGGGATCGACGCCGGCGCCAGCTTGTCGGCTTCCTCGCGTGAAATCTTCATGTCGCGCGCCATGGCGTCCACCAGGCCAGCCCAGCGCTCGGTGCGCACCGGGCCCGGATTGACCGCGCAGAAGCTGATGTTGTGGCTGCCGTATTGTCCGGCGAGCGATTTCGTCAGGTTCTGGCCGGCGGCATTGGCCGCGCCGGGGCAGATTTCCCAATAGGACGGCTTGACGCCGTCATTGCCGATCAGATTGACGACGCGGCCGCCGTTTTGCTTGACCATGATCGGCAGCACGTAGCGCAGGCAGCGCACATAGCCCATGAATTTGAGCTGCAGCCCCTTCTCCCAGTCGTCCTCGCTGAGATGCTCGATCACGCCGCCGGCGGCCGAACCGGCATTGTTGACCATGATATCGATGCGGCCGAGCGCCTTGTGCGCCTCGGCAATGAACTTCTTGGCGTCGGCATCGCTGCGCAGATCGGCGGTGATCGGCACGATCTTGCGGCCGGTGGCCTTGGCGATTTCCTCCGCAGCCGCCTTCAGCGGCTCCATGCGCCGCGCGCAGATCGCGACATCGACGCCTTCCCGTGCAAGCGTCAGCGCGATGCCCTTGCCGATGCCTTCGCTGCCGCCGGTGACAACGGCGGTCTTGCCCTTGAGTTTGAGATCCATGGTCCGTCTCTCCTCGGTTAAGCGGGTTTGTGGGCGAGCCAGCGGCCCGCTTCGGCGTCGGCGAACAGTTCGGCCAACGCTGCGTTGAACTTGTCCGGCTCCTCGCTGGTGATGGTGTGTCCCGAACGCGGGATCACCATCAGACCGGCCGTCGGCACCGTACGACGCAGATAGATGCTGGCATCGACGCACCAGTCGTCCTCGTCGCCGACGATCACGAGAAGCGGCGGCTTGAACGCCTTGAGGTCGGCTTCCATTTCATAGAGCGTCGGCCGGCGCGCCTGCAGATTGATCATGGTCAGCGAATGGCCGATCGCCGAATGCTCGCTCAGCATCTGCACGAAATGCGCGAAGCCGCGCGGATCCTTGTTCTTGTGCGTCTGCCGCGTCGGGCCGTTGGCATAGCGCGGCGCCGTCACCGAGATCGGCTCGTTCGCGAACATCTTGCCGGTCTCGCGCGAGGCGGCACGGTTCTGCTCAACCACGGCCGGATCGGGACTTGAGCCGTAGCCGCAGCCGGCCGCGGTTACCGACAGACAGCGATCCGGATAACGGATGCCCACATGCAGCGCGGTCGCCGCGCCCATGGAATGGCCGACCACATGCGCCTTGTCGATCTTGAGCGCATCCATGACGGCGATCACGTCGTCGCGGAAGACGTCTTGCAGGTACCGTTCGGGATCGGTCGGAATGTCGGACGGCGGATAGCCGCGCTGGCTGTAAGTGACGCAGCGGTGCGACCGCGAGAACCGCTGCATCTGCGGCTCCCAGGTGCGGTAATCGGCTGCGTATTCGTGGACGAAAACGACCGGCGTGCCGGTGCCGGCCTCCTCGTAATAAAGACGAGTACTATCGCTTGCGGTGACGTGCGGCATATTCGCTTCTCACTCGCGCCGTTGAAATTCATATGCACACATATGAAATGCTAGTAGAGTAGCTTTCGGTCCGCAAGGCAAGACTTCGTCGCGAGCAAAAGCAAATCCTCTTGCGCTGCAGTAATGGCAAGGGGTTTGCATGGGGCTTCCGGTCGACGCCACCATTCGCTGCGTCCTGCTACCTTGAGGATTGCGCACACCGGGCATACCGGGGCAACGTCGTCATCGAGAAACAAGGAGGCACCGGTCCTATGATCCCCTTCATCCGTCCGCACCTCGCGCGCCGCGCGGTGATCGCCCTGCTCGCAGCCAGCGCCTTTGTTTTCAGTGGCGCCGCACCGAGTTCGGCGCAGACCAAGCCGAAGATCGTCGCCGCCAGCCTGACCTTGCCGGTGATCGCGCCGCTCGTGTGGAACATCATGAAGGTACGCGGTTTCGATGCAAAGCACGGTTTCGAGCTCGAGCTGAAACCCTATCCGTCGATTGCTGCCTATTACGCGGGCTTCGCGACCGGCGAGGTCGACGTGCAAGTCGGCGGGCCGACCGTCTATCAGAAGCTGCGGATCGAAGGCGTGCCGGCGCGTATCGTTGGCACCGCGATGACCCTCTCCGACCTCGTCATCTTCGTGAAGGATGACAAAATCAAATCGCTCGCCGACCTCAAGGGCAAGCAGCTTGCCGCCGATATGGGCAGCGGCCAGTTTCAGGTCGTCAAGATCTATGCCAACGCCAAGGGGCTCGACCTCGGCAAGGACATCACCGTCGTCAACGCCAACTTCGCGGTGGCACGCGCGCAGCTCGAAGCCGATCGCGTCGAAGCCGCCATGGTGATTGAGCCGCTCGCCAGCATTATCCAGAAGCAGAATCCTTCCTGGAAAGTCATCTTCAACGCCGCCGATGCATGGAAGGAGATCACCGGGCAAAACGGCTACGAGCTGGTGATGGGCATGCGCGAGGATTCCATCAAGCGCGTTCCCGACGCACCGAAGATGCTGCTCGCCGCGCTCAAGGACGTCGCGGCTTTCATCAAGTCCGACATCGACGCGGCCGACAAGATCGCGGTCGAGAACGTCAAACTGCCGCCCGGTATCCTCAAGGCCGCCGTCAGCAGCAACCGACTCAACATCGTTGCTGACAACGCCTGGGATGCGTCGACGCGAAAGGCGCTGCTCGACATGATGGAGCGCGCGGTGAAAGCCGGTTTTTACGCGAAGATGGCTGACGACAAGATCATCTATACGCCGTAACGCCGATGCTCTCCGACCAAGCTCACGCGAACGAGCTGACGGGGCGTTTTCCCCGTCAGGCATTCGTCTCGATCGTGATCTTCTGCGTGCTGTGGGAGATCATGTCCCGGCTCTCGCCATCGCTCGGCATCCCGCCATTCGCGATCCCGAGTTTCGTGCGAATCGGGGAAAGCCTGATGAAGATCACGCCGCTCGACGTGATCGTCACGCTGGCGCGGGTGATCGGCGCGCTGGTGCTGTCGTTCGTCGGCGGCGTCGTCATCGCCATGGGCATGTACCGCTCGCCGAGCCTGGAAAACTATCTGCACCCACTGGTCCGCATCCTGATGGCGGTGCCGGTCGTGTCGTGGATCCTGTTCGCGGTACTGTGGTTCCGCGGCGTCGAATTCCGCATCGCCTTCGTGCTGATCGCGGTGTGCGGACCGGTGTTTCTGGTCGATGCGCTCGATGCCATGCGCGGCGTATCGAAAGATCTGCGCGGCATGATGCGCTCGTTCCGACCGACGGCGTTTCAGTATTTCACCAAGCTGATGTTTCCAGCGATCCTGCCGAGCCTGATCACCAGCTGGAAGATCAATCTCAGTCTGGCGATCCGCGTCGTTACCATCGCCGAGCTGGTCGGCGCCGTCACCGGCATCGGCCATCAGCTCGCGGTGGCGCAGGAACTGTTCTCGGTCGCCGACGTGTTCGCGTGGACGCTGGTATTGGTGGTGCTTCTGTTCCTTTTGGAAGCACTGCTGGTGCGGTTCGAGGCGCGCGTGCTGCGGTGGCGCGCATGAACGCAACCATGAGCACAACCAAGAGCGAGCCGACCGCCATCGAGGTCGAGAACCTGCGCAAGGTGTTCCGGCAGGCGACCACCGGGCAATCGGTGGTCGCCATCGACCGGTTGAGCCTGCACATCGCACCGCGCGAAGTGGTCGCCATTGTCGGTCAGACCGGCTGCGGCAAATCGACCTTCTTCGACATGATGATCGGCCTCGAACAGCCGAGCGAGGGCGCGATCCGCATCAACGGCAAGACGCCTTACGCCGACTTCGATGCCTTCCGCGGCAAGATGGCGACCGTGTTCCAGCAGGACCGGTTGTTGCCGTGGCGCACCAGCTACGACAACGCCCGCCTGCCATTGGAGCTGATGGGCGTCGACGAAAAGATCCAGCGCGAGCGCGCGATGCACTGGCTCAAGCGCCTCGGCCTCGAAAACTTCGCCAATGCCTATCCGCACGAACTGTCCGGCGGCATGCGCCAGCGCGTCGCCATCGCCCGCGCCTTCGTGCTGCAGCCGGATATCCTGCTGGCCGACGAAGCGTTTGGGCATCTCGACGAGGTGACGGCGGCGGAATTGCGCAGCACCTTCCTCGCGTTGGCGCGCGAATGCGGCAGCACCGCGATCCTGATCACGCACCAGCTAGAGGAAGCGATCGCCGTCGGCGACCGCATCGTCGTGTTCGGCAAATCGGCGAAGCTGCTCGCCGATATTCACGTCGCGCAATGGAAGCCGGAGGACTACGGCCTGCTGCGCGAGGCGATCCAGGCCACCTTGCAAAGCAACAGTCCCGACGCGCGGCTGATCCGCGCGCCGTAATGTCACGAGACGGGTTCAGCGGCGCGGCGACAGGATCGCCCGCGCCGCATCACCGACCGCCTCGACGGATTCGCCCGCATCCTCGAAGCAGACGATGCGGCACGGGCAGCTTTCGAGCCCTTCATAGCGCCACGGGAACGCGCCGATCAGGCAGCGCTTGTTGAGCATCAGTTCGATGTCGCCGCCGATATTCTCGGCGTGCAGCAAGCCTTCCTGAAAACCCCAGTTGTGGAACGGGAACACGTCGGCGGAGACTTTCCGGCCCGACCGCTTGTGCGTGTAATGGAACGTGCCGAAGAACTCGCCTGGCGTTTTGCCATGCTTCTTGGTGAACTCCTCGGCGAGATCGGGCCGCATATAGCGGATCGAGGTATTCATCGCGTGGTCGCAGGAGCCGGTATCCATGCCCCACCACCTTATCTTCTTCTTGAGCATCCATTGCAGCGTGTCGAGGCTCGGGCCGGGGTGATAGCAGAAGTAGCGCACCAGATCCTGCTGCGGCTGCCCTTCATAGTGCTTGTGCCAGCCGGTGTGCAGAATCAGGATATCGCCCTCGCGGATATCCGCGCCGGCGCTTTCGATGATCTCCGGCGTGATCACCGCCCAGTCGTGCATGTGTTTGGAGATGTCGACGACGACGCCGCGATTGCACAGATAGTCGAGCGGGAGATGCGCCATGTCGCCGGTCGGATTGTCGGTCGCATGCATCGCGCCATCGAAATGCGTGCCGACATGCAGCGCCGTGTCGATCCGCTGCGCGACGATCCGGACCGTCTGCAGATTTTGCGCGTAATACATCTTGTTGCCGGCATAACCGACCCAGCCGGGCGTATGCACGTTCATCACATGGGAGAGATCGACAATCTTCATCACGGCCGTCCGGGTTTGGTTCACTGACCAGCCGAGCCTAGCACATGGATTTCGCATGGAGAGCCGCGTCCACCGCATGCGGGCGTGCGGTCAGAGCAGGCCGTGCAGCAGCAGATGCGCGCCGAGCGCCAAGAGCGCGATGAAGAACCAGATGCGGAATTGCGCCGGATCAATCCGCTTGCGCACCTCCTGCCCCGCCACCATGCCGGCCACCGCGGCAACCAACGCGGCGAGCGACGGTCCGGCGACGCCGGCCGAAAGCTGATGCTGGCCGATCAACACCGCCGCCAGTGCCACGGTCGAGACGGTGAAGGTGATCCCGAGCGCCTGCACCAGATCGTCGCGCTCGAGATCGAGCGCCTGCAGATAGGGCACCACGGGGATCACCAGCACGCCGGTCATCGCGGTGACAAGGCCGGTGGCAAGACCGACCGGTGCCGCCAACCAGATTTCCTGCCGGCGGCTGACATGAAAGCGCGGCAGCAGCAGCCCGATCAGCGCATAGAGGATCAGCATCACGCCGAGCGCCATGCTGGCGCGACCGGAATTGTCGATCGGCAGCCACCAGCCGCCAAGCAGCGTGCCGGCGACCATGGTCGCCAGCATCGCGCCGAGCCGGCGCAGCAGCAGCAACGCACGGCGGCCAAACGCCTGCCAGACATTGGTGACAAAGGACGGCACGATCAGCAGCGCCGCCGCCTGCGCCGGCATCATCACCACGCTCAGCAGCGCGATCGACACGGTCGGCAGACCAAGGCCGACCACACCTTTGACGAAACCGGCGAGGATGAAGATCGCGACGATCGGCAGCAGGGACGAATCCATGGGCGAGCTTTATCGCCCCCAGAGCGCCGCGCAATTCGCGATCCACGCAATGCCGTTTCGCTGTTGTCGAAGTCTGCGCTGGACAGGCCCCGTAAAATCAACAGCACCCTTCGCGTTGGACCGCCCTGTCAGTCCGACGGCCCGTCTCACCGAAAAGCCCGCGCCGTCCCGACCTTTAATCGCCCTCTCTTCATTTTCAGGCCCGCCCTTTTCTTTTCCTGCTCGTTTCTCCCTTTTCCCGGCCGGCATTTTCTTTTGCAGTGCAATACGGTTTTCAAAAGATGATATCTTTACTATTTTATCCGCCGCGCTAGTCTTCCCGTGTCACCTGCGGGAGCACGGCGGATGCGTGCCACTTGGGCGCCGACAAACGGGCCGACGAGCGAACGGGCGAGCCTTGACCGGATCATCCTGCCGGGCCGGGCGGCCTCGCTCTCGTCGCAGATCGTCGCCGACGTGCGCGAAGCGGTATTCAGCCGTCGCCTCGCACCGGGTGATTTCCTCGGCACCGAAAAGGATCTGTCAGCGCGGTTCGGCGTCAGCCGCATTGTTGCGCGCGACGCGTTGCGCACGCTCGAAGCGCTCGGCATCGTCGAAATCCGCATGGGCAAGGGCGGCGGCGCGCGCATTGCTCGCGGCAATCCCCGGCTGTTCGCGGAAGCGCTCGCCGTGCAACTCGACCTCACCGGCGTATCCACCGCCGAGATCATGGACGCGCAGCGTGCGGTCGAAACGCTCGCGGCTGAACTCGCCGCCGAGAACGCCACGCAGGTTGATATCGCGCGTCTGCGCCAGTTGCTCGACGACGCCCGCAGGGAAATGGACGACCTTGACCGCTTCACCCGCCTGTCGCGCGACTTCCACCTTGCTGTCGCGGAAGCCTCGCACAACCGCGTGCTGGTGGTGCAGCTCATCTCGCTCGAACACGTCTCGTGGCCGAGCCGCAATCGCACCGCGACACGCGCGCTCGCCGAGCACATCCTCGATATCCACACCCAACTCGCGGACCTGATCGAGCGCGGCGACCGCACCGCCGCCCGCGCGCTGATGGACGACCATGTGCGGATGATCCGCGACCGGCGCGTCTCCGAGCACGATTCCCCTAATGCCGCAGGTCATTCCTGCTGCTGACTGAAACGACCGCGAACAACAAACAGAGGAGAGGAAACATGAGCAAATTCATCATCGAGCCGCACTTCCGCCTCCAGGAGTGGGTTGCCCACGAGAAGGGCTATTTCACCGACGAAGGTCTGGATTACGAATTCCGCGAGTTGGTGCGCTCCAGCGACGGCAAGCACCACAACAAGGGCGACAAGGTCGGCGCGTTCCAGTCGTTCGAGAAAGGCCGCACCGCCGACGTGAGCTGCGCCTGCCACTGGACCGTCAATGTTGCCGCCTCGAACGGCCACGGCCGCATGTCGCGCGACGTTTATTCGGTGGCGCCAGCCGGCATTTTCGTGCACCCGGATTCCAAGATCAAACGGCCGGAAGACCTCGCCGGCGTGCCGATCTCGGTCGGCTATCAGTCCGGCAGCCACTACGCGACGGTGCAGGCGCTCGAGCCCTACATGCCGGCCGACCAGATCAAACTGAACTTCGCCGACGGCATGCTGTTCGCGCGCATCGACAAGCTGCTCGACGGCTCCTCACCCGCCGTCAACCTGTTCAGCGGGCCGTATTACTTCGCCGAGCAACTCGGCTATCGCAAGATCATCGACACCACCTTCATGATCGCGATGATGATCCACAACGACCCCGACCCGGAAAATCTGCGCAAGTTCTTCAAGGCGCTACGTCGCGCCCAGCGCGACCTCGACCTGCGGCCGGACCTTTATCTGCACTACTATCTCAAGGAATTCCCTGAACACTATCACGCCAAGATGGACGTCAAGCGCTGGGGTCCGGGCGAGCGGCTGGTGTTCGAGAGCTACAGCAAGGAAACCTACGAGGAATCCTTCGAATGGATCGCCTCCCACAAGATTTTCCCGGAAGGCGGGATGGGCGCCGGCCAATACGATCAGGCCACCGTCAGCGTGGGCTGAAGCCCGCGTTGCGGGACGCGCGCCGGCCGCTGCCGGCCTGACGCCCAAACCAAAGTCTGATGCGCCGCGGACCCTGGTCCGCGGCGCTTTTCTTTGCGCCGAAGCTCGGGCATTCTGCCGCCAACCAATAAAACCACGAGGGAGGACAACAGCATGACACTTCTCAGGATCGCCGCCGCCGGCCTGCTGGCCAGCACGGTTGGCATCTCTGCGGCACAGGCTCAGGGTACCGTGAAAGTCGGCTTGATCATGACCTATTCGGGTCAGTTCGCCGACGCCGCGCGCCAGATGGACGGCGGCATCAAGCTCTACATGAAGCAGCACGGCGACAAGGTCGCCGGCAAGACCATCGAGATCATCCGCAAGGACACCGGCGGCCCGGCACCCGATGTGGCAAAACGTCTCGCACAGGAACTGGTGGTCCGCGACAAGGTCGACATCATCGCCGGCTTCGTGCTGACGCCCAATGCGATGGCTGCCTCCGACGTGTCGCAGGAAGCCAAGAAATTCCTGGTGATCATGAACGCCGCGACCTCGGTGATCATGACCAAGTCGCAGTATTCGGCGCGCGTCTCGCTGACCCAGTCGCAGGTCACTGAAACCCTCGGCAAGTGGGCCGCCACCAAGGACGGAGCCAAGAAAGCCTATACGATGGTCTCGGACTACGGCCCCGGCCTCGACGCCGAAGCCGGCTTCCAGAAATCGTTCAAGGCCGCCGGCGGCGAGATCGTCGGCTCGGTGCGCATGCCGGTCGCCAATCCGGACTTCTCGGCGTTCGTGCAGCGCGCCAAGGATCTCAATCCGCAGTCGGTGTTCACCTTCATTCCGGGCGGCGCGCAGCCGGCCGCGATCGCCAAGGCGTTCGCCGAGCGCGGCATGGACCCGAAGAAGACCAAGATCTACGGCACCGGCGAGTTGACCGGCGACGACGCACTCAAGAACATGGGCGACTCCGCGCTCGGCATCATCACGGCGTGGCATTACGATCACAACCACGACTCCAAGCTGAACAAGGAGTTCGTGGCCGGCTTCCGCAAAGACAACAACAACATCAACCCGAACTTCTTCGCCGTCGGCGGTTATGACGGCATGCACCTCATCTACGAGGCGCTGAAGAAGACCAGCGGCAAGACCGACGGCGATGCGCTGATCGCCGCCGCCAAGGGCATGTCGTGGGAAAGCCCGCGCGGCAAGATCACCATTGATCCGGAAATCCGCGACATCGTGCAGACGATCTATATCCGCCGCGTCGAGAAGGTCGGCGGCGAACTCAAGAACGTCGAGTTCGACAAGGTCGAGAACGTCAAGGATCCGATCCTTGCGGCGATGAAGAAGTAAGCCTCACGCAAAGACCGGGCTGTCAGCGGCGCCGGTTCGTGCTCACCGAGCACGGACCGGTCCGCCGGCCGGCCAAACGGCGAAGAGTCACGTTTCCAGATGACATCCCGCAAGCCTCCATTCCGCGCCGATCAGGTGGGCAGCCTGCTGCGGCCGCAGCGCCTCAAGGATGCGCGCGAACAGGCGGAAGCCGGCCGGATTTCGCCGCAGGACTTGCGCGCGATCGAGGACACCGCGATCCGCGAGGCCGTTGCGCTGCAGGAAAGCGCCGGCCTGCAAGGGATCACCGACGGCGAATTCCGTCGCGCGTTCTGGCATGTCGATTTCCTGCAAGGCTTCGACGGCATCGAATGGACGCACGGCGACTATGCCGTCAGTTTCAAGGGCAAGGGCGGCGCCGTCGCCACCACGTCGTCCATGCTGGTGGTCAACGGCCCAGTGCGCCGCACGCGGCCGATCATGGTCGACCATTTCCGCTTTCTGGCGTCGGTCGCGACGCGGACGCCGAAATTCTGCGTCCCCTCGCCGACCTATCTGCACATGCGCGGCGGCCGCAGCGTGATCGACAAGGCGGCGTATCCGGAGATCGCGACGTTCTGGGACGACATCGTTGCCGGCTATCGCGCCGAGATCGCCGATCTCAAGGCGGCCGGCTGCACCTATCTGCAGCTCGATGACGTCACCTTCGCGACCATGTGCGATCCCGGCATCCAGGCGCAGATCCGCAAGGACGGCGAAGACCCGCACGCCCTCGTCTCGCTCTATGTCTCGATCATCAACCGCATCGCCAGAGATCGCGCCGACCTGACGATCACGATGCACACCTGCCGCGGCAACGCCAGCAGCATGTGGATGGCCGAGGGCGGCTACGAGCCCGTCGCCGAGATCCTGTTCGGGCAGGCGGATGTCGATGGACTATTCCTGGAATTCGACACCGAACGCGCCGGTGGCTTCGAGCCGTTGCGCTTCGTGCCGAAAACGCAAACTGTCGTGCTCGGATTGGTCAGCTCCAAGGAGCCGGACCTGGAAAGCAAGGATCTGCTCAAGCGGCGCATCGACGAAGCGGCAAAATATGTGCCGCTAGAGAATCTGTGCCTCAGCCCGCAATGCGGCTTCGCGTCGAGCCACCATGGCAACCGCGTGACCGAGGATATCGAAAAGAAGAAACTCGAACTGTGCGTCACGGTCGCGGAAGAGGTCTGGGGCTCGCTTTAGGAGAGGGAAACACCATGCGCGGATCGCACATTCTGTCTGCCGGCGCGGCGCTCTTGCTTGCGACGGCAACCGCACAAGCCGCCGACACCATCAAGATCGGCCTGATCATGCCCTATTCCGGCATCTTCGCCGACACCTCGACGCAGATGGACGGCGGCGTGAAGCTTTATCTACAGCAGCATGGCGACACCGTCGCCGGCAAAAAGATCGAGATCATCCGCCGCGATGCCGGCGGCGTGGCTCCCGATGTCGCTAAGCGGCTGGCACAGGAACTGGTGGTGCGAGACAAGGTGGATATCCTTGCCGGCTTCGTGCTGACGCCGAACGCCATGGCGGCGTCCGATGTATCGGCGCAGGCCAGCAAGCCGCTGGTGATCATGAACGCGGCGACCTCGATCATTACCACCAAGTCGCCCTACAGCGTCCGCGTATCAATGACCCTGCCGCAGGTAGTGACGCCGCTCGGCGAATGGGCGGCGAAGCAGGGCATCAAGAATGTCTTCACGATGGTTTCCGACTACGGCCCTGGCATCGATGCCGAGCAGGCATTTCAGAAAGCGTTCAAGGCCGCGAACGGAGAGGTGCTCGGCAGCGTCCGCATGCCGGTGAACAATCCGGACTTCTCGCCCTATGTGCAGAAGGCGAAGGATTCCAACGCCCAATCGGTGTTCGTCTTCATTCCGGCGGGAACGCAGCCGGCCGCGATCATGAAGGCATTCGTCGATCGCGGCATGACCCCGGACAAGGTGAAGATACTCGCCTCCGGCGAACTGACCGATGACAGCGCACTGAAGAACCTCGACAACAGCGCGGTCGGCGTCATCACCGCCTATCATTACGACCATTCGCACAAATCGGCGCTGAACGAGACATTCGTGAAGGATTATCGCGCCGCCAACAAGGGCGAGAATCCGAACCTGCTCGCGGTCGGTGGCTATGACGGCATGCACCTCATCTATGAGGTGATCAAGAAGACCGGCGGCAAGGTCGATGGCGCCAGCTTCATCGCCGCCGCCAAGGGCATGAGTTGGGAAAGCCCGCGCGGCACGATCGCGATCGACCCCGAGACGCGCGACATCATCCAGACCATGTATATCCGCCGGCTCGAATCCGTGAACGGCAAGTTGCAGAATGTCGAATTCGACAAGGCCGAGCGGGTGAAAGATCCGGTCAAGGCGGCGATGTCCAAGTGAAATGTCGAGGTGAAGTGCGCATTGCCCCAGAAGCTCATGACAGGCGGCCGGAACTGACATGATCGCGCCGATCGCCGGTGTCCTGTTCGACGGCATTGCCTATGGCATGCTGCTGTTCCTGCTCTCGGTCGGGCTGTCGGTGACGCTCGGGCTGATGAATTTCGTCAATCTGGCGCATTGCGCCTTCGCCATGCTCGGCGGTTACGTCACCGTGACGCTGATGAACAGCTACGGCTGGCCGTTCTTCGCGACGCTGCCGGTCGCGTTCGTCGCCGCTGGCGCCGCCAGCGTGGTGCTGGAGCGCACGCTCTATCGCCGGCTCTACCGCGCCAGCGATCTCGATCAGGTGCTGCTGACCATCGGCATCGTTTTCGTCTCGGTTGCGGTCGCGGCTTACCTGTATGGCACCACAGTGCAGCCGATCAGCGTGCCGGACTATCTGCGCGGCTCGATCTCGGTGCTCGGCGTCAATCTCGCGCGCTACCGGCTGTTCCTGGTGCTGGTCGCGGCGGTGATCACCGTGGTGCTGATCTACGGCGTCGAGCACACCCGCTTTGGCGCGCAGGTGCGCGCCGCTGTCGACAACCAGCGCATGGCGCGCGGTCTCGGCATCAATGTCGACTGGACTTTCGCGGTCGCCTTCGCGCTCGGCAGCGGACTTGCCGGTCTCGGCGGCGCGCTGGCGATCGAGATCGTCGGCCTCGATCCCTATTTCGGCTTCACCTATCTCATTTTCGTGCTGATCGTGGTCTCGGTCGGCGGCCTTGGCTCGATCGGTGGCTCGCTTGCCGCCGCGATCCTGATCGGTATCGCCGACATCACCGGCAAATATTATCTGCCCGATCTCGGCGCGTTCCTGATCTATCTGGTGATGGTCGGCGTGCTGATGTGGCGGCCGACCGGCCTGTTCGGGAGGCGATAAGACATGTCCATCGCCACACCGACGCAAAATCCGCAAAGCTACCTTGCCGCGCAGGAGCGCTGGCGTCCTGTCGAGATCGTGTTCTGGCTCGCGGCGCTGCTGCCGTTTGTCCTGTTCCCGGATTATCTGACGCTGGCGAGCCAGATCGCCATCACCGGCCTGTTCGCGCTCTCGCTCGACCTGATCCTCGGCTATGCCGGCATCGTCTCGCTCGGTCATGCGGCATTCTTCGGCATCGGCGCCTATACGGCCGGCGTGCTGACGAAATACGGCTGGGGCGAGCCGATCACCGGCCTTTTGATTTCCGCTGCCGTCGCAGCCCTCGCCGGCTATTTGTCGAGCCTCGTCATCGCCCGCTTCCGCCATCTCGCGCTGATCATGATCACGCTCGGCCTCGGCCTGCTGCTGCACGAGATCGCCAACAGCGCGCACTGGCTGACCGGCGGATCAGACGGCTTGCAGGGCATGCAGGTCTGGCCGCTGCTCGGCATGTTCAAGTTCGACCTCTACGGCTACACCGCCTACACCTACTCGCTGATCGTGCTGCTGATCGTATTCGTGATGGCGCGGCGGCTGATCCATTCGCCGTTCGGCCTCGCACTGCGTGGCATCCGCGAGAACTGGACGCGCATGCCGGCGATCGGCGCCAACCGGCAGGCACATATCCGCAAGATCTACACGATCGCCGCCGCCATGGCCGGGGTCGCCGGCGCGCTGCTGGCGCAGACCGTCGGCACGGTGTCGCTTGAAGCGATCAGTTTCGGCCGCTCCGCCGACGTGCTGGTGATGCTGGTGCTCGGCGGCGCCGGACGACTGTACGGCGGCATCGTCGGCGCGATGATCTTCATGATCGCGCGCGACCAGTTCTCCGGTATCGCACCGCAATACTGGTATTTCTGGATTGGCCTGCTGCTGATCGCGGTGGTGATGCTGCTGCCGAACGGCGTGCTCGGCGGTCTGTCGGCGCTCATCAACCGCTGGCGGAGCCGATCATGAGCAGCATCGCGCTCGCCACCCGTGGCCTGGTCAAGAATTTCGGCTCGCTCACTGTCGCCCGCGATATCGAGATCACGCTGCCGACCGGCGTGCGCTATGCGCTGATTGGGCCGAACGGTGCCGGCAAGACCACGCTGATCAATCTGATGACTGGCATGCTGCCGCCGGACGGCGGGCAGATCATGCTCGGCGGCGAGGACGTCACTGTACTGAAGCCGGAGGAGCGCGTGCGGCGTGGTCTCGCCCGCACCTTCCAGATCAATACACTGTTTCCCGGCCTCAATGCACTCGAAGCGGTGACGCTCGCGGTGTGCGAACGGCGACAGATCGCCGGCACGTTTTGGAGCCGGCTGTCATCGGAGCGCGACGCGATCGAGGAAGCTTACGACATTCTCAAACGGCTGCGGCTCGGCGACAGTTGCTATCAGCCGACCCGCGAACTGCCTTATGGGCGGCAACGGCTGCTGGAGATCGCGCTCGCGCTGGCCAGCCGGCCGAAAGTGCTGCTGCTCGACGAGCCAGCCGCCGGCGTGCCGCTGGAAGAGAGCGGCGACATTTTCGAGGCGGTCGCCGAACTCTCCGGCGACATCACCGTGCTGTTCATCGAGCACGACATGCAGGTGGTGTTCCGCTTCGCCAGCCACATCATCGTCATGGTCGGCGGCGCGATCTTCGCGCAGGGCTCGCCGCAGGAGATCGCCGCCGATCCGCGAGTACGCGAGGTCTATCTCGGGAAACGGCATCATGGCTGAACCCCTCCTGAGACTGGAAGGCGTGCGCGCGGGCTACGGCGAAGCCGTGGTGCTGCACGACATCTCGTTCGCGCTGCCGGAAAACGGCAGCCTCGCGGTGCTCGGCCGCAACGGCGTCGGCAAGTCGACGCTGCTCCTAACCATCATGGGCTATACGCAACTGCGCGCCGGCAAGATCATTTGGCGCGGCCAGGATATTTCGCGCCAGCCGCCGCACCAGCGCGCGCGGCTCGGCATCGGCTGGGTGGCGCAGGAACGCGAAATCTTCCCGTCGCTGTCGGTCGAGGAAAACCTCACCGTCGCCTGCCGTCCGGGACCATGGGATCTCGCCGCCGTCTATGCGCTGTTTCCGCGCCTCAACGAGCGGCGCGGCAATATGGGCAACCAGCTCTCCGGCGGCGAGCAGCAGATGCTGGCGCTCGCCCGCGCGCTGATGACCAATCCGTCGCTACTGCTGCTCGACGAACCCTTGGAGGGTCTTGCCCCGGTGATCGTCGACGAGATCACCGCGGCGACGCAACGCATGCTGGCTGACAACCGCACCGCCATCATCCTGGTGGAGCAGCACACCGATATCGCTTTGTCGATGACCGAGGAGGCGCTGGTGCTGGAGCGCGGCAGCATCGCCCATCGCGGACCCGCCGCGGCGCTCAGCACCGACACCGCGACGCTGGATCGTCTGGTCGGCCTACGCGTCGAATAGCGGCCCCACGATCCGAAGATGGACGACAGCCCGCGTGCCGGTGCTATAAGCATCTCCACATTCGATGTTCCCAATGACGGCGACGCCATGGCTCTTTACCGCTCCGCTTTCGTTCCGCACGACCTGCGCCAGCCGCTGCGCGGCGCCGACCACGGGCCGCTCGCCGGTCTGACTATCGCCGTCAAGGACATGTACGACATCGTCGGCGAACGCACCGGCGGCGGCAATCCAACCTGGCTGGCGATGCAAAAGCCGGCGACGCGCCATGCCGGCGTGGTGCAGAGATTGCTCGACGCGGGCGGCACGATCATCGGTAAGACCGTCTGCGACGAACTGTTCTTCAGTGTCATGGGCGTGAACGCGCATTACGGCATGCCAGTCAATCCGCGCGCGCCCGGCCGCATTCCCGGCGGCTCGTCGAGCGGCTCTGCTTCCGCCACGGCGTCCGGCGCCTGCGATCTCGCGCTCGGCAGCGACACTGGCGGCTCGGTGCGCATTCCGGCCTCTTTCTGCGGACTTTACGGACTGCGCCCGACCTGGGGCCGCTTCGACGACAGCGGCATGATGCTGCTCGCGCCGTCATTCGACGTGGGCGGCTGGTTCGCCGCGAGTCCCGGCGTCTTCCACAAGGGCGGCTTGTGGCTCGACGACAAAACCGTTCCTGCGACCATCGACCATGTGGTCCAACTCGACGACTGCTTTGCCGAGGCGCAACCGGATGTCGCCGCGGTGATGCGCGAAGCAGTCACGCGGCTCGCGCCGCATCTGCCGCGCATGAGCCACGCACGCGTCGCGCCTGACGGGCTCGATCAATGGCGCGAGGTCTTCCGCGTTCTGGAATTCGCCGAAATCTGGCAACTCTATCGCCGCTTCGTCGAGGAGCAGAAACCGGTGTTCGGCCCCGGCGTCGGCGAGCGCATGGCCGAGACCGCGCGCATCACCCCCGCCGAGGTCGACGCCGCCAACGTGATCCGCGATGCCGCGCGCGCGCGCCTCACCGCGATGACGCCGCCCGGCACCGTGCTGATGCTGCCGACGGCGCCGTGCATCGCGCCGCCCGCCGATCTCGCGGGCGATGCCGCCAATGCGTTCCGCGCCAGCATCATGCGGATGACCAGCATTTCCGGTTTGACCGGCCTGCCGCAGGTCACGATTCCGATCGGCACCGCGTCGGGCTGTCCGATCGGCCTGTCATTCATCGGCTGGGCCGGTGGTGACGAAGCGCTGCTCGACCTCGCGGTGCAGCTCGCGCCGCATTGCGGGATCACGGCGTAGAGGAAACCGCCAAGGACGGCATGATGACAAAATCCACGTCTGTCACGCGCGCGCGTAAGAGCAGAGACAAAGGCAAGCGGCCGGCCGCAAAAACGAAAGCGAAAGCCAAGGCGACGAAGCGCGCCGATCCGCAGGCAGCCCTCGGCAAAAAGCGGCGGCAACGCTTCACCGTGAGCCATCCGCGCAAGACCGATTTTCGCGCCGGGCTGCGGCGCTATGCGCGTTACCGCGATCTCGGCATCGCCGCCGCGACGCAAGGGCTGGTACAGGCGCATGTAATCCGGATGATCCCGCCGTTCCGCGCCGAAGAAGTCGCGACGCCGCATTATCACGATGTGGCGTTCCAGATGATCTATGTGCTGAAAGGCTGGTACAAGACCGCTTTCGCAGGTCAAGGTACGCACACGTTCCGCAAGGGCGCGTGCTGGATCCAGCCGCCGCGTATCGCGCATACGGTGCTCGGCTATTCCAAGGATTGCGAACTGCTCGAGATCGTCATGCCGGCGGATTTCGCTACGGTGATGCTGGACAAGTAGCACCGCTAAATCCCCTCAATGGAAATTGCGGCCCTTCGGCATCACCGCATGAACGGTGCCGACCGCGCGCGCTGCCTCCTGCGGCTGTTCCAGTCCTAAATCTTGCGCCGCCTGCCCGCCGTTGCGGAACAGCGTGACCAGCGTGTCGCCGGTGCGCGGATGGCGCTGACGGTTGGCTTGTGGCGGACGCTGTGCGCCGCCCTCTACCACCTCGAAATCCGACAGCCGGGCGAGTAGCGAGGTCAGATCCTCGAAACGGTCGGCGACCACATGGATCACACCCTTCTCGTTCTGCAGCACGCCGCTGACGCTGATCAGCCGCGCGCCCATGACGATCGGGCGATACTCCTCGAACTTGCGCGGCCAGACGATGGTGTTGGCGATGCCGGTCTCGTCCTCCAGGGTCATGAAGATCGCATTTCCGGTGCCGGGACGCTGGCGCACCAGCACCAGACCACCGATGGTGACGCGCGTGCCCGGCCGCAACGTGCCCAGTTGCTCATGCGGCACGATCTTGCGCGCCGCCAGCACCGGCCGCAGGAACGACACCGGATGCGCCTTCAGCGACAGATGCAGATGGCGATAATCCTCCACCACCTCCGCGCCGGGCAGCATGCGCGGCAGCGCGACGTCGGGTTCCAGTTCCGGCATCGTCGCGCTCGCGAACAAGGGCAGATCGTCCTTGTCGCCGGCGCGCCGCAGCGCCCTTACCGCCCACAGCGCCTGCCGCCGCGTGAGCCCAAGCGAGCGGAACGCATCGGCATGGGCCAGCCGCTCCAGCGCCTGCGGCGGCAGGCCGCTGCGCAGCCACAGATCGCGCACGGACGTGAAATCGCGGTCGCGCGCGCGCTCCAGCGCCTCGCCCCACTCTTTGGAAAAACCGCTGATCTGCCGCAGACCGAGCCGCAGCGCCTGCGTGCTTCTGATGTCGTCTTTCATCGTTGCGTGGCGCGGATGCAGCACGCCTTCGTTTCGCGTCGCGCGTTCCAGCGCGCAATCCCAGCATGAGGCATTGATGTCGACGGGCCGCACCGGGACGCCGTGCTCCTGCGCATCGCGCACCAGTTGTGCCGGCGCATAAAAGCCCATCGGCTGGCTGTTCAGGAGCGCCGCCGCGAACACGTCCGGGTAATGGCATTTGATCCAGGCGGAGGCATAGACCAGCAGCGCGAAGCTCGCTGCATGGCTTTCCGGAAATCCGTATTCGCCGAAGCCTTCGATCTGCTTGAAGCAGTCCTCGACGAATTTTCGCGGATAACCGCGACCACACATGCCGTTGATAAACTTGTCCTTGAACAGCTTGACCTGACCGGTCCGTCGGAACGTCGCCATGGAGCGGCGCAGCCTGCTCGCTTCCGCCGGCGTGAAGCCGGCACAATCCACCGCAATACGCATCGCCTGTTCCTGAAACAGCGGTACGCCAAGCGTGCGCGCGAGGATCGCCTCCAACTCATCCTTCTTGCCGAAACGCGGATCGGGCGACGGATAAGTGACGGGCTCGATGCCTTCCTTGCGACGCAGATAGGGATGCACCATGTTGCCCTGGATCGGACCGGGCCGGACGATCGCCACCTCGATCACCAGATCGTAGAAGGTTTCCGGCTTGAGCCGCGGCAGCATCGACATCTGCGCACGGCTTTCCACCTGGAACACGCCGATGGAGTCCGCTCGCGACAGCATCGCATAGACCGCCGGCTCCTCTTCCGGAATATCGGCCAGCCCGCAAGCCACGCCGTAATGCTGCTTGAGCAGATCGAGCCCGCGCCGCAGGCACGACAACATGCCGAGGCCGAGCACGTCGACCTTGAGAATATTGAGCGTGTCGAGATCGTCCTTGTTCCATTCGATCACGGTGCGGTCGTCCATCGCCGCATTCTCGATCGGCACGATCTCGTCGAGCCGTTGTTCGGAGATGACGAAGCCTCCCACATGCTGCGATAGATGACGCGGCGTCTCGTGCAGCTCCTGTGCCAGCGCCAGCGTTTGCCGCAGTCGCGGATCGGCCGCATCGAAACCAGCGCGCCGCGCCTCATCCGCCGACACGCCCTCCATCGACCAGCCCCAGATCGAACTGGTAAGCCGGTCGAGCACATCCTTGGACAGGCCGAACACCTTGCCGACCTCACGCAAGGCGCTGCGACTGCGATAGCTGATCACAACGCCGGTCATCGCCGCGTGGCGGCGCTTGTAGTGATCGTAGATGTGCTGGATCACCTCTTCGCGCCGCTCATGCTCAAAATCGACGTCGATGTCCGGCGGCTCCTTTCGCTCCGGCGACATGAAACGCTCGAACAACAGCCCGGCACGTTCGGGCCCGACCGCGGTGATGCCGAGGCAATAGCAGACCAGCGAATTGGCCGCCGAACCACGCCCCTGACAGAGAATGCCCTGCGACTCCGCGAACTTGACGATGTCATAGACCGTCAGGAAATAAGCGGCGCAATCGATCTCCTTGATGACGGCGAATTCCTTGTCGATCGTTTTGCGCTGCTCGTCGGTGAGGCCATCGGGAAAGCGGCGGCGCGCGCCCGCTTCCGTCAACGCCACCAGCGCCTCATGGGCCGTCTCATAGCCGGCGCGGAATTCACTCGGATAATGCGGTTTAATGTCGTCGAGAGAGAACCGGCACCGCTTGAGGAAGCGCGTGGTCTGGCCCACCGCTTTCGGCATGTCGCGGAACAGCCGCGTCATCTCGGCCGCCTTTTTCAGGTGCCGCTCGGCATTCAATTCCAGCAGCCGCCCGGCGTCGTCCAGCGTGCGGTGCTCGCGGATGCAGGTGACGACATCCTGCAGCTTCCGCCGCTCGGCGACATGATAAAGCACGTCGTTGACGGCGATCGGTGGCACCAGCGCGCCGTCGGCCAGATCCCGGATTTGCGCCAATCGGCGGCGGTCGTCGCCACGATACAGCAGGCTCGCGCCGAGCCACACCGAGCGCGGCGACGCTTTCTCCTTCAATCGCAGCAGAATCTTTGTCAGTGCGGCCGCGTCGATCCGGCGCGGCGGCATGACGATGAGATTGAGGCCTTCGATCTCCTCGAGGAGGTCAGGCAGACCGAGCAGGCAATCGCCCTTCTCGGCGCGATCCTTGCCGACCGTCAGCAGCCGCGTCAGCCGACCCCAGGCTTCGCGATCCGACGGATAAGCGAGGATATCCGGCGAGCCGTCGGCGAACACCAACCGCGCGCCAACCACAAGCTTGATGCCGACCACTTTCGTCATCGCATGCGCGCGTACGACCCCGGCGACGCTGTTGCGATCGGCAATGCCGATGCCCGCCAGGCCGAGCGCTTTCGCCTGCACGATGAATTCTTCCGGGTGGGAAGCGCCGCGCAAAAACGAGAAATTGGTGGTCACGGCCAGTTCGGCATAAGCGAACATGATAAGCGCTCACGCCATCAAGCCGTGCAGGAACCAGTGCGCCTTCAGTTCGACAACATCTTTCTCGGTGCCGTCATCCTGAATCTGCTTGAATTTGCACAGCCTATCCTGCCGGAAAATCCAAGCACGGAAACCGTCTCCGGTTTCGATCCGGAAATAATCGCGCGGATGGACATTGCTCTCGCCGCGCCACCATTCCGGCGCGATCCGCTCCGGACCTTCGGCGATAGCGACATGATAAAAAGCATCACGCCACGTGAACCGGACCGGCGCGCCGTCCGGCACTTCGTTGAGGACGCCGTCGATCCGTTCCGGCGTCGCAAGCATCCGGGTCGGCCGGATCGGCGCGAGGCTGTCCTGCTCGTCCTCCCATGGTGTGGATGGCGACGCCTGATGCGCCGCCGGCACCATCGCTACCGCCGCTTCCGGGATGTGCTTGTCCTGTGTGACCAGCCGCGCGATTCGTTGCCGGCCGAACCGCGCGCCGAGCCGGTCGATCAGATGCGTGAGCGCCGCCTGCGGGTCCGGCGCGCCGAGGCCGCTCTGCACCGGATCCATGCGGTCGGCGACCAGCGCCGACAGCCGGATCATGTCGTAGCCGAAGCCGGGATCGCAGGCGTCGCCGACCACGGCGAAGCGTTCGAGGAACAGACGGCGGATACGCTCCGGGTCGCGCAACGGCTGTCCCGCGCCGGCGTCGATGCGGTAGACCTTGCCGTCGGCGCGGAACAGCGCGGTCTGGATATGCCGCGCGCCCTCGCCGCGCCGCTCCATCAGCACGCATAATTCCTGCGCCAGTTGCGCGACGGTACCGAGCACGTCGTCCTCGCGGCCGATCGGATCGGGAAAGCGGCGCTCCGCCACATAGGGCGGCACCGGCAGACGCGGCGTGATGGATTCATCTTCGATGCCGAACGCCCGATCGAGCCGGCGCAGCAGATCCTGGCCGTAGCGCGCGGCAAGCGGTGCGCGCGGCCGCGTCGCGAGGTCGGCGATGCGGCGCAGGCCGGTCTGCGCCAGGAGCCGCGTGATCTCCGGGTCGATGCGCAACGCGAGCGGCGGCAGCGGTGCGAGCGTGGCTGTTTCCTCGCCGGGCGGCACGATCCCGCCTTTGCTGAACCGTGCGACCGCTGACGCGCAGCCAACCGTGCCGGCGATGCCAATGCGCGCCTGCAATCCCTGTCGCGCCAGCCGCAACATCACATCGTGCGCCATCGCTCGTTCGCCGCCGAACAGATGCGCGCAACCGGTGATGTCGAGCAGTAGACCATCGGGCGCATCGAGGCCGACCAGCGGCGTGTAGCGGTCGCACCAGTCGGCGACCGCGACGAGCAAAGCGCGGTCGGCTTCCAGCTCCGCCTGTGCCACCTGCAACGACGTGTAACGCGCCCGCGCATCGGCGAGCGGCAGACCCGGCGTCAGACCGAGCGCCGCTGCCGCGTCATTCAGCGCGGCGATGCGCAGCGCGCCCTTGACCGGTTCGACGACGATGAGCGGCGCATCACCCGGCGCGGACGAGCGGCGTTCGATCCGGTCGGTCGACAGCCGCCGCAGCCACACCGAGAGATAGCGCCGAGAAAGCGCACTCATGATGATCCCATGCTACGAGCCAGCGGCCGGTGGGGCCGCGGCGGTTTTTGGTGAGAGACAAAGCGAAAGCGGTGCAGCCGAGACCGCCGAACCGGTCCGGACGGCTGGGGGCGGCGGCCACCTGCCACCGCGTCTCGGCAGAGCTGGTCAGCGGCGAGGACTGGTGGCGCAGCAGCAGGCCGAGGCTGTCACCCTCGCGCGCGGCGAGCGTCAGCCGGCGGGTCGCCGTGAGGTCGGCGGCCGTGCCGTCCTGCGGCAGTTCGCCAATCACGGTGGCGAGCGCCCGGCTGCGCAATGCCTCCTCCATCGCCCAGAGCAGATCGACCGGGCGCGGCACGGTGAGCAGCAGCAAGCGGCGGGTCGGCAGGCCGAACAGGTCGCAGCCCGGCCCGTAAGGACGGCCACTTTCCAGCGCCGCGAAGTCGGTCTGAATCCACAAGACCTCGCGGCGTTTCTCGCCTCTTGCCGGGGCCGGCCGGGCGGCGAGCGCGACGGCAAAACCGCAGGTGGCGCCGAGGTCCGTCATCCGTGCCGGGGCGATCTCGTGCAGCGCGGCCGGCATCAGCCCGCCTTGCAACACGGCATCGATCGCCGCGACGCCGAGCGGCCGGAGCCGGTCGCCGGTCTCCATTGTCGTCGGCACCCCCTCGATCCGCGCCACCTCCTGCCGCAGACGGTCAAGGGTGGCTGGTTTGCCAGCAGTCACGCGCATCATCCTTGTTCATGATATGTTCTCATCATTCCGGAGCGGCACACCAGAGTCAAGCACGGAAAAAGATAAATTAAATCATGATCTTACCGCGCAACATAGAAATTCGTCACTGCAGCATAAACCAGCGACAAATCCGCCCCTTGTGCAGCATGCTGCAGCATGGGCGCAGCATAAATCGCAGCACGGATGCGCGAACGAAAAAGCCGGCCGCGCCGCTGCGACAGCGTCGGCATCGCGCGTATGATCGTCTCGCACCAAATTTATCCCGAGGATGATGCTGGTATTCCCATGCCGCGATCCCGCATCGTCGTGCGGTTGCCAAATCCCGCGGCGTTAAGTGAGAATAAACCGGCTCCGGCTGGAATGATCTCATGCGCCTGTCTGCAAGTGTCCTGCTGCTCGCTTCGATCGTCATCGCGTCCACTGTCGCGCCCATGCGCGCCGACGCGCAATACCACCCGGGCGAAATGCAGATCGACGATCAGCCCGGCCTGATGGCTCCCGAAGGCGAGGAAGGGCTCGACCCGGCCTATCGCCGCCAGCCGGTGTTCTTCCGCAACACCGAGGCGCCAGGAACGATCATCGTCGATACCGAAACGCGCTTCCTTTATCTGATCCAGTCGCCGACGCGGGCGATCCGCTACGGCATCGGTGTCGGCCGCGAAGGCTTCCAGTGGGCCGGCCTGGTCAAGGTGTCACGCAAGGCGGAATGGCCGGATTGGACGCCGCCCTCGGAGATGATCGCGCGCCAGCCCTATCTGCCGCGCTTCATGGCTGGCGGCCCCGGCAATCCGATGGGCGCGCGCGCCATGTATCTCGGCACCACGGTGTACCGCATCCACGGCACCAACCAGCCGCAGACCATCGGCAGCGCGGTGTCGTCGGGCTGCTTCCGGCTGGTCAACGACGACGTCATCGACCTCTACGAACGGGTCAATGTCGGCACCAAGGTGATCATCCGGCATCAGCCGTCGCTGTAGCGCAGCGGGATAGGCCGCCGCATCACTCACTTCGGCGGCAACACCCAGATGCGATAACGCTGCGGCGCTTCGGAATAACCGGCGAGCATGCGCGCGACCGTGACATCGACCGGTGCGCCGCCCCGCGGATCGACAGCCGCACGACGTTGCGCCTCGGCGATACAGCCGGCATTGGCGACACGACACACCATCGCCATGCCGTCGCGCGTCACGCGCGCCTCGTCCATCCAGATCGCTTCCGCCTTGTTGAAATCCGGAAACGCTGTCGGCTTGTCGGCCAGATAGAACGCCGTACCATAGGCATTGTCGCCGCCGACGATGCGCAGCGGCGCGGACGTGCGCGCGCGCCAGGTGGCCTCAACCCACGGTGCTACGAGGCTACCTTGAGTCTGGTCCGGTGGCAGGCCGTTGCGCTGGATGACGATGGCGATCACCGGCGCGGCCAGTGTCATCAGTACCGGAATGAAAATCGCAAGCGTCAGAATGCGATCAACCGCGATGCGCGGCACGGCGAGCCGCGGCGGCGACAACAGCGCCACCGGCAGCAGCGCGAAAGCTGACATGCTCCACAGCGACGTCACCTCGACGGAAAACGCGATGGCGCCGAACACCGGCAGCAGCAGCGGCATAAAGAACGCGCGCGCCGCGAGCCGCCGCGCCGGGTCTTGCGGCCACAGCATGTCGTGCACCGTGGCGCGATCCGGCCGCGCCGCGAGCAGAACGAGAACGACCGGCAGCGCTACATAGGCCGCGGAGCCAAGAAGATATGTCACCGCGCTGCGCGCCGACGCGAACAACGTCGCCGGCGCATGCGCCGCGGCGACATAGCGGAACGGCGGATAATCGTTCTGCACCAGCCAGACGATGTGCGGCGCCAACACGGCCGCGCCGACAACGACCATGATCCACGCCACCGGCGACAGCAGGAAGGACCAGCGGCGGCGATCCATCAGCGCCGCCAGCACCAGCCCGGCGATCAGGAACATCGACCAGTATTTGCCGAGCATCGCGCCCGCCGCGCACAGCCCGGCCAACACCGCCCAGAGGAGGCTGCGCCGCTCGAATGCGCGCAGGAACGCGAACGCGGTCGCCGCCCACAGCGGCAACAGCACGGTGTTGACGTTGAATTTCAGCGCGATGACGCCGAAGAATGGCGTCAGCGTCAGCAACGCGACGCCGAGGATGCGCTTGTCGATATCCAGGTAGTCGGCGCTCAGGCGCCAGACGATCCACAAAGCGAGCGACGGCATCGCCGCCGCCAGCAGGTAATAGGACCAGTCGGCCACCGGGAAGATGCGGAACCAGCCGGCCACCAGCCACGCCGCGAGCGGCGGATGCTTGAAATAGCCGAGCGCCGGCTCGCGCGCCCAGGTGACAAGCTCCGCCATGTCCGGATGCACGTCCTGCCCGGCCTTGGCCAGCACGCCATAGAGCGCCCACAGCAGCGTGTAGAACACCAGCGCCAGCGCCATATTGCGGTTATTGCGCCGGTCGCCGTGGCGCGGGTCGGCCAGCGCCGCGCGCAGGCGGCCGCCCAACGTGTCGATGGCGCGGAAAGGACGGGAAGGCTTGGCACCTGTCATGCCGGGTTCATGGCACGGCCGATCCGGGGCGTCCACGGCGGGAGGCTGGCTCTTTTTCCCCTCTCCCGTTTACGGGAGAGGGTGGATCGCCGAGCGCCAGCGAGGGCGAGCCGGGAGAGGGTCCGTCAGCCGCCCCACCTTTACCCCATCTGCGAGGCAAGCTTCCCCCCCGGCGCCTATCCCGGCAGGCGCAGCTTGAAGCCCCGCAACGCCAATGTTATCCCGCGCCGCATGACGACCGCCCCGATCGACAATATCCGCAACTTCTCCATCGTCGCGCATATCGACCATGGCAAATCGACGCTCGCCGACCGGCTGATTCAGCAGACCGGCGGGCTCGACGCGCGCGAAATGGCCGGCAAGGAGCAGGTGCTCGACAATATGGATATCGAGCGCGAGCGCGGCATCACCATCAAGGCGCAGACCGTGCGCCTGAACTACACGGCCAAGGACGGCAAGACTTACATCCTCAACCTGATGGATACGCCCGGCCACGTCGACTTCGCCTACGAAGTGTCGCGGTCGCTGGCCGCGTGCGAAGGCTCGCTGCTGGTGGTCGACGCCTCGCAGGGCGTCGAGGCGCAGACCCTCGCCAACGTCTATCAGGCGCTCGACAACGGCCACGAGATCGTCCCCGTCCTCAACAAGATCGACCTGCCCGCCGCCGAGCCGGACAAGATCAAGCAGCAGATCGAGGACGTGATCGGGTTGGACGCCTCCGACGCGGTGATGATCTCGGCCAAGACCGGCATCGGCATCGGCGACGTGCTGGAGGCGATCGTCACCCGCCTGCCGCCGCCGAAGGGCGATCGCGATGCGCCGCTGAAAGCCCTGCTGGTCGATAGCTGGTACGACGCCTATCTCGGCGTGGTCGTGCTGGTGCGCGTCGTCGACGGCACGCTGAAGAAGGGCCAGCGCATCCTGATGATGGGCACCGACGCCACCTACGAAGTGGATCGCGTTGGCGTGTTCACGCCGAAGCTCGCGCAGGTGGCCGAGCTTGGCCCCGGCGAGATCGGCATGCTCACCGCTTCGATCAAGGAGGTGGCGGACACCCGCGTCGGCGACACCATCACCGACGAGAAGAAGCCGGTGGCAGAGCCGCTGTCGGGCTTCCGCCCCGCGGTGCCTGTCGTGTTCTGCGGCCTGTTCCCCGTGGACGCCGCGGCGTTCGAGGATTTGCGCGCGGCAATGGGCAAGCTGCGGCTCAACGACGCCAGCTTCTCGTTCGAGATGGAATCCTCCGCCGCGCTCGGCTTCGGCTTCCGCTGCGGCTTCCTCGGCCTGTTGCATCTGGAAATCATCCAGGAACGGCTGGAGCGCGAATTCAATCTCGACCTGATCGCCACCGCGCCGTCGGTGATCTACAAGATGGCGCTGCGCGACGGCTCGCACATCGAGATTCACAATCCGGTCGACATGCCGGACGTGATGCAGATCCTCGAAATTCAGGAGCCATGGATCGAGGCGACGATCCTCACGCCCGACGAATATCTCGGCTCGGTGCTCAAGCTGTGTCAGGACCGCCGCGGCGAGCAGCTCGAACTCACTTATGTCGGCTCGCGCGCCATGGCGAAGTACGCGCTGCCGCTCAACGAAGTGGTGTTCGACTTCTACGACCGGCTGAAATCGGTGTCGCGCGGTTATGCCTCGTTCGACTATCACCTCACCGACTATCGCGCGTCCGACCTCGTCAAGATGCAGATTCTGGTCAACGCCGAGCCGGTCGATGCGCTGTCGATGCTGGTGCACCGCTCGCGCGCCGAGCAGCGCGGCCGCGCCATGGTGGAGAAGCTGAAGGAGCTAATCCCGCCGCACATGTTCCAGGTGCCGATTCAGGCCGCCATCGGCGGCAAGATCATCGCCCGCGAGACGGTGCGCGCGCTGCGCAAGGACGTGACCGCCAAGTGCTACGGCGGCGACGTCTCCAGAAAGAGAAAGCTTCTGGACAAGCAGAAGGAAGGCAAGAAGAAGATGCGGCAATACGGCAAGGTCGATATTCCGCAGGAAGCCTTCATTGCGGCACTGAAGGTCGACGTCTGACGCTTCGCGTCAGACTATGGCCACGCTCAAGGTGGCCGTCTGAGGCCGCCTGCCACCGTTAACGATGGAACCGGGCGTTAACGGCCCGCCATTTAACCGTCACACCGTTTTAACCTGACAGGGCGCTGCGGGTCGGATAGACCTCCGCTTATGCTGTCGCGCGGCCCTTTCATAGCGTTGATGGTGACCGCGGCGGCGGCCGGCGGCGTCACCCTCATGCGCCATTACGAGCGCAACGCCATCGAGCAGAAAGCGCCCGAGGTCGCGTCAGCATCCTCCGTGCAAACGCCGTCGCAACCGGCTCCGACATCTGCTCCCGCACTTGCACCGCCATCACCGGCACCCTCGCCGCCAGTGACACAGCAAGCCGCGCCACAGGTGCCTGCCCCCGTGCAACCGAAGCCGCCGTCTCCGCCGCCACCGGCGATGACGCAGCAACCAGCAGCACCGCCGCCACCGGTAATCGCGCAACAACCGCCAACTTTGCCCTCAGGCCCGCCGGCGGCACCGCAACCGTCTTCGCCGCTATTGCCGCCACCGCAACAGCCGCCGCTAGCGATGACGCCGCCACCCGCACCACCGCCTGTTGCCGTAACACCGCCTGCTCCGACGCCAACAGCGCCGCCCGCCGTAGCGGATGCGCCCGCGTCCCCGCCCGTCACCGAAACGCCGGAAGAATCGTCACCGACCGCGGCGCCATCAGCGCCGACGATCACGCCGAAGTTCGCCGAGCCGCCGAAACCGCCGCCCGGCCTGGAAGATGCGGTGAAGTATAAATTCGCGGCCGTCCGGACGCCGACCAAGGGCCCGTCCGAGCCGATCGGCTACTATCCGAAGGGCTGCTTGCAGGGCGCGGTCGCGCTGCCGATCAACGGTCCGCACTGGCAGGTGATGCGGCTGTCGCGCAACCGCAACTGGGGCACGCCGCAACTGGTGCGCTTCATCAAAACCTTCTCCGACCGTGCCGCCAAGGCGACCGGGTGGAACGGTATTCTCGTCGGCGACATGGCGCAGCCGCGCGGCGGTCCGGCAGTGTCGGGCCATGTCAGCCATCAGACCGGTCTCGATGTGGACATCTGGTTCATTCCGATGCCGAAGGACATTCTCTCCGCGCAGCAGCGTGAGGACATGGCGGCCAACAATCTGGTCGCGTCCGACTGGAAGCACATCAATCCGAAGGTCTACACGCCGCAGCACATGGCCTTCATCAAGACCGCTGCGCAGATGCCGGGCGTTGAGCGTGTGCTGGTCAACGCGGCGATCAAGAAACAGATGTGCGAGACCGCTACCGGCGACCGCTCATGGTTGAGCCACGTACGGCCGTGGTACGGGCATCACGACCACATCCACGTCCGCCTCGCCTGTCCGCCCGGCGCGACCGAGTGCAAGAAGCAGCCGCCTGTCGGGTCCGGCGAAGGCTGCGCCGACGCCGATTTCAAATTCTGGTTCACCAAAGCGATCGAGCCGCGCAAACCGCCGCCGTTCGGAGTCACGCCAAAACCGCCGAAGCAGATCAAGCTCGCCGACTTGCCGGCCGCGTGCAAAGCGGTGCTCAACGCGCCCTGAGTCTTACGCCAGGCCGGTGATCCACTGTTCATAGAGCCGGTCACCGGGACGCGGATCGTCGCCGCCGCGGCGCATCAGCGTCGCCGCCGCTTCGCGCGCGTCTGACGGCGTGCGGCCGAACCGCTGCTTGAACGCCTTGGCGAAAGAGACCGGATCGCTGAAACCCCAGCGATAGGCGACGTCGGCGATCTGCCGGTGCACGTGCTGTGCCGACAGGAGATCAGCGAGGCAGCGGCGCAGCCGCTGCTCGCGGATATAATCGGCGACGCCGCCGATCGGCGCGAACAGCCGGTACAGCCGCGCGCGCGACATGCCGACACCTTCAGCGACGCTGTCGGGTTCGAGCGCGGGCGAGGACAGCCGTTCCTTGATGTAATTCTGCACGCGCATCAGCTCGGCCTGCTGGGCCAGTTCCGGCAGATCGCCGGTCTTGAGCGCGATGCCGTTGAACGCCATCGCCGCGAGATCGAGCAGCGTGCGCACCGACAGGCTGGCGTCCACCGGCGTCAGCGTCGGCGCCACCGAGAACAGGGTTGCGACAAAGTTCGAGAACAGAATTCCCGCCCCGCTGTCCGGATCGACGCATGCGCCCTGCAGGCTGTCCGGATAGGTCAGCAGCGGCGCCAGCCGGCGGCGTGGAATGATCAGCGACAGCACATCGAAATCGGTGTTGAAGGTGTCCATCACCTCGCCGAGATCGAAAACGATCACGCCGTTCTGCGAGGTCCGCTGCAGGCTGTTCCCGCGGTTCATCTCGACACCGCCGTCGAGGAACACCTGAATCATGTAATGGTCGATGGAATCCTGAGCGATGCGCGCCGCGTGCCGATCGAATTTCTGGGCACGGGTGGTGCAACGCGACAGGAACACGTCCTCCAGCAGATAGCCCTCCACCTGCGCGCTGAAGTCGGCGGGCGATGTCGCGTCAGGTTGCCGCACCTCCAGGAACACGCCGATGCTCTCGCACCACGCGGCGAACCGCTCCGCCACCGGCAAGCCCTGCGTGGTGAACAGCGACATCGGAATGCGGGACTGGTCAGGCGCGTGCTGGCGCGTCAGTTTCGGCATGAGCGGCGGCGAAGAGTTCCGACGGATGGATCAATCACGATCCGCATCCTGCATCGACAGGAATGAACACTCGCCGAATGCCGGAATAAACAGCACGTAAATCATGACGGTCTGAGACGCCAGAACCGGACTTTGAGACGCCAGGACCGGTCCGCAAGCGTGACCGGCCGCAGGCCCCATGGCAGCTATTGATCCCGGAGACGGCCGTCGGGGAGACAGGTCGCATTGTTGTATTGGGGGGATGACTCATGAATTTCCGTCGCTTCGTTCTCGCCGGCGTGGCTGTGGCCGCGCTGACCGGCAACGCCACCGCGGCCGACATGGCCGTGAAAGCTCCGGCGCACGTCGCACCGATCGTCGCCATCAACTGGACCGGCCTCTATGTGGGCGGCCATTTCGGCTATGTGCAGTCGCGCGCCAGGCTTGGCGACCCGACCACGCCCGGCATCACGGCGAGCGACACGCTCAAGGGATTCCTCGCCGGCGGCCAGATCGGTTTCAACTACCAGATCAATAGCTGGGTGTTCGGCCTCGAGGCCGATCTCAGCGGCTCCAACGCCGATGCGTCGCAGACCGTCATCAACACCGCCACCAACAATGCGGACCGCGCCACGGAAAAGCTGCGCTGGATGTCGCTGGTCACCGCCCGCGCCGGCTACGCGCTCGATCGCGCGCTGCTGTACGTGAAGGGCGGCGTCGCCTTCGGCGGCTTCCGGTTCGATGCGCAGGATCTCGTCACCGGCGCTTCCGCCAGCAGCAGCTACAGCCAGGCCGGCTGGACCGTCGGCGCCGGCGTGGAATATGCGCTGAACGCCAACTGGTCAGTGCGCGGCGAATACAGCTATGTCGGCTTCGGCAACAAGACGCTGACCTTGACCGACAGCGCCGGCGCGACCACGCAGGTGACGATCAAGCAGGACGTGCACCAGTTCAAGAGCGGCGTGAACTACCGGTTCTGACGCCTCCCGAGGGGGCGCGCGGGTGACGTTAAGCAAACGCGACACACCGAAAGCACCATCGCGCCGCGCTATGTCAAAGTGAATAGCGCGCGGCGCGGCGACTGCGGCAGGAAAGTTGCAAAGGCGGAATACCGCCGGGGAACGGGTATCGGGGGCGTATCGTGGATCGGAAGAACGCGCAGACTGCGCGCGGCGTTGGCTTGTTGCTTGCTTCGACGGCGCTTGGCGCCGGACTTGTCTTCCTCCCGGCCGGTGCCAGTCTTGCTGGCACGCCTGACACCCCCAGCAAGATCAAAACCAGGACGGAACGCCGCGCGCACGCGAAGCCGGCGGCGCTCGATCCCGCGGTGGCGGCGGCGCTCACCTGGTCGATCCGCCAGGGCAAGAACGGGCTGCTGGCCGGCGTGTTCGATGCCACGCACCAGCATCCCAGCCAGCGCGATGCCGTGCTGGCGCATGCGCGCTCGCTGGCGCCCGGCCTCAACCGCGACCTGACCACCGCCGCCGATCTCGGCGTGCTGACTGCGGGGCAGACGCTGGTGCTCGCGCCGAACGCGGCCTCCGCGATGCAACAGCGCAGCGCTGCTTCCGCCAGCGGCATCGGCGCCTCGGCCTACAGCCAGAAAGTGGCGATGGCCAACAATCCCTCGCCAAACCTGCCGAATCCGCAGCCGAACCCGGTCGACCAGACCTGGCATCTGGACATGATCAAAGCCTCGGTCGCTTACGGCCGCAACTACACCGGCGCGGGCGTCAACGTGGCGGTCGCCGACACCGGCTTCGACCTCGCCAACGCGGCGCTCGCCGGCAAGCTGATCACCGGTCAGGGCCGAAACTACGTCCTGAACAACAAGACCGACACCTACGATCCCACCCAGGTCGGGCTGGAATCGCCCAACGACAAGCATGGCACCCACGTCGCCGGCATCATCGCCGCCACCAAGTTCGACAACGTAGCGATGCACGGCGTCGCCTATAACGCGACCATCACGCCGTTCCGTATTCTGGCGGCCGGCGACGACGCGCCCAATGCGGTGGTCGCGCCCGGCATCGAGCCAAGCGGCAGCGCGCTCAACGCGTTCGCCAATCTGGCGGGGACGATGGTCTATAACGCCAGCTACGGCCCGAACATTCCGGATGGCGCCCCGCCGCAAAAGATCTGGTCTTTCGATACGAGCGACAACTCTGAATACAGCGGGCTGCTCAATGCGCTGAAAGCCGGAAAACTCGTGGTCGCGGCCAACGGCAACGACCGCCAGGGCCATCCCGATGCCGCCAAGAATCCGTCCGGTCTGGCGCTGATGCCGTTTGTCCAGCCGGGCAATCTCGGCGCCGCCGCTTATACCGATGGCGGCGCCAATCTGGATTACTCGGCGCTGCAGCAGCAGGAGGGCATGGTCATCGCGGTGATGGCGGTCGCCAAGAGCAAGACCGCCGCGACCTACTCCAATCTTTGTGGCGTCACCGCGAGCTGGTGCGTCGCGGCGCCGGGCGGCGACACGCCGGCCGATCGCGGCATCTATTCGACGTTCCCCGGCAACACCTACGGTTTCCTTGATGGCACCTCGATGGCAACGCCGACCGTGTCGGGCGCCATCGCCGTGCTGATCCAGGCTTACTCACAATACAATGCGCGCGATCTCGCCCGCCTCCTGTTCTCAACCACCGAAGACCTCGGCCTGCCTGGCCTTGACGCGGTTTACGGCTACGGCCTGATCCGGCTCGATCGCGCCACCGACGGCCCGACGACGCTGGCCCCCGGTCACGTCGAAACCGTGGCGGCCAACACCACCACCTACTGGAGCCAGCCGCTGATGGCCGGCGCGTTCACCAAGAGCGGTGACGGCGTGCTGACGATCGCCGGCCGCACTTATGCGAGCGGCGCGGTCGGCGTCACGCAGGGTACGCTGGCGGTCGACGGCACACTCGATGTCAGCACCAATCAGCTCACCGTCAACGCTGGCAGCGTGCTCGCCGGCATCGGCGTCGTCAACGGCAACACCGCCATCTCCGGCCTGCTGTCGCCGGGCAAGATGCCGAACGTGACGGACCTGCTGGCCAACGGCTCGATCACCAATGTCTCGCAGGCGATCGGCAACTCCGCCGGCACGCTGACCTTCAACGGCAACGTCACGCTGGCGGCAAACTCAGCGACGCTGATCGACATCGACGGCAGCAACAAGACGCCCGGCGGGCCCGGTACGTTCGACAAGATCGTCGTCACCGGCGTGGGGAATGTTTTCACCGCCAACGGCACGCTGGTTCCGGTGCTGCGCGGTACCGTCGGCACGGCGAGCAACTACACGCCTCCGGTCGGTGCGCATTTCGACTTCGTCCAGGCCGTCGACGGGGCGCAGACGACCGGCACCTTCGCCACGCTGGTCCAGCCGGACAGCGGAATGGCCGCCAACACGCGGCTCGACCTGATCTACGCGCCGAGCGCGATCACGCTGCATGTGACGCCGGTGAGCTTCGCCAATATGGCGAGCAGCACGAATCCGACAGACAACGCGATCAGCGCCATTCTCGACCGCAACCGGACCGCGGCCGGCAACACGCCGACCGCGCAATCCAAGCCACTGTACGATGCGTTGTACGGCCTCAACAGCGCAGCGGACTACGGCACCGCCATCCGGCAGCTCGGCGCTCCCGGCGCACCGGCCGTCACCAGCGCGCCAATGCTCGGCATGCAGGGCTTCATGGGCTCGGTATCCGACCGACAAGACGCATTGAGCGGCGGCACCGGCAATGTGCAGGCGGCGACATCGCAATCGGTTTCGTTTGCCTATGCGAGCCGGACCATGAGCGCGGAAGCGAGCCGGGCGGAAGCCGCGTTCGCCAGCCTCAATCCGGTGACGCCGTCGTCCGAAGGCTGGGGCGTCTGGGGTCAGGGCTTCGGTCGCTGGAGCAACGTCGGCGACAACGGCGGTCTGCTCGGCTCGACCAGCCGCAGCGGCGGCTTCACGGTCGGCGCCGACCGATTGCTGGCTCCCGATCTGATCGGCGGCCTCGCTTTCGGTTTCGCCCGCACCACCAGCACGGCAACGGGCACACGCTCGACGGCCGACAGTTACACTGGCGCGCTCTATGCCACCTGGACGCCCGGCGCGGCGGTATTCGATCTGCGCGCCGCGGCCGGCCCGAGCCGGATTCAGACCTCGCGCGATCTGATCCTGACGCCAGCGCCCGTGACCGGCAACGCCAGCGGGTTCGGTGGCGGGGTTTCGGTCGAGGCCGGCTATCGAATCCCGGTTGGTATTGCCACGCTCAAGCCATTCGCAGGACTCGCCTGGCAGGGTTTCCGCCGCGACGGTTACACGGAAACGCAGCAACCGTTCGGCCTGACCTTCCCGTCGCAATATTTCGAGAAAATCACCACCACGCTCGGCATCGCCGCCAGCACGCAGACCCGGTTCGAGAACGGCTTCACGCTGATGCCGGAGATCAAGCTCGGCTGGGGCCACGACTGGCGCGACAGCACGCTGGTGACGCAGGCGGCGCTGCTCGACCAGCCGTTCAGCGTCAACGGCGCGCAGCCGGGCCGCGACGCGGCTTTGGTCGGCGTCAAATTCGCCGGCTGGATGCACCAGAACTTCCGGCTATTCGTCGCCTATAACGGCGAATTCCGCAGCAATGCGGCGAGCCATCAACTCAGCGGCGGGGCGCGCTACACCTGGTAACCCCGATATACTTGGGCAAACCCCGCTGATATAACCCCCCGCGACAATCTCGCGGGGGTTTTTTCATGAAGCTGTGCCGGTTTGACGATCGCCTCGGTCTGGTCACGGGCGACACGGTGCTCGACGTCACCGACGCGCTGAATACGCTGGCGCCGCAGCGCTATCCGTTCCCACGCAGCGACATGATGATCGAGAACCTCGCCGCGCTCGCCGCACCGATCGCGGCGGCGGCAAAGACCGCGAAGTCCTACGCGCTCAAGGATCTCACCCTGCTGGCGCCGATCGCCAATCCCGGCAAGGTCGTCGCTGCGCCGGTGAACTACAAGAAGCATCTCGAGGAAGCGCAGCAGGATCCGGAAATCCATTACCAGAACAAGGTCGCGGAGATTCAGCGCGTCGGCCTGTTCCTCAAGGCGACCTCGTCGGTGGTCGGCCCCGGCGAAGGCATCATCATCCGTCACCCCGACCGCCGCACCGACCACGAGATCGAGCTTGCGGCGGTGATCGGCAAGCGCGCCAACAAGGTGACGCGCGGCGAAGCGATGAGCCATATCGCCGGCTATTGCATCGGCCTCGACACCACGGTGCGCGGCCCCGAGGAGCGCAGCCTGCGCAAGTCGATCGACACCTATACGACGCTCGGGCCGTATTTCATCACCGCCGACGAGGTGGCGGACCCGTCCGCGCTCGACCTGCATCTCACCGTCAATGGCGAGACACGGCAGAAAGCCAACACCCGCGACCTGATCATCGGCATCGCCGATCTGATCGTGTTCGCGTCGTCGTTCTACACGCTGATGCCGGGCGACGTGCTGCTCACCGGCACGCCGGAAGGCGTCGGCCCGCTGACGCCGGGCGACACCATCGACGCAACCATCTCCGGTGTCGGCGCAATGCAGGTGAAGGTACGCGCGGGGTAAGATCGGCGTATCGCGCGAACGCCGCGGTCAGAGTGTCTGGCCGCGTACGACGTCACGCAATCGCCGCAGTGGGCGTTCCAGCGTCGTCGCCGCTCCCCAGGCGACCAAAACGGAACCGGCCGCGATTAACAGGAACGATGGCCACGGCGGCAGCGCCAGCGAAAACACCAGCGTCAGCACCGTGTAATGGTTCAGATAGATCGGATACGACAGATCGCCGAACCAACGGTCGATGCGGCGCGCAGGCCCGGTGGTATCCGTATTGCTCAACCGGAAGATCGCCACGCAGACAATCGTCAGCAGCACGATATTGGTCGCGACGACCGGCCAGTCATCAATCGACGCCAGCGCCGACAACGGCTTCATCTGATTGAGATAGCGCAGGAAAGCAACCAGAGTCGCCGCCGCGCTCGCGATCACGCCAATTAACGCCAGCCGATATCCGCTGCGCCAGGCATAGAGACTGACGCCGAGCGCAAAATAGGGAATGTAGGAAAGTTCATGCCGGATCGGCCGGACATAGTCGTTGACCACATGGCATAGGAGCAACGCGGCCACACAAGCAGCAGCGATATCCGCGCGTTTGCGTTTGAACACGAGGCCCGGCAGCATGATCGCGAAGGCGACGATGTAGAAGTCCACTTCGATGAGAACGGCCCAATAATAGCGCACGAAACCGTAGAATTTCGCGGGGTCGAAGACGCCGAGCAGCCCCTGCAGCGGAATGACGGCAAACGTGTTGGCGGCAATATTCTGCGCCGAAAAGATATCGCGGGGATTCTCGCCGTGGATCGACAGGATGCCGCCCCACTGCAGGAGCGCATGGACCATCAGCGACAGGATCAGCGCCAGCCAATACGGCGGTAAAATCCGCAACATGCGGTTGGCGATGAACGCTGCCGGCCGCTCGCGATAGTAGACGTCGATCGCCTCGGTGATGATGAATCCGGACAGCACGAAAAAGCCCATCACCGCCACGCTGCCGATTCCGAGCCGGGCGAGAAAGCCCTCAAATCCCGAGGCCGGTACCCCGTGACTGACGACGACCATCATCGCAAGGATGAGTCGTAAAACCCCGAACCGGCGATAGACCGACGTCATGGTGGATAGCCCGTTGAACGGAATCCCCATATCCGATTTGGCACGGGCTTGCCATGACGACGCGGGACTACTGCCATCGCCGCGTCGGAAACCGAGGCTACCGCGGCACCCAGCCCATGAACGGCTCGGCCTCCTTGAGCACGCGCGCATAAGACGGGCGCTGTTTCAGCCGGCCGAGATAGGCCGCGAGGTTCGGATAGCGACCGGCGAGCGGGTCGACCGCGAGATCGCAGTAGAACAGCGGCGGCGCGGCCGAACAGTCGGCAAGCGTGAACGCTTCGCCGGCCAGCCAGGTCTTGCCCGATATCTCCTGCTCGAACAGACCGAGCATGGCATGGACCTTCTTGCGCGCATCCTCGACGCCATAAGGATCGTGCTGGCCCTCGGGGCGGATGCGGTCGGTGATCACCTTTTGCATGTGGATGTGCAGGTTGACGTCGGCGTTGCGGTCGATCAGCCGCACGCGGCGCGCTTGTTCCGCGTCGTCGGGAATGAGCCGCGCCGGGCCCGGATGATACATCTGCAGATAGTCGATGATCGGCGTCGATTCCGGCACCAGCACGTCGCGCACGTCATCGCGCAGCACCGGAAACTTTCCGACCGGCCACATTTTATAGAACGCCGCACGCTCGCCTTCGTCGCCCAGATTGACGCTCTGCGGCGTGAAAGGAACGTCGTTCTCGTAAAGCGCGATCAGCACCTTGTGGCAGAATGACGAGAGCGGATGGTAGTAGAGCGTCAACGCCATAATCTTCTCCGGTTGTTTCTATGCGCCGTGCGGGAGAGCACGCGCGAAGCCGAGCGTGACGATGCTGACGATCAGCGCACCGATCGCGCAACCGGCAATGGCCGCCACCATCGGCAGCGGCGTGCCGTCGAACACCAGGCTGACGATGACGATCATCACGCCGCCGGTGATCATCTGCAGCGTGCCGCCGAGCGCCGAAGCCATGCCGGCGATCGGGCCGTGCTCCTCGAGCGCCAGTACCATGGTCGAGGGGATCACCACGCCCATGGCGGTGAAGCCGGCGAGCAGCAGGGCCATCATCATCGGCAGGCTGTCGACGCCCATCAGCGTGACGACGAGCAGCGCCACGGTGAAGGCCGCATAGAGCGCGGTGGCGATCACCACCATGCGCGCCATGCCGATCCGCTCACCGAGCGGCGCGGCGAATTGCGATGCGCCGATGAACCCGACCGCATTGACGGCGAAGGCAACGCTGAACTGGGTCGGCGTCAACCCGAAATGCTCGATATAGACGAACGACGATCCGGCGAGGAACGAGAAGAAGCTCGCCATGCCGAGGCCGCCGATGAAGGTGAGACCGAGAAAACGGCCATGGGTCATGAGCTGGCCGAAACTCGCCAGCACGTTCCTTACGCTGACCACGACACGATGCTCCGGCGCATGGGTCTCCTGCTGGCACACAGTCAGCAGGACGAGACCGATCACCGCCACCAGCGTCACCGCCGCGAACACCGCGCGCCAGCCGAACGGCACGATCAACGCACTGCCGGTGAGCGGCGCGAGGATCGGCGAGACGCTGAGCACCAGCATCACCAGCGCCATCAGCCGCGTCGCCTCGGTGCCGGTGTGCAGATCGCGGATGATCGCGCGCGGGATCACCATCACCGACGACGCGCCGATGCCTTGCACGAAACGGAACGCGATCAGCCATTCGATGCTCGGCGCCAGGCCGCAACCGATGGAGCCGGCGATGAACAGCGCGAGGCCGACATAAAGCGGAGGCTTGCGGCCGACCATGTCCGACACCGGGCCATAGACGATCTGGCACACACCGAAAGCGACGAAGAACGACATCAGCGTCATCTGCACCGCCGCCGGCGACGCCTTGAGATCGGCGGCAATGGTCGGCAGCGCCGGCAGATACATGTCGATGGCGAACGGACCGATGGCCGACAACAGGCCAAGAACGATCGCGTTGCGGGTATAGGGCGTAATCATGAGAAGACTTTCGGGGCTATGGGAGCGCGGCATCGAGCCGATCGAATGCGCTGTTCCAACCATAGGTGTGTCCGTCGCGCTCGTTGTCGGACTGGAACGGCGTCTGGCGGAACTCCATGCGGGTCCGGTCGCCAGCCAGTTCGTAAAAGTCGATCGTGACCAGCGTTTCCAGCCCGCGCTCGCCATCCTCGTCCCAGGCGAAGGTGAAAGCGAGTCGCTCCGGCGCGCGCACCTCGCGGAACACGCCGCGATGGGTCAGCACCTTGCCATCGTCAACGCCGTCGAGCCGGCCGTGCCACACACCGCCGACGCGCACGTCCATCACCACATCGCTCGCGGGATACTCCTTCGGGCCCCACCAGCGCACCGCCAGGGCCGGATCGGTCCAGGCGCGCCATACCAGATCGCGTGGCGCTTTGAAGATGCGCGTGATGGCGAGACTGCGCGGTGGCGCGGCGGACGCGGGCGCGATCGGCATGACCTCAACGCTCCGCCGCCGCCTTGAGCGCGGCAAGGCCCTGATCGAACTGCCGCGCGCACATCTTGTCACAGCGAAAGATGCTGTTCATGACCTTGGCGATGAACGGCTGCGGGCCGCGCATGGTCCAGCTCGTCTGTGTGGTTGCACCGTGCGGGACGAACGCGAACTCGACAACATTGTCGCAAGCGAAAGGCTTGGTCATCTTCAACGACATCATCACGCGCGACGGCGCCTGAACATCGGTCACAGCCAGCGTTCCGACGCCGGATTTGTTGCCGCCGTCGAACGCGAACGTCGCGCCCGGCCCGCTCTCGGGTCCGGAATAGGCGCGCTTCATCGCCGCGTCCTGATCGAACGGCGACCATTGCCGGTGCGACCGCAGGTCGTTCACCAGCGGGAAGATGCGCTCCGGCGGTGCCGTGATGGCGATCGAGCGGGTGATGGAAAAGGTGTCGGGCTGCAGCGACGCATAAATGAGCGTGGCCACGATCACGACGACAACGACGATCAGGATGGTGGTCAGCATGAGACCCTCTTGTGCTTCACGAGCGGACGAATGGCAGCAGCGCGCGCAGCCGCGCATCGCGCAGCCACAGACCGAGCCACATCAGGATGCCGAGATAGACGCCGAACAGCGTGTGCGAGAGCAACGGGCTGTCGATCCGTACATGCGCGTAGATCGCGCCGCCGAAATAGCCGGTCAGCAGGATGGCGCCGAGCACCGCGGTCCGCGGAAAGATATAGAGCAGCGTGCCGACGAGGGTGAGGACGCCAAGAGTCCGCGCCAGATGTTCTGGAATGCCCATCTGCCGCGACGTCTCGATGACGATATCGAGCGGCACCAGCTTGATACCGCCATCGACCAGCAGAAACAGAGCCACCAGTCCGCTGACGATACGCCCCGTCCACACCATGGCCGGGGTCGTAGACGGCAAGGAAAGATCCTGCATCGAACGATCCAATCTTGAATGAAAGAATCCTGGTAGCGGGCCGGCCACCGTCGCGGCCGGCCCTGTCGTCGCTACTTCTTCGCCTCGGCCACATAGGCCTGGAGCTTCTCCAGGGTGCCGCCCCAGCCCTGCTGCATGCTGGCGAAGCTCTCGTTGAACACCTTGGTCTCGGTCTCGGTCGCATTGTGCGGCTTCCAGCGCACGGTGAACCGGGTCTTGCCGCCAGGCAGATCCTCGAAGGTGAAGGTCGAGAGCATTTCCAGCGGCCAGGTCGGCGCCATAGGGTGGCGCGTCACGCCGCCGGCTTCATCGGAGAACGAGTTGATGAACACCATCCGGTCCTTCGGCGAGACTTCGCGGAAGATGAAGCGGCCCCACATCGGCGTGCCGTCCGGCGCCTGCATGCCGTAGTGGTACATGCCGCCAGCGCGCAGATCCATCTTCGACGCCAGCACCGTGAAGCCCTTCGGGCCCCACCATTGTTTCATATGCGCGGGATCGGTGAAGCAGGCCCAGACCAGATCGCGCGGCGCATCGAGATCGCGCGAGATGACGAATTCCTTGCTGGGAGCAGCGGTTTCGGTGACGGACATCATATACTCCTTCTGTACAAACCGTTTGTCGCAGGCAGGCGTTTACGCCGTCGCCATGATCATCCAGCCGATGCCGAACTTGTCCTGCAGCATGCCGAACGCCGGCGAGAAGAACGTCTTGACCAGCGGCTGAGTCACCTTGCCGCCCTTGGCCAGCGCCTCGAACATGGTCTTGGCCTCGGCCTCACTCTTCGCCGTCAGCGACAGCGCGAAGCCCTTGAACTCCGGCTTGTCGCCGGTGATGCCGTCGGAGCCCATCATTACCGCATCGCCGACACGCCACGACGCATGCATGATCTTGTTCGGATCGGACGGCACGCATTCCGGATTCTGGGATTTCTCCGGCGACTCGGAAAAGCGCATCAGCATGTCGACCTTGGCGCCGAGTGCGCTCTTGTAGAATTCGATCGCTTCCTCGCAGCGGCCGTTGAAGAACAGATACGGTGTCAGTTGCATGGCAGTCTCCTTGGTCAAAGATGTCGGTATGCGGGATTGCTCGGTCGGCTTATCGATCCCTTTGCCATGTCAGCACGCCGGTCATGATCTTCCCCTGCTGCATGGGATTGGGTTGTCTGGCCGTGCGAAGAGACAGCGTGTCCCCCGCGATCTCGATTCCACGTCTTTGCGTCGTTCCGACCCACTCCGGAACCCAGGCCACATCCACGGCGGTGGCGAGTTCGTTGCCGTCGATGCTGTACGTGCCGCTGTAGGCGAGCATCGTGTTGAACAGATCGCCGAGGCTGTCGTCCGTCCGCGCGGGCCGTGACCTGCGGGTGATGATCGCGGTCATGCGCGTGTCGGCGAACACCACCGACCCCAAAGGGTCGGGACCGTGCATGTCGATCGCGGCGCCATCCTCGAACTGCATCTTGGCGGCGACCAGCGTCCAACTGCCCAAAACGTCTTTCGCCAGTTTGTTCATTTGCATCGCACGCTCCTGGAGCAATCAGAGGGAGGGATCGGATTTCTTGTCGGATTTCTTGTCGGATTTTTTGGCGCGCTTGCCGGATTTGGCCTTCTGCGTGTCCGCATCGGCTTCGCCGCTTTGCAGGACGCGCAGATAGTCCTCGAGCCGATCGAGGCTCTGTTCCCAGAACTGACGATAACGCTCGAGCCAGTCGTCAATTTCCTTGAGCGCCTTCGGCTCGATCTTGCAGGGCCGCCACTGGGCCTCGCGGCCGCGGATGATCAGCCCCGCGCCCTCCAGCACCTTGAGATGCCGCGACACGGCGGGGCCGCTGATGTCGAATGGCTTGGCGAGTTCCGCGACCGTGGTTTCGCCGAGCGCGAGCCGCGCCAGGATGGCGCGACGCGTCGGATCGGCCAGGGCGGCGAAGGTGGCACTGAGGCGGTCGGTCATGACACGGGTCCGGGGCGGATGTCTTATTTAGCCAATCTGTTATTTAACAGATACGTTAAATGAAGGGCAGGAGTCAACCCCTTATTTTCCGGTCGCTAACGCCCCCCTCCGCGTCATGCCCGGCCTTGTGCCGGGCATCCACGGCTTACTTTTCTCTCACAGCGTCAAAGACGTGGATGCCCGCAATAAATGCGGGCATGACGGCGGAGAGAGGGAGCCGTCTCGCCTACCCCACCGGCAACACGCTCGAATACTTCACCTGCTCCAGCGCGAAGCTCGATTCGATCGACGCGACGCCGTCGAGCCGCGTCAGCTTTTCCTTGAGGAAGCGCTCATAGGCGGCGAGATCGGGCACCACCACACGCAGCCAGTAATCGCGCGGCCCAGTCATCAGGTAGCATTCCATCACCTCGGGCCAGCGCGCGATGGTCTTGGCGAAACGGTCGAGCGCATCCTGCTTCTGCTTTTCCAGCTTCACGGAAATGAACACGCTGACCGGCAGGCCGACCGCCTGCTGGTTCAGCACCGCGGCATAGCGGGCGATCACGCCGGCTTTTTCCAGGATGCGGATGCGCCGCAGGCACGGCGACGGCGACAGCCCGACCTGATCGGCCAGATCGGCGAGACTCATGCGCCCGTCCTGCTGCAGATGGTGCAGGATCTTGCGGTCGATGGCGTCCAGCTCCGTCGGCATGATCCACTCTCCCGGCAACAGAAATTGGCAGAATATGCCAATCGTACGCCTTACAGTGGCGCAGATTGGCCGTTTCTGCCAGTCCTCCGGCGTTATCCTGATGCCGACCCGGATCAGGACTTTCCTCGCCATGGCCGACCTCGACATTCTGCGCGATCTCGAACGCAAAGTGCTGTGGCTCGCGAGCTACATGATCCACAACGCCAACCACCTGCGCGACACCGGTGACGGCGTGAAGGTGGGCGGACATCAGGCGTCGTCCGCCTCGCTCGCCGCGATCATGACGACGCTCTATTTCGAGGTGTTGCGGCCGCAGGATCGCGTCGCGGTGAAGCCGCACGCGGCGCCGAACTTCCACGCGATCCAGTATCTGTTCGGCAACCAGATCCGCGACAAGCTCGAGGCGTTCCGCGGCTACAAGGGCGCGCAGAGCTATCCCTCGCGCACCAAGGACACCGACGACGTGGATTTCTCCACCGGCTCGGTCGGCCTCGGCGTGGCGCAGACGCTGTTCTCCTCGCTGGTGCAGGACTATGTGCGCGCGCACGGCTGGGGCGGACAGCATCCGGAAGGCCGGATGATTGCGCTGATGGGCGACGCGGAGATGGACGAAGGCAACATCTTCGAGGCGCTGCTGGAAGGCTGGAAGCAGGGCCTGCGCAACTGCTGGTGGGTCATCGACTACAACCGCCAGAGTCTCGACGCGGTGATCCGCGAGGGTTTGTGGGAACGCTACGAACAACTGTTCAGCAATTTCGGCTGGGACGTGGTCATCCTCAAATACGGCGCGCTGCAGCAGGCCGCCTTCAAGGAGCCGGGCGGCGACAAGCTGAAAGCCTGGATCGACACCTGCCCCAACCCGCTCTACTCGGCGCTGGTGTTCGCCGGCGGCGCGGCATGGCGCAAGCGCCTCACCGACGAAATCGGCGATCAGGGACCGGTGACGGCGCTGATCGAGAAGCGCAGCGACGCCGAACTCGCCGCGCTGATGAACAATCTCGGCGGCCACGACATCGCGACGTTGCGCGAAGCGTTCAACGGCGTCACCGGCGACAAGCCGACCTGCTTCATCTGCTACACGGTGAAAGGCGCGGGGCTGCCGCTCGCCGGCCACAAGGACAACCACGCTGGGCTGATGACGCCGGCACAGATCGATACCTTGCGCACCGCGATGAACATTCGTCCCGGCCACGAGTGGGACAGATTCGAGGGGCTGGCGACGCCGGAAGGCGAGATCGAAGCGTTCCTCAAGCGCGTGCCGTTCGTGCAGGAGGGCACGCGGCGGCGCGACGCCGCGCGGTTCGACATTCCCGCGGACCTGCCGGTGACGATCCAGCCGGTCATGTCGACGCAAGCGGGCTTCGGCGCGATCCTCAATGAGATCGGCAAGAGCGAGGCGACGTTCGCGGAGCGCATCGTCACCACCTCGCCGGACGTCACGGTCTCGACCAATCTCGGGCCGTGGGTGAACCGCCGCAAGCTGTTCGCCCGCACCGCACAGACCGACACCTTCAAGAACGAGCGCATTCCCTCCACGTTCAACTGGGAATTCGCGCCGCACGGCCAGCATCTTGAACTCGGCATCGCGGAGATGAATCTGTTCATCGCGCTGTCCGCGCTCGGCCTGTCGCACAGCATCAACGGCGAGCGGCTGCTGCCGATCGGTACGCTGTACGATCCGTTCATCGCCCGCGGTCTCGATGCGCTGAACTATGCCTGCTATCAGGATGCACGCTTCATCGTCGTCGCGACGCCATCCGGCATTACGCTGGCCGGCGAAGGCGGTGCGCACCAGTCGATCTCCGAGCCGCTGATCGGGCTGGCGCAGGACGGCCTCGCCGCATTCGAGCCGGCCTTCGTCGACGAGCTTGCGGCGATCATGGCGTGGTCGCTCGCCTACATTCAGAAGGACAGCAGCGACGACACGCATAGTGAAAGGAATTGGCTGCGCGACGAGACCGGCGGCTCCGTCTATCTGCGGCTGTCGACGCGACCGGTCGAGCAGATGCAGCGGGCGATGACGCCGCAACTGCGCCAGGACATCGTCGATGGCGGCTACTGGCTGCGCGAGCCGGGGCCGAACGCGCAGGTGGTGATCGCCTATACCGGGGCGATCGCGCCGGAAGCGATCGCCGCCGCAGGACTGATGGGCGAGGACCGCCGCGACATCGGCGTGCTCGCCGTGACGTCAGCCGACCGGCTCAATGCCGGATGGACGGCGGCGCAGCGCCTGCGCGAGCGCGGCCTCGTTCATGCGCGTTCGCACGTGGAACGCCTGCTCGACCGGCTGCCGCCGCATTGCGCGCTGGTGACGGTGTGCGACGCGCATCCGGCGACGCTCGGCTGGCTCGGTGCCGTCAACGGCCACCGCACCCGCGCACTCGGTGTCGAGCATTTTGGCCAGACCGGCTCGCTCGCCGAACTTTATCGCCACTACGGCATCGACAGCGCCGCCATCATCGCCGCCGCGCAGGCGATGACGCCCGGCCGTCCGATCCGGCATTTGCGGGCGATGTGAGCTGGCGGCCGCCTACTTCGCATCCTCCAGCACCATCGCCGCACCTTTCTCGGCGATCATGATGGTCGGCGAATTGGTGTTGCCGGAGGTGATCACCGGCATCACCGACGCGTCGATCACCCGCAAACCGTCGACGCCGATCACCCGCAGCCGCGCATCGGTGACGGCGTTGGCATCGCCAGCGCGGCCCATGCGCGCGGTGCCGACCGGATGGAAGATGGTCGTGCCGATGTCGCCGGCCGCCTTCGCCAGCGAGGTTTCATCGTCGCCGATGCTGTCGCCCGGCAGATATTCCTGCGGCCGGTACGACGCAAGCGCCGGCTGCGCGACGATGCGGCGCGTGATCCGCAGCGAATCCGCCGCCACCTGCCTGTCCTCCGGCGTCGCCAGATAATTCGGCTTGATCGCCGGGGCTTGCGCCGGATCGGACGATTTCAGCGTGATCGCGCCACGGCTGGTCGGCCGCAGATTGGCGACGCTCGCGGTGAATGCCGGGAACGCGTGCAGCGGATCGCCGAACTTCTCCAGCGACAGCGGCTGCACGTGATACTGGATGTTGGCGCGCTCGTAGCGCGGGTTCGACCGCGTGAACAGGCCGAGCTGCGACGGCGCCATGGTCAACGCACCGCGTCGGCGGAACACATAATCCATCCCCATGCCGAGCTTCCCGATGAGCCGCGCATAGTCGGTGTTCAGCGTGCGTGCGCCCTTGACCTTGTAGATCGTGCGCAGTTGCAGATGATCCTGCAGATTGGCGCCGACGCCGGGGCGATCGACGACCGGCTTGATGCCATGCGCGGCGAGATCAACGGCGGCACCGATGCCGGACAGCATCATCAGATGCGGCGAGCCGATCGCGCCAGCGGCCAAAATCACCTCGCCGCGACACCGCGCGCTGCGCGTCACGCCATCCTGCCGCCAACGGACACCAGTGACGCGCGTGCCGTCGAGAATGAGGCTTTCAGCAAGGCAGCCGGTTTCCAGCTTGAGATTCGGCCGGTGCAGCACCGGCTTGAGAAAGCCTCGCGCCGCCGACCAGCGCCGGCCGCGCCGCTGATTGACGTGGAAATAGCCGACGCCCTCGTTGTCGCCGGTGTTGAAGTCGCCGGTCGGCGGAATGCCGGCTTCGATGGCGGCCTTGCGAAAGGCATCGAGCAGATCCCACCGCAGCCGCTGTTCCTCGACGCGCCATTCGCCGCCCGCGGCGTGATAATCGCCGGTACCGAGAAAATTGTTCTCGTGCTTCTTGAAATACGGCAGCACGTCGTCCCACGACCAGCCCGGCAGACCGAGTTGTCGCCAGTGGTCGTAGTCCGCGGCCTGCCCGCGCATATAGATCATGCCGTTGATCGCCGAGGAGCCGCCGATCACCTTGCCGCGCGGATAGCCGAGACTGCGGCCGTTGAGGCCCGGCTCCGGCTCGGTCCTGAACATCCAGTCGGCGCGCGGATTGCCGATGGCGAACAGATAGCCGACTGGAATGTGAAACCAGATCCAGTTGTCGCGGCCGCCGGCTTCGAGGATCAGCACGCGGCGGCCGGGGTCGGCCGACAGCCGGTTGGCCAGCACGCAGCCGGCCGAGCCCGCGCCGACGATGATGAAGTCGAATTCGCCCTCGACCGGGGTCTCCGCCGCACTCTGCGCCATTTTTTGCCGCGCGTTTCCTGTCCCGGCTCGACTTTACCTCGGCGTGCCCCCGTTGGTAGTGTGCAAAGGACCAAGGGCGCACGGAAGGTGCGTCCGAGGCCGATGGCGCGCTGGGCGCGCGCCATGAAGACGGAACGGCGGTTCCGGCGCACACCACAACAAGAACCAACCCGGCCCGCGGGCCTGTCGGCGCGTGCGCGGGGTTTTGGCTGGAGAACCGCCGTGAAAAGCTCTTTAAAAACCCGCTTCATCGCTCTTTTGGCCGCGACGGCCACCCTGACGGCCGCTGCCGTCCTGTCGCCGCTGCCGGCCCACGCACAAGACACGCTGACCGTGTTCGCCGCCGCGTCGATGAAGAACGCGCTCGACGACGTGAACAAGGCTTTCACCGAGAAGGAGAAGGTCAAGGTCACGGCGAGCTACGCCGCGTCCTCGGCGCTGATCAAGCAGATCGAGGCCGGCGCACCGGCCGATGTGTTCATCTCCGCCGATCTCGACTGGATGAAATACGGCATCGAGAAAAAGGCGATCAAACCCGGCAGCGACTTCCAGTTGCTCGGCAACCGGCTGGTGCTGATCGCGCCGAAGGATTCCAAGACCAATGAGGTGAAGATCGCGCCCGGCTTCGACATCGTCGGCGCCGCCGGCGGCGGCCGCATCGCCACCGGCGACGTGCGCGCCGTGCCCGTCGGAAAGTATGCCAAGGCGGCGCTGGAGAAGCTCGGCGTCTGGGACAAAGCCGAATCGCACATGGCGATGGCGGAAAACGTACGCGCCGCGCTCGCGCTGGTCGGCCGCGGCGAGGCACCGCTCGGCATCGTCTACGAGACCGACGCCAAAGTGGATTCAAACGTGAAGATCGTCGCGGCGTTCCCGCAAGAATCCTATCCGCCGGTGATCTACCCTGCCGGCTCGACCGTGAATGCCAAGCCGGATGCGGCGAAATATCTCGCCTTCCTGCGCACCGATGCGGCGAAGGCGATCCTCGAACGCTACGGCTTCACCTTCCTGGCCAAACCCGGCGTGAAAGGATCCTGATCGCACACCGGGCTGGATCGCGGTGGCACAGTCTCCGAGCTGCACCGCCGCGATCCGTTCTATCGGCCGCGATCCTCTGACATAACGTCACCGCATGTTTGACCTTTCCCCCGAGGAATGGACCGCGATCCATCTGTCGCTACGGATCGCCGTGGTCGCGACCGCGTGCTCGCTGCCGTTCGGCATCGCGGTCGCGTGGCTGCTGGCGCGCAAGAATTTCTGGGGCAAGGGTCTGCTCGACGGCGTGATCCATCTGCCGCTGGTGTTGCCGCCCGTCGTCACCGGCTATCTGCTGCTGATCGCGTTCGGCCGCAAAGGCTTCATCGGTTCGTGGCTGGCCGAGATCGGGATCGTCTTCGCGTTCCGTTGGACCGGCGCCGCGCTCGCCTGCGCGGTCATGTCGTTTCCGCTGCTGGTGCGGCCGCTGCGGCTGTCGTTCGAGAGCATCGACCGCAAGCTGGAGGACGCCGCGTGGACGCTCGGCGCGAGCCCGCTCAAAGTGTTCCTCACCGTGTCGCTGCCGCTCGCGGTGCCGGGCCTGATCGCCGGCACGCTGCTCGGCTTCGCCAAGGCGCTTGGCGAATTCGGCGCGACCATCACCTTCGTCTCCAACATTCCCGGCGAGACGCAGACCATCTCCGCCGCGATCTACACGCTGACGCAGATTCCCGACGGCGACGCCGCCGCCGGCAGGCTCGTGCTCGTCTCCATCGTCATCGCCCTCATTGCGCTCGTCGCGTCCGAATGGCTGTCGCGCCGTGCCGGCCAGCGGTTTCACGGGGAGTGACGATGCTCACTGTCGCCGTCAAACGAGCCCTGCCGAACTTCGCGCTGGACGCGACATTCTCCGGCGCCGGCACCATCGCGCTGTTCGGGCCGTCCGGCTCCGGCAAGACCACCGTCGCCAATCTCATTGCAGGACTGGTGAAGCCGGACAGCGGCCGCATCGCCATCGACAGCGACGTGCTGTTCGACAGCGCGCAGCGGATCGACGTGCCGGCGCACAAACGCCGCATCGGCTATGTGTTTCAGGAAGGCCGGCTGTTTCCGCATATGAGCGTGGCGCGCAATCTCGATTACGGCCGGCGCATGAACGGGCTCGCGCGCGACGACAACGATCACGCGCGCATCGTCGCGATGCTCGATCTCGGCAATCTGCTGACGCGGCGGCCGGGAAAACTCTCCGGCGGCGAACGCCAGCGCGTCGCCATCGGCCGCGCGCTCTTGTCGAAGCCGCGGCTCCTCGTGCTCGACGAGCCGCTCGCCTCGCTCGACGCCGCCCGCAAGGCGGAAATCCTGCCCTATCTCGAACGGCTGCGCGCCGAGAAGCTGCCGATGATCTATGTCAGCCATCAGCCCGACGAGGTGCGGCGCGTCGCCGATCATGTGGTGCGGCTCGACGGCGGGCGCGTCGCCGCCGCAGGCGGCGTGGAGCTGTTGAGTTGATTATCGCGCCAGCCGCGTCATCTCGTCGGCGAGATAATCGAGCGCGGCCACCAGCGCCGGGCCGCCGCAGAAGCTCAGGCGCGTCGGCAGCGCGATCTGCCGCGCCGGCGGATAAAGCGCCTGCACCGCCGGATGCAGCAGCGTCAGCGCGCCCTGATCGGTCACGGCACGCGGCGGGTCGCGCAGCACCAGCACGTCGGGCTTGAGCATGAGAATGCGTTCGAGCGGCATGTAGCCGCCATAGCCACCCGGCGCGCCGGGCGGCGGATGCAGGCCGGCTTTCGCCACCAGCGCGGCCACCAGACTGTTCGATCCCTGCGTGTAGCCGTTGCGCTCGACGATCAGCGCCGTGCGGAACGGCGGACGCGGCGCGACAGCAAGCTTGCGCTCGGCCGCATCGAGCGCGGCGACCAGCGTCGTCCCGCGTTCGGGGTGGCCGACCAGCGCCGCGAACTCCACGATCTGCCGGCGAGCGGCATCGAGATCGGTGACGAGTTGCACTTCATAATTGGGAACGCCAAAGCGCCGCAGCATGCGTTGCGTGGTGCCGCGGTCGTCGGTGCCGACCAGAACGAGATCGGGATTGAGCGTCAGCGTACCCTCGGCGCGCCAGTCAAGCTGCGGAAAGCGCTTCGCCTGATCCGCCACCACCGACACCGCCGGATCAGTCGCATAGGGCGACAACGCGACGATCTGTTCCGGATCGGCCAGCGCCACGGCAAGCTGGTCGCCGCACAGATTGAACGAGACGATGCGCTTCGGCGGCGCGGCGTGAGCCGTCACCACAGAAAAGAGCACAGCAGCAAGAATCGCGACGACACGCAGGCAGACCATAAGACGTTGTATCGCGCTGTCCCCAAGGCGTCCAAATGTGGTGGAGTGAGGCATTTTCGATCCCGTTCATTCCCGCGAAAGCGGGAATCCACACTTTGCAACACCAAGATATGGTCAAGCGTGGGTCCCCGCTTTCGCGGGGACGAACGGAAGCAGAGCCATTGGAGCTGTCGCGCGGACCCTGTAGGAAAGCGGGCGATGACCCGGTTTCCCGACTTCAGGCTCAATCTGGCGCTGGTGGCGCTGCTGCTGGCGCTGGCGCTGGCCTCGCTGGCGATCGGCCCGGCCGCCCTGTCGCCGCGCACAGTGTTCGACGCGCTGATGACCGGCGACGGCGTGCCGGGGCTGATCGTGCGCGAGATCCGCCTGCCGCGCACGCTGCTGGCGCTGGCGATCGGCGGCACGCTTGGCCTGTCCGGCGCGGCGCTGCAGGGGCTGGTGCGCAATCCGCTGGCGGAGCCCGCTTTGTTCGGCGCGCCGCAGGCGGCAGCGGCAGCGGCCTCGTTCGTCATCGCCTTCGGCTTCTTTCCGGCGACCTCGTTCGCCGTGCCGTTCGCGGCCATCGCCGGCGCGCTGGTTTCGATCGGTGGTCTGGTCGCTATCGCCGGGCGTCGCGCCAGCCTGACGGTGACGCTGCTCGCCGGCCTCGCGCTGGCGAGCTTCGCCGGCGCCGCCACCGCGCTGGCGCTCAATCTCGCGCCCAATCCGTTCGCCGCTATCGAGATCGCGTTCTGGCTGCTCGGCTCCTTGCAGGATCGCAGCAGCGAGCATCTCTATCTCGCGACACCGTTCCTCGCGCTCGGCTGCGTGCTGATGGCGCTCAATGCTCGCGCCTTCCGCGCGCTGACGCTGGGTGAGGACGCCGCGACCTCGCTCGGCGTCAATGTCGACATGGTGCGGCTGCGCGTCGTCATCGGCGTGGCGCTCGGCGTCGGTGCGGCCGTCGCCGTGGTCGGCGCCATCGGCTTCGTCGGACTGGTCGCGCCGCATCTGGTGCGCCGCGCGGTCGGCTCCGATCCGGCGCGGGTGATGCTGCCCGGCGCCCTGGCCGGCGCGGCATTGCTGCTCGCCGCCGACATCGCCGTGCGGCTGGTCCCCGGCCCGGTCGAGATCAAGCTCGGCGTCGTCACCGCGCTGATCGGCGTGCCGTTCTTCCTGGTGATGATCTTCGCCGAACGCCGCGCGCTGCAGGGGTCCGCGTCATGACCATGCTGCGCGCCGAGCGGATCGACGTGGTGCTGCATGGCCGCGCCATCGTCAGCGATGCGTCGGTCACGCTCAGACCCGGTGAGCTTACCGCGCTGGTCGGGCCGAATGGCGCCGGCAAAACGACGCTGATGCGCGCGCTGGCCGGTCTGTTGCCGGCGAACGGCAGCATCCGGCTCAAGGATCGCCCGCTCGCGGACTTCACGCTGCGCGAGCGCGCCCGCAGCATCGCCTATCTGCCGCAGGGCAATGTGTTCCACTGGCCGCTCGACGTTGCTGCGGTGGTGGCGCTCGGCCGGCATCCGCATGCCGATCCGTTCTCGCCGCTCACTGGCACGGATCGTGCCGCGGTGGCGCACGCGCTGGCGGCGGCGCAGATCGAGGATCTCGCGGAGCGCATCGTCACGACCTTATCCGGCGGCGAACGCGCGCGCGTCGCGCTGGCGCGCGTACTCGCGACCGAAGCCGATATCCTGTTCGCCGACGAGCCGACCGCCTCGCTCGATCCGCGGCATCAGCTTGTGGTGATGGACCTTTTGCGCGGCATCGCCCGGCGCGGCGGCGCGGTGCTGGCGATCATCCACGATCTCGGCCTCGCCGCGCGCTTCGCCGATCGCGTGCTGGTGATGCAGCGCGGCCGGATCGTCGCCGATGCCGCGCCGCGCGAAGCCTTGAGCGACGCGCGGCTTGCCGACGTGTTCGGCATCGCGGTCGCGCAGGTCGACAGCGGCGACGGCGTGATGCCGGTGCCGCTACGGCCGGTCTAGAACATATTTGCGCGCGCGCTGCGCCAGCGACCGTGCAACCGACTTCGCCATGACCTTGGCCGACGCCGGCTTCTCGTCGGGATCGGACAGCCGCAGGCCGATGGTCGTGACACGGTTGTCCTTCACCGCATGCGCCAAGAGCGCGATCGGCCCGAGCCGGACGATATCGCCCTGCTTCGCCGGCCGCTTCAACTCATTGGCAAAGTGATCGGCCAGCGTCACGTTGGCATGCGCGTCGGCCAGCCGCAGATCGTAGATATCCGCCAGCGCGCCGAGCGTCGCATCGCCGGGCACGAAGAAGTCTGACAACTGCGCCGGGTCCGGCTTCGGCAGCGGCATGTTGACGAAGTAGCGGTCGAGCGCCTGCGCGCGCTCCGGCGGCGCCAGCAGATAGACATAGTCCCCGGCACGCACGCCGTCGGCTTCCTCCGGCGTGAAGATCTGTTCGTCGCGCACCACCAGCGTCGGCTTGGCCCATGACGGAATGAGACGGCGGCGCAGATACGGCGAATTCTCGGCGATGGCATACCCGACCAGCTCCTTGTCGAGCTGGCCGGGCAGATCAAGTTCGATCCGGCGCTGCTGCCGGTCGGAGCGTGGCAAGGCCACCTGAAAACGCTTCGCCGCCACGGCGATGGTCCAGCCCTGTACCAGGAGCGAAATCGAGACGACGACGAAGGCAACATCGAAATAGAGATAAGCCTTCGGCAAGCCGACCAGCATCGGGATCGAGGCGAGGAAGATGCCGACCGCGCCGCGCAGGCCGACCCACGACACGAACAGCTTGTCGCGGGTCGAGAACCGGAACGGCCACAGGCACACGAATACCGCCGCCGGGCGGGCGATGAACATCAGCGTCAGCGCAACGCCGAGCGCCGGCAACACGCTGTCCATCAGCCGCTGCGGCCACACCAAAAGGCCGAGCAGCATGAACATCACGATCTGCGCCAGCCAGGTCGCGGCATCGAGGAACACCACCACCGAATTATGCGCGCGCGTCGCCTGATTGCCGACCACGAGGCCGGCGAGATAGACGGCCAGGAAGCCCGAGGCGTGCACGGTCTGCGTCAGGCCGAAGATCACCAGCGCACCGACGGCGACGAACGGGGCATGCAGACCCTGCGCGAGACTGAGCCGGTTCAGGACGAACACAATCGCGCGGCCGCCGAGCAGGCCGGCGATACCACCGATCACCGCTTCGCGCAGCAGCGACAGCGCCATGTCGCCCGCGCTCTGATGGGTGCCGAGCAGCAACTGGATCAGCACGATGGTGAGGAACACCGCGAACGGGTCGTTGGCGCCGGATTCGACCTCCAGCGTCGCGCCGACGCGCGGACGCAGCCTCAGGCCGCGGGCATGGATCAGGAAAAACACCGCCGCCGCGTCGGTCGAGGCGATCACCGAGCCGATCAGCAGGCCCTCGAGCCAGGACAGATCCAGCAGCAGGACGGCGACCGGCGCCGTCAGCGTCGCGGTGATCAGGACACCGATGGTCGCGAGCATGCCCGCCGGCGCCAGCACGCTGCGGAAAATGGCGACGCGGGTGCGCAGGCCGCCGTCGAACAGGATCAGCGCCAGCGCCACCGAGCCGACCGTATAGGCGGTGCTGACGTCATTGAATTTCAGCCCGCCGGGACCACCCTCACCGGCCAGCATGCCGACCATCAGGAACACGAGCAACAACGGGGCGCCGAACCGCATGGCAATCAGGCTCGACATGATGCCAGCCAGGACCAGCAGGCTGCTGAACAGAATTCCCAGACTGACCGTGTCGAGCGAGCCCATGCGGCGTGAACCTCCATGGCTATTAGGAGGTTCTGATTCGCCGCACGGCAACGGTTAATCGCTGCACCTGCGAGATTTTTGCGAGATTTCGCGAAATTTCCGGCGGCGCGTGGCGCCAGCGCCGCTAGACCGCCGCCGGCGATGGTGTCGGAATAAGCCGCAGCATTGCCCGCGCGATCTCGTTCTCGCCCATCACCACCGCGCTGGCGCCATGCTTGCGCAGATGCTCGATCTCCTCGTCGGAATGGGCGCGGGCGATGATGGTCAGGCCCGGATTGATCTGCCGTGCTTGCTGCACGACGTTGCCGCTTTCAAAGGCATCGGGGATCGCCACGATCAGGCAGCGCGCAACCGGAAGATTGGCGGCGGCCAGCAGTTCGGGGTCGGCGGCGTTGCCGGCGAGCGCCGCCTTGCCCTCGGCCTGCAGCTTCGCCACCACGTCGCCGTTGTGTTCGACGATCAGCACCGGGCAGTCCTTGATCGCGGCGTCTTGAGAGGCGAGCGCGCCGGTGATGAAGCGACCGACCCGGCCATGACCGACCAGCACCAGATGGTCGGTCAGCGCCGTCATCGGGATCGGCTCGCGGGTCGGCGAAGGGGCCGGCGCGGGTTCCGGGGGCACAGCCGGAGCCGCCGCCGGTTCCGGCGCGATCACGGCCTTCCCCTTGGCCAGCCAGCGGTCCAGCACCGCGAAGGTGAGCGGGTTGAGCAGGATCGACAGGATCGCGCCGCCGAGGATGAGATCGCGGCCGCGTTCCGGCAGGAGGCCGAGGCTGACGCCGAGCCCGGCGAGGATGAACGAGAATTCGCCGATCTGCGCGAGGCTGGCCGAGATCGTCAGCGCCGTCGTGGTCGGCCGCCGGAACAGCCGCACGATCAGGAACGCGGCGATCGACTTACCGAACATGATGATGAACAGCGTCGCCAGCATCGGCAGCGGCTCCCGCACGATGATCATCGGGTCGAACAGCATGCCGACCGAAACGAAGAACAGCACGGCGAACGCATCGCGTAATGGCAGCGTCTCGTTGGCGGCGCGCTGGCTGAGTTCGGATTCGCTCATCACCATGCCGGCGAAGAATGCGCCGAGCGCGAACGACACGCCGAACAGCGACGTGGCGAAATAAGCGACGCCGAGCGCGATGGCCAAAACCGACAACCGGAACAGTTCGCGCGAGCCGGTATGCGCCATCGCGTGCAGCAGCCAGGGAACGAGACGGCGGCCCGCCACCAGCATCAGCACGACGAAAGCGGCCACCTTGCCGAGCGTGATCAGCAGCGGCTCCAGCAGATCGAGCGTGGACGCGCCGGATGCCGCCCCCGTCTTCAGGATCGGCGCGAGCGCTGGCAGCATCACCAGGGTCAGCACCATGGCGATGTCTTCGACGATCAGCCAGCCGACGGCGATACGGCCACGCTCGGTCTCGATCAGCCGCCGCTCCTGCATCGCGCGCAGCAGCACCACGGTGCTCGCGGTCGACAGCGTCAGGCCAAACATCAGGCCAGCGGCATTGTCCCAGCCGAGCAGCGCGCCGAGCCCCCAGCCGAGCACGGTGGCGGCGGCGATCTGCGCCACCGCGCCGGGCAAGGCGATGGCGCGCACCGACCACAGATCCTTGAGCGAAAAATGCAGGCCGACGCCGAACATCAGCAGGATGACGCCGATCTCGGCCAGTTCATTGGCAAGTTGCTGATCTGCGACGAACCCCGGCGTCGCCGGGCCGATGATGACCCCCGCCAGCAGATAACCGACCAGCGGCGATATCCGGAAACGCTGCGCCACCGCCGCCAGGACGAAGGCGAGGACGAGCCCGAGGACAATGGTGGAAATCAGCGGGGTGTGATGCGGCATCCAGTCATGTTTCCTGCGTGCGCAACCGCAACGCTTTCAATCGGGCCAATCGTCGCACTGTAACGGTATCCGTGCCGCGTGACAGCGTGGCGATGTCGCGCATACGCGATGCGACATGGCAGCCGAAAGCGGCTGCCATGCTGATCCGCCGGCCGGACAGGCCGCAGAAGCCAATCGCTAGAAATTGACCTTGTCGCCGCCTTTGAGCTTGAGGATGTCGCGCGCCTCATCGGGCGTCGCCACATCGAGGCCGAGGCCCTCGATGATCTTGCGCACATTGGTGACCTGCTGCGCGTTCGACTCGGCGAGCCTGCCAGGGCCGATCCACAGCGAGTCCTCCAGCCCGACGCGGACATTGCCGCCCATCGCCGCGGCTTGCGCCGCGATCGGCATCTGCGCGCGGCCGGCACCCAGCACCGACCAGCGATAGTTCTCCGGGCCGAGCAACCGGTCGGCCGTGCGCTTCATCATCATCACGTCTTCCGGATGCGTGCCGATGCCGCCGAGAATGCCGAACACCGACTGCACGAACAGCGGCGGCTTGACCAGACCGCGTTCCAGGAAATGCGCGAGATTGTAGAGATGGCCGATGTCGTAGCACTCGAACTCGAAGCGCGTCTCGTTGTCCATGCAAGTGCGCAGCACGAACTCGATATCCTTGAAGGTGTTGCGGAAGATCAGATCCTTGGTGCCTTCCAGATATGGCTGCTCCCAGTCGTATTTGAACTCCTTGTAGCGGTTAAGCATCGGGAACAGCGCGAAATTGATCGAGCCCATGTTGAGGCTCGCCACCTCCGGCTTGAACGTGGCCGCCGGACGCACTCGCTCGTCCACCGTCATGGTCGGCGAACCGCCGGAGGTGAGATTGATCACCACATTCGACTGCTGCTTGATGCGCGGCAGGAAGCGGGCGAAGGCTTCCGGCGTCTGGTCCGGCCGCCCTGTTTTAGGATCGCGCGCGTGGAGATGGACGATGGCCGCACCGGCCTCCGCGGCGCCGATCGCCGCGTCGGCGATCTCGTCCGGCGTCACCGGCAGATAGGGCGACATGGTCGGCGTGTGAATCGCACCGGTAACGGCGCAGGTGATGATGACCTTACGGGAACTTGCCATGACCAAAATTCCGATATGCGTTTCAGCGAGGCAGCCTTCGCCTCTGCGGATTGGACCAGGCGGCGATCCTAGAGTATCAGCCGACAGGTCGTCACCCCGCTCAACCCATATTGCGGTCCGGCTTGTCACTCGCGCCCACGCCATCGCGTTCCGATCTGCTGCTCGGCCTGCTGTATGGCGGGCTGGCGGCGCTCGGCTGGGCGGTCGGCTTCGTCTGGGCCAAGCACGGCATCGAGATCGGATTTCATCCGGCAGACCTGATCGTCCACCGCTTCGCCTGGAGCGGGTTGGCGATGCTACCGTTCGTAATGCGGGCGGGCCTGCGCGATCTCGCCGGCATCGGCTGGCTGCGCGGCCTGACGTTGACGGTGTTCGCCGGACCGCCTCAGTCACTGCTGGCTTATAGCGGCTTCATCCTGGTGCCGCTCGGCCACGGCACGGTGATCCAGCCGGCCTGCGCGACATTGAGCGGCCTGTTGCTGGCGAGCCTGTTTCTCGGCGAGCGGCTGTCACCATGGCGGATTGCCGGCGCGCTCATCATCGTCGCCGGACTGGTCGTGTTCGGCATCGAAGCGATCACCACCATTGGTCCGCACGGCATCGGCGGCGACCTGCTGTTCGTCAGCGCTGGCCTGTCGTGGGCGATCTTCGGCACGCTGCTGCGGCACTGGCGTGTGCCGGGCATGCAGGGCGCACTGGTGGTCGGCTCGTTGTCGGTACTGCTGTTCGTGCCGGCTTATCTGCTGATCGCGGGATATCAGCATCTGATCGCGCTCGGCTGGCAGGAGAACCTGACCCAGGCAGTGATCCAGGGGCTCTGCGCGGGCGTGCCACCGATCTATCTGTTCGGCCGCGCCGTGGTGCTGCTCGGGGCCGGACGCGCGGGGACGTTCACAGCGCTGGTCCCCGGCTTCTCGCTGCTGATCGGCTATCTGGCACTCGGGATCGTCCCCAGCATGGCGCAGGTGACCGGCCTCATCATCGTCATGATCGGTTTCCAGTTCGTGGTCAGGCGTTAGCCACCGGCCCGCCATTCCGGCAGCGCCATGTCGCTGCCGCATTGACCGACAAGAACGGTCCTCATTGCTCGCCCGGCCGTGCATCGACAGGCCGAATCAATCATTGTCTGATCCGCGCCACAGGGCCGCACGATGGATTTTTCCGACCTCAACGAAACCTTGTCATCGCTGGTCCACGCGGCCCAGATGACGCTCCGTACCGAGCTGACCTCGATATGGCTGCCGATCCAGCTCGGGCTGATCGGCCTTGCGGTGGTCATTGCGCTGGCGATCGCCGCGACGCTGCACAAGCACGCCGACCTTATGATACTGACTGCGAAGTGGCCGCCGTTCTTGCGCCTGATCATCCGCGCGATCGTCAATCATCTCGCCGTCATCGCCTTCATCATCGTGCTGGTGGCAATGCGGGCGGCGCTGCGCACCGACGTGTTCGAGGCCAGAACCTATCTGCTGCGGGTCGGCATCGGCCTGACCACGGCATGGGTGATGATCAACATCCTCGCCAGCGTCATTCACAACCAGTTTGTCAACCGCGTCGTCGCCGTGTCGGCATGGACGATTGCAGCGTTGAGCATCCTGCAACTGCTCGAGCCGGTGACCAACAGCCTTGATTCGATGGCGATCGTGGTCGGGGGACTGCGCATCACGCCGCTACTGGTGGTGAAGACCACGGCACTGCTGGCGGTGGCGCTGTGGGCGAGCAATGCTGTCAGCAATTTCCTTGACCGGAGGCTGCAGCATTTCTCCGACCTGACGCCCTCGATTCAGGTGCTGATCGGCAAGCTGATCCGCATTTCGCTGATGACGCTGACGGTCATCATCGTCCTGAGCTCGATGGGCATCGACCTCTCGGTGCTGGCGCTGTTCTCCGGCGCGGTCGGTGTCGGTCTCGGCTTCGGCTTGCAGAAGATCGTGTCGAATCTGGTCAGCGGCATCATTCTGCTCGCCGACAAATCGGTGAAGCCGGGCGATATCATCTCGGTTGGAGATCATTTCGGTCGCGTCAGCAATATGGGCGCGCGCTATACCTCGGTCGATACCCGCGACGGCCGCGAATATCTGATCCCGAACGAGGACTTCATCACCCAGCGCGTCGCCAACTGGACTTATTCCAGCGATCTCGTACGTCTGTCGGTGACCTTCAACTCGACTTACGACAGCGATCCGCATGAAGCGCAGAACGCCGCGGTCGAGGCGGCGTTGAGTATCGAGCGCGTCATCGCCAAGCCGTCCCCGGTCTGCATGCTCACCGCATTCGGCTCGACCGCGATCGAATACGAATTGTGGTTCTGGATTCGCGACCCGGCTGCCGGCATCACCAATGTGAAGAGCGACGTGCTGCTTGCTCTGTGGGACCAGCTCGCCGGCAAGGGCGTGAAAATCCCGAAACCAGGCCCGTCGCGGGTGATCTACGAAATGGCGCCGAACACGCCGCCAACGCCGCCTTCACCCGTGCGCGAGGACGAGCCCGGCCCGCCATCGGATGAAGCCGAGGCGGGGAAATCGGAAGACAAGCTCGCGCCGAAAGACGGGCCGCGCTTCCCGCCTCGCTAGAGTTTTCGGCCCGACAGGAAGTCGCGCATGCGCTGCAGCGCCTTGCGGATATTGTCGGCGGAGTTGGCGTAGGACAGCCGCAGATAGCCTTCCCCGAGAATACCGAAATCCGGGCCGCCGATCACCGCGACTCCGGTCTCATCGAGCAGCGCGGAGGCGAGCGCCTTTGCCTTCCAGCCGGTGCGGCCGATATTCGGGAATGCATAGAACGCGCCTTTCGGCGTGATGCACGACACGCCCGGCAGCGTGTTGAGGCCCTCGACCACCAGTTTCCGCCGCGTATCGAACTCCGCGATCATGCGCGCAACCGCATCCTGCGGCCCTTGCAGCGCGGCGAGGCCGGCATATTGCGCCGAGGCATTGACGCAGGAGTGCAGATTGACCGAGAGCTTGCGTGCATAATCGTAAAGCTTGCCCGGAAACACCGCATAGCCGAGCCGCCAGCCGGTCATGGCATAGGTCTTCGACCAACCGTTGAGCAGGATCAGCCGATCGCGGATCGACGGATAGGACAAAAGCGTGACGTGGCGCTCACCGTCATAGGTCATGTGGTCGTAGATCTCGTCCGACATCACGCACACGTCGGGCCATCGTTCGAGACCGGCCACGAGCTTGTCGATCTCCGCCTTCGGCGTGACGCCGCCCGTCGGATTGGCCGGCGAGTTGAGGATGAGCAGCCGCGTCTTCGGCGTGATCAGCGAAAGCGTTTCCTCGGCCGAGAACGCAAAGCCGTTCTCCTCGCGGATCGGCACCGGTACCGGCGTCGCGCCGGTGAACTCGATCATCGAGCGATAGATCGGGAACCCGGGGTCGGGATAGAGAATTTCCGCGCCCGGCTCGCCGAACATTAGGATTGCCATGAACATGGTCGGCTTGCCGCCGGGCATGATCATCACGCTATCCGGCGACACCTCGACCGCGTAGCGCTTGTGGAGATCGGCCGCCACCGCCTCGCGTAACGGCGGAATGCCGGTCGCAGGCGTATAGCCATGATGCCCATCACGCAGCGCCTTGATCGCCGCCTCGACGATAAAATCCGGGGTCCGGAAATCAGGCTGCCCAATACCGAGATTGATGATGTCGCGGCCTTGCGCCGCCAGCGCATTGGCGCGCGCCAGCACGGCAAAGGCGTTCTCTTCTCCGATGCGATCGAAGGCAGCAATGGTTTTCAGCATGATAGGCTCCGGCGGCGAGACGACCGAGATTAGCCGCACTAGACAGGATGACGTCAACGCCGGCGTTTGCGGCGGCCACCGAGGCGGGGACGCTTCTCGAACTGGACCTCGGCCATGCGCATCACCTCGAAGATGATCGCCACCGACCAGCCGATCAACAGGAGACCGTTCAGGGATGTGACCGGACCGATCAACCGCTGACCGGTCCCCGGCACGGCGTCGCCATAACCAAGCGCGGTGTAGTTCTCGAACGCGAACTCGAACGAATTGACGTTCGGCGCGACGATCCCAGCAAAATCATAGAACGCGGCCCACAGCGCAATCTCCAGCACATGGGCGATCATCAGCGCGACCATGGTCACGGTCAGCAGCGGAATGAGCCGAGCAACCACATGCAGGTGGCCGGTGCGGTGAGCGATCCTGTTGGTAATGACCACAATAGCCGCGGTCATCCCCGCGTGCAGAGTGAAAGTCAGCAGGCTGACGCAGGCGGATAAAGCGAGCTGTCCCAACATGCCGATGCGTTACCTGGATGGTTCACGGCGCTATACCGCCGGTCGACCACCGAAAGCAATCGCCATCAGTTCTCGCCGCCGAACACCGCGCCAGGATCGCGCAACAGCATCTGCCGGATGAACGGATCGGGATCGTCCCCGAGATATTTGCCACCGAACGCGATCGGACCACGCATGAACAGCCGGTCGTCGCGATAGCGCGCGGGGGTTTGCGGCACCACAGCGTGCTGGTGCAGGCCGCGATGCGCCTTGCGCCGCGCGGCGGCATCCGTCGGGGAAGAGATGAAGGTCAGCGTCGGGATCAGGGTCAACGCCGCGAAGAGCGGCAGAAGCCGGAACATCGTTGTCGCCATGGAAGCCTCCATATCGCTTGCATGACCACCAACAACCGCCGACCCGCCATCCATCCCGGTTTTCGTAAATTTTATATCCCGCACCGCACCGGCCGCATGCCGCCCACGCGAAACCGACCGGTGGAACCGGCGGGGAGAACCGTCTAGCGTGCTGAGCATCATCAGGAATCTGCCATGACAAAGCCCAGCCTCGCCGACAAACGCAAAACCTTCCGGGCGCTGCATGAGCGCGGCTGTTTCGTCATTCCCAATCCCTGGGACGCGGGTTCGGCCCGCTATCTGCAGGGCCTCGGCTTCAAGGCGCTGGCCACTACCAGTTCGGGCTTCGCCTTCTCGCAAGCCTATCCCGACGGCGGCGTGCCGCTCGACCGCGTGCTCGCGCATTTCCAGGAACTCACCGACGCGAGCGACCTGCCGATCAATGCCGACTTCGAAAGCGGTTATGCCGACGACGCAGCGGGCGTGATCCGCAATGTGCGGCGCTGCATCGACACCGGCGTCGCCGGCGTGTCGATCGAGGATGCGACCGGCAACAAGGACGATCCACTGTTCCCGCTCGACGAGGCGGTGGCGCGGATCGCCGCCGCGCGCAAGGCGATCGACGACAGCAAGCAGGATGTGATGCTGGTCGGCCGCGCCGAGGGATTTCTCGTCGGCCGTCCCGACCTCGACGATGTGATCGGCCGGCTGAAAGCCTATTCAGCCGCCGGCGCCGACATCCTCTATGCGCCACTGATCAAAACGCGAGAGCAGATCGAAGCCGTTGTGAAGGCGGTGGCGCCGAAGCCGTTCAATTTCCTCAATAGCGCCAATTTCGGTTTCAGCGTCGATGATCTCGCCGCCATGGGCGTACGGCGTATCAGCGTCGGCGGCACCTTGGCGCGCGTCGCCTGGACCGCGTTTGTCCACGCGGCGCGCGAAATCGCCACCGAAGGCCGCTTCACCAAATTCGACGGCAACATGCCCAATTCCGATTTCAACGCGTTCTTTTCGGCTGACCGAAAGAACCGGACCCTGTGACCGAACGGCGCGAATTCACCGGACCGACGGAACCCCACCCGCGCACCGGGCAACCCGTCGGTCTTCCCGTGGATACCACTCCGGCGGATCGCCCCGGTCCAGTGACGCTGACCGGCCGCTTCGGGCGCCTCGAAAAGCTCACGGCGCACCACGCGCCGGCATTGTGGGACGCCGTCAAAGGCCACGACGCGATCTGGACCTATATGCCGGGCTATGGGCCGTTCACCGATGCGGCGGACTTTATCGCCTGGGTCGAGCGCCGGACCACGCTGTCCGATCCCTATTCCTATGCCATCGTCGGCACCGATGGCCACGCACTCGGCATTTGCACGCTGATGGAAATCCGGCCCGCCTCACGGGTCTGCGAGATCGGTCACGTGCTCTATGCGCCGGCGCTGCAACACAGTCCGCTGGCGACCGAAGCCCAATATCTCATCGCCCAGTATGCTTTCGAGACGCTGCGCTATCGCCGCTACGAATGGAAATGCGACAACAACAACGCCGCGTCCAAACGCGCAGCGCTGCGGCTCGGCTTTGGTCATGAATTCGTGATGCGGCAGCACGTCATCGCCAAAGGGCGCAATCGCGACACTGCCTGGTTCTCGATGCTCGACAGCGACTGGCCGGCGCGCAAGGCGCGCTTTGAGCGATGGCTTGCGCCGGACAATTTCGATGCGAGCGGCCGGCAGAAAACCCGTCTCAGCGAGCTGCCGCTTTGAGCGAAACCGTTCTATCGCCGTCGCTGCTCCAGTACCGCGCCTTCGTGATGCTGTGGTTCATGCGATTGTCCTCGACCGTCGCCTATCACATGATGGTGGTGGCGATCGGCTGGACCATCTACGCGCTGACGGGCGACCCGCTCGATCTTGGCCTCGTCGGCCTCGTCCAGTTCGTACCGACCGTGGTGCTGACCTTGCTGATCGGCCATCTGGCCGACCGCTACGACAAGCGCATCATCCTGCGGCTGACCCAGGGCGGTTACGCACTCTCCGCCGTGGTGCTGCTGCTCGCCTTCTGGCAGCAGATGCTGTCGCGCGAGTTGTTGCTGGTGATTGTCTTCATCATCGGCTGCGCTCGCGCCTTTGAAATCCCGACCGGTCACGCCTTCGTCCCGGCGCTGGTGCCGATGGACGTGCTGCCGCGTGCCACCGCCGCCTGGGCAGCCTCGAATCAGGTCGCCACCATCACCGGCCCGGCGCTGGGCGGGTTCATCTACGGCATCAGCCCCCTCGCCGCCTGTGCGATCTGCGTCCTGCTGTTTGCTGCATCCTGCACGCTGACGTTCCTGTTCCGAACGCAGCGGCCGGTCATCGCCCGCGAGCCGCCGACCCTCGCCTCGATCTTCGCCGGGCTGCATTACATCTACACGCGGCCCCGACTCCTGGGTGTCATCAGCCTTGATCTGTTCGTCGTTCTGCTCGGCGGCGCGACAGCGCTGCTGCCGGTGTTCGCCCGCGACATCCTCGCCACCGGTCCGCTCGGCCTCGGGCTGCTGCGCTCCGCGCCCGCCGTCGGCGCGCTGCTGACGATGGCGTGGCTGACGCGACATCCGATCGAGCGGCGGATCGGACCGATCCTGTTCGCGGTGGTCAGTGTGTTCGGCCTCGCCACTGTGGTTTTTGCGCTGTCGACCTCGTTCGTGTTGTCGCTCGGCGCACTGGCCGTCCTCGGCGCGGCGGATGCCATCAGCGTGGTACTGCGCTTCACACTGGTACAGATCGAGACGCCGGACGCGATGCGCGGCCGCGTCAGCGCCATCAATTCGCTGTTCACCGGCACGTCGAACACGCTCGGCGAATTCGAGTCCGGCGCGGTCGCCGCCTGGCTCGGCGCGGTGCCGTCGGTGCTGATCGGCGGCATCGGCTCGATCGTCATCGCGCTGACGTGGATGGGGCTGTTCCCCGCTTTGCGCAAGGTCGACCGCTTTGAAATCCCGAAGGACTGACCGCGCGTGCGCTTTGCCTCACCTCTCGTTCCCGCGACGCTGATCCGCCGCTACAAGCGCTTCCTTGCCGACGTGCAACTGCCGGACGGCAACGAGATCACCGCACACGTCGCCAATCCTGGCGCAATGACCGGCCTCGCCACGCCGGGCGCACGGGTCTGGCTGTCGAAGTCGGCGAGCAAGACCCGCAAGCTTCCGTATTCGTGGGAGCTGGTGGAGGCCGATTTCGGTTCCGGCCTTGAACTCGTCGGCGTCAACACCGGCCATCCCAATCCGCTGATCGGCGAGGTGCTCGCCGCCCGCGCGCTCCCGGAGCTTGCCGCCTATTCGTCGGTCCGCCGCGAGGTGAAATACGGCAAGGCGTCGCGCGTCGATTTCCTGCTGGAGGGCGACAGCCTGCCGCCCTGCTACCTGGAGATCAAGAACGTGCATCTGATGCGCGCACCGGGCCTCGCGGAATTTCCCGACAGCGTCACCGCGCGCGGCGCGCGCCATCTCGCCGAACTGGGCGACATGGCCGAAGCCGGCGCCCGCGCCATGATGCTCTATGTGATCCAGATCAGCTCGGCACAGCGCTTCGCACTCGCCCGCGACATCGACCCCACCTATGGCGCGGCCTTCGACCGGGCGCGAAGCCGAGGCGTCGAGGCGCTGGCGGTGACGTGCGTCCTGACCCGTGAGGGCATCGTCATGGGACAAAGCGTGCCGATTGTCGGCTGAAACGGCCCGATTCCGGGTCATTTTAGCGAAATATCGGCCGAAACTTGCGCTTGCGCCGCATATCCTTAAATTGGGGCCAATGAATTATGTCGATGCGGCTGTCGCCCCCCTCCGAAAAACCGGCCAGATCAAACTGCACGGACCCGACGCATTCGCGGGAATGCGCGTGGCCGGGCAATTAACCGCGCAATGTCTCGACATGCTGGTGCCCGAGGTGAAACCCGGCGTGCCGACCGAGCGGATTGACCAGCTTGTCCATGAGTTCGCCATGGACCATGGCGCGCTGCCGGCAACGTTGAACTATCGCGGCTACCGCAAATCGACCTGCACCTCGCTCAATCACGTCGTTTGCCACGGCATCCCCAACGATAAGCCGATGAAGGAAGGCGACATCGTCAACATCGACGTGACGCTGATCGTTGACGGCTGGCATGGCGATTCCAGCCGCATGTATGCGGTCGGCGACATTCCGCGCCGCGCCGAGCGGCTGATCGATATCACCTACGAGTCGATGATGCTCGGCATCGCCGCGATCAAGCCCGGCGCCACCACCGGCGACATCGGCCATGCGATCCAGACCTTCGTCGAGGCGCAGCAGATGAGCGTGGTCCGCGACTTCTGCGGTCACGGCCTCGGTCAGCTTTTCCATGACGAGCCGAACATCGTCCATGTCGGTCGCCCCGGCGAAGGCGTGACGCTCAAGCCCGGCATGTTCTTCACGGTCGAGCCGATGATCAATCTCGGCCGCCCACATGTGAAGGTCTTGTCCGACGGCTGGACCGCGGTAACGCGCGACCGCTCGCTGTCGGCACAGTTCGAGCACACCGTCGCGGTGACCGAGACTGGCGTCGAGATATTCACCCTCTCGCCCAAGGGCTACGACAAGCCGCCCTACGCGATTTAATATCGCGGTTTCGTGCTTCGGCCATTTGCGCATTGCCAATGGCAGTGAATTTCCGCCATGCTGGCCGTCATCAGTCATGATGCGCCCGTAGCCGAGGTCATGCCCGACGGCGACAAATTCACGGCCGACGACGAAGGCCCAACCGATCTGAGCCAATCCGGTCTCGCGGAAGCGCCGCCGCATTATCACGGCCACCGCGAACGCCTGCGCGGACGCTTTCGCGATGCCGGCGCCGACGCCATCAGCGATTACGAGCTGCTGGAGCTGGTATTGTTCCGCGCGATCCCGCAGCGGGACGTCAAGCCGCTCGCCAAGGAATTGATCGCGCGCTTCGGATCGTTCGCCGAGGTGATCGCCGCACCGGCGCAGCGGCTGCGCGAGATGCGCGGGCTCGGCGAGGCCGCCATTACCGAATTCAAGATCGTGCAAGCCGCCGCCGGCCGGATCGCGCGCGGCGAGGTGAAGAAGCGCACCGCGCTGTCGTCATGGTCGAGCGTGCTCGATTATGTGCGCACCGCGCAGGCGTTCGCCGAAAAGGAACAGTTTCGCGTGCTGTTCCTCGACAAGCGCAACCATCTGATCGCCGACGAGGTGCAACAGACCGGAACAGTGGATCATACGCCGGTCTATCCACGCGAGGTGGTGAAGCGCGCGCTCGAACTCTCGGCCACCGCCATCATCCTCGTGCACAACCACCCCTCCGGCGATCCGACGCCATCCCGCGCCGATATCGTGATGACGCAGAACATCGTCGAGATCGCCAAGCCGCTCGGCATTTCCGTTCACGATCACATCATCGTCGGCAAGGACGGTCATGCGAGCCTGAAAGGGTTGCGACTCATTTGAGGGCGCGCGCCCCGTATTCGTCGTTGCGGCGCCACCAGATGCCACCCTCATTGCGGCCCTTCGGCGCGCGATCGAGCCACGGATAGACCCCCCACACCGCATCGAGACCGCGCGCATAGGCGGAATAGGTGTGATAGACGACGCCGTCCTCCAGCACGAAGGCGCTCAGGCCCGGCCGATCGCGATGATAGGTCGGCGTATCGACGCCGCAGGTCGCAGCCATGTGATTCTCCGCCGCCGCGCCGCCGCCCTCCGCGCCCGGACGCCACTGAAAGGCTTGTTCGCGGCGATAATTGTAATCGACATCGCCGTGGCGCTGCTGATCCTCCGAGAACCAGACGTTGAAGTCGGCATTGAAATCGCTGCCGCCCGATGACGCCCACGGAAAGGTCCAGCCGAGCCGCTGCTTGTAGGCTTGCAGCCGCACGAGCGGCGCACGCGACACCGCCCACAGCATCACGTCATGATTTTCCAGATGGACGGTGACGCCGTTGAACCCATCGGCGATCGACGAGCAGGACGGGCATCCCGCCTTGTAATCCGGGCCGAACATGAAGTGATAGACGAGCAGTTGCGAACGGCCGTTGAACAGGTCGGCCAGCGACTTCGACCCCTTGTCGGTGTCGAAGGTATAGGACTTGTCGATCCGGACCCACGGCAGCGCCTGCCGCCGCTCCGCCAGCGCATCGCCCTGCCGGGTCAGCTCCTTTTCCGCCGCCAGCAGATCGATGCGGGCTTTGAGCCAGTCGGCTCGGGTTCCGGTTGCGTGTGTGGTCATGATGCTTGCTCCCTTTTCAATGATCCGAAACTACTCTCGCGCGACCGATGCGCGGGAGTGACAAGTCTGTCGGGATTCGGACGACACATGCGTGGCAATCCACGTCAGCCACGGCGCAAGATGAAACACGCTCATCAACGCATACATCATCGTCATGCCGCTCATGGGTCCGAACTGGGACACACAGAGCAGCGGCCCTTCGCCCGGCAGCGCCGACAGCACCGCCATCGCCGCGAAGGCCGGTGCGGCCGCGAGGCTCAGTCCACACGTCAGGTGCGAGAATGTTTCGTTCCGCTGTGTCATCATGGTGCGGCTCCCGATACGACATCGATTGCGCTTTCAAGTAACGTCGGAAATCGCTGATCGAGAGTGACAAATTTGTCGGGATTTCGCGGGATGGGATTTCGCTTGGTGTCGGAGCAGGCATGGATTCACTGATCACCGCGGCGGCGCTGGCGCTGGCGGCGGGCGATCCGCTCGGCGCGCTGAACCGCGTCGCCTTGCGCGACGATCCGGCAGCGTTGGCGTTGCGCGGCATCGCCATGGCACGTCTCGGCGAGTTCGCGCGCGCAACGACTCTATTGAAGCGCGCCGCACGCGGATTCGGCACCAAGGAAGCCGTCGCGCGCGCCCGCTGCATCGTCGCGGAAGCGGAGATCGCGCTGGTGTCGCGCGATCTCGCCTGGCCGACGAAGTCGCTCGAAGCCGCACGCATGACGCTGGAGCAGCGCGGCGACTGGCTCAATGCCGCGCATGCGCGGCACCTCCAGGCACGTCGTCTCATCCTGATCGGTCGCCTCGACGATGCGGAGCGCGCGCTCACCGCGCTCGATCCCTCGCCGTTTCCGCCGGCGGCACGTGCTGCCTACGAACTGGTGGTCGCGGGACTTGCAATCCGGCGCATTCATGGCAAAGCCGCGCACGATGCGCTCGCCCGCGCCGACCGTGCGGCGCGCCACACCGGCATTGCGGAGCTGATCGCTGAAGTCGAAACGGCACGCCGTGCGCTAACCGAACCGGCAGCACGCCTGACCACCGGCGGCGAGACGAAACCGATCCGGCTCGCGGAGGTGGAAGCGACACTCGCATCCAGCATGCTGATCGTCGATGCGTGCCGGCGCACGATCCGCAGCGGACAAGCCGTCGTCCCGCTGGCGCGGCGGCCAGTGCTGTTCGCGCTGGCGAAAGCACTCGCCGAAGCGTGGCCCGGCGCCGTATCGCGGCAGACGCTGATCGCCCGCGCCTTCCGCGGCAAAGAAGCCGATGAATCCCATCGCGCGCGCTTACGCGTCGAGATCGGACGGTTACGCGCGGCGCTACGCACTTTGGCCGACATCATCGCGACGCCGGACGGCTTCGCCCTGACGCCACACCGGAATCGCAAGGTGGCAGTTTTAACGCCGCCGATCGATGACGCCGAGGCCCAGGCCGACGATAAAGTGCTGGCGCTGCTTGCCGATGGCGAAGCCTGGTCGAGCTCGGCGCTGGCGATCGCGCTCGACGCCAGCCAACGCACCGTGCAGCGCGCGCTCGACACGCTGGCCGAAGCCGGCAGAGTGCACTTCCATGGCCGTGGACGGGCGCAGCGCTGGACCATGCCGCCGGTCTCCGGATTCACGACGACGTTGTTACTCCCCGCACCGCTCCCGGATGGCTAGGATGACGCCATGACAAAATCTTCCGCACAGATCATCCGCGAATACGGCCCCTTTCCCGGTCTCGAAAAAGTGCACGGCCTGACCTACGACGGCCGGCATGTCTGGTTCGCCACCGGCGACAAACTCAACGCGCTCGATCCCGACACCGGAACAGTCGGGCGCGCCATCGACGTTCCCGCGCATGCGGGAACGGCCTTCGACGGGCGACATCTATTCCAGATCGCCGAGGACAAGATTCAGAAGATCGACCCCGATAGCGGCCGTGTGCTCTCCACCATTCCCGCGCCGGGCAACGGCGGCGATTCCGGCCTCGCCTGGGCGGAAGGCGCGTTGTGGGTCGCGCAATACCGCGAGCGAAAAATCCGTCAGATCTATCCTGAAACCGGTAAGGTGCTGTGCACCATCGACTCCAACCGCTTCGTGACCGGCGTTACCTGGGTCGACAACGAGTTGTGGCATGCGACCTGGGAAGACGACCAAAGCGAGCTGCGGCGCATCGATCCGCAGACCGGGGCGGTGCTCGACAGTCTCGACATGCCACCGGACACTTTCGTCTCCGGACTGGAATCGGACGGCGGCAACCGTTTCTTCTGCGGTGGCGGGCCGAGCGGCAAGGTGCGCGCCGTGCGCCGGCCGAAACGCAACAAGAGCTGATCGCTACGGCCGCGACAGCATGATCTCGTTGCCGGCGGGGATGCGGCGGAAGTTCGCCGCGTCCACTTCCTCGAACCGCCATGGCGCACCGCGCGACGGCGTCAGCAGCAATTCACCCTGATCCATTGCCCAGGTGGTGAAGCCTTGCTGCGCGATCGCCGGATCGCAGTTCGGCCGCAGCTTCACCGGATACTGCCCGTTGGTGGCGTTGCTATCGAGCGTGATGTTGCAGATCGGCTTGCCGGCACGGGTGAACACCCATTCGCCGAACATGTCGTCGGCGGGACGCGAGGCCGTCACCGCACCGCCCGGCGCCTGCAGGAACAGCAGGCCGACGCCCGGCGTCGGCGCCTCGAACACGCCGGTTTCCACTTCGCCGAATTCGATCAGCGTCTTGCCGCCGGCATCGACCAGGCGCAGCAAATCGTTCTCCGCGAACTTCCAGCCGACGATATCCTTCACCAGCGGAAACAGATTGCCGCAATTGGGATCAAACTCGACCTTGAAGCCTTGCGGTGCGCGGTCGGTCTTGAACGTGACGTCGCAAACTTTGTCGCGATCGGCATTGGCCATTTCCCATGGCGCGCCGACGAGACGCGCGGCATCGCTGTCGGGCGGCGCAGCCTGCGCGAAGACAATCCCGGCGAGCGACAGCATCGCGATTCCCGTCAACACGACAAGATTGACGACACGACACAGCATGTCAGCGCCCCTTTTTCGGCCGGTCCGGCAATTTCAGGAAACGATCCATGCCGGCGATATCGCGCGCCTCGCCGAACGCGACATAGCGCTCGTCCGGCGTCTCGAAGCGCACTTTCACCTTACGCAGCGGGTCGACCAGATCGATCGACCAGCCTTCGTTGACGCGCCACGCGGCGATGTCGCCCATCACCGGAAACGCCTTGGCGCAATCCGGCCCGATATCGATCTGAAACCCGCCGATTCCCGTCTCTTTCAGCAGCGTCACGCGGCAGCGCCGCTTACCCGCCGCATCACGGATTTCCCATGCGCCGTAGAGATCGGTCAGCATCGCGGGATCGACCTCGGAGAGATTCAGCGGCTTGGCCGGCCCGAACTCATAGGACGCGGCCGGCGTGGCGACGACCAGCAGCATCGCGCATGCACTCGCCCACACGGCAATGTGTCCTGCGACAGGGGAAGCCGAACGAGCGCGGATCATCGAGCGAGTCCTGTGTTCTCTCCGGCAACCATAACGCCGCCGCGCGAGATGCGGCAACTCACGCCCCGCTATTCCGGGCCGGGCGCCGAGGGAACCGGCTTGCCGCGCACCCGCTCGCGATGCAGCAGGTAAAGCCCCGAGGCGATCACCACCGCCGCGCCGGCCAGCGTCCAGCCTGACGGGATGTCGTCGAACACCATGTAGCCGATGGCGATCACCCAGATGAGCTGCGAATACATGAACGGCGCCAGTACTGACGGCGGCGCCATCCGGTGGGCGATGATCAGGAGATAATGGCCGACGGTGCCGAACGCGCCGATCGCGATCATCAGCGCGAACAGATGCCAGCTCTGCGGCATGGTCCAGACGAACGGCGCAAGACAGCTCATCGCTACCACGCCGACGACGTTGGAATAGAACAGCGTCGTCTCGCTGGAATCGAAACGTGAGACGATCCGCGTGGTGATGAAATAGAAGCCGTAGCACAACACGGCCGCCACCGATAACAGCGCCGCCGGATGGATGCCGCCAAAGCCCGGCCGCGCCACCAGCAGCACGCCGCAAAAACCGACGCTGATGGCGACCCAACGCCGCCAGCCGACCCACTCGCCCAGCATCGGACCCGACAGCACCGCCACCAGGAACGGCGTGGCGAAGCCGATCGACGTGGTCTGGTCGAGCTGCAGATATTTGACCGCGTAGAAATTGAATCCGGTCGAGCCGAGCATCAGCATCGACCGCACGATCTGCAAACCCGGTCGCCGCGTGCGTAAAAGGCCAGGGCGCGCGAACGGATTGGACAGAATGAAAGCAAGCAGGAAGCCGGACACGTAGCGCGCCCAGATCGTCTGCAGCGGGTCCATGAACTGATTGAGATATTTGGCGGTCGAATCGAGACAGCCGAACATCAGGAAGGTCACGCAGATCAGCGCGATTCCCTTGAGCCGGCTGCCGCGTAAGGAGGCCGGATCGCTCACGCGCCAGCCCGCACGCCGGCCGCGCCATCAAAAATACAGAAGAATGTCGCCATTGCCCGGGAGACTATCCAACCCCGCGGCCGGTGACGAGACACAGCAGGAGATTGCGCCCATGCGCTGTGCAGATTGCAGGCTGCAACCGGCTGCGGTAACGACAGACGATCCATGGATATCACCACCGTCGGCCTGTTCCTGTTGGCGACCTTTGCCGGTGCGGTGGCGACCGGACTATCCGGCTTTGCGCTCGGCCTCGTCGCCGCCGGCGTGTGGCTGCACATCCTGACCCCGGCGCAGGTCGCGGCGCTGATCGTGTTCTACGGCCTGCCGATGCAAAGCTACTGGCTGTGGCGGCTGCGTCATGCGCTGGTCTGGCGCCGGGTGATGCCGTTCATGCTTGGCGGCCTATTCGGCGTGCCGCTCAGTGTGATGCTGTTGTCGAACCTGACGCCGGGCCAGGTACGCGTCGGCGTCGGCACCCTGCTGGTGCTCTACAGCACTTACGGCCTGGCGCGGCCGAACCTCAAACCGGTACACAGCAACTTCGCCATCGATACGCTGATCGGTTTCCTCAATGGGCTGGTCGGCGGCATGACCGGGCTGGTCGGCCCGGTGATCACCATGTGGTGCTCGATGCGCGGCTGGAGCAAGGACGAGCAGCGCGCCGTGTTCCATCCGGTGATCATCGCCGCCTACCTACTCACTGCCGCTTCGCTGGCGATGGCCGGCGAGATCACGCTCACCGTGGCGACCTATTACGCCATGGGCCTGCCGGTGCTGATTTTCGGCGCGTGGGTAGGCTTGCTTCTCTACGGCAAGCTCGACGACGCCGGCTTCCGCCGCGTCGTTCTGGTGCTGCTGCTCGCATCGGGCCTTGTGCTGCTCGGCGGACAGTTGCTGTAACTATTTCGGCCGCAGGTCGTTGCCGATGCCCTTGTTGACAAACCGCAGCGTGTAACCCTTGCGGTAATCGAGCCCGTCCTTGGCCACACCGGCCTTCACCATCTCGCGGAAGAACGCCTCCATTCGCGCATCGGTCATGGCGCCGATGCCAAGCGTCTTCGTATCGCCGGAATCGACAATGCCGTAGTCGCGCATCCTGGCGATCGAATAGGCCAGCACGTCGTCGGTCATGTCCGGGTTCATCTTCTTGATCAGCGTATTGGCCAGCGTGCTGTCGCCATAGAGATAGTTGGCCCAGCCGATCATCGAGGCGTCGACGAACCGCTGCACCAGATCGGGATTTTTTTCGATCAGCTCACGGCGCGTCTCGATCAGGGTCGAATAGGCGTCGAAGCCGTGATCGGCGAGCAGAAACACTTTCGGCTTGATGCCGGTCTGCTTCTCGATCGCGTAAGGCTCGGCCGTCACATAGCCCTGCATGGCGCTACGCTTGTCGACCAGAAACGGCTGCGCATTGAAGGTGTAGGGTTTCACCTTCAATTCGTCGAAGCCGTAACGTGCCTTCAGCCACTGGAAATAGGTCGGCATCCCTTCCTTGGAGACGAATAGCGTCAGCTTCTTCAAATCCTCGAAGGTCTCGATGCCCTGCCCCGGATGGGCGATGAACACCTGCGGATCCTTCTGGAAGCTCGCCGCCACCGCCACCGTCGGCACGTTGTTCGCTACCGCGTCGAACGACTGCAGCGTATTGGCGCTCATGTAGAACTCGATGCGCCCGGCCAGCAGCAGGAGACGATTGTTGACGTTCGGCCCGCCCGGCACGATCGTCACATCGAGCCCGTATTTTCGATACGTGCCGTCGGCGAGCGCCTGATAGAATCCACCGTGCTCGGCCTCGGCGACCCAGTTGGTGCCGAACCGCACCGGATCGAGCGCCTGGGCGGGACCGGCGGCGAACAGGGCGGCAAGGACGGCAAGCGCGCCACAACGCAGCGCCGATATCATGCGTTAGCTCCGGACGATCTTGTAGAGCGGCTTTTCGAGCTGGATCATACCCTTCTTGCGCCGCGCCGCATCGTCCAATTCCTGGAATCCAGCCTTGCGGCAGCACGCCGCGCCGGCCGCATGCTTCTGCGGAATGTCGATCCGCAACACCTTGCAGCGGCGACGCCGCGCGATCCCCTCGACCGCGCTGATCAGTCCAACGCCGACGCCACGGCGCGCGGCCGGATCGGTCACCGCCAGCGAATAGAGCCGTGCAATCGGGCTGCGCGGGCGAAACAGCACCAGCGCATAGCCGGCGAACATCCGCTCCTGCGTCGCCACTAGCAGCACAGCGCCTGTCCCCGTGAGGAAGCGGCGGAAGCTCCGGCGCGACAACGCGCCGTCCCCGAACGCCCGTATCTCCAGACTCAGCAGATCAGGAAGATCCTGCTCACGTGCCGGCCTGATACGCAGTTTTTTCGACCCGGTACTCACCATCGGCGCGCACTTAAAGACGCCCCCGCGTGCCGAGGCAAGGGCGGGACCCGGCCCGGCGGCAAAAAGAACACAACCAAGTCAGGGCGGCTTTGAACCTTTTTCCCGACATGGCGACCAAATCGTATGCGGCGGCGTGACAAATCGAACGCCCCCACAACCGGATGGAGACCACCATGAACACCAAGATCGCCGCCATTGCCCTTTCGATCGTCACCCTGACCGGCGCAATGACAGCCGCCACCAGCCAGGCGCAGGCCGGCCATCGCTGGGGCGTCGGCCTCGGTGTCGGCCTTGCCGCCGGCGCGCTGATCGGCGCGGCCGCCGCCTCGAACGCCTATGCCGGACCAGCTTATGTGTCCGGCCCGGCCTATCGCGAGTGCCGCATCGTCAAGCGCATGGATGCCTGGGGCTACTGGCACCGCGTGCGGGTTTGCGACGTCTACTGACGCGCAACGGATTGGGTCGGCCTTTCCCCCGGTCCCCTCCCGAGCCGACCCAACAGAGCCCGTCCGGTGCATCCAAGCACCGGACGGGTTTTCCCGACAGAAAGCGGATATCGGCCTTAAGGCGCGTCAGCCTTGCAATTCGCGGCGCACGATCTGCGTACCCGCAACCATTGCCTGCATCTTGCCGTAGGCCACATCGCGCGGCAGATATTTCATGCCGCAGTCGGGCGCGATCACCAGCCGCTCAGCCGCCACATGCGGCAGCGCCTTGCGGATGCGCGCCGCCACCACGTCCGGCGTCTCGACGGATTTGTCGGAGAGATCGATCACGCCGAGGATGATGGTCTTCGACGGCAGCTTCTCCAGCACGCGCAGGTCGAGGTCCGGCTGCGCTGCCTCGATCGAGACCTGCTGCGCCTTGCTGTTCTCCAGTTCGGCGAGGAACGAATAGCCCTCCGGCTTTTCATGCACCACGGCGGCATAGCCGAAGCACAGATGCACCGCGACCGTGCCGGTGACGCCCTCGAGCGCCGCGTTCAGCGCCTTGACGCCGAAGGCGCGCGCCTTGTCCGGGTGCTGTTGCATCCACGGCTCGTCGATCTGGATCACGTCGGCGCCGGCGGCGAACAGGTCCTTGATCTCGGCGTTCACCGCGGCGGCGAAGTCCATCGCGAGGGCTTCCTGCGACGGATAGAACTCGTTCTGCGCCTGCATGGTCATGGTGAAGGGACCGGGTACGGTCATCTTCACCGGCTTCTTGGTGTTGGCACGCAGGAACTGGATGTCGTGCAACTCCACCGGGTGCGCGCGGCGCACCTTGGCGGTGATGCGCGGCACCGGGATCGGCTTGCCACTGCGGTTGATGGTCGTGCCGTGGTTCACCGTATCGACGCCCTCAAGCGCGGTGGCGAAGCGGTTGGAATAGCTTTCGCGGCGCTGCTCGCCGTCGCTGATGATGTCGAGCCCAGCGCGCTCCTGCTCGCCGATCGCGAGCAAGGTCGCCTCGTCCTGCTTCGCTTCAAGGTCTGCTGCCGGCACCAGCCAGAGATCGGCCATGCGCACGCGCGGCACCTGCTTCGACAGTTTGGCGCGGTCGATCAGCCAATCCGGCTGCGGATAGGAGCCGACAAGCGTGGTGGGGAGGAGCGTTGGCGTCGCCATGGATGATCCTGTCATGCGCGCCCGGAATCGGGCTTCGTGAAAGATTGCCACATATAAAGCGATGCGCGGGCGGGACAAGCCCGCCATCCATCGGCGGGCAAAGTCAGGGCGGTGACGGTGCTGCGGCGAGGCTCATCGCTAGCACCCGCGCCACATGCAGCGCATCGCGCTGCGTGCCGTCATGGATTTGATGGCGGCAGGATGTGCCGTCTGCCACCACCAGCGTATCCGCGTCCGCCTTGCGCACCGCCGGCAAGAGCGACAGTTCGCCCATCGCCAGCGACACGTCGATGGTCTCGGCGTGGTAGCCGAACGACCCGGCCATGCCGCAACAGCTCGAATCCACCGTCTCGACCTTGAGATCGGGAACAAGGCGCAGCACGCTCTCGACCGCGCCCATGGCGGCGAAAGCCTTCTGATGGCAATGACCGTGCAGCAGGGCGTGGCCGGCCACCTTGCCGAGCGGCAGCGCAAGCCTGCCCGCCTTGTGCTCCCGCGCGAGAAATTCCTCAAACAGCAAAGCGAGGTCCGCGAGTTGGCGCGCCGCGTCGGATTTCAGCAGCACCGGCCATTCGTCACGGAAGGTGAGCAGGCAGCTCGGCTCGAGCCCGACCACCGGCACACCGCGTTCGATGAACGGCGCCAGCGCCGCCAGCGTGCGCTCGGCTTCGCGGCGCGCTTCATCGACACGCCCGACCGATAGGAACGTGCGGCCGCAGCACAAGGGCCGCGTCTCGCGCGCCGGCGGCGTCGCCAGATGCACGCGATAGCCGGCGGCGGCGAGCACGGTGAGCGCCGCGTCGAGATTCTCGCGCTCGAAATAACGATTGAACGTGTCGGCGAACAGCACCACGTCCTTGCCGTCAGCGCCGATGGCGGAGGACGGCGCATCGGCGAACACATCGGCGCGCCATTTCGGCAGCGACCGCCGCGCGGAGAACCCGGCCAGTGCCTGCGACAGCGTCGCCAGACCGGGGATCGCGTCGCGCAGATTGAACAGCCATGGCAGTTTCGCCGCATACGGCGCATAGCGCGGCAGATAACCGACCAGCCGCTGATGCAGCGTCAGACCATATTTCGCGGCGCGCGCGGCCAGCACCTCAATCTTCATCCGCGCCATGTCAACGCCGGTCGGGCATTCACGGCGGCAGGACTTGCACGAGACGCACAGTTTCAGCGTCTCGGCCATGTCGTCGGAGGTGAAGGCGTCAGGACCGAGCTGACCGGTGACGGCCAGCCGCAAGGTGTTGGCCCGGCCGCGCGTCACGTCCTTTTCCTCGCGCGTGACGCGATAGCTCGGACACATGGCCCCGCCCTGCAATTTGCGGCAGGTGCCATTGTTGTTGCACATCTCGACGGCGCCCTGGAAACCGCCACCCGCGCCGGGATAGGCGGACCAGTCGAGCGCAGTCGTCATCGGCTCGCCGTGATAGCCGGGTGGATAGCGCAGCAGGGTGCGGTCGTCGAACTTCGGCGCACGCACCACCTTGCCCGGATTGAACAGATCGTTCGGATCGAAGCGGTCCTTCACCTCCTCGAACGCATGCACCAGTTCCTTGCCGAACATGAATTCGTGGAATTCGGAACGGACGATCCCGTCGCCGTGCTCGCCGGAATGCGAGCCCTTGTAGTCCCTGACCATGGCGAACGCCTCCTCGGCGATGGCGCGCATGGCCTTGACGTCCTTCTCCTGCCGCAGATTGAGCACCGGCCGCACATGCAGGCAGCCGGAGCCGGCATGCGCGTACCAGGTGCCGCGCGTGCCGTGCTTCTCGAAAATCCGCGTCAGACGTGCCGTGTAGTCCGCAAGGTGATCGAGCGGCACCGCGCAGTCCTCGACGAACGATACGGGTTTCCCTTCATCCTTCATCGACATCATGATGTTGAGGCCGGAAGTGCGTACCTCGGTGATCGCCGCCTGCAAGGTGGTGTCGAGCACATCGACAACACCACCCCAATGCTGGCCGCTCCTGTCCCAGCCGAAGCCGAGATCGCCCATCATCTCGTGCAGTTGCGCGAGCCGGCGGACATTCTCCTCCTGATCCGCCTCGCCGAATTCCACCAGCAAAATGGCTTCCGGGGCGTCGCCGCCATTACGCCGCACGAACTGTTCCAGCGTCGGCCGAAACAGCGGAATCTCCCAGGCCAGCTCGATCATGGTGCGATCGATCAGCTCGACGCCGATCGGCTGCAACCGCACCAGATGCTGCGCGGAATCCATCGCCGCATAGAACGAACCGAAATGGCAGGCGCCGACCGCACGTCGACCAAGCACCGGCGACAGCTTCAAATCGATCCGATTGAAGAAGGCGAGCGTGCCTTCGCTGCCGGTGAGCACATGCGCGAGATTGGCGTCGTTATTGCCGGGCACCAGCGCGTCGAGATTGTAGCCGCCAACGCGGCGTTGCACCTTGGGAAAGCGCGCGGCAATCTCGTCCGCCTCGCGCGCACCGATCGCCAGAAGATCGCGCGCCAGCGCCTGCGCTTTTGGCGTGTCCGCGAGTTGCGACAGATCGGCATCGATCCGGCCAAACCGCGCATGCGTTCCGTCCGCCAACCGTGCCTCGATGCCGAGCACGTTGTCGCGCATGGTGCCAAACCGCAGCGAGCGCGCGCCGCAGGAATTGTTGGCCGACATGCCGCCGATGGTGGCACGCGAGGCGGTGGAAATATCGACCGGGAACCACAACCCGTGCGGCTTGAGCTGGCGGTTCAATTCGTCGAGCACCATACCCGGCTCGACGCTGCAACGTCGCCCGGCGACATCGAGATCGATCAGCTTGTTCAGATGGCGCGAGCAATCGACGATCAATGTCTCGTTGATGGTCTGCCCGCATTGCGAGGTGCCACCGCCGCGCGCGGTGACGCTCACGCCGTTTTCAGCGGCGAGATCAATCGCTCGGTTGGCTTCCTCAATCGACCGCGGTGTGATCACACCGATCGGCATGATCTGATAATGGGATGCGTCCGTGGCGTAACGGCCGCGCGTGAAATCGTCGAATGCCGCGCCATCCGCCAGCGCCGCATTGAGCTGCCGTTCAAAAACTGGTCGGACCACTGGCACCTGCCGCCCTCTTATGACATCGACTGCATAGGCGCGGGCCGCAACGGTCTGCTCCCAAAGACGAAATCCGCCGGAAATCGCTTGACCGCAATGTACCATTCATAGTTGATCGCCACCAAGCACCGGGTCCGCGCGCTGTCGGCGCGGCCGGCCGAAAATCGCCACGGGTTAATCGCCCTCACGGTGCCTCGACACATCTGCGTTTCAGGAGCGGAATTCCATGGTGAAAAACTCGTCGCGCGCCGTTGGGCGCCATGCGCTGCATATTCCCGGCCCGACGCCGGTGCCGGATCGCGTCCTGCGCGCGATCGACCAGCCGATGATCGACCATCGCGGTCCCGAATTCGCCAAGGTGACGAAGAAGGCGCTCGAAGGCATCAAGACCATCTTCAAGACCAACCATCCGGTAATCATCTTCACCGCGACCGGCACCGGTGCGTGGGAAGCCGCGCTGACCAACACGCTGTCGCCTGGCGACAAAGTGCTGACGGTCGAGACCGGACAGTTCGGCCTCTTGTGGAAGAAGATGGCGGAGAAGCTCGGTCTCAAGCCGGAGGTCGTCGAGACCGACTGGCGGCATGGCGTCGATCCGAACGAAGTCGAGAAGCGCCTGCGCGCCGACAAGAACAAAGAGATCAAGGCCGTCTGCGTGCTGCACAACGAAACCTCGACCGGCGCGCTCTCCGACATCGCCGGCGTGCGCAAGGCGATCGACGCAGCCGGTCATCCGGCGCTGCTGCTGGTCGATACCATTTCCTCGCTCGCCTCGGCCGACTATCGCCATGATGAATGGGGCGTGGACGTTGCCGTCGGTGGCGCGCAGAAGGGTCTGATGCTGCCGCCCGGCATGTCGTTCAACGCGCTCAGCCCGAAGGCGCTGGACGCCAGCAAGACCTCGAAGCTGCCGAAGTCGTTCTTCTCGTGGGACGACATGCTGAACATGAACAAGTCCGGCTATTTCCCCTACACGCCGGGAACGCTGATGCTGTTCGGTCTCAACGAAGGCATCGCGATGCTGCACGAGGAAGGTCTCGACAACGTGTTCGCGCGTCACAACCGGCTGGCGGAAGCCACTCGCCGCGCGGTCAAGCACTGGGGTCTCGACATCATCTGTCAGGATCCGAAGTGCTATTCGCCGACGCTCACCGCGGTGCTGCTGCCGGACGGTCACGACGCCGATGCGTTCCGCGCGCTCGCTTTGGAGAACTTCAATATCTCCTATGGCGCGAGCTTCGGCCGCTTCGCCGGCAAGATGTTCCGCATCGGTCATCTGGGCGACGTCAACGAAACGTCGATGATCGGCGCGCTCGGCGCGACCGAACTCGCGTTGCAGATGGCCGGCGTGCCGATCAAGAAGGGCGGCGCACAGGCAGGAATGGACTATCTGCTCTCCGACATGAGCAGTGGCGCCCGCAAGGCGGCCGAATAAGGATTGCCGGGCGAACGGCATCCAACACGCAGATGACGAAAAGGCCGGGCAATGCCCGGCCTTTTTGTTTGGTGTTGCCTGCTGCTCCCTCTCCCCGCCTGCGGGGAAAGATAAGAAAGATCAGGTATCGATCTTCACATACTCGAAATCACCTGGCTTGTTGTCGATGCCGACCTTCGGCGCTGAAATCCAGCCGGCGTATTTGCCTGGCTCCGCCACCGGCTTCATCAGTGAGGCGATGAAATCGCCGTCCGCCTTCGACGGCAGCCACTCGTTGCGCTTCTTCGCCCAGGTCGCGTCATCGACGATCACGCCTTCCGGACTCGCATGCACGTCCTTGAACTCACCGATCTGGCGATGGAACGCGGTGTGTGGAAGCTTCAACTCGAACGTGATGCCAGCGGTCGAGATCACCTTGTTCCAGCGCAGCAGGCCCTTCGCGCAATCCTGCGTATAGTCGTCGCGCAGACGCATGTTCAGCGCGGTCAGCGCCGGCTCGTCAACCAGCTTGATCTGGCCATCAATGAACTTGAGCACCGGATAGGTCGAATTCTCGAGCCGGTGATCGTCGTCGATCTTGGTTTCCTGATAGCGGCCCTTCAATCCGTTGTTGAAGGCGTTGGCGGCGTTGGTCGAGACCTCCGAGCCGAATAGATCGAGCGACAGCGAATAGTGCAGATGCAGCTTCTTCTGGATCGTCGGCAGATCAATCACGCCGAGCGCCCGTACCTTGTCGATCGCATAGGGATCGTCGATGCCGGCCTCCTTCATCGCGTCGCAGGTCCGCTGCACCACGCGGGTAATGCCGGTCTCGCCGACGAACATGTGGTGCGCTTCCTCGGTCAGCATGAAGCGGCAGGTGCGCGACAGCGGATCGAAGCCGGATTGCGCGAGGCTGTGCAACTGCATCTTGCCGTCGCGGTCGGTGAAGTAGGTGAACATGAAGAACGACAGCCAATCCGGCGTCGCCTCGTTGAACGCGCCGAGCATGCGCGGCGAGTCTTCCGAACCGGAGCGGCGGCGCAGCAACTCGTCCGCTTCCTCGCGGCCGTCGCGGCCGAAATACTTTTGCAGGAGATAGACCATCGCCCACAGGTGACGGCCTTCCTCGACATTGACCTGGAACAGGTTGCGCATGTCGTAGAGCGACGGCGCGGTCTTGCCGAGATGGCGCTGCTGCTCGACCGAGGCCGGCTCGGTGTCGCCCTGGATCACGACGAGACGCCGCAGCGCGGCGCGATGCTCGCCGGGAATTTCCTGCCAGGCCGGCTCGCCGTAGTGCTGGCCGAACGGAATGGTGCGGTTCTCTTCCTGCGGCGCGAGCAAGACGCCCCAGCGGTATTCCGGCATGCGGACGTAATCGAACTTGGCCCAGCCGCGCGGATCGACCGAATAGGCCGTGCGCAGATAAACCAGCTTCTCCTGAAAGCCGTCCGGCCCCATGTCGTTCCACCAGTTGAGATAACCGGGATGCCAGCCCTCCAGCGCCTTGAGGACGCGGCGGTCTTCCATCAGTCCGACATTGTTCGGAATGGTGGTCGAATAGTCGACGTTCAGGCTGTCCATGCTCATGGCTCGCTCCTCTCAAACCCGCTTGGTGTCGAACACGGCCTTCTGGCCGGTGCCGTAACGGCGCAACGCGCCGTCCTCGCCAACCGCGTTGGGCCGCTGGAAGATCCAGTTCTGCCACGCCGTCAGCCGCGCAAAGATTTTCGTTTCCATCGTCTCCGGACCACCAAAGCGCAGATTGGCCTCGAGCCCGGTGAGACCGTCCGGCGAGAAGCTGGCGCGCTCCTCAAGGAAGATACGGATCTCGTCGTCCCAATCGATATCGTCGAACGCGAAGGTGATCAGTCCCGCCTCTTCCGCCGCCTCAGCATCGAGCGGCTCGCCGGTCAGCGACTTCGCCTGCGCGAGCGCCTTGTCGTCGTCGAGGAAACGCGTCTGCAACCGCGTCAAGCCGTTGCTCATCGGATAGGGACCAAAATTCATATCGGTCAGTGTCATCGTCGCCGGCGGACGGTTGCCGCCGTTGAGCTGGCCGATCAGCATGTAGGAGCGGTCGCAAGCGAACACGATTTCCGCCAGCGTGCCGGTAAAGCAGGAGCCGGGCTCGATCACCGCGACGAGGCTTCGCGAGGTGAGATCGATCCGCTTGAGCACGCGCTTCCAGTACAGCGTGATCTCGCGCGCCAGCCAGTGCTTGGCATTGGCCTTGAGGAAGGCGTCATAAGCGGCGACCTGCTCGCCGTCGCCTTCCGACTTGAACACGATCGCCGCAAGGTCGAGCTCGTTCAGGCGGATGTCGAGGATCGCGTCGTCAAGCTCGCGCGCAAGCTGCAACGGCCAGAATGACACGCCCTGCTGCGCCATCGCCGCCGCATCGGCCGGCGGCGGCGCCTGCGGCCCGCGCACGGTGATGGTGGCAAGCCGCGCCGCGCGATCGACCGCGACGGACACGAACGGATATTCGATGTTGTCACCGTTGCGCTTGCGCGACAGCGGCGTCAGCGCCACGCCCTTGGCATCTTTTGGACGATCGGACTTCGCGGCGAACTCCTTGGCACGCTGCGCGACAATCTCTTCCAGCTTGCTGTTCGGCGCGACTTCATCGACCAGCCGCCAATCGACGGCGCGCTTGCCCTTCAAACCTTCCTCGGTGGTGCAGAACACATCCGCATGGTCGCGACGCACCTTGCGCTTGTCGGTGACGCGCGTGAGACCGCCGGTGCCCGGCAGCACTGCCAGCAGCGGCAGTTCCGGCAGCGATACGGTCGAGGAACCGTCGTCGGTGAGGATGATGTGATCTGCGGCAAGTGCGAGTTCGTAACCGCCGCCGGCGCAGGAGCCGGTCACGACGCAGATGGTCTTCTGGCTGGAGTATTCACTTGAATCCTCGATGCCGTTGCGCGTCTCGTTGGTGAACTTGCAGAAGTTGACCTTGTGCGCGTGGGTCGCGCCGGCCAGCATGCGGATATTGGCGCCGGCGCAGAACACCTTGGGCTTGCCGGAACGCATCAGCACGACCTTCACCGACGGCTGCTCGAACCGCAGCCGCTGCAACGCATCCGCCAGCTCGATATCGACGCCGAGGTCATAAGAGTTCAGCTTGAGGTCGTAGCCTTCGAACAGGCCGCCTTTCTCGTCGACGTCCATGGTCAGCGTCGCAACGTCGCCATCGACAGCGAGCTTCCAGTGACGATACTGCGACGGATCGGTCTGGAAATCGATGCGTGTCTTGCCGTGGGCCAACTTTCGGTCGGTATCCGCCATCACACTCTCTCCGGCTTTTGTTTGGTCGCGATCGGCGTCCGGTCGCCGCGCAACAATCGCGTGCTGAAATCGGCAATCACCCGCAGCGTTTCGTCCGGCGCTTCGCGCTGCGGCGTATGTTTGGCATCGATCAACGCCGCCTCGACCGGGCAGTAGCACTCGTCCTTCGCCACCTCGATCTGCTTGACGGTGCCGTACTGATCGTTGGCACCCTGCACGATCAGCATCGGTACGCGGATGAACGCGAGCTGCTCGCTGATGTCCCACTGGCGGAACGCCGGATCGAGCCAGGCGTCATTCCAGCCGCGGAACGCATTGTCGGGATCGCGATGCCAGCGTCCGAGCTTGGCTTTCAAATCGGTCGTTTCGTAGGCCGTCTTCGCCTCGCGGATCGAGGCGATACTGACATCCTCGACGATGAAATGCGGCGCGATCAGCACGATGCCGTCGAGCTGATGATCCTGATGCGTGCCGGCATAAATCGCGGCGATCGATGCGCCATCGCTGTGGCCGATCAGCAGGCCGTGCTGCCAGCCGATCGCATCGAGCACGGCCGGCAGCGCCACACGCGCCTCGTCGTGCATGTAGCTCATCGGGCGCGGCAGGCTGACCGGCGATGACTGGCCATAACCCGCACGCGAATAGACGAATACGCCGGCGCCGGTCGCCGCCGACAGCCTCTCCGGGAAGTCGCCCCACAGGGCAGCACAGCCGAGACCCTCATGTAATAGAACGAGAGTCGGCGCCTCGGACGGGCGCGGCCCGACCATGCGATATTCGAGCCGCTGGCCGGCAACCTCGAGAAAGCCCTGATCGGCGATCTGTCCCTGACCGTGAGACGCCATATCGGTCCGCTGCCCTGGGTTTCCCGCATCGGGCGCCGCAGGAGGCCTCCGATGCAATTAGAATTATATTTCTAGTTTGATGTGGATCATTGAACTATAATTCATATCACTGGTCAAGCCTGCTTCCGCGACAATTGACCGGCATTTGAAGGATCGAATTAAGCCGCCCTGAACCGGCCGGTGCCCTGAATATGTCCATGCCCGGCCATCTGCCCCGCCACCCGCAGACCTACCGCGCCTCCTGGCCCGGCACGCTGATCATTGGTCTCGCCTTTCTCGCGTTAATGGGCACGGCGCTGCTGACCCAGCATCGCGTCGCGGTGTCTGTGCCGGTCGTCACCAAACAAGCCCGTGCGCCGGAAACGACGGGGCGCTCGTTCCTGCCAACATCGGACGGACGCACCTGCCGCGAACTGACGTTCGACCGTGTCACCAGCGAAATCATCGAAAGCCGCACCCGCGCTTGCTGGTTGCCGGAGGTGAGCGACGAACCCGAGCTTGTGACGGCACCGATGCCCGCCGGTAACACACCGCGCAACGGCGCCCGCAACGGCTTCCGCTGGGGCCAGGCCGCGCCGGGCGGCTAAAGCACGCTCTACAGCGGCAGCCCCGATTGCGCGTTGATGGCCGCGATGGCCAGAACCAGGACCAGGGTGAGGCTCAGAGCAAACCCGAGCGCGATGACGAAGAAGAAACGGGGCGGCGACAGGCTGGCCATAACGTAACTCGCGGTTTTTGCGGTGACGAGGCGTGAAGTCCACATCCGCGTCGGGATGCATGGCTTTTGGTCGCTGCCAGCGGCGACCGGGTTCACGGCCCACCGCCGGACGCTATGCCGCACCGACCGATGGCCAGCCATTCTCTGCCGGTCTATCTCCACCTCCTGATCGCTATTATGTTGCGTTGCGAAAGGGAGACCCCGATGACGACTGCGACCGACACCGCCCCTGCGAAACCCGCCACCGCCTTCCAGGCCATGCTGCGGGGCTTTCGCGGCCGCTGCCCGAACTGCGGTGAAGGCCGGATGTTTCGCGCCTTTTTGAAGGTCGCGGACGAATGCCCCGCCTGCGGCGAGGAATTGCATCACCATCGTGCCGACGACTTCCCGGCCTATCTGGTGATCGTGATTGTCGGTCACGTCCTGATCCCGATTGTACTCGCGGTCGAAACCGAATTCGCGCCGTCCTACTGGGTGCATCTGGCGCTCTGGCTGCCGGCCGTGCTGATCATGACGCTCGGTCTGCTGCAGCCGGTGAAGGGCGCCATCGTCGCTGGCCAGTGGTATGGCGGCATGCACGGCTTCGAGGAAGCCAGACGCCTGCGCGAACTGGCGGCCGCCCAACTTCCGGCCCGTTGAAGCCGACCGCCGCCGCGGGTTGCACCTCCACCGCTCATGATTAGGATGCACGGCGGGGACAACGCGCACAGAGTGATCGCATACGATGACGGCCGACCGCCGGGCTGACCGCAGCCATTCGATTTCATTTTACCGCCACGCCACACCGTTGGCGACGTTGCTGCTGATCGGCGGCATGCTGGCTGCATGCTCCGGTCTGCGCGAAGCGCCGAAGCCGATCGAACCGAACATCGCGCCGGCGAATTACAAATCGCAGCTGCTCACCGAGATGCACCGCCGTCTGGTCGATCCGGTCGGTGTGCGCGACGCATTCGTGTCCGCGCCGGCGCTGCGGCAAAGCGGCGGCGTCGAGCGCTATATCTCGTGCATGCGCTATACGGCGAAGGACGAGACCGGCCAATACGCGCCGCCGACCGAACGCGCTGCCTATTTCTATGCCGGCGAAGTGACCCAGATTGTGGACAAGGACGCATCCCGAGAAATCTGCCGTGGCGTCGCTTATGAGCCATGGCCGGAACTGACGCGAATGTGCAGGCAAGTGGTCTGTCCGTCGCGCTGACATCGGCTGAACACCGCGACTTTGGTCTATCGGATATGCGCAAATGCATGATCCGATGAATTTACGGGCAATTTACTTGGTTTGCGCGCGAGCAGGGATTTGACTGAAGACGTGCGCAGTTGCTGCTTTTCCCTGCGATGAGAAGCAGTGACGTGAATCCTCCACCTATGCACAAAGGGCCGCTTCGGCGGCCCTTTTTTTATCGATCATAACGTCTGGCGATAGTTGTCAGCCGCGAATCTTCGCCACCCGCTCGCGCGCTGCTCGCAGCACCCGCGGCAGCGCCCCGACATTATTCGGCGCCATCACATGCACGCCCGATACGCCGGGCGTACGCGCCAGTTGCTCGATCAGCGCGACGCAGATCGCCTCGCCTTCAGCGGCGGGATCGGATGCCTGTTCCATGCGCGCGACGATATCGTCAGGGATGATCGACCCGAACAACTTGTCGCGCATCCAGCGCGCCGACTTCGCTGATTTCAACGGCGCGACGCCGATCAGCAAGTGTACTTGCCTGGCGACGCCGGCTTCGGCGAGCCGGGCGCAATAGCGCGCGACAACGCCGGCATCCATGCAGAATTGCGTCTGCACGAATTGCGCGCCACTCGCCAGTTTCGCGCGCAAGCCGTCCGGCTGCCAGCCGGGCGGCGGATCAATCGGATTGTCGGCACCACCGATGAAGAAATTCGCGTGCCCCGCGACGGTCCGTGATGGTGGCAGCACGCCCTTGTCGCGCAACTCGCGCGCGGTGGTCATCAGCGTACGCGTGTCGATATCGAACACGCCTTTGGCTTCAGGCTGGTCGCCTGCGTCCGGATTGTCGCCGCGCAGCATCAGCAGATTGTCGATGCCGAGTGCCGCCGCGCTCATCAGATCGCTTTGCAGCGCGATGCGGTTGCGGTCGCGGCAGGTGAGTTGCAGGATCGGTTCGATCCCTTCCGCCAGCAGCATCGCCGCCGCAGTCAATGCGCCGAGATGCGGGCGCGCACCGGCGCCGTCGGTGACGTTCACCGCATCGGCCAGGCCCTTGAGCGGCATGGCGCGATCGACCAGATCGCTGCGCGCCATCGAGACCGGCGGTGTCACCTCCGCGGTCATCACGAACCGACCGGCTTCGAGCTTTTCTCTCAGTGTCATGCGCCCTCCTGACCAGAAAGCTGCCGACAGCGCAAGAGGTTCACGGCAGGCCAGACCATGCGAAGACGGGAAGACACGCGACTGGACGCCTATGGGCAACAATGGGACAACACGACAGCCCGAAACGTTTCCATGTATGGGAAGGCCCATGACGCAATTCGCCGCTTCGGTCGATGATGCCGTTGCCGACATCGCCGACGGGATGCTGCTCGCCGTGCCACGCGAGGTCTCCGGCGTGCCGATGGAGGCCACACGCGCTCTGATCCGACGCGGCGTGAGGCGTCTGCATCTCGTCGCGCTGCCCACGTCCAGTTTGCAGGCTGATCTGCTGATCGGCGCGGGCGGCGTGGGCACCCTCGAAACCTCCGCCGTCAGCCTCGGCGAATTCGGCGCGGCACCGCGGTTCACGCAGGCGGTGCTGAACCGCAGCATCGTGATGAAGGACGCGACCTGTCCGGCGATCCACGCCGCGCTACAGGCGGCCGAGAAGGGCGTGCCGTTCATGCCGATGCGGGGACTGATCGGCTCCGACATTCTCGCAACCCGCCCGGAATGGCAGGTGATCGCCAATCCCTATGCCGACAATCATGACCCGATCGTGCTGCTGCCGGCGATCGTACCCGACGTCGCGCTGCTACACGCACCGCTTGCCGACCGCGATGGCAACGTCTGGATCGGCCGGCAGCGCGATCTCATCACGCTGTCGCATGCCGCGCGCAGCACCATTGTCACGGTCGAGCGTGTCGTCGACGATAACCTGCTCGCCGACCCGCTGCGCGCGCCCGGCGTGCTGCCCGGATTCTATGTCGATAGCATCGCCGTCGCGGAAAACGGTTGCTGGCCGCTCGGCCTGCCGGATCACTACGACACCGATGCCGCGCATATGAAGGAGTACGCGCGGCTCGCCGCCAGCCACGACGGTTTCGAGGCTTATCTGGCACGATACGTGCTCACCCCGCGCGCGAAAGCATCATGACCGCACCCAACATGATCCGCGACGAGGAACTGTTGGCATCGACCATCGCCGACCTGATCGGGGACGTGCGCCACGTCGCCGTCGGCAATGCCTCACCGATTCCGGCAACGGCCGCGCTGCTGGCACGCGAGCGCGGACGCCAGCGCGGCGTCGCTCGACCCTATGTGTCGCTGCTGCAAAGCCGCAAGCACAACTTCTTCACCGACGGCGGCCGGGAGCTGTTCGACTGCGCCGGCCAGGGACGCATCGACGTATTCTTTCTGTCAGGCGGACAGATCGATGGGCAAGGCAACATCAATCTCGTCGCCATCGGCGACTATGATGCGCCCAAGGTCCGCTTTCCCGGCTCCTACGGCTCGGCGCATCTCTATTACGTCGTGCCGAAGATGATTCTGTTTCGTACCGAGCACTCACGGCGCACGCTGGTCGAGAAGGTCGATTTCATCAGTGCACCCGGCGTGAGTGCGGACGGCGTGCATCGCACCGGCGGGCCGATCGCGCTGATCACCAACCGTTGCTTCTTCCGCTTTGATCCGGCGCGCAAACGATTCCGGCTCGAGAGCGTCCATCCCGGACACACGGTCGAAGAAGTCCGAGAGCACACCGGTTTCGACTTCGATCAACCCGACACCGTGGCGGTTACGACACCACCATCTCCCGAGACATTGGCGCTGATGCGCAACACGGTCGCCCCGCAGGTCGCCGAGGTCTATCCGCAATTCGCGGCGGAGATCTTCAACATCACCGCACATCCCGCTTAACGGCACTGCGAATCGCCTCGTCAAGAGGCTTCGCGGCGCCTCTGCGCATCGCATGGTGTCCTTTCGCGGCGGGCGCTATGCTGACCCGACCAATACGCTATAACGAACGATCATCTGTGTACGGACGGACTATGGACGCGACCACCGATCATTCCCGCAAGCCACTCAACCGGGTCGAGGACGACGCACTGCTGCGCGGCGCCGGCCGATATTCTGACGACGTGGTACAGCCGAAGCAGACCTACGCCTGCTTCGTTCGCTCGCCGCACGCGCATGCGCGGATCGCGTCGATAGCTACCGCCGAGGCGCTCGCGGCGCCCGGCGTGCTGGCCGTGATTACCGCCGCCGACATCGAGGCGGCCGGCATCGCGGACATGACACGGCATCCGCCGCTCGCCGGCCGCAACGGCGCCAAGCTGATCCTGACGCCGCGCCAACCGCTGGCGAAGTCCGAGGTTAAGCACGTCGGCGATGCGGTTGCCGCCGTCATCGCCGAAACGGCGCGCGCCGCGCAGGACGCGGCCGAACTGGTGGCGGTCGACTACGAGGAATTGCCCGCTGTCGTCGATGCGCGCGAGGCGATCAAACCCGGCGCGCCGCAGCTCTACCCGCAGGCCGCCAACAACATCCTGATCGATTGGCCGGGACCGGTGCCGTCGCCTGAGATGGAGGCGGAGGTCGATCGCATCATCAAGAGCGCGAAACACGTCGCGCGAATTTCCGTCGTCAATCAGCGGCTCGTCATCGTCTCGATGGAGCCGCGCGGCGGCACTGGCATCTACGATGCGAAGACAGATTCCTACACGTTGCGTGTCTGTTCGCAGAGCGCGGATGCCGTGCGTAACCAGATGACCGGAATCATGGGCATCGACAAGACACGGATGCGCGTCATCACCGAGGATGTCGGCGGCGCGTTCGGCATGAAGACCGGCTCTTACCCGGAATATTTCGCGCTGCTAGTGGCGAGCCGCAAAGTGGGCCGCCCGGTGCACTGGATGTCGACCCGCTCGGAAGCCTTCGTCACCGATCATCAGGGTCGCGACGCCTATAGCGACGCGGAACTTGCGCTCGACGACGACGGAAAATTTCTTGCCTTGCGCGTGCGCCATCTCGCCAATCAGGGCGCCTATCTCACTCAGGTCGGCGCGCACATGAACACCAATAATTTCGCGCGCTGCCTGCCCTCGGTTTACGACATCGCCAAGATCGATGTCGGCGCCACCTGCGTCGTCACCAATACGCTACCCACTGGCCCCTATCGCGGCGCCGGGCGTCCGGAAGCGAACTATGTGATGGAGCGCCTGATCGAGGAAGCCGCGCGCGTCACGGGCATCGACGCGGTCAAACTGCGCAAGAAGAACTTCATCGCCAAAGCAAAGATGCCGTACAAGACCGCGGTCGGAAACACCTACGACAGCGGCGACTTCAGGACGGTGTTCGACCGCGCCATCGAGCTATCCGATTATGCAGGCTTTCCGAAGCGCCGGCGCGAAGCGGCCCGGCGCGGCAGGCTGCGCGGCATCGGCATCTCCTGCTTTCTCGAACACGCCGGCTCGGCGCCGAACGAACAAGCGGCTCTGTTGTTCCCGACCGGCGAACGCATGGTGATGGGACTCAACGTGCAGAGCACCGGCCAGAGCCACGCCACCGTCTTCTCGCGCCTGGCCGCCGAGCGGCTCGGCATCAAGCCCGAGCAGATCGAGCATCGCCACGGCGACACCAATCTCGGCGTCTCCGGTTTCGCCTCGGTCGGCTCACGCAGCGGCATGGTGGTGAGCCACACGCTGTTGCGAACCATCGAGGCGATGCTGACCAAGGGCAAGAAATTCGCTGCCATCATGCTCGAAGCTGCCGAATCCGATCTCACTTACCGCAACGGCTTTTTCGAGGTGATTGGCACCGACCGGCGCATCGGTCTGTTCGAGGTGGCGGCACATGCGCGCTCGACCGGCGACACACTCGACACCCGCGGCGAGACGCAGACACCCCAAACATTCCCGAACGGTTGTCATATCGCCGAAATCGAAATCGATCCCGACACCGGCAACGTCACCGTCGAGCGTTACACCGCCGTCGACGATTGCGGCAATGTGCTCGACCACACCGTCGTCGATGGTCAGGTGGTCGGCGCGCTGGCGCAGGGGCTCGGTCAGGCGTTCCTGGAAAATGCCGTCTATGACGCGAACGGCGGTCAGCTCGTCGCCGGCTCGTTCATGGATTACGCCATGCCGCGCGCCCACAACATGCCGCGCGAGATTCGCGACGACATGGTGTCGGTGCCCGCCACCACCAATCCGCTGGGCGTGAAAGGCGTCGGCGAAGCCGGCACCACCGGCTCGATCGCGGCGGTGATGAATGCCATCGCCGATGCGGTGCCGAACGGCGCGGCCAATCATCTCGACATGCCGGCAACGCCGGCGAAGGTCTGGGCCGCGTGTCAGAAGGGCCTCGCTGCGACGGCGAAGTAGGCAACGGGAACGGTTTCAACGAAAACGGCCGGGCTCTGCCCGGCCGTTTTACAATCAGAGCCTGACGCGCCTCAGCCCTGCGAGATGAACTTGCGGTTCGTATAGGCTTCAAGACCTTCGATGCCGCCTTCCTGGCCGTATCCGCTTTCCTTGATGCCGCCGAACGGCGTTTCCGGCGTCGAGATCGCGACGCTGTTGACGCCGACCATGCCGGATTGCAGCGCCTCGCCGATCGCGGCGGCGTTGCTCGCCGAATTGGTGAAGGCATAGGAAGCAAGACCGAACGGCAGCGAATTGGCACGCGCGACGACCTCGTCGAAGCTCTTGAAGGCGACAATCGGCGCGACCGGGCCGAACGGCTCCTCGGTCATCAGCTTCGCGTCGTCCGGCAGATCAGTGATCACCGTGGGCTCGAAGAAGTAGCCCTGATTGCCATGCCGCTTGCCGCCGGTAACGATCTTGCCGCCGCGTTTCTCGCTGTCCTGCACGATCGCTTCCATGGCGTCGAGCCGGCGCGGATTGGCCAGCGGTCCCATGGTGACGCCGCGCTCCAGTCCATCGCCGAGCTTGATGCCCTTGGCATATTCGGTGAAGCGCGCGAGGAACTTGTTGTAGACCGGCTCCTGCACATAGAAGCGCGTGGGCGAGATGCAGACCTGACCGGCGTTGCGATATTTGAACGCGGCGATGGTGTCCGCCACCTTCTCCGGATCGGTATCGCTGAACACCACCACCGGCGAATGACCGCCAAGCTCCATGGTGGTGCGCTTCATGGTCTTGGCCGCGAGCGCGGCGAGATGCTTGCCGACCGGCACCGAGCCGGTGAACGAAATCTTCTTCACGTCCGGCGACGCCAGCAGATGCTCCGACACGTCGGCTGGGCGGCCGAACACCAGATTGATCACGCCCGCCGGCAGGCCGGCATCGGCAAAACACTTCACCAGTTCAACGCAGGCGCCGGGGGTTTCCTCCGCCGCCTTCAGGACGATGGAGCAACCGGCCGCGAGCGAGGCGGCGATCTTGCGCACCGGCGTCAGCGTCGGGAAATTCCACGGCGTGAATGCGGCGACGACGCCGACCGGCTCCTGCATGACGAGCTGACGCACGCCCTTCTGCCGGCCCGGCACGATGCGGCCGTAAGCGCGACGGCCTTCTTCCGCGAACCACTCGATGATCTCGGCGGTGCCGATCACCTCGGCGCGCGATTCCGGATAAGGCTTGCCCTGCTCCTGCGTCATCACCTTGGCGATGTGATCGTAGCGCTCGCGCACCAGATCGGCGGCCTTGCGCATCACCTTGGAGCGGTCATAGGCTGAGGTGTTGCGCCAGACGGCGAGACCCTTGTTGGCCGCATCGAGCGCTCGGTCGAGATCGGCCTTGGTCGCGTGCGGTAGCGGACCGAGCGACTTGCCGGTCGCCGGATTGAGGACATCTTCACTCTGGCGGCCGGTGCCATCGAGCCACTGACCATCGATATAGAGAGCAAGCTGGGTGTACATGGGATTGTCCTCACTACGGTATTCATGCGTCCGGCAACGGACGCTTTAGCACTCCGGTCCGCGTGCCGCCAATCGCACCCGCAGACCTGCCGGTCAGGAACCGGTGAACACCGGTTTGCGCTTCTCCATGAAGGCGCGGCGACCCTCAGTGTAATCCTTGCTGGCGAAGCAGGCTTGCACCATGTCCTCACAGGTCTTGAGGTCGCGCTTGCTCTCGTCGGTGAGCGCCTGCTCGACAATGAACTTGACGGAATCGACGGTCAGCGGCGCATTGCCCGCGATCGTCTCGGCATAGTTCTGCACATAGGATTCCAGCTCGCCATCCGGCAAGACGCGATTGACCAGTCCCATCATCTGCGCCTCCGCGGCGGTGAACTGCCGTGCGGTGTAGAAAATTTCCTTGGCGAAAGACGGCCCGACCAGATCAACCAGCTTCTTCAACCCGTCATAGCGATAGCCGAGGCCAAGCTTCGCCGCCGGCACGCCGAATTTCGAGCCCTCAGTGCAGATGCGCATATCGCAGCACAAGGCGAGGCCGACGCCGCCACCGATACAATAGCCGCGGATCATCGCGATGGTCGGCTTCGGGAAGCTGTAGAACGCATGATTGGCATGATCGACCGCGGCGTTGTAGCGGTCGATGCCTTCCTGCGAGGAGCGCTCCTTCTCGAACTTGGAGATGTCGGCGCCGGACACGAACGCTTTGCCGCCGGCGCCGGTCACGACCACCACGCGGATGTTCTTGTCGTTCTTGAAATCCTCGAGATAGCTCGACGCCGCTTCCCACATATCCAGCGACACGGCGTTGAGCCGTTCCGGATTGTTGAAGGTGAGATAGCCGATCTTGCCTTCTTTGCGCGACAGCATCTTGTCGGTGGTCATTCGCTCCGTCCTTTCCACGTCGTGGCCGGGCATCGCCCGTCGAAGACAAGCTTGAATGCCTGATGTCCCGGTCCCGACAAAAAAATCAAACCGCCTTGGCGTCATGCAGCGCCTTGATCTCGTCGGCGCTGAAGCCAAACTCCTTGAGAACCTCGTCGGTATGCTCACCCAACTCCGGCGGCCGCAGCGCCACCGCGCTGTCGGTGCGCGACAGATGGAACGGCTGCGCCAGGAGGCCGAGCGGGCTACCATCCTTGCGGTGCGCGGGCGCGACCACGTCGAGGTGCTTGACCTGCGGATCGGCGAACATCTGATCGACCGCATAGATCGGCCCGCATGGCACGCCGGCGATGTTGAACGCATCGACCCATTCGGCGCTGGTGCGCGTCGCGGTTACCGCTTCAATCGCGGCATTGAGCGCGTCGCGGTTGTCCGAGCGCAGCTTGCCGGTCTTGTAAGCCGGCACCTCGATCCATTCCGGATGCTCGACCGCGCGGCACAGCCGCTCCCAGATCGCCTGGCCGGTCGCGGCGATGTTGATGTGACCATCCTTCGTGCGGAACACACCTGTCGGGATCGAGGTCGGATGGTTATTGCCCGCCTGCTGCGGCACCTCGCCCTCGGTAAGATAGCGCGCTGCCTGAAAGTCGAGCATGAAAATCTGCGCTTGCAACAGTGAGGTCGTCACCCATTGACCTTCGCCGGACTGGTCGCGCTCGAGCAGCGCGGTAAGGATGCCGAGCGCGCAGAACAAACCCGCCGTGAGATCGGCGATCGGAATACCGACGCGCATCGGCCCCTGCCCCGGCGCGCCGGTGATCGACATCAGCCCGCCCATGCCTTGCGCGATCTGGTCGAAGCCCGGCCGCTTGGCATAGGGCCCGTCCTGACCGAAGCCGGAAATGCTCGCCAGCACGATGCCCTTGTTGAGGCACTTCAACGACTCGTAGTCGATGCCGAGCCGAGTCTTCACGTCCGGCCGGAAGTTCTCGACCACCACGTCGGCTTTGGCCACCAGCCGGCGGAATGCGGCGATGCCTTGCGGCGACTTCAGGTCGAGGGCGATGCCGCGCTTGTTGCGTTGGAGGTTCTGGAAGTCCGAATTCTCGCGCGGGCCGCCCATGCCCTCGCCCTCGGCGAGATGCGCCGGCGTCTCGATCTTGATGACCCGCGCGCCCCAGTCGGCGAGCTGCCGCACCGCCGTCGGGCCGGATCGGACGCGGGTGAGGTCGAGGACCGTGAAGCGGGACAGGGCAGAAGAAGGAACAGCCATCGAATCTCTCGGCATCGCGGGAGGCAAAGGCGGGTGGGACCGGCAAACCTTCCCGTATCCGCCCCCCTCTTGTCTACCGGGCGGAATGCAGGTCTGGCCGGATTTCATTCATTATGTCAGGGTGTTCCGCCACTTTTTCGGCTCGCCCAGCCGGTCGCAGCTTGCAAAAATACGGCTTCCCTGCCATATCAGCGGCGCGGATGATGATCCGGTCATCGGATCTTGCGGGCCGCGTGCACGAAACCCTGACGGTTTTCGCCCCGCCCATCCCTCCATCTCGAATAGCCGACAGCCCAGGCCACGCGGGGATGTCTTAAACCCCGCGGCCCCTCCGTCGCAGTTTCGCGAACGGATGCGTCGTTGCATAGAAAGAGAACGTTTGACGTCTTTTCACGAATTCGGCCTCGCAGAGCCGATCCTGACCGCCCTCGCGCAGGAAAACTACACGACCCCCACGCCGATCCAGTCCCAGACCATCCCGCTCGCCATGAGCCGGCGCGATGTCATCGGCATCGCCCAGACGGGCACCGGCAAGACCGCCGCCTTCGCGCTGCCGATCCTGCATCACATCGAAGCAACCCGTTACCGTCCCGAGCGCAAGACCTGCCGCGTGCTGGTGCTCTCGCCGACGCGCGAACTGTCGATCCAGATCGGCGACAGCTTCAAGGCTTACGGCCGTAACCTGCGCCTCGCGGTCGCCGTCGCCATCGGCGGCGTGCCGATCAACCGCCAGGTGCGTGCGCTCAACCACGGTGTCGAAGTGCTGGTGGCGACGCCGGGCCGCCTGCTCGACCTCGTCAATATGCGCGCCGTCTCGCTCGACAAGGTCGAGGTGCTGGTGCTGGACGAAGCCGACCGCATGCTCGACATGGGCTTCATCCATGACATCCGCAAAGTCGTGAAGATGCTGCCGAAAGAACGGCAGACCTTGTTCTTCTCGGCGACGATGCCGCAGGCGATCGCCGAACTCGCCAAGGACATGCTGCGCGATCCGGCCCGCGTGTCGGTCGCGCCGCAATCGACCACCGCCGAGCGCGTGGCGCAGCGTGTCATTCTCACAGACAAGGCCGCGAAGCAGTCGCTGCTCAATGACACGATCAAGGCCGAAGGCGACGCCATCGACCGCGTGCTGGTGTTCACCCGCACCAAACATGGCGCCGACAAGGTCGTCCGCAATCTCGAGAAGGCGGGCATCTATTCGGAAGCGATCCACGGCAACAAGTCACAGAACCAGCGTGAGCGCGCGCTCACCGCGTTCCGCGACGGCCGCTGCCGCACCCTGGTGGCGACCGACATCGCCGCACGCGGCATCGACGTCGATGGCGTCAGCCACGTCATCAACTACGATCTCCCGAACGTGCCGGAGAGCTACGTCCACCGCATCGGCCGCACCGCGCGCGCCGGCGCCGAAGGCGTCGCGATCTCGTTCGTCGATCACGAGGAGATGGCCTATCTCCGCGACATCGAGAAGCTGATCCGCATGTCGATCCCCTCAACCGACCGGCGCACGGGCCAGCGTCCGGCGCAGCCAGGCGCGCGTCCGGCACAGCAGAACCAGCGCCATCAGCCTGGTCGCAGCCAGCGTGGCGGACGGCCGCAGCAGCACGGCAAGCCGGCGCATGGAAAGCCGAACCACGGCGGCGGCAAGCCGCATCGTGACAAGCCGGCGCACCAGCAAGGCAACCAGACTCAGCCGGTGTCGCTGGAAGCCGGACAACGGCCCCAGGGCCGCCCGCAATCACGCCCGCTTGCGCCGACACAGCCGATCAATCACGCTCAACAGCAACCAAAGCGGCAGCAGACGTCGCAGGCCGGCGAGATCGGGGGAATCAAATTCCTCCAGCGCAAGCCTGACCGGCAGAATGCAGCCGACCGCCGCGGGCCGCGGTGAATAAAACGGGGAGACAGGACTGATGGCCAAGGAAGAAATGCTCGAATTCGACGGCACGGTGACGGAAGTGCTTCCGGACGGAAACTTCCGCGTGCTGCTCGATAATCAGCACAACGTGCTCGCCTACACCGCCGGCAAGATGCGCAAATTCCGCATCCGCACCGGCGTCGGCGATCGCGTGATCGTCGAGATGTCGCCCTACGATCTCGGGCGCGGTCGCATCAGCTTCCGTCACAAGGGTGATGCACCGCCGCCGGCCGGCGGCGCCCAGCGCAAGCCGAACTTCCGCGGCGGCAGCCGCCGTTAAGCGGCAGTCACGCACAACCCCGTTGAACGAAAAAGACTCCGCCGCGATCACGCGCCGGAGACGATGGTGAACCCTCATCCCGGCATGCAACGCGATCTCGACGGCATCCTCGTTGTTTCGATCGAACAGGCGGTCGCGGCCCCTTATCTCTCCGGCCGCCTGGCGGATGCCGGCGCGCGCGTCATCAAGGTGGAGCGTCCGGAAGGCGACTTCGCCCGTGGCTACGATACCCTGGTCCACGGCGAGAGCGCGTATTTCGTCTGGCTCAATCGTGGCAAAGAGTCCGTCTGCCTCGATCTGAAAAAGCCGGACGACGTCGCGGTGCTCGCGGCCATGGTCGCCAAGGCCGACGTGTTCATCCAGAATCTCGCGCCGGGCGCGGTCGAGCGGCTCGGCTTCGGCGCCGATGACCTGCGCAAGAAATATCCCCGCCTCATCACCTGCTCGATCTCCGGCTACGGCGACGAAGGGCCGTTCCGCGAATTGAAAGCCTACGATCTGCTGGTGCAGGCGGAGAGCGGCCTCTCCTCGATCACAGGCAACGAGCACGGCTCGGCGCGCGTCGGCGTCTCGGTGTGCGACATCGCCGCCGGCATGACCGCGCTGCAGGCGGTGCTGCAGGCGCTCTATGCGCGGCAGCAGAGCGGCGTCGGCCGCCACATCGCCGTATCGCTCTATCATGCGCTGGCCGACTGGATGAACGTGCCGTATCTGCAATTCGCTTACGGCGGCAAGGTGCCGGCCCGCGCCGGCCTCAACCACCCGACCATCGCGCCCTACGGCGCCTATGCTTGCGGCGATGGCAAGGCGGTGCTGATCTCGATCCAGAACGAGCGCGAATGGGCCGCGCTGTGCGCCGACGGTTTGGGCGATGCCGGCGTCGCCACCGATCCGCGCTTCACCAACAATTCGTTGCGTGTCGCCAACCGCGCCGCCCTCGATGCGATCATCCTCGCCGCATTCGGCGCGCAGCCGCGCGAGACCGTGGTGCAGCGGCTGGAGCAGGCGCGTATCGCCTATGGCCGCGTCAGCACCATGGATGACGTGGTGAAGCACCCGCAGAACCGCTATGTCGAGGTCGACACGCCCACCGGCCCGGTGCGCTATCTGGCGCCGGGCGCACTGATCGACCACACGCCGCCCACCTTCGGACCCGTGCCGGCCTTGGGCGAACATACGGGCAGGCTGCGCAAGGAATTCGCACCGGATTAGGTGACCCTTCGTCGGGGGTTCCCCACACGCCGACGCGGGTGTAAGAGACCGCACCTTCTTTCGCCTGACCCTGTCGCAACGCCAAGTTGCGGCACCCGACCAAGCCAATGACCGCCAAAATCATCAATGGTGTTGCCGTTTCTGCCGCGATGCGGACAGAGATCAGGCAACGTGTGGACGTCCTGAAACAGCGTGGCGTGACGCCCGGCCTCGCCGTCATCATGGTCGGCGCCAATCCGGCGTCCGCCGTCTATGTGCGCAACAAGATTCGTGCTTGCGCGGAGGTCGGCATCCAGTCGTTCCGCTACGATTTTCCGGCCGACGCCTCGCCGCAGCAGGTGCTCGACCTGATTGCCGAACTCAACGCCCGTGCCGACACCCACGGCATCCTGGTGCAACTGCCGCTACCGCCGCAGTTTTCCATCTCCGAGGTGTTGCAGACCATTTCCGCCGACAAGGATGTCGACGGCTTCCACCTCTATAACGTCGGCGGCCTCGTCGTCGGCGACACCGTGTTTCCGCCGTGCACGCCTTATGGCGTCGTCAAGCTGCTGGAACATGAAGGCATCGAGATCGAGGGCAAGAACGTCGTCGTGGTCGGTGCCAGCAACATCGTCGGCAAACCGATGGCGCTGATGCTGATGCAGCGCGACGCCACCGTTTGTATCTGCCATGCCAAGACGCGCGACCTCGCACAGTTCACCATCCTCGCCGACATTCTGGTGGTCGCCGCTGGCCACCCGAACCTGATCCTGCCGCAGATGGTGAAGACCGGCGCGGTGGTGATCGATGTCGGCATCAACCGCCTGCCGAACGGCAAACTCGTCGGCGACGCTGACTTTGAGGGCTTGCTGCCGAAAGTGTCCTATATCACGCCGGTGCCGGGCGGCGTCGGGCCGATGACGGTGACCATGCTGCTCGCCAACACTGTGGCATCAGCGGAGCGCGCGGCGGGAATTGCGCCGAAGCACTAAATCGTCAGCGTGCCGACGCTGGCGCCGCCGCATACATAGAGCGTCTGCCCGGTGACGAAGCCGTTCTCCGCATCGCAAAAGAACAGCACCGCGCGCGCGACATCGTCGCTGCGGCCAAGCCGCTTCACCGGGATCTGCGCCGCCAGCGCCTTCTCGCGCTCGCTCTCCGCCGGAATGACGCTGCGGAACATCTCGGTGTCGGCGATCGGTCCCGGCGCCACCACGTTGACGGTGATGCCGTCGGCCGCCGTTTCCAGCGCCCAGGTGCGCGCCATGCCGATCATGCCTGCCTTGGTCGCGGAATAGACCGAGCGAGTCTGAAGGCCAAGCGCACCGCGCGACGACAGCAGCACGACGCGGCCGAAATGTTGCTGTCGCATGCCCGGCAGCACCGCCTGCATGATGGTCAGCGCCGCGCCGAGATGCAGTTGCGTCACCGCCGCGAGATCATCCTGCGTCACGTCGGGTAGTAAAGCCGGGCGGATCAGCCCGGCGTTATGGATGAAATGCGTCACCTGACGCTGCGTCGCGACCTCGCGCGCCGCCTGCTCAGTCGCGGCATTGTCGAACAGATCGACTTCCATCGCATGCAGGTGCGCGTCGCTGATCGGCGGCTTGCGCCGCGCCAGCGAGATCACCTCGTAGCCGCGCTCCAGCATCTGCCGGCACAGTTCCGCGCCGATACCGGTCGAGCCGCCGGTGACGATCGCGACAGGCTGGGTCATTTCTCCCCCGACACCAAAGCGAGCACCCGCAGCGGGCTACCCGAGCCCTGCTTGATCTTTAAGGGCGCGGCGACGATCACTGCGCCTTTCGGCGGCAGCAGATCGAGATTGGTCAGGCATTGCAGGCCAAACCGGCCCTTGCCGTGCATGTAGAAATGCGCCGGGAACGGCGGATTGAAATGATGCCCCTGCCCGAAGTCGGTGCCGATCGTCTCGGTGCCGAAGCCATGCACGTCGCGCTCCTCGACGAACCACTTGACCACTTTCGGCTCCGGGCCGGGTGTATGCGCGCCGTCATCGCGCAGATTAGCGTAGTCGGTGAAGCTCTGCTTCGACCAGTCAGTGCGCAGCAGCACCCAATGGCCCGGCGGGATCTTGCCGTGCTTTGCCTCCCACGCTTCAACGAACGGAATCGTCAGCGCGAAGTCCGGGTCGGCGGCGCATTCTTTCGAGCAATCGATCACCACCGCAGGCGCAATGAACTTGCGCACATCGATGGTGTCGACCGCGTTGTTCGGCAGATCCTTGCCGGAAATCCAGTGGATCGGCGCATCGAAATGCGTTCCGGTGTGCTCACCGAGCGAGATGTTATTCCAGTACCAGGCCGGGCCGCGCTCGTCGTAGCGCGACACTTCCTCGATGCGGAACGGCGCACACTGACCAAGCTCCGGCGGCAACGTGATGATCGGAAAGTCCTGCGACAGCGTCTGCGTGAGATCGATCACGCGCACGGCGCCGGCGGCGATATCGCGGGCGAAGGCAAGCACATCGGTCGGCATAATTTCTCCTAACCTGCCATTTCGCGTTCGAGCGCTTTCGGATTGACCGCAAGCCGCGCGCGGATGTCTTCGGCGATATCGCCGACGAACACATCCTCGATGCCCTGCTGCAAGCCGCGCACCACCGCCTTCGCCAAAGCCGCCGGCGTCACCTTCGGCGGCGGCACGGTCTGGAACCATTCGGTCTCCAGCGGGCCGAAGAACACGTTGAGCACCTTGACGCCGCCCGGCCGCAGTTCGGCCCGCATGCATTGCGCCGCTGACAGGCACGCCGCCTCGGCCGCCGAATAGGCGCCGTAGGTCGGCCAGTTCATCAGTGCGTGCACCGATAACAGATTGACGAATGCCGCCGCCGAATTGACGCCGTCGGCGCCGCGGAAGCGCATCACCGGACCGAATGCCTGCGCGAGCCGCATCAGGCCGAGATAGCGTACGTCGATCTCCTCGCGCGCGACAGTGAGACCATGGCGATCGACGATGCCGCCGGCACGCACATGCTCCGCCGTGTTGACGATGATGTCGATACGCGACCCGTTCTGCTCCGCCTGCTCGGTGACGGATTCGGTGTCGGTGACGTCGAGCGGCACGATCTCGACGCGCTCGATCTGCCGCAGCTTGTCCATCCCCGGAAACGGCTTCCACTGGTCGGCGATGCCGACGAACACAATGTTCGCGCCGGCGTCGGAGAACGCCTTGGCCATCGCCTGCCCCACCTCGGTACGACCATCGGTGATCAGCACGCGGCGGAATTTCGGATCGCAGGTCATCTCGCGCAGATGGGGGTCGTCAGCCATATGGGGCGTATCCTGTTCCGGCAGAGCGAGCGCCACCGCCGCGCCGCTCTTGTCGAGCTTGAATTCGAGCCGCACGCGCGCGCCTTCCACGGTGTCGCCGTGCAGATGCGCGACGATCACAGGCCCGGCGTCGAGCTTGACGCTGCCGACGCGCCACGGCGTGCGCTCGCGGAAATAGGGATCGGTCGACGTACGCACGGTCGTTTCCGCCACCAGCATGCCGCCGCGCGGCACGTCACGGAACGGCAGCCGCGCGGACAGGCAATTCGGGCAGCAGTCCCGCGGCGGATAGATCACCGTCTTGCAGTCCTCGCACACCTGAAGCGCGAAGCGGCCTTCCGCCGCCGCCGCCGTGAGGCCATGCGCGGTGCGGCTGCGCACGCCCTGCGGGTTGAGCGGCAGGCGCGTGCGCTTGAGCGGGTTCTTGCGTTTCGGGCGCGTGAGCGGCGTCGTCATCAGACCCTCGCCAACACAGCGGCCGCCGACGACAGGCCGCGATCGTAGTTGATCATGCCGAAGCCGGAGATGACAGCGCTCTGCGCATCCGCCACTGCCGTACCGATCGGCCTATCGGTGAGCTGCCGCACCGCGTCGGTCAGGCCGAGAAAGCCTCCGGCCGCGCCCGCCTGCCCGGTCGATAATTGACCGCCCGACGTGTTGTGCGGGAACGTGCCGTCATTGGTGAAGGTATGGCCGCGCACGAAATCCGGCCCCTCGCCCTTCTTGCAGAAGCCGAGATCTTCGAACTGCATCATGACGATCACCGGATAGTCGTCATAGGTTTCCACCAAGCTCACATCGGAGGGCCTCATGCCGGCCATGGCCCAAAGCTCGCCGATGTCCACCTCCCAGCCACCACGATGCTGGATCACATCGCCGCCGAACGCATTGTGCCGCTCGATGGTGGCGAGCATGCGCACCATGGGAAGACCGAGCGATTTCGCGGTGTCCTCGCGGCAGACCAGTACGGCTTCCGCGCCGGCACAGGGCATGACGCAATCGAACAGATGCACCGGATCAGCGATCGGCCGCGCCGACATATATTCGTCGAGCGTCAGTTTCTTCTTCATCATCGCGAACGGGATTGACAGCGCGTTGTCGCGTTGCGCGATACACAGTTTGCCGAAATCCTCACGCTTCGCGCCGTAGAGATTCATGTAGTGCTTGGTAATAAGCGCGAACGAAGAGTTGGCACCGCCGGAACCGTAGGGATAGACGGCGTCCTGGGCGAACCGCGAAAAGGTCGACAGCGTCTTACGGAACGAGTCGACGTGATTGGTGTCGCCGGAGATACAGGCGACGATGTCGGCGTCCCCCGCCTGCACCGCGCGCGCGGCACGGCGCAGCGCCACGACGCCGCTCGCGCCGCCGAACGGAATGTGATCGAGCCAGCGCGGCGACAGGCCGAAATGCTGGGTCAGACCGATCGCCGTGTCAGGGCCGACGGTGAAGCTCGACACCGTGAGACCATCGATATCCTTCGGCGTGATGCCGGCGGCGCGGGTCAGCTCGTGCAGTGACCGGCCGAGCCACCAATGCGCGCTGTGCGTGGAATAGCGACGATAGGGGATCGTCACCGGCGCGCAGATGACGATGTTGTCGTAGGCGGCACGGCGATGCGTCATGCTGCGGTCCGCCGTTTCAGCGCGCGCGTATCGACGCAGGCGTCACCGCCGACAAGGCCGGCAACCATGTCCTTCAAATTGCCGCGCTGGATCTTCTGGGTCGAGGTCAAAGCGATCTCCGGCACAAAACCGACATAGCCCGGCGCCTTGTAATAAGCGAGCCGCGTCAGACACCAGGCGACGATCTCCCCCGCCACCCGTTCGCGCGCCGCACGGTCCGCCGCCGGCTGATGGGTGACGATGCAGGCGAACACCTCATCGCCGCGCACAGGATCGGCCACCGGTGCTACGGCCACCTGCCGCACCGCCGGATGCTGCATCAGCACGCTCTCCACCTCGACGGCGGAGATGTTCTCGCCGGAGCGGCGGATCACATTCTTGCGGCGATCCACGAAGTGCATCGCGCCGTCCGCGTCCTGCCGCACCACGTCGCCGGTGTGGAACCAGCCGCCCGCCCACGCCTGCGCGGTGGCATCCGGGTCTTTCAGATAGCGACGGAAGAAGCCGTAGCGCGCCGCGTCGCCCGCGTGGCGCACCAGCAGTTCGCCCGGTTCGCCCTGCGACACGTCGGCGTCCGCTTCATCGACGATGCGGGTTTCGAGTTCGGGGCCCGGCCGACCGAAACAGCTCGTGCCCACATGGCGCGGCTCGCGCGCCGCGACCACCACCGCGCCGGCGCCGGTTTCGGTCATCGCCCACGCCTCGATCAGCGGAAAACCAAAGCGGGCCTCGAATGGCGCATGCAGCGCCCGGTCGACGCCCGCGCCGAAACCGAACCGCACATGGTGCGAACGATCTTCCTTGCTCTCCGGCGCGCCCATCAGCATCGGCGGCATCACACCGAGATAATGGACGATGCTGGCGCGGCTGGCGCGCACGCTTTGCCACCAGGTCTTCGGATGGAAGCGGTCGAGCGGGATCAGGCAGCCGCCGACCGCGAGCATCGCCATCGCCGAATAGGCCATGGCGTTCATGTGGAACACCGGCAGCGGGGTGAGCATCCGCTCGCCGTCGTCACGAAACGCGATCAGCCCGCCGGCCGTCACGTACCAGTGACCGGCATAGAGGAAATATTCGTTCGGCAGCACGCAGCCTTTCGGCTTGCCGGTGGTGCCAGAGGTGTAGAGCAACGCACATTCGGTATCGCGGCCCGCGTCCGGCGCGCTCACCTCACCCGCAAATGGCGGCTGAGGCGCGTCGTCGGGACCGAACACCGGGATCGCGCGACCGATTGCCTGTGCCGCCGCGCGCAAACCGGCATGCCGCGCAGGAATCGCCACGACGCCGACGGCATCCGAATGGCCGAGCACATATTCCAGTTCGGCCGCGCGCATATCCGGATTGAGCGGCACCACCGACACGCCGAGGGCGTTGAGCGCGAACCAGTGCAGGAAGTAGGCTGGCCGGTTTTCCAAGAGCATCGCCACGCGCTGCCCGGCGCGATAGCCCGCTGCGGCATAGGCAGCGCGCAACCGCTCGACGGTAGCGTACGCCTCGCCATAAGTCACTTCGCAGGCCGCGATCCCGTAAGCCAGCGCCGTCTCCGGCAGCACGCACAGGAACGCGCGCTGTGGCACCCGCGCCGCCTGCCGGCTGAACAGATCGTAGACGCTCTGCGGGCTATCGGCCGGAAGCTGCATGCCGATCACATGAAGAGCTGGATATTGCCGAATGCGGCGTCGCAGTTCACCAGATCGACGCGCTTGAGCTTGATGCGCAGCGCACCGTCTTTCACCGTCAGCGTATGCGTCACCCACGCGGCATAGAGCTGCTGCTCGTCGAACCGCGTCTCGACATAATGCATCGGTGTCCAGGTGACGTATTCGTTGTTGGCCTCGTCGCGCCGGTCAATCTGCGACGTCTGCAGCAGATGGTGACAGCGGCTTTTCGGCTTCTGCGAGAAGGTGCGATTGCCCTTCAGCCGCTCGACCCGGATCGTCAGCAGCAGCTTGTCCTCGTACATCAGCGAAGTCGTCAGCTTCGGGTCGGTCTGCCCCCATTCGAGCGGCATCCAGTACATGCCATCATCGGTGAACAGTTCGAGCCACTCCTCGAACCGGTGCTGATCAATCAGCCGCGCCTCACGCTGGACGAACTCGATCAATTGCTGGTCGCTGGGCGTTGTCACGGCCGCATCCTCACATCGACAGGGTCATGAATTTCGACCAGGCCCGGAACTGATTGCGCATCTGCCATTCCGTCGTGCCGTTGGTTTCCGCGGTCGCGTCCGGCGGCTCGGCCACATCGTAGAGCCGCTGCACGTTGACCCATTGATTGGCGTCGACGTGCAGCCCTTCCTGTGCGCGCTCGTACATTTCGAGATCGTCATGGCCGACCACCGAGGTCGGCGCATTGATCAGCCGGTTGTACATCAAGGTGCGCTCCAAGAGCATGTCGGGCGCATCCACCAGCCGGAACGTCCAGGATTCCACCAGCGTCTTGTTGGCGGCAATCGGCTTGAACAGACGGATGAGCTGGATCGGACCCTTGATCATCAGATTGGGGAAATAGACCGTGTTGTGACGATTCTCCCCGAGGATCGCCTTGGCGCGCTCCTCGCCATAGGCCGCGACCATTTTCTCGAAATAGCCGGGAATGGCGGAATAGTCGGAGTGGATCGAGTGATGCACGCCGGTATGGCCGTGGCCGTTCGGCCAGACGCGGATGCCCATGTTCTCGAAGAACTCGTACGGCGCCATGAACGGCGCATAGATCTCCACCGCCATCGGCTTCTTGGTGCCGGGCGGCTGTTTGTCGAACACGCTGATCGCGGTTCCTGCCGATGATTCATGCGCCACCATCGGGTGGCAGGTGTCGGTCTGGTTCTCGACCAGCATCTTCCAGTTGCAGTTGTGCATGTAGCGCAGCACGCCGCCGGCGACTTCGAGTTTGCCGACCGGCGAGCGATCGACCATGTTGTCAAAGCTCGACAGGCTGTCGCCGAAGAACTCCTCGAAGCCGGGTCCGCCGTCGTTCAGCTTGGCGAACACAAAGCCGCGGTAATTGTGCACATGCTTCACCGGCGTCATGCCCTTGGCAGCATGGCTGCCTTCGAAGCCGGTGTTCTCGTAACCCTTCTTCAGCGGGATCGCGAGCAGCGAGCCGTCGGTGCGGAAACTCCAGGCGTGATACGGGCAGCGGAAGAACTTGCCTGTATTTCCGCAGGCCTCGGTAGTGATGCGCGTACCCTTGTGCGGGCAGCGGTTGTAGAGAACTTTCACCGTCTTGTCGGTGTGACGCACCATCAGCACCGGCTGCGCACCGATGGTGGTGCCGAAATAATCGCCCGGATTGGCCACCTGACTGTCATGTCCAACATAAACCCAGGTGTTGGCGAACAGGTGCTCCATCTCGAGTTGAAACACCTCGTCGTCGATATAGACGTCGCGATGCACCTCGGTGTCGCGGATAAGCCCTTTGACGGCGTCCGCATTGCCACGATAACGGTCCATCGCTGCCTCCTGTCGTCTTACAAATCCAGCACCAGACGCGGCGTCTTGGCGCGCGACACGCAAATCTGCATCAGCTTGCCCGACGCCTTCTCGCTGTCGGACAGAATGAAATCGCGGTGGTCGGGCGTTCCCTCGATCACGCCGACCTGGCAGATCCCGCAATCGCCGCGCTTGCAATCATAAAGCGGATCCTTGCCCGCCTCGATCAACACGTCGAGTACGGACTTTCCCGGAGGCACGATGAAGCTTTCACCGGTGCTGTTGAGCACCACCTCGAACGCCTGATCGCCCGCTTGCGGCGCCGCGGCGGTGAAAATCTCGAAATGCAGCCGGCCCGGCGCCCAGCCGAGCGTCTTCGCCGTGGCGATCGCCGCTTCGATCATCGGCAGCGGCCCGCAGCAATACAGCGGCTCGTCGCCAGCGAGCGACCCCATCAGCCCGGCGAGATCGAAGAAACCCCGCGCGGTGTCGTCGGTGTGTACGGTGAGATGGCCGCCGGTCAGCGCCTCGATCTCCGGCAGGAATGCCAGTTGGTCGCGGGCACGGCCGGCGTAATAGAACCGGTAAGGATGACCCGCCGCCTGCAGCGCCGCCGCCATCGACACGATCGGCGTGACGCCGATGCCGCCGGCCACCAGCACCACCGGCTTGCCGGTCGGCTCGAGCGGGAAATTGTTGCTCGGCGGCGTCACCGACACGGTGTCACCGGATTTCAAGGCGTGCATGTAGACTGAGCCGCCCTGGCTCGGTGTTTCGAGCCGGATGCCGAGCCGATAGGATTTCGGGTGGGTGCAAGCCGCGGGATCGGTAGACGCATTGATCAGCGAATAGGAGCGTTCATCATTGCCGCCGATGCGCACCTTGAGATGCGCCCCCGGTTCCCAGGACGGCAAGGGCTCCTGGTGCGGTCGCGCCAGCCGAATGGCGCGGATCAGCGGGGTGACGCTTTCCACATCCGTAACGACCAGTTCGAGACGACCATCCTGCGGCATCGGATTATTTTAAATATAAAATATTGGCCGGCGCAATGCCGGCGCACACCGGCGACGATCTGACGGCGCGGCGCCGGGAATGGCAACACGGTATTCCGCCACCGGAGAGATCGGGCATCGCGACCGCCTTGCGCCCCGCGCGGCTTATCCCGCGCAGTGACCGGAGATATTCCATTGCCCGGCCGGTGGGCGGGTTGTCGCGACACGGCCGTATTTTACCTCGGGCACATCGTTATTTGTCACGCGCTGTCGTGATGACGTGTTGCGCGTCACGCGTCGCAACGATACGAGGCACGACGATATCCGTCACAATTCCGTGGCGATCGATCGTGCTGGTCACGCAACAAATCCTGCAAGTCTCGCAATCGATATCGCCTTCCGCGCGGACCTGTGCGGCGCATCTTCTGATGCTGGATGACCCTCAAGAGCCGAATTGCAAAGGCGCTTGCCAGCCCCGACAGAAGTTTTAAAGTTAAAGTAATTGCTGGGCTCGTCCAGAGGCTCAGTTTGGGAGGATCAATCATGTTGTCGCGTCTGTGCGTCGCCGCCGCGTCCGTGCTCGTGTCGGTCACGGCCGTCTCCGCCGCGGATATCACCGTCGGTTTTGTCACCTCCCTCAGCGGGCCGGGCGCCTCGATCGGCATCCCGTACGAAAAAGGAATTCTCGCCGGCGAAGCCTATGCCAGCAAGATCGGCGACGTGAAGGTCAAGCTGATCCGGCTCGACGACGCCTCCGATCCGTCCGCAGCGACCCGCAACGCGCGCAAGCTGGTGGAAGAAGAAAAAGTCGACGTGCTGATGGGCACGTCCGGGGTGCCCGGCACCATCGCCATGGCCGTGGTCGCCGCCGAAACCAAGACCCCGATCATCTCGCTCACCCCTGCCACCCAGCCACAGAGCCCGAACGGCCAGTGGCTGATCTCCATTCCGCAGCCGCCGCCGCTGATGGTCGCCGCCGTGGTCGAGCGCATGGCACAGGACAAGGTGAAGCGCGCCGCCTATATCGGCTTCAGCGATTCCTGGGGCGATCTGGTCTACAGCGCGCTGACGCAGAACGCGCCAAGCAAGAACATCGAGGTCGTCACCAACGAGCGCTATGCGCGCGCCGATACCTCCGTCACGGGGCAAACCCTGAAGATCATCGCCGCGCGCCCGGATGCCGTCATCACCGGCGGTTCGGGCACGCCAGGCGCGCTGCCCTATCTCGCGCTAGCCGAGCGCGGCTTCAAGGGCGGCCTCTACGGCACCCACGCGCTGATCAATCCGGACTTCGTCCGCGTCGGTGGCAAGGCGGTCAACGGTGTGATCGCGCCGACCGGCCCAGTGATCGTCGCCGAGCAGTTGCCCGACAGCAACCCGACCAAGAAGATTTCGCTGGCATTCCGCGACGTCTATCAGAAGGTCAATAACGCGCCCACCGGCGACGCCTTCTCGGCCTATTCGTTCGACGCCTGGCTGGTATTCGCTGACGCGGCCAAGCGTGCGCTGCAGAAGGCGCAGCCGGGCACACCGCAGTTCCGCGAAGCCTTCCGCGACGCCATGCTGGCGACCAAGGAAGTGGTCGGCACCCACGGCGTCTACAACTTCAAGCCCGGCAGCCCGTTCGGCGTCGATGAGCGCGCGCGTGTGCTCGTCCAGTTGCAGGACGGGAAGTGGAAGCTGTTGAAGTAATCCGCGGTTCGGCTCGAACCCAGGCAGCCGCGGAGACGACGATGTCTTTGCTTCAACTCCACCATCAGGCCGCGCGTGAAACAGCGCGCGGCTCCGTGACGGCGGCCCGCATCGCATGACGTGGGAGATCGCCCTGCTGCTGGTGCAGGACGGCATCTCCACCGGTGCGATCTATGTGCTGGTCGCGCTGGGGATCGTGCTGATCTTCCTCGTCACCCGCGTCATCTTCGTGCCGTTCGGCGACGTGGTCGGCTATGCGGCGCTGACGCTCGCGGCGCTGCAGCTCGGACAGATGCCCGGCACCGTCTGGCTGGTGCTGACACTGGCCGCGATCGCCACCGTGATGGAAGTCGTGAGCCTCGCCCGGCAGGGCGACGCACACCGCATTCCGCGCGCGCTGCTGTTCTACGCCGTGCTGCCGATCCTGCCGGCGGCCGTGGTGTATTTTGCGTCGATGCACGCGCTGCCGATGTGGCTTGCCACGCTGCTCACCGTCGCGGTGGTGCTGCCGATCTCGCCGCTGCTCTATCGTATCGCATTCCGGCCCCTCGCCGATGCGTCGGTGCTGGTACTGCTGATTGTCGCGGTGGCCGTACACTTTGCGATGTCGGGGCTTGCGCTCCTGTATTTCGGTCCGGAAGGCTTCCGCACCGAGCCGATGACCCGCGCCTTCTTCGATCTTGGCGCGCTGACCATTTCCGGCCAGAGCATCCTGATCGTTGTGTCGTCGGCGCTGTTCAGCTTCCTGCTCTATCTCGTGTTCGAGCGCACGCTGATCGGCAAGGCGCTGCGGGCCACAGCGGTGAACCGCGTCGGCGCGCGGCTGGTCGGCATCTTGCCCTCGACCACAGGCGCCACGGCGTTCCTGATCGCGTCGCTGCTCGCCGCCATTTCCGGCATCCTGATCGGGCCGATCGCCACGCTTTACTACGACTCCGGCTTTCTGATCGGCCTGAAGGCTTTTGTCGGCGCCATCATCGGCGGCCTCGTCAGCTATCCGGCGACCGCAGTCGGCGCCATCCTGGTCGGCATCTTCGAGAGCTTCGCCTCGTTCTGGGATAGCGCGCTCAAGGAAGTGATCGTCTTCTCGTCACTGATCCCGATCCTGGTCTGGCAGTCCTTCACCTCGCACACCGGCGTCGAGGAAGAGATCGAGGAAGACGAGAGCGAGGGGCAAGCCTGATGCCCGCGATCACGCGCCTCCTTTTCGCTCTCGCAATCGCCTTTCTGGCGGCGGCGCCGTTCCTGTTCGGCAGCTTCACCATCACCCTGCTGAACTACATCGCCATCTACGCCATGGCGACGCTCGGCCTCGTGTTGCTCACCGGCGTCGGCGGGCTCACATCGTTCGGACAGGCCGCCTTCGTCGGCATCGGTGCCTACGCGACCGCCTGGTACACCGCGACACAGGGCGGCTCGCCGTGGATCGGCCTCATCCTGTCGCTCGCCATGACCGCGATCGTCGCCACCGTGCTCGGCGCCGCGACGCTGCGATTGAGCGGTCATTTCCTGCCATTGAGCACCATCGCCTGGGGCATCGCGATCTTCTTCCTGTTCGGCAATCTCGACATGCTCGGCCGCTATAGCGGCCTGTCGGGCATTCCTGCGATCCGTATCGGCCAGCTATCGTTCGAGGGCACCACGGCTGCCTATTACTTCTGCTGGATCGTCCTCGGCCTGGCGATGCTGCTCTGTCACAACCTGCTCGACTCGCGACAGGGCCGCGCCATTCGCGCGCTGCGCGGCGGAACCGCGCTGGTCGAGAGTCTGGCGATCAATGCGTTCCGGATGCGGCTTGCCGTGTTCGTGCTCGGCGGCGTGCTCGCCGGCCTGTCGGGCTGGCTCTACGCGCATGTGCAACGTTACGTTGGCCCCGCCCCGTTCGACGTGCGCGCCGGCATCGAACTTCTGCTGATGGCGCTGGTCGGCGGCGCCGGGCAGATCGTCGGCGCAGTGATCGGCTCGGCCATCGTCACGCTGATCAAGAACATCCTGCAGGACGTGCTGCCGGCCTTCACCCGCTACAGCGCGCAGCTCGAAGTGGTCGTGTTCGGCGTGCTGTTCATCGTGTTGCTGCAAAAAGCGCGCGGCGGCGTCGTGCTGATGATCAAGCGCCTGCTGCCGCGACCGAAGCCCCGACCGGTGGTCGATGCGCCGGCGCTACCGCCGCGCGCGCATCAGCAGACGGCGGCACAAAACCCCGTCCTGAGCGTGCGGAATGCGGTGAAGCGGTTCGGCGCGCTCATTGCCGTCAACGACGTCAGCTTCGAGGTGCGATCCGGCGAGGTGCTCGGCCTGATCGGTCCGAACGGCGCCGGCAAGAGCACGCTGCTCAACCTGATCACCGGCGTACTGAAACCAAACAGCGGCACCATCCGCTTTCAGGGGACCGACATCACCACGCTGCCGTCGCGGCGCATCGCCGCCGCCGGCATGGCGCGCACCTTCCAGCATGTGAAGCTGCGCCCCAACATGACCTGCATCGACAACGTGATGCTCGGCCTCTATCCGCGCACCGGCGCCGGATTCCTCACCGGCGCGTTGCGGCTCGACCGCAAGGAAGAAGCCTCGGCGCGCCATGAGGCATTGCGGCAGTTGCAGCGCGTCGGTCTCGGCGGGAAATATGGTGATCTCGCCGGCAATCTCGCACTCGGCCAACAACGTCTGCTCGAGGTCGCACGGGCGCTCGCCGCCGATCCGACGTTGATGATCCTCGACGAGCCGGCCGCCGGCCTGCGCCGTCTCGAGAAGCAGACCCTGTCCGACCTGCTGCGCGGCTTGCGCGCCGAGGGCATGACCATCGTGCTGGTCGAGCACGACATGGAATTCGTCATGAACCTGGTCGACCGCATCGTCGTCGTCGATTTCGGCGCCAAACTCGCCGAGGGCGAGCCAGCCCTCATCCGTGCCGACGCGCGCGTGCAGGAAGCCTATCTCGGAGGCGTTGCATGAGCACGCTTCTCGCCGTCGAGGATCTGCACGTCGCTTACGGCAAGGTCGAGGCCGTCAGCGGTGTCTCGCTGGAGATGCAGACCGGGCAGATCGTCACCGTGATCGGCCCGAACGGCGCCGGCAAGACGACGATGCTCGCGGCCATCATGGGCCTTCTGCCCTCCACCGGCACGGTGCGCTATGACGGCGCCGACATGCGCCGCTTCGGCACCGAGGAGCGTGTCCGCCGCGGCATCTGCCTGGTGCCGGAAAGCCGCGAACTGTTCACGGAGATGACGGTCGCCGACAATCTGATCCTCGGCGCCTATACCCACTGGACCAACCGTAAATCGCTCGACGCCGAACTCGACCAGGTCTATGCCCGCTTCCCGCGGCTCGCGGAGCGGCGCACGCAGCTCGCCGGCACGCTCTCCGGCGGCGAGCGGCAGATGCTGGCGCTCGGCCGTGCGCTGATGGCGAAGCCGCGCCTGCTGCTGCTCGACGAACCGAGCCTCGGCCTCGCGCCGCTGATCGTGCGCGAGATTTTCCGGATCGTCATGAGCCTGCGCGAACTCGGCGTGTCGATCCTGCTGGTCGAACAGAACGCCCGCGCCGCGCTGGAAACCGCCGACTACGGCTATGTGCTGGAGACCGGCAGCATCGTCCACAGCGGGCCGGCCTCCGGTCTGATCCATGATCCGAAGGTCATCGCCAGCTATCTCGGCGGCAAAGTGGAATGAAGCAGACCGGCGCGTCCACGTTACGACGACACTGGATCGGCGCCTTCTCGCCGGAGGAACGCACGCTGACGGCGATGCTGCAGCGTCAGGCTGGCAAGAACGGCGGCGCGCCGCTGGTTACGTTCGGGGACACTACCCTCACTTATGATGCCGCCTGCGCTGCCGCGGCCCGCTGTGCCGGTGCCTTGCATGCGGCAGGCGTACGCGCCGGCAACCGCGTCGCCATCATCTGCTCGAACCGGATCGAATTCATCGAGCTGTTGCTCGGCTGCGCCTGGCTCGGCGCAGTGCTGGTGCCGCTCAACACTGCCTCGCGCGGGCCGCAGCTTCAGCACATGCTGTCGAACAGCGGCGCACGCCTGCTCGTGCTCGAAACCAGCTTCGCCGACAATCTCGCGCTGCTCGACCCGGCGACCCTCGCCCTTGACACGATCTGGACCATCGGCGCATCCGCGTCGATCGCGCTGCCCGCGACCATCGCGCCGATGCCGCGCGATGCCGCGCCGCTCCCGCCGGCCCCCGTGCGGCCCGGCGATATGGCATTGATCCTGTACACCTCCGGAACCACCGGCCTGTCGAAAGGCGTGTGCTGCCCGCACGGGCAATATTTCTGGTGGGGCGTCAATACCGCCTCGCTGCTGGAATTGCGCGAGGGCGACGTGCTCTCGACCACTTTGCCGCTGTTTCACACCAATGCGCTCAACACTTTTTATCAAGCGCTGCTGATCGGCGGCCATGTCCACTACGAGACGCGCTTCTCCGCATCCGGATTCTTCGACGCGCTGACGCGCTCGAACGCAACCGTGACGTTCCTGCTCGGCGCCATGGTCCCGATCCTGCTGTCGCGCACGCCCGATGCGGCCGAGCGCAACCACCGCACGCGCGTCGCGCTCGCGCCAGGCGTGCCGGCGCGCTTCCACGGCGATTTCACCGCGCGCACCGGTATCCGCTTGCTGGAAGGCTGGGCCTCCACCGAGACCAATTTCGCCATCGGCGCGCCGATCGACCATCAGCAGCCCGGCTGCATGGGTCCGGCATTCGACGGCTTCGATGCGCGCGTGGTCGACGATCAGGACAATCCGGTGCCGGATGGCATCGCCGGCGAACTGGTCGTCCGTGCCGACGATCCGTTCGCCTTCGCCACCGGCTATTTCGGCGCCGATGACAAGACCGTGGAAGCGTGGCGCAATCTCTGGTTTCATACCGGCGATCGCGTCATCCGGCAGCCGGACGGCTATTTCCGCTTCGTCGATCGCGTCAAGGACGCGATCCGCCGGCGCGGCGAGAACATCTCATCCTACGAAGTCGAGCAGGTGCTGCTCAGTCATCCAGCGGTCGCCAATGCCGCCGTGTTCCCGGTGCGCTCCGAGCTTGCCGAGGACGAGGTGATGGCGGCGGTGATCCTGCGCGACGGTACGTCGCTGGCGCCGGCGGAATTGATCGCCTATTGCGAACCGCGCCTCGCCTATTTCGCGGTCCCCCGCTATCTGGAATTCATGACAGTTCTGCCGGCGACCGAGAACGGCAAGGTGCAGAAATTCAAGCTGCGCGAGCGCGGCGTCACCACAACGACGTTCGATCGCGGCCCGGTGTCGCGCAGCAAGCGATAAGAACGAGGATCGATGATGCGCATTGCAGTCCTGGGCGGCGGGAACGGCTCGTTCGCGGCGGCGGCCGACATGGCGGCAGCCGGGCATGAGACATGGCTATGGCGGCGCGACCGTGACGCGGTTGCGCAGCATCGCGCCAACGGCAACACCATCACCGTCAAGGATTTCAACGGCAAGCGCGATATCAAGATTGCCGACATCACCAACGACATCGCGGCCGCGGTGAAGGACGCGGAGCTGATCCTTTGCCCCGCGCCGGCGACGGCGCAGGCCGACATCGCCAAACTGCTCGCACCGCATCTGCGCGACGGTCAGGTAGTGTATCTGCCGCCCGGCACGTTCGGCGCGATGATCTTCGCCAAGGCGGCATGGGACGCCGGCAATCGCGCGCAAGCCTCGTTCGCGGAGACCGGCACGCTGCCGTGGCTCACCCGCAAGCACGGACCGTTCGAGGTGGCGATCACCGTGCGCGCCAAGCGGCTGCCGACCGGCGTCTTTCCGCTGGTGCGCAAGGCGCACGCGCTGTCGGTGATCTCCGCCGTGTTCCCGAACGTGATCGAGGATTGCGGCGACGCGCTGTCCGGTGCGCTGATGAATGCGGGACCGATCATCCATCCGCCGCTGATCACCATGAATGCCGGACCGCTCGAACATTTCGACCGCTGGGACATTCACAAGGAAGGCACGCAGCCGGCGATCCGCCGCGTCACCAGCGCGCTCGATGCCGAACGCATCGCCGTGCGCAGCGAACTTGGTTACGGTGCGCCGCATTTTCCCCTCGCCGATCACTATGCCAAGGAAGGCGACGAATGGATGTACGGCCGCGGCTCGCATGACCGGCTCACCGACTCCGGCGACTGGCGCGAGCACATCGTTCTCACCGAGCATCGATACATGCGCGAGGATACGCGTATCGGCCTGTCGTTCCTGATTTCCGTCGCCGATCTGGCCAAGGTGCCGGTGCCGCTGGCGCGTGCCTTCGCCTCGATCGGCGGCGCGGTCTGCGGCGAGGATTTCATGCACACCGGCCGCACGCTGACGAAACTCGGCTTCGGTCACCTTGACCGCGCCGGCCTGCAGACGCTGCTGCACGATGGTTTCCAATGAGCGCGGGCTTCCAATGACGACGCGCGAGCGTATCGCCTGCCTCGGCGCGGGCCGCATGGGCCGCGGCATTGCCGTGGTGTTCGCCTATGTCGGGCACGCTGTCGATGTCATCGACTTCAAGCCGCGCGATGCCGCTGGACTGGAGACGCTTCGCGCCGATGTGATGCGCGAGGTCACGGAGACGCTGCGTATGCTGGCGCAGCTCGGCATGTTCCACGAGCAGGATGTCGCGACCATCGCGCAGCGCATTTCGGTGATCGGTCACGACGACGCCGCGCATGCACTGGGGCGCGCGACAGTCGTGTTCGAGGGCATCCCGGAAGTGGTGGCGATGAAGCGCGAGGCGTTTGCCAGCGCCAGCGCGATGACGGCGCCGGATGCCATCATCGCCTCGACTACCTCCACCATTCTCGTCGACGATCTCTCGGATTCCGTCGACCGGCCGGAGCGCTTCCTCAACGCGCACTGGCTCAATCCCGCTTATCTGGTGCCGCTGGTCGAACTCTCGCCCGGCAAGCGCACCGATCCGGCCGTCACCGAGCGGCTCAAGCAGCTTCTGGAATCCGTCGGCAAGGTGCCGGTCGTCTGCGCCGCGCGGCCGGGCTACATTGTCCCGCGTATCCAGGCACTGGCGATGAACGAAGCCGCCCGTATGGTCGAGGAAGGCGTCGCCAGCGCCGAAGACCTCGACAAGGCGATTAAATACGGATTTGGTTTCCGTTTCGCCGTGCTCGGCCTGCTCGAATTCATCGACTGGGGCGGCGGCGACATTCTCTTCTATGCGAGCCGCTATCTGTCCAAGGCACTGGACAGCGACCGCTACGCCGCGCCGGAGATCATCGAGCGCAATATGAGCGAGGGCCGCATCGGATTGCGCACCGGGCAAGGTTTCCTCAATTACGAGAACCTTGACCTTGACAGCTATCGCCGCGAGCGGCTGGGCGCCTTCATCGCCATGCTCGACCAGCTGAAGCTGGTGCGTCCACCGGTGCTGAACGACTGACGCTATTTCTCTTCCGGGAAGCCGCGCAGCAGGCGGCGGCGTACCAGATTGAACAGCGCGTTGAGCATCAGCCCGAGCATCGAGATCGCGATCAGCGGCACGAACATATCGACCGTCTGGAAGTTGCGCGCGGCACGCATCAGCAGGTGGCCGAGCCCGTCGGTCGAGGTGATCATCTCAGCCAAAAAGACGACGATGCAGGAGATGATCAGGCCGATGCGCGCGCCGGTGAGCACCGACGGCATCGCCGCCGGCAGCACCACGGTGAACAGCGTGCGTACCGGCGACACGCCTGCCGCGCGCGCCGACCAGGCCAGCTTCGGCTCGACGGCGCTCGCGCCCTGATAGGTGGCGAGCAGGATCGGGAACATGGCGTCGGCGATCACCAGCGCGATCTTCGAGGCATCGTCATAGCCAAGCGTCAGAGTCAGTGCCGGATAGAGCGCGATCTTCGGCACCGGCGCCAGTACCCGCACCACCGGCGTCACAATCGCGGCGAACGCCCGGCTGCCGACCGCGGCGATGCCAAGCGTGACGCCCATCACCACCGCGATCATGAAGCCGGCAAACAGCCGGTAGAGCGTCACCGCCGCATGATCGAGAAACGCCGGCGAGCCGAGCTGCTGGAAGAAGCGCGCGAACACCACACCCGGCGTCGGCAGCAGCGCCGGCGGCGCGAGCCCGGACATGGCGATCGCCTGCCACAAAGCGAGCAGGCCGATGATCGGCACCGCGCCGATCAGCCGCTCCGACCATTGCCGCACGGCATTCATGCGCTGCCCACCATGATGGTGTGAGGTGAATCCGCCCAGCCGACCAGACGGCGCCGCAGCACCTCGAAGCCGACATCGAACAGGATGCCGAGCATGCCGATGATGACGATCATCGCGTAGACGGTGTCGTAGGCGCCGAGATCGAGCGACACGAACACGATATTGCCGATGCCGGCCTGCCGCGCGATCATCTCGCTCGTCACCATCGTGATCAAGGCGAGCACCAGCCCGGTCTTGCAGCCGACGAGGATTTCCGGCAGCGCCGCCGGTAGCACGACGCGCCACAGCCGCGCAAAGCCGCCAAGCCCCATGGCGGATGCGGACCAGAGGAGCTTTTCCTCGACCGCGCGGCTGCCCTGATAGGAATGATAGATCAGCGGCAGCGTGACGCCGAGGAAGATGACCAGCGTCTTCGACGCATCGCCGACGCCGAGCCACAGCATGATGATCGGCATCAGCGCCGCCTTCGGCACCGGATAGATCACCATCATCAGCGGATTGAAGAACGCCGCCGCATATCGGCTGCGGCCCATCCACAATCCGATCGGCACCGCGATCAGCAGGGCGAGCCCGTAACCGATCGCCATGCGGCGCAGCGATTCGCCCATGTCGATCAGCGATTCCTTGTCCGAGAGAATGTGCGGGATCTGCGGCAGCGCCTGCGACGCCGGCGGCAGGCCGTTGAGCCCATACCAGCGCGCCAGCAATTCCCACACCACCAATATGCCGAGACAAGCGAGCAACGGCGGCAGACCGGGGATCGACGTCAGCCGTGTCATGCCGGCGCCTGCTGCGCGGTATCGTCAAACATTTTCTCGATCTCGACCACGTAATCCTGGAACCGCCGGTCGAGCAGCAGTTCGGCACGCGAGCGCGGCCGCGGCAGGTCGATGTCGAAGATCTGTTTGATGCGCCCCGGCGCGCTGGACATCATCACCACGCGGTCGGAGAGAAACACCGCCTCTTCGACGCTGTGAGTGACGAACAGCACCGTCTTGCGGTCCTTGTCCCAGATGTGCAGCAGATCGTTCTGCAGGCCGGTGCGGGTATGCGCGTCAAGCGCGCCAAACGGTTCATCCATCAGCAGAATGTTCGGGCGATAGGCGAGCGTGCGCGCGATGGCGACGCGCTGCTTCATGCCGCCGGACAATTCCTTGGGATAGAAATTCTCGTAGGCCGACAACCGCACCATGGTCAGCAATTCGCGCGAGCGCGCCAGCGCCTCGGCGCGCGGCACGCCGCCCTGCTGCAAGCCGTACATCACATTGCCGAGCACGGTCTTCCATGGAAACAACGCGAATTCCTGGAACACCGGTCCACGGTCCGGCCCCGGCCCGCGCACCGGCACGTCCTTTACCAGCACGCGGCCGGCCGTCGGTTCGACGAAGCCGCCGACGATATAGAGCAGGGTCGACTTGCCGCAGCCGGACGGGCCGAGGATCGAGACAAACTCGCCCTCGGCCACCGACAGGGTCACGTCGTTGAGCGCCAGATGCCGCCGGTCTCGCGCGGCATCAAAGCGTTTCGACACGCCTTCGATCGCGATCATCGGCGCCCGTTCGGTCACGCTTCTCACGCCGCGCCGTTATTTCAGCGGCGCGACGATCTTGGCGTTGCGGAAGTCCGCGGCATTCAGCTTCTTCGGCAGCATGCCCACATCGGCATAGATGTCGAACAACTGCTGGATGCCGTCGAAATTCGGCGCCGCGCCCGGATCGCGCGCGAAGTCGTTGGTCTTGAAGTAGAATGGTTCGAACACCGCCGCCGGCGCCTTGAACACTTCGGAGACGATCTTCAGCGTCTCCTCGCGGTTGGCCAGCGCCTTGCCCATGCCGGTGGTCAGATCGCGCACATACATCGCCGCAAGATCCGGGTTCTTGTCGACGAACGACTTCTTGCAGGCTTCGACGATGTGCACGACGTTCGGCACGCCGTCGGCGATGGAGAACAGCTTGCGCAGACCGCCCTTGGCCTCGGCGCGCGAGGCAAACGGCTGGTTCAGCACGCCGACATCGATGCGGCCGGAGCGGATCGCGTCTTCCTGGGTCGGGAACGGGGCTTCAACCAGCTTGATGTCCTTCTCAGGGTCGATGCCGTTCTTCTTGAGATACATCGCCATCGGTCCGTAAATGCCGGAGCCGAGCACGTTGATACCGACGGTCTTGCCCTTGATGTCCTTCACGGTCTTGATCGGTGAGTCGTCCTTCACCGCCCAATAGACCGAGAAGCCACCCGGCTTTTCGCCCACATGCTGGGCCACCACATAAGTCTCAAGGCCGGCCGAGGCCGCGCCCTGGCCGAGCGACAGCACGCCCTGGGTCGAGCAATCGAGCGCGCCGGCAACCATGGCCTGCACCATCGGCGCGGTGCCCTGGAACTGAATCCATTCGACCTTGTAGGTCTTGCCGAGGTTCGGGAACTGCTCCGGCCGCTTCATCATCCAGTATTTCGCGTCCTCGGCCGGCACGGTCCAGCCGACGCGGATGGTCGGCACGGTCTGCGCCGAGGCGCGGTCGGCCCCGGCGACTGTAGCGGCGACAAGACAGCTCGCGGCAAATGCGGAGCGCAGCCAGATGGTCATGTGAATCCCCCTCGGTGACGGCCTTTGGCTCAATGGCTCCTCAGTATGCCGCAGCCGGGGAATTATTTTAAAGATGAAATATTGTCCGGGGGCGGCTGGCCGGCACCGGCCCCCGCGGCAATCAGGCCAGCCCCATCGGCAGCGGGCTCGTTTCGGAGGCCGCGATCATCTCGCGGGCCAACCGTTCGAGCATGTCGCGCTCGAGCGAACGCACCATAGGGCTGCCCCAGAGGTTGCGCATCTCCTGGGGATCGTCCTGCAAATCGTAAAGCTCGGCCCAATCCACGCCCTCGAACACGCTGAGACGGGCGCGTTCGGTTACCAGCGTTCGCATACGGATACGGCTCGGGAACCCCATATAAATGCGCTGCCCCTCCTCCTCGATCAGCGCGGCGTCCCGAACCGCGGGGGACGCACCGTCGATCACCGGCATCTGCGACACGCCCTGCATGCCGTTGAACGGCGCAACCCCGGCACGATCGAGAATCGTGCGCGCAAGATCGAGCGTCGCGCCGATCCCGTCGCGGCGGCCGTTCGCACGCCGAGCCGCGGTGTCCCTCCAGATGAACGGCACGCGGATCAGCCCCTGATAGTGCACCGGGCCTTTCAGCATCAGTTGATGGTCGCCCATCAGATCGCCATGATCCGAGGTGAACACCACCACCGTATTGTCGGCGACACCGGCTTTTTCCAATGCGGCCAGGATGCGGGCCACGGCATCGTCGATCATGGTGATCATGCCGTAGGTCAACGCGGTGAGCCGCCGCGCTTCGTTTTCGGTGCAGGCGAACAGCGCCGGCGTGTCCTTGCGTGCCTGCCCGCTGTCGCGCTCGTCGAGCAGACGTCGCACATGCGGCGGACAGGTGTCGCGATCGACGTTCCAGCTCGCCGGCAGCGGGATATCCGCAGCCCGGTACATATCCCAGTAGTGCCCCGGCGGCGTGAAGGGATGGTGCGGATCGGGAAACGAGCACATCAGGAAGAATGGCTGCTCCTTGTTGCGGCCGAACTCTCCCAGCCGCGCGATGGCCTGCTCGGCGATATAGGTCGTCGGATAAAGTTCTTCCGGCACCCGCGTGCGCCATGCCTGCGGCAGATCGGCGGCCTCGTTCGATAACGCATTCTCGGGACCGCGCAGCTTGTCCGGATCGGGATGCCGCGCCCTGAGCCAGCGCGTATAATGACCTTCGACCTGATCGCTGTGTTCGATGGCGAGATCGACACCATCGAACCCGTAGTAAGGCAGATCGAGATCGTGGTCGGGATCGTCACGCCATTTGCGGGCGATCTCCTGATCGTAGCGTCCGCCGGCACGCCGCACCGCCTCGGTGACGGGCTTTGTCCCGGCGCCGACCGCCGGCTTTCCCGTCATGTTCTGCAGATGCGACTTGCCGACGAGGTGGGTGCGATATCCCGCGCCGCGCAAGCAATCCAGAAACGTGACAGACTCCAGCGGCAGCGGCAGACCGTTATGCCGCACTCCGTTCAGCAAGGGCGGGCGTCCCGTCATCAAGGTCGCGCGATTGGGCATGCAGATCGCCGACGTCACATAAAAGCGGTCGAAGCTGATGCCCTCGCGCGCGATGCCGTCGATCGCCGGCGTCTTGACGATGCGATTGCCATAGCAGCCGAGATGATCGGCGCGATGCTGATCGGTGATGATGAACAGGAAGTTCGGAGACGTTGTCATTCCGGATAATGCCGCTTCAGTCGATATGCATGTGCGCGGCCTTAACGACATCACCCCAGAGCTTGCGCTCATCGGCAATCTTCGTTTGGGCCTCGGCCGCGGTGCTGCCGGTCGGATCGAGATCCTGGGCACGCAACTTCGCCTGCAGCGGCTTATCCTGCAGCGCCTTGCGCACCTCGCTCTCTAGCAGAGCGGCGATCTTGTCCGGCACACCGGCCGGCGCCAGCATCGTGAAATAGATATCGACCTGGAATCCCGGATAGCCGGATTCGGCGACCGTCGGAATGTCCGGCGCCAGAGGCGAGCGTTTGCTGGCCGAGATCGCCAGACCACGCAGCTTTCCGGCGCGGACATGATTGATCACACCGGCACTGGAAACAAAGCCGGCCTGCACCTGACCGCCGAGCAGATCCGTCACCAGCGGAGCGTTACCCTTGTAGGGCACCGCGTTGACTTTGAAGTCCGCGCGCAAGCGGAAATATTCCATCGCGAGATGACCCGGACTGCCGTAACCGGCATGCGCATAGGTGACGGGAGTCTGCTTGGCGAAAGCGACGAATTCGGCAAGTGATTTCACCGGCATCGACGGATTCACCACCAGCATCTGGCTGGAATTGGTCAGCAGCGAGATCGGCCGCAAATCCTTGGCCGGATCGAAAGTGAGATTCTTGTAGAGCCAGGGATTGACGGTCAGCGTCGAATTCAACACCACCAGCAGGGTGTAACCATCGGGCGCCGCCTTCGCGACCGCCGCCGTGCCGAGATTGCCGCCGGCGCCCGCGCGGTTCTCGATGATCACCGGCTGTTTCAGGCTGGCGGTCAGTTTCTCGCCCACCGCACGCGCGACGAAATCGAGCGGGCCGCCCGCCGAGAATGGCACGACGATGGTGATCGGCCGCGACGGGTACGCGTCATCGGCCCGTGCGGTCGCCATTCCAAAACCGAGACATAACGTCAGAGCAACGAACAAACCACGAGCGCGCATCGCACCGATCCTCCCTGTCGATTTGGTCTTCCGTCGGTTGGCGGGCGCATGAGCGACGCCGCGCCGCCCGCGCTCTTGTTGACGGTCAGTGTAAGAACACGAGCTATAAATGGAATTTCGATTATGCTATCTCTGCAATAACCATTAGGTTATACCCCCGGACTGAACCATGGACTGGGATCATCGGATCGGCCGGCGGCTGAAACTGCGGGACCTGCAGGTGCTGCTGGCGGTGGTGCAGGCCGGCAGCATGGCCAAGGCCAGCCGGCAACTTTCCATCTCACAGCCGGCCATCTCCAAGGCGATCGCCGACATGGAGCATGCGCTCGGCGTTCCGCTGTTCGAGCGCAGCCCGCAGGGCGTCGAGCCGACACAATACGGGCAGGCGCTCGCCCGGCGCGGCCTCGCCGTGTTCGACGAGTTGCGGCAGGGCATCAACGACATCGAGTTTTTGACCAATCCGACCGCCGGCGAAGTCCGGCTCGGCAGCACCGAACCGCTCGGCGCCAGCATCATCACCGCGGCGATCAATCGCCTGTCACAGGATCATCCGGAGATCGTATTCCACGTCACACTGGCGGATACGTCCGCGCTCTATCGCGCTCTGCACGACCGCACCGTCGAATTTGTCGTCTCGCGCCTGGTCGGGCCGCTCGACGACAGACAACTCAAGACCGACATCCTGTATCACGACCCGTTTGTCGTCGCCGCCGGCATCGAGAGTCGCTGGGCGCGTCAGCGCAACATCAAACTGGCGGATCTGGTGAACGAACCGTGGGTGCTGTCGAGCGAAACCTTCATCGGCTCGCTGGTGGCGGAAGCATTCCACGCCAACGGACTGGAGCCGCCGCAGCCCAAGGTCGCGACCATGTCGCTAAATTTGCGCAACAGCCTGCTCGCGACCGGCCGCTTTCTCAGCGCGGTCCCCTATTCGCTGTTGCGCTTCCCGACCCGGCATCCGACGATCAAAGCGCTGATCGAACTGGAAACGATGCGACGGCCGATCGGCGTCGTGACGCTGCCGAACCGGATCTTGAGTCCGCTCGCGCTGCGCTTCGTCGCCTGCATTCGCGACATCCTGACGGAAAGCCGGGCATGATGGGCATCTCGGCGCGCCGCTAAGACAACCCGCCGGAGCAGCGGACTGGTGGTCCCGACAGGAGTCGAACCTGTGACCTTCGGTTTAGGAAACCGCTGCTCTATCCGGCTGAGCTACGGGACCGCGCGCTCCCTGTATCACAGGTCAGCGCGGCTGCGCAGCCCCGGATACGGCACCAGCGGCAGAGCCGGACCGCGAACGGCCCGGCTCCAAACAGAGGGCTACTTGTCGCCCGCAGTACCGATAGTGTTCACCACGGCCGCCCAGCGCGGCACCTCCGACGCAATGAGCTTGCTGAATTCGTCCGGCGATCCGCGCAGGATGGTCGCGCCCTGTTTTCGCAACGCCGGCGCGACGTCCGGCTCGTCGAGAATGAGCGTGAGCTCTTTCGACAGTCGGGCAACGACATCATTCGGCGTCTTGGCGGGCGCGAGCAACCCCATCCAGTAGTTGACCGCGAAACCGGGGAAGCCCTGCTCCGCGATCGTCGGCACATTCGGCAGCAATTCGGAGCGCTGACCTTCCACAACCGCCAGGGCCCGCAGCTTTCCCGCGTTCAGATGCGGCAGAACCGGCGGCAAGCCGACGACGCCGACCGTGATGTGCCCGGCAATCAAATCATTGAGTTGCGGCGCACCGCCACGATAAGGAACGTGCGGCATATCCAGTTTGGCGATGCTCTTGAACATCTCCATGGCGAGATGATGAGGACCGCCAGCGCCGGACGAGCCATAAGCGATCGTTTTTGGTTTCTCCTTGACGAGCTTGATCAACTCGGGAAGCGTGGAGACGCCGAGCGACGGGTGAACGACGATCGCAATCGGAATTTCAGCGATCAAACCGATCGGCGCAAAATCAGTCATCGAGTTGTACAGTGGCGGCTTAACGACGCTGTCGTTCATGGCATGCGTATTCACGCCGCCCATCACCAGCATATAGCCGTCCGGCGCAGCTTTCGCGACGAATGCGGAGCCGATAGCGCCATTGGCACCAGACTTGTTCTCGATGAGGACCGGCTGGCCGAGCTTCGCCGACAGACGCTCGCCGATCAGCCTGGCGACGACATCGGTCGCACCGCCGGCCGCGAATGGAACGACGATCGTGATTGGCCGCGTGGGATAGGTCTGAGCGAGACCGCTCGCGGAAGACATCACGACCGCCACGATCGACAATAGCATCCGCAGGACTGGCATTCTCATCGTTGCCCCCTTGTTAATCCATGATGATGACGCGGCCGGATGACGGCTCCACCCGGATTTTCTGACCCGTCTTGATCAGGGTCGTGACGTCGCCATCCTCGAAACGGTCGCACATGGACATGTCGGCCAGCGCCGCGCCCTGCATCAGGATCGTATTGGCAAGGTTGAATAGAATGGCCTTCGGCGCGATCCCGCGCGACTTCATCTCATAGAGCATCCAGGCGGAGGCAACGCCACCTTTGGCGGTGTTCAGGACCAGGATCTTGTCCTTGTAGGATTGCCCAACCAGCTTGTGCTGCGGACGTGAAAACACGCCCTTGATGCGATCCAGATCGTAGCGCGCCGAGAAGTTGTCGTTCGCAACCAGCGCTTCGCCCTCGGTGTCGGGCCCGATGCCGACATGACAGTTGAGCTGACGCATCAGACGATCTCCCCTTTGATGGCCGAGGCGACGCAATCCTCCATGCTGGCGAGTGCGGGCTGATAGCCGTATCCGCCGAGGATGTTGACGATCTTTGCGGAGTTGCTGAGCAGGCGCGTCCAGCCATTGGCATCGCCGATCTCACGCGCATACTGGTTATAGAAACAGGTGCCCTGCAACACCTTGGCGCCGGATTTCTCGATCGTCGCGATCAACTGCATCCGCGCGGCGTCCGGATAGACTTGCGGCGAGGTGCAGACGATCACGGGCACCTTCATCGTCTTGCCATCGACAAGGCGTGCAACGCTTTGCATCTCGACGAGAGAAAGCTGCGGCGCCGCGAAGACGACGACGTCGATCGCATCGCCTTTCCTGCCAAAGCGCGACCGCATCGCGTCGATCGCCTGCGTGTCGATCTCTTCGACCGCGAGTTTGTCGCCACCGGTATCCGCCAAAGTCGCGGCCTCGGGTGTAATCCCGACCATGTGGAACAGCGGGGTCGATCCGTAGCTCGCCATCGCGGCACCGAGATGTTTCATCTGGTCCGAGGTCGGAGCGACGTCGATGCCTTCGATAACCGGGACAGCCCAATACGAGCCGGACATCTGGCCGACGACCGCGCCAAGCAGGCCCCAGTCGGTGAGCCCTCTCGGTTGCTGACGGACACGGAAGCGCCGCGTCGCGCGCCGTTTTTCATCGAGATGCAGTCCGTAGCGTGGTGTGCGGCCGGTCAATCCCGCGGCCAGCGCGGACGGACCGCCCTCGAAATTCGACCGCGCGCCACAAACGCTGTTGCAGTAGATCACGACGCCGGTATCGCCGAAAGCCACGTGTTCTCCGCGCACCGGCGGCATGATGGTCTGATAGTTCACGCAGGTATTGGTCATGAGAATGCCCATCCTGGTGCACGCCGCGATGGTGCGCCGGTCGATGTCGGCCATCTCTTCGGTTTGTCCGAGCGGCTGGTAGTAATCGAGATCGACCCCACGGGGATCGGTGATCATGGGGATCGCAACCTTCGCCCCCTCGTCGGCCAGTTGCTCGAGGAAGGTCACGCCGGCGACACCGACCGATTCCGGATCGGCCATCATATGCGCCTGACTGACCGGAACGAGATCCGGCGCGTCGAAAGCCCGGCCGACCTTGATCTGATGATCGATGGCCCAGCGCTTCGCCGGCCCCATCTCGCCGGCGAGCATCGCCTGTTCTTCCGCGGTCAGCTTCACGCTGCGCTCTCCCTGTGTTCGCGGCATCTCCACGATCAATGCGCGGAGCACCTCTGCGATATCCTGCGTCCACCGCTTTGCCCGCTTCGGCCATTGCGGGGGAATGCCGGTCTTTAGTTGTATTATATTGTATCTAATACATCTTGCAACATATATGATGACCCGGTGATGCCGGTATCTGGGTCGGGGCGACAATGTCCTCGCGGGCCGAATATCGCTACAGGTTCGGACGGAAGACGGAAGAATGAACAGGGCACGGGTGCTCATGGCGCCGAAGGCAAGATCATCGAAACTTCGACGGAACGATCCGCGTGCGCTGCATGAACAGTTGAGCGTGCAACTGCGCGCGGACTTCCTGCGCAACGTTCCGCCGGGGCAACAGATCCCGACCGAGGAAGCCATATCCCGTGCCCACGATGTCAGCCGCGTCACGGTCCGGCGCGCCATTCAAACGCTCGTCGATCAGGGATTGCTTGTTCGCCGGCAAGGCAAGGGCACATTCACGGCCACACCGCGTCCCCGCGTGACCTACGAAATCGATCGGCTCGGCCCCTTCATGGATGCGTTCGCGGCCTCCGGTACCAAGGCCACCGCGCACCTCATCGATTTTTTCTGGTCTTCCGACGAACCGATGACGCGCTGTTTCGGCACTTCGGAACCCGTGCTTGTCTATGAGCGCCTGTATGAGACCGACGGCGTCCCGCATGGCTATCTGAAGATCGCGATTCCCGGTCATCTGGCGGAACGCGTGAGCCGCGCCGATGCGGAAACCAGAGGCGTCTACGAGATCCTCAAGAAGAAAGGCGGGATCGCGCCGGTGCGCGCGTCTTTCAGCATCAGCAGCGAACTTCCCGACGGGGCGCTGGCGAAACATCTCCGCGTGTCCCGCGCGACGCCGGTGATGTCCGTCGATCGCACTTCCTACAGCGCGACGGGAGAGCCGATCGAACGCTCGCTGCATTATCTGCTGCCGGACGTATACAAACTCAGCGTCAACGTTCAGGCGCCCTAGCGGATCATTCTCACCACGGACATCTCCGCGGGATCGCGCAGCGCCCGGACCGGGTGAAACGGCTTCTCGTTTCAGCGATCATCGGCTAACCAGAGAGCGGGAGTTTCCGGCCGGATCGCCATCCGAAGCCGGACAGAAACGAAAAGGAGCCGTCATGTCCGCCGCCACAGCCGCCACCCAAGCCTCGGTTGTCATGCCCTCGGACGAGACCGCGAAAGCGGCGGCGATCGTCGAGGCCTTCCTGACCGCTTCGATGATTCCCGATCCGGAAACGGCCGCCCGCTATATTGCCGAACCGCTAAAGCTCACCTTCACCGGCGGCCGCAAATTCTCCCATCCGCGCGAGAGCACCGCCTTCAACGCCAAGCGCTACAAGTGGGTGAAGAAGGCGATGGAGCGCTCGGACGTCGTCCCCGGCCACGGCGAAACCATCGTCTACAATATCGGCACACTCTATGGCGAATGGCCGGACGGCACGCCGTTTGAAGGCAACCGCTATGTCGACCGTTTCGTCGTGCGCGACGGCAAGATCGTGCAGATGGACGTCTGGAACGACAGCGCCGAACGGCTGTTGACGCGCAACGGCATCGACGCCTGAGCAACGGCTCGTCGTCACGGCTCGCGCGCCGGATCGCACCGGCGCGCTGGTGCTGTCAGGCGCGCACGCGATCCGCCCACCAGAACGCGGCCTGCGCGATCAGCCCCGCGCCGGCGAGCACCAGCGCCGCGGCGAGCGCGTGATTGCCACCAAATCCGCCAAGCGTCGTGCACAGCGCGCCGATCGCCATCTGGGCGAAGCCGTAAAGTCCCGATGCGGAGCCGGCGATCGCCGGATTGATGCTCATCGCTTCCGCGAGGGCAGTCGGCGAGGCGATGCCGGCGCCGAAGCACAACACGACGATCGGAATAATTGTCGACAGCACCGTCAACGAGCCCGACAGGACGAACAGCAGAAAGGCGATGGCGGCGATGCAGGTGAGCATGTTTCCCATCACCATCAGCCGTCGCGTCGAGAAGCCACCGATCAGGCGGCTTGCAGCGAGACTGCCGAACCAGACACCGACGATGGTGAGGAACAGATAAAGCCCGATCTCGTGAGTCGGCCGATGCAACTGATCGGTGAAAATAAACGGCGCCGCGCCGATGAAGGCATAGAGCGACGTGGTCGCGCAGCCGCCGCCGATGGTGTAGCCGATGAAGCGGCGCGATGCGGTAAGGTGTCGATAGCTGCGCAGCACCGTGGCGATGTCGTGTCCCGCCCCGCCGGATGTTTCCGGCAGCAGCCGCCACATCAGCGCCAGATTGACGAAGCCAAGCAGTGACAGCGCGACGAAGATCGAGCGCCATCCGGTGGTCTCGGCCAGCAGCGAACCGATCAGCGGCGACAGGCCCGGCCCCATATAGACCATCAGGTTCATCAGCGAGAGCTTGCGCGCCGCGTCGTCACCCGACACCGTGTCGCGCACGATCGCCCGGCCGAGCACCAGCCCGGAGCATCCGCCCAACGCCTGCACGAACCGCAACGCGATCAGCGATTCGATATTCGGCGCCAGCATCGCCGCGACGCTGGCGAGCGCGTAAACGACCAGTCCGGCCGCCAGCACCGGCCGCCGCCCGAAATGATCGGAGACCGGGCCGTAAGTGAGTTGGCCGAGCGCCAGACCAAGAATATACGCGCTCAAGGTCCATTGCGCGGCGCCGGCGCTCGCGCCGAGATCGTGCGCCGTATGCGGCAGCGCCGGTACGAAGATGTGCATCGCCAGCGTGCCGCTCAACGTGATCAGCGCCAGCAGCCAGAGCGGCGCGGACACCGAGGGTCGGTTCGCCGTAGAACTAAAGTTGTCGGGGTTTGGCCGCATCATCGTTCCGATGCCTTGTCGTTGAAGCGTCCCAACTGATCGCAGATGTGCGCGAGCACGCGGCGCGTCGCAGCAAGATCAGCCGGCGCAATGCCGGCAAGCAGATCGTGTTCGAGCTGCTCGGAGAGGCGCAGCACCTGCTGCGCGCGTTTGCGGCCGGCACGAGTGATGGCGATCGCCTTGGCGCGGCGGTCGTCCGGGTCTTCCTCGCGGGTTACGAACCCGGCCGCCTCCAGATTCTGCAGCACCCGCACCACCGACGAACTGTCGAGCGACAGCGCAGCGGCGAGATCCTTCTGCCGCATGGGTCCGTCGGCGCGTGCCAGTTGCACCAGCGGCATCCAAGCCGCTTCCGTTAGATCGAAAGGCTGCAGGCGCAGGTCCACGGCTCGCCGCCACTGGCGGCCGGCAAGCCCGATCATCGTCCCGAGCCAGGGGGCGGCGGGGGACGCTGCTTCGCCCTGCTTCGGCCGGTCTGACATCTCATTTGTTAGATGACGTATCATGTAAATTGCATGACATATCATCTATTAGCCGGCAAGCCCTCTGGCCGCGGCAAGCCATGACAGCCGTCATGCCAGACATGCGGAACCGCCGAGACCGACGGGTACGCGGACCGCGGCGCAGGTCCGGCGGCCCATAAAAAACGCGCCGGATCACTCCGGCGCGCTGACAATCACCGTCTCGCGGTGAGACTAGAGATTCGCATCCTCGAATGCCTGCACCCACATGGCGCAGACGCCGGAGCGCACGATATCGGCACGGGTGAACTCGATCACCGGTACCGGCAGCAGTTGCGACTTGATCAGATGCAGCGCGGTGCGCAGCCCGCTCGCCTCTTCCAGATCGCACTGGCTGACGTCGCCGTTGATCACCACGGTGCAGTTCTCTCCGATGCGGGTGAGGAAGGTCTTGATCTCGCCGCGCGTCGCGTTCTGCGCCTCGTCGAACAAGATGAAGGCATTCTTCCACGAGCGGCCGCGCATCACCTCGAACGGTACCAGTTCGATGTCGCCGTTCTTGAGCGCAATCTCGAACGCCGCCTTGCCGATGCGATCCTTGATCGCTTCGGCAAGCGGCGTCGCCCACGGCATGAATTTTTCCTCGATGCTGCCGGGGAAGAAGCCGAGCGAGCGGCCGCACGGCACGTTCGGCCGCGTCAGGATGATCTTGTCGATACGGCGATGGCGCAGCAGATCGGCGGCATGGGTCGCCGCGATCCAGGTCTTGCCGGTGCCGGCGGGGCCGAGCACGATCACCTGCTCGCTCTTGCGCAGGGCCTCCAGATAGTCGGCCTGGGTCGGGTTCAACGCCTTGATCGGCGGCAGCGCACGCTCCGTCTCGAATTTCGTCCCCTGCAGGTCGATGATTTCGGCGGAATAGCGCTCGTGGCTGCGCTCCTGGTGGCGTTCGTGGCGGCGTCGCTTTCTGGCAAGGCTCTTACCCAAGGCTCGCTCCTTCTTCATGTGACCGGCAGTTCAGAGCTTGTTCCGGCGCGATATCGCCGGCGCGCCGCGGAGACCGCGGCAAGCAAAGAGACCGATGGACAATCCCGCCAAAAAGCAAAACGCGCCCCAAGATCGTGTCTTGGCGGCGCGGGCGAGGCAGTCAAAGAGGGGGTAACAGGAGGCGGCGGCAACGGCTGCATTCGTGGACTTGCTGGTCCCGAACGACCTGACCGTGCTGTCTTCCGTAGTAGACGGGTCGCCATTGATTGAGAGTATAGTTGATTCGAGTGACAATCAGACGAACATTTTTGCAACGCATCGGAAATAAAGATGGCGGCATCGGAACGACGGACGATTCTCACCTGCGCGGTCACCGGCAATCTGACGCGGCCGGAGATGAACCCGGCGCTGCCGATCACGCCGAAACAGATCGCCCGTGACTGCCTCGCCGCCGCCGACGCCGGCGCGGCCATCGTCCACATCCATGTGCGCGAGCCCGACGGGCGGCCGTCGATGGAGCTGGCGTACTATCGCGAGGTGATGGAGCGCATCCGCGCCAAAAACACCGCGCTGATTATCAACCTCACCACCGGTCCCGGCGGCCGGTTCCAGCCGGGCGACGAGGATCCCGCCAAGCCCGGCCCGCGCACCAACTTCCTGCCGCCGCACAAGCGCGTCGAGCACATCGTCGCGCTGAAGCCCGAGATCGCCACGCTCGATCTCAACACCATGACCTTCGGCCAGGAAGTGGTGATCAACATCCCGCCGAGTGTGCGCAAGATGGCCGCCGCCATCTACGACAGTGGCGTGAAGCCGGAGATCGAACTGTTCGACACCGGCGATATCGAACTGTGCCGCGACCTGTTTGCCGACGGCAGCCTGAAGATGCCGGCGATGGCGTCGCTGGTGCACGGCACGAAATACGGCATGCCGTCGACGCCGGAGACCATGGCGTTCGTCAAGTCGCGTCTGCCGGCCGGCATGGAATGGACCGGCTTCGGCGTCGGCCGCATGGCGTTCCCGATGCTGGTGCAGGCGTGGCTGCTCGGCGGCCATATCCGCATTGGCATGGAAGACACGGTCTATGTCGGCCGCGGTCAGCTCACCAGCGGCAACGGCGAACTGGTGGAGAAAGCGCGCTGGCTGATCGAGAAGCTCGGCGGCACGCTCGCGTCGTCCGACGAAGCGCGCGAGATGCTGTCGCTGAAGCGGTAAGCACGGCGACGGCAGTCACCGCCATCTCAATGCGTCAGGGCACACTCAATCCGCCTCATCCTGAGGAGCGCCGTAGGCGCGTCTCGAAGGACGAGGCGGCCCCTATTCCCGCCCCATGGTTCGAGACGCATCGCTAACGCGATGCTCCTCACCATGAGGCTCTCAGAGAGAGGCGCGGCTGCTTCCGTCGTCAGCGAACAGTGCTGCTCTACTGCCCCAGCCCGAGCCGCTTGATCAGCTCGCCCTTGAACTTGTAGTCCGCCGCGGTCTGATCGTGGAATTGCTGGCCGGAGAGATAAGCGATGCTCTGGCCGGTGTTGCCGATCACCTTGAGCACCGCTTCCGATTTCACCGCAGCGGCGCAGGCTTTTTCCAGCGCCGTTTTCACATTGGCCGGCAGACCCTTCGGGGCATAGAGCCCGTTCTGGCCCGGCGGCACCGAGGTTTTCACACCAAGCTCCGCCGCCGTCGGCACATCCGGAAACGCCGGCTGGCGCTTCCCGGAAAACACCAGCAGCGGACGAATCTTGTCGTTGCCGCGGATCGACGACAGTGCCGGTGCACCAAAATCGAGATCGCCCTTCATCAGCACCGGCAGCATCGCGGCGTCGCCGCGGAACGGCAGATGCGTGACCTTCACATGCAGCGCCTCGGCGAGATTCTCCACCGAAAGATGCGGGATCGAACCGAGCCCGGCATGGCCGAACGTCAGGCCCTTGTCGCCGGCGGCGGCGAACAGTTCCTTCGCCGTCTTGTACGGCGATTGCGCCGGCACCGCGATCGAGAACACGTTCTCGAATACCTGGCAGATATAATCGAACGACTCGACGTTATAGCGCACGCCCTTCACCAGATAGGGCGCGTTGGCGATCGGCGTCGAGGGGCCGAAGCCGAGCGTGTGGCCGTCCGGCTGCGCCGCCGCCAACTGACCAAAGCCAAGCGTGCCACCGGCGCCGTCGCGGTTGATCACCGTGAAACTCTTGCCGAGCTGCTCCTGCAAGGATGCCGCCACCGCGCGGCCGATCACGTCGACGCCACCGCCGGCCGCGAACGGAATGATCACTTCCACATTGTGCGACGGATAGGACTGCGCCACAGCCAGCGTCGAAGTCAGAGTTGACGTCATCAACAGCGCCGCAGCGGCACCCGCCCATTTCACGACCATTGCAAATCTCCCGGCAATCGATGGAAAAATGCTAAGCAAGCCGGACCGGCTCCGTCAAGAAAACTGCCAAACAATCAGGAGGACATGCCGCATGACCCGCCGCATCGTCGATATCTCCATCCCGCTGGAAAGCGACGTGGCCAGCGATCCGCCGCTCGCGCTGCCGAAGATTCAGTATCTGCGCCACGATCAGACCATCGACCGCATCCGCTCGTTCTTCCCCGGCCTCGAAGCGTCGGACCTGCCGGACAGCGCCGGCTGGGCATTGGAAAAAGTCGAGATCACCACCCACAACGGCACGCATCTCGATGCGCCCTATCATTTCCATCCGACCATGGATCATGCGCTTGGCGGACCGAAGCCGGCGATGACCATCGATCAGGTGCCGCTCGACTGGTGCTTCCAGCCCGGCGTGAAACTCGACTTCCGGCATTTCCCCGCCGGCTATGTCGCCACCGCGCACGATGTGGAGGACGAACTCCAGCGCATCGGCCACACGCTGAAGCCTTTGGAGATCGTTCTGGTCAACACCGCCGCCGGCGCGCGTTATGGCGAAGCCGATTACGTCGATTCCGGCTGTGGCATGGGCCGCGACGCGACGCTCTATCTCACCGAGCGCGGCGTGCGCGTCACCGGCATTGACGGCTGGAGTTGGGACGCGCCGTTCTCCTACACCGCGCAACGCTACGCGGTGGACCGCGATCCCAAGATCATCTGGGAGGGACACAAGGCCGGCCGCGACATCGGTTATTGTCACCTGGAAAAGTTGCATAACCTCGAAGCCCTGCCGCCGGACGGCTTCATGGTGTCGTGCTTCCCGGTGAAGGTGAAAGCGGCCTCTGCCGGATGGACCCGCGCCGTGGCGATTTTCGAGGATTAAGGCCGGGATTTAGGACTGACAATTCCACTCCGCCGTGCTCTACCTCCGCCGATGACCAGCACCGCCCGCCTCGACAGCTTTCGCCGTTTCCTGACGCATCTGCGCGAGCGCACCGGCTTCGCGCCGGGCTTCGTGCTGTGGGACGGCTCGACGGTGCCGGCCGATCTGCCGGCGGATGCGCTCGCGGTCAGCATCGCCGACGAAGGCGCGGTCGCGGCGCTGCTGCGCAAGCCGAAGATCGACACGTTCGCCAATCTGTGGGCGTCAGCGCGCATCGACATCCGCAACGGCACGATCTTCGATCTGGTGGCGCAGCGGCCGAAGGTGCGCACGCGCGACCTGATGAAAAGCCTCGACAAACGGCTCGTCGTCTCGACGCTGCTGAAATTCCTTACCGTCTCGCGCGGCGGTCCGTGGCCGCTGGAGAACACCGCCGTGCGCGGCACCAGCGACAACAGCGAGGGCGAGAACAAGGAGAACATCTCCTATCACTACGACGTGTCGAACACGTTCTACACGTTGTTCCTCGACACGCAGATGCTCTACTCCTGCGCCTACTTCACCGACTGGTCGAATGACCTCGACACCGCGCAGCGCGACAAGCTCGACATGATCTGCCGCAAGCTGAGGCTGCAACCCGGCGAACGGTTCCTCGACATCGGCTGCGGCTGGGGCGCGCTGGTGTGTCACGCGGCCGAGCACTACGGCGTCATCGCGCACGGCGTGACGCTGTCGGAGGAACAACTCGCGCTCGCCAGGGAGCGCATCGCATCGCGCGGCCTGAGCGAGCGCATCACTGTCGAACTGAAGAATTATCACGCGCTCGGGGATGAGGCTGCGGGCAAGTTCGACAAGATCGCGTCGATCGGCATGTTCGAGCATGTCGGCATCGACAATCACCCGGCCTATTTCGCGACCATCAACCGGCTCTTACGGCCACGCGGGCTTTATCTGCATCACGCCATCGCCCGCCCGGCCAAGCGCACCGACAAGGAGTTCCGCAAGCATCGCCCGGAATTCGCGGCGCTGGTGCGCTACATCTTCCCCGGCGGCGAGCTCGATCACATCGGCATGTCGGCGGCGAACCTGGAGCGGCACGGCTTCGAGGTGCACGACGTCGAGGGCTGGCGCGAGCATTACGGCCGCACCTGCCGGCTGTGGCACGACCGGCTGCTCGCCAACAAGGATGCGGCGATCCGCGAGGTCGGTTCGGTCAAGATGCGGATGTGGCTCGCTTATTTCGCCGGCTGCGCCATCGCCTTCGACCGGTCGACGGTCGGCATTTTCCAGACGCTGGCCTCGAAAAAGGCCCGCGGCCCCTCCGGCCTGCCGCCGACGCGGGCGGACCTGTATCGGCCGGGCTGACATTTTCCCGGTCTGGCCGGTTTTCCACGCCCCGGCTGGTCCCCTTTTGGCTGAAAACCCTGTAAAATTGCGGTCGGACCTGGACCCGACACCGCAATGCGGCCTCATTCGCCCGTTTCGATCCGCGCCCGCTTACCGGGCCGTTTGCCGCCCCCGGTTTATGCCGGTCTCATCGCCGGCGCGGGCTTTTGGGGACTTTTGAACGCAACGATGCCGACCTCCGCCACGGCACAGACAGCAGGCTGTCCGCGCGCCGCGACCCCGGTCGCGACGGTCGCCGCTGTGCGCGACGGGCGCACCATCGCGCTCGACGACGGCCGCGAAATCCGCCTCGCCGGCATCGCGGTCCCGGAGCCGGACGAGGCCGGCGCGGAGGCCGCGCGTCAGGCCCTCGATGGCCTGCTCGCGGAGCGCCGTGTCACCTTTGCCGGCGCCAGCACCGACCGCTACGGCCGCAGCGTGGGTTTCGGTTATCCGGCCGATGGCAAACAATCGCTGCAGGAAGCGATGCTCGCCGCCGGCTTTGCCCGGCGCGCGGCGCAACCGGTCCCGCAGGACTGCAACACGGCGCTGACCGCCGCCGAGCGTGACGCCCGGCAGGCCCGGCGCGGTCTCTGGGCCGAGGCCGCCTTCGCGCCGCTGCAGGCCGACCAGCCGGCCATGGTGACCGAGGCGCGCGGGCGCTTCGCCATGGTCGAGGGAACCGTGCTCTCGGTGCGCGAAAGCCGCGGCGTCATCTATCTGAATTTCGGCCGGCGCTGGACCCGCGATTTCACCGCCATCGTGCTCAAGCGCAACCAGCGTCCGTTTGCCGCCGCAGGCATGACATTGACCGCGCTCGAAGGCCGCCGTATTCGCGTGCGCGGCTTCATCGAGCAGCGCTCCGGCCCGGTGATCGAAGCCGTCACACCGGAGCAGATCGAACTCGCCGACACGACGACGGCGGCCCGGCAATGATCAGGATGCGACGCACGAGGACAGAACGGATCGCAAGCGGGCGCGCTCTTGGCGTCTTGGGCGCGCTTGCGGCGCTGTGGCTAGCGTCGTGCGCGCAGATTCCGGACACCTCGCGGCAGGTGACGCTGCCGCAGGCACCGAAGGCGACGGAAGCCAGCACCGCCGTCCAGAAGGAACACGCGCGCATCCTCGCGGCCTATGGCGGCGAATACGACGACACCAAGCTCGAGGCGCTGGTGAACCGCACGGTCGCCCGGCTGGTGGCGGCGTCCGAGCGGCCCGACCTCAAATATCGCGTCACCATCCTCAATTCGCCGGCGGTCAATGCGTTCGCGTTGCCGACCGGGCAGATCTACGTCACGCGCGGGCTGCTGGCGCTCGCCAACGACACGTCGGAAGTCGCCTCGGTGCTGTCGCACGAAATGGCGCATGTGATCGCGCGTCACGCCGCAATCCGCGAGGAGCAGGCCAAGCAAGCGGCGATCGTCTCCACCGTGGTCAGCGATGTATTGAGCGATCCCAATCTCGGCGCGCTGGCGCTTGCCAAGTCCAAGCTCGCTTTGGCGAGTTTCTCTCGCGCACAGGAATTCGAGGCGGACGGCATCGGCGTCGGCATCGCTGCGCGCGCCGGCTACGATCCGTTCGGCGCGTCGCGCTTCCTCACGGCGATGGAGCGCAACGCCAACCTCAAGCCGCTCGGCACCTCCGATCCGCGCTCGCTCGATTTCATCTCGTCGCATCCTTCGACGCCGGAACGCGTGCGCAATGCGCAACTCAACGCGCGGCAGTTCACCGCGCCGGGCGCCGGAGCGCGCGAGCGCACCGAATACATCGCCGACCTCGACGGCATGGTCTACGGCGAAGACCCGAGCGAAGGCTTCGTGCGCGGACGCCGCTTCCTGCATGCACGGCTTGGCTTCACCTTCACCGCGCCGCAGGGATTCACACTCGACAATACCGCGCAGGCGGTGCTCGGCCTCAACGACGGCGGCTCGCAGGCGATGCGGCTTGACGTGGTGCAAGTGCCGGTCGAGCAGTCGCTGACCAGCTATCTTGCTTCCGGCTGGATCGAGAACATCGACCAGCGCAGCGTCGAGGCCGTCACCATCAACGGTTTCCCGGCAGCGACCGCCACCGCCAAGGGCGATCCGTGGGCGTTCCGGCTTTATGTCGTGCGCTTCGGCAGCGACGTCTATCGCTTCATCTTCGCCGCCAAGAACACCACGGCAGAGATCGACCGCAGCTTCAAGGAGGCGATCCACACCTTCCGGCGCATGAGCCTGAAGGAAATCCGCGAGACACGGCCGCTGCGGATCAAGATCGTCACGGTCAAGGCCGGCGACACCATCGAGAGCCTGGCGCGGCGCATGGCGCTGCATAATCCGGCCGACCGCTTCCGCGTCATCAACGGCATCGAGCCGGGCCAGGCGTTGAAGCCCGGCGAACCGGTGAAGATCGTCGTCGAGTAGATCGCGGGTCAAAGCACCGGCAGCTTCTGCCGCAGCTTGAAATAGTTCGGCCACGGATCTTTGCCGCGCAACACCTTCGCCATCTCGCCGACCGCAGCGGGATGCGCATTCGGCAACCGCGCCAGCGCCGTCCACGAGACCGGCAGGGCGACATGCGCACCCTTGCGCGCACGGGTCGAGAACGGACAGATCGCCGTCGCGCCGCGCTGGTTGCGCAGATAGTCGACGAAGATGCGGCCCTTGCGCTTCGCCTTCGCCATGTTGGCGACGAACCGCTCCGGCTCCTCTTCCTCCATCAGCCGAGCCATGGCCTCGGCGAAATCCTTGTGCTGATCCCAGCTATGGCCGCGCGTCAGCGGCGCGACCACATGCACGCCCTTGCCGCCAGTGACCATGGCGAAGGATTCGAGGCCAAGATTTTTCAGCCGGTCGCGCATGTCACGCGCCGCGGCGCGCACCGCGGCGAAGTCGAGCCCCTCGTCGGGATCGAAATCGAACACCAGCCGGTCCGGTTTTTCGATCTCGTCCACATGGCATTGCCAGATGTGCAGTTCGAGCACGCCGACTTGCACCGACGCGATCAGGCCCTGCACGTCGGTGATGTAGAGATAGTCCTGCTTGCCGGACTTCTCGCGGATCGGCACTTTCTTGAAGGCATCGGGGAAACCGTCGGACGCGTGCTTCTGGAAGAAGCACGCCTTGCCGCTGCCCTGCGGACAGCGGACCAGGCTGATCGGCCGGTTAGCGATGTGCGGCAGCATCCGGTCGGCGACGGCGATGTAGTGATCGATCAGTTCGCGCTTGGTGATGTTGTGGTCGGCGAACAGCACGCGGTCCGGATGGGTGACGCGCACGCCCTCGATCATCTCTGATCCGTCGTCGGCGGTCGCGCGCTTTTGCGCGGGCGCGCTGCGTTTTTTCGCCTGTTTCGCTTTCGCCGCGACGCTCCGCACCGCCTTCTTCGTCGGCATTTCCTGCTCCCGCACCACCTCATGCGCCGGCTTGTCGCCGCGCAGGCCCTTGAACGCGCCGTGCCGCACGAGGCCGTCGCGCGTCCAGCCGCGGAATTCGATTTCCGCGACCAGTTCCGGCGCGACGAAATGCGCGTGCCGGGCGATGGCGCGCGGCACGTCATCAACAGGCGGCGACTTGCGCGCGAGCTTTTTAAACGCCGCCGCCAGCCGCATGAGCCGCGCGCCGGTATAACCGGTGCCGACACGGCCGGCGTAACGCAGCTTGCCGCCGTCATGCACCGCCAGCAACAGCGACGAGAACGGCCGCCCCGCCTTGTCGGAAGCGCGCCAACCAATGATGACGAACTCCTGCTCCATCCCGCATTTGATCTTGAGCCAGCTCTTGGTGCGGCCCGAGCGATACGGCGCGTCGGCGCGCTTGGCAATGATGCCCTCGAGCTTGAGCGCGCAGGCGCGCGCGAACATCGTCTCGCCCTCGGTCTCGATGTGATCGGAATAGATCAGCGGCCCGGCATTCTTTCCGATCAGTTTGCGCAAGGTCTCCTTGCGGTCACGCAGCGGCAGGCTGCGCAAATCCTTGCCATCGAGCGCGAGCAGATCGAACAGGTAGTAGGCCAGCTTGCCGGAGCCGGTGGAGAGCGCATCCTGCAGCGCGCCGAAATCGGTATGGCCCTGCGCATCCGCCACCGCGATCTCGCCGTCGAGCACCGCGTCGCGGCACGGCAGCGCCTGCAAGGCCGGCGCCAACGCCGCGAATCTGTCGGTCCAGTCGAGTCCGTTGCGCGTGCGGATCGCCACCCGGCCGCCGGCGAGCGAGGCCACCGCGCGATAGCCGTCATATTTGATTTCGTAGAGCCAGCCGCCGCCCTGCGGCGGCGCGTCCACCAGCGTCGCCAGTTGCGGCGCGACGAAAGCCAGCAGCTTGCCGCTGTCGTTTCGAACAGTCGCGGCTGAGAGCTTCGTCTCAGACCCTACCGACTTTTTTTTTGAGCCGAGCGGCGATGCGCGGGACCGGCAAGGATTTCCGGAGCGGCCGCAGCCGCCGCACGGCCTTTGCGGTTGGAATGCCAGACGCGCCTGCCGCCGGCGATCTCGTTCATGCTGCGGCCGCTGGCGACGCTCTTCACGTCGCGCTCGGTGACGAGCTTGCCGCTGCGCTTCACATAGTCGTCAAGCTCTTTGATCAGCAGCCAGTTGTCCTTGTCCTTCGGGCTGCGCGCGCGCAGCCGTACCAGCGCCCATTTTCCCTTCAGCCGCTCGCCATGCAGGATGAAGGCGAGCTTGCCCTTGGCCAGCGCCGCGTCGACATCGACTCCTTCTTGCGGCTCCCAGATGCCGCGATCCCACAGCATCACCGTGCCGCCGCCATATTCGCCTTGCGGGATCGTGCCTTCGAAGCCGCCGTAATCGACCGGATGATTTTCGACATGCACGGCGAGGCGCTTGTCGTCGGGATTCTCGCTCGGCCCTTTCGGCACTGCCCAGCTCATCAGCGTGCCATTCCATTCCAGCCGGAAATCGTAATGCAGCCGCGAGGCGTCGTGCTTTTGAATGAGATAGGACAGCCTGCCGGCCTTGCTGACGCGACGCCGCGCGCCGCTCGGTTCTCCACTCGGTTCCTGTGTCTTCTTGAAATCGCGTTTCGCCTTGTAGTGGTCAAGCGGATCGGCGGCGGAGACCCGCGAACGCGGCGACGACGCGCGTCGCTTTGCGGTGCCGGCTTTCTTCTTTTTTGCCGGAGCGCGTTTCCTGGCGGCCTTCTTCGCTGCCCGCTTGGCCATGGCTCACGCCGCCTTGCGTTTCGATTTTCCGGCTTTCTTCGTCGCTTTCTTCGCCGGCTTCTTGCGTGCTGCCGCACTAACCGCGCGCGATTTGCCTTTTGGTTTGGTCGCGGCGCCCGATCGGCCACTGTCGCCGCGCACCGAGCGTTTCAGCGCGTCCATCAGATTGATGACATTTGATGCCGGTGCTGCCTCCTCGATCGCCTTCGGCGCGCGCTTCTCGACCTTGGCGTCGATCAGTTCGCGCAGTGCGGTAGTGTAAGCGTCCTTGAATTTTTCGGGATGAAATTTTCCGGACTTCTTCTTGATCAGTTCCTCGCCAAGCTCGAGCAATTCCTTGTCGGGCGTGCCGTCCTCGATATCGTCGAACGCGGTGTCGGCCTTCTTCACCTCGTCGGCGTAGCGGATCGTTTCCATCACCAGCCCGCGTCCGCACGGCTTGATGGCGACGATCGAGCTTTGTCCGCGCACGACGATCTGGCCCAGCCCGATCTTGCGCGTTTTCTTCAAAGCGTCGCGCAGCACCGCATAGGCTTCGTCCGCATCCTCGCTGTCGCCGGCCGGCAGCACGAAGAACGGCCGCTCGAAATAGATCGGATCGATGTCATCCTGATCGACAAACTGCACCAGATCGACCGATTTCTTCGCCTCCAGCTTGACCTCGTCGATTTCCTCGTCGGAGAGCAGCACATATTTGCCCTTCTCCACCTCGTAGCCTTTGACGATGTCGTCGGCATCGACCGGCCCGATCCCCGGCACGACCTTCTCGTAGCGGATGCGCTTGCCGCTCGGCTCGTGCACCTGATGGAAGGCGATGCGGTGCGAGGATTTGGTGGCGGGAATAACATCCACCGGGATCGACACCAGAGCGAGCCGGATTCGTCCCGACCAGTAGGCGCGTGTCGCCATGAGGCTGCCTCTCGTAACGCAATACTATCGGATGAGAACGGCTGCCGGCACAACGGGTTCCCTCCAAACCATGCGCGCGGACCGCCACCCCTCGGCGCAAAGAAAAAGCCCGGCCGAAGCCGGGCTTTTGGTCGTATGGACCGGATGAGGGCCGGATCAGGCCGCTTCGTCCGCCGATTCCTCGTCGGAGCCGCCCTCGTCGCCCTCGCCCTCGGCGGCCGCTTCGGCCGGCTTCGGACCGCGACGCGGACCTTTGGCGAGCGCCGCTTCGATCTCCTTGATCGCCTCGGTCTCGGTCACCTTCTGCACCGCCGCAACTTCGCGCGACAGGCGGTCGAGCGCCGCTTCGTAAAGCTGGCGTTCGCTGTAGGACTGCTCCGGCTGGTTCTCCGAGCGGTACAGGTCGCGCACCACCTCGGCGATGGCGACGATGTCGCCGGAGTTGATCTTGGCTTCGTATTCCTGCGCGCGGCGCGACCACATGGTTCGCTTGATGCGGGCGCGACCCTTCAGGGTTTCCAGCGCTTTCTTGACCAGCGCCGGCTCGGAGAGCTTACGCATGCCGACCGCGACGATCTTGGCGGTGGGAACCCGCAGGGTCATCTTGTCCTTGATGAAGCTGATGACGAACAGTTCGAGCTTGGCGCCCGCGATCTCCTGCTCCTCGATCGCCATGATCTGACCGACGCCATGCGCCGGATAGACGATGAACTCGCTGGTCTTGAAACCGTGGCGTTGCTGAGCGGTCTTCTTGGTGGTGGCGGTGGTGGTCGTCGGCATTCCGGGAACTGCTCCTTGACCGGCAACCTTGGCCACGGGCGCCTTCGGTACGGATACCTTGGCGGCGTGGGCCTTCGGGCCGGGAACTTTGGCGGGCGCCGCGGCGCGGGCAGGCCCGCGAGCGGCAGGGGATGACCGCCGCGTCGCCGCAGCGGGTTTCTTGGCGCTCCGGCTGGAACCGGAGGTCGTCTTCTTCGATTTCTGACGCGATTTATCTGCCACTGCTTGACGCGTGGAACGCACGCCCTCTCAAAGAACCCTGGAAATCCGGCAAAGCTTGACCGTTGGCTCGCAACAAGCCGTACCGGGCGCTTATTTTCGCTTATTGTGGCCTATATAGCACATTTTCGGCCAAAATCAAAGCTTTATCGCCCTGCGGCAAAGGCAGGACACCCCGCTGAGGGGGGAATTAACCGGTTGGGTTAACGCTGCCAGACCCCTTCGGAGCAAAGGCCGCTTCGGCGCAAAGCCCGGCATCAAGCTTAAGCCGAGGTCAATCGCCCTCGCCCGGCTCCGGCGAAAAGTACTTCTGGAACTTGTCCGGTACCCCTTCCCATTCCTTGGCGTCGGCGGGCGGGTCTTTCTTGACCGTGATGTTGGGCCAGGTCTTGGAATATTCGGCGTTGAGGGCGAGCCACTGGTCCATCCCCGGCTCGGTATCGGGCTTGATCGCCTCCGCCGGGCATTCCGGTTCGCAGACGCCGCAATCGATACATTCGTCCGGGTGGATCACCAGCATATTCTCGCCTTCGTAGAAGCAGTCCACCGGACAGACTTCGACGCAATCCATATGCTTGCACTTGATGCACTGTTCGTTGACGACGTAGGTCATCGCACTCTTTCGCTCACAAGCCTTGCGCTCTCACACTTTGCCAGTGTTCCAGACTGACAGATGTGGCGTATCGCAGTCGTTGAAATGCCGCAAGCGGCTGGTTGGCTACGCAAACCGACCATATCAGTCCAGCGACCGGTAAAGGGCCTGCCCTGCCGACGGCGGGCCGCGCCGTTCGCAAAAACCCTGCACCGCCAGCACCCTGACCGAGCGGTCGAGCGCAACCGTCACCACGTCCTCGATCCGCACCGGATGGCCGGGGGCCGCGACACGCTGGCCATTGATGCGCACGAAACCGCCGGCCACGAGTTTGGCCGCGTCGCTGCGGGTGCGCACCACCCGCGCATGCCAAAGCCATTTATCGATGCGCTGGCGGTCGGACGCAGGCGGAGGCTCGGGGAATTGCGGCGCAGCGGTCAGCGGACCGTCCTTATTTTTTCCCGTTACTTTTCTTTGGCGTCCTCAAGCTGCTGCTTGAGCGCAGCGAGCTTCGCGAATGGCGAATTGGGGTCGGCGACTTTCTCGCGGCGTGGCGGCGCGGATGAAACGAACATCGGGCGCTTGTCGCGGCGGTCACCGCGATCGCGGCCTCCTTTGCCGAAGTCGCGTTTGCCGAAATCGCGTTTGCCAGAGTCACCCTTGCCGGATTCGCCTTTCCCGTGACGCGGACGGCCCTGATGTTCGCCGCGCGGCCGGTCGCCATGCTGCGAACGATCATCCTGCGAACGATCTTGGCGATGCGGGCGACCGTGACGCTCGTGACGGCGCTCCTGCGGTTGTTCGCCCTCGGCGACGGCGGCCACCGGCGCCCCGTCGGCCGAAGCGTTGATGGTCGCGGCCATCGCGGTCGCCGCCTGATGCTGACGATGGCGATGACGGTTGCGCGGCTGATGCTGCTGACGGTGCTGCGCACGGCCCTGCGGCCGCCACACCTCGACCATCTCGGCCTCGGCGGCCGGCGCTGCCTCCGCTGCGGCTTCAGGCGCAGCTTCGGTAGTCGCTTCAACTGACGGCTCTGCCGGCGCGTCCGCTGTCGTTTCAGCAGAAGCGTCCGCAGCCGGCGTCGCCTCAACGGTTTCGGCCGGGGTTTCGGCCGGAGCGCTCTCGACGGACGGCGCGGCAGTTTCATTCGCCGCAATGCTGTCGGTCTCGACAGCTGCGTCGGCGGCTTCAACCGCATCGTCCACCGGCGCGTCAGTCGGCGCGGCGGATTTGGCTGGTGTCGTCGCAGCGTCCGTTGCCGCCGCCGCAGGCTCGACCACTGGCTCAACCACTGGCTCTTGCGGTTTCGGCTTGCGATCCATGCGATAGCCGAGCGCGCGCAGGATCGAGGCGAAGTCCTCGCCGGCCGCGCCAGTTAGCGAGGTCATCGCCGTCGTCACCGTGAAGCCACCGCCAGGAAACACACCGGCCGGCTTCGGCGTCGTCATGCTGTCACGCCACGCCAGCGCCGGACGAATGAGATCGGCGAGCCGCTCGAGGATATCGACGCGCACCGCGCGCTCGCCGCACACGCGATAACCCGACGTGCGGTAGAGCGCCGCCGGAATATCCTTGTCGATCGCGATCGAGGTGCGGCCGCTCGCGGCGATGTGCTGCAACGTATCGACGCCGGTGACATCCGGCGCTTCGTTCTTCAGCGCCCACAACTGCGTCGCCAGCGAGCGCGGCGCCGGCTTCAACAACAGCGGCACGTAGATGTGATAGGCGCCGAACCGCACGCCGTATTTGCGCAGCGTCGCGCGCGAAGGCTGGTCGAGCGTCTTGACGTCCTCGGCCACCTTCTGCCGGTCGAGCACGCCGAGCGCCTCGACGAGCTGGAACGCGATGCCGCGCGCCAGGCCGGTGATATCTTCCGCAGCATTCAACGCGAACAGCGGCGCGAGCAGCTTCTCGACATGGGTCTTGAGCCACAGATCGAGCCGCGCCTGCACCAGTTCGCGCGACGGTCCGGTGAGATGCTCATCGGCAACGATGCGCACGCGAGGCCGCAGCACGTCGTCGCCGGCGGCGAGCTTGCCGACCACGTCGCCGATCCAGCGGATCGCGCCATCGCTCGCCAGCACGATCTGATCGCCTGAGGCTTGCGACAGCTTGATCGCCCGCGCCTCGATCTCGCCGGCCAGCGCCTTCTGCGCAGCGCCCTGCAAGGTCTTGGCCTCGGAGCCGCCCGCCGTCGCATCCGGTGCGAACACGAATCCATCCAGACGGCCGATCACATGACCCTCGACCGTCACTTCGCCAGTTTTACCGATATCAGTTTCCAAGGTGCTCTTCTCTCGCAGGCGCCGCATCAATACGCTGGTTCGACGGTCGACGAAACGTTCGGCAAGCCGTTCGTGCAAGGCATCGGACAATTTGTCCTCAACCTGGCGCGTGACGCCTTGCCACGCTTCCGGATCGGCGAGCCAATCCGGGCGGTTCGCCACGTAAGTCCACGTCCTGACATGTGCGATCCTGGCCGAGAGGGTGTCGATGTCGCCGTCGGTACGATCGGCCTGCGTCACCTGCTGCGCAAACCAGTCGTCGGGTATTTTACCCTTCCGCTGCAGAAATCCATAGAGGGTGACAACCAGTTCCGCATGGGTCGCCGGCGCGATCTTGCGATAGTCCGGAACCTGGCAGACATCCCACAGCCGCGCGATATCGGCCTTGTGCCGCGCCAGCGCCTTGGTGTCGTCGTCGCGCACGGCGTGGTCGAGCACCAGGATGTCCTCGCCCACCGGTGCACGAGTCAACCCCTGCTCATCCGGCACCACCGCGAGCGACGCCTGCAGCGCGCCGATCGAGGAGAAATCGAGCGTGCTGTTACGCCATTGCAACAGCCGCACCGGATCGAAAGTATGGTTCTCCAGCGCGTGGACGAGATCCTGCTCGAATGGCGGGCAACGGCCGGTGGTGCCGAAGGTGCCGTCACGCGTGGCGCGGCCGGCGCGCCCGGCGATCTGCGCCAGTTCGGCCGGATTGAGCTTGCGGAATTGATAACCGTCAAATTTGCGGTCGGAGGCGAAGGCGACGTGATCGACGTCGAGATTGAGCCCCATGCCGATCGCATCGGTGGCGACGAGATAATCCACATCGCCGGACTGATAGAGCGCGACCTGCGCGTTGCGCGTGCGCGGCGACAGCGCACCGAGTACCACCGCCGCGCCGCCGCGCTGGCGGCGGATCAGTTCGGCAATGGCATAAACCTCGTCGGCGGAGAACGCGACGATGGCGCTGCGGCGCGGCAGCCGCGTCAGTTTCTTCTCGCCGGCGAAGGTGAGCATCGACAGCCGCGGACGGCTCACGACATTGGCGCCCGGCAACAGCTTGTCGACGATCGGCCGCAGGGTTGCGGCGCCGAGCACGAGCGTTTCCTCGCGGCCACGCCGGTTGAGGATACGGTCGGTGAACACATGCCCGCGGTCGAGATCGGCGCCGAGCTGCGCCTCGTCGATGGCGACGAAGGCGACGTCGAGATCGCGCGGCATCGCCTCGACGGTCGAGACCCAGTAGCGCGGATTGCGCGGCTTGATCTTCTCCTCGCCGGTGATCAGCGCCACGTTCTCGGCGCCGGCGCGCGCCACGACCTTGTTGTAGACCTCGCGCGCCAGCAGCCGCAGCGGCAGGCCGATGACACCCGACGAATGCGCCAGCATCCGCTCGATCGCGAGAAAGGTCTTGCCGGTGTTGGTCGGACCGAGCACCGCGGTCACGCCCTGCCCGCGCAATCGCGGTTCGCGCGCTGTAACCGTCACGGGGGAGGGAAAGGAGGACGACATAGGAGCGCTCAATCAGCCGGCGCAAGGCACGGCACTGTCTCACATTGCGACAGATCGGGACTGCGCGGCGCAGTCCATCCGCCCGGTGGTTAAGGTTCGGAACGAGTCTGGAACGAATAGCGCCCGAATCGCTGACCTTGTCCGGGTAGGGTTTCGTTCACGGCGACATCTGGCAGGCCGTGACGCCGTGGCTACTAGATCGTGTGAATCCAGGCGCGCCGCAAGGGCAAAACCGCGATCCATCGGTTAACGGCGAGACGGACTCCGATCGGCCAAAGAGTCAAGCCGCTGGCAGCGCGCTATTGCGTCTTCTCGTTGGACGCCGCCTGCACCGTCGCCACGAAATCGTTGGCTTCGAGCACAGCAAGTCCGATCGGCGTCGGGATCGAGACGCGATACGGCACCACCACGCGGGTGCCGGCCATCGGCGCAAGCCACACCTCCATGTCGCGCTGCTTCATCAGATACTTCACCGCCGTGCGCGACAGGATGAAGCCGGCGATCGGCTTGAAATAAACCGCGCAGACGACGACCGGCCCTTCGTAGCCCTTGTCGGAGCGCACATGATCCATGCGCTTGTAGGACAGTTGCAGGTCGTAGCGCGTGCGACCGTCGAACACCGCGGTGGTGTGGCACGCATCGGGACCGAGCGCCGCCGCCGTTCCCGGCACGCGCAGGATCGATGCCGACAACGGATCCGCCACGCCACGACGATGCACGTCGGTGATCGGCACACGCTCGTCGTCCGGCTCGATCGGCGGCTCGACCGCCGCGTCCTTCACCACGCCGTTGTTGACCAGCAGCCTGACGCTGTCGGTTTTCTTTTCGGTCTTGAGCAGGCTCGCATAGATCGCGGAGGATGCCGCGCCGAAGCTGCCGCGCACCGAGCCGTTGCCCTCACCGCTGGCGAAAATCCGCAGCAGGCCCACAGTCCCGCCACGCACCGAGGCGCTGTAGCGACTGCCGTTCACGTCGACCGACCAGTTGCCGCGGCCAACCGGAATACCGCCGAGCGAGGCCGTATAGGTGGCTTCGAGCTTGCCGGCCTGCTGCGCAGCAGCGGGCTGCGCCGAGTCGGCCAGCACGGAGACGGCCAAGAGCACGACCGGGAACAGAGAGCGCATCCGTTGAAACCGCAGGGTCATCGAGGCGGGGCCATAAAACGGAATGATGGATCGGAACAGGGGGTCGACACCACAACACGCACCGGCGCGCCGCACTATATCCGAGCCGGCAGCCCGTGCAGGGCCTCTCGCATCGGCCACTGGCCGATGTGGACAACAATCTCTTTTTTTGGCGCGGAATGCGCCGATTATATGGTTCGCCGGCGCCGCCGACAGACGGCCGGAACAGGTATCGGATCAGGGGCAGAGATCGGCGGAAGTGCCGGTTTTTCGGCATTTTCCGGCCATCAGCCGCCGAATCGGCCGCGTCCGGCGCTTGACGCGGCAGCCCCCTCTCACTATACGTCCGGCCGAATTTCAATGATCCCTGATCGGATCTGATCGCTGCTCTGCCCGCGGTCCTGCCAGGTGTGATCCTCCAAGTGGTCCCACAGGCGCAGTCACGGGTCTGGCAGCCGCCAGCAAGTTTGACGAGGCGAAGATGTCCTTCCGTTGCGATCTCACGGGCAAGAAGCCGTTGGTAGGCCACAAGGTGAGCCACTCCAACATCAAGACCAAGCGCCGGTTCCTGCCGAACCTGCGGGTCGTCACGCTTGCCTCGGAAACGCTCGGCCGCGCGTTCCGCCTGCGGATTTCGGCAAATGCGCTGCGCACCGTCGACCATCGCGGCGGCCTCGACGCCTTCCTGCTCAAGGCTTCCAACGAGGATCTGGCGCCCAAGGCGCTGCGCATCAAGCGCGACCTCGAGAAGAAGCGCGCCAGCGCGGCCTGATCCACGGCCAACCAAACCTATCGATAAAAGCCCGGCGGTAACGCCGGGCTTTTTGTTTGGGCGGTGCCTGGATACGCGGCAGTCGCGCGTCCCCGCGCCTGCCCTGATATCCTCGACGGCCCGACCCGCCGTTTTCCAAATTCAGAAAAACTTCAGAACTTTGCCACCACCCCCGCAAGACACGGAGCGTGGGGGCTGCAATACTGAAATCGGGGTTCCCGACACGCCGCAACACCGCGGCTGAAGGACAGGCATGGGATCCGCGCTGCCCGGCGAAGGTCTTGAGACCGGACGCGGATTGGGACTGGGGACGCGGCGTTTGTCAGGCCGGAAGTCGCATCAGCGCGTTCGCCGCCGGTTTCGGCGGCGCTCGTATTTGGCATTGACGTCGCTGCTGCTCGCGTCGTCGGCGCTGGTGTCCGGCCCCGCCTCCGCCGCCGATATCACCGTCACCGATGCCGCGAGCCTGTCGGCCGCCATCGCCGGCGCGAGCGCGGGCGACCGCATCCTGCTGCAGAACGACATCGCGCTCGGCACGACCTTGCTGCCGCCGGTGCTGTCGAACATCACCATCGACGGCAACGGCCACACCATCGATGCGGGCGGCAACAACCGCATCTTCTTCCTCGACAGCAGCGCGACGATCCAGAACGTCACGCTGACGGGCGGCAAGGCGACCGGCGGCAATGGTGGCGCGGGCCAGAACGGCGGCGGCGGCGGCCTCGGTGCGGGCGGCGCCATCTTCGTCAATAGCGGCACCGCGACCATCGCCAATGTCGGCTTCACCAACAACAGCGCTACAGGCGGCAACGCCGGCGGATTCCCGCTGACAGGTAGCGGCACCGCGGGCGGCGGCGGTGGCGGTGGTCTCGGCGGCAGCGGCGGCGGCAGCGGTCAGGATGCCGGCGGCGGTGGCGGCGGTTATAGCGGCGGCGGCGGTGGCGCCGGCGGCTCGACCGGAGCTGTCACAACCTATGTCGGAACGGGCGGCGCCGGGCCGGGCGGGGCCGGCGGCGACGGCGGTTCCGGCGCTGCGGGCAGCAACGGCGTCAACGGCGGCACTGGCGGAGCGGCCTACATAAACCCTGGCATCCCCGGCTGGACCATGGGCGGCGGCGGCGGCGGTGGCGGGACCAACGGCGGCACCGGCGGCGGCGGCAGCCTCGTCAATGTCAACGGCGGCGGCGGTGGCGGCGGCGCCGGTCTCGCGGCCGGCAGCGGCGGCAATGGCGGCACACAGGCGGGAGCGGCATCGACCGATGGCACCTATGGCGGCGGTGGCGGTGGTGCTGGTGCCAATGACAGCCGCGCCGGCAATGGCGGCGATTTCGGCGGCGGCGGTGGCGGCACCAACAATGCCGCAGGCGGCAATGGCGGCTTCGGCAGCGGCGGTGGTGGCGCGGGCGGTAGCGGGACCAGCGGCAACGGCGGCTTCGGCGGCGGCGGCGGCGGTGGCAATAATTCTTACGGCACGCCCGGAGCCGGCGGTGTCGGCGGCGGCAACGCGACCGGAAGCACGGCCGGCAGCGGCGCGGGCTTCGGCGGCGCGGTGTTCGTGCGCGACGGCGCGAGCCTGACCATCACCGACGGCAGTTTCAGCGGCGGCAGCGTTGCCGGCGGCAGCACTGGAAATGCCGGCGCGGCGGCGGGCTCCGACCTGTTCCTGATGAACGGCGCGACGACCACGTTCAATCCGACCGGAACGCTGACCTTCAACGGCACCATTGCCGACGACAGCGTCGCGAGCGTGCCGACCGGGCAGAACTTCACCGCCGGCAGCGGCGCTGGCGCAGCCATCGCCATCACCGGCGGCACTGTCGCGCTCAATGGCGCCAACACATTCAGCGGCGGCACCACCGTCAACAACGGCGCGGTCGCGAGTGCTGGCAACAATGCTGCGTTCGGGGCGGGCGGCGTGACGCTCGACAACGGCACCATCCAGGCCGGCGCCGACAATCTCAATCTCGCCAACGCCATCACGCTCAACGCCGGCAACGGCACGGTCGACAGCAACGGCAAGACGCTGACCCTCTCCGGCGTGATCGCCGACGGCACCGGCAATTCGCTGACCAAAACCGGCACGGGCACGCTGATCCTGACCGGCACGAACACCTATTCGGGCTTCACCACGCTCGCTCAGGGCACGCTGCGGCTCGCCAGCGACGGGGCGCTCGGCTCCAGCACGCTGATCACCACCGGTTCGGTGGTCGATTACGCCGACGGCGTGACGATCGGCAACAGCATCGTCATTCAAAGCAACACCACGCAGCTTCAGGTGTTGACCGGCTCGGCGCACCAGTCCGGCGCGGTGACGGAGGACGCCAATCCGCGGCCGCTGGAAAAGATCGGCGCGGGCACACTGGTCGTCGATGCGCTCGGCAACACCGGCGCGACGACGGTTACCGCCGGCACGTTGCAGGGCGGAACGTCCAGCGCGTTCGGCGCGTGGAGCGCATTTACCGTCGCATCGGGCGCGACGCTCGATATCGGCGGATACGATCAGGTGATCGGATCGCTGTCGGGCGCCGGCACTGTCACCAACAGCGGCACGTCCGACGCATCGCTGATGGTCGGCGGCGGCGGGTATATCAATTCCGCGGCCACGTTCTCTGGCGTGATCGCCGACGGCGCCACCAACAAGACCGGCCTGATCGTCGACGGTGACGGCAGCGGCGGTGCATTCATTCTCACCGGCAACAACACCTACACCGGCCAAACGGTGATTTGCGATTGCGGCGTGTTGCAGATCGGCAATGGCGGCACCAGCGGCGCAATCGTCAGCGACGTCGCCAACAGCGGCCTGCTGATCTTCAACCGGTCGGACACTTACACCTTCGCCAACACCATCTCCGATGGCGGCGGCGCGCCCGGCCGCGTCGAGATCAAGGGCAGCGGCGTCATCACCTTCAGCGCCGCCAATACCTACAGCGGCGGCACGCTGATCGACGCCAACGCGACGCTGCAGGTGACCAACAACAACGCCGCCGGCACCGGCGCGATTATCTTCGACGGCGGCACGTTGCAGGCGGGAGCCAACAACCTCGACATCGCCAACGCGGTCAGCGTCACCAACAACGGCGGCACCGTCGACACGCAGGCCAACACGCTGACGCTGTCCGGCACCATCAGCGATGCCTCCGGCCAGACCGGATCGCTAACCAAGATCGGCAGCGGCGAACTGATCCTCACCAGCAGCGGCACCAGTTCCTACACCGGCACGACGAACGTCGAGGCGGGAACGCTGACGGTCGGCGCTTATCGGGCCGTGCCGATCGGCACCGCCGTTACCGTCAATTCCGGCGCCACGTTCAAGATCGCCGACAGCACCGGATTCAACGATATCGGCTCGCTGGCTAACGGAACGTCGGGCGGCGGCGCGGTGTCGATCGGCACGGGCGCCGGCCTGAACATCGGCAATGGCGGCGCCAACACCGCGAACACCACCTTCGGCGGCACCTTCACGGGCGCCGGCGACCTGCAATATACCGGCGGCGGCAAACTGACATTGACCGGCACCGGCAGTCAGATCGGAGCCGGCCTGACCGTGGGTGCCACGGCCGGTTCGCGAACCGGCCCGGCTGGCGAACTGGATATCAGCGGCGGAACGTTTGAAACCGGCAACGGTGTCTTGGTGATCGACGGCAAGCTGACGGTCAGCAACGGCGGAACGCTGACATCCGATGCGACCCCGATCATCTCCGGCACCAGCAGCGCACAGATCCTGGTCACCGGCACCGGCTCCAATCTGAAAGCGTCCGGCGGGTTCACCGTCGGTGACTTCGTCTTTTATCCCGGCTCGGGCAAGCTGACGATCGCCGACGGTGGCACCGTCACGATGCTGACCAACAACAATCTCGACATCGGCGCGCACGGCATCCTCGAACTCGGCACCGGCGGTCTCGCCGGCACCTTCGCCGGCCCGTCGATCCAGAACAACGGCCAGATCGTCGCCAACTTCACCGACAGTTCGGCGCTCACCGCCACCGTCAGCGGAAACGGCAGCATCACCAAACAGGGCAGCGGCACGCTGACCCTGTCGGGCGCGAGCAACTCCTATTCCGGCGGCACGTTCGTTCAGGGCGGGACACTGGAGCTGACCAACACCAGTTCGCTCGGCGCCGGCGCGCTCACGATGGAGGCCGGTACGACGCTGTTGATCCAGAGCAGCTTCGGCAGCTTCAGCAACGACGTCACGCTCAATGGCCTCGCCACGTTCAAGATCAATTCCGCCGCATCCGGCCCATTCGCCGGCATTCCGATCACGATGGAGTCCAGCGGCACGATCTCCGGCAACGGCGGGCTGATCAAAACCGGCGACAGCACGCTGGTGCTGATGGGGAGCAACACCTATCACGGCGGCACCGTGCTGACGCAAGGCACGGTTCAGGTCACCAATGCCAGTTCGCTCGGTGATGGCACGCTCACCTTCAACGGCGGCACGCTGCAACCGGACCCGACCGCGAACAATCTCACGCTGACCAACGCTGTCGCGATGAACACCGCCGGCGGCACGGTGAATGTCGACTCCGCGATGACGTTCACGCTCGGCGGCACGATCACGAATGGCGTCGGCGCGGGGGCGCTGACGAAGACCGGCGACGGCACCCTCGTTCTGGCGGGCAACAGCACGTTTAGCGGCGGCACATCCTTGCAGGGCGGCACGCTTCGCCTCGGCAGCAACAACGCGCTCGGTAGCGGCGGCCTCGCCACATCGGGCGCGGTCACGGTCGACTACGCCAACGGCGTCACCATCGGCAATGCCATCACCACCACCGGAGGCGCCACGTCGCTGAACACCGACACCGGCGTCACCGCGCAACAGACCGGCGCGGTGACCGCGACCGGGCTGGGGATTGCCAAGACCGGCGCCGGCACGCTGATCGTCAACAATCTGACTGCCGGGTTGGCCTATATCTCCGCCGGCACACTGCAAGGCGGCGCGGCCAATGCGTTCGGCAGCGGCACCAATATTTTCGTCGGCGGCACTTTCGATCTCGGCGGCTTCAACCAGTCGCTGGCCGGTATCGTGGGCACCACCAGCGGCATCGTCACCAACAACGGCGCATCCGCGGCAACGCTTACCCTCGCGCCACCATCAGGCACGCTGGCGTTCGACGGGACGCTGACCGATGGCTCGAAAGCACTCGGTCTGACGCTCAATGGCGCATCCGACAGCACTTACGTGCTGACCGGCACCAACACCTATAGCGGCGCCACCACCGTGACATCCGGCACGCTGCAGGTGGATGGCTCGATCACCAGTGCCTCCACCGTGAGCGGTGGCATTCTGAGCGGCACGGGCCAGGTCGGCGCGGTGACGGTCAACAGCGGTGGCGCTCTGGTCGGGGGCACCATCGGCACGCCCGGCATGCTGACGGTCAACGGCAATCTCACCATGAATGCCGGCTCGGCCTATGTGGTGTTCGCCAATCCAACACTGATCGGCAATACGCTCGTCACGGGAACCGCCAGTCTCAACGGCACCGTGTTCGTCAACGCGCAGACCGGGCAGCGTTATCAGGCGGGCCAGTACACGCTGATGACGGTGCAGGGCGGCATCACCGGCGGCACGACGTTCTCCGCGCTGAACACGCTCGGCTTCGGCTACAGCGTGCGCAATCCGCGGCTGTCCTATGACGCCACCCATGTCTATCTGCTGCTCGATATCGGCACCATCACGCCGCTGCTGAACGGCTCGGCCGGCCAGAACCAGCGCAACGTCGCCGCCGGCATCGACAACGCACTGATCGGCGGCAGCAATCCGAGCACCGCGTTCCAGAACCTGTTCAACCTGCAGGGCAACGCGCTGAACAACGGCCTCGCGCAGATTTCCGGCGAAAGCTCCGGCGGCATCATGCAGGCCGGCGTCCAGTTCACCACCGCGTTCCTGAACATGATGCTGAATCCTTTCGGCGGCGCGCCTAGCGGCAATGTGGGCGCGCTCGGCTATGCGCGGGCCATGGGAGCAAATGGGAGCGTGAATGTTTCGCCGGAGGCCGCTGCCGCTTATGCGGCAGTGACGCCGCGCGACAAGCGCGAGCGTGTCGACAGCTTCGCGGCGCGCTGGAGCGTATGGGGCGGCGGATTCGGCGGCCAGAACAAAACCAATGGCGACGCGACCGCGGGCACCAGCGATCTGACGGCACGCGCCTACGGGTTCGCCGCCGGCGCCGACTACCGCGCGACGCCGACCACGCTGCTCGGCTTCGCGCTGGCCGGCGGCGGCACCAACTGGAGCGTCGCGCAGGTGACCGGCGGCGGCCGCAGCGACGTGTTCCAGATCGGCGCTTACGGCTCGCAGCAGTTCGGCGCGGCCTATATCTCCGGAGCACTGACCTATGGCTGGCACTCGGTCCGCACCGACCGGACCGTCACCGTCGCTGGCACCGATCGCCTCGGCGCAAGCTTCAACGCCCACAGCTTCGGTGGCCGGATCGAAACCGGTTACCGCTTCGCCATGCCGGTCGTGGCGGTGACACCCTACGCCGCGTTCCAGGCGCAGAATTTCCGCACCCCCGCCTATGGCGAAGCAGCAACCTCGGGACTCGGCACCTTCGCGCTCGACTATGCCGCCCGCTCCACCACCGCGACGCGGATCGAGCTTGGCACCTGGTTCGACCGGACCTTCATCCTGGCGCATGGCGACGCGCTGTCGCTGCGCGCCCGCGCCGCCTGGGCGCACGACCACGCCGACACTGGCATCGGCGCCGCGTTCCAGACCCTGCCGGGATCGAGCTTCACCGTCAGCGGCACCGCCATACCGGCGGATTCCGCACTGCTGACGCTCGGCGCGGAATACCGGATGGCGAGCGGCCTGTCGTTCGCGGCCAAGTTCGACAGCGAACTGTCCGGCAAGGGTCAGACCTATGGCGGACTGGGCAGCGTCCGCTACGCCTGGTAGTCCCTGAGCCCGGTACCGACGGCCGGATTTTCCCTGAAAAATGCTGAAAATGACCGCATTTTGCATGGGTCATTCGCATAAACGTCGATTTCGCCGCGCCGCCGCTTTCTGCTAGGTTGCCGCGCGTTCGCAACCCGACCTTATTCCCGAAAAGTGTACCCCGCGCGGGTCCACGGAGTTCCAATGGCTACCCAGGAAGCAACCGCCGCCCAGATGCCGGACATGAAAGTGTCGGTCCGGCAGGTTTTCGGCATCGACAGCGATCTCGAAGTCCCCGCTTACTCCTCGGCCTCCGAACACGTCCCGGATACCGATCCGGACTACCGGTTCGACAAGCCGACGACGCTCGCCGTGCTGGCCGGTTTCGCCCGTAACCGCCGCGTGATGATCACCGGCTATCACGGCACCGGCAAGTCGACGCATATCGAGCAGGTGGCGGCGCGGCTCAACTGGCCGATGGTGCGCGTCAACCTCGACAGCCACATCAGCCGGATCGATCTGATCGGCAAGGATGCGATCGTCATCAAGGACGGCAAGCAGGTCACGGAATTCCGCGACGGCATCCTGCCCTGGGCCTATCAGAACAATGTCGCGCTCTGCTTCGACGAATACGACGCCGGCCGCCCGGACGTGATGTTCGTGATCCAGCGCGTGCTGGAGTCCTCCGGCCGGTTGACGCTGCTCGACCAGAGCCGCGTGATCAAACCGCATCCGGCGTTCCGACTCTTTGCGACTGCGAATACCGTCGGCCTCGGCGACACGTCGGGCCTCTATCACGGCACGCAGCAGATCAACCAGGCGCAGATGGACCGCTGGTCGATCGTCACCACGCTGAATTATCTGCCGCACGATAACGAAGTCGAGATCATCCTCGCCAAGGCGAAGCACTATCGCAACGAGCAGGGCCGCGACATCGTCAACAAGATGGTTCGCGTCGCCGACCTCACCCGCAACGCCTTCATCAACGGCGACATCTCGACGGTGATGAGTCCGCGCACGGTGATCACCTGGGCGGAGAACGCCGACATTTTCCAGGATGTCGGCTTCGCGTTCCGGCTCACCTTCCTCAACAAGTGCGATGAGCTTGAGCGGCCGATCGTTGCCGAGTTCTATCAGCGCTGCTTCGGCCAGGATCTGCCGGAAAGCGCGGTGAACGTCGCATTGAGCTGACGACCGTTCCGGTGCGCGGTACCGCCGCGCACCTGGAATGACAGATCAGGTTTGACGACCCGATGCCCCCGAACACGATCAAGACCAAGGCCCCCGCCAAGGAAGCGCCGAACGAGCCGTTCAAGCGCGCCGTGACCGGCTGTCTGCGCGCCATCGCCCGCAACCCGGAACTGGAAGTGGCGTTCGCCGCCGAGCGTCCGGGCCTTGTCGGCGGCAAGGCGCGGCTGCCGGAGCCGCCGCGCAAGCTGTCGCGGCGCGAGGCGACGATCGTGCGCGGCCATTCGGACTCGATTGCGTTGCGGCTCGCCTGCCACGACCCGGCGATCCATCGCCGCCAGGTGCCGACCGGACAGCAGGCGCGCGCGGTGTTCGATGCGGTCGAGCAGGCCCGCGTCGAGGCGATCGGCGCGAGGCGGATGGAGGGCGTCGCCAAGAACCTGACGGCGATGCTCGACGACAAATTCCATCGCGGCAAATTCGACAATGTCACCGACCGCGCCGACGCGCCGATCGAAGACGCCATCGCCATGATGGTGCGCGAGCGGCTGACCGGCCTCGCACCGCCGCCGGCCGCGCGCAAGCTGGTCGATCTGTGGCGGCCGGTGATCGAGGAGCGCGCCGGTGCGAGCCTCGACCGGCTCGAGGAATGGGTCGAGGACCAGCGGCAATTTTCCGACGTCGTGCATGACCTGCTCGATCAGCTCGACATGGGCGACGACCGTACCAGCGATTCCGAGGACGACGAGACCGAAGACGGCGAAGACGAAGAACGCCGCCAGGATTCCGGCGAGGACGGCGAGGCGCCGAACGCCGACGAGCAACAGCAGTCGCAGATCGAGGACACCGAGCAGTCCACCGAGGACATGCCCGACAGCGACACCGAGGCGTCGGAATCGCCGACCTCGGAAATGGGCGAAGACGGCGAGATGGGCGACACCGAAACGCCCGGCGAGCCGTGGCGTCCCGGTGAGCAGGGCCGCAACGAACCGCGCGGGCCGGAATATCACCCGTTCGTCGGCAAATTCGACGAGATCATCGCCGCCGAGGATCTGTGCGAGCCGGAAGAACTCGACCGGCTGCGCGGCTATCTCGACAAGCAGCTCTCGCATTTGCAAGGCGTGGTGGCGCGGCTCGCCAACCGCCTGCAACGCCGGCTGATGGCGCAGCAGAATCGCTCGTGGGATTTCGACCTGGAAGAAGGCCAGCTCGATCCGGTGCGTCTGCCGCGCATCATCATCGATCCGATGCACGCGCTGTCGTTCAAGCAGGAGAAGGACACCACCTTCCGCGACACCGTGGTGACGCTGCTGCTCGACAATTCAGGCTCGATGCGCGGCCGTCCGATCACGGTCGCCGCGACCTGCGCCGACATCCTCGCGCGCACGCTGGAACGTTGCGGCGTCAAGGTCGAGATTCTCGGCTTCACCACCCGCGCGTGGAAGGGCGGGCAATCGCGTGAAGCGTGGCTCGCCTCCGGCAAGCCCGCCAATCCCGGCCGTCTCAACGATCTGCGCCACATCATCTACAAGGCGGCCGACGCACCGTGGCGGCGCGCGCGCAAGAATCTTGGCCTGATGATGCGCGAGGGCCTGCTGAAGGAAAACATCGACGGCGAGGCGCTGGACTGGGCGCACAAGCGGCTGCTGGCGCGTCCCGAACAGCGCAAGATCCTGATGATGATCTCCGACGGCGCGCCGGTCGACGATTCCACGCTGTCGGTCAATCCCGGCAACTATCTCGAACGGCACCTGCGCTGGATCATCGAGGAGATCGAGACCCGCTCGCCGGTCGAGCTGATCGCCATCGGCATCGGCCATGACGTGACGCGCTATTACCGCCGCGCGGTGACCATCGTCGATGCCGAAGAGCTTGGCGGCGCGATGACCGAGAAGCTGGCCGAACTGTTCGACGATCATGCGCAGCAGGCGGCCGCGCCGCGGCGGCGCGGACCACGGAGACGCGTTGCGTGACATCCGCCGGGGGGCGTGCGGACCAACGACGCTGGTTGAAACTATGCGCCGCGCTCATGCTGATCGCGGTCTTGCCGGCGGCTGCCGATCAGCCGCGCATGGCAGCAGCACCGCACGCACTCGAGATCACGGCCCGGCCGATCGAGTCGTTCGACGTGCGCGATGCGGCGCGCCGCCGCTTCGGCCAGCTTGACTATATCGGCGGCATCGAACTCACATCACCGGACAAGGATTTCGGCGAACTGTCGTCGTTGCGCCTGAACGCCGACGGCACGCAGTTCCTGTCGCTCAACGACAAGGGCCGCTGGTTTCGCGGCCGCATCGCCTATCGTGACGGCAAGCCGGTCGGCATCACCGATGCACAGACCGCGCCGATCCTCGGCCCCGATGGCGCATCGCTCGCCGATCACGGCTGGTTCGATACGGAATCGCTCGCCGATGACGGCGAAGGCACGCTCTATGTCGGCATCGAGCGGGTGAACCAGATCGTCCGCTTCAACTATGGCCGCGACGGCCTGGAGGCGCGCGGTGAGCCGATCGCGGTGCCACCCGCCGTGAAGACCCTGCCGTTCAACCGCGGCCTGGAAACGCTGGTGTTCATGCCGCGCCAGCACAAGCCGCTCGGCGGCACCTTGATCGCGATCTCCGAGCGCGGCCTCGACAGCAACGGCAATATTCTCGCGTTCCTGATCGGCGGCACGCATCCCGGCCAGTTCACCATCAAGCGCAGCAACGACTACGACGTCACCGACGCCGCCGTTCTGCCGAGCGGCCATGTGCTGATCCTCGAACGCTTCTTCGCGCCGACGCGCGGTATCGCCATGCGCATCCGTCGTCTGAACCCGGACGAGATCCGCCCCGGCGCGGTGGTCGACGGTCCGGTGCTGATGGAGGCCGACATGGGCTACCAGATCGACAACATGGAAGGGCTCGCCGTGCATCGCAACGCGGCGGGCGAGACCGTGCTGACACTGATCTCCGACGACAATTTCAACGTGATCCAGCGCAACCTGCTGCTACAGTTCAAGCTGGTCGAGCCGTAGTGATTTGCTGAGGGTGTCCTCTCGCCACGTCATGCGCGGGCTTGACCCGCGCATCCACTACTTCCTTACGAGGCATAAATCAAGACGAGGATGCCCGCACCAAGTGCGGGCATGACGAACACCCAATCGGGCCTCAACCCATCCCGACAGACTTCAAATAATTATACGCCTGGATGATCTCGACCAGACGATCCTCGGTCGAGCGGTCGCCGCCGTTGACGTCCGGATGATGGCGCTTCACCAGTTCCTTGAACCGTGCCTTCACCTGCACCGCCGACGCTTCGATTTCCAGACCCAGGGTGTCGAATGCCTTGCGCTCGGCATTGCGGATCGTGCGCCGCTCCACCTTCGGCTCAGCGCGGGTCTGCGCCTTCTGCTCGTGGAACACGCCGAACGGATCGGCCGCCGCGCGCAATTCCTCGGCGGCACTGCGCTTGCCGCGCTTGCCGGTCCCCATCTTCCAGGTCGGGCGATGACCGGTGAGCGCGTCCTTCTGATAGGACAGCACCGCGTCATCCTTCATGCCCTGGAAGAAATTGTAGTTCTGGTTGTATTCGCGCACATGCTTCATGCAGTAGCGCCAATACTCGTTCTCACGGCCACGGCCCTTGGGCGCCTTGTGCGTCCCCTGTTCCTTGCAGCCCGCCCATTCGCATGTCGGACCCGGCGCTTTGGGGCGCCGATCCTGCGAGGGTTTGACACGGATTTTATCGAAGATCGGAGAGTCGAATTTCATGACCGTTCATTATGCAAAAACAGGCGACCGCGACGCAAGGTCTTGACTCCTGCCTGACGCGACAGGTGGCTCGCATAAACGCGGTTTACTCAAAAAATCTTACGCAACGATGGATCGCCCCGGCGTTTTTGCCGCCATTGACGCTGAGGGCCACCGTCCGTTAAGCGACAGCATGCGCACCGCCGACATCATCACCGACAAGCTGACCCAGGCTTTCGCCCCGCAAAGCCTCGCCGTCGAGGACGAGTCCCACCTGCACGCAGGTCATGCCGGACACCGGCCCGAAGGTCAAACCCATTACCGCGTCTATATTGTGTCCGAGGCGTTCGCCGGAAAGAGCCGGCTGGAGCGCCATCGCCTGATCAATGCGGCGCTCGCCGCCGAACTCGCCGGCGGGGTCCATGCGCTGGCGATCCATGCCGCCGCGCCCGGCGAGCCGCATGCGGCTCCCAAAAGCCGGTAGCGGCAAACCCGCTCAAAAAAAAATGAGAGGCGCCTGCGGGCAACAGGCGCCTCTCCTACAAAGCCGGGCGCGGTTCCGGCCTTGCCTTCCGGTCGTGGTCAGACAGAGCCACGCCGGGAACGGAATATTTGCGTGAGTATGATCGTTTCTGAAAACCGCTTCATGCTCTCCAGGATCACGCTCTAATTCACCAGCACCGCTCCATCGCAGCGCAGGCCGGTGATCCACACATCCGCCTGACCGAGACTGATGCCGAGCGTGCCGAGCACGCGCACGAGTAATTGGTCGAGCGGCGCCGCGGCATTGGCAAGAATCGTGCGCAGGAGCGGCGTCGTCGTATCCGGCAGCAGCGCATTGATGCCCAGCAGACTGACGCTGAGTTGCGTATTAGCAAGCAGCGACGACAATAGCGAACGGGTGAAGTCGGTGGTGCCGACCGTCTTGCGGGTCTGCGCCGCGATCTCGCCCATGCTGAAGGACACCGGTGTCGCCGTCATGTTGGTCACGGCGGCATGTGCCCTGGCGGTCGCCTTTACCAGACCCAGCACATCGAGGAGGGTCGCCGGCGCCGCCGTTACCGGATTGGTGAAATCGGCGAAGGAGGCCGTTGATACCGTGCCGATCCAGGCATCGACGACACCGGGCGTAACATCGAGCCGTGCCGTCGATGTCGCCCGATCGGGATAACCGCAGGTCAGCGCGCCGAGCACGGCTTTTGCCGGCGCCAGCGTGATGATGATCGGAAGCGTCACGCTGGCGATCGACCCGCCACCGAGCACCTGCGCCCTGAGCAGCACCCGCGCCTGCGCGGTCGAGACCTGCGCGCCCGCCGCGCCGACCGTGATCCAGCTCGTCCCCTGCGGCCGCTCGCCGATCAGCACGGAGAGCGACGCGCTAACAATGCCGGGGATACCGAGATTGAGCGCGATATCGGCCTGCCGGCGCGCCGAGGCGATCTGCGCCATCGCCGTCAGGATATCGAGCGCGCTCGCCGTCGCGCTAACGCGCGGCTTCTCGCCGGGCTTCAGGGTGCCATAGACACCGGGATCGATCAGCGCGGCGATCGACACGGCATCCGTCGGCAGGGCCTGACCGATCCCGGTCAAGGCCGAGACGGCACGGCTGCTCGCATTCATCAGCCGCGCGGCGTCGGTGAGAGCTGCGATGACGTTGCGCGACGACGTGCTGGTGGCAAGCAGACTCGTATAGCTGCCACCCGTCACATTCAGCCGCGTCGCCAGCGCCGACATCGTGTCGAACAGATCGACCCGCGTATCGAGCAAGGCCTGATAATCCATCACCGACAGACTGACCGAGGTGCCAAGCAGCGAACTCAGCAGCGCGTTGAGCACGCCGCCGTCGAGCGACACGAGCCGCGAGCCGATGGCGAAGGTCGCGAAGGCCGACTGCGCGGCGACCGCCTGCGTGGTGATCGCCACCGTATCACGGCCAAGCAAGGCCGCGCCGAATGCCAGCGTCGACAGGCTTTGCAGGGTCACGCGTGCGGCGTTGGCCGTCCCGGCGGCACCCGGCTTGAACCGCTGCGCCGGCGGTACCGCCGCGTCGGCCAGATAAATGCCAAGCTCGACCCGCGGCGTGACGCCGCTGAACTGATTGCGCGCGATGGTCGCGGTCGCGGCCCGCGCCGCATTGCCGAGATCGCTGACGGCGGCGATTGCCGCAAGGTCGGTGGCACCTTGCGCGCGGCGACGATCGGCGAACACCTTGCCCGTATCGATGGCGAGCGCGGCAATCGCCATCACCACCGCCATCATCACCGCTGCGAGCACCGCGATGCTGCCGCGCGTGTCGATGGCGAAGCGTATTGGGCAGCGCGGGCGCATGACGCTAGTACCCACCCCGCTGGATCGCCGCCGAACGGACGACGCTGGTCGGCGGCGACGGCACGATGCTCGGCATCGCGAACAGCGGCATGTCGGACAAATCGTAATGCACCGTCACCGAGAATACGCCGCTCGCCGGATCGGTACGGCTGCTGTCGAGCGTCAGATGCCGCGCCGACAGCAGCGGATAGGCACCAATGTTGCCGTCGATATAGCTGCGGGCGAGCGTGTTGCGCTCGTCATCGGTCATGCCGGCGACCGCCGCGCGCGCCGCCTCGGCGACGAGCTGCTGCACACCATGCACCACGGCCAGATAGCTGCCGTAGGTGATCATGCCGAACAGCAGCATGACGAACACCGGCACGACGAGCGCGAATTCGATTGCCGACGTGCCGCGACGACAGAGGCGGATTGAAGCCAGCAAAGTGGCGATGGTCGATTCGATACCCATGCCGCAAGGATGCGGCCACGGCCTCGCAAAGCGGTAAATAGCAAACCCGGATGATGGGTTGCCGTCAGAGTTTTTGCGATTCCATCACGAACGCTGATGCACGTTCGCGCCGGCGCGGCGGCACAACCGGCTCGGAAACCGCGATCGGATTGCGCACCGCTTCGACCAGGATATCAAGCACGCGCGCGAACTGATGCGGACTCGCGTCCGGCCGGACGAATACGCCAATATCAAACGGCGGCAGCGCCGGCAGGAAATGTTCGCCCGCCGCCTTGATCGTTTCATCCGCAAGGCGTGTCGGCGCGACCAGATAACCAAAGCCATTGCGCACGGCGGCGACGCGCGCGCTCCAATCCGTCGCGGTGAACGCGGTGGCGTGGAGTTGCCCGGATTGATCGAGTGCCGCGATCGCGAGCTTTTGGACGAACGATCCGGTGCTGCCGATCAGCGGGATCGGTTTGCCCGGACTAAGCAGAAACGCGCGCGCACACAGCCAGCCGAGTGGTTCCTGCCAACGCACCGCCGCAAGACTCGACACGAGTCCCGGCGCTGTCGGTCCGCCGGCCGGCAGCACCGCGAGATCAACATAGCCGTTGGCGAGCCGTTGCCCCAACTCCTGGGTGCCGAGACATTCGATCACCGGCTGCTGGCTGCGCTCGGTGCCGGTCAGCGCCGCGAGCAGCGGCGGCAGCGCGTAAGCGGCGACATCGCTGCACAGGCCGATCCGGGTCGCGGCACGGTCGGGCTTCATGCGCGATTGCAGCAGGATCTGATCGTTCATGGCGAGGATGCGCTGCGCGTAACGCACCACCATCTCGCCGCACGCGGTGATACGCAGGCTGCTGCCACTCTTCTCCAGCAGTTCCGCGCCGACGATCTGCTGCAATCGGCGGATCTGGGCGCTGACCGCCGGCTGGGTGAGCCGCTGCGCATCGGCGGCTTTGGTCAGGGTGCCCAGTTCACTCACGGTGACTAGCGTGCGCAACAATTCGATCGGGATATTGGTGGAATCGTAGCGGCGGTGCATGCCCGGCCCCCGGTTGCGTCCGAATCATAGACAACCTAAGGTAGCATTCAAAATTGATGCGAGCAAAAGTTCAGGCAGCCCTCAGGCCCCCGTCTGTGCCGCCCGCGAGATCGGCTGAATCCGCAAGGAGGTCAGGCGGTTACGGGTGCGCCGCAGCACCCGGAAGCGAAATCCGTAGAAGGTGAAACTCTGCCCGGGCTCGGGGATCAGCCGCGCCTCGTGGATCACCAGACCGGCGATAGTCGTCGCCTCCTCGTCCGGCAGATTCCAGTCCATCACCCGGTTGAGATCGCGGATCGGCACCGCGCCGTCGACATTCACCGAGCCGTCCGGCAGACGCCGCACACCCGGCACCGCGACATCGTGCTCGTCGGTGATGTCGCCGACGATCTCCTCGATGATGTCTTCGAGCGTGACAAGGCCCATCACCTCGCCGTATTCATCCACCACCAGCGCGAACGGGGTCTTGCGGCGGCGGAACGCAGCAAGCTGTTCCGACAGCGGCCGCGTCTCCGGCACGAACCACGGCGCCGACATCAGCGCCGGAATATCGAGCTTCGCCGTGTCGCCATCGACCGCATGCAGCGCGCGCAGCAGATCCTTGACGTGCACCACGCCGATGATGTTCTCCGGCTTCTCGCGCCAGAACGGCAACCGCGTCACCGGCGCGGCGATCATCGCATTGACGATCGCCTCCGGCGAATCGTCGGCATTGATGGTCAGCATCTTGGTGCGATGGACCATCACGTCCGACACTTCGAGTTCGCGCAGATCGAGAATGCCGCCAAACATGTCGCGGTCGCGCTTCTCGACACCGCCCTCGCTGTGCAGATAATCGACCGCACCGCGTAGTTCCTCGTGTGCCGACAGGATCGACTGGTTCTCGCCGACACGGATGCCGAACGGCCGCAGCAGTGTGCGCGAGACCACCTCGATCGCCACCATGATCGGCCCGAGCAGGCGCACGATCCAGCTCACCGGCCGGGCCACCAGGATCGCCAGCCGCTCCGGCGCGACGATTGCCGCCGTCTTCGGCATCACCTCGGCGAAGACGATGACCAGCACACTCATCACCACCGTCGCATACAGCACGCCGACATCGCCGAACCAGGCGAGCAACAGGCCGGTCGTGAGCGTCGAGGCGCCGATATTGGCGATGTTGTTGCCAACCAGCATGGCGCCGATCAGCCGCTCGCGCGCATCGAGCAGGCGCCGCACCAGCCCGGCCTTCGGCTGACCGTGTTTCTGCAAACGCGACAGCCGCGCGCGCGACGACGCCGTCATCGCCGTCTCGCTGGCCGAAAAGAAGGCCGACAGCAGCAGGCTGATGAGAACGACGGCGAGCGAAAGCCAGTCAACCAGCGTCATCGTTGAGCCCGAGTCTCCGCCAGCGTCTCCGCGAGGAACGCGCGCACATCGGCGGGATCGACATCGGGTGCGACGAACGCCTCGCCGATGTCACGCACCAGAATAAAGGTGAGCTTGCCGCGCTTCACTTTCTTGTCCTGCGCGATCAGCTCCATCAGCCGATCCGCATCCGGCAGCGGCCCGCGCAGATCGCCGAGTTTTGTCGGCAGGCCGACCGCCGCGAGATGGCGCACGACGCGTTCGGTCAGCGCCGGTGCGATCAGCCCGCAGCGCGCGGAATAGCCGAACGCCAACACGATGCCGAACGCCACCGCCTCGCCGTGCAGCAGACGATCTGAGAATCCCGCCGTTGCTTCAAAGGCGTGCCCGAAAGTGTGGCCGAGATTGAGCAGCGCACGCTCGCCGCTCTCGCGCTCGTCGCGAGCGACGATGCCCGCCTTGCCGCGGCAGCACACCGCGATCGCTTCATCGCGCGCCGGTGTGCCGGCGAATACGTCCTGCCAGTTGCTCTCCAGCCAGGCGAAGAATTGGGCGTCACCGAGCAAACCGTATTTCGCCATCTCCGCATAGCCGGCGGCGAAGTCGCGGCGCGGCAGCGTGTCGAGCACCGCGGTATCCGCCACCACCAAAACGGGTTGGTGAAACGCGCCAATCAGATTCTTGCCGTGGCGCGAATTGATGCCGGTCTTGCCGCCGACAGACGAGTCGACCTGCGCCAACAGTGTGGTCGGCACCTGCACGAAATCGAGTCCGCGCCGGATGCACGACGCCGCGAAGCCGGCGAGATCGCCGATCACGCCGCCGCCGAGCGCCACCACCAGATCGCCACGCTCCAGCCGCAGCGCGAGGAATTCGTCGCATACGCGCTCGAAGGTGGAAAAGCTTTTCGAGCCCTCGCCGGCCGCGACGACGACGCGCGACGACGGAATGTTCGCCGCCGCCAGCGCCTCTTCGGCCGCCGCGAGATGCAGGCCCGCCACCGTCGCGTCGGTAAGGATCGCGGCCTTCGCACCGGGTTTCAGCGCGGCGATGCGCTCGCCCAAAGTCGCCACCAGCCCCCGACCGATAACGATGTCATAGCTGCGCGCGCCGAGCGCGACATCGACAGTGATCGGATTGCCGGTGCGGGTCGCGGTCATCGTCGTCATCGCGTCGCCTCGATCGCGGCCGTCGCGGGTTTGTCCAGATGCGTCATCAGCGCCGTCACCACTTCATCGACAATCACCTCGTGCGGCTCCTCGCGGGACTGCACGATCAAATCCGCCTGCGCATAGACCGGTTCGCGCTCCGGCAACAGGTCTTTCAATCGGTCGGCCAGCGGCCGGTCGCCGCGCCGCCTGGTCCGGCGCAACAGCACGTCGAGATCGGCCTTGAGCCAAACCGACACGCCTTTCGCGTGGATCAGATCGCGGGTGCCCGCATTCATCACCGCGCCGCCACCGGTTGCCAGCACTTGCGGCCCGTCGTCGAGCAGCCGGGCGATCACCCGCGCCTCGCCAAGACGGAACTCCGGTTCGCCCCGCGTCGCGAAGATATCCGGAATACGCATCCCGGCGGCCTTCTCAATCTCGGTATCGGCATCGACGAACGGGATACCGAGCCGCGCGGCCAGCCGCCGCCCGACCGAGGATTTCCCCGCCCCCATCATACCAACCAGCACCACGGAGCGGCGGCCCAGCGCCTCCGCGATGCGGCGCTCCGTCTCCTTGGATGCACTGTCTTTGGGTGCGGCGATTTTGTCCGGTCCGGTCATCCGGCAGGGTCTTTCCGAGGGACTTTCCAATGCGTGGCTATGGTTCCATCATAAACCGCCCGGCGACACAACCGGCGCTCGACTACCCTGCCGATGGCAGACAAACGGTGTCGGATCGCCCACAACCTGTGCTAACCGGAGTTCCATCGTCCTGATTCCCGTCTGGTTCGGTTTTCCTGTTAAGCGACATCCGGCATGCCCAGTCTGATCCGCTTCCTGTTCATCGTCGGCGTCATCGCCGGCATCGGCTACGGGGCCGTGTTCGCGCTCGCCAATTTCGTCCCGCTCAAGCAGCGCGAGATCACCGTCACTGTGCCGCCGCAGACCTTCCTGAAGCGCTGAGATGAGCGCCGCCGCCCCGGCGAACGACACCCTGACGCGGCTGTTCCTCGACATGCTCGCCGCCGAGCGCGGCGCCGGCGCCAACACGCTCGATGCCTATCGCCGCGATCTTGCCGATCTCGCCGCGTTCCTCAGCACGCAGGGGCATGGTTTCGCCGACGCGCCGACGCAGGTGCTGCGCGACTATCTCGCCGACCTCGCCGACCGTGGCTTCAAGAGCACCAGCGTCGCCCGCAAGCTGTCGGCGACACGGCAACTGTTTCGCTTCCTGTATGCCGAGGGCCATCGCGGCGACGATCCGGCCGCCGTGCTCGCCGGTCCGCGCCGCGGCCTGACGATTCCGAAAGTCCTCACCGTCGCCGAGGTCGATCATCTGCTCGCCACCGCGCGTGCGGCCGTCGACGAGGCGGAGCAGCCCGGCGCGAAACTGCGGGCGATGCGGCTGATGTGTCTGCTCGAAGTCGTCTACGCCACCGGGCTGCGCGTGTCCGAGCTGGTGGCACTGCCGGCGGCCGCCGCGCGCAAGGACCAGCGCATGCTGGTGATCCGCGGCAAGGGCGGTCGCGAGCGGCTGGTGCCACTCAATGACGCGGCGCGCCAAAGCATGGCCGCCTATCTGGCGATGTTGCCGGAAGAATCCGCACAATCGAAATGGCTGTTTCCGTCATTCGGCGACAGCGGGCACCTGACACGGCAACATTTCGCGCGCGACCTGAAGGCGCTCGCCGCCCGCGCCGGCATCGCCGCCGCGCGCATCAGCCCGCATGTGTTGCGCCATGCGTTCGCCAGCCATCTCCTGCACAACGGCGCCGATCTGCGGATCGTGCAGACACTGCTCGGCCATGCCGACATCTCGACCACGCAGATTTACACCCACGTGCTCGAGGACCGGCTGAAGAGCCTAGTGCGCGACCTGCACCCGCTGTCGGAAAAATGATTATCCCGCCGTTTTCGCGCCGGCGCGGATGAAGTAGTTGGCGTTGCGACCGAGCACCAGCTTGCGCAGCATCGCGCGCATCGACGCACTGCGGCGCAGCGGATCGAGCACCGCCTTGACCACGCGGAACAGCGCGAGCTTCACGGCATCGGCTGCCGGATTGCGGCCCGGCGCGGCCTGCGGCAGACCCATGCGGCGCAGCAGGCCGTTGACGACGAAGATATCGTTCTTGCGCATCACCGCCTTGGTCTTCCAAGTGATCGCCATCGAGATCGAATACTGCGAACCGGTGCGCACCCAGTGCGGCCACAGATACGGCACGAACAACCCCTCGCCCGGCTGCAGCGAATAGCACTTGGAACGCGCTTCGAATTCCGGCGTGTAAGTCACGTTGCGGTGCTTGGAGATCGCCTGTTCGATCGCATCGTCGGCCACCACCGCGCCGTCGCGGTTATCGCAGACGGTGAAGTATTTCTCGCCGTGCATGTGCACGAAGAAATTGTCCTCGCCGTCCACATGGAATGGCGTCGTCGAATTCGGCGACGACACGAACAGGAAGCCGCGGATATCTTCGAAACCGGCCTCTTCCAGGCTCGCATGGCCGTTGGCTCGCGCCACCGACAGCAGCGTCTCCTCGAGGACGGCACGGTAGGCCGGCAGCACCTCGATGCGCTTGCATACCATCCAGGCACCGGCGGTTTCGATCCGCCGCACCACCTCATCCGGTTCGAGATCGACCACCGGCGTCGAGTCCGGATCCTGGCCGATCGCCACCTTGCCGGAATTGTACTCGATCTGGTCGCGCGGCAACTGCCGCACGAGATCGACGACATGCGACAGCGAGAACAACGGGTCGCCGGCAAGACGATGGCGGATCGCGAACGGCTGCAGCGGGAACGACGCGGTGAAAGCCTGGCGATCGGTCGGCTCGATCATCGCGTCGGTTGCGGTCACGGTTGCCGCATTCATTGTTGCACTCATTGCGCCAGTCATGGACGGACTCCTCTCACGGAACGGACAAAATGGACAAAACGGCGGGCCTGCTCGCGCGCGCCATCGCGCGCCGCGATCACGGCGGCAAGCGGCCGCAAGGTCGCGGCGCCGCCGCGCGCCGGCAGCAGCAGATCGCCGATCGCGAGGCGGTCGCGCCAGATGTGATCAATCATCGGATGGTTCGACACGGCGATGGAATCGATGCTGCCGACCGCCGGGTCAGCACACAGCGCGCGCGTCAGGTCGAGTGTGAGCTGCACACCGGGCGAGGTCTTCGCCAGATTTTCGTCATAGGCGATCTTGAAGAAGTAGGCGCGATCGAGATGCCGCAGCACGACGCCGGCGGCGACGATCCGCGCGCCGGTGGACAGCGTCATCATCTGCGCCTGCCCGTCGCGCACCAGCGCCGGCACCGCTTCGCGCACGAACGCCGCGTCACCCGGCTTGCGGCCGAGGGCCGTGCCGCGCGCGCCCTTCCAGCCGGCGGCTTCCAGTGTCAGAAACGCTTCGAGTGCGGACTGCACGTCATCGGCCCCGGTGACGACGCGGAAATTGACCTCGCCATTGTCCGCGAGCCGGTTGCGCTGGCGCCGCAATTCCTTGAGCTTCTTGGCGCCGAGCGCATCCACAGCTGCGTCGCCATCCTGCCGCGCGTCGAGCATGGCGCGCTCATGCTGATGCGACAGCATCCCCGCACCGCGTGCTGCGCGCTGCAACGCGTGCGCCGCGGCGCCTCCGGTGGTGATCGACGGCAGCAGCACGCCGCAAGCGCCGGCCGCCGATGCCGCATCGAGAAGAGCACTGGCCGCCTGATCCACCGCATCGCGATCGAGCAGCGGCACCGTCAGCGGCGCATAAGCTTGCCAGGCGACGAGCGCCGGGACCGGCAGCGTGAGCGCGCGAAACGCGGACACGACCGGCAGCAAGCCGATCAGCCGCGCGCGCGCCGGACTGTCCCATGCCAGCAGCGCCTGCGCGCCGCTTTTGCCTTCGGCATGACGCGTCACCGCCCGCGCCCACGCCGGATGATAAAAGCCATTGGATTCGACGGCGCGCGCCGCGAGGGAGGCCCATGCCGCTTCCGGCACGTCGAGCAGGTCGACGAGTTCGGCGGCGGCGCGATGCGCGTTCACACGCCCATCGACCTGTCCGCCGGCGCTCGATCCGCGCCATCGCAGGCCGTCTGCACTCTCCGTCACCGCCATCGGCGCCACCGTCCCGTTCTTCACACCCGCGAGGACGATGGGCGCGAGGACGTTAAGAGGGGGCAAAAACGATCGCAGACTCACATGGTCTGCCGAGGAAGGCGCGATTTGGGGTTAAGGCCGCCCTAGCGGGGTTTCGTGACATCACAAGGACTTGTTAAGCCCTCGCTCACCATAACGGTCCGGATCATCCGGCCCGGAGACCTGGCACGGAGACTGGCACTGAGACTGGCACGGCAGCTTGACTTGCGGCCCATCCGCGGGCCAGTTGCGCGCTGCAGCACCCCTTTTGGCTCGATTTCACGACCCCATATCCGGTTCCATGCGCAGCTATCTCGATTTTGAAAAACCCGTCGCCGAACTTGAGGCGAAGGTGGAGGAATTGCGCGCCATGCAGGCCGGCGGCAACGCCGTGGCCGTGGATGAGGAGATCGGGCGGCTCGAGGCCAAGGCGTCCTCAGCCCTGCAGCAGCTCTATACCGAGTTGTCGCCGTGGCAGAAGACCCAGGTCGCGCGCCATCCGCAGCGGCCGCACTGCATCGATTATGTGAACGGGCTGATCACCGATTTCGTCCCGCTCGCCGGCGACCGCAAATTCGCCGACGATGCCGCCATTGTCGGCGGCTTCGGCCGTTTCCGCGGCGAGAGCGTCTGCCTGATCGGCCACGAGAAGGGCTCGAACACCGACAGCCGCCTCAAGCACAATTTCGGCATGGCGCGGCCCGAGGGCTATCGCAAAGCCGTGCGGCTGATGGAAATGGCCGATCATTTCGGCATTCCCGTCATTTGCCTGGTCGACACCGCCGGCGCCTATCCGGGCATCGGCGCGGAGGAACGCGGCCAGGCGGAAGCGATTGCACGCTCAACGGAAGCCTGCCTCAATCTCGGCGTCGCCAATGTCGCCGTCGTGCTGGGCGAAGGCGGATCCGGCGGCGCGATCGCGATTGCCACCGCCAACAAGGTGATGATGCTGGAGCACGCGATCTACAGCGTCATCTCGCCAGAAGGCGCGGCCTCGATCCTGTGGCGCGACACCACCAAGGCGCAGGACGCCGCCACCAATATGAAGATCACCGCGCAGGACATGGTGCGCTTCGGCGTGATCGATACGATTATTTCCGAGCCGGTCGGCGGCGCGCATCGCGATCCCGCCGCCGCCATCGCCGCCGCCGGCAATGCCATCGCGCAGGCGTTCGGCGACCTCAAGGGCCTCGACGCCAAGGCACTGCGCCAGCAGCGGCGCGAGAAATTCCTGGCGATGGGCCGTCTTGGCGGTTAACAGCCCCCGCCGGTCGGATTCTGTCTGATTTTCCAGATATTTATCTGGGCCCTTGCCGGTCCATGAACCGGCGATTTACCATTCCTTGCCCATAGTCATCCGACCGACCGGCGGCCTTGCCTTGCGGCTGCCACATCTTCGGGATAACGGTTCGCGTGGAAGGGCTTAAGATGGCCGCTGGGGAGTTTTTGCGTTTGTATCGCCGCCCGCTGATCCGGACCGTCCTGGCTACCGCCGCGCTCGCCGCCACCCTTGGCCTCGCCGGCTGCAACACCGACGGCACGCAGATGATGCCCGGCCGCGCCATGGCGCCGCTGTCGGACAAGATGGTGGCCGAGCTCGATTCCAAGAACATGGACAAGGGATCGCCGATCCTCGTCCGCCTGTTCAAATCCGAAGCCGAACTCGAAGTCTGGAAGCAGGATCGCTCCGGCCAATTCGCGCTGCTGAAGACCTATCCGATCTGCCGCTGGTCCGGTGATCTCGGCCCGAAGGTGAAGGAAGGCGACCGGCAGGCGCCGGAAGGCTTCTACACGATCACGCCGGCGCAGATGAATCCGAACTCAAGCTACTATCTGGCGTTCAACATGGGCTTTCCCAACGCCTATGACAAAGCCAACGGCCGCACCGGCAGCAACCTGATGATCCACGGCGACTGCTCGTCGCGCGGCTGCTACGCGATGACTGACGAGCAGATTTCCGAAATCTATTCGCTCGGCCGCGAATCCTTCTTCGGCGGTCAGAAAGCGTTCCAGGTGCAAGCCTATCCGTTCCGGATGACGCCCGAGAACATGGCCAAGCATCGCAACAGCAAGCACATGGCCTTCTGGAAGATGATCAAGGAAGGCTACGATCACTTTGAGGTCACGCGCCAGCAGCCGCAAGTGTCGGTGTGCGAGCGTCGTTATGTGTTCGACGCCACCGCGACCAATGGCACGTTCAGTCCGGCCGCCAAGTGCCCGACCTACGAAATCCCCGCAGCGATCGCGCAGGCGGTGCAGGAGAAGCAGCGCCAGGACAACTATCAGACCGCGCAACTCATCTCCCATGGCGCGCCGCTGGCGCCGAATCGCGCCGGCATCGATGGCGGCATGAACACCGTGTTCGCCGAGAAGCTCGGCCTCGGCAACAGCGACACGGTGCAGGATCAGAGCGGCCGTTCGATCATGCTGTCGTCTGCCTCGAACGATAGCGGCATCTTCTCGCGTGTCGGCGTCGTGCCGCCAGCACCGCTGCCGCCGGAGACACCGGCTCCTGCCGCAGCGCCCGCGAAGAAGCCCGCCGTGGCGGTTGCCGCCGCGCATCCGGCGCCCGCGAAGAAGGCCGAGCATCCGACCCGCTTCGCCACCACACTGAACAAGATGTATCGCACCGCCTCGGCGGATCCGAAGGACGCGCCAATGCTGCGCGGCTCCAGCGCCGACGAGAACAAGCACGCCGAGATCAAGAGCGCGAAGACCGCGCCGCGCGACGACATCGCCGCCAAGCTCGCGGAAAAGCCGGTATCGACACCCGCGCAGACCGCGCAAGCCAACAAGCCGCGCGTGCTCGACGAAGCCCCGTCCACACGCAGCGCCTTCGCCGCGCCGCCACCGCCGTCCTCGACCATGTCCGGCGCGCAGGCCGTGCTGCCCGCGACCTCGTTCAACAGCCGGTGGTCGGCGTTCCGCTAACGCCACCGGCGTCCGCCTGACGCCGGGATTCCTTTCCCCATGGATTGCTTCGTCTATGTGCTCGGCACCGCCGCCGGCCGGCGACCGATGACCTATGTCGGCTGGACCACCGACGTCGCCCGCCGCCTCGCCCGCCACAATGCCGGGGCCGGCGCCCGCAGCACCCGCGGCCGACAATGGGTGCTGCTGCATGTGGAGCAATTCGCCAGCAAACCCGAAGCGATGAGCCGCGAATGGCACCTCAAGCGCGACCGGACCTTCCGCAAGCGGCTATGCGAAAGCTTGGTCACCGAGAACCAGCGTTGACCCCACGACGCTTTTGTCGCGCCCCGGCAACGGCTATGACTTGGCTCGCGATTCGCCACCAACACGCGGGAGTCCGATGATCCGGCTGGTCCTGACACTGTCCACCATGTTGATGACGCCGGTTTCCGCGGCCAACGACGCCCGCTTCGAGGCCATCCTCAAGCGGCTCGACCCATCAGAACGGTTGGAGCAGGTCTGCGACTACGCGGCGGTGAAATACATCAACCGCGACAAGAATCCCTATCGCCCCGACCGCGCGGTGATCGAATCAATCGCGCCGGCGCATGTGCGCGGCGACACGGTGCGCGGCGAAGGCGGAGCGTTTCGCAGCAAGGGCGAGTGGTATCAGTTCTCGTTCACCTGCCAGACGTCGCCCGACCGGCTGAAGGTACTCTCGTTCGATTACAAGATCGGCGAGAAAATCCCCGAGAGCAAATGGGACACCTACGGCCTGTGGCGCTGATCGTCGCGATCACAGCTAGGTTTTAATTTTTCGCGTTTTCTTGCGCCAAGCCATATCCGCTTCGCTCGCAAACGCCTATCGCCGCATATATTGGAATAGCGCCGCGAGGACGATCACCGCGAGGCCGGCGGCCAGCGCCAGCGAGACATGAATGCCGGTGATCGCGCCGACAAGGCCGACGGTGATACCACTGAACGCGCGCATGCCGAGGCTCGCCATATTGAACAGGCCGATGACGCGGCCGCGAATGTCTGTCGGCGCATTGAGCTGCACCAGCGTCTGCGCCATGGCGTTATAGGACAGCTCGAAGAAACCGGCGACGAACAGCATCGCCAGCGCGAACGGATAGGAGCCGGTCAGCGCGAAGCCGAACAGGGCGAGCGCCCAGGCCACTGCGAGGATAATCGCCGTGCGCGGCTTGGCATCCAGCACCCGCCAATATTCCAGCGCGAAGCCGGCGAGGATCGCGCCGAACGCGTCGGCAGCAAGCAGCGCGCTATAGGACACGCCGGGATCGCCGTGGCCGAGATCGATGGCGAAGCTCGGCATCTGCGGATGATAGGCATTGCCCACAAGAAACGACATGCCTCCCGCAAGCAGGATCATCGACATCAACACGCGGTCGCCGGCGATGTCGCGGAAGGTCCGGATGAAATCAGCAAAGCCGCGCACCGCACGTTGCGGTGCCTGTGCGATGGTGCGGAATTTCGGTCCGTAAGGCGCCCCGATCAGCCACAGCAGCATCGGCAGATAGAACAGCGTGTTGACAACGATGCCGACCGAGGTACCGAGCGTCAGCATGATCAACCCGCCCATCGCCGGGCCGACCAGCACGCCGAGGTAACGCGCGGTCGCGTTCAGCCGCACCGCGCTCGGCAAATCTTCCGGACCGACGATGTCGTAGAGCAGCAACTGGTTCGGCGTCTGCCACAGCACGCCGGCGCAACCGTGGATCACCAGCAACACCATGGCGGCCTCCACCGTCAGCGTATCGGTGATGAAGAAATAGCCCCATCCCGACGACGCGATGATGAACAGGCCCATGCCGCACTGGATGATCCGGCGCGGATCGAATTTGTCGGCAAGCGCGCCGACAGCGACCGACAACAACAGGAACGGCAGCCAGTGTGACAGCACCGCGAAGCCGCCCAGCACCGGCGACTGGAATTTCTGGAACATCACCCAGTAGCTGATCACATGCTCGACATTGTCGGCCATCATCACCAGCACGTAGGAGACGAACTGGATCCGGTAACCGGGATGGCGGAAGGCCGAAAAGGACTGTCGGGCGGCAGGCGCCTGCGTCGTCACGGAAACCTCGAATGATTCAAAGGAGGCGGCTCAAGCCGGCTCTGGAGCGACATCACGCCGATAGAAAGAGGCGGCGAATAAACGCCGGCCCGCACCGGCGTTTCAAGGTCGCGCCGCGCGATGGCCTCATGCAGATTTGCCGTGGCAACAACTCAGCGCGGCTGCCGAATGCGCGACAAACCCTTGATCGCCTGCAACGTCACCGCCGCGACGCCGAGTGCGATCCCGATGCCGGCAACCGCCGGCCAGCCGCCGAGCCGCCATCCTTCACTGGCCATTGCCGCGCCGATAGCGCCGCCGGCAAACATTGAGCCCATGAACAACGTGTTGATGCGCGACTGCGCTTCCGGCCGCAGCGCGAAGATGACGTACTGGTTGGCGACAATCGCACCCTGCAAACCGATATCGAGCAAAGCAACGGCGATGGCAAATCCGACCAGACTTTCCCAGGTTCCAAGGATCACCCACGACAGCAGCGTCACCACCGTGCCCAGCAGGATCGCGCTATAGGGACCGCGCCGATCCGAGAGAAAGCCGGACGCCGGCGTCGCCAGCACCCCGACCAGACCGAGGATGCCGAACAGTCCGACGACATCCGCGCCATAGCCGAATGGTGGCGCCTCAAGCCGGAACGCAATCACGGTCCAGAACATCGTGAACGCACCGAAGATCAACGCCTGCGTCATGGCGGCAAGCCGCAAATCCGGCAGTTCGCGCCATAGCGTCGCCAGTGAGGCGAGCAACTGCCCATAACTTTGACGGTTCTCGGAGCGGCTGTGCGGCAGACGCAACGCCAGCAGCGCTGCGGTCGCCAGCGCCAGCGGCGCGCCCAGCCAGAACATGGCGCGCCAGCCGGCATAAGCTGCGACATAGCCGGCAAGCGGCCGACTCAGGAAGATACCGGTCACCAGACCCGCCATCACGGTGCCGACCACAGCACCGCGTGATTGCGGCGCGGCGAGCGTCGCTGCAAATGGCACGATCTGCTGCGCGACCGTTGCCGCTGCGCCGACAAAAAAAGAGGCGAGCACAAGCGTTATCGCGCTGGGCGCGAGTGCCGCAAGCGCCAGCACCGCCCCGAGCGCAATGAACTGGCCGACAATCAGCCGGCGACGCTCGACGAGATCACCGAGCGGCACCAGCAGCAGGAGGCCAAGCGCATAACCAAGTTGGGTCGCCATCGGAATGAGACCGATCAACGACCCCGGCAGATCGCGTTCGATCAGACCGAGCATCGGCTGGTTGTAATAGATGTTCGCGACCGCAACACCGGCGGCGACCGCCATGACGAAAACGGGCGGCGCACTGATACTCGGCGATGTCGGAGAGCTGTCAGTCGTTTTCATGGGAGAAATACGATCGGATGACGCTGGCGATCAGCAGCGCATGCAGCCAGGCAAGAGGTTGAAATGAAAAGATATCAGGGCGCGTCGGGATCGACACTATCCAGGAATGTTGCCGTCGGCACAAAGAATAGCCCGCCCGTCACCGCACGGCTGAAATCCAGAAGACGGTCATAGGTTCCCGGCGGATTGCCGATGAACATGTTTTTCAGCATCGTCTCGATCCGGGCCGGCGACCGCGCATAGCCAATAAAATAGGTGCCGAACTCACCTTTACCCACTTCGCCGAACGGCATGTTGTCACGCACGATCTGAAGTTGCTCGCCATTCTCTTCGATCGACGTCAGAACGTTGTGCGCGTACGGCTTCTTCACGGAATCGGGCTGCTCGATATCGGACAGCTTGTGCCGGCCGACAATGTTTTCCTGCTCCTCGATCGGCACTTTGTTCCATCGCGCCAGATCGTGCAGATACTTCTGCACGATCACATAGCTGCCGCCGGCAAAAGCCGCATCCTCGTCACCGACAAGCGTGGCTGCTTCCGCGGCCTGGCCGACGGGATTTTCCGTCCCGTCAACAAAGCCGATCAGATCGCGATCATCGAAAAACTTGAAGCCGTGCACTTCATCCACGGTCGCAACCGCACCGGCCAGCCGCGACATGATGTGCGTCGCCAGCTCGAAGCACAAATCCATGCTGGCCGCACGGATGTGGAGAAGAATGTCGCCGGGCGTGGAGACCGCCGTGTACACGCCGCGAATTTCCTGGAACGGATGAAGATCCCTGGGTCGCGGCGAGCCGAACAACCTGTCCCAGATATCGGACCCAAACCCCATGACGCACGACAGTTGCCCGTTAAGATTCCGGAATCCGACGCCGCGTAACAGGCTGGAGAGATCGGCACACACGCCACGCACCGTCTGCAGGGCCTCCGGCTTCGCGTTGACGGTCAGCACCATGAAGATGGCGGCCCGCGTCAGCCGGCTCGCGACGGACTGGGACACAGGCGGCGGCAGACTTGAAACCATGGCTGATCAATCTCCTCGCGACGCCGGCGCCGCGCTCGACGATATGTCGATACCGCCGGCTTTCATATCATCGCACGGGATGCAGTTTTCCGAAGCCGGCGAACCGTGTCAATTCATGAGCCCGTACGCGACGTATCGCGTAAAAACGCCGGCCCAAGGCCGGCGTTTCACTCGTTCGATCGCCGATGACTTTCGCGTCAAGGCTTACGCGTAGCGTCCATGGCAATGCTTGTACTTCTTGCCGGAGCCGCACGGGCAGGATTCATTGCGGCCGACCTTGCCCCAGGTCGAGGGATCCTTGGGATTGCGCGCGGCCGGATCGACTGCCTCATCGGACGCGCCGAGGCTGACGCGGGCGATCGCCATCTCGTCCTCGCCCGTGGTCGGGTCGATCTTGTGCGCTTCCATGTAGGGAAGCTCCTGCACCTCATCCTCGGGCGGACGCTGCACCACCTCGACGCGCATCAGTTGCGCCGTCACCGCCTCGCGCATGCGCAGCACGAGATTCTCGAACAACGCGAAGGCTTCCGCCTTGTATTCGTTGAGCGGATCACGCTGGCCGTAGCCGCGCAGGCCGATCACCTGACGCAGATGTTCGAGCATGATGATGTGCTCGCGCCAGAGATGATCGAGCGTCTGCAGCAGGATCGACTTCTCGACGTAGCGCATCACGTCGGGACCATATTGCGCCGCCTTGCGCGCCATCCATTCGTCCGCCTGCTTGGTGATGCGCTCGCGCACCTCCTCGTCCGCGATCCCCTCTTCCTTGGCCCAGTCGTAGACCGGCGGATCGATGGTGAGAATTTCGCGCACCGCCTTGTCGAGGCCGGCGACATCCCACTGTTCCGGATAGGCATTCTCCGGAATGTGTTTTGAGACGAGTTGATCGATCACCTCATGACGCATGTCGGTGACGGTCTGCTCGGCATTGTCGTCGCGCATCAGTTCGAGACGCTGCTCGAAGATCACCTTGCGCTGGTCGTTCGAGACGTCGTCGAACTTGAGCACGTTCTTGCGCGCGTCGAAGTTGCGCGCTTCCACCTTCTGCTGCGCCTTCTCCAGCGCCTTGTTGATCCAGGGATGGATGATTGCCTCGCCTTCCTTCAGGCCGAGTTTCTGCAGCATGCCGTCGAGCTTGCCGGAGCCGAAGATGCGCATCAGGTCGTCTTCGAGCGACAGGAAGAACTTGGAATGACCCGGATCGCCCTGACGGCCGGAGCGGCCGCGCAACTGGTTGTCGATGCGGCGGCTTTCGTGGCGCTCGGTGCCGAGCACGAAAAGCCCGCCGGCCGCCAGCGCCTTTTCCTTCAGTCGTGCCACCTGCTCGCGGATCGCGGCGGCGCGCGGATCGCGGTCGCGCTCGCCCCAGTCGGCGATATCGGCGATCTCCTGGCGGATGCGCATGTCGGCGCTGCCGCCAAGCTGAATGTCGGTGCCGCGGCCCGCCATGTTGGTAGCGATGGTCACCGCGCCCGGCACGCCGGCCTGCGAGACGATAAACGCTTCCTGCTCGTGATAGCGCGCGTTGAGGATCGCGAACACCTTGGTTCGGGTCGCGCCCTCGTCGCCGGAATAAAGTTTCGCGAACGCATTCGGATCGCTGAAATCGTGCTGCTCCCAGCCCTTGGCCTTCAAGGCTTCGGCGAGCTGTTCCGACTTCTCGATCGAAGTGGTGCCGACCAGCACCGGCTGGCCGCGCTTCTTGCAATCCTCGATCAGCTCGATCACCGCATGATGCTTTTCAGCGTTGGTGCGGTAGACCTCGTCATCGTCGTCAATGCGCGCGACCGGCAGATTGGTCGGGATCTCGAGCACTTCGAGCCCGTAGATATCCATGAACTCGTCCGCTTCGGTGAGCGCCGTACCGGTCATGCCGGCCAGCTTCTCGTACATGCGGAAATAGTTCTGGAAGGTGATGCTGGCGAGCGTCTGGTTTTCCGGTTGGATCGGCTGGCGCTCTTTCGCTTCCAGCGCCTGGTGCAGACCTTCGGAATAGCGGCGGCCCGGCATCATGCGGCCGGTGAACTCGTCGATGATGACGACTTCGCCGTTGCGCACAATGTAATCCTTGTCGCGCTGGAACAGCTTGTGCGCACGCAGCGCCTGATTGACGTGGTGCACGACCGAGACGTTCTCGACGTCGTAGAGCGAGCCGCTGCCCTTGAGCTGGCCCGCATCGCGCAGCATCGTCTCCATCTTCTCCATGCCGGCTTCGGTCATGGTGACGGCACGCTGCTTCTCGTCGACCTCGAAGTCGCTGGCGTCGAGCTTCGGGATGAAAGCGTCGATGGTGTTGTAGAATTCCGAACGGTCGTCGAGCGGGCCGGAGATGATCAGCGGCGTGCGCGCCTCGTCGATCAGGATCGAGTCGACTTCGTCGACGATCGCAAATGCGTGTCCGCGCTGGACCATGTCCTCCAGCCGGTACTTCATGTTGTCGCGCAGATAGTCGAAGCCGAGTTCGTTGTTGGTGCCGTAGGTCACGTCGCAGGCATAGGCGGCCTTGCGCTCCTCGTCGTCCATGCCGTGGACGATGACGCCGGTGGTCAGGCCAAGGAAATTGTAGATCTGCCCCATCCATTCGCTGTCGCGCTTGGCGAGGTAGTCGTTGACCGTCACCACGTGCACGCCGCGGCCAGCGAGCGCATTGAGATAGACCGGCAGGGTCGCGACCAGGGTCTTGCCTTCACCGGTCCGCATCTCGGCGATCCGGCCCTCATGCAGCACCATGCCGCCGATCAACTGCACGTCGAAATGCCGCTGGCCCAGCGTCCGCTTGGCCGCCTCGCGGACGGTGGCGAAGGCCGGGACCAAGAGGTCGTCGAGGCTCTTGCCGGCCTCGAGCTGCTGGCGGAACTCGGCGGTCCGCGCCCGCAGCGCCTCGTCGGACAGCGCCGCGATTTCCGGCTCCAGCGCGTTGACCTCGGCAACGCGGGGGTTATAGGTGCGAATCCGGCGGTCGTTTGCCGAACCGAAAAGCTTGCGGGCCACTGCGCCGAGCATGAATGTCCTTAACCTTTGCCGCTAATCTGATGCCGCCAACCCCGAACGAGCCTCCGCCGCCCACCGGGTGTCGCTGGGAAGCGACCGGAAATGCGGCATTTTCAACGTCAAAGACGTGCGTGGAGGCACGCGGAGACAGGCCCGGGCGAGAGATAGGAGTGGGTCAAACCCTTGTCAATCGGCCGGTTTCGCGCGGCCTGACCGATTGTCAGGCTCCTGGTTAAGCCTCCGGCGCGGCCGCGCGACCCCATCGCGCTCCCTTCGGCCCCTTCGGCCATTGCAAAGCCACGATCGTTAGGCGAGTGTCCCGCGCCGTCCGCGTGGCCGGCCGTCACCGGACCGACTTTTACAGCCGTCCCTTACCGCCCAAAACCCTGACCGACAGGTCGAACCCTATGGATCGCGTCATGCTCTCGCGCACGCTGCCCGCCGCCGCTGCGGCCCTTGTCCTGCTCGCTTCTGCGCTGCCGGCGCTGGCCCAGGACGACCCCGTTCTGGCCAAGGTCAACGGCGTCGAAATCCGCCAGAGCGATGTCGCGCTCGCCGAGGAAGAGGCCGGCGGCCAGCTTCCGGCGATGGCGCCGGACGCCAAGCGCGACTACCTCGTCGCCTTCCTGAGCGACATGATCGTCGTCGCCCAGGCGGCCGAGAAGCAGAAGATCGCCGACACCGCCGAGTTCAAGCGCCGCCTCGCCTTCAACCGCAACCGTCTGCTGATGGACGAGATGCTGCAGAAGGAAGGCAAGGCCGCCGTCACCGACGCCGCGCTGCGCAAGGTCTATGACGAGGCCGTCAAGCAGATGGGCGACGAGCAGGAAGTGCGCGCCCGCCACATCCTGGTGGAGACCGAGGATCAGGCCAAGGAAATCGTCGCCGAACTCAAGAAGGGCGCGAATTTCGAGGAGTTGGCCAAGACCAAGTCGAAGGATCCGGGCGCGGCCGCGCAGGGCGGTGATCTCGGCTACTTCACCAAGGAACAGATGGTGCCGGAATTCGCCGACGCCGCGTTCAAGATGGAGAAGGGTCAGGTGTCAGACCCGGTGAAGAGCCAGTTCGGCTGGCACATCATCCGCGTCGAGGACAAGCGCAAGAAGCCGGCGCCGGAGTTCGATGCCGTCAAGGCGCAGCTCGAAACCTACGTCACCCGCAAGGCGCAGGCCGATCTCGTCACCAAGCTGCGCGACAGCGCCAAGATCGAGCGGCTCGACAAGAAGGACGACGCGAAGCCGGCGGACGCCAAACCGGATGCGAAGCCGGCCGCGCCGGCGAAGAAGTAATCACCACCAAAATACTGCCGCGAATTCTCGTGGCCGGAATAGAGGCGTTCTCTTGAACACCTATGTTCCGGCCACGATGCTTATGGGATAACCACGACGAGTCGCGGACGCCGATCCCGCTGCGTCCGGCCACCACCGGAAGACCGTCATGGCTGCCTCCTCGCCCGTTTCCCCGCTCGCGCCCACCTCCGTCCCCGATATGCCGGCGATCGCCGGCGTCAGGCTCGCCACCGCCGCGGCCGGCATCCGCTACAAGGGCCGCACCGACGTGCTGCTGGTGCTGATGGACAAGGGCACGACCGCGGCCGGCGTCTACACCCGCTCGAAATGCCCGTCGGCACCGGTCGAGTGGTGTCGCAAGATGCTCAAGGGCGGCAAAGGACGTCCCTTGGCACGCGCGCTGGTGGTCAATTCCGGCAATGCCAATGCCTTCACCGGCAAGAGCGGCCGCGACGCGACCAAACTCACCGCCGACATCGCCGCGAAGGCGACCGGCTGCAAGCCCTCTGAAATCTTCCTCGCCTCGACCGGCGTGATCGGCGAACCGCTCGATGCGCGCAAGTTTCAAGGCGTGATGGGCGATCTCGTCGCGCAGGCTGCACCGGGCGCGTTCCTCGATGCGGCCAAAGCGATCATGACAACCGATACATTTCCAAAGGTGGCGACCGCCAAGGTGAAGCTCGGCAGCGCCACCGTCACCATTGGTGGCATTGCCAAGGGCGCCGGCATGATCGCGCCGGACATGGCGACGATGCTGTCGTTCGTGTTCACCGATGCGCCGATCGCCGCGCCGGCGTTGCAGAAGGTTTTGAGCGAGACCGTCACCGACACGTTCAATGCCGTGACCATCGACGGGGACACCTCGACCTCCGACACGCTGATGGCATTCGCCACCGGCGCCGCTGCCGCAAAAGGCGCACCGCGCATCAGCAAGGCGTCAGATAAACGCCTGACCGCGTTCCGCAAGGCGTTCGCCAAGGTGCTGGCCGACCTGTCCGAGCAGGTGGCCCGCGACGGCGAAGGCGCGCGCAAGCTGATCGAGATCACCGTCGAGGGCGCGAAATCGAAAGCCTCGGCGCGGCGCATCGCCATGTCGATCGGCAATTCGCCGCTGGTGAAAACCGCCATTGCCGGCGAGGACGCCAACTGGGGCCGCGTCGTCATGGCGGTCGGCAAGGCCGGCGAGCCGGCCGACCGCGATAAACTGTCGATCTGGTTCGGCGGCATCCGCGTCGCGCACAAGGGCGCGCGCGATCCGAACTACGATGAGGCGGCGGTCTCGGCGCGGATGAAGGAGCCGAAGATCATGCTGAAGGTCAACCTCGGCCTTGGCAGCGGCCGCGACCGCGTGCTGACCTGCGATCTCACCAAGGAATACGTGGCGATCAACGGCGACTACCGGTCGTGACCGCACGGTTAAGCACACGTTAACGGCGCGCGCGTTGCATTTGTGAAAATCGTCAAAACCTCCTTAAGCCCTGCTGCCTAGTGTCGGAGCCACGGCCGTGAGCATGAAAACTGTTCTTGTCGCGGCCTGCGCCCTCGTCGATGCGGATGGCCGCGTGCTGCTGGCACAACGTCCACCCGGAAAGTCGATGGCGGGACTGTGGGAGTTTCCCGGCGGCAAGGTCGAGCCCGGCGAGCGGCCGGAGGAAACGCTCATTCGCGAATTGCGGGAGGAGCTTGGAATCGCCGTCAGTGAGCCGTGCCTCGCGCCGCTGACCTTCGCCAGTCACGTCTATCCGGACTTCCATCTACTGATGCCGCTTTATGTGTGCCGGCGATGGGAGGGCATCGCGCGCCCGCTGGAAGGACAGGAGCTGACCTGGGTCAAGCCGAGCCGGCTTCGGGATTATCCGATGCCGCCAGCCGACGAACCGCTGGTGGCGCATCTGGTGACGCTTCTTTGATCCACCGACGAACCATGAGGATCGCGCCGATGGATACTCGTCTTCGCTCCGCCGTCTTGCGCTTTGCCGGCGACACGCGCGGCGCGACCGCGATCGAATATTCCTTGGTTGCCGGCGGCGTCGCCTGCGCCATCGCCACCACCATCACGATGCTCGGCGGTTCGGTGCAGGCGATGTGGACGGCGGTGAAGGACGCGCTGCCGTAATCTCAGGAACCTCGGCGGCCGCCCGGATCGCCGCTTCGGTCGCCCAGCACATCGGCGAGCCGCACCGTTGCCGAACCCGGTTTCAGCGGCTGCTGCTGGCTCGCATGCGGCGCCCAGCCTGACAGCCAGACGATCTCGAAGGTTGCGTGCACGCGCCGATCCGAATCCGAGAAATTATCGGAATAAACCTGCAGCACCTGCGCCAGTGTCTCGCGCCGTAGCGGCGCACGGCGGCGCTCGCGCAGGATGTTGGTCGCGCCCATGCGCCGCAGATCGCGCATCAAGTCATAGGCGCTGTCGTAGCGCACCGTGAGCCGATCCGAATCCACCACCGGCAACGCGAAGCCGGCACGTTGCAACAGCCCGCCGAGGCTGCGCACATCGACAAATGGCGCGACGCGCGGCGACACGCCGCCCTCGACCACGCTCTCGGCTTCGGCGAACGCTTCGCGCAATTCGGTGAGCGTATCGCCGCCAATCAAAGCAGCGAGGAACAGTCCATCCGGCTTGAGCGCGCGCCGCACCTGCGCCAGCGTGCCGGGCAGATCGTTGACGAATTGCAGCGACAGCAGCGACACGACGAGATCGAGCGAACCGTCAGCGAATGGCAGCGCCTCCTCGTCGGCCAGCACCTGCAACCCACCATCGCGCACGACGTGATGCGCTGCATGCACCGTCAGCGCGCCGCGCGCCGCGAGCACGCGCCGCGCATGATCGCCCGGCGTGCCGAGATCGACCGCGCGCTCGAACCGCCGCGTCACCACCGACAAGCGCGATTCCAGATCATCGGCGGCATGGGCGAGGAGGAAGTCCGCAGTCCCGTGCGTCCCTGTCTGCCGGGCGGCGCGGCGGCGGCGCAAGTCGAGCAGCCTGCGGTCGAATAATTGCGGGGCGGACACCATGTCACGAACCATGCCACGGCGGCGGCGGCAATGACACCGACTTGGTGCCGGTGCTAGCATCGCCTTTATGCCGAAGGCGGATGCGATCGAGCACCCTGCGCCCCGCTGGCGTGCGCTGTGGCGCGGCGGCGGCCGCGCGCTGGCGGCGCTGCGCGATCTCGCTTTGCCGCCGGTCTGCGCCTCCTGTCGCGATCCGCTCGGCGCCGGCGAGGGACTGTGCCCGGCCTGCTGGTCGCGGATGTCGTTCATCGCCCCGCCTTATTGCCCGCGTCTCGGCATCCCGTTCGTCTACGATCCCGGCCCCGGCCTTCTCTCGATGGAGGCGATCGCATCGCCGCCGACCTATGACCGCGCCCGCGCCGCCGTGCGCTACGACGACGTGGCGCGCGACCTCGTGCACGCCCTGAAATATGCCGACCGGCTCGACCTCGCGCCGATCATGGGCGGCTGGATGGCGCGCGCCGGCCACGAACTGCTCGCCGACGCCGACGCGCTCGTCCCGGTGCCGCTGCATTGGCGGCGGCAATGGTCGCGGCGAACCAACCAGTCTGCGGCGCTCGCGGCCGGCATTGCCCGGATCGCTGCGGTTCCCGTGCTGCATGGCGCGCTGCGCCGCGCCCGCGCCACGCCGCAGCAGGTCGGCCTGTCGAAGAACGAACGGGCGGTGAACGTCCAGGGCGCGTTCCGGGTGCCGCCGGAGCGCAAGGCCGAGATCGCCGGCCGCCGGGTTGTTCTGGTCGACGATGTGCTGACCTCGGGCGCCACGGTCGAAGCCTGCGCCAAGGCGCTGTCGCGGGCCGGCGCCGCCCATGTGGACGTCCTGGTGTTCGCGCGGGTTGTGAGCCCTGCCCGGACGCCCATATAAAGCGGTACAGGGCGACGGCCTGCCGCCGCCTGCGCATTCTGCAAATTCGCCCACAGGTCCGTGATGGCTCCCGTCGAAATCTACACCACCCGCTACTGCCCTTATTGCGTCGCCGCCAAGGCGCTGCTGACGCGCAAGAACGTGCCGTTCACCGAGATCGATATCGCCGGCAACTACGAGCGCCGCGACGAGATGATCGAGCGCGCCAACGGCCGGACCACGGTGCCGCAGATTTTCATCGGCACGACCCATGTGGGCGGCAGCGACGACCTGCATGCGCTCGAGCGCGCCGGCAAGCTCGATCCGCTGCTGGCCAACCGCTGACCGGCGCAAATGACACCGTGAGCACGTGACCCCATGAGCACCAGCGGCACTTTCAAGGCCGGCCTGATCCAGATGCGCTCGGGCCTGACGCCCAGAGCGAACATCGACGCGGCCGCGACATTGATCGCGCAGGCCAAAGCCGCCGGCGCCGATTACGTGCAGACGCCGGAGATGACCAACATCCTGGCGCTCAAGCGCGAGGATCTGCTGGCGCAGATCACCAGCGAGGAGAACGATGCTTCGCTCGCCACGCTGCGCGAGATCGCACGCCAGCACAAAATCCATCTGCATGTCGGCTCGCTCGCCATCAAGAGCAGCGACGAACGCGCCAGCAACCGCTCGTTCCTGATCGACCCGGCGGGCGAGATCGTCGCGCGCTACGACAAGATCCATATGTTCGATGTCGATCTCGACAACGGCGAGAGCTATCGCGAGTCGCGCAACTTCGCGCCGGGCGATCTCGGCGTCGCCGCCGATCTGCCGTGGGGCCGGCTCGGCCTGACGATCTGCTACGACCTGCGCTTCCCGGCACTGTTCCGCGCGCTGGCCGATGCCGGCTCGATCTTCCTCAGCGTCCCCGCCGCCTTCACCAAGCCGACCGGCGAAGCGCACTGGCATATCCTGCTGCGCGCCCGCGCGATCGAAAACGGCGCGTTCGTCCTCGCCGCCGCGCAGGGCGGTAAACATGAGAATGGCCGCGAGACCTACGGCCACTCGCTCGTCGTCGATCCATGGGGCCGCGTCATCGCCGAGGGCGGTCTCGAGCCCGACGTGATCATGGCCGAGATCGACCCCGCCGCCGTGACCGCCGCGCGCTCGCGTGTGCCGTCGCTGCAACACGGGCGCCGCTTCGAGATCGAAGCGCCGATGAGCGAGCCGGCGCATCTCCACGCCGTCAAGAGACCCGCATGATCCGCTATTCCCTGAACTGCAAGAACCGGCACACATTCGAAAGCTGGTTTCAGGATTCGTCCGCGTTCGACCGGCAGGTGAAGCGCAAGCTGGTCGCGTGTCCGCAGTGCGGCGACACCAGGATCGAAAAGACGATCATGGCGCCGCAGGTATCGGATTCGAAGCGCGCGACGCGCCGCAAGGCGGTGGAGACGATGCTCGACCGGCCCGCGTCGAAGCCCGCTGACGCCATGGCGACCGCGCCAGAGTCGACGCCGTCCGACGCCATGACCATCGCGTCGCCGCAGGAACGCGAGCTGCGCGCCAAACTCAAGGAGTTGCGCGAGCACATCGTCAAGAACTCCGACCATGTCGGCGCGCGGTTTCCCGAGGAAGCGCGCAAGATGCACTACGGCGAAACCGAGCATCGCTCGATTCATGGCGAAGCGTCGATGGAAGAAGCGCGCGAACTCGCCGAAGAGGGAATCGAGTTCTATCCGGTGCCGGTGCTGCCCGACGAACGGAATTGACCCGCTCTGCTCTTCCGATACGAATATCAAACATGAATTGTGATCTATTGGAGATTTAACCGCGCATATTAAATTAGAACAAAACAACAACGCAGTTACTGCGGTCACTGTGTTCTGCCCGCTTATCCGCCAATGACAGCAGGCATGCGTTATCACCCCTGTTGTTTGCGGCGCGGGGGACGCCGGAAGTTCTTTCGTCCCTCATTCCATGAATGAGGGGGACGGAGCGCCGCGAAGCGCAACGTCTTAGCCTTCCACTCAACCTCGCGGCGGAGTGGAGCGCATCTCCCTCGCTAAAGAGAGACACGCGCGCCTTGCGGCGCTCCATCATCGCGGCGTTTTCGCTCCCCGGGACCGTGCTTCCGGGGCGCGGACAGACAGGATTTGCGCCCCGTCATGGTCCCGCAGGCTTTGGCCCGCGTTCGTCCTACCCCGTCCAGCCCTTGCGGGCGGCCCCACTTAGTTGGGGCGGACGGCAAACCCAGGGCGTCCCGGACATGCGGGTGCGAACCGCAGCGCGGGCGCCGCATCGTGCACGGGCCACATCTCCGGCCCGCGACCCCGGTCGGGTCTTGCGACACGCCGGACTGCTCCACCATCAAGACGCCTCATGATGACGCCCCTCGTGAGCAGGACGGAGATAGGATTATAGGCATATAGGAAGAAAGTCAAGAGGCAACATAGCCCTCATGGTGAGGAGCCCGGCAAAGCCGGGCGTCTCGAACCATGGGCGGCTGCGGGACTGGGGCCGCCACATCCTTCGAGACGCCGCGCTCCGCGCGGCTCCTCAGGATGAGGCGGAGTGAGAGTGGCGCTTCTCTCTCCACGTCATGCGCGGACTTGTTCCGCGCATCCACGACTTCCTTCATTTTCATCGAGACAAAGTCGTGGATGGCCGGGACAAGCCCGGCCATGACGAGGTGGGAGTTGAGCCCCTCATCCGGCGCGCTCCGCTCGCCACCCTCTCCCCGTCAACGGAGCGAGGATTTCAACGACGCCTCATGTCTCGACGATGCGCGACTGCCAGTCGGCGGCGTGGCGCGGGTCGCGCGGACCATGCGGCAGGCCGAGATAGGACTGCGAGCGCATCTCGGTGAGGCGCGAGGCGGTGCGCTTGAACTCCTGCCGCTCGATGCCTTCGTCGGCGACGTAAAGATCGTCCGGTTCCGCCTGCGCGGACGCGACCAGCTTCACCGCGTGATCGTACAACGTGTCGATCAGGATGATGAACCGCTTCGCCTCGTTGCGGCGCGTGTAATCCATGCGCGGAATATGCGCGATGATCAGCGTATGGAAATCGTGCGCGAGGCGCAGATAGTCCGACGCACCGAGCGGCTGGCTGCACAGGTCGGCGAAGGAGAACCGCGCGACGCCCATCGCGGCCTGCGGCACCTCGACCTTGCGGCCCTTCACCGTCAGAGTGACGGGCTTGCCCTCTTCACCGCCGGTCAGCCGCGTCCACGCCTCGTCGAGCGCGCGCGCGGCCGCATCATCATCCGGCACGTACCAGACCGGCAGGCCGGTCATCTTTTCCAGTCGGTAGTCGGTGCGCGCATCGAGCCGCACCACTTCCACATGCTTGAGCAAGAGATCGATGAACGGCAGGAACAGCGCGCGGTTGAGGCCGTCCTTGTAGAGATCGCGCGGCGCGGTGTTGGAGGTCGCCACCAGCACAACGTTGCGCGCGAACAGATGCGTGAACAGCCGGCCGAGGATCATCGCGTCGGCGATGTCGTTGACATAGAACTCGTCGAAGCACAGCAGCCAGCTTTCCTCGGCGATCGCCTCGGCGGCGATCTCCACCGGATCGGTCTTCTCGTGCAGGTCGCCATTCTTGATGCGGGCGCGGATATCCGCCAGCCGCTCGTGCACATCGGCCATGAATTCGTTGAAGTGCGCGCGGCGCTTGCGCTGCACCGGCGTCACCTCGAAGAACAGATCCATCAGCATGGTCTTGCCGCGGCCGACATCGCCGTGCACGTAAAGACCCTTGATCGGTCCGCTCGCCGCCGCGCCGCGGCTGAACAGCCAGCCGAGCGCCGAGGACTTGCGCGCCGAGCGGCGCAAAATGATCCGCTCCTCCAGCCGCGCGTAATGCGCGACCAGCGACACTTGCGCCGGGTCGGCTTCGATCCGTCCGGAATTGACGAGTTCGGTGTAACGGGCGCTGAGGGAATTGGGCATCGGCGGCGGGAACAGGCGACGGAAGCCGGTTCTTATCGCGCCGCAGCGGCGATGTCACATGCGACCATCCGCCAAGCGCCACAACCGCGCGAAAAGCGGGCACATGCCTGCCTCTTCACCATGCGCGCGACGCAGAGGCGGTCCGCATCCGCTATTGGCGCGTCACAACGCGGTCGCAAAAATGCTGCGATGCACCAATATAGCGCTCATGTCACGGCGATTCGGACCACCGCATCGCCGCACGGGGAACGACGGAAACGACACCAGCGACGGGCGCAAGACAAATCATAACGACCAGGCACGAACGAAAGGACTGGCCATGATCGAAGCGCTCCCGGACGGCGGCACGATCCGCAAACTGTGGATCGGCGAAAGCGCGCTGCTGCGCGACCATTTGCTGCGGCTCGACGGCGACAGCCGCGCGCGCCGTTTTGGCGGCGGCGTCTCCGACGCCCGCGTGATCCAGTATGCCGACACCGCGCTGACGCCGGGCGCCATCGTCTACGGCTTCCTCATCGACGGCACGCTGCGCGGCGTCGCGGAAATGCGCCGTGCCGGTTTGCCGCTGGCGACACTTGTCACACCCGTTGCGGAGGTGGCGCTCAGCATCGAGACACCGTGGCAGAGCCATGGCGTCGGTAGCGCGCTGCTGGAGCGCACGCTGCTCGCGGCGCGCAACCGCGGCATCAAGACCCTGCACATGCAATGCCTCGCCGACAACCGGCGCATGCAGCAACTCGCGGCCAAGTTCAACGCCGACCTGACATTCGAGACCGGCAGCGTGATCGGCGAGGTCGATCCGCGACGGCCGAACCCGCTGTCGCTGCTGCGCGAGTGGGTCGAGGACAGCCAGAGCCTCACGCGGGCGATGCTCGACGTGCAGACGCGGATGCTCAGGGCGGGGTAGCGTTATCATCTGCCATAAGGCTCGCTCTCTCCTCTGTTCATTCCCGCGAAAGCGGGAATCCACTCTTAAGCGTGGGTCCCCGCTTTCGCGGGGACGAACGGGGAGACAGGATAAATCAGCTCAACCCCACAATGGATAAACCTGCTCGGCCACATACGGGCCGCCGCCGGTGGAGGCGCGCGAGGAATACAGCACGAACCGCGACACCGGCACGGTGAGCGGCGTGAAATAACCGCGCTGCGACAGCCACTCCGCGACCGCGAGACTGGACGTGTCGCGCAGCCGCGCCAGCGTCACGTGCGGTGTGAACTTGCGCCCCTCGGCGGGAAGGCCAAGCCGCCGCATCAGCCGCTCATGCTCCGCCTGCAGCTCCAGCAGCGCCGCCTCGGGCTCCACCGTGGCGATCAGCGCACGCGGCTTGCGGCCGCCGAACGACGCGAGGCCGGTGATGCGCAGCGTGAACGACGCGCGATCGACCTGCGCCAGCGTTGCCGCGATCTCGCGCGCCACTGGCGCCTCGATGTCGCCGATGAAGCGCAGGGTGACGTGATAGTTCTCCGGATCGATCCAGCGCGCACCGTGCAACCCGCCGCGCATCAGCGACAGATGCTGCGTGACGTCGGGCAGGATCGCGAGACCGGTGAACAGCCGCGGCATCGTCAGGTTTTCTTTGCCGCGCGCGAAGGATTTGACCGCACTTGCGCGATCAGCTCCTCGACCGTCGGCAGAATGCGCTTGACGATCACATCGACGCCGGCAGCGTTGGGATGGATGCCGTCCTGCTGGTTGAGCGCGCGATCGGTGGCGACACCGTCGAGGAAGAACGGATAGAACAACACATCGTACTTCTTCGCGAGCGCCGGGAAGATCGCGTTGTAGCGGGTCTCGTAGTCCGCGCCCATGTTCTTGCCGGCGAGCATGCCGGCCAGCAGCACCTTGATGTTGCGCTCTTTCAGTTTGGCGAGGATGCCGTCGAGCGCCTTTTCGGTGACGGCCGGATCGATGCCGCGCAAGAGATCGTTGGCGCCGAGCGCGAGGATCACCGCTTCGGTGCCGTCCGGCACCGACCAGTCGACGCGCTCGAGCCCGCCGGTCGTGGTGTCGCCGGACACGCCGGCATTGGCGATCTCGATCGTCTCGCCTTTCGCCTTCAGCGCGGCAGCGAGCTTCGCCGGAAACGCATCCGGCCCCGGCAGGCCGTAGCCGGCCGTGAGCGAATCGCCGAAGGCGACGATCTTCACCGGCGCGTTCTGTGCCAAAGCGACACCGGACAGCCCTACCGCTGACACAAGTGTGAGCACAATCAGCGCCACCACCCGCTGGACCAGACGGGCTTTCTTCCCATATGAGCGGGGCTGCAACCGGATCTCCTGCATGACCTCTCCGTCTTCTGAAAGCTCCGCCGTCGCGCTGACGGGGGTCAATCTCTCGCTCGGGCAAGGCGCCGCCCGCGTGCATATTCTCAAGGATATCGACCTGCATATAGGCCGTGGCGAGGCGGTTGGCATGGTCGGGCCGTCCGGATCGGGCAAATCGACGCTGCTGATGGTGATGGCCGGGCTGGAGCGGCCCAACGCCGGCACCGTGAACGTCGCCGGACAGGCGCTCGACACTATGGACGAGGACGCGCTGGCGCGGTTTCGCGGCCGGCACGTGGGCATCGTCTTCCAGTCGTTCCACCTGATCCCGACCATGACGGCGCTGGAGAATGTCGCGGTGCCGCTCGACATGGCCGGCGATCCGCAGAGCCAGGAGAAGGCGCGCGACGAGCTGACGCGCGTCGGGCTCGGCGAGCGGCTGCATCACTATCCCGCGCAACTGTCCGGCGGCGAGCAGCAGCGCGTGGCGCTCGCCCGCGCGCTGGCGCCGCATCCTGAAATCCTCGTCGCCGACGAGCCGACCGGCAATCTCGACGAATCGACCGGACGGCAGATCATCGACCTGATGTTCGAGGGCCACCGTGCGCGCGGCACGACCTTGATCCTCGTCACTCACGATCACAGCCTCGCCGCGCGCTGCCAGCGCGTGATCCGGCTGCGCTCCGGCCGCATCGACGATGCGGACACCGCCGAGATCGCGCAGAAGGTGCGGCGCCTGTGAGCGTCATCGCGTCATCGCCCGCGCCGGCCTCGCGATTTCTCGCGCTGCGCTTCGCCGCGCGCGAATTGCGCGGCGGCCTGAGCGGCTTCTATGTGTTCATCGCCTGCATCGCGCTCGGCGTGATGGCGATCGCCGGCGTCGGCTCGCTCGCCGGCAGTCTCGCGGACGGATTGGCGCGGCAGGGCCGCGTGATCCTCGGCGGCGATCTGTCGTTCTCGCGCATGCACCAGCCGATCGAACCGAACGAGCGCACGGTGCTGCAACGTTACGGCACCGTGTCCGCCGTGATGACCATGCGGGCGATGGCGCGCACCGCCGATGGCCGCGCCGCGCTCGCCGACGTGAAAGCGGTCGATGGCCTCTATCCGCTCACCGGCGCGGTGACGCTCGATCCGGCGATGCCGTTCGCCGATGCGCTGGCGCAACGCGACGGCGTTTATGGCGCGGTGGCGGCGCCGGATTTCCTGACGCGGCTGTCGTTGAAAGCCGGCGACCGCATCACCATCGGCGGCGCGACATTCGCGTTGCGCGCCGCGCTCGCCAGCGAACCGGACAAGCTCGCCGGCGGCATCGGCTTCGGTCCGCGCCTCATCATGAGCGCGGACGGCCTCGCCGCCACCGGGCTCATTCAGCCCGGCAGCCTGGTGCGCTATACCTATCGCGTTTCTTTGCCTGCGGGCAGCAACAGCGACGCGACGCTCGAACCGATGGTCGCGGCGGCGCGTACCGCGCTGCACGATGCCGGCTTCGATATCCGCACCCGCACCAACGCCTCGCCGCAACTGGAACGCACGGTCAACCGCTTCACGCAATTCCTCACCATCGTCGGCCTCACCGCGCTGCTGGTGGGCGGCGTCGGCGTCGCCAATGCGGTGCGCAGCCATCTCGACCGCAAGCGCGAGTCGATCGCGGCGATGAAGGCGCTCGGCGCCACCGGCGCGCGGGTGTTCGCGATCCATCTCATTCAGGTGCTGGCGCTCGCCGTGGTCGGCAGCGCCATCGGCCTCGTGCTCGGCGCGATCCTGCCGTATGGCGTTGCGTCGGCGTTTCGCGCCATCGCGCCGCTGCCGATCGAACCCTCCATCCAGCCGCATGAACTGGCGCTCGCCGGCCTGTACGGCCTGATGGTCGCATTGGCGTTTGCGCTCTGGCCACTCGGCCGCGCGCATGATGTGCCGGTCGCGGCGTTGTTCCGCGACCGTGTCGATACCGGCCGCCGCTGGCCGCGCCGCCGCTACATGATCGCAACGGTGATTGCCGCCGCCGCGCTGATCGCCATCGCCGTCGGCATGGCCTACGACCGCAAGGTGGCGATCATCTATGTGATCGCCGCCGGGGCGGTGTTCGTGCTGCTGCGCTTCGTCGCGACCCTGCTGATGCGCGGTGCCGCCGCGCTCGGCCGACCGCGCTCCACCGTGTGGCGGATGGCGATCGCCAACATCCACCGGCCTGGCGCGCTGACGCCGGCCGTGGTGATGTCGCTCGGCCTCGGGCTTGCGTTGCTCGTCACCGTGATCGAGATCGACGGCAATCTGCGCCAGCAGTTCTCCGCCTCGCTGCCGGACAAGGCGCCCTCGTTCTTCTTCCTCGACATTCCCTCACAGGATGCCGACCGCTTCGCCGCGTTCATCCACGACCGCGCGCCGCAAGGCAAACTCGACGAGGTGCCGATGCTGCGCGGGCGCATCGTCTCCGCGCGCGGCGTGCCGGCCGAACAGCTCAATCCATCGCAGGACGCCGCCTGGGTGCTGCAAAGCGACCGCGGCATCACCTATGCGACGAAAATCCCCGAAGGCTCGCGCGTGGTCGAGGGTGACTGGTGGAAACCGGACTATGCCGGGCCGCCGCTCGTCTCCTTCGACAAGAAGATCGCCGACGGCCTCGGCCTCAAGATCGGCGACCCGATCACGGTGAACGTGCTCGGCCGCAACATCACCGCGACCATCGCCAATCTGCGGACCATCGACTGGCAAAGCCTCGGCATCAATTTCGTGCTGGTCTATTCGCCGCAGGCGTTCCGCGGCGCGCCGCATACGCATATGGCGTCGCTGACCTTCCCGAAGGACACGGCACAGGCGCTGGAGCGGCAGCAGGAGGAGCGGCTCATTCGCGAGGTCGCCGACACCTTCCCGAGCGTCAGCAGCGTGCGTGTCAAGGATGCGCTGGACGCGGTCGGCGCCATCGTCGGCAATCTCATTCTCGCGGTGCGCGGCGCAAGCCTGATCACGCTGATCGCCGCCGCGCTGGTGCTCGGCGGCGCGCTCGCCGCCGGTCATCGTCATCGCGTCTACGACGCGGTGATCCTCAAGGCGCTCGGCGCCACCCGCCGGCGGCTGATCGCGATCTATGCGCTCGAATATCTGCTGCTTGCCGCCGCCACGGCGGTGTTCGGCGTGCTCGCCGGCTCGCTCTCGGCCTATGTGATCGTCACCGAATTGATGAACCTGCCGTTCGGCTGGGAGCCGCTGCCGGCACTCGCCGCCTCCGCCGCCGCCATTCTCGTCACGGTGGTGCTTGGCCTTGCCGGAACCGTGCGGGCGCTAGGGCAGAAGCCGGCGCCGGTGCTGCGCAACCTCTAATCGGCAAGCTCTCGCGACAAAGCGCCGCGTTGGCGCCGCGTTGGCCTCTCCACACCGGTTTTGCCGCCAAATCGGGCCCAAAAGCCCCGGCAAAACGCCGTTAACTTTCGGCAAGGGAAGCCGAATCCGGCCCCGCCGCTCTGGCGCACAGCCGGCCGGCACATTAAATTTCCATCCGACACACCGGCCCCTCCGGGCCGGGATTTGGAGAGGGAACTTCGATGTCGGATTTCGACCGGAACATCGCCGCACGGCGGGGCTACACCGCCGATCAGTCGGCGGTCGCAGTCGACGCGGGACTGCGCGCTTACATGATCCGCGTCTACAACTACATGGCCGCCGGCGTGGCGCTCACGGGCATCGTCTCGTGGCTGACCTTCAACGCCGCGGTGACGAGCAACGGCGCCGGCAAGCTGGTGCTGACCTCGTTCGGCCAGATGCTCTATAGCGGCCCGGTGTCGATCGTGCTGCTGCTGGCGACGCTCGGTCTCGTGTTCTTCATGAGCTTCCGCGTCGACCGATTGCAGCCCGCGACCGCGCTCGGCCTGTTCATGCTGTATGCCGGCCTGCTCGGCCTCATGCTGTCGTCGATCTTCCTGTCGTATACCGGCACGTCGATCACCCGCACGTTCTTCATCTCGGCGGCGGCGTTCGGCGCGTTGAGCCTGTACGGCTACACGACGCAGCGTGACCTGAGCCCGATCGGCTCGTTCCTGATCATGGGCCTGTTCGGCATCATCCTGGCGATGATCGTCAACATCTTCCTCAAGAGCACGGGTCTCGAATTCGTGATCTCGGCGGTCGGTGTGCTGATCTTCGCCGGTCTCACGGCGTGGGATACGCAGAAGATCAAGGAGATGTACGACGTCAACGACGACGGCACGATCGCCGGCCGCAAGGCGGTGATGGGCGCGCTGTCGCTGTACCTCGACTTCATCAACCTGTTCCTGTTCCTACTCCGCTTCATGGGTGACCGGCGCTAACGCGCCGTTCCACAGGACAGACCTGAGATGCGCCCCGGCCTCGTGCCGGGGCGTTTTTCGTTTTGCTAGGGGTGAATCCGCCGGGTTGAAGCACACTCTCTCCCGTTCATTCCCGCGAAAGCGGGAATCCACTCTTAAGCGTGGGTCCCCGCTTTCGCGGGGACGAACGGAGGTTAAAATCCCTTCGCCCTGCAGCAGATCAATCTGAATTCTCGATCCATGACCACACCCGCCTCCCTCACCATCCGTCCCGCCACGCCGGCCGACATTCCCGCCATCGCCGCGATCTACGGAGCGTCGGTACGCACTGGTACCGCCTCGTTCGAGCTGGAGCCGCCCGACGAAACGGAGATGGGGAAACGGATGCAGGCGATCCTCGGCGGCGGATTTCCCTACCTCGCCGCCGACTGCGACGGGCGTTTGGCCGGCTATGCCTATGCCGCGCTCTACCGCACCCGGCCGGCCTATCGCTTCACCGTCGAGGATTCCGTTTATGTCGATCCGGCCGTGCAGCGGCGCGGCGTCGGCCGCGCGCTGCTCGATGCGCTGATCGCGGCCTGCGCGCAACGCGGCTTGCGCCAGATGATCGCGGTGATCGGCGATTCCCCCAATCAGGCGCATTCGGTCGCCTTGCATCGCGCCGCCGGCTTTGCCGAGATCGGGCGGCTGCCCGATGTCGGCTTCAAGCACGGTCACTGGTGCGACAGCCTGCTGATGCAGCGCGCGCTCGGCGACGGCGGCACGACCGACCCGGTGGACCGTTAGCGGCGGCGGCGTGCCGGCCGCATCGGCTCCAAGGCGGGCACCAAGGCCGGCACCGCATCCTTCGCCACCTCGCGCAGACAGAACATCAGTTGCGACGCCGCCGGCGACAGCCGCCGCTCCGCCACGGTGACGACGCCGACCGCCAGCGGCTCATGCGGAAACCGCACCGGTAGCATCGCCAGATCGCCACGCTCGATATCCCGCCGCACCACCGCGAGCGGCAGCGCCGCGATCGCGTCCTGCTCGATCATCAGCGTGCGCGACATCAGATAAGAAGTGGTTTCGACGAACGGCTCGGGATTGGCGAGACCGTGCTGTGCGAACAGTTGCAGCACCGAGCTGTGCACGACGCTGTCCGCCGGCGGCAGGATCCAGCGGCAGGCGGCGAGATCGGCGTAGCTGACCGCCCGTCGCGTCAGCGGATGCCGCGCGCCGGCGACCACCACCATCGGCTCGTGCAGCAGCACCTCCTGCGTCAGCCGCTCGCGGGTGTCGATCGGCGCGAGCCGGCCGACGATCATGTCCACCGCGCCGCTGCGCAACTCCTGCACCAGCACGTCCTGCACGCCCTCGATGATCCGCACCGGCGCCTGGCCTGCGCGCTCGCGCATCAGCCGCAACGCCGCCGGCAGCAGCCATGGTAGGCTCACCAGCATGGCGCCGACGCGCACCTCGCCGGCATTGCCGTCCGCGACCGCCTCCAGCTCCTCGGTGATGTGCCGCACCTCGGACTGAATGGTCTTGCCATGCGCCACCAGCGAGCGGCCGAACATGGTCAGCGTCAGGCCGCGGGCGCTGCGCACGAACAGCGGCAGGCCGAGCAGATCCTCGATCTCGCGCAACCCCTTCGACGCCGCCGGCTGGGTGATGTTGAGCATCGCCGCTGCCGCCGACAGGCTGCGTGCCTCGACGATGGCGTCGATCAGCCGCAGATGCCGCAGCTTGAGCCGGTCCATGATCCGGCGGGAACGGGCGGGGTCGGGGCGGGCCATGCGTCACCAATGCCCTACCATAACCATTTGGTTATAGGCTGGCGAGCAGATTTCATGCCGCCGGCTCTCCCGCCTCGCGTATCCTGCCTGAAAGCCTCCGTGAGCAGCAAGGATCGCCGTGCCGAAAATCAGCGGTTTTTCCGTCATTCCCGTCAGCCTTCCGGATGAAGACCCGGAATGGAAATTCGCCGGGCAGAACTATCCGAAGTGGGATGCCTGCATCCTCGCGTTGAAGGCGGACGATGGAACGGTTGGTTATGGCTATGCCGCCGCCTTCACCCATCTCGGCTCCACCAACGCCGCGGTGGAGAGCGTGCTCAAGCGCCTGGTGCCGCTGATCGTCGGCCGCGACTGCCTCGCGATCGAGGAAAACATCCGCATCACCGACAAGGGCATCACCGCCAATCATCCGGCGAAGTCCGGCATCGACTGCGCGCTGCACGACCTCGCCGCGCGCGTGCTGAAGGTGCCGATGTATCACCTGTTCGGTGGCAAGGTGCGCAACAGCATTCCGATCTGCCGCATGCTCGCGTTGAAGAATCCCGAGCAGACCGCCGAGAAGGCGCGCGCCCGCGTTGACGAGGGCTATCGCTGCCTGAAGATGAAGGTCGGCGGCAATGTCGCCGAGGACGTGGCGCGGGTGCGCGCGGTGCGCCGCGCGATCGGCGACGAGGTGAGGCTCACCGCCGATCCGAACATGTCCTATTCGGCCAAGGACGCGATCGCGTTCGTCGAGCGCGCCGCCGAGTTCAACATCGACATGATCGAGCAGCCGGTGCGCGAGTTCGATCTCGAAGGGCTTGCCACCGTGACGCGCGGCGTCTCCATCGCCGTCGAGGCGGACGAGAGCGCGTTCTCGCCGCAGAGCACATTCACGCTGGCGTCGCGCCGCATCGTCGATGCCGTGAGCATGAAGATCACCAAGATGGGCGGGCTGCGCAAAGTGCTGGCCGCCGCGAAAGTGTGCGAGGCGGCGGCGATCGGCTGCCGCATGGGCGCCACCGTCGGCAGCCGGCTTCTGACCGCGCACGCGCTGCATCTGTGCGCGGCGCTGCCGCATCTCACCTATCCGAGCGAGCTCGCCGAATTCCAGCACGTCATGGAAGACCCGTTCGAGGGTCTGACGGTGAAGGACGGCGAGATCGTCATTCCCGACGATGTCGGCCCCGGCGTCAGCCTGCGCAAGGACGTGGCGTGGGCGGCGTGAGTTTGAGAACGATCATCAGCCTTCAACCCCACGAGGAGAATCGCATGTCCCGTTTGAAGTCCGGCACCCTTTCCCCTCGCCTGTCGCGCCGCATGATGCTCGCGGCCGGCGCAACCTTGCTGGCCATCGGCTTTGCCGGCGGTCCGGCAGCGGCGCAGGACGGCATCGTGCGCATGGTGGTGCCGATGGCCGCCGGCGGCCCTGCCGATTTCATCGCGCGCACCATCTCCGAAAAGCTGCGTGAGAAACTCGGCGCCTCGATCATCATCGAGAACAAGCCAGGCGCCAACGGCGCGCTCGGCGGCATGGCGGTCGCCGCCGCGCCGCCGGACGGCAAGACGCTGCTGTTCGCGACCTCGGGCCTCCTCACCATCACGCCGACGCTGGAGCAGAAGAGTTCGTTCAATCCGGCCACCGATCTGACGCCGATCTCCAACGTGGTCGTCAACGGCACGGCGCTGGTGGTGCGCGCCGATCATCCCGCCAACACCATCGCGGACCTGGTCGCGATCTCGAAGAAGGGACCGAAGCCGGTGACGCTCGGCTCCGCCGGCTTCGGCAACATCCTGCATCTCTACGTCGAGGTGCTGAAGGACGCGACCAAGACCGACATCGTGCATGTCCCCTATCGCGGCGTCGCGCCGGCGATGACCGACGCGCTCGCCGGCGTGATTGACGGCCTGTTCGCCGATCTTCCCGCCTCGCTGCCGCAGATCAAGAGCGGCAAGATGAAGGCGCTCGGCATGGTCGGCGAAACCCGCAGCAAGGCGGCGCCTAATATTCCGACCATCGCGGAACAGGGCTATCCGGGCGTCACCGGCGCAAGCTGGTTCGGCCTGTTCGGCCCGCCGAAGATGGACCCGAAGGTCGCAAACGAGGTCGCCGCCAAGGTCGCCGAGGTGCTGCACGACCCCGAGATCGTCGCGAAGTTCGAGGCGCTCGGTTCGGTGCCCTCGCCGACCACGCCGGCGGACTTCGCCAAGCGGATCGAGCAGGACCGCGCGCACTGGGCGCGGGTCATCAAGGAACACAATATCCATCTCGAAAAGTAACGAACCGCGCTATACTTCGACCAATCCCTGAAAGGAGCAGCCATGAAATACAGCAAGAAGGACGCCAAGGCTTACGCCCAGGCCAATATGAAGGGCGTGTGGGCCGCCGCGCTGACGCCGCTGAAGCAGGACTTCGCCATCGACGAGACCGGCTTCCGCTCGAACCTGCGGCATTGGGCCGGCGACCTGAAGATCGACGGCGTGTTCGTCGCCGGCAAGCAGGGCGAATTCTTCTCGATGTCGCTCGACGAGCGCAAGAAGCTGTTCGACATCGCCGCCAGCGAGTTGCAGGGCAAGGCCGGCACCATCATGTCCTGCTCCGACCAGAACATGGACACGGTGATCGAACTGGCAAAGCACGCGCAGAAGTGCGGCGCCGACTACATCGTCGTGCATGCGCCGATCCTGCACTTCACCCACAAGCAGGACGAGTCGCTGTACCAGTACTACAAGTATCTCAGCGACAATCTCGACATCGGCATCGCCATGTGGAGCCATCCGGATAGCGGCTATCTGATGACGCCGCAGACCTGCGCGCGTATCGCCGACCTGCCGAACATCGTCGCGATCAAGTATTCCGTGCCGCGTGAGATGTATATCGAGCTGACCAACCTGACCAAGGGCAAGCTGATCGTCTCGACCGCCTCGGAAGAGGAATGGTTCGACAACATCGTCGAGCTGGGCTGGAAGCTCTATCTGTGCTCGTCGCCGCCGTATCTGCTGCAGACCAAGAACGATCTGCGCATGCGCCAGTACACCGACCTCGCCATGGCGGGGAAGGTCGATGAAGCGCGCAAGATCCGCGACAGCCTCGAGCCGGTGCGTCAGGCGCTGAAGAAGACGCGCCCGGCGGAGAAGCCGCAGGCGCAGCAGAAGTACTGGCAGGAACTGCTCGGTCAGGCCGGTGGTCCGGTGCGCCGGCCGATGCTGCAGCTCACCGATGCGGAGCGCACCGCGATCCGCGCCGCGTTCGAGACCTGCGGGCTGAACACCTCGGCCAAGGCCAACGCCGCCTAAGCTACACGCGACAACGACAAAGGCCGCCGGTTTCCCGGCGGCCTTTTTTATTGTTCCGCGACAACGACGATCAGCGCGTCACCAGCCGGATCGACTTGTCGAGCACGCGCAGCACGCGATCGAGATCGTGGCCGCGGCGCAGGATCAGCCCCGTGGCGGAGATGGCGCTGTAGGCGCCCTGCTTGCGCGCCAGCCGCGGGTCTTTCTCGATGCGGTAGATCGGCACTTCCGACGCGCGGCGAAAAATCGAGAACACGGCGCGGTCTTTCAGGAAATCGATGGCGTAATCGCGCCATTCGCCGGCGGCGACCATGCGCCCGTAGAGGCCGAGGATGCGGTCCAGCTCGCGGCGGTTGAACGTCACATGAGCGGAAACCGCGGGAGCGGCGGCTGGAAACGGCCGCACGCCCCCGGCGAGCTGACTGGGCTCACCCTCACCGAATGCCATCGGCGCCTCCGTCTGACAGAATCGCATGATCGCCCCGCGTCACGGCGCGAGCAAGCGCGAAACAACCCGTCGCGCGTGTGTCGGGACCATCCCGCCATGACATGGGAACCGGTGCTTGTCCCGGCAAGGCGCATCGCCGGCGACCAACCGTGGCAAAACGCGCGATTTTCGCGTGAAAACGCGATCACGCCGACGTTATAGCGATCATAATCATGCCCAATTTCGGTCAAGCCGGCGTCACCCTGAGGGGGGATAAAGCGACAGTTGCCTAAGGCTCGGACGGTCGGGCTCCGGATTCCTCAGCCCCCCAGCCCCCTGGAGTTCGCTCCGTCCGAGCCGATGGCACGAGTGGTTTGTTCGTTCCGCGTACGGTTCAATCCCCAAGACTTTCACGGGCCGGTTTTTACCGGCCCGTTTTTATTTTTGGCTGCTGCTCAATGCGCGTTCCGTCACCCGTCCCGTGGGGAAGGGTCGAAGCGTGCGCGCGGCACGCTCTCTCAATCATCAGAAACTGTTACGGCAGCGGCGCCAGCGCCGCGCCGACGATCGCGCCCGGCTCGCTCGCGGAGCCGCGCTGCACCAGCACCGCGACCGCATCGATCTGTGCGTCGCCACCGGTCACATTCGCCATCGGTAGCGAATACGACACCGGCCCACCGGTCCAATCACCAAGCTTCACCCAGCGCCGCACCACATTGTGATAGACGATGCTGTGGCCGTTGTTCTCACCACGGCCGATCGTGACGTGCACGTTGCGGCTCACCGGGCAGAGCCAGACTTCACCGAGCACCGGACTGGACGCCGCGATATCCTTCGCTGCCGTCGCGGTGATATCGACGCTGCCATCCTTGACCGCCACCGTTACCGGCACGGTCAGCGCGCCGCCGTCGTGCGATTTGGTCACGGCCTGCTCGATCGCCGCCTTGTCGCTGCCGAGCACATAGACCGAACCGCTGATCACTGCCTGCGGCGTGAACACTTCGCGGTCGCCACGGACCTTGGAATAGGCGCGCTGCCGCTTGGTATGGCCGCGCAAAGCGAGCGTGTCCTTCCAGCCGAGATAATCCCAGTAATCGACCGGCAGACTGAGCGCGACCAGCGACGGATCCTGCGCCAGATCGCCGAGCAGCTTGTCGGCCGGCGGACAGGATGAACAGCCCTGGCTGGTGAACAGTTCGACGACACCCCGGACTTCGCCCGCCTGCACGGCGGATGCCACCATCGCGGCGGCACCGGCGAGCAAGGCAAGAGCGAAGCGAGACAAAAACGGCAACGGAGCAGACTCCATCAAGGCACGGTGCAAGGTGCGCTAGTGATAGGCCGCCCCGCCTTCACCCGCCAGTCACGAGCGGGTGACAGGAGCCGCATTCGGGTACCGCACGCAACGCGGCAAACCCGGCGACCAAAACCGGCGACGCGCGCCGCCGGCTGCTGGCGGCTCAAGCCGCCAGTTGCCGCAGCACGTATTGCAGGATGCCGCCGTTACGGAAGTAATCCAGTTCATCGAGCGTATCGATGCGGCACAGCAGCGGAACCTCGCGGCGATCGCCATTGGCACTGGTGATCTCCACCGTCAGCTTCTGCCGCGGCTTCAGATCACCTGCGAGACCGCGGATCGTGACCTTCTCGTCGCCCTTGAGGCCGAGCGACTGCCACGAGGTGCCATCCTCGAACGTCAGCGGCAGCACGCCCATGCCGACGAGGTTCGAGCGGTGGATGCGCTCGAAGCTCTGAGTGATGACCGCGCGCACGCCGAGCAGCCGCGTGCCCTTCGCCGCCCAGTCGCGCGACGAGCCGTTGCCGTATTCGGCGCCGGCGAAGATCACCAGCGGCACCTGCTCCTGCTGGTACTTCATGGCGGCGTCGTAGATCGACATCGCCTCGCCGTCCGGCCAGTGCTTGGTCATGCCGCCTTCGGGGATGTTGCCGTCGGCGCCCTTCATCATGAAGTTCTTGATGCGGATATTGGCGAAGGTGCCGCGCATCATCACTTCATGGTTGCCGCGGCGCGTGCCGTACTGGTTGAAGTCGGCCGGACGCACCTGGTGCTCCGACAAATATTGGCCGGCGGGCGACGTCAGCTTGATCGAACCGGCCGGCGAGATGTGGTCGGTGGTGATCTTGTCGCCGAACATGGCGAGGATGCGCGCATCGACGATGTCGGTCGTCGGCTCCGGCTGCATCGTCATACCCTCGAAATACGGCGGATGCTGCACATAGGTGGAGCCCATGTTCCACTTGTAGGTGTCGCTCGCCGTCGTGCTGATCTTGCGCCAGTTGGTGTCGCCCTTGAACACGTCGGCATACTTCTTCTTGAAGATCGCCGAGGTGACGTACTTTTTGATGAAGGCGTTGATCTCCTTGGTCGTCGGCCAGACGTCCTTGAGATAGACCGGCTTGCCGTCCTTGCCGGTGCCGAGCGGCTCCTCGTCGAGATTCTTGGTCACGCTGCCGGCGAGCGCATAGGCGACGACCAGCGGCGGCGAGGCGAGATAGTTCGCCTGCACGTCCGGCGAGACGCGGCCTTCAAAGTTACGGTTGCCCGACAGCACGGCGGCGGCGACGATGCCGTTGTCGTTGATGGTCTTGGAAATCTCCTCCGGCAGCGGACCGGAATTGCCGATGCAGGTGGTGCAGCCGAAGCCGACGAGGTTGAAGCCAACCGCGTCGAGATCCTTCTGCAGACCCGAGTTCGAGAGATATTCCGCGACCACCTGCGAGCCCGGCGCGAGCGAGGTCTTGACCCACGGCTTCGCCTTGAGCCCCTTGGCCGCAGCCTTGCGCGCGAGCAGACCGGCCGCGATCAGCACGCTCGGATTGGAGGTGTTGGTGCAGGAAGTGATCGCCGCGATCACCACGTCGCCGTGGCCGAGGTCGTCCTTGCGGCCCTCGACCGCGAAACGCTCGCCGTGGCCGTCGGGCTTCTTGTATTCGTTGGTCAGCGCGGTGTCGAAACCGCTCGCCACCGTCTCCAGCGCGAGGCGGCCTTCCGGACGCTTCGGACCGGCCATCGACGGCTGCACATCCTTGAGATCGAGCGCGAGGGTCTGGGTGAACACCGGATCCTTCGCGGTCGAGGTGCGGAACAGGCCCTGCGCCTTGGAATATTTCTCCACCAGCGCGACGCGCGCGGCGGCGCGGCCCGAGGTCTTGAGATAATCGAGCGCGGCCTTGTCGACCGGGAAGAAGCCGCAGGTCGCGCCGTATTCCGGCGCCATGTTACCGATCGTCGCCTTGTCGGCCACCGACAGATGGTCGAGGCCGGGGCCGTAGAACTCGACGAACTTGCCGACCACGCCGAGCTTGCGCAGCATCTGCGTCACGGTGAGCACGAGGTCGGTCGAGGTGACGCCTTCCTTGAGCTTGCCCTTGAGCTTGAAGCCGACCACGTCGGGCATCAGCATCGACAGCGGCTGGCCGAGCATGCAGGCTTCCGCCTCGATGCCGCCGACGCCCCAGCCGAGCACGGCCAGACCGTTGACCATGGTGGTGTGCGAGTCGGTGCCGACCAGCGAATCCGGATAGGCGACTTCGTACATGCCGGTCTTCTTGCCGACCGTCATCTTCTCCTTCTTGGTCCAGACCGTCTGGGCCAGATATTCGAGATTGACCTGGTGGCAGATGCCGGTGCCGGGCGGCACCACCGAGAAGTTCGAGAACGCCTTCTGGCCCCACTTCAGGAATTCGTAGCGTTCCTGGTTCTGCTTGTATTCTTCCTGGACGTTCTTGCCGAACGCCTTGTTATCACCGAAGAAGTTGACGATCACCGAGTGATCGATGACGAGATCGACCGGCACCAGCGGGTTGATCTTCTCGGCGTCGCCGCCGAGATTCTTCATGGCGTTGCGCATGGCGGCGAGATCGACCACCGCCGGAACGCCGGTGAAGTCCTGCATCAGCACGCGCGCCGGGCGGAAGGCGATTTCGTGCTCGAGCGTCTTCTTGCGCGCCCATTTCGAGAACGCGACGATGTCGTCCTTCTTGACCGAGCGCCCGTCCTCGTTGCGCAGGAGGTTTTCCAGCAGCACCTTCATCGAGAACGGCAGGCGGGAGATGCCCTTGAGGCCGTTTTTCTCGGCGGTCGGCAGGCTGTAATAGGCGTAGGTCTTGCTACCGACCTTGAGGGTCTTGCAGCAGCGGAAACTATCGAGCGACGTCATGGGATTAATCCTGGGTTCGGTTGCATACCCGGGCGGCGGAAAGGTCGTCCAAGCTGTTGCCAAAGCCGATGTTTAAGGCTCTGACATCTGCCCGCAGAGCGGCATCGGGACCGGTGGCGCCGCGAACGCCCGGCTTATAAGGTCTTTTCATTCCGGACGCCATATCACCTCGCCCTATCAACATGATGCGCCGCTTTTCAGAACAGCTATCGACAGCGTGTTTTCGCGGGCCAAGCGGCCTATGCGGCTTCGCATGGTGCACACCGGCGGCGCCATGCGCCGCCGCATGGATCATATGCGCGGCTGGCGGGCACAACTGATGCGGCTCACCAGCGACAATCTGGCCTGCCGGCGCGGCGGCCGCATGGTGTTCACCGGGGTGAGTTTCGCGGTCGCCGCCGGCGAGGCGCTGCTGGTGACCGGCCGTAACGGGGCCGGCAAATCGACCCTGCTGCGGCTGCTGGCCGGGCTGCTGCCTGTCGCCGCCGGACGCGTCGGCTGGGACGGCGGGGCGCCGGACCAGAGCGTCGGCGAACAGGCGCATTATGTCGGGCATCTCGACGCCCTGAAGCCGGGACTGTCCGTCCGCGACAATCTGGCGTTCTGGACCGCCTGGAACGGCGCACAGGCCGAAGGCATCGACGCGGCGCTGGCGGCGCTGGCGCTGGACGGCCTCGCCGACCTCCCCGCCGCTTACCTCTCCGCCGGACAACGGCGCCGGCTGGCGCTCGCCCGTCTGGTCGCCGTGCACCGGCCGATCTGGCTGCTCGACGAGCCGACCGCGGCGCTCGACGTCACCGCGCAGGCGGCGCTGGCGCAACTCATGCGCGATCATCTCGCCGGCGGCGGGCTGATCATCGCCGCGACCCATGGACCGATCGGCATCGACGGCGCGCGCGAGCTGCGGATCGGCGCAACCATCGGGGCCGCGGCATGAGCGCGCTCGCCGCCCTCTACTGGCGCGACCTGCGCCTCGCGGTGCGCGCCGGCGGCGGCGCCGCCATCGCCGCGCTGTTCTTCCTGATCGTCGTCGCGCTGGTGCCGTTCGCGGTCGGCCCCGATCTCGCGCTGCTGTCACGCATCGGCCCGGCGATCCTGTGGCTCGGCGCGCTGCTGGCGAGCCTGCTGACACTCGACCGGCTGATCGCCGTCGACGCCGAGGACGGATCGCTCGATCTCTTGATGATGACGCCGATGCCGCTCGAGGCCGCGCTCGCCGCCAAGGCGCTGGCGCACTGGACCAGCACCTGTCTTCCGCTCGTCATCCTGTCGCCGGTGCTCGCTTTGCTGCTCAACGTGGAGTTCTCGGCGATGCCGGCGATCGCGCTGACGCTCGCGGCCGGCACGCCCGCACTCACCTTCATCGGGCTGATCGGCGCGGCGCTGTCGGTCGCGCTCCGGCGCGGCGGCGTGCTGCTCGCCGTGCTCGTCCTGCCGTTCACCATTCCGGTGCTGATCTTCGGCGTCGCCGCCGCCAATGCGGTGATCGTCGGGCCGGCACCGTTCGGGCCGCCGTTCACGATATTGTGCGCGCTGTCGCTGGCGAGCGCGGTGATCGCGCCGGTCGCGGCCGCCGCGGCCATCAGACACGGACTTGAGTGATGGTTGATCGAGATCACAGCCCGATACACGCAATCGCCGCAAATGAATGGCTCTTGACGATGGCCGCCGCGGGACTGAAACACGCCGCCGAGGGGTTATAAGCACCGATGCCGATCAGCGATTTCGCCAATCCGTCCAAATTCCTGACGCTGGTCAGCCGCGTTCTGCCGTGGCTCGCCGTGGCGGCCGTGATCGCCTTCGCCATCGGTCTGACGCAGGCGATGCAGGCGCCCGACGACTACCAGCAGGGCGCGACCGTGAAGATCATGTATCTGCACGTGCCGTCGGCGTGGCTCTCCATGGGCATCTGGGCGGTGATGAGCATCGCCGCGCTCGGCACGCTGGTGTGGCGGCATCCGCTCGCCGATGTCGCCGGCAAGGCGGCCGCACCCATTGGCGCTGCGTTCACGCTGATCTGTCTGATCACCGGCTCGCTGTGGGGCCGGCCGATGTGGGGCACCTATTGGGTGTGGGACGCGCGGTTGACCTCTGTATTCGTGCTGTTCCTGATGTATCTCGGCGTGATTGCGCTGTACTGGACCGCCGAGGAACCGTCGCGCGCCGCGCGGCTGGCGGCGATCCTGACGCTGGTCGGCGCGATCAATCTGCCGGTGGTGAAATTCTCGGTCGACTGGTGGAACACGCTGCACCAGCCGGCCTCGGTGATCCGCATGGGCGCGCCGACCATCGATCCGTCGCTGCTCAAACCGCTGCTGATGATGGCGGTGGCGTACTTCCTGCTGTTCGCGGCCTTGCATCTCGCAGCGATGCGCAACGAAATATTGCGCCGGCGCGTGCGCACCTTGCGGCTGATGCAAGCGAACGAGGCCGCATCATGATGGCGTCGCTCGGCCCGCATGCGGGCTTCATCGTCGGCGCTTATCTCGCCGCGCTGATCGTCACGCTCGCGGTGATCGTCTGGGTGTGGCTCGACTATCGCCGGCAGCGGCGCATCCTCGCCGACCTCGACGCGCGCGGCATCACCCGCCGTTCGTTGCGCCAGGGCGTATCGGAGAGCCTGTCGTGAGCGACCAGACGACCACACCGCGCGGCGGTCGCGGCCGGTTGCTGTTGCTGCTGCCGCTCGCGGTGTTTCTCGCGCTCGCCGCGCTGTTTCTGTTCCGGCTCGGCGCCGGCGATCCGAACCGGCTACCGTCCGCGCTGATCGGCCGCGTCGCGCCGAACACCGACCTGCCGCCGATCGATGGCCTGACCCGCGACAGCAAGACCGTGCCCGGCGTCACCAACGCCCTGTTCGTCGGCAAGGTGACTGTCGTGAATGTGTGGGCGTCGTGGTGCGTACCGTGTCATGACGAGATCCCGTTCCTCGCCACGCTCGGCAAGGACCCGCGCATCCAGCTCGCCGGCATCAACTACAAGGACGCGCCGGAGAATGCGCGGCGTTTCCTCAACCGCTACGGCAATCCGTTCGTCGCCACCGGCGCCGATCCCAAGGGCCGCGAGTCGATCGAATGGGGCGTCTACGGCGTGCCGGAAACCTTCGTGGTCGGCCGCGACGGCAGGATCGCCTACAAGCTGGTGGGGCCGATCGGCGCCGACAATCTCCGCTCCGCGCTGCTGCCGGCGATCGAGAAGGCGTTGGCGAACTAATCCGGCTTCTTCTCGGCGCTGTATTTCATCAGCAGCGGATATTGCAACGCGCCGAAGATCATTGTGATCGGCAGCACGCCGAACACCTTGAAGTTCACCCAGAAGTCGGTCGACTGCGTGCGCCAGACCACCTCGTTGAGCACGGCGAGCGCGACGAAGAACACCGCCCAGCGGATCGTCAGCTTGCGCCAGCCTTCGTCCGTCAGGTGGAACACCTGATCGAACACGATGGCGAGAAACTGCTTGCGCAGCAGAATGCCGGCAAACAGCACGCCGGCAAACAGCAGATAGATGATGGTCGGCTTGAGCTTGATGAACAGTTCGTCGTGGAAGATCAGCGTCGCGCCGCCGAACACCAGCACGACAACGGCGGTGACCAGCGCCATCACCGGCAGATGCCGCGTCAGCGCGTAGGACACCGCGAGCGCGATGGCGATCGCCACCATGAACGCCGCCGTGCCGGCAAAAATGCCCCAACGCGAATTGGCGAAGAAGAACACCAGCAGCGGCCCGAGATCGAGCGCGAATTTCAGGCCGGGATTGAGCTGCTTCTTGTCGGATGTGTCAGGCATGCTGCTCTTTCAATCCTCCAGCCCGGCGATGGCGCGGGCGAAATCGCGCGCGGCGAACGGCGACAGATCGTCCACCTGCTCGCCGACGCCGATGAAATGCACCGGCAGCGCGAATTTCTGCGCGATGGCGACGAGGATGCCGCCGCGCGCGGTGCCGTCGAGCTTGGTCATGACGAGACCGGTCACGCCGGCGGTCTTGCCGAATACTTCGACCTGCGACAGCGCGTTCTGCCCCACCGTCGCGTCGAGCACGAGCAGCACCGCATGCGGCGCGCTGGCGTCGACCTTGCGGATCACCCGCACCATCTTTTCCAGTTCGCCCATCAGTTCGGTGCGGTTCTGCAACCGCCCGGCCGTGTCAATCAACACCACGTCGAAGTCTTCGGTCTTCGCCTCGTTGACGGCATCGAAGGCGAGGCTCGCGGCATCGCTACCCGGCGCGCGGGCGATCACGGTGGCGCCGGTGCGGCCGCCCCAAATCTTCAACTGGTCGATGGCGGCGGCGCGGAACGTGTCGCCGGCGGCGAGCATCACGCTCTTGCCTTCGGCGCGGAAGCGCGCCGCGAGCTTGCCGATGGTCGTCGTCTTGCCGGAACCGTTGACGCCGGTGACGAGGATGACGAACGGCTTCGCGCCCTCAACCGACAGTGGCTTAGCCACCGGCGTCAGCACGCTCTCGATCTCGTCCGCCAGCAGCGCCTGCACTTCTTCCGGGGCGATGCCCTTCTCGTAGCGACCCGCACCGAGCTTGTCGGAGATGCGCATGGCGAGATCGACGCCGAGATCGGCGCGGATCAGCGCACCTTCCAGATCCTCGATCGATTCGGCGTCGAGCTTGCGCTTGGTGACGAGATCGGTGATCGCCGTGCCGAGCGCCGACGAGGTGCGCTTCAAGCCGCCGCTGAGGCGCTTCCACCAGCTTTGTTTCGGTTCACTGTCGCTCATGACCGGGCTGTGATAGCGGTTTCACCATGACACCGGAAGAGATGTTATCGCGCCTTCTTTATCGCGACGGGCTGATGCTTGTGATCGACAAGCCCGCGGGCCTGTCGGTGCATCGCGGGCCGAAGGGTGGCGCAAGCCTGGAAGACTATTTCGAGGCGCTGCGGTTCGGCCTGCCGCGCGATCCCGCTTTGGCGCACCGGCTCGACAAGGATACGTCCGGCTGCCTCGTCCTCGGCCGCCACCGCAAGGCACTGGCGAAACTCGGCGACCTGTTCAAGCAGCGCCGCGTCGGCAAGACCTATTGGGCCGTGGTGGAGGGTCGCCCCGCCACCGACACCGGCCGGATCGACATGCCGCTCGGCAAGCGCGACGACACGCGCGGCTGGTGGATGAAACCCGATCCGAACGGCCAGCCGGCGCAGACCGACTGGCGCGTGCGCGGCGAAGCGAACGGCCTGACAGGTCGCTTTACTTGGCTGGAACTGGAACCGCTGACCGGCCGCACGCATCAGTTGCGCGTGCATTGCGCCGAGATGGGCTGGCCGATCGTCGGCGATCCGGTTTACGGCAGCGCGCAACGCAATGGCGACACGCCGTTGCATCTGCATGCGCGCGGCATCGTCGTGCCGATCTCCAACAACAAGCCGCCGGTTTCGGTGGAAGCGCCGGTGCCGGCGCATATGCTGGAGAAGCTGGCGGCGTGCGGGTTCGTCGAAACCTTAAGCCGCGCGCAAGGTGCGGCCGTCATGGCCGGTCACGACACGGTCGATCAGTAGTCCGGGCGCGATCGGCGCGGCGAGCGCGACCGGCGTGAACTGTTCGGTGCGGGCGATGCCGCCGCGCTCGCTCAACAACGTCCGCATCTGTCCCACCTGCGCGTCGAGATGCTTGCGCAGCATCGTCGCGCCGAGCGCGCGCAACCGCTTCGCGCGCTCCTTCACGATCTCTCCCGTCACCGCCGGCATGCGCGCCGCCGGCGTGCCGGGACGCGGCGAGAACGGAAACACATGCAGATGCGTGAGCCCGCACTCCCGCACCAGATCGAGCGAGCGCGCGAACATCGCCTCGGTCTCGGTCGGGAAGCCGGCGATGATGTCGGCGCCGAAGATGACGTCCGGCCGCAGCCGCCGCACCTGATCCGTGAAAGCGATGGCGTCGGCGCGCAGATGCCGCCGCTTCATGCGCTTGAGGATGAGATCATCGCCCGCCTGCAGCGAGAGATGCAGATGCGGCATCAGCCGTGCCTCGCCGGCGAGCGCATCGAGCAGATCATCGTCCGCCTCGACGGAATCGATCGACGACAGGCGCAGGCGCGGCAGGTCCGGCACATGCTTGAGGATCTGCTTCACCAGCGCACCTAATTTGGGCGTGCCGGGCAGGTTCTCGCCGTAGCTGGTGATATCGACGCCAGTGAGCACCACCTCGCGGCAACCGTTCCCGACCAGCGCGCGGATTTGCGCGACCACCTCGCCCATCGGCACCGAGCGCGACGGACCGCGACCGTAGGGGATGATGCAGAAGGTGCAGCGGTGGTCGCAGCCGGTCTGCATCTGCACGAAGGCGCGCGTGTGCCCCTCGATCCCGTCGACCAGATGCAGCGCCGTCTCGCGCACCGCCATGATGTCGTTGACGACGATCTTTTCCTCGGCCCCGACGCCGAAATCCGGCAGCGCGCGCCACGCCGCCGCGTCGAGCTTTTCCTGATTGCCGAGGACGAGATCGACTTCCGGCATCGCCGCGAATTGCGCCGGCTCGGTCTGGGCGGCGCATCCGGTGACGACGATGCGCGCATCCGGCCGCTCGCGCCTGAGCCTGCGCACCGTCTGGCGCGCCTGCCGCACCGCCTCTGCCGTCACCGCGCAGGTATTGACCACCACCGTGTCGCTCACGCCGGCAGCAGCCGCGTGACGGCGCATCACCTCCGACTCGTGGATGTTGAGCCGGCAGCCGAAGGTGACGACGTCGATGGTCATGGTCTCAAACGGTGGCCGCGAACAGCGCCGGATCGAACCGGCCTTCGCGCTCGTATTCGACCGGGCCGGTCATCCACACATGGTCCGTGTCGGCGCGCCAGTCGATGACGAGATCGCCGCCCGGCAGCGACACCGTTGCCCTGCGCTCGGTGCGCTTCAGCCGCGCCGCCGCGACGGCGGTCGCACAGGCGGCCGAACCGCAGGCGCGCGTCAGCCCCGCGCCGCGCTCCCATGTCCGCGCGATGATGTGATCGCGCGAGACGATCTGCGCCAGCGTGATGTTGGCGCGCTCGGGAAACATCGGATGATTCTCGAGCATCGGCCCAAACTTGGTGAGGTCGTAAGCGTTGACGTCATCGACCCAGAACACCGCATGCGGATTGCCCATGCTCACCACCGACGGCGAGTGCAGCACCGGATTGTCGATCGGCCCGATCTGCAATTCGATGGCGCGGGTATCGCGGAATTCTTCCGCCAGCGGAATCTCGTTCCAGGCGAAGCGCGGCTTGCCCATATCGACGGTGAAGCTGCCGTCCGCATTCTTCCATGATGGCAGCAGCCCCGCCGCGGTCTCGAACAACACGCGATCCTTGCCGGTGTCGTGCGCGACGATCGAGGCGATGCAGCGCGTGCCGTTGCCGCAGGCGCCGGCCTCCGAGCCGTCATTGTTATAGATGCGCACGAAGGCATCGGTGCCCGGCGTGCGCGGCGGATAGAGCGCCATCAACTGATCGTAGGGCGCGCCGGCCGGTTGCGCCGCTGCGCGCGCATCGGCGGCGCTGATCGGCGCGGCGTCGCCGCGCATGTCGACGACGACGATCTCGTTGCCGACACCGTTCATCTTGACGAAGGGGCGATTAGCGAGCGCGCTCATGGAAAAGGCCTGATGCGAAGTGCGGCACGGTGTCCCTTAGCCGCCTGTCGGCGGTTTATATGGGTAAACGCCGCCAAAACGCCAGCCGGGAGCCCCGGCGACAGTCCCGCCGAGGCCGGCGGGAGGCGCATGTTAGACTTTGCCGCCGAATCGCCCGGATCGTGCCGTTCATCCGGCCAGTGATGGAGAGCCAGATGTCCCGCACCCTGGCGGCTGCCGCCGCCTTTGCGCTGTTGAGCGCGAGCACCCTGCTGACCCCGGCCGGCGCGCAATCCCCCCCGCCGTCGTCGCCGGCACCGGCGGCTCCCGCGACGCCAGCGCCCGCACCCTCGGCGACCAGCCCCGCGCCGCTGAAGGCCGGCGACCCGTTCGGCGAAACCGTGACGCTGCCGGAGAAGACCATCATCGCCATCAGCGGGCAGGCCAACTGGGACACCGCGTTCGAGACGCTCGCGGCGAAGTTCAAGGACCTCAACGCCTGGCTCGATCAGCATCACGTCGTGCCGAACGGCCCGGCGATGACGATCTACACCCAGACCGATGATCTCGGCTTCAATTACCAGATCGCGCTGCCGGTCGCCGAAGCACCGAAGGACGCGCCGACGGGCAACATCGCCGTCACAAAGTCACCGGGCGGCAAGGCGCTGCGCTATGTGCATCGCGGCTCCTACGACACGCTCGATTCCACTTACGAGGCGATCACCAACGACCTCGACAAGAAGGGCCTCGATGCCAAGGACATGTTCATCGAGGAATACGACACTGATCTTTCCAAGACCAGCGAGGACAAGCTGGTGGTCAATATCTACGTTCCAATCAAGACACCGTAAAACCAAAGCACCTGGGATAGAGTCATGAGTTTGATGTCACATCGCCTTCTCACCGGCAGCGTCGCGCTTGTTGCAGCGGCGATGCTGACCGCTTCCGTGGCGCGTGCGCAAGCGCAGATGATCGACAAGGTCATCACCGTCACCGGCGAAGCGACCGCCTCGGTCGCGCCTGACCTCGCGATGATCCGTGGCGGCGTGACCACGCAAGGCAAGACCGCGAAGGAGGCGAGCGACGCCAACGCCAAGGAAATGACGGCGGTGATCGACGCGCTCAAGGCGGCGGGCATCGCCGAGCGCGATATCCAGACCACGCGGCTGTCGATCTATCCGCAGCAGGATCCGAACAAGGCCGGCAAGGCACGCATCATCGGCTTCCAGGCCAGCAATCAGGTGAACGTCAAGTTGCGCGACATCAACAAGATCGCCGACGCACTCGACCGCATGATTACAGCCGGCGCCAACGAGATTTCCGGCGTGTCGTTCTCGGTGAGCGATCCGTCGAAGGCGCTCGACGCCGCGCGCAAGGACGCCGTCGCAGACGCCAAGCGCAAGGCGGAGATTTATGCGACGGCGGCGGGCGTGGGCCTCGGCCGCGCCGTCATCATTCAGGAAGAAGGTACGCCGGCGCTGTTCCAGCCGAAAGCGATGGTGATGCGCGCCGCCGCCGCGCCGCCGGTGCAGCCGGGCGAGGAGACGCTGCGCATCAGCGTCACCATCGGCTATGAGCTGATGCACTGAAAGACCAGCCTCTCCCGGCGTGCGGGGAGAGGTTGTAGATTCACATCTCCAGCACCTGTCCCGGCGCAGGAACGACGAAGCGATCGCGCGGCACGTTCTGCGCATCGCAGGCTGCGTGCAGCGCGATCACCGGCGCATCGAACGCCTCGTCGGTGAGCTGGAACGTGCCGAAGTGATGCGCCAGCGCCTGCTCCGCGCCGCAATCGCGGAAGAGGCGCACTGACTCCTCCGGATTGACGTGCTGGCGGCGCATGAACCAGCGCGGCTCGTAGGCGCCGATCGGAATGACGGCGAGCCGGAACGGGCCGTAAGTCTCGCGCGCGGCCTTGAACAGCGCATCGTCATAGCCGGTGTCGGTGAGATGATAGATCCGCCCGGCCGGCGTCTCGATCACATAGCTCGCCCATAACGCCTTGTTGCGGTCGAACAGCCCGCGCGCGGTCCAGTGTTGCGCCGGCGTGAGCGTCACCGCGACCTGATCGTTGAACGGAACGCGCGCGCCCCAGTCATGCGTCTCGACCGCGCCGCCGATGGTTGCGTCGTGACCGAGCGGCGCGACGATGCGCGGCTGGTCCCGATCGCGCAGCCGCGCCAGGGTCGCCACGTCGAGATGGTCGTAGTGGCCGTGGGTGATCAAAACCACGTCGATCTTCGGCAGATCGTCGAAGCCGATGCCCGGCGGGCGCACGCGCTTCGGCCCGGCAAACGCCAATGGCGACGCCCGCTCCGACCACACCGGATCGATCAGGATATTCAGCCCGCCGGTCTGGAGCAGATGCGAGGCATGGCCGACGAAGCTCCATCGCGCCCCGGCCGTGACCTTCGCCGGCGGCTTGTCCGCGGGCGGATTGGCCACCGCATCCGGCCATTCCGCCTTGTCGCGGGTGAACTGCCAGCGCCAGAAGGCAAAAGTTCCATTGCTCTCGACCGCATGCGGCCCGACGAAACGGACGCCATCGAAATGGTCCGAGACCGGCCCACGATAGACGCCGGACGACATGCGCTTGAGCCAGCCGCCGAACCCGGCCGCGAGGCCCAGCGCCGCAAGCCCCCAGAGCATGTTGCGTCTCGTCAATTTCATCCACTCTTTCAATACCTTAAGATGAGCCAAAGGCAACCGGCGCTTGACTCCGGCGGGCGGCCCGCCTAGGAAGGCGCGCTCTCGCAAGAGAACGACTTCGATTTCCGCCGACCGGTCCTGGAGACCGGAGGCAACCGCCCGACAGCGCGATGCGCCCTCGGGCGCGAAATGCGTTTGGACCAGGCGATATGTTCGACAGTCTGTCGGAAAAACTGGGCGGCATTCTCGATCGGCTCACCCGGCGCGGTGCGCTGACGGAAGCCGATGTCGATGCGGCGCTGCGCGAAGTGCGCCGCGCGCTGCTCGAGGCCGACGTGGCGCTCGACGTGGCGCGCGAATTCGGCAATCGCGTGAAGGCGCGCGCGGTCGGCGTCGAGGTGCTCAAGTCGGTCACGCCCGGCCAGATGGTCGTCAAGATCGTCCATGACGAACTCGTCGCCATGCTTGGCTCCGACGGTCAGGCGATTGATTTCAACGCCGCGCCGCCGGTCGCGATCATGATGGTCGGCCTGCAGGGCTCCGGCAAAACCACCACCACCGCCAAGCTCGCCAAGCGGCTGACCGAGCGCTTCAAGAAGAAAGTGCTGATGGCGTCGCTCGATGTGCGCCGCCCGGCGGCGATGGAACAGCTCGCCGTGCTCGGCCGCGACACCGGCGTCGCCACGCTGCCGGTGGTCGAGGGCCAGTTGCCGCCGCAGATCGCGACGCGCGCACTCGAAGCCGGCCGCCTCGGCGGCTACGACGTCGTGCTGCTCGACACCGCCGGCCGCACCACGCTCGACGACGAGATGATGAACGAAGCGGCCGACGTGAAACGCGCCGCCAATCCGCACGAAGTGCTGCTGGTCGCCGACGCGCTGACCGGTCAGGACGCGGTCAATCTCGCGCGCGCCTTCAACGACAAGGTCGGGCTGACCGGCATCGTGCTCACCCGCGTCGACGGCGACGGCCGTGGCGGCGCGGCGCTGTCGATGCGCTCCGTCACCGGCAAGCCGATCAAGCTGATCGGCACCGGCGAAAAGATGGATGCGATCGACGAATTCCATCCCTCGCGCATCGCCGACCGCATCCTTGGCATGGGCGACATCGTCGCGCTGGTCGAGAAGGCCGCCGCGCATATCGATGCCGAACAGGCCGCGCGCGTCGCCGAGAAGATGCGCAAGGGTCAGTTCGACCTGGGCGATCTCAAGCAGCAACTGCAGCAGATGCAGAAGATGGGCGGTCTCGGCGGGCTGATGGGCATGATGCCCGGCGTCGCCAAGATGAAGAACCAGATGGCCGCCGCCAATCTCGACGACAAGCTGCTCTCGCGCCAGATCGCGATCATCGATTCCATGACGCCGAAGGAACGGCGCAATCCCGATCTGCTCAAAGCCAGCCGCAAGAAGCGCATCGCCGCCGGTTCGGGCACCTCGCCGGAGCAGATCAACAAGCTGCTGAAAATGCACCGCGGCATGGCCGACATGATGAAGATGATGGGCAGCGGCAAGCGCGGCCCGCTCGCCGGTCTCGCCAACATGATGGGCATGGGTGGCGGCGCGACGCCCTCGCCCGAGCAGATGGCGGAGCTGGCGAAGAAAGCGAAAGCCGGCGGCATGGACATGCCGAACCTGCCGCCGACGCTGCCTCCGAATTTCCCCGGCGCGCCTGGTGGATTGCCAAATCTCCCCGGCCTCGGCGGCGGAAAACTTCCCGGTTTGCCCGGCGGCTTTCACGGCCTCGGCAAAAAGAAATAACGAACACGCTCAATTCACACGAACACAACGAACTCACGAAAGGAAATTCACATGTCCCTCATGATCCGCATGGCTCGCGCCGGCACCAAGAAGCGCCCGGTCTATCACATCGTCGTCGCCGACAAGCGTTCGCCGCGCGACGGCCGCTTCATCGAGCGTCTCGGCTACTTCAATCCGCTGATGGCGAAGGACAAGCCGGAGCGGCTCAAGCTCGACATGGACAAGGTCAAGGCGTGGCTCGACAAGGGTGCGCAGCCGTCCGACCGCGTGCTCCGCTTCCTCGACGCCGCCGGCGTGCGCAAGCGCGAGAAGCGCAACAACCCGGAGAAGGCCGTGCCGCGCAAGGAGCGCAAGGCGCGCGCCGAAGAAGCCGCCAAGGCTCCCGCTGCGGCTCCGGCCGCCGCGCCGGCGCCGGCCGCGAGCTGATCTCCGACGAGCCGTTTGCGATAGCCTCGTCCTGAGGAGGCTGGCGAAGCCAGCCGTCTCGAAGGGCGAGGCGTCCTGCTCAAGTCAGGCAACGCCGATGACGATATGTCCTCATGGTTCGAGACGCGATGCTGCGCATCGCTCCTCACCATGAGGCCGTTGATCTGCGTCGCGCAGTTCGGGGCGGCGCATGGCGTGCGCGGCGAGATCGCGCTGCGCTCCTTCACCGAACAGCAGACCGATTTTTCCCGCTACGGCGCGCTATCGACCAAAGACGGCGCGCGCACCTTCGAGATCGCGCATGTCCGCGCGGCGAAGGATCATTTCATCGTCCGCGTCGCCGGCATCGACGATCGCGATGCCGCGCAGGCGCTGCGCAATGTCGAACTCTATGTGGCGCGCGACAAGCTGCCGCCGCCCTCCGACGACGAATTCTATCACGCCGACCTGATCGGGCTTGCCGCCGCGACATCGGACGGCGCGGCGCTCGGCACCGTCAGCGCGATCTACAATTTCGGCGCCGGCGACATGATCGAGATCCGCCCCGCCGCCGGCGATGCGCTGCTGGTGCCGTTCACGCGCACGGTTGTGCCGGCGATCGATTTCGCCGCGCGCCGCATCACCGTCGATCCGCCCGTGCTCGACGACAGTAAAGACGACGAGTAGCCGCCCATGAGCGTGTGGCGCGCCACCGTCCTCACCCTGTTCCCCGAAATGTTTCCGGGTCCGCTCGGCATCAGCCTCGCCGGCAAGGCTCTGGGCTCGGTGTGGTCGCTCGACGCGAAGGACATTCGCGCGCATGCGACCGACCGCCACCGCACCGTCGACGACACGCCGGCCGGTGGTGGCCCCGGCATGGTGATGAAGGCCGATATCATCGCCCGCGCGCTCGATGCCGTGCCGGACGATGGCCGCCCCCGCCTGGTGATGACCCCGCGCGGCACGCCGCTGCGGCAATCCCGCGTCATCGACCTCGCCGCCGGGTCCGGCGTCGTGGTCCTCTGCGGCCGGTTCGAGGGGATCGACCAGCGGGTGATCGAGGCGCGCGGCCTCGAGGAGGTGTCGATCGGCGATTATGTGCTCTCGGGGGGCGAGATCGCCGCGCTGACCCTGCTCGACGCCTGCGTCCGGCTGCTCCCGGGCGTCATGGGCAAGCCGGATTCCGCCGCCGAGGAGAGCTTTTCCGGGGGGCTTCTGGAGTACCCGCAATACACCCGCCCGGCCGAGTTCGAGGGGCGGCCGATTCCGGCCATCCTGACCTCCGGGGACCACAAAAAGATCGCGGAATGGCGCCAAACCGAGGCGGAACGGCTGACCCGCGCGCGCCGCCCGGACCTCTGGGCGGGGCGCCCCGCACCGACAAAAATGCCGCCGAAAACGTGACAAACCCGCCGGGATGGCGTATAGGCCCCGCCAACCCGGAATTGACAGAGAGGCCGCGCGCCGATCGATGGCGCCGCCGATGGAGAATTGCCATGAACCTCATCAAGGAACTCGAGCAGGAGCAGCTGGCGAAGCTGTCCGCCGGCAAGACCGTGCCGCAGTTCGCGCCGGGCGACACCGTGCTCGTCAATGTGCGCGTCAAGGAAGGCGAGCGCACCCGTATTCAGGCCTATGAAGGCGTGTGCATCGGCCGTTCCGGCGGCGGCATCAACGAGACCTTCACGGTCCGCAAGATTTCCTACGGCGAAGGCGTGGAACGCGTGTTCCCGCTGTATTCGCCGATCATCGACGCCATCAAGGTGGTGCGTCACGGCAAGGTGCGTCGCGCCAAGCTGTATTACCTGCGCAACCTGCGCGGCAAGTCGGCGCGTATCGCCGAGCGCGAGGGCTTCGCGGCGGAAGACGCCGAGGCCGCCAAGGCCGCGCACGAGGGCAAGGCCAAGATCGAGGGCGAAACCGCCGCCCCTGCCAAGAAGGAAAAGGCTCCGAAGAAGGAAGCCGCCAAGAAGTAATTTCGCCGCATTCGCGGAGCGACAAAAAGGGGCCGCAAGGCCCCTTTCTGCTATCGGGACCATGCGGCCAGCACTGCGGCCTCGTGCGCCCCTCCTCTGCGCTGCCCTTCGTTGTGGCAGCCGGACGCTTTCGCTATAGAATGGTTCTACAATGTTGACCCTGTCGCGCATCATCCTTGCCGACCACACGCGGCTGCCGGGCCGGTTCTTTGGCCGGCTGACCGCCGTGCAGATCGGGCTTTGATCGCCGCGCCGTCATCCGGCCGCGATCCATTCCGCTTTTCATCCGCTGACTGTCACTTTTCGCTGCGAGCGCCATCATGAATGCCACCGCCAAACCACGCACCCTGTACGACAAGCTGTGGGACGATCACGTCGTCGACGAACAGCCCGACGGCACCTGCCTCCTGTACATCGACCGGCACATCGTCCACGAGGTCACCTCGCCGCAAGCCTTTGAAGGTCTGCGCACCGCCGGCCGCAAGGTGCACGCGCCAGACAAGACGCTGCTGGTCGTCGACCACAATGTGCCGACCACCGACCGCCGCCTGAAGAATCCCGATCCGGAGAGCGAACAGCAGATCGCGTTCCTCGCCGAGAACGCCAAATATTTCGGGCTCGAATATTACAACGAGTTCGACAAGCGGCAGGGCATCGTCCACATCGTCGGCCCCGAGCAGGGCTTCACCCTGCCCGGCACCACCGTCGTGTGCGGCGACAGCCACACCGCGACGCATGGCGCATTCGGCGCGCTGGCGATGGGCATCGGCACCTCGGAGGTCGAGCATGTGCTCGCCACCCAGACGCTGATCCAGAAGAAAGCCAAGAACATGCGCGCGATCGTCGACGGCAAATTGCCGGACGGCGTCACCGCGAAGGACATCATTCTCGCCATCATCGGCGAGATCGGCACCGCCGGCGGAACCGGCTATGCGCTCGAATATGCCGGCGACGCGATCCGCGCGCTGTCGATCGAGGGCCGCATGACCGTCTGCAACATGTCGGTCGAAGGCGGCGCGAAGGCCGGCTTCATCCAGCCGGACGAGAAGGCTTACGAGTATCTCAAGGGCCGTCCGAAATCGCCCAAGGGCAAGGACTGGGATGCCGCGGTCCGCTACTGGGACACGCTGCGCACCGAGGACGGCGCGCATTTCGATCACGAACTGCGCCTCGACGCGTCGCGTCTGCCGCCGCTCGTCACCTGGGGCACCAGCCCGGAAGACGTGGTGTCGGTGACCGGTGCGGTGCCAGATCCGGACAAGATCGAGGACGAAACCAAGCGTGCGTCGAAGCGGCGCGCGCTCGACTATATCGGCCTCACCGCCGGCACCAAGGTGACGGACATCAAGCTCGACCGCGTGTTCATCGGCTCTTGCACCAACGGCCGCATCGAGGACCTGCGTGAAGTCGCGCGCATCGCCGCCGGCAAGACGGTGAACGCCAACGTCAACGCGATGATCGTGCCCGGCTCCGGTCTGGTGAAGGAGCAGGCGGAAGCCGAGGGTCTCGACAAGATCTTCAAGGCCGCCGGCTTCGACTGGCGCGAGCCGGGATGCTCCATGTGCCTTGCCATGAACCCGGACAAGCTCGCGCCGGGCGAGCGTTGCGCCTCGACCTCGAACCGCAACTTCGAGGGCCGTCAGGGCTTCAAGGGCCGCACGCATCTCGTCTCACCGGCAATGGCGGCGGCGGCGGCGATCGCCGGTCACTTCGTCGACGTGCGCGACTGGCACTAAGCCAAAACATTCCGCCACAACAAAAAGGCCCGCTCCGGCGGGCCTTTTTCTTTGCGTTGTGTGTCGGGCGAAAGTCACCTCTCACCAGAAGAACGGAAAGAACGGGAACGGCGGCGCGCCGTAATACGAGTACGGCCGGTAGTAGCCGCCGTAATAGGGGCGCGGTCCGTAGTAGTAGGGGCGATAGTAATACGGGCGATAATAGCCCCGGTAATAAGGCCGGTAGTAACGATGCCGGTAATGCCGATAATGCCGGTAGTGACGGCGCCGCGCGCTCATGTCGGTGGTGGCCACCGCATCGTGTGAGACGGCGCTCGGCCCTGCCACAGCAGGCGTGATCGCCGTAGCTGTCGGCGAAACCGCAGCCGCATTCGCCGGCGCAATCGCCGCCATCACCGTGAGCAGCGCCGCAAATGCCGTTCCTTGCAACACAATACGCATGAGACTTCCTCCGCGCGAACCATCCCCTATCGGGTCACAGGCCGCCCCATGATTCAACGCGGCAGATCGCCATTGGTTTCGTCATTTTGCGGGACCACGGCCTGCCCTCATGCTGCGTCAATCGCTCATCGCCGTTGGCGCGCCACCATCTTGGTTCCGCGCACCGGCTCGCCTACAACCGCAGGATGACAGACGCACCGACCGACACCGCGCTGCACTGGCACGGCCTCAAGGCCCCCTCGCTGGACGATTTCGAGCGGCTGGCGGACGCCGCCTTCCGCACGCTGCCGGACACGTTCCGCGCGCTGTGCGAGGGCGTCATCATCCGCATCGACGATTTCCCGACCGACGAAGTGCTCGACACCATGCGGGCGCAGACCGAATTCGACCTGCTCGGGCTGTTTCAGGGCATCGGGCTGCCGTTCCGCTCCGAGATCGACCCGCCGCAGATGCCGAACATGGTGTGGCTCTATCGCCGGCCGATCCTCGACTACTGGGCCGACCACGACGAGGCGCTGGGCGACATCATCACCCACGTGCTCGTGCACGAGATCGGCCACCATTTCGGGCTGTCGGACGAGGATATGTACGCCATCGAGCGCGCCGCAGCCGATGCGGCGGGCGAGAGCGCCGGACGATAAACGCCGATCAGTTGCTGCAGCTAAAGCGGCTCGGATGCAGGTTCACCGGCAGCGGCGTCGAGGAATAGGACGCATAGCGCGAGGTGCGGCGCGTTTCCGCGCGGAAACCGGAGCGGGTGCAGGTGCCGCCAGCGGTCCGCACCACCGAGGCACATTGCTGATACGAGGAGAACGCGCACATCGACGTGCCGCCGGCCTGGCGGCACCATGTCTCGGCCTGGGCGGCGGAGAAACCGGCGGTCACAGCCAGCAGGGCCGCCGCGCCGGTGATCGTTACAATTTTACGCATATCACGCTTCCCGTTCCGCATCGCTTTCGATGCTGTGGCGGCTTGACCGGCCCGCCTCAACCCTTATGAAACAGGACAAAGCCCATCGGGTTCAAGGGAAAAAGGCCTCCGTTATGCAAAAATTTACCGTGCTGGAAGGCGTCGCTGCTCCCCTGCGCGTGGTCAATGTCGATACCGACATGATCATTCCGAAGCAGTACCTGAAAACGATCAAGCGCAGCGGCCTCGGCAAAGGCCTGTTTTCCGAGCAGCGTTACAAGGACGACGGCAGCGAGAACCCGGATTTCGTGCTGAACAAGCCGGCTTATCGCAACACCAAGATCCTGGTGGCAGGCGACAATTTCGGCTGCGGCTCCTCGCGCGAACACGCGCCGTGGGCGCTCGCCGACTTTGGCATCCGCTGCGTCATCTCCACCGCGTTTGGCGACATTTTTTATAATAATTGTTTCAAAAACGGTATGCTGCCGATCCGCGTCTCGCCGGAAGACCTCGAGAAGCTGTTCGACGATGCCGATCGCGGCTCCAACGCGACGCTCACCGTCGATCTCGAGAAGCAGGAAATTCGCGGGCCGGACGGCGGCGTGGTCAAGTTCGACATTGACCCGCACCGCAAGCATTGCCTGATGGAAGGGCTCGACGACATCGGCCTCACCAAGGCGAAGCAACCGAAGATCGACGGCTTCGAACAGAAGCTGCAAGCCGATCGGCCGTGGATCTGAACGTAGAAGGACGCACGGTGCGGATGCCGATGCGCTAACGATGACACGACCATGGCCGGCGTTCTGCGCCGGCCATCTTGTTTCAAGCTGCGACAACGATCGGGGTGAACGTTTCCGTCGCAGCGCGCTTGCCAAACTGAACGTTCCGAAGTGCGTTCTTGAAGTGACCTTGCCGCTCCGGCAACAGGTGTCGCCGTATGATCTCCCCGCTCTCCGTTGACTTCCCACGGCGTCTGCGTGCTCTGGTCCGCGCACGCGAGGTCAGCATCATCGCGCTGGCGGCGCTGGTCGGCGCCGTCGCCGGATTAACCGTCGCCGCCATGGGTGCGGCAGTCGATCTGATGCACGCGACACTGTTCGCGCTGCCGCACGACGCGCGACTCTCCGGCGCGCGCGAAATCGAACCGCTCCGCGCGCTGGTGCCACTCGCCGGCGGCATCCTGTTCGGCCTGTCGCTCGCGTTGCTGGCCCGCTGGCGGCCGGGCGGCGAGGTCGACCCGATCGAAGCCAATGCGCTGCACGGCGGGCGCATGTCGTTTCGCGGCAGCCTGATCGTCGCGTGCCAGACCATGTGGTCGAGCGGCGTCGGCGCCTCGGTCGGGCTTGAAGCCGGCTACACGCAGCTCGCCAGCGGCATTGCCTCGAATATCGGCCGGCGGCTACGGCTGCGCCGTCCCGATCTGCGGCTGCTGGTCGGCTGCGGTGCGGCGGCCGCGATCGCTGGCGCGTTCGGCGCGCCGATCGCCGGAGCGTTCTATGCGTTCGAGCTGATCATCGGCAGCTACACACCGGCGAGCCTCGCGCCGGTCGGCATCGCCGCGCTCAATGGCTATCTCGCCACCCACTGGCTGCGGCCGACCGGCATCATCGCCGCCAGCAGCGGCACCGTCGCCGGCACCGACATGCTGATCGCAAGCCTCCTCGGCCTGGCAGCGGCACTGCTCGGCATCACGCTGATGCGCGGCGTCGAACTGTGGGAGCGCGTCAGCTCCACATTGCGCGTGCCGGTGTGGCTGCGGCCGGCGATCGGTGGCGCGCTGGTCGGCGCACTGGCGCTGATGTCGCCACAAGTGCTCGGCTCCGGTCACGGCGCGCTGCATCTCACCGCGATGATCGAACTACCGCTGACAACGATCGCACTGATCTTCGCGCTGAAATCGCTCGCCTCGGTGATCTCGCTCGGCTCCGGATTTCGCGGCGGACTGTTCTTCGCATCGCTCTTGATCGGCGCACTCGGCGGACGGCTGTTCGCCGCCGGCGGCAACTGGCTGTGGCCCGACCTCATGCTCAATCCCGATACCTATGCGGTGATCGGCATGGGCGCGCTGTCGGCCTCGGTGATCGGCGGTCCGCTGACCATGACCTTCATCGCGCTGGAAAGCACTGGCGATTTCTGGCTCGCCACCGCCGTGCTCATCGCCGTCATCCTCTCGGCGCAGCTCACCCGCGAACTGTTCGGCTACTCGTTCGCGACATGGCGCTTCCATCTGCGCGGTCAGACGATCCGCAGCGCCGCCGATGTCGGCTGGCTGCGCGATCTCACCGTCGGCCGGATGATGCGCCGCGATGTGAAGACCGTGCCCGACGATCTGCCGCTTGCGGATTTCCGCCAGCGCATCCCGCTCGGCTCGACTTCGCATGCGGTCGCGGTCGATCCCGACGGCAACTATGCCGGCATGGTGATCGTCGCCGAAGCGCACAGCGTCGACAAGCCGGACGTGCAAAGCATCGCGCCGCTGCTGCACCAGCGCGACGTGATGCTGGTGCCGACCATGAACGCCAAGGAGGCGGCGGCCGCATTCGACCGCGAGGAAGCGGAATCGCTCGCGGTGGTGGCGAGCTTCGCCGACCGCAAGGTGATCGGCCTGATGAGCGAAGCCTATACGCTGCGCCGCTATGCCGAGGAGAGCGACCGCCGCCGTCGCGAATTGCTCGGCGAGGGCTAGAAGTACAACTCGCAGGACCGAAGCAAACTCTATCCCGTTCATTCCCGCGAAAGCGGGAATCCACGCTTGAGAGTGGGTCCCCGCTTTCGCGGGGACGAGCGGAGATAAACTCAGCCCACCGCAACGGTCTCACTCAACAAAAAACCCGCCGGCAAAACCGGCGGGCTTTTCGTCAGAAACCGAAAGCCGGATCAGATGGCTTCCTTCAGCTCCTTGGAGGCGCGGAAGGCAACCTTCTTCTTGGCCTTGATGTGGATCTGTTCGCCCGTCATCGGGTTGCGGCCCATGCGGGCGGCGCGCTTGCGCACCTGCAACACGCCGAGACCAACGATCTTCACGCGCTCACCCTTCTTCAGGTGCTTGGTAATGAGGCCGACGAGGTCCGTCAGCATCTCCTGGCCCTGCTTCTTGGTGAGTTCATGGTCCTCGGCCAGACGGTTGGCGAGATCCTTGAGGGTAACCGGCTTAGAGGCCTTCACTGCGCCTGCTTTCGCCTTCGGCGCTGCTTTCGCCGCTGCTTTTGCCATGTCTTTCAAGCTCCTTGAGCGCGCCAAATCGCGCCCCGAATCAGCACTATGAGATTCGCAGCGCCGCGTGAATCGTTTTTCGCCCGTAAAATCGGGTATTTCCCCACAAAAGCATGTTTTAGAATGCCGGGAAGGCCTATTTGACGGGCGTTCCGGCGATTCGCGAGCGCGCGGGGGACGGCACAGAGTCCGGCGGCGACCATCCCGGACGGCCAAACACATAGCGAAAACGCTCGCCCCAGTTTCGCGCGCCGCGCACGTCGCGTGCGATATCGCGCCATTCATGCAGCAGGATATTGACCGGCCCACGGTTCGTGACCGGCCGGGTGATGCCGTAACGGACCGGCTCGCGCGGGTCCTCGGCGACGAAGGTGCCGAACAGCCGATCCCAGACGATCAACGTCATGCCGATGTTCTTGTCGAGATAGCGGGGGTTCGAGGCGTGATGCACGCGGTGATGCGACGGCGTCACCAGCACCCATTCCAGCGGACCCAGTTTGCCGCAGCGATCGTTGTGCACGAAGGTGCCGACGACCTGCATCGCCGCATACATCACCAGGATATCGGCGGGCTGGAACCCGGCGAGCGCCAGCGGAGCGAAGTAAAACATCCGATAAAACGGCTGGAAAACCGAGGCCCGGAAGCCGGTCGTGAAATTGAAATGCAGCGACGAGTGATGCGTCACATGCGTCGCCCAGAAGAACCGGCAATGATGGTCGACGTAATGCAAGACGTAATAGGCGAAGTCCTGCAGGATAAAGAGGGCGATCCAGTAAAGCCCGCCGGCCGGCGCGAAACCGAACAGGCGATGGCCGTAGAACCAACTCAGAAACGCGAGGGTGACGCCGGCCATCACGGCATCGAGGACGGTGTTGAGCCCGGTCAGATAGACATTGGTCGCCGTGTCGGCGAGCGCATAGGTGTTGCGGCCGTGCCAGGCGGCCAGCCCCCATTCCAACGCGATCACCGCGACATAGAGCGGGGTCGTGACGATCAGCAGGATCTGGTCGGTGAAGATAGACATCGAGCGGGATCAGGTGGGAGGCGATTCGAGGTATGACGCCTGCGCCGCAGCCTAAAACGGCTCGCCCGGTTCCGCCACGGTCGATCGGCCGGCCCCGTGCGGCCGATGCAAGGTCCGGGACCCGCCGCCCCGGTTGCCGCCACCGCCGGGTTGGACTATGAACGCGCCAAGGTCTCACAGGCCGGAAGCACCCGTAGCTCAGCTGGATAGAGCGTTGCCCTCCGAAGGCAGATGTCAAGCCAGTTCGTGCGGATAGGGAGACTGAAAGACGCTAGAAAAACAAGGACTTGTGAGATCGGCGTTGATCGATCCAACCGCAAAAAATTTCGCGTAAGCATCGCGTAAGCAACTGACGGCGAAGTGCAGCGAAGGCTGGCGAAGAAGAACGAGACGTTTCGGAATCATGCGACAAAGTTCGAAGCCGGCCCGAACTTCGTTGACCATCGTGACGCAGTCAGGCTAGGCAGGCTTGCGAAGCGCCCGTAGCTCAGCTGGATAGAGCGCCACCCTCCGAAGGTGGAGGTCACACGTTCGAATCGTGTCGGGCGCGCCATCTCCTTAAGAAACAGCAAGCACCGATCATCACCGCTTCCACACTCGAAACAATGGCCACGCTGCGCAGTGGTCGGACTGGTTGCCGATCAGTTGCATCTCGGATGTTCGAGCAAATAGTCTCGCCGTCGCGAGGCCGATCATCATAGCTTGCCGACGATCTGGACGCAGAATCCGTGAAGACCCGGACCTTGGCAGGCGGACGTTTGCGGGACGGATGACATGAGAAAAGCGGCAATAGTCGCCGTACCATTCGGGGAACAGGTCGATCAGGTCGCCTCTCGCCAACAGTTCGCCGACGCCCCACCCGATCATCGGTTCCGACGACGCATTCCTTTAGCATCGCATTCGGATCGGTGAACGTCAGTGGCCCTTGATTTTGACTAGGGCGGTTTCAGGTCCCTGGGCGAACTCCCATTGGCATGATGGGAATAATGGATGGTATGAGGTGGGCGATAGGAGTGGCCTGGCTCCTCGTTCTCCTTGTCCTCGGAGTCGCCGCCCTCGCCAAGTATCTGTTTTTCAAGCCACGTAGCTAGGTGATGGCGACAGACGAGAGGCTCACAAACGCGTGAGTGGAGCGCACGTTTGGTCCCTGGCTGCCCGAGTGCCGGACCTAGCTTTTGCCTTAGTGGATTGCTATCATTGAATTGATGTCGCAAAAAATTCGCCGTTTCCTTGGCCTCCTCCTCGCCCTGACGCTAGTCGTTTCAGGCGCAGCACAGGGCGTCCAGGCTTCGGATATGGCCGTCAAGATGTCGGGGGCATCGACCAGCGACATGCCAATGCCGGGCGGGTGCAGCGGCTGCACCGGCGGCGACGACGGCCTGCCAATGGCCTGCTTTGCGATCTGCGGCAGCACGATGTCTGCTATCCTGCCGTCTGCCCCCTCCATTGCGCCAAGTGCCCTGGCATCTCCGACAGCGCCTTTCATCACTGCTGTCGCGGACCATCACGGCCCCCCTGATCCCTACCCTCCTAGACCCACCAGCCTGAGCTAACGCGCGTCGCTTTTGAGCGGCGTGTGAGGACGCGCGTGCGGCAACGCATTGCGCGCGTCCATGAGTTCAGGTGCACGCGGCCCTCACCGGGCTGCATGCATGCGGGTTTCGAGCGCACGGAGGGTCTTCAATGTCCAGAATCTGCGTCCCGACTGTTAACCGTCGGGAATTGCTCGCAGGAAGCGCGGGCTTCGCCGCCGCGGGATGGCTTCCGCGCAGCGCTCTCGGTGCTGAGACGTCAAAGCGGGAGTTCACGCTCGTTGCCGCACCGGCTCGCGCATCGCTCGTAGGCCCTCCACACCCGGAAACGGATGTGTGGTGCTACAACGGTCGTACTCCCGGTCCGGAAATCCGCGTGCGCCAGGGCGAACGTATCCGCGTTCTCGTCGAAAACCGACTGGCCGAAGAGACGACCGTGCACTGGCACGGCATACGCCTTCCGAACGCCATGGACGGCGTTCCGCATCTCACCCAGAAGCCGATCGCGCCGGGCGAAACATTCGCTTACGAGTTTACGTGCCCCGATGCGGGTACCTTCTGGTACCACCCCCACCAGCGAAGCTTTGTCCAGGTCGGCCGCGGGCTCTACGGCGCGCTGATCGTCGAGGAGCGCGAAGCGGTCCCGGTCGATCGCGACGTCACCTGGGTGCTCACCGATTGGCGGTTGCTCGATGACGCCTCGATCAGCGGCGACTTCGGCAATATGCATGACGTCAGCCACAATGGGCGCGTCGGGAATACCGTCACCATCAACGGCCGCATCCCCGAAACCTTTGCCGTGCGTGCGGGCGAACGCATTCGCCTGCGCCTGATCAACGGCGCGAACGCGCGCATCTTCGGCCTTGAGTTCGAGGATCACCGGCCGCAAGTCATTGCGCTTGACGGGCAGCCGGTCGAGCCGCACGCCCCGCCGGACGGCCGTGTCGTGCTTGGGCCGGCGATGCGCATCGATCTCCTGCTCGACATGACGGCGCAGCGGGGACAGCGCTTCCGCGTCATCGATAAATTCTACCGCGGGCTCGAATACCGGTTGCTGGATCTCGTCTACTCCGACGAGGCGCCATTGCGCGATCTCGCAGGCGCTGCCCCCGTTCGATTGCCGGATAACCCGCTTCCCGAACCAAACCTCAAGGATGCGCAGCGCCACCAAGTCACGCTGGGTGGCGGAATGATGGGCTCGATGCGGATGGCGATGATGGACGGCAAGCAGGCCGACATCCGCACGCTTATGCACAACGGCCTGGTTTGGGCCATCAACGGCGTTGCGGCCAAAGGGCATGTTCACGATCCCCTGCTCACGCTGGAACGCAATCGGTCATACGTCCTGGAGCTCGTCAACGACACGATGTGGCCTCACCCCGTGCATCTGCATGGCCACTCGTTCCGCGTGATCACGAGAGACGGAACGCCGACAAAATACCGCGAGTGGCAGGACACCGTGCTGCTGAGCCGGCAAGAGCGAGCCGAAATCGCGTTCGTCGCCGACAATCCCGGCGACTGGATGATCCACTGCCACATTCTCGAACATCAAGCCGGCGGCATGATGGGCGTAATCCGTGTCACCTGAGCGGGAGAAGTTCGATGAGCGCGAAGAGCTACGTCCTGGCTGGTGCGGTCGCCCTCGCTTCGGCCGTCGTTGGACCGGCGCATGCGCAAGGAAGTCCGCAACGCGGCGCCATGGTCTATCGGGCGTGCGCCGCCTGCCATTCGCTCGAACCAGACATGCACCTGACGGGTCCGAGTCTGGCGGACCTTTGGGGCAAGAAGGCCGCGTCGGTGGTGGACTTCCCGCGCTATTCAAGGGCGCTTAAGGCGCAAGAGTTTCTTTGGGACGAGACCACATTGAATGCATGGCTGGCGAACCCCGCGGGATTCGTGGCCGGCAATCAAATGACCTTTCGCGGAATCGAGGACGACAAGACGCGGCAAGACCTGATTGCGTTCCTTCGCCTCGCCATGGCGCCTGGCGGAGCAAAGGCGGTGGTGGCCCAGCGCCTTGTCCCCGAATCGCTCGCGCGCGGCCAGGCACCCGAGGATTTGAGCAAGGTCACGCCGGCCCAACAGGTCACGGCCGTTCGCTACTGCCAGAACTCCTATTTCGTGACCACCGCCGACGAGCAAGAGCATTCGTTCTGGGCGCTGAACCTGCGTCTCAAGGTCGACTCCAGCGCCTTGGGGCCGAAAGGTGGAAAGCCCGTGCTGACGGGCTCCGGCATGCAGGGCGACCGCGCGTCGCTTGTGTTTTCCGATCCGGGGCAGATCAGCGCGTTCATCCAGAGCAAATGCTGAAGATCAACCGACCGCGCGACCACGGATCGCGTGAAACATAGGAGACACGGAATGTTTCGATCCATCATGTCGGTCCTGGGTCTTGTGATGGCGCTGGCCGTAAGCCCCGCCAACAGCACCGAGCGGCCGCCCGCGACGCTCTACAAGAATCCTCAGTGCGGCTGCTGCGAGCAATACGCGAACTATCTGCGGCGCAACGGCTTCACGGTAAAAGTCGTGCCCACGCACAATCTTTCGCTCATCCGGCGGCAGGCGGGAGTCAACATTCCGGAGAAGCTCGAAGGCTGCCACACGATATTCATCGACAAGTACGTCGTCGAAGGACACGTGCCGCTGAAGACACTCGACAAGCTGTTGACCGAGCGGCCGGCCATTCGGGGGATTTCCTTGCCCGGAATGCCGGATGGGTCACCCGGCATGACCGGTCAGAAGACCGAGCCCTTCACAATCTATGAAATCGGCAGCGACGCCGATGCGCGCGTCTATACAACGGAGTGAATGCGGGAGGTCGCACCGATGACCGCGCCGATGCGGGAGTTTGACTGGAGCTATGAGATCGGAATGTACGCCGGGACAGCGGCGGGCGTGCTCGCCCTAGTCCTCGTCGTGGGTGGACTCATTCTCCTCGTCAGAGCGCTGCTCAGGAGAATCTCGCCTCGCCGATCGGACCAACCATGAATGCTGATGTGACACTGACAGCAGACGAAACGCTAACACGGCGGCGTCGCTATCTGGGGTATCTGCTCCCCGTGGCGACTTTCGCCGCGTTGGCAGCTTTGCTGGGTTGGGCTCTCACGCACAATCCGCGTGAAATCCCGTCGGCGTTGATCGGAAAGCCGGTGCCGGAGTTCAGCCTACCACCCGTCCAAGGTCGCGCCCTTGGTCTCTCCAAGGCCGATCTCACTGGCGAGGTCTCTCTTGTCAATGTCTTCGCCTCCTGGTGCGCCGCGTGCCGCGACGAGCATCCGCTGTTCATGCAGTTGAAGGCCAGCGGCGGCGTGCCGATCCACGGCCTCAATTACAAGGACCAGCCGGATCATGCCGCGCGGTGGCTCGACACTCTGGGCGATCCCTATACGCGAACCGGTGCCGACCGCGACGGCCGAGTCGCCATCGATTGGGGTGTCTACGGCGTTCCGGAAACATTCGTGGTCACGAAAGATGGCCGTATCGCTCACAAGCATATCGGGCCACTCACGTCCAAGGACATTGAGGCGACAATCCTTCCGCTCGTTCGGAGGCTACGGCAGCAATGACTCTCGACCGAACGCTGATGACGCGTTGCTTCGGCCAGCACCTGTTGGCCGCAGGACTGTTGCTTGCGGGAATGGCAATCGCGTCGGCGCAGCCATTGCCCAAGAACTTCATCCAGCATGAAGCGCCCAAGCCGATTGCCTCGATTGCGTTCGAAGACGACCAAGGACGGCCGCGGAGCCTCGCCGAGTTCCGGGGCAAGATCGTGCTGCTGAACATCTGGGCGACATGGTGCGGGCCGTGCCGCCGCGAGATGCCGTCGCTCGACCGGTTGCAGGGACTGTTGGGCGGTTCAGATTTCGAAGTCGTTGCGCTCTCCATCGACCGTGCCGGACTCGGACCGGTTCGCAAGTTCTATGCGGATGTCGGAATCCGCAACTTGGCAATCTACATCGACAGCTCAGGGAAGGCGACGCGCGAACTCGCCACCGTCGGCGTTCCAGCGACCCTGCTCATCGATCGCGATGGACGCGAGCTTGGACGTCTCGTCGGACCCGCCGAGTGGGACGAGCCAGACATCGTCCAGTTCCTGAAACGCGTCATTGCGCAGAAGACCGGCTCCGTCGCACCAACGAATCGCCTGGAGCGCGCCGACGGCAGGACCGCTCCAATTGCAGGCCCATCAGCCCGACCAGGAGGAACCGCATGACCACACCTACGACAACCCAGCGCCAGGACTCCTCGCTCACCCGCGACGTGCTCAATGCCGCACGCTACTACCTATGGCGACCGCGCGTGTTGCTGACCCTCGCCGCAATCGCGATCGTTGCCGGTCTTGCGCTCAACTGGAGCTGGCTCGTCGCCGCCGGTCTCGCGCCAATCCTGATCAGCACGCTGCCTTGCTTGATCATGTGCGCCTTCGGCGTCTGCATGATGTGTCGTTCAGGCGAGAAGAGTTCCGCTCCAATCCGCGATGCGGCTGAAACAGAAAGCCCGCCTACGACGCTTGCAGTCTCGGCGACCGACAAGCCACGGACGGGAACGAACTCATTGACTCACGCGCCTGATTCAATCGGAGCAGCAGCGCCGCCCCAACTCCTCGAATCCAATCTCCCCGTTGCCGCCGCGGGCTGCTGCCAAAGCGCAACGAACGAAGCCAAACCCGAACAGACGATCGATCTGCAACCAAACCGAGAAAGGAGAGACCGCCATGCGTAAGCAAACGAAAGTCCTGCTCATCGCTTTTGCTCTCGTTGCAAGTCTTGCCGCCGCCCCCGCGCTTCTTGCCAATGACAGCCGCGACGACGGGATGATGGGGCGCGGCGGCATGATGGGCAATGGAGGGATGATGGGGATGATGGGCTCCATGATGCGGATGATGGAGCACTGCAGCCAGATGATGGGCGACGATTCCCGGCAGCCGAACGATCAGTGGCGGAAGGCCCCGTCGGCACCCAGCGAAAAGCGCTGATTGGGAGGCAAGGAAGCGAAATGGCTTACGTAAAACGTTGGGCGCTCACGCTGCTGCTAATTTCTCTATGGGCACCGGCGTGGTCGCACTCGCTCAAGGACCTGGAAAGGCTTCTCGGCGACAAAGAGAAGTATTTCCAATCCGTCGACAAGACGGCTCCCGACTTTGCGCTGCAGGACGCCGACGGCAAGGCCGTTCAGCTCTCCGACCTGCGCGGCAAAGTCGTGGTCCTGCACTTCATCTATGCGGGCTGCCCCGACGTGTGCCCGTTGCACGCCGACCGGATCGCTGAAATCCAGTCGATGGTCAATCAGACGCCGATGAAGGCGCAGGTCCAGTTTGTAACCATCACCACCGATCCGAAGAATGACGCGCCCGACGTGCTCCGCGCCTATGGCGAGCAGCATCGGCTCGATCCTGCCAACTGGGCCTTTCTCACAACGCGCGCCGGGCAGCCGGAAGACGCGACCCGTAAGCTTGCCGAGCAGTTCGGCCACAAGTTCATGAAGCAGGAGGACGGCTATCAGGTCCACGGCATCGTGACGCACGTAATCGACAGAGAGGGGCGCTGGCGAGCGAATTTCCACGGCTTGCGCTTCGAACCGACCAATCTCGTCGTGTTCATCAACGCACTCGTCAATGACGCCGCAAAGCCGCACGGCCACGAGCAGCCGAGCACTTGGGACAGTATCAAGAAACGGCTGAGATTCTAACAATGTACGACCTGCGCACGAAACGATGGGCTGCGAATCTGCGACGCCGCAATATCACCGTTGCCGCCGCTTCCGTCGTGACTGTCGCTGTGATGGTTGCGCTGAGCTTTGCCGCAGTTCCGCTCTATCGGCTGTTTTGCCAGGTGACGGGCTTCGCAGGCACGACACAAGTCGCCGCATCGGCACCGGGCGCTGTCGGGGCCAAGATCATTACCGTGCGCTTCGATGCCAACGTCGCACCAAATCTCGCGTGGCAATTTGTGGCACCTAAGCCGGTCGAAGTGCGGCTTGGTGAAGAGCGTCTGGTGGCCTTCAAAGCGACCAACAGCGGCAATGAACCGCTCCTCGGCACGGCAACCTTCAATGTAACACCCCTTCAGATTGGAAAATACTTCAACAAGATCGAGTGTTTCTGCTTCACCGAGCAGCTCTTGCTCCCAGGGGAAAGCAAGGAGTTTCCGGTGTCGTTCTTCGTCGACCCGTCGATCTCGGAGGACGACGAAGGCAAAGACGTCACCGCCATCACCCTCTCTTACACCTTCTTTAACAAGGGGCGCCCGGCGCTCGAAGCGTATCTTCGGGCGCACAAATCAGCTGTCAGTGCGTTCGATGCAGTCGGAGCCGCTGGACGATGAACGGCCTTCAATCACATCGAAATCCTACCGATGGCGATGCCTTGTGGCTCGTTGCACTGCGCCGATACTTCGTGTTCGCGATTCCGGCGCACCTGATCTGGGAGATCGTGCAATTGCCGCTTTACACGATCTGGTACGAGGACCCCCCGGACAAGATCGCGTTCGCCGCTCTTCATTGCACCGGCGGGGATGCGATGATCACGGGCGCCTCCCTGCTGGGTGCGTTATTGGTGTTTGGCAATCGGCGCTGGCCGGACGAACGCTATATCGCGGTTGCCGCGCCCGCCGTCCTTGCAGGCGTCGGATATACGATTTTCAGTGAGTGGCACAATACGGAAGTCCGCAACAGCTGGGCCTATTCCAGCCTGATGCCGACGTTGCCGGGAATCGGGACCGGTCTCTCGCCGCTCCTGCAATGGTTTGTCATTCCCACAGCAGCGTTCTGGTGGGCATGGCCGCGTCGCGCGGCTCAACTCAATCCAACCGAGGGGCTACGATGAGCGGCCCCGTGAGACGCCGAAAGCTGGTTGGATGGCTGCTCGTGCCGGCACTCGTCGTCGCTGCGGCCGGCGCATGGGTTTCCCTCGACCCGGGCTTCCGATTCAATACTCCAAAGGTAGAGGTGGCCACGGCCTTGCCCAAAGATGAGTTCGAGCGCCGCGTCCGTGATTACATCCTCAACAATCCCGAAGTCATCATGGAGGCGGCCCGGCGCTTTGAACAGCGTCAACGCGCGGCCGAGGAGAGCGAAGCCACCGCGGTGCTCAAGGCACGCGCCGACGAGATATTTCGCGACAAAGACAGCCCGGTCGGCGGCAATCCCACTGGCGATGTCAGTCTCGTCGAGTTTTTCGACTACAACTGCCCTTATTGTCGGCAAGTAACGCCCATCATGGCGGAGGCCGAGGCTGCCGACCCGCAACTTCGCGTGGTCTACAAGGAATTTCCGATACTGGGGCCGAATTCGACCTTCTCCGCCAAGGCGGCGCTCGCAGTACATCGGCAGGGCAAGTACGTCGCGTTCCACAAGGAACTGATGCTGGACCGCGGCGTGGCCAATGAAGCGAAGGTCTTGCGGATTGCCACGAAGATTGGTGTCGACGTGGAGCGCATGAAATCGGACATGAACGATCCGGCCATCGCTGCGATGATCGAAAGAAACCTCGCCCTCGCGCAGGCCCTCCGCATCAATGGAACGCCGGGCTTTATCATCGGTGACCAGATTATTCGGGGTGCGGTCGACCTGAAGACGTTGCGGGCCCTCATTCAGGAGGCGCGAGGCAAACAATGAAGGTAATCATGCTGGCTCGCCACTTAACTCGATGATTGAATTCTCGAACATCGGCATAGCTGCCGCTTTCGCCGCCGGGGTCATTTCCTTCCTGTCCCCGTGCGTGCTGCCATTGGTGCCGGGCTACGTGTCGTATGTTGCTGGGCACTCGATCGCAGAGCGATCGGCCGGCACCCTGTCGCTACGGCTGCAGACGTCGGCGCTGAGTGGGTGCTTTGTCCTCGGCTTTTCGACAATCTTCGTGCTGCTAGGAGCGAGCGCAACCGCGCTCGGCCAGGTGTTGCTCTCGTATCGCTACGAACTGAACCTCGTTGGCGGTGCGGTCGTCATCGCATTCGGCCTGCTCACACTTGGCTTGCTCCAGCCGGGCTGGCTGCAGCGTGATCATCGCCTCCACCTCTACCTGCCAGGCGGGCGACCCCTCGCCGCATATGTGCTTGGGTTAGCATTCGGGTTCGGTTGGACGCCCTGCATAGGACCGATACTCGGCGCCATCCTTACCGTCAGTGCCGGCTCGGCCACGGTCGCAAGCGGCATAACCCTGCTCTCGGTGTACTCGCTCGGACTCGGCCTTCCGTTCGTACTGGCGGCAGCATTCACGGACCGATTGGTTGCAAGGCTCTCGTCCATCGGCCGCCTGGGGCGCAGCTTGCAGATCGTTGCTGGACTCGTGATGGTCATAATGGGCGCGGCCATGATCACCGGCCATCTGTCGACGTTCGCGTTCTGGCTGCTCGATACGTTTCCCGTGCTTTCAACGATTGGGTAGTCAGCGACGCAGAGTGAGATGGCGATGGGCCTGTACCGGGATCATATTCTTCCGCACCTGATCCATCTGTCCATGCGCCAGCGAAACCTCGCTGTCTATCGAGCGCGCGTCCTTCCGGCGGCGCAGGGTCGTGTACTTGAGATCGGAATCGGGTCGGGCCTCAATCTACCATTCTATGGTGCGACGGTGGAGCAAGTCATCGGCCTCGATCCATCGCCGAAGTTGCTCGCCATGGCGCGCGAGGCAGCCCGACGAACGTCGATTTCCCTCGAACTGATCGAGAACAGTGCCGAGGCCATCCCGCTGTACAACAGAAGCATCGATACTGTTGTGACCACGTGGACCATGTGCAGCATCCCGGACGCGCGGCGTGCGCTCGGTGAGATGCGCCGCGTCTTGAAGCCCGGCGGCCATCTGCTGTTCGTCGAGCATGGACGTTCGCCGGACCCCAGCGTTCGCCGATGGCAGGATCGTCTGACGCCACTCTGGCAACGAGTCGGCGGCGGGTGCCACTTGAATCGTGCAATCGGTGAACTGATCGAAGAGGCAGGCTTTCGAATCGAGCGGCTTGAAACCGGCTATATGCGCGGACCGAAGCCCATGACCTTTATGTACGAAGGAAGCGCCAGGCCACGTTGAACGTACATACCGCTCACCACCGCAGCAGCCTGGGCCCGAGCCTCGCCCCAACGATTGCGCAGATTCCAATCGTGAGCCCATACCAGACCGCTATGGCCGGAAACGAGTGATCCAGGCACGGGAGCGAGCAGGCCATGGCGCTGAAGCCGCCGGCAACAAGGCCGCCGGCAGCGCCTGCCCGTGTCAATGCAGTTGGCGCCCCGGTACGCAGCGCCCAGACGAGAGCCAAGAAGGGCATGATCGCAAGGAGTGGGATCGTGAAAAGGCACGCCAGCCAAGTGTTTCCGACAACCAAATCGCGCCACGTGGACCAATGAGCGGACCCAAGTGCCATCGACGCAAGTGCCGCGATAGCAATGAACGGAAGCGAAACGATCACGAGAAAGTTGCGTCCGTCAGCGCCAGGACGGGCAATTTGAGGCAGAAACACCGCGGCGGTCGCGACGACCCCCGCGGCGAAGAGCAGCTTCGTCACTAAAAAACTGGAGTTCTCACCACCGAATGTCTCCGGGCGTGGGCCGAGGAGCAGAAACATCACGCCAAAGGTTGTCGCCGCGCCCACCACCATCGCGAGAATCAGCGCGCGCGAAATACGTCCTCGATCGACCGGGTTGAGATCTGCAACGAGCAGATTAATCAGTTGGTCAGTGGTCATGACCGCACCTTTTGCGTCGCTGGCACACCGGTTCCTACGAATCGACCTCAGTAGATAGGGGAAACCAGGTCCTGGGAGACCTCGCCATTCAGCTGACGCGAGAGTTCCAATGCCGGGTCCGCGAACATCCAGGAGCCAACCGCCCGGTTTCCCACAAATTTGGCGACATGGCCCTGGTCATCGCTCGCAAACATTGAGCCGGTGTGCGTGCCGACGACTGCGTACCCGAGCCGATCTCGCATCAGTAGGGGCGCCCCTGATGAACCAAACTGTGCCCTGCAATCGTGAATGAGCACGTCCCAAACGAAGTCGCGAATTGAGCAGTTTGGGTCGACGCTGAGAACCTCAGCATTGCCAATATCGATCGAGTAGCTCGGCATCACGATCTGCTGTTGGCGCGACTTCAAAGCCTCGACTGGGTGATCGCCTAGGCGAAATGGCTCAACGCCTTTTGGCGCCCTATCAAGAACGAGGATCACCCAGTCTTGCGCGGCATCGTAGACGGATTGCCGCTTGAAGTTTTGTTTCGATCCCACGGCCCGCACCTTTGCTTTGAATAGGCCAAGATCGGTCCCAACTTGAAAGCCGGGCTGGAAGAACAGGTTGGATTTCCTAGTCGTGCCGTCTCTTTCAGTGATGCAATGTCCAGCCGTGATGATGATTCTCGGATGGAGAACAATTGCTGCCGTGCACAGCATCGTTCCTCTAAACCGGCCAACCGCCGAGTAGGGCGGCAACCGCGCATCGACGATGCGACGGGCGTCAGCACTGCTTGCTTCGGAGGAGGTTTCAATTTCCTGGTTGACCAGTTGAGCACCGACACCGATCGGTTCCTTCGCTGCAACTATAACGGACAGCATCATCGCTCCCACGATGGCAAAGCATCCAATGGGTAGTAACGTTCGGATAGATTTCGGCATCATTTCCTCCCGGAAACTGCGCAACCGATCGCTAGCAAGCCGCCGGATATCCGACAGGAGGCGTACACGACCGCGCCGGCCGCAATCGCGGCCACCTCAACTGAGGGCGGCAGGTCTCGGAGGATGGGGGTCGGGCGGTCCGCGGTGATCCAAAATTACTGGAGTCGCTGAGGCAACAACTGTCCGGGAAGGCTCCGGCGAAAGTCCGATATAATCAGGAATGAGTGCGTTCGCGACAGTGCAGTATGCGAAGCATGCAATGGCGTTGACGCTGCAAGCTTTCACCTTGCAGCTATCGCACGGCTTTTCCATACGCATAGCATTCGAAAAGACGACGGATTCTACCGCGGCTGGCGCGTCAACCTGAACGTTGACCCACACGCCGCCGGATGTGTCCGCAGACAGCATCACTATGACGGCCAACAACATTAACGGCAACGTACGGGTCATCGCTCGCATATACACAAGATAGGAGCGAAACGGTGCTGTTGCCATCCCATAGACGCCCGTTTCGGGTTCCGATCAGCTGGACGTCGATCGAGGCGGTCGCTTCAATCGGCCCATCGCTGAGACTGCGGCTATGGGGACACCCAACCGAAATAGATTAAGGCCTGATAGTAGAAGTAGGCCGCAGCCGCCAGCATGAGAGCTCCGCCGAACCGCTCAATCCAGCGCGTAAGGGGACCCAATCGCCGCAGGTGAGCGAGCGTTCCGGCGGCTGCGCCGGCAATCATGACCGGAACTCCCCGTGCCAGGCCGAACGTGAACATTAGAATTGCTGACTACGACAGCGTCGTAGGATGGCGAGGCGTAGCGTAGGCAGTTCGCTCACGTGATCCGGACTGGCCTACGCGTGACCGGCGAATAGTGCCTCGATCAGCGGACATTCCTGCCGTGTGCCGTCGGCGCATTGCGCGACCACGTCCTTCAGCACTCGCTCCATCCGTTTCAGATCGGCGATCTTCGCCCGCACGTCATCGAGGTGGGCAGCGGCGACGGCGCGTGCCTCGGCGCAAGGCTGATCGCGTTCGTCGACCAGGCGCAGCAGCTCGCGAATCTCATCGAGAGAAAAGCCGAGTTCACGCGCTCGCAGGACGAAGCGAAGGCGACGCTCGTGCGTGGCGTCGTAGCTGCGATAGCCAGTCGACGTGCGCGGCGGCTCGGGGAGAAGGCCGACCTTCTCGTAGTAGCGCACGGTCTCCAAGTTGCAGCCCGTCCGCCGGGCGAGTTCAGCCCGCTGCAGGCCCTTCACCACAGCGTGATCGCGCATCGCAAAAACTCCTTGACCCTGTAGTAACTACAGACCGCATCCTATGGCGCAATGAGGATTTCAGCAAGGAAGGAGACGTCGGACATGGTTGCATGGCGATCTGGAACGTCAGATATCGCGTCCGCAACGGCAGTTCCTGCATCGTCGGAGCGGACCGAGGCTGGACGGCAGCGCCTGGTTGCTGTGGGCGGAATTCTCGGCGCGATAGCCGCCTCCTCCTGCTGCGTCATTCCGCTTATCCTGTTCAGCCTCGGCATCGGCGGCGCCTGGATCGGCAACCTGACAGCGCTCGCGCCGTACAAACCGCTCTTCGTCGCCGGAACGGCGGGCCTCCTCGGATACGGCTTCTACCTCGTTTACTGGAAGCCGCGGCGTGCCTGCGGCGATGGTGCAGCTTGCGCGAGCCCCATCCCCAACCGGCTCGTCCAGCTCGCGCTCTGGATTGCGACTGTGCTCGTGATCGCCGCCTTTGCCTTCGACTATGTCGCCCCGCTGCTGCTTCGCGCCTGATACCAAGAGGAGACCAGCCCCATGAACAAGAGCTTGAGCGTCCTTGCCCTGATCGCCTCGGTGATAACGGCATCGACCGCGTTCGCCACCGAACGCACTGTGACATTTGCCGTCGATAACATGACCTGCGCCTCGTGCCCGTACATCGTGAAAACTTCGATGGCGGCAGTCCCGGGCGTCGCGAACGTGACCGTCTCCTTCAAGGCGAAGACCGCGACCGTGACTTTCGACGACGCGAAGACGAACGCCGACACCATCGCAGCCGCCAGCATGAACGCGGGCTATCCAGCCCATCTGAGGCAGCAGGGCAGCTAATATGAGTGACCGCACTGCAATCCGCGCAGGTATGGCCGGTGCCGTCCTCGCCGCGATCTGCTGCGCCGCGCCGTTCCTTGCCCTCGGCCTGCCCTTTGCGGGCCTTGGCTCGTCGCTAGCCAGTACGGGCTTGGTAGTGCTTCCGCTGATGATCGCGAGCTTCGGCCTCATCGCTTGGATATTCCATCGTCGCCACTCGAAGGCCCTCCGTTGCGAGACGACGATTCCCAAGAAGGGCGTGAAGCCATGAACGAATGTTGTGCCTCCTCCTCGTCCCGAAACGAAGCTGTCATCCCTACGCTCGAGACACTGCCGAGCTATCACGTGCGGCCGGGCGTAACTTTCCCGGACTGGTCAGCAGTCACGTCGCACGCAGTGAGGGACGCCCTGCTGGTCATGGTCGGGTCCGGCCATGTGCTCAATCGCTGGAGCGGCTACGATCCCGCCGTGGACCGCGCGCGCGTTGCGCTGCTTCAGCTCTACGTCGAACACGGGCGAGCCCCGGCCATAGCCGCGATTGCGAACCGTGCAGGACTCGATGAGGCGGCCGTCCCGCCGTTGCTCGAAAATCTCCGCCGGCGCGACCTGGTCGTTCTCGACGGCGGGCGAGTCGTCGGCGCCTATCCGTTCACCGACCAAGACAGGGACCATCAGGTCATGCTGGACGGGCGCGTTCTCAATGCCATGTGTGCGGTCGATGCGCTCGGCATCGGTGCCATGATCGATCGCGACGTCTCGATCGCCTCGGGCTGCCGCCATTGCGGCGCGCCAATCCGGATCACTACACGCGACCTAGGGCGGGAGCTGGCCGACGTCGAGCCGCGGACGGCCGTCATGTGGCAAAGTGTTCGCTACGAAGACGCATGCGCCGCGAGCTCGCTGTGCGAAACGACCGTGTTTTTCTGCTCGGATGAGCATCTCTCTGCCTGGCGCCGCGAGCGTTCCGCCGACGAGCTAGGTTTTCGGCTGTCGATCGAGGAGGGGTTGGAGGCCGGCCGCGCTCTGTTCGGGCCGAGCCTTGCCGGGCTAGGTGTGACACCACGACCGTCCGCCGATCCGGAATCGAAGAGCCCGCCAGTCGCGAACCGCCCCTTCCGCACAAACGGTCGCAATGGAGGCGCTTACGATCTCGTCGTGGTCGGCGCCGGATCGGCCGGCTTCTCGGCGGCAATCACGGCCGCCGAACAGGGCGCGCAGGTGGCGCTCATCGGCAGCGGCACCATCGGCGGCACCTGCGTCAATATCGGCTGCGTGCCGTCAAAAACCCTGATCCGCGCGGCCGAGACGCTTCACAACGCTCGCGTGGCGGCACGTTTTGCCGGTATTACCGCTGAAGCCGAACTGACAGATTGGCGCGGAACCGTTCGTCAGAAGGACGCCCTCGTTTCCGAACTGCGCCAGGCCAAGTACGTCGATCTGCTCCCCGCGTACAACGGCATCGCCTATCGCGACGGGCCGGCTCGCCTCCTCGACGGCGGTGTCGAAGTTGACGGCGCTCGTGTTGCCGCTGGCAAGATCATCATCTCGACCGGCGCGCGGCCGGCAGTGCCTGCCATTCCCGGCCTCGAGACCGTGCCGTATCTCACCAGCACGACGGCGCTCGACCTCGAGGAGCTGCCGCGCTCTTTGCTCGTGATCGGCGGCGGCTACATCGGCGGGGAACTCGCCCAGATGTTCGCTCGCGCCGGCGTCAAGGTGACCCTTGTCTGCCGGTCTCGTCTGCTCCCCGAGGCCGAGCCCGAGATCGGCGCGGCGCTCGCGGGGTATTTCGAGGACGAAGGCATCACTGTTGTCTCCGGCATCGCTTACCGCGCCGTCCGCGAAGCCGATGACGGTGTGTCGCTGACGGTCACGCGCGACGGCCAGGATATTGCGATCGACGCCGACCAGGTGTTGATCACCACGGGGCGCACGCCCAACATCGAAGGCCTTGGGCTAGCCGAACAGGGGATCACCGTCTCGGCGAAGGGCGGCATCGTGGTCGATGACCGCATGCGCACGACCCGGGCCGGCATTTATGCCGTCGGCGACGTCACTGGCCGCGACCAGTTCGTCTACATGGCCGCCTATGGTGCCAAGCTCGCGGCCAAGAACGCCCTCAACGGCGACAGTCTGCGCTACGACAACAGCGCCATGCCAGCCATCGTGTTCACTGACCCGCAAGTGGCGAGCGTCGGGCTCACCGAGGCCGCGGCGCGCGCCGCCGGCCATGCGGTTCGCGCCTCGATGATCGGTCTCGATCAGGTGCCGCGCGCGCTCGCCGCGCGCGACACCCGCGGGCTGATCAAGCTCGTGGCCGATGCCGGTAATGGCCATCTGCTCGGTGCGCATATCCTCGCACCGGAAGGCGCTGACAGCATCCAGACCGCCGCGCTTGCAATCCGCCAGGGGCTCACCGTCGATGACCTCGCGGAGATGATCTTTCCGTATCTCACCACCGTCGAGGGGCTGAAGCTCGCGGCGCTGTCATTCGAGAAAGACGTGGCCAAGCTATCATGTTGCGCCGGATAGTGATCGCGGCTGGGCGTCCGCAGGTCGCTTAGAGCACCTGTCGTAGTGAGATCGCGTGCCGGAGCCGTCACGCCGGTCCAGGCGGCGACGCCTATCATCCGATGCGGCAAGCAATTTCTCGGTTGGTACCTTGCCTGGCGCTTGCCCGACGATGCTTGGTTCCCGCGAGATCGGCGTCACTGTTATCCGCCGACGAAGGCGATGACCGTTGATTCAAACATCGGCCAGATCCACGCCGCGACCATCATGATGGTCGCGAACGTCATGACCAGAAGGGTAGAATGAGCAGGAGAGCGGCGCGTGCGCCAGCTCTGGTAGCCAACCCATGCCCATCCGGCTCCGACGGCGACGAGTGCGATTGGGGTCAGCCATCGGTAGGCTTCTGCGAACCAGGCAAGCACACCACCGATCGAACCGAGGATCGCTGCCGGGACGGCAAAGGGAAGAACACAACAGACGCCACAGGCGAGCCTGGATTGAAAATCGGCGACCTCGCCAAGCGCACCGGCACGAACACGCCGACGATACGGTACTACGAGGAGATCGGGCTGCTCTCGCGGCCCGACCCGCAAGGAGGCAATCAGCGTCGATATGGCGATGAGGACGTCCGACGGCTGACCTTTATCCGCCGCTGCCGGGATTTCGGATTTTCGATCGAGCAGGTGCGGACATTGACGTCGCTCGTGCAGGATCGGAGCAGGTCCTGCTTTGAAGCCCGAGACTTGGCCCAAGAGCATCTAAAGGAGGTGCGAGCGAAGCTGAAAGAGCTGAGAGAACTCGAGAAGAGCATCGCCGGCTTCGTCGAAAGCTGCAACGTCGCCTGCGCCGGTGGCCCTGGTCCCGATTGCGTCATTCTTGAAGATCTTGGCAAAGCCGCTCCGATGGCCGCGGAGCGGCGGCGCGCATGACAGCTTCGAGCGCACGCGAATCCTTCGAACTGCATCAGGTTTCGATCTATTTCGGTGCCGTGATCGTGGCGGCGGCAGCCGCCATGCTGGCCCCCGCCTTGGGCGCTCTTGAGTCGGCCATAAGCCCGACGCTGGCCGTGATGTTGTTTGCGACGTTCCTCCAGGTGCCATTGGCCGACTTAGGCAAGGCATTCAGGGAATTCCGCTTCATGTCGGCGCTCCTCGTCGCCAACTTCATTGCCATACCGGTGGCCGTGGCGTTGCTCGTGCGGCTCCTTCCACCAGACCCGCTGCTTCGCCTGGGCGTACTAATCGTTCTGCTCACTCCCTGCATCGACTACGTCGTCACGTTCTCTCAACTCGGCCGGGCCGATGCCCGCGCCTTGCTGGCCGCAACACCGTTGCTGCTTGGCGTGCAGATGCTGCTCCTGCCGGTCTATATGGGACTTCTCCTCGGCGAAGCCGGACGTGGGCTCATCCAAATTGAGCCTTTCGTTCATGCATTCGTCTGGTTGATCGCAGTTCCGCTTTTCTTGGCGGGCGTCATCCAGGCATGGGCGCGTAGGAGCTCGACTGGGGCTCGCGTTGGCGGCGCACTTGGCCTCCTTCCCGTTCCGGCGACCGCAGTCGTTCTCTTCGTCGTCGTTTGCTCGGTCGTCCCTCAGCTCGATGCGGCAAGGGCGAGCGCCATTCAGGTCGTTCCGATCTATATCGCATTCGCCGCTCTAGCGCCGTTCGTGGGCTTGGCTGTCGGGCGGCTGTTCCGACTGCCGGCAGCAGGTTTGCGAGCAGTCGCATTCAGCGCCGCAACCCGCAACTCACTCGTCGTGCTGCCGCTCGGTCTCGCAGTTCCCAGCGCTGTCCCGGTACTTCCCGCAATCATCGTCACACAGACGTTGGTCGAGCTTCTGAGCGAACTCGTCTACGTACGCTTCATGCCGAAAATCGGCAAAGATGTGGACGCGCAGCGAGCCTGATCGTCGAGAGCGATGAATGGAAGATCGCAGTAAAATATCGCGCTCTGTCGTAGTGCCGCGGATTGCGGGTCAGCGGCGGATGCGGGATCATATGGCCGCAGCGGAAACGTAGTTATCAGTTTCGTCTACGCTGGGGCGCCACTTCTGAACAAGACTGCGAACGGCGGCTGAACCGGCCCTTCCACCGCATGCGTCTTGCTAGTTCTCTCCATACAAAGTGATCTCGCTGCGTGCCGCCGGAAGCAGATCCGTCAGCCGATCCTGCCGAGCGCGGGAAACGTCTCCAGAAACCAGAACGCCATGTCGGTCAGATGGCCGGTCATCATCGCCACGCCCATCGCGATCATCACGCCACCGGCGACATAGCGCAGCACGCGGCCGGCAACGCGAAGCTTGCCCATGCGCGTTACAAATTTCCCGAGGAACAGGGCCGCGAGGATGAAGGGCACGCCAAGACCCAAAGAATAGACGGCCAGCAACACCATACCGTCCACGCCACGTGACGACGACGAAGCGGCGAGCGAGAGGATTGCGCCCAGCACGGGTCCGATGCATGGCGTCCATCCGAAGGCGAACGCCATGCCGAGCAGATAGGCCGGCAATGACCCTGCTCCCTGCGGGGTCGCATGAACGCGCAATTCGCGTTGCGACCATAGCGGCCGCCACAAATCGAGCGTGAATATGCCGAACAGCACGATGAGCGCCCCGCTCAACAACGTCACCTGATAGCGATATGGCGCCAGCAGCATGTTAAGAACGTTCGCGCCAGCGCCCAGGATCACGAAGATGGTGGTGAAGCCGAGGACGAAGCAGAGGCTCAACCAAAGCGTGCGCAGAGGCTTTGCGCTTTCTCCGTCATTGACCGTCCGTCCTGCCACGAACGACACGTAGCCGGGTACGAGCGGCAACACGCAAGGCGATAAAAAGGAGATCGCGCCCGCCGCGAACGCCGTGGCGAGCCCGATCACTGACAACTCTGGCATGGTCACGAATTCGAACTCGCTTTACCTTGTCTGGTGCGCGGTGCGCAGATCGCCCCGCGCGTCGCGGATGATCGCGTAAGACGATTGCAAGAACAGACCTGCGATGATGACGGCCACGACCAGATCGGGCCATGGCGTCTGCGTCCAGGCGACGAGGCCCGCAGCGATCACGACGGCCAGATTGCCGATTGCGTCATTACGACTGAAGAGCCACACCGCTTTCATATTGGCGTCGCCGTGCCGGTGCGGAAGCAGGATGAGAGCGGCCGCCACATTGACCCCAAGCGCGATCAATCCAAGGATGCCCATCAACTCGGCTTCAGGCTGATGCAGCACGAGCACGCGGTAGGCAGTCATGACCAGGACGCCAAGCCCGAGCAGGCCGAGGAAGATGCCTTGCAGCAACGCCGCCTTGGCGCGCGCGGCGAGCCCCCACCCGATTGCGATCAGTCCGAGAAACGAAATCAAGCCGTCGCCCAGGAAATCGAGCGCGTCCGCTTTCAGCGCCTGCGATCCGGCGATGAACCCGCCGACGATCTCAATCAGTCCATAGCCGCAATTCAGGATAACGACGAGCCATAGCGCGCGCTTATAGGCGAGCGTCACGTGGGACAGGTCGGGAATCTTGTCGTCGTCATCGTCTTCGGGGATGCGAGCCAGTTTGTAGCCAAGGCCGGTAATGGCCTTCTCGACCACCGGCAGGGATGTCGCGCTCTGATCGAGGCGCAGCGTCATCTCCTGCGATGCCATCGATACGCGCACGTCATCAACCTTTTGCGCGCGGGCGGCCCCTTCGATCTTGGCCACGCAGGACGCGCAATCCATGCCCGTGATGCGGTAACGAATGGTCTCGATGTCTGGCATGTCGGCCTCTTTTTCAGCTGAAGGGAATGAGCCTGCGGTATTTGCCGCCCTGCGTTTTTTCCGGCGGCTCCGCACCCCGTTCGATGCTCACATTGGCGATGCTGTGCTGCGACAAGAGCCGTGCAATTCCCGCTTCAATCCTTTGCCGGACTTGGTCGGAATCGACGCCGGGCTCGCTTACGAAGCGCACGCGCAATCGCGCGGGTTCGCTCTGGACGATCTGAAACATCTCGACCCCGGAGATGCCGTCGAGCAGCAGGCTAAAGGCGAGCGGCGGAATGGCGAGTTTACCGCCATGCCGTCCCGGAAAGCTCATGACATCGGCCGAGCGTCCCTGCACCTTGATCGCCGGAAAGGGACTTCCGCACGGACACCGGTCCAGGCGTTCCTGCACGCTGTCGCCGAGATCATAGCGAAGCACGGGTTGGGTCTTGTTGGCGAGATTGCTGATCAGGACCGTGTGCGAGGCCTGGCCGCGCGGCACGGGCGCGAAGTTTTCATCGACTGGTTCAAAACGCACCCAGTCCGTATTGACATGCAGCCAGCCCTCTTCGCAGGCATGACTCAAGTAAGGACATTCGGTTGCGGCGTAGCTGTTGCCGACACTGGCGCCGAAGACCTTGGCGATGCGTCCATATTGCGCTTCGGGCAAACCTTCCGCGGCGAGCGCGAGCAGGACTGGATTGATGCGCAGCCGCCCCACTTCGTGTTCATCGGCGAGCATCACGGCCATGCTCGCATAGGGCGCGATGACCACAGGCTGGAATTCATTGAGCGCCGCGACGATCTGCGGCATCGGCGTGTCGGCCGAAACGACCTTCAGGCGGCTTGCGCGCCAGCCGCCGGCCCTGCGCAGCCTCGCAGCTGCAACCGCCGACGCCGAATGCCCGCTGCCCCCCATCACCATGGCCATGCGAACGCCGCCGGCGAGGATGCGCAACACATCGCCAAGCCCAAGCCAAGTCGAGAGCATGCGCAGCGCCATGGCGTTGGTGACCGCAAGGCTGCGCTCATCGAGCACGAAAATGCCCCGCGCGCCTGTCGTTCCGGATGTCGTCGCAACCGTGTAGCGGCCGAGGAATGGTTCGCCCGCGCGTTCAGGATCATCCACAAAGCCGCGTAGCGCGTCGATGGTGATCGCCGGGTCCGTGACCCAGGCATTGAACTGGCTCATCAGCATCTTTTTGCTGGTGACCGGCAACTGCCGCGGATCATCGATGCGCTCGGGCAAGTCGCGATAAAGCGTGCGGTAGATGGCCGAATGCGTCCGCGCATGGGCGACGATCTCGTGCAGGCGCTTCGCTTGCAGACGTTCGATCGTTTCTGCTCCGCCCTTCGTCGCGCGGCGGGCATCGCGCAGGATTGAGAATGTCGATTCCGCCATGCGCGCTCCCTGCCCTGACCGATTCGCGAAGACTTGAAGAAGCATGGATCGTGATTGGCCGGGACGATCCATGACGCTAACCCGGGCCTTCAAGGCGGGGTGGCGCATGTTGCGTGCGCAGCAATCGCAGCGCATTGGCCGTGACCAGCACGGTCGCGCCGGTATCGGCCAGAATCGCTGGCCATAGCCCGGTGATCCCCGCAACCGTTGTTGCGAGAAACACGGCCTTGAGGCCAAGCGCGATCGTGATGTTCTGATGGATGTTGCGCATGGTGCGCCGGGAGAGATCGACCATCGCGGCGACATCGCCGACCCTGCCGTGCAACACGGCCGCATCCGCCGTCTCTAACGCGACGTCCGTGCCGCCGCCCATCGCGATTCCGACATCGGCCGCAGCGAGGGCGGGCGCGTCATTAATGCCGTCACCCACCTTGCCGGTTTTTTCGCCGCCAGCTTTGAGCTCGTTGATGACTTTCAGCTTGTCTTCCGGCAGCAGCTCCGAGCGCACCTCGATGCCAAGTGCTTGGCCGATCGCTTCTGCCGTGCGGGCATTGTCGCCGGTGAGCATCAGCGTCCTGATGCCTGCCGCACGCAAGGACGCGAGACCCGCGCGGGCATCGGCGCGGGGCTCATCGCGCATCGCGATCAGGCCAGCCACAGCATCGCCCGCGATGAGGACGGACACGGTCTGGCCTTGTTCATTCAATGCCTTGATCAGGGCTGCGTGTTCGTCGCTCAAAGGCGCGAACGCGGAAGCGGCCTGTGGCGAGCCTAGAAAGATTTTCTGACCGCCGACGGACCCCGCGACGCCCTTGCCTGGTATCGCGCGAGATTCTCCGGCGGGCGGCAATGGGACCCTGGTTTCCTTGGCGCATTCGACGATCGCAAGCGCGAGCGGATGGTTCGATCCCGCTTCCAATGCGGCGGCGAGCGAGAGAACCTGACGCTCATCGCGCCCGATCGAGACAATTTGCGTCACCTTGGGCCGGCCTTCGGTGAGGGTGCCGGTCTTGTCGAAGGCAATAGCCGTGAGCGAACCCAGTTGCTCGAGAACCGCCCCGCCCTTCAAAAGCAATCCCCGGCGCGCCCCGGAGGACAGGGCCGCGGCGATGGCCGCCGGCGTTGAAATCACCAGGGCGCAGGGGCAGCCGATCAGCAGCACCGCAAGCCCCTTGTAGATCCATTCATTCCAGTCAGCGCCACCGAGCAGCGGCGGCATTGTCGCGACGAGCGCCGCAAAGGCGACAACGGAGGGCGTGTAATAGGTCGAGAACCGATCGATGAAGCGTTGCGTGGGCGCCTTGCTTTCCTGCGCTTCCTCGACGAGCCGGATCACGCGCGCGATCGTGTTGTCCTGCGCCGCGGCGGTCACGCGCACGCGCAAATTGGCGTCACCGTTCACCGTGCCTGCGAAGACCTTGTCGCCGGGCTTCTTCTGCTTGGGTACGCTCTCGCCGGTCACCGGCGCTTCATTGATCCCGCTTTCGCCTTCGATAATGACGCCGTCCGCCGAAATCCGGTCGCCGGGACGCACGGAAATGACCTGACCGACCTTGAGCGCTTCGGCTGGCACTTCGCGCGTCTGCCCGTTTTCGATGACAAGCGCTGTCTTTGGAACGAGCGCCGCCAGATCCTGGATGCTGGCGCGGGCGCGGCCGGCAGCGACGCCTTCGAGCAATTCACCGACCAGAAAGAGGAAGACGACGGCCGCTGCTTCTTCCGTGGCGCCGATCGCAACCGCGCCGGCCGCCGCCACGCTCATCAGCATTTCAATCGAGAACGGCGTGCCGCCGCGCGCGGCCGCGAATGCGCGGCGCGCAATCGGGACCAGCCCGATGCCCAGAGCGGCCAGGAACGCGCCTTTCTCATACGCAGGAATCCAATGTCCGATGCCGTAGGCGGCCAGTAACGCCGTCCCGCATGCGCCAACGAGGAGCGCACGGCGGCTGCGCCACCAGCTCTGTTGTGGCTTGGGAGCCGATGACGTGGACGCAGCGCCCGCGGGAGCGGCTGGCGTGACCGTATAGCCGAGCCGCCGGATCGCCTGTTCAACCACCTGCAGATCGGCATCGCTCTTGTGCGTAAGCGTCATCATCTCGGCGCCGACGCTCACCGAAACATCCGCAACGCCTTCGAGCCGCCGCACGGCCGTATCGACCTTTGCGCCGCAGGCGGAGCAGTCCATCCCGCCGACATGATATCGCGACAGCGTCAGTGTCTCGCTCATCCTTCGCTTTCCGTCTTCTGTTGACCGTGCGGCCTGAGGCTGACCCACAAAAGAGTGATAACGCCCAAGCTGATTGCCGTATCAGCTAGGTTGAAGGCGGGCCAATGCCAGCCTGCCACATGCACATCAATGAAATCCGTCACGCGCCCGCGCCAGACGCGGTCGACCAGGTTCCCGGCAGCGCCGCCGATGATAGCGCTAAAGGCGACGCGCTCGAGCGCCGTTGCCCGCATCGCCATCACCACGAGGGCAATGATGATCACGAGGGTCAGCGCAATCAGCGGCAGGCGGAACGTATTCGCGTCGGTCGCGAACATGCCGAAGGAAACGCCGGTGTTGAACCCAAGGCGCAAGGCAAAAGACGGCGTCACGTCCACGGGGACATGCGGCTGCAAGGCCGCAAGCGCCATGGACTTGCTTGCTTGATCAAGCGCCAGGGCCGCACCCGCAATGAGAAAAATGGTTCGGGCGCGTGACGCAATGTTCATCCCGCTCGACGCTCTCCTTTTATGTTGCGAAAAGGATCCTACATCCTCTAGTAACTAGAGGAGCAAGAGGTTTTGACATGCAGAATTTGATGATTGGCGAGGTCTCGCGGCTAACCGGGGTCAAGGTGCCGACCATCCGCTATTACGAAGGCGCGGGCATGCTGCCGGCGGCGCGGCGCAGCGACAGCAACCGGCGCATCTATGACCACAAGGCCCTCAAGCGGATCGCCTTCATCCGCCACGCGCGGAATCTCGGCTTCAGCATGGGTGACATCAAGGCGCTCATCGCATTGCAGGACAATCCGGACCAATCCTGCAAGCAGGCGGACACCATCGCCCGCGCGCGTCTCGCCGAAGTCGAACTGCGCATCCGGCATTTGCAGAGCTTGCAGGCCGAGCTTCAGGCGATGATCGGCCGCGGCTGCCGGCAGCGCGTCTCAAAGTGCCGGGTCATCGAAGGATTGATTGGATCTCCTGCATAGAAGCAGCGCGACAGCGAGCGCTGATTTGAGCAGTCACAAAAATGTAATCGCGAGGCTTTGGGAGGCGTTCCGGTCACGCATTTTCAAATCCGCGTTCACGTTTCAGTACAAAGACCTGTTGACCGGTGGTGCGTGGCGCGCCGCACTGTTGAACGAAGCCGCACCTCGGAGCGGCGCGCGCGTTCTTCAAGTGCATATCCGGGAGTCGAATATATCGGCCGATCTTCTTGCGAAATATCCCGGCTGCAAGCTCACCTCGGTGAACCCGTTCAATCAGGCTCCAGAAACCATCGAAGGCGTTCAGCGGTTGTCGTTCGAACATGGCCGGATTTGTTGCGACGGCGCCAGCTTTGACAAAGTCGTTTGCTGCATGGCTTTGCATCCGCTTGAGCCGCCAGCCAAGCTTGCGTTGCTCAAAGAGATGAGGCGCGTTCTGCGATCGCGCGGCACGCTTTACCTGGCCGAACTTGATAAGGCGTATTCCAAGCGCGAAACACTGGCGTTGATTGGCACGTATGATCTCTACGGGCATGATACAGCGGTCTCTCACAGCGACGGCACATGGACGGCTCAGATTGAGCTGGCCGAATTTTCTCACGTCAAACTTGTGTATAATGAAGCCGACGTCATCGGCCGCGTTTCCATTTTCCGGGCAAGACGCTGACCGACGCGCAAGAAACCCAGGCGAGCGGAGGAGACATCGATGATTTCACGGCGCGTGTTTCTCAGTGGTGTCGCTGCTTCGCTCCTCATCGCGCGGTTTGGCGGCCCTGCGCTTGCCCAATCGCCGCGCATCACCGTGCACAAGGACCCGAACTGCGGTTGCTGCGGAGCATGGGTGGATCATTTGCGCGCGAATGGCTTCGAGGTCAGCGTGACGGAGACCGCCCAGCTCAACCGCATCAAAGCGCGGCTCGGCGTGCCGGACGCACTCGCCTCTTGCCACACGGCAGAAGTCGACGGCTTCATTATTGAAGGCCACGTGCCCGCCGGGTCGGTTCGCAAGCTGCTGTCCCTGCGGCCGAATATTCGCGGCTTGGCGGTTCCCGGCATGCCGGTCGGCTCTCCCGGGATGGAAGTCGAAGGCACGCCGCCAGACACTTACGATGTGATTGCGTTCGGCCCGTCGGGACAACGCGTGTTCGCCCGCTATCAGGGCGCGCGGGAGCTGCCGGCGACCTAAATATCGCGGCGGCGATCTTACCGCCTGACCGTTCCCGTCGCTGCAGGAGACGGGATGACCGCCGGGATTTCGCGCGGCTCTTCCGCGAGGGCCTCGGGGCGGCTGATGTCCCCTAGCGATTGCCGCGTGCGCGTGTCGACTTCCGCGGAGGACGGATTATTCGCGGCCGCGAGCGCCAGTTTTCGCAAAGATGGATGACCGCCGCCGTCCTGGTACACGAGACGGATGGCCGGCGTTCCTTTCGCGACGAGCTCAGCTTCCCTGCGGTCGTCGAGCGCGCGCTTCGCCGCGACGTCAGCGGCGATCGCCGGGTCGCTCTCAAAGGCATAGCGGCCCTTGGCGACGGTCCATAGCGGGGCCTGCCGACCCGCTTCGAAGACGTCCGAGCCCTCCTTCAGGTTCTTCCAGAAGGCGATATGCGGATCGGCGCGGTGCTTGGCGAGATTCTCCGGCGTCATGCGGAACGGATAGGATTGAAACTGAAAGCTGTGCTGTCCGCCCGCGAAGGCCTCGCGCGTGATCGCATAGACCTCGCTGATCGCCTCGTCCGTCATCGCAAAGCACCCCTGCGACGAGCAGGCGCCGTGAACCATCAGATGCGAACCCGTGCGGTTATGCGCCCGGTCGAACGCGTTCGGAAACCCGATATTGAAGGACAGGAACAGGCTGGAGTTCGGATTCATCGCTGCCGCGCTCACTTCGTAGAATCCTTCCGGAGCCTGACGATCGCCCTCGCGGATCTTGGGGCCCAACTGGCCCGACCACCGGCAGATCGGGTAGGTCTTGAGCAGCGCGTATTTCCCGTCGCGGCCCTGCTTCCAGACCTCGATTTCAGATTCTTTCTTGAAGGCGCGCATCAGAATTGGCGCGCCGGGCTCCATGCCCTGGTCGGACATGAGCGCAAGCGTCTTCGCGGGAACTGGCGCCAACGCCCGCGCTGACCGATAAGCATCCTGCGCGCAGGAGCTGACGAAGCCCATCACGGCGACGCTCCAGATCAATCTCCTGCCAAATTTCCAATCCAATTCGCCAGCCCTTCTCTGCGGTCAGTTCCGCTACAGTCCGACTAGACCGTAATTATGGCGCGATCCCGCTCTCTTCACTTCAGCCCGCGATAAAAGCTCAACGAACCCAGAGCCGTCGCCACGCGGCGGGTTTCGGCCACATCGGAGAAGCCAGCATCTCTCATAAGCTTGGGGAGGAGGCCTCGCACGTTCTCTGTGGTGTTGGCGAAACCGTCCAGCACTTGAATCAGATAAAACGGCAAGCGCAGAAGCGCATTGGCGGGGCGCCCCCAGCCGGCTACGTGCAGCTCACCACCGGGACGAAGCAGACGAAGACAGTGGGAGAATGCGCGCCGCTTCTGTTCACTCGAGAGGTGATGAAATAAAAGACTTGATACGATCTTATCGAAGCTGCCGAACCGCAGCATCGGCACGTTCGTGGGATCATCAGCCCGGCCTTGCCAGAACTCAACGTCAGCTTTGGCAGCTGCCGCTTTCGCCCGCGCGATTGCCAGTACGTTCGCATCTGCATCGAAGCCCAGAAGATCGCATTCGGGGCATGCTTGATGCAGCATCAGCGTCAACGTTCCCGTGCCGCAACCCATGTCCAAGATGCGCTCGCCGGCTGTCGGCGAGACCTGCCCGATCAGCAGGCCTTTCCAGACTCGATCGCGCATGAGCAACGCGACTGCCGGATCATAGAACCGCGTCAACCGATGAAATCCGGCCGCCGGTATGAAAGAGTCTTTGGAGGGTGTCGTGGTCATGAGTTCTCTCGAACCTGAACGCGATCGCTGACGATGACGACCGTAAGCTTTTGCTTCATGATCGAACGCACCCGACTGCCTTCCTTCATCGCGCGAGTTGGTAGAAAAGCGCACCAAGCCCAAGCGCGAAAGCCAGCAGGCTCGGAAGCGCGGTCAGCGCCATGCCAAACGCGCGGGCCCCGGCGCCTCCAGGGTATCCGGCTAGGAAGGTGATGCGCCCGATACTGAACAACAGGACGGAAGCTGCCATCAATTGCATTGCGACTGACGGAAGCAGCATCACAAGCGCGAACTGAGCGACGACAGCGACAAAGGCTTGGTCGAGCGTGTTCTGGAGGAAGGCGGCCGCCACCGCAATTTTCGGGCTCGGCGGGGAATAAGCCGATCCCCGAATGTCGTCTGCCGAACGGCGCCGGCCGGTCGACACCATGCCGATCCCCGTGATGACCCATGCAACAAGAAAAAGATTGGCGCCAGCCCACGCTGTCAACCGCGACCCCAGGTCCGGTCCAGGTAGCTGGACCAGCCGCGGCAGAAAGATGATGGCCGCGGCAAAAACGGCTGAACAGACAACGAACGCTGCCGCGCGCTGCTTCGCAGGATTCGTTGCTGTTCCCGTCGCAGAGTTGCGTCGGCTGTGCTTGCGGCCGCCATTCAAACTCCCATTGCTCCGTTGAAGGTACATCCTCTAGTGACTAGAGGATCAACCATAATTTCAATTGGCACGGCTCCAAGCGCCTGCCCTGCTCGAACGGCAACTGAGGCTGGTCATGTCGAGCGGACATGCGATCTCCGCAGACGACTTTTGATCTTGCCAGAATGCGGGCGCGCCCTTCGGACGGGCTCTATTCAGGCTTCGCTTTCACCCAGCCAAGCCGTTGCCGCGAAGATGCGGAACGTTTGACTCGGCCTTCCGGTGATGATCCCTCGCGCCATCATGAGCCGCTCACCGGAGGACTCCCTTCGGGTATCACCGTCATTTCATGCCGGCGTCGCTATCACTGCCCCGTCATGGGGCGGCCGAGCGATGACTTCCGCCTTTTTTCTTCAATCCGGATTTTTCCGCGGCGAGTCCCATGCCAGACCGCGGCGAGACTCCGCGCAGGTAAGAAACTGCGCTGGCCTTAAAGTGACCCTTGGGTTGGTATCCAGAGCAGCGCTGCCGGAAGTCTATGACGTCGCTTTGCTTTTCCGCACTCTCGCGAAGGCTCGATCTGTCACCATGAACCGCTCGATCATAGGGGCGACGATCTTGGCCGGATCAGGTGCAACCTGTCCGCTCTCGCGTCCGATGGCTTCCGCATAGGCGATCAGGTTGCGATGGACCGCGGCCGGCAACTCGACCGTGAGCTTCACCGGCTTGTCATCTTCAATCGTGCCGAGCTTGAGCTTGCTCATCGACTTGCCTCCAGCTGGCCGTAGGGCGCCATCACGAGATCGCGGTTGACGATCACGCGCACCGGGAAACCCTGCCGGATGGTGAGCGTGGGTTGGATGTTGAGCTGGCGGCGGACGAGCTGGTGCCCGGTGTTGTTGACCGAGTCCTGCGAGCCGCGGCGTAAGGCGCGGACGAGATCGCTCTCCTCGCCGCTGGATCCGAGCTCGGCGCCGATACCGAGCAAGGTAGAGAGCGCGGCAGCTTTGGCGAGATCCCACCAGTGATAGTCGACCTCGTCTTCGAGACCGGAGAATCCTCTGGCGTCGGTGCCCTGCTGGCGCTCAAGCACGATCGACTTGCCGTCCGGCAACATGATGCGATTCCAGACGAGAAGCACACGCTTCTGTCCGAATGAAATTTGGCTGTCGTACTGGCCTATGAGACGCGCGCCCTGCGGGATGAGCAGGAATTTTCCGGTCGGCGTATCGTAAACGTGTTCGGTGACTTGCGCGGTGACCTGGCCTGGAAGATCGGACTGTATGCCGGTGAGGAGCGCGGCCGGAATGATGGTGCCGGCCTGCACGACATAAGGCGAGGCCGGGTTGGCCAAGCCATCCTGACTGACGGTGCGGCGATCGACGGGGTTGTTCACGAAGGCGAGTTTGCGATCCTGCATGTTCTGCGTGGCATTGGGATCGAGCGGCGGGGCTTCCGCCGGCACTGCGAGCGTGGTGCCAGGCGCTGCGGTCGCGCTTGCTGGCGTGACAGGTGCCGAGACGCGGATCGCGGTCGCTGCGAAGAGCTTGCTCAGACGCGCAGCTTCGATCTCCTGCAAGCGTCGTTGCTCCTCGGGCGTGATGCCGGGCTGCGGCAACGGTCCGCCCGGCGGAATAGGTTGTCCTTGATTCTGCGCGCTGAGGATCGGCCGGCCGAGGTCACCCGGCAACGGCGGTCCGAGCTTCGGAATACCGGTGTAGTCGCGCGGCAAAACGGTCAGGCCGTCGGCGGTCGGACGGTTCTCGGTCGAGTAGAGTTCCCTGCTGTCCTGGTCGGTGCGTCGTATCTGAAGGGCGTAGATCAGCGCCGCCGCAATCGCGAGACCCGAGACGGCACCGAGACTGATCAGCACCTTGCGCGACAGTCGCGTAACCCGTGGCCGTTCGGTGCGCAGACGCAGGTCGGGCGTGACGTCCGGAGCATTCTTCGTTCCGTCGGTCATGACCGGCGCCTTCCGTCGGTGCGAATGATGCGGACACGGCGTTCGCTATTCTTGTCGCCGAGACGCAGTTCGGCGGCGCCGAATAGACGGTCGACGATGTAATAGTTCTGGCGGGCACGGTAGTTGACGAGCTCCGTATCGCCTCCTGGCCCGATAATAAAGAGCGGCGGCATCTCACCTTGGCGGATGCCGGATGGGAACTCGATATAGACCTTGATTCCATCATCGAAGGCGCGCAGCGGGCGCCAGGCCGGGGTGTCGCCCTCTATCTCGTAGCGGAAGTTCAGTGACGAGATGTCGACGCCGGTCGCGACCGGCTGGGCCGTGAGCGCCGCCGCGTTCTGCCGGCGCAGCGCTATGAGTTGGTCCTGCGGGTACTGCCAGGACACTGACGCCATGTAGGTCTTCTCGGTCGAGTTCAACTCGAGATGATAGGTGCGGCGGTCGGTGTTGATGACCAGGTTGGTTTGGAGGTCCGGGCGTGTCGGCTTCACCAGGATATGGACCTGTTTGGTCTCGGCTGTCCCACTCTCGGTGTCACCGATAATCCAGCGCACCGTGTCGCCCGCGGCGACGGGACCAGAGCCGACAAGCTGCTCGCCCGGCTGTAAGGCCACATCCGTCACCTGCCCCGGCGCGGAATAGACCTGATATAGCGCACCGGGCGAGAACGGATAGACCTGCACGGCATTGATGAAGCCGTTGCGCACCGGCTGGACGCGCGCCGCCTTGTTCGCCTGCGTGATACGGTCTTTCGGATCCTTCGCCTCCGGCGGCGCCTTGGCGCCCGGGACGGGCTTCAACTGACCTGGAAGCGGCAGCGGCTTCGGAAGTTCGACCACCTGCACCGGCGCAGGCGGCTCCGCAGCCTGAACCGCCGGCACGAAATCATCATAGGTAATGTCGGGCGGAAAGAGTTTTTGCGCGCAGCCGCCGAGCGTTGTAGCGCCGATCAGCAGAAGCGATTTGAATAGTCCTTTTTGCGAGATGCGAATCGGCGGCTTCATTGCGAGAGCTCCTTCGACCAGTTGATGGCGTTGACGTAGATGCCGAGCGGGTTCTGCTTCAGACGGTCGGCATCACGCGGCTGCTGCAGGGCGATGGTGAGAATCGCGGTCCACCGCTCGATGCCGGCGAGTTGCCCATTCTCATAGGCGCGCTCGAACCAGGCGACGCGGAACGAGTCGGGCGAGGCGCGGATGACGCTGGAGACCTCCACGGCAATCTGGCGCTTGCCGACCTTCGCGAAGGGATCGTTCACGCGCGCATAGTCATTGAGTGCCGAGGCGCCGCGGTCGGTCGTGAACTCATAGGCGCGCAGCCAGTTCTGCCGCACGATCACCGCGTCAGCCGGAATGGCGCGGACCTGTTCAATGAAGCGCGCGAGGTGCCAGGCGATCTGGGGATCGGTCGGCTTGTAGTCGGCGATCGCCGGACCGACAGCCTGCGCCTCGCCGATTTTGTCGAGTTGCACCACCCACGGCACGATCGAGCCCCGCGCCGACTGCCAGACCAGGCCGAAGGCGAGGCCCGCCGACAGGAACAATGAGCCGAACGCCATCAGGCGCCAGTTCTTTGCTTGCACCCGCGCAGACCCGATGCGGTCGTCCCAGACCTGCGCGGCGCGTTGATAGGGCGTTTCGGGTTCGGGCGTGACGCCGTAGCGCACGGACGGTCTGCGGAAGACATTCATCAGCGTTCATCCTGTCGGAGGGAGATGGAAGCGCCGCCGCCGTGGCTGTCGCCGGAACGGATGGCGTGAGCGGCCGCGGTTGCGCCGTGACTCATCGCCTGGTGGCGCTTCATGCGTTGCGCCCAGGCGGGCGGCGAGGACGGAGTCGGAGGAGCATCACTGGTCGCTGCGCCGCCGATCGTGCCCATCGTCGATGAGCCGCCAGTCGCTGCCGCGGTGCTGCGCGCGCCACCGCGATAGCTTTCGGCCATTGCGCCGGAAGCCCTGCCCGCCGCGCGGCTGACCGGGCGCGCAGCGGCGGCTGCACCTGCGCGCGCAACACCGGACAGACCGGAGGCGATACCGGAAGCGCCGCTCTGTCCGGCCGAGGCGAGGCTGTAGGATGTTGATGCGCCGCCGGCGAGCGCGGCACCGCCGCGCGCGGCCGCAGCGCTCGCGCTCATCGCCGCCCCTGCTCCCCTCACGGCCATGCCGGCCGCTGCGCCGCCGGCCATCACCGCGCCGCCGGCAGCCACCGCTGTGCCGACCGCGGAGCCTGCACCGAGTTGCGGGCCGCCCGCGATCAGGCCATTGGCAATACCTGGCCCGAAGACGCCGAGGCCGAGCAGCGAGAGTGCGGCAAGCACGATCGCCATTGCGTCTTCGACGGTCGGCTGATTGCCGCCGAAGCCGGCGGTGAACTCGGAGAACAGCGTCGAGCCGATGCCAACGACGACAGCGAGCACCAACACCTTGACGCCAGATGAGACCACGTTGCCAAGCACGCGCTCGGCAAGGAAGGCGGTCTGACCGAACAGGCCGAAAGGAATAAGGACGAAGCCGGCGAGCGTGGTCAGCTTGAACTCGATCAACGTCACGAAGAGCTGGATCGCGAGGATGAAGAACGCGAGTAGCACCATCACCCAGGCGAACAACAGCACGACGATCTGGATGAAGTTCTCGAAGAAGGCGATGTAGCCCATCAGCCCGGAAATCGATTCCAGGATCGGGCGACCGGCATCGAGGCCGACCTGAGCGACGCGGCCCGGACGCAGAAGGTCGGCGGCGGAGAACCCGGTGCCCGACGCCTTCAGGCCGAGGCCAGCGAAACTCTCGAAGACGATCTTCGCGAGCGCGTTCCAGTTGCCGATGATGTAGGCGAAGACGCCGACGAACAACGTCTTCCTCACCAGGCGCGCGATGATGTCTTCGTCGGCGCCCCAACTCCAGAACAGTGCAGCGAGCGTTATGTCGATCACGATCAAGGTCGTAGCCAGGAATGCGACCTCGCCGCTCAACAGGCCGAACCCGGAATCGATGTAGCGGGTGAAGACTTCGAGGAAATGATCGATGACGCCGGTGCCGCCCATCAGTGTGCCTCGCCCGTCTTGTTGGTTGGCGCAAAGAAGCGGCGGCGGTTCTCAGCCCAGACGCGGCGGCAGGCGTCGTCAGCGGCAAGTTGCTCAGCCGTTACGTCGCGACACCGCGCGAGATCGGCCGCAAGCGGATCATTCTTCATGACTGCGGGCGCAACATCGCGGCTTGCATCATCGGTCCGGCTGGCTTCACCGATAACGATGATGATGGCCGTGACGGCAACAGCGATCGTGGTGAAGCGCAGAAAGGAGCGGACGGCCGCATCACGCTCGTTTCGGCCTTCGCCGTTGTGGCGCAGCCACGTTTTCATCACTGGAACATCCGCACTGTGGTTGGACGGTAGCCCGCGCCCGGAGTGAGGAAGCGGCGGAGTTGCTCACGGCCCTGCTCCTGAGCGGCGGCGCGTTGCGCAGCTTCGAGGTTCTGTGCGCGGCCTTGCGCGGCGACGGCGGCGGTGAGATCGGCAACTTGCTGAGTCTGCAAGGCGATGAGCTGGTTGCCGGCCTGGGTCGCCTGCAACGCGCCTGTCGCGGACTGGCTCGCGGTCACGAGCGATGACATCTCGACGCGGTTGGTGTCGATATTGGCGACGACCCCGGCGTGGACTTTCATCGCGTCCTGAAGGCCTGCAACGGAATTGCGCCAGCGTTCGCGGGCGCCGTCGATCAGGGCATGATCGCTCGCTGTCGTTGAGGCCGCCCCGTAAGTCGTGGAGAATGCCTGGTCGATCTGTCCGACGTCGTAGGCGATGCGTTGGGCCTGACCGAGAAGCTGCTGGGTGCGCTGGATCGATTGCTGGATTTGATTCAGCGATGATTGCGGCAGGCTCGCAAGGTTGCGCGCCTGGTTGATCAGCATCTGTGCCTGGTTCTGCAGCGACGTAACCTGATGGCTGATCTGCTCCAACGCGCGCGCCGCCTGCAGCACGTTCTGCGCATAGTTGTTGGGATCGAACACGATCTGTGCCGATACCGGCGCGATCGACAAGATGATGGTGACGGTTGCCACAAGAAGCGTCACACAGCGGCGGGACTTTTTGATGCTCATGATGCCTCCAGGTTGATCAGGTTGGGAATGAGATCGGCGGCCCAGAGAAGATCGTGTGCAGCGAGCCAGCCGTGAACGAAGCCCTCGTGGCCAAACTCCGCGATCACGCGCTCGATGTCCGCGTGATCGGCCTTGGTCGAGGCCGCGCAGAAGGCGAGCGCGATCGGGCCGAGTCCGAGTTCGAACAGCCGGTTGCCGCGGCGGGACTGGCAGTAGTAATCGCGCTTGGGCGTCGCGTGGGCGATGATCTCGATCTGGCGGTCGTTCAACCCGAAGCGCCGGTAGATCGCCGTGATCTGCGGCTCGATCGCCCGCTCATTGGGAAGGAAGATGCGCGTCGGACAGCTCTCGACGATGGCGGGCGCGATCGGGCTGCCGTCGATGTCGGAGAGCGACTGGGTGGCGAAGACGACGGAGGCATTCTTCTTGCGCAGCGTCTTCAACCACTCGCGCAACTGCGCCGCGAAGCCGCCGTCGTCAAGTGCGAGCCATCCCTCGTCAATGATCAGGAGTGTCGGCCGGCCGTCGAGACGACCCTCGATGCGATGGAACAGATAGGCCAGCACGGCGCCGGCGGCGCCAGTGCCGATCAGACCCTCGGTCTCGAACGCCTGGACGGAGGCTTCGCCGATCCTTTCTTGCTCGGCGTCGAGCAGTCGGCCATAGGCGCCGCCGATGCAGAACGGTCGCAATGCCTGCTTGAGCTTCGCGGACTGCAACAGCACCGCGAGGCCTGTCAGTGTCCGCTCGCCGACCGGGGCGCTGGCGAGCGAGGTGAGCGCGGCCCAGAGATGCTCCTTCAACTCAGGCGTCAGCGCGACCTGCTCGCGTGCGAGGATGTCGACGACCCAGTCGGCGGCCCAGGCCCGCTCCGGCGTGTGGTGGATGGCGGCAAGCGGCTGGAGCGAGACCGATGTTTCGGCGCCGTCCGACAGCCCGCCGCCGAGATCGTGCCAGTCGCCCTGCATGGCGAGTGCGGCGGCGCGGATCGATCCGCCGAAGTCGAATGCGAACACCTGTGAGCGCGGATAGCGGCGGAACTGCAACGCCATCAGCGCTAGCAGCACCGACTTTCCGGCGCCCGTCGGCCCGACCACCAATGTGTGTCCGACATCCCCGACATGGAGCGAGAACCGGAACGGCGTCGAGCCCTCGGTCCGGCCGAAGAACAGCGGCTCTGCCGCGAAGTGCTCGTCCCGCTCCGGCCCAGCCCAGATCGCGGAAACCGGGATCATGTGGGCGAGGTTCAGCGTCGAGACGGGCGGCTGGCGGACATTGGCGTAGACGTGGCCGGGCAAGGATCCGAGCCACGCTTCGATCGCATTGACGCCCTCGGCGATGCAGGTGAAGTCGCGGCTCTGGATGATCTTCTCGACCAGCCGCAGCTTCTCCGCCGCGACGCTGGGGTCTTCATCCCACACCGTCACCGTCGCGGTGACATAGGCCTGGCCGACATCGTCAGCTCCGAGCTCCTGCAGGGCGAGGTCCGCGTCGACCGCCTTGTTCGCCGCGTCACTGTCCACGAGGACCGAAGCCTCGTTGGTCATCACCTCCTTGAGGATTGCGGCAATGCCCTTGCGCTTGGCGAACCATTGCCGCCGGATCTTGGTGAGCAGTTTCACGGCCTGCGTCTTGTCCAGCAGGATGGCGCGCGTCGACCATCGGTACGGGAAAGCAAGCCGATTGAGTTCGTCGAGGATTCCCGGATGGGTCGCGGTCGGAAATCCGATGACCGTAAGCTTCCGGAGGTGAGCGTCGCCCAGGCGCGGTTCCAGTCCTCCGATCAGGGGCTGATCGGCCAGCAGCGCATCGAGGTGCATCGGCGTCTCTGGGACACGAACGCGCTGGCGCTTGGTCGAGATAGTCGAGTGCAGGTAGGTGAGCGTCTCAGTGTCGCCGAGCCATTCGACCTCGGGGACGAAACCCTCGAAGAGCTGCAGCACGCGATCGGTGCGGTCGATGAAGCCGCTCAGCAGTTCATGCGCATCAACGCCGGTCTCTTCGCGGCCCTCGTAGAGCCAGCTCTCAGCGCGAGAGGCATCCTCGGCGGGCGGCATCCAGAGGAACGTGAGGTAGTAGCGGCTCTCGAAGTGGACGCCGGCCGCTTCGAACTGCTCACGGCGTTCGAGGTCGACCAGGGCGGACGCGGCTTCGGGAAAGAAGCTGTTCGGATAAGCTGTCGCCGCGCTACGCTGCGCCTCGACGAAGATCGCCCAACCGGAGCCCAAACGCCGGAGTGCGCTGTTGAGCCGAGCCGTGGTGCCGATGAGTTCGGCCGGCGTCGCGCTGTCGAGGTCCGGACCACGGAAACGCGCCGTGCGCTGGAACGAGCCGTCCTTGTTGAGGACGACGCCCGGTGCAACTAGCGCAGCCCAGGGCAAATAGTCGGCAAGGGCTGCTGTTCGATTGCGGTATTCGGCGAGGTTCATCATGACCGAACCTCACGACCGGAAAAACGCGGGATAACGCAGATGCCGGCGCACCACGTCGACGAACTGCGTATCGCGTTTCGTTGCCCAGACGGCGGCGAAATGACCGATGGCCCAGAGCGCGATGCCGATGAGCCACAGCCGCAGTCCCAAGCTGACCGCGGCCGCGAGCGTGCCGTTGGCGATGGCAACCGCGCGCGGCGCGCCCCCGAGCAGGATCGGATCGGTCAGCGCGCGATGGACCGGCGCGTGGAAGCCGGCAATGGGCTCGCCCCTCTGCATCAGAGCAACGCTCCGCCGCCGAACGAGAAGAACGACAGGAAGAAGCTCGACGCGGCGAACGCGATCGAGAGCCCGAACACGATCTGGATCAGGCGCCTGAAACCACCGCTCGTGTCGCCGAAGGCCAGCGTCAGTCCGGTGACGATGATGATGATCACAGCGATGATCTTCGCGACTGGGCCTTCGATCGATTCGAGAATCTTCTGAAGCGGCGCTTCCCAGGGCATCGAGGAGCCGGCGGCATTTGCCGTCGATGCCGTCATCGCGGCGATTGCAAGGGCAGCGGTAAAGGTTGCGGCCTGCGAGCGCAGACCGCGGGACAACGCGATCATGGTTGGTCTCCGTTAGATGTTGAAGTTCCGCCCGCTTCGGACGGGAGGACGAGGTAGTCGCCGCTTGCGGAATCCAGCCCGGCGACGAAAGCGAGTTCGGCAAGCCGGCGCTGCGCGCCGCGCCCGGCGAGCACTGCGACGATGTCGATCGTCTCCGCGATCAGCGCACGCGGCACAGTGATGACCGCTTCCTGGATGAGTTGCTCGAGCCGCCGCAATGCGCCGAGCGCAGTGCCGGCATGAATGGTCCCAATGCCCCCGGGATGGCCGGTACCCCACGCCTTCAGGAGGTCGAGCGCCTCGGCGCCCCGCACCTCGCCGATGGGGATGCGATCGGGACGCAGCCGCAGCGAGGAGCGAACCAGATCGGAAAGGGTGGCCACGCCGTCCTTTGTGCGCAACGCCACGAGATTCTGCGCCGCGCATTGCAGTTCGCGGGTATCTTCGATCAGCACCACACGGTCGGACGATTTGGCGACTTCCGCGAGCAGCGCGTTGGTGAGCGTGGTCTTGCCCGTCGACGTACCACCGGCGACCAGAATGTTGCGGCGCTCAGTGACGGCCTTGCGAAGGATTTCGGCCTGCGCCGCCGTCAGGATCCCTGCCGCCGCATAGTCATCCAGCGTGAAGACCGCGACGGCCGGCTTGCGGATAGAAAACGCCGCCGCGGACACGACCGGCGGCAGAAGACCCTCGAACCGCTCCCCCGTTCCGGGCAACTCGGCGGAGACGCGCGGCGCTCCGGGATGGACTTCGGCGCCGACGTGATGCGCAACAAGGCGGATGATGCGCTCGCCATCGGCTGCGAGAAGCGACGCGCCGGTGTCGGACAGACCTTCGGAGAGACGGTCGACCCAGAGGCGACCGTCAGGGTTCAGCATCACTTCGACGACGGCAGGGTCTTCCAGGAATGTGGCGATGTCCGGCCCGAGCGCCGTGCGCAGCATGCGGGCACCGCGCGTGACCGCTTCTGCCTTGGGAGTTGCATTCCCCATTTTGCCCCCGGCGCTGCGCCGGCATGTGAAGCTGGGCCGGACATCGGGGACGAATAGAAGAGGCAGGACTCGGGGCCGCGCAACAAGAGTCAGATGCTCATCGTAGCGGAGCGAAAAAATACAGGCGATTGGCGATTTCGCCCGCTCACGCGGGAGTGTGATTTCGTGGTGTTGGCACCCCTGGACGCGCGTGCAGCAGGTCCAGCATCTGTTTCAGAGCGGGATTGCCGTTGTTGCGACGCCAATAGGCGACATAGCCAACGCGCGTCGGTCCATTGCCGTCGCGGACCTCGCGAAAGATCACGCCTGGCAACACATTCCCGGTGGAGGACTCGCAGGTCAGGGTAATGCCCCGATTGCCGTCAACGATACTGAGGATGTGGTCGCTATTCGCCCTGATCTGTTTGATAAGAGGGCGGTCGCCGGGCGATGCGAGCTTGCTGAGAAGTATGTCCTGAATCTCGGGGCCCGGATCGCGCCGGCTCATGAGGAAGCGCTCGGTCTTCAGGTCCGTCCAATAGACGAAGTCGCGCGCGGCGAGCGGATGCGCCTTCGGAAACGCGACCATGATCCGCTCGGACCAGAGGCTCATATGTGCGTAGTCCATATTAGTAGGCTCGCCGAGGACGACCACGATGTCGATCACGCCACGATCGAGCAACGGAATAAGCGTTGCGCGGGCGTCTTCGGTGACGTTGACGTCGACCTGCGCATGCCGCTCGGCGAAGGTGAATATGGCGTCGCGCAGCGCCCCCGTCGACAGCGACGTGTAGAAACCGATTTCCAGGCGGCCGGCCTCTCCGCGCTTGCCGGCTCGCGCGCGATTCTCCATCAGTTCCAACTCGGCCAGAACCCTACGAGCGGATTCAACAAAGTCTTCGCCGAGCGCCGTGAGTTGCGCGCCGCCGTTCGAACGCTCAAATAAAAGTACACCGAGCCGATCTTCCAGTTCGCGGATGCGCTTACTCAATGTCGGCTGCGTGATGTTGAGCACAGCGGCGGCGCGCCGGAAACTGGAATGATCGGCTGCCGCTACGACGTAGCGCAGGTGGGGAACCTCCACGCACATGGGGGGCACTCGCTAGATTCGCCGGCCGAAGCAACGCTCCTCGTTTCTCGAGCCAGAGCTGTGTGTCAGCGGCAGTTGCGGTGCCGAAGCCACGAGGATTTCCTCCTGGAAATAGGATCGGCGATCTCGACGAGACACTTCCGTCCGAGACGCTGGTGACAAAGCAAGAGCGCTCCACCTTAGCGAGCCTCGTTAGACCACCCCATTGGAGGGCCTGCACCTCCGAATACGCCGAAATTGCACGGACAGGCTGAAGCAGCCAGGACGTCAGTTCGGGCCGACGAGACTAACCGACATATGGACGTCTTAACAAGGGCATTAGTTTAGAACTACTCGCATTAGTTGCTGGTCGCGCAACGACCCACCAACGCCGCACCGGATGCAGTTGTCTTGGATGTTGCACGCGCTCTCGCGTCGGTAGCCGATCAGGCCAAGCACGATGGGATATTCAAGGTGCGGCCGACGGCCAACTTCCTTCTTCACCGATCTCCTGGCGGAGCTTTGGTCCTTTGGCGAGTCGTCGACCCAGCGCGTCGAGGAAATTGTCGTAACGCTCCCCGGCTTTCGCTCGCGCGGCTGCCTGGCTGGCCTCAGGTAGTTGCGGCGTCGACGCCAGCCAGAAACGGATGAACACCGCCATCATCTCGACCGTGATGCCGATGTCACGTTCGACCCGTTGCAGTCGCCGGTCGATGCCGTCGAGCCTCTTCGCGATGGCAGCTTCACGGCGTTCGTCAGCATCGGGTGAGAGGAAAGAGGCAACCGCGGCCTCGGCAATCAGGGAGCGAGATTGGTCGCGTCGCGCCGCATAGTCGGCAAGCGAATGCATTAGGTCTGGATCGAGGTAGACCGACAGTCGAGCTTTTTTCTCCACGCTACAGCTCCATGCCGTCGCCGGGGTCCAAAGCAACCTGCCTCGCGACCTGACGCATGCTTCGAGCGAGCGTACCGACTCGCGCCGCCTGGTCGTCACCCTCGTCGCGGTCAGGCTCGAACTCATTGATGGCCGGCTTAAAGGGCTCCGGGGCGATATCCTTATGCCGCTCGAGGCCAGGCTCTCGGCGCAAGCCCGCATTCTCCGGATCGCCGGCCGCTTTGCCGTCCACGGCGGCTTCGCCGCCGATCGCTACGATTCTGCCCCCGTGACTGTCGGCAGCGATGGACGAGACAGGTTGGATGGGTGCGAGCGTGGACCAGTGGTCTGGCTTTCTCTTGGACTCTGCTTCGTCGGATTTCGGCGGCGGGAGGATGCGCTCTGAGAGCCGACGATCCTCGAAGTAGCGCGCCTTCTTGGCGCGGATCGGCGGAACGCCCGCCACCATGACAATCTCATCGTCAGCCGGGAGCTGCATGATCTCGCCCGCCGTCATGAGCGGCCGAGCGGTCTCCTGGCGAGACACCATCAAGTGCCCGAGCCAGGGCGAGAGTCGATGACCGGCGTAGTTCTTCATGGCGCGCATCTCAGTCGCCGTGCCGAGGGCATCGGACACGCGCTTGGCGGTGCGCTCGTCATTGGTCGCGAAGCTGACGCGAACATGACAATTGTCCAGGATCGAGTTGTTGGCGCCGTATGCCTTCTCAATCTGGTTCAACGACTGTGAGATCAGAAACGATTTCAGGCCGTATCCTGCCATGAAGGCCAGAGCAGATTCGAAGAAGTCGAGTCGACCCAACGCCGGAAATTCGTCGAGCATCAGCAGTACACGATGACGGCGGTTCGTCGCATTCATATCCTCGGTGAGGCGACGGCCGATCTGATTGAGGATCAGCCGGATCAGCGGCTTCGTCCGGCTGATGTCTGAGGGTGGTACGACCAGATAGAGCGTGGCTGGCTTCTCGTTTTCGACAATGTCGGTAATCCCCCAGTCGCATCTCCGTGTCACGTGCGCGACGACCGGGTCTCGATACAATCCCAAGAATGACATGGCGGTGGAGAGCACACCGGAGCGCTCGTTGTCGGACTTGTTCAGAAGCTCCCGCGCGGCCGAGGCAACGACGGGGTGCGGCCCCTGCCTGCCAAGATGTGGCGTCGTCATCATCGCCACCAGCGTCGTCTCGATCGGACGCTTAGGGTCAGAGAGGAACGAGGCGACGCCGGCGAGCGTCTTGTCCCTCTCGGCATAGAGGACATGAAGGATGGCGCCGACCAGCAACGAGTGGCTGGTCTTCTCCCAATGATTTCTCCTCTCCAATGACCCTTCAGGATCGACTAGCACGTCGGCGACATTCTGAACGTCACGGACCTCCCATTCGCCGCGTCGAACCTCAAGCAGCGGGTTGTAGGCGGCACTGGCCGCATTTGTAGGATCGAAGAGGAGCACGCGGCCGAAGCGCGCCCGCAGTCCGGCGGTGAGGCCCCAGTTCTCGCCTTTGATATCATGGACGATGCAGCTTCCTGGCCAGGTCAGAAGCGACGGCACGACGAGCCCGACACCCTTGCCACTGCGGGTCGGTGCGAAGCACAGCACATGCTCCGGGCCATCATGACGCAAGTACTCGCTGCCGAACCTGCCGAGGACGACACCATCAGGCCCAAGCAGGCCAGCGGCCTTGACTTCCTCGGTATCCGCCCAACGTGCCGATCCGTAGGTCTCGGCGTGCTTCGCCTCGCGCGCCCGCCAAACCGACATTCCGATCGCGACGGCGATAGCGGCGAACCCACCTGAGGCGGCGATCAGGGCGCCTTCCAAAAAGATGCGGGGAGCGTATGCGTCATAGAAATACCACCACCAAAAGAAGGCGGGCGGCGGATAAACCGATAGGCCGGCCAAATCGAACCAGGGCGTTCCGAGTTGGGGCTGGAACCCGAGCCGCCACGCCGTCCATTGCGTTGCGCCCCAGGTCGTTGTGACCACGATGGTGAAGACAGTGAGGATCTGGCCCCAGAGAATTTTGGTCGCCGTCATGGCGTCTCCCGACACTGGCAGTCATACCGTCAGGAAAATCGCACAGGCACGCTCGTTCAATGGCAATCGAGCTGCAATCGCAGCACGGCGCACGGATGCGAAAAAATACTGATCTTACCGATCGGTGCCTTCAGCCCGCTGCTCATCTCAGAGGCCGAGGCCGCGCTGCCTGCCAAAACTCCAGTCAACGCCGCCGTCGGCGCGGATGATTCCGGAGACATGCTTGCCGAGATTGCGCTCCAGCGACGGTGACCAGGGTACGAGCTGGAAGCCCAATCCGTCGTCGATCATAGCGAAGCGGCCGGAGGCGAGTATGAGGCGTTGACGGTAGGCTCCGACGACGTGTTCTCCGCCAGCCAACTTCCGGAACGGCATTGCCGTGTCGGCCGCGAGCTCGCTGCCAACGGAATCGAGTTCGCGCCGCCGGAGCGTGTCAATGAGGTTGCGGCTGTAGATGACCTGCTGCCCCTGCCGGCGCGCCAGACCCTGCTCGATCAGGTGCTCGGCCCGGCTCTCCATCGCGGCCCGGACCTCGGCGCCGAACCCGCTGTTGCCGAGCAGCGCGGAATCACGCGCGATCAACTGGCGGTCGATCCAGGTCGCGCCCGACGCCTTCACCTGCGCGTCGAGATCGAAATCGGAGCGCACTGCCAGCGCGATGCGCTCGCGGCCGCGGGCATCCTCAAACCGGCGCAGCTCGACGATCGATCCTGGCGACCCATCGCTAGCGGCATCGAGATCGGGCAGCTTGATGTGATGGGCGCGTCCGTCGGTAGCGTCAACCACGGCATAGGCTGTTCCCTTCAATTCGTCGTCGAGACCGCGATCGAGGAGTCTGCCGACGATGGGACCTGTGAGACTCTCGCCGGCAAGCACGTAGCTCGACGCACCGCGCTCAATACCCTGCTCGATGAGTGCGCGGTGCATGCGCTTGATGATGTCACCGCGTTCGGCGAGCGACCGTAATGTTGTTTCGGCTTCATCGACGATTACCCATTGCCCAGGCCCGAGTTGATGGGCGAGCCCGAGCGATTGGAGCTTACGCAGCCGACCGACCTTCTGTGCGAGAAACTCGTCGGGCTTCTGATCGGGAAGCGGCGCGACGTCGATGATGCCACCGCGCCCTGCGTCGCGAATAAGCTGGCGATCGAGCCGCGTCCATCGGTCGGACTCGACCTGGCTATCGAGGCTGCGCCGGATATCGAGATCGGAGCGCGGACCTAGCTCCTGCGTGATGAGATCCTGGGCCCGCGCGCGCATGCCCTCGCTGATGTAGTCCCGCGCGATGACAAGGTCTTTTCCATCATCGGTGCGGCCACGCAGGATGATGTGGACGTGCGGATTGTCGGTATTCCAGTGATCGACCCCAATCCAGTCGAGCTTGGCGCCGAGATCTTTCTCGGCCTGGCGCATCAATTCGCGCGCGAAGCCCTTCAGGTCGGACATCTGGGTAGCGTCTTCGGGCGAGACGATGAAGCGGAAGTGATGCCGATCGTCCTCGCACTGTTCGGTGAAGGCCTTCACGACGGCGTCGTCTGTCTCGGGACCGAACATGCGCGCCCGCTCGCCGTCGCGCGCCACACCCTCGCGGCGAAGGTAGTTGAGATGCGCCCGGAGCGTTGCACCGCGGCCCGAGTGCCGGACGATGCGTGTCTTGACGGTTGCAAGCCGCGACCGGCTCGTCAGAAGCCGGTTGGCGCGCACGCTGGCGATGCGGCCGCGGCCAAAGCGCGAGGACCGCGATGCCTTGATCCTGCCGTTCCGGCTGACATTCCCGCCGGCACGCTCTGCGGCGGCGAGCGCCTGGGCGATGAAGGGTTTGGTCCGCATGTTGGGCCGCGAGCGGATGCGGCCTGGCCGGATGCGGAAATCGTCCTCGTTATTCATCGCCGGCAGCCCGCGAGGCGCACTTTTTTTTGAAGGAATTGAGGAATTGCTGTGCGCACACATCGTGCAACATACGCGCACATCGCGGATCGCCAGGTGAAATGGGTGCAGAAACAATGTCCCGACCGTCCCCCAACCGGGCCGCACCTCGCGGCCTTTTATCTTGCCCTCCAACGGTCGTGTTGCCTCTGCCCTCCCGGCCCGCACTCATTCGTGCGCCGGTCTTCGCTGTCTGACGATTTCCTGCGATACGCTTCATCGTGGACGCTCGCTACTCGCGCGACGCACGAACAGGTCGCGGTCTTGCGCATTGGATTGCAATGGAAGTGCAGCAGGCGAAGCTAACGATGGCGGTTCGGCTGACGGCGAACGCGCCGCCGTGCTGCCTTCGGGTTCGCTCTTTGACGGCTTGGGCTTGGGCGGAAACAGCGCGCTCGACCAGCTTCGGGCCTGCTCGGCGAATGCGGATGTGATGTCGACGACCGGCATCCTGGTGCCGGACGGAGGATCATCGGCCGTGTCGAAGATCTCCGTGCTGGTTCCGCGCGGCATGTCGAAGTTCGGTGCGTCGCCCTTCGCGACGGACGCCGATACGTCGGTTGCGAACTTGAGGTCCGGCCGCTCCCAGGAGCCGCGATAGACTGCAACAGAACACAAGGTCGGATCGGTCTTCAGACGCGGATGACTCTTGCAGCGACCTGTAAGCTTGCTGATCTGGACAGCCGCCATCGCGACGTTGCGACATGGCAGGAGTACGGATGCCGAGAGCTTCGATGGCGCCACCGGAACGCCTGCGAGACCGACGCGCACGACATTACCGCCGGACTGCTCGCGGATTTCGCGGATTGCGTCGTGTATGCTCGAATAGACGCGGGGGTTCGGTTCGCCCTGCACCGATATCGCCCAGGGCTCGCCACCGGATTGATGCCAGACCAGCGCGTGCATCAGCTTCGGATCGGCGCTGAGCGCGCACGCGGTCACCAGTGTTACGAGGTCCATCGCCTTCGCTCCGTCATAATGAATCCTCCGCCCGCTGAACGATGCGCCGATGCCATCGTGCTCGCGGCCGTCAAGGGCAAGGCGCGAGCGCCGGCCTTAAGGCCGCCCTTGACCGCCGCTGCGCGCGACGGCCGCACGACCGCGAGCGGGACGGAGGAATGAGTCGAGTTTTCCGCGAACAGAGGAATGACGAGGATTCCACTCTGGATGTGCTGATGTCCGCCATTCGGTTCGCGTAGCGACGGCATGGATCAGCTCCGCGCCTCGCGTTTTGTGGGACGTGTCCAGAGCAGATGGAATGCCGAGCGGTCGCTGCCGGACTGGAACAGGTTGGCGCGGATTGGCTGCGGGAAACCGGGATCGTCGATCTGGAGGGCGACGTATTCGCCGGCCTTCTCGCCGGTGCGGGTCCAGCCCGCGCCGACCTCCGGTCCATCCTCGTCGCCGGCGTGAACGCGGTAGTTCGGAGCGTTCTCGGTGTCCGAATGATCGGCCGGGACGATGGTCAGCTCGATGTCGAGCGAGAGCGTGCGAAGACGTCCGGAGAAGCCGTTTCTGTTGCGGATGAAGCTGCCGATCTGTGCCATGTCGTCGTCCTTTCTGCTGGTGGTGGTGAACTGGATCCTGAGCCGGTCAGCGCGTGGCGGCTCGCCACTCGAAGCGGCCGTCGCCGGCCTCGTCGGTCCAGACGGGCAGCGCGCGGCCAATGACGAAACGGCGCGGAAACGGACCGAAGTAGCGGCCATCGACGCTGTCCGGGACGTCGAAGTTCATGAGGAAGAGTTCGTCGTCGTCGATGCGGCGACAGCCCTGCCAGACCGGCATCTTGCGGCCGGCATTGTCGCGGTCGCGGGCGTGTCCAATGGTCGAGCCATAGGCGATGATGTCGAGGCCGTCGCGGCAGACGGTCTGGCCGGGAAGCGCCAGGACGCGCTTCATCATCGGCACGCCCATCGGCAGATAACCGCGGTCAGCCATGTATTCGGCAATCAACGGCGGCGCCGTCACAGCCACAAGATCGGTGACCTCGAGATCGTCCGTTGGCTGTATGGCATAGAAGCCGATGGGCGCGCTGGCGCTGACGTTCCAGATCAGCGTCTTCGGCGGATCGACGAACGCCGTCGTTCCGAGCGTGATGCCGGAAAGCGCGGTCGCGAGCAATGTAGCGATGCGGGTCATACGCCGAGCTCCCGCCGCTTGAGCCAGGCTTGGTGACGCGTCCGCGTGTAGTTGCGCGGCATCTCGTTGACGGAGATACGGTTATGGACGTGCTGCCAGTAGTCTGGGGCGACGTCGGCCGGATCGATGCCGAGCGCTTCCACGGCGTCGATCGTGTGGAGCACTCGTTCGACCTTGGGCCACCCGTCGATGCGCAGGAGGATGTCGCCGCCGGGACGGACGAACGGCAGCGTCTGATAGCGTTCGCCGGCAGCCACGGCGCGCACGATGTCGGCGCGCGAGAGGATGGTGCCGTACTCGTTGGCAGCCCAGCGCACGAAGCAGAAGATACTGCCGGGAGAGAAGCTGACGACACGACGGTGGCGGTCAAGGATCTGCTGGCCCGCTGGCCGGCCGAAGCGGATGCGGTTCTCGATGCGCTGCTTGTGCCAAGTCAGCTCGACGAAGGTGAGCGCCGTATCTCCGTCGCTCGCGCGCGAGATATCCGTGACCGTGACGCCCTTCATCGCCTTCCTCCCTTGGTGCGGGGAAAGGCCCTGAGCAGGAGGAGACGCAGCATGTAGGCGACGGTGACGCCGCGCTCAAACGCCGTGATCTTGATGCGGGCGCGCAGGTCAGGCGTGACGTCGATCGTCAGTCGTGCCGATAAGGCGTTGCGCTTGCGCTGGGCTTGGCGCGGCGCTTTTCGCGTCCTTGTCCGACGCTTGACGGCGAGCGGCCAGAATTTGAGTTTGGTGTTACGCGGTTGCCGGGTCATGGCGTCACCGCGATGTTGGTGTGACGAGAAGAGGCAGCGCCGCGGCGCTCGGCAGTGGCAACGCCGTTATCAACAGCGGTGCGCGTCGTTAGCAAGAATCCGAAGGATTCTTGGTTAGAGAAGTTAGACGCGCGATTTCGCGAGACGGCGCCGCAGCTTAAGGCCCGTTTGGGTTCCTGATAGGGCGGGTCTGCGGTTCCCGATAGGACGGGTATTCGGGTTCCTGATAGGACGGGTTGGTTCACAGCTTGTCCCCACTATGTTGTTGCCGCGGCGCGCGCGGGCGTCGCGCGGACGCAGTTGGAATGGCGACGGGATGGAAGCTCAGGCGCGGTTCATTTTCGGCGCCGGGAATGCAGGCGAGTTGGTAGCCGGGCAGCGGCTGGCGGCGCACGATGTCGCGCAGCTCGAAGGCAAACCGCTTGTAGGGCGAGAGACTGCCGGACTTCAGATGAAGGTGCCGAAAATCGAAGCTCCAGCCGTGGTTCTGGCGCCCGCCATGCTTGCGCACGAGGCGGTAGAGCCAGCGTTCCAGCCCCCCGGTCAGCGCAAAATACTCGCGGTCGATGGTGAGGACGAGCGCGTCCAGCATGACGCCAGCGTAGAACCAGTCCGGCAGGATCAGTTCGATGCCGCGCGCTCGTCCGGCACCGTCGGCGCGCTCCTTCCACTCGTTGATCCAGCTAAACCGATGCCGCCGGCGCTCTGTCGGTTGGCGGATGGAAGTCGCGACGGTCGTCGATTGGAGGCGATCGAGTCCGGCCTTCAGCCGCTCGTAGTTCTGCGCAGAGTCGCCGCGGCCGATGAAGCTCAGAATCTCATACGGCGTCGCGGCCATCAGGCGCGAGGTACGCAGCCCCCGATCACGAGCATCGACGATTTGCGAGGCAGCCCAGATCAGCACGTCGGCGTCCCAGATGGTCGCCATGCCGTGTTCGTGCGTCGCCTCGACGAGAATCGTGACCTCGCCCATGCGGAAGTCGATCGGACGGACGCGCGGCGTCTTGGCGAGCGAGAAGAACGGCCACGACATCAGATCTTGCGCGTCACGGGGCGCCATGTGGCCGGGCCTTGCGCGGAATAGTTCGAGTTGCTGATCGTCGACGGAGCGGCGCATTCAAACGCTCCGTGAGCGCCCGCGCGGCGGCAAAGTGCCGCGCGACGCCGGCTGCGAGCCGGGATCGGAGGTCGAATTACGTGCGCGCTCGGCAGCCCAGGCTTCGAGGTCCTCGATCGCATAGACGACGCGACCGCCGAGTTTGCGAAACACAGGCCCGGTCCCAGTGCAGCGATGCTTCTCGAGCGTTCGGCCGGACAGACCGAGAAAGGCTGCCGCATCGTGCGTGCGAACGAAGCGTGGCGTGACGCGGGTAGATGGCGGGTTCACGATGGGCCTCCGTGCCGTTTAGGGCAGCCGCCGGGCAAGGCTGCGGAACGGAGGCTAACGTGACGGAAGATCGGCGCCCCAAGGGAGACCCGTGCCAGGCATGTTCCTGTGGCGTCCCTCTCGAGAACGCCGGATCTGTAAGGCAGTGGGAGCTACGCGGGCCGACTACCGGCGCCGAAACCGCTTGGCGCGCGCTGGGTCACCACGCAGTAGCGCGAGATAGCCGCCATTCATCAAGTCGAGCGCTTTGGCGACGATGCGATTGATCTTCTTCCGCAACGGGGCGTTTTTCCATTCGATGGCCGGGATGTGGCGCGCCTCATCGTCTAGCAACACGGCGGCGATTTCGCGCCGGGTTGCGCCTTCCTGTTCGCCATCAAGCGCGCGAATGAGGAGCGTAAGCCGGCTGCGTTGAGCGGCCGACAGTCTCAGGCTGCGCAACGGCGGCCCGGCGCGCCGCCCCGAGAGGCGACGGTGTAGACGTTGAAGACCATGAATGCGCGCGCCAAAATTGTCATCGAACGGAATCAGAAACGCAGTGCCCTGTCGACGATCTCCAACGAGCCAAAGCCGATGTGCTCCGTCGGGATCATCGAGCACGAGATGACGTCCGTCGTCCGCGTCTGTGCCGACCCCGATTGGCAACAGCTCTTCTGCATCGATGATCCTTGCGGCGCCGAAATCTGCGGGCGCGGTTGTAATGACGACGGCGCTCGGAGAAAGTTCAGGGCGCCACAGCGCGTGACTGTTTCCGGCGTGTCTATCCGGTACGAGCGGGAAAGCTCAACCCCCAGCGACGCGCGAGAGCGCGCATCCGGTCCTGGTATGACAATGTGTCGAACATGATTCCGTGTTGCGTGTTGTGATAGTCTTCACGATAGGCGGGATTGCGGCGGAGAAATTCTGAAGCAAATTGCTCTTGGCTAAGACGCATCAACTCTTCGGCGGCGCGTGGGGAGCGCCAGTCGAATCTTTCCGGCATTTGTATCTCCGTCGATTGCCCCCGCGGATCAGCCCAGTTGAATATCCGAAGCGTTGCTCGCTCTGCTAGCCGTAGAGTTGGAATACCGTGATAGACCACGCGCGCGTATTGGAATTTTTCTGATTACAAAATAAGGAACCCTGCGAAGATATCGGAAGCGATTATTGCATCCGCGGCTTCAACAAGTATCGATAGCCTTTTTTCGTCATCCAATGTGCGCGAGCAAGATGACTATCGTAAACGAGCTTGGCACGCGCAGGTTCTTTCTCGGCATCGATACCGAAGATGACGGCAACCGCCTCACGCCAATCGGCGCCCTCGGCCTCGGCGTCAAGCAAGCGGAGGTAGCTCGCGAGATGCTCTTGATCGTATGGACCCACGCGATCAAGTTGGGGTGGCTGATCTTCGAAAGGCGGTTTTGCGCGCTTGTCTACGACACACATGCACTCTCTCGTCCGTGAATACTTGGTCTTGTGGGCGTCAACGGATCGGTATCACGGGGATGATATCCATCTATCACGTTGACTGTTCCATTCATGCGATAAAAGCAGGTCGCCCAGTCACAAATGGTGATGCTATTGGTCGTGGAGATTTTTCGGCTCTGTGAAGCCGTGCCGATGCAACGATCGCACTATTTTGACGCTATTTTTGACGCTTGAAGAATTCGATCGGATCGGTCTCAAGCACCTCTGCAAGCTTCTCCAGCATGTCGATGGTCGCCGCGTGCTGCTCGCGCTCCAGCATGCCGACATAGTTCCGGTTGATGTCCGCACGATCGGCAAGCTCCTCCTGCGACAGGCCTTTGGCATGCCGCAACCGACGCAGATTCCTGGCGACGACCTCGCGCAATCTCATGCGTGAGAGGTCGCCGGATCACCTAATATACTGCCACCCAGTATACTAGTGAATCGGACTTAAGCGCCAGCCTGCCCACGGCAATCCTTCCTTTTTCAGCGGCCTGCGAAGCACGCGAAGAGCCCCGCCCGGTGTGCCGGGCGGGGCGTCGGAAGCGGATGATCAGTCGGCGTTAGCCTTGCGGGCGCGGGACCAGATGAGCGTGTAGCTCTCGCCGCCTTCTTCGTCGAAGAGGTTCGCGTAAATCGGAGCGTTGAAGCTCGGGTCGTCCAGCTTGACCGACAGGTAGTTGCGGCCCTCGTTGGAGCGCTTGGCCCAAGCGGCGCCGATTTCGGCTCGGCCGACATAGACGCGGTGGCTCGGGGCGTTCTCGTTGTTGCCGTTCGTCTCAGGGACCATGCGGACGTTCTTGGCCTGGAAGCTGAGGGTGACGATTTCGCCGACGTAGCCCTGCTCGGTCTTGGTGAAGGTGCCGATGTTCGCCATAGTAGTTCTCCTTGCTCTCTGTTTCCGAGCCGCGACCATCGCGGTCTCGATGGCGACCGACAGGCCGGAGACGATCGACGCCGCATCCGAAGGACCGAAGCGCAGCGGAGGATGCCAGGCGGGCAACTTTCTTGTTTCGCGAGGAATGGCGGCGCAGCCGCCAGGGGAAGAAAGTTGAACGCCGGCATTGCGGCTAGTCGAGCGAGGCGAAGCCGGTGTCCGGCCAGGTCAGGCCATCATAGAGACCCGAATGGACGCGCTGCTCGGAACGGGGCAAAGGCAAGGAGAAGTCAGCGAACGCCACCGCAACGAGACCACGCACGCGCCGATGTTGAAGTCGTCCTGCCCTGCTCCAGGCAACGTCTCGCATCCCCAAAGACAAGCCGCGGCGAAGAACAAAGTACCATCGCGATCTCAGTCGGCCGGAGTCCGGCGGGCGCCGCTACGACAAGAGATCCATAGGCTCAGCATCTCGAGCGAGGTCGCGCCTGAAGAATCCGAGCTTCGGCCTTGCTCTGATCAGAACCTACGGCGAAGAAACGGCATCGCACTCGTCTTGTCAGGTCACGGCGCCGTCGGGCCTACGACAGTGCCGGTCTTCCGTGCCCGCTCGGTCCGCCGGGCGGGGATGCCGCAAGTCGTGCCCAGGCCGTTACTCCAATCACGACCGCGCCGATCACGGCCAAAACCTGCCGCCAGGGATCGGACGTCATGGTGAGGCCGGAGAGCCCGAACGTCGCATAATAGCCGGCGAGCGCGGCCGGCACCGCGAACATCAGCGCGACCGCGATACGCAGGATCGGCGTGCGAACGAGCGAGAAGATCGTCTGTCCAATAACAAGGGTGAAAGCAGCCGCAAATAGGCCAAGAACGATCGCGCCAAATGGTCCAGCGCCTGCGCCGTGCGCGTAAAGGCCAGCCGTCATGCCGACAAAGAACGGCAGCGCGTAGATCGCGAGTGTGAACAGCACCCAGCAGAAGAAGCCGAGGCCGATGATGTTGAGGACAATGCCGAGTGCGAGCATGGTGGATACTCCCGCGACAAAATTTGCATGGGTTGCGCCTTCCACCACCTCCACGGCGCAGTCGGCAGAATAGCAGAATTCGCGGGGCAACGACAGCGATGGATCGGCTCCCTCGCCGTGTTTCATTGCGGCCTGCGTATCGTCGGAAGGGCGAGAGTCTCGCGACGATTGAGGCGGCGCTCACGCGCCGCCCTTTCCGAGCTTCCACACCGGGATGCCGAGGCGGCGCGCCTTGTCGGCGAGGTTGGCCTGTATGCCGGAGCCCGGCGCGACCAGGACGCCAATCGGCAGCGCCTCGAGCATGGCGTCGTTGCGCTTGAACGGCGCGGCCTTGGCGTGCTTCGCCCAGTCAGGGCGGAAGGCAATCTGCGGCACCTTGCGGTGATCGGCCCAGCGGGCAGCGATACGCTCGGCGCCCTTCGGCGATCCGCCGTGCAGGAGCACCATGTCCGGATGCTTGGCACGGACCCGGTCGAGTTGATCCCAGATCAGCCGGTGATCGTTGAAGTCGAGCCCGCCGGTGAAGGCGACCTTCGGGCCGGGTGGCAGCATCACTTCGGTTTCAGCGCGGCGCTTGGCCGCGATGAAGTCGCGGCTGTCGATCATCGCCGCAGTCAAGGTGCGATGGTTGACCATCGATCCGTTGCGCGGATGCCAGTGCGACCCGGTGTGGCGCGCGAAGGATTCGGCGGCCTGGTCGCGAAAGAATTCCATGACGTTGCGCCGCTCGATCAACGTCATGCCCTCGGCGGTGAGGCGCTCCAGCTCAACGGACTGGATCTCGGAGCCATCCTGCTCGCGCTGACATCGGCGCTGCGCTTGCTCGTTGATATCGAGTTCCCGCTCGATGCGGCCGTTGGCGCGATGGAAGAGGTTGACGGTCGACCACAGCAGGTCTTCGAGGTCCGGTTCGAGGCGGGTGTCGGTCAAGGTGGCCACGAGCGCGTCGAAGATATCGGTGACAGCGCCAACGACATTGCGCGCGTCGGGGAGCGGTCTCGGATCGGGCTCGTCCTGGAAGGGGCGATAGCCGTGCAGTTGCAGCTCGGTGAGGATCGTGTCGGTCGAGGATGCGGCGTGCGCCTCGTAGCCGGTGTCGTCATGGTCGGACGTCATGAGGTGCTTCCTTCTGTCGGATCGGCCGCGCCCATCGCGGCCTTCATGGCGACCAAGGGCGGCGGGCGGACCGGACCTGCACCGCGGCGCGAAGCGCAGCGGCCGGAGCGAAGCGGAGGATGGCGGAGGACGGCTATTTTGTTTCGCGATGCAAAGGCGCGTAGCGCCGGCGGAAAATAGCCGGCCGCGGCCATTGCCGGGCCGGGCCGCTTGCCGCAAGGTCGCCCTCTCAAGAAGGCCGTGGGCCGCGGCCCTCTCCGAAGGAAGCGCCTGACACGCCGACCCGGCGGGAACACGCCCGCCCCACGCTCACCCGTTCCGGCCACACCTCACAGACGCATGAAGCGGGCGACGTTCTCCGGGACGAGTTGAACCCGAACGGCCATCCGCAGCGCATCAATGCCGAAGCGGCGCAGATCGGCGTTGAAGTCGTCGTCCCGCGGCGACAAGGCGACGGCGTCGATCCGGGCCGCGTTGGCTCGGTTGAAGAGTTGATCCAACGCACCGTCGCCGGCCGGATCGTTGTCGCGGACGACATAGAGCCGGCGCAGCGTTGCGGGAAACAGGATGGCAGCGAGGTGCGCGGCCGAGAGCGCCGCCATCATCGGCATATCGGGCATGACGCAGCGAAGCGACAGCATGGTCTCGATGCCTTCGCCCGCGGCCGCAATGTCGTGAGCGATGCCGAAACGTACCGCGTTGCCGAGGAGATGGCCCATCGCGCGCCGCGGCGATTCGATCGGCGCCTTGCCGAGCCTGATGGGATCGAACCCGTTCGGATCGAGCCAGGTGCGGTGGGCACCGGTGATGCGACCGTCGAGGTCGGTGACGGCGGCGATCATCGCCGGCCAGATCTCAGTCGGCCTATCGCGGTCGGGCCGATAGTAGCAACGCGGGTGGAAACGGAGATTTCCGGTTCCGTGCAGAGCCGTAATGCTCCGATTGCGCAAGTACGTTTCCACGAGTGTGCGTGGAATCGGCTTCGACATGGCGATCAGGCGTCGTGCGGGTTCCGGCGATCCGGGCGGCACAGGCGATAGTCGCGGCCCGGACTCGGGACCGGGTTGTGATCGCGGCAGGCTGAGGAAGCGGCGAGCCTCGGTCTCGATGACGCGGAAATCGTCGAGGTCGCAGGTTTGACCGATGACGTCGAGCAGGTCGCCATGCTCGCCTGTGGCGGCATCGGTCCACTTGCCGGCGGCGCCCTTGCCGGATTCAGGACCGCTGAGGCGCACGAACATCGAGCGCCCCGGCGTGTTCTTGACGTCACCGACCATCCAGTAGCGGCCTTCGCGGCGGCCGCTGGAGAGATAATGTCGGCACACCGCCTCGGCCTCACGCGCGAGGCGGCGCGCCAGTTCCCCCGCATGTCCCGGCATGGTCATGCCGCACGTTCGGCAATGCGCGCAACCGGATAACGGTCGAGCACTTTGCGCAGGACATCGATGCCGGCGGCGCCGGTCGGCACGAACATGCGCAGCTTCCATGAGATAATCTCGTGGAACAGCCCGTAGGCGGAGAGCCGCTCGCGCATGGCATCGGTGAAGCCGGTCAGCTCGATGCGGTTCGCGCCCATGATACGGACGCGGCGAAGCTGAAGGCCTTCGGCAAGGTCGAGGATAGTCTTGCCGTCGAGCAATGCGGACAACGCGGCGTCCGGCGTGAGCGTGGAGACGCTGGTCTCGGTCGCAGTCGCGGCCCAGGCCGGCGAGACCCTGCGGCCGATGATCCGCTCGCCGTCGTCGGTCTGGAGCCGATAGACGCGCGTGGACTCGTTCGGGAGGCGCTTCCAGATCGGAAGCAGAAGACCGGCGACGATATGGATCTCGCTGTCGGTGAACGCCGGCACATCGGTCAGCTCAGCCGACCAGGCCCGCGCGAAGGTGTTGCGGTCGGCCTCCTTCCAATGCGTCTGCGGCATCACGGCGAGCGACAACACCGGATGCTCCATCGGCCGGATCAGACGCACGCGACGTTCGACCTGGCCGTCGTCGAGCATCACGCTGCGGGCCGGCACCTGCACGGCCGCGCGCCCCGACTGCGTGTTGACGAGCAGCATGGCGCGCGAATCGGAGAGATAGGTGAGCGCGTCATCGAGTGTGACCGGCCGGTTGCGCTGCCGCTGCGTGATCGTCAGCAAGCGCGTCTCTGCCGCCGTGCCGGGATGCGTATAGATGGTCTGGCGATCCGTAACGGTGAAGCTCTCGGCCGTCAGCGTCTCCAGGCCGACATCATAGGTGCCGGACGCGATCGCGCCCTCGATCCGAGCAGTCAGCAATTGTTCAAAGGCGACGAACAGGATGTTCTGCAGGTCGATGGTCAGCGCCAGCAGACGGTTGAGGAACGTCGTAATCGGCGGGAGTTCGTCCTTGATGCCATTCGCGTCGGTCAGCTTCAGCCCGGTCGCGTCCTCAAAGGTCTGAAGCGAGCAGCTTTCGACCTTGCCCATCACCAGCAGGAGATAGAGCTGGCGCAACGCATCGCGGGCGTAGTGGCTCTCGAGATTGTCCTCGGCGCGGAACAGGCCCTGGCCGCCGGTCTGGCGCTGGCCCTTGGTGATAGCGCCGAGCGTGTCGAGCCGACGCGCAATGGTCGACAAGAACCGCTTTTCGGCTTTGACGTCGGTCGCAATCGGCCGGAACAGCGGCGGCTGGGCCTGGTTGGTGCGGTTGGTGCGGCCAAGCCCCTGAATGGCGGCATCCGCCTTCCATCCGGCTTCCAACAGATAATGTATGCGCAGCCGCCGGTTCCTCACCGACAGCTCGGCGTGGTAGCTGCGACCAGTGCCGCCGGCATCACTGAAAACGAGGATGCGCTTACCGTCATCCATGAACGCCTGCGTCTCGGCGAGATTGGCGGAGCCGGCGCGGTTCTCGACCACTAGGCGGTCGATACGATCCGAGCCGGTCTTGCGGATGATGCGGCGCGAGCGGCCTGTCACCTCCGCCACCATGCCCGTGCCGAAACGCTGCACGATCTGGTCAAGCGCGCCATGTACCGGCGGCAATGACGCAAGCCTCTCGATCAGGCGGTCCCGGCGAGCAACCGCTTCCCGGCTCTGCACCGGCTGGCCGTCGCGATAGACCGGCCGCGACGAGAGGTTGCCCTCGCTGTCGGTGAAGGGCTCGTAGAGCTGGGTCGGAAAGCTGTGCGCGAGATAGTCGAGGACATATTCGCGTGGGGTGATGTCGACCTGGACGTCGCTCCACTCCTCGGTCGGGATTTCCGCGAGGCGGCGCTCCGTCAGCGCCTCGCCGGTGGAGACGATCTGGATCACGGCGGCATGACCCTGCTTCAGGTCGCGCTCGACGGACGCAATTAGCGTCGGCGTCTTCATTGCCGTGATGAGATGGTTGAAAAAGCGCTGCTTCGCGCTCTCGAAGGCAGAGCGCGCCGCGGACTTGGCCTGCGCGTTCAGAGTGCCGGTCTCTCCGGTAACGTTCGCTGCCCGCATCGCTGCGTCGAGATTGTTGTGAATGATCGAGAACGTACCCGCATATTCGTCGTAGATGCGGACTTGCTCATCCGTCAGCTTGTGCTCAACGAGCTCATATTCGATTCCTTCATAGGAGAGTGATCGCGCGGCGTACAGGCCGAGTGCCTTAAGGTCGCGCGCTAGCACCTCCATTGCGGCGACGCCGCCGGCCTCGATCGCCTCGACGAACTCCGAGCGTGTGGCGAACGGGAAGTCCTCCCCGCCCCACAGACCGAGGCGCTGAGCATAGGCAAGGTTATGGACCGTGGTGGCGCCGGTCGCGGATACATACAGCACACGGGCGTTCGGGAGCGAATGTTGTAGCCGCAAACCCGCGCGGCCCTGCTGCGACGCCGCGACATCGCCGCGCTCGCCCTTGCCGCCAGCGGCGTTCTGCATGGCATGCGCCTCGTCGAACACGACGACGCCATCGAAATCCTCCCCGAGCCAGTCGACGATCTGGCGGACGCGCGACGCTTTGTCGTCGCGCGCGTCCGAGCGCAGCGTCGCGTAGGTCGTGAACAGGATGCCTTCGCTGAGCCGGATCGGCGTGCCCTGCCGGAAGCGCGCGAGCGGCGTGATCAGGAGCCGCTCCATGCCGAGCGCAGACCAGTCGCGCTGGGCATCCTCGATCAGCTTGTCCGATTTGCTGATCCAGACCGCACGACGGCGGCCCTTGAGCCAGTTGTCGAGCAGGACGCCGGCGACCTGGCGGCCTTTGCCGGCGCCGGTGCCGTCGCCGAGAAACCAGCCGCGGCGGAAGCGAACGGCATTCTCGGCGTCGTCGGGTGCTGCGCTGACGAGATCGAAGGTCTCATCGACTGTCCACGAGCCAGCGAGAAAATCCGAATGGGCCTCGCCCGCGTAGACGACGGACTCAAGCTGCGCGTCTGACAACAAACCATCGGTGACGACGTTCACCGGCAGATGCGGGCGATACGTCGGCACGGGAGGCGCGACCGACGCCATTGCCGCCGACTGAACGAGCTTGGTTGGATGAGCTCGCGTGCCGGGAATACGGATCGACTGAAGCGCGTATTCCTCATAAAGCGCATCGGTGATTTTACGGCTTTCCGCAGGCCGCCATGCGACCGCCTCGTACGCGAGCTCGGTCGCCTGCGGACTGATCGACGATGATGAAGCAGAAGCGCGCTGTGCAACATAGGCGCGCACCGTCCGCGGGATGGCTGAAGGCGTCGCCGACGATGCCGAGATGCGCCCTGCGATCGGCAGGCGCGGCGGGACATGCTCGCCGATCCACGTTAGCAACGTGGTAACATCCGCAGCCATGCCGAGCGATGGCGGAAAGATCGACGCGTCGTTGGCAGGCAGCCGGTCGATGACCGTCAATCGGGTATCGGTTGTCGTGCCGTGCTTGGCATAGACCGTGCCGTCGACCGTGGCCGAGAACACAATGCGGCCGCGCTCCTGCAAATGCACGAACGCGTGCGTCCAGGCGGAGTTCCCGGGAGAGAAGCTCGCACCGGTGATCGCAACAAGGCGCCCGCCGTCGGGCAGCCGTGCGAGTGCCGATGTGACATGCCGCAACGCCGCGTCCGCCATGCGGCGATCGACATGAGCTACCGCCGAGAACGGCGGATTCATGAGAACGACGCTCGGCACGATGCCGGCATCGAGGTGATCGTCGATGTGCGCTGCATCGAACCGCGTCACGGACGGTCCGGGAAAGAGTTGATCGAGGATGCCGGCGCGCGTGTCGGCAAGCTCATTGAGCACGAGTGATGCGCCGGCGAGTTCAGCGAGAATCGCGAGCAGGCCCGTGCCGGCGGATGGCTCGAGGACGAGGTCGGCCGGCGTGACCGCGGCGGCAGCCGCCGCTACATATCCCAATGCGATCGGCGTCGAGAACTGCTGAAGCGCCTCGCTTTCCTCGGAGCGGCGCGTGTGCGTCGGAAGGAGCGCTGTGACCCTCGCGAGCATTGGCAGCATCGCGGCTGGCGAAACCGCCTTCGTACGCATGGCGGGACCGAACTTGCGCAGGAACAAGACCGTTGCAGCTTCGCAGGCGTCGTATGCGGTCTTCCAGGTCCAGGCGCCATCGGTGTCGGAGGCGCCGAAAGCAGTCTCCAATGCGGCACGCAGTATCGCGGCGTCGACACGGCGACCGGATTCGAGATGAGGAAGAAGGTGGCGTGCGGTTTCGAGGATGGCGGAAGTGGGATCCGCGGCGGCACGAACCGGCGAAGCCGCGAGGGAGATCGCGGACCTGGAAGATTGCGACATGATGGGGAGCCTCGGGAGAGCGGGGACAGAGCGGCCGCCCGGACGCTCTCTCGACCCGCGGCGGCTCAAACTCGTCCCGGCCCGCCTCTCCCTCTGGGGTACACATGACAACGGGGCCCGGCGCGGATGCGCCGGACCCTTCGAATGCAATCACCAGGCGTTATTCGGCAGCGACGGCGTGCGACTGTTCGTCCTCGCCGGGTTCATCCGCGTCGTCCTCGTCATCAGCAAGGAATTCGGGCAACGGCTCGGCCGCGGCATCGGGCTCACGCGATGCGGGGCCGGCCTCGTCGAGACGTAGCGGCTCCGGAAGCCAACCGGTGTCGTCGAGCAGTCGCTCGGCCTCCTTCGCCATCTCGGACTTCTTGAGATGGTCGATGAGTTGCGCCGACGATTCTCCCTTTGCTTCGCGCACTGCTTCGAGGATGCGGCTCTTGGTCACGCGGCCGAGGTAGTTGTCGACTGTCGGCCGCCATCCAGCCTCCACCATGTCGAGATTCACCGCACGCGCCAGGCGATCGGCTTGATCAAGCCGGTGGCGCAGGCCGTGCGCCGACACGCCGTTGCCGCCGTAGCGATCGACCTTCTCGAGCAACGCGTTCACGCCGAATGACACGCAATGCGCCAGCAGTGCGGAGCGGCTGGCGTCGTCGAGCGCGGCGAGCCAATCCCACAACGCAACTTCGTCCTTCGGCATGCCGGCCGCCCAAGCCGTGCTCCGATCGGCGATGGCTTTTGCCGGCGCGGAGTCCTTCAGGTCAGGCGCCGGCGCCGAGAAATGGACTTGGCGGACTGACACCTGCAGGCAGCCGCTCGGCATCTCCCGCCGGAAGGTGTCGAGGCAGAGCTTGTGCAGCAGTGCCGTCATCGCGACATGAGGGTTGGTCGCCACGGCGTCGCGCAGCGCGAGCGTGCGATAGGCCGTGAGCTCCATCACCAAGCGGTCGGGCAGAGGCTTGATGCCGTCCTCTTCTTCGTCCTCCGCCTCCGGCTGGCCGCCAACCGTGATAACAGTCCGTCCGGCCGATGACGTGTCGGGGGCGGCTCCGTCTGTGTCAGAAGAGTCGGTATCTGCGTCTACGCCTTCAACCGACGCCTCATCCTCCGGCCGCACGTAACCGCGGTCGATCAGCAAGCTGCCGTCGCTGTCGATACTGACGAAGGCGCCGGCGCGGGCGATGTCGGCGGAGTCGAAGATATGCGGCCGGTTTTCGAAGGCGGACAGCGCCTTCTCGATCTCGCCGAGGCGGACGTCGACCTCGTCGGGAAGTTCGTCGGCGTCCTGATACTCGTCCTCGAGCTTCGCGTGCTCGGCTTGAAGCGCTTCGACCGTCGCCTGCTCCTCGGCCGTGATGTCTTCAGGCGTACCCTCGAGCTGCCTAAGACCGTCGTCGTAGCCGTAGGGGAAGCTGATAGCGACCTCGATCCACTTCCAGCCCTCGGCCGCAATGGTCTCGGCTTCGGCCTTCAACTTCTCGGTGACGAGACGCTCCAGCAGCGGCACGTCCTGCAGCCAACCGCCATCGTCGCGCTCGAACAGGTCGCGCAAAATTGCGCCGCCGGCGGCTTCATAGGTAGGGACGCCGACGAATTGCGCGCGCTTGTCCGACGCACGTACCGTATTCTCCGTGAGCATGCGCCGGATCTGGTACGGTTCATCATAGCCGGACTTGCTGACATTCTCCCAGACCTGCTCCTGACGGGCGTGATCGCCCGTGACGGAAAAGGCCATGAGTTGTTCGAGCGTCATGCCGTCCTCGGCATACACCCCGTGAAGCGTCGCGGACACCGACGCCAGGCGCAGGCGCTGCTTCACGATTGCCGGGGTCACGAAATGCCGCGCGGCGATGTCTTCCTCGCTCATGCCGAGGTTGCGCAGGGTCTGGAACGCGCGAAACTGGTCGAGCGGATGGAGGCCGACACGTTCGTCGTTTTCCGCGATCGAGTCGTCCTCGGCGATGCCACCTTCGCGGACGACGCAGGGAACGGGCTGCGTCTTGGCCATGCGCTTCTGCTTCACCAACAACTCGAGGGCGCGGTAGCGGCGCCCACCGGCCGGAACCTCGAACATGCCGGTCTCGTTGCCATCGGCATCGCGAACCGCGCGCACGTTAAGGCTCTGCAGCAACGTGCGCTGCGCGATGCTCTCGGCCAGTTGCTCGATCGAGACGCCGGCCTTGACGCGCCGCACGTTCGACTGGCTGAGCACAAGCTTGTTGAAGGGAATGTCGCGCGAGGGCGACAGGGTGATCTTCTGAACGGCCTTTGCCATCTCAGTTCTCCACGACGGGCGGCCAAGAGACTTTCTCTCGGCCTCCAACCCGTCGCGGAGCCCACTCCGCCCTCTCACTCTCACTACCCCTCACGTTTCAGAGCGGCGGCCGCGGCGCGCAGCGATCGCTCATCGATCACGATTCGTCCTGCGGTCCGTGCTGCCTGTGCATAGACCGACAGCGGATAGTCACCCGCGAACAGGATGTCGCGCTCGATGCCCATGCCGAGCGGAAGCTCCAGGGCCTGCATCTCTGCAAGACTGAACGATCCGAGCTCGGGATCTCCGAGGTCGGCGAGCCCGAACAGCGTATCGCCATCCTCGTCGAGCTCGGTCGCGAGCCAGGTGCCGATACCGAGCGGGTTGAAGAACTTGACCACTGGCACGTGGTCGAGACCGCAGCGGCGGCCATTGGCGAGCAGGCGCTCGCGCAGATCGGGTGTGAGGAGGATCATGCCGCCCTCCCTTCGACCGCATCGACCGGAATTCCGCGCTGTGCATGCTCGTCCGGCAGGAAGCCGAGGATGAAGTCGGCGGCCTTGCTCGCCTGCGACGCGGCTCGCACGATAGCCCGATTGTCCTCACGCAAGACCTCAAGCCAGGAGCCGATGTAGTCTGCATGCCGCACGGTCGGCGCGATGCCGAGCGACGCACAAGAAAACGCAGCACAGAGTTCGGCGATCAGTTCTTCGAAGGCGTATTTCTTCGAGCCGTGCGCGCCGGAGAGATCGCGGTTGAGGCGTGAATGATGGCCGCTCGCGTGGCCCAGCTCATGCAGCGCAGTTCGGTGCCAGTTGATCGGCTCGAAATACGCTGCCGGCGGCGGCACCTGCACATAGTCTCCGGAGGGGACGTAGAAGGCGCGGTTGCCGCCGATGCGGAAGTCGATGCCGGTCGCCTTGATCAGCGTCTCCACCCGCGGCTCGATCATGCCAGGCGGTGGCGGCGGCGCGACGGTCGCGATCTCGTCCGGCAGTTCGTCGCACTGATCGGTATTGAAAACCGTAAACCGCTTCAGAAACGGGATCGCCTGGGCGTCCTCGCCGCTCTCGGCCGCGCGCTTCTTCTCGTCATCGGGAATGAAACGGTCGGCATAGACGACGGTTGTGCCGCGCTCGCCCTTTCGGACATGTCCGCCAAGCGAGAGCGCCTGGCGGAAAGTCAGCCAGCTCTGGCCGGTGAACCCCTGCTCGATCACCACTCCCCAGAGAATCAGCACATTTACGCCGCTGTACTGCCTGCACGTCGAAGCGTTCTTGGGCATGGCGAGCGGCGCTCTCGCGACCGTGGTCCCCCAAGGCTGAACCCAGGGCACACGCCCAGCCTCCAGCTCGGCGATGATCTTGTCGGTGATTTCGTCATAGAGGTTCGCCCGGCTGTGGCCGGTGCGCGCCTGAACAGCATGTCTCGACATCGCGGGTCTCCGCGACGGGCGCCGCGAGCCTCCCTCGCGACTTCCAACCCGTCACGGCCAACCCGGCCGGCACTCTCACTCTCGCGACGCAAGCAGCGCCGGAACGCGCGACTGCTGCGTCCGGCTCTGCAAGCGTCGCGTCAGGGATGGAAGCCCGAAGGGTGAAGACCCGCGCAGCGGGGCTTCAGCAAAGCCGACAGCCCGGTCCCGCCAGGGAGACGCCCAACCGGGTTTCGCGAGAATCAGACGACAGTGTAGCGCCATCCACCCAGCTCCCGGCCGTTGCCATAGTTTTGGCGCGCCGAGCGGCTGCTTCGCAGTTCCTTCCGCAGACCCAAGCCATTGAATCTGCCGATGTTTCGCCGTTTCGGCGCTTCGCCATCCACAGGCTGACGCAAAAAGGGGCACTAAACTTGACGCAGGACAGGAAAAGGGGCGATACCCTTGACGGGAGTCAGGGCAGAGGAAAACCCAGCACCATGAAGACCAAGACCTTTCAGCAGCGTCTGGACACCGCGTTTCCCTACGACACCTACGCAAACACGCTCCGGGCCCTGCGTGAAGGCATCGCCGCCGGCGACGACGTGATCAAGGGCACCTTGATGTTCTCGTCAGGGGTCGGCGACGACTTGCGCGGCCTGATCCGCCGGGCCGGCATCCTGATGCGCTTTGAGGAGATGTGCAAAGCCGGCGACCTTCCTTTCAAGTGCGCGCTGACGCCCATGCCTCGCGGCACGTGGCATTGGCTCAACATCTATAGCGGCGACTGCCACGGGCATATCGTTCGCACCGAGGACCCTGCTAGATTTCCGGAGGACACGCCGAACCGCCAGGACGCGCGGGCGTCGAACATGCCGGACCTGTTCGAGACCGAGGAGGAACGGATCGTCCGCCTCGCGCCGCCGAAGCTCTACACATGGCTGACCTATCGCGCGGCGCCGGACGGCCGGCTCTCGCACGCGCTCTGGCAGGCGCCATCGGCGAACGCTGACGAGTGGCTCGCCCGCATCAACCTGATGGCCGTCGTTGTGCAGAAGAAATCGGAGGACGCGAAACGACCAGCCAAGGTCGATCCCAAGTCTAAGATGAAGCTCAAGGACAATGTGGTCTCGATGATCGACAAGAAGAAAAAGAACGACGATACCAAGCTTTAAGGACGTGCCCATGTCTGTGAGGATCATTCCCGAGAGGATTCGGGAGGCGCGCGAGTCCGTCGGCATGACCGACGAGCAGTTCGCCGACGCGATCGGCGTAACCCGTCAGTCTGTCGGTACCTACGAGACCGGTGCCTTCGCCCCACGTGGTGACGTGTTCAGCAAGATCATCGCCGTCACGCGGCAACCGCCGGGGTTTTTCACAACACCGCGCAAGCATACCGCCGAGCGCTTCCTGACGCCGACGTGGCGCAGCTTGAAGCGCATGCAGCGGCCCGACCGCCTACGTGTCGGTCGCCGGCTAGAGTGGGCGTTCTATATCGCGGAGTCTCTGGCCGAATACGTCGAACTGCCTCCGGTGCACCTGCCCGCCATCGAGTTCGACTACGAACGTGAGGGCAACGAGCGCATCGAGGAAATCGCTGATCAGCTGCGCGAGTTCTGGAATGTCGGCTTCGGTCCGATCACGGATTTGGCTCCGCTGCTCGAATACCACGGCGTTATCGTGATCGAGGAGCCGGTACGCTGTGAGGACATGGATGCCGTCTCCCGCTGGCAGGGCGGACGACCGTACATGCTCTACGCCGCCGACCAGGAGAGCAACTCGCGCAAGCTCTTCAACTTGGCGCATGAACTTGGCCACCTCGCCCTGCACAACGGCGTCGAGGTGAACAGCCGCAACCTGGATCGACTTGAGAAGCAGGCTAATCGATTCGCAGGCGCCTTCCTCCTGCCGCGCCGAACGTTCGCGCGTGAGATCGCGAATACCACTGTTGACTACTTCCTATCACTTAAGGGCCGGTGGCGCGTGGCAGTGGCGGCGATGATCTATCGATGCAAGGAACTGGGGATCCTAAACCCCGATCAGGTCAAGTACATGTGGAAGCAGATGAACGCCCGCGGAATCCGCAAGCGAGAGCCGCTCGACAACGCGTTCGCACTGTCAAAGCCAACCGTGCTCGGCTCCGCCGTGCAGATGCTGATCGACAACAAAGTCAAGCTGCCCGCCGAAATTGCCGAGGACGTGCTACTCAATGCGAGCGACGTGGAGTCGCTCTGCTCGATGCCTGCGGGCAGCTTACAGAACAAGGTGGTATCATTTCCAACACTGCGCCAAGTCTAACGCGTGCCGATCGTTAACCAGCACTTGCTGGCAACAGTCTCGGCAGGTTTGAGTGTCCGGTACCAGGCGTCGCGCCCGCTCTCCATCATCTGTCCCCGCAATCCAGATATCTCAGTAGATTGCGTCACGAACATCAAAAACTTGTCGGGATTGGATTCGTGATTTCTGGAAATCTCTTCACTCGCGATTACCTGCTGGATGGCATCGATCGCACCGCTCAATGGCAGGCCCTCACCGACAAATCCGTGGGTGAGTTTCGCAATGGGCTGAAAACGATCGCCGGCAAATTCCTCAAGATCGCCAAGCCCAACGAGGCCGAGACCGAAAAGGATTTTATCTACCCGGTCATCGAGGCCCTCGGATGGTCCGACTACCAAGTCCAGCAAATCTTGTCGCAGAAAGGTCGCAAGCAGGTGCCCGACGCGCTGCTCTTTGCCGACGACGCGGCCAAATCCCTGGCCATCGCGGAGGCCCAGCAATGGAAACGATTCCAGTATGGGCTCGCGGTGCTCGAGGCCAAGCGCTGGAGTCGCGCCCTCGATCGTGCCGACAAACGCGATCCGAGCGAAGAGGGGGTGCCTTCCACGCAGATGCTTCAGTACTTGAGCCGCGTCGATGTTCAGACCAACAACAAGGTCCGCCTCGGAATCCTGACGAATGGCAATGTGTGGCGCCTCTACTTCCAAGGCGCGCTTTCCGTTTCAGAAGACTTCCTTGAAATCGATCTCGCGCAAGCCTTGGAGTTGCCAGGCCACCAACTCAACCTTCTGGATCACGCCGATGCTCGCCTGACGTCCGATCGCGTGTTGCGCCTGTTCATTCTGTTCTTTGGCAAGGCCGCCTTCTTGCCGATCGAGGGGCCTCGCACATTCCACGATCTCTCGCGCGAGGCCGGCAAGACTTGGGAAGAGCAGGTCACCAAAGACCTCTCACGCCTGGTCTTCGGCGAGCTATTCCCGAAACTGGTCACGGCGCTCGCGAAGCACGACCCGGCACGGCAAGCGCACGTGGGCGATGCGTATCTCGACGAGATCCGCCAAGCAGCGCTCATCCTACTCTATCGGCTGTTGTTCGTGGTCTACGCTGAGGATCGCGATCTGCTTCCTAACCAACGCGAGCCTTATAAATCCTATTCGCTCACCACCATGCGCTTGGATATCGCCGAGCGGATGGAGCGAAAGCAGGTCTTCTCATCATCGGCCGCGACCTATTGGCCGAAGTTGCGGGCGGTGTTCAAGGCGATTGCCGCGGGCGATGATGATCTCGGCATCCCGCCCTATAACGGCGGCCTCTTCGCCGCCGATAGTGCCCGGTTGCTCAGCAGCGTTGAACTGCCCGACAGCATTGTCGCGGCGCTCATCTTCGGCCTTTCCCACCGCGAAGAAGAGGGGCGCGCCCGTTACATCAATTACCGCGACCTTTCGGTCCAGCAGCTTGGCACCATCTACGAGCGCACCCTTGAGTACGGCCTGAAATACGAAGACGGTGCGGTCACGGTCAGTGCGGACGACGCGGCGCGGCACGAGTCGGGCAGCTATTACACGCCCGACAGCCTGGTCTCATTGATCATCGAAAAGGCCGTAGGCCCCTTCATCGAAGAAAGGCTCGCGGCGTTCCGCGAACGCTCTTCCGCTTTGGCGAAGGACAAACGCCGTCCAGAAATCCGGCTCGCCGAACTGCAGGGCCTTGATCCGGCCAGTCACATCCTGGAGCTGCGCGTTTGCGATCCGGCCATGGGATCGGGACATTTTCTGGTCAGCCTAGTCGATTGGCTCGCCGATCACGCGCTTGCCGCGATTGCCGAAGCTGAATCTGTCGTTGACTGGTCTGATACTCCGTATCGATCACCTGTCCTTAACAGCATCGAAGCCACGCGCCAGGACATTATCAAGCAGGCCACGCAGCATCGCTGGCCGTTTACGATCGAGCATCTCGACGACCGTCATATCGTTCGGCGCACCATTCTCAAGCGCTGCATCTACGGTGTTGATCTCAATCCCATGGCCGTGGAGCTCGCCAAGGTCGCCCTTTGGCTGCATACCTTCACGGTCGGCGCACCTCTCTCGTTCCTTGACCACCACCTGCGTTGCGGCAACTCTTTATTCGGCTCCTGGATTTCGGGTGCGATGGACCGCCTAACCAAGTGGGGCGGTCAGCTTCTGATCAACGAGCCAATGCAGAAGGCAATGGCTCAAGCCACGGCCATGCAGAAGCTGGAGCGCGTCACCGATGCTGATATCGCGGAGGTCGTTGAATCTAAGACACTCTTCAACGGCATCGAGCAGGAAACACGGCCATTCAACACTTTTCTGAAAGTCCTCTACGCGCTCGACTGGCTTGATTTGAAGCGCGAGGACGAGGCGGCGATTCGGGCCTGGTTGGATGGCCAGTTCGGCGATCCGTTTGATATTGCCCGTGGCAAGCTCCTGCTTGGCCCCGATGATGCTGGGCTAGGCCACGCGGAAGCGAGAGATATCCTTGGACGCATCCCCGAAGACCTAAGAGTCCCCGCCCGGCGGTTCGCCGCGCTCCTCAATCGCGCGCGCGATTTTGACAAGGCGCTGCGTTTCCAGAACTGGCAGGTCTCATTTCCCGGTGTGTGGAAACAATGGGAGAGCCGCGAGCTGCAAGGCGGGTTTCACGCCGTTATTGGCAATCCACCTTATGTGCGCCACGAACTCTTGGGTACGACCAAACCGGCGCTTAAGCGAGCCTTTTCCGCCTATGACGGCTATGCCGACCTTTACATCTACTTCTATGAGCAGGGCCTCAAGCTCTTAGCGCCAGGAGGGCGGCTGTCTTACGTCGTCACGAACAAGTGGCTTCGCGCCGGCTATGCGGAGCAATTACGCGACTTGTTCGCCTCAAAGGCGTGGGTCGAGTTTGTCGCCGATTTCGGACATGCGAAGAAATTCTTCCCGGACGCGGACGTCTTCCCGTCCGTGATCGTGGTGCGCAAGCCTGCGCCCGGGACGAGCGAACCTACGCGAACGACCGTCTGCGCCATTCCACGTGACGACGTGCCGGAAAAGCATCTCGACGAAGCCGTTACACATGCAAGCTACCCGCTGCCCCGTGGTCACTTCACGAAGGACAACTGGATCATTGAGCCGCCTGCAGTTGTCGCGCTGTTCAATAAAATCAAAGGGACCGGCATTCCGCTTGCGGAGAAGGTCGGCACAGCGCCAATGTACGGCGTGAAAACCGGCTTCAATCAGGCTTTCCTGATCGACACGCCGGCGCGCAATCGTTTGGTTGCCGAGCACAGCTCCGCAGACGAGATCATCAAACCCTACCTGCGTGGACAGGACGTTGCGCGCTGGCAATGCATTGACAACGGACTATGGATGATTTTTGCGCGCCGCGGCATCGACATCGATGCATATCCGAGCGTCAAGCGGCATCTAGAAGGATATGAGGCGCGACTTCAACCTCGGCCGGACGACTGGAAACCGAGCAGGGTCGGCGAAAAATGGTCTGGACGCAAGAAGGGCACATACGCATGGTATGAGCTTCAAGACGCCGTCGATTATTGGCAGGAGTTCAGCAGACCCAAGATCATCTACAAGGTGATTCAGTTCTATGCATCCTACGCATTTGACGCCGAAGGACGCCTCGGAAACGACAAGACGTTTATCATTCCGACCGATGACCTCTCTTTGCTTGCCATTCTGAACTCTCCCCTCATGTGGTGGTTCAACTGGCGGCATCTCACTCATCTCAAGGATGAGGCTCTGTCTCCGATGGGCTATAAGATGGAGAGGCTACCCATCGCGCAGTTCACGCCCGCCGCCAGAGAACGAGCCATTGGGCTGGTACACCGATTAATTCAAGAGACCAGGACCGTTAGCGCTGCCACCGGCTCCATCTCGGACTGGCTCAGGCATACTTTTGCTATAGCCAAGCCTAGCCGAGCGCTCCTCAACTTCGATGCGTTAACGCCTGACACTTTCGTGACAGCGGTTCAGGCCGCAATCCCGCGCCGACGCAAATTAACCGCCGGGGATATCGCCGATCTGAAGAGAGAGCACGGCGCGACCATTGAACCTGCTCGGGCCGCGCGCCGGACAATGTTCACGCTCGAACAGCAGCTTTCCGAACTCGTTAATTCGGCCTACGGACTGACGGCCGACGAAGTTGCGCTCATGTGGGATACGGCACCCCCGCGCATGCCCTTCACACCCCATGGGCTTTCTACCGAAGAAGCCAGCACAGATGCCGAAGATGACGACGAATAACCGTATTCGCCGTTAGCGGCGACGCCCGGCTGCTCTGTAGCCGGGCTTTTCCAACGGTCTCGGCCGTGCCGGGCATCCGAAGCAGATCGTGTTTTAAAAATTTCCCCTAGATATTGTGGATATCGGTGATCTATTGACTATTGCGTTCTCTTTATGTTCGATTCCAGGTAGGTTGTGCAAAATTTTCTGTCCGGCCTTTCCGGGTGCCCCCTTCGGATTTCGATCACCGGATAGGGACGAGCCAGTGGCGCGGAAGCCGCCACGACACTGGTGATCGGCCACTTCGTTCGATCGGGAGGAAATTGTCTTGCAGTCATTTCGCTTCATCCATACCGGCGACATCCATCTCGACAGCCCCTTGAAGGGACTGGCCAGACAGCAAGGCGCCGCGGCCGAACGGATTCGCACCGCCACGCGCACCGCGTTCGAGAACCTTATCGGTCAGGCGATCGAGGACGAGGTCGATTTTGTCGTCATCGCCGGTGATCTCTATGACGGCGATTGGCGCGACTACCAGACCGGACTCTTCTTCGTAAAGCAGATGGGCCGGTTGGCGCAGGCCAAGATCCCGGTCTTCTTGCTCCACGGCAATCACGATGCCGAAAGCCAGATCACCCGCAAGCTCACACTGCCGACCAATGTCAGCGTGTTCCCGGCACGCAAGGCTCAGACCTTCCGGCTGCCGCATCTCAACGTCGCCCTGCATGGCCAGAGCTTCCGGCAGCGCGACATCACGGACAACCTGGTCCCGGCTTATCCGTCACCCATTGCGGGCTGCTTCAACATCGGCGTCTTGCACACCGGCTTGGGCGGCATGCCGGGACACGCGAACTACGCGCCATGCGCCATCGAAGACCTGACCAACAAGGGCTACGACTATTGGGCGCTCGCGCATGTGCACCAAGCCGCCATCCTCCACGAGCGGCCGCATGTCGTGTTCTGCGGCAACCTGCAGGGCCGCCACATCCGCGAAAGCGGCCCGAAAGGCGCTTCGCTGGTTACGGTCGAGGACGGCCAGGTCGCGGAGATTTCGCCGCTCCATGTTGATTGCGTGCGCTGGATCCATTTGCCGGTTCCGGTGAATGAGTGCGGCGCTGTCGCCGACGCCGTCGATTGTGTTCGGCAGGCCATCGAAGAGGCCGTCGAGCGCGACGCGCAAGGGCGTCTCCTCGCATGCAGAATCGAACTGACCGGGCAGACCGGACTGCATAGGGAACTGCTCGCATCGGCAGATCATCTCCTTGCTGAGGCGAAGGCCGCAGCTCTGGGCTTGGGCGAGGAGGTCGCATGGATCGAGCGTCTCGTCGTTGCGACCGCAAGCCCTGACACCGCGTCACGCAAGGACGCGTTGGGCGACCTTCAGCGCATCATCGAGAGTGCTGGCAGTGACGCCGAGCTGCAGGCGCGGCTCGCGACGGATCTCGGCGATCTCGCCCGCAAGCTGCCCCACGACATCCGCACGGATGCGGACGACGCCGTGCTCAAAGCCGCCATCGACGGCAACATCGCAAGCTTGATCGCGCATGGCGGTGCGTATCTCAGCGCACGTCTCACAGCAGAGAAGGTGTAATCATGCGTATCCGTCAGCTCGATCTGCTTCGATACGGGCACTTCACGGACGCCATCATCGCTCTGCCGGCCGGCAAGCCGGACTTTCAGATGCTGCTTGGCGAGAATGAAGCCGGAAAGTCGACGGCGATGAATGGCGTCGAAGACCTGCTCTTCGGCATCCCGGCCAACTCGTCCCGTAACTTCCTGTATGAATACAACGCCATGCGCGTTGGCGCGCTTCTGGAGAAAGGGAGCGATACGCTCAAGCTGCGCCGCCGCAAGGGCAACAAGGACACGCTGCTGGGCGACAATGACACGCCCATCCCTTCGGGCGAGGGGGCGCTCGCTCCGTTTCTTGCTGGCGCCGACCGCCGATTTTATACGCGGATGTTCAGCCTCGATCACGAACGCCTGCGCCAAGGCGGCAAGGAAATCCTGCAAGCGCAAGACGATGTCGGCCAGATGCTGTTCTCGGCGAGCGCCGGGATTACGGGCCTGCGCGAGACGCTCAAGACCATGGAGGCCGAAGCCGACGCGCTTTGGGCCTCGCGCCGCGCGACGCACCGAAAGTATTTCCAGGCAGAGGACCGTCTGAAGGCTGCCGAAGCCTCGATGCGCGACGATGTCGTGACGACGACCAAGTGGCAGGCACTCAAGAGCGCGTTCGAGACCGCCAACGAAGCTTACGGCGTCATCGAAAGCGAAATCGAGACCAAGTCGGCAGAATTGCTCAAGCTGGGCCGCATCCGCCGGGTCTGCCGCGACGTGCGCAAGCGCGCTGAGACTCAAAGCGCCATGGACTCGCTTCGCGAGGTCATCCCGTTTGATGCCGACGCTTCCAAGATTCTGGAGAAGGCCGCAAAGGACGAAGCAGCCGCCACGGCGCGCATCACGACCCTGAGCGAGCAAATCGCGGCGCTTGAGGCGGTATGCGCGGCCTTGATCTTCGACGAAGCCTTGCTGACACGTGCCGAAGACATCGCGCAGCTCCGTGATCGCCGCATCCAGGTACGCGCCGGGAAAGCCGATCTCCCCAAGCGACGGGCAGAGCTGGCCGCGGCGGAAGCAACCCTCAATCGCCTCGCCAGTGAGCTTGAATGGAGTGGCGATATCGATCAGTTGATCGCGCGCATCCCGGCCAAAGCCAAGGTTTCGGTCCTTCGGGCGTTGCTCAACCGCCGCGGTGCGCAATCCGGTGCGGTCGAGAATGCCAAGAGCGCCCTGGCCGAAGCCGAGGAGAAGCTCGGCGAGATCGCAGCAGAAATCGAAGCCCATGGGCCGGTGACAGATGTCTCGAAGCTCGCGACAGTCATCAAGGCCGTGCGCGAACTTGGCGACATCGCTGGCCAGATCGCCAATTCGAAGCGCGAGGAGCAGGAGGCGCGGACCGCAATTGCACGCTTGTTGAAGGCCCTGCGGCCGGCAGTTGCCGATGCTGTCGTCCTGGAATCGGCGCCGGTTCCTCCACTGACTTCGGTGGAGACCCATCGTGACGCTTGCCGCAACCTGGAGCAGCGGCAGCGGACCTGCCGCGAACGGATCAGCAATGCCGAGCAGGATCGCGTCCGACACCAGAAGGCCCATGAACGCATCATCGCCGACGAACACGTCGTGGCGGCCGACGAGCTTGAACGCTTGCGCGGCCGGCGTGACACCGGCTGGTCAATCATCCGCCGCCACCATGTAGAAGGTGTTGCGGTTTCCGAAGACGAGATGGCGGCCTTCGGTCCACCCGACGCCCTGGCGCAGGAGTTCGAAGCCGCAATGCGCGGTGCGGATGTGGCTGCGGATCGGCGCTTCGAGCACGCCGACGCTGCCGCGCAGCTTGCCGTCATTGGCCGCCAGATCGGCGAGGAGGACGACCTTCTGGAATCCTTGGGCCTGGAAGAACAGGCGTTGACGCAAGAGAGCGCAACCCTGGATGCTGCCTGGACCACGCTGTGGTCGGGCAGCTCCATCACGCCGCAAGATCCTGACGTGATGATCGAGTGGCTGCGCACGCGCTCCGAGATCCTGGAGCTGAACGCGCGGCTTTCGGCGGCTGAACGGCAGACAGGTGGCTGGCAACAGCGCGAGGACGAGGGCAAACGTCTGGTCATGGCCGAACTTGAAGCGTTGGGAATTTCCACAACGTCTCTTGCTGCCCAGCCGCTCCATCTCGTCATCGAGGCCGCGGCGGCGCAGGAGCGCCGGCACGAAAACGCCGCCAAGACAGCGCGCGATCTCAATGACGCGCACCGCAAGGCGACGGGCGTGGTGATGCGCAAACGCAAGGATTTGGAAAAGGTCGAGGCGGAGTGGACGGAGTGGACAAGCGCGTGGCAAGCCGCCCTCAATGCACTGCAACTCGCCGCGACAGCGACGCCTGAGACGGCCGAAGCGCAGATCAACGCAATCGACGACATGCGCGAGGCGGCAGTCCGGATCAACGAACTGCGGCATGAGCGTATCGAAAAGATTGAGCGCGATGTGAAAGCGTTCGAGGCCGACGTGGCGGCCTTGGCGCAAGCCATCGCACCGCGCATGAATGGCACGGATCCCGAAGAAGCTGTCTTGGAGCTCGATCGCCAGGCTGTAGACGCCGCACGCGTGCGGGATCTAAGGGTCGCGAAGGATTCCGACATCGCTGGTTTGCAAGAGAAGATCGATGAGTGCCGTGAATCAAGCCGCGAAGCGCGCGAAACCATTGCACAGCTCCAGCAGAAGGCTGGTGTCTCATCGACCGACGAATTACGGATCGCAATTCAGCGCTCCGACGAGATGCGAAAGCTCGGCGCGGAGCTTGATCGGCTCACGACCGCGCTGACGCAGGACGGCGATGGTCTTTCGGTTGTTGAGCTCGCCGCCGAGTGCTCGGGCATCGACCTCGACGCCATCGCGGCCAAGGACCAGACCGTCACCGACGAAGTGCAGGAATTGCGCGATCGCCTGATGGAAGCGCGCGAGGCCCGCAACACCGCCCGCCAGGCCTTCGCGGCCATTGGCGGGGAGGATCGGGCGGCGAGGGACGCCGCGGATCGGCAGGCGGCGCTTGCTGAGATGACCGAGATTGCCGAGCAGTATGTGCGCCTTCGCTCCGCGATCGTATTGCTGCAATGGGCGATCGATCGTTATCGGCGCGAGAAGCAAGCGCCCATGCTCAAGCGCGCGGGCGAGCTGTTCGCCATCCTTACCTGCGGGTCTTTCCAAACGCTGCAGCTCGAATTCGACGAACACGATAACATGCAGCTCGCCGGCCTGCGCCACGACGGCCGGCAGGTTCCGGTTGGCGGTATGAGCACCGGAACCGCGGACCAGCTCTACCTCGCGCTCCGGATCGCCGCGATCGAGGATTATCTCGACCATGCCGAGCCGATGCCGTTCATCGCGGACGACCTGTTCATCAACTTCGATGACAAGCGCGCGGCAGCCGGCTTCCGCGTCTTGGGCGAACTCGCCAAGAAGACGCAAGTCTTGTTCTTCACCCATCACGAGCACCTGCTGGAGGTCGCGCAAAAAGTTTTGGGCGCCCCGATCAGCGACGTTACGCTGCCGGCGGCCGCAAGCCCGCCGCCGCCACGGTCCCAGGCCGCATGACGGCCCGTGATCTCCGGTTATTTCCCGTAATTTATGTTATCACTCCAACTAACATATTGATTTTACTTGATAACATTTGACTTCAAAAATTTTCAGGTTCAGTTTTCCGGGTACCCCCTCTTTTTTTCGATCACCTAGTGAAGGGTGGGCCGAACGAATTGGACGCCCGGTAAACCCGCTGCTGAAAGGGGGCGACATGGCACGTCCGCTGTTGAACAAGAACCTAGCCCGCCCGCCGGGTATCGAACGGAAGATCGACATCGCGCTGACCCAGGATTGGGCCACCCTTTCCCGGCGCGCGCGCGAGACGAATCCGCAGTCCGGCGACTTCCTGCCGTCGGAATGTCTCGTCCATCTTCTCCGGGATGCCATCCGCCGCGGCGAGGACCGTATCGCGAGGGTGCTGATGCCGCAGCTCCTCAAACGCGCCGAGGCCAATCTCGAGCGCACCGTGCCAGACAGCCGCATGCGCGACGCCGAGTCGGTCCGGCACGAGATTCTCAGCGATCTCGCGATGATGTTCACGCAAGACGGCACGGAAGGGCACGAGGACGAACTGGACTTCTATGAATGCAAGTTTCTACGGGCGTTGCGATTCCTTCGGATCGATCATGTCCGTAAGGCGCTGTCCGAGCGCAAGGAGCTGACGGATCTGCCGGAAAGCGGCGACGGCCAGGATGAGCCGGCTCTCGATGACGAGATGTTGGCCCGGCTGTCCCGGATGGCGAGCATCGGTCCATCGCAAGAAGATGCCCTCTATCTGCCCGAGGTGATCAAGGCGCTCGACAAGCTGCCGCCGGATCAAAAGCGCGCTGTCGTGCTCCGCCGGATCATCGGGCACACCGAGGAACAGACTGCAAAGATTTGCAAGGTGGACAAGCGGACGATTCGCTACCGCCTCGCTGCCGCCGACAAGCAGCTCAAGACTATGAAGGAGGACCTATGATCATGACCGCCGCCACCCAAACGTCCCTGCGAGACGCCATGTACGCCATGTCGCTGGCGAAGGCTGTTCCGGACGCCGAACTGCTCGACGAATTCGCGCGCCTCTACCCGAAGTATGCCGACGCGCTTACCGAATTCGCCATTGAACTTGCGATTGACTCGCTCATGCACCGGAGTGACGAGGAAGATGTCCCCGCCGATGCCGACGCGATCAGCGACGTGGTGTCGCGCGTCATGAGCCAGTTTGAAAACCAGCTCTTCGAACGCCGGCAGGCGCGTGCGGCGACCCCGCCCGCACGCGCCGCGACGGCTTCCGTGGAAAATCCTTTTGCAGCGCTCGACCGGCAAGAATTTCGTGCGCTCGTATCACAACTCGATGTTAACAGCGCCTTCCTTTCGAAGCTGCGAGATAGGACGATAGAGCCTATTTCGATTCCAAAAGCCTATTGTCGGCATCTCGCTCAGGAGATGGATGAAGATGCAGACGCAATGGCTGCGCACCTCTATGCGCCACAAGAGTCCGTCGCGGCCGGCCGTCAACTTTACAAAGCGGAAGGAAAGCCCGCTGCAACGGCAAGACAAAGTTTCGAAGAAGCAGTGAAGACATCCGGATTAAGCGAAGAGCAGCAACGCCGATTGCTGTCGTTTCGGGACTAGAGAATGGATTCGTTCGACCCCATCCGGAAGGCTGCGGAAGACCTGCACCATCAGGTGGCAGGCGGCGGGACGCCCAAGAAGCCTATGGAGCTGGTCGATGCCGCAATCAAGCATCTCAAGCTTGAATTGACTTGGCTTCCGACGGGCGATCCCGCGCTCAAGGGCGCGCGCGCCGTCTTCGACGATCAAAGCGGTACGATATTCGCCGAGGACATCGGCAATGAATCGCAGCGCGCGCTCGTCGTCGCGCACGAGATCGGACACGAATGCATCCACGCAGGGCCCGTCGCCTGTAGCGCCGAGGACGTGGATCCCTCGCGTTCAATGGAAGCCGCGCCGGTCGGCCTGCAGCGCGTCGAGGACTACGGCGCGCACGAGCGCCGGGAGCTGCAAGCCAACGTGTTTGCACGGGCGTTTCTATTCCCCCGATCGCTCGCGCGTCGGATGTTCGTCGATCAAGCTCTGAGCGCGTCCGACATCGCCAAGCAGCTCGATTTGCCAGTGCCGCTCGTGCGCCAGCAAATCTTGGATGTGATCCTTCTGCCGCCTCCCCCGACGGACGATGACTCGGACAGCCCACTCGCCCGTCCATCCCGCCCGGACCCGGCGCAAGATCGCGCGGCGGCGCATCGCGGCACGCCGTTTCAGCTCCAAGCTGGTCCGGGCACGGGGAAAACGAAGACATTGGTCAAGCGCATCCTTTCCTTACTTGAGGAAGGTGTCGATCCCGCGTCCATCCTTGTTCTGACCTTCTCAAACCGTGCCGCCGGTGAATTGGCCGAACGGGTTGCTGCTGCCGCACCAGACAAGGCTCCGAAGATTTGGATCGGCACATTCCATGCTTTCGGGCTCGATCTCGTTCGCCGACATTATGAGGAGTTCAAGCTCCCGCCGGACCCGGCTCTGTTCGATCGCAGCGACGCGATTGCGGTACTGGAAGAGATCCTGCCGACCTTGCCGCTGGTCCATTATCGCAATCTTTGGGACCCCGCCCTGATCTTGAAAGAGATTCTGAGCGCAATCTCTCGCGCCAAGGACGAGCTATACGACGACAAGGGTTATCTCGCCCTCGCCAAGAAGATGGAAGAAGACGCGGGCGACGACGAGGAGAAACAGATCGCCGCGAAGAAATGCCTTGAGATCGCCGCGGTCTACGAACGCTACGAGCGCGCCAAGGCCGATCATAAAGCCGTGGATTTCGGCGACTTGATCATGGGGCCAACCCGACTCCTCGAAAACAACAAGGCGATCCAAGCGGCCGTTCAGTTACGCCACCGCCATGTCATGGTCGATGAGTACCAGGACGTGAACCGCGCGAGCGTGCGCTTGGTGAAAGCCATTGCCGGCGACGGCAAGCGGTTGTGGGTCGTGGGCGACGCACGGCAGTCGATCTACCGTTTTCGCGGCGCTTCCTCCGTCAACATGGCGAATTTTAAGACGGAGCTATTTCCGACGGCCGACATCGATCAGCTCGGGATCAGTTACCGCTCGACCCAACAGGTCATTGATGCGTTCACGGCTTTTGCGAAGGACATGGGCGCGTCCAAAGACATGCTGGCCCTTGCGTTGACCCCCGATCGCGGCATGGGGCCGGAGGGACTCGATCTGCGCAAGTTCGATCACGACGAAGATGAAGAAGAAGGCATTGCCGCCGCCATCCAGGAATTGAAGGGCAAGGGCGTGCGGCTGCGGGACCAGGCGGTTCTTTGTCGCTCCAACCGGCGCCTGAATGAAATCGCCGCCGCGCTTGAGGCACGCAACATTCCGGTCCTGCATTTGGGAAGTCTGTTCGAGCGCGACGAAATTCGCGACCTCTTGGCGTTGATGAGTCTCGCCGTGGATCCCTTTGGCGACGCGCTTGTTCGCGTGGGAGCCTTGCCGCGCTACGGCATTCCACTTCAGGACATTCACGCGGCTCTTATCCACTTGCGCGATGAACGAAAGCGCTCGGTGGAGCGTCTCGACGAGCTCGCCAACCTGCCCGGCCTGTCAGCGGAGGCCGGCAACGGTTTCCGGCGGCTCGCCGCTGACCTGAAGGGCCTCGCCCCGCAAAGCCAGCCATGGGATTTCCTTACGACCTACCTGCTTGATCGCACCGATATCGGCCGCACCATGGCGGGCGCCGCCACGGTTCCGGCGCGCATGCGCAACGTGGCCGTCTGGCAGTTCTTGAATTTCCTGCGCGACCACAGCCCGGTTGGGTTCGGTCTTCCGATTCAGCGCGCCCTGGATCGTGTCCGCCAGCTTGTGCTGCTCGCGGAAGAGCGCGATCTGCGCCAAGTTCCCGCCCCTGCCCTCCACATGGATGCGGTCCGGCTGATGACCGTGCACGGCAGCAAAGGCCTTGAGTTCGAGGCGGTGCACGTACCGGGCCTTGCAACGCGGAGCTTCCCGACTTCTTACACGGGTCAACGCTGCCCGCCTCCGGTCGGGCTCATCGCAGGCGCGGAAGGCAGCGTTTCGGATGATGCCAAGCGTTCGCACGCCATGGAGGAAGAATGTCTCTTCTTCGTTGCGATGTCGCGCGCGCGCACCTATCTGCGGCTCTATCAGACGCGCTTTTACGCAAACGGCGACAAGCGCTCCGCGTCCAAGCTTCTGACCAAGCCGTTATTGCGGCTGGTTCACGAGACGGCGTCTCCGCCGACCGTCCCCCTGCCGCCCGATGCCCCGCGACCGCAGCCCATCGTAATCACGTTCGGACCAGATTGGATCCTCTCCGATCGGCGACTTGAACTTTACCAGAAATGCCCGCGCCGCTTTTTCTACACGCACGTGCTGGGACTCGGTGGCGCCCGCAAGGCGACAGCCTTCGCGCGCACGCATGACTGCCTCTATGAGCTGATCCGCTGGATGTCGCAGGCGCGCCTGGAGGGCGAACCCGCCGAGGCCGACGCGGAGGCCGCATTCGAATCAATCTGGCAGGATCGCGGACCCAAGGACCACGCTTTTGCCGGAGACTACCGGCAGCTCGCCTCTCGTCTAGTCGGCGCGCTGGTGCGTTCCGGCGCCGGGCGCCGCTTCCAGAAGTCGGAGCCGCTTGCGATTGACTTCCCGAACGGCCGCGTCGTGGTAGAGCCGAACGAGCGCGCCGAAATGCTCGACGGCAAGGTGGTCTTGCGTCGCGTGCGCACCGGGTACCGGACCAAGGAAGAGTATGACGGGCTTGAATACACGCTCTACCGGCTCGCCGGTGAGGTGCACTTCAAGGACGGCTTCGTGGTCGAAGCCTTGCACCTGACCGACGGCGTGATGGAGTTCGTCGAGATCAGCGACGAGAAGTTCGGCAACCGGCGCGACAAGACGGAAGGAATGCTCTCCGGCATCAACGCCGGGAGCTTTCCGACCGAGATCAATCCAGTCACCTGCCCGCGCTGCCCGCATTTCTTCATCTGCCCGGCAGCGCCGAAGGGACTGCTCGATCTTTCTTAAAAAAAGTCGCGCGCCGCCTTTCCGGGTACTCCCTGTTTTTTCCGATCACCTCTTGAAGGGACGGAGAAAGGCAAAGGGGCCGCACTCCTGATCCCAGCAAGGAGTGCTGCACATGACGTCTATCGACATCTTCTACCAGGGCGAGGGAATCCGCGAGATCGCGCATTTCGAAGCCGCTCCGGATCACAGCTTCGCCGTCGTCAAGATTGCGATCATCGAGAAGCACGGTCTCGATAAGGAGACCCTGATCTACCTCGAAGACCGCGACGAACCGATCGATGAGAGCTGTCTGCTCCGCGATCATGCCGGCCACGCCGGCATCAAGGCCCACCTGCACCGTTGCCGCCACGTGGAGGTCGCCGTCACCTTCAACGGCGAGACGGTGCACCACCATTTCGGTCCCGGCACGACCGTGGCGCGGGTCAAAACCTGGGCGGCCGAGCGCAAGTTCGGCATGACGCCGCAGGAGGCCGGCGAGCACGTGCTGCAGATCGCCGGCACCAAGGACCGGCCGGATCCTGGTACGCACCTCGGCACGATCGCGTCCTGCCCGGCGTGCAAGATCGCCTTCGACCTCGTCCCCAACGAGCGCGTCAACGGCTAGGGAGCAGCGTGATGAGTCTCCCGGACGAGCGGGCTTTCCGGGCCGATATCGGGAAGCCCGCCTTCCGCCTCGCGCAGGCGGAAGACCGCTGGCACCTGGTCGGCGTCGCTTGGCCGCACGTGCTGATCGCCGTCACCGCGGCCGACGGCCGCGCTTATGTCCTGCGCTTCAACTGCGCCGGCTACCCGCAGCAACCGCCGACCGGCGGACCGTGGGACCCCGAGAAGAACAGCATCCTGCCCGCGGCGCGCTGGCCGCGCAGCAAGGGCGGGCGGCTCGGCACGGTGTTCCGCCCCGACTGGAAGGGCGGCACCGCGCTCTACCTGCCCTGCGATCGCGAAAGCATCGTCGGCCACGACAACTGGCGGCACGAGCTGCCCTCGAAAATCTGGCGGCCCGCCGCCGGCATCAATCAGTATCTGGAGCTTGTTCATGAACTTCTCAATTGCGCAGATTATTGCCCGCCTGTGGGCGCCGCGGCATGAGGTCTCCTGCTCGTGGTTTCTGTGGCAGCGCCTGTGCGCAAAGCTGCGCGAGCGCGGCCGCAACGCGACCCGCGAGAGCGGCGCGTTCCTGCTCGGCTACCGCGCGGACGGTCGCGCCCGCATCACCGACTTTATCCTCTACGACGACCTCGACCCGCACGCGCTCGACACCGGCATCGTGCATTTCGACGGCCGCTATTTCGGGGCGCTCTGGGATATCTGCAAGCGGCGTGGCATGAGCGTCGTCGCCGACGTGCACGTGCATCCCGGCGGCGCGGGGCAGAGCAGCTCCGATCGCGATCACCCGATGATCTCGCGCGCCGGGCACATCGCATTCATCCTGCCCGATTTCGCGCGGCCGCCGGTGCCGCAGGAGTCGGTCGGCATCTACCGCTATCTCGGCGGCAAGCGCTGGCACACCGTGCCGGCCGCAGCCCGCCGCATCTTCTTCCACATCGGACTGTGAGGCCGCCATGACCGCATTCACCGCCGCCGACAAGCTGCATCGCTTGGTCAAGCAAGCGCTCGACAGCGGCGCCGCCGCAAGCATAGCCGAAGCCGAGGCGCTCTTCGCTGGATATCGCCTTGCGCTACGTATCGGCGATGAGGCCGCGCGAGACCGGCATCACCAGGCGGCCCTGCTGACCACCGTCGCGCTCGCGCGGCGCGTCTTCCTGGGCGGCGTGAGCGTGGCGCCGCTGCCCGACGCACCGCTGGCCGTCCCTCTTCCGTTCGGCGTCACGCTCGCCGACGCGATCGTGGCCCTCGGTGCCAGCATCGGGGAGCCGGCAGCCGGCACGCCGGTGATTGAGATCGGCGGCGCGCCGTCCGCAAGGCGCGCGCCGTTTCATGTGCGTGCCGTGTTCGCCGGCTGGCGCGGCGGGATCGTTCCGGCACCGGCCGAGGCGGCGCCCGTGCCGGCGCCCGTCATGGCGCTGGCGCCGATGCTCGCCGCCGCGCTCGCCGTGAATGAAGCCTTTCTTTACGTCTCCGGCCATGTCGGCGTCGCGGGACGGCGTGCTGTGGGTCTGTCGCTCTGGGATCCTGCGCCTGCGTGCGACTGGCTTAGCGCTACCGTCACCGAGCCGGTGCTCTCGCTCCTACCCGCGCGGCTGTGGCTCATCGGCCTTGGCCATCTAGGCCAGGCCTATCTTTGGGCGCTCGGGCTCCTGCCCTTCGCCCGTCCGCAAGACCTGAGCCTGGTTCTTCAGGACATCGACATCATCACGCCCTCGACCGAGAGCACGTCGATCTTGAGCGACTCCACGCTCATCAACATCAAGAAGACGCGCGCCATGGCCGCCTGGGCCGAGCGCCGAGGCTTTTCGACCGTGATCCACGAGCGCCTCTTCGACGCTTCGTTCCGGCGCCAGGATGATGAGCCCGCCGTCGCGTTGTGCGGGCTCGACAACGGCGCGGGACGCCAGGCGCTCGATCAAGTCGGCTTCGACTTCGTGGTGGAGGCAGGGCTCGGCCGCGGGCACCGGGACTTCCGGGCTATCCGCCTGCATACGCTTCCGGCGTCGCGACCGGCGTCGCAGATCTGGCGCAGCGCGCAGGCCGACGATCAGGTCGAGGACCGCCCCGCATACAAGGGCATGCTCGCGAGCGGAGCGCTCGATCGCTGTGGCGTCACGCTGCTCGCCGGCAAGGCCGTCGGCGCGCCGTTCGTCGGCACCGTGGCCGCGACGCTGGCCTTGAGCGAGGTGCTGCGCCTCCTGCAGGGCGGCGCCGTGCATGAACTCATCGATCTCGATCTCAAGGCGCCGGAATACCGCAGCGCGGTGCCGACGCCGCAGGACTTCAGCGCGCTCAATCCGGGATATGTTCTCGCGCATTCTTGAGACCCCTGCCGGGATATCCGGGGCATGAGTCCACAAATCCACATTTGTGGGTTCAGGATTTTTCCGCGCTGCCATCCAGGCCGTGCTTCTTGCGCAAATCCGGGGTTGTCGCCCACTCCTTGCCGGGAATCAGACTGACGAATCCGTCGAACACACGTTTGAAGACGCGCTTGCCTTCGGCATCGTCGAAGCGAGCTTGCTCTTCCGCCGTGAGCAGCGGACGCACATCGCCGAGAAATCCGCGCCTATCCAGCTTCTCGAACATGCGCTTTTCGGCCTCCCACCGCGGAAGCGGCCTCTTCTTCATGTACTCGACGAACATGTCGACGGTGCGCTGCGCGTTGAGCTTGGGAAAGATGTCGAGCGCATGCCCGAGATCCACCAAGTCGCGTCCTTTGTCGCGCTGAAGCAGGGCCCGCAGCTTCGTCGCCAAGACCTCTTCCGTGGAGAAGATAGGAATGTCGGCCGCGCCCGAGAACCATGTGTTGTCGACCTTGAAAGGCACGCTCCGGGTCGGATCGAGCGGCGTGATTTCGACTTCGTTGATCTCGATTTTTAGCCGGATCGTCGACGAGCCGTCCTCGGCAGCGACGCTATAACGGAGCGCAGGCGCGACCGGGCTGCGCAGATACTCAGGATCGCCCAACCACGGGTCGAGCAAATCGTGGACGCGGTCCCAGATAGGCTTTGATGCGCCCTCCTTGGTGCGGGTCAGATCGATATCCTCGGAGTACCGCAGCGGCTTTGGGAAATGCAGCTTGTTGAGCGCCGTACCGCCGCGAAACCGAAGCTCCTTGCTCAAGAATGGATCGCTGAACAGCTCGACGAGCGCCCGCGCGATGATGAGATCTTGCTCGACTTGCCGCGGCTCGGCCCATGGGGCGACCTTTGACCACGCGACGATATTCTGCGTCGGAATCATTCATCCACCTCCGGGTGGCGTTCCACGGCTACGCGCCATCGCTCATTACGCTCAATGGGTTTCGGCGTCGAAGCCTTTGCGCCGCGCTTTGCCGGTTCGAGCGTCACCCACGGCAGCGCTTGCGCGGAGGACAGGTGATTGTGCAAAGCCTGCGCGCGCTCGGCCTGTCCGAGCCGCTCAAGCATATATCCGAGCCTTTGGCTGCAAGCGCGCTCAAAGTGCGCCGCCATCGCTGCCAGTTTCTCGCCATCGAGTTTTCCGCCGAGATCGGCAAGCACGGTGGCAACGGCGTCGATGCCACCGGCGACATGCATGTAGCGAAAGAGATCGAGTGCCGTCAGTTCGGGCGAGGATATTTTCATTTTTCCCGTATCTGTCTTGCGTTCGACGATGCCCCCGCGGACGCTCTCCAGATCCTTGCGGAAATAGAACGTAACCCAAGAGCGCCCCGCCCGGATCTTGCGAAGCTGCTTGTCCGTCACGACTTGGAATTCCATCACGGCATGATGCGAGGCGCCGTGCAGTTCGGCCGCCTTGAGCAAGCCTACATAATAAGGACGCGCTTCATGGCGCATCAGCGCGTCGATGTACCAGGTAGGCGGCGGCGCCTCCCAGCTCATGAATTGCGGTGGGACGGCGACGTAAAAGCCGTGCCGGGGATTGAACAGCGTGTGGCGTTTCTGGAGCCGGGCTGCGGCTTTGAGGAAGGCGGCCTCCGTGATGCCCAGAGCGGCGATGGCTTCGGCCCGCGTGAACGTGATCCGGCCCTCCGATTGGAGGGTCGTGATGAAGGTCGAGAGACTGGAGCGGGGCTGTAGCATCGTATTCAAAAATAGCCCATAAATGTCTATTTTTCAATATGCAGCTAAATATGAGCTGGCGGCGTACGCAAATTCCACCCAAAAACGTCCACTTTTCAATATGATGCAATAGAACCGGGAACACCCATGACCACCGAAATTTTCACCCGCGACCTCATCCAGGCCGTATCGGATTGGCAGCGGGGCGGCAGCCACGACCAGAAGGTTAAGCGCGGTGAGCGCCTGAAGACCGCCGCGGCCTTACTGCCTAAGTACTTCCGGACTTGTGCCGCCACGTGCTTCCGACAGGAGGCCCACAAAAACGATCGGGTCTGGCAATTGCTCGCCGACAATCATCTGCCGGAGACCATCGCCTCCTGGACGACCGACATCGCCATCGCAAAAGCATTCAAGGGCGGCGTGCCCCCGGCAGGTTTGCAAGGCATCATATTCAAGATCATGCCTCCGAAGGGCAGCGTGGTTCTCAATCTGACCGCCCTCCACGCCGACCCGGCATTTCAGGCCGCTGTCGAAACCCACAAAGCCAGCATCGACGGCTATCACGACGGCCTTGGGCGTTGGGGGGATTCACAACGCGAGGTCGCCCTTGAGCTCGGCAATCTCGACCAAGCGAGCGTCCATTCCTATGGCGGATTTTCGGGTAACCGCGAGACGCTCGTGGAGCTTCACCTGCAACGCAAGCCCTCGCCGGAAGAGCTCGCCGAATTCGAAGAGCTTGCCAAGAAGGCCGGCATCACCCCGGGCGGCGAATGGTGGCTGAGTGAATCCGGCACGCAAGCGATCCTGACCCGCATGCAGCCGCACATCACGCGGTTGAAGCAGAAGAAGGCCGGCGCAGCGAATTCATGACGCCCGGCGGCCTTCCTCGGTTTCCGGTCTGACATCAAAGACATTGCCCCGCGCATCCACGAGCGCGATTTCAATGCCGGCGCTCAGGGCCCTCGCCGCCATGCGTCCCGCTAATGTCTCGGTCACCTTCGTCCGCGGCACGACCGCAAACTGGCGCCGTCTCTCCACAAGCGGCGTCGCAAGCGAGAGGCCGATCACTTCGCATAGACCCTGGCGCAGCCGTGAAAGCTGCCCCGCATGCCGCGTGTTGACGATGCCGCCCTTGCACTCCGCCACGACGCGCATGCCATCGCTTTCGGCGACGACATCACCTCGCCCCGAGCTGGGATTGACCACAATCGTCTTGCCGTCCGTGTCGGCATACGTGCCGCCATAGACCGTCTTGCCCAGGCCCGACGTCATCACAAAGCCGCGCTTGCCGAGCCAGCCGCTGAAATCAAAGCGCTTGCCGTGCTCGCCATCGGGATGGATCGACACCTCGCGCAAGCCGGGAACGGTGCGCAGCAGGTGCATGGCGAACGCCACCATCACGGCGCCTTCCGTCAGATGCTGCTCGTGCTCGCCGTCGCACATACCGACGCGGTTTGGTGGCGGCGCTCGGTGCGTGATCAGGTCATCGAACATCGGATCACTCTTCCAAGACGATCTGTTCGTAAGCCACGGGCAGACGGAAGCGTTCATTCAGTTGCCGCAGATATGCGCGACCGTCGTCATCGAGCGCGTTTTCTCCGGATACGATCAAGCGCCGCGGCTCCCGAGCCCCAGGCCAGTACGCATATTCCATCACCTGGCCGAGCGCTTCGCGGATGCATGATCGCGGTGAATGCGCGGTCTTAATCTCGTAGTACCAGTATTCCTCGGGTGTCCGCCGCAACACCACATCGATCTTCGTGCCAAGACCGCTCGGATGTTCGTCGGCCACGTTCTCAGCCCCGTATTCCGCGATCAGGCGCGCCGACAGCCCTGCTTGCAGCAGGTTATGGCGGAGGCTCACATTCAGTTCGCGTTCGGCAAGCGTGGCCGTCGTCGCTGCAGGCCGCTCGGTACAGCCGGTCTGGAACGTGAATCCCGTCGGCGCGGCCGGTAGCCCGGCATCCTCTCGTCCGCCACTTTCGACATATTCGTAGAGCGGCAAGAGCCGGTCGAAATCCGTAAGGATCTCGTCGTAGTCGATGAGGGCGACAGGACGACGCTTGCCAAGAAACACAAACGGGCCTGGCCTGACGAGATCGGGCAAAATGGGGCTCGGCGCATAGTCGGCACTGCGTTCGTGGCCGGCATGATGCCACATGCACATGTCCCCATAATGCTCCGGATACAAGCGCATGAAGTCGTTGAAGAGTCGAACCTTTGGTATCAACACGTCGATCGACGGCAGAGATTGGCTTGGCTCAAACGAAAACGCCACGCCATGCCGCAGCTCGTCCACGTCAGAGACGCGCTCCAGCCCGATATTGAACTGCAGCTCCGTTCGTCCGCCGTAGTGGAACGCCCAACGCGGATGGATCGTGTGCGAGGTGAAGATATCCGAAGAGGGCCGCTTGGAAAATCCCCGCAGCCGCATGCGGATGTCTTGGAGGCGCCCGATCGCATAAGGCGCTGCACGCGCGTTGAGATTCCTCGCTGTGGGGCCCACGTCAAAATCTGCTTCCGTCATCGCGCCCTCTCGACTCGATCCACTTCCATATAGCTCACCCGCTTCGGGTCGTGGTTATGAAACACTGTCGCGACATCCGGCGCGAACCCCTCGCGGCCTTCCGCCCGGCGGCGGGCCTGGTGGCCGACGGTGTGGATGACCAAAGCAAATTTGGAGCTGCATTCAGATGCCCGCGCGTCGACCTTCTGTGCGCAGAAAGCTATGTTGAATTTGGATTCATAGAGAATCATCGAAAGACGAAAAGTCGTCCCGTCGATCGGTGACCTTGCGGTCTTAACATGCGCACAAAGAGCGAGCTATGCCGGAAGTATTGGATGATTCATTCGCCGACAAGCACAGCATCATAAACGAGCTATTCATTGCGACTGCCGACGACAACTACGTCCTGGCTCGCTGGTGCTTCCATCAGCACCTGAACGTCGATTTCTTTTGGCTCGCCGTTCACGCACTTGAAAAATATCTTAAGGCAGTTCTGCTGTTGAACGGAAAGAGCGCGAAGTCATACAGCCACGACATCGTGAAGCTCTATGCGTCCGTGACGCCTCTCGCGCCCGAACTATTTCCCGCGATCCTCGTCAAACCGGAAGATCGCATGCCCGATCCATATTGGCATGTAGAGAATGCTGTCGATTTCATCGCTCGGCTGCATCGTGACGGCCAGGCAGATAACCGATACCAACTGTTCGGCTATAGCAGGCACCCGGAAGACCTCTGGAAGCTCGATCAGGTTGTTTTCATAGTACGACGAATGTGTCGGCCGCTTGAAGCGTACGAACTCGGCAAGCCACACGACGGCGCCGCTAATCTCTCCAATAGGGACATCCTCGGGAAATACCCGCAGCGATGGCGGCTAAATTCCCGCCTAGAAGAAACGATGTCCGGCAAGCGTGGGGAAGAGCTAACGCGCGCTGCCTTGACTTGGAACTTTCCATTTGCGCCCGCCGACTACAAGCATCCTCCTGTGTCGTACACGTCGTCAGCACAAAATCCCGTTTTGGTCCGACGTCTTTACGATCCGCTCGAGGCCGGCCACGCGCACTTCTCACACAACGACGCTGTGTGGCAGTGGGTGAAGGACAATATCCAACTCCCGAAAACGCTGACCGCCGAGATCGAGAGCGAGCGCCAGAAGATAAAAGCGAAGTCGAGCGCGGCATCATAGCGCTTCAGGCCGCAAGGCGTGCATCTTCCTCGATCTCCGTAGATCGCTCCCCGGCGGCCTTGCGAAGGAAGCGGGCAAGCGCCGCCTTCCGGGAATCCCGATCGAGCGCATAGGCAGTCTGCTTGAACTCGACGCCGTCGAGTAGCCCATTGATGTAGCCGGAGATCGTGTCGGCCGCCATGATAAGCGCGGTGTCGAGCGTGTGGATGTATTTGCTCGTGACCGAGCCCTTGGCATGTCCCACCAGGGCCGCGATAGTGACCTCGGTGAACCCAAGGTCGTTAGCGATGCTCGCGAAGCTGTGTCGCAGCACGTGCGGCGTGATATCGGCAAGCGACGTGTCCTCGAAAACCTTTCCCCAGTGATTGGGAAAGCTGCCGAACGCGTTGTCATCCCCTTGGCCGGGGAAGACATAGGTGCCGACAGCGTCGACCCTGCGATGTTCCAAGTATTCGACAACAGGCAAGCCGATCGGTCGTGTCGAGGCGCCTTCCTTGCTGTCGATCAGCCGCAGGCAACTTGCGTCTGTATCTGCCTCCATCCAACGCAACGTGATCATCTCAGTACGGCGGCACCCGGTCAGAGCGATCTGCCGGATGATGTCGACCGTCATTCGATACTTCTCGTTCCTGGCAGCATTGCGCAGAATATCTCCGAGCGTGCGATACTCTGCCTCTGTCAGTCGGCGATTGCGAACGTTGTCCTTGGGCTTTCGGATTCCATGGGCTGGATTGATTTCAATGATGCCGGCTTCGACAGCGTAAGTGAGGATCCCGCCGAGCAGACCGACAGTGCGCGTTGCCGTTCCCGCTCCGCCGCGCACAATGGCCTTCCCACGCAGCTTCTTTGTCTTGACTGAAACGCGAGTCTTACCAGCCATGATGTCCTTCAAGACCTTGTTGACGTCGGCCTTGACGAGGTCCTTGACCCTCCGCGTACCGATAAGCGGAATAATATGGCGATGGATGCGGCCTGTGTCGGTGACGATTGTCGTCGGCTTCTTTGGACGACCTCCTTTTCCCAGTATGAGGCCCGCCTTCAGGTCGTTGAGGTAGAGCTCGCAGAGCTCCTTGACCGTGATCGCCTTATGATCGAGCTGCCGTTCCTCTGCGGGATTGTCACCCCGCGCAATGCGGCCCAGCTGCGCCTTCGCCTCCTGTCGCGCGCCATCAGGCGTCCACACCCCATGCAGACCAATGGTGTAACGTCGCGAGCGACCAGCGGATCGGTATTGAATGACATAGCTGCGCTTGCCGGATGCAAACACGCGCAGACCAAAGCCAGGCAACTCGTCATCCCAAATGACGTAGTCTTTGCTTCGTATCTCGGCCGCGTCGGCGACCCTCTTGGTGAGCTTAGCCACGAGCCATCTCCGATTGAGACCCACTGTTCGCGTAAGCACCACGTAAGCAGCCGGAGCGAAATTGGGGCGTATGCCAGGATAAGTCCGGCAACCCGATAAACACAAATTCTTCATTTAATTCAGTAGTATAGCGTAGCATGGCGCGTCCTATCGCTTTGAAGCGTAAGGCAGCCTAAATTGCTCCGAAGGCAAAGGTCACACGTTCGAATCGTGTCGGGTGCGCCAAATATCGCCGATTGCCCTCTATTGCCGCCGATAACCGCCGAAACTACGCTCGCGCAAAGAGCGTGAGACGGTCCTTGCGCGAGAAAGCCTAGAAACCGCGGTGTTGGCGGTGAAAAAGTTCGAATCGCTTGCGGTCGATTGGTCGATTTTGACCCCCCACAGACGTGGTTTATGGGGCATTAAACAACCGCTATGCGCGCCTAATGGGACATTCAGTTCCACGAACCGGGCGGCCAGAAGCGGACGTTCGACACGAACGACCATAAGCAGGTCTCACTTCCTTCCCTCTGTCTTTCAGTCGGCGGTCAGCACTTCATATGAGAATGTGACGTGCGGAGACACATAGGTCTGAGCGTTTACCTCCGGTTGCACCTCGTCAATGGTAAGGACACACAGCGCCCCATGACTATTCATGCACACAACGCTTTGCCCAACGATCGGCTCTGCAGTTCGCGCGGGCTGGAGAAAGGTTGAGACGGAGAGGGGATCGTAACTGGAAGCTGTTATCAGGCCGACCGCTTTGAGGCCGCTGTCAATGTAAACGTAAACGCTGTTGTGTGAGCGGCCGCTGAAGTTAATCTTGAACTCGTATTCGCCATTGCCAACTTTGAAATGACCGTGATCTTTGTGTCGGAAGGTGACGCGACCTTTGAGCGCAGGGCTGGCATAGTTGGCCGGATCACGTTGGGCGTCGATACGCTCGATCCGCGCTGCGCGTTTGCGGACCTCGGCCAGAGAGGTGGCATGACCTTTGGAGGCAGGCAGTCCCTCGACCCAACGCCATATCTCATCGATTTGCACCGATCCTGGGAATACGTTTTTCTCGGGCGTTGAATTGAAATCGAAACCCTTGGGAGAACGGCTTGAGAGCCAAGCTGGAACCTTGAGTAAAGAGTTTTGCACAAACACGAGCGACAACCAGGTTGACGGTTTGTTGTTAAATGCGCCGCTGATCCACCTGTTTTCGATCCCGACGCCGGAATCCGGCATCGTATCTGCACGCAGAACGTAGTTTTCATCGACGATCAGCAAGACGTGCGTTGCACTCGTTACCTCCTGCATGAAGCCGCTAAGGCTAGATCCATAATCTACCTGTTCGTCGATCTTCACGTCATAACCGAGAAGATGAAGCTGGCTCGCAAGCAGTCGCACCCACTCACGATGAGCTGGTGATGTCCAAGCGTACGAAACGAATAAATCTGCCATCCAACACAGACTACCAAGCGGTTATCGAAAACTTGAGAGAACGATTGTCTCCCCGAGATTGTAGCCTATCGGTCTGTTTGTCGCCTGCCTTAATCGCTGAGGCGGCCGAAAGCGGACTGTCGGTTGCCGGCCCCAAAATCGCCGATCATAAATCTTCGGCCGTGTTAGCGCCGTCGTCGACAGATTGAGGCCTTGGCCCTACATACTGTACGCTATCGCCCCTGGCGGCTGGCAATGGCTCGAAATGTCACCAGCCCGCTGACGAGATAAAAACACTTCTTATTCCAATGTGTTATCCGCAGAAACACTACCGGAATTTAGAGGGCTATAGCGTAGATGTAGCTATCATCTTCACCCGGTGGGGTGCGCCACTTCCATTCGCCGGTCATTGTTCAAGAGTTTCGGTCGCGACGACCGCTTCACTTCCGGATCGGCACGCCCTTGGTGGTGAAGCGCTGCATCCGGCCGCCGCCAGCCCCTTGCCCGCGAAGCCCCGGCCGTTGCGTACCGGCCGCCTTGCCGGTGCCGGGCGGCTGATGCGCCGGCACCAGTTGATCGGGGCGTGACCCGATCAGATCGGCGCGGCCCATCTGCTTGAGCGCCTCGCGCAGCAGCGGCCAGTTGTCCGGATCGTGATAGCGCAGGAATGCCTTGTGCAGCCGGCGCTGCTTGAGGCCCTTGATCGCCTCGACCTTCTCGCTCGCGCCGTGGCGCACGCCGCGCAGCGGATTGACGCCGCTGTGGTACATCGCCGTGGCGGTCGCCATCGGCGACGGCAGGAAGGTCTGCACCTGATCGGCGCGATAGCGATTTTTCTTCAGCCACAGCGCGAGGTTCATCATGTCCTCGTCGGTGGTGCCGGGATGCGCCGCGATGAAATACGGGATCAGATAATATTTCTTGCCGGCCTGCTTCGCCGCGGCGTCGAACATCTCCTTGAAGCGATCGTAAGCGCCGATGCCCGGCTTCATCATCTTGTCGAGCGGGCCGCGCTCGGTGTGCTCCGGCGCGATCTTGAGATAGCCGCCGACGTGATGCGTCACCAGTTCCTTGACGTATTCCGGACTCTTCACCGCGAGATCATAGCGCACGCCCGACGCCACCATCACCCGCTTGACGCCCTTCACCTCGCGCACCTTGCGATAGAGCCGGATCAGCTCATCATGCGAAGTGTTGAGGTTCGGGCAGATGTCGGGGAATACGCAGGACGGCCGCCGGCACAGCGCCTCGACCTTCGGATCCTTGCACGCCATCCGGTACATATTGGCGGTCGGGCCGCCGATGTCGGAGATCGTGCCGGTGAAGCCCGGCGTCTTGTCGCGGATGCGTTCGATCTCGCGCAGGATCGAGCCTTCCGAGCGGTTCTGGATGATGCGGCCCTCGTGCTCGGTGATCGAGCAGAAGGTGCAGCCGCCGAAGCAGCCGCGCATGATCGTCACCGAGAACTTGATCATGTCCCAAGCGGGAATCTTCGCATCGCCATAGGACGGATGCGGCGCGCGCGCGTAAGGCAGATCGTAGACCGCGTCCATTTCCTCCGAGGTGAGCGGGATCGGCGGCGGATTGAGCCACAGATCGCGGTCGCCGTGACGCTGCACCAGCGCACGCGCATTGCCCGGATTGCTTTCCCGGTGCAGCACGCGCGAGGCGCGCGCATACGCCTCCTTGTCCTGCTCGACCTGCTCGTGCGCCGGCAGCCGGATCACGGTATCGCCCGGCTTGCGGCCCGCGCCCTCGTCGGCGGTGTCGAGATCGTCGGCGTGCAGTTCCGTGTAACCGTCCGGCACGCGGCGGAACAGCGCGACGCCGCGGATATCATCGAGATCGCGCGGCACTTCGCCGGCGGCAAGCCGATGCGCTACCTCGACCACCGCACGCTCGGCATTGCCGTACAGCAGCAGGTCGGCCTTGGCATCGGCCAGCACCGAGCGCCGCACCTTCTCCGACCAGTAATCGAAATGCGCGATGCGCCGCAGCGAGGCTTCGATGCCGCCGAGCACGATCGGCACATCCTTGAACGCCTCGCGGCAACGCTGCGCATAAACGACGGTGCAGCGGTCCGGCCGTTTGCCGCCCTCGCCACCGGCCGTGTAGGCATCGTCATGGCGCAGCTTGCGGTCGGCCGTGTAGCGGTTGACCATCGAATCCATGTTGCCGCCGGTCACGCCGAAAAACAGCGTCGGCTTACCGAGAGCCTTAAACGGTTCCGCCGACTGCCAGTCGGGCTGCGAAATGATGCCGACGCGGAATCCCTGCGCTTCGAGCAGCCGGCCGATGATCGCCATGCCGAAGCTCGGATGATCGACATAGGCGTCGCCGGTCACCAGCACGATGTCGCAGGCATCCCAGCCGAGCGCCGTCATTTCGGCGCGGCTCATGGGCAGGAAAGGGGCCGGAAGGAATGGCGCGGCCTGGTCCGGCTGCGCCCGATGGCGCGGCCAGGACATCAAGGGCGGCGCCTTCAAGGGCGTTGCCGTCACGGGCTTTTCGGCCGCAGCAAGGGTGTTCATGGCGTCACGCATAGGTGTCCGGGCTTGAGAATTCAACCGGTCAACGCGTTTTCGAGCGAAGCGGGAACCAGTTCGCGTCAAGAAACCGCGACAAAACAAGACGCTAGAGCGATGGCTTCGATTCCATCGAAGCCGAACTCTACGACCGCAACCCGGCCGGAATGGGGCCGTGGGGTCGCCTCCGGGGACCGGTCATGCCACCTTGCATTCTCTCCGTCGCGCCCCGATCTGACATTCAATCCGAAATTTGGGCGCGGGCAATTCCGCGCCGTTTTCATTTGCTGGACCCTCCCCCGTGAAACACATCGGCTTCCTCTCGTTCGGGCACTGGACACCCTCGCCCAACTCGCAGACGCGCTCGGGCGCCGACGCGCTGCTGCAATCGATCGACCTCGCCGTCGCGGCGGAAGAACTCGGCGCCGACGGCGCCTATTTTCGCGTGCACCATTTCGCGCGCCAGCTCGGCTCGCCGTTTCCGCTGCTGGCCGCGGTCGGCACGCGAACCAAGCGCATCGAGATCGGCACCGCCGTGATCGACATGCGCTACGAGAACCCGCTCTACATGGCGGAGGATGCCGGCGCAGCGGATCTGATCGCCGGCGGCCGGTTGCAGCTCGGCATCAGCCGCGGCTCGCCGGAACAGGTGATCGATGGCTGGCGCTATTTCGGCTATCAGCCGGCCGAGGGCGAGGACGCGTCGAGCATGGCGCGGCGGCATGCCGAGGTGTTTCTCGACGTGCTGCGCGGGCAAGGCTTCGCCCAACCCAATCCGCGGCCGATGTTTCCCAATCCGCCGGGACTGCTGCGCGTCGAACCGCATTCGGAAGGTTTGCGCGAGCGCATCTGGTGGGGCGCCAGCTCCAACGCCACCGCGGTGTGGGCGGCGAAGCTCGGGATGAATCTGCAAAGCTCGACGCTCAAGGACGACGAGAACGGCAAACCATTTCACGTGCAGCAGGCCGAGCAGATCCGCGCCTATCGCGATGCGTGGAAGGAAGCAGGCCATACCCGCACGCCGCGCGTGTCGGTGAGCCGCAGCATCTTCGCGCTCGTCAGCGACGAGGACCGGATGTATTTCGGCGGCGGCCGTCCGGAAGAAGACCAGATCGGCTTCATCGACGAGAAGACGCGCGCCATCTTCGGCAAGAGCTATGCGGCCGAGCCGGACGTGCTCGTCAAGCAGCTTGCGGAAGATGAAGCGATCGCCGAGGCGGACACATTATTGCTGACGGTGCCGAACCAGCTCGGCGTCGCCTACAACGCGCATGTGATCGAGGCGATCCTCAAGCACGTCGCGCCGCCGCTCGGGTGGCGCTGACGTATCACCCTAATGCACTGTCGCCGGCGGTTCCTCGAACCGGCCGGACTCGACGGTGGTCGGGAACGACTTGTTGCTGCGATAGGCCGACAACGCGGCGGCGAGCAGGTCGGTCTTCTTCAACAGCACGCGCGGCTTCGGCACGTAGTGGCGGCCGACCTTGATCATCGGCCGGGGCCGCACCACGATCGACATCAGCCGGTCACGCAGCGCGGTCGGCGATGTCGGCTGAACCAGAAACTCGTGCACGCCGAGCCGCAGCGCCGCATTGACGCGCGAGCGCAACGCCAGCCGCGTCAGCATGATCACCGGCAGGTTCGGCCGTGGAAACCGGCCGGGCGACCGCACGATCTGCATCACCTGCGGACCATTGAGCACCGGCATATCCCAGTCGAGGATCATCACATCGGGATTGGTGGTGCGGATCAGGCCGAGCGCCTCGATGCCGTCCGCCGCTTCATAGACCGATTTGGCACCGACATTGGTCAGCATCATCCGCGTCAGCTTGCGCGTATAGGAATTGTTGTCGACGACCAGGATCGACAGCCGCTCGATCAGCTTTTCTTTCTGCAGCGTGTTCATGGCCCGCCCGATCTTGGGCTGCCAGCTAACAGCGGCGGACTGAACATTTCCTAAAGCGACGTCGTGAACGGATTGCAAACGCCGCCAAAACCCCGCGTCCGGCCGCCTCAGTGCAGGCGCGGACGCTTGAGGAATTTGGCCCGGTCCGACGAATTGACCCGCACGTCGAAGGTGACGTCGTCGCGGTGCACGGTCAGCGGCACCTCGACACCGGCCTCGCCGAGCGACCACAAGGCCCGATAGAGCTCGGCCAGCGACGACACCGGCGTACCGGCCACCGCGACGATCTCATCGCCGCTGCGCAACTGCGCACGCGCCGCCGGACCGTTCGGCGCGAGCCCAACCAGCACCACCTTGTCCTCCGCCTCGGTGGAATAGATGCCGAGCCACGGCCGCACCGGCTTGTCGACGCGGCCCATGCGCGTCAGCGACGGCAGGATCGGCGGCAGCAGATCGATCGGCACCATCATGTTCAGATGATCGTGCGCGGAATCGCGGCCGCCTTCGAGCTGCAGCGAGCCGATGCCACACAGCTTGCCGTCCGGGCCGATCAGCGCCGTGCCACCCCAATTGGGATGCGCCGGCGCGGTGAAGATCGCATCATCGAGGAGATACTCCCAATAGCCGGCGAACTCCTGACGCGCGGCCACTTCCGCCGCAACCGAGCGGGCGACGCCGCCCGCGCCCGCGATCACCACCGGATCGCCCGCCGTCAGGATCGCCGACGAGCCGAGCGTCAGCGGCGCCTGCGGCACTTTCGTCAGCGCCTGGACCAGACCGAAGCCGGTCTCGCCGTCGAAGCCCAGCGCATGACCCTGCGCCACATGGCCATCGGCGAGATGCAGCCACACGATTTCGGCCTCCGTGATGAGATAGCCGATGGTGAGCACCAGCCCGTCGTCGATCAACACACCGTGACCGGCGCGCTCGGTGCCCAGGGTTTCAGCAGTGAACGCGTCCGATGGAACCGTGACGTGCAATCCCACCACGGCCGCCAGCGTCTGCGCCAGATCGTAATCGTAGTCCTTCGGGCGCGGTTGCACCTGCTGCGGGATTTTCCATTCGCCGGCAATCGCCATTACTTCATTTTCCTGTTTATCGTGCGAACGCGTGAACCGATTGGTAGTGAAATCTGACAAAGCTGCGGGATCAAGGATCAAGATCGCGCGGCATCGCCGTGGGTCCAGACGCCCGATCGAGAGCCCAAGCGAGAATTCAAACGAGAGCCCATGCGAGAACCCATGCGAGGTTATCCTCTATGACGACCGCCCTGCCCCGCCGGTTCCCGACAGGTGCCCCGACTCGCGCATTCTCTCGCGGCACCGTCGTCGCCGTCGCCGCCATGTGGGCCCTCGGCGCGATCGCTCCCGCCCAGGCGCAAACCTATCCAGGCCTGTTCGACTGGCTCGACGGGCCGCGCGCGGAAGTCGTCCCCGACGAGATGCCCCGCGCCCTCAAGCCCAAACCACAGATCAAAGCGCGCGACAAGGCACGGAACTGGGCGCGGGCGCGCAAGGCCCATGACGCCACGATCAAGCTGCCGGCGGCGAAAATCCCGGCCGGGCCGATGCAGCTCATCGTCTCGACAGCACGCCAGCGCGTCACCTGGTACAGCAACGGTATCCCGGTGGCGGAAGCCCCGGTCTCGACCGGCGTGCCGGATCATCCGACGCCGCTCGGCGTCTTCTCGGTGATCGCCAAGTCGCGGCATCACAAATCCAACATCTACAGCGATGCGCCGATGCCCTACATGCACCGCATCACCTGGTCCGGCATCGCGCTGCATCAGGGCGTCCTGCCCGGCCGTCCGGCCTCGCACGGCTGCATCCGCCTGCCGGAGAGCTTCGCCAGCCGCCTGTTCGCGACCAGCAAGCTTGGCGCGCGGGTCATCGTCACCCGCGATCCGGCAGCCCCGGTCGCCATCGACAGCGCGCGGCTGATCGCGCCGGCTGAGGCCGCGCCCGCGCCGAGCGCCGATCTGGTGCCGGAGGCGCAGCGCGTGATCGAACGCGCCGCCGCCGAGAGCGGCGTGCTGGAAAAGCCGGCGAGCCCGGCTAACCAGATCGCCGGCGTGCAAGTCGCCGACGTCACCGGCACGGTGGTCGACGGCGTGCCGCCGGTCATTGCCGCGCCGCGGCTGATCTTTCCGGCAGAAATGCCCAACCGCAAAGGCCCGGTGCAAGCCTTCGTCAGCCGCAAGGACGGCAAGCTCTATGTCCGGCAGGGCTTCGCCCCGCTGTTCGAGACCGCCGTGACCATCGCCGAACCGAAACAACCATGGGGCACCCATGTGTTCACGGTGATGGAGATCAAGGACGGCGCGGCGCGCTGGACCGCGATCACGGTGCCGAGCGGTTATGCGGCGCCCGGTGAGCCGAAGCGCAAGATCTCGGCGAAGGAAGCCGAGCGTCGCGCCGCCCGCACCTACGATCTCGCCCATGCGCCGGTAGCCAGGGACGCGCTGGAGCATTTCACCATCCCGACGGAAGCGCGCCAGCGCATCGCCGCACTGCTGGCACCCGGCTCGTCGCTGATCGTGTCGGACAATGCCCTGAGCGACGAAACCGGGCTCGAGACCGATTTCATCGTCCTGACGCGCTGAAGCGCCGATACCACCCTTGCGCCGTGTGCCGGTGACAGCGGCGGTGTCCACCCCTACATAGGCGGGATGACACCGCTCTCCGTCCTCGATCTGTCGCCGGTCGTGTCCGGCGCCAGCGCCGCGCAGGCGCTGCTGAACACGCTCGATCTGGCGCGCGCCGCCGACGCGCTCGGCTACACCCGCTACTGGCTCGCCGAGCATCACAACATGCCGGCCATCGCCTCCTCCGCGCCCGACATCATGATCGGCCAGATCGCGGCGCAGACGCAGCATATCCGCGTCGGCTCCGGGGGCGTGATGCTGCCGAACCACGCCCCGCTCACGGTGGCGGAACGCTTCAAGGTGTTGGAAGCGCTTTATCCCGGCCGCATCGATCTCGGTCTCGGCCGCGCGCCGGGCACCGACCAGATCACCTCCTATGCGCTGCGCCGTCGTCAGGGCATCAGCGAGGAAGACGATTTCCTCGACCGCTTTCAGGAACTGGTGCTGTTGGAGACGCGGGCGTTTCCGGCGGGACATCCATTCCAGAATGTGCGGGCGATGCCGGCCGACGTGCCGCTGCCGCCGATCTGGCTGCTCGGCTCCAGCGATTACAGCGCGCGGCTTGCGGCGCAGATCGGCGCCGGCTTTTCCTTCGCCGCGCATTTCTCCGATCTCGATCCGGCGATCCCGATGCGGCTCTATCGCCAGAGCTTCAAACCCTCCGCGCGCATGCAGACGCCGCAGGCGATCCTCGCCATGGCGGTGATCTGTGCCGATACGGATCAGGACGCCGACCGGCTCGCCTCTGCCGCCGATCTGCATTTCGTGCGCCGCGCCAAGGGCGAATATCTGCCGCTCGCCTCGCCAGAGGAAGCGGCCGCCTATCCTTACACCGCGATCGACCGCGAGCGCATCGCGCACAACCGCCGTCGCCTGATCGTCGGCGGACCCAAAACCGTGCACGAACGGTTGAGCGCCGCCATCGCCGCGACGCAGGCCGACGAATTGATGATTACGACCATGGTGCACAGCCACGAGGCGCGCAAACGCTCCTACGCGCTGCTGGCGGAGATGTTCGGATTGCAACCCGCCACCTGAGCGGCCGGGCTTCCATCGCCTCCCGCGATTGGCTAGGGTCCGCGCGATTTTTCATCGTTGCGTTGCAGGAGGTTTCAGTGGGTCAGCACATCACGCTCACCGCCAAGGACGGCCACACATTCGGCGCCTATCGCGCCGATCCGGCCGGCGCGCCGAAAGGCGCCATCGTCGTCATTCAGGAGATTTTCGGCGTCAACAGCCACATCCGTAACGTCACCGACCGGTTCGCGCAGGACGGCTATGTGGCGATCGCGCCTGCTTTGTTCGACCGGCAGGAGAAGAATTTCCAGTCCGGCTACACGCCCGACGAGATCGCCAACGCCCGCAAGTTCATCGCCAAGCCCGACTGGGACGCGATGCTGCGCGACACGCAGGCGGCGATCGACGCGGTGAAGTCCGCCGGGCCGGTGGCCGTGATCGGCTATTGCATGGGTGGCAGCATCGCCTTCCTCGCGGCGACGCGGGCGAGCGACGTGGCCTGCGCGGTCGGTTATTACGGCGGCGCCATCGTCAAGTTCGCCGACGAGAAGCCGAAGGTGCCGGTGATGCTGCATTTCGGCGCTAAGGATCAGGGCATCCCGCTCACCGACGTCGAGGCGATCCGCGGCAAGCGGCCGGACGTGGAGATTTACATCTACGACGACGCTGGCCACGGCTTCAACTGCGACGAGCGCGGCAGCTACGACAAGGGCAGCGCCGAGATCGCGCTGACGCGCACCCGCGACTTCCTCGCCAAGCACATGAAGAAGTAAAGCGACCCCGCTTCAAAACATCACGGGCACCGTCGCGGTCGCGGCGGTGCCCGTTTGTTTTCGGCGGGACGTCTCAGCCCAGCGCGTCGGCGATGGCCTTGCCGCAGATCACCGTATTGGCGCCACCACCGAGATCGCGGGTGCGCAGCTTCTCCTGACCGAGCACCGTCTCGATCGCCTGCACCACCGCCTTCGCCGCATCGTGCTCGCCGAGATGATCGAGCATCATCGCCGCCGACCAGATCTGCCCGACCGGATTGGCGATGCCCTGCCCGGCGATGTCCGGCGCCGAGCCGTGCACCGGCTCGAACAGCGACGGGAATTTGCGCTCCGGATTGATGTTGCCGGCTGGGGCAATGCCGATCGTGCCCGTGCAGGCCGGGCCGAGATCGGAGAGAATGTCGCCGAACAGATTGGAGCCGACCACCACGTCGAAGCGATCCGGGTTGAGCACGAAATGCGCGACCAGGATATCGATGTGATATTTGTCGACGGCGACGCCGGGATATTGCTTCGCCATCTCCTCGACGCGCTCGTCCCAATACGGCATCGAGATCGAGATGCCGTTCGACTTTGTCGCTGAGGTGACTTTCTTGCGCGGGCGCGTCTTCGCCAGTTCAAACGCGAATTTGAGGATGCGGTCGACGCCGATCCGGCTCATGACCGTTTCCTGCACGACGAATTCGCGCTCGGTGCCCGGAAACGCGCGGCCGCCGATCGACGAATATTCGCCCTCGGTATTTTCACGCACCACGTAGAAATCGATGTCGCCCGGCTTGCGGCCGGCGAGCGGCGAGCGCACGCCCGGCATCAGCCGTACCGGCCGCAGATTAACGTATTGATCGAACTCGCGACGGAACAGGATCAGCGAGCCCCACAGCGAGACGTGATCGGGGATCTTGGCCGGCCAGCCGACCGCGCCGAAGAACAGCGCGTCGTGCGTGCCGACCTGCTCCTTCCAGTCCTCCGGCATCATCCGGCCGTGCTTCTCGTAATAATCGTACGAGGAGAAATCGAAATCATCGAGTTGCAGGGCGAAGTTGAATTTCTTCGCCGCCGCTTCGAGCACGCGCACGCCTTCCGGCACCACTTCCTTGCCGATGCCGTCGCCGGGAATAACGGCGATCCGGTATTTCCGATTGGTCGCGGAGGGATTGGCCATGGAAGATCCTGTGCACGGGAAAACAAAAGCGGGGCATCAAACCAGATGCTGGCTGGCCCTGAAAAGGACCAGCCAACTCCAAACCAAGATGGCTGACGTCAGGCGTCGACGCTAGCCGCCAGCGCGTTGTTCTGGATAAAGTCGCGGCGTGGCTCGACCAGGTCGCCCATCAGTTCGGCGAAGGTGTTGTCGGCGTCCTCGCCTTCCTTGACCTTCACCTGCAACAGCGACCGGGCGTTGATGTCCAGCGTCGTTTCCCAGAGCTGCTCCGGGTTCATCTCGCCCAGCCCTTTGTAACGCTGCATCGAGATGCCCTTGCGGCCAGCCGAGGTGAGCGCGTCGAACAGACCGACCGGCCCGTGGATCGCGATGGTCTCATCCTTGCGGCGAAGCATCGCCGGCGGCGTCGGCCGCGGGAAGATCTGTTGCAGCGCCGGCGCGTATTCGTCGAGCTTGCGTGCTTCGGCGGACGCCAGCAGCGCGTGATCGATCACCGCCGTTTCCTTGACGCCACGCACCATGCGCTCGAACAGGAAATTGCCGTCGGCGAAATGGCCGGTCCAGCCGCGTTCGGTCTCGTCGGCGAGCGCGTCGAGCCGTTTGGCGATATAGGCCGCCGCCTGCTCGGCGGTCTTCGCGTCCTCGACGATCGCCGGATTGAGCACGCCGGCGATCGCCGCCTGCTCAATTACCTGGCGGTTGTAACGCGCATGCAGACCCTTGAGCGTGGTGCGGATGACGCGAGTCTGCTCGACCACCTTCTGCAGATCGCCGCCGGCGATCTCCTCGCCGGAAGCAAGCCGCAGCACCGCGTCCTCGACACCGGTCGAGAACAGATAATCCTCGAGCGCACGCTCGTCCTTGAGATATTGCTCGGACTTGCCGCGGCTCACCTTGTAGAGCGGCGGCTGGGCGATGAAGATATGGCCGTTGTCGATCACCTGCCGCATCTGCCGGTAGAAGAACGTCAGCAGCAGCGTGCGGATGTGGGAGCCGTCCACGTCCGCGTCGGTCATGATGATGATCTTGTGGTAGCGCAGCTTGGCAATGTCGAATTCATCGCTGATGCCGGTGCCGAGCGCGGTGATCAGCGTGCCAATCTCCTGGCTCGACAACATCTTGTCCATGCGCGCGCGCTCGACATTGAGGATCTTGCCGCGCAGCGGCAGCACCGCCTGGGATTCTCGGTTGCGGCCCTGCTTGGCGGAGCCACCGGCCGAGTCACCCTCGACGATAAACAGTTCGGCCTTGGCCGGATCGCGCTCCTGACAGTCGGCGAGCTTGCCGGGCAGCGAGGAGATATCGAGCGCGCCCTTGCGCCGCGTCAACTCGCGCGCCTTGCGCGCCGCTTCGCGCGCGGCGGCGGCCTCGACCACCTTGCCGACGATGCTGCGCGCTTCCTGCGGATGCACCTCGAACCAGTCGTGCAGCGCCTGATTGACCACCGCCTCGACCACCGGACGCACTTCCGACGAAACGAGCTTGTCCTTGGTCTGCGACGAGAACTTCGGGTCTGGCACCTTCACCGACAGAACGGCGGTGAGACCCTCGCGGCAGTCGTCACCGGTGACGGCGACCTTTTCCTTGCGGCTCGACCCCATGGTCTCGGCGTAACCCGTCACCTGCCGTGTCAGCGCGCCGCGGAAACCGGCGAGATGCGTGCCGCCGTCGCGCTGCGGGATGTTGTTGGTGAAGCACAACACGCTCTCGTGGTAGCTGTCGTTCCACCACAACGAGCACTCGACGGTGATGCCGTCGCGCTCCGCCTTGATATTGACCGGCGCTGGAATGAGCGCGGTCTTGTTGCGGTCGAGATATTTGACGAAGGCCTCGACGCCGCCCTCGTAACGCATCTCCTCGCGCTTCTCGACCGCGTGGCGCTGGTCGGCGAGCACGATGGTGACGCCGGAATTGAGGAACGCGAGCTCGCGCAGCCGATGCTCCAGCGTCGCGAAATCGAACTCGACCATGGTGAAGGTTTCCGGCGACGGCAGGAACGTGACTTCCGTGCCGCGCTCACCGTCGGCTTTGCCGATCTTGGCGAGCGGCGCCTTGGCGACGCCGTGGCCGAACTCCATGAAATGTTCTTCGCCGTCGCGCCAGATGCGCAGCTTCAGCCAGGTCGACAGCGCGTTGACCACCGAGACGCCGACGCCGTGCAGGCCGCCGGACACCTTGTACGAGTTCTGGTCGAATTTTCCCCCGGCGTGGAGCTGGGTCATGATGACCTCGGCCGCGGAGATGCCTTCGCCCTTGTGGATGCCGGTCGGAATGCCGCGGCCGTCGTCGCGCACCGTGCACGAACCATCCGGATTCAGCGTCACCGTCACCGCGCTGGCGTGACCGGCGAGCGCCTCGTCGATGGCGTTGTCGACAACCTCGTAGACCATGTGATGCAGGCCGGAGCCGTCATCGGTGTCGCCGATATACATGCCGGGGCGCTTGCGCACGGCGTCGAGACCCTTGAGGACCTTGATCGACTCGGCGCCGTATTCGGCATTGGACGACGCTTGCTGGGCGGATTCAGCCATGCACAGAACCTTTGGGCACAGACCGTCTGACGGGAGCCAGACAGGCAGACCGGACATGCGGGAACAGACCGTGATGTGACACGAAAACAGGGCCGCCGTACAGCGTAATGTGCAGCCGCTAGACCGCTGATATAAATATGGAATTTTCGATTTAAAGGGGCGCTTTCACGCCCCGCTCTGGAGAGCGGAAAATTCGGGTTTTGATTCGCGATCAGCCGCCGCCACGGGCGGCTCAGACCGCCGGATCGGCCTGTCGGAACTCAACATCCTTGGCCGGAATACGGGTCCGCCGAAAAGGCGATTCATAGTCCGGCAGCGGCTGCGATACGCCCTGCAGGGCGCCGAGCCACAATTCCAGCGTGTCCAGATCCTCCCGAACCTTGTCGAGCGATTGACGTATCTGTTCCGCGACCTTGTTCTGCATGACGACATCTCCGCGTTGTTTTTGTTTTCGTTGTTGTTGCTTGTTACGAAACACCCGTCGCGCCGTTGAAACGACGTCGACCGGTACGCCTGATGTCAACCGCCAGGGCTGCAAACGGTTCGCGCGAGAACCTCGTCAAGATTTCGCGAGGCGTGGAACCAGATCACCGGCGCGTGATGGTTCCCGGCGTCACGTCGAACACCGTTGCCCGATCAGCAATGTCGGCGAAGGCCGCCGGATCGGCGCCGGTGAGAAACACCTGCGCGCCCAGCGCCGCCAGCGCGTCATAGAGCGCGGCGCGGCGGCCAGGATCAAGATGCGCGACCACTTCGTCGAGCAGCAGTACCGGCGCGTGGCCGGTCATGTCGGCGATCAGCACCGCGTGAGCGAGCATCAGCCGGATCAACATCGCCTTCTGCTCGCCGGTCGAGGCATCGGCAGCCGGAATATTTTTCAGCACATGCGTGACGGCGAGATCGCTGCGATGCGGGCCGTCGAGCGTGCGGCCTGCGGCGGCATCGCGCACACGACTCTCGCGCAGCACCGCGCGATAGCGATCCTCGATCTCCACCGCGGCGTGCGTGGCGATCATATTTTCCATCCAGCCATCGACGGCGATCGCCGCCGGCGGAAACGCCGACGGTTCGTCGCGCGCGGCCGCGAGTGCCGCCTGCAGACGGCCGATGGTCTCCATGCGGCCGGCCGCGACCGCGACCGCGAGTTCGGCGGTTTCATGCTCGACCGCATCGAGCCAGTGCGTGTCGCCGCCCTGCTCCAGCAGCCGGTTGCGCGACCGCAGCGCGCGCTCCAGCGCCGCGACGCGCCCGGCGTGATTGGGATCGACCGCCGTCGCCAGACGGTCGATGAAGCGTCGCCGCTCCGACGCCGGGCCGTTGAACAGCGCGTCCATCGCCGGCACCATCCAGATCACCCGCAGATGATCCGAGAACGCGGCGGCCGAAGCGACCGGCTCGCGATCGATGCGGCACTTGCGCGAGGTCGCAGCCTCGGCGCGCGGTGGCTCGAGGCCGGTGCCGAGCGTCGCCAGGCCCAGCATGCCCTCTATCTCCGCCGAGACGGCCCAACCGCCGCTGCCCTCGGCGAACGCCACCTCCTCGAGCGCGGCGCGGCGCAGCCCACGTCCCGGCGTCAGAAACGAGATCGACTCGATCAGATTGGTCTTGCCCGCGCCGTTCGGACCGGTGAGCACCACCGGACCGTCGGCCGCAATCTCGATCTGCGCAGCGCGGTAGCTGCGGAAATCGGTCAGCGTCAGACGGCGGATGAAAGCGGCGGGCATGGTGCGGCTCTACAAGAGCGGCAGCGGACTCACAAGTTTGTCTCGTCCTGAGGAGGCGACGCAGTCGCCGTCTCGAAGGGCGAGGCGGTACATCCTTCGAGACGCCTGCTGCGCAGGCTCCTCAGGATGAGGCCGCCTTACACCCGCATCGGCATCAGGACGTAAAGCGCGCCCTTGGCGTCCTTGTCCTGGATGAGCGTCGGCGAACCGGGATCAGCAAGTTTGAGCACCGCCACATCGCCCTCGATCTGCGCGGCGATGTCGAGCAGATAACGGGAGTTGAAACCGATATCGAGCGCGTCGGCGGCATAGTCGACTTCCAGCTCTTCGGTCGCGCTGCCGGAATCCGGATTGGTCACCGTGAGTACCAGCCGTCCGCTGCTCAGCGCGAGCTTCACCGCACGGCCGCGCTCGCTCGACACCGTCGAGACGCGGTCGACTGCCGCTTCAAAGTCCTTCTTGTCGACCACCAGTTCCTTGTCGTTGCCGGCGGGAATGACGCGGCCGTAGTCCGGGAACGTGCCGTCGATCAGTTTCGAGGTGAGCACGACGTCGCCGACGGTGAAGCGCACCTTGCCGGTCGAGAGTTCGACCTGCAGTTCGCCTTCGTTGTCCTCGATCAGCCGCTGCATCTCGCCCACGGTCTTGCGCGGCACGATCACGCCCGGCATGCCGGCGGCGCCGTCCGGCAGCGGCAATTCGACCTGCGCCAGCCGATGGCCGTCGGTCGCGACCGCGCGTAGCGTCGCGCTCTTCGCCGGGCCGGCGCTGTGCAGATAGATGCCGTTGAGATAGTAGCGCGTTTCCTCGGTGGAGATCGCGAATTGGGTCTTGTCGATCAGCCGTTTCAGTTCCGCATTGCCGAGCTTGAAGGTGTGCGTCATCTCGCCCGCGGCGAGATCGGGGAAATCGCTTTCCGGCAGGGTCTGCAAGGTAAAGCGCGAGCGGCCGGCGCGGATCGCCAGGATGGCGCGGTCGCCCGACGCCTCCAGCACCACCTGGGTGCCTTCCGGCAGCTTGCGCACGATCTCGTAGAACATATGCGCCGGCACGGTGGTGGAACCGCCCGGCGACACCTCGGCGGCGATGGTCTCGATCACTTCCAGATCGAGGTCGGTGGCTTTCAGACTGAGCTTGCCCTTGTCGGCGCGCAGCAGGACGTTGGCCAGGATCGGAATGGTATTGCGGCGCTCGACCACACGATGAACGTGTCCGAGGGACTTCAACAAGGCGCTGCGTTCGACCGTAACCTTCATGGGGTACCCGTTGGCGCGCCATGCGGAAACGGACCGGGCGCGGCGGCAGACCCCGGCCGGACGGCCGGGGCGCTGAAAGTGCCGTGATGGAGTGATTTTCGCAAGGGCGTTGGGGATTTCAACCCGGACCCTGCGACGCTTAACCCCGCGATTCACATCGTGGGGTCAGGACCGCTGACGGAGCCGGCGCGCAGGGAGCCTGTGTCGGCTCCTACGCCCGTTACTCCTGCAACTGGCGCTTGAGGATATCGACCTCTTCGGCGAGCGCGGTGTCGCTGCCGACCAGTGCCTCAATCTTGCGCACCGCGTGCAGAACGGTGGTGTGGTCGCGGCCGCCGAAGCGCCGGCCGATTTCCGGCAGCGAGCGCAAGGTCAGCGTCTTGGCGAGATACATCGCCACCTGACGCGGCCGCACCACATTGGCGGTCCGGCGCGAGGACAGGAGGTCGGAACGGCTGACATTGTACTGCCGCGCCACCACCCGCTGGATGTCCTCGATCTTCACCCGCTTCGGTTCCTGCGGGCGGATCAGGTCGCGCACCTCGCGCTCGGCCATCTCCAGGGTCACCGCATGACCGGTCAGCTTGTTATGGGCCAGCAGACGGTTGAGCGCGCCTTCGAGATCGCGGCCGTTATGGGTGACGGTGCGGGCGATGTATTGCAGCACCGGCGGCGGTACATCGAAGCCGGGGTGCATCTGCCGCGCCGCGGTGGCGCGCGCTTTCAGGATTTCGAGCCGCAGTTCTTCGCCAAGCGCGCCCATCTCGACCACGAGGCCGCCGGCGAGCCGCGAGCGCACGCGGTCGTCGAGGCTCTCCAGATCGGAGGGCGGACGGTCGGAGGCGATCACCACCTGACGGCCGGCATCGATCAGCGCATTCAGTGTGTGGCAGAACTCGGCCTGGGTGTTGCGACCCTGCAGGAACTGCATGTCGTCGATCACCAGCACGCCGATGCCGCGCAAGGATTCCTTGAAGGCGATCGCCGTCTGCGTGCGCAGCGCGGAGACGAAGCCGTACATGAACTTCTCGGCGGTGAGGTAGAGCACCTTACGCTCGCCGAGCGCGTTGCCAGCCCAGGTGATGGCCTGCAGCAGATGCGTCTTGCCCAGTCCGACACCGGCGTGGATGTAGAGCGGATTGAACATCACCGGCTCGCCGCGACGCGCGGCCGCGACCTGCTTGGCGGCAGCCAAAGCCAGCGTGTTGGAACGGCCGACAACGAAACTGTCGAAGGTCAGGCGCGGATCGAGCGGCGAGCCGCCGAGCCCTTCATGCGCGCTGGCTTCGCCCAGCATCGTGCGCATGTCCGACGCGCCGTTAATCTTGCCGGCGCCGGGGCGAATATCCGGAACATCCGGCTTGACGGTCTTCTGCGGCGGCTGGCGCAGCGCCGCGGTGCGTACGGTGAGTTCGATCCGGTTGACCTGCGGGTCTTCCGACTTCCAGCAGGTCAGCACTTTTTCCGCATAGTGGGACTGAATCCAGCTTTTCAGGAAGCGCGTCGGCACCGACAGGCGGACGGTTTCGTCGTCCATACCGTCAAGCTCCATACGGGCAAACCAGCTCGTGAAAATGTCATCACCGACTTCAGCCCGGAGCCTCCCTTTGACGCGCGACCAACGATCCTCATCCATGCCTGTCATTTTCTGTCTTTCGTTTCTGAAGCTGGTGGAAGCCATCAAGCGTGCAGTCAGTGTCGGCGGGAGCACCTCCGGGATGGATAAGATGGCGGATGGACAGTGATGTGGCGAAGCGCGTCGGCTGTGGAGCGAAGTTTGTTCTGCCGCCGATCGTAAGCTGGCGCAAGATTGCTCAGTCGCATGGACGCCCCCTTCCTGTCGCCGCAGACCGACAGGCCGCATCTTCGTGATCCTGCCAACGACAAGCGAAACTCTGCGCTGCCTGCCGTCGCACCTTTCCCGTTGGTCTTTCCGTGTGCGCGACGCTTACGGCATCACGCGTGTGGCTTGTGCTGCGGCGTCTGGTTCCGTTCGCCCGGTGGAGACGCGTTCGTCACGAACCGCATCTTGAGAGGCAAAACAATTCCAACTCATGCAAGTGATGAGTGCGCCGCGCTCCTTGTGTGGAAGCCTTCGGAAAGTCCGACGCCGTTAGGAATACACGGGCCACCGGTCCTCGCAACGGCTTTCAAACATGCCGTTGCTGCGCCTTGCGCACGACTTGCGCATTATTCCAGGCGATCTCCACCGCGTTCGCCGCAACGCTTTGAATCGCTATGCGGATTCAACTTGTCGCACGGCAAGGCAATGCCGATGCGCGCGTCGAATTTTTTTCGTCGCGGTATCGGAGGGCGCACCGTTTATTGGATTTTTTCGGGTGGCTCTCCGCGCTATTCCGTTAAGTCTCTCTTAATGCGCCATTTTTTTTGCGCAGAGACGCAGGCTAACCGATGCGCGAAAGCCGCGCGGAATGGGCGTTATTGCAAAAACCTGTCCAGCAGAATCTTGTCGCCGGACGATATATTCCTGCACAGACGTGACCGATTTACGACAACGGCACGCGTGCAATGCGCAAAGCGCGCGCGCAATGCACGCACGTCATGATCCATGATGACGATTGATGATGACAAGGCCGGCCTAACGAAGCGATCCAAGAAAACGACCCATGATCCGGCCAACGAAAAAGCCCGGCCAAGCCGGGCTTCATTCTTTCATTGGATCAGATTCAATCTGAGCGAGAGACGATCGTCAGATGCCGGATCGCCGCTTGTCCATCCATCGAGTTCGGCAGGCGAACACGATGCGCCGTCCGCGATCAGCTCGGGCTCGATCAGCCGAGCCTTGTTACGCGAGCTTGGCGATGCGGTGCGAGAGACGCGAGACCTTGCGGCTCGCGGTCTTCTTGTGCGCGACGCCCTTCTGCGCGGCGCGCATGATGATCGGCTCCGCCTTCTTCAGCGCGGCGGCGGCGGCTTTCTTATCGCCACCCTTGATCGCTTCTTCGACGTTCCGGATCGCGGAACGCATGCGCGTGCGGCGCGCCTGATTGACAGCGGTGCGGCGCGCGATGACGCGCGTGGCCTTGCGGGCGGATTTCGTGGTCGCCATAGGTCTCTCGGACAGAAATTACGGTGTTGGCGGGGCTTATAGAGAGGCAACCGGGAGGCGTCAACGCCTGCCCGGTCCTTGCAGGGAAGCGCCCTGCTCAGGCCACCTTTTTGGCCCGAACGGCGTCATAACCGGCCACAACCGCCGCCCGGTCCGCCGCCGGGAACGCCGGGAGCGGGGTTTTGGTGCGCGCCAGCGCCGGATCGGCGTGGATATGCGCCAGCAGCGCCTTCACGCCGCTGACCAGAAGCTTGCCGTCGAACAGCTTGCGGATCGTCACCGCGTCCGCCAGCGCCGTCTGGTCGCCATCGCGCCAGGCGCGCGCACACAGATCGGGATTGAGGTTGGCGGTCGCCGAAATGCAGCCGGCGAACGCACCGCCGCGCGCCTCGATCAGACACGCTTCGGTCGACGGGAAGACGGCGAAGTCCGGCGACAGCGCGGCGATCGCTCGCGCATAAGCCATGTCGCCCGATGAATCCTTCAGCCCGACGATGCGGCCCGCATGCTTGTCGAGCAGACGACGCACCAGCGCCGGATGCCACGGCAAACCGGACTGCGCCGGGAAATGGTAGAGATAAAGCGGGATCGCGGGTTGCGTCGTCGCCGCGATCAGTTCGTCGACATAGCCAACGAGACCGTCGTCCGGCACGCCCTTGTAATAGAACGGCGGCAGCACCAGCGCGCCGCCGAAGCCGAGCTGCGCCGCGTGGCGCGTCAGCGCGATCGTGTCCGATATCGCAGCGGTGCCGGTGCCGACCATCAGCCGCTCCATCGGCAGACTGGCGTCGCGATACGCGGTCATCACCGCCATGCGCTCCTCGCGCGAGAACGAGGTCGCCTCGCCGGTGGTGCCGAGCACGTTCAATCCATCGCAACCATTGTCGAGCAGGAAGCGCGCAAGCTTGACGGCGCGGCCGGTGTCCGGCGTGCCGGCTGCATCGACCGGCGTGGCAATGGCGGCGACGACACCGCGGATCGGCTTTTGAGTCATGGAGGTGGGCTCTTCATGTTGATGTCGCGCATCGGATCAGGCCGTGCGTCGGGCAGGTTCTGGCGATAACACGGATGGTCAGGGCAGCCCGGGGACCGGGTTGCCGCATGTATACTCATGACGATCCATGCATACAAGGCTAGCCGCTCACATTGTACGCAGCCAGCGCCGCCATATTGACGATCTGGCTGTCGTTGGCGCCGAGCGGGACGATCTGCACCGGCCGGTCGAGCCCCACCAGCAGCGGACCGATCACAGTGGCGCCCCCCAGCTCCTGTAGCATCTTGGTGCTGATCGACGCCGAGTGAAACGCCGGCATCACCTGCACGTTGGCCGGGCCGGACAGGCGACTGAACGGATAGGCCGCAGCGAGATCCGGATTGAGCGCGACGTCGGCGGCCATCTCGCCCTCATATTCGAAGTCGACCCGCCGGTGGTCGAGGATCTTCACCGCCTCGATCACCCGCTCCGACCGCTCGCCCGCCGGATGACCGAAGGTCGAGAACGCCAGCAGCGCCAGCCGTGGTTCGTAACCAAACCGGCGCGCAACGCCAGCCGCCTCGATGGCGATCTCGGCGAGATCATTCTCGTCGGGCATTTCGGTGACGGCGGTGTCGGCGACCAGCACCGTGCGGCCGCGCGCGATGACGATCGACAAGCCGATCACGCGATGGCCGGGCTTCGGATCGATCACCCGCTTCACGTCGTCGAGCGCCACCGAGAAGTTGCGCGTCACACCGGTGACCATGGCGTCGGCATCGCCGAGCGCCACCATGCAAGCTCCGAAATGGTTGCGATCCTGATGGATCAGGCGCTGGCAGTCGCGGATCAGATAGCCTTTGCGCTGCAGCCGCTCGTAAAGATAGTTGGTGTAGCTCGCGGTGCGGTGCGACAGCCGCGCATTGGTGATCTCCATGCCCTCGCCGATTTCAACGCCGGCAGCGCGCGCGTTCTCGCGCACGATGTCTTCGCGGCCAACGATCAGCGCGGTGCCAAGCCCCTGATGCACGAAGCTCGCGGCGGCGCGGATCACCTGCTCCTCTTCGCCCTCGGCGAACACCACGCGCTTGGGCGCGCGGCGCACACGGTTGAAAACCTGCTGCAAGACGCTCGCCGCCGGATCGCGGCGCGACTGCAGCGCATGTTTGTAGGCTTCCATATCGGCGATCGGCTTGCGTGCGACGCCGGTCTCCATTGCCGCCTTGGCCACCGCCGGCGGCACCGCCGAAATCAGGCGCGGATCAAATGGCGTCGGGATGATGTAATCCGGCCCGAATTTCAGCCGCGTGCCGTAGATCGCATTGACCTCGTCGGGCACATCCTCGCGCGCCAGCGCGGCAAGCGCCCGCGCCGCCGCGATTTTCATCTCCATATTGATGGCGCTGGCGCGCACGTCGAGCGCGCCGCGAAACAGGAACGGGAAGCCGAGCACATTGTTGATCTGGTTCGGATAGTCGGAGCGGCCGGTCGCCATGATGGCGTCGTCGCGCACCTCCGCGACCTCTTCCGCGGTGATCTCCGGGTCCGGATTGGCCATGGCGAAGATGATCGGCTTCTCTGCCATCGACGCGACCATTTCCTTGGTCACGGCGCCCTTGGCGGACAGGCCGTAGAACACGTCGGCACCCTTGAGCGCGTCGGCCAGCGTGCGCGCCTTGGTCTCCACCGCATAGGCGGATTTCCACTGGTTCATGCCGTCGGTACGGCCCGTGTAGATGACGCCCTTGGTGTCGCAGAGGATCAGGTTTTCCGGACGGAAGCCGATCGAGCGCAGCAATTCGAGGCAGGCGATACCGGCCGCGCCCGCGCCGTTGCAGACGATCTTGGTGTCTTCCATCTTGCGCCCGGTGAGATCGAGCGCGTTGAGCAGGCCCGCCGTGGCGATGATCGCGGTGCCGTGCTGGTCGTCATGGAAAACCGGGATATCGAGCAGTTCGCGTAGCTTCTGCTCGATGATAAAGCATTCCGGCGCCTTGATGTCCTCGAGATTGATGCCGCCCCAGCCCTTGCCGAGATACTTCACGCAGTTGATGAATTGATCCGGATCCTCGGTCGAGACTTCGAGATCAATGGAATCGATGTCGGCGAAACGCTTGAACAGCACCGCCTTGCCTTCCATCACCGGCTTCGCCGCGAGCGCGCCGCGGTTGCCGAGACCGAGAATGGCGGTGCCGTTGGTGATGACGGCGACGAAATTGCCCTTGGTCGTGTAGTCGTAGGCGCGGCTTTCGTCCTCGGCGATCGCCAGCACCGGCACCGCGACACCGGGCGAGTAGGCGAGCGACAGATCACGCTGCGTCACCATCGGCTTGGTGGCGACGACTTCCAGCTTGCCGGGCCGGCCGACGGCGTGAAACTGCAGGGCTTCCTGATCGGTGAAGGTGGGCCGGTTGGCGGGAATCTTGGCCATGGGTCGTCGCTACTCCTGATACGCGCCGGCCGACGGGCCGGGGGGCGACGTTAGCGGAACCGGTGGCGGTCCCTCAAGGGAACGCGGGCTCATGGCTGATCCAACCCGGCGCTTTGCCGCAGACGGCGCTACACGGCTTGAACCCGGCGGACAGGCGCGTTACCCATCCGCATTCGCCCCCACGGTCAGCGTCAGCACGTCCCATGATCCGTTTTCTGTTTCGTCTCCTGGGCCTGATGTGTCTCGCCTCGGCCTTCGTGCTGCTGATCTATGACGGCATGCGCTCGATGGCGAGCAACGCCGTTGCGCTCACCTCCACCAGCGAATTGTGGGACATGGTCCAGGCCACCGGCACGCAGGGCTTCCAGCGGCTGGTCGATACCTATCTGCCCGGCGTCTGGGACACGGTGCTGGTACCGCTGTTGTCGGCGCCGAGCTGGGCGGTGCTCGGCGTGCTCGGCATCCTGCTGATGCTGTTCGGCCGCCGCAAGAAGCCGTTGATCGGCTACGCCCGCTGACACATCCTCCGGCGCACTGACGACCTCGCGCGCTCGTGACCACGCCGCAGGCTCGCGGTGTCCGGCTTGTGACTGCGCAGGACGCGCGGACATCCTATATTAGCGCCGAACCCCATCACACCGGAGGATGACCATGTTCATGCTGCGCAAAAAGGCGGAGATGCCGCGACGCGAGGATGCCCTGCCCGGCCGCGCGCAGGCGATTCCGACGGCGCGCACGCATTTCATTAACGGCCATGCGCTCAAAGGCCCGTATCCCGCGGGCTTCGCCACGGCGATGTTCGGCCTCGGCTGTTTCTGGGGCGCGGAGCGCAAATTCTGGGAATTGGGCGACGGCGTCCATGTCACCGCCGTCGGCTACGCGGCGGGCTACACGCCGAACCCGACCTACGAAGAAGTTTGCTCCGGCCGCACCGGCCATAATGAAGTGGTGCTTGTCGTCTACGATCCGGCGAAGATGTCCTACGCGCAGTTGCTTAAGACGTTCTGGGAAAGCCACGACCCGACCCAGGGCATGCGGCAGGGCAACGATATCGGCACGCAATACCGCTCCGGCATCTACACTTACACGCCGGAGCAAAAAGCCGCCGCCGAAGAGTCGAAGCGCGCCTATGAGAGCGAGTTGAAGAAGAAGGGCTACGGCGCGGTCACCACCGAAGTGCTCGACGCGCCGGACTTCTATTTCGCCGAGGATTACCACCAGCAATATCTGGCGAAGAATCCCGCCGGCTATTGCGGCCTCGGCGGCACCGGCGTGTCCTGCCCGATCGGCACCGGCGTCGCCGCCGCCTGATCATGATCCGGCGATGCCGCCGCCCGCGCGGCGGCGTCGCTACGGATGAAAGATCAGCGTCAGGAAGACCAGAAACATCACGAGATGCACCGCGCCTTGCAGCATGTTGGTGCGCTCGCCGCCGAACGTGATGACCGACACCAAGAAGGTGATGCCGAGCAGCACCATGCCTTCCGGATCGACCCCGAGCAGGATGGTCTTGTCCATCACCAGACCAATCATCAGCACCGCCGGCATGGTGAGACCGATGGTTGCCAGCACCGAGCCGAGCGCGATGTTCACCGACCGCTGCAACTGATCGCGCCGCGCCGCCTGCACCGCGCCCATCGCTTCGGGCGCCAGCACCAGAATGGCGACGATCACACCGACCAGGGCCACCGGCGCGTTCATCGCCGCCACCGCGCGCTGCACGATCAGGCCCAGTTCCTCGGTGAGATAGACGGCGGGAATGAGCGTCGCGAGCAGCGCCGCCGCGTGATAGCCGACCGAATGCGGACTGTGATGATGATCGTCGGCCACGTCCGCGCTGCCGCCATGCGGATCGCTGAAGAAGGCGCGATAGCGCATCGTCTGCATGGTGAGGAACACGCCGTAGAGAAACAGGATCAATACCGCGAGGATCACCGCCTGCGGCGGCGACAGGGTCGGCCCGTGCGCGAACACGGTGAAATTCGGCAGCACCAGCGTGATCGCCGCGAGCGGGATCGCCACCGATAAAAACGCGCGCGCGCCGGGCAGATTGAACTCCTGCTCGTGATGGCGCAGGCCGCCGACCAGCAGACACAGGCCGATCACCGCATTGATCATGATCATCACCACCGCGAACACCGCGTCACGCACCACCGGTGTCTGCGCATCCTGCGTGGTGATGACAGCGGTGACGATGAACGCCACCTCGATGATCGTCACCGACAAGGTGAGGATCAGCGTGCCGTAGGGCTCACCAAGTTTTTCCGCGAGATGCTCGGCGTGGCGCACCACACCGAACGCGCCCCACATGATGGCGACAAACAACACGCCGAACAGGATCAGCGTCAGCGCCGTGCTGCTTTGCGCCTGCGCCAGCCAGCCCTTGCCGAACAGCAGGAACGCCGCCGCCGTGATCCAGACCACCGGGATCTGCGGCTCCTGCCGCAGCCATGCGCCGATGGAACCCGCGGGTGGGGGTTCGGCTTGTTTTCGAGCGCCTGCGGCACCGAGAGGCGAGCCGGGACGAGTGTCATTCGTGGGCGACGGCGACATGGCGGGGCTGATCCATGAAACGGGGCAACGGCAGGACGATCGAGCGCGGTCTGGAATATTTCATTTTCCAGAGTCGCTGGCTGATGGCGCCCTTTTATATCGCGCTGATCTTCGCCCTGCTGCTGCTTCTGTATCATTTCCTCGTCGAATTCTGGCACTTCGCCAGCCACGTTTCCGGCATGGGCGGCCCGGAGGTGATCCTCGCCATCCTCGGCCTGATCGACCTGTCGTTCACCGGCAACCTGATCCTGATCGTCATCTTCTCCGGCTACGAGAACTTCGTCTCGCGGATCGACGTGGAAACGACCGATCGGCCGGCCTGGATGGCGAAGATCGATTTTGGTGGGCTGAAGCAGAAATTGATGGCCTCGATCGTGGCGATCTCGGCGATCGAGGTGCTCAAGGGCATCATGGACCTCAACGAGCCGAACAATACCCGGCTCGCCTGGCTGGTCGGCATCCACGTTGTCTTCCTGGTGTCGCTGCTGGTGGTCGCGATCAGCGATCGCATCAGCGAGCCGACCGAGCATCCCAGCGAGAGCCCGAAGAAGGCGCGGATCGCCGGCAACACCGGCAAAGGCTGAGGCACTGAGGCCGGAATGCGTCCCGTCCCGTCCGGACCGGCCGGTTTTCCGGCCGTACGGCGGCCCCGGGGGTCACGCTTTGTTAACCATATAACCCGTTAATTGGCGCAGATTTTCCCGTGCGGACCCCGGATTCGGGGTTTGGAGACCGATGGTGCGAGGCGCCCGGATTGCGATCCTGCTGGGGCTGGCGAGCCTCCTGTGCGCCTGCGCGCGGCAGGCGCCGCCGCGCTATGTCATGATCGATCCGGCGACCGGCCAGCAGATCGGCGAGGTCGCGCCGCCCGCACCTTCCCCCTATGCGATGGCAGCGCCTGCGCCGTCCTCCGGCTTCATGTCCGGCCGCGCGACGAGCGAGGGCCGCGGGCTGTTCTCCGGTGGCCCATCCGCCGCCGCACCGGGCGCGCCGGCGCTTTATCCCTCGACCGTGCTGCAGGCGCCCGGCCGTCGCGTCAGCGATCCGGGCAGCGCGCCAGCCATGGCCGCAGCGCCTACAGCGCCGCAGCAAAGCTATGCCGCCGCCTATGCCTCGGCGCCTTATCAGGAGCCCTACACCCTCGACGCCGGCGACAAGCTGCGCATCGTTGTGTTCGGGCAGGATGGTCTCACCAGTTCGTATCTCATCGATGCCGGCGGCAACGTCACCCTGCCGCTGATCGGCTCGGTGCCGGCGCGCGGTCTCACTCCGCAACAACTGGCGCAGGCCATCGCCAACCGGCTGAAGCAAGGCTATGTGCGCGATCCGAAGGTGACCGCCGAGGTCGAGGTCTATCGCCCGTTCTTCATCCTCGGTGAGGTGACGACGCCGGGCCAGTATCCGTTCTCGCCGAACATGACGGCGCAGACGGCCATCGCCATCGCCGGGGGTTTCGGCCCGCGCGCCTCGAAATCGACGGTGAAGGTGACGCGCAATCTTCCCGGCCAGCAGTTCTCCGGCGACGTACCGCTCACCTTCGCGCTCAAGCCGGGCGACACGGTGGTCGTGAAAGAGCGCTGGTTCTAGCGAATAGGACGATCCTCTCTCCACGTCATGCCCGGGTTCATCCCGGGCATCCACGTCTTACATTGCCGCGCCCAAACAAGGCGTAGATGGCCGGAACAAGTCCGGCCATGACGAGTGGATAGAGATGAGCGTTCTCAAGGCCCGCGCGTGGCGCGCAAGCCGAGAAAGAACAGGATCACGCAGATCACCAGGAACAGGCCGAACAGGAATTTCGCCACGCCCGCCGACGCCTGAGCCAGATCGGTGAAGCCGAACAGTCCCGCGATCAGCGCGACGATCAGCATGATGAAGGCCCATTTGAGCATGACGATCTCCGTGTCCCGGTTGTCGCCTTCTCAATGCCGTCGGCGCTGATGAGTTCCCGTCAGCAGGCCCAGGCCGTGGTCCAGACCCAGCCGAAATAGCCGTCCTTGCGCAGCACGCGCTGCTTGCACCACGGGCTGTAGACCGCGACCGGTTCGCCCCAATAACCGTCAGGCGGCACGGCGACACGATGCGGGCGCGGCACGCGCGCGCTAGCCCAGCGGCTGTGCTGCACCGGCCGCTGATAGAGTTCGTAGAACGGGCCGGGATAGTAGCTGCGGCCGTAGCCCCATTCGCGGGCGGCGGCCGACGGCATGGCAGACAACATGGCGCATGCGAGCAGCAGCCCGAACATCACGCCGCCGAGAATGATGGTCCGCATCGTGCTCACGTCATCCGCTCCAGCCCATCGGATTGATGCAGAACACTCTAGCGCATCCGGATGAGCCGGAGGGTTAAGAACAAACGGAGTCCTTTCGTTAAAATTGTAACGAACGGTCTGATGGCTCAGAACAGATCGAAATATTCGCGCTGCTCCCACGCCGTCGCTTCCGGCGAATGGGTCTCTTCCTTCTGATAGCGCGCAAGCTCGCCTTCCTTCAGGCGCACGAAATAGTCGACAAAACCCGCGCCGAAGCCGGCGCGCAGGCAGTCGCTGCCGCGCAGCGCCGCAAGCGCATCGCCGAGCGACGTGGGCAGCAGCGGCGCCTGCGTTTCGTAGGGCGTGTCGGCGGATGGACCGGGATCGCGCCGGTTGGCGATGCCGTCGCGGCCGGCGTGGATCTGCGAGGCGAGATAGAGATACGGGTTGGCCGCCGGCTCGCCGATACGATTTTCCAGATGCGTCGACGCATCGCCCGGCTGACCGAGCACGCGGATCATCACGCCGCGATTGTCGCGGCCCCAGATGGCGCGATCCGGCGCCAGCGAATAAGGCCGATAGCGCTTGTAGCCATTGATGGTCGGCGTCGAGAACGCCGCCGAGGCGGCCGCGTGCGTCAGCAATCCGCCGAGATAGTGCATGCCGAGCATGGATAGCGGGGTCTTGCCGTCGGAGGCGAACGCATTCCGCCCGCCTTTGCGCGCGATCAGCGACTGATGCAGATGCCAGCCGCTCGACATCACATGCGGCAAAGCCGGCCGGCACATGAAGCTCGCCAGCAGGCCGTTGCGGCGTGCCACCTGCTTCACCGCCGCGCGGAACAGGATCATCGCGTCAGCGGACGCGAGCGCATCGCCGGGACGGAAAGTGAATTCGCACTGGCTCGGCCCCAGTTCGATCTCCATCGAGCGCAGCGGCAAGCCGAGCGCGACCACATTCCGCCGCAACAGATCGAGCACCGGTTCGATCATGTCGTAGCGTGTCTCGGTGAGATACTGATAGCCGGGCGTAAGCAGGCTCACGTCCGGCGGCGCCGGCGGCCAGGTGGCGTCCTCGGGCGCGAGCCTCGGATTCTCGATCTTGAACAGATGGAATTCGACCTCGAGCCCGGCGATGAGGTCGTAGCCGTCGGCGGCGAGCTTCTTCGTCGCATCACGCAGCAATTGCCGCGTCGAGAACGGCACCGGCTTGCCGTTGGCGAAGACGATGTCGCACAGCACCCAGCCGGTGGTCGGCGCCCACGGCAGCACCCGGAACGTCGCCGGGTCCGCGACCATGACGAAATCCGCGCCACCTTCCATCTCCGGCATGCCGAAGCCGCCGCCGGCGGTAAACACCGGGAACACGCTGCGATGCGAGGTGTCTTTCGCCAACAGCGTCGTCGTCATGCTGACGCCGGAGCGCAGCGCGCCGATCGCGTCCTCGGCCAGCAGCGTCTTGCCGCGCAGCACGCCGTGCTGATCGGCAAACGAGAACCGCACCGTTTCCAGTTTGCGCTGTTTGATCTCGCGCGCCACCGCCGCGGCGCGCCGCGTCTGCTCGGGCGACCACAGGCCGTGGCGCTCGACGAAACTTTCCCCAGCCCGTGACCGTGGCGGCATTGATCAGCCCAGCTTAACGCACGCTCGCCGGCGTCTTGTACCACGGCGCGCCGCTGCGGCGGGTGGTGTCGACCTTCTGCCAGTAGCCCTGCCAGTCGTCGATCGGACCGATGCCGTCCGCGGTCGCGGGGCCGGTGACGGCCGGCGCGGTCGCGGTGTCGAGCACCATCAGCGGCGTCTGCCCTGCTTTCACCTGCTCGATCGCCTGGCGCAGGATGCGGCGGTAGGCGGTGATGGCTTTATCCGACGTCCCGAGATGCTCACGGGTGCGGTCCTGGATCACGCCCATGGACTCGCACGCCCACTGGTCGTGCACGTTGATGTCCGTGCCCATGCCGGTATAGGTCTCGTGCGCCTGCTCGTGCGGATCGAAACCGTAGTCGTTGGATTTGTTGCGGCGCGGCTTGTAGTCCGGCAGTTCGTAGAGTTCGAGGCGCTGGTCGCGCATCTGCTTCTTGTTCACCGGGCCGGCGTAGCTGGTGAAGATCGCGTACCAGTAGTGCTTGGTGTCATCGACCGGCACATGCCACTGCGAGATCGTCATCTCGCGGCTCATCGGGATGATGAACGCATTGGGGAAGATCAGATTGGTGACGCGCACATGCGTGCTCTTGTCGCTGATCTGCCGCAGGGTCGCGAGTCGCAGGCCGAATTCCGTCGTCTCCACCTCGATGCGCGGCTTGTCGAAATCGCGCATGATCTTGGTCATCGGCATGTCAGTATCGAGTGACATGTCGCGGAACATGCGGCCGTAAGCATCCGACGGATCGCCGTCGTTGAAGAAGCGATGCAGGAATGAGGTGTGCGCGGGGTCGATGCCGACTTCGAGCGATTGCAGCCAGTTGCACTCGATCAGTCCCTTGAACGCGAACGTATGCGTGTCGGGCGCGACGAGGCAGTCGAAATGCGGCAGCTCCGGCGGCGCGCCGGGGCCCATATAGGCAAACAGGATGCCGCTGCGCTCCACCACCGGATAGGCTTTCTGACGGATATTGGCGCAGAGATTCGAGCCTTCCGGCTCGGCCGGCGTCTCAAGGCATTTGCCGTTAATGTCGAACAGCCAGCCGTGGAACGCGCAGCGCAATCCGCCGCCTTCAAGACGGCCGAACGCCAGATCGGTGCCGCGATGCGGGCAGGAGCGGCCGACGAGACCATAGCGGCCCTTGCCGTCGCGGAAGATGACCAGATCTTCGCCGAACAGCCGGATCGGCTTGATCGGCCGCTGTCCATCCAATTCCTCCACCAGCGCGGCGGGCTGCCAGTAGCGGCGCATCAGATCGCCGGCGGCCGTGCCGGGACCGACGCGGGTGATCTGCTCGTTCTGTTCCTGGCTGAGCATCTGCGGGCTCCCTGATGGCGTTTGGCAGCGATGCGTTTTGGCGCTTTGCGTCGGCGCAGCGGTTCTCTACAATGTTCGCTGACCGAACGAATGTTCGAATTAGAACAGATCGATTTCGGGTTGGCAATCAGGGCCTCGCAGCGATGCCACGGCTGAAACGATCGGACGCCGAACAACGCGTCGCGGACACGGCGGGGCCGGAATTCCTCGAGGCGCTGGCGCGCGGCCTGCGGGTGATCGAAGCGTTCGGCCACGACCGCCGCGACCTGACGCTCGCCGATGCGGCACGTCTGGTCGATCTGCCACGCGCCTCGGTGCGGCGCACACTGTCGACCCTCGTGCAACTCGGCTACGCGCAGAGCGACGGCCGGCGCTTCCGCCTCACGCCGCGAATCCTGTCGCTGGCGTCGAGCTATCTGCTCTCCGATCCGCTGACGGACATCCTGCGGCCGGCGCTGGAGCACCTGAGCGAGACGGTGAACGAGGCGTGCTCCTGCGCGGTGCGTGACGGCGACAAAGTCGTCATGATCGCGCACGCCTCGCCGAACCGGCTGATCGCGCTGAGCGCCCAGATCGGCCTGCGGCTGCCCGCGGTATCGAGCTCGCTCGGCCGCGTGCTGCTCGCCGCGCTCGATGACCGCGCGCTCGACGCGTTCCTCGCCCGCATCAAGCCGGAAAAGCTGACCTCCGCCACCATCATCGACAAAGCCAAACTGCGCGCGGCGGTTGCCCGCACACGCGCGGACGGCTATGCGCTTGCCGATCAGGAGGTGGAGACCGGTTTCCGCTCGATCGCAGTACCGCTCCGCCGCAGCGACGGCACCGTCGTCGCCGCGCTGAACATCGGCGTGCACAGCGAACGCGGCTCACCCGACATGATGCGCACCGTATTCCTGCCGAAGCTGCGCGCGACAGCGGACGCGCTGCAACGACAACTGATCGCCTGACCCTCACACCGGACGGAATGACTCTCAACCCCATGACCGAAACCAGAACACGTTGGCCCGTGGTTTTCGCGCTGGTGGGCGCGGGCGTCATCTGCGCTTTCCAGGTCGGCAAGGCGGCGATCGCCGTGCCGCTTGTGCGGCACGATCTCAATCTCAGCCTGTCGTTCGCGTCATGGCTGGTCAGTGCTTATGCCGCGCTCGGCGCGCTCGCCGGTCTCGCCATCGGCATCGGTGTCACCCGCGTCAGTCCGCGCGCGGTCGCGATCGGCGGCATGGCGCTGCTCGGCGTCGCCTCATGCCTCGGCGCGGCGGCGACCAGCGGCGAAATGCTGCTGGTCACGCGCGTGATCGAGGGTTTTGGTTTCATCCCGGCGGTGATCGCCATGCCGAGCCTGATCCGCGCGGTGTCGTCGCCGCGCGACGACGATATGGTGATGTCGGTCTGGTCGTCCTACGTGCCGATCGGCATGGTGATGATCATGCTCGCCGGGCCGTGGGTCGCCGCCGGCGGCTGGCGGCTGTTGTGGCTCGGCAACGGCGTGCTGGCGATCCTTTATGCCGGCGTGCTGGCGCTGGTGGCGCCAACAGTGGCGGTACGTTCCGGCGTGCAAAGCGCGCCACGGCGCAGCGCGCTCGACAATGCCCGCGACGTGCTGCGGCTGCGCGGCCCGGTGGTGCTCGCATTGTCGTTCTGCCTCTACACCGTCCACTATCACGCGCTGGTCGGCCTGATGCCGACGCTGATGATCGACCGGCTCGGCCTGTCGATCACCACCGCCGGCGCGCTGGTGGCGCTGACGATCTTCTTCAACGCCATCGGCAATCTGTCGGCCGGCTGGCTGAACCGCGTCGGCGTGCCGCCGTGGATGTTGTTGGCAATCTCGTTCGTGCTGATGGCGACCATGTCGCTCGGCATCTTCTCGCCTTACGCGCCGGCCGCACTGGTGGCGGCGCTGGCCTGCGTCAGCGTCGGCTTCTCCGGCGTCGTGCCGGGATCGGTGTTCGTCTGCGCGCCTAGCTATACGCCGCGCCCCGAACTGTTGTCAGTGACGCTCGGCGTCATCGTGCAGGCGAGCACCATCGGCCAGTTTCTCGGGCCGGCCGCGCTCGGCGCCTGGGCCGACAATTTCGGCTGGTCCAGCGCGCCGATTCTGTTCGTCACATTAGGCGTCATGGGGTTGGCGTTGTCGTTCGCGCTGCGCGGCGCGAAAACCGTCGCGCAGCAATAACGAACGAAATTTTGGCTGCTGCGGTCCTGGTTCAGGCCCGGCCGTTGACCCAGTCGGCAACCGTGCGCTGGCGCCAGTATGTCTGCCGCAGACCGACGAAGCGGCGCGCGGCGGTCTTCGCCTCCGCACGGCTCGACGCCGCATAGGTGCGGTATTCGAGATTGTTGGTCGGCGGCACCTCCGGCACATTGCCGAGGCGGCGCTTCAGCATCGACACCCAGCCGGCGCGGCGGTTCTCGACCTTCAGCTCCGAGATTGCATTGGCAACATTCGCCGAATGGCCAAACGCCACCAGCTCGCCGTTATCGGTGCGGCGGACTTCATAGACGCCGGGACCGATCGGCGCTTCGATCGATTCACCGCTGGTTCCAGTCGGAAACCGCTTCCAGGAGCTCCAGGACTTGATCATGACCCCTCGTGACTTCATCTGCGGCCGTCTGCGCGGCCTTGTCTGTTATTTTTGAATGCGCTGTCTGATGCAGTCGCTTGTGGTAGTCGCAGATAGACCACCGGGGGTTCAAAACGCGCCAATCACATTTTTGTTCCCCGCCGGGCGCAGATAAGGCGTTGGAACCGCCCTGACCAGTCCTCTTGCGCAATTTCGCGCGTTTTCTTCCCGCAATCGGCAAATGCGCCGCAGAAAATGGCGCTAACGGCCGGGGAGCACGAGAATTTTCGGCGACGGCGGCAAAGTGGCGCGCGACACCACAACCGTCGGTAGCTCCGCGCGCTCCACCGCCCATTTCAGCGACGCGAGCCGGGCGAGGAAATTATCCAGCGTGTAGCCGCTGAAAAAATGCATCGGGATCATCAGCGGCGCCTTGAGCCCTTGCAGCACCTCGATCATCCCATCCATGTCGAGCGTATAAGAACCATCGACCGGCACCAGCACTACGTCGATGCGGCCGATCTCCGCGAGTTGTTGCGGCGTCAGCGTGTGATGCAGATGGCCGAGATGCGCGACGCACAGGCTGCCGATCTCGAAAATGAAAATCGAATTGCCATGTCTTTCAGTGTTTTGCCGCTCGGTGGTGTCTCCGCCCCAGCGGCGAATATTGGTCGGCACGTTGCGTACATGCACGTCACCGACATTGATGTCGATGCGCGCCGGCTTCTCGTCCTCCGCCCAGCCACGCAAGACGTATTTGATCGCCGGATCGGGCGACAGGGTGTAATGCGTCGAATGCGCGTGGTTCATCGTCGCGATGTCCGGCACCACGCGCGGCCGCACATAATCATTGTAGTCGGTGGCGATGCGCACGCCGCCGGGACTCTCGATCAAAAAAGTCGCATGGCCGACGAACGTCAGCCGCACCTCGTCGCGCGCCAGCGCGGCGAGCTGTTGACCGAACGCGCGCACCGCATCGCGCGGCGGGCGAACGCGAAAAGATGCCGGCGTCACCTGCCAACGATGCTGCGCGACGAGGCCGGGACAGCTTTCGAGAACCTTCGTGGAGGCGGGCGGCTGCGGCGATTGCGCCCATTGCGACCATATGCGCTGCGCATCGGCGGTTGAAACCGTTGCCGCCGTCGCAACGACCGCGGCAAGCGCCCACATCACGCAACGAATCCAGCGGCGCACGGACATGCTCATCCCTCGCGGCGTCAGGTGACATCGCAAAGTCTGGCATGGCTGGCGCGCGCCTGCCAACCGACGCGCGGCAACACCGCGCCCAAAGATCGTTCAAAGGGCGCGGTGTCCGCTCACATTCCAGTGAGAACCGTCGGGATCAGAACCGTTCGTAATAGGCGCGCGGCGGCGCGGGCATCCGCGCGGCGACGATGAGGCCCTTCGGCGTCACCACCACCCAGCGGCCGTCCTGGCGGCGCACCGCCTCGACCCGGCCGAGGCCCGGCAGTGGCGCACCGGGAACGACCTCGTACACCTCGCCGCGGTTTTCGATCAGCGCGACGCCGTCGCGCACCGAGCGGATCGACCAGCCCGCGACGATCACCGGCCGGGTCTCGACCGGTTTCACTTCGGGTTTGGCATCGGCTTTGGCATCAACCTGTACCACCGGACGCGGCGTCGGCACCGGCACAGCCGTTGCTGCCGTGGCCGGTGCGGCGATCGAACCGGTGACGTCCTGCGACGCCGCGGCAGCCGCCGCATGACGCTCGGCCTGCTTCTCGCTCGCTATTCGTTCCGAGACGCGTTCGTTCAGTTTGGCAAGCTGCGTGTTCGCCGTCTTTGTCGCGGCATCGAGATTGGCGCGCAACGTGGTGACGTCCTTGGTCAGCTTGGCGATGGTCTTCTGCATCGCCGCGCGTTCCGATGCGGCAAATTCATCGTGGATCGGCGCGGGCGGCGGCGCACGTGTGCCGGCGATCACCGCGCCGGCGGCGGCGCCGACACCGGCGGCGAAGGCGATGCTGGCGGCGATCATGCCGCGCCAGCGGGTGCGGCGCGACAGCTTCGGCATCCGCAGCGGCGGCAGCAGTCCACCGGTGAGCGACGAGGGCGCGATCGCCGAAGTGCTTTCGGCCGACGCCGGCTCGCCGGCCGGTTCACGGACTTCGGCGCGGACTTCCGGGGCAACAGCCGGGACGGGTTCGGTCGGCGCGAGCGGCGGCGACTCGACCGCAGCCATCACCGGCGCTGTCGCGTCAGGCGCGGACACTTCAGGCGTCAGCGGTTCGGCCGATGCGGTCTTGAGCGATGCGGTGTCGGGCGTCGCGCTGTCGGCAGCGGGCGTCGCCGGTTCCTTACCGTCGGCCATCGGTACGGTCATTTGGCGCGGTCCTCGGAAAGTGGCATTCACCAATCGGTAACCACGTTTGGTTACCGATTGGTTACCGCCTTTTCCGGAACCCGGGCGCCCGCGCTACGACGCCAGACCGTGCTGTTTCGCCAGCGCGCGCAGCGGGGTCTGCGGCCGCGCGCCGATATGCTGGATCACTTCCGCCGCCGCGAGCGCGCCGAGCCGCGCCGCCGTCTTGTTGTCCTGGCCGCGTGCGTGGCCGACCAGGAATCCGGCGGCGAACAGGTCGCCCGCGCCGGTCGCGTCGATCATCTCCTTGATCGGATGCGCCGGTATCGCCTCGACGCCCTGCCGCGACACCACCACGCAGCCTTTCTCGCTGCGCGTGACGACGGCAAGCTTGGCGTCCTGGCTCAGTTGCGCCGCAGCCGTCGCGAAGTCCGATGTCTGGTAGAGCGAATGCAGTTCGCTCTCGTTGGCGAACACGATGTCGACCATGCCCTTACGGATCAGATCGAGAAATTCAGCGCGATAGCGATCGACACAGAACGAATCCGACAGCGTCAGCGCCACCTTGCGCGAGGCGGCATGCGCGAGGTCCGCCGCCTTGCGGAACGCCTCCTTGGCGAGCGGCGGATCCCACAGATAACCTTCGAGATAGGTGATCGCGGCCGCACCGATGGCGTCGGCGTGAATGTCTTCCGGCGTCAGGTTCTGCGCCGCACCGAGATACGTATTCATGGTGCGCTCGCCGTCCGGCGTGACCATGATATAGCAGCGCGCGGTCGAGGGACCGCCATGCGCCGCCTTGGTCTCGAACGCGACGCCTGCGGCGCGAATGTCGTGCGCGAAATGCTTGCCCAGTTCGTCGTCCTTCACCTTGCCGACGAAGGCTGCGCGCGCACCGAGGCTGGCCGCGCCGACGATGGTGTTCGCCGCCGAGCCGCCGGAAATCTGCGTCGACGGCCCCATCGCCGCGTAGATTCCCTGCGCGCGATCCTCGTCGATCAGCGCCATGCCGCCTTTCTGCATGGCGTGCTTGACCAGAAAATCGTCCTCGGCGCGGGCGATCACATCGACGATCGCGTTGCCGATGCCAAGAACGTCATATTGCTGCGTAGCCATTCGTCAGGTCTCCCAAGATTGGCGCGCACTATAGAGGCTGATCCGGAAAAAGGGAGGCTATCGGCTTTTTTGTTGACGGTTTGCGCCTGCTAGAGTGGGCCATCCGGATTCGCCCACGACCCCTCATCCACCATGCCGCAGCCCATTCGTTCCGATCAGCCGCTCCTGCGCGCCATCGCCACCGTGGGCGGCGCCACCGTGACGTCGCGGCTGTTCGGCTTTGCCCGTGACGTCGGCATCGCCGCGCTGCTCGGTGCCGGCGCGGCGGCGGATGCCTTCTTCGCGGTGTTGCAGCTCGCCAACTTCTTTCGCCGCCTGCTCGCCGAAAGCGCGCTCAATGCCGCCTTCGTGCCGGTGTGGCTGCGCATCAAGGCAACCGAAGGCGATGCCGCCGCCTGGCGTTTCTTCCGTGGCGTGTTCGAGGCGATGGCGCTGCTCGCCAGCGCCTGCGCGCTGATCGGGCTGTTCCATGCCGACGCCATCGTCGGCGTGATCGCGCCCGGCTTCGACGCGGAACGCGCCGCGCTCGGCGCGACCTATCTCGCCGCGGCCAGTCCCTATGTGGCGCTCGCTGCGGTGATCGCCGTATTCGCCGCCGTGCTCAATGCCGAGCATCGCGTCGGCGCGGTGTCGCTCGGCATCGTCGTGTTCAATGCGGTGCTGCTCCTGGCGCTCGGCATCGCGTGGACAACCGGTGCGACTCTGCCGGCACGCGCCGGCACGGTGCTGGCGCATGGCATCGTCGCCGGCGGGCTTGCGCAGTTCGCGGTGATCTTTGTCGGCTTCCTGAGGCTCACGCGCACATCGATGAGCGGTGGCCTTGCCTTGACGCGCGAGATCGCGCGCTTCTTCATGCTGGCGGTGCCGGGGCTCGTCGCCGCCGGCATTCCGCAACTCAAGCTCATTGCCGGCGCGATGATCGCCTCGTCGTCGGCCGCGGCGGTGTCGTGGCTCTACTATGCCAACCGGCTCTACGAATTGCCGCTCGGCGTCGCGTCGATCGTCATCTCGGCGGTGCTGGCGCCGCGCATCGCCGCCGCCATCCTCGACGGCGACGCACAAGGCACAGCACGCGCGCAATCGCATGCGCTCGAACTCGGCCTCGGCCTCGTCCTGCCGGCGGCAGCCGGTTTCGCCGTGCTGGCACATCCGCTCGCCATGGGTCTGTTCGAGCGCGGTGCGTTCGGCGCCGCCGACAGTCTCGCGGTCGCCGCCGCGCTCGCCGCAATCTGTGCCGGCCTGCCGGGCCACGTCACCGAGAAGGTGATGGGCGGCATCGCCTTCGCGCACGAGGACACACGCACGCCGATGCTGGTCGCGCTTGCCGGTCTTGCGCTGACCGTCACCCTTGGCCTGATGCTGTTCCCGCGCTATGGCGCGACCGGGATCGCCGCGGCGATCGCCGTGTCCGGCTGGTTCGATGCGCTGCTGCTCGCGGCGATCCTCGCGCGGCGCGGCTGGCTGACCCTGGATCCGGCGACGCCGGGACGGCTTGTCCGCATCGCCGCCGCCACCGTGGCGATGGGGCTGGCGGTGGCCGGCGCGGCGGCGGCGCTGGTCTCGACGATCCGCCCCGGCTTCCCGGCGCTGATCGTCACCCTCCTGCTCACCTGCGGCGGCGCCCTGTTCTATGGCGGGCTCCTGCACGCTTTGCGCGTGATCGATCTGCGGCGGCTCCGGCACGGCTGGCGGTAGCCCGACTGAGACTTTGCCTGCCTAGACTTGCGTGCCTAGACTTGCGTGCCGCCGCGTCGGCGTGGCAAGCACGGGCCAGCTTTGGGCTCCCAAGCCCCACAACAGGACGACGCGACGTGACTGAATCGGCCCCCAAATCCCCGGCCTTCAAGCCGCTGGTGTTTTCCGGCGTGCAGCCGACGGGAAACCTGCATCTTGGCAACTATCTCGGCGCGATCACCCGCTTCGTCGCGCTGCAGGACACGCATGAGTGCATCTATTGCGTTGTCGATCTGCACGCGATCACCGTCTGGCAGGAGCCGGCCGAACTGCGCAAGGCGATCCGCGAAGTGACCGCCGCGTTCATCGCCTGCGGCATCGATCCGAAGAAACACATCGTTTTCAACCAGAGCCAGGTCTCCGGCCATGCCGAACTGGCGTGGGTGTTCAACTGCGTCGCGCGCATGGGCTGGCTCAACCGCATGACGCAATTCAAGGAGAAGGCCGGCAAGGACCGCGAGAACGTATCGGTCGGCCTGTTCACTTATCCCGACCTGATGGCCGCCGACATTCTGGTCTATCGCGCGACGCATGTGCCAGTCGGCGAGGATCAGAAGCAGCACGTCGAGCTGGCCCGCGACATCGCGCAGAAGTTCAACAACGATTTCGGCGCGTCGATCCGCGAGAACAATTTGGGCGATGCTTATTTCCCGCTGCCCGAGCCGCTGATCCAGGGGCCAGCAACGCGGGTGATGTCGCTGCGCGACGGCTCGAAGAAGATGTCGAAGTCGGACGCCAGTGACTATTCGCGCATCAACCTCACCGACGACGCCGACGCCATCGCGCAGAAGATTCGCAAGGCCAAGACCGATCCGGAGCCGCTGCCGAGCGAGGAGAAGGGTCTCGACCCGCGGCCGGAAGCGGACAATCTGGTCGGCATCTTCGCGGCGCTCAACAACACCACCAAGGCCGAGGTGCTGCGCGAATTCGGCGGCTCGCAGTTCTCCACCTTCAAAGGCGCGCTGGTCGACCTTGCGGTGGCAAAACTCAGCCCCATCGCCGGCGAGATGAAGCGGCTGACGCAGGACCCGGCGCATATCGACGCCATCCTCGCCGATGGCTCCGACCGCGCCCGCGTGCTCGCCGACGCGACCATGCGCGGCGTCCGCGATATCGTCGGCTTCGTGCAGAAAAAATAATCACGCCATAGAACAAAGTGCAGAAACTTTGTTCCGCCCGGCGGCCTTGTCGCCGGGCCAAGCGCCGTGCCACCATTGCGCCTCTGCTTACAGCTTGCGCCGGTCGGTGACACGCCGCGGTTTTTCCGAGTTCTACAGTTCTATGGAGCGACGATGACCCAGAAACGCCTCAGCTTCGAGAGCGGACATCAGCGCAAATATCTGATCGTCATCGACGACACGGAAGAATGCGACCGCGCGATCTATTGGGCAGCGCGGCGCGCGGCGCGCACCAAGTCCGGCGTGGTGATGCTGCGGGTGATCGAAACCGAGGGCCGCAACCAGCAGTGGCTCGGCGTTGCCGACATCATGCGGCAGGAAGCGGCCGACGCCGCCAATGCCGCGCTCGACAAGGCATCCGGCCGTGCCAACGGCATCGCCGGTATCACGCCGGAGCGGATCATCCGCGAGGGCGCGGTCGCGGAAGAGATTTCCAAGCTGATCGAGGAAGACGCCGATATCGGCATCCTCGTGCTTGCCGCCGGCACCGGCAAGGAAGGCCCCGGCCCGCTGGTGACGAATATCGGCCGGATCGCCGGAGCGTTCCCGATCCCGATCGCCATCGTCCCCGGCCATCTGGCGGACGAAGAACTCGACGCCATGGCCTAAGAGATCGGCTATCGCCGCCGGTTTCATACCTTGGTCTGAGCGAAACCGGGCGTTCCGACGCGGTTGCGGGTGCCTTTCCCGACCCTATCTTTGCTATAAGAGCCGCTACGCCCCGCGGACCTTGAATCCGTGTTCGTCATCCGGGCGAGGAGCCAGATCATGTTCATTCAGACCGAACCGACCCCGAATCCCGCCACCCTGAAGTTCCTGCCCGGCCGCGACGTGCTGCCCGGCAGCGCGCTCGACATGCCGAGCCGCGACGCGGCGGCGCAATCGCCGCTGGCGCAGAAGCTGTTCGACATCCCGAATGTCGGCGGCGTGTTCTACGGCCACGACTTCATCACCATCACCAAGACCGCTGGCGAATGGCAGGAGATCAAGCCCGCCGTGCTCGGCGCGATCATGGAGCACTATCTGTCGAACGAGCCGCTGCTCGCCGGTGGCGCCGAAGCGGCTGCCGACGGCGACGAGTTCTTCGACGAGAAGGACGCCGACACGGTTGCGACCATCAAGGATCTGATCGAGACGCGCGTGCGTCCTGCTGTCGCCAACGACGGCGGCGACATCACCTTCAAGGGCTTCAAGGACGGCGTCGTGTTCCTGACCATGAAGGGCTCGTGCTCCGGCTGCCCGTCCTCGACCGCGACGCTCAAGCACGGCATCCAGAACCTGCTGAAGCATTTCGTTCCGGACGTCACCGAGGTGCGCCCGGTTTAAGCGCCGGTTTCAAGTCGTCGAATAGGCGCGCTGTACCCTCTCCCGTTCACGGGAGAGGGAAGAAAACGTCCGCCGCTGCTATAATCCGAATCATGCGAATCCTCGCCATCGACACGGCGCTTGAAAGCTGCTCCGCCGCGGTCCTCGACACCGCGCGCACCACCGCGCTTGCTGTCGAGCAGGAGCCGATGCTGCGTGGCCACGCCGAGGCGCTGATGCCGCTGATCGCGCGGGTGATGGATCGCGCGCAACTCGAATTCAAGGAGATCGACCGGATCGCGGTCACGGTCGGCCCCGGCAGCTTCACCGGCCTGCGCGTCGGCATCGCCGCGGCGCGCGGCATCGCGCTCGCCTCCGGCAAGCCTGCCATCGGCCTGTCGACGCTTGCCGCCTATGCGGCGCCGCTGATTGCCGCCGACAAGACGCTGCCGGTGGTCGCGGCGATCGATGCGCGCCACGATCACGTCTACCTGCAGGTGTTTGGGGCCGGCGGCCGTACGCTGGTGCCGCCGCGCATCAGCCCGCTGCGCGAAGCGGTGCGCGTCGCCGCCAGCGCCGGAGCGCGCGTCATCGGCACCGGCGCGCGCATGATGGCGTCCGCCTGGCCGACAGCCGAAAAACCCCCGTCGCTGGTCGATGACCGCCGCGCGCCGGAGATCGAATGGGTGGCGCGACTCGGCGCCGCCGCGACCGACACGCAGACGCCGCCGAAGCCGTTGTATCTGCGCGCGCCGGACGCACAGCCGCAGGACGCCGCGCAACTGGCGCGCCGATGATCGGCCTCTTTCGCCGGCTGCTGCCGCGCCAGGCGCCCGTGCTCGCAGACGCCACCTCCCGCGACGCCGCGCCGATCGCGGCGCTGCACTGCGCATCGTTTCATCGCGGTTGGAGCGAGGATGAGGTCGAGCGGCTGCTGCTCGACCGCGCGGTGATCGCGCACCGGGCAACGTGCGGATCGAGGCTCGCCGGCTTCATTCTGTCGCGCTGCGCCGGCGGAGAAGCGGAAATCCTGTCGGTCGCCGTCGATCCGGGGCGGCGCGGCGGCGGCCTCGGCCGCGATCTGCTGACCCTGCATCTGCGCCGCCTCGCCGGCGTCGGCATCGGCGCGATTTTCCTCGAAGTCAGCGAAAACAATGCGCCGGCGCGGCGGCTTTATGCCAAAGCCGGCTTCCGCGAGGTCGGGCGACGGCCGAATTATTACCGCGACGCGGGCGGCACCGCGCACGCACTGGTATTGCGGCGCGATCTGCCGTAACCAAGCGGGCGCGGCGGCGCACCATGGACGCTGCGGCTGACGCCACTCTATGATACCCGACACGTCCGGAGACCGATGGTGAGTTCATCGTCGCCAAAATCAGAAGCCGACCGCCTGGTGACCACCAAGCCGTCGGACAAACGTGACATCGAGGCGCTGTGCGCGTCGAAAGGCATGCGCATGACCGAGCAGCGCCGCGTGATCGCGCGGGTGCTCGCTGCCGCCGAGGACCATCCCGACGTCGAGGAGCTTTACCGCCGCTGCGTCGCCATCGACAACCGCATCTCGATCTCGACCGTGTATCGGACCGTCAAGCTGTTCGAGGATTCCGGCATCATCGAGCGGCACGATTTCCGCGAAGGCCGCGCCCGCTACGAGCAGAGCCCGGAATCGCACCACGATCACCTGATCAATCTGCGCACCGGCGAGGTGGTCGAATTCCAGTCCGAGGACATCGAGATCCTGCAACGCGAGATCGCGCGCAAGCTCGGTTACAAGCTGGTGGACCACCGGCTCGAGCTTTATGCCGTGCCGCTCGACGACACCAAGAAAAGCGGATGAAGCAACCCTGATGCTGCGCGGGCTGTTCGTCGGTTGCGTGTTCTTCACCACGGTGACGATGCTTGGCATCGTGCAATGGACCCTGAGCACATTGCGCCTGCCCGGCCGAGGCCGGGTCGCTGTGTTCTATTACGGCTTCCTGTGCAAGCTGCTCGGCATCCGCGTGCGCATGGTCGGCGCGCCGGTGCTCGACAAACCGACACTGATGATCGGCAACCACACCTCGTGGGCCGACATCCTCGCCATCGGTTCCGTCGCGCCGGTCGCGTTCGTCGCCAAGCAGGAGGTGCGGCGCTGGCCGGTGGTCGGCATCATCGCGCATCTGCAACGCACCGTGTTCGTCGACCGACAACGCCGCCAGCAGACCGGCGATGCCATCAACGACATGGTCGACCGTCTCAAGCAGAACGTGCCGGTCGTGCTGTTCGCCGAAGGCACGTCGAGCGACGGCAATCATGTGCTGCCGTTCCGCTCGGCGCTGGTCGGCGCGGTGCGCGACGCGAGCGTCCATGACACGCTCAAGGGCCGCGTCATGATCCAGCCGCTGTCGATCTGCTACACCGGCGTGCAGGGCATGCCGCTCGGCCGGCAGCACCGCTATCTGACCGCGTGGTATGGCGATCTCGATCTGATGCCGCACCTTTCGGCGCTGGTGACACGTGGCGGCATCGACGCGGTGGTGACGTTCGGCACACCGATCCCGTCGGATCAGGAGCCGGACCGCAAGAAGCTGACCCGCCGGCTGGAACAGGCGGTACGGCAGATCACCGCCGACACCTTGCGCGGGCGCGGTCCTGGCGATCCGGCCCCGCATCGCGCGCCGGAACCGGCCCCGGCGGCGGAAAAAGTCTCAGAACCCGCGGCAAATCCTGCGGCATAACCCGCAGCCTGGCGGCATTCCTTTTTGCGGCAAAAGCCGTTATGACGGCGGCCATTCCCGGACCGCAATAACTTGTTCTGTCCGGTTTTTCGCATCGAGGATCAGGCCCTTTCCGCGGCATGACTGACGCCGGCGACCCGACACCGAAACCGCGCAAGCTGCACGTCAAATCGTTCGGCTGCCAGATGAATGTCTACGATTCGCAGCGCATGGCGGATCTAATGGCGCGCGAGGGCTATACCGAAACGGCGCGTGCCGACGACGCCGATCTCGTCATCCTCAACACCTGTCATATCCGCGAAAAGGCGAGCGACAAGGTCTATTCCGAGATCGGGCGGCTGCGCGAATTCAAGGACGCGGCAGCGCGCGACGGCCGGCAGATGCAGATTGCCGTCGCCGGTTGCGTCGCGCAGGCGGAAGGCGCGGAGATCGTGCGCCGCGCGCCCGCCGTCGATCTCGTCGTCGGCTCGCAGAATTATCACAAGCTGCCGGAACTGCTGGCGCGCAGCGCACGCAAGCCGGTGGTCGATACCGAATTTCCAGTGGAGGATCGTTTCGACGCGCTGACGCCGCCGTCACGCCGTGCAATTCGCGCGCGCGGCGTCTCAGCCTTCGTCACCGTGCAGGAAGGCTGCGACAAGTTCTGCGCGTTCTGCGTTGTGCCGTATACGCGCGGCATCGAGGTATCGCGGCCGGTGGCGCGCATCGTTGCCGAAGTGGAGCGGCTGGCTGAGGCTGGCGTGCGCGCCGTGACGCTGATCGGCCAGAACGTCAACGCCTATCACGGCGCGGCGGAGACCGGCGGCAGCGCTACGCTCGCCGACTTGCTCTACCGCGTCGCGCGCATTCCCGGCATCGCCCAGCTTCGCTACACGACAAGCCACCCCAACGATGTCGATGAGACACTGATCGCCGCCCATCGCGATTTGCCGCAGTTGATGCCGCAGCTGCATCTGCCGGTGCAGTCCGGCTCCGACCGCATGCTCGCAGCGATGAACCGCAAGCACACGCGCGAACAATATCTCGACGTGATCGTGCGGCTTCGTGAAGCGCAACCCGACATCGCCTTCACCTCGGATTTCATCGTCGGCTTCCCCGGCGAAACCGATAAAGACTTCGCTGACACGATGTCGCTGGTGGACGTGGTGCAGTTCACCACATCCTACACCTTCGCCTATTCGCCGCGTCCCGGCACGCCGGCGGCCAGCATCGCCGAGCAAGTTCCCGAGGCAGCGAAGACGGAACGGCTTCATGCCCTCCAAGCGAAGATCCGCGAGCGCGAAGCCGCGTTCAACCGGCAATGCGTCAACCGCAGCTTCGACGTGCTGCTGGAAAAGCCCGGCAAACTCCCTGGCCAACTGGTCGGCCGGTCCCCATATCTGCAACCGGTGCATGTGATGGCCGATCGCAGCAGGATCGGCGAGATCGTGCGCGTGCACACCACGGGGTTGATGGTGAACAGCCTGTTTGGCGATATCATCGCGGCGCCGCCGCAGGAGGCTCCTCTCGCGCTAGCGGGCGCGGGAGAATGAGTACGCGGGACATCAAAGATTTGCGTCCATCCGGTCAGACCAAGACCATGACACCAGAAACCGATACGGCGACCACCCAGATCGAACTGACGTTCGAGGACAATCGTCTCGCCTCGGCGCTGTTCGGACAATACGGACAGAACCTCGCGCTGCTCGAGCGCCGGCTCGGCATCGTCGCGGAGCAACGCGGCAATCAGGTGTCGATCAGCGGATCGCGCGCGGCCTGCGAACAGGCGCGGCGCATCCTCGATGACCTTTATGCGCGGCTGCAGCGTGGACAGGATATCGTCTCCGGCGATGTCGACGGCGCGATCCGTCAGGCATTGGCGCAGGGTTCGCTGTTCGATTTCGCGCCCGGCGAGCCGCGCCCGAATTTCGAGGAGATCAATCTGCGCAAGCGGCCGGTGCGTGCGCGCACCGCGGCGCAGGACAATTATATCCGCACCCTCAAGCGCCATCAGCTCACCTTCGGCACCGGCCCGGCCGGCACCGGCAAGACCTGGCTCGCGGTCGCCTATGCGATCCAGCTTTACGAGCGCAAGGAAGTGGACCGCATTATCTTCACGCGGCCGGCAGTGGAAGCCGGCGAACGGCTCGGCTTCCTGCCCGGCGACATGCGCGAGAAGGTTGATCCGTATCTGCGGCCGATCTTCGATGCGCTGTCCGATCTGATGGATCAGCGCGTCGTCGCGCGCGCGCTGGAGGATGGTGATATCGAGATCGCGCCGCTCGCCTTCATGCGCGGCCGCACGCTGGCGAACGCCGCGATCATCCTCGACGAGGCGCAGAACACTACGTCGATGCAGATGAAGATGTTTCTCACCCGCCTCGGCGAGAACAGCCGCATGATCGTCACCGGCGATCCGACGCAGATCGACCTGCCGGCAGGACAGATCTCCGGTCTGTCGGAAGCGTTGCGGCTCCTGCAGGGCGTCGAGGGCATCGGCGTCGCCGCGTTTAGCGCCGAGGACGTGATCCGGCATGAACTGGTGTCGCGCATCGTCGCGGCCTACGACCGCGCTGCTCCCGCCCGCACCACGCGCGGCAAAGAAGCCCGCGACAAGGAATGAGCGGTACCATCGACATTCTGGTGAACTCGGCGCGCTGGCGCGCGCAGCCGCGCGCCAAGCGGACGATCCGCGCCGCCATCGATACGGCAGCGGCGGCCACACGCCGCAAGAACTTCGAGGTCTCGGTGATGCTCACCCATGACCGCGCGATCCGCGTGCTCAACCACGAATGGCGCGGCTTCGACAAGGCCACCAACGTGCTGTCGTTTCCCGCCGCGCAGGCTCCCGGTCAAGGGAATAGCGCAAAGCAGCCGCTGCTGGGCGATATCGTCATTGCCTACGAGACCCTCGCGCGCGAGGCGAAGGCCGAACACAAGGCTTTTCTCCATCACCTGTCGCATCTGACGGTGCATGGATTTCTGCACCTCATCGGCTACGATCACGTCATGAGTCGGCAAGCCGAGACGATGGAAGCGCTCGAGCGCAGAATTCTGGCCCGGCTGGGCATTGCCGACCCCTATGCGGACGCGGAGCGGTCGCATGCCTGATCGCCCGCCCACCGATACGCCCGGGCAACCTTACGAGCCGCGCCATCTACCGGTCGTCATCGGCAATGGTGATCACGGCAATGGCGGCTGGCTGCGGCGCGTGCTGCGCACGCTATTCGGCCGCAAGACGGAAGCGACCCGCGCCGAACTCAAGGACGTGTTGGAAACTGACGACGCTAGTGGCTTCTCGCCGATCGAGCGGACGATGCTGGCGAACATCCTCGCCTTGCGCGAACGCCGCATCAGCGACGTGCGCGTGCCGCGCGCGGATATCGTCGCCGTGCAGCAGGACATTTCGCTCGGCGAATTGATCCGCGTGTTCGAGAAGGCGGAGCATTCGCGCCTCGTCGTCTACAACGACACGCTCGACGATCCGATCGGGATGGTGCACATCCGCGATCTGATCGCCTTCATCACCGCGCGCGCCGCCGAGCCGCCGGCGAAACCGAGCAAGCGCAAGAAGCCGCTACCGGCAGGGCTCGACCTCAAATCGGTCGATCTGGCGATGCCGCTGTCGTCGGCGAAGATCGTGCGCGAGATGCTGTTCACGCCGCCGTCGATGCGCTGCATCGACCTCTTGGCGCGGATGCAGGCGACGCGCATCCATCTCGCGCTGGTGGTCGACGAATATGGCGGCACCGATGGGCTGATCTCGATCGAGGACATCGTCGAAGAGATCGTCGGCGACATCGGCGATGAACACGACGACGACGAAGCGCCAACCGTGGTGGCGCAGCCGGACGGCTCGTTCCTCGCCGATGCCCGCACCAATCTGGAAGACGTGACGCGCGTGGTTGGCCCCGATTTCGATCCCGGCGAGACCGCCGAGGACGTCGATACGCTTGGCGGCTATCTCAGCGCCCGCGCCGGCCGCGTGCCGGTACGTGGCGAGATCGTTCCCGGCCCCGAACAGTTCGAGATCGAGGTGGTCGATGCCGATCCGCGCCGCGTCAAGCGCGCGCGCATCTATCGGCTCAAGGACCGCCGCGACGCCGCCGCGCGACGCCGCGAGCCGGACGCCGTGCTTGCCGGGGTCGCGCCGCCTTCGCCGTTCGACGACAACAGCCCACCCTCCAAGACCGGACCGACGTGACGTTCAAGTGACGCTCAAACGCTGGCATCATGCAATCGTGCTGGCCTGGGGCTGGCGCCGCGCCGCCATCGCGCTCGCGGCCGGCGCCGCCTCGGCGCTCGCGGTCGCGCCGTTCAACGCCTGGCCGATCCTGTTTATCACCTTTCCGGTGCTGGTCTGGCTGATCGACGGCGCTGCCGCCGGCCGCACGCGCGGGCTGTGGTCTGCTGCCATCACCGGCTGGTGCTTCGGCTTCGGCTATTTCGTCGCCGGGCTTTACTGGATCGGTTACGCCTTCTTGGTCGACGCCAAGACCTTCGGCTGGCTGCTGCCGGTCGCGGTCGCGGGACTGCCCGCTTATCTCGCGCTGTTCACAGCAGCGGGACTCGCTGCCGCGCGGCTGATCTGGGTGCGCGGGCCGCTGCGCATCCTCGCGCTCGCGGTCACACTCACCATCGCCGAATGGCTGCGCGGCCACATGCTCACCGGCTTCCCGTGGAATCTGTTCGGCTATGCGCTGACGCAGCCGCTGGTGCTGGCGCAGAACGCGGCGCTGATCGGGATGTGGGGCATGACCTTCATCACTATCGCTGTCGTCGCATCGCCGGCCGTGCTCGTGGACGAACGCGCCGACACGCGGCATCCGTGGCGCACCCCGGCGCTCGCCGCGTTGACGCTCGTAGTGATGGCCGCCTACGGCACGCTGGCGCTGTGGGCGCATCCCACCGCACTGGTGCCGGGCGTGAAGCTCCGCATCATGCAGCCCAACCTGCCGCAGGACACCAAGTTCAACTATTCCGCCAAGCAGCAGGTGATGGACCGCTATCTGAAGCTGTCCGATCGCGCCACCGGCCCGCAGTCGAGCGGCGTCGCCGACGTCACGCATCTGATCTGGCCGGAATCGGCGTTTCCGTTTTTCCTGACGCGCGAGCCGGATGCGCTGGCGCAGATCGCAGACCTCTTGCCGGCGAGCACAGTGCTGATCACCGGCTCGGTGCGCGCGCCGGAAACCGTGCCGCCGAACGGCCGCATCACCCGCGCCTATAATTCTATTTACGCCATCGACGGCAACGGCTCGATTCTCGGCATCTACGACAAGGTTCACCTTGTTCCTTTCGGAGAGTACCTGCCGTTCCAGTCGCTGCTGGAAAAGCTCGGCCTGATGCAGCTCACCAAGGTCTCCGGCGGCTTTCTCGAAGGCGATCGCCGCCGGGTCATGACGACGCCGCGGGCGCCGCCGTTCTTGCCGCTGATCTGCTACGAGATCGTGTTTCCCGGCGTGCTACCGGCGAGCGAGCCTCGCCCTGGCTGGATGCTGAACCTGACCAACGACGCGTGGTTCGGCATCAGCACCGGTCCGTATCAGCACTTCCAGCAGGCGCGCGTGCGCGCCATCGAGGAGGGTCTGCCGCTGGTGCGCGCCGCCAACAACGGCATTTCCGCGGTGGTCGATCCGGCGGGCCGCATTATCGCGTATCTGCCGCTCGGCGCCGACGGCGTGCTCGATGCGCCGCTGCCCAAGGCGCTGCCGGCGACCGTCTATGCGCGGCTTGGTGACGCGCCCACCGCCCTTATCGTCCTCGCCGCACTCGGATGGGTGCTACGCCGGCGACGCGTTTATTGAAGCATCGCCGCCTAGATTAGGGGCCGCTCAGACTTGAAATTGTGAAAGAAGGCGGATGCAACCAAGCAGCCGATTCCGGTTGACGATGCCGGAAATACAGACATTCCGTCACACAGTTGCCATTTTTAAAATCAGGCTTGCGACAAATACTTCAATTCAAAGAGAAATCGGGAAGTATAACTTAAATTTATGCTGCTGAGCGCAAGTCGTTGCCGTAAGACAACCATTGCGTTCTCCCCGCAGATATGGACAGTGCCGACAATAAAAAATGACGTAGTCGGGCGCACGGACACCAGGAGAAGAAATTGTATGGCCAAGAAAGCGCCCAACCCGATCGACAAGCATGTGGGCAGCCGCGTGCGCATGCGGAGAATGATGCTTGAGATGAGTCAGGAGAAGTTGGGCGACGCGCTCGACCTGACCTTTCAGCAGATTCAGAAATACGAAAAAGGCACCAACCGGATTGGCGCCAGCCGCCTGCAACAGATTTCCAGCATTCTCCAGGTTCCGGTGTCGTTCTTCTTCGAAGGCGCGCCCGCGACCGGCCATGAAGTGGACGGCCTCAGCGAAGCACCCTCCCCCGCTTATATCTCCGACTTCCTCGCGACTTCGGACGGCCTTGCGCTGACGCGCGCCTTCGTCCGAATCAAGGATGCCAAGCTGCGGCGGCGCATCGTCGATCTCGTCGAGGAAATGGCGGGCGACGACCAGAACGATCAATAAACATCGCGTTTATCCGCGCGCGCCAGCCCACCGCAACGCGGGCCGGAACGGAATCGGGTCAATCGGCGCCGTGGATTACGCCCACGGCAGCCCGCATCTTGACCTTGCGCGGGTCCGCTGCAAGAACACCCCGGATTCATAGTCAGAATTCTTTGGCGCGGATTGGCGCGCTTTCGGAGGGAGTGTCGGCAGTGGCGCACAAGAACTACCTGTTCACCAGCGAGTCGGTTTCGGAAGGCCATCCGGACAAGGTCAGCGACCAGATCTCGGATGCGATCCTCGACGCGTTCCTCGAACGCGACGTCAAACTCGGCATCGCCGATGACAGCCAGGTGAACACGCGGCTCGGCTGCGAAACCCTGACCACCACCAACAAGATCGTCATCGCCGGCGAAGGTCGCGGCCAGTTCTTCCGTGACATCCACGGCGTCTCCGTGGTCGATCGCGAAGCGATCACCGAAATCGCGCGCGGCGTGGTCAAGGATATCGGCTACGACCAGAACGGCTTTTCCTATCACGGCGCGGACGTGGAAGTGCTGTTGCACGGCCAGTCACCCGACATCGCCATGGGCGTCAACGCCAAGAAGAAGAAGGGCGGCGAGGAGGAAGGCGCGGGCGACCAGGGCATGATGTTCGGTTTCGCCTGCAACGAGAGCGAGGTCTACGAAAAGAACTCGTTCATGCCGGCGCCGATCTATTTCTCGCACAAGATCCTCAAGGTGCTGTCCGACAAGCGCCGCTCCAAGTCGCTCGCCGATCTGCAACCCGACGCCAAGAGCCAGGTCACGGTGCAATATGTCGACGGCAAGGCCATCGGCTGCACCAAGGTCGTTGTCTCGACCCAGCACAATGAGAAGAGCCGCAACGGCAAGAAGTATTCGCCGGGCCTGATCAAGGAGATGATCGGCGCCGCCGTCGAGTCCGCGCTGCCGAAGGGCTGGATGCCGAAGCGCCCGTCCGACTTCCTGGTCAATCCGACCGGTAACTTCGTCGTCGGCGGTCCGGATGGCGACTGTGGCCTCACCGGCCGCAAGATCATCGTCGACACCTATGGCGGTTACGCCCCGCACGGCGGTGGCGCGTTCTCCGGCAAAGACCCGACCAAGGTGGACCGCTCGGCCGCATACGCCGCGCGCTATCTCGCCAAGAACGTCGTCGCTGCTGGTCTCGCAGACCGCTGCACGATCCAGATCGCCTATGCGATCGGCGTCGCCGAGCCGATGTCGTTCCTGGTCGACACTCATGGCACCGGCCAGGTCGACGAGCGCAAGCTCGAGAAGATCCTGCCGCAACTGTTCCGGCTCACGCCGACCAATATCCGCCGCACGCTCAAGCTCAACCGGCCGATCTACCGCCGCACCGCTGCTTACGGCCACTTTGGCCGCGCGCCGGACAAGGACGGCGGCTTCTCGTGGGAAAAGACGGATCTCGCCGCGCAGATCAAGAGCGCCGTGCGTTAAGCCGTATCAGGATCAAAAGCTCCGAAAATGGCCGGCTCGCCCGGCCATTTTCTTTTGCGCTAAGATTCCATCAATGACCGCCGACCCCAAAGAACCCCGCGCTTTCTTCGGCCGTCGCAAGGGGCATCCCCTGCGCGACGGACAGGCGGCGCTGTTCGAGACATTGCTGCCGCAACTTGCGCTCGATCTGAAACACCCCGCGCCGGCCGACCTGCGCACACTCTTCGCCACGCCTGTCAACGACGTGCGGATGGAAATCGGATTCGGTGGCGGCGAGCATCTGATTGCGCAGGCGACGCAACATCCCGACATGGGCTTCATCGGCGTCGAGCCGTTCGTCAACGGCATGGCCAAGGCGCTGGCGGCGATCGACGCCGCCGGCCTGCGTAATATCCGGCTGCATTTCGCCGATGCCGCCGTGCTGCTGCCGTGGCTGCCGCCGGCATCGCTGGCGCGCATCGATCTGCTCTATCCCGATCCGTGGCACAAGCGGCGGCACTGGAAACGCCGCTTCGTGCAGACGGAATCGCTGCAAGCACTGGCGCGGCTCGTGCGCGCGGGCGGCGAATTCCGCTTCGCCACCGACATTCCGCATTATGCCGGATGGACGCTGGCGCGCGTGCTGCGCTCGCCGGACTTCGCGTGGACCGCGCAGACCGCCGCCGACTGGCGCGAGCCGTGGCCCGGTTTCGTGCGCACGCGCTATGAGGCGAAAGCGATTCGCGAGGGCCGCACGCCGGCCTATTTTATTTTTCGAAAAGACGCTGCCGCAGGGACGCATAGCGCGCGTTAAGTGCAGACCGCCTTAGCACACACCGCTCAAGCGCCTGGCCGCAACTGCCAGAACCGCACCACGCGCTGCGCGGTCGTGGCGGTGAGCTTGTCGAAATTGTCCCGCGCGGATTCCATGCCCTGCGTCGAGGTGCCTTTGCCGCCCGGCCGCACGCCGATGATCGCCCGCACCGTCTCCCAGGAGAATCCGGCGGCACGACCGAGGATCAGGATCGGGTCTGGCCGTTCACCGGCCAGCAAACGGTCGATCACATCGACCGGCACCGCGCACAACACCGACAGCGCGGCGATCGTCTCCTCATAGCTCTGCCCTTGCGCGTACCCGGCAAGCTCGCGTTCGCCGAGCAAGCCGTCGGCGTGAAGCCGACGCATCTGCTCCAAGGCGGCGGAATAATCGCGCGGCGCGACGCCGATCTTGGCGCCGACCTCGCCCGAGACGCGTTCGAGGATCGCGCGGATCTCGTCCTGGGTTTCCGGCCGCGCGCTCGCCAGCAGGCGGCGCTGTACTACATCGGTGGCCTTGATCAGCAGATCGCGGAACAAGCGCGGCGGAATATCGTTCCGGCTGCCGACCTTTTCCGCCAGCGCGTTGTCGTCCTGCGAGCGGGCGACCAGTTGCGCGAACGCATTGTTGGAGAGCTGCGCACCGGGATTGGCGGCGACACTGTAGGCGACGTTGCGGTCGCCCCGCTCCACCAGAATATCGCTCACTTTTTCGCTGATGCTGTCGCGGCCCGACAGCGCGAGCAGATGCGCCTGGCTCTTGGTCTCGGCGATGAATTTGAGATCGGGTTCGTCGAGCTGCGACGACAGCTTCAGCACTGGCCCGGCGACCGCGATATTGTCGTCATGGGCGAGGCGGCGCACCACACCAGCCGGGGCATTCGCCACCGGGGCCAGCGAGCGCGACAATTCCGCAAGCACCTGCGCCTCGATCTGCGTCACCAGACACAGCATCACGTCGTCGAACAGCGTGATGTGCTGGTCAGCGAATTGCGGCGCGCCGTCGAGGAACAGGGTCGTGACCTGGCGCAGCATCGTCGCACGCCGTTCCGGCGTGCCGTTCTGGATCACATCTTCCAGTTCGGGAATCAGCGATGCGGAAGCCGTCATGGAACTCTAAAAACACATACAGTCACAACATCAGGCGGCCGGAAACCCTGGATTCCGGCTGGCCGCTTTACGCAAATTTAGGCATGAAGGTCTGAACGAAGGGTTATCCGGGTTCCCCGCGCGCCGGCCAGACCGGCAGACCAACCTTGCGCGACGCCGGAAAACCGCTATATTCGCCACCGTAATCGACATTCTCACAATCCGATCGGGTTTGAGGGTGGGTCCTGCGGGGCCCGCCTTTTTTGTTACCGATTGCACAGAACCGATGGTCGACACCGAGACGACGCAACCTCTGACCGACGCGGCCGCTTTCGCGGAGCCGCGGCTCATTGTCGAGCCGGGCCTGCCGGCGCGGATCGCCGCGCTCGCCGAGCCGGTGCTGGAGAATCTGGGTTTCCGGCTGGTGCGCGTGCGCGTCACCGGCGAAGCCGGCTGCACCGTGCAGATCATGGCCGAGCGGCCGGACGGCACCATGTCGGTCGAGGATTGCGAGGCGGTGTCGCGCGATCTGTCGCCGGTGCTCGACGCCGCCGATCCCGTGGAAAGCGCCTACCGGCTCGAGATTTCCTCACCGGGCATCGACCGGCCGCTGGTGCGCAAATCCGATTTTGACCGTTACGCCGGCCACAGCGTCAAGATCGAGACCGCCGTGCCGGTGGAAGGCCGCCGCCGCTTCAAGGGCACGCTGCTCGGCACCGAGGGCGACGCCGCGCGCATCGAGCTCGACACCGACCGCAAACCTCAGCATGGCAAGCCCGGTGCCAAGCCGTCGAAGCATGCCAAGCGAGTGAAAGAGCCGGCAAAAGAGAAAGACGATAACAGCGACGAGATCGTCGAACTGCTGGTGAGCATAGCCGACATCAGTGAGGCCAAACTCGTTCTGACCGATGCGCTGATCACCGAAGCCCTGCGGCGCGCCAAGGCAGAGGGCCGCGCGCTCGACACCGAAACACCCGAAATCGCATCCCAAAGCGGCGAAACGCCGCGCAATCCATCCAAACCTTCCCGCAAGCACAAGCCTGCGGCGAGACATCGAGGAGACTGAACGATGGCTGTCAGCGCCAACCGGCTCGAACTGTTGCAGATCGCCGACGCGGTCGCGCGCGAGAAAGCGATTGATCGCGTCATCGTCATCGGCGCGATGGAAGATGCCATCGCCAAGGCCGCGCGCTCGCGTTACGGCGCCGAGACCGACGTGCATGCCGAGATCGATCCGAAGAACGGCGACCTCCGCCTCACCCGCCACATGCTGGTGGTCGAGACTGTCGAGAATCCGTCGAACCAGATCACCGTGGAAGACGCGCGCCGCCGCCATCCGGCCGCGGAGGTCGGCGACGTGATCGCCGATCCGCTGCCGCCGCTGGAATACGGCCGCATCGCTGCGCAGTCGGCGAAGCAGGTGATCGTGCAGAAGGTGCGCGAGGCCGAACGCGACCGGCAATATGCGGAATACAAGGACCGCATCGGCGAGATCGTCAACGGTGTCGTCAAGCGCGTTGAATACGGCAACGTGGTGGTCGATCTCGGCCGTGGTGAAGCCATCATTCGGCGCGACGAGATGCTGCCGCGTGAAACGCTGCGCAACGGCGACCGGGTGCGCGCCTATATCTACGACGTGCGTCGCGAGCCACGCGGCCCGCAGATTTTCCTGTCGCGCACACATCCGCAGTTCACCGCCAAGCTGTTCGCCCAGGAAGTGCCGGAAATCTATGACGGCATCGTCGAGGTGAAGGCGGTCGCCCGCGATCCCGGCTCGCGCGCCAAGATCGCCGTGATCTCGCGCGATTCGTCGGTCGATCCGGTCGGCGCCTGCGTCGGCATGCGCGGTTCGCGCGTGCAGGCCGTGGTCAACGAGCTGCAGGGCGAGAAGATCGACATCATTCCGTGGTCGGCCGACACGCCGACCTTCGTCGTCAACGCGCTTGCGCCCGCTGAAGTCGCCAAGGTCGTGCTCGACGAGGACAAGAACCGTATCGAGGTGGTGGTGCCAGACGCGCAGCTTTCGCTCGCCATCGGCCGCCGCGGCCAGAACGTGCGTCTCGCCTCGCAGCTCACCGGTTGGGATATCGATATCCTCACCGAACAGGAAGAATCCGAGCGCCGTCAGGCCGACTTCGAGAACCGGACCAAGGTGTTCGTCGATGCGCTCAATCTCGACGAAGTGGTCGGCCAGTTGCTCGCCTCCGAAGGCTTCTCCTCGATCGAGGAGTTGGCGATGGTGGAAGAGAAGGAAATCGCCAGCATCGAAGGCTTCGACGAAGAGACCGCGCAGGAACTGCAGCAGCGCGCACGCGAATATCTCGAACAGCAGGACGCCGAGCTTGACGCCCGCCGCAAGGAGCTGGGCGTCGCCGACGACCTCACGGACGTGCCGGGCATCACCGGCCGCATCCTGGTCGCGCTCGGCGAGAACGACGTGAAGTCGGTCGAGGATCTGGCCGGCTGCGCCACCGACGATCTCGCCGGCTGGAGCGAGCGTAAGGACGGCGAGGTCACCCATCACAAGGGCTATCTCGACGGTCTCGGCGTGCCGCGCGACGAAGCGGAGGCGCTGATCATGCAGGCCCGCGTCAAGGCCGGCTGGATCAGCGAGGCCGATCTCGCCAAACCGGCGGAAGACGAAGCCCCGGCCGAGGAAGCCGGGGAGCCGGCCTGAGCCCAAGAACGAGAGCGCAAAGACCCGATCGGGAGACATCGACCGCCGTGCTGGCTGTGACCCCCACGACCGAGGACCTGGACCGCGGGCCGAAATCCGGCACCGCGGTCGAGCGCCTGTGCGCGGTCACACGGGTGACGCAGCCGACCGACGCGATGATCCGCTTCGTCCGCGCGCCGGATGGCGCGGTCATCCCCGACGTGAAGCGCAAGCTGCCCGGCCGTGGGCTCTGGGTCACCGCGACCCGCGCGACCGTGGCCGAAGCGGTCAAACGCAACGTGTTTGCCCGCGGCTTCAAGGCCGAAGTCCGCCCGGCAGGCGATTTGGCCGCTTTGACGGAAAAGCTGCTGGTGCAGTCAGCCCTCGACGCGCTGGCGATGGCCGGCAAGGCGGGGCTGGCGCTCCATGGCGCCGCCAAGGTCGAAAATGCCCTGTCCCGCGGCCAGGCGGTGGCGATTCTTCACGCCCAGGACGGCGCGGAGGATGGAAAACGCAAGATAAATGCCTATTTGCGGGGTGGTTCCGCCGACCTGCCGGTGATCGAGGCGTTTTCGGTCGAACAATTGGATTTGGCACTCGGGCGCGCAAATGTGGTACATGCAGCCCTGCTCGCCGGCCCCGCGACAACCACCTTCGTAGCACGCGCTTCGCGCCTTGCGCGGTTTTGTGCGCCTGACGAACCAAATCATCATGGGGCGCCACGCGCGGACGCCTGAGTTTTGAGGATCGGAATCGTAACGGAATGACTGAGACCAAGAACCCCGGTGAGAAGAAACTCAGCGCCCCCGGCAAGCTGACGCTGAAGCCGCGGACCGAAACCGGCGTGGTGCGCCAGAGCTTCAGTCACGGCCGCAGCAAGCAGGTCGTGGTCGAGACCGTGAAGCGCCGCAGCGTCGGCGGCTCCGCCGCCGCGCCCGCGCCCGCTCCGAAGCAGGAAGCGCCGGTCGTCGCCGCGCCGAAGAAAGCCGCAGTTGCCAAACCGGCCGCCGCGCCGGCACCGAAGCCGTCCGGCGTCGTGCTGCGCACGCTGACCGACGAGGAGCGCAATGCGCGCGCCGCCGCGCTCGCCGATTCCAAGCTGCGTGACGCGGAGGAGCGTCGCATCGCCGAGGAAGAAGCCGCGCGCCGCGCCATCCGCGAAGCCTCCGAACGCGAGGAGCGCGAAAAGGCCGAAGCACGCAAGCGCGAGGAAGAAGACCGCCTCAAGAAGGAAGAAGAATCCAAGCGCAAGGCCGGCGAAGTGGCCAAGAAACGTCTCGGCGCCGACGAGCAGCCGAAGCGTCCGGCCGCCGCGCCGAAGCTCACGCTGGAAGCCGAAGAAGAGGAAGCACCGCGCCGCCGTCCTGGTGGTGGTGCCGGCCCGCGGCCGGCGACACCCGCTCGTCCCGCCGCGCCGCGTCCCGGCGCCGAGAAGCAGCGCGGCCGTCTGACGCTGGTCAACGCGCTCAACGCCGGCGAAGTGCGCGAGCGTTCGGTCGCCTCGTTCCGCCGCCGCACCCAGCGCCTGAAGGGTCACGCCTCGAACGAGCCGAAAGAAAAAATCGTTCGCGAAGTGACGATCCCGGAAGCGATCACGATCTCCGATCTCGCCAACCGCATGTCGGAACGCGCGGTCGACGTCATCCGCTTGCTGATGAAGCAGGGTCAGATGGCGACCATCAACGACGTGATCGACGCCGACACCGCGCAACTGATCGCCGAAGAGCTTGGCCACACGGTCAAGCGCGTCGCCGAATCCGACGTCGAGGAAGGCCTGTTCGACGCGGCCGACGAGGAAGGCAATCTCGAGCCGCGCGCGCCGATCGTCACCGTCATGGGTCACGTCGACCACGGCAAGACCTCGCTGCTCGATGCGATCCGCTCGGCGGAAGTCGCCTCTGGCGAAGCCGGCGGCATCACCCAGCATATCGGCGCCTATCAGGTGACCGCGCCGGGCGGCCAGAAGATCACCTTCATCGACACGCCCGGCCACGCGGCGTTCACCTCAATGCGCGCCCGCGGCGCCAAGGTCACCGACATCGTCGTGCTGGTGGTCGCCGCCGACGACGGTGTGATGCCACAGACCGTCGAAGCGATTGCCCACGCCAAGGCGGCGAAGGTGCCGATCATCGTCGCCATCAACAAGATGGACAAGCCGGACGCGAACCCGACGCGCGTGCGCACCGACCTGTTGCAGCATGAGATTCAGGTCGAATCGCTCGGCGGCGATGTGGTCGACGTCGAAGTGTCGGCGCTCAAACACCTGCATCTCGACAAGCTTCTGGAAATGATCGGCCTGCAGGCCGAACTGCTCGATCTCAAGGCCGATCCGGCACGTGCCGCCGAAGGCACCGTGATCGAAGCGAAGCTCGATCGCGGTCGCGGCCCGGTCGCCACCGTGCTGGTGCAGCGTGGTACGCTCAATGTCGGCGACCTGATCGTCGCCGGCGCCGAATGGGGCCGCGTGCGCGCACTCGTCTCCGACACCGGCGCCAATGTAAAATCAGCCGGTCCGTCGATGCCGGTCGAGGTGCTTGGCTTCTCCGGCATGCCGGAAGCCGGCGACCGCCTCGCCGTGGTCGAGAACGAGGCCCGCGCCCGCGAAGTCACCGACTATCGCGCCCGCCAGAAGCGCGAGAAGCAAGCCAACCGCGCGATGACGATGCGCGGCTCGCTCGAGCAGATGATGCATCAGCTCAAGGACAGCGGCGCCAAGGAAGCCGCGATGATCGTCAAGGCCGACGTGCAGGGATCGCTGGAAGCGATCATCGGCGCGCTCGACAAGCTCGGCACCGAGGAAGTCACCGCGCGCGTTCTGCACGGCGGCGTTGGCGGCATCACCGAATCCGACGTCACGCTGGCGCAGGCCTCGGGCGTGCCGATCATCGGCTTCAACGTCCGCGCGCACAAGGAAGCGCGCGAGGCGGCGGAGCGGGCCGGCATCGAAATCCGCTACTACAACATCATCTACGATCTGATCGACGACGTGAAAAAGGCCATGTCCGGCCTGCTCGCGCCGACGCTGCGCGAAACCATGCTCGGCAACGCGCAGATCCTGGAGGTGTTCAACATCTCCAAGGTCGGCAAGATCGCCGGCTGCCGCGTCACCGACGGCACCGTAGAGCGTGGCGCCAATGTGCGCCTGATCCGCGACAACGTCGTCATCCACGAGGGCAAGCTCTCACAGCTCAAGCGCTTCAAGGATGACGTCAAGGAAGTCGCGAGCGGCATGGAATGCGGCATGGCGTTTGAAGCCTATCAGGACATGCGCGCCGGCGACGTGATCGAATGCTACCGCGTGGAGCAGGTGCAGCGCAGCCTGTGAGTCCAAGTCTCACGGTTTCGTTTTAACGGTCTCCACTTTTACTCTCCGTCATGGCCGGGCTTGTCCCGGCCATCCACGACTTGTGAAAAAGCAAGACGTGGATGCCCGGCACAAGGCCGGGCATGACAGCAACGATGTTGACTCATGTCACGCAACAAGAAATCCAGACACGACAACGGCCCGAACGCCTCGCAGCGGCAGTTGCGCGTCGGCGAACTGATCCGTCACGCCATCGCGGAAATGCTGACCCGCGGCGATATCCACGATCCGGTGATCGAGAGGCATCTGATCACCGTGCCGGAAGTCGCCGTCACCGCCGACCTGCGGCTCGCGACGATCTATGTCATGCCGCTCGGCGGCCATGACGCGAAGCCGGTGCTCGACGCGCTCGAGCGCAACAAGAAATTCCTGCGTGGCGAGATCGCGCATCGCATCAATCTGAAATTCGCGCCGGATATCCGCTTCCGCATCGACGAGCGGTTCGACGAGGCGGAGCGCATCGAACGGCTGCTGCGCTCGCCCGACGTCGCGCGCGACCTGAAGGACAAGGACGGCGACGATGAGTAAGGACGCGGGCCCTTCAGCCGCTTCGCCTGACGCCCCTCACCCCAACCCTCTCCCGCAAGCGGGAGAGGGAGCGCAGACGTGCAAGCCGAAGCAGCAATTCCGCCGCGACAAGCGCGACGTGCACGGCTGGATCGCGCTCGACAAGCCCGTCGGCATGACCTCGACGCACGCGGTGTCGGTGATCCGCCGCCTGTTCTCGGCGAAAAGCGCAGGACACGCCGGCACGCTCGATCCGCTGGCGTCGGGCTGCCTGCCGATCGCCATGGGCGAGGCGACCAAGACCGTCCCGTTCGTGATGGACGGCCGCAAGACCTACACCTTCACCGTGCGCTTCGGCGAGGAGCGCGACACCGACGACGCCGAGGGCAAAGTGATCGCCTCCAGCGATGCCCGTCCCACGGCCGAGGCGATCCGCGCCCTGCTGCCGCAGTTCATCGGCCGGATCGAGCAGGTGCCGCCGAAATTCTCGGCCCTGAAAATCGCCGGCGAGCGCGCCTACGACCTCGCCCGCGACGGCGAGGAGGTGGTGCTGGCGGCCCGGCCGGTGGAGATCGACCGGCTGGAACTTTTAGGAATGCCGAACCCCGACCATGCTGAATTGATCGCCGAATGCGGCAAAGGCACCTATGTCCGGGCCATTGCGCGGGATTTGGGCCGGAAACTGGGCTGTTTCGGCCATGTGTCGGTGCTGCGCCGGGAGGCGGTCGGCGGGTTCCGGCCGAACCTCATGATTTCGCTGGAACATTTGGAGGCGCTGTGCCATAGAGCGGCCGCCGGCGAGCTGTCGCTCGCCGATGCGCTTTTGCCTGTCGAGACCGCGCTGGACGACATCCCGGCGCTGGCCATTGGCCAGGCAGACGCGGTGCGGCTCAAAAGGGGCCAATCCGTTTTGGTGCGCGGACGGGACGCTCCCATCATCCGCGGCACGGTCTATGTCACGTCAGCCGATCGTCTGATCGCGCTCGCCGAGATGGACCGCGGCGAAATCATCCCCAAGCGCGTGTTCAATCTCGCCGGCCTCGTTGGCAGCGCCGGCAAACGGTAAAGGATCGACCGATGTCGATTACGGCTGAACGTAAAGCGGAAGTCATCAAGACGAACGCGACCAAGAAGGGCGACACCGGGTCGCCGGAAGTGCAGGTCGCGATCATTTCCGAACGCATCAACAATCTGACCGAGCACTTCAAGAAGCACACCCACGACAACCATTCGCGTCGCGGTCTGCTCAAGCTCGTGTCGCAGCGCCGGCAGCTGCTCGACCATCTCCGCCGGACCGACGAGCAGCGTTACAAGACGCTGATCGACAAGCTCAATATCCGCCGTTAGCGGAACTACGACGCGCGGGACCGTCCCGCGCGTTTTTCGTGAGCGGGCGCACGGTGCGGCCGCTCTCATCTGTCGGCAATCGCAAGTGCATTGATCCGGATTGCCGATCTCACCGGGCGACAGGGTCGCCCAGGGTCCAGTCCATGAAGCCACGGCAGGATCGCCGGACGCTGTCACGGTCGCGCATCGCGCGGCAGCGTCTCGCCGTCTTGCTTTGGCTTTCGGGCCGACCCGACACCATGAAAGACCACATCCATGTTTAAGACTCACCGAGTCGAACTCGACTGGGGCGGGCGCACGCTCACGCTGGAAACCGGCAAGATCGCCCGCCAGGCCGACGGCGCCGTGCTGGCGACCTATGGCGCCACCACCGTGCTCGCCACCGCCGTCGCCGCGCATTCGCCGCGCGAGGGCGTCGACTTCCTGCCGCTGACCGTCGACTATCAGGAAAAGTATTATGCCGCGGGCCGCATTCCCGGCGGCTACTTCAAGCGCGAAGGCCGGCCGACCGAGAAGGAGACGCTGGTCTCGCGTCTGATCGACCGTCCGATCCGTCCGCTGTTCGCCGACGGCTGGCGCAATGAAACGCAGGTGATCGTCACCACGCTGTCGCACGACCTCGAGAACGATCCCGACATTCTGGCGATGGTCGCGGCCTCCGCCGCGCTGACGCTGTCGGGCGTGCCGTTCATGGGTCCGATCGGCGCCGCGCGCGTCGCCTTCGTCGATGGCGAATATGTACTGAACCCGACTCTCGACGAGATGAAGGACGCGCAGCTCGATCTCGTTGTCGCCGGCACCAGCGACGCCGTGCTGATGGTCGAATCCGAAGCCAAGGAGCTCACGGAAGAGATCATGCTCGGCGCCGTGATGTTCGGCCACAAGCATTTCCAGCCGGTGATCAAGGCGATCATCGAGCTCGCGGAAAAGGCGGCGAAGGAGCCGCGCGATCACGAAGTGCCGGATGAAAAGGCGCTGGAATCCGAAATTCTCGGCCTGATCGAGAAGGATCTGCGCGCGGCCTACGCGATCCCGGCGAAGCTCGAGCGTTACGCCGCCGTCGGCGCCGTCAAGCAGAAGGTGATGGAGCACTACTTCCCGGCCGGCGCAGAGAATCCGAAGGTCACCAAGCTGCGCGTCGCGGGCGTGTTCAAGGAAGTCGAAGCCAAGATCGTCCGCTGGAACATCCTCGACACCAGCCGCCGCATCGACGGCCGCGATCTCAAGACCGTGCGCAACATCGTCGCCGAAGTCGGCGTGCTGCCGCGCACCCACGGCTCCGCGCTGTTCACCCGCGGCGAGACCCAGGCGCTCGTCGTCACCACGCTCGGCACCGGCGAGGACGAGCAGTGGATTGACGCGCTGCAGGGTAGCTACAAGGAAACCTTCCTGCTGCACTACAACTTCCCGCCCTACTCGGTCGGTGAGACCGGCCGTCTCGGCGGCACCAAGCGGCGCGAGATCGGCCACGGCAAGCTCGCCTGGCGCGCGATCCATCCGCTGCTGCCGAAGGCCGAGGAATTCCCGTACACGCTGCGCGTGGTCTCGGAGATCACCGAGTCCAACGGCTCCTCGTCGATGGCCAGCGTCTGCGGCGCATCGCTGTCGCTGATGGATGCGGGCGTGCCGCTCAAGCGTCCGGCGGCGGGCATCGCCATGGGTCTGATCCTCGAAGGCGACCGCTACGCGGTGCTCTCCGACATTCTCGGCGACGAGGATCACCTCGGCGATATGGACTTCAAGGTGGCGGGGACCGACCAGGGCATCACGTCGCTGCAGATGGACATCAAGATCGCCGGCATCACCGAGGAGATCATGAAGGTCGCGCTTGGCCAAGCCAAGGACGGCCGCCTGCATATCCTCGGCGAGATGAGCAAGGCGATCTCAGCCGCGCGCGCCGAACTCGGCGAGCACGCGCCGCGCATCGAGACCTTCAAGATCCCGACCGACAAGATCCGCGAAGTAATCGGCACCGGCGGCAAGGTGATCCGCGAGATCGTCGAGAAGACTGGCGCCAAGATCAATATCGAGGACGACGGCTCGGTGAAGGTCGCGTCGGCCGACGGTGAATCGATCAAGGCGGCGATCAACTGGATCAAGTCGATCGCCTCCGATCCGGAAGTCGGCCAGATCTACGAAGGCACCGTGGTCAAGGTGATGGACTTCGGCGCGTTCGTGAACTTCTTCGGCGCCAAGGACGGCCTCGTGCACATCAGCCAGCTCGCGGCGAACCGCGTGCAGAAGACCTCCGACGTCGTCAAGGAAGGCGACAAGGTCAAGGTCAAGCTGCTCGGCATGGACGAGCGCGGCAAGGTGCGTCTGTCGATGAAGGTTGTCGATCAGACCACTGGCGAAGATCTCGAAGGCAAGCAGGAACAGGCTGCCGGCTGATTGCCGTCAGACGATCCAAAACGAAAGGGCGGCCCGCGGGCCGCCCTTTTTATTTGGTCATGGTATTTAGGTCATGACGCCGCGAGCCGCCGCAGCGCATCCGGCGCCGCGGGCGCGACGCCGAGCGCATCGACGATCACGTCGCCGAGCGCCATGAAGTCGGCGACCCGCGGCGAGGTGCGGCGCCACACAAGCCCGATCAGCCGCGCTGGCTCCGGCGCACTGAACCGCATCACCCGCACGCGTTCGTCGCGCAGCTCCACATCGACGGCGATCTCCGGCATCAGCGTCACGCCGTAACCGTTGGCCACCATCTGCGTCACCGTGGCGAGGCTGGTGGCGCCGAGCCGCGCCGGCGTCGCTGATACGGAGGACATCGGCACACCCGCGTCGCGGCGGCTCACGGCGCAGAACGCCAGCGCCTGATCGCGCAGACAGTGTCCTTCTTCCAGCAGGATCAGTTCGCTTGGATCGACATCGCGCGGGCTGACGGGCGCGTCGCCGCGCGGTGCGCGCTTGGCGGGCAATGCGAGCAGGAAGCGATCCTCGAACAGCGGCTTCGCCTGCAGATCGGGGTTGTCGACCGGCAGAGCCAGCATCACCACGTCGAGCTGGCCGCGCGACAATTCGTCGAGCAGCACATGCGTCTGCGTCTCACGCATGTCGAGCGTCAGTTCGGGATAACGCTGCTGTAAAGCGGGCAGCACGCGCGGCAGCACATAGGGCGCGATGGTCGGGATCACGCCGAAGCGCAACGCGCCCGACAGCGGCCGTCCGCGATGCCGTGCCACCTCGACCAGATCGCGCGCCGCCGCGAGGATCAGGTCGGCGCGCTCCACCACTTCGCGGCCCGCTTCGGTGAAGCCGACTTCGCCGGGCCGCCGCTCCACCAGATCGACGCCGATCTCCCGCTCCAGTTCGCGGATCTGCATCGACAGCGCCGGCTGGGTCACGGCGCAGTCCTGCGCCGCCCGCCCGAAATGCCGCAGCCGGGCCAGTGCGCTCAAATAACGTAATTGTTTCAAGGTGATCATTCGATCAGTTTAACTGATCGCGACCGCTATTCAATACGATTAGACCTGATCCAAAGAACGGTCATAGACTTTTGATGAAGAGAGACGGGAGCACCGCTGATCCCCGAATCCCATTCACGCCCAACAGAGAAACGACGGGAGACAAAGATGGACGCCAAAACCGACGACAAGAGCGCGGGCAAATGCCCCTTCACCGGATCGCGCGGTCCCACCAATCGCGACTGGTGGCCTGACCATCTCGACATCCAGGTTCTGCACACCAATTCGAAGCTCTCCGATCCGATGGATGCAGGCTTCGACTATTCCAAGGAATTCCAGAGCCTCGATCTCAACGCGGTGATGAAAGACCTCAAGGCGCTGATGACCGACTCGCAGGAGTGGTGGCCGGCGGACTTCGGTCACTACGGCGGTCTGATGGTGCGTCTCGCCTGGCACTCGGCAGGCACCTATCGCATCACTGACGGTCGCGGCGGCGCCGGCGCAGGACAGCAGCGCTTTGCGCCGCTCAATTCGTGGCCGGACAACGTCAACCTCGATAAGGGCCGCCGGCTCCTGTGGCCGATCAAGCAGAAATACGGCCGCAAGCTGTCGTGGGCCGACCTGATGGTGCTGGCCGGCAACGCTGCACTCGAATCCATGGGCTTCAAGACCTTCGGCTTCGCCGGCGGTCGCGCCGACGTGTGGGAGCCGGAAGAACTCTATTGGGGACCGGAAGGCACCTGGCTCGGCGACGAGCGCTATTCCGGCGAGCGTCAGCTCAGTGAACCGCTCGGCGCCGTGCAGATGGGCCTCATCTACGTCAACCCGGAGGGGCCGAACGGCAACCCCGACCCGGTCGCCGCCGCGAAGGACATCCGCGAGACGTTCTTCCGCATGGCGATGAACGACGAGGAAACCGTGGCGCTGATCGCCGGCGGTCACACCTTCGGCAAGACCCACGGCGCGGGCGATGCGTCGCTGGTCGGACCGGCGCCGGAAGCCGCGGACCTTGAGGATCAGGGCCTCGGCTGGAAGAGCACGCATGGTAGCGGCATGGGCGCCGATGCGATCGGCGGCGGCCCGGAGGTGATCTGGACGCAGAAGCCCACCGAATGGAGCAACCTTTTCTTCAAGAACCTGTTCGAGAACGAGTGGGAGCTGACCAAGAGCCCCGCCGGCGCCAAGCAGTGGGTGGCGAAGAACGGCAAGGCCGACGTGCCGGATGCATTCGACAAGTCGAAGAAGCATCTGCCGATGATGCTGACCACCGATCTGTCGCTGCGCTTCGATCCCGAATACGGCAAGATCTCGCGGCGGTTCTATGAGAACCCGGATCAGTTCGCGGACGCGTTCGCCCGCGCCTGGTTCAAGCTGACCCACCGCGATATGGGTCCGCGCGTGCGTTACCTCGGCTCGATGGTGCCGAAGGAAGTGCTGATCTGGCAGGATCCGATCCCGGCCGTCGATCACAAGCTGATCGACGACAAGGACATCGCCGACCTCAAGGCGAAGATCCTCGCTTCGGGTCTTACCGTGTCGCAACTGGTCTCGGCCGCGTGGGCCTCGGCCTCGACGTTCCGCCGCTCCGACAAGCGCGGCGGCGCCAACGGCGCGCGCGTCCGTCTCGCGCCGCAGAAGGACTGGAAGGTCAACAATCCGGCGCAGCTCAAGACCGTGCTGCAAAAGCTCGAGGCGATCCAGAAGGAGTTCGGCAAGAAAGTCTCTCTCGCCGATCTGATCGTGCTTGGCGGCGCAGCGGCGGTGGAGAAGGCAGCGAAAGATGCCGGCGTCACCGCCAAGGTGCCGTTCATTCCGGGCCGTATGGATGCATCGCAGGACCAGACTGACGTCGACTCCTTCGCGCCGCTCGAGCCGCGTGCTGACGCCTTCCGCAATTATCTCAGCGGCCGGCAGTTCATGCACCCGGAAGAAGCGATGATCGACAAGGCGCAGTTGCTGACGCTGACCGGTCCGGAATTGACCGCGCTGCTCGGTGGCCTGCGCGTGCTCGGCGCCAATGCCGAGGATTCCAAGCATGGCGTCTTCACCAAGACGCCGGGCAAGCTGACCAACGACTTCTTCATCAACCTGCTCGACATGGGCACGGTGTGGTCAAAGAAGGGTGACGACCTCTACGAAGGCCGCGACCGCAAGACCAAGGCGGTCAAGTGGACCGGCACGCGCGTCGATCTGGTGTTCGGATCGCACTCGCAGTTGCGCGCGTTCGCGGAAGTCTATGCCTGCGCCGACTCCAAGGAAAAGTTCGTCAAGGATTTCATCGCTGCCTGGAACAAGGTGATGAACGCCGACCGCTTCGATCTGCCCGGCGAGACGCTGCGCGAAGGCGCGTAAGCGCCATCGACATGACAAACAAAAACGGCCGGGGAAACCCGGCCGTTTTTCTTGAGCATCGAGAAACCCGTCAAATCCTCATGGTGAGGAGCATCGTGAAACGATGCGTCTCGAACCATGCAGGCCGATGTGCTGCAACATAGGGGCCTTTCATCCTTCGAGACGGCGCTTCGCGCGCGCCAGTTCCCGATCACGAATTCCCGTTCTCGACCGCGCCACCGGCTTCCTTCAGCGCAGCGGGTTGCGGCATGGCGATGACGTTGTAGCCTGAATCGACAAAATGGATTTCGCCGGTGACGCCGCCCGACAGGTCCGAGCACAGATAGAACCCGGCGCCGCCAAGCTCGTCGAGCGTCACGCCGCGGCCGAGCGGCGAATATTTCTGCTGAAACGCGAACATGTAGCGCGCGTCGCCGATGCCGGCGCCGGCGAGCGTGCGGATCGGGCCGGCGGAGATAGCGTTGACGCGGATCTTCTGTGCACCGAAATCTACCGCGAGATAGCGCACCGACGCTTCGAGCGCGGCCTTGGCGACACCCATCACGTTGTAGTTCGGCATCGCGCGATCGCCGCCGTTGTAGGTCAGCGTGAGCATGCTGCCGCCGTTCGGCATCAGCGCCGCGGCGCGCCTGGCCGCTTCGGTGAAGGCATAGCAGGAGATCACCATGGTGCGCACGAAGTTCTCGCGCGTCGAATCCGCGTAGCGGCCCTTCAATTCGTTCTTGTCGGAGAAGGCGATGGCGTGGATCAGGAAATCCATCGTTCCCCACTTCGCCTTGATCTCGTCGAACACCTTGTCGACCGAAGCCACGTCCTCGACGTCGCACGGCAAAACGAGCGACGAGTTCACCGACTCGGCCAGCGGCTTTACCCGCTTCGCTAGCGCATCGCCCTGATAGGTGAAAGCGAGTTCGGCGCCATGCGCCGCCAGCGTGCGCGCGATGCCCCACGCGATGGAGTGATCGTTCGCGACCCCCATCACCAGGCCGCGCTTGCCTTTCATCAATTCCGACATCCCCAGATCCCCGAAAGTGTCACCACGCGCCGGCAAGGCTCACGCGTCGAGCCGCTTGAGCACGATCGACGCATTGGTGCCGCCGAACCCGAACGAATTGGACAGCACCGCGCCGAGCTTCACATTGTCCTGACGCGCGCGGACGATCGGCATATCGGCAAAAGCGGGATCGATATTTTCGATATTGGCGCTTTCGCAAATGAAGCCGTTGTTCATCATCAGCAGCGAATAGATCGCTTCCTGCACGCCGGTCGCGCCGAGCGAATGTCCGGTCAGCGACTTGGTGGCGGAGATCGGCGGGCACTTGCCGCCGAACACCTGGCGGATTGCTTCGATCTCCTTCTCGTCGCCGATCGGCGTCGAGGTGGCATGCGGGTTGATATAGTCGATCGGCAATTTGGCCGTTTCGATCGCCATCTTCATGCAGCGCATCGCGCCCTCGCCGGACGGTGCCACCATGTCATGACCATCCGAGGTCGCGCCGTAGCCGGCGACCTCGGCATAGATCTTCGCGCCGCGCGCCTTGGCGTGCTCGAGTTCTTCAAGCACCAGCACGCCGGCGCCGCCGGCGATGACGAAGCCGTCGCGATCCTTATCGTAGGCGCGCGAGGCTTTGGTTGGCTTGTCGTTATAGCCGGCGGACATCGCGCCCATGGCGTCGAACAGCACCGACATGGTCCAGTCGAGATCCTCGCAGCCGCCGGCGAAGACCATGTCCTGCTTGCCCCACTGGATCAGCTCGTAAGCGTTGCCGATGCAGTGGTTGGAGGTGGCGCAGGCGGACGAGATCGAATAGTTCACGCCCTTGATCTTGAACCAGGTGGCGAGCGTCGCCGAGGCGGTCGACGACATCGCCTTCGGCACCGCGAACGGACCGACACGCTTCGGCCCCTTGGTGCGCGTCGTGTCGGCGGCGTCGACGATGGCGCGCGCGGACGGGCCGCCGGACCCCATGACGATGCCGGTGCGCGGATTGGAGATGTCGCTCTCCTCGACGCCGGAATCGCGGATCGCCTGCTCCATCGCGACGTGGTTCCAAGCGCCGCCCTGACCGAGGAAGCGCATGGCACGGCGATCGACGGCACCGGCCGGATCGAGCGTCGGCATACCGAACACCTGGCACCGGAAGCCGAGCTTGGCGTATTCGTCGGAGAACGAAATGCCGGATTTGCCTTCACGCAGACTGGCCAGCACTTCCTGCGTGTTGTTTCCGATGGACGAGACAATGCCCATCCCCGTCACCACAACCCGTCTCATCCCTGCCTCACTGAGTTCGCACGCGCGTTGATGGGCCGTCCTGGCCGAAAGGATCGCAGGCGGCGGCGAGCCGCCGTCTGCGTCCATGAATATGGTCCAATGACATGGCCTGCGGAACACGCAGGCGCAAGTCTAAGAAGCCGGGTCATCGAAGGATTCTGGCGACCTCAGGCCGCCCCGGACGGCGCCGACGCGGCATCGTCGCGGAACAAGCCGACCTTGAGATCCTGGGCCTTGTAGATTTGCGTGCCATCCGCCGAAACCCAGCCGTCGGCGATCCCCAGCACCAGCTTGCCGCGCATCACGCGCTTGAGCTCGAGGCCATAGACCACCTTTTTCACGTTGGGCAGCACCTGGCCGGAGAATTTCAGCTCGCCGAGACCCAGCGCCCGGCCCTTGCCGGGCTGACCGAGCCAGCCGAGGAAAAAGCCCAGCAACTGCCACAGCGCATCGAGGCCGAGGCAGCCCGGCATCACCGGATCGCCCTTGAAATGGCAGCCGAAAAACCAGAGGTCCGGCCGCACGTCGAATTCGGCACGGACCAGGCCCTTGCCGTTCTCGCCGCCTTCTTCCGAGATTTCGGTGATGCGATCGAACATCAACATGGGCGGCAGCGGAAGCTGCGGATTGCCCGTTCCGAACAGTTCACCGCGGCCGCAGGCCAGCAGATCTTCATAGCCAAAGCTCGACGGCCGGCTGCCCATGGACGGTCTTTCCTCGCTGCGCATGATGGACGATGACGTCATTCATGCTGTCCTAACATACGGGGTCCACAGGGCAAAGATGGCGCCGGCACGGTGCCCGAGTATGGCGTCCGGCGGGCCCAGGCGGGCGGAAATTCCGCTTTAGAATCAATCAAAGGTGGCTCCTCCGACGTTGCGAAAGAGTTGCATCTAGAACCCGGCTTCGTATATGTTGCAGATGAAACGGCTTTGTGACTGACGCCGGGCCCTTGAAACCCGGATTGTTGAGCGTGACATGATGGATATGCGTACCAAGTTCGCCTCGTTGACCCACGTCGAGGATTCCGTGACGGCATCGACGACACATCCTTCCGATCTCACCGGCTGCCCGTGGCACGACGTGAAGTCCATGCTGCGGTCTGTTGGCCTGCGTCCCACACGGCAGCGCATGTCGCTTGGCTGGATCCTGTTCGCCAAGGGTGACCGGCACATCACCGCGGAAATGCTTTACGAGGAAGCAACCAAGGCGAAGGTGCCGGTGTCGCTCGCGACCATCTACAACACGCTGCATCAGTTCACCGAGGTCGGCCTGCTGCGTCAGGTCGCGGTCGAAGGCTCGAAGGCTTATTTCGACACGAATGCCTCGGAACATCACCATTTCTTCGTCGAGGACGCCAATCAGCTCGTCGATATTCCGGGCGCCGAGGTGATCGTCGACAAGATGCCGACCGCGCCGGAAGGCTACGAGATTTCGCGCATCGACGTCGTGGTGCGTCTGCGCAAGAAATAACGTCGAACACACTCCAGACATTCAGCCCGGCTTCGGCCGGGCTTTTTTCTGCCGTGACGGGCCCCGATTTTTTCGAGGGGCCGCATCGGCGCGCTTGCAGCTTTCACGCGGCTGTCGTCAACTTGCGCCAACAGGTCGCAGGGAGTGTCCACATGTCATCCTTCATCCGCCCGCTCATCCTTGCTGCCGCCCTCACCGGCTTTGCGGCGACCGCGCATGCCCAGGCGCTGGAGGACAAGCTCACTATCGTGACGTCCTTCTCCAAGGATCTCACCGTCCCGTTCGCGCAGGCGTTCGAGAAGAAGCACCCCGGCACCAAGGTCGAGGTGCAGAACCGCAATACAGCCGCGGCGGTCGCCTTCATCCGCGAAACCAAATCCAATCCGCCGGACATCATGTGGGCGTCGGCGCCGGATGCTTTCGAGGTGCTGAAGAAGGACAAGCTGCTGCAGGCTTACAAGCCGCAGGCGCCCGGCATCGCCGAGAAGGTCGGCTCCTATCCGGTCAACGACCCGGAGAATTTCTATACGGGCTTCGCCGCGTCTGGTTACGGCATCATGTACAACACGCGCTATCTGCGCGCGAACAGCCTGCCGGCACCGAAGGAATGGGACGACCTGAAGAAGCCGGTCTATGCCGGGCATGTTGGCATCTCCGCGCCATCGCGCTCCGGCACCACCCATCTCACCGTCGAAACGATGTTGCAGGGCGAGGGCTGGGAGAAGGGCTGGGCGACGTTGCTGGAAATCGGCGGCAACTTCGCGCAGGTGTCGGACCGTTCGTTCGGCGTGCCGGACGCGGTCAACAGCGGACAGTATGGCATCGGCATCGTCATCGACTTCTTCGGCCTGTCGGCGAAAGCGTCGGGCTTTCCGGTCGAGTTCGTCTATCCAACCGTGACCACGCTGGTGCCGGCCAATGTCGGCATCATCGCCAATGCGAAAAATCCGAACGCGGCAAAAGCCTTCGTCGAATTCCTGCTGTCGGACGAGGGCCAGCAACTGCTGCTCGATCCGAAGATCCAGCGACTGCCGGTGAAAGCCACCGCCTACGCCAAGGCGCCCGCCGGCTATCCCAATCCGTTCAAGGATGCCTCGCTCGGCGCGCGCGTGAAATTCGATGCCGACGTGTCGGAGGCACGCTATGCGCTGCTCAACTCGCTGTTCGATCGCATCATCACCTTCCGCCTCAAGGAATTGAATGCAGCATGGAAGGCGATCCACGAGGCCGAAGCGAAGGCGAAAAGCACCGAGGCAAAGCGGCTGATCGAGGAGGCGCGCCGCCTCGCCACCGCCGTTCCGATCGGCGACAAGGAGGCTACAGAGCCCGCCATCGCCGCCTCGTTCAAAGAGTTGAAGAAGGGCGAAAAGGCCGCCGGCCGTCAGGCCGAGTTCGAGGAGAAATGGGACAGCTTCGCCATCGCGCATTACACCGACGCCAAGGCGATGGCGGAGAAAGCGCTGGCGGCTAAGTAATCCCGCACGCATCGCCTTCCCATGAGCGCGCCGGCACTCGCCTCGACCTCACGCTCCGCGCGCAGCAGCGTCGGCCGAAAGCTCGCCGCCTATAACGCCAGCCCGACGCAGGCGCTCGCGCTTCTCGTTATCGCGCTGCTGCTGATCGCGTTCCTGGTGGTGCCTATCGTGCGGGTGATCGTCGTCGCCTTCACCGGCCCCGCCGGCGGTTTCAGCCTCGTGCATTTCGGCGACTTCTTCCGCACCGGATTGCTGCGTGAATCGTTCTGGAATTCGGTCTATGTCGGCGTGATGACGGTGGTGGTCGCGAGCCTGATCGCGGTTCCGCTGGCGACCCTGCTGTCGCGCTTCCAGTTTCGCGGCGCGGCACTGATCCACACGCTCGGCGTGCTGCCGCTGGTGATGCCGCCGTTCGTCGGTGCCATCGCCATGCAGCTCATCTACGGCCGCAACGGCACCATCAACCTGATCCTCGGCGATCACTTCGGATTCCGCATCCCGTTCATGGAGGGCCTGAACGGCGTGATCTTCGTCGAGGCACTGCACTACTTCCCGTTCATCCTGCTCAATCTCTCCGCCTCACTCGCCAATATCGACACCAGCATGGAGGAGTCGGCGCAGAATCTCGGCGCGTCCGGCTTCACGCTGTTCTCGCGCATCGTGTTTCCGTTGGCACTCCCCGGCTATGTCGCCGGCGCGGCGCTCGTGTTCGTCAAGGTGTTCGATGACCTCGCCACGCCGCTGCTGCTCAACGTCAACGCGATGCTGGCGCCGCAAGCATACTTGAAGATCACCTCGGTCGGCATCGCTGACCCGATGGGTTACGTCATCTCCGTCATCATGATCTGCGCCGCGCTCGGTGCCATGGCGATCTCGACACTCGCCTTGCGCCACATCGATTTCGCGACGACCCAACGCGGCGGTGGCGGGCTCGGCCGCCGCTCGCTCGGCCGGTTCGGCAATACGGTCGCCGCCGTGTTCGTCGTGCTGATCCTGCTCCTCGTATTGTCGCCGCATATCGGCATCTTCCTGCTCTCGATCGGCACCGTATGGTCGTTCGCCGAACTGCCGGACGGCTACACGCTCGCGCATTACGCCACCGTGTTCAGCGAGGCGCAGGGGCTGATCGGCAACACCGTGCTCTATTGCGGTCTCGCCGGACTGATCGATGTGATCATCGGCGCAGTGCTCGCTTATCTCGTCCTGCGCACGCGCCTTCCCGGCCGCAAGCTGGTCGAGCAAGTCGCACTGGCCGCCGTCGCCGTCCCCGGTCTGGTGCTCGGCATCGGCTTGCTGCGCACTTATTACGACGTGCATCTGCCGTTCACCGACGTGCCGTTCGCCACCTTCTGGCTGATGCTGGTGATCGCCTATGCGGTACGCCGCTTGCCCTATGCGCTCACCGCCGCCACGGCGGCGCTGCGACAACTGCATCTCAGCCTCGAAGAGGCGGCGGAAAATCTCGGCGCCGGCAAATTGTCGACGCTGTCGCGCATCGTCGTGCCACTGGTCACCGGCGGCCTGTTCGCCGGCTTCGTCACCAGCTTCGCCACCGCCGCGGTCGAGCTGTCGGCAACGCTGCTGCTGGTCGCCAGCGAACGCGACGCGCCGATCTCCTACGGCATCTATGTCTATATGCAGTCGGCGGCGGGGCGCGGCCCCGGTGCGGCATTGGGCGTCATCGCTGTCGTCACGGTTGCGATCGCGACCTATTGTGCGTATCGCCTGTCGGAGCGCGAACGCGACCGCCGCTCGCGTGGAGGATTGGCTGTATGACCCGCAGCGTCAGGATCGAGAACGTCAGCTTCGGCTACGGCGGAACGCCCGTGCTCGACGATGTCAGCCTCGACGTCGGCGCCGGCGAGTTCTTCGCGTTCCTCGGGCCATCCGGCTCGGGCAAGACCACGCTGCTGCGGCTGATCGCCGGCTTCGGCGAGCCGGCCTCGGGCCGCATTCTGATCGGCGACACCGACGTCACCGACCTGCCGCCATGGAAGCGCAATGTCGGCATGGTGTTCCAGAGCTATGCGCTGTGGCCGCACATGACGGTCGCCAAGAACGTCGCGTTCGGCTTGGAACGGCGCAAGCTCCCGCGCGCCGATATCGCCCGCAAGGTCGAGAGCGCGCTCGCGCTGGTCGGGCTCGCCGGCTATGCCGACCGCCGCCCGGCGCAATTGTCCGGCGGCCAGCAGCAACGCGTCGCGCTGGCGCGCACGCTGGCGATCGAGCCGGACGTGCTGCTGCTCGACGAGCCACTCTCCAATCTCGACGCCAAGCTGCGCGTCGAGATGCGTGCGGAGTTGAGACGGCTGCAGCGCAAGCTCGGCCTCACCGCGATCTACGTCACCCATGATCAGGAAGAGGCCAACGCCATCGCCGATCGCATCGCCGTGCTCGACGGCGGCAAAATCCAGCAGGTCGGAACGCCGGTCGCGCTTTACGATCATCCGGCCAACCGTTTTGTCGCGACGTTCCTCGGCACCGCCAATCTGGTGGAGGGACGGATCGCCGGCGACCGGTTCGAGAGCGACGGCTGGAGCCTGCCCGGCATCGCCGGCGGCGACGGCGCGACCTGCATCGCCATCCGTCCGCAAGATATCATTCCCGGCACGGAGGGCGCGGTGCGCGCCACCGTCACCGAGAAGGAATTTCTCGGCGGCCATACCCGCTATCGCATGCAGGCGGGACGCCACAGCCTGATCGTCGACGTGCCGCATCGCGGGGATGCCGGCGGCCTGCCGCTCGGCAGCGATGTCGCCTTGAGCATCGATCCGAAGCGGGTCACGCCGCTGCGGTAGCGCTCACTCTACCTTTTCGCCGGGATAAGCGCCCCACAGGCGCTCCTGATGAATCCAGCCGTCGAAGCCCTTGCCGGCAATCCGGCACCAAGTTCCGGTGCAGGACTTGATCGAGGCCAGCACGCCAGCCTGCAACTTGGCCACCACCGCACTTTCGCCGTCGGGGTCGCTGTACAGCAGGACGAGGTCGTCCTTCAGCTTGGGGACGATGGTCGCGGTGCGCCGGCCGGACAGCAGCGAATGGTAGACCCACCCCTCGGCGCCCTCCCAGTCGCGGATGCGGCGCCAGTTCTCGAATTCGGCGGTGATCTCCACCGGCATGCCCGGGCGGGTATAGACCCAGCGGACGTCCTGGTCCTTGTTCGGGCCGCCGCGCACATTGACCTTGTCAGACTTTAGGCTGACGAAGCGCGGGACCGGCAGGCCGCTGACCGAGCCGGTGGCAAGTTCGCTCGCCGCACGCGCCGGACCGGCGGGCCACGTCAGACACCCCGCCGCGATGACGCATCCCAAAAAGCTTAAAAGAAAGCCGCAAAGAACACCTTTGGGGCCGGCTCCCCGCAGGCCGGCGCCGATGCTTTTTCTTGTCATTGCCATCTGATAGGAAGAACTGACTTCGCCAAAGGAACCCGATACGCGCGAGAGCGCAGTGTCTGCGAGCACGGTTAAAGAGGGCTGAATGGGCAAGGGTAAAAAGCCCCTGGTGATCGTTACCCGGAAGCTGCCGGATAACGTGGAACTGCGGATGCGCGAGCTGTTCGACGTGCGTTTCAACGTCGACGACAAGCCGATGACACAGGCGCAGCTCGCCGAGGCGATGAAAACTGCCGACGTGCTGGTTCCCACCATCACCGACCGGATAGACGCACCGCTCCTGGCCAAAGCCGGCGAGCAGCTCAAGCTGATCGCCAATTTCGGCAACGGCGTCGACAATATCGACGTGGCGACGGCGGTTCAGCGCGGCATCACCGTGACCAACACGCCGGGCGTCCTCACCGAGGACACCGCCGACATGACCATGGCGCTGATCCTCGCAGTGCCGCGCCGGCTGGCGGAAGGCTCGACCCTGCTCAACGACGGCGGCGAGTGGCACGGCTGGTCGCCGACCTGGATGCTCGGCAAGCGCATCTGGGGCAAGCGGCTCGGCATCATCGGCATGGGCCGCATCGGCCAGGCGGTGGCGCGCCGCGCGCAGGCATTCGGCCTGCAGATCCACTATCACAACCGCCGCCGGGTCGCGGCCAAGATTGAAGAGGATCTGCACGCGACCTATTGGGAAAGCCTCGACCAGATGCTCACCCGTATGGACATCATCTCGGTCAACTGCCCGCACACGCCGGCGACCTATCACCTGCTGTCGGCGCGGCGGCTGAAGCTGATCCGTCCCGACGCCTATATCGTCAACACCGCACGCGGCGAAGTGATCGACGAGAACGCGCTGGCGCGCTTGCTGGAGAGCGGCGGCATCGCCGGCGCCGGCCTCGACGTGTTCGAGCATGCGCCTGCGGTGAACCCGAAGCTCGTGAAGCTGGCGCGCGCGGGCAAGGCGGTGCTGCTGCCGCATATGGGTTCGGCGACGCTCGAAGGCCGTATCGACATGGGCGAGAAGGTGATCATCAATATCCGCACCTTCATGGACGGCCACAGGCCGCCCGATCGCGTCCTGCCGTCGATGTTGTGATCAGGCCAGCGCCGTGATCGTCGGCGCGCGGCCGGTGAGCGGATTGTCCGGATTCCATCCGTAGGCGATGGTCTCGAAGCGCATGTCGCGCGCATCGACCATCAGCAGCCGGCCGACCAGACCTTCGCCGAAGCCGACGATCTCGCGCATTACCTCCAGCGCCATCATCGAACCGAGAATGCCGGGCAGCGCGCCGAGCACGCCCGCTTCCGCGCATGCCGGAATGCTGCCGGCGGGCGGCGGCTCCGGAAACAGACAACGATAGGTCGGGTTCGGCTCGCCATCGGCGCCGCGCTCGTGCGCGCGAATCGTCGTCAGCGTGCCGTCGAAGCGGCCGATCGCTGCGGTGACCAGCGGCTTCTTCGCAAAAAAGCAGGCATCGGCGACGAGATAACGCGTAGAGAAATTATCCGAGCCATCGGCGACAATGTCGTAGCGCGAGACGATCTCCAGCGCGTTGTCCGCCGTGAGCCGCAGCGGATGCGTCTCGACCGTCACATGCGGATTGAGCGCGCCGATCTTGGCAGCGGCGCTGTCGACCTTGCGCGTGCCGATGTCGGGAGTCGCATGGATGATCTGCCGCTGCAGATTGGACAGTGACACCGTATCGTCATCGACGACACCGAGCGTGCCGACGCCGGCCGCGGCGAGATACATCAACAGCGGCGCACCAAGCCCACCGGCGCCGATCACCAGCACGCGGGCCTGCTGCAAGGCCGCCTGTCCCGGCCCGCCCACCTCGCGCAGCACGATATGGCGGGCATAGCGTTCGAGTTCCGAAGCATCAAGCATGAGCGGACCATTGGCGCTCGCGAGCACGGGGTCAAGCGCCCTGCTTTCCCCGCGCGCGGGTCTTGTCTAAGCTCGCCGTCCGGGATCAGCGATCGGGCCTTTGTATGTGGCGTTGCCGGATCATGAGCGTCCTCCTGTGCGCCGGTGCGGTACTGGCCGCGCCGGGCGTGGTGACGCGTGCGCAAGCCGATGCCGACAGCGCGATCGGCCGACCCGATCCGGTCGAAGCGGAGCCGCGCATTGCTCCCACGAACCATCCGCCTGCGCCGGCGAAACCACGCAAATCCGCCATTCCACTGCCGAAACCGGCGCCCGGCGCGCCGGTGAGCACCGAGGCCAAAGCGGACAGCAAGCCGGACGCCAAAGCGGAGACCAAGCCGGCGGTCGCCGCACCACCGGCGCAGCCAGCCACGGCGGCGATGACTCCGCGCGAACGCGGCGTTATCGAAGCCGCGCTGATGTTCTCCGGCGATGACACCGGCCCGGCCGATGGCGACGACGCCTGGACCAGCGCGGTGAAAGCATTTCAGCGGCGTATCAATGCCAAGGTCACCGGCACGCTGACACCGGAGGAACGCGAGCGGCTCCTCGCCGCTCAGAAGTCACGCGAAAGCGAATACGGCTGGACACTAATCGATGATACCGCCACCGGCGTCCGGCTCGGCGTGCCGCGCAAGCTGATGCCCATCGAGCAGACAACGCGCGAAGGAACGCGCTTCACCTCGCGGCATGGCAATATTCAGGTCGAAACCTTCCGCATCGCCAACGGCCTGACGCTCGCTGCACTGTTCGCAATGGAGCGCAGCAAGCCGCGACCACGCCGCGTCGAAACGAGCAGCCTGCGCGAACCACGCTTCAGTATTTTCGGGATGCAGGGGTTACGCCGCTTCGCCATGCACGCGCAGGCCGGCAACGGCGAGATTCGCGGCTTCACCGTCAGTTATGATCAGGCGCTCGAGGGCATGCTCACACCGCTGGCGACGGCGATGGCCAACAGCTTCACCGCCTTCGCGTCGGGCCGCGCGCCACCTCCCGACCGTTCGCAGCGCGTCGTCTATGGCAGCGGCGTGATCGTCTCGGCGACAGGCGACATCATCACCGACCGCGCGATCACCGAGGATTGCCAGACCATCACCGTCGCGCATCTCGGTCCGGCGGAGCGCGTGGCGACCCGCGACAGCATCGCACTGCTGCGCGTCTATGGCGCACGCAACCTAACACCGGCTGCGACCGGTACACCGGGATCGAACAGCGACGTGATCGTGCGCGCGATCCCCGATCCGAAGATGCAGGACGGTAATACCGAGGTGAAGGAAACACGCGCACGCCTCGCCGCCAGCGGCGCGGCCGTGCGGCTCGATCCGCCGCCCGCGACCACGAGCGCCGGCGCCGGCGTGTTCGACACCGAAGGACGCCTGATCGGACTGTTGTCGCCGAAAGGCATGCAGCTCGCCAGCGCCGAAGCGGTCGCGCCGCCAAGTGGATTGACGCCGGCGACGGTGGTTCAGGATCTGCTACCGGGTTCAGCAAAGTCCGCCACCACACCCGCCGCGGCGAGCATGGTGCGGATCGTCTGCGTGCGGCCGTAACCTGTCGCTTTTCAATTTCTTGAGCGTGATCTCGTCCGAAAACCGCTTCACACTTTTCGGGATCACGCTCTATTTGTGCGTGAACTTCGCCGGGCGCTTGTGGATGAACGCCGCCATGCCTTCCTTCTGATCCTGCGTCGCGAACAGCGAGTGGAACACGCGGCGCTCGAACCGCACGCCTTCGGCGAGCGAGGTCTCGAACGCGGCATTGACCGCTTCCTTCGCCAGCAGGGTCGCCGGGAGGCCCATGGAGGCGATCGTTTCCGCGACCTTCATCGCTTCGTCCATCAACTGCGCCAGCGGCACGATGCGCGCGACGAGGCCGGAACGCTCCGCCTCCTGCGCATCCATCATCCGGCCGGTCAGCACCATATCCATCGCTTTCGCCTTGCCGACAGCGCGGGTCAGCCGCTGCGTGCCACCGATGCCGGGAATGACGCCGAGCTTGATCTCCGGCTGACCGAACTTCGCATTGTCGGCGGCGATAATCATATCGCATTGCATCGCCACCTCGCAGCCGCCGCCGAGCGCGAAGCCCGCGACCGCAGCGATGATCGGTTTGCGCGCCCGCGCCGCCGCATCCCAGTTGCCGGCGAAATTGCCGAGCAGCACGTCGGCATAGCTCTTGTCAGCCATCTCCTTGATGTCGGCGCCGGCGGCAAAAGCCTTGTCCGAGCCGGTGAGGATCATGCAGCCGATGCCCGCATCGGCTTCAAAGGCGCCGATGGCGCGCGCCAGTTCGGCCTTCAACTCCGAATTCAGCGCATTGAGCGCGCCGGGCCGGTTGAGGCGGATCACGCCGACGCGGCCTTTGGTTTCGACAAGAAGATGCTGGTAGCTCATGGCAAAGGTCTCCGGGGTTTCGTTATTTCTGGCACACCGGGCAATAGAACGTCGAGCGGCCGCCCTGGACGATCCGCTTCACCGTGCCGGTGCATCCCCGCGTCGGGCACTTCTCGCCCTCGCGGTCGTAGACGCAGAAATGGTGCTGGAAGTAGCCGAGTTCACCGTCGGTCTGACGGTGATCACGCAGCGACGAGCCGCCGGCCTCGATCGCGGCGTTGAGCACCGCCTTGATTGCCGGCACCAGCGCGTCCGCGCGCTCGTTCGCCGCGCCCTTGCGGTCGGCGAGCGTCGATGCCTTGCGGCGCGGCGACAGATGCGCGCGATGCAGCGCCTCGCAGACATAGATGTTGCCGAGCCCGGCGACGACGCGCTGGTCGAGCAGCGCGGCTTTCAGCGAGGTCGATTTGCCGGCGACCGCTTCCGCCAGCATCGCCGCATTGAACGCATTGCCGAGCGGCTCCGGGCCCATCGCCTGCATCAGCGGATGGTCGTCGAGTTCGGCGCGCTGCGTCAGCTTCATGAAGCCGAAGCGGCGCGGGTCGTTGAACGTCACCACCGCGCCGTTCGACATGTGGAAGACGATGTGGTCGTGCGCCGCGAGCTTGCCGCGCGAATAATGGAAATCACCCGGAGTGTCCTCGCCGGACGGCACGGCGATGCGGAACGAGCCGGACATGCCGAGATGCATCATCAGCACTTCGCCCGACGACAGGTCGGCCAGCAGATATTTGGCGCGGCGGCCGAGTCCCACGACGGTCTTGCCCTCCAGCCGCTGTACGAACTGCTCCGGCAGCGGCCAGCGCAGGTCGCCGCGCCGCGCCTCGACCTTGGCGAAGCGGGCGCCTTCCATCACGGGCGCGAGGCCACGGCGGACCGTCTCGACCTCGGGTAATTCCGGCATGATTAAGGCTCTCCCGACCGACAGATAGCCTGCCGCGCCGCGCCGCGCTATGGTCCATCCGACGAGGATCGGTGGAATGCAGACGCGCGACGACCAGACCCATTTCGGCTTTCGAGACGTGCCCCTGAGCGAGAAGCAGGGGATGGTGGACGAGGTATTCCACTCGGTCGCCGGCCGCTACGACCTGATGAACGACCTGATGTCGGCGGGCCTGCATCGCGCCTGGAAGGATGCGCTGGTCACCGCCATCAACCCGCCGCGCGGGCCGCAGCCATTCCATCTGCTCGACGTCGCCGGCGGCACCGGCGACATCTCGCTGCGCGTCGTCGATGCCGGCGGCAGCGGCACCAAGGCCACCGTGTTCGACATCAACGGCGGCATGCTCGCGGTCGGCCGCGAACGCATCGCCAAGCTCGGCCGCGACGATGCCATCGACTTCATCGAGGGCAATGCGGAAGAGCTTCCGTTCCCGGACAAAAGCTTCGACGCCTATTCCATCGCTTTCGGCATCCGCAACGTGCCGCGTATCGATCAGGCATTGAAAGAAGCGTATCGCGTACTGCGGCCGGGCAGCCGCTTCGTCTGTCTCGAATTCTCGATGCCCGATCTGCCGGGGCTCGACCGATTGTATGATCTTTATTCCTTCAACGTCATTCCTGCGCTGGGCGGCGCGGTGACGGGCGACCGCGAATCCTATCGCTACCTCGTCGAGTCGATCCGCCAGTTTCCGGCGCCGCAACGCTTCGCCGACATGATCGCGGCCGCCGGCTTTCGCCGCGCGTCGTTCACGCGCTTGAGCGGCGGCATCGTCTGCATCCATTCGGGCTGGCGGCTGTGACGCATAACACCGCCCCGACACCGATGCACTGACATGTTCGGCTCCATCCATCATCTGATCCGGCTCGGCCGCGCCGGCTTCGTGTTCGCGCGCGAAGGCGTGCTGTCGCTGGTCGATCCGCGACCGCTGCCAGTGCCGGCACGCACCGCGCTCGCTTTAGCGAAGCTGATCGAACGGCGCGGCGTCAGCGACGGATCGAGCCGGCTCGCCAATGCGTTGACACGGCTTGGCCCCACTTATGTGAAGCTCGGACAATTTCTGGCGACGCGGCAGGACGTGGTCGGCGCCGCCATCGCCCGCGATCTCGAGCGGCTGCAGGACAAGATGCCGCCGTTTCCGCAGGCGGAAGCCGAACGCATCGTCGAGACCGCGCTGGAAGGCCCGTTATCTGCGCATTTTATATCGTTCAGTCCGCCTGTCGCTGCCGCCTCGATCGCGCAGGTGCACCGCGCCGACATCGACACACCGGAGGGCCGCAAATCCGTCGCGGTGAAAGTACTGCGCCCCGGCATCGAGCATCGCTTCAAGATCGATCTCGACGCCTTTGCCTTCGCTGCCGCGCAGGCGGAAGCATGGTCGAGCGAGGCGCAGCGGCTGCGCTTCATCGAGGTCGCGCGCACGCTGGCACGCTCGGTAGCAATGGAGATGGATTTCCGGCTCGAAGCCGCCGCGCTCTCCGAAATGGCGGAGAACACGCGCGACGACGACGGTTTCCGCGTGCCAACGGTCGACTGGAACCGGACCACGCGCGACGTACTGACGCTGGAATGGATCGACGGTACCGCGCTCAACGATCGCGCCACGCTCGCCGAAAAAGGCTTCGACCTGCCCGCGATCGGCCGTGCAGTGATCCAGAACTTCCTGCGCCACGCGCTACGCGACGGTTTTTTTCATGCCGACATGCATCCCGGCAATCTGCTAGTCGATGACGACGGCAAGCTGATCGCCGTCGACTTCGGCATCATGGGACGGCTTGGCCCGAAGGAGCGGCTGTTCCTCGCCGAGATTCTGTTCGGCTTTATCACCCGTGACTATCACCGCGTCGCGCAGGTGCATTTCGATGCCGGCTATGTGCCACCGCATCACTCGGTCGACAATTTCGCGCAGGCGATCCGCGCCATCGGCGAGCCGATCCACAGCCGCACCGCCGAACAGATTTCCATGGCGAAGCTGCTGACGCTGCTGTTCGAGGTAACGGCACTGTTCGACATGCGCACGCGGCCGGAACTGCTGCTGCTGCAGAAGACCATGGTGGTGGTCGAAGGCGTGGCGCGGACGCTCGATCCGCGCCTCGACATGTGGAGCACCGCCGATCCCGTGGTGCGCGAATGGATGACGCAACGGCTCGGCCCCTCGGGACGGCTGCAGAACGCCGCCGAGGGCGCCGGCGAGATCGGCCGGTTCCTCGCCCAGGTGCCGGCGCTGCTGACCCGTGCCGGGCAGATCGCCGACCAGATGGATGAGGCCACCCGCAACGGGCTGGTGCTGGCCCCGGAGACGGTGACGGCGCTGACGCTCGCCGACCGCCGCGCCCGGCGCTGGCAGACGGTGGCCCTGTGGGTGATTGCAGCCCTGCTCGGCGGATTGGTGATTCTCGCCCTGAACTGATTGCACTGATTGCAATGCCATCATTTCCGGCCTAGTTTTGCTGCCCATGGGCAGCCTGACCATCCGCAAGCTCGATGAGGCGATGAAGGCGCGGCTGCGGCTGCGCGCCGCCCGCCATGGCCGTTCGGTCGAAGAGGAAGCCCGTACCATCCTCCGCGACGCGGCGGCGGACGCCGAGAGCCCTCCGGCAACTCATCCAACCCCGGCGGAGGCTCTTTCGGCCGCCGCGGCGGCAGCGAAGCCGGCCCGTGTGCTGCTGATCATCGGCGGCGGCATCGCCGCCTACAAATCCCTCGACCTGATCCGCCGCCTGCGCGAGCGCGGTGTCGCGGTGCGCTGCGTGCTCACCCGCGCGGGCAGCGAATTCATCACGCCGCTCTCGGTCGGCGCCATCGCCGGCGAGCGGCCCTATACCGACCTATTCAATCCCGACCACGAATTCGATGTCGGCCACATCCGGCTGGCGCGCGACACCGATCTCGTCATCGTCGCGCCGGCGACCGCCGATCTCATGGCGAAGATGGCGAACGGCCACGCCGACGATCTCGCCTCCGCTGTGCTGCTCGCCACCGACAAATCGATCCTGCTCGCCCCGGCGATGAATCCACGCATGTGGGCCAACAAGGCGACACAGCGCAACGTCACACAGTTGCAGAGCGACGGGGTCACGCTGGTCGGCCCCGGCGAGGGCGAGATGGCCGAACGCGGCGAGCGTGGACGTGGACGCATGGCCGAGCCGCTGGAGATTGCCGAGCGCGCGACCGCACTGCTGACGCCACCGGAAAAATCGCTCGCCGGCTATCGCGTGCTGATCACATCCGGCCCGACCCACGAGCCGATCGATCCGGTGCGCTACATCGCCAACCGTTCGTCGGGCAAGCAGGGCCACGCGATCGCCGCCGCCGCCGCCGCCGCCGGTGCGGAGGTGACGCTGGTCAGCGGACCGGTGACGATCCCCGATCCGCAAGGCGTCAACGTCGTGCATGTGGAATCCGCGCGCGACATGCTCGCCGCCGTGGAGAAGGCGATGCCCGCGGATATTGCGATTTTCGCCGCTGCGGTGGCTGACTGGCGCGTCGCGCGCGACAGCGAACAGAAGATCAAGAAGCAGGCCGGCGCCGCGACGCCGGAACTGTCGCTGACGGAGAATCCCGACATCCTCGCCACCATTTCCAAATTGCCGTCGTCGCGCCGGCCGCCGCTGGTGATCGGCTTCGCCGCCGAGACCGAGCATGTGGAGCGTCACGCGCGCGAGAAGCTGGCGCGCAAGGGCTGCGATTGGATCGTCGCCAACGATGTGTCGCCCGCGACCGGCATCATGGGCGGCGACAGCAACACCGTGCACCTCATCAGCGCGACCGGTGTCGAACACTGGCCGCCACAATCGAAAGAAGCCGTCGCGCGAATGCTGATCGAACACATCGCGCGAACGATGCATGACAAGATGAAAGCAAAATCATGAGCGAGATTCCGCTGCACATCCTGCGCTTGCCGCACGGCGCCGACCTGCCGCTGCCCGCCTATCAGACCGCCGACGCCGCTGGTCTCGATCTGATGGCCGCCGTCGAAGCCGACGTCCCGCTGCAACTGGCGCCCGGCACAACTGCGATGGTGCCGACCGGTCTCGTCATCGCCGTACCGCCGGGCCACGAGGCACAGGTGCGTCCGCGCTCCGGTCTCGCCGCCAAGCATGGCGTCACGGTTCTCAACGCGCCCGGCACCATCGACGCCGATTATCGCGGCGAGGTGAAAGTGCTGCTGATCAATCACGGTCGCGAGTCTTTCACCGTCACCCGCGGTCTGCGCATGGCGCAGCTCGTGGTCGCGCCGGTGACGCGCGTGCAACCCATCGCAGTCACATCGCTCGACGACACCGCGCGCGGCGACGGAGGATTCGGATCGACCGGCAGCGCCACGTCATCCACCGCCCGCGAAAAACACTAGACGCGCTGGAACTTTTACCAGTAGTGTTACCGGGATACCGTTCGCCATTCCTCTTCACGCGACAACCCGGTCCGCCTTTCAATGCCACTATTGTCCCGCAAGGGCATCCTGGCCATTGCGGCCGTGATCGATATCGCCGTCCACGGTACCGAACGTCCCGTTTCCGCCAAGCACCTGGCGGAACGCCACGACCTTCCGCCCCGGCATCTCGAGCCGGTGCTGCAGGCACTGGTCCGCGACGGTGTGCTCAAGGGCATCCGCGGTCCGCATGGCGGCTACGCGTTGGCTCGCGACAGCCGTGCCATCACCGCCGACGATATCCTGCGCGCCGCCGGCAAGGCCGAGGATCACGATGAACCACCGCTCGCGGAAACCTCGCTCGTGCACGATGTGGTGCGCCCCGCGCTGATCCGTGCCGAAGAAGCATTTTCCACGGCGCTGAGCGGCATCAGCATCGCCGATCTCGCCGCGCGGGCGAAGCGGCTGGCCTGATCGCGGCAGCGATCGCGCGCGAAAACTGCTGTTCACGATCTGGACTCTTACGAGTGGATTCTCGTTGAGGGTATTGTGGTTAGCGATTCGCGCGGCGGGCAGCGGCGCTATTTTCCTTGGGGCAAGGCGGGTATGCCGGAGACGATCCGGGCAGATGAGGGCGAGTCCAAAGCTCGCCGGCGACGAGGGCGATTCCTCGCAGCCTGCGCATCGCTCGGCGGTACGTTCGGCGGTGTACTCAGCCTGTCTGCGTCGTCGGCATTCGCCGCTGAACAGGCGCCATCCAGTATCGCGTTGACCGCGCAGGACGCCGTCGCGCTGGTGCTGACACTCGGCCTGTCCTGCTTCGCCGTCGTCACAGCGATCATGCTGGTGCGTACCCGTGCCCGCGCCAGCCGCCGCGAAAGCTCCTTCCGCGACGAAATCCTCGCGTTGCGCAGCGAGGTCGACCGCGTCAATGCACTGCTGCAGGCCGAGCCGCAAATCCTGATCGCCTGGCCGAGCGCCGCCAACACCGCCGCCGACATCATGGGCGACCTCAGCCTCGTCGCCAACGAGCAGGGCACCGAGCGCGTGCTGGCATTCGGAACCTGGCTCGACCCGCGCACGGCGCAAAAGCTCGAAGCGGCGGTGGCAACGCTGCGCGCAGCCGGAAAGTCCTTCGTTCTGCCGCTGATCACCGTCACCGGCCGGCAGATCGAAGCGGAAGGCCGCGCGATCGGTGGCAGCGCCGTGCTGCGCCTCAAGGATGTCAGCGGCATCAAGCTGAACTTGCTCGAACTCACCACCAAGCACGACAAGCTCGTGGCGCAGAATGATGCGCTGCAAGGTTTGATCGATGCATTGCCGGCGCCAGTGTGGGCCCGCAACAGCGCCGGACGGCTGACCTTCGTCAATGCCGCCTACAGCCGCGCGGTCGAAGCCGACGATTCGCAGGATGCCGTCGCGCGCGGGGTCGAACTGCTTGATCGCGGCGCCCGCGACGACGTCGCCCGCGCGGTGGCCGACGGCACGACTTTCAGCGCACGGCTGCCGGCCATCGCCGCCGGCGCGCGGCGCAGCTTCGACGTGATCGGCGCGCCGAGCCAGCACGGCAGCGCCGGGATGGCGATCGACGTGACCGAAAATGAAGGGCTGCGCACGGAGCTCAAGCGCGTCGTCGATGCGCATCGCCGCACGCTCGATCAGCTCAACTCCGCCGTTGCGATCTATTCCGCCGACCAGACGCTGGTGTTCTACAATGCCGCGTTCCGGGCGTTGTGGGATCTTGATGCCGCGTTCCTCGATCAGGCCCCGACCGACAGCGCCGTGCTGGAGCGGCTGCGCGCGGCGCATCGCTTGCCGGAAGAGCAGGATTTCCGGCAGTGGAAAGCGCAGTTGCACGAAGCCTATCGCGCCGTCGAGACCAAGGAGCAGCTCTGGCATCTGCCCGGCGGGAAAGCGTTGCGCGTCGTCACCACGCCCAATCCCGAAGGCGGCGTCACCTATCTGTTCGACGATGTGACCGAACGCCTTGACCTCGCGCGGCGCTACGACGCGCTGATCAAGGTGCAGAGCGAGACGCTCGACCATCTCTCCGAAGCCGTGGCCGTGTTCGGCAGCGACGGCCGTATCCGGCTGCATAATCCTGCCTTCGAGCGTCTGTGGAAGCTGCAGCCGGAATCGCTGGCGCAGCGCCCGCATGTGGAAGCGGTGATCGCCTGGTGCCAGGCGCAGCACGACGACAGTTCGCTGTGGCGCGCGATCCGCACCGCCGTCACTGCCATCGACGAGCGCACGCCGGTCTCCGGCACGCTGGAGCGCCGCGACGGCACCGTGATGGTGTGTGCCAGTGTGCCGCTGCCGGATGGCGCCACCATGGTGACGTTCCGCGACGTGACCGACACAGTGAATGTCGAGCGCGCGCTGCGCGACCGCAACGAGGCGCTGGAAACCGCCGACCGGATCAAGGTCAACTTCGTCCAGCATGTGTCCTACGAATTGCGCTCGCCGCTGACCAACATCATCGGCTTCGCGCACTTCCTCGGCGATCCGGCGTTCGGTCCGCTGACCGGCAAGCAGCGCGAATATCTCGGCTACATGACCGCATCCACCAACGCCCTGCTTGCCTTGATCAACAACATCCTCGATCTCGCCACCATCGACGCCGGCGCGATGACGCTCAATCTCGGCATGGTCGACATCCGCGACGCGATGAATGCCGCCGCCGAGGGTATTCAGGACCGCCTCGTCAGTGGAAAGATCGCGCTCGATATCCAGGCGGCGTCCACTATCGGCAGCTTCGAAGCCGATGAACGGCGTCTGCGACAAGTGCTGTTCAACCTTTTGTCGAATGCGGCCGGTTTCTCGCCCCAAGGATCGACGATTACTTTGGCGGCGGAGCGCACCGCCAGCAGCATCATCTTCACCGTCACCGACCACGGCGCCGGCATTCCGGAAAACGTGCAAGGCAAGGTGTTCGACTGGTTCGAGACCAATTCGCACGGCTCCAACCACCGTGGCAGCGGGCTCGGCCTGTCGCTGGTGCGCTCGTTCGTCGCCTTGCATGGCGGCACGGTCAACTTGCGCTCCATCGTCGGGGACGGCACGGTGGTTGTGTGCGAATTCCCCATCGTTCAGTCGGCGCGCAAATCTGACAGCAACGTGCCCGACAGCAAGCAGAGCGCCGCCTGACGGAGGCGACGGATGTTCCCAACCACGGCCGGCAACTCAAGTTTCACCGTCGCCCTGTCCGATGAACAGGCGACGCTGAAATTGATGCGCGATATCGCGTCGATCATCGCGCCCGGCGACACGATCACGCTGTCGGGCGATCTCGGCGCTGGCAAGACCACGTTCGCGCGCGCACTGATCCGCCATTTCGCCGGCGATCCGCTGACGGAAGTGCCGAGCCCGACCTTCACGCTGACGCAGAGCTACGATCTGCCAAAATTTCCGCTGGTGCACGCCGATCTCTACCGGTTGTCCGGCTCATCGGAACTGGCGGAACTCGGCTTCGACGATCTGCCGCCCACTGCCGTCACGCTGGTGGAATGGCCGGACCGTGCGGCCGGTTACCTACCGCCCGATCGTCTCGACATCGGCTTCACACTGGCGCCGAAGCTCGGCCCATCGCATCGCAATGCGCGCGTCACCGGCTACGGCAGCTTCGGCCCGCGCATCGAGCGGCTCAATGCGCTGCGCGTGTTCCTGGCCGCTTCGGGTCTCAGCGACGCGGAGCGCCAGCGCATCCAGGGCGACGCCTCGACCCGCATTTACGAACGGCTCCGGCACGAAGGACGCGATCTGATCCTGATGGACGCGCCGCGCCGGCCGGACGGGCCTCCGGTGCAGGACGGCAAGCCCTATAGCGCCATCGCCCATCTCGCCGAGGACGTGACGCCGTTCGTTGCCATGGCGCGTGGCCTGCGCGAGCGCGGCTTCTCCGCGCCCGCCGTGCTGCATGCGGATCGCGACGCCGGACTGCTGGTGCTGGAGGATCTTGGCAAGGAAGGCGTCGTGCGCGGTACGCCACCATCGCCGATTCCGGAGCGTTATGAAGCCGCCATCAACATGCTGGCCGCGCTGCACGGGCAGAAGCTGCCGGAGACGCTGCCGGTCGATCCGGCCACAACCTATACGCTGCCGCATTACGATCTCGATGCGTTCCTGATCGAGCTTGAACTGCTGCCGGCGTGGTATCTGCCGATGCTCAACGCGCCACTGACGGAGGCGCGCCGCGACACGTTCCTCTCGCTGTGGCGCGACCTGCTGCAACCGCTGATCGACACTCAGTCGACCTGGGTGCTGCGCGACTTCCACTCGCCGAATCTGATGTGGTTGCCGCAGCGCAGCGGCATTGCCCGCGTCGGCCTGCTCGATTTTCAAGATGCGGTGATCGGCCCTGCCGCATACGACGTCGCCTCGCTGCTGCAGGACGCCCGTATCGACGTGCCGGAAAAACTCGAACTCACCCTGCTGTCGCGTTATCTGCGCGCGCGCCACGACGCCGACCCGACTTTCGACGCCGCCGCATTCGCCGAACTCTATTCGGTGATGGCAGCGCAGCGCGCCACGAAAATTCTCGGCATCTTCGCGCGGCTCGATCGCCGCGACCACAAGCCACAATATCTGCGTCATATCCCGCGTGTATGGAATTACCTGCAACGCGCGCTCGCGCACCCGGCGCTGAGCGGCCTGAAATCCTGGTACGCCATCGGCGTGCCGGCCTTGAAGACGATCTAGGGAAACCGATGCCTGCTTCTTCCGCCGCTCCACGCAGCGCCATGGTCCTCGCCGCCGGTTACGGGACGCGGATGCGGCCGCTGACCGACGATAAACCGAAGCCAATGGTGCCGGTTGCCGGGCGGCCACTGATCGACCATGTGCTCGACCGGCTGGCGGATGCCGGCGTCACGCAGGCTGTCGTCAATGTGCACTATCTCGCCGATGTGCTGGAACAGCATCTCAAGGCGCGGCAAACGCGCGGCGCGAAGCCCGCGATCACGATCTCCGACGAACGCAACGTCGTGCTCGGCACCGGCGGCGGCGTGGTCCAGGCGCTACCGCTCCTCGGCAATGCGCCATTCCTGCATCTCAACTCGGACACGATCTGGATCGATGGCGCACGGCCCAATCTGGACCGGCTGGTCGAGGCATTCGATCCCGACACGATGGATGCATTGCTGCTGCTGGCACCGGTCTCGACCAGCATCGGCTATGACGGCCGTGGCGATTACACCATGGGCGCCGATGGAAGGCTCACCTACCGGCAGGAAGGCAAGGTGGTACCGTTCGTATTCGCCGGGGCGGCGATGCTGTCGCCGGCGCTGTTCCGCGAAGCGCCGCAGGGCGAATTCGCGCTCACCGTGCTGTTCGACCGGGCCATCGAAGCAGGTCGGCTGTTCGGCTTGCGGCTCGAGGGCGTGTGGATGCATGTGGGGACGCCGGAGGCGATCAAGGCCGCCGAGGCGGCGATTGCCGCCAGCACCCAGACCTGACCTCGCGTCCGATCCACAATCCGACTTTGATCTTGTAACGATCCGGCATCGGCCCGATATCATGTCGGCATGACCGGCGTGACGCCCCGCCTTTTCACCATCCCAGCCTCCGCGCCGTTTCTCGACGTGCTGGTCCGCACACTGCTGCGCGGTGATCTGGTGCCGGGATTTTCCGCGGGAGGCGCGGGGAGCGATCCGCTCGCGCTCGCCGGCGCGACGCTCTATCTGCCGACGCGGCGCGCCTGCCGGCTGGCGCGCGACACCTTCCTCGCGCAACTCGGCGACGCGGCGATCCTGCCGCGCATCGTACCGATCGGCGATGTGGACGAAGACGAAATCGTATTCGCGCAGGCCGGCAGCGGCGACCTCGCTGCCCTCGCGCTCGATCTACCGGAAGCGCTGAGCGATTTCGAGCGGAGGCTGTTGTTGCTGCGGCCGATCGCCGAATGGGCCAAGCGCATCGCCGGCTCCGGCGACACGCCGCTGATCGCCAACACGCCGGCTGCCATGCTGGAACTGGCGAACGGGCTGGCGCGGCTGATCGACGACATGACGACGCGGCGTGTCGCATGGGATGAATTGGACAAGTTGGTCCCGCACGATTTCGACGCGTACTGGCAGAAGACACTCGAATTCCTGCAGATCGCCCGCAGCTACTGGCCGCAACACCTTGCCGAGCTAGGCCGCATCGAAGCCGCGGTGCGGCGCGAGCGGCTGATTCAGGGCGAGATCGCCCGCCTCGCGACGAGCCAGTCCCCGGTGATCGCCGCCGGCTCGACCGGCTCGATGCCGGTCACCGCCGACCTGCTTGCGGCCATCGCCCGCTTGCCGCATGGCGCGGTGGTGCTGCCAGGCCTCGACACGCATCTCGACGAGCCGTCATGGCACATGATCGGCGGCGACGACAAGCGCGAGCCGCATGACGGCGGCATGCCGGCATCGGCACATCCGCAATTCGCGATGTATCGCCTGCTGCAACATATCGGCGTGCAACGCGACGCGGTGCAGATCCTTGGCGCTCCGGAATCGCGCGGCCGCGACGCCTTCGTCTCGGAAGCGATGCGGCCCGCCGCCTCCACCGAGCAATGGCAAGGCTGGCTCACGGCGCATGCCACCGCCGCGCCGCTCGCCAGCGTCACTGTGATCGAAGCCGCCACCGCCGAAGAAGAAGCGCTGGCGATCGCCGTGGCGCTGCGCGAGACCGCAGAACACCCCGAACAGACGGCGGCGCTGGTAACACCCGACCGCGCACTGGCGCGGCGGGTGGCGGCGGCGCTGGAACGATGGTCGGTCCCGGTCGACGATTCCGGCGGCGATTCGCTCGGGGACACACCGGCCGGGGTTTTCGCGCGGCTCGCGGCGGAAGCGGCGCTCGGCGGCACCGAGCCGGTGACGCTGCTCGCCCTGCTCAAACACCCGCTGCTGCGGCTCGGACGCGCGGACGGCGGATGGCGCGAGGCCACCGTCGCGCTAGAATGCGCACTGTTACGGGGGCCACGCCCCCAGCGTGGCACCGCCGGACTGGCGCATGCCTTGAACGATCTGCGCACGTCGCTGGCGACACCCGGCGTCGTCCATCGCAGCGATCCACGGCAACGATTATCCGCTGCGCAGCTCGACCAGGCCACCGCGCTGATCGCCGCGCTGGCGACAGCGCTTGCGCCGCTCGAAACCCTGACGCAGACGCGCGCGCCACAAAGCTTCGCACTGCTGCTCGCGCAGCATCGCGCTTGCCTCGATGCGCTCGCAGCGGACGACAGCGGCGCGCTGCCGCTGTTCACCGCGCTCGGCGGGCGCGATCTCACACGCGCCTCCGACGAGATGCTCGCAACCGAGCATGCGGCGAGCTTTGTCATGCCGCTGGCCGATTATGCAGAACTGTTCCGCACCAGCATCGCCGACCGCGTGGTGCGCAAGCCGGAGCTTCCGGGCGTTCACATCCGCATCTTCGGCCCGCTGGAAGCGCGCCTACAACAGGTCGATCGTATCGTGCTCGGCGGGCTGATCGAAAGCGTGTGGCCGCCGGACCCGCCGAGCGACCCTTGGCTAAGCCGGCCGATGCGCCACAAACTGGGGCTCGATCTGCCGGAGCGGCGCATCGGCCTGTCCGCCCATGACTTCACCCAGGCGCTTGGCGCAGGCGATGTGTTTCTCGCCCGTCCGGCGAAGCTTGCCGGCGCGCCGACGGTGATGTCGCGTTTCCTGCAGCGGATCGCGGCGCTCGCCGGCGAGGATGCCTGGCACGACGCCCGCGAACGCGGGGACAAATATCTCCATTTCGCCCGCCAGCTCGACCATCCTGTCACCGTGACGCCGGAGAAACGGCCAGAGCCGCGGCCGCCGCGCGCCGCACGGCCGAAACAGCTTTCGGTGACGGCCATCGAGCACTGGCTGCGCGATCCTTACACGATCTATGCGCGCTATATCCTGAAGCTGCCGGTGCTCGACGCCATCGACACGCCGCCCGGCGCGCGCGACCGCGGCACCGTGATCCATCAGGCAGTCGGCGATTTCACCAGCAAATTCGCCGCCGCGCTGCCCGAGCGCGCGGTGCAGGAGCTGACCGCGCTCGGCGCCACCGGCTTCGCACGGCTCGACGCGTTCCCGGAAGCACGCGCGTTCTGGTGGCCGCGCTTCCTGCGCATCGCCGACTGGTTCGCGGCATGGGATGCGAACCGGCGCAACAATCTGAAAGCGCTGCACGCCGAGATCGACGGTGACATCAAGATCCCGGTCGGAGACCGCATCTTCACCCTCACCGCGCGCGCCGACCGCATCGAGCAACTTGCGGACGGGCGCTTCGCCATCCTCGATTACAAGACCGGCGCCAAACGGACCGAGAAGCAGGTGCGAACCGGCCTCGCACCACAGTTGACGCTGGAAGCGGCAATTCTGCGACAGAAAGGCTTTAAGGCCATTCCCGGCGGTGGCTCCGTCGCGGGCCTGGTCTATGTCTCGCTCAAGGGCGGCGCGCCGGCCGGCGAGGAGCAAACCATCGTCTTCAAGGAAGGCGGCACCACCGACGATCATGCCGACCGCGCGCTGTCACGGCTCACCGGCGTGATCGCGCAATTCGAGAACGAAGACACGCCGTATCGCTCGCTGGTGCATCCGATGTGGAAGACGAGCTATGGCGATTACGACCATCTCGCGCGCGTCAAGGAATGGTCGCTCGGCGACGGCGGAGACGACGAATGAGTCTCATCGTCCCGTCCCGCGTCGACGACGCGCAACGCAAAGCATCGGACCCCGCCGTGTCGGCCTGGGTGTCGGCCAACGCCGGTTCCGGCAAGACCTATGTGCTGGCGCAGCGCGTGGTGCGCCAGCTGCTCGATGGCGTCGATCCGGCGAAAATCCTCTGCCTCACCTTCACCAAGGCCGCCGCCGCCAATATGGCGAACCGTGTGTTTGCCATCCTCGCCGGCTGGACCGCGCTCGACGACGCGGCACTCGACCTAGAGATGAGCAAGCTGTCGCGGCGCAAACCGGACCCGGCGCTGCGCGCGCAGGCGCGGCGGTTGTTCGCCAGCGCGCTGGAAACGCCGGGCGGCCTGAAGGTGCAGACCATTCACGCCTTCTGCACGCGGCTCCTGCACCAGTTTCCGTTCGAGGCCGATGTCGCCGCGCGCTTCGAGGTGCTGGACGAAGCCGGCGAGGCCGAACTGCTCGACCGCATGACCATGGCGGTGCTGCTCGACGCCGCCCAGCAGCAGTCTGGGCCATTGCATGACGCGCTGACGCTCGCCATCGAGACGTCGAGCGACCAGACGGTCCGCGACATCATCCGCGACGCAATCGGCAAGCGGAACGCGATCCTGCGCTGGGTCGAACATGCCGGCGGGATCGCTCATGTTGCCGGCCAGCTTTGTGGTGCGCTGGGCATCGCCGCGACTGACACGGCGGAATCGGCCGCGCATGAGATGATTGACGGGCCCAATTTTCCGTCATCGTCGTGGATGAGCCTTGCCGCAACATTCCGGCAAGGCTCGAAGACCGATAACGACAAAGCCGACGCTCTCGAAGCGGCTCTGGCGGCGGCGGGCGATCCCCGCGTTGACCAATATACCTCCATCTTCTTCACGAAAGACGGAGACCTGCGCAAATCGTTGGCGACCAATGCGATCAAGAAAATTGATCCGTCCTTGTGCGATCGTCTCGCCGATGAGGCGCAACGCCTTCAAACATTGCGCAGCAAACGCCGCGCCGTCGCTTGCCGCGACCGTACGCTGGCGCTGCTGACGCTCGCCACCGACGTGATCGGCCGCTATCGCGCCGAGAAGGAGCGTCGCGGCGTCTTGGATTTCGACGATCAGATCGACAAGAGCGTCGCCCTGCTCGCGCGCACCGATGCGGCGTGGGTGCACTATAAACTCGATTCCGGCATCGACCACGTGCTGATCGACGAGGCGCAGGACACGAGCCCGCGCCAGTGGGAGATCGTCGAGCGGCTGGTCTCCGAATTCACCGCCGGCGCCGGCGCACGCACCGTCAATCGCTCGATCTTCGCCGTCGGCGACGACAAGCAATCGATCTATTCATTCCAGGGCGCCGATCCGCGCAGTTTCTCGGAGATGAAGCGGCGGTTCGAGCGACAGTTCCGCGACAGCGATCTGCCGTTTGAAAGTGTGCCGCTCGACTATTCATTCCGGTCGGTGACGACCGTACTTCAGGCAGTGGACACCGTTTTCAAACAGCCGGAAGCGCATCGCGGCCTCAGCGCCGATCCGACAGAGACGGTGCACACCGCCATCCGCGGCAGTTCGCCCGGTCTGGTCGAAATCTGGCAGACCACGCAGCCGGCGGCGCGCCCCGACAAGGAAGGCTGGGATGCGCCGTTCGATACCGACGCGGAGACCAGTCCGCGCGTGCAGCTCGCGCAGCGCATCGCCCGCACCATCAAGGCCTGGCGCGCCCGCGGCGAACAGGTCGGCGATGACGACAAGCGTCACGTCATCGAGCCGAAGGACATCATCGTGCTGGTGCGCCAGCGCGGACCGCTGTTCGAGGCGATCATCCGCGCGCTGAAGTTCGCGGATATTCCCGTCGCCGGCGCGGACCGGCTGGTCCTGACCGAGCATATAGCGATCATGGACCTACTGGTGTTCGCCGATGCGATCCTGCTGCCGGATGACGATCTCGCGCTGGCGACGGCGCTGCGCAGCCCATTGTTCGGCCTCAGCGAGCAGCAGCTTTACGATCTTGCCTATGACCGGAAGGGTACGCTGATCGCATCGCTGCGCGCCAAATCGACGAGTGACACCGCATTCGCCGCGGCGCTGGCACGCTTCGAACGGCTGGCGACGGTCGCCGCGACGCAATCGCCGTATGAGTTCTTTGCGCGGGTACTCGGCGCGGAGCGCGGCCGCCGCAATCTTCTGGCGCGGCTTGGACAGGAAGCCGCCGATCCGATCGACGAGTTCCTCAATCTCGCGCTCGACTACGAGCGGCGGATGACGCCATCGCTGCAAGGTTTCGTAACCTGGGTCCGCACCACCAGCTCCGACGTGAAGCGCGATCTGGAGATGGAGCGCAACGAGGTCCGCGTCATGACCGTGCACGGCGCCAAGGGACTGGAAGCGCCGGTCGTATTCCTGCCCGATACGCTGTCGCCCCCGGCGGGGCATCCGTCGCGACAGCCCAAGCTGATCGAACTGCCGCCGGTGTCCGCCGTACCGGATGCGCCATCGGCGATCGTCTGGGCGCCACGCAAGGATGAGGACGATACGGCGACCGCCGCAGCGCGGGCGGCCGCACAGCAACTGGCCGAGGACGAGCATCGCCGGCTGCTCTATGTGGCGATGACGCGCGCCGCCGACCGGCTGGTGATCTGCGGCGCCGAAGGCAGGACCAAGCGCGCCGCCGGCTGCTGGTACGATCTGGTCACCGATGCGCTGACGCCGCTGGCGGTGCAAGAACAAGACGACGGCGAGCCGGTGCTGCGCTTCCGTCACGGCGAAATGCCGACCGGCGACGTCAACATTGCACAACCGGCGACGACGAACCCTGACATTCCCGCGTGGCTGATGCAGCCGGCGCCGGCGCGCGCGCCCGCGATCCGACTGGTGTCACCGTCCGACAGCGATGACGATGATGTCGCCCCACGCGCGAGCGAAAACCACGACGCGGCGCGCGCGGCACGGCAGCGCGGCATTGTGGTTCATCGCCTGATGCAATCGCTGCCGGATCTCCCGGTGGAGACACGCGCGACGGCCGCCGACGCCTATCTGGCGCGCGCCTGCGACGACTGGAGCGCGCAGGATCGCGCCACCGTCGCGCAGCGCGTCCTCGCGATCCTCGCCGACCCGCGCTTCGCGCCGCTGTTCACGCCCGGAAGCCGCGCCGAGGTCGCCATCGTCGGAAACCTGCCGCCAGTGCGGATCAACGGACAGATCGACCGTCTCGCCGTCGCGGGCGACACGGTGCTGATCGGCGACTTCAAGACCGGGCGACCCAAAGCGCACCCGCCGGCCTATATCCGCCAGCTCGGCCTCTACCGCGCCGTGCTGCAGCGGCTCTATCCCGGAAAGACTGTCCGCGCTGCCCTGATCTGGGTCGATACCGCTGAAATCGTTGAGGTTTCCGCCACGGAGATGGACGCCGCCGTAGCCCTCGTCACCTCCGCGTGACCCCGCTTTTGGCTGCCTTGACGGTGCACGCCCTCGTTCATAGGTTTTGCCTCCGACAGACGGGGCGAGTCGCCCCTTTCCCCAATAACCCTTTGCCCAGAACAACGAGGTGAGCCATGGCGGTCGGCAAGGTGACGGACGCGAGCTTTGAAGCGGACGTGTTGAAAGCATCCGGCCCGGTCGTGGTCGATTTCTGGGCCGAATGGTGCGGCCCCTGCAAGATGATCGGCCCGGCGCTTGACGAGATTTCCGGCGCGCTCGGCGACAAGGTGAAGATCGTCAAGCTCAACGTCGACGAGAACCCGAACACGGCGGCGAAGTACGGCATCATGTCGATCCCGACGCTGATGATGTTCAAGAACGGCGAGATCGCCTCGCGCCAGGTTGGCGCGGCGCCGAAGGCGAAGCTGCAGCAGTGGATTTCGTCGGGCTCCTGAGCCGCGATCGATCCGCCAGATTTTTGCGACCTATTTTGCGATAGCGGCCGGCTGAAAAGCCGGCCGTTTTGTTTATGTCGGCGGCGTGCCGTTCTGCTTCAGCACCTCGCCGGCGAGGTAGAGCGAACCGGCGATGAGAATGCGCGGCGGTGGCGAGAACTCGAACTTCGCAGCAGTCTCCAAAGCCTCGACGATCGTATCGCGGGTTGTTGCCGTGAGTCCGACGCCGCGCGCCGCATCGGCGACCGCTTCCGCACTCATGCTTTTCGGCTGGTCCGGCACCGGCACCGCGATCAGCCGGCGCGCCAGCCCGGAGAAATTGCGCAGGAAGCCGCTGCAGTCTTTCGTCTGCAGCATGCCGACGATCATCACCAGCGGACGCGACACCCGTTCCTCGAAATCGGCGAGCGCGGCCGCAGTGATGCGGCCGCCATCAGCGTTATGGCCGCCGTCGAGCCAGAGTTCGCTGCCCGCAGGACTGTATTGCACCAGCGATCCATGGGTGAGCCGCTGCAACCGCGCCGGCCATTCGGCTTTGGCGACGCCGAATTCGAACGCTACCGGCGGCACCGGCAGCGCATCTTTCAACGCCCGCAAGGTCGCGATGGCGAGGCCCGCATTGTCGAACTGATGCCGCCCGAACAGTTTCGGCGCCGGCAGATCAAGCAGGCCCGCGTCATCCTGATAAACCAGCCGCCCATGCTCGCCGGTCACGGTGAAATGCTCGCCGGCAACGGCGACCGGCGCTGACAGCCGCGCTGCCTGCCGCTCGATCACCGCCAGCGCCTCGCGCGGCTGGGCCGCCGAGACGACCGGCACGCCCCGCTTGATGATGCCGGCCTTTTCGCCGGCGATCGCGGCGATGGTGTCGCCGAGGAAATCAGTGTGATCGATCGAGATCGGCGTGATGACGCTGATTAGCGGCTTATCGATGACGTTTGTCGCATCGAGACGGCCGCCAAGCCCGACCTCCATCACCAGCACGTCGGCCGGATGGCGCGAGAACAGCAGCATGCCCGCCGCCGTGGTCATCTCGAACACGGTGATCGGCGCGTCGCCGTTGGCGCGCTCGCAATCTTCCAACGCCTGCGCCAGTTCCGCGTCGGAGACGAGCTTGCCGCCATCCGGCGCGCCGATCCGGAAGCGCTCATTGATGTTGACGAGATGCGGCGAGGAATAAACGTGCACCGACAGCCCAGCCGCTTCGAGGATCGCGCGCAGGAACGCGACGGTCGAGCCCTTGCCGTTGGTGCCAGCCACATGGATCACCGGCGGCAACTTGCGCTCCGGATGATCGAGCGCGGCGAGGATGCGCCACATCCGGTCGAGCGACAGATCAATGAGCTTGGGATGCAGCGCCGTCAGCCGCTCGACGATCGTCTCGACTGTGGCCATAGGACGTTAGGCGTGTGCGGGCAGTTGTGGCGTAGCTTTGCCGGACTTCGCGGCAGACGCAGATTCGGGCACGCGCATCAGCAGCCGACAGAGATTGGACAGCGTGCCGCGCAACTGATGGCGATGCACCACCATGTCGACCATGCCATGCTCTTCGAGGAATTCGGCGCGCTGGAAACCTTCCGGGAGCTTCTCGCGGATGGTCTGCTCGATCACGCGCGGACCGGCGAAACCGATCAGCGCGCCCGGCTCGGCGATATGCACATCACCGAGCATCGCATAGGACGCGGTGACGCCGCCGGTGGTCGGATTGGTCAAAACGACGATGTAGGGCAGCTTCGCCTCGCGCAGCATCTGCACCGCGACCGTAGTGCGCGGCAGTTGCATCAGCGACAGAATGCCTTCCTGCATGCGCGCACCGCCCGACGCCGCGAACATGATGAACGGCGTCTTGCGCGACACCGCCGCCTCGGCGGCGCTAACAAAGGCTTCACCGGCCGCCATGCCGAGCGAGCCGCCCATGAAATCGAAGTCCTGCACCGACGCCGTGACCGGCAGACCGTCGAGCATGCCGATGCCGGTCTTCACCGCATCCTGCATGCCGGTTTTGGTGCGCGCATCCTTGAGACGGTCGGCGTATTTGCGCTCGTCGCGGAATTTCAGCGGATCGATCGGCACGTCGCGCCAGGCGACCTCTTCATAGGCGCCGTCATCGAACAGCGCCTTGAGCCGCGCGGTCGCGCTCATGCGCATGTGATAGCCGGACGCGGGAATGACGAACTGGTTCGCCTCGACATCCTTGTAGAAGACGAGCTGACCCGTCTCCGGACATTTGATCCAGAGATTTTCCGGCGTTTCGCGGCGGTTGAGAATGCTGCGAATCTTCGGGCGGACGACGTTGGAGATCCAGTTCATGCGACGACTATATAGGCCGGATTGCGGCGGAAAATAACCCCGCACGCAAAAGGTTAAGTTACTGAGATACCTACGCTTCTACTTTGAGCGGGCGGCTTTCACCCCGGCCGCAAGGTCGGTCACCAGCGCGGCCACCGCCGGCACCGTCTCCGGTCCCGGCGCGCCATCGGCCGTCAGATGCGCGCGAACCGTATCGACCAGCGCCGAGCCGACCACCACCGCATCCGCCGCCGCGCCGAAGTCGCGCGCCTGCTCCGCACGCCGGACGCCGAAGCCAACAGCGACCGGCAACTGCGTGTGCCGCTTGATGCGCGCCACAGCCGCCGCCACCTTGTTGGTGTCGGGCGCGGCCGAGCCGGTGATGCCAGTGATCGACACGTAGTAGACAAAACCCGATGTGTTCGCGAGCACGGCCGGAAGACGCTTGTCGTCGGTGGTCGGCGTCGCGAGCCGGATGAAGTTCAGGCCCGCCTTCAGCGCCGGCAGACACAGCTCGGCATCTTCCTCCGGCGGCAGATCGACGACGATCAAGCCATCGACGCCGGCGTCCTTTGCGTCGACCAGGAACTTCTCGACGCCATAGACATAAATAGGATTGTAGTAACCCATCAGCACGATCGGCGTGGTGCCATTGGTATTGCGGAAACCACGCACCAGTTCCAGCGTCTGCCGCAAGGTCGCGCCGGCTTTCAGCGCGCGCAGGCCCGCGGCCTGGATGGCCGGGCCGTCGGCCATCGGATCGGTGAACGGCATGCCGAGTTCGATCACATCGGCGCCGGCGCCCGGCAGCGCGGCAATGATCGCAGCCGAGGTCTCATGATCCGGATCGCCGGCCATGACAAACGTGACGAGACCGGCGCGGCCTTGGGATTTCAGCGAGGCGAATGTCGTGTCGATGCGAGTCATTTTGCTTGATCGGATTTTTTGCCAGCTTTTTTCGCGGGCGTGTTGGAATTCGCGGCAGGCTTGTTGGCGGCAGGCTTGGACCAGACGACTTTGTCGCCACGCAGCCGTGCCGCCGCCATGCGGATGTTGAGCGTGCCGAGCACGAGCCCGACCAGCGACATGATCAGATAGATCCACTCCCGGCGCTCGATCGGCGGCCCCGCCACCAGCAGGCGCGCCTTGAGCAGATAGAAGATATAGCCGCCGGACCAGAGCAGGATGATCCAGCCGATCAGCTTCTGCCGGTCGATCATGCCCGCTCCGCCAGATATTGCGCGACCGAAGCGAGATCCTTGTCACCGCGCCCGGAGATGTTGACCACCATCAGGTGATCCTTGGGCTTCTGCGGCGCGATCTTCTCGACCTGCGCCAGCGCATGGGCGGATTCGAGCGCGGGAATGATGCCTTCGAGCCGCGAGCAGAGCTGCAAAGCGGCCACCGCCTCGTCGTCGGTCGCGGACAGGAAATTCACGCGGCCGACATCGTGCAGCCACGCGTGCTCCGGGCCGATGCCCGGATAATCGAGGCCGGCGGAGATGGAATGCGCGTCCTGAATCTGCCCGTCCTCGTTCATCAGGAGATAGGTGCGGTTGCCGTGCAACACGCCGGGACGCCCCCCCGCGATCGACGCCGCATGCAATCCAGTGAGGCCGTGGCCCGCCGCCTCGACGCCGTAAATTTCCACCTGACGATCATCGAGGAACGGATGGAAAAGCCCCATGGCATTGGAGCCGCCGCCGATGCAGGCGACCAGCGAATCCGGCAGGCGACCTTCCGCCTCCTGCATCTGCACCCGCGTCTCCTGACCGATGATCGACTGGAAATCGCGCACCATCATCGGATAGGGGTGCGGGCCCGCTACCGTGCCGATGCAATAGAATGTGTCGGCGACGTTCGTGACCCAGTCGCGCAGCGCCTCGTTCATGGCATCTTTCAGCGTGCGCGTACCGGACTGCACCGGCCGCACCTCGGCGCCGAGCATTTTCATGCGGAACACATTGGGTTCCTGCCGCGCCACATCGACCGCGCCCATATAGACGATGCAGTCGAGACCGAATCGCGCGCACAAGGTCGCGGTGGCGACGCCATGCATGCCGGCGCCGGTCTCGGCGATGATACGCTTCTTGCCCATGCGGCGCGCGAGCATGATCTGCCCGAGCACGTTGTTCACCTTGTGCGCGCCGGTGTGGTTCAACTCCTCACGCTTGAAGTAGATCTTCGCGCCGCCAAGATGCGCGGTCATGCGCTCGGCGAAATAGAGCGGCGACGGACGACCGACAAAGGTTTTGAGATGGCCGTCCATCTCGCGTTGGAATGCCGGGTCGCGGCGCGCATCGGTATACGCCTTTTCCAGATCGAGGATCAGCGGCATCAGCGTCTCGGCGACGAAGCGACCGCCGAAATTGCCGAAGCGGCCGTGCTCGTCCGGGCCGGTGCGGAACGAATTGGGTTGCTGGATGGTCATACGCTCGCTGCCTTTCGCTCACCGGACGCGCTCTCGGGTTGCGCGCCGCGCGCCGCGCGCACAAAGGCGCGAATCTTCTCGATATCCTTTTCACCCGGCGCGCGTTCGACGCCGGACGACACGTCGACACCGGGCGCGCCGGTGATGGCGATCGCCTGCGCGACATTGGCGGCGTCGAGCCCACCGGACAGCAGATACGGCACCGGCAGATTGAGCCCGCGCAGCAGCGTCCAGTCGAACGGCGTGCCGAGCCCGCCGGGCCTCGTCGCATCGCGCGGCGGCCGCGCATCGAACAGCAATGTGTCGGCAACCTTCTCGTACTGACGGACCGGCGCGAGATCGCCGCGCTCGGCGATCGGCAGCGCCTTGATCACCGGCAGACCGAACCGCGAGCGCACCACCGCGACGCGTTCCGGCGTTTCGATGCCGTGCAGTTGCAGCATGTCCGGCGCAAGCGCGCCGACGATGTCGTGCAGTTCGTCGTCACTGGCGTTCACCGTCAGCGCGACTTTTCCCGCCCGGCCGCCGACATGGGCGCCCAGCACCTTGGCGGCGCTGAGGCTGAGATGGCGCGGCGACGGCGGGAAGAACACGAAGCCGACGAGATCGGCGCCAGCAGCAATCGCCGCGTCCACCGTCTCGGGCGTCTTCAGCCCGCAGATTTTCACCACCAACGCCATACCAACAACGCCTGCCGCCAATGCCTCGGGCTGTTTGCCGGACGCCTCCAAGGGCCGCCCGCGCCGGGTTCTAGCCTGCCGGGGCGGCTTTGTCTGCCCTGTCGCCCGCAAGCCCTTCCGACGTCAGCCGCTGCCACACCAGCACGGCGGCGGCGAAGTCCTCGACCGCCGTGCCGGCGGACTTGAACACGGTGATTTCGCGCTGGGTCCGCCGCCCTTTCACCGTTTTCCGGCACAATTCGAACAGGTCGCCCTGCACGTCCGCCGCCTTGATGACCTTGCGGCGCAGTGGCCCGGTGAGATCGCCCGCCTCCTTCAGCGCTCCGCGGGTGTCGACATAGAGCCGGCCACGGGTCAGCACCCGGTCGTCCGCCTCTCGCATTTTCGGGGTGAAGCTGCCGACCAGATCCACATGGGTTCCGGCCTTGAGCCAGTCGCCCTTCAGGAACGGTTCGGTCGCCAGCGTCGCGCAGGAAACGATATCGGCCTGCCGCACCGCCTCCTGCAGATCGTCGGTGACATCGATCTCGATCCCGGAGGCAGCGAGCGCGAAGGCGGTCGAGATCGCACGCGCCCGGCTACGGTTCCACAGCGTTACGCGTTCGATCGGTCGCACCGCCAGATGCGAACGGATCAGATGCGGCGCCAGCGCGCCGGCGCCGATCATGACGAGATGCTTCGCATCCTTTCGCGCGAGATAGCGCGCGGCAAGCGCCGACGCCGCACCGGTGCGCCATGCGGTGAGCACGCGGCCGTCGATCACCGCGAGCGGTTCGCCGCTCTCGCCCGACAGCAGCAGATATTGCCCATAGAGCGAGGGTTTCCCGAGCTTGGCATTGTCCGGCAGGATCGTCGCGATCTTGCAACCGATGAAGCGCGCATCCCGCGCCGCTTCTTTATTTTGGGCGTGATCTTTTCGAAAAACCGCTTCACGCTTTTCCGGATCCTGCCCTACCCCGGTCCACGCCGGCATGATCAGCATGGTGCCATCGGCGCCAGGCTGCGGGATCGTGTGATGATGCCGCATCGGCACGGTGATATCGGCGCGAAACGCCGCATCGAGCGCGTCGATCAGGGCCGCAGGGTCGAGCGCGTGGTCGATGTCAGACGCCGTGACGATCCGCACAACAAACGGCTCCGCTTAAAGGGGCGGAAGCATCGGCACCGACGGCGCCACGGGCTGCGAATTGGGCTGTGATTTGCGCTCCATCTCGCGGCGGCGCAACTCATGCACCTCGTCGTTGAGGCGGCGCATCTGCCCGTCGAGCCGGCGCGCGGCGCGGCGCCAGCGGCTCTGCCGCAACCACGCGGCGACGCCGCCCAGCAGCACACCGAGCACCACCAGCACGAAAATCAGCACGAACAGCGGCACCGCCACCGCATAGGCAGGGTTCGCCGCATCGAACGGGTCGAACGACAGGGTCACGACCTGCCGGTTGGCGACGGCAAACATCACCAGCAGCAGAACGATCGGGATCAGGATGATGGCCGCGAGGGCTTTGCGGAGCATCGGGGCCTCTTGTCGGCGGGGCCGCGCGCGGCGCTACAGCCCCGAATTGTTTTAGTCCTCGTCGTCCGCGGACAAGTCGCCGGCGAAATCCTTGTTCAGCCGCTCGCGCATTTCCTTGCCGGTCTTAAAGAACGGCACGGACTTCTGATCGACCGAGACGTGGTCGCCGGTGCGCGGATTGCGGCCGGTACGGGCCGGACGATGCTTCACCGAAAAGGCGCCGAAACCGCGCAATTCGACGCGGTCGCCTTTGGCCATGGCGGCGGTGATCTCGTTGAGGATCGCGTTGACGATGTTCTCGACGTCGCGCTGATACAGGTGCGGATTCTGCGCGGCGATCTTCTGCACAAGCTCGGATTTGATCATTGCGGTACTGCTGTCCAAAGCCTGATGACAGGAAGGGCTTGAGCCTGTTGAACTAATTGGGGGTGGAAGGGTGCCAAAGCGCCAACAGACCGTCAAGGTTCAGCCGCTCGATGGCCTGCACCGCGCCCCATGCCTCCAGCCGCCGCGCAAAGCTGCTCAACCCGACAGCTTCGAACACGAAGGCGGCCGCGTGCAGGAACGGCAAGTCCTTGAACCGCGGCTCCAGCTTGTAGTCGCGCACCGGGGTGTCAGCCGGCACCTTCTTTTCCGTTTCCAGCCAGATCACGGCGGTCTTTTCGTCGCCCAGCGCATCGACCAGATGCAGCCCGATCGCCTGCCGGCCGGTGAAGACGCGGCCGTCGCTGACGCGCGCCAGGGTCGGATCGTCCATCTTGCGGCGGTCCTGAACCAGACCTTTGAACCACGCGAACGAATCCATGACGATGGATTCGAGCGCGGCGCGGGCCTCGGGGCTCGTCGGCTCGAAGCCGTTCGGAGCCGCCTTCAGCGGCGCCGATTTCACTTCCTCGACCTTCACGCCGACGGTCTTCAGGATCTCGGTGAAATTCGGATACTGGAACAGCACACCAATCGAGCCGACCAGCGAAGTGTCCGAGGCGATGATGTGATCGGCGGCCATGGCCGCGATATAGCCGCCCGACGCCGCGAGGCCGTCGACGACCACCACCATCGGCTTCTTCTCCTGCACCGCGCGCAGCGCCTTGAACAGCTGCTCGGCACCGGCCGTGGTACCGCCGGGACTGTTGATGTGGACGATCACCGCCTTGGCCTGCGACTTGGCGAGCCGCTCGAGGGCTTCGACGCGATCCTGATCGCTGCGAATGAGACCGGTGATCTGGATGCGGGCGATGCCGCCGCTGGCTTCCGCCATCGGGCCACCGCGCCAGAATCGCGCGCCGAGGCCGACGATCGCAACCAGAGCGATCACTACAGCAGCGACACGCCAGAAGGTCAGTTTGCGCCGCATGCGGCGGCGATCGACGATGGTATCGGCATCAAGCCACATGGCGCACCGTCATCTGGAATCATGAAAGCAAACGATCTCCCCCCGTATAGCGGAGGGAGATCGCAAGGTCGATTGGATTGCCGCCATCTCCGCGCACCGGAACCGCGAGAGCGGTTGCCGATGTCGCGACGGACGGCGACGGTCCATGTTTACTCGTCGCCCTTTTCCTTGTCGGAGCGCTGCTTGAGCGCCGCGCCGAGGATGTCGCCGAGCGACGCGCCGGAATCAGACGAGCCGTACTGAGCGATGGCTTCCTTCTCTTCCGCGACTTCGAGCGCCTTGATCGAGACGCCGACCTTGTGGGTCTTGCGGTCGAACTGGGTGACGCGCGCGTCGAACTTCTGTCCAACCTGGAACCGGTCGGAGCGCTGATCGGCGCGATCGCGGGCGAGGTCGCCGCGCTTGATGAAGGTGACGACATCGGTGCCGACGATCTTCACGTCGAGACCGGCTTCCTTCACGTCGATCACTTCGCAGGTGACCACATCGCCCTTCTTCATCTCGCCTGCCACGCCGGACGCCATCGGGTCGCCGCCGAGCTGCTTGATGCCGAGGGAGATGCGCTCCTTCTCGACGTCGACGTCGAGAACCTGCGCGCTGACCATGTCACCCTTCTTGTATTCGTCGATGACCTGCTCGCCCGGACGCTTCCAGTCGAGGTCGGACAGATGCACCATGCCGTCGACATCGCCGTCGAGGCCCAGGAACAGGCCGAATTCGGTCTTATTCTTGACTTCGCCCTCGACCACCGAGCCCGGCGGATACTTCTCGACGAACACTTCCCACGGATTGCGCATGGTCTGCTTGAGACCGAGCGAAATGCGGCGCTTGACCGGATCGACTTCGAGGATCTGCACTTCGACTTCCTGCGAGGTCGAGACGATCTTGCCGGGGTGCACGTTCTTCTTGGTCCACGACATTTCCGAAACGTGGATCAGGCCTTCGATGCCCGGCTCCAGCTCGACGAACGCGCCGTAGTCGGTGATGTTGGTGACGCGGCCCTTGAAGCGGGCGCCGACCGGATACTTGGCCTCGATGCCCTGCCACGGATCATCGAGCAGCTGCTTCATGCCGAGCGAGATGCGGTGCGTCTCGTGATTGATCTTGATGATCTTCACCTTCACCGTCTGACCGATGTTGAGCACTTCGGTCGGATGGTTGACGCGGCGCCACGCGATATCGGTGACGTGCAGCAGGCCGTCGATGCCGCCGAGATCAACGAACGCACCGTAATCGGTGATGTTCTTGACGACGCCGTCGATCACCTGACCTTCTTCGAGGTTCTGCACCAGTTCCTGGCGCTGCTCAGCGCGGGTCTCTTCGAGCACGGTACGACGCGACACCACGATGTTGCCGCGACGGCGATCCATCTTGAGGATCTGGAACTGCTGCGGCGAGTTCATCAGCGGCGTGACGTCGCGGATCGGGCGGATGTCCACCTGCGAGCGCGGCAGGAACGCCACGGCGCCATCGAGGTCGACGGTGAAACCACCCTTGACCTGATTGAAGATGGTGCCCTGCACCTTCTCGTTCGCGTTGAACGACTTCTCGAGCTTGCCCCAGCTTTCCTCGCGGCGCGCCTTGTCGCGCGAGAGAACGGCTTCACCGAGCGCGTTCTCGATCCGGTCGAGATAAACCTCGACGGTGTCGCCGACCTTGATCTCGTTCTGCCGGCCCGGGCCGGTGAACTCGCGCAGCGCCACGCGACCTTCGGTCTTCAGACCGACGTCGATGATCGCCATGTCCTTTTCGATGCCGACGACGGTGCCCTTGATGACGGAGCCTTCCTGCATGTTTCCATGGTTGAAGGACTCGTCGAGCATCGCGGCAAAATCTTCACGCGGAGCAGCTTTCGCAGCAGCAGCAGTAGCCATAAAAAATCCTCAGCGGTGCGCCGGCGATTGAACGGGGGCGTTCCAAACACGCGGGCCGATGGTTCGCAAAACCAACAGCAACCTCCACGCAAACGTGGATGGCCGGCGCGATAACCGTGTGATCGGAACGATGATGCAGTCCGGAGCGCTGCATCGAGGCGCGAACGGGGCTTTGGTCCTCCAACCGCGAGGGACGGTCAGCCGCGCCCTCGGCCCGCTCGGAAAGCCTCGACGATGTCGAGAGCCGCCCGGACGGCCGGTTCTATAGCCAAGTGCGTGGTGTCCAGCAAGTGCGCGTCGTCGGCCGGGCGGAACGGGGCCACCGTCCGCTCCGCGTCGCGCGCATCGCGCTTGCGGATGTCGGCCAGCACGGTCGCCGCGTCAGCCGGTTCGCCGCGACCCACGAGTTCCTTGAGCCGGCGGTCGGCGCGCGCCTCCGGCGAGGCGGTGACGAAAATCTTCACCTCGGCCTCCGGCGCGATCACCGTGCCGATGTCGCGCCCGTCGAGCACCGCGCCGCCGGGCGTCGCCGCAAACCGGCGCTGGAATGCGAGCAGCGCCTCGCGGACGGCGGGAATCGCGCCCACCACCGAGGCAGCATTACCGTATAGGTCAGCTTTCAGGGCCATCTCGTCGATCTGGGCGAGATCGAGCATCTGCGCGGCGGCGGCCGCCGCGACCGGGTCCGCCGGCTCGCCGCCTTGATCGAGCACCGCCTTGCCGACCGCGCGATACAGCAGGCCGGTATCTAGGTGTGGCAAGCCATAATGCGCTGCCAGCCGTTTGGCCAAAGTCCCCTTGCCGGAGGCGGCAGGTCCGTCGATCGCGATGATCATCCCTTCTCCGATCAGATAAAGTTATTGGGATAGTCAGATTATCTCATTTGACTCATCGCGTGACGCGGCGCACCCAAGGTTTTGTGCGTTGCAATCGCGATTTCGCGTCCGTTTCGGCCGATTGCTAAATCCGGGACGCAAAAAAAACGGCAAAAAGGAGCAAACATGCTTGGTATTGGCGATAAACTTCCCTCGTTTTCCGTCACTGGCGTCAAGCCGGGATTCCAGAACCATCAGGAAGGCGGCCAGTCCGCGTTCGAGGAACTGACCGAAAAGAGCTTCCCCGGCAAGTGGAAGATCATTTTCTTCTACCCGAAGGATTTCACCTTCGTCTGCCCGACCGAGATCGCGGAATTTGCCCGCCTCGCCGGTGAGTTTGCCGACCGCGATGCCGTGGTGCTCGGCGGCTCGACCGACAACGAATTCGTCAAGCTGGCCTGGCGCCGCGACCACAAGGACCTCGCCAAGCTGCCGATCTGGCAGTTCGCCGACACCAAGGGCTCGCTGGTCGATCAGCTCGGCATCCGTTCGCCCGACGGCGTGGCGTATCGCTACACCTTCATCGTCGATGCGGACAACACGATCCAGCACGTCTACGCGACCAACCTCAATGTCGGCCGCAATCCGAAGGACACGCTACGCGTGCTCGATGCGCTGCAGACCGACGAGCTGTGCCCATGCAACCGCGAAGTCGGCGGTGACGTGCTGAAGGCGGCCTGAGCCGTCGCATTCCGATCGAGGCGCCGGGCGGGACGGTCACACGTTCCGCCCGCGTCGTTTCAAATTCAGGATTCAAGCGTCTGGAGATCAGCGTGACCGTCGATCAACTGAAGGACCGGTTGCCGGCCTTCGCCAAGGATATCAAGCTCAACGTCTCGTCGATGCTGTCGGACGAGACGCTGACCCCACAGCAACGTTACGGCCTGTTCGTCGCTTGCGCGATCGCGACGCGTAACCCGGCGCTGGCGCATGCGTTCGAGCAGCTCGCGCGTCAGCATCTGTCGGATGCCGCGCTCGACGCGGCGCACGCCGCCGTCGCGGTGATGTCGATGAACAACGTCTATTACCGCTTCGTGCATCTCGCCTCGAACAAGGCTTATGAGACCAAGCCGGCGCGGCTGCGCATGAACATCATCGGCAATCCCGGCGTCGACAAGGCCGATTTCGAGCTGTGGTCGCTGGCGGTGTCGGCAATCAACGGCTGCGGCAAGTGCATTGATGCGCACGACAAGGTGCTGCGCGACGCCGGCGTCAGCGAAGACGCGATCCAGACCGCGGCGCGTTTCGCCGCGATCATCCAGGCGTTCGCGGTGTCACTCGAAGCCGCCGAAGTTTCGGAATCGTTGAAAGCGGCGGCGGAATAATCGGAAAACGTGCCATGGCCGTGATCACGGCCATGGTTATTTCTCTCAGCTCAGATCGGCACCGAGCGCGCGCATCGTCTCGACAAAACCGGGGAAACTGGTGGCGATGAAACTCGTGTCATCGACCTGCACCGGCTGCTCGCTGGCGAGCCCCATCATCAGCGCGGCCATGGCGAGGCGATGATCCATATGCGTCGCGACCAGGCCGCCACCGGGTGCGCGGCCCTTGCTGCGCACGATCAGATCGTCCTTGTCGATCTCGACATCGACGCCGTTGACCCGCAACATGTCGGCGGTGGCAGCGAGACGATCGGATTCCTTCACGCGCAACTCCTGCAGACCGCGCATGCGCGTCTCGCCCTCGGCGAACGCAGCGGCGACCGCCAGCACGATATATTCGTCGATCATCGACGGCGCGCGCGTCGCCGGCACATCGACGCCCTTCAACGCCGAGAACGTGACGCGTAGATCAGCGATCTCCTCGCCTTCGTTGCGTGACGTCACCGTCTCGATCGCCGCGCCCATCTCCTTGAGCGTGGTGAACAGGCCGGTGCGCAGCGGGTTCATCATCACGTTTTCGAGCACGATGTCGGAACCGGGCGTCACCAGCGCGCCGACCATCGCGAATGCCGCCGAGGACGGGTCGGACGGCACCACCACTTCCGCAGGGCTCAACTCCGGCTGGCCGGTGAGCACGATGCGCCGACCGTGGTCGCCATGATGGGTGGATTTGATCTCGGCACCGAACTGGCGAAGCATTCGCTCGGTGTGGTCGCGGGTGGCTTCCGCCTCGATGACGATGGTTTTGCCGGGCGCGGCGAGGCCAGCCAGCAGCACCGCGGATTTGAGCTGCGCCGATGCCACCGGCGGCTCGTATTCGATCGGCAACGGATCGGTAGCGCCGCGCAGAACGAGCGGCAGTCGGCCGCCCTCGTCCACCGACACCACTCGCGCACCGATTCGGGTCAGCGGATCGAGCACCCGCTGCATCGGCCGCTTGCGCAGGCTGGCATCGCCGTCGAACGTTGCTTCCACCGGGCAACCCGCCACCGCGCCGATCACCAGCCGGCAGCCGGTCCCGGAATTGCCGAAATCGAGCGGCGCCTGCGGCTGGGCGAACCCGCCGACGCCGACACCCCGGACCCGCCAGACGCCGTCATCGCCCCGTTCGACCTGCGCGCCCAGCGCGCGCATGGCCTTGCCGGTATTGAGGACATCCTCACCTTCCAGGAGCCCCGCGATCCGCGTTTCGCCGACCGCCATCGCCCCGAGGATCAAGGCCCGGTGGGAGATCGACTTGTCGCCGGGGGCGCGCAGACGGCCGGTGAGCGCCCCGCTGCGGCGGGCGGCGAGCGGCTGGGCGGAAGCGGCGTGGGTCAAGTCGGAGGTTCCTTCTGCATGCCGCAGCCGCCGGCTCAGCGGGCGGAGCGGAAACGAGCGGGCAAATGTCCCGGAAAATGCGGCGCCGTCCTAACACGGGCCGGCGCGGCCCGTCACCCGCCCGCCGCTGCACCGGCCGACGCCTCGGAGCCAAGAGCCAATACCCATGAGCCATGAGCATGACGCAAGTCGTGTCTTGGGGCGTCGTGTCTTGGGGCAGCGTCTGCGCTATTGACAGCGGGCGCTTGACTGGCCAAGTGAAGCACGATTTTTTTGCCGCCTTCCCGATGGGTCATCCTCCGGCAGGGTTCGTTTCAAGGCACTTCCCAAGGATTGTCACGTGGCCAAACCTGAGCTCGGCACCAAACGCCTTTGCGCCAGTTGCGGGGCTAAGTTTTACGACCTGAACAAGGATCCGATCGTCTGCCCGAAGTGCGAGACGGTGTTCGTGGTTCCGGTCGTCACCACCCGCGCCACCCGCAGCGAAGCGGCCCGCGCCGCTCCGGTTAAGAACGTGGCGGTCGAGCCGGAGACGGCGGATGCCGATTTCGTGTCGCTCGAGGACGCCGATGCCGAGGCCTCCGGCAGCAAGAAGGCGGCCGCCGGGGACGATGTGGATGTCGAGGACGACGCGAGCGACGATTCCAGCGACGACGACACCTTCATCGAGGAAACCGACGACAATGACGATGACGTCACCGATATTATCGGCGACGCAGGAGACAAAGAGGAAGAGAGCTAGTATAAGCCAGCCGTTTCCCGTTTCGGGGCCATAGCTCAGCTGGGAGAGCGCCTGCATGGCATGCAGGAGGTCGGCGGTTCGATCCCGCCTGGCTCCACCAAACTTCGCGGCAGAGATTGCGCGATCAAATAAAAAAGCCGTCCACCCGGGCGGCTTTTTTGTTGGCATTCATTTGTCGGTTGATGACGGAGCCTCAGTGCTTCGCCGCCGCTGTCTTCAACGGCTTCATCCAGCCGGGCTCATCTGAGCCATCGCCCCAGTTGTACGGGCGATAGAACAGATGCAGACCAGTCTTGAAGTAGCGACGCATCTCGTGGATCCAGTTCGGGCGCACATACATCGCGTGATAGTGCGTCGACTTCGCCACTTCCGGCACCCACAGCTTGCCGTCGAGCGTCTGCTTGGCGATGCGCACCGCGCGCGCCCATGAGCCGCGATCGTGGATCGCCTTGCTCTTGCCGTCACAGGCGAAGGTAAACTGGCACGCCAGCCGCCGGTTGGCGTTCTGATAGACCACCGAGCAGACGTCCTTGGGATAGAACGGCGAGAACACGCGGTTCATCACCACCTGTGCCACCGCCATCTGGCCGCGTACCGGCTCGCTGCGCGATTCGAAATAGACGGCGTTGGCAAGACAGCGTTCGGCCTTGGCGCGCTCCTTGGCGTTGATGTCGAGACCGAGCAGTTCCGCCGGTGTCGGCACATGCGGGCCGTCCTCGCGTTCCGGCGACGGGCGTGGCAGCGGCACAGCGGCGAGCGACGGGAACGGGGTTGCCGTCGATGGCGCGACAACAGGCTCCGCCGCGGCAGCCGGCGGCGTCAGAGCACGCGGCGCCTCGAGCGCCGGCGTTGTAAGACTCGGCGGCAGCATCTTCGGCTCCGGCGTCTCCAGCGGCGGCATGTTGATGAGATCGTCCGGCGACGCCGACGCCAGTATCATAACCGGCGGCGCCTTGATCGAAGCGGAAGCCGCGACGGCGCGCTCGACCATCAGCGGGCGCGGCGCGCGCGCACTCACGGCCGACACATCAGCGGCAGCAAGCATGGCAGGGGCCGGTGTCGGGCGCGGCGCGACAAGCGCGGGCGGCGCGGCCTTGACCGAAGCCGGCTGCGGCTTTGCCTGTGGCGCGGGAACGGAGGCAGCAACCTGCTGCGGCGTCGCGCGCGCAGCAAGATCAATCTCGGCGAGAACATAGGGCGAGCGATACGGCACGCGCGCGGTCGCGCCGACGTCACGCAGGAATTCCGCTTTCACCACGACATGCTCGGACGCGGCCTTCTCCTGTGTACCCGGCAGCAACGCCGTCAGCATCGGAGCGACGCGATCTCGCAGCATCGCCTGCGCATCGGTCAACGACCGCACTTCGATGATGTCAAAGAAACTGAATGCGAGCGACACACCGGCGAGCAGGATACAAATGATCTTCGCAGCACCAATTACACGCTGCTCCGACGACTGCGCGAAAAATGCGTCGTCACGCTCGAAGCTCTGGCTTTCAAACGTCTGCGCTTGTGCGATCACGGGCCGCTCCCTGTCTGCCGAAACGTTGTTCGACAGCACTGAAACTAGCGGCTCAATTTGCTTATGGACGATGTGGCAAAAGTTTTTGCCAAAGTAACGTAAAAATCGCAACGCGCGCTTTACCATGAACGCGCGCAAGGCGCTGCGTTAAGGCAAACGATTCAAGTTTTATCGATTGCGTCAGCGTGTTGTTGATCATGCAGTCGCACGCAGCGCGACGGATCGTTCCTGCAAATTGATCCGCATAACGCGTTACGCACATCGCGAGCGCACGCGCACTCCATGCGACATCAACGGCAGGGGGCACGCTGCAACCTTGCCGCCGGATCGCGGTGTCCCGATCGGACGACTCGGCAGCAGGGAGACCTGGCAGCGCGCGGCCGGAACAAAACCCATCCTTCGGCAGGACCCCCCAGCCCAAAAAGTTCCCGATGTTCTTGCGGGGGCCGCCACGACCCCCCATATTCGATGCGACCGGACGGCCGAAATCCGTCCGGAACGGGGGTGCCGCAAGGGCCCTCATCCAAAGTCGCTTCTCACGAGGGCTTTGACGTCCATGACCAGAGTTCCGTCCCTGTCCAGCCCGTTTCTCCTGGGTTTCGACGAAATCGAGCGCGTGCTCGATCGCGTCGCCAAGGGCTCCGACGGTTATCCTCCCTACAACATCGAGCGGATCGCCCGCAGCGAGGGGCAGCCCGACCGGCTGCGCATCACGCTGGCCGTCGCCGGGTTCACCCGGGATCAGCTCGACGTGACTATCGAGGAAAGCCAGTTGGTGATCCGCGGCCGGCAGCAGGACGACAAGACCCGGCAATACCTTCACCGCGGCATCGCCGCGCGTCAGTTCCAGCGCACCTTCGTGCTGGCCGACGGCATGGAGGTGCTCGGTGCCGACCTGAAGAACGGACTGTTGTCCGTCGATCTGGTCCGGCCGGAGCCGGAGCGCGTCGTCCGGTCGATCGCGATCAGCGAGCAGGACTGAGCGAAACTCTGGAACGGCGAAGTACCACAAGAAGGGCTCGACCACGCGCACAGAAAGGATCGAGAGCCATGACCAACGTGACCAATCTGACCAACAAGATCGACACCACCACAGAGACCGAATTGCATCCGGTAATCACGCAGGAAGCGCTCGCCCATCTCGGCGACGGCCAGATCGCCTATGTGAAACCGGTCCGCTCCGAGGACGTGAAATCGCTGTTTCCGCAGGTCCCCGAGATGGCCGACGGCATCGAGCTGTTCGCGCTGCATGCCGCTGACGGCACGCCGATGATGCTGACTGATAGCCGCGAAGCCGCGCTGGCCAATGCCTGGAGCCATTCGCTGCAGCCCATGAGCGTTCACTAAGACGAGCGTCCACTAAGAAGTAGCGTTCGCTAGGATCAGCGTGCGCCAAAAATGCGCAAGCCGCGCGCACAACGCGCGCGGCTTTCATCCGCAAAAAATGTCTGACGTTTATGCTGCGCTGGCGGGAGAAATCGCGAGTGCGGCGTAAAGCGAATCCGCCGTATGCGACTCGCGCAGCTTGGCCGCGACCGACGGATCGCGCAGCAGACGCGCGACGCGCGCCAACGCCTTGAGATGATCAGCGCCAGCGCCTTCCGGCGCCAGCAGCAGAAACACCAGATCGACCGGCTGACCATCCAACGCCTCGAAATCGATCGGCTTGTCCAGTCGCGCGAACAATCCGAACAGACGACCGAGCTTCGGCAGCTTGCCGTGCGGAATGGCCACGCCATTGCCAACCGCGGTCGAGCCAAGCTTCTCGCGTTGCTGCAGAATCTCGAAAATCGAACTTTCGCTCTGGCCGCACAAAGTCGCCGCGCGCGCGGCGAGTTCCTGCAGGGCCTGCTTCTTGCTGGCGACCGCGAGCGCCGGCATCACGGCATTCGGCGCGACAAGATCGGTAAGCGGCATGGAACTGTCCGGGGCTCGGATGATGTTAGCGACGTGGATGTGCTGGAAAGGCGCGGACCATAGGCAGCGTCCCCTGTCCCGTCAATGGCCTCCGGGGCCTCTCCCATAGGCTCCCGTTTCGGTCAACTGACGGTGCGCTTGTCGCGTCCGTCGCGATGATCAGTACGTTTTCGCTTATAGCGTCGCAACCGTTTCTCGATATTGTCCGCGGCCTTGTCAGCGCTGTCATAGGCATCCGCCGACATGCCTTCCGCTTCCAGCGTCACGCCGGAATCGAGATGCACGACACACTCCGTCAGATAGCCGAAACCATCCTTGCCGATCGTCGCATGACCGGAAAATCCGCCGTCAAAATATTTGGTGGTGGCGCCGCGCACGCGCTCGGTAATTCGTTCCTGCATCGCTTCACCGACCTCGAGGTTTCGTCCGGAAACACGAAAGGCCATCGTCACCTCCACTTTCGCAGGATTGTCTACACGCGATCGAAGCAAAGCGATTCCATCGTAACGATGCCAAGTTTCAAGGCGTCGTGGAAGGGGGCCGAGGAAGACTTTGCGCGACGTTTGAACCGCCTGTGACGATCAGGCGCGCAGCGCCGCCTGTTTTTCGCGCCGCCGTTGAACGGACGAGGGAATGTGCAGGGCCTCCCGATATTTTGCGACGGTCCGCCGTGCAATATCGATGCCAGCTTCCTTTAGACGCTCCACCAGCGTATCGTCTGACAAGATATCGGTGGCGGCTTCCGCATCGATCAACTGCTTGATCCGGTGACGCACCGCTTCGGCCGAGTGCGCCTCGCCACCATCGGTTGCGGCGATCGCTGCCGTGAAAAAATATTTCAACTCGAAAATACCACGGCTGGTCGCCATATATTTATTGGCGGTCACGCGCGACACTGTCGACTCGTGCATGCCGATCGCCTCGGCAACGATCTTCAGATTGAGCGGCCGCAGATGGTTCACGCCGTGGACGAAGAAAGCGTCCTGCTGGCGCACGATCTCGCTGGCGACCTTGAGGATCGTCCGCGCGCGCTGGTCGAGCGCGCGCACCAGCCAGGTCGCGGTCTGCAGGCAATCGGCAAGATAAGTCTTGTCCTTGTCGTTGCGCGCGGTCTTCGACACCTGCGCATAATAACGTTGCGCAACGAGGACTTTCGGCAGCGTGTCAGTATTGAGTTCAACCTGCCAGCTTCCGTCCGGCGCGGCGCGCACGAACACGTCCGGCACGATCGGCTGCACCGCGGTCGAGCCGAAGGCGAGGCCCGGCTTGGGATTAAGCTGGCGCAATTCGACGATCATGTCGGCCAGATCCTCGTCGTCGACACCGCAACGCCGCCGCAGGCCGGGAAGATCGCGCTTCGCCAGCAGATCGAGGTTGTCGAGCAACGCCTGCATCGCCGGATCGAGGCGGTCGCGCTCACGCAGCTGAATCGCCAGACATTCCCTTAGATCGCGCGCGGCGACGCCGACCGGATCGAAACCCTGAATCACCGACAGCACCGACTCGATATCGGCGCGCGATGCGCCGAGTTTGTCGGCAACCGCATCCAGATCGCCGGCGAGATAACCGGCCTCGTCGACGAGGTCGATGAGATATTGCCCGATCATGCGCCGCACCGGATCGTGCTCGGCGAGCACAAGCTGTTCGGCGAGATGATCCGCGAGCGTCGCCGTGGCCGAGACGAAGGCTTCCGGATTGTAGTCGCCGTCGGCGGGCGCCGCCGCGCCGGACGCCGACCATTCGGAATAATTCGCGGGCGCGTCCGCATCCGGCGCGGACTGGGATGTTTGCGCCGCCGGTGCACGCGCGCCATCGTCATCGGGAAATACGTTCTCGAGTTCGGTGCCGAGCCCGGCTTCCATGTCGCTGCGGCTGGTTTCCAGTTCGTCCGCCGCCCAGTCGCCCTCGGCGGCATCGCCACCCGCTGCGACGGGCGCATCGTCCGCGACCGTGGGTGCTTCGCCATCGCTGGCGCGCTCCAGCAGCGGGTTTTTTTCTAGCTCCGCTTCCACATAGGCAGCGAGATCAAGACTCGAGAGCTGCAGCAGCTTGATGGCCTGCATCAGCTGCGGCGTCATCACCAGCGCTTGCGTCTGGCGAAACTCGAGACGTTGGCTCAAGGCCATAGGGGATCCCGGATTGGTCCGATTCTTGCTTACGCTATATAGCAGATCGGTACCGGGCGGGCGTAGACACTTGCTGCACAATCGCTGTGCGGCGACCGCATTGATTTGCGGCAATAGCCACGCCTCTGCCCAAGTTAGAGGCGGAATTCCTCGCCGAGATAAAGCCGGCGGACGTCGGGGTTGTTGACGATGTCCTGCGCCCGGCCCTCCATCAGCACCTCGCCAGAATAGATGATGTAGGCACGGTCGGTGAGGCCGAGGGTCTCGCGGACATTGTGGTCGGTAATCAGCACGCCGATGCCGCGATTGGTGAGATGACGCACAAGCTGCTGGATATCGCCGACGGCGATCGGATCAATGCCGGCGAACGGTTCGTCGAGCAGCATATAGCTCGGCCGCGTCGCCAGCGCGCGCGCGATCTCGACGCGGCGGCGCTCGCCGCCTGACAGTGCGATCGACGGTGTCTTGCGCAGCTTGGTGATGTTGAATTCTTCCAGCAGCGCGTTGAGATCGGCTTCGCGGCGCCGCGCATCCGGCTCGACGATCTCCAGCACCGCGCGGATATTGTCCTCGACATTCAGGCCGCGGAAGATCGACGCTTCCTGCGGCAGATAGCCGACGCCGAGCCGCGCGCGCTGATACATCGGCAGCGCCGTCACGTCGTAACCGTCCATCTCGACCCGGCCTTTGTCGGCACGAATGAGACCGGTGATCATGTAGAAGATCGTGGTCTTGCCGGCGCCGTTGGGACCGAGCAGACCGACCGCCTCGCCGCGGCGCACATACATAGTCGCGCCCTTCACGACCTTGCGGGCACCGAAACTTTTTTCGACGCCATGCGCGGCAAGGTAGCCGTGCCGCGCACCCTGCCGGGCCTCTTGGCGCGGATCTTGACGTGAATCCTGCCGGGCATCGCTGCGCTGCTGCGGCGGACGTGGCGGCTGTTGCGGGGCCGGCGGTTGCGGCGCGCGGGCCTGCGGTGGCGCGGCGGCGTATTGCGCCGGCTGCGGCTGCGTCTGCGGATGTTGCGCGGGATATTGTGGTTGCGGCGCGGCGGCACGCGCCGGCGCAGCCGGTTGTCCGGGCTGTTGCGCGGGGACGGGCCGCTGGTCCCAGCGCACCGCTTGCTGCCGGGGCGCCTGCGCCGGCTGGCGGCGGAAGAGCGACAGAATATTCAAGCTTGCTGTCTCGCCTGCTGCCTTGCGGTGGGAACATGGGTCATCGGCGGCGGCATGGTAGCTGATTCCAGGTCCATCGGTTCCAGGAACGTCATGCGCGACGGGTCAACGCGACGGTTGCCGGGCGCCAGGCGCCGGAATGGACGGCAACACGCCCTCGCCGGGCTTGCCACCGCCAGCCTGGAACAAGCCCTGGACGCGTCCGTTGCCGGACTTGCCGGACTCGACCCGCGACACGCCGGAACCGAGATCGACCATCAGCCGGTCGCCGCGCAGCACGTTCTGCCCCTGGGTCATCACCACATTGCCGCTCATCGTGACGGTGTTGGTGCGCATGTCGAAAATGCCGATATCACCAGTGACGGTCTGGTCCTTCTGCGTGACGATGACGCCGCCCTTGGCCTCCAGCCGCTTGATCTGCTGCTGGCCGTTCGGGCCGGGCGTCGCCTGGGTCATCTGACCTTTGTTGGCATTTTTGTCGTTGGTCTTCTTGTCCCCGTTGTCGCGATTGTCGTCGTAGAACACGACCAGCGACTTCGCGCGCAGACCGGTGTCGCCCTGCGTCACCTTCACGTTGCCGGAAAATGTCGCCTGCTTCTCCTTCTCGCGCACTTCGAGTGTCGCCGCCTCGATCTGCACCGGCTGGTCGCGGTTCTGCGAGAAGCCCTGTAGCGCATTGGGCGGCCCCGAACCGCGCTGCTGTGCCGATGCAATCGTGCCGACAGCGGTTACGGCGAGCGCGCCGAGGAGGACGGAAACCAAACGGGTCATCGCGGTACGGTCCTTTGTCCGGCCGCATTCTGCGGTGAGGCAGCGGCCTTGTCTTTATCGGCGTTGGGCAACGTCAGCACCATGGTGACGCCGCCGTCAAACCGCACGCGATCGCCGGCGTCAATCACTTCGAGCCGGTTGGCATTCAGCGTGCCGTTGAGCAAATCAACCGATACCGGTTTCTCCGACACCACATTGCCTTTGCGCACGTCGATCACCGCTTCGCTCAGGCGCGCGGCATAACCCGTGGACGATGTCAGCAGAATGTTCTGGCGCAAGGTCAGCGTCTCACGCTTGGAATCGTAGACGCCACCATTGGCCGAAACCTCGACCTTGGTCTTGTCCTGCATGTCCATGCGCGCCTGCAATTCCTTCAGCTCCACCAGATCGGGCTTGGTGAGATCCTGCGCCGCATCGCTCGCGGACAGATCGTAAGCGCGGTTGTCCTGGGTGAAGCCGGAGATGCGCGGCCGCTCCATGGTGATGCGCGTGCCGGAGACGACGAGATTGCCGACATCGAGCGGCAGCTTGCCGAGCATCCGCAGCGGATTGAGATAGGTCGTCAGGCCGATCAGCAGCAGCAGCAGCGCAGCACCGATCGGAATGCCGATGCGCAGGAACCGCACCGTTCGGCTGTGCCGGCGCGCCGCGCGGAAAGCACGGTCGCTGTCGGCGCGGCTCGGCGTCCAATGCGTCGGCGCAAAACGCGGATCTTGGCGCGGATCGGTGGTTGCGGCGATCGAGCGGTTCATCGGTCCGTGGTCTGATGCCGCGCCCCTCGGGGGTCGGCGGCGGCCTGATTATTGAGTTCCGGGAGACCTAGCCTTCCGAATATGGCTCCGGAACGGCAATTCAGCCACCCGGCATCACCCCTGCATGTGCCATATTCGCGGGCCGTATCAAACGCCCGACACGGATTAAGCCTAAATCCAGCCGCCGTTTTTGGTCCGGCAAGCGATCAGGAATGCGCGAAAATGTCCTCGGCCGCCCAGCCGGCCAGGTCGAGCCTTACCCGGTCCGGCAGGAACCGGAAACAGGCTTGCGCCAGTTCGGTCCGCCCCTCCCGCGCCAGCATGGCGTCAAGCTTCTCACGCAGCGCATGCAGGTTCTGGACGTCCGACGCGGCGTAGGCCAGTTGCGCTTCCGAGAGGGTCGACGCGCCCCAGTCCGACGACTGCTGCTGCTTGGAGATGTCGATACCGAGCAGTTCGCGGGTCAGATCCTTGAGGCCATGCCTGTCAGTATAGGTCCGCGCCAGCCGCGAGGCGATCTTGGTGCAATAGACCGGCCCGGCCATCACGCCGAGGGTCTTGTAGAGCAGGCCCACATCGAACCGGGCAAAGTGGAAGATCTTGACGATCGCCGGATCGGCCAGGAGCCGTTTCAGATTGGGCGCATCAATGCCGGTGGCCGGAATCTGCACCACGTCGGCGGAACCGTCGCCGGGCGACAGTTGCACCACGCAGAGCCGGTCTCGATTGGGATCGAGGCCCATCGCCTCGGTATCGATGGCGACGGCGCCGGAATAGCGCGAAAGATCGGGAAGATCGCCACGATGCAGGCGGATGGTCATGCTGTGCCCGCTGTTGCGCCGCGGCTGAAATGAACGACCGGTCTCAACGCCGGCCGGACGATGGTGCCCAGAAGAGGACTCGAACCTCCACGGTGTTACCCGCTAGTACCTGAAACTAGTGCGTCTACCAATTCCGCCATCTGGGCTCGGGGCGATACCTACGGACGCGCCCCTGACTTGTCAATTCGGTGGCAAAGCTCACCGCAATCCTGTATCCCGCCTCTGCTTTAAAGCCCTCGCCAGCCGCCCGACCCGGCCGGCAAAACCCGACGCTTTAGATACCCGATCACAGGTAGCGCGATGACCGCACGCAGTCCCTACGACACCCTGATCACCGTTTTTGGCGGCTCCGGCTTCCTCGGCCGCAGCGTGGTGCGCGCGCTCGCCAAGCGCGATTACCGCATCCGCGTCGCCGTGCGCCGACCGGAACTGGCGGGGCACCTGCAACCGCTGGGCCGTGTCGGGCAGATCGAAGTGGTGCAGGCCAATCTGCGTCACGCCGGTTCGGTCGAGGCGGCGATGCGCGGTAGCGCGCTCGCGATCAATCTCGTCGGCATCCTGTTCGAGCGCGGCCGCCAGAGTTTCGATGCGGTGCAGACGGCAGGGGCTGAAAACGTCGCCCGCGCGGCCGCGACCCATGGCGCCGACCTGATCCATGTGTCGGCGATCGGCGCGAATGCGGACTCGACCTCCGCCTATGCGCGTAGCAAGGCTGAGGGTGAAACGCGCACCCTCGCCGCGCGGCCCAGCGCGACCATCGTGCGGCCGTCGATCATGTTCGGCCCGGAGGACGATTTCTTCAATCGTTTCGCCTCGCTCGCGCGCTTCGTGCCGGCGTTGCCCCTGATCGGCGGCGGCGAGACGAAGTTGCAACCGGTGTTCGTCGGCGATGTCGCTGCGGCGATCGCCATCATCGCCGACGGCAAGCTGATGCACGATACGCCGCGCCCCGGCGAGGTGTTCGAGTGCGGCGGTCCGGACGTAGCCAGCTTCGCGCAACTGATGCGCTACACGCTCGATACGATAGGCCGCAAACGCCTGCTGGTGCCGCTGCCGTTCGGACTCGCCAGGATCAAAGCGTCCGTGCTGCAATTTCTGCCGAAGCCGCCGCTGACGCCGGATCAGGTTGAACTGCTGCGCACCGACAACGTCGTGTCGGATGCAGCGACGCGCGCCGGCCATACGTTGCAGGGCCTCGGTATCACGCCGACGGTGATGACCGCCGTGGTGCCGTCGTATCTGTGGCGTTTCCGCAAGACCGGCCAGTTCGCCAAGATGGCGTGATTGTCCGGCCCAATTAATGGCCGAGCGCGAGCGCGGCGAGACCGGCGACGCCGACGATGATACGCCACCACGCGAACAGCGCGAAGCTGTGCCGCTGCACGTAGCGCAGGAACGTCTTCACCACGATCCAACCGCAGACGAACGATGCGGCGAAGCCGACCGCGATCACCATCTTGTTGCCGCCGCCGAGATCGGCGTGGCTCTTGTACAATTCCCAAGCGAACGCGCCGATCATGGTCGGCATCGCCAGCCAGAACGAGAACTCGGCCGCCGAGCGGCGGTCGGCGCCGAGCAGCATCGCGCCGACGATGGTGGCGCCGGAACGCGACACGCCGGGGATCATCGCCACGCACTGGATGATGCCAATGCCGAGATACATCGGCAGCGTGAATTCGGTCGCGTCGTGATAGCGCGCCTCGAGATTCTTGCGATCGACCCACAGCAGCACGAAGCCACCGATGATGAACATCGTGCAGACGATCCAGACGTTGAACAACACCCCCTTGATGAAGCCGATGGCGAAAGCACCAACCACCGCGGCAGGGAGGAAGGCGATCAGCACGCCGATGACGAAACGCGCCGCCGCCCAGCTCGTGAACATGCCGAGCGCGAGCCGCCATAACCGCCCGAAATAGATCGTCAGTAGCGCAAGAATGGCACCGAGCTGGATCAGGATGGCGAAGGATTTGCCGAAAGCATCATCGCCCCAGCCGAGAAAATGCTCCATGAGGAGCAGATGGCCGGTGGACGAGACCGGGAGAAATTCCGTTAACCCTTCGACGATGCCGAGCACCAGGGCTTTCACAATGTCGATATGCGCGGTGATGATGCCGGCGAGCGCGGCCATCATTGCGTCGAAGTTCATTGGATATCTCCCGGGGCCGGCGCGACGGCGCGAGCGCGATTCGGTCAATACGCGCTTGTCGCGCAACGACGGTAAGGGGGCAATGAAAAAGCAGCACGGTCAACAAGCGGCTCGGTTGCCGGGCGGCGTCCGCTCCCGCATAGTCTTGCGTGATTCCCTTGGACGATCCGCCGGGATACCCCGACCGTCGTCGTGGTCCCCATCCACCGACCTGCCCGCCGGCCGCACATGCTGACGCTGCTGCACCAGACGCTCTGTCCGCATTCGCGGTTCGTCCGGCTGATCCTCGGCGAATACGGCCAGGAGCCCCAGCTGATCGAGGAACGGCCGTGGGAGCGCCACGAAGACTTCCTCAAGCTCAATCCGGCCGGATCCCTGCCGGTGCTGATCGAGGAAGGCCAGCCGCCGGTGCCCGGCGCCAGCATCATCGCCGAATATCTCGACGAGACTCGTGGCGCCGAACAGGGTGAGGCGCGGCTCTTGCCGATCTCCATCAGCCAGCGCGTCGAGGTAAGACGGCTGATGGCCTGGTTCAACGAGCGTTTCTTCGATGACGTCAGCGGCCCGCTGGTCGGCGAACGCGAATTCAAGCGGCACATGACCGTCGAACAGGGCGGCGGCCCGCCGGACAGCAGCGCGCTGCGCGCCGCGCGCCACAATATCCGCTATCATCTCGCCTATATCGGCTGGTTGGTGCAGACGCGGGACTGGCTTGCAGGCGAGCGGTTGAGCTATGCCGATCTCGCGGCGGCGGCGCATCTCTCCGCCGCCGACTATCTGGGCGAGGTGCCGTGGACCGACAACGACGCAGCGAAACATTGGTACGCCCGCGTGAAATCGCGGCCGTCGTTCCGCGCGTTGCTGACGGACACAGTGGCGGGGATGCTGCCGTCCAAGCACTACGCCAATCTCGACTTCTGACCGATCCAACCACACTTCGGGCGGTGCTGGCCGACGCCGCGCGCGGCCACGGCTTCGATGCCATCGGTATCGCGCCGCCGCAGACCAGCCCACAGGCACGCGAGCGGTTCGCGCAATTCCTCGCCGCCGGCGAGCACGGCGACATGCACTGGCTCGCCGAGCGCGCAGCGTGGCGAAGCGATCCCGCGGCACTATGGCCGCAGGCGCGTGCCGTGATCATGCTCGGCATGAATTACGGCCGCGACTTCGATCCCCGCGCCATCCTCGATGACAAGGACCGCGCCGCGATCTCGGTCTACGCGCAAAGCGACACCGACTATCACGACGTGATCAAGAAGCGGCTGAAGGCCGTCGCGCGCTGGCTGATCGCCACCGCCGGCGGCGAAGTGAAAGTCTTCGTCGATACCGCGCCGGTGATGGAGAAGCCGCTGGCGCAGGCGGCCGGCCTCGGCTGGCAAGGCAAGCACACCAATCTCGTGTCGCGCGAATTCGGATCGTGGCTGTTTCTCGGCGCGATCTTCACCACGCTCGATCTGCCGTTCGACACGCCGGGCGAGGACACCTGCGGCTCATGTCGTGCCTGCCTCGACTCGTGTCCGACCGACGCTTTCACCGCGCCCTATCAGCTCGATGCGCGGCGCTGCATCTCCTATCTCACCATCGAGCATCAGGGGCCGATCCCGCGCGACCTGCGCACGCGCATGGGCAACCGCATCTATGGCTGCGACGACTGCCTCGCCGCCTGCCCGTGGAACAAGTTCGCCAAGACCGGCCGCGAGGCGAAGCTGGCCGCACGCGACACGTTACGCGCGCCGCCTTTGTCCGAACTGGCGAAACTCGACGACGCGGCGTTCCGCGCGCTGTTTGCCCGCACCGCCATCAAACGCACTGGCCGCGACCGCTTCGTGCGAAATGTGCTGATCGCCATCGGCAATTCCGGGGATCAATCGCTCGCAGCGGAAGCCGAACGGCTGATCGATGACGCGGCGCCCCTAGTGCGCGGCGCGGCAGTGTGGGCGTTGAGCCGACTGCTCTCACCCGATGAATTTCATGCTTTGCGCACGAACCACATCGTCCGCGAGTCCGACCCGGACGTGCTGACCGAGTGGGCTGCTTAAAACTCCGCCACCGCCGCGATCAGACGTTCGATGTCCTCCGGTCGCGACAGGCGATGATCGCCGTCCTTCACCAGCGACAGCACCACGTCATCACGCGCGAACCGCGACACCAGCTCGACCGTATGCTGCCACGGCACGTCTTCATCCTTCACGCCTTGCAAAATCCGCACCGGACATCCGGTCTCGATCAGGCCACCAAGCAACAGATGGTCGCGACCGTCTTCGATCAGCGCGCGGGTGATGATGTAAGGCTCATCGGAATATTCCGACGGCCGCCGCCATTGTCCGGTCTCGGCCAATTCCTTCTTGATCGCCGGCGTAAATTTCTTCCACATCAGCTCTTCGGTGAAATCGACCGCCGGCGCGATGAGAACGAGGCCGGCGAGCGGAGCAGCTGCTTGCGGCTCGCGTTGCAACGCGCGGGCGAGCAGCAGCGCGAGCCATCCGCCCATCGACGAGCCGATCACCACCTGCGGCCCCTCGCAGAACTGCCGGTAAACCGTGACGCTTTCGTCCAGCCATCGGCCGATCGTGCCATCGACGAATGCGCCGCCGGATTCGCCATGGCCGGAATAGTCGAACCGCACGCAGGCACGTCCGTTCGCCGCCGCCCAGGCATCGAGCGCCACGGCCTTGGTGCCCTGCATGTCGGATTTGAAGCCGGACATCCAGAACAAGCCCGGTGGCGCACCGGCGCGCATGCGCACGGCGATCTCGCGCGCGCCCTTTCCGTGTCCCACACTGATGGTTTTGAGGCTAGAATCCGGCATGTTTCACTCAGCGATTCGCGCGGCAACGACGATGACGCGCACCCTGTTTCGCCGCAAGGCGACGACCATGCAAGTCTTGATATGCAAGCCGTGACATCAAGCCTTAACATGCCGCGCGCCTTCATTTCGATGCGAAACAGTCGATGACGCCGCGCGCGCTGTCGGGCGCCACCATCCTGCAGATCGTGCCGGCGCTGCGCGGCGATGCCGCCGGACACGCGGCGATGGATACCGCCGTGCTGCTGCTGCAGGGTGGCGCGCGCACCATCATCGCCGGCGACGACGGCGATCTGGTCGGCGAACTGCGCGCGCTCGGCGGCGAATTCCTGCCGCTCGGCCATGAGACCTTCAATCCGGTGCAGTTGCGCGGCAATGCCCGCTTTCTGCGCGACTATGTGCTCACCGAGCGCGTCGATATCGTCCACGCGCATAGCGCGGCGTCGGCGTGGAGTGCGCTCTCGGCGCTGCACGAACTCCCGGCCTGGCTGGTGACATCGTTCCCCGACGCGATCGCACGCGATACCTGGCTGCGCCGCACCTATCAGGGCGTGCTCGCGCGCGGCGACCGGGTGATCGCACCGTCAAGCTTCGTCTCGCTGGCGATGATCGAACGTTACGGTATCGCGCCCGACCGGATCTCCGTCGTGCCGCGCAGCATCGACACCGCTGCGTTCAGTGCGGCGGCAGTGAGCGATGCGCAGATCGGCGCGATGCGCCGCGCCTGGGGCGTGCTCGCCGGACAACGGGTCATCTTCGCGCCGCAGCCGGTCGACGACGCAAATGGACAGATCGCGATCCTCGAAGCGATGCGGCTCCTGATCGGATTACGCGGCGAGCGCGACACGCTGCTGGTCCTGGCCGACGATGCGCGCCGCCGCTCGCGCGCCATTCGCATTTTACGTGAGCGAGCCCGCGCGCACGGCCTCGACACGCTGCTGCGCTTCGCCGGTCCGATCGACGACGAGCCGCACAGCGTGCGCGGCGCAGCGCCGCCGATGGCGCTCGCGCTGGCGGCAGCGGATGTCGTCGTGGTCACACCATCGTTACCCCCGCCCGCAGCCCGCGTCGTTGCGGAAGCGCAAGCCATGGGCCGGCCGGTCGTCGTCTCCGCGTCGGGAACGTTACCCGAACACACGCTGTTCCCGCCGCGCATGCCCGAGGATTTGCGCACCGGCTGGGTGGTCCGCGCCGGCCATGCCGATGAAATCGCACAGGCGTTGCACGCGGTGCTGTCGCTCAGCACCACCGCCTATGCGGCTTTGGGCGCGCGGGCGCGCCAGTTCGCCGAGTTCATGTTTTCACCCCGCAGCGTTGCCGAGGCGACACGTGCGGTCTATACATCTGTGCTGGCTCGCGACGAATGACATTCTGATTCGCCGGTCCGCGCAGCGCCCCAAGACACTGATCGCGCCGCCGCACTCCGGGACAGCGTCATATGGCGCGTTATCATTTGGCGCGGCATAGTCGTCGTTCTTGCTTACTTCACCTTGCACGGGATCGTTGATGTCCAGCATACCGGCCCGACATTCGCCTCCGGAGCAGCGATTGCCGGCCTCCTCCGCCCGTATCGTCTCGCTGAAACCGCTCACCGCGTTGATCGCCGTGCCGACGCTCGACGCCGGCGCGGCCGATCATGGCGCGCTCGAGCTGGTGCGCGTGCTGACCGCGGCGGGACACAAGGCCATCGTCGTGTCGAGCGGCGGACGGCTGGTGAAAGACGTCCTCGGGGCCGGCGGCGAATTGATCCGGATCAATGTCGCCAGCAAGAATCCATTCGTCATGCTGCGCAACGGCTTCGCGCTGGCGCGGATCGCCCGCGAACGTGGCTGTGACATTTTGCACGCGCACGGCCGCGCGCCAGCGTGGTGCACCTTCCTTGCCGCGCGCCGCACCGGCCTGCCGCTGCTCACCACATGGCACAAAGGTTTTCGCGAACAGAACCTGTTCAAGCGGCTCTACAACAGCGTGATGATACGCGGCGATCGCATGATCGCACCGAGCGAGCAGATCGCCCAGCTTGCGGTCGATCGCTACAGCACGCCTTGGGATCGCATCCGCGTCATTCCTGGTTGTCTTGATGCGGCGCGCTTCGACATCGGCAAGATGACCCGCGAGCGCATCGAGGCGGTGCGGGCCGCCTGGGGCATCGGCCCGGACACGCGGGTGATCCTCGTGGTCGGGCGGCTGATCCGCCGCAAGGGCCACCATGTGATGGTGCGCGCGGCGCAGCGGCTGCGCGAGCGCGGGCTGAAAAATTTCCTCTGCGTATTCGTCGGCGAGGATCGCGGCCAGACGCAATATGCCGGCGAGCTGTGGGATCTGGTGCTGTCGTCCGACACCGCCGGCATCATCCGGCTCGGGCGCCCGTGCGAGGATCTGCCGGCGGCTTATGCGGCGGCATCCGTGGTCGTCTCGGCCGCGGTACAGCCGGAAGGGCTGCAGCGCGCCATCGTCGAGGCGCAGGCCATGGCCCGGCCGGTCGTGGTGTCCGACGTGGCGGCCGGCCCGGACGTGGTGTTGTCGCCCCCAGCGGTGCCGGAGCACCTCATGACCGGGCTGCGGTTCCCGGCCGGAGACGAGGCCGCGCTCGCGGATACGCTGCTGCGGGTGTTTTCGATGCCGGAACCGGCGCGCGACGCCATTGGCGCGCGCGGGCGCGACTGGGTACTCGGCCAGTTCAGCGAGGCGGCCGTCGCCCAGCAGACGCTGGCGCTCTATGCGGAGGTCGCCAGCCAGAACCGCGCGGCGCGGCTCAGCGGCCGCTGAGAGCCGTGTGGCTTCCCGGTACCGTTTGGCAAGGATGCGGCAATTTGCGCGCCGCCGCCGTTGACTTGCGGCCTATTTCTTCCAATCTTTGGGGCGGGTCCGTTCCGCGAACGCCGAACCGACCCCTGACGATCCGCGTTTCCTGACAACAGCAAGAGGAGCCACGAACATTCGCCGTCCGATGAAAGCCGCGCCGCCCGTCAAGAAGGACGGTCCGCGCATCAACGAGGAGATCCGTGTCCGCGAGGTCCAGCTGATCGACACCGCCGGTACCAACCACGGTCCCACCCCGATCCAGACCGCCCTTGAAATGGCGCAGGCCGCAGGACTCGATCTGGTCGAGATCGCACCGAATTCAGCGCCGCCCGTCTGCAAGATCCTGGACTACGGCAAGTACAAGTATCAGGCGCAGAAGAAGGCGGCGGAAGCCCGCAAAAAACAGAAGGTCGTCGAGGTCAAGGAGATCAAGCTCCGGCCGATGATCGACGATCACGATTACGACGTGAAAATGAAGGCGATGCAGCGGTTCTTCGAGGAAGGCGACAAGGTGAAGATCACCCTGCGCTTCCGAGGCCGCGAAATGGCGCACCAGGAGTTGGGCTTCAAACTGCTCGACCGCGTGCGCGACGACACCGCCACGATCGCCAAGATCGAACAGTCGGCCAAATTCGAGGGCCGGCAGATGGTCATGATCCTGGCGCCGCGCTGACGCGGATACGAAGGTCACAACAAAAACCCCGGCTTCAGCCGGGGTTTTTCATTTCCTGCGAGGCGGCATCAGGCGATCAACGCCGCTCGGCTTCCCAACGCCCACTGCAGGCACCGTTCCCCGACGCTCCGGTCCAGGTGCCGGCCCCGGCATCCCGGCCCAGTTTGCCCGTGGCCCGCGCGGTTGACCGGCCCTTGCCGAGATCGACATGGACCGATCCAGCCGGCGACACCTTCCCGGCGAAGTCGATGGCGGCGTCGCCCACATAGTCGACCCGGCCGCGCTCGACCTTGACCTCGTAGCGGTAGGCCCGGTCGCAGGTACCCTTGTCGGTGACGACCACGACGCTCCAGCGGCCGTCGAATTCGGCCGCCTGGGCTGTCTGGTCGGCAAGCGGGAGGCCGGTCAGCATCAGGCCCGCGAGAGCCGTAAAGGCGCTGAGGCGGACAGGCGGCGGCAGGGCAGGCGATCGCATTGGCTTTTCCTCGGGCGGCGGGGTCTTGGGCGGTCAATTCGCCCCATCCGCCCGGGGTTCCTGCCGTCCCATCAACCCTTGGCGGGCCGGTTGCCATTTTCCGGGCGCTCTGCCATAACGCCGCCCTTCATGGCCCGGCCGGTAAAGGGCTGCCGTGGCGATGAACCCGCTCAATCCGAGCAAAGTCGCTCCTTCGGAGCATCAATTCCGGCGGTTTTCCGCCCGGAACAGGAGAGCCAAATGCCCAAGTTGAAGACCAAATCGGGCGCCAAAAAGCGCTTCAAGATTACCGCATCCGGCAAGGTGAAATACCAGCAGTCCGGCAAGCGCCACGGCATGATCAAGCGCACCACCCAGCAGATCCGCGACCATCGCGGCACGCGGGTGCTGTTCAAGACCGACGGCGACAACATCAAGAAATACTGGCTGCCGAACGGCTGACCGGTGGCTGCCACGCAGCATTCTTGACCCCATTCATTGCGGAATTCCTGAAGGAGACTAATCATGGCGCGCGTCAAACGCGGTGTTACCGCTCACGCCAAGCACAAGAAGGTGCTCAAGGCCGCGAAGGGCTACTACGGCCGTCGCAAGAACACGATCCGGATCGCCAAGCAGGCGGTCGAGAAGGCCAACCAGTATGCGTTCCGCGATCGCAAGCGCCGCAAGCGCACGTTCCGCGCGCTCTGGATCCAGCGCCTCAACGCCGCGGTGCGCCCGTTCGGCCTGACCTATTCGAAGTTTATCAACGGCCTCGACAAGTCCGGCATCACCATCGACCGCAAGGTGCTCTCCGATCTCGCGATCCGCGAGCCGGCGGCGTTCCAGGCGATCGTCGAGAAGGCCAAGGCCGCGCTGCCTGCGTAATTCTCGAGGCTCATGATCATGCGATCATGAGCCGGACTGGCGACCGATGATCGATGCCGCTTATGTCCAGCGGATGTCGCGTTACAATCGCTGGCAAAATGAAAACCTCTACGGCGTTGCCGACCGTCTCTCCGATGACGAGAGACGGCGGGATCGCGGCGCGTTTTTCGGCTCGATCCATCAGACACTGAATCATCTGCTGTGGGGCGACCGGCAATGGATGAGCCGGTTCGCCGGTTGGCCGAAGCCAAGCGTCGGGATTCGAGAGTCGGTATCGCTCTATCCGGACTGGAACGATCTCAAACGCGAGCGCACGGCCGCCGATGCGGCCATCATCGCGTGGGCGGACGGGTTCGATCCGGGCTGGACCGAAGGCGACCTCACCTGGTTTTCCGGCGGTCTCAACCGCGAGGTCACAAGGCCACGCTGGCAGCTTGTGACGCACTTTTTCAATCACCAGACCCATCATCGCGGGCAGGTTCATGCGATGCTCACGCAGGCCGGCGGCAAGCCGCACGATACCGACCTGTTCGTGATGCCGGAGTAACACGATGGCGGATATCGCAACGCTCGAACACGAACTGCTCGGTGCCATCAGCAACGCCGGCGACGAAGCCGCGCTCGAAACGGTGCGCGTTGCCGCGCTCGGTAAAAGCGGCTCGGTCTCTGCATTGCTGAAAACGCTCGGCGGCCTGTCGCCGGACGAACGCAGGACGCAAGGCCCCGCGATCAACGGCCTCAAGGAGCGCGTGACGCAGGCGATCGCCGCGCGCAAGGACGCGCTGGCCGCAGAGGCGCTCGACCGGCGCCTCAACAGCGAAACTGTCGACGTCACCTTGCCGGTGCGCGAGGCTCCGGCGGAAACGGGCCGCGTGCATCCGATCAGCCAGGTGATGGACGAACTCACCGCGATCTTCGCCGACATGGGCTTCGCGGTCGCGGAAGGTCCGGATATCGAGAGCGACGACTACAATTTCACCAAGCTCAACTTTCCCGAAGGCCATCCGGCGCGGGAAATGCACGATACGTTCTACTTCAACCCGAAGCCGGACGGATCGCGCATGTTGTTGCGCACGCATACCTCACCGGTGCAAGTGCGCACCATGCTGGCGAAGAAGCCGCCAATCCGCGTGATCTGTCCCGGCCGGACCTATCGTTCAGATTCCGACCAGACCCACACGCCGATGTTTCATCAGGTCGAGGGCTTGGTGATCGACAAGGGATCGAATCTCGGCCACCTGAAATGGATTCTCGAAGAGTTCTGCAAAGCGTTCTTCGAGGTCGATTCCGTGAAGATGCGCTTCCGGCCGTCGTTCTTCCCGTTCACCGAGCCGTCGCTCGAAGTCGACATCCAGTGCCGCCGCGACAAGGGCGAGATCCGCTTCGGCGAGGGTAATGATTGGCTGGAGATTCTCGGCTGCGGCATGGTGCATCCGAACGTGTTGCGCAACTGTGGCCTCGATCCCGACGAGTATCAGGGCTTCGCGTGGGGCATGGGGATCGATCGCATCGCCATGCTGAAATACGGCATGCCCGATCTGCGTCCGTTCTTCGAGGCCGACGTGCGCTGGCTGTCGCATTACGGCTTCCGGCCGCTCGATTTCCCGACGCTGGCGGGAGGACTGAGCGCATGATCGCGACGCTGGATCGTCTGCTGTTCAACGTCATCACCCGGCGCTGGGAGGATGGCCGTATCGGCGCCTACTGCACCGCGCTCGGAAACCGCAACGAGGCGATCACGCCGGTGGTGCTGGAATCGCTGCAGACCATCGACACCAAGGCGGGCGGCCTGTTGACCCATGTGTCGGTGATGATCGCCGGCCTCGGCCTGATCGCGCCGATGGTGGCGAGCAACGATGTCGAGCTCGGCGTAATCATCTTCGAGATCGCCGTCTATCTGCTGATCGCGATCGGCTGCCTGCGCGCGCTGTCGGTTTTTCGCAGCGAACGGCTGACGCCCGCGACTGCCGCCGAAGCCGTCAGCCGCGAGATCATCCTGCGGCGCGAGCTCTACGCGTTGTGTAACCAGGCGTCGATCGTGTTCACGATCTTTGTCTTCATCAGCCTGCCTGTTTTGTATTTCTGGACGCCGGGGAAACTGCCGTGAAATTCTCTCTCTCCTGGCTGAAGGATCACCTCACCACCGACGCCACGCTCGAGGAGATCGTCGACAAGCTGACGATGATCGGGCTCGAGGTCGAGCACGTCGACAATCCGGCGGAAAAATTCGCGCCGTTCAAGGTGGTCGAGGTTCTGACCGCCGTACAGCATCCGAATGCGGATCGACTGCGCATCTGCACGGTCAACACCGGCACCGGCGCGCCTTTGCAGATCGTCTGCGGCGCACCGAATGCGCGCGCCGGCATCAAGGCCGTGCTCGGTCTGCCCGGCACCTATATTCCGTCGAAAGATATTACGCTGGCGGTCGGCAAGATTCGCGGCGTCGAAAGCCAGGGCATGATGATCTCCGGTGCGGAGATAGGCTTCAATGACGACCATAGCGGCATTATCGAGATGCCGGCCGATGCACCGGTTGGTACGCCGTTCGCCGAAGTTCTCGGCCTGAACGATCCGGTGATCGAGATCAATCTCACGCCGAACCGCCCGGACTGCACCGGCGTTTCCGGCATCGCCCGCGATCTCGGCGCGGCGCTGATCGGCACGTTCCGCGACCGCGCGGTGAAGCAGATCAAGGGCGAATTCCCCTGCCCGGTGTCGGTGACGATCGAGGCCGAGGCACTGTGCCCGGCGTTCGGCCTGCGGCTGGTGCGCGGCGTCAAGAATGGTCCGTCGCCAGACTGGCTGCAAAAGCGCCTGAATGCCATAGGCTTACGGCCGATCAATGCGCTGGTCGATATCACCAACTATATCACCTTCGATCGCGGCCGGCCGTTGCATGTGTTCGACGCGAAGAAGGTGAAGGGCAATCTGGTCGTGCGACGCGCGCAGAACGGCGAGCAGTTGCTGGCGCTCGACGGCAAGACCTATACGCTCGACAACGCCATGTGCGTGATCGCCGACGATACCGGCCCGGAATCGCTGTCCGGGATCATGGGTGGCGAGCATTCCGGCTGCGACGAGACGACCACTGACGTGCTGATCGAATCCGCGCTGTGGGACGAGATCAACATCGCCCAGACCGGCCGCAAGCTCGGCATCAACACCGATGCGCGCTACCGCTTCGAGCGCGGCGTCGACCCGGCATTCATGCTGCCGGGCCTCGATCTCGCGACACAGATGGTGCTCGACCTGTGCGGCGGAACTCCGTCGGAGATCGTCGTTGCAGGTGCGGTGAAAATCCCCGACCGGGTGATCGATTTCCCGGTGAGCGAAGTGAAGCGCCTTGCCGGTCTTGACGTGCCAGTGGCCGATATCAAGCGCACGCTGGAGAAGCTCGGCTTCTTCACCGCCGGCCCGAACGAGCGCCTGAAAGTCGCGGTGCCGTCGTGGCGTCCGGACGTGCACGGCAAAGCCGACCTCGTCGAGGAAGTCGTGCGCATCGCCGGCGTCGATCTGGTACCGCTGACGCCGTTCCCGCGCCATGCCGATGCGTTCAAGCCCGTGCTGACGCCGCTGCAGTTGCGTACCCGCAAGGCGAAGCGCGCGCTTGCCGCACGCGGCCTCGTTGAAGCGGTGACGTGGTCGTTCGTGTCAAAATCGCAGGCGACCTCGTTCGGCGGCGGACAAGCGGAATTGGCACTCGCCAATCCGATCGCTTCCGAATTGTCCGATATGCGGCCAAGCCTGCTCGCCGGTCTGATCAGCGCCGCACAGAAGAACGCCGACCGCGGCTCCTCCGATGTCGCCTTGTTCGAGGTTGGACAGGTGTTTCGCGGCGATCAGTCGGACCAGCAGTTCACTGCCGCGAGCGGCGTGCGTCGCGCGCTGGCGCGGCCCGCCGGCGCCGGCCGGTTCTGGTCGTCACCCGCCGCGCCGGTCGATGCGTTCGACGCCAAGGCCGATGCCTTCGCGGTGCTCGCGGCCGCCGGTGCGCCGATACAGGCGCTGCAAGTGGTGCCGGGCGGACCCGACTGGTTCCATCCCGGTCGCTCCGGCACGATCCAGATCGGCCCGCAGAACATCCTCGGCCATTTCGGCGAATTGCATCCGCGCGCGTTGGCGGCGCTCGACGCCGAGGGGCCGCTGGTGGCGTTCGAGGTGATCCTCGAGCGTATCCCCGAGCCGAAAGCAAAGCCGACCCGCGCCAAGCCGACGCTGGAACTGTCGCCGTTCCAGCCGGTGTCGCGCGATTTCGCGTTCATCGTCGCCCGTGCCATCAAGGCCGGCGACATCGTCCGCACCGTGCAGGCGGTGGACAAGAAGCTGATCACCGGCGTGACGGTGTTCGACCTCTACGAAGGCAAGGGCATCGATCCCGACAAGAAGTCGGTCGCGGTCGCGGTGACGATCCAGCCGCGCGACAAGACCATGACCGACCAGGAGATCGAGGCGCTGGCGGCGAAGATCGTCGCCGACGTGGCGAAGAAGAACGGCGGCGCGCTGCGCGGCTGATCTCTCTTACGTTAGCATCAGATCGGCATAGGCGAAGCCGTCACGCATGACGGTCTCGCCGCGCCGCAACGGAATGCGCCGCGCGAACATCGGCCCACCGCTGACGCAGGTGTGAAACTCGCCGTTCTCGCCACACGGGTCGACATTCGGTGGCAGGGCCGCCAGAGTCGCTGCATCGAACGTGCGACCGGCGAAATCTGCGGTCAGCACCTTGCAATCGACCGCGGCGATGGTGGCCTCCAGCCCGGCCGCGGTCATCTCGCGTGCCAGTTCGGCTGTCTCCCGTCCCCAGAGCGGAAACACGGGTGCGATGCCGGTGCCGGCCAGCTTCTGCTCGCGATAGGCACGGATATCCGCCAGGAACAGATCGCCGAAAATCATCTGTGTCACGCCGTCTCCGCGCGCCGCTACCATCGCCGCGGCCATCGCCTGCTCATAGATCTCGTTCGGACATGGATAAGGGATCGACACGATCCGCAGCGGCAGGCCCGCCGCGTCGCATTGCGCGCGCAGCACTTCCTCGCGCACCCCATGAATGCTGACACGCTGGAATGTATCGGTGACGGTCGTCAGCGCGCCGACGATCTCGCAATCAAGCATCCTGCGCGCCACATGCAGTGCGAAAGCGCTGTCCTTGCCGCTCGACCAGGCAATCCACGCCTTTGCGCGGCTCATTGATCGCGATTGCGGCGCCGGGTCCGCTCCCGACCGCGCGTCGGCTTCGTCTCCGGCTTCTCATCCTTGAGCGCGCCGATCTTGCGCAACGCGGCTTCCGCCGCACGCGTGCCGCTCTCCCACGCGCCCGCGACGGTGCCGCCCAGCGTATCGTGCACCGCATCGCCGGCGAACCAGACCCGCTCGCGCACCGGCGCGGCCAGCTGCTTACGCGCGCCATCGCCACCCGGCGAGGCGGAAGCGATCGCGCCCATAATCCACGGCTCCTCATTCCAGCGCGTGACTGCCTGCCGCTTGACCGCAGACTTCACCTCGCTGCCATACAGATCGGCAAGCCACGACACGGCAAAATCAGTCATCGCCGCTTCGCCCTGCGCCGCAAGCTCCGCCCCGAACTTGCCGCCGACATCGACGACGCAGACGCTGCTGCCGTTGACATGCGCTAGCAATGCGCCGGTGCGGGCGCTGGCGGCTTTCTGGAAAACGAGGTCGTTCGCGGCCAGACCGAACGGATTACCGCTCACCTCGAGGCCAATATGATCGCGGCTGCCGAGCTTGAGCCGGGCGAAAGCGTCCACATAGCTCTTCGGCAGTTCCGGCGTGAACTTGATCTTGCCGGCGGCGAGCACGCTTGCCGATGCGGTGACGATCACCGTCCGCGCGCGCAGCTTGCCACGTTCGGTTTCCACTTCCAGCGTCTTTAGCCATTCGATCTTCGTCGCCGGCGTCGAGAGTTGCACCGGCACGCCCTCGCCCAGTTTGGCGATCAGCGCGCCGAGCCCGCGCCGCACATAAGTTGGGCTGTCGCGCTCCATCATCCGCGACAGATCGAGCGCCGAGAGGTCGGCAAGATCACGCCCTGTGCCATAGGCGCCGAGCACGAAATCCACCGTCGGTTTCCAGTCGTCGAGCAGATCCTTCGGCAGCACGCGCGCCGCCGCGATATCGCTCTTGCCGCGCACCGCATCGGCGATGGCGCGGCGCGAGCGAAACACCGACGCCAGGAAATCCTCGATCTCGCCCTCGCGGCCGAAACGGCGACCGACTCGCAGCTTCTGCAGGCGCGGACCCACCGATGTCTCGAAACCGGCACGAGCGGCGAGCGGCAGCAGCGGATTGGTGTCGGCGGCGTAGAGCGCATGCGCACCACGATCGAACGGTGCGCCGAGACTACGGGTGTCGGTGAACGCGCGCCCACCGATCCGGTTCGACGCCTCGATCAATGCGAAACGCCGTCCAGCGGCGGCGACGCGGCGCGCGGCGGCGATGCCGGCGGCTCCCGCGCCGATAATCACCACATCCACTTCGCCCGAGGCCGGCACAGCACCAAGCGCCGGATTAAGCGCCGGTTCGAAGGCCGGCACCGCTGCAAACGCGGCCGACCCGGCAAGAAAAGAACGACGGCTAATTGTCGTCATAGTATCCAAACGGTTTCCGGAGGTCGGTCTACTCTGCCCGAACCCTTGATTCATCGCAAATCCGATGGCTAACGCATGGTCAACGCAGCGGTTGCCACGCGGCGACATGAACCAAATCGCAATGCCTTCATGCGTAATCTCGACGCAACGACCAATGCGTCAGGAATTGCGCATATAGCGCAAGAAGACGCAGACGCCTTTGCGCCGGGGACGCGGGGCTCATGAGTTTCGTGCTTGATCATGTCGGCGGCTTGATGGCCCGGTATCTCGACCGGCGCGAGACCGACTACACGCCTTTCACACCGAGCGATCCGGAGGCGCTGCGCGCCGTGCTGCGACCCGGCGACGTGCTGCTGGTCGAAGGCACCAACAAGATTTCCGGCATCATCAAATATCTGACGCAGTCGACATGGTCGCATGCGGCGCTTTACACCGGCCCGGTCGGCGATCGCACCACCGCCGACGGCGAGCCACTCGTTCTGGTGGAAGCCAATATCGGCCAGGGCGTGGTCGCCGCGCCGCTGTCGAAATACTTCAAATGCCACACGCGCGTCTGCCGGCCGACCAGTCTCACTGCCGAGGATCGCGTACGCGTCTGCACCTATGCGGCCGAGCGCATCGGCTTCGACTATGATGTGAAAAACATCATCGATTTGATGCGCTATCTGATCCCGCTGCCGATCCCGCGCCGGTTCCGCCGCCGCATGCTGGCGCTCGGTTCCGGCCATCCGACGCGGATCATCTGCTCGGCGCTGATCGCGCAGTCGTTCGAAGCCGTACGCTATCCAATCCTGCCGACCGTAACGCGCGACGCGGAGATGCAGCGCGAGCTGATGGAAATCCGTCATTCCTCGCTTTACGCGCCGCGCGATTTCGACATTTCGCCCTATTTCGAGGTGGTGAAGCCGACACTCGCCGGCGGCTTCGACTACAAAGCGATGCAGTGGAGCGACCGGCAGACGGCCGCACCGCAGGCCGTTCCCCTCACTCCCGCGCCGGCCGCTGCAGCGGCTTGATTTGCCGCCATCCTGTTCTTAACTCTGCCTGCCGGCAGAGGAGATCACGATGTTCGACGCACTGGTGAAGGCCATTGCCCAGATGGGCACGCCGCCGTTCCGGCGGATTTTGCTGAAAGCGGTCGGCCTGGCGCTCCTGCTGATCGTCCTGATCGGTATCAGCCTGCAACGCGTGTTCTCCTGGCTCGCCACCACTGGTGCCGGCTGGGCCGAGGTGACCACCGGCGTCGCGCCGCATGCCGCATGGGACGTGCTGGTATGGATCGTCTCCATCGCCGCGAGCCTCGGCATCCTGCTCGGTGGCATCTTCCTGATGCCGGCAGTGACGGCCTTCGTCGGCAGCTTCTTCGTCGACGAGATCGCCGAACACGTCGAACGCGAGCACTATCCGGCCGAGCCGTTCGGCCGTGCGCTGCCGCTCGGCCGTGCCACCCTCGAGGGTAGCAAGACCGCGCTGCTTGCCTTGCTGGTCTATCTCGTCGCGCTGCCGTTCCTGCTGTTCGCCGGCCTCGGCGTGTTCATTTTCTTTTTCGCAACCGCTTATCTGCTCGGCCGCGAATATTTCGAGCTGGTGGCGATGCGGTTTATGCCGCCGACCGACGCCAAAGCGCTGCGACGCCTGCATCGCGGCACGGTGTTCATGGCCGGCCTCGCCATGGCGGCGTTCGTGTCGATCCCGATCGTCAATCTGGCGACGCCGCTGTTCGCCACCGCGCTGGCGGTGCATGTCTACAAGCGGCTCGCCGGTCCGCGCATTGAACTGATCGAACCGAAGCGAGCGTGAGGGAGTTCACCCTGCCGAGCGTCGTCTGCAACGTGCTCTACCGTGGAGTGACAGCCTCACGCGGACAAGGCGTCGCGCAAGGGCGAGTCGGAGAGCCTCTCGGCCATCGCTGACCATCGCCGCTAGGATGCGACCGACACCGACGATGCTGTGTTTAAGTGCTGATCACCAAAATGGGGCGCCGCGAAGTTTTAGCGACGCGTATCATCATATTTGCTGGAGGATCGCGCTTCAGCGGGTTAGCGCTGTTGTCAGGGCCCGCAATGCTCACTGATAAAACGGTTTAGTCAGACAACATATCCATTCGTTGCCGACCAGCCAACGCGGATCAAGCCTCTGTCCGGTAAATCGCGGCCAGCGCGAGCGCTAACGCGTACTCGTAGCGAAACATCTGTACCTGGGATCGAGCCGATCATGACACTTTCATTGCCATAGTGAATGATCGTCCCAATTTCGATCGTGAAACTGTTATCAGGGGGCTCTACCCCATCAGGGAGCGTCACGAGCTCTTCCGGCCTGACGAGAAGATACCTTGGTTCCGTCGAAGGCGACGGATTGAAATGCTGCACCTTGATCCGGCCGATCGACTGATGCTCAACCCAGCCTTCGTGCTGGTTCACGCTGCTCAAATCCAGGATATTGCTGTCGCCAATAAATTCAGCGACGAAGCGCGTCTTCGGCCTGTCATAAAGCTCGATCGGTTTCCCCACCTGCTCTATCTTGCCGCCCCGAAACACAACGACGCGATCCGACATCGTCATCGCCTCGCTTTGGTCATGGGTCACGTAGATCATCGTGATGCCAACCTCGCGATGGATCCTCTTCAATTCCACCTGCATATGTTCGCGCAAATTCTTGTCGAGCGCGCCGAGTGGTTCGTCGAGCAGCAGGACATCGGGCTCAAAGACAAGACCTCTCGCCAGGGCGACGCGCTGCTGCTGGCCGCCGGATAACTGTGTCGGATAGCGCTCCGCGAAATCTGTCAGACCGACAAGCGCCAGCGCTTCAGTCGTCTTGCTGCCGATGGTCGCTGCGTCGACCTTGCGCATCTCCAACGGGAAGGCAACGTTCTTGCGAACAGTCATATGCGGGAATAACGCATAGTTCTGGAAGACGACACCGATATTGCGTTTCCAGGATCGCACATGAGTAATGTCGTTTCCGGCCAGCATGATACCGCCGGAATCCGGCTCTTCGAAGCCGGCAAGCATCATCAGCGTCGTCGTCTTTCCAGAGCCGGACGGTCCAAGAAAGGTGATGAACTCGCCCTTCGCCACCGACAAATTGATCCCATCGACGGCACGCGTTCGCCCGTCGTAGGATCGCACCACATTCGTCAGTTCGATATAAGGCGTGGTCAAATCTTGAACTCTTTGAACTGGCCGGCACGCCAATCAAGCGCGGCCTTCAGCCCTTTTTCATTCACGAGATGATCGAATTGCTTGCCGATTTCGGTCTTAGCCGCATAGAGCGCGACCAAGCCATCAACACCGGATTCGAGCGCCGAGCGCATCCCGGCCACTTCAGCGCTACGGTTCACTGAGCGTTTCCCCCAGCGCAACGCAACCGGATCTATGAGCGCCAGACGGCGCGCATAGCGTTTGGTATACTCCCCCAACTCGGCCAACGGCACCACGCGATTGATCATGCCGTAAGACAATGCGGTTTCCGCATCGATCATGTCCCCGAAATAGAGCAGCTCTCGCGCGCGCTTCAGCCCGATGATCCAGGGCATGACGACGACAGGCCCGACGTGCGAGAAGCGGACTTCGGGTTCACCGAACTTGGCGTCATCGGCAGCAATCGTCAGGTCGCACATCATGGCAAGTTCGCAGCCACCACCCAGCACGTAGCCTTGCACCGATGCGATAACCGGTTTGGTCGCCGTCCATGGCGACAGCGCCATTTCCAGACTGTTGTGCAACGGCGGATCCCAGTGCAGCGGATCGTCGCGTCCCTTGTCGCGCTCCGGACCACCACCACCGATATCGAAGCCAACGGAGAAAGCGCGCCCTTCCGCATTCAGGACGATGACGGAAACCGCGGGATCTTTATCCGCATTCTCGATCGCCTCGATGATCTCGTTCTTGAAAGCGAAATTCAACGCATTCAGTTTGTCGGGACGGTTTAGCGTCACATAGCCGATCTTGTCTTCGACACGGTATTTTACCAATTCGCCCATCAAACCTTCTCCTGAGTTCACGACGTGACAATCAAAGCGTCGAGCACGCGGCAACCCTGCCCACGCGGCAACACCTTGATCGGATTGAGATCGAGTTCCGCGAGACTGTCGCCGGCGGCCAAGCCAAAGCGGGCCACCGCTGCCATGCACGCAGCGAGCGCCTCGATATCGGCCGGTGGCTGCCCACGCACACCGGACAGCAATTGCCAGGCGCGCGTCTCCCGTAGCATCCGGTCAATGTCGTCAGCCGACACCGGCAGCAACCGCATCGCGCTTTCGCGGATCAGTTCGATGAGAACTCCACCGACACCGAACAGAATCGTCATGCCCCATTCCGGATCACGTCTCAGCCCGATGAAAACTTCAACGCCGCTGGAAACCATCGGCTGGACGAGATAGCCGCGCAGCGACTTCGGTTTGATTTTGGCGACAGTGCCGGCGAGTTCCGTGAAGGCAGTTGTCAGGTCAGCTTCGCTCTTGAGACCGAGTTTGACGGCGCCGACCTCGGTCTTGTGCGGCATGTCATCCGACGCGACCTTGAGAACCACTGGCCAGCCGATGCTGTTTGCGAAGGCGACCGCTTGCTCCGGTGTCTGCACGAGCATCTCATCGCCGACCTGCAAACCGTAGCGGGCAAGGATTTGTTTGGAATCATATTCGTTGATCGTCCGGCCCGTGCCTGTACCCGGAAGACTGATCGATTCGATGGAAGACATTTCTGCTTTGGCACGCCGGCGAGCCTGCTCAAACACAGCCACACGATCAATCGCACCCAGGCCCTGGCGCGCGCCGCCAAGCATCCCGGCTCCCGCCTCACGCAGGAGTTCGAGATTACCGCTGTGCATCAAACCGGGGCGCATGTTGAGAGCGAAGTGTGGCTTCGACGATGCTTGCGCCGACACACAAAACAACTTCATCACCGCTTCGGAACGCCCGATCGGAGCATTATCGATATTCTCATTGCAGAGAACGATCACATCATAATTGGGATCGCGGTCGAGAACAGAAAACGCGTGAGGGAGATTGCGTGCAACGTCGCCGTTGCCCCAGGCATCCATCGGATTGCCATCGCCCGTGAGATGGCCGATGACGGATTCCGCTTCGGCACGGCTCGCCGCCGACAGCGGGGGCAAATCCACGGCATGAGCTTCCGCGATATCCAAAACGAGTTCAGCCTGGCCACCCGAACCGGTCACCGCGGCGATGCGGCGGCCAGCCGGACGCTTGCGCACCTGCAGCGCAGCCAGAACCTCCGTCATCTCATCGATGTCAGCGACCTCAATGGCAGCAACCTTGCGCAGCATCTCCGAGAATATCCGCGACTCGCCGGCAAGCCCGCCGGTATGACTCTTCACCGCCTGCTCTGCGCGGGCACTGCGACCCACCTTGAGCACAACGACCGGCTTGTCGGCATTCGCGGCGCGCTCCAGTGCCGCACGAAACCGCGCAGGATCGCGGGCCGTTTCGATGAAGAGCGCGATGACGCCGGTTCTTTCATCGTCGATCAGCGCATCGACATAGTCCGCCGCCTTCAATCCGGCTTCATTGCCAGTGGACACCACCGTTGAAAATCCGAACCGGCGCGTATCTCCCAGCAGACCAATCGTGATCGATCCGCTTTGCGAGATCAGCCCGACATTGCCGCGCAGGCGCGCTGTATCGAGCAACGGGAGTTTGTAGGTGGTCGCGCCGCTATGGACATTGATCGTTCCCATGCAGTTCGGACCGCACAGGGCAATGTCGTTATCCCGGCAAAACAGGGTGATCTCGCGCTGGCGTGCGGCACCTTCGTCGCCGCTTTCCGAGAAGCCGCCGTCGTAGATCACCGCAGAGCGGCCGCCGACCGCCAGTATGTCTTTCAGATGTGCCGGCGCAGTATCGCCACGGGTACAGATCGCGACAACGTCGGGTGCGCCGGGAATCTGGCTGATATGCTCGTAACAGGAAAAACCGTGAATTTCCTTGTAGCGCGGATTGATCGGCCAAACGTCACCGGCAAAGCCGCATTTGCGCAGCGATCCAAGAATGATATCACCAATCGACCCGGGGCGATCCGACGCGCCGAGAACGGCGATCGAACGTGGATCGAGCAGCGCGTCGATCGAACGGCGGTTCATGGGGTTTTTCATGCCGCGCGATCCCGAAAGAGGCGAACCGTCGTTGGAATCAAGATGGCGAGGGCCGCAAAGGCAAAGAGCAGCGTCGACACCACCGCGATGATCGGGTCAGCGTCGAGCTGGATGCTTTCGAACATCTTCTTCGGCATCGTCGCGGCGACACGGCCGCTGATAAAGAGCGCCACCACGGGCTCTTCGAACGAATACAGGAAAGTGAACAAGGCGCCGATCAGGAAACCGGGCCGCAATAGCGGAAAGGTCACCATCCGGAACGTTTTCAACGGTCCGGCGCCCATGCTCATCGCAGCGCGCTCGAGATTGGTATCGAAACCTTTGATCGCTGCGCAAACACACAGGAAACAGATCGGCACCGTCAGCACCGTATGTGCGATGATAACGCCGAGATGCGTACCGAGAATTCCGAACTTGGCGAGGAAATTGTAGTAAGCAAGGGCTGCCATGATATGTGGCGTGATCAACGGCGCCATCACAATCAGGTTGAAGACGCTCGCACCGCGAAACCGATAACGCACAAAGCCCATGGCCGCAGGAATGGTAATGGCCAGCGTGCATACCGTCGTGATGGAAGCAATGATCAGGCTATTGAAAACGGACGTCAGCCAGCTCTCGTTGGCGAAGAAGGCCTGGTAATAGCCGAGCGAATAGCCAGGCGGCGGAAAGGCAAAAGAGGCCGCGGTGCTGAACGACATCGGAACGACGATGAACAATGGCGCGACCAGGAATGCGGCAACAATCAGGGCAAGAACGAGCGCAATCATCGGTTCAGCCCCATAACCGCTGCAGACCGAAGAAGCGATCATAGATCGCGAGAATCGCGAACGTGCAGATCATCAGCATCACCGACAACGCGGCGGCGAAACCCCACGCCAGCAACTCCTGCACCTGCTGGCCGATCAGTTGCGCGATCATCATGTCAGTCGGCGTGCCAAGCAGAACCGGCGTAACGTAAAAGCCAAGACACATCGTGAAAACGAGCACACAGCCGTTAATTACACCGGGCAGAGATTGCGGCACAAACACCCGCCAGAACGCGATGACCGGCGTGGCGCCGAGACTTTCCGCGGCCTTGATCTGCTGCATATTGATGCGCTTCATCACGCCATACAGCGCCATCACCATGTAGGGCAGCAGAATATGCGTCATGCCCCACAGCGCGGCGAAGGTGGTGAACAGCATGCGCGGCGGCTCGAATCCCGCCCATCGCATCACTCCGGCGACGGGGCCCTCCGCTCCGAAAATAACCAACCAAGAAAACGTCCGGACAAGAAAGCCGGTCCAGAACGGGATAGCGACCGCCGCCAAAAGGATGCCGGCGATCACAGGGCCACGCCGCACCAGCGTGTAAGCCAATGGATAAGCGAGCACGAGACAGATCACTGTAACCAGAGCCGCATTCTTGAACGTATTGGCAAGAACGCGGAGATAAAGCGGTACGGAGAAAATCCGAGCATAGTTATGGAGCGATACTGTCGGCTCGGTGAACGACAGAAACAGAACATTGAGGATCGGCAGAAGAAAGCAAACCGCGATGACGGCGACGACCGGCGCCATCAGCAGATAAGGCTTCGCTGCTTTGCTTTCCCAGGCGATCATGATGCCGATCAGGCCACCCGAAGATCAGGACGCGAGCCACTGAGCCCAGCGCTCACGGATTCCGCCGAGACGCGAACCGAGCCATTTGGCATCATGCTCAAACGAAACGTCGAGATTGGCCGGCCAGGACGGCGTCAGCTTCATGCGCGCTTCCGGCACGAGTTTCAGCGCACCCGGATTGACAGGTCCGTAAGGCAGCAGCTTGGTAAAATTCGCCTGCTGCTCTGCTTGCGCGGCAAAATTAGCGAACTGCCAGGCTATCTCCGCTCGCGGCGTGCCCCGCGGCAGGAACCAGTAGGACGTGAAGTTTTCCGCACCGTTCCAGACCATTTCGAGCGGAACACCCTGCTCGATCAGGTTCGCTGCGCGCGCACTCCACATGCCGATCATGTCGACTTCGCCGTCGCGGATCAGTTGCTGCGACTGCGATCCTTGCGTCCACCACACTTTGATATGGGGCTTGATCTCGTCCATTTTCTTGAACGCGCGATCGACATCCATCGGATAGAGCTTGTCCTTGGGCACGCCGTCGGCGAGCAATGCCCAAGCAAGGCAGGTAAATGGACGATTGAACAGACAGCGATTGCCCGGGAATTTTTCGACGTCCCAGAAATCGGCCCAACTCTGGGGGCCTCCATTCGGGAATTTATCCTTCCGATAAACAAGCGTCGTGCCGAGGTTGTACGCGCCGATCCCGTTGCCGACGATAATGCTCTTGGGAACATCCTTCACGATCTTGAGATCGATGGTTTCGGTCAATCCATCGACTTCCGCCTGCGTCAACTCGGTGATGTTCATGCAGGTGATGTCCCATTCAAAGGACTTGGTCTGCACCTGCGCACGCAGCTTGGCAAAGTTAACCGGCGTCACCGTTTTGATATTGATGCCGGTCTGTTTGGTGAATGGTTCGCAGTAAGCCTTTTTCCAGCCCTGTTCGAGATCTCCGCCATAGGTATTGACGTAAAGTGTCCGGTTCTGGGCGCGGACAGCGGAAGAAATCACCATTGGCGCCGCAATGCTGGCGATCGCGCCGGTCGTGCCAAGGCGAATGAAAGATCGACGTGAGAACCTGTCAGTCATCGAATGGCCTCCCCCTTGCTGAGGTGAAAAATTTTTCCGTTACGACTCCAGCGAGATGACGGCGCGACCCTGCGTTTTCCCGTCCAGCATTTTTTGCGCGAGATCGGGAATATCCGCGAGTTTCGCCACTTGGGCGATGCGGTCAATTTGCGCGGCGGGCAGAAGCTCGGCAAGCCTGCGCCAGGCCGGTCCTCGCCGGTCAGCGGGCAAATAAACGGAATCGACGCCCTGCAATCCAACATTGCGCAGGATGAAGGGCATCACCGTCGAAGGCAGATCAAAGCCGCCGGCCAGGCCGCACGCGGCCACCGTACCGCCGTAACGGATTTGCGTCAGCAGGGTAGCTAGTGTTCGGCTGCCGACCGTGTCGACAGCGCCCGCCCAAAGCTCCTTTTCCAACGGCTTAGCATCGCGATCGAGTTCAGCGCGCGGCACGACGCGGGACGCGCCAAGCGATTTGAAATATTCGGATTGCTCAGATTTGCCTGTAGCCGCAGCAGCGGAATAGCCAAGCGCGGCAAGCAACATCACCGACAGGCTGCCGACGCCGCCCGACGCGCCAGTGACAACCACCTCACCCGACGAGGGCGTCACGCCAGCCCGCTCCAGCACCTCGACGCACAGCATGGCGGTAAGGCCCGCCGTGCCCAATGCCATCGCCCGCAATGGCGTCAGTCCCGCAGGGAGCGGCGTCAGCCACTCCTTCTTCAACCTCGCATAACGGGAAAATCCGCCCCAGTGACGCTCGCCGAGGCCCCAGCCCGTGGCAAGCACCTGATCGCCTGCAGCAAACGCAGGGTCGCTGCTTTCGACCACGGTCCCGACAAGATCGATGCCGGGCACGAAAGGCAGGCTTTTCATGATCTTATTGCGGTTGCCGCAGACCGCGAGCGCATCTTTGTAATTCAGCGCGGAATATTGCACCTCGACCAGCACGTCCCCGGCCGGAAGGTCACTCAGCTCCAGCGACGCCGGTTCGGCGATGCTTTTTCCCGAAGTGTCGCGCGCAACAATCGCTTGAAACGGCAACGGTCCCTCCACCAGTGCTGTTTGCAGCGGGGTGGATTGTGGTTTCATTTTCATATTTGTCAAACAAATAATGATTTTGTAGATTGGCACTGCTTGTGAGCATCGGCGAACAGAGGCGATGTGCCTTCTGCGAATCTGCTGTATGCCCAGAGGCGAATGGGTGCGGTGAACCTCGGCCCGAGATATGGGCCTCTCTGCCGCGATTGTCGGGGGCAAAACCTCTATGCAGCGTCAGTTGCCAGCTGTCGTGACGGCCAGCGTTGCCAAACAGATTTCCGAGCAAATCCGCGAAGCCATCGTCAGCGGCCGCCTCCAGGTCGGCCAACGGTTGCCGACCGAAGATGAGCTTGCCCAGACTTATGGCGTATCACGCCCTACCATCCGGGAAGCGCTGAAACGGCTTGCGGCGCAGCATCTCGTCCGCTCGCGACGTGGCCCCCTCGGCGGCAATTTTGTCGCCGAGCCGGATCCGGCGCTGTTTGCCGCATCGCTGACCGGGACCGCGACGATGCTTGTGAGCCTCGGCGTCTTCAACTTCGCAGAGATTGCGCGAGCACGGTTCGAGATGGAGGCAAGCTGCTGTCAGCTCGCCGCCGAGAACTGGCAGACGCAGCACATTCAGGCGATGGAAGAGGCGCTCGCCTCGTCATGCGACCCGTCGATTAGTGATGAGGATTTCTGCGCGGCAGACGTACGTTTTCACCGCGCAATCGTCGACGCAACTTGCAATGCGCCCCTGCGCTTTATGATGTATGCGGTCGTTGAGGCTCTTCTACCGATTACAAATCTCGTCACTTTTCGGGTGCGGGAGCGCAAGGCGATTATCGGATATCATGAGCGGATTCTGTCAGGGATCCGGCGGCGCAAGCCTCGTGCGGCAATCGAATCCTTGCGCGAGCTGATCGATTATCTCGAAAATCTTTATGGGCAATCCAGCGCGATGCGAGAAGCGCGGGTAGGGACGCAGGACAGAGGTTCAGGCCGGGTCGCAAATACGTGATGTGGATTTCGCGGGGCAGCGCAGTCCTCGCAAGGCGATGCTTCGAAGCACCCGGCAATCGCGGCTGGCCGCGGCTCGACGATGATTGACCTTCTTTTGAGTTCGATCGATGAGCACCGATAGTTTTCCAACCGCCGCGCATTGGGGCAATTTTCGCGCTCATCTCGATGAGAACGGTGAGCTCGTCGTCTCTCCAAGCGGCACCGACCGTTCCCCTTCACCGCTTGGACGTAACCTTCGCGCCACGCGCGACCCCAACGTGCGTGTCCTCACGCCAATGGTTCGCAAAGGATATCTGGAGCGCGGAAAGGGGAGCGATGGATCGGGCCGCGGGCGAGAGCCATTCGTCGCCGTCGATTGGGACTTCGCACTCGACCTGGCGGCGGATGCCATCCACGATGTGCGCGCACGGCGCGGCGATTCCGCGGTCTACGGCAGCTCATATGGCTGGTCGAGCGCCGGACGCTTCCATCACGCCCAAAGTCAGATTCATCGATTTTTGCGCTTGGGTGGCGGGTACACGGATTCCGTCAACGATTATTCAGCGGGCGCCGGCCTCGTCATCGTTCCGCATATCACCGGCATGCAGCTTTATACGGCGTGCGGCGAAGCCCCGCCCGCGCGTGACATTGCAGATCATTGCAAATTGATCCTTTGCTTTGGCGGCATCGGCCTCAAAAACAATCAGGTGAGCCCTGGTGGCATCGGCAGCCACGACGCCGAGCATCATCTCCGCACGCTCAAGGAAGCGGGCGTGCACTTTATCAACGTCAGCGCTGTTCGTGACGATGCCGCCGGTTTCCTCGAAGCCGAATGGCTTCCATGCCGGCCCGGCAGCGACGTCGCGCTGATGCTCGGTCTCGCCCATACATTGCTTGTGAATGGGCTTCACGACACCGACTTTCTGAATCGTTACTGCCACGGCTTCGATCACGTCGCCGACTATCTGCTCGGAAAGCAGGACGGCGTTGCGAAAGATGCGAATTGGGCCGCGTCCTTGACGACCGTGCCTGCCGATAAAATTCGCGACCTCGCGCTGCGGCTATCCCGGGAGCGGTCCATCATCGGCCTGTCACTGTCGGTGCAGCGCGGTGAACATGGCGAGCAGACCTATTGGGCCGGGACGACGCTTGCTGCGATGCTCGGTCATTTCGGGCTTCCCGGCGGCGGCATTGTGTATGGCTATGGCGTGTTCAATTCCAGTTTCAAGGAACGCAAGCGCCTGACGTTTTCCGTTGGCGCCTTGCCTCAAGGCAGCAATCCGGTCCGGGATTATATCCCCGTCGCGCGATTGACCGACATGCTGGAACGTCCCGGCGACGCATTCGACTACAACGGAAATCGGCTCACCTATCCCGATATCGGCTTGATTTATTGGGCCGGTGGAAACCCTTTTCACCACCATCAGGACCTCAACCGCCTTGACCGCGTCTGGGGGAAACCGGAGACGATTATCGTCCACGACATGTATTGGACGGCGACCGCGCGCCGCGCCGACATCGTGTTTCCCGTGGCAACGCCGTTGGAGCGCAATGATTTCGCTGCCTCGACTTTCGATTCCTGGATCACACCGATGCATCGCATTGCCGCACCGCTCGGTGACGCGAGGACGGACTATGACGTCTTTTCCGCATTGGCGGATCGTTTGGGATATCGCGACGCCTTCACCGAAGGCCGGGACGAGATGCAGTGGGTCCGCCGCCTTTACGAGATGACAGCAAGCAATGCCGCACGCGCCGACGTGACTCTTCCGGACTTCGACACCTTTTGGCACGGCGACCCCATCGACCTGAGGCCGCAATTGCCCGACCTCATCGCGACGTTCGAAGCCTTTCGCGCAGATCCGCTCGCCAATCCGCTCAAGACACCGTCCGGCAAACTGCAGCTTTACTCCGACGCGATCGCCGACTTTCAGTACGAAGATTGCAAAGGTCATGCCGCATGGTTTGACAAAACTGAATGGCTGGGAGCAAAGGGACGCTATCCGCTGCACCTCATATCCAGTCAGCCACCGGCCCGACTCCACAGCCAGCTGGATCATGGCGACGTCAGCCGAGGGCAAAAGATTCGGGGTCGCGAGCCGGTTCGCATGAATCCGTTTGACGCGCGCGAGCGCGGTATTGCGGACGGTGATGTGGTCAGGCTTTTTAACGATCGCGGCGCGGCTTTGGCTGGCGTCCGTTTATCGGACAGCGTCATGCCCGGCGTTGTGCAATTGCCAACGGGCGCCTGGTTTGATCCGCACGATGTCGAGGGTCGTCCGCTCGACGTTCACGGTAACCCGAATGCGCTCACACGTGACGTCGGAACGTCGCGTCTTGCGCAGGGGACCACGGCCCATAGCTGCATGTGCGACGTTGAATTGTTTGATCAACCCCTCCCCGACATCGGGGTCCATCGCTTGCCCCGCATCATTCAAAAAAGCGACCTCATCGCCGATTCGGCCCATGGGGCTGTCGCGGGCACCCCGGTCATGGGGCGTCCCGCATCCGCGAATCTTCCCGTTGGAAAATCCCCGTGACGGTCGCTTAGGCTTGGATTTGCCGGCGTCTTCAAGCTCTGCCCAGCGAACGATCGTCCCGCATTGCGCGCCGGCTTGTGGCGAACGAACCCAAACGCCGAAATTCCAAAACAGCGCTGATTCAAAGGACCAAGTGAAGGTTCACGACCGTCGATAAAAGGCCCGGAAAACCGTCGATGGTTAACGGCGCCTTAACTCGCGAAAAGATCTAAAATATTGATATTAAAGGATATTTCTATCTACCATTATTTGAAGCTAACGCATAGCTAACTCATCGCCATTAGGTCAAATCGCCAACGAAACATCGTTCAGGTGCAGCTAATCGAGGTACACTCGTAGCTCGGCAAACTCGCGCCAAGCCTAGACATATATTTCACGATGCGTGGGCGTCATCGTTAGCGAAGCGCCGTCTTTTTCGTCGTTCTTACGCGCTCGCCGTGCCCGAGCCTACTGGAGACTTGCCGGGCTCGCTCGATGAGCGCGGCAATCTCTCCGGCTTTCGGCGTGCTGGGCAAAAATTGGATCGAGCCCACCAGGGCCAGCGAAGCGATGCAAGCGTCACGGTCATCAAAGACGGGCGCCGCAACGGCACTAATACCGAGCATCGCCTCTTCCGGCGCGGAGCAATAGCCGTGCCGTGCGATCTCGATCAGATCTTTTTCCATCTGGACCCGCGATGTGACCGTCTTTTCGGTCAGGGTTTCGAGCCGCTGTGACAACACCCGTTCCTGGAACGGCTTGGGCGCAAAGGCCAGCATCACCTTTCCCTGCGCCGTCGCATGAAATGGCAGTTCGCTACCCGAACGGACACCGATCTCGATCGAGGATGTACCCGTCATCTTCGCGACGACGAGTGCGCCGCGCGGCGTCATCTCCGACAGCACGACAGTGTGGCCAACCGCGTCACGCAGCGCGCGCATCGGCTCTTCAGCCAGCGCAACGAGGTCAGTCTCCGGCGCAATCCGTGTCAGCAAGCGGCTGCGCGGACCGATCCGGTAGCGGCTCGTGGATGGATTTTGCGCAAGATAGCCGCGCTCGACCAGGGTGTGCAGGTGCCGGTGCACCGACCCCTTAGTGACATGTAGGCGTTCGGCGATCTGGGTGACGCCAAGCTCCTCCTCGGAAAACGCCACCGCTTCCAGCACATCGATCGCGAGTTGGACCGACCGAACACCCGCAGATCCCTCTTCCGCCATCATCCCATTCCTATTCGCGAATACAAAACAGTATACCATATTCGCATACCGCTAATCTTAACCGCCTACCACGGGAAATAAAAGACCCTTTATTTTTATAGCATTTTTCACACGAGCTCTCTCAAACGGTTGACAAGCCGCCCGACAGCATTCTAGAAATATGAAACTGCGTTTTGCTATCGCGAACAAAAATAGTCGTTCGTATCATTTTTGAGGTGACCGCCATGGTTTCGGTGAAGATTTCGGCAGCGGGTCCCGCACAGGGTTCGGAGACAGAAGCAGCGATCGAGCATCGCATCGACAAGCTGTTGGTCGGAGCGATCGACCCGCATGTTCACAGCGGCCCGTCGATCGCGCCGCGTGCGCTCGATCATCTGGAGCTGGCGCAGCAGGCCTCCAAGGCCGGATTTGCCGCGGTGGTCACCAAGGACCACGACTACAGCGGCGTCATGACCGCGGAACTGATCAAGCGCCATCACCCCGAACTCAAGACCAAGGTGTATTCGAGCATCGCGCTGAATAACGTGGTCGGCGGCTTCAATCCTTACGCGGTGGAGCACACCGCGGCGATGGGCGGCAAGGTCGTCTGGTTTCCGACGCTCGCCGCCGAGAATCATCTGCGGTGGGAAAGAGAGTCTCAGCGCTCCCACCCGGCCTCCACGAGCAAGATGCGCGCTGCGGTCGGCATCCCGGTCTTCAACGCTGACAAGAGTGTCCGCGACGAGGTGAAGGAAGTCATTGACGTGATCGCGCGCAACGACATGGTGCTGGCGAGCGGCCATCTGCACGTCAGCGAAACCTGGATCGTTTTCGAGGAAGCCAAACGTCGCGGCGTCAAGCGCATGACGCTGACCCATCCGGAAGACATCGTCGACGGAAGCCTGAACGACGTCAAAGGATTGGCGGCGATGGGCGCCTTCGTCGAACACTCGCTCTGCATGTTCCTCGACGGATCGAAGTTTAAGATCGCCGATGGGCCGGACCTCGGCCATTACATCGAAGCCGCCGGCGTCGAGCAGACGGTGATGTGCTCCGATCTCGGGCAGCCGGGCGTGTTCGGCCCGATCGAGGGCTTCCGCCGCGGCATCCGCATGTGCATGGACCTCGGCTACAGCGACGACCAGATCCGCAAGATGGTGTCGACCAATACGGCGCGCATGCTCGGCATCGAAGCCGATCTTCCGGCTGTTCAATAAGCGGACGATAAGGAGCCTGCTCATGTATGATGCCACCGACCCGCGCGCGAAGCTTGCGGCGGCCCCATCGGCAGTAAAGCAGCCGGCCGCCGGCCCGTTTGGCGGCGCGGAGTATCTGCGCTTCTATCAAGAGCCCGCGCAGGACAATGGCGCGGACGGCAAGACCTGGTACGGGCGCGGCCAGAACTTCGTCATCGCCTATTCCGAACTCAAGAAAGGCGCTGTGCTCGCACGTGACGTGCAAGCCGACGAATATGCCGTGCTGCTGCCCGATCCGGGCATCGTCGTCGAGATTACAACCGGTGACGACACCAAGCGCATCCAGGGCGGCTCGCTGGCTTTCGTTCCGCCGGGCAAGTCCTCGCTGCGGGTGATCGAACAGGGCCGCGTCGTGCGGATGTTCACCACGCGTGCCGCCGATCTCGTCGCCAAATGCGCCAATGCCGCTTCCTATGCGTCGGCTAAGCCGCATGTCGCGCTGATGGAGCCGTGGCCCGCGCCGAAAGACGGCTATCGGCTGCGCGTTTACAGTCTCGATGTGCCGCCGGAGCCGGGCCGTTTCGGACGCATCTGGCGCTGCTCGACCTTCATGGTGAACTATCTCGATGTGTTTCAGGGTCCGCGCGACCCGTCCAAGCTGTCGCCGCACTTCCATGACGACTTCGAGCAATGCTCGCTCGCGCTGGAAGGCGATTTCGTCCACCATCTGCGCTGGCCGTGGACGGTCAACAAAACACATTGGCATAACGACGACCACGAATTCTGCGGCAGCCCCTCGATCGCCGTTATCCCGCCGCCGTCAGTCCACACCACCGAAGCGACCGGCAAAGGCGTCAATCAACTTGTCGACATCTTCTGCCCCCCGCGCATCGATTTCTCGGAGAAGCCGGGCTGGGTGCTGAATGCCGACGATTATCCGATGCCGTGATCGAACGAACCGACCATGACGCAACGAACCGCGACTTTCAGAAAAAGACTTCATGCCGGCGAAACACTCGTCGGCACGTTCTTGAAGACTCCGACCAGCCACGCGACCGAGATCATCGGCGATCTTGGATTCGATTTCGTCATCATCGACCAGGAGCACGCTCCATTCGACCGGACGACAACCGACATCGCACTGCTCGCGGCGCTCGCCGCCGACGTGCCAGCTTTAGTCCGTGTGCCAGGACCCGAAGCAATCCTGTCCGTGCTAGATTGCGGCGCAACGGGCGTTCTTGTGCCGCACATCGCCACGGCTGCGCAGGCCAAGGAAGCGGCTGCGCTGTGCCGCTACAGCAACGGGCGGCGCGGTTTTGCAACTTCAACCCGCGCGGGCCGCTATACGGCGGTACCGATGTGGCAGCATATCGCCGAGCGTGACGAGCGCACGGTCGTCGTCGCACAGATCGAGGATCCTCCCGCGCTTGATGCGATCGATGCGATTGCCGCGGTCGAGGGTATCGATTCTCTGTTCATCGGCCGTGGCGATCTTACCGCCGCTTACGGTGACCCATCGAAGGACCCGCCCGCTGTACGGCAGGCCGTCGAGAACATCGCGGCTGCCGGCCGTGCCGCGAAGAAGCCGATCAGCGTCTATGTGGGCGGCAACGCCGAAGCCACATGGCTCCAGTCGCTCGGCGCAAGCATGTTCGTCCTATCCTCGGATCAGGGGTTTATGCGCGACGGCGCAGCCAGGGGTCTCGCGAGATTGAAAGAAGCCGTTAAAGCGGTCTGAACGCACGCATCGTCAGCTCACTGCCTTCAAGTCACTTGTCTTCAAGTTGCTGGCCTTCACATCACGTCGATATTCCAGGGAGGAAGACGACAATGAACGTTAAGACGACCCTCGCGGCGGCATTGGCCGCATCTGCCTTTGCGGTATTGCCCGCCACGGCGCAAGACAACATCAAGATCGGGTCCTCGCTCGGCCTGACCGGTTATGGTTCGCTCACCGATGGTCATTGGCGCGACGGGCTGGAAATCGCGATCGCAGCGGTCAACGCTAAGGGCGGCGTACTCGGCAAAAAGCTCGAACTGATCGCTGAAGACAATAAGTCCACGCCGCAGCAGGCTGTTGTCGTCTATCGCAAAATGATGTCGGACGACAAGGTCTCGGCGTTCGACAGTGGTTGCATTTCAGCTGGCAATTTCGCGGCGGCGAGCTTCGTCTCCAAGGCCAAGTTGCCCATGTTCCTGTGCTCGATCCTGCCGCGTCAGCCGGACGAGCAGAAATGGGCGTTCAGCTTCCTGCCTCCGCCGAAATTCGAGGTCGATGCGCGCTACGACTACCTCAAGAGCAAGACCGAGGTGCGCAAGATCGGGCTTTTGGCCGACCCGAGCCCCTACAGCCTGCTGATGCGCGGTATCGCCGAGAAAGCTGCGGCGGAATTCGGCCTCGAAGTGGTCGCCAACGAAACCTATCAGCAGGACGATTCCGATTTCAGCGTCCAGATCGGCCGCATCAATTCGGCCGGTGCCGGCGCCATCATCATGCTCGGCCAAGGCAACGCGGTGGTGACTGTCGCCAACAACGTCAAGAATCTCGGGCTGAACAAGATTCTAGTGCTCGGCAGCATCAACGAACGCGATATCCTCGTCGCGACCGGCAACGTGCTCGGCGAACAATTCCTGTTTCCCTCGCCGCTGATCCAGCTTGCCGCTGATGACATCAATGTCATCACAAAACCGGAATCCCGTGCAGCGGCGGAGCCGTTCATCAGCGCAATGAAGGCGAAGTTCGGCAGCAGCGACTCGTCGATGGCCTCCCGCGCCTGGGACTCGATCATGATGATGGCGGCTGCAATGAAGAAGGCAAACGCGACCGACGGCACCGCCGTGCGCGATGCGTTCGAGGCCCTCGGTCACTATGACGGCGCCGGCGCGTCCTACGACTTCTCCAAGGAGCAGCATGTCGGCATCACTAAGAACCCCTACGTCATGGCTCTGGTCAAGGACGGCAAGCTGGTTCTCAAAAAATGACCACAGCCAGCGCGACACCGCTGATCGCGGTCAGTGAACTGGCGGCGCGATATGGGCACATTCATGCTCTGCATCCGACGAGCCTCTATGTCGCGCCGGGCGAGTTCGTTACCATTCTGGGGCCGAATGGCGCGGGCAAGACCACACTGCTCCGTGCCATCACCCGCCTGATCGCGAGCAGCGGCCACATCACGTTCAACGGCCGCGACGTCACCGGATTGAAGACGCATCAGCTCGCCGAACTCGGGATCATCATGGCGCCGGAAGGTCGTGGCCTGTTCGGCGATATGACGGTAAGAGAAAATCTCGTGCTCGGGGCGTTCAAGGCCAAGCCGGGCGAACTCAGCGGACGGCTCGACAAGGTCTTCACGCTGTTCCCGCGGCTGCACGAACGTCTCGACCAAATCGCCTCATCCATGTCCGGCGGCGAACAGCAGATGCTGGCCGTTGGCCGTGCGTTGATGGCGGACCCGAAGCTCTTGATCCTCGACGAGCCGTCGCTCGGCCTCGCGCCACGGGTCGCATCGGAAATTCTGTCGACGCTGGGCCTTTTGAACAAGGAAGGCCTCGGCATTCTTCTGGTCGAACAGAAAGCTCCACTTGCGCTCAAATTGGCGCAGCGCGTCTACATCCTGTCATCCGGCAGCATCCAGGCCGAGCTGCCGACCAACCAGATCAAGTCATATCATGACCTCGCCCGCTATTACTTCCACTAGACCGACGATCAAGTTCGACCGGATAAGCGTCATCCTTTGGATCGGCGCGGCGGTGTTGTTCGCGGGGGTGTTCGCCTATGGCGGATATCTCATCACGGTGATGCAGCTCGCGATGATTTACGGAGTGTTCTGCATCGGCCTCAATTTCTTCATGGGCTACACCGGGCAAGCCTCGTTCGGTCAAAACGCCTTTGCCGCCATCGGCGGCTACGGCACCGCGATCCTCTGCGTGCAATACAATATGGAGCCCGTTCTGGCGCTCGTCACCTCGATGGTGGTCGCCGGCGTCGCTGCGCTGGTGGTCGGCTATCCGACTTTGCGGCTGCGCGGTCACTATCTGGCGATGGCAACCTTCGCGCTCGGCCTCATTACCTATGATATCTCGGTGCAGTGGACGAGCCTCACACAAGGTTACATGGGTTATGCCGGCATCCCGCCGCTCGGCATCGGGTCATATACCATCGAAGACGAGCGGATGAAGCTCGTCTGCCTGACGGTGCTGGCGCTGATCGGGCTCTGGATATCGCAGCGCCTGCGCAACTCGCGGTTTGGCCGTGCGCTGCGCGCGATCTCCGGCAGCGAGCCCGGTGCCGCCGCGCTCGGTATCAAGATTTCGCGCTATAAGCTGATCGCCTTTGTGATCGCGGCGTTGTATGCCTCGGCGTCGGGCTCCTTGTTCGCGCACACCGTCGGCTTCATCAGCCCGGAGGTGTTCGGCCTGCATATGGTCGTCGTCACCTTTACGATGCTCTATGTCGGCGGCGTCGGCACCATCGCCGGGCCGCTGGTCGGCGCCATCGTCGCGTCCTTGCTGCCGGAAATCGTCCGCAGCACCGGTCGCTTCCAGGATGTCGCCTATGCCGCGATCCTGCTGCTGATGCTGATCTTCGCGCCGAAAGGGCTCTACGCGGTCGGCGATCTGTTCCGCAGCCGCAAAGTAGACAAGCCGGAGACGCGGGCATGACACTGCTCAAGGTTCGCAACCTCACCAAGCGTTTCGACGGCCTAATCGCCAACAAGGACATCAACCTTGACGTGCCGGAAGGCAGCCTGTTTGCGGTCATCGGCCCGAACGGGGCCGGAAAGACCACGTTCTTCAGCATGATTTCCGGCTTCCTTCCCTCCACCGCCGGAACGATCGAATTCGACGGGCACGACATCACGCGAAAGCCGCAAGACCAGATTGCGGCGCTTGGTCTCATCCGCACCTTCCAGTTGGTTCAGCTGTTCAAGGGCATGTCAGTCGCAGAGAACGTCGAGGTCGGCTGTCATTTGCGGACCAAAGGCGGTGTCGCCTCTGCCTTGTTCCGGCCGTCCTGGTTCTACCAGCAGGAAACCGAAGTTCGCGATCGCGCGCGGGAACTACTCGACTTCGTCGGACTGAGTGCGCAGTCGGAGCAGGATGCGGATCTCCTGCCCTACGGGCAACGGCGTCTGCTCGAAATGGCGCGTGCCCTTGCCGCCAAGCCGCGCCTGCTGCTGCTCGACGAGCCGGCAGCGGGCCTCAACACCCAGGAAACCGATGCGCTCGCGCTGGTGATCCAGAAGATCAATGCGCAAGGCACCACCGTGCTCCTGATCGAGCACGACATGGCGTTGGTTACACGCATCGCACAGCGCATCGCCGTGCTCGACTTCGGCCGCAAAATCGCCGAAGGCACCCCGGACGAAATCAAGCAACATCCCGACGTCATTGCCGCCTATCTCGGCGTGGAGGAAGCGGAACATGCCTAGCAGCGTCGAACTGATCCAGAGCCTGATCAATGGTGTCGGAATCGGCCTTGTCTACGGGCTGGTCGCGATCGGCTTTTCCGTCATCTACAACGCCAGCGGTATCGTCAATTTCGCCCAGGGAGTATTCGTCATGCTGGGCGGCATGTTCGCGCATACGCTGCTGACAACACTCGGAATACCGATCTGGCTGTCCGCTATCGTTAGCACCATCGCAGTGGCCGGCGTCGGCATCCTGGTGCAAATCCTGATCATCACGCCGATGTGGGTGCGCAAGGCTCCCCTCTTCGCGATCATTCTGGCCACGCTCGCCATCCAGTTATTGATCGAACAGATCATCATCATCACGCTCGGCGATCAGCCGCGGACGTTCCCGAGCTTCACTCCCGGCGGGCCCCTCAAGATCGGCGAGATCGCACTCGGCTACCAGTTGTTCTGGATTCTCGGCTGCGGCGCACTGATGGTTTATGCGCTCACGCAGTTCTTTAACCGGACTCGGATGGGCCGGGCGCTACGCGCCTGCTCCCAGAACGCTGAAGCCGCCGCCCTCCTCGGCATTCCGGTCAACCGGATGCTAATGCTGTCCTTCGCTTTGAGCGCCGCGCTCGGCGCCGTCGCCGGCATCCTGATTACGCCGACACAATATACCGCCTATAGCGTCGGCGGCCCGTTCGGCATCAACGGCTTCATCGCCGCGATCATCGGCGGTTTCGGCAGCGCGCCGGCCGCGCTGATCGGCGGAATCGTGCTCGGTGTCGTGCAATCGGGTGCCATCGTGTTCTTCGGCGCAGGTTTCAAGAATGTCGTGGCACTGACGGTTCTGCTGATCGTTCTGCTGTTCTTCCCCAACGGCCTGTTCGGTGGCCTCGCAAAAAAAGCATGAACTTTGAAGGTATAATTTCATGAACGCACTTCTGGTCTACGCGCATCCGGAGCCGACATCCTTCACGGCGGCGATGCGGGACGTCGCAGCGGACACCCTCCGCGACCTCGGCTACACGGTAGAGGTTTCCGATCTCTACGCGGAAGGTTTCAATCCCGTCGCCGGCCGGCACGATTTCCTCACCGTCAACGATCCGGCCCGGTTTCACTACCAAACCGAGCAAGGACTGGCGCACGTCCAGCAAGGTTTCGCGCCCGACCTCGCACGCGAGCAAGCCCGCTTCCTGAAAGCCGACCTGGTAATCTGGCTCTTTCCCATCTGGTGGGGCGGCGTGCCGGCAATCCTCAAAGGATGGTTCGAGCGGGTGCTTGCCTACGGCTTCGCCTATTCCGACGGACGACGCTACGACAAAGGCTTTTTCAAAGACAAGAAGGGCCTGCTGTGCTTCACGACCGGTGGTACGGCCGAGCGGTTCTCCGCCACTGGAGTTTACGGCACGCTCGATCAGGTGCTATGGCCGACGCAGCGGTTAATCCTCGAATATCTCGGCCTGAACGCCCTGCCGCCATTTGTCGCCTACGCCGCGCCGCGCGTCGACGATGCCGGACGAAAGTCATATCTCGATCAATGGAAAACGCGACTGCGGGAGATATCAGCCGAACCGTGAACAAGCGCGGCGCCTCGGCTATTCGTGGGTCGATGGAGTGTTTGTCGCTGGTTTGCGCGCGGTCGCAGCTCCGGTGTTCAATCTGCATGGCGGCATCTAGGCCACATTATCGTTACTCAGCGTCGACCCGACGCTAACTGCCCTGCCGAACGAGCGGTTATATAGGTTGTTAGCTGTAACGCGCGAGGCATCCGTAAATTTGGGTTACGAACCGCCCGAGCGAAATGATGCGCCGATTACGGACTCTGATTAATGTCACGTTTCGTCATCGATTGACGACTTTCATGACATTTTCTGTAGGCCACGCGCTGCTGGTCTAGAAAATCTGACAACAACTCAAACGCTTATCGAAGAATGTCATACTTTGTTGAAAGTATGAGATTCACAAACTACAACGGACATGGGGTGTATTTGTCAGCGGGCGTTGTTAGGAACACGCGCTGGATTTCACGTCCTGCTCCCTCGACGAGCGAGCGCGCCATTGACGGCAGTTCGTTGCAGGCGCGGCCATAATCATCGAGCGCAATTGCATTGGGGCTCTCCGGCGCATCGACGCGCATGACATGGTCCTTACCGACCAAAAGATATGCTTGGCCTAGCGCATTGAGCGATTGCGCGCGCATAGCTGCCCGGATGACGTTCCACCAATGCAGCAAACCGCCCCGAGCCTTCCGGTCGTCTACTTTGAAGGTCGTTTCGCCGCAGCCAAGACTCAGAATTTGGATTTGGCTTCGGTCGACATCGTAGCATGCGAGCGCATCAACAAGCGCGTTCATGATCGGATTGTTCGCCCAAATCCCACCGTCGACCATCAGGTAGCCGTTGTTTGGAAGCGCCTCGAAGAATGTCGGTGCAGCAGCGGTGGACAAAGCGACTCGCACCATGCGTTCGTGACGGTCTCGCTTGTAGTCAAGGTGGTGCGGTGTTTTGAATATCCAAGGCTCGCCATGCCGCCCTTCAAACGAAGGAATGCAGAGCCGCGTGCGCGCTTCACCGAGTGGCGTCTCGCCGAACATGCGCAGGAGTTCATTTTCTAGCGGGCCGCGTGCATAGATGGTTCGGTGGCCTTGCCGCACAAGCCGGACAAGGCGGCCCAGCTGGCTTGTGGGCGGAAAGATTAGCCCGCCACGCTCAAGATACACATCACGGACCTGCGCTGCTGTATGGCCGTGGGCCAGACCGAGCGCGATGATCCCGCCGGTCGACGTGCCGGCAATCATGTCAAAGTGACTCGCGATGGAGCTACCCCCGAGAAATCTTGCCTCGAGCTCGGCGAGCACGGCTGCAGGCAAAATACCACAAATTCCGCCACCATCGATCGACAAAATGCGAAACGGCTTGTCTGAAGGCCACGGTTGTTGAATGCGCCGGGTCTGGATGGTGCCGCCGGACCGGCGTGGTGGGGTGTAGGTCATGTGTCTGCTCATTGTGAAGCGTGATGGGGTTGACCGTGCCGACCACCCCCATGCCATCGGCCTGTGGCAAGCCATCCCTCGTAGCAAGCAAGCCAATCAGCGGCCCAAGGGATCGTGGTCTCGGCAATGAGATCATCATGTGACCACTCGTTAGCGTTCGGGTCGAACAAGCAGAGCGGTGAAAGCGTGATGTCTTTGTAGTCGAAATAGACGTGCGGCAGCGGCGCCTCTTCGAGAGCGTCGAACCGGGGTTCAAGCTGAGGTGACAACACGCGCACGAGCGGAAACAACCGCCAGCGCGCGTTATCTCGACCTGGCGCTGGATGCCCGTACTCGACCGAAACCCGGTACTGTCGCTCAATGCCGACAAGCCCACCGAACCAGACGGCACTGTCGTCCTTCTGCTCGGCGAGGTCGAAGGTACGCCACCGACGCCGCATCGCGCGCACTTGCTCGGCTATGGTCTTCACCACGATCCCCAGGGCGAGCCGTAGAAGGTGTGGCTGCGGGGCTGCGCGGCTGACGGCGTAATAATGGCCGGGGCAGCCGCTGCGATCGGCAGCACCTTACCGGAGGGCGCGATCTTCCGGCTCCCGGTCGCCACAGCTTGCCCGAGGGTGGCCGCGTAGTCGTTGACTGCCGATTGTGCCGGCCCCTCGCCGAACATCACGACGAGGAGATCACGCTTCTGTGGGAGCGTGAGCTGGTCCGACATTATCGCAGCCAACTGGCGCCGGAAGAGTTTCAAATCGTCGATATAGATGCGCTGGGCTTGCGCATTCTCCGGCCAACGGTCGGTGAAGCGGTCATTGTTGCACTTCGGATTGCGCAGATCGATCAGCGTGTTGCTGCGATCGGCGCGCTCCAGCGCTTCCAGGATCACGGCCGCGATGGTGTCGAGTGCATCGGAAATGCTCGAGCCAGGTACCGACGTGTGGCCGGAGAAGCAGGCCATCATCACGGACGGTGGCAGGCGCTGGCCCTTCCGAGAGGCGTAGCGCATGTTGCGGTTGCGTTTGAGCAATTGGAGCGCAACCACGCTTGCGGATTTCCCCGCCTCCGTGCTCGAATGACCCGGCACGGGCTTCACCTCGGCCTCAGCCAAGACGCGCATCTGGTCGAATGCCAAAGCGCGCTTGCGGTACGCTTGCTCGAACAGCAGATCGACCGGCGTGTTGGCGTTGAACCAATCGCAGAATGCCCAGCTGTTCATGGTCAGGTAGCGATGATGGGTGGCGGGCTCGCCGGGCTTCGCGTGAAAGATATGGCTGCGCCGGGGATCGTGCGCATCCAAGAGTTCGGACGGCGTGATGTCGAGGTGCATCCCGTCGGCGTATCGGACGGTGATACAGCGGGTCTGGCGCTCGACCATGCCGTGGTACATCGAGCCGGGAGGGCCATTAATCGCTTCAAAGAGCAGGTCGAGGACCTGCGCCGGCGTCAAGGCGCCATGCAGAAGAAGCTCGGCGACGATGTCGATGTCGAAACCGTCATCGCGACGATGGGACTTGATGGTCGAGCGAATCGCCATCGAGCCTTGCGGATAGAACCAGGTCACCTTGTCGTGGAGCGGACTGTCCGGCCGTTCAGCGTGTTTGCTGACGGCGGCGTAACGGTCGACTGCGAGTTGGTGAAGGCTGGGTGGCAGTTCGATGCGGACGGCAGTTTCGGCGAGAAGAATTTCGCCAACCGGGGCTCCCGGTCCCAACGGTTCAATCAGCAGCTTGTTCATGACAAATTCGCCTCATTGGTAAGGTTTCTGTGTCGGCTCAGGCTACGACTCTTGACGGTCGCCTGGCCGATCCGTAACATTTCTTACCGTTAGAAATATGACCTGTCAATAAACTTACCTGTTTGTGAGGAACTTGTGGACATTTCGACTGGGAAGCTGCGTTGGGGTACCGAGCAACGCCTTGAATTTATTGAGTTTCGGCTATTCTGGGACGGTAGCGTCAATCGCAGCGACATCGCAGACAGGTTCGGGGTTTCGGCACCACAGGCGTCGAACGATCTCGCGCAGTACCGCGAACGGGCACCCGACAACATCGAATACGACGCCAGCGCCAAGCGGTTTGTACCTACGTCGACGTTTCGACCTCGTTTGATGAAGCCAAATGCCGAGCGTTATCTCGCTCAGATGCGCGCGATCTCAGAGAACGTCATTGCTCAGAACGATACATGGTTTGCAGATCTGCCCGAGGTTGGTGTCGTGCCGGTCCCTGAGCGACGAGTTGAGCCAGAGATGTTGAAGCCGCTTCTCAAGGCTGTGCGAGAACAACGTTCGATAGAGGTGGAATACCAGTCACTCAGTGAAGATCGGCCAGCGCCGACATGGCGAGGTATCACTCCACACGCTTTTGGAACGGACGGGCTACGCTGGCACATGCGCGCGTATTGCCATCTTCAACGCGAATGGAAAGACTTTCTGATTTCGCGTTGTTCAAAAATTGGTAGAATGGCCGAACCAGGAGCTGATCCCGCAGGGGACGAAAACTGGTGGAATTATTTCGCTGTGGTTTTGATCCCGAATCCGAAGCTTTCAAAGGCGCAGCGGCAAGCAATTGAACGCGATTATGGAATGAAAGACGGTCGATGCGAACTGCGCGTTCGTCGAGCGATGTTGTATTATCTGGACAAGCGGCTGCGGCTTGACATTGGTCAAGAGCAAGACCGCCCCAAAGAAACGCCGATCGTTGTCGCCAATCGGAAGGAATATGAGGCTGTTCTTAAGAAAGTAAAATACTAACAGCCCAAGAGAGAGGGGGGAATGTGCAGCCAACCTATTTTGCGTCGTTTCTGCTGGGCGGTCAGCGAGGCGATCTCCCCCTTGTATCGGATGCTCTCGAAGTCATCGCAGATTGGATTTTCAATAATCGCTATCGGCCGCTTGATCGACCAGTTGAATGGCCCAATCTCACTGGACCGATTTTATTCCCGAACGGCGAAAAGATTCAGTTGCTAAGACTTACTGATGGAGTAGGAGATTCGCTCCAAGCCTGCGCAATCCGTTACGAGCATCCGGACCCTCAAGGCCGCATATGGCGCACCGACTGCGTCGTCAGCTACTCAGCAGAACACGAGCCGTCGGTTCGCTTTGCCGTAACGGTTTCAGCAGGAGGCGCTTCCGAACGGGAATACGCGATAAGACCACCAACCACACGTCCTCGCATCGTTCGTTCCATGTTGGATAAGTTCGGCGCTCGTGAGCAATACGCGCTGACGCCGAAACATCTCACGATTAAGACTGCAGAAGCGGATACTTTTGCAGCGTTCTTACTCGATCCCGCTCGAACGCTTCCGCTTGTGTTTGTGAGTAGGCGCAATGAAGATGAGGCTATCTTATGTGATCCTGCCGATCTAACAGATAAACTTGTTGGTGCAGCATATGTCTGCGTCGCGGATTCCTCGAACCTCAGCTGGGCATTGACTGGCCACATTAGTAATCGTCTGAACGCATACGACGGGACTATCCGAGTCTATTGGCCAAAGATGACTCTAAATGACGCACCGCACCGCCATAGATGGTGGAACAAGCGCCAACTTCTCGACCATAACCGCAGAATTTCGGATGACTTATTAAGGATAGTAGCAACTGCGTCAGTAACAAGACACGTCTCTGGACTCGTTCGATGGGAGGATGTTGAGCGCGAAAATACGCGCAGGACCATTCAACGCTTGCAAAGCACTGGGGCTGTAGCTGCCGAAATTTCCGACGAGTGGTTCAAACAGTATGATATCGATTTGGCCGCGCTCTCGGAAGCTCGAAAAGAGCGAGACGCGATGTCTGACGCATTACTAGAACGTGACGAAGATGTTCGACGTTGGAAGCAGATGTATCTGCAGGCGCTCCGTAATCAATCTGTGAATATGAACGAGGATACGTTCGAAGAAGTTACGATAGATGATGCAACCGGGGCGATCACGCTTGCAAAAGCTGATTTCGTGGACCGGCTCGAGATTCTAGACGGGCGTATCTCTAAGCAAGCGCTGTTATTTGAAGAGCCTGAGTTACTTTATGCTGCGTTCAAGTGGCTGGCGACTACCTATCGTGACGCCAGATCAGGTGTTCAACGCTGCAGCGACTTGGACACATCGTGCCGCGAAGCATGCCAATTTCACTATAGTGCCCACCAGTCCGATATCACTATGAGCATGTTCCCCGCAGATTATGAGCTAAACTACAATGGCAACAAGATTAAATTGAAAGAACATATCGGCTTTGGAACTAGCACCGAGCCACGTCACACTATTCGATTGGCCTTCGTTTACGACGAAACGACGAACAGAGTAGTCATTGGATATGTCGGACAGCATCAGGCAACGCGAAAATCAAATTAGTGGCAGATCAAGCTAGAGTACTGATTGATAACCAAGTACCGCGACAAACGATTTTTGATTGGGCGCGATGGTATCGGCACGCCAGTAACCCGCGCACAACCGACGTTGGAACCTTGCTAATGGGGACACGTTGTCCTGCCGACTAGTTGGCATATACAGACATGCTTGCGACGAAGCTTCTTGGCGGCGCAAAACAGAGAACTACCCGAAACCGATTGAAGGCCCTTATGTCAAAGAGGGTGAGCGCAATCGGATTTCACGAGCGAAAGTTAGAGCAGTCGATGGCTCAAATCCCTGTGGGCTACTCGGCTAATCTAACGAACTCTATATTTCATGACATTTTCAAGCGCGGAATTCCGTCAGCGATTTCGGGGCTTTCTTCGCCGCCGTAATCAGCGTGTTCGTGTCCCGCAACGGTATCGCTGCCCAACGTCACGCGCGCCGCTTCGTATTGAATGAACTGATGAATTCCCGCGCGCTCGTCAGACCTATACATCAGACAATATAGATAACATGACGTTCTGCGTTACCGGGCTGATTTCATTGATATTTTTGCGCCGCCAAAATCGGTTGCTCTTTGGGAATATCAGAAAATAGCTTGTGCGCGCACACAACATGAGATTTCGAGCGCGCGAGCATGAAGCGGGCGAAGACGCTGCAAGCTGATGAGCTAAAGCTTGTTCTTGCTTACGTCGCCTCTCGCCCGCACGCACTTCGCAATCGCACAATCGTCCAGATCAGCTTTCTATCCGGCATGCGCGCGCATGAGATTGCTTCGCTACGTCTCGGTGACGTGATCGATGATGCTGGCCGCGTACGCGATGAGATCATTCTGTCGCCCGAGCAGACCAAAGGGCGTCGTCCGCGTCGTGTCTTTATCAATGCCCGGCTTCGCAAAGAGCTAACCGCATACGTCAAGGATCAGTTTGCCAACATCGATCCTGTCTTGCCGTTATTCTGTTCACAGAAGCGGCGTGCATTTAACGCCAACACCATGTGTCAGCTGTTTCTCGGAATTTACAAATACTGCGGCATCAAGGGTGCCAGCTCCCATAGCGGTCGGCGCACCTTCATCACCAATCTTGCCAGCAAATCAGTTTCGGTGCGCGTTCTTGCCGAGCTTGCAGGTCACAGTTCCATTACGACCACGCAACGCTACATCGATGTAAACGATCAGCAATTACGAAACGCGGTTGAATTGGCCTAAACGGGGGAATTAATGAGCGCGGAGGATAATTCAAACGCTGTGAATTTAACGCGTGGATTTCGTGTTTTCATTATCCGCGTATTCGAGTTGGTATGCGTCATCAGCATAATTGTATCGTTCATCGTCGGTTTCTTCTTGATGACGATGTATGCCAGATACGGAGCGCTACTCCTCGGTTTTTTCATCTTTGCGCTGACAGTCCTAGGAACAATCATCGCCGTAGGCTTCGCATTTATCCTGCTGGATATCGCAGACAATGTACGTGCGATCGCCAGAATGACCGCAAATGGGAATATCGCGCTCCCGCTGGGCGACACCGCTAACACTCAAGAGCAGCGACCAATCGATTGGGAGCACTCTTTCCGCTCGATCATCTACAAACTGCGGCGCGATGGCTAGCTGTGCCTATCACGCATCGTAGATGCGAGACGATCGCGAATTTATTCGGCTATCGAGAAGCGCATGGGGGACGAGTATGCGTGCAAGATTGGTGTTAGTGGCGATGTTCGCAATGTCGCTCTCGACTGGGACGGCAAACGCCCAGAATTTTCAGAACATCATTGGCGGTCTGATCAATTCGGCAATACAGGCCAACAATCAGGCAGAATGGAGAAAACTGCCCGAGTTGAAGCGTCAATGCCTACTAGCCGCATCACAATCGAACATCCGGTTTCAGCAGGCATTGCAGCAAGGTGCCATATCGCCGCTCGATCCCCGTATCGCCCCGCTCCGTGCGAAATGCGACGAGATTGTTGATCGTCCCATGCGCAAGAATTTCGAATGCACGTTTCAACAGCCCGGTCAGAGTATCACGACCTATTGCGATGAATTCTATGCCCAGAAAGGACAAGACGGCAGCTTGTCGAAATTGAGCACGGAGGAGGTTATTCGGCTTGCGGCGTCTGGCCAGCCAATCTCTACCGCTCAATTCGAGCGACAGGATGCTCTGGCACGTCGCGGGCAAATGGCTACGGCCGGAGTTGTCTCAGCCAAGGTGGTGTCGCCCAGTTTCAATTGCGCGAATGCAAAATCGCAATCCGAACTAGCGATCTGTTCGTCATATCCTTTGTCCGAGCTGGACAGCCGATACGGTGAATACTTCGCGAAATCCCGCGCTTTTGATCGCAAAGGCGAGTTGCGAAAGCAGCTAGTGCCCATCAATAAGCGTCGTCAGGAATGCCAGGGCAATACCGGCTGCATCAAGGAGCAGCTAGAAGCCGGCATTGGTAAGGTCGCTGCGGTTCTCGCGCAGAATGGCGTCTCAGCACCCACGATCGCGGAATTGGACAAAGCCAAAGTGGCCGAAGCTGAGCAGGCACGGAAGGTCATCGCAGAACGTGAACAGGCAGCCCGTGAAACCGCACGTATCGCACGTGAAGCCAAGGAAGCACAGGATACAGCCAAACGTGAGGATGATGAGCGCAGACTGGCCATTGCCCGTGCGGAAGCTGAGAAAGCCAAAGCCGAACGCGAGAAGGCGCAGGCATTAGCTCAGGTTGAAATTGAGAAGGCCAAAGCTGCTGCGCAGGTCGAGGCTGAGAAAGCAAAGGCCAAAGCTGCCGCAGAGGCAGCGCAGGCCAAAGCCGATGCCGATCAAAAGCGCGCTCAAGCTGAAGCCGAACGCGCAAAGGCCGAAGCTGAGAAAGCCAAGATCGCCAAAGAGGAAGAAGATCGGAAGAATAGTTGGAGCGGAAAGATTTCAGGTTGGTTTGGTGGTGGCACACAATCCGACGCTAAGCAGGCTTCGCAATTGCCGGAGAATGGTGCTCAGAAGCACCATCAAGATCAGGAAAGAATACGATTTGAGGAAGTCCGGGCGCATAATAGAGAGAATGTGAAGACACTTTTCTCTTGTGGAATAGAAGCGGCATCGTCCGGCATGTTGCTGCGAAACGGAGGAAATTCAGACGCTGCTAGTGGCGCAGATATGATCGCGAATGGATATCTCAAGGCAGCTAAAGTCCTCGGAAGGAAAGTCGGCTTTAGCGAAGAACAACTCAAATCCGTCGAAGTTGAGGTGACAAAAAGCGTTATTGAAACTGTGAAAACTGACACTCAGGAATTTCAGAGATCTATGGCGCGCAATGTGAGGAGGTGCTTCGAGTTAACAAGCGCGGATAAGGAATTGTCTAAGGCTCAGACCGAAGGCACCAGTGAGGCTATGAAAATCTATCGCGAGAGTAGAAATAGAGAGCAAACAGAAAATCGATATGTCGCGTACATTCAATGCGGTATGAGAGGACAACATCTTTCGATAATGCCCTGCTTTATCGGTTCCAGCCGAGACTCTTGGACCTCTATTGAGATAAGAAACGGCGATAATTATCAAATGTATAAAGGCCCCGATGTGACCGCGCTCGGTCGAGAAACACGCGACGGGGTTAAGCTGGATTTGAAGATTAGATTCTCAATCCGAATGCAGAACGCGAGCGATCGTATGCTGCTGACCCTGAAGGTTGTCGATCCATCGACTGGGAACGTGCTTTTCACAAAATCCGCCGATACCTACGGTGTGATAGGTCTAAACAATGACCAATAAATAATACACCGAAGAAAATTGATGGTGGCTACAGCAGCAAGATCATGCCTGTATCCATTCCACGGATTTCTGCCCACCGAGAGTAACCGCCGTCACTGCTTCATCAACCTTAGCCAGCAATGCAGCCCCATCGTCAGCGGAACTATCAAGGCACAAGCTCACAAGCATCGCATCCAAATACACTCGCGAGAGATAACGCTGGGCGTCGTCACCGCTCATTTTAAATTCCCATATGCTGTCCGCCAACACCTCGAAGAATACCTGCGCTGTCGGCTTCGGGTTAGATGAGATACCGCAGGCGTCGCACAGTTCTTGTCCCAACTCGACGGTCATCTTGAAAACACGATGGCCTATTTCGTCCAGACCAACGATCCTTACGCCATAATTGAACTGGCTGGAGAGTGATTGCTGCCGGCGCATGACCAGCCCGCCCTCGAACGCCGTAATGTGATTGACGAGCAGCATTCGCAACCGTTCAGCTAGCGCTACGCCGACTTGCCCGCCAAAATAGCCTCGGTCGGGCACCATTGATCGTCGCTTATAGAATATGGGAGGAGCTGACGATTCTTCAATTTCGCGCTGAAGCACTGCGATACGCATCCAGCGACCAAAGTTATCAGGGCCGAAATACATAGCCCGGCAAATTTCTTCGATTCCGTCGTTGTCCAGTTCGGTGCGAGCTGACAGAATTGCGTCAGTCACGTTCCTTACGATCTCTAGCGCCTCGTGAAACTCATCGCCATCCCAATATGCGCACAATGCCTTTAGATGTTTCTCGACTTTTCGTTTTGAGGACATGCGCCCTTCTCCTTGCTCACGTCTGCGGTGAGACCTCAGTACGCTCTTGGTATTTATCGAGACATGCGGAGCGCCTCGTCGTCCAGAACGGTGCAAATCATTTCGGTTGCCCATAAGTAGCATCAGAAATTAGCGTGCTGGCGCCGGGCAATTGCGAGTGAATGCCCTCATTTTAACAACAGGAGCGGGTTTACGATGGCCACCAAAACGTATGAAACGAAGATCAAACTTCCGAACGGCACAATCCAAACAGTAACCGTGCAAGCCGACACATCGACCAACGCCCGATGGATGCTGGAAGCTCAGTACGGCAAGGGTTGTCTTCTCTCGTCGCCTTACGAGCTTCGCTGACGGGCGCATCCGATCATCATTCACGGCATATAAATAGAGGGAGAGGAACACCATCAAGCCAACTGTCATGACCGAATTGCTAATCGACCACGTTTACGACGGATTGCTCCATTGGGGGTCATGCGACAGTCGGAGCGATTTTTCCTCACGATGGCTTGGCGCCAATCCGGCTTATTACCGATCAGTCGTTGCCCGTGGAGAGGCAGTAAGCGTTCAGGCGCAGGTCCGTCTCGCAGCCACTCTCAAAACGATCGGTTGGGCATATGCCAAGAGCAAATTCCCATACTTCCAAGCCCGTGGTGCATGGATGCTCAGTCTCTACGGTGAACTGTGGGATGATCTGATTACGCGCGTTTTGGTCGAGGAAGACGAACAACCATCCTGACGTCAAGGAAAGGGGATGAAAGATTCACCCCCTTTATCGTCGTCAGCTTCAAGCAGCCTTCTTACTCTTAAGCTGCACCGCAGTCTTGCTCATATGCCCAATCGCGGCGTCTAGCTCGCCAGCTTCCACGGCTGAGATCACAGTTTCGATCGTCGAAACGAGCTTGTCCTTCTTCCCAACTGCGATAGCAGCCTTACCTTTGTCGAACTCGATCGGACGAGCACCGTAGCGTACGGTCAGCACGACATTTCCGCTTCCATCCATCCTCCACCACGGGCGCACGCGCTTGCGCTGTTCCAGCAAGTTCTTTCCGCCATTCCCGTCCGACACCCATTTCTGCCGGGTAAGCGCGAACGCGGGGTCGTTTGCCAACGAAATCTGCTGGCGCAGCCGTTCGATCAGTTTGTTGCGGCGATGCTGCACGGGATCTGCACCGGACAGCTTGGGTAGTGGGGCAAAAACCAGTGATTTGAGTGCGCTCATCTGAAGCTCCATAAAATTGACCTAGGAGCTAGCACTGCATTCAAAGCACCAAAATTCCTACCGAAATGACGCCAACGCTGTCGCATATTAGCGTCTCGCTGTGTGCTTTCGGAAGGGCATAGATGTAGCGCCAGATTTTCGAAACACGGCGCTACAGTTTGTACCAGCGTCACACGCCAGAATAGCAAGCGCTACAGCGTGTTTTGTTCACGCGCTGCTACTTGGGTAGCGGAGTTACCCATTTTTCGGGGCGTAGGGCGCTGCTTTCAACCGATACGCCCCGGCTGACCCGCAAACGCTCTGCGCTATTTCAGAAGTGCGCAATATTACAGTTTCGCATCGACGAGTGGAAATCCGCGCGTCCTCGCGCGCAGAGATAAATAGACGTGACCGATCTTCAGAATGCAGAATCCGTCAATGAAAGAGACCATGAAAATAAGAACAAAAAACGAAGAAGACACTGATCAGGCAGACAGTCGGTCAAAAGCCGCTCCGATAAGCCGGCGCCGAAGGAAGGCTGCTGTCCGTGGCCGACGCTTCATGCGCAACACGTTTGGCGCAGCAAGTACCTGCTATTCATACAGTCGCGCAGAGAGAGCAGAATGGGCGAGAACAAATGGCGTGGCCTGAACATCGTATCTTCATACGCGACGCAGTACGCGATTGGCTGAGACAAGGTGGTGGTGATCTGCCGGCTACAATGCATTTGCCGCGTCGCGTCCAAGCCGCTTTTGGAAGATTTTGCAGCAATGACGAGATGTCATTGAGTAAAGAGCTGCGCCATTGCTTGAACCGATTTGATCGGAAAGTGCACCGGGCCCAATATCGGCGACATGGTATCAGGGTGTCTCGGCTGGTGGTGCTTGAACATCAGCAGACAGTCGGGTGGCACGCGCATTTGCTCCTGAAATCTCCGCCTGAGCTTGGCGCCTTTCGCACATCCACAATGCTATCATCGCTTTGGCACGAACAGGTTGGCGAATTTGCTACGTGCGATTTCGACGATCGCCTCTACTGGGCTGGCCCGCTGACCGGCGATTACTTCAGCTACGCTACCAAATATCTCGACCGCGGGTCAGAGATAGATTGGAATAATACAGTTCTCTAGTCATCTGAACGCGAGGATACGATGCGAGCCGTCGTTCTGCAGCCTCAGAGTTTACAAGCGACACAAATAGCGTTCCCTTTGGGGAACGTTGTATTGTGAAACATTGGCTAGTTATCAATCACATTAAGATACACTTACAGAACAATCGCTGAAGGATTGTCTAGAATGAGCATGCGTCTAACACGCTAAACATTTTGAAGATGAGAAGATCGAAGAAACGGCGTGAGTGCTTATGTCAGAGCGGAGCGCAAGCGAAGCGTAGACATAAGACGAAACGCTCCACAGCGAAGCTTGTGGCACATCGGTTAGAACGCTGTGTTGAGGTACTCAACTCCATATAGCTAGGCCCTCATTAGCACGCGACTACCGAGCAGGTAGCCACAAACATCACTCCGAATGAGATGATAGGTTGCTCATTATCATCCACAGGGAACTTGTATTGCTCCTAACCATTGAAAATACAAAGTCGAAGCCGATGCCACTTAAAGATCAGATTAAGAACTACGCTAAGAAGCTCGTCGAAGATCGTCCGGAGCCTGCTCTGCTGCGCGGAATGATCCGAACGCGGAAGCCCACCGCTATCATGTTCGCCGACGATGGAATTGTGCCGAATAATCCGCGCTTCCCATTATTGATCTACCGCTCCGCAATAATCGGGGAAAGGCGTTTCGATCTGGCGACTGTCATCGAAGCTTTGTTTGAAGTGAATGGCTGGCGGCGATCCTGGCGCGATACGGTCTACGATTTCGTGCACTATCATTTCCAAATCCATGAGGTTCTAGGCGTTGCGCGTGGTGACGCGAAGATTGAGTGCGGCGGCGTGAAAGGCCGCATCATTGCGGTTAAAGCAGGCGATGTCGTGGTATTGCCTGCTGGTACCGGCCATCGCTTGATCGAGGCGAGCACGAATTTCTTGGTCGTCGGTGCTTATCCGGAACACGGCACTTACGACGAATGTACAGACACCCGTGACCGGCCAGACGCGATCAAACGCATCTCCAAAGTACGTAAACCCGTCAAAGACCCCGTGTATGGAAGCAGCGGCCCGCTCAATCGATTATGGCACCGCTAAAGTCCTATGTCGTGCGTAACGATGGGTGAAATTAGCCAACATCGATGGGCGATTAATGACGATGATCAGAAGCTTCGGTTTCGCAGTTTTGATCGCGCATTCTGTTGGCGGCTACGGATCGCGGGGACTACGTCGCTTTCGGTGACCATTACATTGCTTGCCGCTTCTTGTTTGACCGCTTTGCGGACCTTTGCGGCTGTCCTAAGGGCTACGCGGAGCTCTTCGTTTGGAGCATCTTCATTGAAAAACACCAGTCCTTCGCAATGAGGACACGACCGAGAATAGCCGTCGACCACGCGTCGCGCCTTATCTCTGAACTTAGACTTGCACCGCGGGCAGCGGATTTGAACGCTGTCGTCGATCATTGTGACCGTCGGCTAAGATTTTTCAGTTTGCGATCCGTAGCTTACTGAGGGCCGTGCCGATCGACTCAAACGTGGAGATCAGCTGATTAGCAGACTTGATCTCCGTGAACTTGTCACTTCCGCTCGCGCAATTCTGCAACAGGGTCGATGTGGGATCGCCCCCCGTGTTGACGTGCACAGTGTAGATAATCACTCCGGCCGCCTTAGCGTTCGCGCAAGTGCCTCTGCCGCCTGAAGAAGCATCGTACATGCGCTTGTCGACCGATGTTGAGGTGGCAGATCCATTGCCCCACCAGCGATTTTGAGTGTTCAGCCCATCGGACATTAAAATAATGACGTCGGAATAGATGTAATTTGGGTCCTTCGCGGGCGCGGTCAATGGGCCGCCACCAACAAGCGACTGCCAGGCCCAGACGAGGCCGATCGGCTGATTGGTGCTACCTGCCGGCGCCATGTCGTCGACGAGGTCGTTCAGCTTATTCCAGTCATAGGATAGTCCGAGCATTTGCGCAGGGCATTGAGCGTATTGTTCGGCTGGCCATTTCGAAGATGCGCCAGTCGGCTCAACGACACTTTGGTCATAATTGCCGGAACTGGGCGCGTTCTGATCGCCTCGGTCTGCAACACAACCATTCCATTTTTGATGCTTGATCGATTTATCTTTGGTCCAGCCCGAGCCGTCCCAGCAGTTCGCGGGAGCGGAATACGACCCGCCCGATCGCCACCATGTCTTTTTCGCTGATCGCCTCGCGCAACACCGCGAAGGCCTCCTCGCCGTACTCGCCTTCCGGCATCACGTAATAGGGATCGCCGTAATAGAGCTCGTCGATCTCTGCTTCGGGAACGAACTGCTCGATGCTGATCGCGTGTGTGGTGTCGAGCGCGACAGCCTCAAGCTCTTCAGGTTCAAGGGTGACATACGTGTCCTTGTCCACCTTGTAGCCCTTGATGATTTTGTCGGCTTCGACTGGCTCGCCCGTGCCGGCGTCGACCTTCCGGTAGCTGATCCGGTTCCCGGTCTCGGAATTGATCTGGTTGAAGCTGATCTTTTCGGCGGCGCCGGTGGCCGGGAACAGTTCGATAGGGCACGAAACGAGCGATAACCGCAGGTTCCCCTTCCAATAGGCGCGCGGGGCCATGGGTACTCCTTTACGCAACACACATGATTCGCGACTCAACGCGCCCTGGACGAATCAGTTGCTAAGAGTTGGATGGAACTTTCCATGAGGCGTGGGCATTCCGACCTCGAGGTTGAACGATGCCCCGATATTTTTTCCACGTCCTAGACGGTCAAAAGTACAGCGATCCAAGCGGCATCGAGTTCGCGACCGAAGCTGCGGCCCGCGATCACGCGCTGGCGTACGCTAAAACAATCAGACGCCTTCACCCTGATCCGGGAATGCAAGTCAAAGTCACCGACGAGCAGGGTGCGGAAGTTCTCCGAGTGCGGCTGCAAGCTCAAGCCGAATAGCAATGCATGGGCAGTTAACGGGCGATCCAAGACGGGCGCATGATCATGCTAAACTAGCGGTCCAACAGCGGATGATCCGGGGCCTGCGCTTTGCCAGAATGTTGGTGCGCTGGCCGGGGTGAGTTGAAGGCGTCAAGTTCACAAACGTGCAAAGCCTTTCGATTTTATCGTATTCCGGCGCGCATTGAGCCATCGAAGTTCAGTTGTTGGTAGGGCTGTCATAACTCCGACAGGTCTGCGGGTACCTGACCGTATGCCCGGATCACGATAGCCTCCGAGAACTCTCCAAGGTTCGGATCGCCGTTGCGCTTAAACGCGAGCGCGCCGACGTACTTGGTGTCGCGCGACATCGACGACGCTTTCCACACCGCCGCGTTCTCCGTCGGACACTCCTCAGCCTGACCGGGCGCGATGCCGTCTTCCGCTACCGTGAAAGGTAGCGCGACGTAATACGTGACGCTCATCTCACACCTTTCTCTTCTTCATGGGTTCGACATTCTTCGCGCCTTCGTCCGCGCAGACCTGACCGCAATAGAAAACATCGTCCTTACGGGTGCACGACGTGCGGAACGGCTCTCCGCAGGCGGGGCAAACCGTCGGTGCGCCAGCTTCGAGATAGCGCGAGCTCTTCTCAGTCATCGTTGATCGCTATGGCTTCAGGGCGGTGAACAGGGGGTGGTGCAAAAAACACGCGCATGCGCATGAACCCGCACTTCGGACAGCGAAGAACCTCGTTCATGCGTGCGATCGGAAACCGGTGACCCCTGGTCAGAACCAACGTCAGCATGTCCAGCTGAAAGTGTTCGTCGCAGTACGGCAGCATGCGGGTGCCGCGCTTGGAGGGGCCGAACCAGAGGCAATGAGCCGAACATTTCCATCCGAGCTTCCATGCTTCCCCGAGTGTCTCAATCACGGCTGGACTCTTGCGAAAGCCAAGTTAGAACAAAAGCAGAACATTCAGTCAAGGAGAATGCGTGAAACGGAAAGGGGAACTTACGCCCGACGGATAGGGCTCGCCGCACCAGATCGCGGTCCGCGAGAATGTCACCGGCCGGTTCAATGGTTTGGAGGTTCAACGGGGGTACAGGAGCTGGAAGCCTGCCCCCGCCGGCACGCGGTTGTGCGGGATGCGGTGTGGTACAACGTTTATTGTTTCGCCAAGCCCGAGCAGGCTGAGGCTTTCCGCCAGCGGTTCGATGGAGAACCATTCGATCCAAAGAAACGAAACCGTGGTGGTCGCTGGCACGTCTGGGAAAAGACATGACCGGATACGAGAAATCCCCGGATTACGGCGGGCCTGAACCGGACTTCGGGCTCTCGATCCCGATGTGCATCATCGCGGTCCTGATTATCGTCCTCACACTGGCGCTGGTCCGCTTCTGATGTGCGGGCGCTTTACGAGCATGTACACGTGGGAAGAACTCGTCAGGCTATACCGCCTGACCGAGCCCTACATGATCCGCAACCTTCAGCCTCGATACAATATTTGTCCGACCACGATGATTGATGTGGTCACGGAACTGGAGGGTAAGCGCCAGATCGAGCAGATGCGCTGGGGTCTCATTCCAGGATGGTGGTCAAAGCCGCTCAAGGAAATGAAAATGGCGACGTTCAACGCCAGAGCGGAAACAGTGGAACAGAAGCCGATGTTTCGGACTGCGTTCAAAAAGAACCGCTGCATCATTCCCGCGAGTGGCTATTACGAATGGCAGCACATCGAAGGCGATAAGAAGCCGCAGCCTTGGTATTTCACCCAAAAGAACAGTCCGATCGTTTCCATCGCGGGGATTTGGGACGGGTGGAAAGATCGTACAACGGGAGAGCTGATCCGCTCCTGCTCCATGATCATCACCGAACCGAACAAGTTCGTCGCCGAAGTCCATGACCGGATGCCGGTTATTCTTCAGCCAGAACAGTTCGACGGATGGTTGTCAGGCGAGCTTGGCAAGGAGGTTCTGGTTCCTGGGAATGACAACCTTCTCCAGCGCTGGATGGTCGACAAGAAGGTCAACAGCTCGCGCGCCGACGATAACGACGCTGGTTTGATCGTTGGTCTAGCTGACTAGGAATATAAGCCCATAATTCTGCCCATACTCTTTTCTGACTATATTCCCTTCAGGAAGGTCGGGTAGGAGGGAATTTTGGCAAACATTCGGGAATTACAGGCGCTATTCGGCAGATGGCCTACCTACGCGCTAGCGCTTCTGGCACTTCCATCACCGTGGATCGCGCTGGCGATATTTTGGCGGTGAGCGGGCTGTGCTGGCGTAACGGTCACCGTTACGCTGACAGCACCATCACAGAACATTTTTGGACGGACGATAGGCAACCGCCTTTTCAAGAAAAGTACGGTGGTAGGTCAACGTGGTGTGCCATGACTGTCGATTACAAATGTCCGCGACCATACCAGCCGCATCGATCAATTCCTGCGGCGCATTCGGTGTGGCCGAAAACACCGCCTCGTTGGCGCGGATGATGCCCTCCACCACCGTAAAAACGTTGTGGTTGATCAGCACCTCATCGGCCAGAACACTGCCCCGGCGGGTAATGAGGTTTCCCTTCCGCTCCAGCAAATCCTGAATGGTCAAAAGTTGCGCGATCGGGCTGAGCAGCGGAGCATCAAGATGTGAGCCCTGACTTTGGCACATAGTGCATTTCTGAGCCGTGCAGGTTGCAGTGGCCAAGGATAGCGGCACCGCAGCGGTCGCCACACCAAAAGTCGTCGGGAACTTATGATATTTGAAGTGCCAGCCTACGAGGGACGGACCGAGCGCGGGGGCTTCGACAAATCGCTCACGCTTGCCGGCCTCCTGATAGGGGGTGCTGCTGTCATAGGTAATCTTGAAGTCCTCGGCACCGATGGAGCGCTGGATGCCCCGCTGCATGGCCGTGAGGACGGGGGCCCAGCGGAGCTGCGTCTGTTTGAGGAGATGCACCCAGTTCAACCCCGAACCGAGAAGACCATCGTCCCGGAGGGTCAGCAGGCGCCGAATAATTCTATAAGGTCCGCCATCGGTGCCGACGCCACCCGCGAAGCTCCACCCGTCTAGCCGATACTGCCGCGCCTGCTGGTACCAAACCTCTTCGTCGGCCTCCTTATCGCCTTGCAGAACGTTGAGGTATTTCCGTTTGAGTCTTCCCGCAGACTTACGATCGAGCAGGTATTGGACGTGTTCCATGCTCAACGCTAGCAGGGTCATTGCGGAGCATAGGTGGAATGGTGACTCCGAATTCACCGGTCGTGCTGCCCAAAGTGGCAGGTCGAGGGTCAAACCAGCCGAAGCATAACGCTCGATCCAGTCGACCGTTTTCTCAAGAATGCCGCTGTTGCGCCAGGCAGCCACGACTTCTGCCTCACACGTTAACCCCCGCCATTGGCCAGGTTCGCCGCTGCCAGACCCGTATGAAAAGCCCCCGGAATCGCCCAACACGTCCGTGTTCGAGTCGCGATACGCGATCGAATTATCCTTGCTGCCCCGAAATGCCTCTGCCGAGGCCAACCCACATAGGTACGACCAATAGCGATTGTTGGCCTGAAGGTAATCGAAGTCATCCGGCCTCAAGCCGGCCGGCAACGGGGATGCTCTCCACTTCGAACTATCCTTCACGAACCGTTCGGCGGATGAGGGCTGAATGCTCGGCAGATAAGGCGCGAAGTTCCGCAGCCGCGCCGTCAGGTCGATCGATGACATCGACTACACCGTAGTCATATGCGCCTTGGTGTAGACCAACTTTTTCTTGTCCTGGAGCACCGAGGGAATACCGATTTGGAAATTTCCTATATCGGTCGCGAACGTCAGAAGTATGAGGTGATCGTCTCCTTCGACGCTCACATGGCCTTTTACCGGGAGGTCCGGTATCGCGCAGAACACGCGGACAACATCGTGAGACATCACATCACAAAAGCCGGGGCCATGACGCAAGCGAGCTTTAGTCGATGAGGAATTACCGAGGGCGATTGTTTCGATCGGCCCGTTTCCCGCAGAATCGATCTCAAACGTGATGCCGAGGGTGTTGTGGTCGACTCGAATCCCAAAACGGCGGTTTTCGACGCGCGTGATGCGATTGGGCGCTCCTTGGTTTTTTGACCATGGTTCAAAGAAGTCTTTCCGGACGCCTCTAAACCATTCAGGTGCTGCCGAGAACGACCACCGTGCAACAAAATTCTGAAGGTCTAGGGTTGGTTGAAGCGGAGGACTACCGACGCCCGTGTCGTCGAATTTCAACAGAACCGGTTTGTGCGATTTGCAGCGATCGCCTGCCTTGGCAATCAGACGCATCCCAAACACCCCGCTGCCGAGCTTCATGGGAGCAACGGGACTAACCGTCATTCCCGCCAGGGCACCTTGGTCAAGCGCCTCTTCGACCTGTTCGAGAGTGCCCGACCGCGACCACAACAGGACCGGAAATAGCGGTTCCTGTGTAGTGACGACGGTGATAAGTCCGGCTTCGTCACTGGGACTTAAAGTCAGAGAATGCCCGTCGATCATGAATAGACGAACTAAATTTGAGCCGCTGAGCTTCTGATCCCACAGCGAGTAAGGACTGCTCGGATCAAGCCGTGATCCGGCAGGTGCGAACGCCCTTGGATAAAGCTGCGTTCGGGCAACTTCTGCGAACAACCGCAAAAGTGGCGGGTCGATATGTTCGAAATGCGCTGCTGATTGTCGAACTACATTTCGCAGGTTGTCGTTCGCGATGTCGAAGGCTCGCAGCCCATATCGCCCGAGAACCGTGAGTTGGCGCCCATCAGCGCTGAACTGAACAGCGCCAACCTTGGTCTTCCGTCCAGCGCTTAAGATGGTGATCTTGGTAATCTTGGCGACGACGTTGTCGTCAATCCATTGACGTGCACGATCGTGGATCGACACGCTATTATTCAGCGCGACCAGCGCAACGCCTTTTCTTTTCTTCGATGTCGGCTGCACATTCTGCTGGACGCGCCATTCGCGCGCTCCTTCAATACCACCCGCTTCTTCGTGGAAAGCGAGCAGCTGTTCGTACGGGTCGCTGGCATAGCGGCGCCGGTGCTCTTCATACTCCGCATGAAGGCGAACGAGACTGGCAACATAGCCGGTCTGTTTGTTCCGTCGGGTGCCGCTATTCATTTGCGCAAGACGTTTTTTGTCTTCAGGCGTCCGCTGCAACCCAAGGCGAAACGTGATTTTCGTAAATGGAACGAAGTCGGGCGCAGCCGCATGGTAATCGGGCAACGAGAAGCCCTCTTCCTGGTGAAGCTGCGCCATGAACGGCGTACCCCGAAGGCCGCGCCAACTCAGGTACACCTTGACCAATTTTTCCGATACCTTCGCGTCGGCGGCCACCTGCGCGAGACAAGCTGCGACGCATTCATCCGATAGGGCGCGAAACTCAGCCTCCAGCGGATCGGGAATAGAAGATTGGGATGCGGGCGCGGCAGGAGCGGCTGTTTCTTCCATCACTCAGTCGCCCTTCAGCCGACGCACCGGACGAGTCCTGATGAATTCGTCGATTTCGCGCTCAACCCACGCGACCTTGTTGCGGCCGAGTTCACGAGAGCGCGGGAATTTGTCCTCGCACATGAGCTTCCAAATCGACGTGTACCCAAGACCGACCCGGCGCATGACCTCGCGCTTGTCGATGAGACGTTCGGTTTGGAGCGGTAATTGGGCCGGGAGAGACTGAGGAAGCATGCGGAACTCCGATATAGACGGGAGAAACTTGATGGGTTACGTTGTCCGCGATTAGAGGGTCCCCGGACCCAAGTCAACGAGAAACGTAACATTTTAAGATGGTCATGCCGAAAAAATCCCACCCCGCGAACGAACCGCGCCGATACCCGCTAAACCTCAGAACTACCGCCGAAATTCGGGAAAAGATGCGGGCCGCCGCAGCGCAATCCGGCCGGTCTCTGGTACAAGAGCTGGAACACCGGATCGAAAACTCGTTCGAACGGGACGAAGTCTTTACCCTCCTGCTCGGCGGCAGCGAGAACGGCAGGCTCGTCCAAAAGCTGGCGTTTGCAGTTCGTGACGCCGATCACGACTGGGCTACGGACCCGAGGAAAGAAGCGGAACTGATTGAGCAGATCGAGAAGGCCGTCCGTGCCGAAGGAAAGGCGCGAAGGGGCGAATAAGCGTTCGCTCTCATCGTCCGGCGTCGACCTTCGACAGAATTTCCGCCGCCACCGCCTCCATGATCCGCTTGTTCTCGTCGGCATATCCGTGCCGGTCGTAGACGGATGCAATTCCGCCCTCGATGTGGTTTTGGATGCGGTTCATCGCATCCCGCCCGAAGCCGAGCCGCGTGATGGTCGTGCCATGCGTGCGTCGTAGATCATGCGGGCGCACCGGTGCGATTGATGGGCTGCCCTGCGCCTTGGCGACTTCATTCAGACTGCCGTTGATCTGCTGCATGGCACGGTTCACTTCCTTGCCACGAAAAGGCTTACTTTCATTGGGCATCTGCGCGAGCAACTGTTGCGCCGCTTCGGGTAGCCACAGGCGATGGGTGTTTCCGTTCTTGGTTCCCGGCCAACCGATCTCTGGGTCAGGATCGCCGGGCATTGTCCACCATCCGTCGACTATGTGCTCACGGCAGAGATGACGAACCTCGCCTGGACGTTGACCAGTGAGCAGGATCATCCGAAGAATCCCGCTGCTGATATCGTCCGCATCTAGAAAAGCATTCCAGAACAGAGGCAGTTCGCGGTCTGACAACACCCTATCGCGACTTTTGGTTGGATTGCGTTCAACCTGCGCACACGGATTGCCCGTCACTATTTCTTCGCGCATCCCCCAATTGAAGACGGCTGAAGCAGCCGCGAGTGTTTGGTTGGCCAAGATCGGCGCTTTGATCGTCCGTATCGCGGCCTTAACATCTCGCCGAGCAATTGCTGTAACCTGTAGCTTGCCCCAACGAGGAATAAGATGACGCCGGACAAGCTTGTCTGCTTGCCGCCACGATTTGTTGCGGCGCTTGGCATGCTCATCGACGTAGCGATTGTGAAGCTCCTCAAATGTACCTTTGTCCCGCGCAAGTTTTCGCTCACCGCAGGGATCGTGGCCTTGCGTGACCTTGAAGGCGATTTCACCTGCCATTTTTCGGGCATCGGCTAAGCCAATCGCATCGATTGCACCGATCGTGTACCAGCGCGGTCGGCCATTGGCCGAGTAAAGGAAAACCCATGCCATATGGCCTGTCGGCTGCACACGCACCGACAAGCCGCGCTGGTGCGTATCCCAAACGATATAGGCGCGCTCGCGCGGCTCCAGTCTACGCAGCAACAGCTCATTGAGTTTGTGTTTTCGCGGAGCAGCGGGCGCTGTCCCGTCACGTCTCGGTCTTGGCATTTCGCGGGCGGGGGAAAAATTTTGCTGCTCGCGAAATATTGTCAGCGCGCGGGAAAGCAAAGAGCGAGGGACCCGAACGCGGGACGCCCGCGAATGCGCGCGAACACGGAAACCAAAAAATATTTTCGGCGCTCTGGACTGCGTCACGGCTGCATCAATCGCCGCTTCGATGCCGCTCGATCACCGCGCGTGGACCGCATCCCGATTTCGGTTTCCCGGCCTATTCTAGCTAACTCACAGCTAACGATTTTCGCGGAATTGTGCCGGATAGCGGCGAATGGGCGCGGGCGCTAGAAATTCGAAATAGCCCCAATTTTAAAGGACAAAGTGAATGTCCGCAGATGTGGATAAATGCCCCGGAAAACCGCAGATAGTTAACGGCGCCTTAACCCCACGGCACCTATCTTCGCGGCCAGTGTTTTTGCCGCTGGGGGCGGCCGTTTCGTGATGCCCGATCAACACCATGCGCAACATCAGGACGTGAGCACCGACGACCGCCGCTCGCCGTTCGTGCGCCTGACCGAGCTTCTCGGCGACACCCCGCCTGGCATGCCGCCGATCAACCTGTCGGTCGGTGAGCCACAGCACGCGGTGCCGTCGTTCGTCGGTCCGGTGCTGGCCGCGCATATCGCCGAATTTGGCCGCTATCCCGCCAACAAGGGTATCGAGCCCTATCGGCAAGCCGCCGCCGCGTGGCTCGACCGCCGTTATGATCTGCCGCGGCCGGTCGATCCGGAACACGAGGTGCTGGTGCTCAACGGCACGCGCGAGGGCCTCTTCCTCGCGGCAATCGCAGCGAAACAATTTGTCGGGCCGCGCGCCGGACGGCCGGCAATCCTGCTGCCGAATCCCTTCTATGCCGCCTATGCCGCCGGAGCGACCGCCGCCGGTTGCGAGACCATCTATCTGCCGGCCTATCGCGAGCACGACTTCCTGCCCGATCTCGATGCGTTGAGCGAAGACCTGCTCAAGCGCACCGTCGCATTCTATTTCGCGTCGCCCGCCAATCCGCAGGGTGCGGTCGCCGATCGCGCCTATCTCGCGCGACTGCATGCGCTGGCACAGCGTCACGGTTTCCTCGTCTTCAATGATGAGTGCTACAGCGAGATCTACAGCACCACGCCGCCCGCCGGCATGCTGGAAGTCTCCGGTCCGGACTTTGCAAACGCGGTAGTCTTCCACTCGCTGTCGAAGCGCTCGAACCTGCCGGGTCTGCGCGTCGGTTTCGTCGCCGGCGACCGCCGCTTCCTCAAGGACTTTCTCGAACTACGCAACGTCGCTGCGCCGCAGGTGCCGGTGCCAGCGCAACGCGTCGGCATCGCCGCCTATAACGACGAGGCGCATGTCGACGACAACCGCGATATGTACCGCGCAAAATTCGATCTCGCCGATCAGATTATCGGCGACCGCTACGGTTATGTCCGGCCCGCCGGCGGATTCTTTCTCTGGCTCAACGTGTCGGCGCAGGGTGGCAGCGAAGCCGCCACCAAGCTTCTCTGGAGCAAGGCCGGTGTACGCGTCGTGCCCGGTCGTTATCTCGCGCGCATGCAGCCGGACGGGCGCAATCCCGGCGAAGGCTTCATTCGTGTCGCCATGGTTCAAGACAAAGAGACCACGGCCGAGGCGCTGCATCGCCTCGTCGCGGTGCTCGGCTGACGGAGGCCCCGATGTCCGCAATCGATCGCACTCACGACGCCGTCGCGTATCTGCACGATCATTTGCGCGACATGCTCAAGCGCCGCCTGTGCGAGGGCGCCGGCCTCGTCCTGATGACGCTCGCGCTGCTCGGCGCGATCGCGCTGGCGACCTGGTCGGTGCAGGACCCGTCGCTCAGTCACGCGACCACCGCACCGATCCGCAATCTGCTCGGCGCGCCGGGCGCGATCATGTCGGATCTCGCGACGCAGTTGTTCGGCGTCGCTGCGTGTCTGCTGCTACTGCCGGTCGCCGTGCTCGGCTGGCGGCTGATCGCGCATCGTCCGCTGGGCGATCTGTGGCGCGTGATCTGCTGGATCGCGCTGCCGTTCGCTGCCGCCGCGGTCGCGGGCTGTCTGCCGCGCACCGCGCACTGGCCGCTGCCGACCGGCCTCGGCGGCGTGATCGGCGATGCCGTGCTGGCTGTGCCGGGCTGGCTGTTCGGCGATCCCAATGCGCTCGGCCGTCTCGTTTATGCACTGATCTTCGCCAGCGCCGCGGTCGCTTTGCTGATCGTCGCCTTCGGCTTCTTCGCATCGGCTCCCGCCACGCGCCGGGACGCGCATGTGGAAGAGGAGGACGAGGCGGAAAAGGATGCGGCGGACGAAACCGAGGAGCGTGAAAGCCGCTTCGCCATCGTACTCGGCCTTCTGGCGCACGGCATGATGAGCCTCAAATCGCGGCTGTGGCGCGCGATCAAGGGCACACCGCGAACGATGCAGCGCGTTGCGCCCGCAGCTCCGGTGGCCCGTGGCCGCGTCGAGCCGCGCTTCGACGGCGGTGACGCGCGCCGTGCGCCGGCGCCGCAGGCCGTGGAAGACGACGACTCCGACGAAGAATACGAGGACGACGAGGCAGAAGAGGAAGCAGCGCCGGCACCGCGCCGTGTCGCCGCCAAGCCGGCGAAGAAACCGGCGCGTCGCGGCAGCGGCTACGACTTCCCACCACTGTCGATCCTGGCGCAGCCGAAAGCGAGCGACCGCCAAGTCATGAGTCAGGATCAGCTTCAGGGCAACGCGCAATCGCTGGAAAGCGTGCTGCAGGATTTCGGCGTGCGCGGCGAAATCATCAATGCGCGGCCCGGCCCTGTCGTCACGCTGTACGAACTCGAACCCGCTCCCGGCATCAAGTCGTCACGCGTGATTGGGCTGGCCGACGACATCGCCCGCTCCATGAGCGCCGTTTCGGCGCGCGTCGCCGTCGTGCCCGGCCGCAACGCCATCGGCATCGAACTGCCGAACGCGCATCGTGAGAAGGTCTATTTCCGCGAGCAGTTGCAGAGCCGCGAATACACCGACACCACGGCAAAGCTGCCGCTCTGCCTCGGCAAGACCATCGGCGGCGAGCCGGTGATCGTTGATCTCGCGCGCATGCCGCATCTCTTGATCGCCGGCACCACCGGCTCTGGCAAATCGGTCGCGATCAACACGATGCTTCTGTCGCTGCTTTACAAGCTGCGGCCCGATCAGTGCCGGATGATCCTGATCGATCCGAAGATGCTCGAACTCTCCGTCTACGAAGGCATCCCGCATCTGCTGACGCCGGTCGTTACCGACCCGAAGAAGGCCGTCGTCGCGCTGAAGTGGGCCGTGCGCGAGATGGAAGAGCGCTACAAGAAAATGTCGAAGCTCGGCGTGCGCAACATCGACGGCTACAATGCGCGCCTTGCCGAGGCCAAGGCCAAGGGTGAAGCGCTGACCCGCACCGTCCACACCGGCTACGACAAGGAAACCGGCGAAGCGATCTACGAGAAGGAAGATCTCGAACTCGACGATCTGCCCTATATCGTCGTCGTCGTCGACGAAATGGCGGACCTGATGATGGTCGCCGGTAAGGATATCGAAGGCGCGATCCAGCGCCTCGCGCAGATGGCGCGCGCCGCCGGCATCCACGTCGTGCTGGCGACACAGCGGCCGTCCGTCGACGTCATCACCGGCACCATCAAGGCGAACTTCCCGACCCGCATTTCCTTCCAGGTCACGTCGAAGATCGACAGCCGCACCATTCTTGGCGAACAAGGCGCGGAACAACTGCTCGGCCAGGGCGACATGCTGTACATGGCCGGTGGCGGACGCATCAGCCGCGTGCACGGCCCATTCTGCTCCGACGACGAAGTCGAGAAGATCGTGCGTCACCTGAAGACACAGGGCGTGCCGCAATATCTGGAAGAAGTCACCGCCAGCGACGAGCCGGAGGAAGGCGAGGACGGTGCGGTGTTCGATTCCACCGGCATGGGTCTGGCCGAAGGCGGCGACATCTATCAGCAGGCTGTCGCAATCGTGAAGCGCGACCGCAAGGCCTCGACCAGCTACATCCAGCGGCGGCTGCAGATCGGCTACAACCGCGCCGCCACCATCATGGAACGGATGGAGCAGGAAGGCATTGTCGGCCAGGCCAACCACGCCGGCAAACGCGAGATTCTCATTCCCGAAGACCCCGGCAGCGACCGGTTCTGACGGATCGAGCGGGCAACGGGACCGAACAATCGCGGACCGGATCGGGCCGTGAAAACGCCACAGCGGCTCCTTAGATAAGAGTGAGCCAGCGAGAAGGATAATGGGCACATGTGCCGAGCGAAGAGCGAAACGACGGGCCGGATGATGAGCAGAGCCGCCGTTTTGGGCGCGATTGCCCTGTTGACCGCCATTCCGGCCTTCTCTGCGGCTTTGGCGCAGCCAGCCGACAGCGCCGCGAAACCCGCGCAGGCAGCGAAACCGGCCCACAAGCCGCAGGCCGCGAAACCGAAACCCGCCCATACCGCGCAGCAGACCCCGCAACGCGCAGCGCCGCCGATGCAGGCGGAACCGCCGCCGATCCGCCCCAACCCGGTCGCCGCGCTGTTCGGCAAGACCGGCGAAAAGGCCACCATCACGCCGGAACAACGTGCGCTGGTCGACAAGATCAACGCCTATATGTCGGGCATGCAGATCCTGAACGGTAGCTTCATTCAGGTGGGCCCCGACGGCAAGAAATCGCAGGGCACGTTCTATATCCAGAAACCCGGCAAGGTGCGGTTCGAATACGACCCGCCATCGCCGATGGAGCTGATTGCCGACGGCGACTCGGTGGTGGTGCGCGACCGCAATCTGGCGACGCAGGATGTCTATCCGTTGTCGCAGACACCGCTGCGCTTCCTGCTCGCCGATCGCGTCAACCTGCTGCGCGACACCAATCTGCTCGCGGTCTATGCCGATGACGTGTTTATCACCGCGGTGATCGAGGAGAAGAACGGCATCGTCGGCAACAGCAAGCTGATGATCATGTTCTCGGCCAAGGACATGTCGCTGAAACAGTGGACGATCACCGATCCGCAGGGCTACGACACCACCGTCGCCGTCTATAACCTCGACACGACGAAGCGCGCCGACCCCAATGCGTTCCGGATCGATTACACCCGGAATATTCAGTAGCGCACGCCGTTTCCCGCGATCCTAAGCCCGGCCTTCCGGCCGGGCTTTTTTGTGCGGATTTTCTGGTGGATGGCCCGGACAAACCGAACCACGACGTGGCGGGATTAGGCGCGGCACCCTAGATTGCCGGCATGCAACTCAAAGTCACCACCTGGAATATCAATTCGGTGCGGCTGCGCATCGATCTCGTCGCCAAATTCATCAAGGCGGCGCGGCCCGACGTTCTCTGCCTGCAAGAAACGAAATGCCCGGATGACGCGTTTCCGTTGAAACGCTTCCGGCGGCTCGGCTACGAGCATGCGGCGATCAACGGGCAGAAGGGTTATCACGGCGTCGCCGTGCTCTCACGCCTGCCGTTTGAAAGCTTCGAGATCCAGAATTTCTGTGGCAAAACCGATTGCCGGCACATGACCGCCGTGCTCGGCGAGCGCGCCGGCCTGCGCGATCCGGTCACGCTGCATAATTTCTATGTACCCGCGGGCGGCGACATCCCCGATCCGAAGCTCAATATAAAATTCGAGCACAAGCTGTCGTTCCTCGACGAAATGCGCGCGCATCCGGCATTGCGTCCCGCCACGACGTCACGCGCGATTCTGGTCGGCGATCTCAATGTCGCGCCGCTGGAGCACGACGTGTGGAGCCACAAGCAGATGCTGAAAGTGGTGTCGCACACGCCGATCGAGGTGGAGAAACTCACCGCCGCGCGGCTGGCCGGTAACTGGGTCGACAGCATGCGGGTGCTAACGCCGGAGCCGGCCAAGCTCTTTACATGGTGGAGCTATCGCTCGCCGGACTGGCAGGTGTCCGATCGCGGCCGGCGGCTCGATCACATCTGGACCTCGCCGGCGCTCGCCGACCGCGTGTCGAAGATCAGGATCGCCCGCGACTATCGCGCCGCCGAGCGGCCGTCCGATCATGTGCCGGTGACGGCCACCATCGAGGTGTGACCGTCAACTCGTTTCGTCGTCGAGACCAAGTGCCAGCCGCGCCCGCACCGGCGCGAGGTCGCGGATCGCGTGCTCGACCCGCTGCGCGATAACGTCGCGCAACGTGCGCGCCGCATCCGGATAGCCTTCCAGAACTTTCAGAAACAGCGTGCGCGGAATGCGGATCACCACCGTTTCCTCGAGCGCGATCGCGGTTGCCGGGCGCGCGTTGCCGGTGATGAGACTCAATTCACCGACGAGAGCACCGGGACCGAGCGTATGCTCGCTGTCACCGTCACGTTGCGTTCCGGGCAGGAGACGCATCGCGCCATCCTGAATGACATAACCGGCATTGCCCGGCTCGCCGGCATAAAACAGCACCGTGCCGCTCGACACCACCTGCGATTCCGCACCGATCGCAAGAATACGCAGCGCCTCATCGCCGAGCAAAGCGAGCGTCGGCACTTGCTTGAACAATGTGATGTCGTCGTCGAGCGCCATCGTCGCGCGCTCAAGGGACCAATTTGTAGCCGCCGGCTTCCGTCACCAGAATTCCCGGCGTTGCTGCGTCTTTCTCGATTTTCTGCCGCAGGCGATAGATGTGCGTTTCCAGCGTGTGCGTGGTCACGCCGGAATTATACCCCCATACTTCCTGCAGCAGCGTTTCGCGCGACACCGGCTTCTGTCCGGCGCGATAGAGATAGCGCAGGATCGCCGTCTCCTTCTCGGTGAGTCGCACCTTGGTGTTCTTTGGCGTCATCAGAAGTTTGGAGCTTGGCCGGAACGAATACGGCCCGATGGTGAAGATCGCATCCTCGCTCGCTTCGTGCTGGCGCAACTGCGCGCGGATGCGCGCCAGCAGCACGGCGAACCGGAACGGCTTGGTCACGTAATCATTGGCGCCGGATTCGAGGCCGAGGATGGTGTCGGAATCGGTGGCGTTGCCGGTCAACATGATGATCGGCGCCTTGAACCCGTTCTTGCGCAGGATCCGCACCGCTTCGCGGCCGTCCATGTCGGGCAGGCCGACATCCATGATCACGAGGTCGATCTGCCCGGCCTTGGCCGCCTGCACACCCTTGGTGGCAGTGTCGACGGATTCGGCCTGAAACTCCTCGTGCAACGTGAGCTGCTCGACCAGTGCTTCGCGCAGTTCGGTATCGTCATCGACGATGAGAATCGTGCGCGTATTGGCCATTCCAGTTTGCCCCCAAAGCGGCGCTAAGACGACGGTCCTCGCGAAGTAGAACATTCGGGGCTAAAAGGGCAAGCGCCAGGCTTTTGGACGGGGTCAAAATTGTCGTGATTCGAGGGATTTAGGGGATGGCGCAGCAGCCGTTGAAGCAGATCGTGGTCCGCGCCCGCCCCGGCCGCCCGACCCAGGGCTGGCTGCTGGCCGACGGACAGGCCATTCCGGTGGCGCTCGGGCGCGGCGGCATCCGTGCCAACAAACGCGAAGGCGACGGCAGCACGCCGCGCGGGCGTTTTCATCCAGTGCGGCTGTGGTGGCGGGCGGACCGTCTGTCGCGGCCCCGGACCGGCCTGCCGGTGCGGGCGATCCGGCCCGGTGACGGCTGGTGCGAAGACCCACAGGACCGGCGTTACAACCAGCCGGTCCACGTGCCGGCCCAGAGCAGTGCAGACCGGCTGACCCGCGCCGACGCGCTCTATGACCTGATCATTGAGATCGATCACAACACCCGGCCGCGCGTCGCCGGCCGCGGCAGCGCGGTGTTCGTGCATATCGCCCGGCCGGCCTTCGCGCCGACCGCCGGCTGCGTCGCCCTCACACGGCCGGCGCTGCAGCGGCTGCTCGCCCGGATCGGCCCCGGCACGGCGATCGAGATCGGCATCGACAATCGCCCGGTAACCAACCGTTAGCCATCTTACGGCACCGGCGGCTTTTGACCGATCCGGTTCATAAAAACTTTTTTCCCGACGGGTAGCCTCGCACCACGACCGGCTTTTGAAGAGCCGGCTGCGCGCAGGGCATTATGACGCTTCAGACTCTTCCCGATCATGCACCCCGCGTGCACGAACCGATCGGCCGTGTGGTTTCCGTTAGCGGTGCGCAGGCCGTGGTTGGACTGACCGGCATCCCCGGTTCACCGGCCCAGGCGCGTGCTACCGTCGGCAAATTCATCGCCATCCAGACCGCTACCGCGGTGACGATCGGCATGATCACCGAAATTACCGAGAAACCCCCGGCTGCTGCGCGCGACAATGGCTATCACGCCGTCGCGCAGCTCGACCTGGTCGGCGAGATCAAACAGCTTCCGAACGAAAAACCGAGATTCCAGCGCGGCGTGACCGAATATCCGTCGATCGGCAATCCGGCGCAGCTCATGAGCGAAGTCGAGCTGCGGCTGCTGTACGAAGCGCACGATGCCGACACTATCCGCATCGGCGACCTGCAGCATGACAGCGGCGGTGAAGCGCATATCGATGTCGACGAAATGATCGCCAAGCATTTCGCGATCCTCGGCACCACCGGCGTCGGCAAGTCGAGCGGCGTCGCCGTATTGCTGCGTCAGGTGCTGGAAGCGCGTCCGCAGCTGCGTATCTTTCTGGTCGATCCGCACAACGAGTATGCGCGCTGCTTTGGCGACAAGGCGCAGATCATGACGCCGCGCAATCTGCGGCTGCCGTTCTGGCTGTTCAATTTCGAGGAAATCGTCGACGTGTTCTTCGGCGGCCGTCCCGGCGTCGACGAAGAGATGCAGGTGCTGGCCGAGACGATCCCGCTCGCCAAGAGCGCCTATCTGCAATACCGTAATGGTCCCGCTGACCGCTCATCGCTGACCAAAAAGCGTGATCCGCGCAATGTCGGCTACACTGCCGACACGCCGGTGCCGTACCGCATCGAAGATCTCGTCACCATGATCGACGAGCAGATGGGCAAACTGGAAAATCGCACCTCGCGCATGGTTTTCCATAAGCTGATGACGCGCATCCAGACGGTACGCAACGACCCGCGCTACGCGTTCATGTTCGAAAACGCCAATATCGGCGGCGACACCATGGCCGAGGTGCTGGCGCATCTGTTCCGTCTGCCACCGAACGGCAAGCCAATGACGATCATGCAGCTCGCGGGCTTTCCTGCCGAGGTGGTCGACTCGGTGGTGTCGGTTCTCTGCCGCATGGCATTCGACTTCGGTTTGTGGAGCGACGGCGTCGCGCCGCTGCTGTTCGTCTGCGAGGAAGCTCACCGCTACGCGCCGGCTGACCGCAAGATCGGTTTCGGCCCGACGCGCCGTGCGCTGTCGCGCATCGCCAAGGAAGGCCGAAAATACGGCGTGTTCCTCGGCCTCGTCACACAGCGTCCGGCGGAAATCGACCCGACCATCATTTCCCAGTGCAGCACATTGTTCGTGATGCGCATGGCCAACGAGCGCGATCAAAATCTGGTGCGCTCCGCCGTCTCCGACGCCGCCGCCAATCTGCTCACCTTCATACCTTCGCTCGGCACCCGCGAGGTGTTTGCCTTCGGCACCGGCGTCCGCGTGCCGACGCGGCTGCGCTTCAGCGAATTGCCACCCAGCGTGCGGCCGCAGAGCGAAGCCGGCGGGCAGACGCAGGCCGGGCCCGGCGGCGTGGTCACGCATGATCTGATTAGCGGCGTGATCGACCGCTGGCGCAGCGCGACCATGAGTCAGAAGTCCGCCGACGACATGTTCATCAACGAGCCGGCATTTCCGGCGGAAGCGGTCCCGCTGGCACCGGCACAGCCGGCTTATGCGCCACCACCGCCCGTTGCCGCACCGCCGCCGCGACAGACGCCGACTCTGTCGCCACGCGCGCCGACGGCGCTCGGCCTCGACCCGCAGCGGTTTTCGCTGCTGCGCCGCGATGTCAATCTGGCGGAGCTTGGGTCAGCGCCACCGTCACCGAAACGCTGACGTTCACACGCCGCCAGCTTTCGGACGCGCACCGAAGATCGCGCTACCGACCCGTACATGGGTTGCGCCGAGCGCGATCGCGGTATCGAAATCCGCGCTCATGCCCATCGACAAAGACGGGAGGCCGTTGCGGCGCGCGATCATCGCCGTGAGCGCGAAATGCGGCGCCGGCGGATCGTCTGCCGGTGGAATGCACATCAGCCCGCCGATCGTCAGGCCATGATGATTGCGACACCGGGCGATGAAATCGTCCGCATCTTGCGGCAGCACGCCGGCTTTCTGCGGCTCGGCACCCGTATTGATTTGCACGAACAGTTGCAACTTGCGGTGCTGCTGCGCGATCTCCTTGGAGAGCGCCGCGCACAGGCTGTCGCGATCGACCGAGTGAATGGCATCGAACAGCGCGACCGCATCGCGCGCCTTGTTTGACTGCAGCGCGCCGATCAGATGCAGTCCGATGCCGGGCGTTCCATCGAGCAAGGGCGGCCATTTCGCCTTCGCTTCCTGAACGCGATTTTCTCCAAAAATCCGCTGGCCGGCGGCGATCACCGGCATGATCGCCTCGGCGGGAAATGTCTTCGACACCGCGACGAGCATCACCGACGCCGGATCGCGCTGCGCATCGCGGCACGCGGCGTCGATAGCGGCCCGCACCTCGGCCAGCGCGGCAACGGCGGGATGTCGAGCCTGTTCGGACGGATCATCGGTCATAGCATATGATGCGTGCCCGATCCGTGGAACGAGATCAAGGCGAACCGGATCGCACCAGCTTTGCAGCGATCAGATGAACGGCCGCGCCTGATGCAGGACGACATTTTCGCCGGCGGTTTTCACCAGTAAATCACGATCAAGCACCTCGAATACCCGGCCGCTCCAGCGCACCGCTCCGGTCGCAAACAGGCGCTTCAGCGTCTTGTTGGTGTGAACCAGCGACATGCCGAGCGTATCCGCGAGATGCTGCTGCGTGAACGGAAACTGGATCGCATTGTCGCGGACCAGGCCGGCCTCCTCCGCGCGCGCAAACAACTGCAACAGGATATACGCGGTGCGCTCGAGCGCGGTGCGGCGGCCGATATTCAAGAGGCCGGAGTCGAGGATCTGCTCTTCGCGCGCCGCTAACCAGGTGATGTCGAAGCCAAGCGACGGGAAGCCGGAATAAAGCTCCCAGAGTTTCTTGCGCGGAAATACGCAGAGCGTCAGGTCGGTCAAAGCTTCGACAGAGTGCTCCATCTGATTGAGCACCGATCCCTGCAAACCGACCAGATCGGCCGGCAGCACATAGTTCAGGATCTGACGGCGACCGTCGTCGAGTGTCTTGTAACGAATCGCCCAGCCGCGCAGCAATGTGTACAGATGTTCACTTGCGTGGCCTTGCTGCAGGAACGTCGTGCCTGCGGACAAATGCAATTCATCGGTCTTGAAACTTTTAACGAATGTCAGCTCGTCCGGCGTGAATTCACGCAGCCCCTTGCGGCTGCGCAGCGAACACAGATCGCAGGGCGTCACGCGTCCGTTATTTTTTTGAGCGATAGCCATCACGATGACGAACTCTGTCGGCGCATTATGTCATTTTTAAATGATGACCATTTTCAAAATATAGCACAGTGGAGCCACGCTTCACACAGATACGCAACACCGACACAACAAAAATCTGGCCGCACCGACGGCGCTCCAAAAAGAAATGAAATGAATTATGTCGGCAGACGGACCGAGTTCTCCGCTTTCCGGCCTTCATTGTCTCATTGTCGAAGATGAGTTTCTGATCGCCGTCGACTACGAGCGGATTCTGCAATCGGCCGGCGCAGCGCGTATTGTCATAGCCCACGATCTCGCCATGGCACGCGACATGCTGGCGAGTGCCGGTCCGTTCGATCTTGTCGTACTGGACATGAATCTGGATGGCGAATCCTCCCTGCCGCTAGCGCGGGAGTTGACCACCGTGCAAACGCCGTTCGTCTTCATCACCGGCTATTCCATGAAATCGGCATTGCCGGACGACCTTCGCGACGCCGTCGTGCTGGAGAAGCCGTTTGAGGAACGCACACTCATTGCCACGCTGGCCCGAATGATCGGGCCACGTTGACGCCGGGCATCGGGTTTCATCATGAAAAATCCGGTGCCGTGGCCTCCACGGCACCGGATTCGTCCTGCCTCGCGCCTTCGGATCCCGCTAGGGATCAGGCGGCGGTCTGCCACTGTGATGTGGCAAAGTCGCAGGACTTGTTCAGGTGAACATGCTGGTCGACATGGTCAACCCAATCCATCGGGATGAAATGGTGCTCGCCGTTGGCCTTGGGATCGTTCTTGGCCAATTTGATTTTCCGGCTGCCGTCCAGGTGATCGACGATTCCCACGTGTTTGCCGTCGGACCCCAGAACTTCCATATGTTCCTTGATTTGGTCGGTCTTCTGCATGGTTTGCCTCCTTCTCGGGGGCTAACCCGGCAACGCGGGCCAGGGTTCCTGCGTCCGAACGGCTTCCAGGCCACCTGCGGGTTCCTTCCCGGTTGACCCGCCCCAGTCTTCATGGCCTAGTCCGCCGCAATCTAACGATTTGATCTTGCAAGGTTTTGAAAGCGCGGCGCGGTCTCGGAACACAGCACGACCGGCCGGCCGACAAACCGGACAAGAGACCAGACAGGCACCCACACCGACGATGACGACGGAACGCTACAACCCTCGCGACGCCGAGCCCCGCTGGCAGGCGATCTGGGACGAGAAGAACATCTACGCCACCCGTAACGACGACCCGCGCCCGAAATACTACGTGCTGGAGATGTTCCCGTATCCGTCCGGGCGCATCCATATGGGTCATGTGCGCAACTACACGATGGGCGACGTGGTGGCGCGCTACAAGCGCGCGCGCGGCTTCAGCGTGTTGCATCCCATGGGCTGGGACGCGTTCGGCATGCCGGCGGAAAACGCCGCCATGGAACGCAAGGTGCATCCGCGCGAATGGACCTACGCCAACATCGCGGCGATGAAGAAGCAGCTCAAGTCGATGGGTCTGTCGCTCGACTGGGCACGTGAGATCGCCACCTGCGATCCGTCCTACTACAAGCATCAGCAGAAAATGTTTCTCGACTTCCTGCGCGCCGGCCTGGTCGAGCGCAAGCAGTCGAAGGTGAACTGGGATCCGGTCGATCAGACCGTGCTCGCCAACGAGCAAGTGATCGACGGGCGCGGCTGGCGCTCCGGGGCGATGGTCGAGCAGCGCGAGCTGACGCAGTGGTTCCTCAAGATCAGCGCCTATTCGCAGGAATTGCTCGACGCGCTCGACACGCTTGACCGCTGGCCGGAAAAAGTGCGGCTGATGCAGCGCAACTGGATCGGCCGGTCGGAAGGATTGCACGTCCGCTTCGCGCTCGATCCGGCAACGATGCAGAACGTACCCTATGCCGCCGGCAACGAGTTGGAAATCTTCACCACACGGCCGGACACGTTGTTCGGCGCAAAATTCCTGGCGCTGTCGCCGGATCACCCACTCGCCGCGGCGGTCGCCGCGCACAATCCGAAACTCGCCGACTTCATTGTCGAGGCGCGCAAGATCGGCACCGCGCAAGAAGCCATCGAAAAAGCCGAGAAACTCGGCTTCGACACCGGCATCAAGGCACAGCATCCGTTCGATCCGACCTGGCTGCTGCCGGTCTATGTCGCCAACTTCGTGCTGATGGATTACGGCACCGGCGCCATCTTCGGCTGTCCGGCGCACGACCAGCGCGACCTCGATTTCGTCAACAAATACGGCCTCGGCAACACACCTGTGGTGTGTCCGCCCGACGTCGATCCGAAAACCTTCGTCATCACCGACACTGCCTATGACGGCGATGGCCGGATGATCAATTCGCGCTTCCTCGACGGCATGACCATCGCGCAAGCCAAGGACGAGGTCGCACGCCGGCTCGAAAGCCAGACACGCGGCAACCGGCCGGTGGCGGCGCGACAGGTGAATTTCCGCCTGCGCGACTGGGGCATTTCGCGGCAGCGCTACTGGGGCTGCCCGATCCCGATCATCCATTGCGAGACCTGCGGCGTCGTGCCGGTGCCGGACAAGGACCTGCCGGTGACGCTGCCGGACGACGTGGACTTCAACACGCCGGGCAATCCGCTCGACCGTCATCCGACCTGGAAGCACGTCGCCTGCCCGCAGTGTGGCGGCAAGGCGCGGCGCGAAACCGACACGATGGACACCTTTGTCGATTCATCGTGGTACTTCGCGCGCTTCACCGACCCGTGGATCACAGACGCGCCGACCGACCGCACGCAGGTCGATCGCTGGCTGCCGGTCGATCAGTATATCGGCGGCATCGAGCACGCGATCCTGCATCTGCTCTATTCGCGGTTCTTTACCCGCGCGATGAAGAAGACCGGCCACACCGGGCTCGACGAGCCGTTCGCCGGCCTGTTCACACAAGGCATGGTCGTGCACGAGACCTATCGCCGCAAGACCGGCGAATGGGTGATGCCGTCGGAGATCAAGATCCTCGGCAACGAGGATGCGCGGCGCGCGGTGCTGATCGAGAGCGGTGAGGACATCGAGATCGGCAGCATCGAGAAGATGTCGAAATCGAAGAAGAACACCGTCGATCCCGACGACATCATCGCCGCTTACGGCGCCGACACCGCGCGTTGGTTCATGCTGTCGGATTCACCGCCCGACCGCGACGTGAACTGGACCGAGAAGGGTGTGCAGGGCGCATGGCGCTTCACGCAACGGCTGTGGCGACTGGTTCACGAGGCGGCCGGGATCGCCAAAAACGCACCGGCGCAGCGTCCGGCGACGTTCGGCGAACCGGCGCTGAAACTGCGCAAGGCCGCGCACGGCGCGCTCGCCAAGGTGTCCGAGGCGATCGAGACGCTGCATTTCAACGTCGCCGTGGCGCATCTCTATGAATTCGCCAACGCATTGTCGGACGCGATCGGCGATGTGGAGAGCAAGCCGGAACCGGGCCTGGCCTGGGCCATGCGCGAGGCCGCCGGCATTCTGGTGCTGTTGTTCCAGCCGATGATGCCGCATCTCGCCGAGGAGTGCTGGGCCGCGCTCGGCCATGATTCGCTGGCAGCCACCCAGCCCTGGCCAGCCGTCGAGGCCGACCTGCTGATCGAAAATACCCTGACCCTGCCGGTGCAGATCAATGGCAAGAAACGGGCCGATGTGACCGTGCCACGCGATGCCAGCAAGGACGCAATCGAGGCTGCCGTTCTGGCGCTCGATGCGGTACAAAAGGCACTGGACGGCAAATCGCCAAAGAAGGTCATCGTTGTTCCGCAAAGGATCGTCAATGTCGTGGCTTGACCCCAGCACGCGGAGTCTGAAGCGGCTCGTTCGCCTTGTTCCGGCCCTTGCGCTTGCTGGGTTGGTCGCCGGTTGCTTCCAGCCGATGTATGGCGACCGTTCGGCGATGGCGCCCGGCGTCGTGTCGAACAGCCCGACGCTGGAGGCGCTGCGCGCGGTCGACGTCAAGCAGATCGTCGCGCCGAACGGCACACCGCTGTCGCGCATCGCCGTCGAGGTCCGTAACGACCTGCTGTTCAACCTCACCGGCGGCAGCAATGCGGCGGCCCCGAGCCACGAACTCGACATCAAACTGTCGACCACCAACCTGTCGGTGATCGTCGATATCAACACCGCGCGGCCCGACGTGCAGAACTACGGCATCGACGCGATCTACACGCTGCGCGATCTCGCCACCGGCAAGGTGGTGTTCACCTCGCGGACATTCTCGCGCGTGTCCTACGATACGCCGGGCCAGCAGCAGCGGTTCGTCGGCAACCGCGCGCTGCGCGACGCCGAGAACCGCGCCGCCAAGGTGATCGCCGACCAGATCCATGCGCGGCTCGCCTCCTATTTCGTCGCGGGGACGTAACGGAGACACAGCCCGCGTCCTGCAGCAGCGTTTCGCATGACCGCGCTCAAGACCACCGAAGTCGACAGCTTCATCGCCAAGCCCGATCCGGCGCGGCCGGTCGTGCTCGTGCACGGTCCCGACACCGGACTGGTGCGCGAGCGGGTCGAGGCGCTGGTGCGTGGCGCGGTCGACGATATCGCCGATCCGTTTTCGCTGGCACGGCTCGAAGGCGACGATCTCTCCGCCAATCCCGGACGACTGGTCGAGGAAGCCTATACCGTGCCGCTGTTCGGCGGGCGGCGCGCCGTCTGGCTGCGCGTCGGTCCGCGCCATAACGCGGCACCCGCCGTCGAGGCTTTGCTCGCCGATCCGCCGCGCGATTGCCGCGTCATCATCGAGGCCGGCGAACTGCGCAAGACCGCCCCGCTGCGCTCGGTATGCGAGAAAGCACGAACGGCGGCGGTGATCGCCTGCTATCCCGACAACGAGCGCGATGTCGTTCGCCTGATCGACGAGGAGATGCGCGCGGAAAATCTCACCATTGCGCCGGATGCCCGCGCGTCGCTGGCGTCGCTGCTCGGCGGCGACCGTCTCGCGTCGCGCAGCGAGGTGCGCAAGCTCGCGCTCTACGCGCGCGGCAAGGGTCGGGTCGAACTCGACGACGTGCTCGCGGTCGTCACCGACGCTTCCGCGCTCGGCCTCAACGGCGTGATCGACGCCGCGTTCGCCGGCCGTCTCGCCGATGTCGATCAGCAATACGGCAAGGCGCTGGCCGACGGCGCGTCACCCGGCGCGCTGATCAGCGCGGCGCAGCGCCATGTCGCGCAACTGCACAAGATGCGGCTTGCCATCGACGATGGCGCGCGCGCGCAGGATGCGATGATGCGCACGCCGCCGCCGGTGCATTTCAGCCGGCAGGCCGCGGTCGAAGCCGCGCTGCGCCTCTGGTCCTCGGCGCGGCTGACGCGGGTGATGCAGCAGTTGGCCGACATGGCGCTGGACATCCGCCGCCAGCCGGCCCTCGCGCTGGCGCTCGGTCAGCGCGCCTTCATGGCGGTAGCGATGGCCGCGCGCAAAGTGAACTGATCGCGCTTTTTATTGGCGCATGATCTGTTCGGAAAACCGCTTCACACTTTTCCGGATCATGCGCTAGCGCCGGCTTGCTTCAAGTTGCTGGCCGAAATAGGCGATGGTCCGCGCATAGACCTCCGCCTTGTTCCAGTCCTGCACCACCGAGAAATTCGGCTCGCCCGGCTGCCAGCCCTGTCCGCGCTGCCAGCCATATCCCTTGAGATAATTGGCCGTGGACGCGAGCACATCGGGAATGCTGCGCACCAGATCGCGTCGCCCGTCGCCGTCATAGTCGATGGCGAATTTCAGATATTGCGTCGGCATGAACTGGGTCTGGCCGATCTCACCGGCCCACGCGCCCTTGGCAGTCTGCGGATTGATGTCGCCGTGATCGACGATCTTCAGGACCGCGATCAGCTCCGGCCGGAATTTCTCTGGACGGCGGCAATCGTAAGCGAGCGTCGCGATCGACCGCACCGTGTTGAAGTCACCGAGATAGGCGCCGAAATCGGTTTCCAAACCCCAGATCGCAACGATGACGCCCGCCGGCACGCCGAACTGCTGCTCGATGCGCGACAGCAGCGCCGCGTGCTTGGTCATCATCTGTTTCGCGCGGCCGAGCCGCGGTGGCACCATGCGGCCGGAGAACTGTTCAAAGGTCTGGGTGAAAACCTGCTGGCCGCGATCACGCGAGACGACGCCGGGATCGAACTGCAATCCGTCGAGCGCGGCGAGGCCGCGCTGCCGCACGCCCTGCGCGGTCGCTTCACGGCGCATCTGATCGAGGAATGCCGGGAACTTGGCGGGATCGACGCAGTTGCGCGGCGTGGTGCGCGCATAGCGATAGGGAACCGCGTCCGTCGAGGTCTGGGCCTGAGCAAACGCGGGACTGGCCGCGACAACAAATCCGAGGGTCAAACCGAGCAACGGCAATCGCAACATTGATCTCTCCGCAATGGCGCGCCGCGTGGCGCACATGGTTCGTCCCACCCACCGCGCTTATAGCACGCGCTTCGGCCGCGCCAGAACCACGGTTCGGCGTGACATTCAGCCCCGTCAGGACAGCCGACGCACGACCTCATCGAGCTGATCGAGCGTGCTGTAACGGATGGTGACCGAGCCGCCCTCACCGCGATGATCGATCGCGACCTTCAGCCCGAGTACATCGGACAGCCGCTTTTCCAGCGCGCGGGTGTCGGCGTCTTTTACGACGGCAGGCTTCGACGCCGCAACGCCCGACGACGGCGCGGCCGGTTCGCGCATCCGCGCTTCGAGGTCGCGCACCGACAGGCCGCGCGCCACCACATCCTGCGCGATCGTTTCCGCATCAGCGTGACCGACCAGCGCGCGCGCGTGACCGGCGCTGAGCGAACCGCCGCGCACCAGGGTTTTCACGGCTTCCGGCAGACGCGCGAGACGGATCGTGTTGGCGACATGCGGCCGGCTCTTGCCGACGATGCGCGCCACGTCTTCCACGCTGTGCTTGAACTCCTCGATCAGCGCGAGATAGCCCTGCGCCTCTTCGATCGGATTGAGATCGGATCGCTGCACGTTCTCGACGATGGCAAGTTCGAGCGCTTCCGCGTCGCTGACCTCGATGATCACCACCGGCACATCATGCAGGCCAGCGCGTTGCGCCGCGCGCCAGCGTCGCTCGCCGGCGATGATCTCATAAGCCTCGCCGGTCTTGCCGCGCGCCGCGCGCACGACGATCGGCTGGATCACGCCACGCTCGCGGATCGACGCGGACAATTCCTCCAGTTCGGACTCGACGAAGGTGCGGCGTGGATTGCGCGGATTGGCATGGACGAATTCGATCGGCACGCGCTTCTGGCCACGCTGACGCTCGCCGCGCTCATGCGCCGGCGTCTCCGCGCCGACATCGCCGATCAACGCGGCAAGACCGCGCCCGAGACGCGACCGCTCTTCCGCCATGGCCGATGCTCCAGAACCCGTCACGCCACTATCCTTCCATCACGCGATCACGGCAACAACAACGCCGCGCACCGTCCGGCCTCACATGCGATATGGGATCAACCCGCCTTGAGCTCACGCTCACGCTGGATGATCTCGGTGGCGAGCCGCAGATAGGCTTCGCTGCCGACGCATTTGAGATCGTAGACCAGCACCGGCTTGCCGTAGGACGGTGCTTCCGAGACGCGCACGTTGCGCGGGATCACCGTGTCATAGACCTTGCGGCCCATATGCTGACGCACGTCGGCGACCACCTGATTGGAGAGGTTGTTGCGCGAGTCGTACATGGTCAGGACGATGCCGTGGATCGTCAGATCCGGGTTGAGCGTGGTGCGCACGCTCTCCACCGTCTTCATCAGTTGCGACAGACCTTCGAGCGCGAAGAACTCGCACTGCAACGGCACCAGGATCGCGTTCGCCGCCGCCATGGCGTTGACGGTGATCAGGTTGAGCGACGGCGGGCAATCGACCAGCACATAGCTGAACGGCAAGTCGGTCGCGGTGTTCAGCGCGTCGAGCGCATTGCGCAGCCGGAACGCGCGGTCGCGGTCCTGGCCGATCTCCAGTTCGAGACCGGACAGATCGAGCGTCGAGGGGGCGATGTGCAGGCGTGGCACGGCGGTGCCGATCACCGCGTGGCGCAGCGGCGCCTCGCCGGTGAGAACATCGTAGGTCGAGGTCTGACGGCTGCGACGGTCGATGCCGAGGCCGGTCGAGGCGTTGCCCTGCGGGTCGAGGTCGACGATCAGCACGGTCTCGCCGATGGCGGCCAGCGCGGTGCCCAGATTGATCGCGGTGGTGGTTTTGCCGACGCCGCCCTTCTGGTTGGCGATGGCGAGAACCCGCGGGGCGCGGGGTGCGATCGGCGCCGCTTCCGCCGCCGGCGTATCGACCGGGGACAGGGTCAGATCGTCGAGCGCGATCAGCTCGTCTTTCGAATTGTCATTCATTTCTTCTTCCCCCGCTTGCTCAATCCCGCGACCCGGACAATCCGGGCCTCCGGGTTGGTCAGACTCGGGATCAATTCCGCTTCAATATTCCAATATTTAGAGGCCTCGGTCAATTCAGCCTCTACATCTTGTCCTTTTGGGAACAACCCGACCGCCCCCCTGGCGATGAGCGGGGCTGCGTATCCGCACAGCACCGTAAGCGAGGCGAGCGCGCGGGCCATCACCACGTCGACGGTACCGGCTAAACTGTCCCCGCAATTCTCAGCACGCTCGGCATGGACTTGCGCCGGCAAGCCGAGCGCCGTCACCACATCGCGCAGAAACGCGGCTTTCTTCTGCCGGCTCTCCACCAGATGCACGGTGACGCCGGGCGTGTCCGCCAACGCGCAGGCGATGACGATGCCGGGAAAGCCCGCGCCCGCGCCGAAATCGACCCAGGTCTTCGCGCCAGTTGCGAGCGGCAACAGTTGCAACGAGTCGGCAATGTGCCGGGTCCAGAGCTGCGGCACTGTCGAACCGGCGATGAGATTGGTGTGCGCCTGGGTGCGCAACAGCATCGCCGCATAGCGATCGAGCCGCCGCGCGACATCATCGGACACCGGCATCAAGGCCAACGCACGATCGCGATCGTCCAGATCGATGGCGAGCGACCGCAGCGCGACAGAACCGTGGTCGTCGCTCATGACGCGCGCGCAGCAGCTTGCACGCGGCCGCGCAATTTCAGATGCGCGACGAGCAAGGTCAGCGCCGCCGGCGTCACGCCATCGAGACGCGCCGCATGACCGATGGTGCGCGGACGCTGCGCCGCCAGCTTGTGCCGCGCTTCGTTCGACAAGCCTTTGATCGCGTCGTAATCGAGATCGTCGGGCAGCATCACGCTTTCATCGCGACGATAGGATTCGATGTCGGCCGCCTGCCGCGACAGATACACATCATAGGTCGCGTCGATCTCGATCTGCTCCGCAATTTTCGATGGCAACGCGCCAAGCTCCGGCCAGATGCGCGCGAGATCGCTGATCGCAATCGTCGGATAGGCGAGCAGCTCGAACGCCGTGCGGCGCTGTCCATCATTGTTCAACGCGAGACCAAACGCATTCGCCTGGTTCGGCGTGATCGACACCGACTTGGCGAAATCGCGCGCCGCATTGAGTGCGTCATTCTTGCGCGTGAAATGGTGCGCGCGTTCCGCGCCGACACAGCCGAGCGCAATGCCCTTCTGCGTCAAACGCTGATCGGCATTGTCGGCACGCAATGCGAGACGATATTCGGCGCGCGACGTGAACATGCGATACGGCTCGGTGACACCGCGCGTCACGAGATCGTCGATCATCACGCCGAGATAGGCTTCCGCGCGATCGAACGTGATCGCATCGCTATCGCTCGCGCGTGCCGCCGCGTTCAATCCCGCGAGCAATCCCTGCGCGCCCGCTTCTTCGTATCCCGTTGTGCCGTTGATCTGTCCGGCGAGAAACAAACCGCGCATACGCTTTGCTTCCAGCGTCGGCTGCAATTCGCGCGGATCGACATGATCGTATTCGATCGCGTAACCGGGACGAATGATGCGCGTCTTTTCCAGTCCGCGAATGCTGGCGACAATCGCGCGCTGCACGTCTTCCGGCAGCGATGTGGAAATGCCGTTCGGATAAACGGTGTCGTCATCGAGCCCTTCCGGCTCGAGGAAGATCTGATGACCATCGCGCTCGCCGAAGCGCATGATCTTGTCTTCGACCGACGGACAATAACGCGGACCACGACTGGCGATCTGTCCGGAATACATCGGCGAGCGATGCACGTTGTCGCGAATGATCTGATGCGTCGCGTCGTTGGTGCGCGTGATGCCGCACTGAATCTGCGGCGTGTTGATTGCAGCCGTCAGCATCGAGAACGGCTCGGGCGGATCGTCGCCCGGCTGCATCTCCAGCGCCTGCCAGTCGATGCTCTTGCCATCGAGCCGCGGCGGCGTGCCGGTTTTCAGACGGCCGAGCGCGAAGCCGATGCGCTCCAGAGCGCGCGACAAACCCATCGCCGGCGCTTCACCGACGCGACCGGCGGGAATCTGCTGCTCACCGATATGAATGAGGCCGCGCAGAAACGTGCCGGTGGTGAGAACCGCCGCGCCGCAGATCAGTTCGCGGCCATCCGCGAGCCGAACGCCGGCGATGCGATCGTTGGTGATGATCAGATCGTCGGCCTCGCCTTCGATCACCGTGAGGTTTTGCGTTTCGCGGATCGCCGTCTGCATCGCCGTTGCATAAAGCTTGCGATCCGCCTGAGCGCGCGGTCCACGCACCGCCGGACCCTTGCGGCGATTGAGCACGCGAAACTGGATGCCGCCGGCATCCGCCACGCGGCCCATCAGGCCGTCGAGCGCATCGATTTCCCGCACCAGATGGCCCTTGCCCAAGCCGCCGATGGCCGGATTGCAGGACATGGCGCCGATGGTGTCGAACCGATGGGTCAAAAGCGCGGTTCGCGCGCCCATGCGCGCGGCTGCCGCCGCGGCTTCACAGCCGGCGTGCCCGCCCCCGATCACCACCACATCGAATTGCATGTCGCGAAGCCGCTCCAGATGCCGGCGAGGATGGGCATATAGATTTGGCGGATCGAAAGCAAAGGCCGGGATGATCGGTAAAGTGTTTCACGTGAAACAACGGACCTTGAGGTAGGCCAACCGTCGTTTCGCCCGCTCCTGTCGTGCCCGGCGTTCATGCAGGCATGCGTAATCACCCCTGTTGTTTGCGGCGCGGGGACGCCGGAAGCCCTTTCCTTCCCTCGTCGCATGACGAGGGGGACGGAGCGCCGCGAAGCGCAACGTCTTAGCCACCGATGCCACCTCGCGGCAGCACCGGAGCGCATCTCCGTGCGAGCGGAGACACGCGCGCCTTGCGGCGCTCCATCATCGCGGCGATTTCGCTCCCCGGGACCGTGCTTCCGGGGCGCGGACAGATGGAGTTGTCGATCCTTGCGGGATCGGACCCCACCGGCTCCCGCGGGCTTTGGCCCGCGTTCGTCCTACCCCGTCCAGCCCTTGCGGGCGGCCCCACTTAGTTGGGGCGGACGGCAAACCCAGGGCGTCCCGGACGCAGGGTGCGAGACCTGCGCGCGGGCGCCGCATCGTGCACGGGCCACATCTCCGGCCCGCGCCCCCACCTCTGCCCCGGAAGGGCTTCGGCGAGCTGCTCCACTTCAGAACGCCTCATGAAGCGCCCCTCCCGAGCAGGACAAAGCGAGATTACGACAAAATAGGAATAAAGTCAATACCGAGGGCTTCATGACGAGGGAACCGCGCCGAGGCGCCCGCGAACGCGGGCGTCTCGAACCATAAGACATGGCACCGGGCCGCCTCGTCCTGCGAGACGGCCGATCAGCGGCCTCCTCAGGATGCGGGTGGACAGGAAGTCATAGCCCCTGTCAGGCCGCCGTACTCTGTATTCATTGCGGGGAACTACGCCCAGCAAGCCCGGCCTGTTTCACGTGAAACAAGTCGCCGCTTACTTTCCAATGCAGAAATCCCGGAAGATCACATCCAGCACATCCTCTACGTCGATCCGGCCAGTGAGCCGACCCAGCGCATCGGCGGCCCGACGCAGCGATTCCGCCACCAGTTCGTGCTCGGTATGCGCCAGAGCTTCGGTCAGACCGGCCAGGGTGGCCTGCAACAACCCGCGATGCCGCTCCCGCGTCACCAAAGCCGGCGTCTGGCCCTGCAAGGATGATGCAGCGAACGCGGCCAATCGCTCCATTAAAAGATGAATATTGATATCTGATTTTGATGAAATAGCGAACTTATTTTCATTAAATGAATTCTGGTCCGCATTTTCGTCAAGAAGATCAACCTTGGTTCGGAGCTTCAAAATTGGAGTCGAAGAACCGAACGGTGGTTCTTCTCCCGAATCCGAAAGCCAGAGAATCAGATCCGCCGCCTCGGCCCGCTGGCGCGCCCGGCGAATACCCTCCTGCTCCACCGGATCGGCCGATTCCCGAATACCGGCGGTATCGAGCAGAGTCACGGGATACCCATTGAGATCAAGATGGACCTCGATCACGTCGCGCGTCGTGCCGGGAACCGGCGAGACGATGGCCACATCGCGCCGCGCCAGCCGGTTCAGCAAGGTCGATTTGCCGGCATTGGGCGGCCCCGTCACCGCCACCATCAGCCCGTCCCGCAACCGCTCGCCACGCCGGCCATCGGCCAGCGCCGCCGCGATCTCGTCGCGCAGCCCCTGCACAATCGTCAGCGCCGGACCCAGCAGATCCTCAGGCACATCGGCCTCGTCGGAAAAGTCGATCCGCGCCTCGACCAAAGCAAGCGCCTCGACCAGCCGCCGCCGCCAGGTCTCGGCGCGGTCGCCCAGAAGCCCCTTCATCTGCTGGAATGCCTGCCGGCGCTGCGCATCGGTCTCCGCGGCGATCAAATCGCCGAGCCCCTCCACCGCCGTCAAGTCGAGCTTGCCGTTCTCGAACCCGCGCCGGGTGAACTCCCCCCCCTCGGCCAGCCGCAGCCCATCCATCGCGCCGAGCACCCGCAGGGTCGCGGCGATCACCGCCGGCCCGCCATGCAACTGCAACTCGGCCACGTCCTCGCCGGTCTCGCTATTCGGCCCCGGAAACCAGAGCACCAGCGCCTCGTCGATCATCTCGCCGCCCGGCGTTTCACGAATGCGGCCGAGCACGCCCTTGCGCGCGGGCGGGATGCGGCCGGTCAGCGCCTCCAGCGCCGCGCCGGCGCGCGGCCCGGAGATCCGAATCACCGCGATCGCCGCCGGCGGCCGTCCGGACGAGAGAGCAAAAATGGTATCGCGCGAAGAGGTCACATCAGTCTCACGAGGTCAGTGATCGGACGGGTGTTGTCCCGCCGCTTTATCAGGCAGGTTCACAACACCGTTCGTTCTACCCATATCGGAAGCACCATGTCCTCCGCCATCACACCTGCGACCAATACCAATCGCCACAGCAACCGTCTTGCCGGCGAGACCAGCCCATATCTGCTGCAGCATCAGCACAACCCGGTGGACTGGTGGCCGTGGTCGCCGGCGGCGCTCGCGGAAGCGCAGCGGACCAACCGGCCGATCCTGCTCTCGGTCGGTTACGCCGCCTGCCACTGGTGCCATGTGATGGCGCACGAAAGCTTCGAGGATGAAGCAACCGCGGCGGTGATGAACGAGCTGTTCGTCAACATCAAAGTGGACCGCGAGGAGCGGCCCGACATCGACCAGATCTACATGCAGGCGCTGCATCATCTCGGCGAGCAGGGGGGCTGGCCACTGACGATGTTTCTGACGCCGAAGGGCGAGCCGTTCTGGGGCGGCACCTATTTCCCCAACGTGTCACGTTACGGCCGACCGGCCTTCGCCGATGTGCTGCGCGAAGTCTCGCGCATCTTCCATCAGGAACCGCAGAAGATCGCGCAGAACCGCGCGGGCCTGCTGGCAGCGCTGGCGGAGCGCGCGCACGGCGGGGCGCGACCGGCGATCGGACTGCGCGAACTCACAAGCTTCGCCGGTCAACTTGGCAATGCGTTCGATGGCGTCAATGGCGGGCTGCGCGGCGCGCCGAAATTCCCGCAGCCGGCGATGCTGGAATTTCTCTGGCGCGCCGGACGGCGCAGCGGCGATGCCCAGTTCTTTGCGACCATGGAGCTGACGCTCGATCGCATGAGCGAGGGCGGCATCTACGATCATCTCGGCGGTGGATTCTCACGCTACTCGGTCGACGATCGCTGGCTGGTGCCGCATTTCGAGAAGATGCTGTACGACAACGCGCAACTGCTCGATCTGCTGACGCTCGCCTGGCAACGCACGCGCAAGCCGCTGTTCCGGCAGCGCGCCGCGGAGACCGTCCAATGGCTCGCACGCGAGATGACCACAGCGGAGGGCGCGTTCAGCGCCTCGCTCGATGCCGACAGCGAAGGCGAGGAGGGCAAGTTCTACGTCTGGTCGCCCGATGAGATCGACCGCGTGCTCGGCGCCGAGGATGCGGCCTATTTCGCACGATTTTACGACGTGACGCCCGAGGGCAATTTCGAGGGCCATACCATCCTCAATCGCCTGAAAGCACCGGAGCGCACAGAGGCCGACGAGCAGAAACTGACGGCGTTACGCGCCAAGCTGTTGCAAGCGCGCGCCGCGCGGGTGCGGCCCGGCCTCGACGACAAGGTGCTGGCCGACTGGAACGGGCTGATGATCGCCGCTCTCGTGAATGCTGGCATCGCATTCGGCGAGCCGCCGTGGATCACCATGGCCAAGCGCGCGTTCGCGTTCATCGCCGCGTCGATGACGAGAGACGATCGTCTGGGTCACTCCTGGCGCGACGGCCGGCTGCTGTTTCCGGGGCTTGCGTCGGACTTCGCGGCGATGGTCCGCGCCGCGCTGGCGCTTCACGAAGCGACCGGCGAGGGCGACTATCTTGCCCAGGGGCTGCGCTGGCAGGACGTACTCGAGCGGCACTACGCCGATCCGGCGACCGGCGGCTATTTCCTCACCGCCGATGACGCGGAGGGACTGGTGGTGCGGCCGCATTCCACCGCCGACGATGCGATCCCCAATCACAACGCGGTGGCGGCCGCCAATCTTGTTCGTCTCGCGGCGGCCAGCGGCGACGACAAATTCCGTACGCGGGTGGACCGATTGTTCGACGGCGTGCTCGCCATTGCCGAGAAGAACCTGTTCGCGCATGTAGCGCTGCTCAATGCGCTCGACCTGCGCTTGCGCGGCGCCGAGATCGTCGTCACCGGCGCGGGCGAGGCCGCCCAAAAGCTGACCGACGCGGCGCTCGCCGTGCCGTTCACCGACCGGATGGTACTGCGCGCGCCGTCGGCCGATATGCTGCCGAACCATCATCCGGCACGGGAGAAGATCAAGGCCGTGTCCGGCACCGCGGCATTTGTCTGTGTCGGCGAGACCTGCTCGCTGCCGGTGACAGCGCCGGACGAAATCAGGACTGCTGTTGAATCGATGCAGACGTAAAGGGCGTGATCGTATCGGCGCGGCGTTTCATCATCCAGATGATCGGAAACACCGGTGCGAGCATCACCGCGCCGATCGACAGCCCGGTCGCCAATCCGACCGGCGCCGCCAGCAGCGGAGCGACCAACAATAAACCGGCGCCGGCAACCGCGAGCATCTGCGTGTGCGGCGTCATCGCTGCCAGCAATGCAGCCGCCGCAAACACCGCCATCACCAGATCGTAGTCCTGCAAATACGGCGTCACCAGACAGGTTCCGACCACGGTGAGCGCGTTGCGCAGATCGGCCGGCCAGTTTCGCCACCAGGCAATGGCGACGCCGATCGCAACCGGCACGGCGACAATCAACTGCATCGCGTAAGCGCTGGAAACGTCAAAGCCGATGCGCCGGGCAAACACGAAAACCGACACCATGCGATGCCAGACGCCGGTCCCGTCTTCCAGGATCGTTCCGCGCAGGGTTTCGGCATTGCGCAGATAGCTCGGCCAAAGCTCGAAGCCGAACAACAATCCGCTGGCGAGGACAAGCACGATCGCCGTCGCCGCAGCAGCGCCGAAGGCCCGACCTTCCCGCCCGGCAAGCAACGCAATCGGCAACAGCAAACCGAGCTGCGGCTTGTAGATCAGCAAGCCGAACAGGATTCCCGCAACAACCGGCCGGCGCGGCAGCAGCCACAATCCGCCGGCGAGCAACGCCGCCGACCAGGTGCCGTTCTGCCCACCGAGCGTATTGACCAGCACCGCCGGCGCCGCCAGTGCGAACAGCAGCGCACGATGAGGAAAGGCGCTGCGCAGGGCGAAATAGAACGCCAACCAGCCACAGAGTGTCCATACGCCGAGCGCGACGAGATAAGGCAGCGCGCCAAGCGGCGCCAGCAACAGCAGCACCGGCGGATAGCTATAGTGATAGAAATCCAGCGGCGCGCCGACAATCTGTTCCTGAAACGCGTGATAGGCGAGCCAGTCGTAGACCGTCTGTGCTTGCCCCCGCCACGCCAGCGCCGCGCCGGTCCAGGTATTGATGAAATCCGCGCCCAGCGGTTCGCCAGCCGTGTTGGTCAGACCGTGCTGCAGATGCTGGGCAACGCTGATGGCTGTCGCCACGGCAGCAACAGCAATCCAGCACAAAGCGGTCGCCCGGACGAGATCAGGCCGGATCAACGGACGGATTGTCGCCGGATGTTGCTGCATCACGGCCTGATTATCACGGCAGCCTTAACATCCGGTGCAGGACAAAAACAAACGGCCGGGCAGAACCCGGCCGTTCAGAAATCGCGAATATCGACAACTTACGTGTTCATCGACTCGAAGAACTCGCCGTTGGTCTTGGTGTTGCGCAGCTTGTCCAAGAGGAAGTCGATGGCGTCCATCGTTCCCATCGGATTGAGGATGCGGCGCAGCACATACATCTTCTTGAGCTGCTGCGGCTCGGTGAGCAGCTCTTCCTTGCGCGTGCCCGAGCGCGTGATGTCGATCGCCGGGAACGTCCGCTTGTCGGCGACCTTGCGGTCGAGAATGATTTCCGAGTTACCGGTGCCCTTGAACTCCTCAAAGATCACTTCGTCCATGCGCGAGCCGGTGTCGATCAGCGCCGTGGCGATGATGGTCAGCGAACCGCCTTCCTCGATGTTACGCGCGGCGCCGAAGAACCGTTTCGGCCGCTGCAACGCATTGGCGTCGACGCCGCCGGTCAGCACCTTGCCGGAGGATGGCACCACGGTGTTGTAAGCGCGGCCGAGACGGGTAATCGAGTCGAGCAGGATCACCACGTCGCGGCCATGCTCGACCAGACGCTTGGCCTTCTCGATCACCATTTCCGCAACGGCAACGTGCCGTGTCGCCGGTTCGTCAAAGGTCGAGGAGATCACCTCGCCCTTCACCGACCGCTGCATGTCGGTGACTTCTTCCGGCCGCTCGTCGATCAGCAACACAATCAGATAGCATTCCGGATGATTGGCGGTAATCGCATGAGCGATGTTCTGCAGCAGCACGGTCTTGCCGGTGCGCGGCGGCGCAACGACCAGCGCGCGCTGGCCCTTGCCGATCGGCGAGACGATATCAATGACACGGGCCGAGAGATCCTTCTTGGTGGGATCCTCGTGTTCCATCTTCAGCCGCTCATCGGGATAGAGCGGCGTCAGGTTATCGAAGTTGACCTTGTGCTTGGCCTTCTCCGGATCCTCGAAGTTGAGCAGATTGACCTTGAGCAGGGCGAAATAGCGCTCGCCTTCCTTTGGCGAGCGGATCTGGCCCTCAACCGTGTCGCCGGTGCGCAGGCCGAAGCGGCGGATCTGCGACGGCGAAACATAGATGTCGTCAGGCCCGGACAGGTAGTTGGATTCTGGCGAGCGCAGAAAGCCGAAGCCGTCCGGCAGCACCTCGACCACGCCTTCGCCGATAATGTCGACTTCCTGCGCGGCCAGTTGCTTGAGGATCGCGAACATCAGCTCCTGCTTGCGCATGGTGCTGGCGTTCTCCACCTGGTTTTCCTCGGCGAAAGCGACCAGCTCCGCCGGTGTCTTGGATTTGAGGTCTTGAAGTTTCATTTCCCGCATGCGGGGGAGTCCTGTTGAGAAACCGGCGGCGATCCCAGGGTGCGCCGACGAAAGAGGAGGGAAGGGAGCGAAGAGTCGCGGGGTCGATCGGGTGATCTGTCGTGCTGCGGTCTTGCTGGCTGTGAACGTGTGACGACGTCTGGAGACGGGGAGTTTGTCCCGGTCCTACTTGTCCGCCCCAAGACCCTGATGGAGATCAGGGATCGCGGGACCGGACCGCGACAGCATCAGCCTGCGTTCGGTGGGATGACACCAAAATAGAAAAGTCCGCCCTGCTTCGCAAGAGCACACAAGCGGATGGGTCTGAAAATGCTGTTTTATGATTTCGTCGCGGTTTCCTGACCCGAACCGGTTCCCGCTTCGCTCGAAACGCTCCGTCTAGAACGGTTTGACCACCACCAGGATCACGATCCCGATCAGCAGAAGTGTGACTACCTCATTGATAATACGATAGAATTTCTTGCTGTGGGGGTTGTGGTCGCGCTCCAGAGCGCCGGCCCAGCGAGCGAACAGGCCATGCAGGGCGGTCATGGCCACGACCAAAGCGAGCTTGCCGTGAAACCAGCCCTCCTTGAGGAAGCCGCCCTGCAGCACCAGCCAGAAGCCGAGCGCCCAGGTAACCAGCAGCGCCGGCAGCATGATCACCTGCAGCAGGCGCCGTTCCATCAGCTTGAAGGTATTGGCCTGCGCAGAGCCCGGTTCGGCATCGCAGTGATAGACGAACAGGCGGGGGAGGTAGAGCATCCCGGCCATCCAGGCGATCACCGCGATGATGTGGATCGCCTTTACCCAGAGATACATGAGCCATCCTTCGATCGAGAGTCCCTGACGGACCTTGCTTGATCCGTTGATGTCCGAGAGTTGTACACGCTCTCCCGGCGGTCTCGCTCTTCCTCATACTATCTAGAGATTCTGGTTGTTGTAGTTGTTAGGGCGGGGATTGGACTCACACTTTGCTGTCCACATCTTGTCCCCGGCACAGCCAGCGTTCTCCCCAGCCCCTTGCTTGCCAGCGGAAAACGATCGCCATGGGGAGTCTGTCGTCATTCCGGGCTTTTCCGGTGCGTCACCCCCGCAATTCCCATTCTCCTGCGCACAGCGTTTGCGCCACCACCGGTCTGCGCCCCAAGGGCTCTCCCGAAGGCACGGATGTTGATAGGCTCCTGCGTCATCCCGCGCCCCGCTTGCCTCGCCCGTTTCGGTGTGGCCTCGTCCCGCATCATCCACAGGATCGCCACAGCGTTATCCGATGCCCCAGACCGGCTACTTCCATCTGCATCTCGTTTCGGACTCCACCGGCGAAACCTTGATCACCGTGGCGCGCGCCGCAGCGGCGCAATACGCGCATGTGCAGCCGGTCGAGCATGTCTATCCGATGGTGCGGACCAAGAAGCAGCTCGACCATGCGCTCAACGAGATTGCCGAGACGCCGGGCCTCGTCCTGTTCACGCTGATCGAGGAAGACCTGATCGAGAGCCTGGAGAATCATTGCCGGGAACTGAACCTGCCGTGCATGTCGATCCTCGGGCCGGTGCTGCGGCTGTTCCAGTCCTATCTCGGCGCCGAGACGCTGCATCGCGTTGGCGCGCAGCATGTGCTCAATGCGGAATATTTCAACCGCATCGAGGCGCTCAACTTCACCATGATGCACGACGACGGGCAGAACACCCAGACGCTCGATGACGCGGATGTGGTGCTGGTTGGCGTGTCGCGTACCTCGAAGACGCCGACCTCGATCTATCTCGCCAATCGCGGCGTCAAGACCGGCAATGTGCCGCTGGTACCGGGCGTGCCGGTATCGCCGGATGTGGAGAACCTGAAACGCCCGCTGGTGGTGGGTCTCTATGCGAGCCCGGAGCGGATCGTGCAGATCCGCGAGAACCGGTTGCTCGGCCTCAACGCGCATCGCGACGACGACCGCTATATTGATCGTACCGCGGTGGCGGAGGAGGTGGCGTTCTCGCGGCGGCTGTGCGCCAAGCACCACTGGCCGCTGATCGACGTCACCCGCCGCTCCATTGAGGAGACGGCGGCGGCGGTGTTGCGGCTCTACACTGACCGCAAGCGCGCGCCGGGAGTGTGAGATGGCAACCGCTGGACTCTGGCGCGGCGGCGCGCCGCTGGTGCTCGCCTCGCGCAGCGAAGTACGCGGCAAGGTCTTGGCCGCGGCGGCGATCCCGCTGGAGATCATGCCGGCCAGGATCGACGAGCGTGCGGTGGAGCGTGACAGCGGCACGACCGCGCCCGACCGCGTGGCGGTGATGCTGGCGCGTGCCAAGGCGCTGGCGATTTCCGCGCAACTGCCGGGGCGCTTGGTGCTCGGCGCCGACCAGACGCTGGCTTTGGGCGAGCAGCGCTTTTCCAAACCGCAAGGCCCTGACGATGCGGCCGCGCAACTGCGCGCGCTGTCGGGACAGACCCATGCGCTGCATTCCGGCATCGCCCTCGCGCGTGACGGACAGATTTTATTCGACCATTGCGCTACGGCGCGGCTGCGCATGCGCGTGCTGGACGAGGCGATGATCGCGACTTATCTCGACGCCGCCGGCGATGCGGTGCTCGCGAGCGTCGGCGCCTATCAGATCGAGGGACCGGGCATCCATCTGTTCGAGGAGGTGGAGGGGGACTATTTCACCATCGTCGGCATGCCGTTGCTGCCGTTGCTGGCCCATCTGCGGCAGGCGAAATTGGTGGCGGCGTAAAGCAGGAATGATCGTGCGTCGATGATCATACTCGGACTGACCGGATCGATCGGCATGGGGAAGTCGGCGACGGCGCGGATGTTCGCCGAGGCTGGCGTACCGGTGCACGACGCCGATGCCACAGTGCACAAGCTCTATGACGGTGCGGCGGTGGCGCCGATCGAAGCGGCATTCCCGGGCTCGACCCGCAACGGCAGCGTCGACCGCACCGCGCTCGGGGCGCAGGTGGTCGGCAAACCGGAGCAACTGAAGAAACTCGAAGCGATCGTGCATCCGCTGGTGACGCTGGATCGCCAGAAATTTCTCGCCGACGCTCATGGCAAAGGCGCCAGCGTCACCGTGCTCGACATTCCGCTGCTCTACGAGACCGGCGCAGAGCGGGTCTGCGACGCGGTGGTGGTGGTATCGGCGCCGCACGAGGTGCAGCGCGAGCGCGTGCTGGCGCGGCCGGGCATGACCGCCGAACGGTTCGAGCAACTGCTGTTCCGGCAGATGCCGGACGCCGATAAGCGCCGCCGCGCCGATTTCATCGTGGATACGTCGCAAGGCTTCGATGCGGCGCGCGCGCAGGTAGCGGACATTCTGAAAGTCGCCGCTACAATGACGCCGCGACGCCGCGATTCGGGCGAACACGGGAACGGGTAACATGCTGCGCGAGATCGTTCTCGATACGGAAACCACCGGACTTGATCCGCTCAAGGGCGATCGGCTGGTGGAGATCGGCTGCGTCGAACTGGTGAACCGGTTCCCCACCGGCCGCAGCTATCATCAGCGCATCAATCCGGAACGCGACGTGCCGGCGGAAGCCTTCGCCGTGCACGGCCTGTCCACCGAGTTCCTGGCGACGATGCCGAAATTCACCGAGGTGGTGGACGGCTTTCTGGATTTTATCGGCGATGCGCCGCTGGTCATTCACAACGCGCAGTTCGACCACGGTTTCCTGTGCGCCGAACTGAAGTTGCTCAAGCGGCCGCTGATCGCCAGCGAACGGCTGGTCGATACATTGCTGCTTGCGCGGCGCAAGCATTCCGCCGGCCCGTATAATCTCGACGCGCTGTGTCAGCGCTACGGCATCGACAATTCCAAGCGCACCAAGCACGGCGCGCTGCTCGATGCGGAATTGCTGGCCGAGGTCTATCTGGAGCTGATCGGCGCGCGGCAGGCGTCGCTGATTCTGCTCGATACCGCGCGCGCCGCGACCACGTCGTCGGGCGGCCGCAATGCGCGCCCGCGTCCGGCGCCGCTGGCGCCGCGCATCACCGAGGCCGAGCAGGCCGCGCATGATGCCTTCGTCGCCACCTTGGGCGACGAGGCGGTGTGGAAGGTTTATCGCTGACGATGATGCCGGCGAATTACGCCGGCTGTGCGTTCGCCGTCGGCTGCTGCTCCATCATCTTCTGACGATAGAGCGCGACGAAATCGACCGGGTCGATCAGGAGTGGCGGGAAGCCACCGTTGCGCACGCCATTGGCGATGATCTCACGGGCGAACGGGAACAGCAGCCGCGGGCATTCGATCATCACCAGCGGATGCAGGCTCTCCTGCGGCACGTTGAGCACGCGGAACACGCCGCCATATTCGAGATCGAACGAGAACATCACGCCGTTCGGCGTCGATGCCTTGCCCTCGATCTTCAGGACGACTTCAAATTCGGTTTCCGCCATCGGGCCGACATTGACGTTGATCTGAATTTCGATCTGCGGCTGCGGCTGGCCCTGTTGCAGCGAGCGCGGGGCGTTCGGATTCTCGAACGAGAAGTCCTTGATGTACTGCGCCAGCACGTTGAGCTGGGGCGGCTGCTGATCGGCTCCGGGCTGTCCCTGAGGAACCGGCTGGGTGGGGCCGCCATTGGTCGTCGTCATTGCGTGCTCTCGTCGGATACGGGTGTCGGAAACGGTTGGCGGCTGGCTAACATGGCCGGGTGCTTTTGAACAAGGATGGCGCGGGCCGAAGCTTAATCCGGCAGCGGCTCAATCCGGTCGCGGGCCCCGGCTGCCCGCCCGCTGGTCTTTCAGTTGCGGATCGGGAACCTGGCGCCAGTCGTCCGGCGCGAGATCGACCACATCCGGATCGGCGGGCGGCGCCGGCACGCCGGAGAGCCGCCGCAGCCAGCCGGCAGCAGTCCGCCGGACCGCCGGAACCAGCACCAGCAGACCTGCGAAGGCGGTGATAAACCCCGGTACCATCAGCAGAATTGCCGCCGCGAAGCGGGCAATGCCGACATTGTCGAGATTGATGGCCTGGATCGTCGACTGGTCGAGCCGGAGCCGGACCTGACCCGCCGCCTGCTCGCGTGCCCGTTGCCACAGCACGACACCGAGCAATGACAGCGCGATCAGCGCCAGCGCCGCCTGGACCACCCCGATCGCCAAAGCGACGGCGATGAAGGCGGCAAATTCGGCCAGTGGCAGGGCCAGGATGGCGAGCAGCAGCCAGCGGAGCGGCGAGGGCCGGGAAGGTGTGGGCATGGTCGGGATTATGACAGGATTCCGAGACCTATGCTCCCAAATGAGGGTGCGGCAGCATGGTTTGGGCCGCCGCCAGAGGTTGGCGGCATTCCGCCAATCGTCTAGATTCGCCTATCAGACCAACCATCTGAGGCGAAACATCGCGCCCGCCACGGCGCGGCCCCATCGGCTGGTTGGATCGGCTATGGATCATCGGCGCCGCGTGCTTACATGATCTGCGGGCCGGCCCAGGATCGCTCTTCAGAACGCTCCCAGGACCGTACGAAACCGCGTCAAAAAGCGCGCGCAAGGTGTGAAGGACGTGCTGGGAAGGGAATTGGCTGACGTGTTCGACATCTACACCATCATTTTCCTGGCGCTCGCGGTGTTCATTTTCCTGCGGCTGCGCAGCGTGCTCGGCCAGCGCACCGGCCGTGAGCGGCCGCCGAGCAATCCCTATGCGCGCCAGCCGGCACAGCCGTCCACTGACAAGGCCGACAAGAAAGTCATTCCGCTGCCGAACCGCACGGGCGAAACCGCCGCGCAGCCCGGCGACAGCACCGGCGAAGCCGCGGCACCGGTCGATCGCTGGAAGGGTGTGGCCGAGGCCGGCACGCCCGTCGCGGCCGGTCTCGATGCGATCGTCGCCGTCGATCCGCAGTTCGATGCCAAGCACTTCCTCACCGGCGCGCGCGCCGCTTACGAGATGATCGTCACCGCGTTTGCGGAAGGCGACCGCCGCACGCTGAAGAATCTCCTGTCGCGCGATGTTTACGAGAATTTCGAATCCGCCATCGCCGCGCGCGAGCAGCGCGGCGAGACGGTGGAGAGCCGTTTCGTCGCCATCGATTCCGCGGCCATTACCGGCGCCGAACAGCGCGACAAGCAGGCGCAGCTCACGCTGCGTTTCGTCTCGCAGATGGTGTCGGTGACGCGCGACAAATCCGGCAACGTGATCGACGGTAATCCCGACAAGGTGACGGATGTCACCGATGTCTGGACCTTCGTGCGCGACGTGTCCTCGCGTGATCCGAACTGGAAGCTGGTCGCGACCGAAGGCGGTCGCTGATCCATGCCGGTGCCGCGCTCGCCGCACCGCGCCAAGCTGAGTGCGGCTCTCGGCCGGGCCTTCGCCGCTCTATCCCTGTGTCTGATAGCGACGACGGCGCATGCGGAGAAGCCGCGCGCGCTGACGATCCGCGATGCGCAGCTTGAGCCGATCGCCTGGAACGCGCTCGACGGCTGGAGCGATGACAACCAGGCGGCCGCTTACGCCGCGTTCGCGGAAAGCTGCAAGGCGATTCTGCGCGCCGACCGCAAGGCGCGCCATGCGCGGCCGATGCTCGACGGCCTTTATCATGCCTGCATGCATCTGCGCGGCGGCAAGGTCGACGACACGCAGGCGCGCGCTTATTTCGAGGCGAATTTCCGGCCGGTGCGCATCGCTCCGTTGGATGCCAATCAGGGCTTCCTCACCGGCTATTACGAAGCGGTGTTCGAGGGCTCGCGCGTCGCCACCGCGGATTTCACCGTGCCGATGTATCGCGCGCCGGCAAGCCTCGCGGTCGCGGGCGGCAAGCGCGTGGCGCAGTTTCCATCGTCGGGCGCGAAGGTCGGCCGTCTCGTCGGCAAGCGCAAGGTCGTGCCGTTCTACGACCGCACCTCCATCGAAGAGGGCGCGCTCGCCGGGCGCGGGCTTGAAATCTGCTACGTGAAAAGCCCGGTCGATGCGTTCTTCGCGCAGATCCAGGGTTCGGCGCGGGTGCGGCTGCCGGACGGGCATCTGCTGCGGCTCAATTACGACGCGCATAACGGCCTGCCGTATTATCCGGTCGGTCGCGATCTAATCGACCGCGGCATCATCGACAAGGAAGCCATGTCGATGGACCGCATCCGCGACTGGATGAACGCCAATCCGGATGAGGGCAAGGCACTGCGCCGCAAGAACCGCTCGTTCGTGTTCTTCCGCGAAACCGGACTGGCCGAGCACGAAGAGCCGGTCGGCGCGCAGGGCGTGCCGCTCACCACCGGACGCTCGATCGCCGTCGACAAGAACCGGCATGTCTACGGCACGCCGTTCTGGATCGAGGCGGAATTGCCGATCGAGAGCGAGAAGCCGGAGACGCGCTTCCGCCGGCTGATGATCGCGCAGGACACCGGCTCCGCCATCGTCGGACCGGCGCGCGCCGATATCTATTTTGGCGCTGGCGAGGACATCGGCAGCGTCGCCGGCCGCATCAAGCAGAACGGCCGGTTCGTGATGCTGGTGCCGCGTGCGCTCGCGCCGGTCGCCACCGTGCATGTGCCGCTGCCGCGTGCGCGGCCAGATGATATCGCCCCGGCCACGCCGGTCAGCACGACGACCCCATGAGCGGGTCATGAGCCGGCGCCGCCTGAGCGACGAGGAGCGGGTGCTGTGGACGACGGTGACGCGCAGCATCGCGCCGTTGCATCCCGCGCGCAGCGTAAAGACGGACGATGACGAAACCGTCGTGCGCGCACCGCCGAAACAGAAGACTGTAGCGAAGCGTCTCGGCATCACCATCAAACCGGCGGCGCCGCCGCGACCGAGCGTTACGTCTGTCTTGGCGGCACCGCCACCCGCGCCGCCGGTGTTGGCTGCGCTCGACCGCCGTCAGCGCAAACGCGTGGCGAAGGGCCGCGATGCCATCGACGGTCGCATCGACCTGCATGGTCTGACGCAGGCGGAAGCGCACGATGCGCTCGCGCATTTTCTGCACAGCGCGGTGCGCCGCGAGGCGCGGCTCGTTTTGGTGATCACCGGGAAAGGTTCCCGCGAGGGCGGTGGCGTGTTGCGCCGGCAGGTGCCGCTATGGCTTGCCCTGCCGGACTTCCGCGCGCTGGTGATCGGTTTCGAGACCGCGCATATCGCGCATGGCGGCGACGGCGCGTTCTATGTGCGGCTGCGCCGAGCGCGCGCCTCATCCTGAGGCTTACAAAATAAACCGGCTGAGATCGGCGTTGCGGGCGAGATCGCCGATGTGCTTCTGCACATAGGCGGCGTCGATCGTCACCTGCTGGCGATCGAGGTCCGGTGCGTTGAACGACAGTTCGTCGAGCACGCGCTCCATCACCGTCTGCAACCGCCGCGCGCCGATATTCTCGACGCTGGCGTTCACCTGCACGGCGATATCGGCGAGCGCATCAATGGCATCGTCGGTAAAGGCGAGCGTCACGCCCTCGGTTTGCATCAACGCGACATACTGTTTGATCAGCGAGGCTTCCGGCTCGGTGAGGATGCGGCGGAAATCGTCGCGGCTCAGCGCCTGCAATTCGACGCGGATTGGCAGGCGGCCCTGCAATTCCGGCAGCAGGTCCGACGGCTTCGAGACGTGGAACGCGCCGGAGGCGATGAACAGGATGTGGTCGGTCTTCACCGGGCCGTGCTTGGTGTTGACCGTGGTGCCCTCGATCAGCGGCAGCAGGTCGCGCTGCACGCCCTCGCGCGACACGTCGCCGCCGACGCGTCCTTCCCGCGCGCAGATCTTGTCGATCTCGTCGAGGAAGACGATGCCGTTCTGCTCGACGGCGCGGATCGCTTCCTGCACCAGCTGCTCGGTGTCGAGCAGCTTGTCGGATTCCTCGTTGACGAGGATTTCGTGCGAGTCGCGTACGGTGACTTTGCGCGTCTTGCTGCGCCCGCCCATCTTGCCGAAAATGTCGCCGATCGAAATCGCGCCCATCTGTGCGCCCGGCATGCCGGGAATCTCGAACATCGGCATGCCGCCGGACTGGGCTTGCACCTCGATCTCGATTTCCTTGTCGTCGAGTTCCCCGGCGCGCAGCTTGCGGCGGAAACTGTCCTTGGTCGCGGCGCCTGCGCCGGGGCCGACCAGTGCATCGACCACGCGCTCCTCCGCCGCCTGCTCGGCGCGGGTGCGCACGTCCTTGCGTTTCTTCTCGCGGGTCTGCGTGATGCCGATCTCGACCAGATCGCGCACGATCTGCTCGACGTCGCGGCCGACATAGCCGACCTCGGTGAACTTGGTTGCCTCGACCTTGAGGAACGGCGCTCCGGCGAGCTTGGCGAGCCGGCGGGAGATTTCCGTCTTGCCGACGCCGGTCGGGCCGATCATCAGAATATTTTTCGGCAGCACTTCGTCGCGCAGGCGATCCTCGAGCTGCAACCGCCGCCAGCGATTGCGCAGCGCGATCGACACCGCGCGTTTGGCGTCGGTCTGGCCGACGATGTAGCGGTCGAGTTCGGAAACGATTTCGCGGGGAGAAAAGTCGGTCATCGGAGTGTGTCGGTTTCCTAGAGTCCGGACTGCCAGTGCTGGATGGATTCAAAGGGGTGCAGCAGCATGATGACATTCAGCGTCAGATTGTCGCGAATGACGGCGCCGACTGCGATCTCCATCGTCACCGCGGCCAGCACCGTCATCCATATAGGCAGCCGCCGGGCGAGAAAAAAGCCGGCGATCATGGCGAGCGTGTCGGTGACGGAATTGACGATGCTGTCGCCGTAATAGTTCAGCGAGATGGTGGCACTGCGGTAGCGCTCGATCACCATCGGCGTGTTCTCGGCGATTTCCCACGCGGCCTCGACGCCGATGGCGAGGAACAGCCGCGTCGTCACCGGCGTCTTCGGCAGCAACCATGTCAGCACGGCATAGAAGATGAAGCCGTGGATGATGTGCGAGAACGTGTACCAGTCGGTGAGATGCTGCGAGTTCTCGGCGCTGTGCACCACGCCGTGCCACAGCTTCACCGTGCCGCAGGTGCAGATCGGCACGCGGCCCATGGCGTAGAGCACGAGCGCCTGCGCGGCGAGCATCGCGAGGACGACGAGCAACGCCTGCGCGCAAGACAGGCCGCGCGTCGGAAGCCTCGCGGTGTCGGGAGCGACGCTCACGCGGTTTTCAGGGTTTCGACGGTGACGTTGCGGTTGGTGTAGACGCAAATGTCGGCAGCGATATCGAGCGACTTGCGCACGATCTGCTCGGCGCCCATGTCGCTGTCGGCGAGCGCGCGCGCGGCGGCGAGCGCATAGTTGCCGCCGGAGCCGATGCCGGCGATGCCGTTTTCCGGCTCCAGCACGTCGCCGTTGCCGGTCAGCACCAGCGAGACCTTGGCGTCGGCGACGATCATCATCGCTTCGAGCCGGCGCAGATAGCGGTCGGTGCGCCAGTCCTTGGCGAGTTCGACGGCCGCGCGCATGAGCTGACCCGGATACTGCTCGAGCTTGGCTTCCAGCCGCTCGAACAGGGTGAAGGCATCGGCCGTCGCCCCGGCGAAACCGCCGATCACCTCGCCGCCTTTGCCCAAGGTGCGAACCTTGCGGGCATTGGACTTCATGACCGTCTGGCCGATCGACACCTGGCCGTCGCCGCCGACGGCGACGAGGCCGTCCTTGCGGACGGTGAGGATGGTGGTGCCGTGCCAGACCGGGAACGGCGTTTCGTGCGATGACATCCGGAAAATCCCTGTGCGTCCGGTCATCTAGGCATCGGCCGCCGGCAATGCAAACCAGCTCGCAAGGACTTCGACCCCTCCCGGCATGGCCGTTCGGATGGTGGTATTGCCGCCAAACCCCTGATAAAAGCCGCGCATTCAGCGCCCGGCGATAGGCCGTTCCGTCAAAAGGTTAAGGCACGAGGTCCAAGGCTCATGGCTCGCACTCCAGCCCGTTCCGCCAAAGCCCGCGTTCAGGGCCGGTCCGGCTCTGCCGGCAAAACGGGGAGCAAGGCACTGGCGAAAACCACCCGCGCGGTGGCGCGCACGACGCGGGCACCGGTGGCGCGGCGCGGCGCGGTGAAGCGCATCACCAAGGAAACGGCGATCGAGGTCGCGGTCGATCTCGACGGCACCGGCAATGCGGTGATCGACACCGGCATCGGCTTCTTCGACCATATGCTCGATCTCCTGGCGCGGCACTCGCGCATCGACATGGCGGTGCGGGCCAAAGGCGACCTGCATATCGACCACCACCACACCACCGAGGATGTCGGCATCGCGCTCGGTCAGGCGGTGAAGCAGGCGCTCGGCGACATGCGCGGCATCACCCGCTACGCCGACGTGCATCTGCCGATGGACGAGACGCTGGCGCGCGTCGTGCTCGATATTTCCGGACGGCCGGTGCTGGTGTTCAAGGCCGAGTTCGGCCGTGACAAGGTCGGCACGTTCGACACCGAACTGGTGCGCGAGTGGTTCCACGCGTTCGCGATGAATGCCGGCCTGACGCTGCATGTCGAGGTTTTGTACGGCAGCAACGATCACCATATTGCGGAAGCGTGCTTCAAGGGTCTGGCGCGCGTGCTGCGCGCGGCGGTGGCGATCGATCCGCGCGCGCAGGGCGAAGTGCCCTCGACCAAGGGAACGCTCGGTAACTGAAGCTGGCGCCCGAGCCGGCCACGAGACAGCGGAGACAGGTCTGATGCCGGTCTACACCGTGCACCAGCCGCCATTGCGGCATAACGAGACAGCGGCCGATCCCGACCGCTTCGTGTTCGTGCGCGAAGGCTTCGCGTTCTGGGCCTTCCTGCTCGCGCCGTTGTGGCTGATCGTGAAACGGCTGTGGCTCGCGCTTGTCATCTATCTCGTGGCGATGGCCGTACTTGTCTTTTCGCTACGCTTCATCGGGATTGCTCCGGGCGTGCGCTTTCTCGTGCTCGCGCTGGTGTCGCTGTTGTTCGGGCTCGAAGCGGCGACTGTGCAGCGTTGGACGCTGGCGCGCCGCAAATGGACGCAGGCCGGCGTCGTCGTCGCCGACCGGTATGACGAGGCCGAGCGGCGGTTTTTCGCCGGCTGGGTCGAACGCGCGCCGGTGGCCGCGACTGTTGCGCCGGTGGCGCCGGCCGCGCCTGCGGCACCGGTCATGCGCCCGGCAACGCCGTCGTCCTATCCGATCGGCGTATTTCCCGAGCCGGGGAGCGGCCGGTGACGGTTGCGATTATCGACTACGGCTCCGGCAATCTGCACTCGGCCGCGAAAGCGTTCGAGCGCGCGGCGCATGAGCGTGGCGCCGGTGACAGGATCGTCGTGACGCGTGATCCCGATGCGGTGGCGCGCGCCGACCGGATCGTGCTGCCGGGTGTCGGCGCGTTTGCCGATTGTCGCGCCGGGCTCGACGCCATCGACGGCATGGTCGGTGCGCTCGATCGCGCGGTGCGCGAGAAGGCGCGGCCGTTCTTCGGCATTTGCGTCGGCATGCAGCTGATGGCTGAGCGCGGCAACGAATATCGCGTGACGCCGGGGCTCGGCTGGATCGCTGGGGAGGTCAACAAGATCAAGCCGAACGATCCGTCGCTGAAGATTCCGCATATGGGCTGGAACACGCTCGACCGGGCGCGTGCGCATCCGCTGCTCGCCGGCATTCCGGAGACGCTGCATGCCTATTTCGTGCATTCCTACGCGCTCGATGCCGCGCGTGCCGAGGACGTGATCGCGCGCGCCGACTACGGTGGCCCGGTCACCGCCATCGTCGGCCGCGACACCATGGTCGGCACGCAATTCCATCCCGAGAAGAGCCAGCGCATGGGGCTCGCTCTGATCGCCAACTTTCTGACGTGGACGCCGTGATCCTGTTTCCCGCTATCGATCTGAAGGAAGGCCAGGCCGTGCGCCTGCAACAAGGCGACATGGCACGCGCCACGGTGTTCCACCGCGATCCGGCGGCGCAGGCGCTGGCGTTCGAGGCGCAGGGCTTCCGCTATCTGCACCTGGTCGATCTCGACGGCGCATTCGCCGGCAAGCCTGTGAACGCCGCGGCGGTCGAGCGCATCCTCGATGCCATCTCGATCCCGCTGCAACTCGGCGGCGGCGTACGCGACATGGCGACGGTGGAAGGTTGGCTCGGCAAGGGCGTCACTCGCGTCATCATCGGCACCGCGGCGGTGCGCGATCCGGCGCTGGTGAAAGAGGCGGCGCGCCGGTTTCCCGGCCGCATCGCCGTCGGCCTCGACGCGCGCGACGGCAAGGTGGCGGTGGAAGGCTGGGCGGAAACCTCGGAATTGACCGTGCTCGACATCGCCAAACGGTTCGAGGACGCCGGCGTCGCCGCGATCATCTACACCGATGTGGCGCGCGACGGCATGCTGATGGGACTTAACCTCGACGCCACCATCGCGCTGGCCGACGCCGTGTCGATCCCGGTGATCGCGTCGGGCGGGTTGGCGTCCATCGACGACATCACGCGGATGCTGGAGCCGCGCGCGAACAAGCTCGAAGGCGCGATCGCCGGCCGCGCGCTCTACGACGGGCGGCTCGATGCGGCTGCCGCGCTCAAGCTGATCGCCGGAGCCGCCGCGTGAGCACGGCTGCTGTGCCTGCGGCATTGACTGCAATGCCGCGTCGCGCGCTTGCGGTCGCCTTGGGGCTGATGACTGTGCTCGGTGCGCTGCCGGTGGTGTCCGCGCTGATTGCCCTCGACGCGGCGCCGCTGCTCGGTTGCCGGATCGATGCTGCGGCGCCGGTGCCGTGCCTGTGGGGAGCAGTCGATCTCGGCACGGTGCTGCACAAGATGGCGATTGCCGGATGGTTCGGTTTCACCACGGCGCCGCCGGCGATGCTGTTGTTGGTCGTATGGCTCGCCGTGGTGCTTGCTTTTGCCCTGCGCAACGCGCTCGCGCGGAAAGGATATTGGCGTGTTTAAAGTCCGCGTCATTCCCTGCCTCGACGTCAAGGATGGCCGCGTGGTCAAGGGCGTCAATTTCGTCGATCTGCGCGATGCCGGCGATCCCGTGGAAGCGGCGATCGCTTATGACGCTGCCGGCGCCGATGAGCTGACGTTCCTCGACATCACCGCGAGCCACGAGAACCGCGATACGATCTTCGATGTGGTGCAGCGGACGGCGGAAGCCTGCTTCATGCCGCTCACCGTCGGCGGCGGCGTGCGCACGGTCGACGACATCCGCAAGCTTTTGAATTGCGGCGCCGACAAGGTGTCGATCAACACCGCGGCGGTGAGCCGTCGCGAGTTTGTTCGCGAGGCGGCGGAAAAGTTCGGCGATCAGTGCATTGTCGTCGCCATCGACGCCAAGCGCGTGTCGCAGCCGGGCGCGCCAAGCCGCTGGGAGATTTTCACCCATGGCGGCCGTAAGCCCACCGGCCTCGATGCGGTCGACTATGCGCGCGAGGTTGCTTCGCTCGGCGCCGGCGAAATCCTGCTGACCTCGATGGATCGCGATGGCACCAAGTCCGGCTACGATATCGCGCTCACCCGCGCGGTAGCCGATGCGGTGCCGGTGCCGGTGATCGCCTCCGGCGGCGTCGGCAATCTCGACCACATGGTGGCGGGCATCCGCGACGGCCACGCCACGGCGGTGCTGGCGGCGTCGATCTTCCATTTCGGCGAATATTCGGTGCGTGAAGCCAAGGAGCATATGGCCGCGGCCGGATTGCCGATGCGGCTCGACCCTTAACGCTTCCCGCAAAGCCCGACTCCCGTCTGCGGACGGAAAGTGTTAAGAGCGGATGACAGGCCGATCATGAGCACCTTCACCCTGCACGATCTCGAACGGACGGTCCGCGAACGCACCCATGCGAGCGGCGAGACCTCCTATACCCGCAGCCTGCTCGACAAGGGCATCGCCCATTGCGCGAAGAAGCTGAACGAGGAAGCGTTCGAGACCGCGCTCGCCGCCGTGCAGGAGGACAAGGAGCGGGTCGCGTCGGAAGCCGCCGATCTGCTTTATCATCTGCTGGTGGTGCTGGAAGCGCGCGGTGTGACGCTCGCCGATGTGGAAGCGGTGCTGGCGCAGCGCACGGCGCAATCCGGCCTGCAGGAAAAGGCCGCGCGGCGCTGAGCGCGCGGACGATGCCGATGGAACAGCGCGCCGATACGGTTCTTTCGCCTTACCGCAGCTTCTCGCGCACCGAATGGGCGGCGCTGCGCGATGACGCGCCGATGACGTTGTCCGGCGAGGAGGTGCAGCGGTTGCGCTCGCTGCACGACCGCCTCGACATGAAAGAGGTCGAGGAGATTTATCTGCCGCTGTCGCGGCTGCTGTCGATGTATGTGGCGGCGACACAGCGGCTGTTCCGCGCGCAGCAGAGTTTTCTCAAGACCGTCGATATCAAGATGCCGTACATCATCGGCGTCGCCGGCTCGGTCGCGGTCGGCAAATCGACCACCGCGCGCGTGTTGCAGGCGCTGCTCGCGCGCTGGCCCAATGTGCCGAAGGTCGATCTCATTACCACCGACGGATTCCTCTATCCCAACGCGGTGCTCGACCGCGAAGGGCTGATGGAGAAGAAGGGCTTTCCGGAAAGCTACGACCTGCCGGCGCTGCTGACATTCCTCACCGACGTGAAGGCCGGCCGGCGGCCGGTGCGCGCGCCGATCTATTCGCATCTCGTCTATGACGTGGTGCCGAACCAGTGGGTCGAGGTCGACCGGCCGGATATTCTCATCGTCGAAGGGCTGAACGTGCTGCAGACCGGGCGCTTGCCGAAGGACGGCAAGGCGATCCCGTTTGTGTCCGACTTCTTCGACTTCTCGGTCTATATCGACGCCGATGAGGACGTGTTGCGCGGCTGGTACGTCAACCGCTTCCTGACGCTACGCGGCACTGCGTTCCGCGATCCGAAATCCTACTTCCACCGCTATTCGAATCTGTCGGACGAGGAAGCGACCGAAACCGCGACCTCGATCTGGTCGCGCATCAATCTCGTCAACCTGAACGAGAACATCGTGCCGACACGACAGCGCGCCGATCTGATCCTCAAGAAGCAGGCGAACCATCAGGTCGCCGAGGTCTCGCTGCGGCGCCTGTAATTACGCCGCGTGACGCTCGCCGTCAGCGCCGAAATGCTGGATGTAGCGTTCGTTGAGCGCGGACACGGGCAGCATGATCAGCACATCGGTGGTGCCGAACTGGTGATCGATCACTGCGCCGTCGCCGATATAGCAGCCGAGCCGCAGATAGCCCTTGATCAGCGGCGGCAGCGCGCGCAACGCCGTCTTCGGATCGATCGATTCTTTCGACAGCATGTTCATGTCGACATAGCGCTCGGGCAGCGCCGACGCGCGCCATTCCTCCGGCGCGCGCGCATAGTGATGCAGGAACGATAAGGACTGCGCGAGCTTTTGCGGATCGGTGCCGTCGAGGCTGGCGCAGCCGAACATCACGTCGAGCCCGCTCATGCGCACATAGTTCCAGATGCCGGCCCACAACAGTTCGACGGTGCGCTTGTTGCGATAGGGCGCGAGCACGCAGGAGCGGCCGAGCTCGAGGAATTTCAAATCGGCGTGGCGTGCTAGCAACCCGCCGATGTCGAATTCCGACGCGGTATAAAAACCGCCGAAATCTTCCGCCACTTCCTGGCGCAGCAGCCGATAAGTACCGACCACAGCGGGTGCATTGCCTGTGCCGTTCGGCGTTACGCTGTGATCGATCACCAGCAGATGGTCGCAGATCGCATCGAACGCATCGACGTCGCGGCGTGCGACCAGCCGCGCCGGATCGGGGATCGCGGTGCCTTCCTTGTAGAACACCCGGTAACGCAGCTTCTGCGCCTGCCGCACCTCGGCGGCGCTTTGCGCCAGCCGCACCTCGAGCGGGCCGATGCGGCCGAGACTGTCGTGACGGCGAAACGCGCGCGCCGGTGCGACCTGCAGCCCGCCATAAGCCTGCAAGGTCGACAACAGGCCGGGATGCCGGGGTCCGGTGAGCGGCGGCGGGTCGCGATCGGGCATAGAGGTGTCGTCGGTCGTTATTGGGGCCGGAGCCGGCACGCGCCCGGCTCCCTTGAGTTCCCGGTCAAGCCGGGAACTTGCACCATGATCTGATTGGCGCGCGAAAACAATGTGGGGAGGTATGCCTAGGCAGCAAGCGTGGCCGCGCGGCCACAGGCCTCGTCGAGCGCGGCGGTAAGTGCCTCGCGCTGCAGCGGTTTCACCAGGAAACCGTCCATGCCGGCGTCGCGGCAGGCGTCGCGATCGTCGTCGAAGGCGTTGGCGGTGAGGGCGATGACCGGGGTGCGCATCGCACCGGTGTCCGCTTGTTCCTCCCGGCGAATCGCGCGGGTGGCGGCGAGCCCGTCCATCGCCGGCATGTGCACATCCATCAGAACGAGATCGAACGGCGCACCGGCGGCGCGGGCACCGCGCCAGGCGGCGAGCACTGCCGCGCCATCGGCGGCGATCACCGGGCGGTGGCCCATCCGGGTCAGGAGCGTGCGGGCCAGCAGCGCGTTGATCGGGTTGTCCTCACCGACCAGGACCGACAGCGGGTGGACGGGAGCGTCGGCGGCGGTCTCGTTATCGGCGGCCGGTTCGGGGAGGGCGCCGACAAAGGCGCCGCTCTGCATGGCCGCGGCCAGCGACGCGGCGCGCACCGGCTTGATCAGATAGCCGTCGAAGCCATTCTGCTTGAGGCCGGTGATCGCCTCGCGCTTGTCGGGGGTGAGCAGCGCGATGCGTCGCGCGCCGCCAGCAAGGCCAGATGCGGCGATATCGGCCAGTGCAGGATCGGCGAGGATCACGTCCCACGTCTGCTGCCGCAACATGGCCTGCGCGGTTGTGTCATCGCTAACGACGGCACAGAGCGCGCCCCAGCGGCGCAGCCGGTGGGCGATCAATCCGGCTTCCGTTATGCCAGTAGCGGCGATCAGCACCGCGAGGTTGTCGAGGATCGGCGCCGGTTCGGTTGCGGCCTGGGTATCGGCTGGTGGCAGTGTCACCGTGGCGGTGAAGGTCGCGCCCACGCCGGGGGCGCTGTCGACGCCGAGCGTGCCGCCCATGCGCGCGATGATGCGCTTGCTGATGGCGAGGCCGAGCCCGGTGCCGCCGTAACGGCGGGTGGTCCCGGTGTCGGCTTGCTCGAACTCGTCGAAGATGCGCGCCTGATCGGCCGCGTCAAGCCCGATACCGGTGTCGCGCACGACGATATCAAGTGCATGCGGGTCCGCCACCGCGCGTTTCGACGGCGCGATGGTGATCGAGACGCCGCCGCGTTCGGTGAACTTGATGGCGTTGCCGGCGAGGTTGAGCAGCACCTGCCGCAGCCGCGCCGGATCGCCGATCACCTGCGCCGGCACCTGAGGATCGACGAAAGATGCAATCTCGATGGCCTTGCCGTGCGCGCGCGGCGCCAGCAGTTCGACCACATCTTCAACGAGTGCGGTCGGCGACAGCGGTTGCGGCGCGAGGTCGAGCTTGCCGGCCTCGATCTTGGAGAAATCGAGCATGTCCTCGATCAGCGACAACAGATTTTCTCCGGAGGTCTTGGCGGCGGTGGCATAGGTGCGCTGTTCCGGCGTCAGGCGGCTGTCGAGCAGCAGTCCGGTCATGCCGAGGATGCCGTTCAGCGGCGTGCGGATCTCGTGCGACACGGTGGCGAGGAAGCGTGACTTGGCGCGGCTCGCCGCTTCCGCGGCGTCGCGCGCATCGGTCAGCGCCTGTTCGGTGGCGACGCGCGCGGTGACATCGCGTCCGATCGCTTGAACTTCAGCGCCGGCGTCGCCGCGGACCGCGACCTCGCGCCAGGCGATCCAGCGCGCGCCGCCGGCAGTCGCGATCTTCTGGTCATGGAGGCGCGTGCCGTCATCGAGCACGTTCGCGGGGCCTTGTTCGACCACCGTGAGCGGTGCGTCTTGCGTGAGTGCGCGGTACGCCTGATTGGCGAAGGTAACGTGGCCCGCGGCGTCGCGGCGCAGGATGATGTCGCCATGCGCATCAAGCAGATGTGCAGCGCGGTCCTGCGCTTCGCGCAATTCCCAGGTCGAGTCGACGAGGTGTTCGATCCGTCGCTCGGCGTCGGCGAGTCTGCGCTTGATCCGGCGGCGGCTCCACAACACGCCGGCGAGCGTGATGCACGCCAGCATCAACAGCGCGGCACTGCCAATCGCATAACTGTGCGGATTATAAGTGGCGCTGCTCGCCTGGATGCCGGACAGAAATCCGGTCGCACCCGCGAACACCGCGATGGTGATGACGGCAGCCCGCCCGAACAGCACGGAGCGGCCGAGCATCGCATCGATCCGCCGTACCATTCTGCTGCGCCAACGCATCACAAACCCGCGGTCTTAACCCGGAGGTGACCATGCTGCCGCGATTGTTGCGATTTCGTTCCGGCTGCACGCCGCGCGCGGTTATGGTGAATGGCGGGTTAAGCTGCGAAGCGTTTTCAAGCGACGTGGATGCCGGTTCGCGTGAAAAATCGCGATCAAAGGATTCGCGCGATGCGTGGATCAGTGCCGCTGCGCCAGAGCCTGACGATGCGTGCCGTGCTGCTGCCGCCACAGCACCGCGATCAGCGCGGCGGCTTCCTGCCGTGTGAATGCAGCGGAGCGGACATATAGCTTGTGCGCATCCGGTGCGGACGAGAGATGCACTGTGACGTCGGCCGTCGACGGTGAGGTGCCAGTCGCATCGACGCGGATGGTCTGGGTCGGGATCGCCGAACAGGGTTGCGCGGCGTCTTCGTCGACCAGCACCACGTCGGCGTTGTCCGGTGTGTCCACGAGCTGCAGATGAAAGTCAGCGGCTTCGCCGGTGACGAAGCGCACCGTATAGGTCGGATGCGCGGCGCTGGTGATCTGATATTGCGCGGCGCCGGCGCGGAAGCAGGCGGCGGTCGGCTTCGGCCAGAGGACATAGCCGGCGCAGAGCGCGACGGCGAGCAACGCGGGAACGGCGGCGCGATGCAACGGCAGCATGGTGGCCTCGAGAGACCGCTCCAACACTCTTTCCAGAAAAGGCGGAGCGGTTGTCCGTCCGGAATATCGCGACGACGCCAGGCGCAATACGCCGTACTGTGCCGATTTATGGTTAATCGCCGGTAAATTTGGAACCTGGCCGTGTCGTTCCGCTTCTCTTTGAAGCCGCGTTATGCGGCACGACGCAGCTCGTCGCTGCGGACGCGGTAGGACAGCGCCTCGGCGAGATGCACGCGGCCGACAGCGTCCGCGCCATCGAGATCGGCGAGCGTGCGCGCTACCCGTAACACCCGGTGATAACTGCGCGCCGACAGCCGCATCGCGTCTGCGGCATCGCGCAGCAGGGTCATGCCGGCGGCATCAGCGCGCGCCACCTGTTCCAGCACCGAGCCCTGCGCCTGCGCGTTGGTGCGCACGCCGGCGAGCCTCAGCGCGGCGTAACGCTCCGCCTGAATGTCGCGCGCGCGGGCGACTCGCGCGGCGACTTCGTGGCTGCCTTCGGTCGGGACCGGCAGCAACAGATCGGCAGCGGTCACTGGCGGCACGTCGATATGCAGGTCGATGCGGTCGAGCAGGGGACCGGACAGGCGCGCCTGATAATCGGCGGCGCAGCGCGGATTGGGGCCGCGCTTGCAGGCATAGCCGGGATCGCTGGCGTGCCCGCAGCGGCACGGATTCATCGCCGCCACCAGCATGAAGCGCGCGGGATAAGTGACGCGGTGATTGGCGCGGGCGATGGCGACGTCACCGGTTTCCAACGGCTGACGCAGTGAATCGAGCGCCTGCGGCGAGAACTCCGGAAATTCGTCGAGAAACAATACGCCGTGATGCGCGAGCGAGACTTCGCCGGGGCGCGCGCGCAATCCGCCGCCGACCAGCGCCGGCATCGATGCGGAATGGTGCGGTGCGCGGAACGGCCGCTGGCTGGTCAGCGCGCCGCCTTCCAGTGTGCCGGCGACCGAGGCGATCATCGACACTTCGAGCAGCTCTTCCGGCGACAGCGGCGGCAGGATCGACGACAGCCGCGCGGCGAGCATCGATTTCCCGGCGCCGGGCGGCCCGCACATCAAGAGATTATGGCCGCCGGCCGCGGCGATCTCGAGCGCGCGCTTGGCGCTCTCCTGTCCCTTGATGTCGGCGAGATCAAGCAGCGTCGCATCGCGCTCGCGGATCTTCGGTTGCGGCCGCGCCAGGAGTTGCGTGCGCTTGAAATGATTGGCGATCTGAATCAGCGATGAGGCGGCGATGATCTCGATGTCCGGGCTCGCCCAGGCGGCTTCGCCGCCGCAGGCCGCCGGACAGATCAAACCCTCGCCGCGGGCATTGGCGCCGATCGCCGCGGGCAGCACGCCGGCGACCGGTGCGATCGATCCGTCGAGACCCAGCTCGCCGAGCACGGTGAAACCGGCGAGCGCGTCGGGCGGCAGTGCGCCGATCGCGGCCATCAGGCCGAGCGCGATCGGCAGATCATAGTGGCTGCCTTCCTTCGGCAGATCGGCAGGCGCGAGATTGATGGTGATGCGGCGCGCCGGCAGCGCGAGACCGGACGCGATCAGCGCGGCGCGGACCCGCTCGCGCGCCTCGCTCACCGCCTTGTCGGGCAGGCCGACGATGGCGAAGGCGGGCAGACCGGGCGCGACCTGCACCTGCACGTCGACGGCGCGGGCCTCGATGCCCTCGAACGCCACGGTGGATACGTGCTGGACCATGATGATCGTGAAGCCCGCCGCCGGGGCAGCGCGCCGATCCGTCGCGGTTCGGCGGTTCCCAGCCTCTGTTCCGGCACGATCCTAGGGCACGACCCTGGGACGCGCAAGAACAATCCATGAACATTGTTCCGGAGGGTATAACCGCAAGCTATGGGACGGCGCGAAGGCCCGCATCGCGAGCTGTCAGCGTGCGCGCTTCTTCTCGATCACGTCCCAGATCATCGCCGCCGTGTCGGGGCCGCCGAGCTTCTTGATGGCGCGCACGCCGGTCGGCGAGGTGACGTTGATCTCGGTGAGATAGTCGCCGATCACATCGATGCCGACGAAGATCAGTCCGCGCTCGCGCAGCGCGGGTCCGATGGTTTCGCAGATTTCGCGCTCGCGTGGCGTCAGGTCCGCTTCCTTGGCCGAGCCGCCGCGCGCGAGATTGGAGCGCAGATCGTCCGCCGCGGGCACGCGGTTAACCGCGCCGGCAAATTCGCCGTCGACCAGGATGATGCGCTTGTCGCCATGGCGGACGGCGGGCAGGAACTGCTGCACCACCCACGGCTCGCGGAACGTCACCGCGAACAGGTCGTAGAGCGAGCCGAAGTTGAGATCGTCGGCCTGCAGACGGAACACCGCTTCGCCGCCCTTGCCGTAGAGCGGCTTCATGACGATGTCGCCATACTGCTTGCGGAACTCCTTGATCTCGCCGAGATCGCGCGTGATCAGCGTCGGCGGCATCAGCTGCGGGAACTGCATCACGAAGATTTTTTCCGGCGCGTTGCGCACCTCGGCAGGATCGTTGACGACGAGCGTCTTCGGATGCACACGCTCGAGCATGTGCGTGGTCGAGATGTAAGCGAGGTCGAACGGCGGATCCTGCCGCAGCAGGATCACGTCGAAGCTCGACGCCTCGACGCGCTTCTGCTCGCCGAGTACGGCGTGCTCGCCCTGTACGTCCTTCACCGTGAGGCTCTGGGCGCCGACATAGACGCGGTTGCCGGTGAACGCCATGCGGTCGGGTGGATAGTAGGAGAGCTTGTGGCCTCGCTGCTGTGCTTCGAGCAGTAATGCAAACGTCGAGTCGCCGGCGATCTTGATGCGCTCGATCGGGTCCATTTGCACGGCGATGTTCAGGCTCATGACGGCTATCCAGGCATGACGAAAAGGGGGTTCTGCTTACGCCAACTTTTTCATTCTCGCCAGCTATCCGTCTGCATCAAACGCAGCGGGGATATGCTGCGGCAGCTTGCCTGGCGCGATCAGCACCGCGTCAAGACGAATGTCCGTGATCGCACCGACATCGTGTTGCGACAGCCAGATGTCGGCCGCGGCGGCGATCCGCTGGCGCTGCTGCGGCGTGACGGAATAGGCGGCATCGTCCAGCGTGGCGCGGGCTTTCACCTCGACGAAGATCAGCAGATGCCGGCGGCGCGCGATGATGTCGATCTCGCCAGCGGGCGAGCGCCAACGTCGCGCCAGGATGCGAAAGCCCTTGGCGATCAGCAGCGCGGCGGCGCGGCTTTCGGCGGAAATGCCGGTGCGGAACGCGGCGACGCGCTCCGGGCGCGGCGCGGGCTTTTCCGGATGTTTCGGCGCGGCGATCTCCGGCGACGCGTTCATCTGCTCGCGGATCGTGCCACGTGCGATGGTCGGGCGAGGAATGTCGCCGGGCAAGGTGCCGGGTTTGCGCGCGCGGCTCATTCCGGACCGCTCGACTTGGTGAGTTCGAGCGCGCGCTGATAGATCTCGCGGCGCTTCTGTCCGGTGGCGGTCGCCACTTCCGCGACGGCATCTTTCACCGACAAGCGGGCGAGTGCGGCATTCAGCAAAGCATCCACGTCGTCGCTGCTTGCAAGATCGTCAGCAGCGGGCGGCGCGATGACGATCACGAACTCGCCGCGCGTTTCCGCGCCATCGGCATAAGCCTGCGCCAATGCGGCGAGATCGCCACGGCGAATCTCCTCATGCAGTTTGGTGAGTTCGCGGCAGATCGCGGCCTCGCGCGCACCAAACGCGGTTGCAAGATCGGCGAGCGCGTCGGCGATGCGCGGTCCGGTCTCGAACAGCACAATCGTTGCGGGCAGGCGCGCCAATTCCTGCGCGCGTTTCTGCCGCGCGGCCTGTTTCGGCGGCAGGAAACCGTCGAACAGGAACCGGTCGGTCGGCAGGGCGGCGAGCGACAGCGCGGTCAGCACCGCCGACGCGCCGGGTACGGCGGTGACGGCGTGTCCGGCGGCGCAGGCGTCGCGCACCAGCTTGTAGCCGGGATCGGAGATGAGCGGCGTGCCGGCGTCGGAGACCAGCGCGATGGCGCGGCCGTCGGCGAGCTGTCGCAGCAACGCCGGTCGTGCCTCCTGCGCATTGTGCTCGTGATAGGGCGTGAGCGGCACGGCGATGCCGTAGTGATCGGTCAGCCGGCGCGTGATGCGCGTGTCCTCGCAGGCGATCACGTCGGCGGCGGCCAGCGTCTCGAGCGCGCGGAGCGTGATGTCGCGCAGATTGCCGATCGGCGTTGCCACCAGATAGAGCCCGCCCGTGAGCGCCGGCGCGGTCACGTCGCGGTCATGCAGCCGATAGGCGCGCGGGGCCGGGCTGGGTTTTAAGAGGCCGGAATGAGACATCGCGGCACCATAGACGGGCCGACGCCGCGCGTCAGCGCCCCGCGCGGTCCGATGGACCCCTATGTGGTTCCTGGAATTAACGTTTTTCAGCGATCCTGGTTTGCTGTAAACGGGGGCCCAGGGGAAAGACGACGGGGCTGCCCGGTGGGGGATCGGGCGTGCAGGGTGTCAGAATGGCTTTATCGCAGCGTCAAAACCGGAATTCTGTAGTTCAGTGGAGCCGGCGCGTGGTCCTGACCGCGCTGGCCGGATTGACGCTGGCCGGTTGCGGCTCGGTTGGCCGTAACAGCCCCGGCGAAGCCTTCGACAATCCCAATCTGCCCCAGCAACAGGTCACGGCCCCGCCGCCGGGTACGCTGATCGGCAGCGGCACCGTCAAGGTCGCGCTGATCCTGCCGCTGTCGGCGCAGGGCAATGCCGGCAGCGTCGCGCTGTCGATGAAGAATGCCGCCGAGATGGCGCTGCTCGAATTCAACAATCCCAACATCCAGATCCTGGTGAAGGACGACGGCGGTTCGCCGCAGGGCGCGCAGCAGGCGGCGCAGCAGGCGCTGGAGGAAGGCGCTGAGCTGATCCTCGGGCCGCTGTTCGCGCAGGCGGTGTCGGCGACGGCGCAGGTCGCGCGGGCGCGCGGTGTGCCGGTGATCGGCTTCTCCACCGATACGACGGTCGCGTCGCGCGGCGTGTATCTGTTGAGCTTCCTGCCGGAATCCGACGTCAACCGCATCATCGAATACGCGGTGTCACAGGGCAAACGCTCGTTCGCCGCGCTCATTCCCGACAATGCTTACGGCGGCGTCGCCGAAGCCGCGTTCCAGAACGCGGTGGCGCGGCGCGGTGGCCGCGTGGTTGCGCTCGAACGCTATCCGTCCGATCCCGCGCGCATGGCAGAAGCCGCGCGGCGCGTCGCACAGCAGGCATCGCGCGCCGACGCGATCTTCATTCCGGACGGCGCCGATGGTGCGCCGCAGATCGTCAACACCTTGCTGGCGAGCGGCGTGACCAAGCGCGTGCAACTGCTCGGCACCGGTCTGTGGGACGATCAACGCCTCTATGCCAATTCGTCGATGTCGGGCGGCTGGTTTGCGGCGCCGGATGGCACCGGCTTCCGCAATTTCGCCAACCGTTATCGCACGCGCTATGGCAGCGAGCCGGCGCGCACGGCGACGCTCGCCTATGATGCGGCGGCGCTGGTCGCGGCGCTGGTGAAGACGCAGGGCACGCAGCGTTTCAGCGAACAAGTGCTGACCAATTCGTCGGGCTTTGCCGGCATCGACGGCGTGTTCCGCTTCCGCAATGACGGTACCAGCGAGCGCGGCCTTGCGGTGCTGCGCGTGACGCCGTCCGGCCCACAGGTGGTCGCGCCGGCGCCGCGCAACTTTGCGCCGGGGACGTAAGCGAAAATTCAGTTGATTACGCCGCGAGATCGGCGACGACGGCATCCAACACCGGGAAGCCGGCATTGGTGACGCGCAGCCAGCCGCTCGCGGTGGTTTCCACCGCGCCCTGCGCGCGCAACGCCGAGACGCGCTGCGGGTTGAGCGGACGACCGGCGAGCAACTGATAGCGCAGCGGATCGATGCCTTCCTTGAGCCGCAGACCCATCAGCAGCAATTCGTCGGCCTGTTCGTCGTCAGTGAGACGCTCGTTGACGGTCACGCCGTGGCCGAGCGCCTCGACGCGCATCAGCCAGGTTTCCGGCCGCTTCTCGGTGGCGGTGGCAAAACGGTTGGTGCCGATCTGCAAGCGGCCATGTGCGCCGGGCCCGATACCGGCGTAATCGTGCATGCGCCAGTAGATCAGATTATGTCGCGATTCCGCGCCGGGCCGTGCGTGATTGGAGACTTCGTAGGCGGGCAGTCCCGCGTGCTCGCAGATCTCCTGCGTCACGTCGTAAAGCGCGCGCGCGGTGTCGTCGTCCGGCGTCTTGAGTTTGCCGGCAGCATGCAGCGCGGCGAACGGCGTCCCCGGCTCGATGGTGAGCTGATACAGCGACAGATGCTCCGCCGCTTCAGCGATGGCGTGGCGCAGTTCATCGGCCCATAGCGCCGGCGTCTGGTCCGGCCGCGCGTAAATGAGGTCGAACGAGTAGCGCTCGAAATTCGCGCGTGCGACGGCGATGGCATCGAGGGCTTCGCGCGCCGAATGCAGACGGCCGAGCGCTTTCAATGAAACGTCGTCGAGCGCCTGCACACCGAGCGAGACACGATTGACGCCGGCCGAACGATAGCCGCGAAACCGCGTTGCCTCGACGCTGGTCGGATTGGCTTCGAGCGTGATCTCGGCGTCCGGCGCGATGGTCCAGTGTTTCGCGATCGCATCGAGCACGCCGCCGATCGTTTCCGGCTGCATCAGCGACGGCGTGCCGCCGCCGAAGAAAATCGACGACACAGTGCGCTTCGACGTGCGCGCTGCGGTGGCAGCGATCTCGGCGGCGAAAGCGCGCACGTAGCGCGGCTGGTCGATCGCGCCATGGCGGACATGACTGTTGAAGTCGCAATACGGGCACTTCGACAGGCAAAACGGCCAGTGCACATAGACACCAAAGCCGTGCTGCTGATGGGTGTGCTGATGGGCCTGCGCGATCATGGATTAACCATATCGCAGGTTCGTCGCTCCGCGTCACGCGAAAAGCGTGCTTGTCGCCAGAATTCTTCTCGCTGTTTCAATGAGATAGCAGGTCTTTTGTGAGACAAAAGAGATTAAAATGAGAGCGGATCAATCCGCTATCAGAGGCTTGAGAGACAGGCTTTTGCCAGCGTCACGAAGGCACGCGCGCGGTGCGAAAGCCCTTTTCCCAGCGGCGGCAGCCCGTGTTTTTCCTCGGCGCTCATCTCGCCAAAGGTTTCATCAAAACCGTCGGGCCTGAACATCGGATCGTAGCCGAAACCGCGCGTGCCGCGCGGCGGCCAGACGGCAGTGCCGTCGACCGCGGCCTCGAATTCCTCGCGATGGCCATCGGGCCAGGCGAGACACAGCGCGGCGACGAAATGTGCGCGCCGCTGCTCCGGCGTCGTCGCGCCGGCTTTCACCAGCGCGGTCTGCACCTTGTTCATCGCCAGCCGGAAATCCTTGTCCGGCCCGCCCCAGCGCGCCGAATAGATGCCGGGATCGCCGCCGAGCGCATCGACGACGAAACCGGAATCGTCGGCGAAGGCGATCAGGCCGGACGCCCTGGCGGCGGCCTCGGCCTTGATGCGCGCATTGGCGGCGAAGGTCTTGCCGGTTTCCTCCGGCTCGGCGAGGCCGAGCTCGCCGGCGGACACCGCCTCGATCCCGTAAGGCGCGAGCAGATCGCGCATTTCCTTGAGCTTGCCGGGATTGTGGGTGGCGATCACCACCTTGCCGGACAGGCGCCGATGCGGCGAAACGGCGTCGTTCACGTCGCGGCCATCTTCTGCAGATCGACGAGACGCCCGGTACCCTTGCGCGCCAGCGCCAGGAGTTCGAGTAGTTGCTGCTCGCTGAACGGGTCCTTCTCGGCGGTGCCTTGCACTTCGACGATCAGGCCCTTGCCGGTCATGACGAAATTCGCGTCGGTGTCGGCTTCGGAATCTTCCGCGTAATCGAGATCGAGCACCGGCGTGCCGCGATAGATGCCGCACGACACCGCGGCGATGTGATCGCGCAAAACCGGCGCGGAGATCATGCTGCGGCTCTTCATCCAGGCGAGGCAGTCGGCGAGCGCGACCCATGCGCCGGTGATTGACGCCGTGCGGGTGCCACCGTCGGCCTGAATGACGTCGCAGTCCAGCGTGATCTGCCGTTCGCCGAGCGCGACGAGATCGACCACGGAGCGGAGCGAGCGGCCGATCAGCCGCTGGATCTCGACGGTGCGGCCGCCCTGCTTGCCGGCAGATGCCTCGCGGCGCGTGCGCGTCTCGGTGGCGCGCGGCAGCATGCCGTATTCGGCGGTGATCCAGCCGCGGCCCTGGCCCTTGAGCCACGGCGGCAGACGCTCCTCCAGCGAGGCGGTGACCAGCACATGGGTGTCGCCGAACTTCACCAGGCAGGAGCCCTCGGCATATTTCACCACGCCGCGCTCCAGCGAGACGGCGCGCAGTTCATCGGGGGCTCGGCGGCTCGGCCGCATGGCATTGCTCCTTGTTCGGTCGCTGATTTGCGGCTGCTTGTAGGGGGCGACTGCGCCAGCGACAAGTCGCAGTCTTCTGCCCGTGATCTCTTGTCTGCGGGCGGCAGAATGGTCAAATCTGGTGCTGGTGGGGCAAAATCGTCCTTTATGATCCGGCCCCGCGATGGAGCAGACCCGCGTGAGCGCGCGAGACATTCCGATCGGTTCTAGTCCGGCGAGCAGCCTGTCGGCGCTCAACGAGCGTTCGCGCGAGATTTTCCGCCGCATCGTCGAGAGCTATCTGGCGACGGGCGAGCCGCTCGGCTCGCGCAATCTCGCGCGCATCCTGCCGATGACATTGTCGCCGGCGTCGGTGCGCAACGTGATGTCCGACCTGGAACATCTCGGGTTGATCTACGCGCCGCACACATCGGCGGGGCGGCTGCCGACCGAGTTGGGTCTGCGGTTCTTTGTCGATGCCCTGATGCAGATCGGTGAGATCGATCAGGCCGACCGGCAATCGATCGAAGCCAATGTCGCGGCGCTCGGCGACGGCAAGTCGATGGAAGCAGTGCTCACCGAAGCGTCGCAGATGCTGTCGGGCCTCACTCGTACTGCAGGTGTCGTGCTCACCACCAAATCCAACGTGCGGCTCAAGCAGGTCGAGTTCGTGCGGCTCGAGCCGACGCGCGCGCTCGCCGTGCTGGTGTCCGAGGACGGGCAGGTGGAGAACCGCGTATTGCCGGTGCCGGCCGATCTGCCGAGTTCGTCGCTGGTCGAGGCGTCCAACTTCCTCAATGCGCGGGTGCGCGGCAGCACGTTGCCGGAACTGCGCAGCGAACTGGAGCGCGCGCTGACGGCGGGACAGGCGGAACTCGATCAACTGACCGGCAAAGTGATCGCGGCCGGTGTCGCGAGCTGGTCCGGCGGAGCGAACGAGGACCGCAAGTTGATCATCAGCGGTCAGTCGCATTTGCTGGAAGACCTGCACGCGATTGAGGATCTCGAACGCATCCGCACGTTGTTTGACGAGTTGGAAACCCGCCGCGGCGTGGTCGATCTGCTCGGCCGCGCCGAAGGCGGCGACGGCGTGCGCATTTTTATCGGCTCGGAAAACAAGCTGTTTTCCATGTCGGGATCGTCCACCATCGTCACGCCTTATCGTGACGCCGGTGGCCGCATCGTCGGCGTGCTGGGCGTGATCGGGCCGACCCGGCTCAATTACGCGCGGGTGATCCCGATGGTGGATTACACGGCGAAACTGGTCGGGCGGATGCTGGGTGGCCCCTGAACCGCGGCGCCTGGTCTCGAAAAATGCTGCCGCGACGCGGGATCGCTTGATTTTTCGGTGCCGAACCCTGATATCCCCGGCAATCGTTGAAAACCCGACCAGAAGCGCAAAAGCGATCGAGAGCGATGACCGACAATAAAGCCGGCAAGTCGGCCAATATGGCCGCCAGCATGGACCCCCACGAGCACGGGGTCGCCGCGGAGTCTCCGGAGACTGCCCCGCAGCAGGATGGTGCCCCGGAGATGGTGCCGGCCGAGCAGGTGAAGGCGGCGCTGGACGCAGCGGCGGATTTCAAGGACCGGCTGCTGCGCACGCTCGCCGACATGGAAAATCTGCGCAAGCGCACCGAGCGCGATGTCGCCGAGGCGCGCCTCTACGGCATCACCGGCTTTGCTCGCGATGTGCTGCAGGTTGCCGACAATATGCACCGCGCGCTCGACCATATCGGCGATCAGTTGCGTTCCAGCGTTGATCCGACCGTGAAGTCGCTGGTGGAGGGTGTCGATCTCACCGAGCGTGAGCTGGTGAAGGTACTGGAGAAGCATGGGGTCAAGATGTTCTCGCCGCTCGGCGAGAAGTTCGACCCCAACCTGCATCAGGCGATGTTCGAGATGCCGGGCTCCGGCTATCCGAACGGCCACGTCGCCCAGGTGATCCAGTCCGGCTACATGATCGGCGAGCGCGTGCTGCGGCCGGCGATGGTCGCCGTGGCGAAGGGCGAGAAAGCACCGACGGTCGATACGACCGCGTGATTTTTCGAGCTGATTTTTCTGTCTGATCCGCTAGCGCGGCTGGATGCCGTCGCGCACGGCGCGAAAGCGCGGAAACGCCGCATCCCAGTCCTGCTTCGGCGCGGCGGCGATGATGCGCATGAAGCCGCCCTCGCTGAACCGCATCCACTGCACCACGCGCAGTTCGGTGCCGGATGGCGGATCCTTCGCCTCGGCGCGCACCTCGATCACCGGCTGGTTGCGCAGGCGGATGGTTTCCGTGGTTTGGATCCGCAACTCCGGCAGGCCGAAATTCCGCAGCATGTCCCGCGCGATCGACTGACGGTCGGACGGATTGCTTGCCGTCTGCGTCCCGAAACTGAGCAGCAGTGTCGGCTGCTCCGGGCTCTGGTCCTTCGGTCCGTCGGTCAGCAGCACGCCCAGCGTCGGATGAACCCGCACCACGCGGAAGCCCGCGAGGTCCGAGAGCTTCATCGGCATCAGGTTGAGCTGTTCCTCGACCGGCGCTGGCCGAAACGTCACGCTTGCTAGCGTCTCGCGGATTTTCGCCTCCGGATAGGCGGCGGCGGCTTCGCTCGGCACGTCGAAGGTGACGAGCGCCGTCGGCTCGCCGGCCACGGCGCGACCCAGCAGCACCCATTTACGCAAGGTTTTGCCGCCCGTTTTGACCTCAACCTGCGCCAGATAACCGAGACCCGCGTCGAATCCGAAGGATTCCCGCTTGATCAGCGTAACGTTCGGCTCGTTGGCCGCGAACAGGCCGCGCTCGATCTGTTCGTAGGCGGGGCCGGGCAGCTCCAGCACCGTCAGGGTCGCGCCGTTGCGGCCGTCCTGAAAGCGGGCACCCACGGCATCAGGGGCCATGCCGACCGGTGGTGTGATACCGACCCGCGAGCCGGGCGGGAAAACCGGATTGGCGCTGGCTCCGCAGGCTGCGCCCAGGGCAAGTCCGCCGACCAGGCAGGCCAGGACGCCCGCCCGCACATAAGCCCGAACCAGACCTGAAAATCGCAGCATGACCGCTCCTTCGTTCGTCCCTTCCCTACGCGCCGCCGCCGGCGGCGGCAATGCGAGGCTGGACAGGGCCGCGCCTCGCGGATTCGTGACAATCCGTCTTGCGGCACTCCGCCCCTCTCCTATATGAGCCGTAACGCCGTTCAATGCGGCGAAAACGTGAATCCAGGGGGCCGGTTAGGGGGCTTTTCGGGGACGATCCCCGGAGGGCAATTCGGACGCTGATTGGTCCGGCCGGCCTGCCGTAATCGAGAGGACAAATTCATGGGCAAGGTCATCGGTATCGACCTCGGCACCACCAATTCTTGCGTTGCCGTGATGGAAGGCAAGACGCCGCGAGTCATCGAGAACGCGGAAGGTGCACGGACCACACCCTCGATCGTCGCCTTCACGGACGACGGCGAGCGGCTCGTCGGCCAGCCGGCCAAGCGCCAGGCGGTCACCAATCCGGAAAACACCATCTTCGCCGTGAAGCGGCTGATCGGCCGCCGCTACGACGATCCGATGGTCGAAAAGGACAAGAAACTCGTCCCCTACAAGATCGCGAAAGCCGGCAACGGCGACGCGTGGGTCGAGGCGCGTGGCGAGACCTATTCGCCGTCGCAGATTTCCGCCTTCATCCTGCAGAAGATGAAAGAGACCGCGGAAGCCAATCTCGGCACCAAGGTCGATCAGGCGGTCATCACCGTTCCCGCTTATTTCAACGACGCGCAACGTCAGGCCACCAAGGACGCCGGCAAGATCGCCGGCCTTGAAGTGCTGCGCATCATCAACGAGCCGACCGCGGCGGCGCTCGCTTACGGTCTCGACAAGGCCAAGCAGGGCGTCATCGCCGTCTACGACCTCGGCGGCGGCACCTTCGACATCTCGATCCTCGAGATTGGCGACGGCGTGTTTGAAGTGAAGTCCACGAACGGTGACACGTTCCTGGGCGGCGAAGACTTCGACATGCGTCTCGTCAGCTATCTCGCCGACGAGTTCAAGAAGGAACAGGGCATCGACCTGCGCAAGGACAAACTCGCGCTGCAGCGGCTGAAGGAAGCCGCGGAAAAGGCGAAGATCGAGCTGTCGTCGACGACGCAGACCGAGATCAACCTGCCGTTCATCACCGCCGATGCGTCCGGTCCGAAGCATCTGACGATGAAACTCACCCGCGCCAAGTTCGAGGCGCTGGTCGACGACCTCGTGCAGAAGACCATGGAGCCGTGCAAGCAGGCGCTCAAGGACGCCGGCGTGACCGCGGCCGAGATCAGCGAAGTGGTGCTGGTCGGCGGCATGACGCGCATGCCGAAGGTCCAGGAAGTCGTGAAGCAGTTGTTTGGCAAGGAGCCGCACAAGGGCGTCAACCCGGATGAAGTGGTCGCCGTCGGCGCCGCGATCCAGGCGGGCGTGCTCGCCGGCGACGTCAAGGACGTGCTGCTGCTCGACGTGACGCCGCTGTCGCTCGGCATCGAAACGCTGGGTGGCGTGTTCACCCGGTTGATCGATCGCAACACGACGATCCCGACCAAAAAGAGCCAGGTGTTCTCCACGGCGGAAGACAGCCAGAGCGCGGTGACGATCCGCGTGTTCCAGGGCGAACGCGAAATGGCGGCGGACAACAAGCTGCTTGGTCAGTTCGACCTGGTCGGCATTCCGCCGGCGCCACGTGGCGTGCCGCAGATCGAGGTCGCGTTCGACATCGACGCCAACGGCATCGTCAACGTCCATGCCAAGGACAAAGGCACCGGCAAGGAGCAGCAAATCCGCATCCAGGCATCCGGCGGTCTGTCGGAAGCCGACATCGAGAAGATGGTCAAGGACGCGGAGGCGCATGCCGACGAGGACAAGAAGCGCAAGGCCGCGGTGGAAGCCAAGAACCACGGCGAGGCGCTGGTCCATTCGACCGAGAAGGCGCTCTCCGAGCACGGCTCGAAGATCGGCGACGCCGATCGCTCCGCGATCGAGAATGCCATCGCCGACCTGAAGGAAGCGCTCAAGGGCGACGACGCGGATGCCATCGCGCAGAAGACCAACACGCTTGCGCAGGCGTCGATGAAGCTCGGCGAGGCGATGTACAAGCAGCAGACCGAAGCGGGCGCCGCCGGTGGCGACGCCGCGGCCGGTCAGCCGAAGGATGATGTTGTCGACGCGGAGTTTACCGAGGTCGACGACAAGAACGACAAGAAGTCGGCGTAAGAGCCGGAGAATGATGATGGCCCTCATCCTGAGGAGCATTGCGAAGCAATGCGTCTCGAAGGATGGGGGCTTTCGTTTTCAGGGGGCGAACAAAACCTCACCCGTACCTGGGGCAGGGTTTTGTTTTTGCGGCGATAAAAGCTGATGTCGAAGCGCGATTACTATGAGGTGCTGGGTGTGACGCGCACCTGCACCGAAATCGAATTGAAAACCGCCTTCCGCAAGGCGGCGATGCAGCATCATCCCGACCGCAATCCCGGCGACAAGGATTGCGAGATCCGCTTCAAGGAATGCAACGAAGCCTACGAAGTCCTGAAAGATTCGGACAAGCGCGCGGCATACGACCGGTTCGGTCACGCGGCGTTCGAGCATGGCGGCATGGGTGGCGGGATGGGCGCGGGCTTCGGCGCCGACTTCGGCTCGACCTTCTCCGATATCTTTGAGGATCTGTTCGGTATGGGCGGCGGTCGCCGGGGCGGCCGTTCCTCCGGCCGCGAGCGCGGCTCCGATCTCCGTTACAACATGGAGATCACGCTCGACGATGCCTTCACCGGCAAGACCGCGCAGGTGCGCATCCCGACCTCGGTGACCTGCGAGACCTGCTCCGGCACCGGCGCCAAGGCGGGCACCAAGCCGCGCACTTGTCCGCATTGCAACGGTCAGGGCACGGTGCGCCACGCTCAAGGCTTCTTCACGCTGGAACGCACCTGCACGGCCTGTCAGGGCCGTGGTCAGGTGATCGAGAATCCGTGTCCGAATTGCTCGGGCGCGGGCCGCGTCACGCGCGAGCGCACGCTGTCGGTGAACATTCCGGCTGGCGTCGAGGATGGCACCCGCATCCGCCTCGCCGGCGAAGGCGAGGCTGGCACGCGCGGTGGGCCGGCGGGCGATCTCTATATTTTCCTGTCGGTCGCCGCGCATCCGTTCTTCCAGCGCGACGGCGCCGATCTGCATTGCCGCGTGCCGATCTCCATGGTGACGGCGGCGCTCGGCGGCTCCATCGAGGTGCCGGCGATCGACGGCAGCGATGCGACGGTGAAAGTCGTTGCGGGAAGCCAGAGCGGCGTGCGGCTGTGCCTGTCAGGCCGTGGCATGCCGGTGCTGCGCTCCAAGCGCAACGGCGACCTCTATGTGCAGGTTGTGGTCGAGACGCCGCAGAACCTGACCAAGCGCCAGCGTGAACTGCTCGCCGAATTCGACCAGTTGTCATCTGACACGACGCAGCCGGAATCCACCGGATTCCTGAGCAAGGTCAAGGAGTTCCTAGATGGCCTCGGGCAGCGTGCGGCGGACAAGTAACGGCACGGCCTTGACCGTGTCAGGCCGCCGCAGTACGCCTGAAGGGTCAGCGGCCCGCTCCGCCGCGTCCCTCGTGCCAGTCAGTTCGATGCCCAATCCGATGCCGTTGCACCCCGTTGCCACCCGCGTCGCGAAAAAGGGCCTCTTGGACAAGGTGCTGCGCTTCGACGACGAGGTGCATTTCCTCAAATCCTGGATCGAGAAGCCGCTGGCCACCGGGGCGGTGATGCCGTCCGGCCGCATCCTGGCGCGGACGATGGCGCGTTATGTCGATCCGACCCAGGACGGCCCGGTGATCGAGCTTGGGCCCGGCACCGGCCCGGTGACCGAGGCGCTGGTGCGTCACGGCGTCGAGCCGCGCCGTCTGGTGCTTGTTGAATTCAATCCGACTTTCTGCCGCCTGCTGCGCACGCGCTATCCGGAAGCCACCGTGGTGCAGGGCGACGCCTACCGGCTGCGCCCGCTGCTGTCGTCGCTGATGAAGGAGCCGGCCGCCGCGCTGGTGTCGAGCCTGCCGCTGATGACCAAGCCGCTGCGTACCCGCGTGCGGCTGATCTCCGACGCGCTGCATCTGATGGCACCGCATGCGCCATTCGTGCAGTTCACCTACGCGATGGTAACACCGATCCCGAAGGCGACCAGCAGCATCACCGTGCATGCGTCCGACCTGGTCTGGGCCAATGTGCCGCCCGCCCGCGTCTGGGTCTATCGCGGCCGCTGATCGGGTTTTCTTCCGCCTTGCCGACGCGATGCCGTTTGGCAAAAAGCCGGGCATGACGGGCTGGGTTATCGCGTGCAGTATGCTAGGAGCACGCGCGAGGTGACCATGCCTGAACCGAAAATCCTGGTGTTTGCCGGCTCGATCCGCACCGGCTCGTTCAATGCGCGGCTGGCGGCGCTGGCGGTGAAGGAATTCGCGCTGGCGGAAGCGGATGTCACCCGCATCTCGCTGCAGGATTATCCGCTGCCCCTTTACGACAACGACCTCGAGGTCAATTCCGGCTTTCCCGAAAATGCCGTGAAGCTCAAGCGCATGTTCATGGCGCATCAGGGCATCTTCATCGTCAGTCCGGAATACAACGCCTCGGTGACGCCGCTCCTGAAGAACGCCATCGACTGGGTGTCGCGGGTGCGCGAGCGCGACGAGGCGCCGCTCGCCGCCTATCGCGACCGCGTGTTCGCCTTCGGCTCGGCTTCGCCGGGGCCTTATGGCGGGCAGCGCTCGCTGCTCGCATTGCGTCAGGTGCTGGCGGTCGGCTGCGGCGCGCTGGTACTGCCGGAGCATATTTCCGTGCCGCATGCCGACAAGGCATTCAACGACATGGATGAACTCACCGATCCGCGCGCCATGAAGGCGCTGAAAACCGCCGTGCAGCGGCTGATCGCCGTCGCGCGCGCTCTGACGTAAGGAGACAGACGACGTGGATGCGAGAGACCGGCTGATCATCGCGCTCGACGTGCCGACGGTAGCGCAGGCCGAAGCGACCGTTGCGCGCATCGGCGATGCCGCGTGCTTCTACAAGGTCGGCTATCAGCTCGCCTTCGCCGGCGGGCTCGATTTCGCGCGTGCGCTGATCGCGGCGCGACATAAGGTCTTTATCGATCTCAAGCTGCACGACATCGGCAACACCGTGGCGAAGGGCGTCGAGAACATCGCCAAGCTCGGCGCGACATTCCTCACCGTGCATGCCTATCCGCAAACCATGCAGGCGGCGGTCGAGGCCGCGCGCGGCTCGAGCCTGAAGATCCTCGCCGTGACCGTGCTCACGTCCTACGACGACAACGATCTCGCTGCTGCCGGGTACAAGAGTGGCGTGCGCGAGACGGTGCTGCTGCGCGCGAAGCAGGCGCGCGATCTCGGCATCCATGGCCTCGTCTGTTCGGCGGAAGAGGCGGCGGCTTTGCGCCCGGTGATCGGCACCGACATCGCGCTGGTGACGCCGGGCATTCGCCCCGCCGGCGCAGCGAGCGGCGATCAGAAGCGCATCATGACGCCGCAGAAGGCGATCGCGGCCGGTGCCGATCATCTCGTGGTCGGCCGGCCGATCGTCGAGGCGGCCGATCCGCGCGCTGCTGCCGCCGCCATCGTTGCCGAAATCCGCGACGCCGGCTGAAGCAACAACATGACAGGGAGAGACGGATGGCAAAGAAAGGCTATTGGATCGCGCGGCTGAGCATTCACGATCAGGCCGCGTATGATGCTTACCGCGACCGCAACGGCGCGGTGTTTGCCGCGCATGGCGGCCGTTTCCTGGTGCGCGGCGGCCCGTTCGAGGTCGCATTCGGCGACGCCCGCAAACATAATGTGGTGCTGGAATTCCCGAGCTACGAGGCGGCGAAGACCTGTTTCCATTCCGAGGCGTACCAGGCCATATCCAAGGATCTGAAACGCGGCGCCGAGGTCGACCTGATCATCATTGAAGGTTACGACGGGGCGTGAACCGCTTTGCGCGGTCCGCTGGTCCGGCTATAGGCACGGTAAAGAAAAGCGAGAAGTGCGATGGCACAGATGCGGTTGATCGTGACCGGCGCCGGCGGACGGATGGGCCGCGCTTTGGTTAAGGCGATCTCGGAGAATGACAAGCTGGCGCTGGCCGGTGCGCTTGACGATGCGCGCTCGCCGCTGCTCGGTCAGGATTCCGGCACGCTCGCCGGTCTGCCGGCCAACGGGATCAAGCTGACCGGTGATGCGGCTGCGCTGATGGACAAGGCCGATGGACTTGTCGATTTCACCGCGCCGGCGGCGACGGTGGCCTATGCCGCGCTTGCCGCGCAGCGCGGCCTCGTCCACATCATCGGCACCACGGGTCTGTCCAGCGATGACGAGGCGCGCATCGTCGAGGCTGGGAAACAAGCGGTGATCGTCAAGTCCGGCAATATGAGCCTCGGCGTCAATCTCCTCGCGGCGGTGGTCAAGCGCGTGGCGCGCACGCTCGACGAGGACTTCGACATCGAAGTGGTCGAGATGCACCACAACAAGAAAGTCGATGCGCCGTCCGGCACCGCGCTGTTGCTTGGCGAGGCGGCGGCGGAAGGCCGCGGCATCACGCTCGCGCAACATTCCGAACGCGGCCGCGATGGTCATACCGGCGCGCGCGAACGCGGCGCCATCGGCTTCGCCTCGCTGCGCGGCGGCACGGTGGTCGGCGAGCACAATGTGATCTTCGCCGGCCCGACCGAGCGCATCGAGCTGGCGCACAAGGCCGACGACCGGATGATTTTCGCGCGCGGCGCGTTGAAGGCCGCGCTGTGGGCGCATGGACGGAAGCAGGGGCAGAAGCCCGGCGTCTATTCCATGCTGGATGTTCTCGACCTGAAGGATTTCTGACGATGAGCGATCGGTTGCTGGTTCTGGTGCGTCACGGCCAGAGCGAATGGAATCTGCAGAACCTGTTTACTGGCTGGAAAGACCCCGGCCTGACCGAGAAGGGTGTCGCCGAAGCGAAAGCTGCCGGCCAACGGCTCAAGGCGCTCAGCTTGCAGTTCGACGTCGGCTTCACCTCGTCGCTGTCGCGGGCGCAGCGCACGCTCGATCTCATCCTCGCTGAACTCGGCCAGAGCAAATTGCCGATCACCCGTGATTCTGCGCTCAACGAGCGCGACTACGGCGATCTGTCGGGGTTGAACAAGGACGATGCGCGCAAGAAGTGGGGCGAGGAGCAGGTGCATATCTGGCGCCGCTCCTATGACATCGCGCCGCCCGGTGGCGAGAGCCTGCGCGATACGCTGGCGCGTACGCTGCCCTATTACGTCCAGAACATCCTGCCGCGCGTGCTGCGCGGTGAACGGGTGATCGTCGCCGCTCATGGCAATTCCCTGCGCGCATTGGTGATGGTGCTCGACCGGCTGTCGCCGGAGCAGATCCTCAAGCGCGAACTGGCGACCGGCGTGCCGCTGGTCTATCGGCTCAACGCCGACGCCACCGTGGCGGACCTCAAAGAACTGGCGGCGTGATCGACGCCCGCGCCACGGTCGAAAAGCTGTGGCGCGCGGCGCGCCTCGATCCGGCTGCGCTCGATCATCTGACACTGACCGGCGCGGAGCCAGTGCTGCCATCGTCCTTCGCCGTCGGAACGGCGATGCAGGCAAGCGTCGCGGCATCGGCGCTCGCGGCGGCGGAATGCTGGCGGGCGCGCAGCGGTGAAACGCAACAGGTCACGGTCGATATGCGCGCCGCTGCGATTGCCGCGCGCAGCGAACGCTATCTGACCGTCGATGGCGGCCCGGCGCCGGAATTGTGGGACACAATCGCCGGCGCTTATCGTTGCGGCGATGGGCGCTGGGTGCGGCTGCATACCAATTTCCCGCATCACCGTGACGGCGTGTTGAACATCCTCGGCTGCGCCTATGACAAGGCAGCGGTCGCTGACGCTTTGCAACGCTGGACTGCGTTCGATTTCGAGTCCGCTTGCGCCGAGGCCGGTCTTGTGGTGGCGGCAATGCGCAGCTTTGCCGAATGGGACGCACATCCGCAGGGTGAGGTCATCGCGGCGCTGCCGCTGTTCGATATCACGCGGATCGGCGACGCGCCGCCCGCGCGGTGGCCGGCGGGAGAGCGTCCGCTCGCCGGCCTTCGCGTGCTCGATCTCACGCGGATCATCGCCGGGCCGGTGTGCGGGCTGACGCTCGCGGCGCACGGCGCCGACGTGATGCTGGTAACGTCGCCGAACCTGCCGTCGATCGCGCCGCTGGTCATCGACACCGGCCGCGGCAAGCTGTCGGTATCGCTCGACCTCACACAGGCGGACGATCGTGCGATCTTCGAGACACTGCTGCGCGATGTGGACGTGGTGGTGCAGGGCTATCGCCCCGGCGGCCTCGCCACGCTCGGCTATGGCGCCGACGATCTCGCGCGCCTGCGACCCGGCATCGTGTCGGTGTCGCTGTCGGCCTACAGCCATGCAGGGCCATGGGCGTCGCGTCGCGGCTTCGATTCACTGGTACAGACCGCGACGGGTTTCAATGATGCGGAGGCGAAAGCTGCCGGCAGCGATGCGCCGAAGCCGTTGCCCGCGCAGATCCTCGATCATGCAACCGGCTATCTGATGGCGTTTGCCACCATGGCGGCGTTGCTGCGCCGTGCGCGCGAGGGCGGAAGCTGGCAGGTGCGATTGTCGCTGGTGCAGACCGGGCACTGGCTGCGCGGTCTCGGCCGGATCGACGGTCTTGCCTGTCCCGATCCGTCGCGCGAGGACGTGAGCGACATGCTGGTGGAGATGCCGTCCGGTTTCGGCAATCTGTCGGTGGTCCGGCACCCGGCGGAGTTGCCGCTGACACCGCCACGGTGGGATCGGCCGTCGGTGCCGCTCGGCACCGACGCACCGGTCTGGCCTGCAAACTAACTTGCGATCTTGCCCGCTTCCCAGCCGAGCATGGCGCGCTTGCGCGTCAGGCCCCAGTGATAGCCGGTGATTGCGCCGCTCTTGCCGAGCACGCGATGGCACGGCACCACGAAGCTGATCGGATTCTTGCCGACGGCGGCGCCGACCGCGCGCGAGGCTTTCGGCGATTTGATCTTCGCCGCGATGTCCGAATAGGTCGTCGCGCGGCCCATCGGGATCGTCAGCAGCGTTTCCCACACGCGCAGCTCGAAGTCGGTGCCGATCAGCACGACGCGCAGCGGCTGCTCGGCGCACCACTGGGCCTGATCGAAAATGCGCTGCGCGATCGGTGCCGTCATGGCGCGATCCTCGACATAGGTCGCCTTCGGCCAGCGCCGGGTCATGTCGGCGAGCGCGGCGCGCTCCTCGCCCGGATCGGCGAACGCAAGTCCCGCCAGCCCGCGCGGCGTGGCGATCACCAGCGCGATGCCGAACGGCGAGGGATGGAAGCCATAACTCAGCGTCAGACCTTCGCCGCCGGCTTTCCATTCGCCGGGCGACATCGCTTCATGCGCGACGAACAGATCGTGCAGCCGGCCCGGCCCCGACAGGCCTACCTCATAGGCGGCATCGAGCACGCTGGCGGAATCCCGCAGCAGCAGGCGTGCGTGATCGAGCGTGATCGCTTGCAGAAAATCCTTGGGCGTCAGCCCGGCCCAGCGGCGAAAAAGATGATGAAGTTCGGTCGGCGTGACGCCGGCCGCTGCGGCGATGGCGTCGATCTCCGGCTGCGCCCGCCAGCGTTCGGAGATGAAGGCAATGGCGCGGCGCACGATGTCGTAGTCGGTCTCGGCGGTCTTGACCGGCTGCTGCGCTGCGAGGGCGGAAGCGAACGATGGGTTCTGGGTCATGGTGTTCAGCATGATCCCGATTTAGGGCCGGCGGGCGGGCGTCGCCACCCGATTTCTGAACCGGCTTCCCGGACCGGTCATGGCAGCACGGTCCTGGTCGGGCCGCGTTTCGCCTCGCCGAGCGCGGCGCCCAGAGCCTTGGCGAAGCTGGCTTTTTCGTCCGGGCCGAGCAGGGTGGCGATCGGCAGCGCGCGCCCACGGGTGACCAGCAGCAGCTTCTCCATGCCGTAGTCGGCGTGGGTCACGGTTTCCAGCCGGACCCACAGCGGGTTGAGCGTCCATTCGCGCACGCGGCCGTGATGGGTGACCTTGCGGACTTTCAATTCGGTGGCGGTGACGGTGACTTCCTCATAGGCCGCCGCGGCGCGATAATTGATCCGGAAGGCGAGATAGAGCAGCAGCACGTCGAGGCCGAAGAATCCGAACACCGGCCAGGCGCCCATCAGCAGGAACGCCATGCCGGCGACGAAGCTGACGCCGCCGAACAGCAGCATCACGATCAGGAACCCGGCCCGGCCCAGCGACCGATGCGGCGTCAGCAGCGCCGCAAAAATCGGTGCATCGCCGTCCTGAGCCATCGTGTTGTCGGCACTCATCCCGGTAATCTATATCGGAACCATGGCAAAACCAGCGACCGGTAAAAAGAAACGCGCGGCCAAAGCCGCCACAACGAAGATGCGGCTCGCCAAAGCCAGAGCCGGCAAAGCGGCCACACTGAAGCCGCCGGCGCAGCAGGCCAAAGCCGATGCCAAGGCGATGCACGGCGATATCCCGCGCTGGACCGATGCGGAGATTGACGAGGCGTTCCGCCGCTTCGCCGCGCGCGAACCGCACCCCAAGGGAGAACTGCATCATACCAATGCGTTCACGCTGCTGGTCGCGGTGGTGCTGTCGGCGCAGGCGACCGACGCTGGCGTCAACAAGGCGACGCCCGGATTGTTCGCTGCCGCCGACACGCCTGAGAAGATGGCGAAGCTCGGCGAAGACCGCATCCGCGAGCTGATCAAGACCATCGGGCTCTATCGCACCAAGGCGAAGAACGTCGCGGCGCTGGCGACCATGCTGGTCGAGCAGCATCACGGCAAAGTGCCGCGCTCGCGCGAGGAACTGGAGGCATTGCCTGGCGTCGGCCGCAAGACCGCCAATGTGGTGCTGAACATCGCGTTCGGCGAACCGACCATGGCGGTCGATACCCACATCTTTCGCATTGGTAACCGCACCGGCATGGCACCGGGCAAAAATCCGCGCGAGGTCGAGGACGAGCTGGTGGCGCGTATTCCGGCGAAGTACATGCAGCATGCGCATCACTGGCTGATTTTACACGGGCGCTATACCTGCCTCGCGCGCAAGCCGCTGTGCGAGCGCTGCATCATCGCCGATCTGTGCAAGTGGCCGGCGAAGACGGTTGCGGCGTGACGCGCGCTGCTCCCGCCGTCATGGTTAGATTTGGCAGAGTAACATCGAACTCTCGCTTCTAGCGTCCGGGTTTTGCAAATCTTGTGATTGAGGTCGCCCGCCGCGAGCGGCTGGTCGGCAATAGGACACAACTTCACGACGGAGCAACCCGGCAGTCTGACTGGCGCTGTCGCCACAGGTGAAAGGTGCCGTGGACGGCCTGCGTCTTTCGGAACATCGAACCGGGTGGGAACGCTCACCTCAGCATTCAAAAACCGGATTATTTCTGCATTTCCGCTGTCGCGCCCGGTATTGGCTTGGAATTTGCAGGTCATATGGCCAAAGCGGCGCCGATCATGGCGACCGGTCAATCAGTAGCGGCCATGGCGCAACGTCTCAAGATCGCGATCGTCGATGAAAATCCGATCCGGGCGGCCATCCTGGATGAAGGGCTGCGGGAAGCCGGCTTTCTCGACGTGATCTGGATCGAGCAAACCAGGCACTTGCTCAAGCGCGTCTATGAAATCGACCCCGACGTCATCCTGATCGATCTCGCCAACCCGAGCCGTGACGTGCTGGAGCAGATGTTTCAGGTCAGCCGCATCGTCAAGCGCCCGATCGCGATGTTCGTCGACCAGAGCGATGCCGCCTCGATTCAGGCGTCGGTCGATGCCGGCATTTCGGCTTATATCGTCGACGGTCTCAAGAAGGAGAGGATGAAATACATCCTCGATCTTTGTATTTCGCGATTCAACGCCTTCACAAAATTGCAGGACGATCTCGAGAACGCGAAAACCGCGCTTGAGGATCGCAAGATCATTGATCGCGCCAAAGGCATCCTGATGAAGGCCAAATCGATCAGCGAGGATCAGGCATACGTCTTGCTGCGACAGACGGCGATGAATGAAAAGAAAAAAATCGCCGATATCGCTCAGTCGGTGGTGACGGCAGCGGAGATTTTGAAATGACTGCGACCCTTCAACCGCTACGGATCGGGTTCATTCCGCTCGCCGATGCCACAGCTCTGTTGATTGCCGTCGACAAAGGCTTCTGCGCGGACGAGGGGCTTGCGATCGAGCTTGTCCGAGAGGTGTCGTGGTCGAATGTTCGGGACAAGCTGAATATCGGGCTGTTCGACGCCGCGCACCTGATCGCGCCGGTGGCGATCGCGTCGGCACTCGGCCTCGGACATGTCAAGGTGCCGATCATCGCGCCGTTCGGTCTCGGCGTGAACGGCAACGCGATCACCATATCGCCGGCGTTACAGCGTGCTTTGTCAATCGTCGCCGATGGTGATCTGCGCGATCCGCTGGTCTCGGCGCGCGCCCTGGCAAAGGTGGTCGCGGCCCGCAAGGCCAAAGGCGACGAGCCGCTGACGCTCGGCATGACGTTTCCGTTCTCGACCCACAACTACCATCTGCGTTACTGGATGGCGGCGGGTGGCGTCGATCCCGACGAGGATGTACGGCTGGTTGTCTTGCCGCCGCCCTACATGGTCGAGAGTCTCGAGAACGGACATGTCGATGGATTTTGTGTCGGCGCACCGTGGAATTCGGTTGCCGTCGATCTCGGTATCGGCGTGATCCTGCATTTCGTTTCCGACATCTTCAGTCGTGCCGCAGAAAAGTTTCTGGCGGTGCGCCAAAGCTGGGCAGACGAACATCCGGAAACCTTGCTGCGGCTGGTGCGGGCGCATATCCGCGCCGCCGCTTTCGTCGAGCAGCCGGAGAATCATCGCGAGGCGGCGGAGCTGCTGGCGCGGCCCGATCGTATCGGCGTCTCGCCGGAGGTGATCCTGCGCACGCTGGAGGGACGACTGAAAGTGAATCAAGCCGGAGACATCAGGACGGGAAAGAATTATCTGCTGGTCGGTCGCGAAGGCGCGGCGCGACCCGATCCGGCGCAAGCCGCATGGTTGTATGCGCAGATGGTGCGATGGGGGCAGGCGCCGTTCGACCGCGCTCATGCAGCGGTCGCGGCCGCAGTGTGCCGGCCGGACATTTATGATGCGGCGGCAGGTCATGCGGGCTCTTCGTTCGCTTTGCCCGATACCGTAGGTGCCTTCGATGATGCGGCGTTCGACCCTGACGATATCGAGGCTTATCTCGGGTCGTTGCGGATCCGGCGTTGATCGGCCTGTTTTGCTGCATTGCACAGTTTTTCGCCAGAGTGCGCGTGATGTCGGCTGGCGCGCCGCCACGTCCCGCATGGATGGGAAAATGCTAACTCTTTGAAAAATATCGATTTTCTCTTCGGCCGGGAATTGGCACGAAGCTTGTATTGAAGAGGTCGGCGCAAAAAAAGCGCCACGTCCATCAAGGACCGACAGCAACGCCGCTGTCCCGAGCAAATCCCTCCGCGCGCATGCGCGGGGATGGCTTGGGGGCGGCTTTTTTGTGGGCAGTCATCAACGTGGACGCGCGGCGAGGCCGGATTTCATTGTTCAGAAAAAGAGCACACCGATGACCGACAAGATCAAAGCCGAACCGGGTAAAGGGATCGACCGCCGCGCATTCCTGAAGGCAAGCGCAAGCACCACGGCGCTGTTCGGGGCCATCAGCGCGCAGTTTCCCTTCGGCGTTCACACGGCGCTGGCGGCGGGGCCTGAAACCACCAAGGCCAATCTCGGCTTCATTGCGCTGACCGACGCGGCGCCGCTGTTCGTCGCCAAGGAAAAGGGCATCTTCGCCAAATATGGAATGCCCGATGTCGAGGTGCAGAAGCAGGCATCGTGGGGTGCGACGCGCGACAACCTCGTGCTCGGCTCCGAAGGCAACGGTATCGATGGCGCGCACATCCTGACGCCGATGCCGTATCTCATCTCCGCCGGCAAAGTGACGCAGAACAACGTGCCGACGCCGATGTACATCCTGGCGCGGCTCAATCTGAACGGCCAGTGCATCTCCGTCGGCAAAGAGTATAGCGACATCAAGGTCGGCGTCGACACGACACAGTTCAAGGCGGCGCTTGAGAAGAAGAAGGCATCCGGCAAGTCGATCAAGGCGGCAATGACATTCCCGGGCGGCACCCACGATCTGTGGATCCGCTATTGGCTCGCCGCCGGCGGCATCGATCCCGACAAGGATATCGAAACGATCGTCGTTCCGCCCGCGCAGATGGTGGCCAACATGAAAGTCGGCACCATGGATTGTTTTTGCGTTTGCGAGCCGTGGAACCTGCAACTGATTCATCAGCAGATCGGTTACACCGCGATCACTACCGGCGAGTTGTGGGACAAACATCCAGAAAAATCGTTCGGAATGCGCGCCGCCTATGTCGACAAAAATCCGAAAGCTGCGATGGCGTTGCTGATGGCGGTGATGGAAGCGCAGCAGTGGTGTGAGAAGATGGAAAATCGTGCAGAGGTCGCGGCCATCTGCGCCAAGCGTCAGTGGATCAATGTTCCGGTGAATGACGTCACCGATCGCATGAAGGGCAAGTTTGACTATGGCCTGCCGGGCAAGGTCGTGGAGATGAGCCCGCACATCATGCGCTACTGGAATGACTTCGCGTCTTATCCGTTCCAGAGCCACGATCTGTGGTTCATCACCGAGGACATGCGCTGGGGCAAGTTCGAACCGACCTATGATGCGAACGCGCTGATCGGCAAGGTCAATCGCGAGGACATGTGGCGCGAGGCGGCCAAGCAGCTCAACGTTCCCGCCGATCAGATCCCCACATCGAAATCGCGCGGCATCGAGAAGATGTTCGACGGCAAGGCGTTCGATCCCGCCAATCCCATGGCTTACCTCAAGGCGCTGTCCATCAAGCGCGTTGAAGCGTGATCCCGTGCGGGCGGCATTGTCGCTGCCCGGTCGCCCCGGCGGTCGGAGACCGCGCTCCCGGAGATTCCCTGTAATGACCATGCCTGCACTGAAAGCCGAAACAACCCTGCCGCTGCCGGCATCCGTCGCCACCGTGCACAACCTGACGGTTCGCCGGGCGCCGGCCATGGAGCGTTTCCTTGCGGAAGGAACGGCGATGGCTGGCCGCTTGCTGCCACCGGTGATCGTGATTTCCGGGCTGCTGCTGCTCTGGGAATTGCTGTGCGGCCATGCCGGCTCGAGCCTGCCGCCGCCATCGCAAGTGATCTCCGACACCTGGGAGCTGATCGTCGATCCGTTTTATGACCGCGGTGGTCTCGACAAGGGATTGTTCTGGCATATGTCCGCGAGCCTGCAGCGGGTGGGTCTCGGCTATGCCATGGCGGCGCTGGCCGGCGTCGCGCTGGGGACGCTGGTCGGGCAATCGACCTGGGCCATGCGCGGCCTCGATCCGATCTTTCAGGTGCTGCGCACCGTGCCGCCGCTGGCATGGCTGCCGCTGTCGCTCGCGGCGTTCCGTCAGGGCCATCCGGCGGCGATCTTCGTGATCTTCATCACCGCGATCTGGCCGATCATCATCAACACGGCGGTCGGCATCCGCAACATTCCGCAGGACTACCGCAACGTCGCGGCGGTGCTGCGGCTCAATCATCTTGAGTTCTTCTGGAAGATCATGGTGCCGTCGGCGGCGCCTTATATCTTCACAGGTTTACGCATCGGCATCGGCTTATCGTGGCTCGCCATCGTCGCGGCGGAAATGCTGATCGGCGGCGTCGGCATTGGCTTCTTCATCTGGGATGCGTGGAATTCCTCGCACATGAGCGAGATCATTCTGGCGCTGTTCTATGTCGGCATCACCGGCTTCATCCTCGACCGCATCGTCGCCGGCGTCGCCCACCTTGTCACCCGTGGCACCTCGGCGAGCTAAGGAGCACAGCATGACCGCCTATCTTCAGATCGATCATGTCGACAAGTCGTTCAAGCGCGGTTCGACCACCAGCGAGGTATTGAAGGACATCACCCTCACGATCGCGCGTGGTGAGTTTGTGTCGATCATCGGTCATTCCGGCTGCGGCAAGTCCACGCTGCTGAATATCGTCGCCGGTCTTCTGCCGGTGACGAGTGGGGCTGTGCTGCTGGAAGGAAAGGAAGTCAACGAACCGGGCCCTGACCGCGCGGTGGTGTTCCAGAACCATAGCCTGCTGCCGTGGCTCACCGTGTACGACAACGTCCGTATGGGCGTCGACAAGGTGTTTTCGCGCACCAAGTCGCGTGCCGAGCGCGATGCCTGGACGCTGCACAATCTTGATCTGGTGCAGATGACCCATGCGAAGGACAAGCGTCCGTCGGAAATCTCCGGTGGCATGAAACAGCGCGTCGGCATCGCTCGCGCACTCGCCATGGAGCCGAAGGTTCTACTGCTGGACGAGCCGTTTGGGGCTCTCGACGCGCTGACGCGGGCGCATCTTCAGGATTCGGTGATGTCGCTGCAGCAGAAGCTCGGCAACACCGTGCTGATGATCACGCACGACGTCGATGAGGCGGTGCTGCTGTCCGACCGGATCGTGATGATGACTAACGGTCCGTCGGCACGAATCGGCGAATTGCTCGACGTGCCGCTGCCGCGACCGCGCAAGCGGCTCGAAATGGCGACCAACGCCACCTATTTGAAGTGCCGCCAGCGCGTACTTGAATTCCTGTACGAGCGTCATCACTTCGTCGAAGCGGCATAATCGTCATGGGCGAGCCGCTGGTCGTCATCGGCAATGGAATGGCTGCGGCGCATTTTGTCGATGCGCTGACGCGCGCCGCGCTCGGCCGTTTCGCCATTGCCGTGGTGGGTGAGGAGCGGCAGCTTGCGTACAACCGCGTGCTGCTGTCGTCCGTGCTCGCCGGTGATGTCGCGCGTAACGAGATCGAGCTGCATCCGGCGCAGTGGTGGGTGGATCGTGGCGTGACGTTGCTCACGGGCCATCGCGCGGTGGCGATCGACACCGCCATCCGCCGTGTGCGGCTTGCCGGCGGCGCGACGCTTCCCTACCGGCATGTGGTGCTGGCGACAGGATCGCGACCCGCGCGACCGGCGATTCCCGGTATCGACCGGCCTGGTGTTCTGACCTTCCGCGACATGGCCGATATCGAGGCGCTATCCGTCGGGCCCGGATCGAAGGTCGTCGTGATCGGCGGTGGGCTTCTTGGCCTTGAAGCTGCCTATGGTCTGGCGAAGGCCGGCGCGCAGGTTGCGCTGGTGCATCTCATGGACCGGCTGATGGAGCGCCAGCTTGATGCGCGTGCGGCGGCGATGCTGCGCGATGCTGTTGAGGCGATCGGAGTCGACGTGCTGCTGCAGGCGCAAACGGCAAGGATCGAAGGCCGGCGTCGTGCCAATGCCGTCGTTCTTGCCGATGGTCGCGTGCTCGAAGCGGACAAAGTTGTCGTCGCGACCGGCATTTCGCCCAATGTCGATCTGGCATATGCGACCGGATTGTCGGTCGGCCGCGGCATCGTCGTCGACGACCATATGTGCACCAGTCACACCGGTATCAGCGCGATCGGTGAATGCGCCGAACATCGCGGCGTCTGCTATGGACTGGTCGAGCCGGCTTACGAGCAGGCCAGAGTGCTGGCGCGTCGTCTCGCCGGACACAATGCAAGCTATGCCGGCAGCATACTCTCAACCAATCTGAAGGTTTCCGGCGTGCATGTGTTCTCCGCCGGGGATTTTCTCGGTGCGCCGGGCACGGAGAGCATCGTCTACAGCGACGCCGGGCTGAAGCACTACAAGAAGTTCGTCATTGCGGAAGGCCGTCTGGTCGGCGCGGTGTTGTTCGGCGACACCGGCGATGCGCGCTGGTATCTCGATCTGATCAGGAACGGCACGCCGATCGAGGCGTTCCGCGACGATCTGGCATTCGGTCGCGCTCTGGCCGAACGCGTGGCGGCCTGACGCCATGTCCAGCGACTTCAGCAGCGAGCAGAAGCGCTACCTGGAAGGTTTCGTATCCGGATTGAGCGCGGCGCGGTCGCAACGCGCCGCCACATCTGCGCCGGGCGAGCCCTCCGGTCCCGATGCGATCCATCTGATCGCGCAGAACAAGGTGCTCGCCGCCGGCAAGAAGCTGAACGAGCAGGAGAAGATCAAGCGCGAGCAGCATCCGTTCGATGCTTATGAAAAACTCAAGGCGCAGGCGGTGGCCGACGAGGCGCCGAAGCCGGCCGACAATTTTCGCTGGCGCTATTACGGCATCTTCTATGTGGCGCCGGCACAGGATTCCTATATGTGCCGGCTTCGGATCGCCAACGGTATCCTCAATCATTGGCAGTTATATGAGCTGGCGCGGATCGCCGATGATTATGCCGGCGGTTACGCCCATGTGACGACACGGGCGAATTTTCAGATCCGCGAGATCGTGCCGCGCCACGCGGTCGAGGTGCTGGAGGCGATCCAGGATATCGGTTTGTGCTCGCGCGGCAGCGGCGCCGACAATATCCGCAATGTCACCGGTACGCCGACCGCCGGGATCGATCCGCAGGAACTGATCGACACGCGGCCCTATGCGCGTGAGTGGCATTTCCACATTCTCAACGACCGGGCGATGTACGGTCTGCCGCGCAAGTTCAATGTTGCGTTCGACGGCGCCGGCGTCATTCCGGTGCTGGAGGACACCAACGACATCGGCTTTCAGGCGGTAGAAGTTCGCGACGGTTTCGGCGTTGATCCGGGTGTCTGGTTCCGGCTCGCGCTCGGCGGCATCACCGGTCACAAGGACTTCGCCCGCGACACGGGCGTTATTGTCAGGCCGCGGGACGCGACCTGTGTGTCGGATGCGATCGTGCGCGTGTTCAGCGAACACGGCGACCGCACCAATCGCAACAAGGCCCGCCTCAAATATGTGCTCGATGCATGGGGCTTCGATAAATTCCTTGCCGCTGTTGAGGCCAAAATCGGTGCGCCGCTGGCGCGCGTGCCGGCCGCTGCCGTGCTGCCGCGCCGCGCCTATGATCGTGCGGCGCATATCGGCGTGCATCCGCAAAAGCAGCCGGGCCTATTCTGGATCGGCGTCGTTTTGCCGGTGGGCAAACTGACCACGGCACAAATGCGCGGTCTCGCAAGGATTTCCGCCGATCTGGGCGATGGCGATATCCGCCTGACCGTCTGGCAGAACCTGCTCATTTCCGGCGTGAGCAAAGAAAACGTCGCGCTGGCGGAGGCGGCGGTCGCGGCGCTGGATTTGTCCACCCACGCTACCGCATTGCGCGCCGGGCTGGTGGCCTGCACCGGCGCCACCGGCTGCCGGTTTGCCGGCGCCCATACCAAGGAAGATGCGGAGAAGATCGCCGCATGGTGTGAACCGCGTGTGGCGATGGATACGCCGATTAATATCCATCTCACCGGCTGCCACAACACCTGCGCGCAACACTATATCGGCGATATCGGGTTGATCGGCGCACGGGTGCCGGTGTCGGACGAAGGCGACACCGTCGATGGTTATCACGTTCACGTCGGCGGTGGCTTCGGCGCCGACGCGGGGATCGGCCGGGAATTGTTTCAGAACGTCAAGGCCGATGATGCGCCGCGGCTCATCGAAACAATCCTTAACACTTATCTCGTGCATCGTGCGACGCCGGAGGAAAACTTTGTCGCGTTTGCGCGCCGCCATGACGTTATCGCGCTGAGAAGTCTGATTGCAGCGGAGACGGCGGCATGACTCAGCACGCCGCGTCACCGTCGATTGAGCTTGTACCGGAAACAGCGCCGTTCACGCCGGAGCAGCGCTCGTGGCTCAACGGGTTTTTCGCTGGTCTGGTATCGCTCGACGGCGCCGGCATAACGGCGCTGTCTCGAGAGCAGAATGCGGCGCTGATGCCGCCGGCGCAGAACGAATTTGGCGACGCCGATGATGGCGAAGCGCCCTGGCACGACCCGTCATTGCCGCTCGCCGAGCGGCTGACGCTGGCGGAGGACCGCCCGGTCCGGCGCCGTTTGATGGCCGCGATGGCGCAGCAGGATTGTGGACAATGCGGGTACAGTTGCGAGGACTATTCCAACGCTCTGTTCCTGAAAACGGAAGCAAGGCTCAATCTCTGCGTGCCGGGCGGCAAGGAAACCGCTCGCACGCTGAAGGCGCTGGCGCTGGAGATCGATCAGCCCGCAGCGCCGAAGACGCCGATGGACAGTGCAACTGTTTCGGCTGTGACTTCCGTCGTCGCCGTTCCGCCGGTGATGGCGGCTGGACCCTCGCGCGAAACGCCCGCTGAGGTGCGGCTCGCGGCGCGCTATCGGCTCAACAGGCCTGGCTCCGACAAACAGACCTGGCATATTGATATCGATCTGTCGCAGAGCGGAATCGATTATCAGGCCGGCGATGCGTTCGGTGTGTTTCCGATCAACGATTCCGTGTTGGTCGATGGTGTCATCGCCACGCTCGGCGCGACGGCGGATACGCCGATCGGTGAATCGACGCTGCGCGAGGTGCTGACCGACAGCGTCTCGCTTGCGCCCGCGCCAGACAGCCTGTTCCAGTTGATGTCCTATATCAGTGGCGGCGAGTGCAAGAAGAAGCTGAAGGCGCTGGCGGCAGGAGACGATCCCGACGGCGATGCGGCGACACTCGATGTGCTCGCGGCGCTTGAGAAATTTCCCGACGTGCGGCCTGACCCGGAGGCATTTGTCGAGGCGCTGGAGCCGCTGCAACCGCGGCTCTATTCGATCTCGTCGTCGCCGAAGGCGAAGCCCGGCCACGTGTCGCTGACGATCGATGCGGTTCGCTATCGAATCAACGGCCGGGAGCGGCTCGGGGTCGCTTCGACCTGCTTTGCCGATCGGCTCGCGGTCGGCGATTTTGTGAAAGCTTATGTTCAGAAGGCGCATGCGTTCGCGCTGCCGGACGATCCATCCGTGCCGGTGATCATGATCGGCCCCGGCACCGGCGTGGCGCCATTCCGCGCTTTCTTGCAAGAGCGGATGGCGACGCGATCGCCCGGCTGCAACTGGCTATTTTTCGGCCATCAGCGGCGCGACTACGACTTCTTCTACGAGGATGAACTCGCGGCGATGAAAGCGTCGGGTTTGTTGACGCGCCTGTCTCTCGCCTGGTCGCGCGACGACGATCAGAAGTTCTATGTGCAGGACCGGATGCGCGAGGTTGGCGCCGAGCTGTGGAACTGGATCAAGGACGGCGCGCATATTTACGTCTGCGGCGACGCCAAGCGGATGGCGCGAGACGTTGAAGGCGCGCTGATCGAGATTGTCGCGACCCACAGCGCACGCTCGACCGAGGAGGCTATCGTCTTCGTCGGTGATCTGAAGAGGAAATCGCGCTATCAGCAGGACGTCTACTGATGAACGCGCCGCTGCAGACGCCGGCATCCGTCAAGACGACCTGTCCGTATTGCGGCGTCGGCTGCGGCGTGCTGGCGCGGCCGGACGGGCGTGGCGGCGCGATGATCGCGGGCGATCCCGATCATCCCGCGAATTTCGGCCGGTTGTGCTCTAAAGGTGCGGCGCTCGGCGACACGCTCGGTCTCAAGACCCGTCTGCTGCATCCGCTGGTGCGCAATGAACGAGGCGTGTTAAACCGGGCTTCGTGGGATGACGCGCTCGGAACAATCGCGGACGGCTTGCGTGATACGATTGAGCGCCATGGGCCGGATTCCGTTGCCTTCTATCTGTCCGGTCAGTTGCTGACCGAGGATTATTACGTCGCCAACAAGCTGATGAAAGGTTTCATCGGCTCGGCCAATGTCGACACCAATTCGCGGCTGTGCATGGCGTCGTCGGTGGCGGGTCATCGCCGGGTGTTCGGAGAGGATGTCGTACCCGGCTGTTATGCCGATTTCGACACCGCCGATCTGATCGTTCTGGTCGGCTCCAACGCGGCCTGGTGCCATCCGGTCCTCTACCAGCGAATCATCGCGAACAAGCGCGATCGCGGCGCGAAGCTCGTCGTCATCGATCCGCGGCGCACCGCGAGCGCCGAGGATGCGGATCTGTTCCTCGGCATCGCACCGGGTATGGATACGGTGTTGTTTTCCGGCTTGCTGGTGTTCCTTGCCGATCAGGGTGCGCTGGATCTCGACTATATCGCGGCGTATAGCGATGGCTTTGCGACTGCGCTTGCGCAGGCGCGCCGCCTCGCGCCGGATATGACAAGTGTTGCGGCGGCGACGAAGCTTGCGATCACCGATGTCGAGCAGTTCTTTCGGCTGTTTCAGGCGACACCGAAAATCGTCACCGCGTTCTCGCAGGGCGTGAACCAGTCCGCGCAAGGCACCGACAAGGTTGCGGCAATCATCCAGTGTCACCTGGCGACAGGCCGGATCGGCATGGAAGGCCAAACACCGTTTTCGCTCACCGGTCAGCCCAATGCCATGGGCGGCCGGGAGGTCGGTGGCCTCGCCAACCAGCTTGCCGCGCATATGGATTTCACGCCGCGCGAGATCGATCGCGTGCGGCGCTTCTGGCGCGCACAGCGGATGGCCACGCATCCTGGCCTCAAGGCGGTCGATCTGTTCGAGGCTGTCGCGCGCGGCGAGATCAAGGCGTTGTGGGTCATGGGGACCAATCCGGTAGTGTCGCTGCCGGACGCCGATGCGGCGCGCGCGGCGCTGCGCAAGCTCGATCTTTTCGTCGTGTCGGAGAATGTTTGCTCCAACGATACTGTGGCGGCTGGCGCGCATATCGTTCTGCCTGCGGCGGCTTGGGGCGAGAAGGACGGAACGGTGACGAATTCGGAACGCCGCATTGCGCGGCAGCGGCCGTTCCTGCCGTTGCCCGGTCAGGCGCGGCCTGACTGGTGGATCGTCTCAGAGGTCGCGAAACGGCTCGGCTTCGGCGACGCGTTCTCGTATCGATCGGCGGCGGACATCTTTCGCGAGCATGCGGCGCTATCAGCCTTCGAGAACAACCACACGCGCGCTTTCAATATTGGCGGGCTCGCCGATCTCGATGATGCCGCCTTTGCGGTGATGACACCGGTGCAGTGGCCGGTTTCATCGCGCGCCGGAGGCACGAGCCGTCTGTTCGCCGATGGTGGCTATTGCCATGCAGATGGAAAAGCGTCATTCGCGGCGGTGGCCGATGTGGCGCTGGCCGAGCCGCTCCACGACAATTTCCCGTTGCGGCTCAACACCGGCCGTATCCGCGACCAGTGGCATACCATGACCCGCACCGGGCTGAGCGCACGTCTCGGCCTGCATCTGATGGAACCGTTTGTCGAGGTGCACCCCGACGATGCGGCGTTCTACGGTCTTGGCGATGGTGAATTCGCGCGGCTGCGTACGCGCCATGGTGCGTGCGTGCTGAAGGTCGTGCTGACTCCCGGTCAGCAGCGCGGTTCGGTGTTCGCGCCGATTCACTGGAGTAACGAAACCGCAAGCGATGCCCGGATCGGCGCGCTGATCGCGCCGCTCACTGATCCGGTGTCGGGACAGCCGGAGGCAAAGGCTACTCCCGTCGCGGTTGCGCCGGTGACGTTTCGGTATCGCGGTTTCGTCCTCGCGCGCGATGTACCCGATTGGCCCGCTGAAAGCTGGTGGGCGCGCGTCGCCGTCAATGGCGGCGACGCTTATCTGTTTGCCGGCAACGCCGAACTGACGGTCTGGCAGGGTTGGGCGAACCGCGTCTTTGGCAACGATGTCGAGCTTGCCGATTATTGCGATCAACAAAAAGGTGAATGCCGCGTGGCCGCGTTCCGCGAGGGCCGCCTTGCGGGCGCTCTGTTCGTCAGCGCGTCGGGTTTACCGCTGTGGGATACGGTCAAAGCACTGTTCGACAGCGATGCTGTCGATGACAGTGCACGCCGGCTGCTGTTGTCCGGCAAAACGGCGGATGGTGTGGCGCAGCCGGGGCCGACCGTCTGTGCCTGCTTCAACGTCGGCCTCAATCCGATCCGCGCTTGTATCGCACAAGGTGCGACGACGCCGGCCGCGATCGGCATGGCGACGAAAGCCGGCACGAATTGCGGCTCCTGTATTCCGGAACTGAAACGGCTTCTGCATCATGACGCTGCACCGCTCGCCATCTGAAACGCCGCCCTCGCGCATGCAGCCTCTGGCGCGGCTGCCGTTGTTCTTCGCGCTGCAGGGCAAGCGGGTGGTGATCGCCGGCGGGACGCCGGCGGTGGCGTGGAAAGCGGAGCTGATGTCGGCTGCCGGCGC